>BNJU01000657.1_pt1 | contig 933091 bp, 951 predicted proteins | sample 8539281 | NCBI WGS metagenome assembly BNJU01 (sample SAMD00202456, study PRJDB9452) | human saliva metagenome | isolation source: human saliva | place: Japan
CGGCCAGCTCACCCTCGGTGACTTCCTGAGCCAGCTTCAGCAGATCAAGAAGCTCGGCTCGATGAAGAAGATGCTCGGTATGATCCCGGGTGCCGCGCAGATGCGCGAGCAGATTGAGAACTTCGACGAGCGCGAGGTCGACCGCGTCGAGGCCATCGTTCGCTCGATGACCCCTGCCGAGCGCGAGGACGTGTCGATCCTTAACGGCTCGCGTCGCGCGCGTATCGCCCGCGGTTCTGGTACCACAGTGACCGAGGTCAACCAGCTCGTGCAGCGCTTCGAGGCCGCGCGCGAGATGATGGCGCAGATGGGCCAGATGGGTGGCGGCGTTCCCGGCATGGGCGCACTGCCCGGCCGTGGTGGCAAGGCCAAGCAGAAGGCCAACGCGCGTAAGGCGCAGGCCCAGCGTGCTCGCATGAAGAAGAGCGCGCGCTCGGGTAACCCCGCGAAGCGCCGCCAGCAGGAGCTCGAGGCCATGCTGCCCCCGTCCGAGCGCAGCGCGCCTGCGGGCTCATCCTTCGGCGTTGCTCAGGAGGCGCCCGCTCCGCGTCCGACGATCGACGATCTGCCGGACGACGTCAAGCGCATGCTCGGCCAGCTCTGAGGCATGGCGTTCTCCGGCCTCGCCCTGTGGGCGGATAGCGCATCCGAGCGCCCGTCGTGGGTGCGAGGCACATGGTGCGTCGACGGGGGAGTGATCCGCCGCGTCTCCGACGAAACGCAGGCTCCTTCGGTCGGTGTCATTGTGCCCGGCATGGTGGATACGCACTGCCACATCGGCTACTCGGAGACCGGTTCGGTGTCCGAGGCGGAGATGGTGGAGCAGGCTCGGATAACGCTCGCGAGCGGAGTCACCGTCGTACGCGACTGTGGCGTGCCGGTTGATAACTCGCCAGCGGCTCGCGCAACCGGCCTGCACCTCATTCGGTGTGGTCGCCATGTTGCACGCCCGAAGCGCTACATGCGAGACCTGCCGCTTGACGTCGACGATCAGCGCGAGCTCCCCGCTGTGCTCGCTTCGATGGCACACTCCTTTGACGGGTGGGTCAAGATCGTCGGAGACTGGATCGACCGCAGCGCCGGGGCCGACTCGGACCTCATGCCCCTGTGGGACCCCGCCGTGTTGACGGACGCCGTTGCCGCCGTTCACGAGGCCGGGGCGAGGATCGCAGTCCACGCGTTCTCGCACCGCGTCATCGACTCGCTCATCGAGGCCGGCGTTGACGACATTGAACATGGCAGCGGTATCGATGCGGATCAGGCCAGCGAGATTGCCGCACGCGGTATCGCGGTGACCCCGACGCTGCGCCAGGTCGAGCTCTTCAAGGACTTTGCCGCCCAGGCGGGGGCGAAGTATCCCGTTTATGCGGAGACGATGCGGGGCATGTACGACACGCGGCGCTCCCACTTCCAGATGCTCGTCGACTCTGGTGTCCTTCTCCTCATGGGAACCGACTCGGGCGGCTACCAGGCTCACGGCACGATCGCCGGCGAGCTTGACCTGTGGCTCCAGTGGGGCGCGCCCGCGCAGTTTGCGATCGATGCGGCGACGTGGGTGAGCCAGCGCTACCTCGGCTACCCCGGCCTCGTCGAGGGCGGTCCCGCTGATTTCCTCATCCTGGACGAGGATCCGAGGGACAACCCGACGATCCTCGCGAAGCCCGCGCGCGTGACGGTGGGCGGAACGTCTGTGTGGGAGCGTCCGTCCGCCTGAGCTCATGGCAGTGATCGATTTAACCGATTCGCACGACACGGCACTCGCTCCTGACTTGGGATTGAGGGGCGAAATGTGGCATAATCGCTAGCTGTACCCGGCGGTTCGTAGACCCTCTCACTGCGTGCCGTCGTGTCCCGGTCCAATGCGACCCCTGTGTTTCCCACCTCGGGACGCAAAGGTCCACACCAATTCTGAAATGGAGAGACCACTCAAGTGGCAGTTCGAATTCGCCTGAAGCGCGTGGGTAAGATCCACGCCGCCCAGTACCGTGTTGTCGTCGTCGATTCGCGCAAGAAGCGTGACGGCCGCGTCATCGAAGAGGTCGGCTACTACGATCCTCAGCCCAACCCGTCGATCATTCGCATCGACTCCGAGCGTGCCCAGTACTGGCTCGGCGTTGGCGCTCAGCCTTCCGACCAGGTCCGCAAGCTGCTGGTCCTGACCGGTGACATCGCCAAGTTCAACGGCAAGGCCGACGCTGTTTCCCGCGTCATCGTCTCCGAGGCCGACAAGGCCGCCCAGGCCGAGCAGGCCATCAAGGACGCCGAGGCTGCAGCCGAGAAGTCCAAGGCCGCTGCTTCTGCCAAGAAGGCCGAGGAAGAGGCCGCCGCTGCCGCAGCCGCTGCTGAGGCTGAGGCCGGCGAGCAGGCTTCTGAAGAGGCCGCCGGAGAGGATGCCTGAGCATGCTCGCCGACGCGTTGGAGCACCTGGTCAGCGGCATCGTTGACCACCCCGAAGATGTCGAGGTGACGCCTCGTTCCATGCGACGTGGCCAGCTTCTTGAGGTTCGCGTGAACCCCGAGGACCTGGGTCGCGTCATCGGACGCGGCGGTCGGACGGCTCGCGCGCTGCGCACCGTCATGGGTGCGTTGTCCACGCGTGGCACCGTCCGCGTTGACGTCGTCGACACGGATCGCGAGTAAGACTCGCACACGTCGCGAAGGGGTCCGGCACTGCCGGGCCCCTTCGTTGTATCCTTCGGGGGAGTCCCCGTTTATCGTCAGGAGAACACATGCAGCTCACAGCCGCTATCGTCGGCCCCGCCCACGGTTTGCGAGGCGAGGTCATCGTGGACGTGCGCAGCGACGATCCCGAGGTGATGGCACCCGGGTCGCGCTTGGACATTGCGGGAGATCAGCGCAGCCTGACTGTGCGCAGCGTTCGCGTGCACAAGGATCGTGTGCTCGCATCGTTTGAGGAGTGCTCCACTCGTGAGGATGCGGAGGCTCTGCGTGGCGCCCGTCTGCTTGTCGACGCTCACCCCGAGGAGGATGCCTGGTACCCGCATGAGCTCAAGGGTCTCCAGGCGCGCACTCCCTCCGGTGATGTCCTTGGAACCGTCAGTGGAATGACCCCGGGTGCGGCTCAGGATTTGCTTCTCGTTTCCACGGATCGTGGCACTGTCATGGTTCCTTTCGTGACGGCGCTCGTTCCGACCGTCGACGTTGAGGGAGGGGTCGTTGTTATCGACGCGCCTCCCGGCTTGTTTGACGATGACGCGGTGTCGGAGCGCGAGGGCGACTGACACCGTGCGCTTCGATCTCATCTCGATTTTCCCTGACTATTTTGCGCCCCTTCGCCTGTCTCTGATGGGGAAAGCGGAGGACGCCGGTCTCGTGCATTTGCAGGCGCACGATCTGCGCGATTGGGCCACCGGCAAGCATCGCAGCGTCGATGACACTCCCTACGGCGGTGGCGCGGGCATGGTGATGCGTGCCGATGTGTGGGCACGTGCCCTGGACGATGTACTGTCCGTTCCGCTCGCCGGCTGTCGCGACGAAGGTGCCCCTGCCTCGCCGCGTCGCGTCCTCGCGATTCCGACGCCGTCCGGCACGCCGCTGACTCAGCCGCGCGTGGAGGACCTCGCGCGCGCCGACCAGATCATCGTCGCCTGCGGGCGCTACGAGGGAATCGACGCGCGCGTCGCCGAGCACTACCGCAGCGTCGGCGTCGAGGTCGTCGAGTTCTCGATCGGCGACTACGTGCTCAACGGCGGCGAGGTCGCCGCGATGGTCCTCACCGAGGCAGTCGCGCGTCTCCTCGACGGCTTCATGGGGAACCCGGACTCCCTCGTCGAAGAGTCGCACTCGGGCGCGGGACTCCTCGAATACCCCGTGTTCACCAAGCCGAGGGAGTTTCGCTCGCTCGAGATTCCCGAGGTTCTCCTCGGCGGCAACCACGCGGCGATCGAGCGATGGCGCCGCGACCGAGCGATTGAGAAGACAGCTAGCGTCCGCCCCGATCTCGCGCTGTCGCTGGACGCTTCGTCTCTGACGGGCGATGACCGTGCAACCTTGGCTCGATGCGGTATCGCGTACCCGCGTGAGGGAGCGGCGAGATCCTTGAGCGTGCGCCTTGCGCACCCCGAGGACGCGGCAGCCGTCAGCGAGCTCGCCGCGCGCACCTTCCCGGACGCGTGCCCGGCCTCTCTGCCCAGCGAGGCCATCGAGGAGCACATCACGACGCAGCTCGGGCCCGAGGTGTTCGAGGCTGCTATCGCCTCTCCCGATCAGCATCGTCTATTTGTTGCCGAGGCCGGCTCAGACCTCGTCGGTTACGCGTTGACCCATGTCGGCCCGGATGCGTTGCCGAGCGACCTGGTGCGCCCCGGACGCGTGGAGGAGGGCAGCGCCTATCTGTCTAAGTGCTATGTCGACCGGGCGTGGCGAGGCAGTGGCATCGCGGACGCGCTGATCGAGCACGCCGTCGCAGACGCCGGCGCGGCAGGACACCGCGCGATCGTGCTGGGAACCAACCGAGGCAACAAGGCGGCGCAAGCTTTCTACAAGCGGCATGGATTCCGCAAGCGGTCGACCCGAACATTCGACGTGGGTGGCGTACGCAACTACGACGTCGTCATGGTGCGTGATCTCACCGCATAACACGGTGGCGCACTGGCCTAGTGTGCCCTGCTGTGGGATAATAGCCAAGATTGTGCGCGGTTCATCCTGCCGCAGGGGGACACCGAGGCGCACGATCGCACGTCAAGTGAGCGGGCTCGACCCGCCCAACCAGGCGCTTCCGACCTGCGGCAGAGGCGTCAAGGAGAAGAAATGCAGAAGCTGGACGCCGTTGATGCGGCTTCGCTGCGCGATGACATCCCCTCGTTCCGAGCCGGCGACACCCTCAAGGTGCACGTCAAGGTCATCGAAGGTAACCGCTCTCGTATCCAGGTCTTCCAGGGTGTCGTGATCGCTCGTCGCGGTCACGGTGTGTCCTCCACGTTCACCATTCGCAAGGTTTCCTTCGGCGTGGGCGTTGAGCGTACCTTCCCGGTTCACGCCCCCACGATCGACCACATCGAGGTCGTCACCAAGGGCGACGTGCGTCGCGCCAAGCTCTACTACCTGCGTGAGCGTCACGGCAAGGCCGCGAAGATCAAGGAACACCGTTCCGGCAAGTCCGCCTGAGGCTTGCCAGGCATACGCCTTGGCATTTTTCACGGAAAGGCCCGACACCGCGCGCCGGTGTCGGGCCTCGCCGTATCCTGGGATGGTTGACGCTACGACAAGGAGATTGGATGACACCGACAGCAGGACCGTCGCTCGGCCCACTGCATTCGCCTTCTCTTCGGGATCGTGATCGCGCGGAGGCCCGCGCTCGGCGCAATCCGCTCGTGTGGCTGCGCGAGATCCTCGTGATCATTGTCGTCGCTCTCGTGATCTCGTCGCTGCTGCGCGCCTTCATCGTTCAGGTTTTCTGGATCCCCTCACCCTCGATGCACAACACACTGGTGGAGGACGATCGCATCGCCGTCTCGCGTATCGATGCGCTGCGTTCGAACGTGCACCGCGGGGATGTCGTCGTCTTCGATGACACGCTCGGTTGGCTGGGTTCGTCGCAATCGACTTCTCCCTCAGTGCTGCGCCGCCTGGGCGAGTTCACCGGTTTCGTCCCGGGTGGTAGTGAGCAGACGCTCGTGAAGCGCGTCATCGGCGTCGGAGGCGATCGCGTGTCGTGCACCAGCGCGAACGGCAAGGTGAGCGTTAACGGAGTTGAGCTCGACGAGACCTACGTGCCCAATGGCCAGGTGCCGTGTGGCGAGCGCACTTTTGACGTCGTCGTTCCCGAGGGACACCTGTGGGTGATGGGTGACAACCGTTCGAACTCTGCCGATTCCCGGTACCACATGGGATCGGGACAGTCTCCCTACGTGCCCGTTTCCTCGGTCGTCGGTACCGTTCAGGCGGTTATCTGGCCGACGTCGCGTTGGACGACGGACATTGCGCACCACGAGGTATTCGCGTCTGTTCCGGACGCCTCATGACGACCGCCTCGCGTGACCTCGAGGTCTGCCTCGCGCGCCGCTGGGGGATCGTTGCTGGAATGGACGAGGTGGGGCGCGGGGCTCTCGCGGGCCCCGTCGCCGTGGGCGTAGCGCTTATCGGTGTCGATGCCGCGCCGGTTCCGGAAGGTCTCACCGACTCGAAAGCGCTTTCCGCTCGTCGACGCGAGGCCCTCGTCGACCCCGTGCGTGAATGGGCGTTGGCCAGCGCAGTGGGCTACGCCTCCCCGCAGGAGATCGATGACTGGGGCATCATCGCCGCTCTTCGCCTGGCGGGCCGTCGCGCTCTCGCCGAGGTAGCCGGCCATGGCCTCGTTCCGGGCGGCGTTCTGCTGGACGGCTCCCACGACTGGCTCTCCACACCCGATGACCTGTTCGGGGCCATCGACGGGCCCGACGATCCTTTCGGCGTCGATCTGCCCGTCCAGATGCAGGTGAAGGCCGACGCTTCCTGCGCGGTCGTCGCCGCAGCCTCCGTCCTTGCGAAGGTCGAACGCGACCACCTCATGCAGGAACTCGAGGATCCGGGCTATGGATGGGCGTCGAACAAGGGGTATGGGTCGGCCGCTCACACTCGCGCGATCGTCGAACTCGGCGTGTCGGAGCATCATCGTCGCTCGTGGAAGATGCCGACGCAGGCCACAAAGTAGGGCGCGCCGGGGTGGCGTGGCCCAGCGTGGCACGTGGCCCGGCATGATGGTGGCGTGAGCGAAGAAATCGAAGGTTACGAAAACAATCTGGAGCTGGAACTCTTCAAGGAGTACCGCGACGTCATCGGGTTGTTCAAGTACGTCGTGGAGACCGAGAGGCGTTTCTACCTGTGCAATCACGTTGACGTGCAGGCACGCCCGGTCGGTGGCGACGTCTTTTTCGAGCTGACGCTGTCCGACGCATGGGTGTGGGACATCTACCGCTCGTCGCGCTTCGTGCGCTCGGTGCGCGTCATCACCTACAAGGACGTCAACGTCGAGGAACTCTCCAAGCCGGAGCTCGACATCCCATAGTCCGTGATCGCCCGGTCCTGGGTTATCCACAGGCCTTTTTGTCAACCGCTCCCTATCCACAGGGCGCGGTTTTCGCATTGTGGAACTGATTGCCTCGGGCGCACTGTGGGTGCGGAGGTGATCCGTGATGGGATGCTCAACACGGCCCGATCGTCGGGCCTTGGGCGCCGCGGGCGAATATACCGCCCGGCTGGCGCTCGAAGAGGAAGGCTTACGCCTTCTTGATACCAACTGGCGCGATGGTCGTCGGGGCGAGCTCGATATCATCGCGCGCGACGAGACTGATCCGCAGCATTCGTGGACCGTGATCGTGGAGGTGCGCACCAGGGTGGGGCGTCGAAAGGGGAGCGCCCTCGCTTCGGTCGACCATCGCAAGGTGTCGCGGCTCCGGGCTCTGACGGGTGCGTGGTGCAGGGCCCATGGTCACCTTGCGTCGCGCGTGCGCATTGACGTCGTTGCTATCACGGTGGACGCGCGGACGCTGGGGTCGTGGCCGGGCCCCATGGACGAGGCCGTGGATCTTCGCGCTCTGGGGGCACAGGTTGTGTGGTTGCGGGGTGTGCAATGAGAGGGCCGGGGCTTGCACGCACGTATTCCATGAGCATCGTCGGCATTGAGGGACACCTGGTCGATGTGGAGACGTATGCGGGGTCGGGACTCGTGGCGTTTACGCTCGTTGGCTTGCTCGACACGTCCGTGCGCGAGGCCCGTGATCGCGTGCGCGCTGCGTTCGAGTCGTGTGGCCTGGACGTGTTGGACCAACGCATCACCGTGAATCTGTCCCCAGCTGGCATTCCAAAGTCAGGGTCGGCCTTCGATCTGTCGATCGCGGCGTCCATCGCTTTGGCGACGGGCCTCGTGTCGCCCGTGGCTTTTGAAGACGCGGTGCTCGTTGGTGAGCTTTCGTTGGATGGGAGTATCCAGCCGGTGCGCGGCGTCCTGCCGGCTGTTCTGGCAGCGCGTTCGCGGGGCGTGCGCCGCGTGATCGTTCCGTCGGCATGTGCTTCGGAGGCGCGTCTGGTCAGCGGCATTGACGTGATTGACTTCGCGCACTTGGCGGACCTGATCGCATGGGCGGGGGGAGAGGCCGAAAAGGCTCCGTTCCACGGGAGGATGGGGATGCGCAGCGCGGGGGAAAGCAACGATGAACCAACGTTCGTAGACATGGCGGACGTGCGCGGTCAGCCGGAAGCAATCGCGGCGATGGAAGTTGCGGCTGCCGGTGGGCACCACGTGTTTCTTCTGGGAGAGCCAGGATCTGGAAAGACGATGCTGGCGTCCCGACTCCCAACGATACTCCCAGATCTCGACGCCGACACCGCTCTCGTGACAACCTCGTTGCATTCCGTGGCGGGCCTGTTGCCATCCTCGATGTCACTGATGACGCGGCCTCCGTTCCAAGCCCCGCACCACTCGGTGACCATGCCGGCGCTGATCGGTGGCGGCACGCGCACGCTCGTCCCCGGGGCGGCGTCTCTGGCGCACGGAGGGATTCTCTTTCTCGACGAGGCCGCCGAATTCGCTCCCTCCGTCCTCGATTCCTTGCGCGAACCCCTTGAATCGGGCGTCATCCATGTGCACCGCTCCGGCGTTCAGGCACGGTATCCCGCCGCATTCCAACTGGTGATGGCATCCAATCCCTGCCCGTGCGGAGGTGGACACGGTGGGCGTCGGTGCACCTGTTCGTCGATCAACCGACGCAGGTATCTCGCGCGTCTGTCCGGGCCATTGCTGGATCGAATGGACATCCGCATCGACGTCCATACCCCCACTCGGGCGGACCTAGCGGCGACGCATACGGACGACTCTGCGTCGATTCGCCAGCGCGTGATTGAAGCGCGAGCACGGGCGCGCAAGCGGCTCCAGGACACGCCGTGGACTATGAACGCGCAACTTCCGGGAGCGTGGCTGCGCCACCACTCAGGCATCGATGCCTCGCTCATTCATGAACTCGATCGACTCGTCGATTCCGGTCACTCGTCCATGCGCGGGATCGACCGGATGCTACGGCTGGCATGGACGCTCGCCGATCTCGAGGCTGCGCCTCGGCCAACTTTCGACCATATCGTCGCAGCACAGCAGCTGCGGAACGGAGCAGACCACTATGAATGACATCGAACTATGGGAGGCCGCGTGGTGGTCTGCCGTCGCCGAGCCGGCAGACCGCTGCGCGCGCGTCCTTCGTCAGGCATTAGGGGATCGAGATGCGCGCGCATGGCTGATCGGAAGCTGGTCGGCACCGCCGTCGTCGCTTGCCTGTCACTCGAGGATCGACTGGCGCGCTCAGTGGAACCGGTGGCGGGAGCGCGCTCTCTCGGTCGATATCGACAGTGAGCTCACACGCGTCGCTCGTGCGGGTGGCGGATTCATGATTCCTGGCGATCCGCGCTGGCCCGAGCACCTTGCGTGCCTGGGGGAGGAGGAGCCGATGGGGCTGTGGTTCCTCGGTGACCTGCCGGAGGCTCCGCGTGCGGACCGTCATCTGTCCATCGTGGGTGCTCGCGCCTCCACCGGAGCTGGAAACAGGAGCGCCCGCAACATGGCGGCGTTCGTCGCTGCGGCAGGGGTGACGGTGGTGTCTGGGGGAGCGATCGGCATTGATATCGAGGCTCACCGCGGGGCCCTGTCCGCGCGTGGGCACACGATCTGCATCCTCGCCGGCGGCGTATGCAATCCCTACCCCGCGTGCCACGGTGGTGATTTTCGCGCCGTCATTGATGGGGGCGGTGCCCTTATCTCGGAGGTTGCGCCGACCGCCAGGCCAGCGAAGTGGCGTTTCCTAACTCGGAACCGCCTGATTGCCGCGTGGAGCGGAGCAACCGTGGTCGTTGAGGCGGGAGCGCGCTCAGGTGCCCTAGCGACGGCGCGCCGTGCCATGGAATACGGGCGTGAACTAGGCGCAGTGCCCGGTGCGGTCGACGCTCCGATGTCGGTCGGGTGCCTCGAGCTTGCGCGCAACGGAGCGACGATCATCCGCGACGGGCGCGACGCCCTCGAACTCGTTCGCCCGGTGAGCTCTGACGGCACCGAGCCTCTCTTCGGCATGCCGGTCGACGAGGATCGCGGCGTTGATGCTCTGGAACCGACCCAGCGTCGGGTGTGGGAGGCGCTTCCCAGGAGCGCGCCTGCATCGGTTGAAGCGATCTGCGTCGCTGCAGCTCTGTCGCGTGACGAAGTCAGCCACGCACTCATGGATCTGTCGGTTGCTGGCTTAGTGTCGGGCTCGACGCGTGGCTGGACGCGAACAGGCGCAGGCAGACCGTAGGATAGCGGCATGACACGCAACGTGGGGGAGCGCTGGGAAGAATACCTGCGCCTTGGGCGGCGGATGAGTCCCCACACCGTTGCCGCGTACCTCGGGGACTTCCACTCGCTCATGGAGTTTCTCTCGCTCGGCACCGATGCGACCCCTGATCAGCTACGAGAGGCGCTGACGCAACGCGCTGTGCGTTCCTGGCTTGCTCGCACCCTCGCGGACGGGGGCGCGCGCTCGACAATCGCGCGCCACACCGCCGCAATTCGCAACTTCACAGCGTGGGCGACGCGTGAAGGGATCCTGGCGAGCGATCCTGCGGCGCTGCTATCGTCCCCGCGTGCCGATCAGCGTCTGCCGTCTCCGCTCGACGAATCCGATGCGAGAGTGCTTCTCAATGCTGCGCGGGATGAGGCCACGGCGGGAGGAGCCTCCCAGATCCGCAATTGGGCGATCCTCGAACTCACGTATGCCTGCGGTCTTCGCGTCTCCGAAGTGTGTGGCCTCGACATCTCATCCCTGAACCGCGAGGCCCTCACCGTGCGAGTCCTCGGCAAAGGAAACAAAGAACGGGTTGTTCCCTACGGGCCTCCCGCTGCCGACGCCCTCGACCATTGGTTGGTTCGAGGCCGTCCCCAGTTGGCCGGGGAGCGCAGCGGGCACGCGCTTTTCCTCGGGGACAAGGGCGGCCGCATCGATCCGCGCATCGTACGTTCGATGGTGCACAAGATGGCAGCGCGAGCAGGCGTGCACGACATCGCGCCACACGGACTCCGACATTCCACGGCGACACACCTGCTGCAGGGGGGAGCCGACCTGCGCGCAGTCCAGGAGATGCTCGGACACTCGTCGCTGTCAACCACCCAGCGCTACACCCACGTCGATACTGCCCGCCTGAGTGCGATCTACCAGCGGGCGCACCCGCGCGCCTAGAATGCGCGGGCGGTGATTGCCGCCCGCATCCGGCAATGTGGACGCGGCTACCGAGCCGGCGCATCGTCCCAGGGGAGAAGCCGCGGATGCCCGAGCGTCAGACGTATCGGATCGATGTACGTACGTCTGCCGGTCTTCGCGCCCCAGTGCAGCGTGGGTGAATCCCCTTCGACGACGCCGATGACGTCCCCTTTCTCGACGCGATCGCCAACGGCAACGGATGGTGTCACAGGCAGATACGTCGACCAGATGACGCGGCCACCGACGTCGTGACGAATCGAGATGACGCCCCGGCCCGCGATTGAACCAGCGACGCTCACGGTCCCCGATGCGCACGCATACACCGGAGATGGTGCCGGATACTGCAACGTCACTCCGCGGCGCCCGGGAAGCCAGTCGTGGGCGGGTGGGGCGAATCCTTCGACGACGGGCACCGGCTCACCCGTGGGCCACTGCCACCGTTCGCGGTGCGGGGTTGCTACTCCTGGCGGCGTCGCGATAATAAGCAGTACGCCGACGACGGCGGAGATGAGTGAAAACGCGCCGAAACGGCGGCGTTGGAGGATTGCAGAGGTCATGACATCAGCGTGCGTAGAGATGGTGATTCGGTCTAGTCGGCCGGGGTCGGTTGTGGATACAGCCATGACGTGAAACGCCCCTGTGGATAACGAGGGACAACAGGGTATGTGAGCGGGGCTACCCCGGCCTCGTCCACGGCGCATCCAGTAGGCAACGTCTCATCGCGCTGGCTTCGGACATTTGCCCACTTGTGCGGTAAGATGGCCGGGCACTTGCCTGTGCAGGTGACTTCGCGTGCCATTATCGCGACCCACGGGAAACCGCCAGGGAAGCGAGGCGCGGCGGCTTCGGTCCCTGCGGGGATGGTCGCCGGTCATGGCACCAGGGTGCGCAACGCGCACAGCAAACCGATAACCCGGGGGAAACCCCACTGATCACTCGCGACTTGCGGGGAAAGGACGAACCATGGCGATCGTTACCATGCGTCAGCTCCTCGAGTCCGGTGTCCACTTCGGTCACCAGACTCGCCGTTGGAACCCGAAGATGAAGCGCTTCATCCTCACCGAGCGCAACGGCATCTACATCATCGACCTGCAGCAGACCATTGCTGACATCGATATCGCTTTCGACTTCGTGAAGCAGACTGTCGCCCACGGCGGCACCCTGCTCTTCGTTGGCACCAAGAAGCAGGCCCAGGAAGCCGTGGCCGAGCAGGCCCAGCGCGTCGGCATGCCCTACGTGAACCACCGTTGGCTCGGCGGCATGCTCACCAACTTCTCTACTGTTGCCACCCGTCTGCAGCGCCTGAAGGAACTCGAGCAGATCGACTTCGACGACGTGGCCTCCTCCGGTCACACCAAGAAGGAACTGCTCATGATGCGCCGCGAGAAGGATAAGCTCTCGCGCACCCTGGGCGGCATCCGCGACATGACCAAGGTTCCGTCGGCCGTGTGGATCGTCGACCCCAAGAAGGAGCACCTCGCGGTCTCCGAGGCTCGCAAGCTGCGCATCCCGATCGTCGCCATCCTCGACACCAACGCGGATCCGGACGAGGTCGACTACCGCATCCCCGGCAACGATGACGCCATCCGCGCCGTCGCGCTGCTGACCCGCGTGATCGCCGACGCCGTCGCCGAGGGCCTGATCGCTCGCTCCGACGTCCGCAAGGGCAAGGGCGAAGAGGCTGCCGCTGAGCCGCTGGCCGAGTGGGAGCGCGAGCTCCTCGAGGGCGAGATCAAGGCTGACGAAGAAGCTGCCGCCGAGGTCGCCGAAGAGTCGGCTACCAAGCAGGACTGAACGTTTAACTGAGAGGAATCATCCGATGGCGAATTTCACCGCTGCAGATGTGAAGGCGCTGCGTGAGCAGACCGGTGCCGGCATGATGGATGTCAAGAAGGCTCTGACCGAGGCTGACGGCGACGCCGAGAAGGCTCTCGAGATCATCCGCCTGAAGGGCCTGAAGTCCCTGTCCAAGCGCGAGGGCCGCCAGGCCTCCGCCGGCCTGCTGGCCGCGCAGACCGACGGCACCGTCGGCGTGCTGGTCGAGGTCAACTCCGAGACCGACTTCGTCGCCAAGAACCAGAAGTTCATCGACTTCTCCAACGAGGTTCTGGCCGCCGCCGTTGCTTCCAAGGCTGCCGACCTGGACGCGCTGCTCGCCGCTCCCATGGGCGAGGGCACCGTCAAAGGACCGCCTGGACGCCTTCGCCGCCATCATCGGCGAGAAGCTGCAGATTGGCCGCATCGTGCGCGTTGAGGGCGAGAACGTCGACCTCTACCTGCACCAGACCAACCCCGACCTGCCCCCGCAGGTTGGCGTCTTCGTCGTCACCGATGCCGCGGGCAAGTCCGTTGCCCACGACATCGCGATGCACGTTGCCGCTTACATGCCCGCCTACCTCGATCGCGATTCGGTTCCGGCCGACGTGCTCGACAAGGAGCGCGCGACCCTCGAGAAGATCACGCTTGAGGAAGGCAAGCCCGCCAACATCGTTCCTAAGATCGTTGAGGGCCGCCTGAACGCGTTCTACAAGGACAACTGCCTCGTTGACCAGGCCTTCGCGCGTGACCCCTCGAAGTCCGTCGGCCAGGTCCTCAAGGAGGCCGGTGCCAAGGTCACCAACTTCGTGCGCGTGCACGTCGGTGCCTGATCTGGACATGTCGTCAGCTTGCTGACAAATGGGAGCGGTCCCGCCGAACGGCGGGGCCGCTCCCATTTTACCGGGTAGTATGGTTCTTAACCGTTCCGCCCTTCCCGGGCCGTTACAAAGGAGAAGCGTCATGTCGACGAACCGCCGCGTTTTGCTCAAGCTGTCCGGAGAGGCATTCGGGGGTGGGTCGATCGGTTTGGACCCCAAGGTTGTCCGCAACATCGCGGAGCAGGTTGCGAAGGCTGTGCGCGAGGGCATCCAGGTGGCGATCGTCGTCGGTGGCGGCAACTTCTTCCGCGGTGCGCAGCTCGCCCGCGAGGGGCTTGAGCGCTCGCGTGCGGACTACATGGGTATGCTCGGTACTGTGATGAACGCGCTCGCCCTCCAGGACTTTATCGACCAGTCCGGCGTTCCTGCTCGCGTTCAGACGGCCATCACGATGGCTCAGGTTGCCGAGCCCTACCTGCCGCTTCGAGCGATTCGTCACCTGGAAAAGGGACGCGTCGTCGTTTTCGGTGCTGGTGCGGGCCTGCCGTACTTCTCGACCGACACGGTGTCTGCTCAGCGCGCCCTCGAGATTCACTGCGACGAACTTCTCGTCGCGAAGAACGGTGTGGATGGCGTGTACGACGACGATCCGAACAAGAACCCCGATGCTCACCGCTTCGACACCCTGACGTATTCAGAGGCGCTGCGACGCGATCTCAAGGTGATTGACGGTTCGGCGCTGGCCCTGTGCCGCGACAACGGGCTGACCACGCGCATCTTTGGCATGGGTGGCGACGGCACCGTGACCCGCGCGCTGATGGGCGATGAAATCGGTACCCTAGTGACGGCGTGATATAACCTTCACAGACCACTGACTTAAAGGAGCACATAGTGATCGACGATATCCTCCTCGAGGCCGAGGAAAAGATGGACAAGGCCGTGGAAGCGGCCAGCCACGAGTTTCGAACATTCGTACCGGACGCGCGACGTCCTCGATGTTCGAGCAGCTTCTGGTGGACTACTACGGCGCTCCGACGCCGATGCAGCAGCTTGCAAGCTTCCAGATTCCCGAGGCCCGCACCGTCCTAATTTCCCCCTTTGATCGCACCGCGACCCAGGAGATCATTCGTACGCTGCGCGAGTCGGACCTCGGTGTGAACCCGACCGACGACGGCAACGTTGTTCGCGTCGTTCTGCCCGCACTGACGGAGGATCGCCGTAAGGAGTACGTGAAGCAGGCCAAGAGCAAGGCCGAGGACGGTCGCGTGTCCGTGCGTGGCGTGCGCCGTAAGGCGAAGGATCAGCTCGATCGCCTGAAGAAGGACGGCGAGGCATCCGAGGACGACGTCGATCGCGCAGAAAAGCAGCTTGATTCGCTGACGAAGGCCCACACCGAGCAGATCGACAAGATGCTCGCGACGAAGGAAAGCGAACTGCTGACGATCTGATGGCGTCGACGGATCGTTCACTTCTTGCCCGAGTCTTCTCCCCGGGCTCCACTCGTGACAATCACCCCGCGGGTGGGGCAACGGGGAAGGCCGGGCGTAATCTTCCGCAGGCGATCACGACCGCTGTTGTCCTGATCGCTGCGTTTGCCATCCCTCTGTTCACGTCGCTACCTGCGTTTGTCGGCGTTATTGCTTTCGTGTGTCTCGTCGGCATTTGGGAGCTCGCGGGCGCGTTCGCGCGCATGGGCATCACCCTGACGGTCACACCGTTGTACGTTGGCGCTATCGGCATGGTGACCTGCGCGTGGTGGCTGGGTACGGAGGGCATGCTCTTCGCCCTGTACATCACCGTGTTCGTCTGTGCGGCATGGCGACTCCTGGACCGTCGTCAAGAGTCACGGATGAGCGATGTCGTGTCGTCGACCTTTGCGGCTGTCTACGTGCCGTTCCTGGCCTCGTTTGTTGTGCTCATGATGGCGGCATGGCACAACGCCTGGGTGTTCGTCGTCTTTGAGCTCATGGTCATTGCTAACGACACCGGTGGCTGGGCTGCCGGCGTCATGTTCGGCAAGCACCCCATGGCTCCCGCTCTATCCCCGAAGAAGTCGTGGGAAGGCTTTGCAGGTTCCGCACTGACGGCCATCGCAGTCGGCGTGTTCGGGCTTTGGCTGCTGGGAGCTTCCTGGTGGTGGGGTGTCGTTGCGGGTATCTCCATCGCCTTTGTGGGTACGATGGGCGACCTGACCGAGTCTCTCATTAAGCGTGAGGCCGGCCTGAAAGACATGTCGCAGATCCTGCCTGGCCACGGTGGTGTTCTCGACCGAGTGGACGCGCTGCTTATGAGCGCGCCGGTCGCCTACTTCATTTTCGCGTGGGCGCTGCCGGGTATTTCTTGGGAGTCTCGCCATTGAGCCACACGACTAGGACAGGACGCGGGGTGCAGGGCTGCTCCCGCGAGGAGGCCACGGCCTCGGCGCAGCGTCTCCAGGGTGCGCGCCGTGAGGTTCGTCCGACCGATCAGCCGCCGGAGGGTGCGACGCACAAGGATGCTAAGCCGGTCCTGTCGTTCACCGCGAAGCGGCGTGGTAAGGCGCCGTCGCACCTCGCTGACCTGGATGCAGCGGGTCGTAAGCAGGTACTCAAGGACCTGGGGCTACCCGCTTTCCGCGCCGATCAGCTCTCGCGCCACTACTTCACGCACTTCGAGGCCGACCCTGAGCGCATGAGTGACATTCCGGCAGGCATGCGCGCCCAGGTGAGCGAGGCTCTCCTGCCGACGCTCGTATCGAAGGTCGTCTCGTTGAAGGCGGACGGCGGCCGCACGATCAAAGGACCTGTGGCGGCTGTACGACGGGGCCCAGGTGGAGTCGGTGCTCATGCGCTACCCGCAGCGCACCACCCTGTGCGTGTCCTCGCAGGCCGGTTGCGGCATGGCGTGTCCGTTTTGTGCGACGGGGCAGATGGGTCTGACTCGTAACCTGTCGACGGCGGAAATCGTCGATCAGGTGCGCTACGCGCAGGCGGCATGCCGAGATGGAGCGCTCGCCGGTGGACCCACGACGCTGTCAAACGTCGTGTTCATGGGAATGGGTGAGCCGCTGGCAAATTACAAGACGGTGATCGGAGCCCTGCATCGCCTCATCGATCCCGCGCCAGAGGGTTTCGGTATGAGCGCGCGCAATATTACCGTCTCCACGGTCGGCCTGGTTCCCGCGATTAAGAAGCTTGCGGGGGAGGGGATGCCGGTGACGCTCGCGGTGTCGCTGCATGCTCCCGACGACGATCTGCGTGATGAGCTCATTCCGATCAACTCGCGCTGGAAGGTCGGGGAGCTCCTGGATGCTGCCCGCGCCTACTTCCTGGCAACGGGACGGCGCGTGTCGATCGAGTACGCGCTCATCAAGGACATGAACGATCAGGAGTGGCGCGCCCAGCTTCTGGCCGACGAGCTCAACAAACGAGGCCATGGCTGGGTTCACGTGAACCCCATTCCTCTGAACCCGACGCCGGGATCGATTTGGACGGCGTCTACGAAGCATGCCCAGGATGCGTTCGTCAAGCGCCTGCGCGACAACGGAATTGCGACGTCGATTCGCGATACCCGGGGTTCCGACATCGACGGCGCATGCGGGCAGCTGGCGACGGCGGTTGCTGACGGTAAACGCCCGATTGGTGAGGAGCACGCATGAGTACGACCGATTTTTCGCGCACGTTCTTGCGCGAGGGTTACGACATGAGCGAGGTGCGCGCATTCCTCGCCGAGGTGGAGCGCACAATCAGGGGGCAGACGAGCGAGCCGGATCAGATCGTGACCGCCCGCAAGGCTGAGGAGATAGAGTTTTCCGTCAAGTTCCGTGGCTTCGACATGGACCAGGTGGACGCCGAGATCGATCGCTTAATCGGCGTGTTGAGGGGGCTTGATCGCGACCGCGAGTGGGCGGCCCAGCATGAGGGCGAGGCCGGCGAGGAAGTGTCGGCTGCCGACGCGGACGAGCCCGCCCCGGCCTCGTTGACCGACTCGCACAGCGAACCCGAAGCGCCCGCAATTCCTTCCGCATCTTCTCATGCGCCCGCCGCCTCCGACATCGGGCCAATCGCTCCTGGGACGCGTATACCCCGGGCGGATTCCGGTGACGTGCCGGTGTCCCCGAAGCCGCCAGAAGCACTCGTTGTCCCCGCGCCGACCGCCGACGCGAGCACGCCAGTGGCCACCGATAGCTTCGACGTCGACCGCATGCTCGATCGCATCGCGGCCGATCCGCCCATCCAGACGGTCGTGGACCAGGTGGCCGCCGAGTTCGGCACGCCTGAAGCCGTCGATCAGATTCTTCGTTCTATGACACAGGAAAAGGAGCAGTCATGACTGAGTTTCCTAGGGTTGGTCTCTTCTCGAAAGGCTACGACTGCGAACAGGTCGATGCGTTCTTCGAAGATGCTCGCCGCGCCTACGAGGGTGGCGTTCCCCCGGAGCAGTTCAGCTCCGAGCAGGTGCGTCTGGCGACTTTTGAGCTGAAGAATCGCGGCTACAACATTGATGCCGTCGACGGTGCGATGAACCGTCTGGAGGCCGCTTTCGTCAACCGTGATCGAGCGGATTCCATCGCCGCCGAGGGCGAGGCAGTGTGGTACGACCGCGTCGCTGACCGTGCGACGACCCTGTACCCGCGTCTGCAGCGTCCTCGCGGCGAGCGCTTCGCACATCCGACGTCGGGGCGTGGCTACTCCTGCGAGGAAGTCGATGACTTGCTGGATCGCATCGCAGCGTACTTCGACGAGGCCGGGGAGCTGACCGCTGACGAGATTCGACTGTCGACCTTCCGGCCCAAGCGCGGCAAGAAGGCTTACATGGAAGGCCCCGTGGACGCCTACCTCGGGCGTGCTGTCGAAATTCTGCTTGCGGTTGACTGATGCCCGTGTCGGTGGAGGAGCATACAGCCACGATTCCTGTTGTCCTGCTCGGTTCGACGGGTTCGATTGGTACCCAGGCGCGTGAGGTGATCGAATCGCACCGTGGGCGTTTCGACGTTCTTGGTGTGAGCGCCGGCGGTGCGTCGATCACTGAGCTCGCTGCGCAGATCGTCGCTTTGAACCCCGCGTACGTGGGCGTGGCTCGCGACGTTCGCGAGGAATTGTTGGCCGCTGTGGAGTCGATGGGCGGCACGTGTCCGGAGTTTTTCGTCGGTGACAATGCGTCCGTCGAGGTTGTGTGTGCGTCCGTTGAACGGGCGGCGCAGCTGTATCCGTCGGCGACGCCGGTGGTGCTCAATGGCATAACGGGCGGGGTGGGCCTGTCGTCGACGCTTGCGGCTTTACAGTGCGGTGCTCGCCTGGCGTTGGCGAACAAGGAGTCTCTGGTTGTCGGCGGCGCGCTGGTGAAGAACGCGATGCGTTTTCCCGGCCAGATTGTTCCGGTGGATTCCGAGCACTCCGCGATCGCTCAGGCGTTGGCCTCGGGTGTGCATGAACGCGGTCTGACTTCTCCGGTTGTTTCGGGCCGGTCCGAGGTCGCGGACCTCGTTCTCACTGCTTCGGGAGGCCCGTTCCGCGGTCGGAAGCGTGAGGAGCTGCGCGGCGTGCGCGCTGAGCAGGCGTTGGCGCATCCCACGTGGCAGATGGGTCCCGTCGTCACGATCAACTCCTCGACGCTGATCAATAAGGGGTTGGAGCTGATCGAGGCTCACCTGCTGTTCGATGTGGCACCCGAGCACATTGTCGCGACCGTTCATCCGCAGTCGATCGTGCATTCGATGGTGACGTGGCGTGACGGTGCGACGACGCTTCAGGCGTCGCCGCCGGACATGCGCTTGCCGATCGCGCTGGGCCTGACGTGGCCCGAGCGTCTCGCGGACGTTGAGCAGCCCCTGACCTGGGCCTCCGCCTCTGAATGGACTTTTGAGCCGGTGGATAACGAGACGTTCCCCGCGATCGACCTCGCTCGCTTCGCGGTCGCGGCCTCTGCGACGCATCCCGCGGTACTCAACGCGGCGAACGAGGTGCTGGTCGATGCGTTTATTGCGGGGGAAGTGCCGTGGCTCGCTATCGTGGACACGGTGTCGAGCGTCGTGCATGAGCACGAGGGTGTCGCGGACCCCTCGTTGGAAGACATTGTGGCCGCACAGCGCTGGGCTGATCAGCGTGCGCGCGAACTCGTTCGCGCCGGCCAGTGGAAGGATATGTGAGCGTGGGATCAGTCGTCGGTATCGTCGTTGTCGTTATTGGAATCTTGGCGTCTGTCGCCCTGCACGAGGTCGGGCATATGCTCCCCGCGAAGAAGTTCGGGGTGTTGGTCCCCGATTACTCGGTGGGTTTTGGGCCTGCGCTGTGGAAGAAGAAGATAGGCGACACGACGTACGCGCTGCGAGCGATTCTGCTCGGCGGTTACGTCAAGATCGTCGGCATGTACGCGCCGGCGCGTCCCGGGACTCGGCTCGTGGGGCGGGGCGGTAAGCCGACGCTCGCGCAGGAGGCCCGTGAGGCCTCGGCTGAGGAAATCCCGCAGGGCCAGGAACACCGCGCGTTCTACCGCCTGAGCGCACCGAAGAAGATCGCGGTCATGCTCGGTGGTCCGCTCATGAATCTGCTGATCTGCATTGTGCTGTCGGCGGTGACGATGATCGGCATTGGTGCTCCCACGGCCTCGCGCACGATTGCGGACGTCCCGGCCACGATCACGAGCGCTTCCGGTGAGGTTGCTTCTCCCGCGTACGAGGCCGGGGTTCGTCCCGGGGGACACGGTCGTCGCGTGGAATGGGCAGCCTGTGGCCACTTTTGCCGACCTGCAGCGCGCTGTGGGAGCCACCCAGGAGGGGGAGTCCGCCGTGCTGACGGTGGAGCGCGACGGCACCACCGTGGATCTGACTGTGTCTCCGGTGACGGGATCTCAGGGGGCGCGCATTGTCGGTGTGACAGCGGGGTACGAGTACGTTTCTGCGTCGCCTGCCGACGTGGCAGTGGCGAACTGGCAGATGTTTAAGGGGACGACAGCGGTTGTGACCCGGCTGCCCCAGGCGGTGTGGCAGGTCGGTCGCTCCGTGTTTACCGACGAAAAGCGTGACTCCTCGGGCGTCGTGTCCGTCGTGGGCGTGGGGCGCCTCGCTGGTGAGGTGACGGGTGATTCGCAGGCGCTGGGACTGAGCGACACGCGTCAGGTTGTCGCTGTACTGCTCGGCCTCCTGGCCTCGCTCAACATGGCTCTGTTCGTCTTTAACCTGATCCCGTTGCCGCCCCTGGATGGTGGGCACATTGTCGGGGCGATCTACGAGGGCGTGCGTCGATTGATTGCACGCGTGCGCGGTGCGGAGGATCCGGGCCCGGCGGATACGGCTCGCCTCGTTCCCGTTACCTGGGTTGTTGGCGGCCTGCTCGTCGCAATGAGCGTCGTTTTGATCGTCGCCGACATCGTGAAGCCGGTGTCTCTGGGCTGAGTGTCGGCACGTCACACACGTTTGCCCAGAAAAGCGACTCTGACCACGCGTTCGTGGTCCGTGTGGGAAGGAAGGCTACTGTGCGCGATAATGACACGGTGAGTGAAATCAATCTTGGTATGCCCGAAGTCGCGGCGTCGCCGTTCCCGCGCAAGCAGACGCGTCGCATCATGGTGGGCGACGTTCCGGTGGGCGGTGGCGCTCCAGTCTCCGTCCAGTCCATGACGACGACGAAGACGCACGATATCGGCGCGACGCTCCAGCAGATCGCCGAGCTGACGGCCGCCGGCTGCGACATCGTTCGCGTCGCCTGCCCGACGGATAAGGATGCGGACGCGCTACCGATCATCGCCAAGCAGTCGCGCATCCCGGTGATCGCAGACATTCACTTCAAGCCGAAGTACGTGTTCCAGGCAATCGAGGCCGGCTGCGGCGCCGTACGCGTGAACCCGGGTAACATCCGTAAGTTCGATGACCAGGTGAAGGACATCTGCAAGGCGGCCTCCGACCACGGCGTCTCTCTGCGCATCGGCGTGAACGCCGGATCCCTCGATCCTCGACTGCTCAAGAAGTACGGACGTGCCACGCCCGAGGCCCTCGTCGAGTCCGCGATCTGGGAAGCCTCGCTGTTCGAGGAGAACGACTTCCACGACTTTAAGATCTCGGTCAAGCACCACGACGTCCTGACCATGATCCAGGCCTACCGGATGCTCTCCGAGGCGGGGGACTGGCCCCTGCACCTGGGCGTCACCGAGGCTGGCCCCGCCTTCCAGGGCACCATTAAGTCCGTGTCCGCTTTCTCGGTGCTCCTAGCCGAGGGCATCGGCGACACAATCCGTGTGTCCCTGTCTGCCCCTCCGGTCGAGGAGGTCAAGGTGGGCACGAAGATGCTGGAGTTCATGGGGCTGCGCGAGAAGACTCTCGAGATCGTCTCGTGCCCCTCGTGCGGCCGCGCCCAGGTGGACGTGTGGACGCTTGCTGAGGACGTGACTGAGGGACTGAAGGACCTGACGGTCCCGCTGCGCGTGGCCGTGATGGGCTGCGTCGTCAACGGCCCGGGCGAGGCTCGCGAGGCCGACCTGGGTGTCGCCTCCGGCAACGGCAAGGGACAGATCTTCATTCGCGGCGAGGTCGTCGAGACCGTTCCCGAGGATCAGATCGTTGAGACCCTGATTCGCCGCGCGAACGCCCTTGCCGAGGAACTGGGCCTGGAGCCCGGTTCCGGCAGCGTCGAGGTCGCCCCGATCACCGCCCCGGACGTCAAGCTCCCGGGCATCGATTTCTGAGCTGTTGATAAGGACCATACGCATGCGTATCCGCACTCTTGCCGCTCTGTCTCTCGTCGCCGGCGCGTGCGCCGTTGCGGCTACTGGTTTCCCCCGTCGCATCGGCCTGACGGCGTCCCAGGCGGACGTGTCGCTCCCGGGCGACCTCATCCTGCCCGGCGCGAACGTCGTGGTTGATCGCGGCATCGCGATCGACGCGCCCGCGTCCGTCGTGTGGGATGTTCTCGGTCACGTGTTCGAGCCGGAGGACGAGTCCACGATCATCGACATCGAGGATGAGGACCACATCCTCATGCGCGTCGCGCCTCCGGCAGCCCCCGACGGCGCCGAGGCCTCGGGCACGTGCGTCATCGCTCTGCTGCCGCTGTCGCCCTCGCGCACGCTCCTTCATATCCGTGAACGTCACGAGGCACAGGGACGCGACCGCGCGCTTGTGTGGGCTGGCGTCGCAGCCGAGTCGCTGTCGTCGCTGTCGATGCTGCGCGACCTGCGCGATGCCTGCGTCGGCGGGCTCGTCGATGCCTGATTAGTCTCGTTCCCGCCGTTTCGGTTGGACATTACTCCCCGTTGGTGTTGTAGTATCGCCCTGTACGCAACGCCAACGGGGATGTTGCATTGTCCGAAGGGGAACGCATGGTCGCCAACTCCACCGCCGTCATCGCACTGGTCGGTCTCGTCATCGCATCCGTGTGGGCGTGGGCCTGGCTCGGTTTTGGCGCGAGCGCTCGTCGTATGGCGGTGCGCCTGGAGATTGGCGGCGGCAGCGCGGTTGGTGAGATGTCCGCGCTCGTGTGGCCCCTCATGCCTTTCCTGTCCCTCCTGTGGTTCTTGACGGGGGATCTGATGGCCCGCGAGGCCTCCGGCTTCGATACGGCAGGCCCCTGCACGCTCATCGCGCTCGTTCTTGCTGCGATGGTGGGCGTCGCCGTACGCGCCCTGTACCTGGGCGGCCTTCCCGCATGGGCATACCCGGGCTGGATGGCTCGCCGCTACTACGCGTCACACCCGGGTGCCCGTGAGCGTGAGCTCGGTGCCCGCGCGGTTATCTGAGGACGTTACGGACGCCTCGATGATGGGCTCCACGGCTGTGCCGGTGGCCCCAGGGCCTGAGCGTGCCGTACTCTTGGAGCATGCTTCGAAATCTCTCGACTTTCTTCCTGCGAACCCTGCGTGAAGACCCGGCCGACGCCGAGGTCAATTCGCACAAGCTTTTGGTGCGTGCCGGCTACATTCGTCGATCCGCCCCCGGCATCTACACGTGGCTGCCCCTCGGCCTGCGCACGCTGCGCAAGATCGAGGACATCGTACGCGAGGAGATGGACGCGATGGGCGCTCAGGAAGTTCACTTCCCGGGCCTGATTCCGGCCGAACCCTACAAGGCAACAAACCGCTGGGAAGAGTACGGCCCGACGCTGTTCAAGCTCAACGACCGTAAGGGCGGCGACTACCTGCTGGCCCCCACGCACGAGGAAATGTTCACCCTGCTGGTGAAGGACATGTACTCCTCGTACAAGGACCTGCCCGTCACGCTGTACCAGATTCAGACGAAGTACCGTGACGAGGCCCGCCCGCGCGCGGGTCTGATCCGCGGCCGCGAGTTCGTCATGAAGGATGCCTACTCCTTCGACATTGACGACGAGGGCCTGGACGCGTCCTACCAGGCCGAGCGCGACACCTACGAGCGCATCTTCCAGCGCCTGGGCCTGCGCTACGTCATCGTGTCCGCGATGAGCGGCGCGATGGGCGGCTCGCGCTCCGAGGAGTTCCTGCACCCCTCGCCGATCGGCGAGGACACCTTCGTGGCGTCCCCGGGCGGATACGCGGCCAACGCCGAGGCCGTGACGACCCCCGTGCCCGAGACCGTCGATGCCTCCGGCGTTCCCGCGCCCCTTGAGGTCCCCACCCCCGACGCTCCGACGATCGAGTCGCTCGTCGATCTGCTCAATGAGCGCTACCCGCGCGAGGATCGCCCCTGGACCGCCGCCGACACGCTGAAGAACGTCGTCGTGACGCTGACGCACCCGGACGGCGAGCGCGAGCTCCTCGTCGTGGGCATCCCCGGCGACCGCGATGTCGACATGAAGCGCCTCGAGGCCGCCGTGGCCCCTGCCGAGGTCGACATGGCGTCGGACTCCGACTTTGAGCCGCACCCCGAGCTGGTGCGCGGCTACATCGGCCCCACGGTGCTCGGCCCCAACTCGCCTCAGCGCGTCGTGGACGAGGAGGGCAACGCCTCCGGTTCCGTGCGCTACCTGGTGGACCCGCGCGTCGTCGAGGGCACCGCCTGGGTGACGGGCGCGAACGCCGAGCAGCGTCATGTCCTGAACCTCGTCATGGGTCGTGACTTCACGGCGGACGGCACGATCGAGGCCGCCGAGGTGCGCGAGGGCGACCTGGCTCCCGACGGCTCCGGCCCCCTTCACCTGGAGCGCGGCATCGAGATCGGCCACATCTTCCAGCTGGGTCGCAAAGTACGCCAAGGCCCTGGGCCTGACAGTCCTCGACGAGAACGGCAAGACCCAGGTCGTCACCATGGGCTCCTACGGCATCGGCGTCACCCGCGTGATGGCTGCCCTGGCCGAGGCCAACTGCGACGACAAGGGACTGAGCTGGCCCGCGCAGATCGCTCCCTTCGACGTGCACGTCCTGGCCACCGGCAAGGGCGACGAGGTCTTGGAAACCGCTCAGTCGCTGGGCGAGCAGCTCGACGCGGCCGGCCTGGACGTTCTCGTCGACGATCGCCGTAAGGTGAGCGCCGGCGTGAAGTTCAAGGACTACGAGCTCGTGGGCGTGCCCTTCGGCCTGGTTGTCGGTCGTTCGTTGGCCGACGGCGAGGTGGAGATCCGCATTCGCTCCACCGGCGAGACCATCGTCGTGCCCGTCGAGGAAGCCGTCGCGCGACTGCGCGAACTCCACGCTGCAGCCCTGAAGGGGGAGTGACATGGCTATTCGTCCCATCCGCTTCATCGGTGACCCCGTCCTGCGCACCGTCTGTGATCCCATCACGGAGGTCACTCCCAACGTGAAGGCACTCGTTGAGGACCTGCTCGAGGGCGTCGACATGGACGGCCGCGCCGGCCTGGCCGCCAACCAGATTGGCGTCAGCCTGCGCGCGTTCTCCTGGAATATTGACGGCGAGATCGGCTACGTGCTGAACCCCCGCATCGTCGCGCTCAGCGAGGACGAGTACCAGGACGGCGACGAGGGGTGCCTGTCTGTCCCCGAGCTGTGGTACCCGACCGAGCGCGCCTGGTACGCGCGCTGCGAGGGCACCGACCTGGACGGCAAGAAGGTCGTCGTCGAGGGCGAGGAGCTCATGGCGCGCTGCATCCAGCACGAGTGCGACCACCTGGACGGTCACATTTACATCGACCGTCTCGATCGGGCGACTCGCAAGAAGGCGCTGCGCGACATCCGCAACGCGGGCTTCTGAGCATCTGGCCTCATGCAGGCGTGGACGCGCCGGGGAATGGAGTGCATTCCCCGGCGCGTTCGACTATCCTGTAAACACATCGCGCGCCGTCTCGGCGCAAATCATTGCGACTCACGGCAGTTTAGGGCGTAGGGGAAGACGATCCTGACAAAGCCAACAGGAGGAACAATGAGAGGGTCTTACACCCGCGGTGTACTTTTTGTGCACTCAACACCGCCCGCTCTGTGCCCGCACATCGAGTGGGCGCTGGGCACCGCGCTCGGCCAGGAGGTTCACCTCCAGTGGTCGGACCAGGAAGCGGCGCCGGGCATGGTTCGCTGCGAGTTCTCGTGGGTCGGACCGATCGGCTCGGGCGCCCGTTTGGCGTCCGCTCTGCGCGGTTGGGAGCACCTTCGTTACGAGGTCACCGAGGAAGCCACTTCCTCGAGTGACGGCGGTCGCTGGTGCCACACGCCTTCCCTGGGTATCTTCCACTCGCAGATGGACACGATCGGCAACGTCGTCGTGCCCGAGGATCGCATTCGTGCGGCCCTGGAGTCTGCCACCACGTACGAGGAGCTGCGCGAGGGCCTCAACCTGGCTCTCGGCCAGGCCTGGGATGACGAGCTTGAATCCTTCCGCTACGCCGGCGCAGGCGCGCCCGTGCGTTGGCTCAACAACCGGGTCGGCTGATGGGCTCCATCGCCGACCTGCTCGGTGACCAGCTGCGTGCAGGCTTAGCGCAGCTGGTCGATCCCGATGCGTCCGACGAGGCACCCAGCGCGGCCCCGACCTCGTCCGAAACCGCGGTCGAGACCGCGCAGGACCGCGCGCGCGAGGCCGCGATGGCGGCCGTTCTCGACGAGGCAGAGCTTGACCCCGCGGACGCGCGCGGCGAACTGACGCTGCGCGGCGATCTGGACATGGACGACATCTCCCTTTACGCGGTCGTCGCACGCGTGGAACGCGAGGCGAAGGTGACGCTGAACGACGCTTTGGTGGAGCAGTGGGTGACGCTCGCGGACCTGCTTGACGCCGTTTCTGACGCCGCGTCCAATCGCTAGCGAAAAACCTTGTCAGCGGAACTTCAACGACGCATCCAATGTTCGTAAAGTGCCGGAATTTCGGGCCTATAGGGCCTACCATGGAGGCGCACCTGTCGGAATGAACCGGCCGGCGAACAGACGGAAGGAACAACGTTGACCCGCACAGAAGAAGATCTGCTCGGCACCCGCGAAGTACCCGAGGACGCGTACTGGGGCATTCATACGCTGCGAGCAATCGAGAACTATCAGATCTCGGGTCGCACGATCAATGAAGCGCCCGAGCTCATCCGTGCGTTTGCGCAGGTGAAAAAGGCCTGCGCCATGGCAAACATGCAGCTGAAGGCCATGAAGCCGGCCAAGGCCGAGGCGATCATCGCCGCGTGCGACGAGATCATCGAGAACGGCCGCTGCATGGATCAGTTCCCCGTCGACCAGTTCCAGGGCGGTGCCGGCACCTCCGTCAATATGAACGCGAACGAGGTCATTGCGAACCTGGCGCTTGAGATCCTGGGGGAGGAGAAGGGACGCTACGACATCATCAACCCCAACGATCACGTTAACCGCTCCCAGTCGACGAACGACGCCTACCCCACGGCCTTCCGTATCGCCCTGTGGCGCAAGGTGAACCGCCTGCGCAAGGCTATCGATGAGCTTGCCGATTCCTTCGACGAGAAGGGCGCAGAGTTCCGACACATCCTCACGATGGGCCGCACGCAGCTGCAGGACGCCGTCCCGATGTCGCTGGGCAGCGAGTTCTCCGCCTTCGCGCACACGCTGCGTGAGGAGGACGAGCGCCTCGTCAACAACGCCGAGCTGCTCCTGGAGACCAACCTGGGCGCAACCGCCATCGGCACCGGCCTGAACACCCCGGACGGCTATCAGCAGGTCGTCGTGCGCCACCTGCGCCGCATCACGGGCGCCCGCGTCGTCGGCTCGCCGAACCTCCTCGAGGCCACGTCGGATACGGGTGCCTACGTGTCCATGCACGCCACGATCAAGCGCAGCGCCGTCAAGCTCTCCAAGGTCTGCAACGACCTCCGTCTGCTGGCCTCCGGCCCCCGTGCCGGCCTCAATGAGATCAACCTGCCCAAGATGGCGGCGGGCTCGTCGATCATGCCCGCCAAGGTCAACCCCGTGATCCCCGAGGTCGTCAACCAGGTGTGCTTCAAGGTCATCGGCAACGACCAGACCGTCACCATGGCGGCCGAGGCCGGCCAGCTCCAGCTCAACGTCATGGAGCCCGTCATCGCACAGGCACTCATCGAATCCATCAACCTGCTGGTCAACGCATGCGATACGCTGCGCGAGCGCTGCATCACCGGGATCACAGCCAACGCAGATGTGTGCCGCGGCTACGTGGAGAACTCGATCGGTATCGTCACATACTTCAACGACGTCATTGGCCACCACCTGGGCGACGTCGTGGGTAAGCGTGCCGCAGCCGAGGGCAAGACCGTCCGCGAGGTCATCCACGATATGGAGCTCCTGTCGGAGGACGAGGTCGAGCGCATCCTCTCGCCGGAGAACCTCGCGCACCCGAAGTACGCGGGCACCGAGGAAGAGTGAGCGCCTGAGACGCGCAAACGACGAGGCCGGGGACCCCGCGTGGGGGTTCCCGGCCTTCGTTGTGGTTGGCGTCGCTAGGGGAGTAGGGACTCCTTGAACGAGCGCACGAAGGTGCCGAATCGCTCTACCCGGTCGGAGAAGTAGCGGTAGATGCGCCTGCGCGCGTCGCCCACGTATTCGACGGTGCGCAGGTCCTCGTAGCGGAAGCGGCCGCGTTCGTCGATGAGCGCGGAGTCGACCAGTCGCCCGGTGACCGCGCAGCGGAAATGTGTGTAGGTGCCGTCGTCCGTGGCCTCCAGGACGCGGCACAGCAGGCTCATCTGGGAGCCGTCGAGCACGGGGATGCCGTCGTGGTCGCTCGACGCCAGCTGCGCGTGGCCGAGCTTGTCGCCGCCGGAGACTGTTCCTGCGTACTCAAAAAGACCCATGGCGTCGGCACCAAACAGATTGAGGGAGCAGACGCCGGAGCGCTTGATCGAGCGGGCGGCGTGCGTGGTGGAGTCGCAGCCGATCATGACCATCTGTCCCAGTGAATACGAGGACGAACCCGTCGTGATGCCGACGCCGACGGCCTCGTCCGGGTACGCCAGGATGTAGACCGGAAAGCCGTAGTAGAACTTCTCTGTTTCGTAGGAAACGTGCATGCATCCATTGTGTGCCGGATATTGGTGGACAACAGAACCTATCCCACCGATTGGCACAAACGACGAGGCCGGGGACCCCGCGTGGGGATCCCCGGCCTCTCTCTCATGACCGCTGGGCACCGCGATGGAGGAGCGCGGGCCTAGCGACGATTACTCCTCGCCAGCGTGGTCGTTGCCCTGGATCGAGTAGTTGAACAGGTCGTACTTCTCGATCGCCTGCTGGACGACGGACGGGTCAACCTGACCCTTGTCGGCGAGAGCGGCGAGCGTGCGCACGACCATCGACTCGGCGTCGATGTGGTACCAACGGCGGGCGGCACGACGGGTGTCGGAGAAGCCGAAGCCATCCGCGCCGAGCACGTGGTAGTCGCCGGGGATCCACTGACGGATCTGGTCGGGCAGCATGCGGTCGAAGTCGGAGGAGGCCACGAACGGACCCTCGCGACCCGCGAGCTTCGTCGACACGTAGGGCGTGCGGCGCGGCTCGGTGGGGTGCAGGAAGTTGTGCTCCTCGGCGTCCAGGCCGTCACGGCGCAGCTCGTTCCACGAGGTCACGGACCACACGGCGGCGTCCACGCCCCAGTCGCGGGCCAGCAGCTCGCGGGCCTCGCGTGCCCACGGCACGCCCACGCCGGAGGCGAGCAGCTGAGCCTTCGGGCCGCCGAAGTTCTGGTGCTCATCAAGGTTGTAGATGCCCTTGACGATGCCCTCGACGTCCACGTTCTCCGGCTCGGCCGGCTGGTGAATCGGCTCGTTGTACACGGTGATGTAGTACATGACGTTCGGGTCGCGGCCGGCCGCGTCGCCGTACATGCGCTGCAGGCCATCCGCCATGATGTGGCGGATTTCGTAGGCGTAGGCCGGATCGTAGGAGACGAACGCGTGATTGGTGGCAGCCAGGACCTGCGAGTGGCCGTCCATGTGCTGCAGGCCTTCGCCCGCAAGCGTTGTACGGCCCGCGGTGGCACCGATGACGAAGCCCTTGGTGAGCTGGTCACCCGCGGCCCAGAACTGGTCGCCCGTGCGCTGGAAGCCGAACATCGAGTAGAAGATGTAGATCGGCACCATCGGCAGGTCGTGCGTGGCGTATGCCGTGCCGACGACCTGGAAGGCGGCCGACGAGCCGGCCTCGGTGATGCCCGTGTGCAGGATGCGGCCCTGCTCGGACTCACGGTAGGACAGCATCATGTCTGCGTCGACGGGCGTGTAGGACTGGCCGGTCGTGTTGAAGATCTTCGCCGACGGGAAGATCGCGTCCAGGCCGAAGGTGCGGGCCTCGTCGGGGATGATCGGCACGAAGTACTTGCCGACCTCCTTGTCCTTGATGAGATCCTTGATGAGGCGCACGAGAGCCATGGTCGTGGCGACCTCGAGCTTGCCAGAGCCCTTCGAGAGCGCCTCGAAGGGACGCGTGGGCAGGGCGGGAAGCTTGGGCTGACGATCACCTCGGCGCTCGGGCACCCAACCGCCGAGGATCTCGCGGCGCTCCTTCATGTACTGCAGGGCCGGGTGATCGGCCGGCGGCATGTAGTACGGGGGCTTGTAGGGATCGCGCTCGAGTTCCTCGTCCGTGATCGGGATCTGCAGGCGATCGCGCAGCTGCTTGGCGTCCTCGAGGGTCAGCTTCTTCATCTGGTGCGTCGAGTTACGGCCGGCGAAGTGTGTGCCGAGGGCGTAGCCCTTAATGGTGTGCGCGAGGATGACGGTCGGCTGGCCGGTGTGGTCCATGGCGGCCTTGTAGGCGGCGTAGACCTTACGGTAGTCGTGGCCGCCGCGCTTGAGCTCCCAGAGCTGCTCGTCGGTCCAGTTCTTGACCATTTCCTTGGTACGCGGGTCGCGGCCGAAGAAGTGCTCACGCACGTAGGCGCCGTCGTTTGCGCGGAAGGTCTGGTAGTCGCCGTCCAGGGTCTCGTTCATGACGTGGACGAGGGCGTCGTCCTTGTCAGCGGCGAGCAGCTGGTCCCAGCCACGGCCCCAGATGACCTTGATGACGTTCCAGCCGGCACCCTTGAAGAAGGCCTCGAGCTCCTGGATGATCTTGCCGTTGCCGCGCACCGGGCCGTCGAGACGCTGCAGGTTGCAGTTGATGACGAAGGTCAGGTTGTCCAGGCGCTGCTGGGCGGCGAGCTGGAGCATGCCGCGGGACTCGGGCTCGTCCATCTCGCCGTCGCCGATGAAGGCCCACGTGTGCTGCTGCGACGTGTCCTTGATGCCGTTCATGTGCAGGTAGCGGTCGAACCAGGCCTGGTAGATGGCCTCGGCGGGACCCAGGCCGAGCGAGACCGTGGGGAACTCCCAGAAGTGGTCGAGCTGGCGCGGGTGCGGGTAGGAGGGCAGGCCGTGCTCCGTGGAGACCTGCTGACGGAATCCGTCCATCTGCTCTTCGGAGAGACGACCCTCAAGGAAGGCGCGGGCGTAGGGGCCGGGGGAGGCATGTCCCTGGAAGAACACGTGGTCGCCGCCGCCGGGGTGGTCCTTGCCGCGGAAGAAGTGGTTGAGGCCGACCTCGTAGAGGGTGGCAACCGAGGCGTAGGACGAGATGTGTCCGCCCACCTTGACGCCGGGGCGCTGGGCGCGCGTCACCTGGACGGCGGCGTTCCAGCGGATCCAGCGGCGGTATTCGCGCTCCATGGCTTCGTCGCCGGGGAAGTACGGCTCCTGGTCAACGGGGATGGTGTTGACGTAGGGGGTCGTGTATTCCTGGGGGAGCTGAACGCCGTTGCGGCGCGCTTCGTCCAGCATGTGCAGCAGGATGTAGCGTGCGCGGGGGCCGCCCTTTTCGTTGATGAGCCCGGACAGGGACTCAACCCATTCGGCGGTCTCCTGGGGGTCGTTGTCGGGAACCTGAGGAATCAGGCCGTTGACGACGGGGTGGGACTCGTGGAGTTGGCTCACGGTGTACCTTCTCGCTTGACTCGGTGCTGCTCGCGCAGCGTGCGTGGGCGATGTCCTCGGGCGACATCGCGCATATCGGGACCATTGTCCCACTATTGGGGAGGCTTTGCGAGTGTTTGCCTCGCGTATCCACTATGAGGTGCGTATCACCGAACGCTGGGCGGGGCGTGCCGGGTAATTCCCCAGCTCAAACGGGGGAGCGTTCGTAGGAGTGTTTCATCGTGGGCTCTCCCTTGCATTCCAGTAGCTTCAATGCCCTAGGATGAAGGCGTGAACGTTGATATGACACTGAGCGCTAGCTCGTTGATGGGCGGTGCTGCGTGATGGCAGTGAACCTGGGTTTTGCGTCCGATGCGATCGTGCAGGAGTTCTACGTCGATGATGACGTGGATCAGGCCGTGCGCGAAGCGATTGAAGGGGAGACGGGGCATCCGCTCGTTGACGTCGATTACGCGGACGTCGTGGATGGCGCGATCGTCTGGTGGCGCGCGGACGACGCCGAGGAAGAAGACCTCGCGGATGTCCTCGTGGACGCGATGTCGAACCTGGATGACGGCGGGCTGATTTGGGTGCTGATTCCCAAGCCGGGACGCCCCAACTCCGTGCGTGTGGGCGACGTGGAGGAGGCCGCGGAGATCGCTGGCCTGCATGCGACGACCTCGACGGCGCTGGGAGACAACTGGGCGGGCGTGCGCCTGACCGCGCGTCCGCGTTCGCGCCGCTAGTTTTTCGACGAGGCCTGGGCTCCTCAGCGCTGCCCTGTGCTGTGACCCTCGGCCTCGGATATGACCGTGCGTGCCCGTTCTGGTAGATTGGCGCGTGCGTGGGGCCTTTAGCTCAGTTGGCTAGAGCGTCTGGTTTACACCCAGAAGGTCATCGGTTCGAGCCCGGTAGGGCCCACAAAACGCCCAGGGGCCGGAAGCGAATGCTTCCGGCCCCTCGGCGTGTTTTAGTGGATTGCCCCTCGTGGGTTAGTCCTCCTGCTCGCGCTCCTCGTTTGCTGAGTCCTCTGCTTGTTGCTCCAGCTCGCGCTTGGCTGCTTCGAGGTTCTCGCGCACCGTCGCTGTGAATGGATGCGCCTCGACCAGCACGCGGATGCAGTCGTGGAGGGTCTGCTCAAACAGTTGGATGGCCTCGTCCAGGAGGCCCGCCTCATAGTATGCGTATGCGAGGTTGTTGCGGGAGACGAGGGTGTTGGGGTTGTTGTTGCCTAGGATGCGGATGCGGTCGGTGAGTACCTGCTCGAACATGAAGACGGCCTCGGCGAGACGACCAACAGACTCGTATGCTCCCGCGAGGTTGTTGCGGGAGGTGAGGGTGTCGGGGTGGTTGTTGCCTAGGATGCGGATGCGGTCGGTGAGCACCTGCTCGAACATGAAGACGGCCTCGGCGAGACGACCAACAGACTCGTATGCTCCCGCGAGGTTGTTGCGGGAGCTGAGGGTGTCGGGGTGGTTGTTGCCTAGGATGCGGATGCGGTCGGTGAGGGTCTGTTGGTATAGGGTGATGGCTTCGGTAAAGTCGCCCGCACACTCATATGCGTTTGCGAGGTTGATGCGGGCTTCGATGGTGCTGGGGTGTTCGGGACCGAGGGTGCGCGTAAGATCGGTAACTAGCTCATTGTGTGTGGCGATTGCATCTGCGTATTGTTCAGCCCATTTATATGCGTTTGCGAGGTCGTTGCGGGCTTCGATGGTGCTGGGGTGTTCGGGGCCGAGGGTGCGCGTGAGATCGGTAACTATCTCTTTGTGTGTGGCGATTGTGTCTGCGTATTGTTTAGCATATTCATATGTGTATGCGAGGTTGATGCGGGCTTCGATGGTGCTGGGGTGTTCGGGGCCGAGGGTGCGCGTGAGATCGGTAACTATCTCATTGTATGTGGCGATTGCGTCTGCGTATTGTTTAGCATATTCATATGTGTATGCGAGGTCGTTGCGGGCTTTGATGGTGCTGGGGTGTTCGGGGCCGAAGTAATGCGTCAAATCGGCAACTATTTCTTTATGTGTGGTGATTGCGTCTTCGTATTGTTCAGCCCATTTATATGCGTTTGCGAGGTTGATGCGGGCTACGATGATGTCAGGGTCTTCGAGGCCAAATGCGTGCGTGAGATCGGCAACTATCTCTTTACGTGTGGCGATTGCTTCTTCGTAATGTCTAGCCGATTCATATGCGTTTGCGAGGTTTTTGCGGGCTTTGATGGTGCTGGGGTGTGCGCGGCCGAGGGTGCGCGTAAGATCGGCAAGTATCTCTTTGTGTGTGGCGATTGCGTCTTCGTATTGTTCAGCCCATATATATGCGTCTGCGAGGTTGTTGCGGGCTTCGATGGTGTCAGGGTCTTCGAGGCCAAATGCGTGCGTGAGATCGGCAAGTATCTCTTTGTGTGTGGCGATTGCGTCTGCGTATTGTTTAGCCCGTTCATACGCGCTTGCGAGGTTTTTGCGGGCTTTGATGGTGCTGGGGTGTTCGGGGCCGAGGGTGCGCGTGAGATTGGAAACTTTCTCTTTGTGTGTGGCGATTGCGCCTGCGTATTGTTTAGCCCATTCATATGCGTCTGCGAGGTTGTTGCGGGCGTTGATGGTGCTGGGGTGTTCGGGGCCGAGGGTGCGCGTAAGATCGGTAACTATCTCGTTGTGTGTGGCGATTGCGTCTTCGTATTGTTTAGCCCATCTATATGCGTCTGCGAGGTTGTTGCGGGCTTCGATGGTGTCAGGGTTTTCGAGGCCAAATGCGTGCGTGAGATCGGCAAGTATCTCTTTGTGTGTGGCGATTGCGTCGGCGTATTGTTTAGCCGATATATATGCTTTTGCGAGGTTGTTGCGGGCTTTGACGGTTTTGCGGTGTTCGGGGCCAAGGGTTCGCGTGAGATCGGTAACTATCTCTTTGCGTGTGGCGATTGCGTCGGCGTATTGTTCAGCCCATATATATGCGCTTGCGAGGTTGTTGCGGGCTTCGATGGTATCGGAATGTTCGCGCCCGAGGGAGTTCTTAAGATCGGCGACTAACTTTTTGTATATAGCAATAGCCTCGAAATATCGTGATGCCCAAACGTGAGCTCTCGCAAGTTCATTTCGGGCACGTGCAATCTGTGGAGGGGAAGTGTGTGGGCTAATTTCAGCCGCGGCAAACGCCTCGGTGAGAGTGATGGCCTCGGATGATAGATTAGATGAAGCCGCGATTCTGAGAGTGTCAAACAAACATTGCACAACTTGAGTATGATCAAACAGGGCCTTCGAATAGCTTTGTGTGCCAAGCGCTCTGAATTGCGTGATCAATAGGTGTGTTATCTGAAGACGATAACTGGCTGTGTACTTGTCTTTGTCGGACTGTGTGTTGTTGATTTTATCAAAGAGGCAAGCTGTAGTGAGCGTTCCATCATTTGTTATGTGACTGTCATGCTGGGTTCGTAGTGCGTGTGCCAGTAGTCGGTGAATCGAGGTGATTCTGCCGTCGTTTGACTGATCAATAATCGAGGCATCTTGCAGTAATTTGAAGGCTTTTCGTGAAGGAAGGCCATTGTTATATTTGAGCCATTTGGTCGGCACACCAGACTCTGCCAAATAACATAGGGCAGCTAAGATTGTCTGCGCTTCTGTTAGGACGTGTGGGTCTCTTATAGAAGAGAGGGTTGAGCTTGCAGCCAATTGAAGGGATGCGATGGCTCCCTTACTGTAATGACCGCCTTCGATGGGTTCCAAAAGTTCTTCAATATTAGTGGCCTGCAGGTCAGTATAATAGTCTTGAAGGTTCGCATAGTACCTCGAGCATGTTGCTGCCGCCTGCGCGACGGCAAGAGGGAGATCACCAAGAGCCGATGCGAGCTTATCGGCAGTTTCGCGATCTGAATCTTTCGTCACGCTTATAAGGAGCTTTACTGACTCGTCGCGCGTAAAGTTACCGAGAGCGTAGATGTTCCAACCCTCTTGATTGGACCACCCACTGTTGCGCCGTGTTGTGACAACGACGTGCACCCCCGGCCCGTCGGGCAAAACTCCGTCGAGATAATCGACACCCTCGACGTTGTCGTACACAAATAGGCATTTGTTGTTGCTGGAGTTTCGGAAAGTTGCTAATACTTGTTCAACCCTGAGTCTTTGGTCTTGCTGGGTGTTTGTCTGCATGCACAGAACTGACTCGCCTAGGGCGATCAATCCGCTTTCGATGGCGCTGCGAGTCGATGCGTCAACCCAAGCCACGAGCGACCACTTATCGGATTCGCACCTGCGGGCGATGGATGCGGCGACAGAAGTCTTTCCGCTTCCTGCGCGACCGACAAGCACGCAGCGCGAGCCGGGTTGCGATGATGGAGAGTTGAAGATTGTGTCGTGTAGGGATATCCCGTTACTGGTTGGATCGCGTTCAATCCAATGTTTCAACGTTGCTGGGCGGCTTCCCCAAACTTCATTGGTCAAGTTTGCAGGATGTCTTGTGGAGCTTATATTCCGGACATCAGCACCAAGTGAATGTAGCCCGGCCATGACGGCTTGGTTTTGTGCACAAGTAGTTTCATGCCCTTCGCGTATGGTCTTATCGAGGCTGTCGAAGCGATCATGCATGCTCTGCTCAAAGCGTGCGATTTGTGCTGTCAAGGCCGAAAAGCAGCGCAACAGGTTGGTGAGAGCGACGCGGTCGAAGTTGGCGGACCACGGCGCAAGGATGAGGAACTCCTCCGCCACGCAATCGAGGATTCTCCCGTACAGGGCAGCCATGTCTCCATGTGCATTATCGGGGGCTGGTGCGGCCCCGCTTCTGAGTTGTTCGCGGAAATGTTCGGGTTGCTGTACCGCTATGATCAGGGCATCATCTTTCTCTGCAAGCGTCTTGATCGTGGCACGAGCCGCCTCCAATAGTTGTGAGACGACCTCCTCGATCCATGCCTCATCTAGTCCCGTCGCCATGAGTTCTTCCTGGATGGTGTCAAGCTCAGCATTAACAACGCTGTTCAGTGAGCGAATCATCTCTGCATTGGGGCTGTCAAGAGCATCGTTCTTGAGGTCGGCGAGCAGGTTGAGGCACTCCTGCGCGCCGTCGATCATGTCAGCGGCGAAGCCAAAACCGGCCATCTTGACCAATGTCTTTACGACGGTGATCGATAGGTTTGCGACGTTACGGTTTGTGCTCATGGACACAGTCTACACATCACAGCAAGTCCATGTGACCACACGTTAAAACGTGTGACAGCGTGGGGTCGGAAGCTCTTGCTTCCGGCCCCACACCGTGCTGTCTGCCTGTTTGTCAGCGCGCGCTTGCTGTGCCCGAACGCGCGCCAGAATCGACCGTCAGAGCGTGAGGTGCTCAGGCCTCGTGGATGCGCTCCTCGACGACGTCCTCGCCGGCGACGAGCTTGCCGGAGGCACCCGCCCCCAGCTGCTCCATGGCCAGGCGGCCCACCATCTGCTGGTTCGTCGTCGTGCGCTGCGAACGCGCACCCGACAGGAAACTGAAGAACCAGTTCACCAGCGTGCCCACCTGCGACTTGAAGCCGACGATGTAGAGCAGGTGCAGGAAACACCAGGCCACCCACGCGGTGAAGCCCGTCATCTTCGTGTTACCCATCTTCACGACCGCCTTGAAGCGCGCGATCGTCGCCATCGACCCCTTATCGAAGTAGGAGAACTCCGTGGCCTTCGGCTTGCGGCCCGCAAGGCGCGCGGCGATGGTATCGGCGGCGAAGCGCGCCGACTGGATCGCGCCTGCGCGACGCCGGGCACGCCAGGGAACGCCATCATGTCGCCGAGCACGAAGATCTCGGGGTGACCCGGCAGAGTCAGGTCCTTGTTGACGGTGACGCGGCCCGCGCGGTCCACCTCGGCGCCCGTGGCCTCGCCCAGGGCCCGGCCCAGCGGGCTCGCGGCGACGCCCGCGGCCCACACCTTGCATACGGACTCGATCCGCTCCTCTTCGCCGGACTTGTACTTCAGCGTCACGCCCTCGGCGTCCACGTCGGTCACGAAGGCGTTCATCTTCATCTCGACGCCGAGCTTGGCCAGCGCCTCCTCGGTCTTATGCCCGAGCTTCTCGCCGAACGGGGGGGGAGTGGGTGCTCGGCACCGTCCACCAGGATGACGCGAGCCTTCGTCGGATCGATGTTGCGGAACTCGCCCTTCAGCGTGTGAGAGGCGAGCTCGCGGATCTGTCCCGCCATCTCGACGCCCGTCGGACCCGCGCCCACAACAACGAAGGTGAGGAGCTTGCCCACCAGAGCGGGATCGGGCTCAATCTCGGCCAGCTCAAACGCGCCGAAAATACGCGCGCGCAGCTCGAGCGCGTCATCGATGGTCTTCATGCCCGGCGCGAACACCGCGAAGTGGTCGTTGCCGAAGTAAGACTGACCGGCACCCGCCGCCACGATCAGTGTGTCGTACTCGGTGTGCTCATACTTGTTGTGGTTGCGCCACTTCACGACGCGCGCCTCGACGTCGATCTCCTCGACGAGCGCCTGCAGGACGGTCACGTTCTTCTGCTTCCGCAGGATCTCGCGCGTCGTGGGGGCGATGTCGCCCTCGGAGAGGATGCCCGTGGCCACCTGGTAGAGCAGGGGCTGGAATAGGTGGTGCGACGTGCGAGCCAGGATGGTGATGTCGGCGTCGGCCTTCTTCAGTCGACGAGCTGCCGTCAAGCCTGCGAAGCCGGAGCCGATGATGACGATGCGATGGCGGGGCATAAGACTCTCCTTCAATTAAGCAAGGCTAATCTTACCTAAATGTGGTGCGCATAAATTGTGAAGTCTCGCGCACTTGTCTCTAGCGTTCCGACGCCGAGAACAGCTCCGCCGCCCCGAGCGGATCAGGCTTGCCCGTCGCCGTCGTCGGCAGCTCGTCCACGACCAGGACACGGCGCACCTTCTCCCACGGTGCGAGTGAATCGCGCAGAGCCTCGGACAGCGCGTCGGCACTCAGCGACGAGGCCTGGGCGCGGCCCACGTCAGAGGCGACGATCAGCGCGGCGACGATCTGCCCCCAGCGCTCATCCGGCAGTCCCACGACAAGCGCATCTGACACGACGTCCAGCGAGCGTAGAGCCCGCTCGACGCTCGGGGGAGCGACGAGCTCTCCGGCCGTGTTGATCATGCGGTGGGCGCGTCCCACCATGTGCAGCCAGCCGTTCGCGTCCCTCGTCGCCAAATCGCCGGTGCGCAGCCACTCCTCGCCGCTGACGACGCCGGGTCCGCGCACCCAGATCTCGCCCATCTCGCCGACGCCCGCCTCGCGCTCGGGAGAGGCCATGACAACCAGGTCCACGTAGGGGAAGGGAACGCCCAGCGATCCGGCTGGTGCCGAGGAATCGGGCGTAGCGACCGTGCCAGCCCCCGACGTCTCCGTCATGCCCCACACGTGGATGGGAGACAGGCCCACGCGACGCATCGCCTCCGCGAGGTCCGCCGTCATCGCGTCCCCGCCGATCAGCGGGCGCACCCACGACGACAGGTCCCCGCCGCCGCGCTCATGCTCATCGAGGATTGCACGCACGATCGCGGGCACGGCGAACATTATCGTGATCCCGTAGCGCTCGATCGCGTCGATGACGCCGCGCGCGTCGAAAGATCCCGGGAAACCGAGTGTGACCAGGGTCCCGCCGTGCGTCCACACGTCCATCGACGTTCCGTTGAAGCCCCCGATGTGGCTGGCGGGCGCGCACACACGCCCACGACCGACGAGGTCGGCGCGTAGTCGAAGCCCTCGCGGAAATTCGTCGACCCCCACCACATGACCTCGTGGGTGAGCTCGACGGGGCGCGGGGTGCCCGTGGACCCCGACGTGAACAAAATGGCGGCGAGCTCTGTCCCGCAGTGCGCGGGAGCTTGTTCGATGGGTGCGGTGCGATCCGCCCACGCCGCCAGATCCGCGAACGAGGCGACCTGTGCGCCCGCGCCGGACAGGGCGGGAGCGTGGGCGGAAGATGCCTCGTCGTGGAACACCCACGAGACGCCCACCTGCTCGCACATCGAGGCAAGCGCAGCCGAGGGCATGCGCGGGGACAGCGGAACCGTCACCGCACGCAGCCACGAGGCCGCGACGGCGGCGATGTAGTGCCACGGCGAGTTTGCGCCGATGACGGCGATGCGCGTCCCCTCGCCAATACCGGCCGCATCAAAGGCGGCTGCGAGGCGAGCGACCGTGTCGGCCGCCTCCCGGACGCTCCACTCCTCGCCGGTGGTCGCGTCCACCAGGGAGAGGCGGTTCGGGTGGCGACGCGCCGCCGCGAGGAGGGCGCGCGCGGGCGAATAGTCGGGTGTCACGAGGCCGAGGCGGCCTTCGCGGCCATCGCCGCGTGACGCTCCGAGCGCTCCTTCAGGCGTGCCAGGACGGAGCCAGCCTCCTGCAGCGTCGAACCAGAGTTCTCAATGTGGCGCAGCTGCTCGGGGATCTCGAAGCCGCGGGCACGCATGCCCTTGGCCCACAGCAGGCCCGCGCGGTACGAGGACCGCACAAGGGGACCCGCCATGACGCCCGCGAAACCCAATTCCTCGGCCTCAGCGGCCAGCTCCACGAACTCCTCCGGGTGCACCCAGCGGTCGATCGGGTGGTGCAGGGGAGAGGGACGCAGGTACTGCGTGAGGGTCAGCAGGTCGCAGCCCGACGCGTGCAGGTCACGCATGGCGGCGCTGATCTCCTCGCGCGTCTCGCCCATGCCGAGGATCAGGTTCGACTTGGTGACCATGCCGCCGTCGTGGGCACGCTTGATCATTGCGAGCGAGCGATCGTAGTTGAAGGCGGGGCGAATCTTCTTGAAGATGCGCGGCACAGTCTCGAGGTTGTGCGCGAATACCTGCGGGCCGGCCTCGATGACCATGTCGATCGACTCGGCCTGACCACGGAAGTCATCGACAAGGAGCTCCACGCCCGTGCCAGGGTTGAGCTCGTGGATGAGGCGGCAGGTCTGCGCGTACAGCCACGCGGCACCGTCGGGCAGATCGTCTCGGGTCACGCCCGTGATCGTCACGTAGCGCAGGTCGAGGTCGCGCACGGACTCGGCGATACGACGCGGCTCGTCCTTGTCGTACTCCGTGGGACGGCCCGTCGCGATGTCGCAGAAGTCGCAGCGGCGCGTGCACAGCGCACCGCCGAGCAGGAAGGTCGCCTCGCGGTCCTGCCAGCACTCGTAGATGTTGGGACAGCCGGCCTCGGCGCACACCGTGTGCAGGCCTTTGGCGTGCGAGAGCGAGCGCATGTCCTGGTAGTTCTCGCCGGCCTTGGCTGTCGTGCGGATCCACTCGGGCTTCTTCTCGATCGGAGTTTGCGAGTTACGCACCTCAATGCGCAGGAGCTTGCGTCCTTCGGGATCGGGCAGGGTACTCATAGCGTTGACCTCGTCGTGTAGGAAACGGAAGTGGGAGCGGTCGCCAGGTAGGGGGAGATGTGCTCCACCATGCGCGGGACAAGTTCGGCAGCGGCGTCGGCCACCGTCGTGTGGACGCCCTCCCACGACAGGGAGGTCACGTCAGCGTCGGTGAGGCCACAGGGGATGATGCCTTCGAAAGCATGTGCAGGGTCGATGTCGACGTTGAGGGCGATACCGTGCAGAGTGGCACCGCGCGCGACCTTCAAGCCGATCGCGCAGATCTTGCGGTCGCGGCGTCCCTCTTCGGTGAGCCACACGCCCGCGCGTCCCTCGACGCGGTGCACCGGCAGGTCCCAGACCTCGCGCACGGTGTCGATGACCGAGGCCTCGACCGCCCGGATCCACTGGACGAGATCGACGGGCTCGCGCAGCCGAACAACGGGGTAGACGACGACCTGTCCGGGACCGTGCCACGTGGCCGATCCCGCACGGTCCGTCCGGATGACGGGGATCGTCGTCGAGGGAATATCCTGCGGCTTCGTGTGGCGACCGGCCGTCCACGTCGGCGTGAATTGAGAAACGATGAGCGTGTCCTCGCCACCAGCGAGGACCTCCTCGTGCAGGGAGCGCTGAAGCGCATCAACCTGCATGTAATCGACCAGCCCCTGGTCGAGTAGACTCAAAATCTGCACGTTGTGATCATAGTCGCGGGCAGGGTCCCTTGCTAGATGGGGGTCCGGTATGCTTGACCCATGCAGTCTTCGTCTCACCTCAACGGCCCGACGACCACGGCCGATACGTCCGCATCGAAGTGGAGCGTTGGCGACGTTATGGCTCTCATGGAGTCCTGGTATCCGGCGGCCACGGCGCAGTCCTGGGATCGCGTTGGACTCATCGTCGGTGACCCGGCATCCCCCGTGCGGTCGATTCTCCTCGCTCTCGATCCCACCGCGGCTATTGCTCAGCAGGCCGTTGCCGGTCCGTCCGGTAACGGGCAGCCCTACGACATGGTGATCACTCACCACCCGCTGCTCCTGCGCGGCGCATCCTTCCTGCCCGTGACCGACCCGAAGGGCGGTGTCGTCACGACTCTCATCCGCTCAGGTGTCGCCCTGTTCAACGCGCACACCAACGCTGACGTGGCCTGCGACGGCGTCGCGACGGCGCTCGCCGACCTGATCGGTCTGCGCGATACCTCGCCGCTGGAGCCGTGTGGAACCGACGCCGAGGGACACGAGATCGGCCTGGGGTGCGTCGGCACCGTCGACGGTACAACGCTCGGAGCCTTCGCAGACCACGTGGCATCCGTGCTGCCGGCGGGCCCCTCCGGTCTCTTCGTCGGCGGCGACGAGAGTGCCCCGGTGACCCGCGTAGCCGTACTGGGCGGCGCAGGGGATAGCGCGCTTGAGGCGGCTCGCGCCGCGGGAGTTGACGTGTACCTCACGGCGGACTTGCGCCACCACCCCGCCTCCGAGCACCTCGAGGGCGAGCTCCCGCGCTTCTGTGCGGATCCCACTGGGCGACGGAGTCCCCGTGGCTCCCCGTCCTCGCACGTAAGATTCGCCAGGCCGCTCGTAGCGCCGATGTGGAACTTCGCGTGGAAGTCTCTACGATTGTCACCGAGCCATGGACCAGCCACCGAGTCACTCAGGGAGAACTAGCGTGAAAGCATCGCACACCGACCAGCTCGAGCTTCTCGAGCTCCAGAAGCTCGACCAGAAAGAGTCGGCGCTGCGCCACAAGCGCGATTCTCACCCCGCGCATGCGACGGTCCGCGAGTTCGCCGGCCGCGTTGCTGACCTCCAGCGCGCCGCGATCAGCCAGAGCGCTGTCATCGCGGACACGATGCGTGAGGTGACCCGCATCGAAGACGAGATCGCGAAGGTCTTAGAGCGCCGGAAGCGCCAGCAGAGCCGTATCGACAACAACCAGGTGCCCCTGCGCGACATCTCGGCTATGGAACACGAGATCGCCCAGATGGACCGCCGCCTCGCCAAGCTCGAGGACGATCAGGTGGAGGCCGAGGAGCGTGTCGAAGCCGCCCGCGCGGCCCAGGAGCAGATGAAGGCCGAGGCGCAGGCTATCGTCGCCGACATCGAGGCGCTCAAGGCCCAGTTCGAGGCCGACGTCGCCGACGCGGATGACGAACTGCGCCGCGTCATCGCCACCCGCCGCGAGCTCGCCGATCGCCTGCCCGCGGACCTGCTTGAGGAGTACGAGGATGCGCGTCGCCGCAACGGCGCTCTCGCCGTCATCGAGGTCCGCGACGGCAACGGCATCGGCGTCGCCGCCGACCTGAGCCCGATGGAACTCGAGCGCATTCGCCTCACGCCCGCCGACGAGCTGTACCTGACCGAAGACACGGCACAGATCGTCGTGCGAACGGCGGCGAACACGCCGCGCTGAGCCTCAGGCCTCGATGACGTAGGCGTCCGCCAGGTAGAATCCCTGCCTGCTCTTCGTGACCGTCACCCGCACCTGGGTGGCGGTCACGGGCTTTTCCAGGGTGACGATGCGCCGGTAGCCCACGCAGTGCACGCGAGCGATCTCGCTCTCGCCGTCGCCGTTGACGCATGCGCTCACCACTGCCTCGTCGATGCGCTGCCCCTGGGCGATGTCCTCCTCGAGAACGACCGCAGCAACCGCGCGCGGCGCGTCAAAGCGCAGGGTCACGACATCACCCTCGTCCACGCGGGATGCCTCGATGCGACGCGAGCGGAAGTCAGCGATCTTCTCGCCGAGGCGCGCCAGGACCTCGACGTCGGCATCTGCGAGGAGGCCGTCGCGGTTCGGGGGAACGTTCAGGAGGAAGGTGGCATTACCGCCGACCGAGCCCTTCCAGATCGAGAATAGCTCGTCGACGCTGCGCACCTGGGAGTCCTCGACGTCGTGGTGGAACCAGCCCTTACGCGTGGACGTGTTGACCTCGGCGGGGTACCAGGCGAGGGGACCGGAATAGTCGGCCAACGCCTCGCGCGAGCCGAGATCCTCGTCGCCCGAGGCCACCTGGCGCGAGAACTCGCCGTCGTCGGCCTTCTGGGATTTCTCTGCGGTGCGCTCGGCCTCGCGCAGGGAGGCGGGAACGACTGACCATTCGTTGGCTCGAACGGAGCCGGCCTCGTTGCCGCACCAGCGCACGTCCGGGCCGCACACGGAGATGACGGCCTCGGGTGCCAGCGCGCGGACCGTGTCGTAGATGCGCTGCCAGTCGTAGACCTGCACCTTGCCGTTGGGGCCTTCGCCGCACGCGCCGTCCAGCCACACGGAGAAGACAGGGCCGTAGTGGGTGAGCAGCTCAATGAGCTGGTTGATGTAAAAGTCGTTGTAGGCATCGCCCTGGCCGTAGGTCGGCTCGGTCATGTCCCAGGGGGACAGGTACACGCCGAACTTGAGGCCGTGACGCGCAGCCGCGTCGGACACCTCGCGTACGAGGTCTCCGCGCCCGTCCTTCCACGGCGAGGAGGCCACCGAGTGCTTCGTGTAGGCCGACGGCCACAGGCAGAACCCGTCGTGGTGCTTGCACGTGAGGATCACGCCGCTCATGCCGGCGCGCACCAGGGCGCGCATCCACTGATCGACGTCGACGTTGCTTGGGTTGAACAGGGCCGGATCCTCGTGGCCCTCGCCCCACTCGCGGTCCGTCATCGTGTTCATGCCGAAGTGGATGAACGCGTACATCTCCATTTTTGCCACTGGAGCTGACGGTGGGTCGGCCGAATATTGGCCAGGTAGTCCTCGTTGATCATGCCTATGGTTTCCGCTTGATGGCCGATGCGTCGGCCGGTCCTGCACCCTGCAGGTTCCGGAAAAAGGATAGCCTACCTGTCAGTGCGTGACCAACGTTACTGTGCGTGTCGATCCGCCCTTTTTCGTCTGCTTTTCGGGGCCGTATTCCACGTCAGTCACGCGATGCTCGTTTCCCTTCGCGTCCCCCAGCGACAGCGAGTATGCGGCCTCCTCCAGGGCTCCTCTCGGCCGCCGCCGTTTCCTCGGAGCGAAAGCCGTCGGAGGCGAGCAGCAGGCCGGTGATGGCGCCGCGCCAACGCTTCGCGTCGTGGGAGATCACCGAGCGTTTACCGTCCGCCTCGCGCTCGACGCGCAGCTCCCACACCCGTGCCCACGGGGCCTTGCACGCGGCGCGATACGGGCCGGAACGGCCATCGATGATGATGCGCTCCGACGCCTCGGTGGACAGCGCCTCGTCAAGGCGCGGTGCCCACCAGGTCGACAGGACACCGAGGCCGGGCAGCGACACGCCCATTGCAAGACGGTGGTCGGGAATAATGTCGCTAGGGGAGAGGACACCAAAGAGCCCAGAAAAGATCGACACGTGCGCCGCGCCTGCGCTCGACCACGCGCCCGGTGCGCACTCCTCGATCGCCTCGTAGAGCACTCCGGTAAACACCGACGAGGCCGGGGCACAGGGGGCAGAGTCGAGCGCGGTGTTGACGGACAGGTCGATCCTCGCGCCAACCTTGAGAACCGCTGCGGCTTCGGGGCCGTCTCCGAGAGCAGCGAGCGTGTCGCACACGGTGCGACGGCTCGTCGCAAGGCCGGCGCGCGAGAGCGCCTTGACGTCCAAAGACGGGCCCTGCGCGGGCGCGTTCTTCCCCTCCGACGGGGGCAACCAGATCAGCATGGTGACCACCCTATCGCGGGGGGCGCGGCCACGCGCGCTATGATCGATGCGGATCTGCCGGCTGGGCGGCCGCGCGCGGAAACGCTCGAGGAACGTCCGGGCTCCACAGGGCAGGGTGATGGCTAACAGCCACCCGGGGTAACCCGCGGGACAGTGCCACAGAAAACAAACCACCGGCGCGCATGCGGCGGTAAGGGTGAAAAGGTGAGGTAAGAGCTCACCAGCGGCGCGGGTGACCGCGTCGACTAGGTAAACCCCACCCGGAGCAAGACCGAGCAGCAGGCAGGGCGGCCCGTCCAATGCCTGCGGGTAGGTTGCTGGAGGCCGTCGGTAACGGCGGTCCTAGATAGATGGTCGCCACCGCACGACCGGTAACGGCGTGCGTGACAGAACCCGGCGTATAGGCCGACAGATGCCAGAAGGACCCCGACTTGTGTCGGGGTCCTTCTGCGTGCTCGGTGCGCCCGCGATCAGGCGCTGTGGCGCGACGCGTAGTAGGCGGCGCCCACGATGCCGGCGGTGTTGAGCAGCTTCGCGGGGATCATTGGGGTCTTCAGATGAAGGAGCGGCATGAACTTCTCGTGGTTTTCAGACACGCCGCCGCCGACCACGAAGAGGTCGGGGTTGAGCAGGAACTCGACGTAGCTGTAGTAGCGCTGGAGGCGCTGCGCCCACTGCTCCCAATCCAGGCCCTGGAGGGTCTTCTGGCCCGAGGATGCGTTCTTCTCCGCGTCAGTACCGTCGATCTCGAGGTGGCCGAGCTCGGTGTTGGTGAGGAGCGTGCCGTTGACGATGATTGCCGAGCCGATGCCGGTGCCCTGGGTGGTGAACACGATGACGCCGTCGCGGCCCTTGGCTGCGCCGTAGGCGACCTCGGCGATGCCCGCCGCGTCCGCGTCGTTGAGCGCGACGACGGCGCGGCCCAGGTAGCGTTCCATGAGCTCGTCGACGTTGACGTTGACCCACGACTGGTCCAGGTTCGCCATGTAGGGAATGACGCCATCAAAGACGGGGGCGGGGAACGTTACACCGATCGGAACACCGACCTTCACGCCGAGCTGGTCGATGACCTCGCGGCACACTGCAGCGACGGCGTCAGGCGTCGCGGGGGTGGGTGTGGGGATTCGAACCTGATCGCCGATGTACTCTCCGGTTTCCAGATCAACGAGCGCGCCTTTGACGCCCGATCCGCCGATATCGATGCCGCATGCGACCTGAGCCATGACCCCTCCTCGGGTGATGAAATCTTTTTGTCGGCGGGCCCCTGAAGCCCGTCGTAATCGAATTGTATGGGATGTCACGACTAATAGCGAGGCCCGCCTCAGACTGTGAGAGTCGGAGGCGGGCCTCGAAGAATTTCGTGTCACGGAAGGGTGAGGATTTCGGCCCCATCCTCGGTGACGACGATCGTGTGCTCGAACTGGGCCGTGCGCGAACGATCGGCGGTGACGATCGTCCAGTCGTCGTCCCACTGCTCCCACTCGACCGTGCCGAGGGTCAGCATCGGCTCGATCGTGAAGACCATGCCGGGTTCCATGACCGTGTTGTAGGCGGGTGCTGCGTCGTAGTGGGGGATGATCAGGCCCGAGTGGAACGCTTCGCCGACGCCGTGTCCGGTGTAGTCGCGCACCACGCCGTAGTCGAAGCGCTTCGCGTAGGCCTCGATGACGCGACCGATGACGTTGATCTCGCGGCCCGGGCCGACGGCCTTGATGCCGCGCATCATGGCGTTCTTCGTGCGCTCGACGAGCAGGTGGGATTCTTCGTCGACGGTGCCGACCTCGAACATCGCGCAGGTGTCGCCGTGGACGCCGTCCTTGTAGGCGGTGATGTCGATATTGATGATGTCACCGTCTTCGAGCGGACGGTCGTCCGGGATGCCGTGGCAAATGACCTCGTTAATGGAAGTGCAAATGGACTTGGGGAAGCCCATGTAGCCCAGGCACGAAGGGTAGGCGTCGTGCGCGATGAGGAACTCGTGGCCGATGCGGTCGAGCTCCTCGGTGGTGACGCCGGGTGCGATGGCCGCGCCGACGGCCTCGATGGCGCCCGCAGCGATACGTCCGGCCTCACGGATCTTCGCGATGGTTTCGGGGCTCTTGATCTCCGAGGCGGTGACGCGCTCGGGGCCGTCGTGGAACATGTATTCGGGGCGCTCGATGTGCTCGGGAACCGCGCGCATCGGCGAGACACGGCCGGGCTTGAGAGTACCGAGGGGCGCGCGACGGGCGAGTGCGGATGCTTCCATGGGTTGTCCTCTTTTCAGCGGGTGGCGTCAGTCGTTCTTGTAGTTGTCGGGGCCAGGGAAGGAGCGCTCGCGTACAGCCTCCACGTAATCGGACGCCGCGTCGCGCAGGGCCTGCCCGAGCTTGCCGAAGGTGCGAACGAACGACGGCGTCCACTCGGAGTAGCCGGCCATATCGGACCAGACCAGCACCTGGCCGTCCGTGTTTGGACCCGCGCCGATACCGATGGTCGGGATGGTCAGGCTCTGGGTCAGTTCAGTGGCGATCGACGCAGGCACCATCTCGAAGACGACGGCGAAGGCGCCGGCCTGTTCGACGGCTTCGGCGTCTCGGCGAAGCGCATCGGCACCGGCTCCTCGGCCCTGCATGCGGGGCCCGCCGAGGGTGTTTTCCGACTGCGGCGTGTAGCCAAGGTGCGCGCACACGGGGATACCGGCAGAGACGAGGCCCGCGATGATATGGGCGCGGCTGCGCCCGCCCTCAAGCTTGACCGCGTGCGCGCCAGCCTTCATCAGGCGAGCTGCGGAGGCAAACGCGTGCTCGACCGTGTCCTCGTACGTGCCGAAGGGCAGATCGGCCACAATCATGGCGCGGGAGGTCGAGCGAGCGACGGCGGCGGTGGCGCGCTCCATATCCTCCAAGGTGACGGGTAGCGTCGAGCTGTGGCCAAGAATCACGTTGCCGAGTGAGTCACCGACGAGCAGCATGTCCACGCCCGCGGCCTCGAGGATGGGCGCGGTGAGAGCATCGTAGGCGGTGAGCATCGTGAGGGGAATGCCCTCGGCCTTGGCGCGCGCGATGTGCTGGATGCGCACGCGCTTAGCGGAAAACAGGGCTGGCGTGGGCGACGAGGCCGGGGCGCCGCCCTCCGGTTGCGTAATGTGGGACACGGAAATCCTTTGGTGAGCGAATGGAGCGCGAGAGCGCATTCACGTCTTACAGGGTAGCGCGCTCGTGGATCCGGTGAGCTGTGAGGATAGGCGAACGGGTAGGATGGTGGGCGGTGCGCGTGATGCGCGCAGGAATGACCCCAGATGGAAAGAAGAAGGAAGCAGGACATGGCTGGCAATGCCCCTGACCTTGATCCTCTTGACGAGGCAGCCGTCAACGCAGTTCGCGAGGCCGGCCTCGCCGACATCGAAGCCGCGGACTCGCTTGACGCCCTGAAAACCGTTCGAGCTGCGATCCTTGGTGACCAGGCGCCGCTCGTGACCGCGAATCGTACGATTGGCTCGCTTGAGCCCGCGCAGCGTGGTCTCGCCGGTAAGAACCTCGGGCAGGCGCGCAAGGTGCTGACCGAGGCGCTCGAGGAACGCAAGGCTGTCCTCGCGGCTGAGCACGAGGCTCGCATGCTCGTCGAGGAATCCGTCGACGTGACGCTGCCGACCACGCGTCGCCCGGCGGGTGCTCGCCACCCGCTCGAGACCCTGATGGAAGAGGTCGCCGACTTCTTCGTGGCGATGGGCTGGGATATCGCCGAGGGTCCGGAGATCGAGCACGAGTGGTTCAACTTCGACTCCCTGAACTTTGATATCGATCACCCCGCGCGCCAGATGCAGGACACGCTTTACATCGACGGCCGCAGCGTCGGTGCCGAGACCGAGGACGGCGCTCACCTCGTGATGCGCACGCACACCTCTCCGGTTCAGTCGCACGCGATGCTCTCCCGCGGTGTTCCGCTCTATGTGGCCTGTCCCGGCAAGGTCTTCCGCTCCGACGCGCTCGACGCGACCCACACGCCGGTGTTCCACCAGGTGGAGGGCCTCGCCGTCGACAAGGGGTTGACGATGGCTCACCTCAAGGGCGTCCTCGATCACTTCGCCAAGGCGATGTTTGGCCCCGAGGCGAAGACTCGCCTGCGTCCCTCGTACTTCCCGTTCACCGAACCCAGCGCCGAGATGGACCTGTGGTTCCCCCAGAAGAAGGGCGGGCCCGGCTGGATCGAGTGGGGCGGCTGCGGCATGGTCAACCCGAACGTGCTGCGCGCCAACGGCATCGATCCCGAGGTCTACTCGGGCTTCGCGTTCGGCATGGGTATCGAGCGCACGCTGATGCTGCGTCACGGCATCGCCGACATGCATGACATCGTTGAGGGAGACGTTCGCTTCTCCCAGCAGTTCGGAGTGAATGGAAGGGGTAACTGACATGCCTATGGTTCCGCTGAGCTGGCTGTCTGACCACGTTGACGTCCCCGAGGGCACGGACGCGCAGGCGCTCGCAGCCGCCCTCGTGAAGGTCGGCCTGGAAGAAGAAGAGATTCACCCGGCGCGCGTCACCGGCCCGCTCGTTGTGGGTCGCGTTCTGACCCGCGTGGAGGAGACTGCCTCGAACGGCAAGATCGTGAACTACTGCCGCGTGGACGTCGGCGAACATAACGACGCCCCCGGCACCGGTAAGGAGCCTTCGGATCTGCCGAGCCGCGGCATCATTTGCGGTGCCCACAACTTCGACGTCGACGACCTGGTCGTCGTGTCGCTGCCCGGTGCGATTTTGCCCGGCGACTTCCGGATTGCCGCGCGCAAGACCTACGGTCACGTTTCCGACGGCATGATCTGCTCCGCGCGCGAACTCGGACTGGGGGAGGATCACGACGGCATCATCGTGCTGCCGAAGTACTTCCCGGACCGTGAGATTCCCGCCGTCGGCACGGACATTGTGTCCTGGCTTGGCCTGGGCGAAGAGGTTCTCGAGATCAACGTGACCCCGGACCGCGGCTACTGCTTCTCCATGCGTGGTATCGCTCGCGAGTACTCGCACTCGACGGGCGCTTCCTTCCGCGACCCGGGCCTGCCCGGCGTGATCACAGCTGAGCCGCCGGCCGCGAACGCCGACGGTTTCCCCGTCGTCTTCTCCGACGAGGCCCCCATTCGTGGGCGCGCTGGCGCGGACCGTTTCGTTGCTCGCATCGTGCGCGGTACTAACCCCAATGCTCCGACTCCGCGCTGGATGGTCGAGCGTCTCGAGGCCGCCGGTATGCGCTCGGTGTCTCTCGCCGTCGACATCACGAACTACGTCATGCTCGACCTCGGCCAGCCGATGCACGCCTACGACCTGGGCGACCTGGCTGCTCCGATCGTCGTGCGCCGCGCCCGCGCGGGCGAAACGCTGGTGACCCTGGATGAGGAAAAGCGCGAGCTCGACCCGCAGGATCTGCTCATCACCGATTCTCCCGAGGGAGAAGGTTCGCGCATCATCGGTATCGCCGGTGTCATGGGCGGTTCCTACTCCGAGGTCGGGGAGGGCACGACCGACATTCTTTTCGAGGCAGCGCACTTCGATTCGGTGTCCATCGCTCGTAGCTCGCGCCGCCACAAGCTGCACTCGGAGGCCGCGAAGCGCTTCGAGCGCGGCACGGACCCGCAGCTTCCTGCTGTGGCCGCCCAGCGTGCCGTTGAGCTTCTCCTCGAATACGGCGGAGGCACGGTCGACGGAGGCGTCACCGACGTGGATCAGCGCGGCGATGACGTCGTTATCTCGCTGCCCGTCGGTGAGGTGGAGCGCCTGACGGGCGTGGCGCACAGCCCCGAACGCATCGCCGATTTTTTGCGCACGGTCGGTTGCGTCGTCGAAGGCCCGGACAACGGAGTGTTCACGGTGACGGCTCCCTCGTGGCGTCCCGACCTCACGCTCCCGGCCGATCTGGTTGAGGAAGTTGCTCGCCTTGACGGCTACGACAACATTCCCGTGATCATGCCGACCGCCCCGGCGGGCCACGGCCTGACGACCGCGCAAAAGGCTCGCCGTCTGGCCGCCGCTGCGCTGGCTGATGGGGGACTGGTCGAGGTCGAGTCCTACCCCTTCGTGTCCGACACCTGGGATCGTCAGGCCATTCCCGCCGATGATCCGCGGCGCGAGGCCCTGCGTCTGCGCAATCCCATGGCAGATGATGCGCCTTGGTTGCGCACGACGGTGCTCGATACGCTTCTCGATGTCGCTGGCCGTAACGTGTCGCGCTCCAACGCGGATGTCGCGATCTTCGAGGTCGCCAAGGTCGCCCGTCCTGCAGGAACCGTTCCTGCGGACCTGCCCAGCGCAGAGCAGCGCCCCTCCGATGAGGTGCTCGCAGCCCTCGAGGCCGGTATTCCGGCGCAGCCCTGGCACATTGGTGGTGTCCTCACCGGTCAGGCTGTTCCGGCCGGCGTCCTTTCGAACGCCCGCGCTTACGACTGGGCTGATGCCCTCGAGTACGTGCGTCGTGTGGCCTCGGGGCTCGGCGTTCGCGTCGAGGTGACCCGCGCCTGGATGGACAAGGTGCCCGCGCACAAGGGGGCTCCGATGCCCGCTCCGGCGACGGATCCCGCTGCGGTCGCGCCGTTCCACCCCGGCCGCGTCGCTCGCGTCTTCGTGCGCGCTGGACGCGACCTCGTCGATGTTGCTCTCGCTGGCGAGCTGTCGCCCGCCGCGTGCCGCGCATTCGGCCTGCCGGCCCGTTCGTGCGCGTTCGAGATCGACATCGATGCACTGATCTCGCAGATGAGCGAGCAGCCCATTCAGGTCAAGGCTGTTTCGACGTTCCCGCTGGCGAAGGAAGACATCGCTCTCGTCGTGCCCTCCGATATCCCGGCCTCGCGTGTCGAGCAGATCGTGCGCCAGGGTGCGGGGCAGCTCGCCGAGTCCGTGACGCTCTTCGACATCTACGAGGGCGACCAGGTGCCCGAGGGCTACCGCTCTCTCGCCTTTGCGCTACGTCTGCGCGCGGGCGACCACACGCTGACCGCGAAGGAATCCTCGCAGGTCCGCGAGCAGGTCGTTGCGAAGGCGTCCAAGGTCCTGGGGGCGTCGTTGCGCGCCTGAGGTCCATCAAGCGATTGACCGGTCGAATCGGCGGTGTGGCACCCCACTCATTTGGGGCGTTGTGCCCATCGGTTCGACCGGTCTTCGCTTTACGATGGGTACATGCACATCCTTGTTACTGCAGCATCAAAGCACGGGGCGACGGACGAGGTCGCCGACGCCATCGCGAAGCGCCTCGAGGCGGCGGGCTTACCGTCGATCGCGTCGCGCCCGCTGACGTGGTCACGGTTAAGGCCTACGATGCCGTGATCGTCGGCTCTGCCGTTTACATTCTCCAGTGGATGCCCGAGGCGCACGACTTTATGGAGCGCTTCAAGGATGATCTGCGCGATAAGCCGGTCTGGGCCTTCTCCGTCGGTATGAATGGCGTTCCGAAGCACTCCGAGCAGGATGACAATCGTGTCGGCCCGCTGCTCACCCACGTGAACTGTCGTGAGCTGCGTACGTTCCCGGGACGCTACAAGCCGGCGCTCCTGTCGCTGCGCGAGCGCTCGGTTGCGCGCCTCGCCGGTGTTGTTGAGGGCGACTTCCGTGACTGGGACGCGATCAACGCATGGGCTGACGAAATCGCGGCTCAGCTGCGCGCCTGAGAACATTGATAGCAGGCGGGTGAGGGACATCCCTCGCCCGCTTGCTTATTTATATGCATTTATGTGTATAATCATGCATATGAGTGCAACACCCGCATTTCCGAGCACGAAGAGTGCGCGGCACGAGATGATCCGTGATCTCCTGGCGTCGGAGTCGATCGGTAGCCAGGAGGGACTGCGCGCTCGCCTAGCCGAGCGGGGGATCGACGTCACTCAGACGACCCTCTCGCGCGATCTGATGGACCTGCGCGCGACGAAGATCCGCGATGCGTCCGGCGCACTCATTTACACGGTGCCCGACCATGACGGCGGGCTCACCCACGACGCTGAAGCCGCCAACGTCCGTCTGGCGCGCTGGTGCCAGCTTCTCCTCGTTACCTCCGTGAAGGTGGGAAACCAGCTCGTTTTGCGCACCCAGGTAGGTGCAGCCAACCTCCTTGCCTCTTCGATCGACGCTGTGAGGCGCGAGGAGATCGCCGGAACAATCGCCGGCGACGACACAATCCTCGTTATCTGCCGCAGCGAAGAAGGTGCGGCCGAGGTCGAACGCTCATTGCTGGCCCTCGCCGAACCCGGCTCACTCCCCGAAAACTAGCCCCGGCCTCGTTCTGACGGACACCCCGGGCACCACGGACCCAACAATTGGAAGGAACCCACATGTCGAGCAAAGATCGCGTCGTCCTGGCGTATTCAGGCGGCCTGGACACCTCTGTCGCCATCGGATGGATCGGCGAGCAGACCGGCCGCGAGGTCGTCGCCGTCGCCGTTGACGTCGGTCAGGGTGGAGAGGATCTCGAGGTCATTCGTCAGCGTGCCCTCGACTGTGGCGCTGTGGAAGCGTACGTGGCAGATGCCCGCGACGAGTTCGCAGAAGAGTACTGCATGCCTGCGCTCAAGGCCAACGCTCTGTACGAAGGTAAGTACCCCCTCGTATCGGCTCTGTCGCGACCCGTCATCACCAAGCACCTGGTGAAGGCAGCTCGCGAGTTTGGTGCGACGACCGTCGCGCACGGCTGCACGGGCAAGGGCAACGACCAGGTCCGTTTCGAGGTCTCGATTACCTCGATGGCCCCCGACATGGACTGCATTTCACCGGTCCGTGATCTCGCGCTGACGCGTGACGTCGCGATCGACTACGCCGAGAAGCACAACCTGCCGATTGAGACGACCAAGCACAACCCCTTCTCGATCGACCAGAACGTGTGGGGCCGCGCCATCGAGACCGGCTTCCTCGAAGATCTGTGGAACGCTCCGACCAAGGACGTCTACAATTACACCGACGACCCGACCTACCCGCCTCTGCCGGACGAGGTCGTCATCACCTTCGAAAAGGGTATCCCGGTCGCCATCGACGGGCGCCGCGTGACGCCGCTCGAGGCCATTCAAGAAATGAACCGTCGCGCGGGTGCTCAGGGCATCGGCCGTATCGACATGGTCGAGGACCGCCTCGTCGGCATCAAGTCTCGCGAAATCTACGAGGCCCCCGGCGCGGTCGCGCTCATCGAGGCGCACCAGGCCCTCGAGTCCGTGACGCTTGAGCGCATGCAGCGCCGCTACAAGCGCCAGCTGGAGCAGACCTGGGGCGAACTCGTCTACGAGGCCCAGTGGTACTCGCCGCTGAAGAAGTCGATGGATGCCTTCATCGAGCACACGCAGGAATACGTATCCGGCGATATTCGCATGGTGCTGCACGGCGGTCGCGCGACCGTCAACGGGCGCCGCTCCGAGTCCTCGCTGTACGACTTCAACCTCGCGACCTACGAGACCGGCGATACCTTCGATCAGTCCTCGTCGCGCGGATTCATCGACATCTACGGGCTGCAGTCGAAGCTTGCAGCTGCCCGCGATGTGCGTTTCGGCGTGAACATGGGTTACTGAACGATAGGTTGAGGGCGTTCTCACAGAGAATGTCTCAGTTGGGTTTCAAGAGGCGGGAGCGGCGAGAAGGCCGCTCCCGCCTCGCTTACTGTTTCGTGTATGACGTATGAGGCGAGCGCTGTGAGCGATGCCGTGGGGAGTGATCGTGATGATGCCCTGCGCACGCGCATGATGCGCTACACGGTTGCTGCGATGTTCTTTGTCGGCTTCGCCGGCAAGGGCGTTCGGGGTATCTTCGGGGACATCGGTTCGCTTGTACCAACGCTGATCTTGCTTGTGGCGTTCGTGGTGCTCTTTCGTAGCTCCGGGCGCTCGCTGTTGCTGCGTCGCTTTCCAACCACCACGTGTCTCTTCGTCGCCTGGTGCGCCCTGTCGTGCGCGTGGTCCGTTTCTCCCGTTGTGAGCGCACAGTACGTCGTCCTGTCGGTAGCCCTGACGTTGGTGTCGATAGCCGTGGCAGTAGCGCTCCCACTGACCGAACTCGTGGACGCCCTCATCCTCGCGTTTCAGTGGATCATCGGCTCATCGTTCGTTCTTGAGGCTTTGGTTGCTTTCTTCGGGCATGGACCGCTCGCACCTCCCATCATGTGGGGCAGAGGGCCGCTTCCCGCCTCCTACTACTGGGTGGACGGACTTCTCCTTCAGGGAGGACCGATTCAGGGCTTCCCCGGCAACAGAAACCCCCTTGCTTTTGTGGCACTTTTGCTGGCGGTCTGCCTGATTTTGCGATACATGCAGACACGTTCGGCGCGCCGCTCGACGGTGCTCTGGCTGGCGGCATGTGGCGTCGTCATGTTGTTGACACAGTCGGCGACGGTCGCTCTGTCGACGGTCGGGTGCCTGGTCGTCATCGCGGGCTTGGTCGTTCAGCGCCGCGTCCCGGTGCACCTGCGTCTACGCGTCGTCGGCATGTTCGCGGGCATCGGCGTTCTGACCGCGATTGGAGCGTTCTTCTGTCGCCACATGATCGCCGACGCTTTCGGGCGGAGCCCCGACATGAGCGGGCGTTCCGTCATCTGGCATGCGGTTGCGCCGCTTATCGCGCAGCGCCCAATCGGTGGCTGGGGATGGTTCATTGGTTGGCCCACGGACATGGAGCCTTTTGCCTCTCTCGTCATCCGACCTGACGGGACGCCGACCAATCAGGCACACAACGCGTACGTCGAGGCGGCGTTGACGACCGGCTTCGTGGGCGCGGCAATGATCACCGTTGCTATCGTCTGGACGCTCTACCGCGTCGTCAAAGTAGCGGTCGCTCATATCGACGACAACCTGTGGGACGTCATTCCGGCGGTTATCATCATCGCGATGTTCATTCAGTCGTTTACCGAGTCGCGTCTGCTTTTCGAGGGTAACTGGATGCTGTTCGTCATCATTGCGACGTGGGTGAAGGTCCGAGGCGAGGTTCCCGTGGTCTGGCCGTCGGCGGCCCGCCAACATCTCGAATATTCTTAAAACATACGAAGCTCGTCGTCGTCCCCGACCCTGGAGGAATCTCATGTCGCAGTCCGAAACGCACGTCTCCCTGTGGGGTGGCCGTTTTTCTGGAGGGACCTTCGCAGGCGCTCGCTGCCCTGAGCGTGTCGACGCACTTCGACTTCCGCCTGGCGCACGTGGATATCGCGGGCTCGCATGCGCACGCTGATGAGCTGCACCGTGTCGGTCTGCTGACCGACCAGGAGTGCGCCGACATGCACGATGCGTTGGCCCGTCTGGACGCAGACGTCGCCTCCGGTGCGTTTGTGCCCGCCGCCGACGATGAAGACGTCCACACTGCGCTTGAGCGTGGCCTCATCGAGCGAGCGGGTGCGACGCTGGGTGGCAAGCTCCGCGCTGGCCGTTCCCGTAACGATCAGATCGCCACGCTCATCCGCGTGTACCTGCGTGAGGAGGCGCGTCACCTGGCCGGTCGCGTTCTTGATATTGCTCAGGCTCTCGTCGGGCAGGCCGTGCGTGCCGGCGACGCCGTGATGCCGGGCCGTACGCACATGCAGCACGCGCAGCCCGTCCTCGTTGCACATCACCTGCTGGCACACGTGTGGCCGCTGCTGCGCGACGTCGCGCGCCTGCGTGACTGGGACAAGCGTGCTGCCATCTCCCCGTACGGCTCCGGTGCGCTCGCCGGTAATACGCTTGGTATGGATCCGCGTCGCATCGCGGCCGCGCTCGGCTTTACGGACTCCGTCGAAAACTCGATTGATGGCACGGCCGCTCGCGACGTGGTCGCCGAGTTTTCATTCGTGTGCGCCCAGATCGGCATCGACATTTCGCGCCTCTCGGAGGAGATCGTCATCTGGAATACGAAGGAGTTCGGCTACGTGACGCTGGATGACTCGTACTCCACGGGTTCGTCGATCATGCCGCAGAAGAAGAACCCCGACGTCGCGGAGCTCGCCCGCGGCAAGGCCGGCCGCCTCATCGGTGATCTGACTGGTTTGCTCGCGGTCCTCAAGGGCATTCCGCTCGCCTACGACCGCGATCTCCAGGAAGACAAGGAGCCGGTGTTCGACCAGATCGACACCCTCGACGTCCTGTGCCCGGCCGTCGCTGGCATGATCGACACGATGACGATTCATCTCGATCGCCTCGAAGAACTTGCCCCCCAGGGCTTTTCGCTCGCTACCGACATCGCCGAGTGGCTCGTCAAGCAGGGGGTTCCGTTCCGCGATGCGCACGAGATCTCGGGCGCGTGCGTGCGCCTTGCCGAGGCTAGGGGAGTGGAGCTCGCTGACCTGACCGACGAGGAGCTGGCCCAGGCCTCGTCGGTCCTGACCCCCGAGGTTCGCTCGGTGCTCACCGTCGAAGGGTCGGTGGGCGCGCGACGCGGGCGTGGCGGCACCGCCCCGGAGCGCGTCCGCGAGCAGATCGCCGAGGCCGAGGCGGGCCTGGGCGAAGCCCGCCAGTGGGCGGCAACGGCGCTGTGCTAACGCTCGCAGACGCAAGCCGATACACTATGACGGTATTCATCCGTTCAATCCGCAAGGAAGGACAACTTTCGTGACAGACATTCTGGACGAACTGCAGTGGCGTGGGCTGCTCGCGCAGCACACCGACCTCGAGGCGCTCCGCGAGCACCTGAACGCCGGACCTGTCACCTTCTATTGCGGCTACGACCCGACCGCGCCGTCGCTGCACCACGGACACCTGGTTCAGCTCATCGTGATGCGTCACCCTGCAGCTCGCCGGCCACCGTCCGCTCGCGCTCGTGGGTGGTGCGACCGGGCAGATCGGCGACCCGCGCCAGAGTGGCGAGCGCCAGCTCCAGTCGACTGAGGTTGTGAAGGGTTGGGCGGATCGCCTGCATTCGCAGATTTCGAAGTTCCTCGACTTTGAGGGCCCCGCTGCAGCCACGATGGTGAACAACCTGGACTGGACGCAGGAGATGAGCGCCATCGATCTGTTGCGCACGATCGGTAAGTACTTCCGCGTGGGCACCATGCTCAACAAGGACATCGTCGCCCGCCGTATTGCTTCCGACGAGGGCATCTCCTACACGGAGTTCTCCTACCAGGTGCTCCAGGCCAACGACTTCCTCGAGCTGTACCGCCGCAACGGCTGCACGCTCGAGACCGGCGGTAACGACCAGTGGGGAAACATGGTGGGCGGCGTCGACCTTATTCGTAAGGTTGAGGGCGTCGATACTCACGTGATGACCACTCCGATCATCACCAAGGCCGATGGTACGAAGTTCGGCAAGTCCGAGGGTGGCGCTATCTGGCTCGACCCGGAGATGATGACTCCCTATGCCTTCTACCAGTTCTGGCTGCAGGTTGCGGATGACGACGTCGTGCGATTCCTGAAGATCTTCACGTTCAAGTCGCGCGAAGAGATCGAGGCGCTCGCCGTTGAGGTTGCCGAACGTCCGCATCAGCGTGCCGCGCAGAAGGCACTGGCCGCCTCCGTCACCGAGCTCGTGCACGGCACCGATCAGCTTCAGCGCGTTCTCGCCGCGACTGACGCCCTGTGGGGTGGCGGCGACATTCGTGATCTCGACGAGGCAACGCTGGCCGCTGCGACCGCAGACCTGCCCGCGCGCGTCCCTCACCATCGGCGAGTCGACCGTGGCCGACGCTCTCGTCGCTCTCGGGTTTGAGAAGGGCAAAACTGCGGCACGCCGTACAATCTCCTCCGGCGGTGCCTCCATCAACAACGTCAAGGTCGAGGATCCTGAGGCTGTTCTGCGTGAAGAAGACGTTCTCGCCGGTGGATTGGCTCTCATTCGCAAGGGACGCAAGAATCTCGCGGTGCTGGAGCTGAGCTAATCTTTCTGGATAAGAGGCTGTCCGATGAGAATCGGGCAGCCTCTTTTCGTTGTGTTTGTGGGGTTTGTGGGGTGTGTGTTGGGGGTCACGGTGTTTTGGTTTGACTTTGGGTGTGGGGGTGAGTAGATTATTCACCTGTCGCCGCGAGGCTTGTGAGTGGGTTTGTGGTGGTGGTTCACTGCTCTGGTGGCTGGGTTTTTGGCTTGGTTGTCTGGGGTGTGTGGGTGTTGTTTGTGAACTCGATAGTGTGTTTGTTTGTTTTTTATGCCTGTTTTTTGTTTTTGAGTGTTTTTGGTTGGGATTGCTGGCTGGCCTTGTTTGGTTGGTTGGTTTTTCTGGGCTTTAACGTTTTTGTTTTTGTTCGGAGAGTTTGATCCTGGCTCAGGACGAACGCTGGCGGCGTGCTTAACACATGCAAGTCGAACGCTGAAGCCCAGCTTGCTGGGTGGATGAGTGGCGAACGGGTGAGTAACACGTGAGTAACCTGCCCTCTTCTTTGGGATAACGCCCGGAAACGGGTGCTAATACTGGATATTCACTGATCTTCGCATGGGGGTTGGTGGAAAGGTTTTTTTCTGGTGGGGATGGGACCGCGGCCTATCAGCTTGTTGGTGGGGTGATGGCCTACCAAGGCTTTGACGGGTAGCCGGCCTGAGAGGGTGACCGGTCACATTGGGACTGAGATACGGCCCAGACTCCTACGGGAGGCAGCAGTGGGGAATATTGCACAATGGGCGAAAGCCTGATGCAGCGACGCCGCGTGAGGGATGGAGGCCTTCGGGTTGTAAACCTCTTTCGCTCATGGTCAAGCCGCAGCTTTGGGTTGTGGTGAGGGTAGTGGGTAAAGAAGCGCCGGCTAACTACGTGCCAGCAGCCGCGGTAATACGTAGGGCGCGAGCGTTGTCCGGAATTATTGGGCGTAAAGGGCTTGTAGGCGGTTGGTCGCGTCTGCCGTGAAATCCTCTGGCTTAACTGGGGGCGTGCGGTGGGTACGGGCTGACTTGAGTGCGGTAGGGGAGACTGGAACTCCTGGTGTAGCGGTGGAATGCGCAGATATCAGGAAGAACACCGGTGGCGAAGGCGGGTCTCTGGGCCGTTACTGACGCTGAGGAGCGAAAGCGTGGGGAGCGAACAGGATTAGATACCCTGGTAGTCCACGCTGTAAACGTTGGGCACTAGGTGTGGGGGCCACCCGTGGTTTCTGCGCCGTAGCTAACGCTTTAAGTGCCCCGCCTGGGGAGTACGGCCGCAAGGCTAAAACTCAAAGGAATTGACGGGGGCCCGCACAAGCGGCGGAGCATGCGGATTAATTCGATGCAACGCGAAGAACCTTACCAAGGCTTGACATGCACGGCGGCACTGCAGAGATGTGGTGGCATTTAGTTGGTCGTGTGCAGGTGGTGCATGGTTGTCGTCAGCTCGTGTCGTGAGATGTTGGGTTAAGTCCCGCAACGAGCGCAACCCTTGCCCTATGTTGCCAGCACGTGATGGTGGGGACTCGTGGGGGACTGCCGGGGTTAACTCGGAGGAAGGTGGGGATGACGTCAAATCATCATGCCCCTTATGTCTTGGGCTTCACGCATGCTACAATGGTTGGTACAGAGGGTTGCGATACTGTGAGGTGGAGCGAATCCCTTAAAGCCAGTCTCAGTTCGGATTGGGGTCTGCAACTCGACCCCATGAAGGTGGAGTCGCTAGTAATCGCAGATCAGCAACGCTGCGGTGAATACGTTCTCGGGCCTTGTACACACCGCCCGTCACGTCACGAAAGTTGGTAACACCCGAAGCCCATGGCCTAACCGTTTTTGCGGGGGGAGTGGTCGAAGGTGGGATTGGCGATTGGGACGAAGTCGTAACAAGGTAGCCGTACCGGAAGGTGCGGCTGGATCACCTCCTTTCTAGGGAGCCCAGTTTTTGTGGGAGACGAGCGCGCACCGGCTTGTGTGGTTGGTGTGTGCTTGTTTTCTTGTGCCTGCATGTGTTCATCACCTATTGGTGGGTGGTGGGTGTGGGTGCGCATTTGGGTTGGGCATAAAAGGTTTTATTGCGGACAAGCACACTGTCGGGTTCACGTTCAACACCGTGTGAGCGTCTGCCGCCTGTTGTGGGTGGTGGTTGCCCGCACAGCCAGCCGGGTTTACTGGTGTGGGTTGTGTGTGGTGGGTTGTTTGTGATTTGTATAGTGGTTGCGAGCATATTTGTTCTGTACTGTTTTTTGTGTTTTGTTTAGTTTTGTTGGGCATTCGGTGGATGCCTTGGCATCAAGAGCTGATGAAGGACGTTGCGGCCTGCGATATGCCTCGGGGAGCTGGCGAGCGAGCGTTATTATCCGAGGGTGTCCGAATGGGGGAACCTAACCTGGGTTGTGCTGGGTTACCATCATCTGAACGTGTATAGGGTGGTGGGGGGAACGCGGGGAAGTGAAACATCTCAGTACCCGCAGGAAAAGATATTCCGTGAGTAGTGGCGAGCGAAAGCGGAGGAGGCTAAACCAGATGCGTGCCAGAGGCGGCGGCCGTTGCGTGTTTGGTGTTGTGGGGCCATGTTGGATCCTTCTGCCGGGGGGTCGCACCTTGTGTTGTTGGGAGTTGAACAGTCTGGGAAGTCTGACCGTAGAGCGTGAGAGTCGTGTAGACGGACCGGTGGCGTGTGGTGTGGGTGTGGTGCCCGAGTAGCGCGGGACTCGTGAAATCTCGTGTGAATCTGCCAAGACCACTTGGTAAGCCTAAATACTACTTGATGACCGATAGTGCATAGTACCGTGAGGGAATGGTGAAAAGTACCCCGAGGAGGGAGTGAAATAGTACCTGAAACCGTGTGCCTGTAAGCCGTCAGAGCCTTGTGGGGTGATGGCGTGCCTTTTTGAAGAATGAGCCTGCGAGTTAGTGATACGTGGCGTGCTTAACCCGTGTGGGGTATGCGTAGCGAAAGCGAGTCTGAAAGATGGCGTTTGTCGCGTGTTCTAGACCCGAAGCGGGGTGATCTACCCATGGTCAGGTTGAAGCAGAGGTAAGACTGTGTGGAGGACCGAACCCACCAGGGTTGAAAACCTGGGGGATGAACTGTGGGTAGGGGTGAAAGGCCAATCAAACTCCGTGATAGCTGGTTCTCCCCGAAATGCATTTAGGTGCAGCGTCGCGTGGTCCCTGGTGGAGGTAGAGCTACTGGATGGCCGATGGGCCCTGTGGGTTACTGACGTCAGCCAAACTCCGAATGCCATTAGGTGTAGCGCGGCAGTGAGACTGCGGGGGATAAGCTTCGTAGTCGAGAGGGAAACAGCCCAGATCATCAGCTAAGGCCCCTAAGCGTACGCTAAGTGGGAAAGGATGTGGAGTCGCGGTGACAACCAGGAGGTTGGCTTAGAAGCAGCCATCCTTGAAAGAGTGCGTAATAGCTCACTGGTCAAGTGGTTCTGCGCCGACAATGTAGCGGGGCTCAAGCGTACCGCCGAAGCTGTGGCAACGACACGTGATGGCTGGCGCCAGGAACTGGAGTGCTGGTGTGTTGTTGGGTAGGGGAGCGTCCTGCACGAGGTGAAGCCTGGAGGGAACTTCTGGTGGATTGTGTGGGAGTGAGAATGCAGGCATGAGTAACGAATCTGCGGTGAGAATCCGCAGCGCCGATTGACTAAGGGTTCCAGGGCTAGGTTTATCCGCCCTGGGTTAGTCGGGTCCTAAGGCGAGGCCGACAGGCGTAGTCGATGGACAACCAGTTGATATTCTGGTACCGCGTTATGACCGCCCATGCTGAAGTCATTGTGCTAACCAATCTGCCCGTGCTCCCGCATGGCTTTCGGGTCGCGCGGGTGTGTGGGTCTTGGGGTCCCGGTGATGGTAGGCAAGCGTGTTAACAGGGGTGACGCAGACAGGTAGCTGCAGTGCGCCGATGGTTGTGCGTATTTAAGGTTGTGGCCCGCCTCTCAGGTAAATCCGGGGGGCACTAGGGGTGAGAACTGATGAGGGACACACGCGTGTGTGGACTTGTGGTGATCCTAAGCTGCCGAGAAAAGCCTCGACGTGAGGGCATGACGCGCCCGTACCCTAAACCGACTCAGGTGGTCAGGTAGAGTATACCGAGGCGTTCGAGTGAATCGTGGTTAAGGAACTCGGCAAAATTCCTCCGTAACTTCGGGATAAGGAGGACCCCGTGACTTCCCCGCGCTGTGCGTGCGGGTGGGGTTGTGGGGTCGCAGAGAATAGGGAGAAGCGACTGTTTATCAAAAACACAGGTGCGTGCGAAGCCGTAAGGCGATGTATACGCACTGACGCCTGCCCGGTGCTGGAAGGTTAAGAGGAACTGTCAACACTCCTTTGGGGTGTGAAGCGGTGAATTTAAGCCCCAGTAAACGGCGGTGGTAACTATAACCATCCTAAGGTAGCGAAATTCCTTGTCGGGTAAGTTCCGACCTGCACGAATGGCGTAACGACTTCTCCGCTGTCTCAACCGCGAACTCGGTGAAATTGCAGTACGAGTAAAGATGCTCGTTTCGCGCAGAAGGACGGAAAGACCCCGGGACCTTTACTATAGCTTGGTATTGGTGTTCGCTTGGACTTGTGTAGGATAGGTGGGAGACTGTGAAGCTGCCGCGCCAGCGGTGGTGGAGTCGTCGTTGAAATACCATTCTGGTTCAAGCGGTCACCTCAACCTTGGCCCGTGATCCGGGTTGGGGACAGTGCCTGGTGGGTAGTTTAACTGGGGCGGTTGCCTCCTAAAATGTAACGGAGGCGCTCAAAGGTTCCCTCAGCCTGGTTGGTAATCAGGTGGCGAGTGCAAGTGTACAAGGGAGCTTGACTGTGAGACCGACGGGTCGAGCAGGTGCGAAAGCAGGAACTAGTGATCCGGCCATGGCACGTGGGTGCGTGGTCGCTCAACGGATAAAAGGTACCCCGGGGATAACAGGCTGATCTTGCCCAAGAGTCCATATCGACGGCATGGTTTGGCACCTCGATGTCGGCTCGTCGCATCCTGGGGCTGGAGTTGGTCCCAAGGGTTGGGCTGTTCGCCCATTAAAGCGGTACGCGAGCTGGGTTCAGAACGTCGTGAGACAGTTCGGTCCCTATCCTCTGTGCGCGCAGGAAATTTGAGGAGGGCCGTCCCTAGTACGAGAGGACCGGGATGGACGAACCTCTGGTGTGCCAGTTGTACCGCCAGGTGCATGGCTGGTTGGCTACGTTCGGAAGGGATAACCGCTGAAAGCATCTAAGCGGGAAGCCTGCTTCAAGATGAGATTTCCCACGCCCCCTCCGTGGGGTGAGAGGCCCCCGCCAGACGAGCGGGTCGATAGGCCAGAGGTGGAAGCACCGCGAGGTGCTCGTGAGCCGACTGGTACTAATGGGCCAACACTAAACAACAACCCAACACAACGGGTGAACAAAAACGCGAACACTACAGCCGCAACCACTATACAAACCACGATCAACCCACACCCCCACCAACAGTGGGAACAGTGTTGAACACCCAGTCTTGTGGTGGTCATAGCACCGGGGAAACGCCCAGCCTCCATTCCGAACCTGGAAGCTAAGCCCGGCAGCGCCAATGGTACTGCAACCGACAGGTTGTGGGAGAGTAGGACACCGCCACAACACACTTCATCGAGAGGGACGGCCCGCTATAGCGTGCCGTCCCTCTCGTTTTTGCGGCCCCATGCCGCTGATAGGCCGCCCGTCGTCTACTATTGGGTGGTTGAACGCGCACGATGCGCACCATGAACAAGCGCGCGCCTAGCGGCGCAGGAATAGAGGATAGACACCATGGCAGAAGAGACTCGAGGACGCGGCGAATTCGGCCGTGGTGGATACCAGAAGCGTCAGCCGCAGTGGCGCAACCGTGACGGCGAACGCTCCGACCGTGGCGAGCGCGGCGGCTACCAGCGTCGTGATGATCGTCGTGGCGGTTTCCGTGATGACCGTCGTGATGGGGATCGTGGCGGTTTCCAGCGTCGTGACAATGATCGTCGTGACTTTGGTTCGCGTGATGATCGTCGCGGGGATCGCGGGGGTTACCAGCGTCGTGACGATCGCCGCGGTAACTTCGAGGACCGTGGCGAGCGCGGCGGCTACCAGCGTCGTGATGATCGTCGTGGCGGTTTCCGTGATGACCGTCGTGATGGGGATCGTGGCGGTTTCCAGCGTCGTGACAATGATCGTCGTGACTTTGGTTCGCGTGATGATCGTCGCGGGGATCGCGGGGGTTACCAGCGTCGCGACGATCGCCGCGGTAACTTCGAGGACCGTGGCGAGCGCGGCGGCTACCAGCGTCGTGATGATCGTCGTGGCGGTTTCCGTGATGACCGTCGTGATGGGGATCGTGGCGGTTTCCAGCGTCGTGACAATGATCGTCGTGACTTTGGTTCGCGTGATGATCGTCGCGGGGATCGCGGGGGTTACCAGCGTCGCGACGACCGCCGCGGTGGTTTCCAGGACCGCGGACGCGGGGGGCGCGTCTCGTAACGACGGCGGTTACAAGAACTACTCGTCGACGGATGAGTACGTTTCGCCCAATGGCAACGAGCCGACGATTCCCGCTGGCGTTAGCGCAGATGAGCTTGACCGCGATGCTCTGCGCGCTCTAACGACGCTGTCTGGCCCGAATCGTGACATTGTTGCTCGTCACCTGGTGATGGCCGGCCAGCTGATCGATCTTGACCCCGAGGCTGCCTACCAGCACGCGCAGGCCGCCGTCGCGCGCGCAGGCCGTGTCGATGTGGTGCGCGAGGCAGCTGCGCTCACCGCCTATGCGTCGGGCCGCTACGAGGAGGCCCTGCGCGAGGTGCGCGCTGTTCGTCGTATGCGCGGCGATTCTTCGCTGCGAGCTGTGGAAGCTGACGCCGAGCGCGGTCTTGGCCATCCGGAAAAGGCCGTTGAGATCATCGACGCGACCGATCCCTCGACCCTTGAGCTCGCAGAGCAGGTCGAGCTCGTCCTCGTCTCGTCCGGGGCCCGCGCGGATCTCGGCCAAGCCGAGGTAGGCCTCGTGATCGTCGACGATGCACTCGCAGCCCTGCCGGCTGCGGCTGACGACGAACTGCGTCGCCGTCTGATGGAAGTCAAGGCACAGCGCCTGCTCGATCTCGGCCGTGAAGATGAAGCAGCAGAGGTCATCGCGTCGATGCCCGCAGAGGTCGAGGACACGGAGATTGTCGATATCGCTCTGTACGCTGATGCCGACGTGGATGGTAAGCGTTCGCCGCTGCGTGGCTCCGGCGCGGCGCTCGCTGAAGAATACGACTGCGCGCTGCTCGACCTTGACGGCACGGCGTGGTCTGGTGACGAGACGATCGAGTACGCCGCTGCGTCGGTGCTTGAGGCGCGTGAGGCCGGCATGGCCTCGGCTTTTGTCACCAACAACGCGATGCGCACCCCCCAGCAGGTCACCGACAAGCTCAACTCCATGGACTTCGCGGCGACCCCTGACATGGTCATGACCTCCGCGATGGACATCGCAGCGATCATGGCTGAAGAGCTTGAGGAGGGCTCGAAGGTCTTCGTCATCGGCGGTGCCGGCCTGCGTCTTGCCCTCGAGGAGCGCGGCTTCGTCCTCGTGGACAGCGCCGACGACGAGCCTGTCGCGGTCGTTCAGGGCCTCGATAAGAAGGTCGACTGGGCGCTCCTGTCCGAAGGCGCCTTCGCCATTGAGCGCGGTGCCGCTTTCTACGCCTCCAACCTGGACGCAACCTTGCCGATCGAGCGTGGCCAGGCCCTGGGTAACGGCTCTCTGGTCCGCGCCATCCAGCATGCGACGCGCAAGCGCCCGATCGCTGGCGGCAAGCCCGAGCCGGGTATCTACCGCCGCGCCAGCGAGCTCGTCGGCGCACAGAACCCGATCGCGGTCGGTGACCGCCTCGAGACCGACATTATGGGCGCTGTCGCCGCTGGCGTGCCCGCCCTGCACGTCCTCACCGGTGTTCACCAGGCTCGCGACGTCATCCGCGCCCCGCGTGGACAGCGCCCCAGCTACCTGGCGATCGACATGCGTGGTCTGCTGGAGGCGCACCCGGCACCCAAGCACCACCACGATGGCACCTGGACCTGCGGTGTTTCCCAGGTTGCCAAGGCCACCCGCTCCGGCGTGCTCACGCTTGACGACGTTGAACTGACCGAGCCTGTCACGATCAGCATCGACTCCTACCGAGCACTTGCTGCTGCCGCGTGGGAATACGCGGATGGCGCTGGATCGCCGGTCACCTGCCCCGACATCACGGTCGTCGACAATGAGGATCCCTCTGGTGTCGTCTCCCAGCCCGAGCCCGTTGCCGCTCCGGACGAGGACGACTTCTACGATGTCGCCGCGGATGCCGACAAGCTGCCCGAGCCGGGCGCTTCGACCCCCGCGTTCCTGCCCGGCGAGGAGGAGCTTGAAGAGCTCCTGGAGCGCACGGCGGATCTGGACGAGCAGGCCTGATGGCATTACGCGAGCAGACTGAAGCCCGCCTGGTCGGTTTCGATCAACTTGGCGCGTCCCTTCAAGTAGAGACGCTCCGAGCGATCGAGGCCGACCTACGGCGGGCCCTGTCTGCCGACGCGCCGACCGCTACCGTCCACCCCGGCGCGCAACTGACGGCCTCACGCAACGAGGGGAACGGCGCATGAAGTTACGCAGAATCGACTCCGAGCTGGTGCGCCGCGGCCTTGCGAAGTCCCGTTCCGCTGCCGCACAGATGATCGAGGACGGGCGCGTCAAGCTCGACGGACAGATCGTGCTCAAGCCCGCGCGCCAGATGGACCCCGCTCAGGCGATCGTCGTCGAGAAGTCGGATGATCCAGAGTACGTATCGCGTGGTGCTCACAAGCTTGCAGGAGCACTCGATGCGCTCGGTGACAAGGCACCGTTGATCGAGGGACGCCGTGCTTTGGATGCAGGCGCTTCGACGGGTGGTTTCACCGATGTGTTGCTACGGCGTGGCGCAGCGTCCGTCGTTGCCGTCGACGTCGGTTATGGCCAGCTCGCGTGGAAGCTGCAGAGCGACCCGCGCGTGGAGGTGCACGATCGGACGAACGTGCGCACGCTCGATCCAGCTTCCGTTGCTCCCGCCCCTGAGCTTGTCGTCGGCGATATGTCGTTCATTTCGCTGACGTTGGTTCTTCCTGCGCTCGTCGCTGCGGCCGCGCCCCACGCCGATTTCCTCCTCATGGTCAAGCCTCAGTTCGAAATCGGTAAGGAACGCCTCGGCCACGGCGGCGTTGTCCGTAACCCGGTGCATCACGTGGAAACCGTGGAGACGGTTGCGCGCTGTGCCATCGACCTTGGCCTGGATATCGCCGCGATCGCTGCGTCGCCTCTGCCGGGTCCGTCCGGAAACGTCGAGTATTTCGTGCACATGCGCCGTGACTATCCGGATCCCATCGATCCGACGCAGCTCACTGACTACATCCGGCGTGCGGTTGAGGCCGGACCCGCTGGAGGTTCCCGATGACTCGAGTTCTGATGGTTCGTCACCGTCACCGTCCCAATGCGGTGACGAGTGCCGTGAGCCTCGCCGAGGCACTCAAGGATCGCGGCATCGACGTCGTGGACGACGCATCGTGTGGCGATATCGACATGGTGCTCTCGATCGGTGGCGATGGCACTTTCTTGGTCGCTGCGTCGAGTGCTCGCGCGCTGGGGGTGCCTCTCCTCGGCATCAATGCTGGACACATGGGTTTCTTGACTGAGTTGGGCGACAGGGGCACCGGAGACCTCGCCCGCAAGATCGCAGAAGGTGACTTTACCGTCGAGCGTCGAATGACGCTGGATGTGACGGTGGAACGCACCGACGGGTCTCGGGCTGAAGACTGGGCGCTCAACGAGGCTGTCGTCATGCACACGGATGTCGCACATCCCGTTCATTTTGCCCTCGTTGTCGACGGGCAGGAAGTGTCGACGTACGGTGCCGACGGCATGATTTGTCGACTCCGACGGGATCGACCGCCTACTCGTTTTCTGCGGGGGGCCCGGTCGTGTGGCCCGATACGGAGGCGATTGTCGTCGCCCCGTTGGCCGCTCACGGCCTTTTCACGCGCCCGCTCGTCGTTGGCCCGTCGGCGTGTGTGGAGATCGTTGTTCTCGATGACATGTGGACGCCTCCGGAGATCTGGTGTGACGGCCTGCGGCGTATGACCGTCCCCGCCGGAGCAGTGGTGCGTGCGCGCGTCGGCTCATCGCCGCTGCAGCTCGTGCGCGTGGACGATACGCCGTTTTCTGCGCGTCTCGTTCGCAAGTTCAATCTTCCCGTGCGCGGGTGGAGGGATGGTCCCCAGTGATCGAGTCGCTCGACATTTCGCATCTCGGTGTCATCGAGTCTGCCCACGTCGACTTTGGTGAGGGCCTTATCGTCGTCACCGGCGAAACCGGTGCGGGTAAGACGATGGTGCTGTCAAGCTTGCAGCTGCTGCTCGGCGCCCGCGCGGATGCTGCGCTCGTGCGTTCGGGCGCTGATCGTTTGTCCGTCGACGGCATTTTCTCGGTGGGGGAGGAGGTCGCAGCACGCGTTGAGGAGAGCGGCGGCCTCGTCGAGGGTGGCGAGCTCATTGTCGGTCGTTCGGTGCGCGCTGCCGGGCGCTCCCGCGCGCACCTCGGATCACGTCCCGTGCCGGCCTCGGTTTTGACGGATATCGTCGGGTCGATGGTGACGATCCACGGGCAGGCCGACCAGATCCGCTTGACGGGGGGAAGCTGCCCAGCGCCGTGCGCTCGATCAGTTCGGCGGTGAGGAGCACGCGGCTGCGCTCGAAGAGTACCGCGCCGCTTTCCGTCACGCGGTCGACGTCAAGCATCGCCTGGATTCCCTGCGTGGCGATGCGAGCGAGCGCGCCGAGGAACTGGAGGATCTGCGAGCAGCCATCCAGCAGATCGAAGAACTTGACCCGGTGAGCGGCGAGGAGGAAGACCTCGTTCGCGAGGCAGCGCGCCTGACGAACGTCGAGGACCTGCGCGCGCTGGTTGGCGTGTCCCTGGGGTATCTCAAGGGCGACGATCGCGGTGACTTTACCGGGGCAGTCGAGGCAACCCGCCACGCCTACGCGCAGCTCGATGACGCAGCCCGATTCGACGAGGCCGTGGCTGAGTTTGTGGGACGCGCGCGCAGTCAGGTGCTCGAACTGGAAGCGCTTGCCGATGACGTCTCAGCGTACCTGTCGCGCCTCGATGCGGATCCGGAGAGGCTGGCGCAGATTCACGCGCGGCGGGCGGCCATCAAGGACGTTCTGCGCGGGCGGGCTGCTGACATCGAGGGCCTTCTCGCGTGGGCCGACGAGGCTCGCTGCCGCGTCGAAGAACTCTCTTCGCCGGGGTCCGATCCTGAGACTGTCGAACGTGAACTGGTGGCCGCACAGGAGCGTGTACTTGAGTGCGGGCGTCGCGTCACGCAGGCGCGAGTGCGTCTCGCGGCACAGCTTGCGGAGGGCGTGAACGAGGAGCTGCACGCCCTGTCGATGCCCGACGCGACGCTGCACATCGATTGTGAGCCGACGAAACCGACCTCGCATGGATGCGAGACCGTCGTTTTCCGGCTGCAACCGCATCTCCACGCTCGGCCCGCCCACTTGGACAGGGAGCCTCCGGAGGCGAACTGTCACGCGTCATGCTCGCATTGGAACTGATGCTTGGGCGCACTGAGGCCTCCTCGACGTTCATCTTCGACGAGATCGATGCCGGCATTGGCGGGCAGACGGCCACGGAGGTCGGCGCACGCCTGAAGAAGCTTGCCCAAACGCGGCAGGTCATTGTTGTCACGCACCTGGCCCAAGTCGCGGCTTTCGGCGACCAGCACCTCGTCATCGAAAAGAACGACGGCACCACGAAGGTGCGCGAAGTCAGCGGGGATGAGCGCGAAGCCGAACTGACGCGCATGATGGGTGGGGATCCGCACTCAGCTGCGGCGCGCCGCCACGCTTCGCAAGTCTTGGCCTCTGCCGTGTCACAATCGCAGGGATGAGTGAGACACTTTCAAAGGAATCGAGCGCGCGCTCCGGGCGGATTCGCATTGACGACCGTCCCAAGCATCTAGCGACGCGCCTAGAGCGCGGCGAGATCGCCGTCATTAACGTTGCGGATCTGGATCGCGAGAGCGCCGCGGCGCTTGTCGCCGCCGGTCCCGTGGCCGTGCTGAACGCGCAGCCTTCTCTGACGGGCCGCGCAGCCGCCCTGGGGCCTCGCCTTATTCTCGAGGCCGGCATCGTCCTCGTCGATGACCTGGGCCAGGACATCATGTCGCTGCGCGAAGGTCAAGAAGTGACGGTGACAGGCTCGAAGGTCCTCGTGGACGGCTCCGTCATCGCGACAGGCTCCGTCGTGTCCCCGGACGACTTGGACGTCGACGTCGCCGACTCGTCCGCGCTTTTCGCCGCCGTTGACGCTTCGATTGAGGACTATCTGGGCAAAGATGGCGCGACGGTGCTGCGTGGAGTCGACGTTCCCCAGCTATCCGACCTCGGTAAGCGGCCGATTCTCCTCGTGACGGGTGCTGCCGAGGCGAAGGCTGAATTGCGCGCGCTTGCGCGGTGGCGCTCCGAGGTTAGCCCCTTCGTGATCGCCGTCGACGGCGGAGCCGACGTGGCTCTGAAGGCCCGCCTGTCGCTCGACATCGTCGTCGGCGATGCCGAACTGATGAGCGAGAAGGCGATCCGCAAGGCCCGCTCCTTTATCGTCCGCGTCGGAGGAGACGGTCTCGCCCCCGGCGCAGATCGGCTCGACCGCATGGGCGTTGTTTACGAACGCATCGCCATGGCTGGCACGTCTCTCGACGCGGCTCTCGTTGTCGCCGCACATTCGTCGGCACCCGCTGTCGTCACCGCCGGCGTGTCCTACGGGGAGGCGGAACTGGTTGACGCAGGCCGAGCTCTGGTCGCCCCCGCATTCTTCTCGCGCCTCGCGGTTGGCTCGCGTCTTATCGGCGCGCAGGCGGTTGCGGCTACCTTCCGCCCGCGTCCGCGCGGTTGGACGCTTGTCCTGCTCGCCGTGGTCGCACTGGCCCTGATGGGTGTCGCCCTGTGGTCGACCCCGTGGGGCAATGACCTGCTGCACCCCGTTACTTCATTCTTCGACTCGCTGATGCACTCCGCAGGAGGAGCCCAATGATTAACTTCCGCTACCACGTTGTCTCGATCATCGGGATCTTCATCGCCCTGGCTGTTGGCGTCGTTCTGGGGGCAGGCCCGCTGCAGAGCCGTATCCAAGCCGGCGTCAGCTCGTCGGCTACTGCCTCGACAGCGGATCCGCTGCTGAGCGCCCAAGCCGATGCGGAGGCAGCCGGCCTCAAGGCTCTCGCATCTTCGACGCTGACCGGTTCGCTCAGCTCCGCCAAGGTTGCTCTCGTCGTCCTGCCCGGCGCATCTGACGATGACGTGGCCGCGATTCGTTCGACGCTGACCGATGCCGGCGCGAGCGTCGTCGGGCGTGTGACGCTGAGCGACAACTGGCAGTCGACCTCGATGAACCAGTACCGCACGACACTGTCCACGACCCTGGCGTCGCATCTCGCCTCCGGTGCGGCCAAGACCGCTAGCGCCGATGGCGTCGTTGGTTATTCGATTGTCCAGGTGCTCACCACCACCGGAGCTGAGACCGACCTGCTGCGTCAGATTCTCACCGACGAATCCACGCCGATCATGACCGTTGACGAGGATGCGAATGGAGGCGCAACGGCGATCGTCGCGGTCGGACCGCGCGCGCAGGCCTCGGCCGTCTCCAACGCGACGCCCGCTGCGGAGACTCAGAGCCCGGATGCGTGGGTTGGCCTCGGTCAGGCACTCGGTTCAACGAACGGCGTTCTCGTTGGCGATGCCTCCACCCGTGACGCGATGATCTCTCAGGTGCGCGCTAGTGGCGTCGCCGTCACGACGGTTGACTCCGTTGGCACGACCCTCGCCGCCGTCGATACCGCGCTCGCGCTGTCGACGCCCGCGACGGGTGCCCGCGCTTTCGGTGTGGGTAACGGAGCACAGTCTGTCATCCCCAGCAACAAGTAAAGCGTGTCACTACGCGATGTGCCTCGTCGGCCCCCGCTGATCTGCCGAGATCGCGGGGGCTGATTCATGGAGGGAGTGTTAGACTGAAGTTCCATGGTGAGTACTTCAATGCGCACGGAGCGTGCGGAACATTCCATGACCAAGCATATTTTCGTCACGGGCGGCGTTGTGTCCTCGTTGGGCAAGGGCCTGACCGCCTCCAGCTTGGGTAGGTTGCTTCGTTCCCGGGGGCTGCATGTGGTCATGCAGAAGCTCGACCCCTACATCAATGTCGATCCCGGCACGATGAATCCGTTCCAGCACGGCGAGGTCTTCGTGACCGAGGACGGCGCAGAAACCGACCTGGATATCGGCCACTACGAACGCTTCCTGGATGTGAACCTGTCGGGCGCTGCAAATGCGACGACGGGCCAGGTGTACTCCACGGTTATTGCTAAGGAACGCCGCGGCGAGTATCTCGGCGACACCGTTCAGGTTATTCCGCATATCACAGACGAGATTAAGAACGTGATGCGTCGCCAGGCGCAGCCCGATGAGAGCGGGAATTGCCCCGACGTGATTATCACCGAAATTGGCGGCACCGTCGGCGATATCGAATCGCAGCCGTTCCTCGAGGCGGCCCGTCAGGTGCGCCACGACCTCGGGCGCTCAAACGTGGCTTTTGTGCACGTGTCGCTGATTCCTTTCCTGCCCGCAGCAGGCGAGCTGAAGACGAAGCCGACGCAGCACTCCGTCAGTGCACTGCGCTCGATTGGCATTGCACCGGATGCGTTGGTGCTGCGCACCGATCGCCCGCTCCCGGAAGGCATCAAGTCGAAGGTAGCGCTCATGTGCGATGTGGACCGTGACGCCGTCATTGAGTGCGCCGATGTCCCCTCCATCTACAACGTGCCGTTGACGCTGTATCGAGAGGGGCTCGACGCCTACCTCGTCCAGCGGCTCGGATTGTCCTTCCGCGACGTTGACTGGAAGGAATGGAAGGAACTTCTGGAGCGCGTGCATTCCCCGAAGCACCGCCTTGAGGTTGCTCTCGTTGGCAAGTACATCGACCTGCACGACGCCTATCTGTCGGTATCTGAAGCAATTAAGCACGGCGGCTTCGCGAATAATGCGCGGGTCGATATCCGCTGGGTTGCGTCGGATACATGCGAAACTCCCGAAGGCGCTGCCCGCGAGCTCGCTGGCGTTGATGCGATCGTTGTTCCCGGAGGCTTCGGCATTCGGGGCATCGAGGGCAAGCTTGGTGCTCTGCGGTGGGCGCGCGAGCATCGTGTTCCGACGCTGGGCCTGTGCCTGGGTCTGCAGTGCATGGTGATTGAGGCCGCCCGTCATCTTGCGGGGATCCCGGGAGCCTCGTCGACGGAAATGGATCCTGATACGACCGAGCCCGTCATTCATACGATGGCTGACCAGCATGAATTCGTCGACGAAGGTGGTGATATGGGCGGTACGATGCGGCTCGGTGCATACCCGGCGAAGCTAGCCCCGAATTCGATCGTCGCCACAACCTATGGGACGACCGAGGTCAGCGAGCGGCACCGCCATCGCTACGAGGTCAACAATGCCTACCTCGAACGTCTCGAACAGGCAGGCTTGAAGGTGTCTGGAACCTCTCCGGACGGCTCACTTGTGGAGTTCGTCGAGCTTGATTCGAAGCAGCATCCCTACTATGTTGCAACGCAGGCGCACCCGGAGTTTAAGAGTCGTCCGACGCGCCCGCACCCGCTTTTCGCGGGGCTGATTGAGCTGCGTTGAAGCGTCACGTGGGGCGTTATTCTTCGCGTTCGGACGAGAAGGAATAAGAGACGACATGCATTTTCTGTCGAACGAGCAGGTTCAGGCCATTGCGGATCAACCAAGCCCGCACGCGGTGACGGCGAGCCAGGTCGTATGGAGCGGCCGCATCGTCGACATGGTCAAGGACCACGTCATTGTCGTCGAGGGGCAGGAACCCGTGGTTCGTGAATACACACGCCACCCGGGTGCCGTTGCCGTGGTTGTGCTGCGCGGTGAGAGTGGGGGAGAGGAGGAGATTCTCCTCGAACGTCAGTACCGTCACCCCGTGAAGGCCTTGCTGTGGGAGATTCCCGCGGGGCTGCTTGACATCCCCGGTGAGGATCCGCGCGTCGCAGCGCAGCGTGAGCTTGCTGAAGAGGCGGATCTGGTTGCGAAACGCTGGGATGTTCTCGTCGACTACTTCACCTCTCCCGGTGGCTCGACCGAGCCGCTGCGTATTTTCCTCGCGCGCGACCTTCGGGACGCCGACGAGGCTTTCGACCGTGAGGACGAGGAGGCGACGATGGAATACGCGTGGGTTGGCCTCGACGATGCCCTCACCATGGTGCTGGACGGGCGACTGCATAATCCGTCGGCCGTCATCGGTGTGCTCGCCACCCACGCTGCCCGCGCCCGCGGGTGGGCTGGATTGCGGCCCGCCAATGCCCCGTGGCTTCGCTCCTGATTACTCCGTAGGCCCTTAGTCCCGAGATTTGTGGGCCGTCCGACACTCCTAACGGCTTTTCGCAACGCCTATTTATCTAAATTGGCGTACACTCGTTCCCAGAGAAAAGCACACAGAGGCGCAGTAATGGAGCGTCGGAGCGGAGGACACGTGGCAGAAGAATCAGACGCCACTACTCGACAGCAGGTGCTCGATCTCATTGTCGAAAAGGGGCCGGTCACGGCCTCGTCGATTGCGAAGGTCCTGGGGCTGACGACGGCTGCCGTGCGGCGCCACATCACGCTCCTGTTGGACTCCAAGGAGATCGCCGAGCACGAGCCCAGCGCTCCGTCGAAGCGTGGTCGTGGCAGGCCCGCACGTCACTATGTCGCTACCGAACGGGCACACGTTCACCTTGCCGATGGATATTCCGACCTGGCTTCCAAGGCCCTCGGGTACCTTGGGCAGCTCGGTGGGAATGAGGCCGTCGAGTCTTTCGCTGCGGCGCGTTCGCGTGAGATCGAGCGGCGCTACGCCCCGATCGTGCGCGATGCGGGTTCAGATCCGCGGGTGCGTGCCCAGGCGCTCGCCGATGCGCTGACGCAGGATGGCTACGCGGCCACTGTGCGTGACATCGGCGGTGGAACGCTTGCCGTTCAGCTGTGCCAGGGCCACTGCCCGATTCAACATGTCGCGGGGGGATTTCCCGCAGCTGTGCGACGCCGAGACGCTTGCCTTTGGCAAGCTGCTGGACGTCCACGTCCAACGACTTTCCACGCTTGCTGGCGGAGGACACGTGTGCACCACCCACATTCCCGTGGGTATGCCCGTGATTCGCCCCGGAGCGCGGAACGTGCGACGCAAGTAGCACTTGGTTAAGAACGAGAGGTTGACACAACTATGACGCAGGCACCCGCCTCGGGCGCTGATGACCGTCGAATGACCGATGACGAGATCATCGAGTCGATCGGCGGTTACGAATACGGTTGGCACGACTCCGACGACTACTCGAAGGATGTCCCCACCGGAATTAACGAAGAAATCGTTCGCTTCATCTCTGAGGTGAAGGACGAGCCGCAGTGGATGCGGGAGCGCCGCCTGAAGGCGCTGGAACTGTTCGAACGCAAGCCGATGCCGGCGTGGGGCCCCGACCTGTCCCACGTGGATTTCGATTCGTTCAAGTACTACGTGCGTCCCACGGATCGCCAGGTCAACGACTGGGAAGACCTGCCCGAGGAAATCCGCGATACCTACGACCGCCTCGGTATCCCCGAGGCCGAGAAGTCGCGCCTGGTCTCCGGCGTCGCCGCCCAGTACGAGTCTGAGGTCGTCTACCAGCAGATCCAGGAAGACCTGGAGCGTCAGGGCGTCATCTTCACCGACACCGACACCGGCCTGCGCGAGTACCCGGAGATTTTCGAGGAGTACTTCGGCAAGTGCGTGCCCGCAGGTGACAATAAGTTCTCCGCGCTGAACACCGCCGCCTGGTCCGGTGGTTCCTTCGTCTACGTCCCCAAGGGCGTCCACGTGACGATCCCGCTGCAGGCGTACTTCCGCATCAACACCTCGGCGATGGGTCAGTTTGAGCGCACTCTCTCATCATCGCCGACGAGGGCTCTTACGTCCACTACGTCGAGGGCTGCACCGCCCCGATCTACGACGAGAATTCCCTCCACTCGGGCGTCATCGAAATTTTCGTGAAGAAGGACGCTCGCGTGCGCTACACGACCATCCAGAACTGGTCGACGAACGTTCTCAACCTGGTGACCCAGCGTGCGATGGTTGAGGAAGGCGGCACCATGGAATGGGTCGACGGCAACATGGGTGCCGCGATCACCATGAAGTACCCGGCCTGCTTCCTCATGGGCGAGCATGCTCGTGGCGAGACGTTGTCCATCGGTTTCGCCGGCCCCGGCCAGCAGCAGGACACCGGCGCCAAGATGGTGCACATGGCGCCCCACACGTCCTCGTCGATCGTGTCGAAGTCCGTGTCTCGAGGCGGTGGCCGCACGTCCTACCGTGGCCTCGTCCAGGTCAACGCCCGTGCGCGTCACTCCAAGTCGAACGTCCTGTGCGACGCCCTGCTCGTCGACAAGATCTCGCGGACCGATACCTACCCCTACGTTGACGTGCGCACCGACGACGTCGAAATGGGCCACGAGGCGACCGTCACGAAGGTGAGCGCCGACCAGCTCTTCTACCTGATGAGCCGCGGCCTCGACGAGAACGAGGCCATGGCGACGATTGTCCGCGGCTTCGTCGAGCCGATCGCCAAAGGAGCTGCCGATGGAGTACGCCCTCGAGCTCAACCGCCTCATTGAACTGCAGATGGAAGGATCCGTCGGCTGATGACGACCCCCAACACTATTGTCGACACCATGAACAAGGCCCACTCGCATGGGGGCGACGCCGAAAAGGCTCACCCGTCGCGCGCGGACCGTCCGACCTCGTTCAACCTGGACGACATTGCGGTGCCTCACGGCCGCGAGGAGGACTGGCGATTCACCCCGATGCGTCGCATCGAGCGCCTTTTCGAGCCCTCCAACTACGACGCGGGCGACGCGCCCGTGACGGTTGACGCTCCCGCCCCCGTCGTCGTCGAGACCGTCTCGCGCGACGACAATCGCCTGGGCACTGTCCTGGCCCCCGGCGACCGCACCGCGGTCGTCGCCTGGAACGGCTTCGAGCATGCGACCGTCGTTGAGATCCCGGCCGAGGCCGAACTCGACGCACCCGTGCGCATCAACGTCGCGGATATCGAAGGCACGCGCGCGCAGCACCTCCTGATCCGCGCCGGTGCTTTCTCCAAGGCGACCGTCATCCTGTCGCACACCGGTTCCGCACAGGCTGCGCTCAACCAGACCGTCGAGGTCGAGACGGGCGACAGCGCGAATCTGACCGTCGTGTCGCTGCAGGAATGGGACGATTCCGTTCTGCATGCCTCGAACCAGCGCCTGGCGCTGGGCCGTGACTCCAAGCTCACGCACATTGTCGTCAGCTTCGGCGGCGACCTCGTGCGCCTGTGCGCCGACACCGACTTCCGCGGCCCCGGTGCCGAGCTCAACATGCTCGGCATCTACTTCGCGGACGGCGGCCAGCACCTCGAGCACCGCGTGTTCGTTGACCACTCACAGCCCAAGTGCTTCTCACGCGTCACCTACAAGGGTGCCCTGCAGGGCAAGGACGCGCACTCGGTGTGGATTGGCGACTGCCTCATCCGCGAGGCCGCCGACGGCACGGACACCTACGAGCTGAACCGCAACCTGGTGCTCACCGAGGGTGCCAAGGCGGACTCCGTGCCCAACCTCGAGATCGAGAACGGTGAGATCGAAGGCGCCGGACACGCGTCCGCGACCGGTCGTTTCGACGACGAGCAGCTGTTCTACCTGATGAGCCGTGGTGTTCCTGAGCACGAGGCACGCCGCCTGGTCGTGCGCGGCTTCTTCGCCGAACTGATCAACCAGATCGGCGTCCCCGAGGTGGTTGACCACCTCATGGCAACCGTCGAGGCCGAGCTGGCCAAGTCCCGTAACAACTGAGCTGTAAGGAATACACATGTCGACTCTGCGTATTAAGGATCTGCACGTCTCCGTCGAGACCGCCGAGGGCCCCAAGGAAATCCTCAAGGGCGTTAACCTCACCATCAACTCCGGCGAAATCCACGCCATCATGGGCCCCAACGGCTCCGGTAAGTCCACCATGGCCTACGCTCTGGCCGGTCACCCCGACTACGAGATCACCTCGGGCGAGGCCTGGCTCGACGACCAGCTCATCACCGAGATGAGCGTCGACGAGCGCGCCAAGGCTGGCCTCTTCCTGGCCATGCAGTACCCCGTCGAGGTCGCGGGCGTGTCCGTCTCCAACTTCCTGCGCACCGCCAAGACCGCGATCGACGGCCAGGCTCCCGCCCTGCGCTCGTGGGTCAAGGAGATGAAGACCTCCATGGAGAACCTGCGCATGGACTCCGACTTCGCCGAGCGCGACGTCAACGTCGGCTTCTCCGGTGGTGAGAAGAAGCGCCTCGAGATCCTCCAGATGGAGCTCCTCAAGCCCTCCTTCGCCGTCCTCGACGAGACCGACTCCGGCCTCGACGTCGACGCTCTGCGCATCGTGTCCGAGGGCGTCAACCGCGTCCACGGCGAGACCGGCTGCGGCGTCATGCTGATCACGCACTACACCCGTATCCTGCGCTACATTAAGCCCAGCCACGTTCACGTTTTCGTCGACGGCCGCGTCGCCGCTCAGGGCGGCCCTGAGCTGGCCGACGAGCTCGAAGAGAACGGCTACGACAAGTACCTGGGTCTCTGATAGCCGTGTCCACGGACTTCACCGCCGCCGAGCTCGACGCTATTCGATCGGACTTCCCGATTCTGAGTCGCGTCGGGCGCGGCGGCGCGCCCATTGCGTACCTCGATGCGTCTGCGACCTCGCAGAAGCCCGCGTGCGTCATCGACGCCGAGGCTGACTTCTATCGCCGTAGCAACGGGGCGGTTCACCGGGGCACGCACCTCCTCGGCGACGAGGCGACCGACGCGTTTGAGAGCGCTCGGGTTTCCTTGGCCTCGTTCGTGGGCGTTGCGCCCGACGAGATTGTGTGGACGAAGAATGCGACCGAGGCGATCAACCTTGTCGCGCTGTCCATCGCAAACGCGTCGCAGGGGATGGGAGGTGCGGAGTCTGCCGCTCTGCGCGTGGGACCGGGCGACCGGATCGTCTGTACCCGCGCCGAGCATCACGCGAATATCGTCCCGTGGCAGCAGCTGTGTGAACGCACGGGTGCAGAGCTCGCGTGGCTCGATCTGACGCCCGACGGCCGTATCGACCTGGAGACTCTCTCCGTCATCACGCCAAATACGCGGCTGGTCGCATTCACCCACGTGTCCAACGTGACCGGTGCGGTTTCCCCTGTCGCGGCCGTGGCTGCGGCCGCTCGGGCTGTCGGAGCACTGATCCTCCTTGACACGTGCCAATCCAGCGCGCATATGCCGCTCGACCTGTCCGCGCTCGACGTGGACTTTGCGGTGTTTTCGTCGCACAAGATGCTCGGGCCCACGGGTGCCGGTGCCCTGTGGGGACGTCGTGCGCTTCTGGCTGCGATGCCGCCTGTGCTGACGGGCGGATCGATGATCGAATGGGTGACCATGGAGGAATCGACTTTCATGGCTCCGCCCGAGCGCTTCGAAGCAGGGTCGCAGCCCGTCGCACAGATCGCCGCCTGGTCGCAGGCCCTGCGCTACCTGTCGACACTCGGCATGGACCGCGTGGAGGCCCACGAGCACGCGCTCACGTCCATGATGCTCGATGGAATCTCGTCGATCGACGGCATTGAAGTCCTCGGCCCGGCCTCGGATGTCGACCGCATCGGCGTCGTTGCTTTCGCCGTTGACGGTGTGCATCCGCACGACGTCGGCCAGTTCATGGACTCCGTGGACGTGGCCGTGCGCGTTGGACACCACTGCGCGATCCCGCTCCATACATTCTTCCAGGTGCGATCTTCCGCGCGTGCCTCTGTCGCGCCGACCACCACCGTGCAGGAGATCGAGCGTCTCGTCGATGGCCTCTCGAAGGTGCGTCGTTTCTTTGGCCGATAGAATCGACAACAGTAGCGGAATCATGTGGAAAGGTTGCCATGGGAAGTCTTGAGCAGTTGTACCAGCAGGTGATCCTCGATCACGCGCGTGAGAAGCACGGCGCGGGTGATCCGAGCGGTATGGATGCTTCGTCGCACCAGGTCAACCCCACGTGCGGCGACGAGGTGACGCTGGGCGTCACGCTGGATGGGCAGCGACTCGCCTCCCTGCAGTGGGACGGTGACGGCTGCTCGATCTCGCGCGCGTCGCTGTCCATGATGACCGACCTCACCGAAGGCAAGTCCGCCGAGGAAATCGGCCGCCTGTACCGGGACATGGAGGTCATGATGCATTCGCGTAACCTCGGCGTCGACGATGAGATCCTCGATGATCTGGGCGACGCTGCCGCTCTCGAATCCACCTCGCAGTTCGCGAATCGCGTGAAGTGCGCCCTCCTGGGCTGGTACGCGCTGCGCGACGCGATGGCCAAGTCCGGCATCGATATTTCCACCGCGGGCGAGCCCGCTGAGCAGTAAAGGAACACCCATGAGTAACCCGATGGCTCAGTCTGAGCCCGTCGAGCAGCGCTTCGGAGCGCCTGCGCCCGAAGCGCCGGCCACCGACGTGCCCACCCGTCAGATTGACGGCACCGACGTCATCGAGCAGGGCACGCTTGCGGCCGAGAACGTCCTGGAGGCCCTCAAGGACGTTATCGACCCCGAGCTCGGCATCAACATCGTCGATCTCGGCCTGGTCTACGGCGTCGTCATCGGTTCCGAGAACCAGGTGCGCCTCGATATGACCCTAACGTCGGCCGCCTGCCCGCTGACCGATGTCATCGAACGCCAGGCGCAGACGATCCTGTCTGCCGTGACCGACGAGGTCCAGATCAACTGGGTCTGGATGCCGCCGTGGGGCCCCGATCGCATCACGCCCGATGGCCGTGAGCAGCTGCGTGCCATTGGTTTTAACGTCTGATTGGCGCATGACGTGAATCCCCCGGAAGCGTGAGCTTTCGGGGGATTTATGCTGTGAGCGGTCAGCACCGCGTTGATCGTCGGCCGAGCCTCGGTCAGCGAAGGAAACGAAGAATCGCGCCCCGCGCACGGGCGCTACGCGCGGCCGAGCGTCTCGCGCACGACCTGGGCGACCTTGCGACGCAGGATCTTTCCCATCTGGTTGCGCGGAAGCTCGGCGATGATGACGAGCTGGCGGGGGAGAGCGTAGTGCGCAATCGTCTTCTCTGCCCAGGCGCGCACCTCCTCGAGAGTGAGAGGAGCGCTGCCGTCCTCCATGATGATAGCTGCGGCAACCTCTTCGGTTGCCGCCGAAATGGGCACCCCCACGACGGCGACGTCGTTGACCGACGGATGAGTGCGAATCGCGGCCTCCACCTGGGACGGGTAGACGTTGAAGCCGCCGGACAAAATCAGTTCTTTTTTGCGGTCCGCCATCGAAATGAACCCATCACTGTTCACGCCGATATCGCCGGTCTTAAACCAGCCCTCAGACGTAAATACGCGCGCGGTCTCTTCGGGCGCATCCAGGTACCCGTTAAAGACCTGAGGGCCGCGAACAATAATCTCTCCTGGCTGGCCGTCCTCAACGTCGAGCGTATCGTCGTCCAGCGAGACGAGGCGCAGTTGTGTGGAAGGGAACGGAACGCCAAGAACACCGTGGCGGCGCTTGTCCGACAGTGGCGCACCGGTCAAAACCGGAGCGGTTTCGGACAGGCCGTAGCCCTCGACGATCATGCCACCAGTGGCTGCCTCCCACTGGCTCGCGAGCGCCGTCGACAGCGGCATGGCACCGGCGACCGAGTAACGGATGGAGGAGAGATCTGTGTTCGTCTGTGTGGCGAGTCGGAGGATCCTCTCGAACATCGGAGGAACGCCGACGAAGAAGGTGATCGGGCGACGTTTGTGCGCGTCGAGGGCCATCTTCGCGTCGAATTTTGGCAGCAGGACCTGAGTGGCCGCCTTGCGCACGGATGCACACAGGAAGAATGTCAGACCGAAGGCGTGGAAGTAGGGAAGGAGCGAGAAGAAGGTTTCCGCACCCTCGTGCAGCTTCCAGACCCAAAACATGCACTGGTTGACGTTGACCCCGATGTTGCGGTGGGTGAGGGGGAGCGGACTTGGGGATGCCGTTCGTTCCGGACGTATGCAGGATCACCGCACGATCGTCGGGGGAGGGCAGCGGGAAAGACGGGTCAATGGGCGTCGACGAGGCCGTGGCGCGGTCCCACGACCGCGTGCCCGCAGGAACTGGGCCACGGAGCTGGTTGCGGGTCTCGCGGGCCCGAGCGACCGGAAGCCTCAGGAGCAGACGCTGCGAGGAGGGCATTCCGTGCGAAATATCCACCGTGAACACGGTGTCGAGAACGTCAAGCGGATAGGCGTCCACGCACTTTTCCCACACGATCGCCACCTTGCCGCCGTGGCGGCCCAGCTGTCCTGCGATCTCCGACGCCGGAGCGAGTGGATTGTGCTGCGCGGCGATCGCCCCAATACGCATGCACGCGTAGAAGGCAACAAAAGCCTGCGGGCAGTTCGGCAGGGCGATGGCCACCGTATCACCGGGCCCGACCCCTGCCTCGTGCAGAACCTGCGCAGCCTTGTGGACCTGATCGCGCACCTGTGCGTACGTGGTCGTTGCCCCGAAGTAGTCGAGCGCGATGCGATCGGGATACAAGCGCGCCGCATCGTCCAAGAGGCTGTACAGCGACTCATCTGGCACGGGAACCTCGTAGGGGACCGCGTCGTACATGTCGTGAGCCTGCTCGACGATGCTGCGTGTCATGACTTCCTCCTGCGAATCGGCGCACTCAATTGTACCGAGCCACGGGTGCACTCACACCCGAGGAACGCTCCAGGTGTCACACGTCGAGATATCGCCCGAATCGAGTCCGCGCTGCAGCCACGTCGCGCGCTGGTCCGCGCTGCCATGCGTCCACGTTTCAGGGTTCGAGGACCCCTGGTACTTCTCCTGCAGACGGTCATCCCCGATCGCTTGAGCGGTCTGAAGCGCACCCATGACCTGATCGGTCGTCGGGGTCTTCAGGAACGGCGTACCGGTCGACGGATCGGGGGGTGCTGGAAGCCCAGTGCATCCACACGCCCGCGTAGCAGTCGGCCTGGAGCTCGCTGCGCACGCCCGCGCCCTGGTCGCCGGACTCACGGGTATCGTGCGCACGGAAGACACCCTGGATGTTCTGGATGTGGTGTCCCCACTCGTGGGCCACAACGTATTCCTGCGCGAGCACGGAATCGGAGGTGCCGTATTTGGAGACCATGTCGTCGAAAAACCCGAGGTCGAGGTACACCGTCGAATCTGCGGGGCAGTAGAACGGGCCCACGGCGCTCGTCGCGTTACCACATGCGGTGGAGACGGAGTTCGTGAAGATCTGGAAATCGGGCAGCTGGTACGCGACACCCGCATCCTGGGCGGACAGCTGGGTCTTCCACACCGCGTCGAGGGACTGCGCAGTGGCGACCATGCGGCACTCAACGCGAGTGTTGGCGTCCTGTCCCGTCTGGCAGGTGGACGTGTCGACAGCCGACGAGGAGGTCGGCGACGTGTCGGAAGACGTCGACAGCAGGCCCGTCAGATCAATGCCGGTGAAGTAGGAGAACCCGAGGATCAAGAGAACACCGAGCAGCGAGCCACCGCCCGCACCCGCGATCTTCCGCCCCGCGCCGGACGTACCAACGCGCGAGGGATCCAAACGGATGTTGTCATTGAAACTCATGGTTGCTCCACACTTTCAGCGGCGGCACCCGGCCTCGTAACGGCCGAGCATGTCGGAACGGAACTCGTCAAAGCACCCGTTGATGATCGATGCGCGGATTCCATCGACGAGACGCAGTGTAAACCACTCGTTGTGGATGGTCGCGAGCGTCGCCGACAGGATCTCCTTCGCCTTGAACAGATGATGAATGTACGCGCGGGTGTAGTGGGTGCAGGTGTAGCACCCGCAGCCCTCAACGAGCGGCGTAAAATCCCTCTTGAAACGCGCATTCGTAATGTTGAAACGCCCGTCTGGCGTGTAGATCGCGGCGTTACGTGCGACGCGTGAAGGATTGACGCAGTCGAAGGTGTCGGCACCGGCTGCGACGCCAGCGAACAGGTCCTCAGGCTCAGAAATGCCCAGAAGGTGGCGGGGACGATCCTCGCCCAGCTCCTCACAGACCCACGAGACGATCGTCCCGAGATTTTCCTTCTCGAGGGCACCACCGACGCCGAATCCGTCGAAGCGCTGGCCGTCAACCTCCATGTCCGCCATTGTGCGCGCGGCCGCTCGACGCAGGTCCTCCCACTGGGCACCCTGGATGACACCCCACAGCTGTTGATACGGCTTGTGAGCACGTTCCTCGGTGAGGCGCTTGTGCTCGGCGAGGCATCGCGCGGCCCACGCGTGGGTGCGCTCGAGAGACTCCTCCTGGTAGGAGCGCGGGTGCAGCAGGCTCGTGAGCTCATCGAAGGCAAACATGATATCGGAGCCGAGCTGATGCTGGATCCCCATCGACACCTCGGGGTTGAAGCGATGCTTCGTACCATCGATGTGGCTCGAAAAGATGACGCCGTCGTCGTCGACGACCGCGTTGGACGCCTTGATGGCCTGCATCTGAACGGCGGGGTCCGTTGGGTCGGCCTGCCCGGAGAACTCCTGCGACAAGACCTTCTTGAAGCCGGCTCCAAGAGACAGAACCTGGAAGCCACCGGAATCGGTGTAGGTGGGGCCGGCCCAGTTCATGAAGGAGGCGAAACCGCCAGCCTCGTCGACGATGTCGGATCCCGGCTGCAGGTAGAGGTGGTAGGCGTTCGCGAGGACAGCCTGCGCTCCCAGCGAGCGCACCATTTCGGGCGTGAGGGCCTTGACGTTGGCTTTCGTGCCGACGGGAATGAATGCGGGGGTCGCGATGGTTCCGTGCGCGGTGTGGATGACGCCGGTGCGTCCGAGGCCTCCGTGGGACTCCATTCGGTGCCCGATCGTGAAGCCTCTATCGGGATCGTGCGCTCCCTCCGAGGCCGGGGGCTCAAAAGGCGTGAGCTGCTCGGGGTCGGGAGCGGACAGCCAGTTCTCATTCATCGGTCGAAGACCTCGTCCTTCTTCAGTCCCTCCGTGCGCCGAATGGCCGCGATGACCGGGTACGTCAGCGGAAGCAGGATGACCTCAAGCAGTACCTTGTAGAAATAGCCGGTGACGGTGTAGTTGATGAAGTTGCCCAGAGTCATTTCGCCGTAGAAGAGAATCGTGCAGAACAGGATCGTGTCGGCTGCCTCGCCGACGATCGTCGAGCCGATGAGCCGCGCCCACAGGTGCTTCGCACCCCAGCGGCGGCGAATCCACACGAGCACGTAGGAGTTCAGCAGCTGGCCCGCCAGGTAGCCAACAAGCGACGCCACAACCGCGCGCCACACGACGCCGAGGACCGCGGCAAAGCGTCCTGGTTTTCGTAATCGGGGGCCGGAGGCAGATACTGCACGACAAAGAAAGTGAGCGAGGCCAACAGGGAGGCCACGAAGCCCATGATGATGACCCGCCGGGCGCGGGCAAAACCGTACACCTCCGAGAGCACGTCACCGATGATGTAGGTCAGAGGGAAGAGAATCGCACCCCCATCGAAAATCAAATAGTGGGTGGATGAACCCACCATGAACGCCTTCGTCGCGGCGATATTGGAAATAAGAAGCAACGCGACGAATGCGACCGAAATGATGTCGAGGGCGCGCGCGGGGCGCGCCGATCCAGACGGGACCGGGCTATCGGACATGGGAGGAAACCTCACAAAGCTGAGTAGATATCGGTTAATTACGACACCCATTGTGCCCGCTTCTTGCGTGATCATGCGCAACAGCGCCGCCTCACAGGCGGGTTGATTCGCCCACACGCACCCCTCCCTCTACTCTTGGATCGTGATTAACGTCCAGGATTTTTCGTTGCGCATCGGTCCTCGCGAGCTCGTCAACCACGCGAGCTTCCGTATCGACAAAGGTATGTGTATCGGCCTCGTCGGCCGCAACGGCGCGGGCAAGACGACGACGATGAGGCTGCTCGCCGGCGAAGCCGACCGCGGGGGAGCGGCCGAGTACACCGGCACAATCACGTCGAACGGTACGGTCGGTTACCTGGCGCAGGACACGCACGTGGGTGATCCGTCGATGAAGGCCCGCGACCGCATCATCTCGGTGCGCGGCATCGACTCCATCATCGCGCGCATCCGCAAGGCCGAACACGAGATGTCCACGACCGAGGGCGCTCGTCAGCAGCGCGCCATGGAACGTTACGTGAAGCTCGACCAGCAGTTTACGAACTCCGGCGGTTGGGCAGCCAACGCCGAGGCGGCCCAGATCGCACACTCGCTGGGGCTTGAAGACCGGGTGCTCGATCAGACCCTCGATACCCTCTCCGGTGGTCAGCGCCGACGGGTCGAACTCGCCCGCGTGCTGTTCTCCGACGCGGACGTGCTGCTCCTCGACGAACCCACAAACCACCTCGATCACGACTCGATCGTCTGGCTGCGCGACTGGATCAAGACCTTCCCCGGCGGCGTCATGATCATTTCGCACGACGTCAAGCTGCTGGGCGACACCGTCAACCAGGTTTTCTACCTCGATGCAAACCGCGCGCAGATCGACATCTATCACCTTGGGTGGTCGGCCTACCTCAAGCAACGCGAGGAAGACGAGCGTCGTCGCCGCAAGGAACGGGCGAACGCGTTGAAGAAGGCCGAACACTCAAGGCTCAGGGCGAGAAAATGCGCGCGAAAGCCACGAAGGCCGTCGCCGCACAGCAGATGCTGCGCCGCGCCGAAGAGCTGTTCGCCCAAGCGGGTTCCGAGATCGTCCAGGACAAGGTCGCGCGCCTGCGCTTCCCCGACCCGGCACCGTCGGGTCGCGTCCCCCCTCACCGCTGAAGGGCTGTCGAAGTCCTACGGTTCTCTTGAAGTGTTTACGGGCGTAGACCTCGCGATCGATCGTGGTTCCAAAGTCGTCGTCCTCGGCCTCAACGGCGCCGGCAAGACGACGCTCCTGCGCCTCCTGTCCGGCATCGAGGAGCCGGACTCCGGTCGCGTCGTGCCCGGGCACGGACTCAAGCTGGGCTACTACGCCCAGGAGCATGAGACACTCGACGAGACCCGCACGATCCGCGAAAACATGGCCGAGGCGGCTCCCACCCTCGACGACACCCACGTGCGCAATATTCTCGGCCAGTTCCTCTTTCAAGGCGACGACGTCGAAAAGCCCGTGTCGGTGCTCTCCGGCGGTGAGAAGACCCGACTCGCTTTAGCGACACTCGTTGTCTCGGGCGCAAACGTCCTGCTTCTCGATGAGCCGACCAACAACCTCGACCCTGCATCACGCGAAGAGATCCTCGCGGCCCTGCGTGACTACGAGGGCGCCGTCATCCTCGTGACGCACGATCCCGGCGCTGTCACGGCGCTCAACCCCGAGCGCGTCCTGCTCTTGCCTGACGCCGATGAGGACCTGTGGGACGACAGCTATCTGGATCTCGTTACCCTCACCTGACGGCGTCGTCTCGGCCGCTTCACGGCAGGTACGACAAAGGCCGGGGCTGGAACACACCAGCCCCGGCCTCGTCGTTGGGAACTCACAGAACCTTGGAGAAGAACTCCTTGGTTCGCTCGGACTTCGGGTTATCGATGACCTCGGAGGGAGCTCCGGCCTCGACGATGACGCCGCCATCCATAAAGACGACCTGATCGGCGACCTCGCGAGCAAACCCAATCTCGTGGGTGACGACCGCCATCGTCATGCCCGATGCGGCCAGGTCCTGCATAACCTGGAGCACCTCACCGACAAGCTCGGGATCGAGCGCTGAGGTCGGCTCGTCAAACAGCATGATCTCCGGATCCATGGCGAGCGCACGGGCGATGGCCACGCGCTGCTGCTGGCCGCCGGACAGCTCGGCAGGGTAGTGGTCTGCGCGATCAGCCAGTCCCACTCGGTCAAGCAGCTCGAGAGCCTGCGCGCGCGCTTCGCTCTTCGACCGCTTGAGCACCTGAACGGGCGCCTCCATGACGTTTTCCAGCGCCGTCTTGTGCGGGAAGAGGTTGAAGCGCTGGAACACCATGCCGATACGAGAACGCTGAGCAGCGATCTCCTCATCGCGTCGCTCATGCAGCACGCCATCCTTGCCCTCGCGGTAGCCGAGCAGCTCACCGTCGACGTACACGCGGCCGGCGCTAATGTCCTCGAGCATGTTCAGGCAGCGCAGGAGCGTCGACTTACCCGAACCCGAGGGACCGAGGATGACGCAGACCTCGCCGGAAGCGATGTCCAGGTCGATACCCCGCAGGACATGCAGGTCGCCGAAGAACTTGTGGACTCCGCGAACGGAGACCATCGGCGTCGTCGTGGTCGTCATGGTGTCACATCCATAAACTTAAGCTTGGTGGCCGTGGACTCGTCATCGTCATCGGAGGGAGACGATGTGGGGGAGTGAGCGCTGGCGTTCTCGCGGCGCTCGAAACCCTTACCGTAGTACTTCTCGATGAAGGACTGAATCCACATCAGGAGGCTCGTGATGACGAGGTACCAAATCGCAGCCGCGATCAGGAGCGGCACGGGAGCGAACGTCGCCTGGCCGCGCTGACGCGCGATGAACGTAAGTTCGAGAGTAAAGGGAATTGCCGACACCAGGGACGTCGTCTTGAGCATCGAAATCGTCTCGTTGCCGATCGGCGGCACAATCACACGCATCGCCTGTGGCAGGATAATGCGACGGAAGATCGTTCCGCGCGGCATCCCCAGCGCGGTGGCGGCCTCCCACTGGCCCTTCGGCACGCTCAGCAGGCCCGCACGCATGATCTCGGCGAGGTACGCGCCTTCGTTCAGGCCCAAGCCGATGAATGCCATCCAGAACGGCGTGAAGTACGTGGCAGTATCAAACGTCAGCTCACAGCCCCACAGTGAGCCGAGGAACGGCACGCCGATGGAGAGCTTCGGGTACAGAGTGGGCAGCAGCGACCAGAAAATCAGCTGCGTGTAGATAGGGGTTCCGCGGAAGAACCAGATGTAGGCCATCGCCACCCAGCGCAGGACCGGATTCACCGACTGACGCATGATTGCCATCGTGATGGCGAGCGCGGTGCCCACCACCATCGCGAGGATCGTCAGGATGATCGTGAAGAGCACGCCCTGCATGATCGAACGCGAGAACAGCCACTGGAACACGACCTGCCACTGGAAGTTTTCGTTCGTCACCAGCGCATGGGCTGCCATTGCCGCGAGGATTGCCACGACGATCGCGCTCGCCCACCTCCCTGGGCGGGGGACCGGTTTCGCGTCGATCAGCTCAACGCCGTCTTTGATGGTAGCCATGAGATCCTCAGTCGTTCGTCGCCGGGTTCAGCTCGGCGGTGGTCAGTGCGGCGTCCTGCGCGCCGTACTTCGCCAGAATGTCAGTCAGGTAGCCGTTGTCCATCAGGTACTGCATGGCCTTCTGGACAGCTTGCGTCAGCTGCTCGTCGTTCTTGTTGATGGCCACGCCCTGCGGGGCGGACTCGACGACGTCGCCGACCTGCTCGATCTTGCCGCCGGACAGGTTGGTGGTGTAGCCGATGACTGTGGAGTCTGCGAAGGTGGCGTCGTACTGGCCGCCGATAACCTTCGTGGTGATGTCAGTCTGCAGGTCGTGCGGCATGATCGTGATCTTGTCCTTGCCGTCGGCGACGCACTTCTCCGACAGCTCGTTCGCGTAGTCTTCCTGCGCGGTGCCGGTCTGCACGCCGATGGTCTTACCACATGGGTCGGTCGGATCGAAGTTCTTTGGGTTGCCCGCGGCGACGCCGTAGGCGGAGCCTACCTGAACGTAGGAGACGAGGTTTGCCTGCTCCTCGCGTTCGGAGGTGATCGTGAAGGAGGAGATGCCCACGTCGAACTTGGTGCCCAGAGCGGGAATGATGGTGGGGAACTCCGCGTGGTTGGTGGTTCCCTCGTTCAGGCCCATGACCTTGGCAAGCGCCTTGTTGATGTCGACGTCATAGCCCTGAGGAGTCTGCGAATCGTCACCGAGGAACTCCGCGGGCGCGTAGTCGGCGGAGGCACCGTTACGCAGCGTGCCACGTTCCTTGACATCGTCGGGAACCAGGGCGGCGATTTCGTCGACGGTCGGGATCTTCGACACGTCGTACGAGGCCGTGGTTGCCGCTGCCGTGGAGTTGTCCGTTCCGCTCGTCGACGAGCTGGTCGACGTCGGGTCCGCGCAGGCGGCGAGGGGGAGAGCAGCTGCGGCTGCGAGGACGATGAGGGCGTGTGCCTTCGAGATTGTCATGATGTGCCTTCCGATGGGAGTGGGCTTCAGCCCGTGATTGCTACTATTATGCACCCATATGCATCTTAATGCATATTATGCGCCGCGTATCACGAGTCAGTTGACGCTCGGGTTGAGTGTGGCGGTCGTCAGCGCTGCATTCTCAGCGCCATAGGTGGCCAAAATGTCGTTCAGGTAGCCGTTGTCCATGAGGTACTGCATGGCCTTTTGGACTGCCTCGGTGAGCTGTGCGTCATCCTTTGCGACTGCGACGCCCTGAGGGGCCGACTCGAAGGTGTCGCCCAGCTGCTCGATCTTTCCGGCAGACTGTGCGCTCGTGTAGCCAATGACTGTCGAGTCCGCGAGGGTTGCGTCGTACTGGCCGCCGATCAGCTTGGTGGCAATATCCGTCTGCAGCTCGTGAGGCATGACCGTGATCTTGCTCTTGCCGGCTGCGACACACTCGTCGGAGAGGGTCGCCGCGTATTCTTCCTGAGCCGTGCCGGTCTGAACTGCGATTGTCGCTCCGCACGGATCAGACGGGTCGAAATTCTTCGGATTGCCAGCGGCGACGCCCCAGGCGGATCCGACGTTTAGGTAGGACACCATGTTGACCTGCTGTTCACGCTCGGGAGTAATGGTGAACGAGGAGATGCCCACGTCGAACTTCGTCCCGAGGGCAGGGATGATCGTCGGAAATTCGGAGTGCTTTGTTTCTCCGGCGTTCAGGCCCATAACCTTGGCGAGCGCTTTATTGATGTCGATGTCGTAGCCGATGGGGGTCTGCCCGTCGGTATCCATGTACTCCGCGGGCGCATATCCGGTAGACGCTCCGTTACGCAGGGTGCCCCGCTTCTTGATGTCGTCGGGAACAAGTGCTGCAATCTCGTCGACGGTTGGGATCGATGAGACGTCGTAATGCGAGGTGGTCGACGTGGTCGCCCCCGTCGTCGCATCGGCGGTGCTCGTGCTCGTCGTCGGGTCTGCGCATGCGGCCATGGCAGCCGTAGTGCTGGCCAGGGTGAGTGCGGCGAGAATCTTCTTGGTGTGCATGATTATGTTCCTCGATATCATGATTCGTTCGGTATTGCGTAATGAATATGCAAGCACGTGCATACTATGCATGTCGAATGAGTCTCGGATCGTGGATACACAAGTGGGCAAGCACTACGTGCTTGCCCACTTGAAAAAGCTCAGTTACCGCGAAGCGCGCGGCGTGACGGCTTGGCGCGCAGGGGGTCGATGCCCTTCGGAATGGGGGGCTCACCCGAGCGGAGAGCGTTGATGCGCGCAGAGACCTGGGGGACTTCCTCAGGGGTCAGCACGTTCTTCAACTTGCGCAACTCGCGCTGCAGATCCTTCAGGGCGATCTGCCCCTCATCGTGCCCCACCTGGATCTGGTGAACGGGAACGTTGCGCATGACCTTGGTGACGCGCTTCGTCTCGGCCTGGAGGAGGGGGCGGACGCGGGACGTGGGGCCCTCGGAAATGAGAACGACACCGGCGCGGCCAACGATGCGCCACACGAGGTCCTGTTCGCGAGTGAATGCCACGGCTGCTCGGGAATCACCCAGCCGCGCTGAATCTGGGACAGTGCAACCTTCACGGCGCCAGCAGTATCCTCAACCTGCGAGTACAGTGCACGGCGCGTCAGAATGCTCAGCAGCAGGAGGGCTGCGGTGAACGAGCCCATAATGCCGACGACAAGCCAGCCAATGAATGACATGTTGGTCAGCCAGGCCACCAGCATGAACACGGCGATCACCGCAGCAGCTGTTCCGAGGAGCATCCACGGAAGTGCCGGGTAGGTGCGTTTGGTCAGTCGGTACGCGTCGAGGACGTTCTGGTAGAAGCGCCTCTTGCCGGGGGGATTCGATTCACTCATAGCCTCATTATTGTACGTGCAATTGGTGATCGAAAGTCCACCCGTCCGATCAGGCACTTTGTGAAATGAGTTGCATCACATTGCGTGGCTTTGGACAATGTCGGTATGAACATTGGCGGTTACGACGTTGGCCAAGTCTTCCACATCGGAGCGTCTGGCCCCGTGTGGCGTACACGCACGGATGCGGGAGAAGCACTGTTGTCGTTGCGCGCTGGCGCAGATGGAGAGCGCTGCCTCGAGCGATGGAAGGCATGGGCCTCGATCACGTCGCGACACGTTGTTGCCCTGCGCGATGTTGCGCGATCAGATGACGGCCGCTGGGCAATCGTCTACGACTATGTGGCGGGACGCCCTCTCGATGCGGAAATTGGCTCGCCTGACTTGCGTCCCATCGCCACACGCCGGCAGATCATCGAAGGCATTGCCGCTGGAGTCAGTGCTCTGCACAGCGCCGGAATCGTTCACGGGGATTTAAGTCCCTCCAACATCATCGTGACACCATCCGGGCGCGCGGTCATCATCGATCTCATCGACGAGTTGGGAGAGTACGACGGAACCCCGGGGTGGAGTCAAGGCCTTATCGGTCAGCAGGCTGATCGCGCCTGCCTGCGTCAGCTCGCGCACATTCTGAACATGGATGAGGCGCTGGCTGAGCTTGGCTTTGACGATCGCGACGATTGTCGTGCAGAGGCGACGCCCGTCGTTGACGATCCGATCGAGCATCCGATTTCGCGTGAGCCCGTGGATCCCGAGCGTGTCATTGCCGACCTGCGCGCGGCTGCACTGCGCGAAGATACCTGCAGAGATGGTCGGTCCGAGCACGAAACTGTGTTGGCGCCGCCTGACACACACGGCCGGAAACAGTCCCGGCACCACGGCCACCGCCGGGCGTTGGGCGTCCTTGCTGTCGGGCTGGGGGCAATCGTTGCGGGCGTGTCCATCATGGCTTACGGCCTGGTGCACGTAGGTTCGAGCGATGGTCAAGGGGAGGCACCTGTCCACGCCGATCCCTCGCAGTCGCTCGAGCAGTCGACCGGTAGTGCATGCGATGTTTCCGCGCTCTCGGAGACGATTAACCGCGCGATCCACACCCGCGACGAGGCCGTGGTAGCCGGTGATCCGACGGCTCTCGAAAGCGTTCTTGGCGGCGAGCTGCTCGATCAGGACAAGACGCGTATCGCATCGATGCAAAGCGACGGAGTGCGCGTCGCACAGTTGTCCTCCCAGATCGATAACGTGTCCGTGTTGGCCTGTGAGCCGGGAGCTATCGATGTCGGCGCTACACTGACGGTTCTCGCCTCGGAAACATGCCGAGCGGGAACTTGTGAGGCAAGCACGGAGCCGCAAGCGACCGACCTTCGCGTGCGCGTCGATCCGGTGTCAGGAAAGGTCGTGAAGGCAGAGCTGCCGAACAGCAAAGTGGTGCCGCGGCGCAATAACGCCTGACAACTGTGTGGCTCGTGAAGTGACAGTGATGGGGTGGACCTCGTGCGAGGCCCACCCCATCAACGTTCGGTGAGGATCAGAAGCCCGAGGTCGGCCTCGAACGCGCCTTCCTCCAGGCGCTTCTTCACGTCCATGAGGAAGCGCGACGCATCCCCGCCGTCAACCAGGCGGTGATCGTAGGACAGCGACAGGTAGACCATCGAGCGAATCGCGATGACATCGGCGCCGTCGGCACCCTTCATCACGACGGGACGCTTCACGATCGTGCCGACACCCATGATCGCGGTCTCCGGCATGTTGAGGACCGGCGTATCGAAGAGTGCGCCGCCCGAACCGGTGTTGGTCACCGTGAACGTCGAGCCGGACAGCTCGTCGGGGCCGATCTTCGAGTCGCGAGTACGAGCAGCCAGATCATTGATCGACGCAGCGATGCCGGCGATGTCCTTGTCTCCGGCGTTCTTGATCACCGGGACGAGCAGACCGCGCGGCGTGTCAACGGCGATGCCCACGTGCTCGTAGTCGAAGTACGTGACCTCCTTGTCGTTGATGGTCGCGTTGATCTTCGGGTGATAGGCGAGCGCCTCGGTCGCGGCCTTCACGAAGAAGGGCAGGAACGTCAGCTTGGTGCCGTGCTTGGCGAGGAACGCATCCTTCGAACGCGCGCGCAGCGCGGCGACCTTCGTCACGTCGACCTCGATGACCGTGGTCAGCTGAGCCGCGGTCTGCAGCGACTCGACCATACGGCGGGCGATCGTCTGACGCAGGCGCGACATCTTTTCGGTCGTGCCACGCAGCGGTGAAGGCTCGCGGACAGCGGCGGCCGGTGCGGCGGGCGCCGCAGGTGCTGCAGGAGCCGCGGGTGCCGCGACTGCGGCGCGAGCGGCAGCGGCGGCAGCCTCGATGTCCTCGCGGCGAACGCGGCCGCCAACACCGGTGCCCGACACGGAAGCCAGATCGACGCCAAGTTCGCGGGCGAGCTTGCGAACGATCGGGGTGACGTAGGCGGAGCCGGTCACAACGGCAGGTGTTTCAACGACCGGAGCCGCGGAAGCCGTCTGGGCCAGCGTCGACGCGTTCGGGAACGGGTCAACCGGAGCGGAGGGAGCCGCCGGAGCGACCGGTGCTGCAAGAGCAGCAGGTGCTGCGGGAGCGGTGGGGGGCAGCAGGCGCCGCCGGTGCCGCAGCCTGCGCAACGGGAGCAGCAGAGGGAGCCGACGAGGAAATGATCGCGACGACCGTACCGACCTCGACGGTCTCATCCTCGGGGACGCGGATCTCTGCGAGGAAACCGGCGACGGGGGAGGGGACCTCGGAGTCAACCTTGTCCGTGGACACCTCGAGCAGCGGCTCGTCGGCGTCAACGGCGTCACCCACGGACTTCAGCCACGTGGTGACGGTGCCCTCGGTGACGGACTCGCCCAGAGCGGGCATGCGGACCTCGGTGCCCTGTGCGGGGGCAGCGGCCGGAGCTTCGACGGGTGCCGCAACGGGGGCGGCTGCAGAAGCAGCAGGAGCCGCCGACGCCTCGGATGCGTCGCCGATGCGAGCGATCTCGGTGCCGACCTCGACGGTCTCATCCTCGGGGACCAGGATTTCCAGCAGGACGCCGGCCACGGGGGAGGGGACCTCGGAATCAACCTTGTCCGTGGACACCTCAACGATGGGCTCGTCGAGCTCGACGGTGTCGCCGACCTGCTTGAGCCACGTGGTGACGGTGCCCTCGGTGACAGACTCGCCCAGAGCGGGCATGGTCACTGAAGTTGCCATGTGTGTTCTCCTATAAAAAAATTTTGGTCAGTTGTGGACGTGGAGCGGCTTGCCCGCCAGTGCCATAGCCGCTTCGCCGAGCGACTCGTTCTGGCTGGGGTGTGCGTGGATCAGGGAAGCGACGTCGGAGGGGTACGCCTCCCAGTTCACCATGAGCTCGCCCTCACCAATCTGTTCGCCGATGCGCGCGCCGATGCCGTGGAAGCCCACGATCGGACCGCCCTCAACCGAGACCAGCTTGATGATGCCCGATGTGGCCAGGATAGACGACTTTCCATTGCCGGCAAGGTTGTACTCGACGGTGCGCACCTGGTCTCCAAACTTTTCGCGCGCCTGCTTTTCGGTCATGCCGACCGAGGCGATCTCCGGCTCGCAGAAGGTCACGCGCGGGATGTTGATATCGGCCTGCATAGTCGGGTTCAGGCCGGCGATCTCCTCGGCGACGAAGATGCCCTGCATGAAGCCGCGGTGTGCCAGCTGAAGGCCGGGAACGATGTCGCCGACCGCGTAGACGTTGCCGACGCCGGTGTGCAGGCGATCGTTGGTGATGACGAAGCCGCGATCCAGCGTGATGCCGGCCTGCTCGTAGCCCAGGCCCTCGGTGACGGGGCCGCGGCCGACAGCGACCAGAAGGACATCAGCGTCGAATGCCTTACCGTCTTCGGTGCTCACGTGCACGCCCTGCTCGTTCTGCGTAGCCGAGGCGAAGCGGGTGTTCGTGTGGAACTTGATGCCGCGTTTACGGTAGGCGCGCTCGAGCTGCTTGGAAATGGCCTCGTCCTCATTGTTGGCGAGGTGGGGCAGCGCCTCGATAATCGTGACCTCGGCACCGAAGCTGCGCCACACGGAGGCGAACTCGAGGCCGATGACGCCGCCGCCGAGGATCACGGCGGAGGAGGGAACCCAGTCCATCTGGAGGGCCTGGTCGGAGGAGATCACGCGGCCGCCGATCTCGAGGCCGGGGATCGAGCGCGAGTAAGAGCCGGTCGCCAGAACGATGTTGCGGCCGGTGATGCGCTCGCCGTTCACCTCAATGGTGTTCGCGTCGGCGAGGCGGCCCCAGCCGGAGATAACCTCAACGTTGCGCGACTTGAGCAGGCCCTGCAGGCCCTTGTACAGACCGGAAATAACCGAGTCGCGGTACTTGCCCACCTGAGCCATGTCGATGCCGTTGAAGGTGGAGGAAACGCCGACTTGGACGACTCGCGCACGGCCTCGGCCGTCTCTGCGGCGTGCAGGTACGCCTTGGTCGGGATGCAGCCGCGGTGCAGGCAGGTGCCGCCCACCTTATCGCCGTCGATGAGGGCGACCTTCATGCCCAGCTGCGCAGCGCGCAGGGCGGTCGCGTAGCCGCCGGAACCCGCACCCAGAATGACGATGTCGTAGGTCGATTCGCTCAAGGTTTAAAACTCCTCGCTGATGAGCCGAAGCTCAGATGGTTGATTTCATGACGGGCCTCACGGTCCTTATAGGTCTATTGTCCCACGTTTGTGCAACGCTGTCCTGAAGCTCGGTGTTCCATCGCGGTGCTTCAGGCCACACGACACGGCCGCGCGTGGTGCTCCTCCCTCATGCGATGCGTCGCGACAGCGCTGTCGGTAGGATCAGACATGTGCACGGACATGACACGACGAACGAGGCCGTCGGCGCGCGCGATCAGCGCCCACCGTCGCTTGGACTTGGCCGCATTATCATCGCTTTGTTTTGGCTTCTCGGAGCCTGGATTCTCGTGACGGCTGTCCTCGATCTTTTTCATGCGCAGGGACAACCCTGGGGTCCGCGCATCGTCGCGCTGCTCGCGGGTATCGACTATCTCATCGCGGCCACGGCGCTCACCCATAACGGGCGACGCATGCGCCTGGTTGGTTGGGTGACGATCTCTCTGTCGATCGCCATTCCTATCATATTGTGGGTCGCGTCGCTCGGCTTGGATGAGCTGAATTCGGCGCGCTCGGCTTGGACCGGCTTTGGTGTCGATTTCTACTACCTACCTCTCATTGCGTCGATCATCGGCTTGGTCTGGATGTGGCGGTCGAACCCGCGCAGGATTGTTTCGCTCGCAGAGCAGGTCGAACGTCCGTCCGCCCCGTGGAGGGCACACTGACCCACTGCTTGAACGAACGACGTACGTAGCAAGCGAGGCCCGGAGGAGTGATCCGACCCGGGCCTCGTTCATTGCATATCTATCGTCGGGTCAGACGCCGTTCGGGAAATCCAGCTGGCGCCACGCCTCGTACAGGACGATCGACGCGGAGTTGGCCAAGTTGAGGGAGCGCACCCCTTCGACCATCTGGATGCGCACGCGATCCTCCACGCGCGGATGATGCATCGCGTCCTCGGAGAGGCCTACCGACTCACGTCCGAAGAGGAGACCGTCTCCATCGGCGTAGGAAACATCGGAGTACATGGTGGTCGCGTGGCCTGTGAGCGCCCAGACGCGTCCCGGAACATCAGCGAGCGCCTCGTCCAGGGAGTCGTGAACCTTCACGTGCGCGAGGTCGTGGTAATCCAGGCCCGCACGGCGAAGCTTCGCGTCATCCATGTCGAAGCCCAGAGGCTTCACAAGGTGCAGCATGGAACCCGTGCATGCGGACAGGCGAATAGCGGCTCCCGTATTGCCGGGGATTTCCGGCTCCCAAAAAATAATGTGCAGCATGGTCCTCAGGCCTGGTGGGTAACGGTCAGGGATGCGCGTGCGATCGTGTGCTCGAGCGCCGCGAACGAGGCCATGGCCGGGGTCGCGTCGTCATCCAGCCCCAGCGAATCCGTGTCGAGGGCGTGCACCGTGAATACGTAGCGGTGGGGGCGGTCGCCGACGGGGGGAGCGGCTCCGAAGTAGGAGGCCTCGCCCGCGTCGCCGCGCAAATGGAAAGCCGGACCGTCCAGCATGAGGTCGGATGTGCCCGCGCCCGCCTCCAGGTGGGTCATGGACGCAGGGATATCAAGAATTGCCCAGTGCCACCAACCCGAGGGGATCGGGGCGTCCGGGTCAAAGCAGGTCAGCATGAAGCTCGCCGTGCCCTCGGGGAAGCCGTGCCACGTGAGGTCCGGGGAAAGGGATCCGGCCTCGGCGGTCGCCGACTCGGGCATTGGCGCGCCGTCGGTGAGAACGCTCGACGACAGTGTGAACGTGGGAACGTCCAGGCCTTCGTAGGGGCTTGGGTGCAAGGGGGCGCTGGTCGATGTTCATGCGTGCTCCTTTTCTTGGTGTTTCCATTGTGACCTATTCGCGCGCGATCGGCGTTCGGGACGCAGATGTGTGAGCAGGGTTCTACACTTCCACTATCGAACACATGTTCTATTGTTGGGAGGGGGAATCGTGACCGATGCGCACGCGCGATTGCTGACGGCGCGCGACGTGTTGAACCGCGCCGAACAGGCTGTTGGGCTGCGCGCGCGTGACGATGTCGAGCATACGCAGACGGGTACTTCTCCTGTGCTTCTGGGGCCGTCTGGCAGAGCCGAGCTCATCCGATTACTGATCGACGTGTGCCCCTCCGAGGGATGGATCGGCGTGTGTGGAGTGGGCGATATCGGCTGGGAATGGGCCTCGCAGCAGGGGATGGACCTCGACCGTGTTCTGGTGTTAAACGCAGGGAAAGATCACCGGGTGGGGGACCTGTGTTCCCTTCTGATAGAGGCCTGCGATGTTGTCTGCCTCGACGTTCCTGAACTATCCAGTGCGCAACAGAGGACCCTGGCCGCTCGGGCCCGATCGATGGGACGCACCATCGTGACACTGCGCCCATGGCCGGGACTCTCTCGCGATGGGGTGCGTCAACGGATGCGGCTGGTGGTCTAGGTGCGTGACATGGTGGTGTGGGTGCCCGATTGGCCCGTCCACTGCCTCGTGGTCGATCTACCGCCGGGTGGAGCTGGGGCTGTCGTGCATAGCGAACGCGTCGAGGTTGCCAGCGGCGCTGCTCGGCGCGCCGGAGTCAGGAGCGGCATGAGCATACGAGAGGCGACGTACGTGTGTCCCGATCTCGTCTGTTTGCCTCGCGATCCCGATCGTGAGGCCAGAGCGTTTGGCGCCGTTGTCGATGCTTTCGATTCAGTGGCGGCCGGGGTGGAGTGCGTGCGCCCCGGGGTGGCTAGGTGTCGGGCGCGCGGCCCCGCCCGTTGGCACGGGAGTGAGGAGGCCGCCGCCTTGGCTCTCGTGTCGGCGATTGAAGAAGCCGTCGGTGTTGAGTGTTTTGTTGGCATTGCCGATGGTCCGGTCGCATCCCTGGAGGCGGCGCGCGAGGGACGCATTGTTCCTACCGAAGAAAGCCGATCGTTCCTGGGGCGCATCCCGTTACATCGTGCCCTGTGGGCCGTTCCTAACGCGATGACTGACAGAACGGCTGACGCCATTGAGCTACTGACAGGACTGGGAGTCCACACGTGCGCGGATTTTCTGGCGCTGGGGCGAGGCCGTGTGTGCGAGCGCTTCGGTGACGTCGGTGACGTGCTCTGGACTCTCGCCTCCGGAGGCGACAGTGCCATCATGCTGGCCGGGCGCATTCAACCAGACATCACGATGGAGTGCGTCATTGATGCGGGCGGAGATTCCATCGACACGATGATGGTGCCCATTGGGCGCATCGCACGAGACCTGTCTCAAAGGCTGGGGCAGGGCGGACTCGTCTCGCAAACGCTGCGCATCGATGTGGAGGATGGCGGGGGCGGCCAGCGCACTCGCACGTGGAGCGGATGCGACGTGTGTGCATCCGACGACGTTGCTCTGCGCGTTCGGTGGACGCTCGCGGGGTGGACTTCGGGCGTCGAAGGTCCCAGCGGCGCAGTGACCTGTATACGTGTGACCGCATGTGACCCGCGGGTGGGGCGCAGCGCATCGGCGTTGTGGGGGCGCTCAGACCGCGAGCGCGATGTCTCGCGCAGCGTCGTGCGCATCCAGGGCATGGCGGGGCCAGATGCTCTCCTGATGCCGCGGGTGCAGGGCGGATATGATCCGCGCAGCCGTGTTGTGATGGCCAGATGGGGCAGTGAGCCTCTCCTTCGTCCGCGCGAGGGGGCGTGGGACGGGCGCATCGCTCAGCCCCCGGCGACGCTCTTTGACGAGCCTGTACGCGTGAGGATCGTTGGCGCATCGGGCACCTTTGATGATGTGCGTGTGGACCATCGGGGGGCTTTGAGCGCTGCGCCCGCCTACCTCGTGATCGGGCGTGAGGCCTCGCAATCCGCATCAGGGAGGGGGCGCCGCGCGGCTATCGCGCGCGTGGAAGGGCCGTGGCCTGTGGGAGGTCGTTGGTGGGCGCAGGAACGGCCTCGGGCCTATATGAGGGCTCTGCTTGAGGACGGACGGGACGTTCTCCTCGTGTGGAAGGAGGGGGAGTGGGCGATCGAGGGGCTGGTCCAGTGAGCCGGTGCTGGGGATGGGTGGGTGCCGTAGACTGAAAGGATGGTATCTCTGTCGCACACGCTGGCCTCACTGTCGGATGACGACATGATGGCCCTCGTTGGTCCGGCGGCGTGGGCGAACGGCCTGCGTTTGGCGCGCGGTGGCGCGGTGCGGGAATTTTCCTGGAGCGAGGATGGTGAGCAGGCCGAGGCGCGCGTGAAGGAAGCAGGGCTGATCTATCGCGCGCGCGTCGCGCAGGGCGCTGTGCGTCCCTCCCTCACGTGTGCGTGCCCGTTGCGCGGTGACTGTCCGCATACGGTCGCGGTGCTCATCATCGGACGCGAAGACGCCCGCGACAAGCAGCGCTCCGTGCCTGAGTGGAGCCGTGTCCTCGAGCAGATGCTGGGCTCGGACCGCGACCGGCTGGGCGAGCCGCTAGCCCTCGTCGTTGACGCGCATGATCCCGGCGTCGAGCCATCTCTTATCCCTCTGCGCCGTAGCTCCTCATCGGGGTGGACGACGAAGCGAGCCTCGTGGCTCGATCTGACGGCGACCCAGTGGGCGTCTGTGACGGATGGCTTGGATCCGACGCATGTTTCTCTCATGCGCGAGGGCTATCGCCTGTCGCGCGAATCGCGTTCGTGGCACTCGCGCACGGAGGTGACGCTCAGCTCGCTGGGCGAGCATGCCTACGCGTGGCTGTCGCGCCTCGTGCGCGCTGGGGTTGAGCTCTACGCCTCGCCAGAGACCGATGAGTTGGTGGTGCTCTCTCGCACGCGACGTGGGACGCGGACATTGATGTGCGCTCAGGTTCCGACGGCCTTGACGTCATGGTTGTCGCGCGCAACGGAGACGAGGTGATCACGAGGCCGCGCATCGACCGCGACGCAAGCGTGCTGTTGCTGGATGGAGGGCGCGCGATCGCGCGCATCGAGGGGCTGGGAACGCTCGTTGGCTTTCCTCTCGATCGCGGCCTGCACATTCCTGTTGACGATGTCGCGCATTTTCGTGGCACGTGGCTGCCCGCCCTCCTCAGGCGTTTTTCGATGGCGTCCTCCGATGGGAGTTTTGACGTTCAGGCTCGCCCGGACGTGTCCCTTGTGGGCACGGTGCGTCGCGACGGGGAATGGGTCGTGGTGCGCTGGTGGGCCGAGTATTGCCAGGATGAGTCACGCTCGCGCACTCCTGTGGCCCACTGCCTGGGGGACGAAGCCGTGGCCGAGATCGTGGGGCGCGTCGAGTCGTGGGGCCGCGGGTTGGACTCCACCCTGTGGAGCGCGCCTCCGAGAATGGGGCGGCTGTCTCCGTGGCGCGTTCCTGCATTCTTGGACACGATTGTCGATTCCGAAGGCGTCGATGGCCTCGTGTGGGACGTTGCGGATGACGTGCGTTCGATTAACGTGCGAGAAGGCGGCTTCGACGTCGATGTGAGCGTTGATCCAGCCGAGCGCGACTGGTTCGACCTCAACGTGCGTCTGCGCCTCGGCCACGTGACGATCAGCGTGCGCGACGCACTCGAGGCGATCGCAGGCGGGCAGGGACTACGTCGAGGTCGAGGGAACGTGGGTTCGCCTCGACGGGTGAACGTATTCGATCGCTGGCGGCTCTCTTGAGGAGGCGCGCACCCTGGCGGGATGGGACGGCGAGGGATCAGGCTCACGCCGATGCAGGTCGGCATCGTCGACCTATTCGCGAGCGCATCAGACCACGTACGCATCGCCGACGCGTGGAGGACACGGATCGTTCCGCTGCGCGAGCGCTCTGCGGATAAGGGTTTGCCGCCGGTGTCGTCGTTGAGTTCGATCCTGCGCCCGTACCAGCAGCGCGGGCACGCATGGTTGACAGCTCGCCTGTCCGGTGGCATCGGTGGAATTCTGGCTGACGACATGGGCCTGGGTAAGACCGTTCAGATCCTGTCGGCGGTGGCGGCATTGCGCTCATACAAGTCTGAGGAAAGAGGTACGCCGGTTCTCGTCGTCGCGCCGACATCCGTCGTCGGCGTGTGGATCGAACAGTCCCGACAATTCACGCCGCATCTGCGTGTACGAGGAGTGACCGAAACGGCGACTCGACGCGGCACAACGATTGCGCAAGAGGTTGCCGACGCGGATATCGTCGTCACCTCCTACACGCTCGTCCGCCTGGAGGCGCAGCAGTGGAGCCAGGTGCGCCTCGGCGGAGTTGTCATCGACGAAGCGCAGGTAGTGAAAAACCCTCGCACCGCCACGTACCGCGCGCTTCGCGATCTTGAGTCACCCTGGAAGTTGGCGGTGTCCGGTACCCCCATCGAAAACTCGCTGGGAGACCTGTGGTCGTTGCTGTCCTTGACGTGCCCCGGCCTCCTGCCCCCGTGGGAGACGTTCCAGCAGCAGGTGCGCAGGCCGATTGAAAACGGCACGGATCCGGCGATGCTCGGGCGTTTGACGGCCTATGTTGCCCCCTTTGTCCTGCGTCGCACGAAGGAGGAGGTCGCTCCGGATCTGCCCGATAAGATCGTCGACATCGTGCGCGTCGATTTGGGTAAGGAACACCGCCATATCTACGACCAGTACCTGGCGCGCGAGCGTGCGCGGATTCTCGATCTGCTGCGCGATGTGGATGCGAACCGGATGAGCGTGCTCGCGTCAATCACAAGGCTTCGGCAGCTGGCTCTCGATCCAGCTCTTGTCGAAGAATCGTATGCGCACGTGGGATCGGCAAAGTCGAGTACCTGGCGGATCGCCTGGATGAGATCGTGCCACTCGGACATCAGGCGTTGGTGTTTAGCCAGTTCACCTCGTTCCTGGAGCGTATCCGACACATGCTGGAGCGCCGTGGAATATCCGTCGTGCAGCTAGACGGGTCCACACGCGGTCGCGCTGAGGTCATCGAGAAGTTCCGCTCGGGTCAGGCCCAGGTTTTCCTCATCTCCCTGAAGGCTGGCGGCTCCGGATTGACCCTTACCGAGGCGGACTACGTCTACGTCATGGATCCCTGGTGGAATCCTGCCGCCGAGGAGCAGGCAATCGATCGCGCACACCGCATCGGTCAGACGAAGAAAGTGAACGTCTATCGAATGGTCGCGACGGATACGATCGAAGCGAAGGTCGTGGAACTCCAGGATCGTAAGCGCCAGCTCATTTCCTCGGTGATGAACGGGACCGGGACGGGCGCTCGGCTCAGTGAGGCGGACCTGCGTGGGCTCCTCGACTAGGGCGCGCTCACGCCCCCTCGGGCGCACGGCCACCTTCAGGCCGGCGCGAGTCCGAACAGCCTCGAGGGCGTCGTGCACGTCGGACAGCTCATACTCGTGTGTGATGAGTGGCGACAGGTCGATGCGTCCGCTTGAGAGCGCATCAACGGCCGCCGCGTAGTCATCAAGGGTCGCGTTGGCGCTGCCGCTGACGGTTAGTTCGCGGTAGTGCACGAGGTTTGGGTCGATCTGAGCCATTGTCCCCGCGGGGAAGCCTGCGAAGAAGGAAACGTGGCCGCCAATGCGGGCGCACTGAGCGGCAATGAGGGACGAGGCCCGGGTCGCCGACTGCGATGATGACGACGTCCGCTCCGAGGCCATCAGTCCAAGCAAGGACCTCACGCACAAGCTCCTCGCCCTGGGTGGCGGTCGTCACCTCAGCGCCCATCGCCCGCGCGGGTTCTAGGCGTGCCTGTCGTCCGCACGCCATGACGCGTGCGCCGGCGGACACCGCGAGCGCGCAGTGGATGAGCCCGATCGGGCCCGTACCCGCAACGAGAACGCGGGAGCCGGCGTCGATGGGCAGGCGCGACGTTGCGCGCAGGCAGCAGGACAGCGGCTCCGCGAGCGCGAGGTGAGGTGGGGCGATGTCGCGAGCGACGGGGGTGATGCACGTGAGAGCTTCCTCGGGGACGACAATGAGGTCCGCGAGGCCTCCATCGACCCCCGTTCCAAACAGGCGCATATTCGCGCACACGTTGGCGCGCCCGCTCGTGCAGGGAACGCAGCGCCCGCAGGCAATCTCCGGAGCGAGTCCGACCTGCGTGCCCGGGGTGGCAACGTCGACCCCAGCGGTGAGGTCGCTTCCAATGCGCCACACGCGTGCTGCGATTTCGTGCCCGAGGACCACGCCCGGGGCGACGCCGTTCGTCTTTTGTCCCGTCGCGATGCGCAGGTCCGTCCCGCACAGCGTTGTTGCCTCGACGGCCAGGAGAACGTCGCGCGGGCGAAGTGCTGGGATGGGGCGTTTCTCGAGCACCAGGGCACCGGGGGAGTGAAGCGACGCTGCGAGCATGGATTCCATGCTCCCAGCATAGGGCTTGTGCCTATCGGGGGAGGGACACCGTTCGTTCCATCTGTACGCGCGATCGAACGCGCACGTCATCACTATCGAACATATGTTCTATATAATGGGTGGGTGACCATGGAACGACGCTACGCAGAACTGCATGCACACAGCGCCTTCACATTTCTCGACGGGACCGACGAGCCCGCACGCATGGTGGAGGAGGCTGCGCGCCTCGGGCTCGACGCCCTCGCAATTCTCGACGTTGACGGTATGTACTCGACGGTTCAGACGACCGTGGCCGCCCGCACGGTCGGCCTGCCGATCGTGTACGGCGCTGAGTTGACGCTCGCGTGGGATGCCCTGAGGGGCATCGTTGCGGGTTCGTCTGCGCCGGGGTGGGGACTCGCTCCCGGGGCGGAAGATCCGGGGATGCGTCTTCCCATCCTGGCAGCCAGCCCCAGCGGCTACGCCAATCTCGTGGGGGCCATGAGCGAGCGAGCGCTGAGCGAACCCGGGCAGCGCAAACCCCGCCACGACCTCGTCAATCTGAGCGAGGCCGGCGGCGGCCTTGTCGCCCTCACCGGCGGCAGGCGGGGCCCGCTCATGCGCGCGCTGCGAGCGGGGGGCGCACTGTCCGCACGCCGAGTACTGGACGGACTCGTGGACGCGTTTGGCCGCGACCATGTGCTCGTCGAATGGCAGGGGGCCCGCGGGGACGAAGACGAGGTCGGGGACGTGCTCGCGGAGCTCGCGCGCGCGAGCGGAACTCGCCTGGTGGCAACGAGTGGGGCGCGCATGTCGTCGCCCTCGAAGCAGGCGCTCGGCGACATTCTGGCGGCGAACCGCTTGGGCTCCTCTTTGGACGAGGTGGAGGCTCACCTGGGCGCGCACCGTTCGTTTTTGCTGTCGCCCGCCGAGATGGCGCGACTGCATGGGGCGCACCCGCAGGCCCTTGACAACGCGTGCGAGGTCGCGGCCTCGTGCGCTTTCGACCTGCGCCTCGTCGCTCCACGCCTGCCGCGTACCCAGGTTCCCGACGGGCATACCCCGGACAGCTGGCTTGCGCACTGCACCTTCGAGGGTGCGAGTGCGCGTTACGGATCACGCGCGCACCACCCCCGGGCATGGGAGACGATCGATCACGAGCTAGGGGTCATCGAGCGACTCGGCTTCGCGGGCTACTTCCTGATCGTCAAGGAGATCGTCGACTTCTGCGCCCGCAACGGAATCCTCTGCCAGGGCAGGGGGAGCGCCGCCAACTCAGCGGTGTGCTATTGCCTGGGAATCACGGCGGTGGACGCGGTGCGCCACAACCTGCTGTTCGAGCGATTTTTATCCGATGCGCGCTCGGGACCGCCGGATATCGACGTCGACATCGAAGCCTGCCGCCGCGAAGAGGTCATCCAGTACGTCTACGACACGTTTGGGAGGGATCGCGCGGCCCAGGTCGCGAACGTCATCACGTACCGCCCGCGCTCAGCGATCCGAGACGTCGCGCGTGCCCTCGGATACCCGATCGGCACGGCCACAGCCTGGTCCCAGGGCAGGGGAGAGGTGCCACCCCTCGTTGGGGATGCGGCCCGCGCGCTTTCGCGTCTTCCCCGGCACATGGGGATTCACTCGGGAGGCATGGTGCTCACCGATCAGCCGGTGTCGCGCATCTGCCCGGTCGTCTGGGCCGCGATGCCGGGACGCACGGTCCTCCAATGGGACAAGGAAGACTGCGCGGACGCCGGCCTCGTGAAGTTTGACCTACTGTCGCTCGGCATGCTGACGGCGTTGCGCGTCGCTTTCGATGAGCTCCAGGCGGGCGGTGAACGTGCGGGTCATGCCTCGAATCAGCTACGCGGCTGGGCACCTCGAGTAGTACGGGGACGCGAGGGGCAACCCCTGGGGCTGCACACGCTGCCAGAGGAGGATCCGAGGGTCTACGACCTGCTGTGCGCGGCCGACACGGTTGGGGTCTTTCAGGTGGAGTCGCGCGCGCAAATGAACACACTTCCCAGGCTCAAACCGCGCTGCTTCTACGACATTGTCGTGGAGGTCGCTCTGATCCGACCGGGGCCGATCCAGGGGCGCTCAGTCAATCCCTATCTGCGGCGACGCTCGGGACGCGAGGAGGTCACCTATCTGCATCCGCTTCTCGAGCCCGCTCTGCGCCAGACGCTCGGCGTCCCCCTCTTTCAGGAGCAGCTCATGCGCATCGCGACAGACGCGGCGGGCTTGTCGGGAGCGCATGCCGATCAGCTGCGTCGCGCGATGGGGGCTAAGCGCAGCCCCGAGCGCATGGAGGCCCTGAAGGGGGACCTGATGGCCGGCATGAAAGAGCGAGGGATCGACGCGCCCACGCGCGAGCGTATCTTCGAACAGCTTAAGGGCTTTGCAGATTTCGGATTCCCGGAGTCTCATTCATTTTCGTTTGCCCACATCGTGTACGCCTCGTCCTGGCTGAAAGTGCACGCCCCTGAGCACTTTTATGCCGCGATTCTGGCCTCCCAGCCGATGGGCTTCTATTCTCCCGCGACCCTCGTACAGGACGCCCGCAGACACGGTGTGCGCGTGGTCGGTCCGTCGGTCAACGATTCGCTCGTCGACGCGAGCGTGCAACGCGTGAGCGAGGACGAGTCAGGGGAGTCCTACAGCCCGGGGTGTCCGGAGTCTTTGCCCTCGCGCGGCACCGTTCCCCTCGACGTTGATGCCGACCTCGCGGTGCGCATCGGCCTGAATCAGGTACGAGGCCTGGGCGCGGCCTCCGAGCGCATCGTCGAAGCCAGGTGCCAGGGAGCGTTTGCGAGCCAGGCGGACCTCGCACGGCGAGCCCACGTGAGCGCCTCCGCGATGGAAAGCTCGCGATGGCCGGTGCCCTCGAGTGTCTAGGGGTGGGCAGGCGAGAGGGGGCGTGGGCTGCGGGAGCACTCGCGCAGCCACAGGCTCGGGGCGGTCAATGGCAACCGTTTCTTCCAGGCACGGAGGTGGGCTCGCGCGTGCCCGACTTGCCCTCACTATCGGAGGCGGAACGCATGCAATCGGATGTCGCCACGACGGGGCTAACCTCTGGGGAGCACCCTTTCAGCTACGTGCGCGGATCGCTGCCCGCTAGCGCCCTCCGGGCCGGCGAGCTGGGGCAGCACCTGGCCGGACGCATTGTCGACGTCGCCGGAATCGTCACCCATCGACAGCGCCCGCACACGGGCGGAGGAATCACGTTCCTCTCGCTTGAAGACGAGACAGGTTTCGTCAATGTCTCCGTGTCGGTGGGCGCGTGGAAGAAGTTTCGACGCGTATGCCTGGAGTCGAATGCACTCATCGTTCGCGGGACGCTCGAATGGGGCGACGGTGCGATTAACGTGCAAGCCTTCCGCGTCACTCCCGTCGACCTGCCCATCAACGTGCGTTCCCGAGACTTTCGCTAACGAGCGCTCTGCGCGTGCTTCGCCATGCCATCCAAGAGGTAGGCGCGCAGGTCTTCGACCGTCTCGCACACGGCATCCGCATCGTCCAAGCCGTCGTCGGTTGCGTAGCCCCATCCAACGCCGATTACCGGAATGTCGGCCTCCTTGGCACCGTGAACGTCCCAGATTGAGTCGCCGACGATGACGGGGCAGGAGATATCAGCGCCGCGCTCCTCCAAGCGCGTCAAGGCATCGTGAATGACGGTTGCTTTGCTCGATGCAGGGTCAGGGGTCGCCCCTGCGATCACATCAAAAACACTGGACAGGCCGAGATGTGACATCTGAGCCTGAGCCATCGGTGCCTGCTTCGACGTTGCAGTCGCTAGCGGGACACCCGCATCGTGAAGCTCATGGAGCAGATCAATGACCCCGGGGAATGGCTCGGGATCAAGAAAGTGAGCTTGATATCGCTCGCGATAGCGGCTCACGAGGTTGGCCAGGAGTTCACCCTCGTACCCCAGGTCGCCGAAGGAGTACCATAGCGGTGGGCCGACATACGTGCGAAGCCGCTGATCGTCGGGAATCGGCAAATCATAGTCTGACAGCGCGCCACGAAATGCGCTCATGACGGCAGGAGCGGAATCAACAATCGTTCCGTCGACGTCAAAAAGGACAACAGAAATGGATAAAGACACGTGGCTCCCCCGCGTTGTTGGTGCTTTCTTTAGTCACTATGCCCTATTATCCCGAGAGAAGCATCCGACACGACCACGAGGAGGGAGACATGGAATCACGAGCACGACTGACGCCGATCGTCCAGGCCAATAGTGCGCGCGCTGCCGCATGGCGCGTCTTCTTCGAGGCGTCCGGGCGCCTGCAGGGCATTCTCGAGACGCGCCTCAAGCGCACCTACGGGGTTTCCATGCCCGACTACAACATCCTGTTGGCCCTCTGGGAGGCGTCGGGCCATCGCCTACGCATGGGCGAGCTGGCTGACCGCGTCGTTTATTCTCCGTCGCGCGTCACTTACCTCGTCTCGAATCTGTCGCGCGACGGGTGGGTGGAGCGCATTCCGTCCGCTGTCGATCGCCGCGGTTACGACGCGTGTCTCACTACCCAGGGAATCGAAACTGTGCTTGCTGCCACAGAATTGCATCAGCAGACCGTCAGCGAGTATCTCCTGGATGGCATGACAGAAGCCGATATTGATTCCATTGTCAAGGTTTTCTCGACTCTCGACTCGCGTCTGCGCGGCGACGAAAAAGACTCCTAGTTTCGATTGGCGCATGTCGCTGACATCGTGTTAAGCTTCTACTCGCTTGCGGATCGCAACGGTTCGCATCGCTCACCTGCGCGGGTGGCGGAATAGGCAGACGCGCTAGCTTGAGGTGCTAGTCCTCATTTTACGAGGGTGGGGGTTCAAGTCCCCCTCCGCGCACGAGATGCCCCGGAGCCGAAAGGCTCCGGGGTTTTCCATATCAACCGTGAGGAGGCATCGTGCGTATTGACATGTGGCTCGACACCTGCGACCCGTGGAGCTATCTCGGGCTGAGGCACCTGCGCGCAGCCCTCGGGGAATTCGAGCATCGTGACGAGGTCGAGGTCTACCTGCACGCTTTCCTTCTCGACCCGGAACTTGACGGCCCCGTGGACAAGCCACGCGTCGTAGCCCTCGTCGAATCCGGTGCCGCGACGCTCGAAGAAGTGCGCGAATCTGACGAACGGATGCGCTCACTCGGTGCGCGCGAGGGCATTCGCTTCGACTTCGATAAGCTCATCATCGCTCCGACATCGCGCGCACACCGCGTCATCGAGGCTGCGCACGATGCTGACATTGATGCCGACACGGTGGCAGGTCCTTCCTCGCTGCAGCTGAAGGTCGCCGAGGCCATCATGCGTGCGCACTTCGAAATGGGCCTGGACATCTCTCACCCCGAGGTCCTCATCGGGTGTGCACAGGACATTGGCATGGAACCGGAGCTTGCTGCTCTCGCCGTGGGCGACGAGGAATGGGCCTCCCGCGTCTATTCGGACTTCCAGGTAGCGATGCACATGGGTGTCACCGCCGTCCCGACGTACGTCTTCGACGCGCAGTTCCTCGTCGACGGACATCAAACGATCACCGCATTTACGAACATCCTGGCCACGGCCTGGGAACAGTCTCGAAAGGATCACGCATGAGCGAGAAGAACACCCCCACCTCGTCCGCGCAGGGCGCTCCCAGCCCGATGGAACTCGTCCAGGAGTTCCACCGCACGTACTCTGTGCCGATTCGATCTTTCGACGATCCGACGCTGTCTACGAGCGTCTCGGATTGCGCATGAGCCTCATCGCCGAAGAGTTCGCCGAACTCGTGGGAGCGGTGTACGGCACGCGCGCCCGCGCGATCATTGAGGCGGCCACCGCCGAGGCAGTCGCAGCGGACGATGGCGAGCGCGACGTCATCGAGGCCGCCGATGCCCTCGCCGACCTCATCTATGTCATCTACGGCATGGCGATTGAGTCCGGCATGGATCTCGATTCTGTGCTCGCCGAGGTCCAGGCCTCGAACCTTTCCAAGCTCATGCCCGACGGCTCCGTCAAGCTTCGCGATGACGGAAAGGTCCTCAAGGGCCCCAACTTCTTCGCGCCCAATATCGCCCGAGGCCTCGGACTGGAGACAAGGGAGAACACTAACGACGCGGACTAAGGTCCCTAGCACGCGCATTCGTGCCCGCCAGGTGACACAATAGACGCGGTTCACTCATAAGGAGGAAAGACATGGCACGCGTCGCAGTCATCGGCGGAGGTTACGGAGGCGTCACGGTCGCAAAGGGGCTGGACCCCCTCGCGGACGTTGTTCTCATCGAACAGAAAGACCAGTTCGTCCACCACGCAGCCGCGCTGCGTGCCGCGGTCGACACCGTGTGGGAACATGCGATCTTTATGCCGTACACAAACCTGCTGCACCGCGGCGAGGTCCTGCGCGGCACCGTCTCGCGTGTTGATGGCACGACCGTTCACGTCTTCGGCCACGACCCAATCGAGGCGGACTACGTCGTGTTCGCGACCGGATCGACCTATCCGTTCCCCGCGAAGTACTCCTCCTACCGCTCCTCCGTGGCCAAAGCGCGCCTTGAGCAGCTGCACGAGAACCTCGGCCGCGCCCGCTCGGTCATGATTGTTGGCGGTGGCACCGTCGGCATTGAGCTGACCGGCGAGCTCGCCAACGCCTTCCCTGGCCTGGACATCACGATCGTCGAGGCCTCCGATCAGATCCTGGGCACCCCCGGATACACCGATGCTCTGCGCAACGAGATCAGCGAGCAGCTGGCCACCCTCGGCGTACGCGTCGTGACCGGCTCGGAGCTGGCCTACCTGCCCCCTCAGAACGTCGGCGACCTCGGACACTTCATGGTTGAAACCAAGAACGGTGACGTCATCGAGGCCGACCTGTGGTTCCAGTGCTACGGTGCCCGCGCCAACACCGGCTTCCTGATCGGCAGCGACTACGAGTCTGTCATGAACCCGAACGGCACCATCCGCGTCGATGGCACCATGCAGGTCGTGGATCACCCGAACGTCTATGCTGTCGGCGACCTCACCGACGTGCGCGAATCGAAGCGTGCCGATGCCGCGCGCCAGCAGGCCCGCGTCGTGATCGCGAACATCACCGCGCAGATCGAAGGGGAGAAGCCCGACGCCATCTACCAGCCGACGAAGGAATGGGTGATCTGCCCCTCGGTCCGAACATGGGCGCGTCGCAGCTGCTTGACGCGGATGGCCAGACCCGCATTCTCGGCGCGGAACAGACCGCTGAGATCAAGGGAACGGACCTGATGGTGTCCGTTATCCGTTCGCAGCTCAACCTCCCCTGATAAAGTGCGCCGTCTCACGATAGAATGACTGTCATGACTGGAGATGCCCGCCGCGCGCTGACGCGCCTGCTTAACGCTTTCGAAAACCACTTCGACATCGCGCGCGATGGAGATGAGGCCGACGACGCCGCGCTCGAAGCAGCTGAGCTTGCACTGCGCGACGCCTTCTTCACCTACGACGACATTCTTTTCACCCAGCTGGGCGTGGAATTGCCGTTCGATATTCTCGATGACTCCGAGGATGACGATGACGATTTCGACGACTCTGATGACGATGAGGAAGACGGCGACGAGGATGATGAGGACGACGACTTCATCGAAGTCGACGACTGATTCGATTATCAGCCTGTTATAGATGGATAGATGGGTGGGCCCGATCGCGTGAAGCGCGCCTTACTGAGCCACCTCGGAGAGCACCTGCCGGATGGGCACCGGTAATGGCTCGGTGTAGTCCAGCAGGGTCTCCAACTGGCGCAACGTGCGGGGACCGACGAGGGCACTCGTGACTCCCGGATAATCGCGCACCCATGCAAGTGCAACGTCGCCCGTCGAGCGCTCCAGTCCCGTGCCCGCGCGCGTGGCGGCCTCGATCACGGCGCGCGCAGAACCCGTCAGGTGTCCCTCGACCAGATGGCGTAGATGAGGTGAAGCAGCGCGTGAATCCGCGGGCGTGGAGTGGCGGTACTTGCCCGTCAGAGCACCGCCGGCCAGCGCGGATGCGGCGATCACGCCGACCCCGTGTTCACTCAGCTCGGCAACCGTCGCTCCGCGCGAGGTATCGGCGAGCGAGAAGGGGAACTCCACCACCGAGATCGGAGCGCTGGCACCAACCACGCCGCGCGTGACGGCCTCGGCAAGCTGCCAATGCGTCGCCCGCGACAGGCCCACGTAGCGTGCACGGCCAGAGCGGTAGGCTGCACTTGCCGCCTCGAGTGTCTCCTCTAGGGGAACCTCCGGGCGCGGTTCGACCATCCACACGTCCACGTAGTCCGTGTCCAACCGTGCGAGGGCATCATCGAGACTGCGCAGCAGATCGCCGCGCCCCGCGGCGCTCACCCACGCGCCTTCCGACGCCCGTCGAACGCCGCCGCGCCACGCCACCGCCACGCGGTGGCGACCCACAGCTGACATGGCCTCGGACAAAATGTCGACCGCCATACCGTCGCCATGGGACGCGGAACATTCCACAAGGTTGCCGCCTGCGTCGACGAAACGGCGCAGCATGTCGAGCGCTTCGGGGCCGTCGGTGTCACGGCCCCAGGTGAGCGTGCCGATGCCAATAGCCGACAGGTAGAGCCCGGTGCGGCCGCATTGCTTCAAGTCCATGCGTCTAGCTATCCGAGTCCGCGACAGCCACCGTGCATGTTGCTCGGGGAGCGGGGGAGTGGTTCCACCGAACACCGGGCAGAGCGTTCGCACCCCGCACCAGTTGCACAGCGGATTCTTGCGCGGTGTGAACGAGTCATTCTCGATGTCGCGGGCGATCGAGTCCCAGAGTTGGTCAATGTGACGCTCAAAGTTCGCGATATCGCCCGCCTCAGGATCGAAGGTGATGACCTGGCCGGCTTTCAGGTAGACGAGCTGCATGCGAGAAGGAAGCACCTGCGTGCGCGCGAGGAGCAGCGCGTAGAAACGCAGCTGGTACAGGGCCTCGTCCACGTAACGCGGGCCCGGTACCTTTCCGGTCTTGTAATCCACGACCCGCAGCCGCCCGTCGGGGGCGCGGTCCACACGGTCGATGAAACCGAGGAGACGCACGCCTCCCGATGTCGTCGTTGTCACGCGCTGCTCGAGCGCTGCGGGCGCGATCCACTGAGGCTGCTCAATCGCAAAGTACCCGTCGATGACCGCGCGTGCCTCGTCAAGCCAGGCATCGCGGTCCGCATCGTCACGAAATAACGCGGGAACCTCCGGGTTCTTCGACGCCAGGGCCTCGTATTGTGGCCGCACCTGGACACGCGCAGCTTCGGGCGTGCGCTCTTGAGCAGGCAGAGCGAACAGATTTTCCAGCACCGCATGCACGATCGTTCCCAGCGCCTTCGCGCGTGTTTCCGGTTCGCGGTACCCGTCCAGGACGTGAAGGCGGTACTGCAGGGGGCATCGCTCGTATTCCTTCGCTCGCGAGGCCGAAAGAGCGGGTTCCCACGTGCGCTCGTTAGCAGAAGGGGTGATCAGGTCTGTCATGAATACCACGCTAACCCCTCCCACCCTCATCTGTGTCCTGCCATGGGCGCAGCAGGTGGCAAGCGGTATCCTTTACGTAATGACTATTCAGCGTAATACTTCGATGTCGGCCACCGATTTTGGCCAGCCCACCCGCCGAGGCGTCCTTTCCGAGGGCGACCGTGTGCAGGTTCGCGACCCCAAGGGACGCTTCCACCAGGTGATTCTCGTGAGCGGGGGTCGTTTCCAGTCCAACCGCGGCGGATTCGACCATAACGACGTCATTGGCCGTCCCGATGGCCAGGTGATCGTCACGGAGGAAGGCCGCCAGTTACAGATCCTACGCCCGCTTCAGGTTGACTACGTGATGTCGATGCCCCGCGGTGCCGCCGTCGTCTACCCCAAGGACGCTGGGGTCATCACCCACATGGGTGATATCTTCCCCGGCGCGACCGTCGTCGAAGCCGGCGCTGGCTCCGGCGCGCTATCGATGGCTCTCCTGGATGCGGTTGGCCCGCAGGGCCGTCTTATCTCCGTGGAGCGCCGCCAGGACTTTGCTGATATCGCTGCTGCCAACGTCGACCTGTGGTTCGGTCGCCGTCACCCCGCGTGGGACCTGCGCGTCGGTGACGTTGACGAGGTGCTGCGGTCCGCCGAACGAGGCAGCGTCGACCGCATCGTGCTCGATATGCTCGCGCCGTGGGAGAACATCGATGCCATCACCCATGCGCTGATTCCGGGCGGCGTGCTCGTGTGCTACGTCGCGACCGTGACCCAGATGTCGCGTCTCGTCGAGGATCTGCGTGCCTCCCGAGCGTTTCACCGACCCGATTGCCTGGGAGGATATGCGCCGCGAGTGGCACCTCGACGGCCTCGCCGTACGCCCCGAGCATCGCATGGTGGCTCACACCGGTTTCCTGGTTGTCACCCGCCTCCTCGCGCCCGGCGTCACGCCGCAGGAGCGTTCAATGCGCCCGGCGAAGGCAGCGCAAGGCCAGGGCGGCGCGTGGGACGACGAGCAGGATTGGTCGCTGGAAAAGGTCGGTCAGCGCGTCAACTCAGAGAAGAAGGTGCGCAAGGTTCGCCGCGACGTCGTTGCACAGGCCGACACGTGGGCGCCGGAGGGACGTGAGGCAGCAACCGATGAGTGAGGTCGAAGCCCGTCAGGCCCTCGAACGGCGCCTGATATCGCTGGAGGAAAAGAACGGCCGACTCACCACCGCGCTGACGACAGCGCGCACCGAGTTGATTCGGCTGCAGGGCGAGCTGGCCGACGTGTCGCGCCCTCCGCAGACTCTGGCCACGTTCGTGCGGGCATTCCCCGCGTCGCGTCACATCGAGGTCGTCACGGGTGGTAAGCGTATGCGTGTCGCCGTGGCCCCGAAGCTGGATGTCAACGACCTGTCGTACGGGCAGTGGGTGCGCCTCGACGACACGATGATCGCCGTCGCCGCGGATGACTTCCCGCGCAGCGGGCAGGTCGTGTCCGTGCTTGAGCTGGTTGGAGCAGACCGCGTGCTCGTGGCGACGGAAGGCGGCGCTGAGACCCTGCTCGAGCTGGCCGGGACCTCTGCGCCACGGAAACCTGCGCCCCGGCGATTCCCTCGTCGTGGATGCCCGCTCGGGCATCGCGTTCGAGCGCATTGTGCGCGAGGATGTCGAGCAGTTGCTCACCCCCGAGGTTCCCGACGTCACGTACGAGGATATCGGTGGTCTCGACGATCAGATCGCTCAGGTGCGCGACTCGATCGAGATGCCTTTCAACCATCCCGAGCTGTACCGCCAGTTTGGCCTGCGTCCACCCAAAGGCATTCTCCTGTATGGTCCTCCCGGCTCGGGCAAGACCCTCATCGCGAAGGCCGTCGCGAACTCGCTGTCGAAGCGCGGGGGAGCATCGACGTTCTTCCTGTCGATCAAGGGTCCGGAACTGCTCAACAAGTTCGTGGGCGAAACCGAGCGCCAAATTCGCGCCATTTTCGCTCGTGCGCGGACCCTTGCAGCCGGCGACACTCCCGTCGTCATCTTCTTCGACGAGATGGAGGCCCTGTTCCGTACGCGTGGCACGGGCGTGTCCTCAGACGTCGAAACGATGATCGTTCCGCAGCTCCTCGCCGAGATGGACGGCGTCGAATCCCTCGACAACGTCGTCATCATCGGCGCATCCAACCGCGCGGACATGATCGATCCGGCCGTGTTGCGGCCGGGGCGCCTCGACGTGCGCATCCGCGTGGACCGTCCCGACCGCGCGGGTGCCCTCGACATCTTCTCGAAGTATCTGACGCCCCAGGTGCCGATCCGCGCCTCGGAAATCGAGCGTTTCGGTGGCATTAACGAGGCCGTGGCGGGCATGAGCGAACGAGCTGTCGACGCGCTCTACGCGCGGAACGAGACGACTGCGCTCTTCCTCGCAACCCTGGTGAATGGTGACCACAAGCGCATCTACCTGTCCGACCTCGTGTCCGGCGCACTCATCGCCGGCATCGTCGAACGCGCCAAGAAGTACGCGATTAAGGACGCGTTGACGGGTGCCTCTACTGGCCTGAGCATGGATCATCTGCTGCGCGGGGTCCACGAGGAGATGAACGAGTCTCTCGAGCTTGCGGCCACCTCCTCGCCGGAAGACTGGGCGCGCACCAGCGGGCTGGCTCCGGAAATCATCAGCGTGAAGCCGATTGGAACGGTGAAATGAGCAGCGAACGCATTATTGGTACCGAGACCGAGTACGGCGTGTACCGTCCGGGCGACGCGTGGGCAAACCCGATCGCTCTGTCGACGAAGGTTGTCACCACGTACGGAGAGATCAGCCGCGATGGCACGCCTGCCCAGGGCGCGGGCGTCGTCCGCTGGGACTACACGGGGGAGGATCCGCTGAACGATCTGCGCGGCATGCGTATGTCACGTGCGGCTGCCGACCCGTCGCTTCTTACTGACGATCCGTACCACCTCGCACCGTCTGGCGGTTCGGAACGCGTCGCTCGGCCGACCCCCGAAGAACTGGCCCTTCCAGCGGCGACGACCGCCGTCCTCACGAATGGCGCACGCCTGTACGTCGACCACGCGCACCCCGAGTACTCCGCACCCGAAACGATCGGTGCGCGCGATGCGCTCCTGTGGGACCGCGCCGGCGAGGTTATCGCCCAGCGCGTCATGGCACGCCTGGAGGAACAGGGCGAAGAACCCATCGTCCTTGTCAAGAACAACACGGACGGTAAGGGTGCCGCCTACGGCACCCACGAGAACTACCAGATGCCTCGTATCACGGACCTCGATGCGATCGTCCGAGGTCTCACGCCCTTCATGGTGACGCGTCCCGTCATTTGCGGGGCCGGCCGCGTCGGACGCGGGCAAAAGAGCGAGGTTCCCGGCTTCCAGATGTCCCAGCGAGCCGACTTCGTCGAAAACGAAGTCGGACTGGAGACCACCTTCAACCGTCCGATCATCAACACGCGCGACGAGCCGCATGCGAATCCGGCTCAGTTCCGCCGACTGCACGTGATCGGCGGAGACGGCAACATGTTCGATGTCTCGGCCTTCCTGCGTTTCGGAACGACGTCGCTCGTCCTGTGGGCAATCGAGCAGGGCACGGACCTGCGCTGGGATTCGATCGTCATGGACGATCCGGTGCAGGAAACCTGGAACGTGTCGCATCATCCCGACCTGGACTACAAGGTGACGACCGCGGGCGGCGCCTATACGGCGGCGGAGCTTCAGCAGGTGTACCTGGATCTGGTGCTCGACACTTTTGAAGAAACCGGAACGACGCCCACGGCGGCCGACCGCGAGATCCTCACCCTGTGGCAGTCGGTGGTTGATCGCATGCGCGCCGATCTTTTCTCGGTGGCGACCGAGGTCGAATGGGTGGGCAAGTACCAGCTTGTCAAGCGACAGAAGGAACGCGCCGGGATCGAGTGGACCGATCCGCGTCTGGCCGCCATCGACCTGCAGTGGGCTGACCTGCGTCTCAGCCACGGCCTCGTCTATCGACTCGCGAAGGCCGGCATGGTGCGCCGTCTCGTGTCCGATGAGGAGGTCGAGCGCGCCGCAGATGTGGCACCCACGAACACTCGCGCTCACGTCCGCGGATGGGCCGTCGCCCATCGACCCGACCTGGTGAAGGCGTCATGGACCTCGCTCGTCTTTGACCCGGGCGAGGGGGACCTTGTCCGATTCCCGCTTCCCGACGCACGCGATACATCTACTCGATGAACGACGACAGAAAGAAGAACGAATAATGTCGAATCAGATTTTTGCTGGTGGCCCGACCCCCGAAGACGACGCTCTCGAGGCGGCCGGCCAGGTTCAGGCTCGCACCTCGTCGATCGACTCCCTCCTCGACGAGATCGACTCCGTTCTCGAAACCAACGCCGAAGCGTTCGTCCAGGGCTTCGTCCAGAAGGGCGGCCAGTGACGTGAGGCGTCGAGTTTTCGGCATCGAAACGGAGTACGGGCTCACGGCCGCCTCCCCGAGCGGGGGCGCCCCGATGGATGCCGAGCACGCCGCCCGCCAGCTGTTCGAGCCGCTCCTGCATCAGGGGCGTTCGTCGAACCTGTTCCTGCGTAACGGCGGGCGCCTCTACCTCGACGTGGGCGCTCACCCAGAGTATGCGACTGCCGAGTGCGATCGTCTGGAGGATTTGCTCGAGCAGGATCGCGCTGGCGCCTCCATGCTTGCGGATCTGGCTGTCCAGGCAGACGAGGCCCTGGCCGAGCTCGGCTCAGACCTGCACCTGCATCTGTTCCGCAACAACCTGGACTCACAGGGCAACTCCTACGGCTGCCACGAGAACTACCTTCTCCATCGACGCCGCGACTTCCGTCAGGTCGCCGATGCGCTCGTCGCGTTCTTCGTGACGCGCCAGATCCTGGTCGGCAACGGGTGGATCAACACCGCTGCGGCATCTCCGCGCCTCCAGTTCTCCCAGCGCGCCGATCAGATGTGGGACGCTGTGTCCTCGGCGACCACACGCTCGCGTCCGATTATTAACACGCGCGACGAGGCCTGGCTGATTCCGGCGCATACCGACGCATGCATGTCATCGTCGGCGACACGAACGTCGCCGAGCCGACTACTGCGCTGAAAGTCGGGATGACCGAGCTCCTCATCCACGCGATCGAGGACGGGCTGCAGATCGAAGATCTGGCGCTCGCTGATCCGATGCGTGCGATCCGCGAGGTCAACTCGGATCTGTCTGGCTCAGCGCCCCTCGAGCTTGCCAATGGGCGCACGACCAGCGCCGTCGCGCTGCAACGAGAGATCCGCGAGCGCGTGCTCACCCGCATTCCCGTCGCGGATCTGGATCCGATGCGCGCCTACGTCGTCGACCTGTGGGGCCGAGGCATCGATGCCATCGCCAGCGGCGACTGGAGCAGCATCGACACCGAGCTCGACATCGCGATCAAGCACAAGCTCCTCACGTCGTACTGCGCGAGGAGTGGAGCGAGCCTTACTGATCCGCGCGTGGCGCGCCTCGAGCTGTCGTACTCCGATATCACCGCAGACGGCCTGTGGGAGCGAATGGAACGTGCGGGCCTCATGCGACGCCTCACGACCGCCGAAGGTGTCCGTCGCGCGCAAACGATCCCACCAGCGTCCACCCGCGCGAGTTTGCGCGGACGTATCATCGCAGCCGCCGAAGACGCCCGTGCCGACCTGAGCGTCGACTGGGTGCACGTGCGTCTCGACGAGTCTTCGACGATTCCGTTGTCCTTGCAGGATCCGTTAGCCACGACCGACCCGCGTGTCGACGCGCTCATCGCGCAGATCGACGCTCAGTCTCCTACGATTCCCGCATGAGCCCCGAGTCGCCGTCCACCGAGTCCCGTGCCGTTAGCCGCGCACGCAGATCCTCCCAGCGCGCGGCCGCGCGTGCGCAGCGCTCCCGCGGCACCTCACGTGCCGTTATCCTGCTGCGCGTTGTGCTTGCGGTGGTTCTCATCGCTGCGGGAGGCGGGCTTGCCTGGTGGGCGTTCCATCCCCGTCCCTCTGCAGACGAAGCGAGCGTGCCCGAAGCCGCCACGCAGTCGCCGAGCCTCGCACTCTTCGACCGAGTGACCGTGTCCGGCCGCGTTGGTGCGACACCGACCATCGAGATCAAGGCACCGCTGGAGATCGACGGTTTCAAAGCGCGCGTGCTCGAGGAAGGCAGCGGTCGCGAGATCACCGAAGGCTCACCCGTTCTCGTCTCCGTCACCGCTTTCGACGGAACCAATGGACGCATGCTCTCCGAATCTGGCCGTCCTCAGATGAGCCTCGGCATCGTCGGCTCCGGCCAGATCGATGACGACCTTTCGCGTCTGGTGACCGGCAAGCGCGAGGGGACACGTGTGCTCGCATTCCGTTCCATCACGATGGGCGACGGATCGCCGAACACCATCGAAGTCGACGTCGTCGATATTCTTCCGTCGATCGCAACCGGCACGTCGGTCGACGCCAGCGTCGGCCCAATGAGCGTCGAGATGAGCCCGGACGGGCCGATCATCAGCCACATTGACACACTTCCCGGCGGCGTCACGACCCAGACCCTCATCAAGGGTGACGGGGTGCAGGTCCACGAAGGCGACCGGGTCGTCGCCCAGTTCACGGTTCTCGGCTGGACCGATGGCACCGTACGTGTGTCCACGTGGGAGACCGGCGTGCCCGAGGTCATTAATCTGGGGACGGCAATGAAGGGTCTGGCGACGGCTCTCGTTGACCAGAAGGTGGGGTCGCGACTCGCCATCACGATCCCTCCGGACCTGGCCGCCGGTGACGACACGCTGTGCGTCGTCATCGACATTCTTGGGACAGAACCCGGTGCCCCTACGAACGGGGATCAGACGCCTCAGTCGTGACCGTTCAGCTCGTGAGAGCCGTTTCGCACAAGGCTTGTCGCTTGTGGGACACTGGGAGTCATGCTGAGATGGATGACCGCCGGTGAATCGCACGGACCCGCACTGCTCGCAACGATCGAGGGGTTGCCTTCCGGTTTGCATGTGACGACCGAGGACCTGCGCCGCGGCCTCGCGCGCCGGCGCCTCGGGTATGGCCGCGGCGCGCGCCAGAAGTTCGAGGCCGACGAGGTGTCGATCCTGGCCGGTGTGCGTCATGGAGTCACAACCGGTGCCCCGGTGGCTATCCGCATTGGTAACTCCGAGTGGCCCAAGTGGGAGACGGTGATGAGTGCCGATCCGGTCGATCCGTCGGCGCTTCTCATCGATGCGGGAACGGGGGACGAGCGCGAGATCGCTCGTAATCGACCGCTGACGAGGCCTCGACCCGGTCACGCGGATCTTCCCGGCATGCTGTCCTACGACCTGTCCGAGGCACGCCCTGTTCTTGAACGCGCCAGCGCCCGCGAGACCGCCGCGCGGGTTGCACTCGGTGTGCTCGCCGAAGCTCTCCTGGATCAGGTCGCGGGCGTTCGTCTCGTGTCCCACGTCGTCTCTGTCGGAGCGCACAGTGCCACGGCCTCGTCGACTCCCATGCCCGACGACGAAGCGGCACTGTGCGAGGCCTCGATGCGCACGCTTGATCCGGGCGATAACGCCCACTTCGAGGCGGCCGTCGACGGTGCCAAGCAGGCGGGCGACACAATTGGCGGCGTCGCCGAAGTTATCGCATACGACGTTCCGGTCGGCTTGGGTACTCACGTGACCGCTCGCGAGCGCCTCGATGCGCGCCTGGCGGCCGCCCTCATGTCGATCCAGTCCGTCAAGGGCGTTGAAATCGGAGACGGTTTCGCGCAGGCCGCGCTGCTCGGCTCAGCGGCCCACGACGAGATCGTGCGGGGCGAGGACGGTCATCTCACTCGTACGTCTAACCACGCCGGAGGCATCGAAGGCGGCACCTCCAACGGCGCGCCGATCGTCGCGCGTGCCGCTTTCAAGCCGATCTCGACCGTTCCGCACGCGCTGCGCAGCGTCGACCTCGCAACGGGCGAGGAGGCCGTGGGCTTGCACCAGCGCTCCGACACCTGCCAGGTCGTGCCCGGCGCAGTGATCGCCGAGGCCGAGGTGGCCCTCGTGCTCGCGGACGCCCTGTCGGATCACGCGGGCGGTCGATCGGTTGGCGAGATGCGCAGGAATCTTCAGGCTTACCTCGCGGCGGTGGGGGAGCGCGCATGAGTGCTCAGGGGCCCGTCGTTCTCGTGGGCTTGCCCGGTGCGGGCAAGTCCAAGGTCGGACGGCTCCTGGCCGAGCGTCTCGGTGTCGCCCACATCGACACCGATGCGCTGATCGTCGAGCGCGAGGGCCGTCCGATTGCCGATATTTTCGCTTCCGACGGAGAAGCCGCATTTCGGCTGATAGAGACCGCAGCAGTCGCCGATGCACTCGCGCACGAGGCAGTCGTGTCCCTGGGTGGGGGAGCGGCGGCAACTCCCGCAGTTCGGGAGCTCCTCTCTGGGCACACGGTTGTCTACATTGATGCTCCCCACGAGGAGCTCGTTCGTCGCACCGCCTCGAAGACGCATCGGCCGCTGCTGGCCGAGGATCCGTCCGGGACGCTCGCGCGTCTGCGCACCGAGCGCGAGCCACACTACCGAGCCGTCGCCACCATTGTTGTCGAGTCTGGACCCGGCCCCGTCGACGACGTCGTCACCGCCATCGCCCTGCAGTTGGAGCACTCATGAGCACGATTATCCGCGTCACCGGAGAACACCCCTCAACCATCACGGTCGGACACGGGCTTGGCTTCGAGCCGATCCGTGAGGCCCTCGATGAGGCCGCGACCAAGGTGCTCATCATTCACGCGCGGCCTCTTTCTCACCGTGCCGAGGCCCTGGCACAGTACCTGCGTGAGCAGGGCATCGACGCATCAACTGCTGATCATCCCGATGCCGAGGCAGGAAAGTCCATCGACGTCGTTGCATCCCTGTGGGATGAGTGCGGGCGCCTTCAGCTCGGGCGTAAAGACGCGATCATCGCCATGGGTGGGGGAGCAACCACCGACATGGCTGGTTTCGTTGCTGCCACGTGGCTACGCGGCATCACCCTCATCAACGTTCCCACCACTCTCCTCGCCATGGTTGACGCGGCCGTTGGCGGTAAAGACGGGAATCAACACGTCGGTCGGAAAGAACCTCGTCGGTTCGTTCTACCCGGCAACGTCCGTGGTTGCCGATATGGATCTCCTCGAGAGCCTCCCGACGCCCGATCTGGCGGCCGGCGTGGCCGAAGTCATCAAGTGCGGTTTCATCGCCGACCCCGAGATCCTGCGCATCGTCGAGGAGACCGAACCGAGCGAGCTCCTCCAATCGAACAGCCAGCAGCTCGCAGAGATCACGACCCGCGCGATCGCCGTGAAGGCCCGCGTTGTGTCGGCCGACCTGACGGAGGGCGGCCTGCGCGAGATCCTCAACTACGGACACACGCTCGCACACGCGATTGAGCGGGCGAACGACTACACCTGGCGCCACGGCGATGCGGTCGCAGTTGGATGTTGTTTCGCCGCGCGTTTGGCCCAAGCGAGGGGCCTGCTCAGCGCTGACGATGTTGCCCGCCACGACCAGCTCTTCTCCCGCGTCGGACTGCCCATCCGCTACGAGGGAAGCACTCTCGACGAGCTCACACATATCATGCTCTCCGACAAGAAAGTGCGACGCGGAGTCCTGCGGTTCGTCCTCCTTGACGGCATCGTGAACCCGGGGACGGTCTCCGTCGATCCGCAGGAGCTGGCAGCTCCGGCCTCACAGATTGGCATTTGCGCATGAGCCTCATCGTGTTGATCGGAGTCACGGGCTGCGGCAAAACCATCGTTGGACGCGAGCTTTCTCGTCGCTACGAACTTCCGCTCTACGAGGTCGACGAGGCCGTCGAAGAACGCCTGGGCGCACCTATGCGCACGCTCGTGGTCGGACGCGACCCGCGCCTGGCCGCCACAGCGCGCGAAGAAGCCGCGCGTCTCCTCAGCCTCGACGAGGGCATTGTCACGCTCGGTGCCTCTGCGCCGCTCGACCCAGCCACTGCCTCGTCGATCGAGCGGGCGCGCGCAAACGGCGCGTTCGTCATTGAACTTAGCGCCGACCTTTCCGCGGTATCACGCCGAGAAGGCCTCGGCGCTCCGCGCTCGGTCGGCCTCGGTGCACCCCGCGCCGTGCTCACCCAGCTGATGAAACAAGCGCGCGAGGTATACGCCTCCGTGGCCGACACAACAGTCGATACGAGTGCGCGCACCCCGCAAGAAGTCGCGGATTTGGTCGCACGCGCGTGTAAACTGACCCCTGATTACTGATTCCTTCTCAAGTGAGGTACCCCTGTGGCAACGACCAATGATCTGAAGAACGGCCTGGTTATGGTCATCGACGGCCAGCTCTGGCAGGTTGTCGAATTCCAGCACGTGAAGCCCGGCAAGGGCCCGGCCTTCGTGCGCACCAAGATCAAGAACGTCCTGTCCGGCAAGACCGTTGACAAGACCTTCAACGCGGGCCTGAAGATCGAGACCGCGACCGTCGACCGTCGCGACATGACGTACCTGTACCAGGACGGCACCGACTACGTCTTCATGGATCAGTCCACCTACGAGCAGATCAACGTTCCCCGCCGAGACCGTGGGCGACGCCCGCAACTTCATGGTGGAGAACCAGGACGTTATCGTCTCCCAGCACGACGGCACCGTCCTGTTTGTCGAGCTGCCCGCCACCGTCGTCCTGACGATCACGCACACGGAGCCCTGGCCTGCAGGGCGACCGTTCCTCCGCCGGCACCAAGCCCGCGACCCTCGAGACCGGCTACGAGATCCAGGTTCCCCTCTTCATGGAGGAAGGCACCCGCGTCAAGGTTGACACCCGCGACGGCTCGTACTCGGGTCGCGTGACCGAGTAATGTCGAAGCAGCACCGCTTCACCTCGCGCACCAAGGCCCGCAAGCGCGCGGCCGACGTCGTTTACGAGGCCGACCAGCGCGGCATGGGGTCCAACCCCGACGTGCTGCGCGACCTCCTGCGCGAGCGCCGCGTCATTACCGCGGCCCAGACTCCGCTCCCGGAGTTCTCGATCCAGATCATCGCCGGCGTGGCGGACAATCTGCGTCGCATCGACTCGCTGATCTCGGCGCATGCTCGCGTGCCCGGCTTGGATCGCATCGCTGCCGTCGACCTCGCGGTCATGCGCGTGGCGGTGTGGGAGATGCTCGAAAACGACGAGGTGTCGCCGATCATCGTCATCGACGAGGCCATTTCGATCGTTCGATCGATCTCGACCGATACGTCGCCGTCGTTCGTGAACGCGGTTCTCGACGCGATCCGTAAGGATCTCGCGTCCCCCGCGTGGTCGCGTCGCAGCTCCGAGGAAGAGGACGCCCGAGCTTCCGATGAGGCCGAGTCGTCGTCTGACGATGAGCTGCCCGCGCAGGAAGCGCCCGCACGCTCTCTGCCCGCCGGTGCCAAGCCACTGGATGGCGGCAGCGTCGAAGACGAGCTCGACGAACTCCTTGAAGAGTACTGAGCGCTCGCTTCATACTGATGGTGAAGGCCGACTCTCTCGCATGAGAGTCGGCCTTCACCATGTCATGAGGCTGTGTCACAGAGACAGGCGCGTCGTACGCACGTCCCAGAACTCCGGGCCATCAACGATGACCTCAAAAGTCCACTCGCCGGGCAGCTGTGCGATCTGCGCGAGCAGCGGGCGAGGCAGGTGCGGTGCGCGGATGATGAAGGACTCACCGGCGTTCATCGACTGGGCAGCACCGAGAACGGCCGCATGGCGCAGACGGTGGGGGATAGCGGTCGCATCAATGGTCGGCACGGCAACGTCGTGTTCGCCGCAGCCGCAGCCGCCACCACGGACCTCGGGGTGGGGAAGCTGTTCGATCGTCATAGTGTGGCCTTTCTTTAGTGAAGTCTCTTCGGCGCCGACGGCGCAGATTGAATTTTACCGGCTTCACCCCTTTCATTGCATTGTCAAAGGGCTCGCATTCTGGCATGAAAGACGTGGTACCCGGTAGGGGTATCGCCTTATACCCCTACCGGGTATGGTTCGCACAGCTTTCTTGACACCGCAGCCTTCTCGTCGCATGTCAAGCAATGACCAACAGCTCGACACCGATTTCACACATGACCATTCCACGTGGGCTTTCACACGTGGAGGCGTCACACTCACGTCTGATCAGGAGCGTAGGATGGACGTACGACAGATCCTTTAATGACCGTCCCGTGAGGCGGGGAAGGAGTACGCGTGGCCGAAGTGCACGCAGATCGCGCATCGCGCGGCAAAGAAGTATTGGGAATTGGCGACGTCGCACGCTCCCTGACACGCATCGCCTATGAGATCGTCGAACGCAACGGTGGCAGCGATAATCTCGTGATCGCAGGCATCCCCACTCGTGGCGCGACGTTGGCACGCCGCCTCGTCAATCGCATCCGCGAAGTTTCCGGCACCTACGCGGAACTCGCAATCATCGACACCACGATGTACCGCGACGACCTGGCCTCTCAGCCCCTGAGGGCTTCCGAAAGAGACTCTGGTTCCTCGCACTGGGATTAACGGCAAGACGGTCGTCCTCGTCGACGACGTGCTGTACACCGGCCGCACCATCAAGGCTGCGCTCGACGCTCTCACTCGTATCGGTCGCCCCGCGGCCGTTCAGCTCGCAGTCCTCGTCGACCGAGGCCATCGCGAGCTTCCGATTCGCCCGGATTACGTCGGTAAGAACCTGCCGACCTCCCGCGACGAAATTGTCACCATTCTGCTCGACGAAACAGACGGGCGCGATGGCGTCCTTCTCGGGAAAGGCCTGTAAACGATGAGCCTGAGCCATCTCATTTCGATCCGTGACCTGACGCGCGAGGAGGCGATTCTGATCCTCGACACAGCGGAGCAGATGGCCGCCACTCAGCGCCACGGCGTGAAGAAGCTTCCGACGCTTCAGGGCAAGACTGTCGTCAACCTCTTCTTTGAGGATTCGACGCGAACCCGCATCTCTTTTGAGACCGCCGCCAAGCGCCTGAGCGCCGACGTCATTAACTTCCAGTCTCGCGGCTCCTCCGTCTCCAAGGGCGAGTCCCTCAAGGACACCGCGCTCACGCTGGAGGCCATGGGCGCGGACGCGGTCATCGTGCGCCACTCCTCGTCGGGTGCGGCACACCGTCTCGCGCACGCCGGCTGGATGAACCTGCCGGTCCTCAACGCAGGCGACGGCACCCACCAGCATCCGACGCAGGCACTCCTTGACGCGATGACGCTGCGCCGCCACTATGCGCCGTCGCTCGGCAACGACGGAACACCCGCCCCCGGCTCCGGCCTCGACGGTGCCCACGTCATTATCGTCGGCGACGTCCTCCACTCGCGCGTGGCGCGCTCCAACGTCGATCTCCTGACGCTCCTGGGTGCCCGCGTCACCCTTGTCGCGCCCCCGACACTCCTGCCGATCGGCGTCCAGACCTGGAACTGCGACACCTCCTACAACTTCGACGAGGCCCTGGCGACCGGTCCCAACGCGGTCATGATGCTGCGCGTGCAGCGCGAGCGCATGTCGAGCGCGGGCGGCGGTTTCTTCCCCTCACCCGGCGCCTACCACGCGGAGTACGGCCTCACCCCCGCGCGCTTCGCTACGCTGCCGCCCAGCGCTGTCGTCATGCATCCCGGCCCGATGAACCGAGGCCTTGAAATCTGCGCTGACGCAGCCGACGCAGACCAATCTGTCATCGTCGAACAGGTGTCGAACGGTGTGTGCATCCGCATGGCCGCCCTCTACCTGCTCCTCGCATCGGAAGGACACAGCAATGACTGAACAGAACCCGTGACATCCTGATCACCGGCGCCTCGCTGCTCGGCGGCGAAGCCACCGACATTGCGCTCTCCGGTGGCACAATCGTCGCGATCGGTGCCGACGCCCGCGACGCCGTACGCGACCCGCGCGTCATCGACGCGGAAGGCCTCATCGCTCTGCCCGGCCTCGTCGACATTCACACCCACCTGCGCCAGCCGGGCGGGGAGGACGCCGAGACCGTCTTCACCGGCACGCGCGCGGCTGCCGTCGGCGGCTACACGGCAGTGCACGCGATGGCCAACACGACGCCCACGCAGGACACCGCGGCCATCGTCGACCAGGTGCTTCGGCTGGGCGAGGAGGCCGACTGGGTCGAGGTGCGTCCCGTCGGTGCCGTCACCAAGGGCTTGGAAGGCAAGCACCTCGCATCGCTCGGCTCGATGGCCCGTTCGCGCTCACAGGTCCGCGTCTTCTCCGACGACGGCAAGTGCGTGTCCGATCCCGTCCTCATGCGCCGCGCCCTCGAATATGTCAAGGGCTTCGGCGGCGTGATCGCCCAGCACAGCCAGGATCCCGCCCTCACCGAGGGCGCTCAGATGAACGAATCGACGCTGTCCGGCGAGCTCGGCCTGGCCGGTTGGCCCGCCGTCGCCGAAGAGGCAATCATCGCCCGCGACATCCTGCTCGCCAAGCACGTCGGCTCACGCCTGCACGTGTGTCATCTGTCGACCGCGGGCTCGGTCGACCTCGTGCGCTGGGGCAAGGCGCAGGGCGTCGACATCACGGCCGAGGCCACACCTCACCACCTGCTCCTGACCGAACAGCTGGCCGCCACCTACGACCCGCTCTACAAGGTGAACCCGCCGTTGCGCCGCGCCGAGGACGTCGAAGCAGTGCGTGAGGGTCTGGCCGACGGCACGATTGACTGCATCGGCACGGACCATGCGCCGCATCCCCTCGAGATGAAGGACTGCGAGTGGCAGGCCGGCGCATTTGGTATGACCGGCCTGGAGACGGCGCTGCCGATCATCATCGAGACGATGGTGAACACGGGCCGTATGGACTGGGCAGACGTCGCCCGCGTGATGTCGACGGCTCCCGCCCAGATCGGCCGCGTGGAATCGCAGGGCCAGGGCCTCGTCGTTGCGCCCCCCGCACACGTGACCCTCGTGGACGCCACCGTCCGCGTGACGGTCGACCCGGCCAAGCAGTGGACGCGCTCCACGAACTGCCCCTTCCGCGGTATGGAACTGCCCGGACAGGTGCGCTACACGATTTTTGGCGGCGTCCCCACGGTCGTCGATGCCGCCCCGGTTGCTAAGGAGGACCGATGACCACGTCCGATATCGCTCTGCTCGTCCTGGAGGACGGCACCGTTTTCATGGGCCGCGCGTGGGGCGCGAGGGGCCGCACGCTCGGCGAAATCGTGTTCTCGACCGGCATGACCGGCTACCAGGAGACGCTCACCGACCCGTCGTACCACCGCCAGATCGTCGTCATGACGGCCCCGCACATCGGTAACACCGGCGTCAATGACGAGGACCCTGAGTCCTCGCGAATCTGGGTTGCGGGCTTCGTCGTGCGAGACGCCGCCCGCCGCGCCTCTAACTGGCGCTCGCGCCGCGAGCTGGAGGACGAGCTGATCTCTCAGGGCATCGTCGGCATCGCGGACGTCGACACGCGTGCGATCACCCGCCACATCCGCGAGCGCGGTGCCATGCGCGCCGGCATCTTCTCGGGTGATGCGCTGCCCGTGGGCGCGCAGTACCTGGGTGACGAGGCCGTGGCCTCCCTCGTGCGCATCGTCGCCGAGTCGCCCGCGATGAGCGGGCAGGCATTGGCCGCTGAGGTGTCGACGGACGAAACCTACGTGGTGGAGCCTCTCGGCGACTTCGAGGGCAAGGAGCCCATCGCGCGCGTCGTTGCAGTCGACCTCGGTATCAAGTCGCGCACGCCCTACCACCTGGCCGCGCGCGGAGTGCGCGTCTACGTGGTGCCTTCCACCGTGTCCTTCGCCGATATCGAGGCACTCAAGCCGGACGGCGTCTTCTTCTCCAACGGCCCCGGCGACCCGTCGACGGCCTACCGCGAAATCGGCGTGCTGCGCGCTGTCCTGGACGCGGGCATCCCATACTTCGGCATCTGCTTTGGGCACCAGCTCTTTGGCCGCGCCCTCGGCTACGGCACCTACAAGCTGGACTATGGTCACCGTGGCATCAACCAGCCGGTGAAGGACGTGGCCACAGGCCGCGTGGAGATCACCGCTCACAACCACGGCTTCGCGGTGGACGCCCCGGTGGGGGAGCCCTCGATCGCTCCCTTCGAATCGGGACGCTACGGGCGCGTCGAGGTCTCCCACGTCGGCCTCAACGATGGCGTCGTCGAGGGCCTGCGCGCCCTGGACATTCCCGCCTTCTCCGTCCAGTACCACCCCGAGGCAGCTGCAGGCCCGCATGACGGCGAGCTGCTCTTCGATCGTTTTATTTCCCTGATGAGTGCCGCTAAGGAGACCCACTGATGCCCCGCAGGAACGATCTGTCGTCCGTCCTCGTCATCGGATCGGGCCCCATTGTCATCGGCCAGGCGTGCGAGTTCGACTACTCGGGCACGCAGGCATGCCGCGTGCTGAAGGAGGAGGGCCTGCGCGTCATCCTCGTTAACTCCAACCCGGCGACCATCATGACCGACCCGGGCATCGCCGACGCCACCTACGTCGAGCCGATCACCCCGGAGGTCGTGGCCTCGATCATCGAGAAGGAGCGCCCCGACGCGCTGCTGCCCACGCTGGGCGGCCAGACGGCGCTGAACACGGCCGTCGCGCTGTCGGAAATGGGCGTTCTCGAGCGTTTCAACGTCGAGCTGATCGGCGCGTCCATCGACGCGATTCGCGCCGGTGAGGACCGCGAGGAGTTCAAGGAGATCGTTGAGCGCTCCGGCGCCGAGGTCGCCCGTTCCTTCATCGCCCACACGATGGAGGAGTGCCACGCGGCCGCCGCCGAGCTTGGCTACCCCCTCGTCGTTCGCCCCTCCTTCACGATGGGTGGCCTCGGCTCCGGTTTTGCTTACAACCCCGAAGACCTCGAGCGCATCGCCGGCCAGGGCCTGGCAGCCTCGATCACGACCGAGGTCCTCCTCGAGGAGTCGATCCTCGGCTGGAAGGAATACGAGCTCGAGCTCATGCGCGACAAGGCGGACAACGTCGTCGTCGTGTGTTCGATTGAGAACGTCGACCCGGTCGGCGTGCACACGGGTGACTCGATCACCGTCGCTCCGGCGCTGACCCTCACCGACCGCGAGATGCAGCGCCTGCGCGACATCGGCATCGCCGTCATCCGCGCCGTGGGCGTGGACACCGGCGGCTGTAACATCCAGTTCGCGATCCACCCCGAGACGGGCCGCATCATCGTCATCGAGATGAATCCGCGCGTGTCGCGTTCGTCCGCGCTGGCCTCAAAGGCGACGGGCTTCCCGATCGCGAAGATCGCCGCACGCCTCGCCACCGGCTACACGCTCGACGAGATCCCGAACGACATCACGGGTTCGACCCCGGCCTCGTTCGAGCCGACGCTCGACTACGTCGTCGTCAAGGTCCCGCGCTTCACCTTCGAGAAGTTCCCGGCCGCCGATCCGACCCTCACGACCTCGATGAAGGCCGTGGGCGAGGCCATGGCGATCGGCCGCTCCTACACCGAGGCGCTGCAAAAGGCCCTGCGCTCGATCGATAAGGGCGGCGTGCAGTTCCACTGGGACGGCGAAGCACCCACCCCCGAGGAGACCCGCGCGCTCGTCGAGGCTGCAGGAGTCGGCACCGAGGGCCGCCTCGTCCAGGTCCAGCAGGCTATTCGTGGCGGCGCGACGCTTGAGGAACTGTTTGAGTCGACCAAGATCGACCCGTGGTTCCTCGACCAGATGTTTCTCCTCGACGAGGTCGCGACCCGCATTCGCGAGGCCGAGGCTCTCACGGGCGACGTTCTGGCCGAGGCGAAGCGTCACGGCTTCTCCGACCGCCAGATCGCTGCCATGCGTGGCCTGTCCGAGGACACGGTGCGCGAAGTTCGTGGTGCCTTCGGCATCCACCCCGTCTTCAAGACGGTCGACACCTGCGCCGCCGAGTTCGCGGCCCGCACCCCCTACCATTACTCGACCTACGACCAGGAGAACGAGGTCCGTCCGCGCGAGCGCGAGGCCGTCATCATCCTGGGTGCCGGTCCCAACCGAATCGGTCAGGGTATCGAGTTCGACTACTCGTGCGTGCACGCGGCCATGTCCCTGCGCGATCACTACGAGACCATCATGGTCAACTGCAACCCCGAGACGGTGTCGACCGACTACGACATTTCCGACCGCCTCTACTTCGAGCCTCTCACGCTCGAGGACGTCCTGGAGATTTACCGCGCCGAGTGCGCGGCTGGCCCCGTCAAGGGCATGATCGTCCAGCTCGGTGGCCAGACCCCGCTGTCGCTCGCCGCCGATCTCGAGCGCGCCGGCGTGCCGATCCTGGGCACCAGCCCGCGCGCCATCGACCTGGCCGAGGACCGCGAGGAGTTCGGCAAGGTTCTCGAGGCCGCTCATTGCCCGGCACCCGCACACGACACCGCGAACACGCCCGAGCAGGTCATCACCGTGGCCGAGCAGGTCGGCTACCCGGTTCTCGTTCGTCCCTCCTTCGTGCTGGGTGGTCGCGGCATGGCGATCATCAACGACGAACCGGCGCTGCGCGAGTACCTCGCGAGCCATGACTCCGAGCTGCTGTTCTCGCGCGGACCGCTCCTCATCGACCGCTTCCTGGACGCCGCCATCGAGATCGACGTCGACGCCCTGTACGACGGCGAAGAGCTCTTCATGGGCGCGATCATGGAGCACATCGAGGAGGCTGGCATCCACTCAGGTGACTCCTCCTGCGTGCTGCCTCCCATGACGCTGTCCGCGCGCGAACTCGAACGCATCACGGCCTCCACCGAGGCGATCGCGCGTGGCGTCGGCGTTCGCGGCCTGATCAACATTCAGTTCGCCCTGCTCTCCGACACCCTCTATGTCATCGAGGCAAACCCGCGTGCCTCGCGTACCGTTCCCTTCGCGTCGAAGGCAACGGGCGTCCAGCTGGCAAAGGCCGCCGCTCTCATTCAGGTGGGCGCGACGATCGCCTCCCTGCGCGAGCAGGGGCTGCTACCCACCCATGACGCCCGCGAGATTCACGACGGTGGCTCGATCGCCGTGAAGGCTGCCGTCCTGCCGTTCAAGCGGTTCCGCACGGCTGGCGGCGAAATCGTCGACACCGTTCTCGGTCCCGAGATGCGCTCGACCGGTGAGGTCATGGGCATCGACCGCGACTTCCCGACGGCATTCGCCAAGGCCCAACTCGGCGCTTCGACCGACATGCCGACGTCGGGCACCGTCTTCATTTCGATTGCGGACACCGATAAGCGAGCGATCGTTCTACCGGCCGCCCGTATGCACGAGATGGGCTTCAAGATCCTCGCGACCTCAGGAACGGCATCGGTCCTGCGCCGCAATGGCATCGAAGCCCAGGCTGTTCGTAAGTCGTCCGAGGGCCGTGGAGACGGCGGCGAGCCGACGGTCGTCGACCTCATCAACGACGGCTCGATCGACATGGTCGTCAACACCCCTCAGCGCAGCGCCCCGCGTAATGACGGCTATCAGATCCGTACCGCTGCAGCCTCGCAGGACCGCCCTGCGGTGACCACGCTGCAGGCGTTCAACGCGATGGTGCAGGCCATCGAAGTCCGTATGCGCGGGGCCTACTCCGTGCGCTCGTTGCAGGAATGGGATTCCATTCGATCGGAGGAAACACGATGACAACTTCCGCAATCAAGCGTGCCGCCTCAGCTGGCTTCGGCGACCGTCTGTACGCCGCCATGCGCGCCTACGGCCCCGTGTGCGTAGGGCATCGATCCCCACGCGTCTCTCTTGCAAGAATGGGGACTTGACGACGACGCGAACGGTGTGCGAGAGTTCTCCCTTCGAGTCATCGAGGCGCTCGGTGGTCGCGTCGCCGCCTTCAAGCCTCAGGCCGCGTTCTTCGAACGGCACGGCTCTCGAGGCGTCGCCGTCCTCGAGGAGGTCATCGCTGCCTGCCGCGAAGTCGGCACGCTGTGCATTGTGGATGCTAAGCGCGGTGACATCGGCTCGACGATGGACGGCTATGCACAGGCGTTCTTGTCGGACGCCTCCCCGCTTGCCGGTGATGCAGTCACGCTCTCGCCCTACCTCGGCGTCGGATCGCTGACCCCCGCCCTCGAGTTGGCACGACAGACCGGAAGGGGAGTGTTCGTTCTCGCCCTCACATCGAACCCCGAAGGTGCCTCCGTTCAGCACGCCCGCGGCGAGGATGGAACCAGCGTTGCGGGGCGGATCGTGTCCCAACTGGCGGACTTTAACAGCCGGTGTGACCAACAACACCTCGGACCTGCTGGCATCGTCGTGGGAGCCACCGTGGGCGACGCAGTCAAGCGTTTGGGCATCGATCTCGCCTCGCTCAATGGCGCTTTTTTGGCTCCAGGAGTGGGCGCACAGGGCGCTGGACCGGCGCAGGTCAGGGAGGTTTTCGCCGGAGCCGAAGACGCTGTCCTCGCCTCGTCCTCTCGAGCAATCCTGCGTTCCGGCCCGAGCATCGCCGGCCTCCGAGATGCCTATCGTGCAACGGTCGATTCGCTGCAATAATCTGCTGTGTTACTAAAAGAGCAGCGTTTTGGTCTGGCACTAGCGGTCTGGAAGGTGACATAGTTTATTTACCGAAGATCCCAACGGAGGAGATGATCAGAATGGCACTACCTGATCTCACGCCAGAACAGAGGGCACAGGCCCTCGAAAAGGCAACACAGGCACGGAGGCGTCGCGCCGAAGTGAAGAACGCGCTTAAGGCGCGCTCGATGAACCTGTCGGAGGTTTTGGAACTCGCTGATTCAGACGAAGCCGTGGCGAAGATGAAGGTCGTTTCGCTGCTGGAGTCGCTGCCGCGCGTCGGCACGAACACGGCTGCCGTGCTGATGGACGAGTACAAGATCGCCCAGAGCAGGCGCGTGCGTGGCCTCGGCCCCGTCCAGCGGAAGGCGCTCGTCGAGCGTTTCGGCTGACGCGGTCAAGCGTGGCACACTTGAGTCATGACAAAGGCTCAACTGACTGTCCTCGCTGGCCCTACAGCCGTTGGAAAGGGAACTGTTGTCGCTGCGCTGACGAAGCGCTTTCCGACGCTTAACGTGTCGATCTCGGCAACAACTCGCGATCCTCGACCCGGTGAATTGAACGGCGTCCACTACTACTTTGTTTCCACTCAAGAATTCGATGCAATGATCGAACGTGGAGACATGTTGGAGTGGGCGCTTGTTCATGGAAAAAACAAGTACGGAACGCCTCGCGGACCCGTCGATGAAGCCCTCGCCGCTGGCAAGCCCGTGCTCCTTGAGATCGATCTGGCCGGCGCGCGTCAGGTCCGCACCACCAGGCCCGACGCGCAGTTCATTTTCCTCGCTCCACCTTCGTGGGAGGAGCTTGAGCGTCGCCTTATCGGGCGCGGCACCGAAAGCCCCGAGGAACAGGCACGTCGCCTGGCTACCGCCCGCGTTGAGCTGGAGGCTGCCTCGGAGTTTGACCATGTTGTGATCAACGACGACGTGGAGCGCGCGGTGGATGAGCTGGCTCGGCTCATTGGCCTGGAGTAGTATCTATCTGAATCCGCCACTGAGAGGAATACACGCATGTCCGGAATTGTTGCCCAGCCCGTGGGCATCACGTCCCCGCCCATTGACAATCTGCTGGAGCACGTCGATTCCAAGTACGCGCTGGTTATCTTCGCTGCGAAGCGCGCACGCCAGATTAACTCTTACAATCTGCAGCTTCAGCAGAACATGATCCAGTTCGTGGGTCCGGTCGTCGACGTGCAGCCGGATGAGAAGCCGCTGGCTGTTTCCCTGCGCGAGATCAACGAAGGCCTCCTATCGCTCGAAGCTAACCCCGAGGCCTGACATGGCAACGATCGTCGTCGGTGTGACCGGCGGCGTCGCAGCCTTTAAAGCACCCATCGTGGTCCGCGAGTGTCAACGCGCGGGCCACGACGTGTATGTCGCTGCGACGCGCGCGTCATTGGATTTCGTTGGCCGCTCCACGTGGGAGGGCATCACGTCCCGCCCGGTCGCTGTGGATATCGCGGGGGAGGGGCGCGCCGAGCACGTGGAGCTTGCTCGCGTCGCAGACCTCATCATCGTCGTTCCCGCGACCGCTAATTCTTTGGCGCGCCTCGCCGCCGGTTTCGCCGACGACATGGTCTCGCTGACGGTTCTCGCGTCTGACGCGCCGGTTGTTGTTGCCCCCGCGATGCACTCCAACATGTGGCTGGCACCGGCCACGCAGGCGAACGTCAAGACGCTTCGCGAGCGCGGTGTGCACGTCATCGATCCCGCGTCTGGCGCGCTCGGTTCTGGCGACAGCGGTGTCGGCCGTCTTCCTGAACCCGAGGAGATCGCTCGGGTAGCTCTCGAGCTGCTCGATTCTCGCAACCAGTCATTGCAGGTGCTCGCTGGCCGCACGGTCGTTGTCACCGCTGGCGGGACGCGCGAACCCATCGATCCGGTCCGTTTTTTGGGCAATCAGTCATCCGGCCGTCAGGGACTGGCGATTGCGTCGGCAGCGGCGCGAGCCGGCGCCTCCGTCCGTGTGATCGCCGCCAACATCGAGTCGGCTCTCCTCGAAGCGCTTCCGACGGGCGTGCAGGTCACTCGCGTGGGCAGTGCCCTGCAGATGCGCGAGGCTTTGATCGATCAGGTGGCCGACGCCGATGCTCTCGTTATGACGGCAGCCGTTGCGGACTTTCGGCCCGAGGCCACCTCGGAGTCGAAGATGAAGAAGGACCCATCAACCGAGGATGCTCCGACGATCCGCCTGGTTCGTAACCCCGATATCCTCGCTGAAGTCGCGCACGGCGACCAGCGCCCGCCCCTCGTCGTCGGTTTCGCCGCGGAGACCGGCACCGACGAGGAGATTCTCGCCTACGGCGCTGACAAGGCTGCTCGAAAAGGTGCAGATTTCATTTGTTTGAACCGGGTGGGGGAGAGCGTCGGATTTGGCGACGTGCCCAACGATATTCGCCTCCTCGATGCAAGCGGCCACATCGCGGGCCGTTACGTCGGCTCAAAGGATGAGGTTGCCGCTGGTCTTGTCGGCCATATGGCTTCATTCCTTGATAATCTAAAGCGGTGAGTCAACAGCTTTTTTCTTCTGAGTCCGTTACTGAAGGTCACCCCGACAAGGTCTGTGACCGTATCTCCGATGCGATCCTCGACGCGCTGCTCGCCGCCGACCCCCACTCGCGCGTTGCCGTCGAGACGATGGCGGCCACCGGCCTCATCCACATCGCCGGTGAGGTGACGACCGAGGCGTACGTTGAGATTCCTGAGATTGTGCGTCGCGAGATTCTTTCGATTGGCTACGACTCGTCGCGCGTTGGCTTCGACGGTGCCTCCTGCGGCGTTTCCGTATCGCTGGACGGCCAGAGCCCCGACATCGCCGGCGGCGTTGATGAAGCCATTGAAGTGCGCGGCACCCAGGGCGGTGACCCGCGCGACCGTCTCGGCGCCGGCGACCAGGGCATCATGTTCGGCTACGCTTCTTCGGATACCCCGGATCTCATGCCCGCCCCCATCTGGCTGGCACACCGCCTCGCAAAGCGTCTGACTGACGTTCGCAAGCAGGGCATCGTTGAAGGGCTGCGTCCCGACGGCAAGACTCAGGTGACCCTCGCGTACGAAGACGGTCGGCCGGTGGGTATCGACACGATCGTCGTGTCCACCCAGCACGACGAGGCGCTGTCGCAGTCGGCGATCGCCGACGCGGTGCGCGACAACGTCATCACCCCTGTCATCGAGTCGTCCGGTCTCGCGCTGGCGACCGGATCCATGACCACTCTGATCAACCCGTCGGGTCGCTTCGTCCTGGGCGGCCCCGCTGCGGACGCCGGCCTCACCGGCCGCAAGATCATCGTTGACACGTACGGTGGTATGGCCCGTCACGGCGGCGGTGCCTTCTCCGGCAAGGACCCGTCGAAGGTCGATCGTTCCGCCACCTACGCCGCCCGTTGGGTGGCTAAGAACGTCGTGGCCGCCGGCATCGCCCAGCGTTGCGAAATTCAGCTCGCCTACGCCATTGGACGTGCTCGCCCGATCGGCCTGTACGTCGACACCTTCGGGACTGCTTCGGTGCCTGAAGATCGCATCGCGGACGCCATCCGCGAGGTCTTCGACCTGCGTCCCCTCGGCATGATCGAAGACCTCGATCTGCTGCGTCCGATCTACCGCGAGACCGCCGCGTATGGCCACTTCGGCCGCGAGCAGTTCCCGTGGGAAGCGATCAACCGCGTCGACCAGCTCAAGGCTGCGCTCGCATGAGTGAGGCATTGGAAGCCCAGGATCACCTGCCCTCGTACGAGACCAAGTCCGCTCGCCGCGCGTGGCGTCGGCGCACGAGCCTGGAGATGATCATTTCCGGCTCCATCGGCCTCGTCACGTCTTTTGTACTCTCGATCGAGGCGTGGCAGCTGGCCGCTGACTCTTCAGCGCGTTTTGGCTGCGACATTTCGTCCGTACTGTCGTGTTCGACGGTCGCGCAGACGTGGCAGGCGCGTATCCTCGGCTTCCCTAACGCTTTCCTCGGCATCTTTTTCGAGGCCGTGGTTCTCGCTATCTCCGTCGCTATTTTCGCGGGTGTGAAGTTCCCGCGCTGGTACATGCTCGGCACGAACCTGTTGTACACGATCGCGCTGTTCTTTGCGTTCTGGCTGTTCGGGCAGTCGTATTTCATCATTCAGGTGCTGTGCCCGTGGTGCCTGCTCATCACCCTAACGACAACACTTGTGTTTGGTGGAATCACTCGCATCAATGTTCGCGATGGCGTCATCCCAGTGCCCGAGGGGCTGCGTCGTCTTGTCGCACAGGGCCTCGACTGGGCGCTGTGGGGCCTGATCGTTTTTGGCGTGCTCGCCATGGTGGTCGCGAAGTACGGTCTGAAGCTTCTCGGCTGAGAGCGGGACGCAGATGTGTGCGGGCCGTGATTCACTAGGATCATGACTTCCCAACAGGGCATGCTTGACGGTTTCGATCCGCCGCGGTCTCGGGCCGCGGACATCGCTCGTGTGCTCGTTGACGTCGATCTGCCCCACATGGATCGGCCGCTCGACTACGTTGTTCCGGACAAGCTCATTGACGAGGCCGAGGTCGGCCGTGCAGTTCGCGTGCGGTTTTCCGGCACGCGCGCGGATGGTTGGATCGTTGAGCGTACACGGCGCGACGTGCTTGATAATGCCGCGCAGATAGAATCCGTCGTATCGTCGGTCCCGGTACTGACGCCCGCTCTGTACGAGACTGCTCGTCGCATTGCCGCGCGTTTCCTCGCGACGACCTCCCAGGTGCTGTCGCTCGCGATTCCGCCGCGGCACGCGCGTGGTGAAAAGACCGTTGTCGAGGCACACAAGTCGGCGTGGCCATCCGTTGCGGCTCCGACTGTTTCTGAGGGCTGGGTAGCTTATTCTGCTGGGGAAGCGTTACTTCACCGTCTTGCAGCCGGCCAGTCTCCGCGTGCAGTCGTCACCGCGCTGCGTCCCCGGATGCGCGCGTGCTTGTCGGATGCCGTCGCGGCCACCGTTTCATCGGGGCGCAGCGCCATCATTGTGACGGCGACCGGAGAGGACGCAGCGCGGTTGGCACGTATCCTCGAGGAGGACCTCGGTGTCCCCGTCGCGCTCACGGGCGGAGACGTGAGTCCCGAGGAGCGCTACCGTATCCACGTTGCAGCGACACTCGGGCGTCTTCCGATTGTGGTTGGGACCCGCTCGGCAGCGTGGGTTCCGTGCGCGAAGCTGGGCCTCATCGTCATCTGCGATGACGGGGACGATCGCCTTCGTGAGCGCCGTTTTCCTCGCTGCGATGTTCTTGATGTCGCCGTGCAGCGATGCGCGGTGGAGGGAGCGGGACTCCTCGTCGCCTCATATGCGCGCTCGGTCAAGGCACAGGCGCTCGTTCGTTCCGGCTGGGCTGTGAGCCTTGATCCCGTGCCCGACGCGCTGCGCGACGCGACTCCTCGCGTGCATCTGCATGGCCAGGCGGAAGCGGAACGTGAGGGAGCCAGTGGCCACATGCGCATTCCTCAGGCTGCGTTGCGTATGATCCGCCAGGGGCTTCGAGAAGGCCCCGTGCTCATCCAGGTCGCGGCCTCAGGGTATTGGCCGACGGTCGTTTGTCGGCGCTGCGGCGAACGTGCGCGCTGCCGTCATTGCTCCGGGCCTCTCGCTGTGGGCAGTGGGGGAGAGGTGACCTGCTCGTGGTGTGCGCGTACCTCGCAGACGTGGCGGTGCCCGCACTGCTCCGGCACAGAGCTGCGCGCAGCTCGCGTGGGTTCTACACGCACCGCCGAGGAGATCGCGCGCAACCTCCCGGATGCGTCGGTCCTCGAGTCGTCGGCAGCTCATCGGATCAGCCGTCAGCTTCCCGCACGTCCCACTGTTGTCGTTGCGACGCCAGGAGCTGAGCCGGACGTGGACGGTGGCTACGCCGCCGCAATCATTCTCGACGCCCACGCCCTTGCTGGCCGCACGGAGCTGTGGGCCCCGGAGGAAGCAACCAGGCGGTGGCTCAACGCGCTGTCGCTCGTCCGCCCAGGCCACCCCGGCCTCGTCGTCGGGACGATTCCCGATGCCCTGGGGCAGGCGCTGGTGCGCTGGGCCCCCACTGACTACGCTGATCGTCTTCTCGATGAGCGCGAGGCCCTGGGCTTTTTCCCGGCCACGACCATGGTTGCGCTCGATGGGCCGGCGGCTCAGGTCCGTCAGGTCGCCGAACAGGTCATTCGTGAGGGAGGGGCTGAGCTGGTCGGCACCGTCGTACGACCGGCGACGCGCGAGGGCGAAGAAAACGAAGTGCGTACGCTGGTGCGAACCCCGTTGGCTGGGGCAGCGTCGATGCTCGCGGTTCTCACCGATATTCGGCGCTCGCGCAGTGCCCGCAAGGTTCCGCTCGTAAAAATGAGCGTGAACCCACCCGAGCTCTTCTGAGTCAGGGCCTGCACGGTGCCGTAAACTGGCGGCCGTGCGCATTATTTTTGCTGGTACCCCCGAGGCCGCAGTCCCTACGCTGCGGGCCCTGCTGTCGTCGTCCCACGAGGTCGCCCTCGTCATCACACGCCCGCCGGCTCGGCGCGGCCGCGGGGAAGACGTTGTACCCGTCTCCGGTGGCGGAAGTTGCCAACGAATCCGGCGTGGAACTGTTGGAGACAACGACGCTGAAGACTCCCGAGATCGCACGCCGCATTGAGGATGCACAGGCGAACCTCGGTGTCGTCGTCGCGTACGGCGGCCTCGTGCCCCCGAACGTACTGGCGATGCCCGCCCACGGGTGGGTGAATCTGCATTTCTCGGATCTGCCGAGGTGGCGTGGAGCTGCTCCGGTCCAGTGGGCGATTCGCGAAGGGGATGCGACGACTGCCTCCTGCGTGTTTCACCTCGAGGAGGGCCTGGATACGGGCGACGTCTACTCACGCATCGAGGTTCCGATCGTTCGCGAGAGCGCTGGCGAGCTGCTCGCGTCCATGGCTGAGGCCGGCGCGGATCAGGTGCTTCGCGTTGTCGATGCGCTTGCCGATGGCAGCGCAACCGCGACTGCGCAGTCGGCGGAAGGCGTGACGCACGCGCGCCGCCTCGAGCACGTCGACGGCTACGTGTCGTTCACGCATGACGCCGAACACGAGGATCGTATCATTCGTTCCGTGACGCCCAATCCCGGTGCCTACACGGTGGTGCCGGGCGGGGCCCGCATGAAGCTTGACAAGGCAACGCCTGTGGACCGTGACGATCTGGCTCCCGGGCAGCTCGAGGTGACGAAGAAGCAGGTGACCGTCGGGTGCGCAAGCGGAGCTCTCGTGCTCGGCAAGGTCGCCCCGGCCGGCAAGTCCTGGATGGACGCGGCCGCCTGGGCGAGGGGAGCGCGGCCGTCCGAAGACCTGCGCCTTGGGGGAGAGCTGGAGGGTGAGCGATGAGCGAGAGGCGTTACGCGGACGGTTACCGCAAGCTGCGCAAGGCCGATGAACCTCGTCGTATCGCATACGACGTTCTCCACGAAGTCGCGACTGAGGGCGCGTTTGCGAACATCATTTTGCCGAAGGCTTTGCGCCAGGCACGGCGCGACGGTCACTTTCTCCGATCGGGATGCTGCCTTCACCTCGGAGCTCGTCCACGGCACGCTGCGCGCGATTGGCCGCCTTGATTGGGTCATCTCGCGCCACATCGATCGTCCGCTTGCCGATCTCGATCCGCGCGCTCTTGTCATCCTTCGCATGGGTGCCCACCAGCTCCTCGACATGCGCGTGCCCGATCATGCGGCTGTTTCCGCCACCGTCGACGTCGCCCGAGAGCACCTGACGGATGGCCCCGTCCGTTTCGTCACGCCGTACTTCGCTCGATCACCCGCGAGGATCCCTTCGGAGCGTGAGGCAGCCATGGATGCCATTGCGCACGAGGATGAGGCTCTTGGCGTGCGCTACTCACACCCGGCGTGGATGGTCGCTGCGTTCCGTGAGGCCCTCAAGGCTCACGGTTACCCCGCGGATGAGCTTCTCGATGTTCTCGAGGCTGATAACGAGGTTCCCACGGTCACGCTGGTGGCCCGTCCCGTCGTTTGATGAGCGTCGACGAACTCGCTGACGAGGCCGAGGACATTCTCGACACGCGCGTCGCCTTGGGCGCTGTCTCCCCGTATGCAGTGCTCCTCGAATCCGGTGACCCCGCACGCCTTCCCTCAATCCGTGACGGCCGCTCCGGTGCCCAGGATGAGGGCTCGCAGCTCGCCGCCCTCATCGCCGCATCAGCACCGCTCGAGGGCGGCTCGGACGAGCGCTGGCTCGACCTGTGTGCGGGTCCCGGCGGTAAGGCCGCACTTCTCGCCGGCCTCGCTGCCGGCAGGGGAGCACGCGTCACCGCCAACGAGGTGCACCCGCACCGCGCACGCCTCGTCGAGCGGACGACGCGTCAGTTCGACTCCATCGAGGTCGTGAGCGGCGACGGTCGTACCTTTCGGTGGGGGCCAGAGCGCATGGCCGCTCGGCTCGTTTGATCGTGTCATCGTCGACGCACCCTGCTCGGGCATGGGGTCGATGCGACGACGCCCCGAGTCCCGCTGGAAACCGCACGCCCGGGGACGTGGAGGAGCTCACCGTCCTCCAGCGCGAACTGCTCGATCGCGCGGTCGCGCTGACACGCCCCGGCGGCGTTCTCACGTACATCACGTGTTCGCCGCACGCCGCCGAGACGCGTGAACAGGTCGAGCGTCTGCTCAAGGCTGGCGAGGTCGAGCTGCTTGACACCGTGGCTCTCGCAAACGAGTGCGCACCTGAGGCGCTGGACGCGCCGGAATCTGCGGGCGTCATTGCGGGCTTCGGCGGTCGGACGCTCCAGCTATGGGACCACCGTTTCGGCACGGATCTTATGTTTGTAGCCTGCCTGCGCAGGCGCTAGCATATGCGTTATGAACGCCACAATTAGCCCGTCGATTCTCAACTGCGACATCGCCGACCTGCGCGGTGAACTCACGAAGATCGCAGGAGCGGACATCGCTCACGTCGACGTCATGGACAACCATTTCGTCCCCAACCTCTCGTGGGGTCTGCCCGTCGCGGAGGCTGTCGTCAAGTCCGGCATTCTCCCGGTCGACGCACACCTCATGATCGAGGATCCGGATCGTTGGGCTCCGCAGTACGCGGAGGTTGGTTGTGAGTCCGTCACCTTCCACGCAGAGGCCGCAGCAGCGCCGCTGCGCCTGGCGCGCGAGCTGCACCGCATCGGTGCGCGCGCCGGCCTGGCTCTGAAGCCCGCGACAGATATCGCGCCGTTCGTGGACATCCTCAACGAGTTCGACATGATCCTCATCATGACGGTCGAGCCCGGTTTCGGCGGCCAGTCCTTCATTGAGCAGATGATCCCGAAAGATCGAGCGCACTCGCGCCGCGATCAACGCCGCCGGGCTGCAGGTTTCGATCCAGGTCGATGGCGGCATCTCCCGCGCCACCATCGAGCGCGCGGCCGAGGCCGGTGCTGACAACTTCGTCGCCGGTTCCGCGGTCTTCCGTGCGGAAGATGCTCATCGTGAGGTTGAGGCGCTGCGCGAGCTCGCCAACGCCCACTCACACTGACCGCACAACTTTTCTGGCGGCCGGAACGGGACGAGGTCCCGCCCGGCCGCCTTTTTTCTTTCACAGCGGATACGCCTCGCGCGGTGCGCACGTCGGTGGCACAATGGCACACGAGTACTCCGGGGTCGGTGAAAGTCCGAACCGGCGGTGATAGTCCGCGACCCGCCCTCACAGAACGAGGGCGGTTGAGCCGGTGAAATTCCGGAACCGACGGTTAAAGTCCGGATGGGAGGAGTGCATGAGGCGCATCCGTGCGTCTGCTGTGCTGCGCGTACCCCCGGTGTCGGAAAGTAAGTCGTGGCAATTCGGAACAAGCCCCGCGGTGCGATCACCGTCGCGGCACCGATCATCTTTCTCGCCCTTGTGTTGGCGGGATGGTGGCTGACGACGACGCTGACCGGCATCGAAGCCTGGCGTCTACCCGATCCGCTTGCTGTTGCGCGAAAAGGAGTGGCGCTGCTCCAGCGCCCCGCGACCTGGCACCAGATTGCGGTGACGGGAGGCGAGGCTATCGCGGGGTGCGCGCTCGGAACGGTCGTCGCGCTGCCGTTAGCGTATGCGATCTACCGCTGGCGGCTGTTGGCTGCGGCGGTGGAACCCTTCCTTGGGGCAACCCAGGCGTTGCCCGCCATCGCAATCGCCCCCATCCTCGTCCTGTGGGTCGGATACGGCATCACACCGGTCATCGTACTGTGTGCGTTGATGGTGTTTTTCCCGATCCTTGTGTCCACTGTCGTCGGCTTGCGTCATATTGATCGCGAGTTGCTCGAGGCTGCCGCACTCGACGGCGCAACGGGTTGGACGATGGCCGCACACATGGAGCTACCGCTCGCCGCTCCCGCCATTCTGGGCGGTCTGCGTAACGGGTTCGCTCTGTCTGTCACGGGCGCTGTCGTGGGGGAGATGGTCATGGGAGGGTCCGGACTCGGGCAGGTACTCACTCAAATGAGAAGCAACGTGGACACCGCCGGCATGTTCGTCGTTATCGCGATCCTGTGCGTCATGGCGACGATTCTGTACGTCATCGTGTACCGGATCGAGCGGTCGAAGCGCTACGCCATCACGCAGTGAAGGAGACATCCCTTGAAGCTTTCCACTATCGTTCGCGCGACCGTTATCGGTGCCAGCGCCTCGCTGGCTCTGGGCGCTTGCACAGTCGGTCCTGGTGCTACGCAGTCGGGCGCGTCCTCGCGGGGCGCCTCGGACGTGACGATCGGCCTGACCTACATTCCGAACGTGCAGTTTGCCCCCGTCTACGTCGCCGATTCTCAGGGACTGTATAACGACGCCGGTATCACGCCCACCGTTCGTCATCACGGCTCGGACGAGGGCCTGTTCACGGCGCTTCTCGCTGGTCAGGAGGACGTGGTCATTGCCTCCGGCGACGAGGCGGCGGTTGCAGCGTCGCAGGGCCTGGACCTCGTGTCTATCGGCCAGTATTACGCGACCTACCCGGGAAGCGTCATCGTTCCGGCCTCGTCGTCCATCACGAGCCTCGCGGACCTGGCTGGAAAGAACATTGGCATCCCCGGCGAGTACGGTTCGAGCTACTACGCCACTCTCGCCGCCATCAAGGCCGGCGGCCTACAGACCTCCGACGTGACAATCTCGTCGATCGGCTACACGCAGCAGGCAGCCCTTGCGGCTGGACAGGTGGACGCGGTCGTTGGCTTTTACCAACAACGACGCGGTGCAGATGAGGCTGGCGGGCATCGACATCCGGGAGATCCCGCTCGATGGCGCCTCGACCCCGCTGGTGGCGGCCTCGATTATCACGACGCGCGAGTGGGCGCAGGCCCACCCGGATGCGGCGCGCGCGGTCGTGTCAGCAACCACCGAGGCGATGAACGCGATCGCTGCCGATCCCCAGGTCGCGATCGACGCGACGGCGAAGTGGGACACGACGCTCAGTGACGAGACCTCGCTGGCCGCAGCGAACGCCGTTCTCGCTGCGACTGTTCCGCTGTGGCTCGGGGATGACGCGCGCGCCGACGGCGTGCAGGATCTCGCCACGTGGTCGTCGATGGTGTCGTTCCTGAGCTCGATTGGTGTTCTTGAGGGGGATGTCGATCCGAGCGTCATCGTGACCAACGAGTACGCGAATGCGGCTGATACCGAGTCTTCTCAGTCCTGAACGGTGCGCCGTATGCTCGGGACGCGCGCGTTTCGCGTAGGGTAGGCGAGTGGGTACCGCCGTCAACGCTAACGTGCGCGTCCTCGAGCTTTTTGTTGAGCTCCTGGGCGCGCGTCCGGGGCGCACGAAGGCGCAATTGCGTACCCTTCCCGGATATCAGGGGCTTGCAGACGACGCGTTTGAGACACAATTCCAGCGCGATAAGGACGCACTGCGTGATGCGGGTGCCCACATGACGATTCGCTCGGGGGAACGCTACAGCATCGCGTGGGATTCGTTTGCGCCCGGCATCGAGGTGACCAGTGCTGACCGCGCTCTGATATCACTGGCTGCGCGCGCGTGGGATAGCAGCGAATTTTTCGCCGACGCTATCGACGCGAAGGCAGCCGCAGCTTCCTCCGACGATGTTTCCGCCCCCACGATTCGCCTGGGTCTCACCGGCCTCGGCGCTGCCACCGTGTTGTCGCAGGCCATTCGCGAGCGACGCGTGGTGTGTTTCGAATACCCGGGTTCACGCGAACTTACTGAGCGTTCCGTCGAGCCGTGGGCTCTGTCAGTGCAGGGCCGCGCCCTGTACCTGTGGGGCTGGGATTTGGACCGCGACGCCGAGCGCACGTTCCGCGTGTCGCGGATACGGTCGCAGATTTCCTTCATCGGAGAGCCGTCAGACGCCTCGCTCCCGCCCGAGGGCGCGACGTTTCCTCCCGTGTCGTCGTTCGTCTCTCCCGTCGTCCACGTGCGCATCGACTCCACCGCGCGCACGCTTCTGCACGGTTACGAGGCCGGGGCATCGTCTGACGAGCACGGTTCGCCTCGGCAGGGCTGGGAGAGTGTCGCGCTCGAAGGCGCAGAGATGGGAACGTGGATCGGCCGCCTTCTTCCGTTGGCTGCCGACGTGGTTGTCGTCGCGCCCGAGCCCCTGCGAGATGCGATGCTGACGCGCTTGCGCGCGGCCGCCACGTGGGGTGAGCGCGATGCCTGAGAACGTTCAGCTGGCCGTTGTCCGGCTTGCTTCGATGGTGGCGTGGATGAGTGATCATCCCGGCGCGACCGTCGATGAGATCGCCGCGCATTTCCATCGCACTCGCCGACAGGTGCGTCGTGACATCGAGTATCTCGCGTCGGTCGGAGATTCACTGCCCGGCGCGTCTTTCGAGCTCGATTGGGAGCTCTACGAGCAAGAACAGCGCGTGTCGTTGCGCTCGACGCTGGGTGCCTCGGCACCGCTGCGTCTGTCTGCGCTCGAGGCGCAGGCTCTTCTCATTGGCCTGTCTGCGATGACCCCGCTGCTCGGCAAGGAGCTTTCCGCTCATGTTCCGCACGCAGCCCTCGTCGTCTGCGCGCTCGGTGGCCTGAAAGAGGCCGACGCCGAACAACGCGTGGAAGCGATTCCGTCTCTGGCCTCGTCGAGCGCGAGCCTTGAGACTCTGCGTGATGCCCTCCTGCGCGAAGAACGAGTGTCTTTCACCTACGTGTCCGCTTCGGGGGTTTGCACGCGCCGCATCGTCGACCCGTGGTCGCTTGAGGCGAGCGCCAGCGGCTGGCTCCTGCGCGGCTGGTGCACTCGCGCGGGGCAAGCGCGCAGTTTCGCGGTCGCGTCGATCAGCGACGTACGCGGCGAGGGGCCACGCGTCGAGGAGCCGCGCCGCGTGCGCCATGATGCACCCACCTGGACGCTCGACGTCGATCGCGATGCTCGGTGGATCGCCGACGAATACGACGGTCGCATCGTCGCCGAGCTGGACGGCGGGGGAGCACGTATCACGCTGCCCGTCTGGAACGAACAGTGGGGCCTGAGCCTCCTCATTGACGTCGCCCCACACCTGCGAGCAGTAACGCCGGATGTGCGCGACGACGCCGCACGCCGTGCGCGCTCAGTTTTGTCGGTCTGGACCCGAGAGGATGCATCGTGAGCCCCAAACGACGTCGACACCGCAACCGGGACGCTGAGCACGCAGCACGCCACGAGGAGGAAGTCGGCCTCGGCGTCGGCAGCGCAGCCCAGCGCTACGCCGCGTACAAGGCCGAAGCGCAGGCTGCCTCGTCCCTGCGAGCACGCTGGGTCTCCACGCTGAGCTTCACTCCGGACCCGTTCCAGATCCAGGCACTCGACGCCGTCGAGGCCGGCAGCTCCGTGCTCGTTGCCGCACCCACGGGTGCTGGCAAGACCATCGTCGGCCAGTTCGGCGCATACGTCGCGCTCGAGCAGGGGATGCGCGCGTTCTACACGACCCCCATCAAAGCGTTGTCCAACCAGAAGTACCTGGAGCTGTGCGACCTGTACGGCTCTGACAACGTCGGCCTGGCGACCGGAGATACGTCGGTGAACTCCGGCGCCCCGGTCGTCGTCATGACGACCGAAGTGTTGCGCAACATGATCTACGCGGGTGCTCCTCTCGACGACCTGGGAGTCGTCATCCTCGACGAGGTCCACTACCTGGCGGACAAGATGCGTGGCCCAGTGTGGGAGGAAGTGATCATTCACCTGCCCGCACACGTCGCGATCATCGCGCTGTCGGCCACGGTGTCGAACGCCGAGGAATTCGGCGCGTGGATCCGGGAAGTGCGCTCCACTGCGAGATCATCGTTTCCGAGAAGCGCCCAGTCCCGCTCTACCAGCACATGATCGTCGGCGAGGACATTTTTGATCTCTACGCGCCGACCGGAAAGGGAAAGCTCAATCCTCAGCTCGTGGCCGCGACGCGGGACACCGCAATGCGCGGCGGGCGCGGTTCGCGCTCGTGGAACCGCGAGGTCCGCGTGCGGCGCGAATCGCGTCCCTCGACGCTAGTTTCTCTCGATCGCGCGGGCCTGCTGCCCGCCATCACGTTTATCTTCTCGCGGGCAGGATGCGAGGACGCGGTTCGCCAGATTCTCTCCACGCGCATCACGCTGACGACCCGCTCAGAGGCCGCCGAGATCGAGAGCTACGTGGACGAGGTCATCGCGCTGTTTCCTCCTGAGGATGCCATCGTCCTTGGTGCCGAGGCGTGGAAACGCGGCCTCATGCGCGGCATCGCCGCGCACCACGCTGGCATGCTGCCCCTCATGAAGGAGAGCGTCGAACACCTGTTTTCGCGCGGCCTCGTCAAGATGGTGTACGCGACCGAGACGCTCGCGCTCGGCATCAATATGCCCGCGCGCACGGTCGTCATCGAATCACTGACGAAGTGGAATGGCTCGGCGCACGTCTCGCTGTCCGCCGGCGAGTACACGCAGCTCTCAGGACGGGCGGGGCGCCGCGGTATCGACACCGAAGGGCACGCGGTCGTCTCGCATCGTGGGGGGAGTTGCTCCCGAAGAGGTCGCCGCCCTCGCATCGAAGCGCACGTACCCGTTGATTTCTGCGTTCACTCCGACGTACAACATGGTTGTCAACCTGCTCGCGCGCTCGACGCGCGCCCAGACTCGCAAGGTGCTCGAGTCTTCTTTTGCGCAGTACCAGGCCGATTCCGCTGTCGTCGCACTCGCGTCGCGACTGACCGACCTGGAGGCGCAGCGCGACGCGACAGCCGAGGATCTGTCGTGTTCGCACGGAGATGTTCGCGAGTATGTGGCGCTGCGCGACCAGTTGTGTCAGGCGGAGAAGTCCGGTGCGCGTGCGCGCAAGCGCGAGGCGCGAGATGAATCGCGCCGCGTTCTGTCCGGCGTGCGCCCGGGCGACGTCCTGGCACTGACTCGTGGCCGCAAGACACGCCTGTGCGTCGTCGGGGCGAAGGCCGCCAGCGCCTCGGGCAGGGCCCAGGTCTCGGTGATCGGGGAGGATGCCGCGTGGAGGGCGCTGGCCCCCGAGGACGTGCGCGGTGCAATCGCTGTCGTCGGAACCATGTCCATTCCCGGCGGATCTGCGCTGCGGCGCACGAAGGAGCGTACGCGCATCGCCGGGAAGCTTCGCTCAGGCGCTGCCAAGGGCATGTACGAGGTCCCCGCAGATTCCACGCAGGCATCCGACCTCATCTCGGCACTGCGCAGTGCGATGCGTCAACATCCGGTTCACCGCTGCCCGCACCGCGAGGAGCACGCTCGTGCGGGTGCCCAGTGGGCCCGCCTGGCACGCGAGATCGATCGTCTCCGTTCATCCATCGACTCCCAGACGGGTTCCGTGGCCGCCCAGTTCGACCGCGTCTGCGCGGTCCTCGAACGTCTCGGCTTTTTGGCCGGGGATGAGGTCACGGACTCGGGTCAACGCTTGCGCCGAATCTTCGGTGAGCGCGACCTGGTGGTGGCCATGTCGATGAATGAGGGCACGTGGAATGAACTCGACGAGGCGGAGCTCGCGTCGATGGTGTCCGCGCTCGTCTACGATTCTCGTTCCGACGACGATGCGCAGCAGCTGGCTCCTGCTGGTGTGGGCATTCGACTGCAGGAAGCATGGCATGAGAGCCTGGCGACCTTGGAGCGCGTACATCGCGTCGAAAAGGCCTGCGGCTGCGACCTGACCCCGAGCCTTGACGCCGGCCTGATGGCTGCCACACTTGCGTGGGCGCACGGCTCGACACTGGCCACGGCGATTGATGCTACGCCGATTCAGGCCGGAGACTTCGTCCGTTGGATGCGTCAGGTCATGGACTGCCTCGGTCAGATCGCGTCGGCGTCGTCCAGCGGCGAGCTCACGCGCAAAGCCGAAGCCGCGAAGGACCGCATCGGTCGCGGTATCGTTGCGTGGTCGACGATTTGAGACACCCGGAGGGCTAGTGGGCTATCAGCACATCTTCCTGCGCGCATCGTTCGCACACGTGTGCGGCGATTCCATCATCGCAGCGATCGCCGGTCTCGCACTGTACGCGTCGTTTCCACCCGTGGGCTGGTGGTGGCTATCGGTACCTGCCTTCGCCCTGTTTGTGTCGCGCATTGACGAGGCCAGGGCCCCGCGCGCGCTGACAGTGACGTTCGTGTTCGGCATGAGCTTCTGGGTTCCTCTCATCGACTGGATTCCGCTGGCCGTTGGCACGACGCCCCCATGGTTCGTTCTCGCGCTCGTGCAGACATTCTTCTTCATGGGCTGGGTAGTCTTTGCGCGCTGGACCCAGCTGTGGCGGTGGGCGCGCGGACTCTCGTCCAAGCTTTCTTGTTCGCACTGACCTGGGCCGGCGTCGACGCTGCTCGCTCGCGATGGCCGTGGTCGGGCTTCCCGTGGGGCTCCGTTGCCTTGCCTCAGGTGGATTCGCCACTCGGCCATCTCGCGCCTTACGGCGGTACGACGCTCATCACTGCAGCCGTCGTTTTTCTTGCCGTTCTTGTCCGCCGGGCTTTCGCGGCTCGCGACGCCGCCGTGGTGCGCGAGCATTGGTTTTCACGCCCGGCGCTGGCTGTCATCGTCGCCGCTATATACGTTGCCCCCCTCGCCATTTCACTGCCTAATCAGGCGGAGAACGGCATGTTGCGCGTCGGCGTCGTCCAGGGCGATATTGCGCTGCCCGGGGCCGAGGCGTACAGCCGCGAGGGGGGAGGTGACCGATAACAACGTGCGTGCGTCCCTCGAGCTCGCGAGTTCACCGCAGGTCATTGATCGTCCGATTGATATCGCGCTCTGGGGCGAGGGTTCCGTCGATCGCGATCCGCTTGCATTCCCCGCAATCGGCCAGGCCGTCGATTCGGCGGCCACGGCGCTCGATGCGCCGATCCTCATCGGCTACACGAACCTGAACGAGCGCGACCACGTCAAGAACTGGCTGGCGCTGTGGGAGCCTGGCACAGGCATGGACGAGGCCGCCCGCTACTCCAAGCACGTTCCCGTTCCCTTTGGTGAGTTCATTCCTTTCCGGGATGTCATTGCTTCGTTCGCGACAGAGGTTGCTCAGGCCAGTAAGGATATGGAAGCGGGGGAGGAGCCTCCCCTAATGACGGTCCGCGCGCGTGACGGGCGCAGCGTTCCCCTGGCTGTCGGTATTTGTTTCGAGGCAGCGTACCCCCTCGTGATCGGCGATGGCGTTGCGCGTGGCGGACAGGCCATCGTTGTCCCGTCAAACAACTACCATTTCCGCTCGTCGGGCGAGTCCGCGCAGCAGGGCCAACTTTTGCGCATGCGCGCAATGGAGTATTCGCGCAGCGCCGTTCAGGCTTCAACGACTGGCCACTCGTACGTGATTCGTCCCGACGGTTCGATTCTCGCCAGCACAGGTACCGAGGAGGCGGCCTCGCTCGCTGCCGACATCCCGCTTCGGTCCTCGCAGACGTTGACAGCTTCGGCGGGGGAGAGCATTCCGAGTGCCGTGATGGTGGCAACGCTGGTCATTGCGATTCTCACCACCGCAACAGTTATCGGACAAAGAATCAGGGCGTCAGCGCGTGCCAGACGTGCGTCCAACCACTAAATTCGGCAAGATGTGACTCATGACCGAATCGGTACCATTCTCTCCGTCGCCGTCCGGCGACCACACCCTGATCGTTATTCCGACGTACAACGAGATGTCGACGCTGCCGACGATTCTGGGCGACATCTGGGCAAACGTGCCGGGTGCGCACGTGCTCATCGTCGACGATTCGTCGCCAGACGGAACGGGGGAGTGGGCCGACACCCGACGGGAGGGCGAGGAGCGTCTGCACGTCCTTCATCGCCCCGCGAAGTCGGGGCTTGCCACCGCGTACGTCGACGGCATTGGCTGGGGCATCGACCAGGGATACCCCTTCATTCTTCAGATGGATGCGGATGGGTCGCATCGTCCCGTTGATCTGCCGAAGCTACTCAGCCGCATGGCTGGTCCGGACCGTCCGGACCTGGTCATCGGTTCGCGTTGGGTGCCCGGCGGAGCCATCAACGGATGGTCGGCGAAGCGTGTCGCCCTGTCCAAGGCCGGCAATTATTATGTCCGTTTTTGCCTCGGAACGCCCGTGCGCGACGCGACGGCAGGCCTGCGCCTACACCGCGCGTCTTTCCTGAGCGAACACGCGGTTCTCGGTCGGGTGGCGACGACAGGATTCGGGTTCCAGGTCGAAATGACCGAGCTCGAACGTTCCCTGGGCGCGACCATCGCTGAGGTTCCGATCACCTTTGACGAGCGCATGGCCGGCGAATCGAAGCTCGACTCGTCAATTTTTGTTGAGGAGCTCGTGATGGTAACGAAAGGCGGCCTGAGCCGACTGGCCCAGGCCGCGCGACAGATACTGCCGAAACGTTAGCCCTTGCGGTAGGAGCCCTCGGGACGCAGGCGCCCCTCGCGATACGCGGTCAGCTGCTCGGTCAGAACGACCTCGAGTTCCTCAATCGAGCGACGCTCGAGCAGCATGTCCCAGTGGGTGCGCTGCGGCTTGACGGGCTTGCTTTCCTCGTCCTCAACGGTTTCGCCGATGAGCTCGGCCGCCTGACCACACTTGCATTCCCACGTCGCAGGCGCGGTGGCCTCGCTAGACAGCGTCACCTCGAACTCGTGTCCGCTGGGGCACGCGTAACGGACGACGAAACGATCGGCGAAAACAACGCCATCCTCAGATTCGAGGGACTTCGCACCGATCTGCATGCCACGCAGTGCGCGGTCAGCCATAACAGCCTCCTGAACAAAAGAATGAAACGGGTCCATTCTATCGGACACGTCAAGCGGAACGCTCCCACGACCACGTCCGAGCCGCACCCCACGATCCGATAATGTACATTATGTCCGTTGTTCTTTATCGACCGCCCTCCGACCACGCGGTACAGTTGCAGTCATGACAACGGACCGACACTCGCCCTCCCTGAGGCCCTCTGCCTTTCGGGAGATCGCCGTACTCTCATTGGCTTGCTTGGCATACTCGGTCCTGTCGTTCCTTGCCAAGGCACCCAAATCCGTCGCCGTCGCGCACGCACACGACGTTGCAGCTTTTGAGTCCCGGCTCGGACTGTTTATTGAAGGCTCGGCGAACGCCTGGCTGAGTGCTCATCCACTGCTCGCATCTGCCGCGTCCGCGCAGTACGCGGTGTCATTTTTAGCAATGACCGGTTTCGCCTTGGTTGTCCTGTGGCGCAAGGCTCCCACCCACTACCGTAGTGCGCGGTGGACTCTCGTCATCATGACTATCGGCGCGCTCATCACCTACTGGACCTATCCCCTGGCTCCCCCGCGCCTCGTTCCCGATCTCGGCTTTGTCGATGAGGTCGCCGAGCACACGTCCGCATATTCGCGGCTCTTTGGGCACGCTTGCGAACCCCTACGGAGCCATGCCATCGATGCACACGGGTTGGTCCATATGGGTCGCATTCATGCTTGGCACGTACGTGTGGCGCTCGTGGTGGGCGCGACTGATTCTCGCCGCCCACCCCGTTGTAACCATCGTGACAATCGTCGCAACGGCTAATCATTATGTGGTTGACGCCATTGCCGGATGTGTGTACTTCCTTCTCGCCTGGCTCTTTGTCACCATTGTAAACAGAGCCTTACTGGGGAATGTGCGAACGCCCGGCGAGATGTCCTAGGAGCTCCCCCATTTAAACGCTAGTGTGGGTGCCATGAGACTCGGAGTTGATTTTGGCACCACAACCACTGCGATCGCTATTGTTGATCGGGGGAACTACCCGATCGTCTCTTTCGTCAACAATCACGACGATACGGTCGATTTCGTTCCGTCCATCATCGCTCTTGACGGCGATCGCCTCATCTACGGCTTCGATGCTGAGGATGCCGCCAGGGGCGGTGCTCCTCACCTGCGTTCTTTCAAGCGTCTGCTGTCTGATCCGTCGGTGACTGACACGTCCACGCTGCGCCTAGGCAATCACAGCATTTCGATTCTCGACGCGCTGACGGGTTTCCTCAGCTACGTCGCGCACCAGCTGCGCACGAACTCTTCCATCGCCTCGCTGCCCGATTCGGAGCCGCTCGAGGCTCTCGTCGGCATTCCGGCGCATGCGTGGTCGGCGCAGCGCTTCCTTACCCTTGAGGCCTTCCGCCGCGCGGGCTGGGATGTACTCGCGATGGTCAACGAACCGTCCGCTGCGGGCTTCGAGTACACGCATCGCCACGCTGGCACCCTCAATTCCAAGCGCACTGCAATCCTTGTCTACGACCTGGGTGGCGGTACCTTCGACGCTTCTATCGTCTCCGCCACGGGCACGCTCCACGAGGTCATGGGATCGCGCGGCCTCAACATGGTCGGCGGCGACGATTTCGACGTCGTACTCGCTACCCGCCTCGCAGCGGCTGGCGGCACCGACTCCGGCAAGCTCGGCGACGAGGCGTGGGAGCGTCTCGTCGAAGACTCACGCGACGCGAAGGAGACCCTCTCGCCCTCGACGAAGTTCATCACCGTACCCGTCGACGGAAAGCCCGTGACAATTCCCGTCACGGACTTCTACGAGGCTGCCACTCCCCTCGTCGATGCGACGATCGAGGCCATGGAACCCCTCTTGGTGCCCGACGCGTCAGGCGTTGGTCAGCTGGGCGGCGATATCGCCGGCCTCTACGTGGTTGGTGGCGGTTCGCAGCTGCCGTTGGTAGCCCGCATCCTCCGTTCGCGCTTCGGCCGCCGCGTGCACCGCTCCCCACACACGGCAGCCTCGACCGCGATCGGTCTGGCCATCGGCGCCGATCCCGAGGCCGCGTACACAGTGCGCGAACAGCTCTCTCGCGGCGTCGGCGTCTTCCGTGAGCGCGAGGCTGGCTCGTTCATTTCCTTCGACACGCTCCTGGAGCCGAACACTGAGCTTGCTCCCGGCGAGACCCTGACGATCAAGCGCCGCTACCGCGCCGCGCATAACATCGGCTACTTCCGCTTCGTCGAGTATTCGTCATTCGACGAGGCCGGGGTGCCCCGCGGCGACCTGCAGCCCTACGGCGAGGTCATCGTTCCATTCGATCACGCCCTGCGACACTCCGATATTGACCTCTCGACCGTTCCCGTCGTTCGTACCGAGGGTGGCCCCCTTATCGAAGAGTCCTACATCGTCGACGAAAACGGTATGGTCACCGTGGAAATCAAGGACCTGGAGGCCGACTACACCGTGACACGCCCTCTCGGACGGCGTTAATCGCGCGGGCGGTGCTCTCCTTATCAAAGGGTGTGGGGCCCAGGCATCGGTGCCTGGGCCCCACACCTACGTTGAAGACGCGTGTCAGGAAGCGGAAAGCTTCGACCGACGACGCTCGGCGAGCTCGTCGACGAACGCAGGCTCGGAGCGCTCAAGCGGCAGCTCCGCGAGCGAGCCCTCGACCTCGCGCCAGACGCGGCCGACAGCGATGCCGAAGACGCCCTGCCCTCCCTGAAGGAGATCGATAACCTCATCGGTGGAGGTGCACTCGTAGACCGAAGCGCCGTCACTCATCAGCGTGATGGACGCAAGGTCATCCACTCCCCTGTTCTGCAGCGACGACACGGCAACGCGAACCTGCTGGAGAGAAACGCCGGCATCCAGGAGCTTCTTGACGACCTTAAGGACGAGAATGTCACGGAAGGAGTAGAGACGCTGCGAGCCAGAGCCGCGCGCGGCGCGGATCGACGGCTGCAAGAGACCGGTGCGAGCCCAGTAATCAAGCTGGCGGTACGTAATACCAGCCGCAGTGCACGCAACGGGGCCGCGATAGCCCATCTCGTCTGTGTCGAGCCCCTCGAGGGGATCGCCGAACAGCATGCCTTGCCGGCTTGCGGCGTTCGCTTGTGCGCTCACTCGGGGGCTCCTTGCAGGTAATACGTGATGAGAACAGGACTACGGTAGGCCACGAGCGACGCTCGGTCAATGACCGACCCGGCGAGTCTAACCTTCATGTTGAACATGAGACTTAGTCCCCGTCCTCAGCCAGCGATGATACCGCCACCGCCAGCATGTCCCGATGCAACTCGGCAAACAGGTCGCCCAGTTCGATAGCACGGGCGCGCGCACGCTCCCGGTCCGCACCACGGCCTCGTCCCCTCTGAGAAGAAACCGTCTGATCGATGATATCGGCACTGCGTTCCGCGCCCTGACGGACTGCGCGCAGCACCCGAACATCCACGCCAGCGGACTCAAGACGCGCGATCGTGGACACGGCCTGCACGCAGCGGGAAGGGAAATAACCGGCCAGGTCCGGAGTGATCAGCCCCAGCCGCGCATAGCGCTCGAGAGTGTCCATATCGACGCCCGTCAGGTCCGACAGGTCCGCCGCTGGAATGGCCCGACGGCCTCCCAGCGACACCGTCTGTCCCTCTGAAGAAACGACCTGTGCGACACGACGGCGCACGGGCTCATGACCGGCATCGAGCGCATCAAGCTGCCCGCGAATCACACTCAGCGGAGTGAAAGAATCGCGCTGCTCGGTCAGGACGTAACGCAGTCGCTCGACGTCGGCGGCCGAATACTTGCGGTACCCGGATCCGGTGCGAGCGGGCGAGACGAGGCCTTCACTCTCCAGATAGCGAACCTTCGACAGCGAAATCGCAGGGAACTCGGCTTTCAGCGCATCAACGACGCGGCCGATCGACAGCTCGGGCGAATGGTCAGCATCATGCGGCCACGAGGCCACCTCCTGAGCGGAAGCAACCTCGTGACGACGTGCAAGAGCTGCGCACACGTCAGGCCTGCTTGGTCGACGGCTGGTAGGTCAAACGATACTTGCCGATCTGCACCTCGTCGCCGGCGTGCAACTCGATCGAATCGACGCGCTCACGGTTCACGTACGTGCCGTTCAGCGAGCCGGAATCGCGCACGATGTGGCCGCCGTTCGAGGCAATGAACTGGCAGTGCTTGCGCGAGACCGTCACGTCATCCAGGAAAATATCGGCCTTGGGCGAACGACCGGCGTTCGTCACCTCGGGATCAAGGAGGAAGCGCGCGCCCGTGTTGGGGCCACGCTGGACAATCAGGAGTGCGGAGCCGGCAGGCAACGCCTCGACGGCCTCGCGATCGCGAGCAGACAGGGCAACGGGAGCATCTTCGACGTCCTCCGTCACAGGCGCGAGGCCGAAGATGGAGGTTGCGGTCGGGTCAAACGGCTGGTTGTCGGACATTGTGCGCTCCAAACGATCATTTCAGGGACTGGATTAAGTGTAAACGTTCACCATCCGACAAGCGCGGGCACGGTGACTCCCCCACCGATTATACGGGGGGGACTTCACTGGTAGGTTGCGAACTGGGGCGGGCGCGGAGACGCAATCGACTCAATCGTCACGTCGGTCGTCGGAGTGATCGCCACATTGGCACCCTTTGCGCGCATCTGGGCTGCCGAACCAGCCTGGATGTCCAGCGCGGTGGCGATCGTCTGAGACTCTCCGATCACTTTCCACGTGTAGGGCGACGCAATGGGCATTCCGTCGACCGCGATCGAGCCGGCCTGCCCGGTGAACGAGGACCGAGTCGACAGGCGGATACCGTTGAGTTCGATCGCCTCGGCACCCGCATTGCGTAATTCGCCGAGCGTCATGACGAACTGCGTCGACGTCAGATTTGCGCCGGTGTCGACGACCGACACCGTCACGCCGGGGCCGTGCACCGGCACTGTGCCCGCGGCGATCTGCGCCTGCGTTTCGGCCTTACGTGCTGCCTGCTCACGAGCTTGCGCTTCATCCGCAGCACTGCGCAGCTCATCGAGTTCACTGGACAGTTCACCGCGACGCGTGCGCAGGTTTTGCTCCTGGGTGCTCAACTCATCAAGCACCGTCACGAGATCCTGTTCGGACAGGCCTTCGAGGGGGTCGGATCGCTGTGCGCGGACCTGCGTGGCAAACGCGAATCCCACAACCATGAAGATCACGAGCATGACGACGTGCAACCCACGGGGCAGCGCGAAGAACGCCTGCCTCGCCCGCGCCCACAGGCGCGGGCCGGCGTGAGGCTCACGATGAACACCGCGCCCGCGGGGCGAGGGCTCGCTCTCAGAGACGGAAGGGATTGTCTGTGGGCTCTGTTCGCTCATGTCAGGCCTTCAGGAGCAGTCGACGGATCGATGCGGTATTGGAGAAGATACGAATCCCCAGCACGACGACGACGGCTGTCGTCATGGCGGATCCAACGCCCAGCTGGGTGCCCAGGAAGACGAGCAGACACGCAACGACGACGTTCCAGAAGAACGAGGTCACGAACACGCGGTCTGCGAAGCGCCCCTCCAGCCATGCGCGCCCCGCGCCGAAGAGCGCGTCCAGGCCGGCGACGACGGCGACGGGCAGGAACGGGGCCAGCCACGCGGGCACGGTCGGGTCAAGCAAGACGCCGAGAGCAATGCCGATGATCAATCCGATGACGGCGATCATTGAGTGTCTCCTTCGTGTTGTGTATCCAGCGGTTGTGCGTACTGCGAAGATGTCGGTGCCAGCGCTTCCATGCTCAGCGATTGAGAGACCTTCGAGCTCACGGTCATGCCGCTCACTGATTGGGCGGCAGACAGGTAGTCACCTGTGGAACCGCGGACGAGCGCGACAGAGAGCGCGTTCGAGTCCCCGATCGCCGCGACCTCGTAGGGAGAGGACACGGGGGTGACGTTGACCAGAATGGCCGAGCCTGCGGTGCGCACAAAAGTATCTGGCCCGATGCGCTGGCCGTTGACCGAAATGGCCTCCGCACCGGCAGCCCAGAGGGCGTTGACGACCATCGCGACGTCTTGATCCCGAACGGCTCCAGTTCCCTTTCCCGGGCCGCTTCGATCCGTGAGCGTCACCGTGATGCCGGGGCCGCTGACGGGTCGTGTGGCCGTCACGAGGTCGCGCGCGCCATCCACGGCGATTGGCGAGCCAGACTGCGACAGGTCGTCGACGGCACGGCCGAGCGACTGCACCTCGTCGTTTAAGGCTTCGACGTTGCTCGACCGCGTGGCAGCCTGCTCTTTCAGGTCGGCTTTCACGTCGTTGGCCGGGTGCCGCAGCGAGTGGATCGCGATCACCGATCCGAACCCGAGGGCGACAGCCACTGCGAAGACGGCGATGCGGCCGAAGAGTCCCGCGGGTCGTGGGCCGTGGTCCGCGCGGTAGTGCTCGTAGCCGGCGTCCAGGGGGTTGGCGAGGAGCGCCGTGAGCAGGGACATCGAGGCGGCGGGGTCCACGGACGAGGCCTGGGTGTCAGCGTCGTCGCGCTGCTCCCCCGGCCTCGCGCCTCGATATTCCGGCTGCGTCACTGGCCCGAACTCCAGCGTCGCTGCACGCGCTCGTCGCGTTCGAATGCGTCGAGGTGCTCAACGACGATGCGGCGCAGCTGAGCGGGCGCATCCTCGTGCTCTCCGATCCAGCGGCGCAGCGCTCCGACGGAGCGCTCGACGCTGCCATCACGGTCAACGTCGATACCGAGAGCGAGCACGCCGTTTGCATAGCGCAGCGCCATGCCGATCGTGTGGGTCTCCCAGTAGGAGATCATGCGCTCGACGGCGCTGGCGATGCCGGACTCCCCCTCCCACGACGAGGCCTGCAGGCCTGCCAGGGTCGCGGTCAGGTAGTCGTTCGACAGGGTATCGGAGAACACCGACTCCCAGGCCCGAGCGCGGGCCTCCTCCGAGGGCAGTGACGCGAAGGCCTCGACACTCATACGGGCGGCTTCGCCCGAGCCGTCGGCACTGCGCCACGCCTCGATGGCCGCCTCGTCGATGAGGCCGCGGGCAGCCAGGGCACGCCGCGCACGCCAGGCAATATCGGGGTTGTCGCTGCTGGCGAAGTCGCGGACCGTCGCCTCATACTCTTCGCCGCCACGGGCGGCGAACTCGGCGATGAACGCGCGCGTGTACGAACGCCACGCGTCGGAGTCCTCGGTCTCACGAGACAGACGGATCGTCGTCGCAAGCACCTGGTCATGAACGTCTGCGCGAGCCTGTCCCGGCAGGAAGGAGGATATCGCCTCAGCGACGAAGAGCAGGAGGCGATCACGGATCGCTGGCTCAGTTTCGGACGGAACGGCATTCAGAACCGCGACGACAAAGCGACGCGGATCCAGCAGACCGTCGCGCACGGCGTTCCAGAGCGACGCCCAGATGACGGCTCGCGTGATAGCCGCATCGATGGTGCCAACGTAGGCCAGCGCGACGTCGGTTGAGCGCTCGTCGAGGCGCGAGATCGCGTAGGTGAGGTCATCGTCGTTGACGACGACCAGGTCGGCGAACGCGGCGCCGCCGGGCACCGCCACAACACCCTCGGGATCGATGGGGGCAGTTTCGCCGTCGATACGCACGTCGAACACGTGGGTACGCTCCAGTGCCCCGGCCGCGACACGCCACGTTGAAACGGTGACACGATGGGGACGCAGCACGCCGTTGCAGGCCTCGCCGCCCTGGTGAAGCGTGAAGTCCGTGATCGCGCCAACGTTGTCCGTCACCCACGAAGCGGACAGCGTCGACGGGCCGGAGGTCTGAAGCCACGCGCTCTTCCAGGAGGAGAGCTCCTGGCGCGAGGCACCTTCGAGCGCAACGAGGAGGTCCTGCAGGTTGGTCGCGCCGAACTGGTGCTCGGCAAAGTAGCTGCGTGCGCCCTCGTAGAAGGCGTCCTCCCCGACCCAGGCGACCAGCTGCTTAAGGACGGAGGCACCCTTCGCGTAGGTGATGCCGTCGAAGTTCGTCTTTGCAGCGGCGACGTCCGGAATGTCGGCGGCGATCGGGTGCGTGGTCGGCATCTGGTCCTGCGTGTAGGCCCAGATCTTGCGGTTCATCGCGAAGTTCGCCCATTCACCCACGTAGCGGGTCGCCGTCGCAATCGCGCTGGCGCCCTGGTTCTCGGCGAAAGACTCCTTCAGCCACAGGTCATCCCACCACGAGGGCGTGGCGAGGTCGCCGAACCACATGTGGCACATTTCGTGCAGCGTCGTGTTCGCGCGGCGCTGGCGCTCAGAAAAGGTGGGCGTGGAGCGCGAAATGTAGTTTTCGTTAAACGTGATACACCCGGGATTTTCCATGGCACCGAGGTTGTACTCGGGCACGTACACCTGGTCGTAGGATCCCCACGGGAAGGTCACTCCGTAGCGCTCATGGAAGAAGTCGAGCCCTGCACGGGTCACCTCGAACACGTCGTCGGAATCGAGGTAGCGCGCGAGCGTACGACGGCACAGGAGGCGCAGCGCCAGCTCGGCGTGACCGCCATCCGATGCTCCGCCGCTCCACGTGCCGCCGTCAATGACCGCCCACGGGCCTGCGACGATCGCAGTGATGTAGCTCGAAAGCGGGCGGGTTGCCGTGAAGTCATGGCGCACCGCACCCGAGTCATCCACGACCTCGTCGGCGCTCTCAACTCCGTTGGAGGAGACGACCCAGCCGGCGGGGGCGATCACGTGGAACGTCCACTCCGGCTTCACGTCCGGCTGGTCCACGCACGGCCACGCACGGTGAGCGTCATTGGGCTCGAACTGGGTGTAGAGGTAGACCTCACCGTCCTCGGGATCGGTGTAGCGGTGCAGGCCCTCGCCGCTGCGCGAGTAACGCGCCAGGGCACGAACCTCGAGGGTGATCGTCTCCCCCACCGGTAGTCCACCGACCCACACGCGGTCTTCATCGTCGTCGAAAGCGTGGGGTTCGCCGTTGAGGAGCACCTCGCCCACCTCGCCGGCGATATCGATGAAGGTGCGCTCCTCGTCCGACGTCAACGTCAGCGTCGACGTGACGGGATACGTCGGGTTCGCGGTGTCCTGTGCGTCTCGGATATCGACAACGACGTCGATGGCGGAAACGTGGAGATGGGCAGCGCGATGGGTTGCTTCGTTGCGTGTCAAAATCTGCATGCCCCCTATCCTACTGTGTCACCGCCGGTATGTGTGGCGCGCGCCGCCGCCGCGACGAACTACAGTAGACCCATGACTTCAGTGACTGATATTCGTCCCACGATCGCGCCGCTCTCGTTGACGAACGCCCTCGAAGGCCTAGACATCCAGGGGTTCTACGGCTCCGACGGCTCGCCTGCGCAGATCGCCGAGTCCCCCCTCAGCCTGCGCGGCATCACCGTGTCGTCCGACGACTGCGAGGCCGAGTGGTTGTTCGTCGCAATCCCGGGCCTGAAGCAGCACGGCATCCGTTTCGCGCACGCGGCGATCGAGGCCGGTGCGAGTGTCGTTCTCACAGATGAGGAGGGCCGTACCCAGGCCTTCGAACGCGGCCTGGGAGTGCCCGTCATCCAGGTGGCCGACCCGCGCGCCGTCGTTCCGCAGCTGTGCGCGAACATCTACGCATCCCCCGCCACTCGTCTCACAACGATGGCCGTGACTGGCACGAATGGAAAGACGACGACCTCGTACCTGATGCGCGCCGCCATCACATCAAGATTCCCGAACGCTTCGCTGTGCGGCACCGTGGAAATGCACGTCGGCCCCATTTCGTTCGAGGCCGTGCGCACGACCGCCGAAGCCCCCGTCGTCGCTCGTTTCCTGGCGGCCACCGAGCAGTACGAGTGCGGCGCGGGCGTTATCGAGCTATCTGCGCACGCGCTCTCCTTGCACCGCGTCGACGGCATCGTCTTCGACGTCGCCGCGTTTACGAACCTGCAGCACGACCATCTCGACTATTACGGCGACATGGAGAACTACTTCCAGGCGAAGGCCCTGTTGTTCACCCCCGAGCATTCCCGCCACGGCGTCGTGTGCGTGGATGATGAATGGGGTCGCCGTCTGGCACAGCAGGCGACCGTACCGGTCACGACGGTGTCCGCGTTGACCGAGGAGGCCGCCGACTGGCAAGTCCGCGACGTGACCCCCGACAAGACGATCGGGCGTACCGTGTTCACCCTGATTGATCCCAGCGGCACCGGCCACCGCGTTGCCATGCCGATCCTGGGTGAGGTCAATATTCAGAACACCGCCGTCGCAATCGTCAGCGCAGTGAGCCTCGGCATTGACCTCGCGGATGTGATCGCGACGATCGAGGATGCTCCCCAGATTCCGGGACGCATGGAGAAGGTCAACCCGATGCCTGGCCATCAGCCGCTTGTCATCGTCGACTACGCGCACACGCCCGAAGCCCTCGAATGGACTCTGCGCTCGACCCGCGAGCTGACCCCGGGCCGCGTCGTCATCGTCTTCGGAACGGACGGCGACCGCGATGCGACCAAGCGCGAACACCTCGCCGAGATTGCTGCACGCGGAGCCGACGTGCTGTGGGTGACGGACGAGAACCCGCGCACCGAGGACCCCCAGGAAATCCGCGACTACCTGCTGCGCGGCATCGCATCCGTGCGCCCAGGCATGGAAGACGTCACCGAGGTGACGACCTGCCGCCGCGACGCGGTACGGCGCGCGATCCTGGCAGCCGAGCCCGGCGACACCGTCATCATCACGGGTAAGGGTGCCGAGTGGTACCAGGAAATCCAGGGGATCCACCACCGATACAATGACGTGCCCGTCGCCGCCGAAGTCCTCGCGGGCGACGTACGCGCGCACGAATAAACAGCGCGAAGCTGTGAACTGGCGCGCCGCGAGGGCCCCCATCGGGCCTTCGCGGCACGCCACGCCGTAGACTGAGCGGGTGAATGACTTTGACAACCAGCCCGGCGCGACCGCAGCATTCGACGCGGACGCGGCCGAGACCTACATCGCCGACGCGGAGGTGGCCTCGCCCGACTCGATCGACCTGAGCGAGACGGAGAGCGAGGCTCGCGCCCGTCTCATGCGCGCTAACCTCGACCAATTCGACCTGGACGAGGAAGACCTGGCCCTCCTGGCCGGCGAGTCCGCGCTCGCGGACTCTGACGACGTCGCAGCCGGCCTGCCCGTTCTTGCAGTCGTCGGCCGCCCCAACGTTGGCAAATCCACGCTGGTCAACCGCATTCTTGGACGCCGCGAGGCCGTCGTACAGGACACGCCGGGCGTGACCCGCGACCGCGTCTCGTACCCCGCAGAATGGGCGGGTCGCGACTTCACGCTCGTCGACACCGGCGGCTGGGAGATCGATGTCAAGGGACTGGATCGCTCCGTCGCCGAGCAGGCCGAGATTGCCGTCGACCTGGCTGACGCTGTCGTCCTCGTCCTGGACGCGACCGTCGGCGTCACGGCCTCGGACGAGCGCATCGTGGAAATGCTGCGCGCCAAGAACAAGCCGATCATCCTGGCCGCTAACAAGGTGGACTCTCCTCTGCAGGAGGCCGACGCTGCCTACCTGTGGAGCCTTGGCCTGGGCGAGCCTCACCCCATTTCCGCCCTGCATGGACGTGGCACCGGTGATCTCCTGGACGTCGTCATGGAGGTTCTGCCCACGGAGTCGGCCGTTGCCTCGGCCCTGCCGTCGGGCGGCCCGCGTCGCGTCGCCCTCGTCGGTCGCCCCAACGTCGGTAAGTCCTCCCTGCTCAATGCGCTGGCCGGGGGCGAGCGCGTCGTCGTCAATGAGCTCGCCGGTACCACCCGTGACCCCGTCGACGAGCTCATCGAGCTTGACGGCCGCTCGTGGTGGTTCGTCGACACCGCAGGTATCCGCCGCAAGATGCACCGGACGACGGGTGCCGACTACTACGCCTCCATCCGCACCCAGGCCGCGATCGAGAAGGCCGAGGTCGCTCTCATCCTCATCGACGGTTCGACGCCGCTGACCGAGCAGGACGTGCGTGTCGTTCAGCAGGTCATCGACGCAGGCCGCGCGCTCGTTATCGTCACCAACAAGTGGGACCTCGTTGACGAGGACCGCCAGAAGGAGATCAAGAACGAGTTCGAGCGCGAGCTGGTTCAGATCCAGTGGGCACCTCGCATCAACCTGGCCGCAAAGACCGGCTGGCACACCAACCGCATCGTGCGCGCCCTCGACACCGCCCTCGAAGGCTGGGAGACGCGTATCCCCACCGGACAGCTGAACGCGTTCCTCGGCCAGCTCGTGGCCGCACACCCCCACCCGCTGCGTGGGGGCAAGCAGCCGCGCATCCTCTTTGGCACCCAGGCCTCGAGCAAGCCCCCGCGCTTCGTGCTGTTCACGACTGGCTTCCTTGATCCCGGATACCGCCGCTTCATCGAACGCCGCCTGCGCGAGACCTTCGGCTTCGCAGGCACGCCGATTCAGATTTCGGTGCGCGTGCGCGAGAAACGACGCCGGTAAGGACACGCCGACCCGCGTGGCCCGCTTCCACCGGGAGGCGGGCCACACACATCCCTGCCACTCCCCTGGCGTGTTTCCACAGGGTCGTGTCGCCCGGTGCCGTTATCCACAGGCCTCGATGTTGTCGCTTGACCGGGCGACGCCGCTCACGCAGGATCGACGTATGGATACAACACCGACACAATCCGCAGTTCCGCCCCTAACGTCAGGCCTCACGCTGTGCGATGACGGACTCGTCCGGCCCACGTGGGCCTCCCATGACGAGCTGTTACGCAGCTACTACGACACCGAGTGGGGCCTGCCGATCCACGACGAGGCGGGCGTCTTCGAACGCCTCGTGTTGGAGGGATTCCAGGCTGGCCTCTCCTGGCGCACGGTCCTGGCAAAACGCGAGGCTTTTCGGGAGGCCTTTGAGGGTTTTATTCCCGACCGCGTCGCCGCCTTCACGACCGACGACGTCGATCGTCTCGTGAGCGCACCCGGGATCATACGTAACCGCCGCAAGATCGAGGCGGCGATCGCTAACGCGCACGCCACGGTTGCCATCAGAAACAATCCCAACACGACGGACGGCCCTTCCCATCTCGGCGAACTGGTCTGGTCGTATCGCCCGGCCCACGATCCACACCCTCGCTCGCAGGACGAGGTTCCCACGCAGCTGCCGGAGTCGGTGGCACTCGCCGCCGACCTCAAGAGCCGAGGGTTTCGTTTCGTGGGGCCCCACGACGATGCTCGCGCTGATGGCAGCAATCGGCATCGTCAACACCGATGTCCTCGGAACGCACCGCAGGCCTCGATAAAGCACCGTCCGACGAAGCAGGCGTCCTCACTCGCCCGCAAGATCTGGCATGATGGTGCCATGGCATTGTCACAGAAGCTCCTCAGCCAGGACGAGATCATCGTCCGCCACATGCACACCCACATCAAGAAGCTGCTCCCCGCGATCATCGTGGAGTCGATCCTCGTGATCGCAGCGGCTGTCGGTTCTTTCTACGTTCCTGAGAACGCGCGTTACTGGGCGCTTCCGACCATTTGGATCGCCGTCCTCCTCCTGTCGATTCCGCTCATCCTTGTTCCCTGGATCAAGTGGATCACGACGACCTACACGGTGACCACGAAGCGAGTCATCACCCGCACGGGCATCATCAAGCGCACCGGTCACGACCTGCCCCTCACCCGCATCTCCGACATCCAGATCGAAAAGGACTTCGATGACCGGATCTTCGGTTGCGGCACGCTCGCCCTCCAGACCTCCGCTGACGATCCGTTGCTGCTGCGCGACGTACCGAAGGTTGAGACGGTGCAGGTCGAGATCTCGAACCTGCTCTTCAACGATGTTCAGGGAGCCATCGACGCGGATCCGACGAGCTGATCACACTGTGGGGCAACGCGCCCCCGCCTGCGGATAGAGTTGCGTCATGTTCGACTTTCACGGCTTCGAAATGACGATCTTTAAGCTCCTGATCGGTATCATCCTGATCGTCCTCCACCTGCGCCTCACGGGCAAGCAGCAGACGGTCCAGATGACGCCGATCGACTTTATCGGGAACTTTATCCTCGGTGGCATCATTGGCGGCGTCATCTACAACCATGCCATCTCATTCACCGAGTACATCAGCGCCCTGCTCGTGACCTTCGCTATCATCTCGGGTCTGAATTTCCTCACCTCTAAGTTCATGCCAACACGTTCCCTCGTGATGGGACGCGCATACACGATTATCGAGGGCGGACGCTTCACCAAGGAGGTCCTGACCGGTCCCGACAACAAAATTGATCCTGTCGAATTCCTCGCTGAACTGCGAGGCATGGGTATCTTCTCGCTCCACGATCTCCAGCTCGTTCAGCGTGAAGCCAACGGCTCCCTGACTGTGCGCCGCAAGGGCGAGGGCGGAGTTAACTACGTTCTGGTGTCCAATGGCCAGATCGTTGCTGACAACCTCAACCTCGCCCACCGAGACGAGGATTGGCTGCGACACGAAATTTCTCAGGCCGGTGTCGGTGAGCTGGAAAACATCTTCATCGTGGAACTGACTCCCGATAACCGCTTGAACATTGTCGACGAGTCCGGCAATACGACGGCCATGAATATTTCTGATCCCGCTGTCAACGTCGTCACGACTGTGACTGAGTTCCAGAACCCCGATTCGCAGGCTCCCACCCTCGAGGAGTTCGCAGCCGATAATACCGACACGGGCACTGAGACATCCAAGTAACCGTCACGACGCTCCACGTACGATCCAGCCCCGGCCTCGTTCTTCATTGGACGAGGCCGGGGCTGCACATCGGGGCAAATCGCGAGGTTCATGGACAGGCTGGAACACCGTGCGTTGTTGCGTCCGCCGGCCGCGCATGACCACCACAGTGGCCGCATAGATAAGCAGGTCGAAATCATCCCCGTTGACGACTTCGACCTGTGAAACAGTTTACTGCAGTGACTGAAGGAAACGTGACCGATTCATTGAACGCTCATCGCCCCTCCTACCAGCATAAATAGGTGAGAGATTGGCAGAAAACCGCAATTTACCAGCCCAAATATAAGCAAAAATCTTGCATCACATTTCGATTACAAACGAACAGCTCTGGCCGATCAGGGACCGAGGTCCCCACCGTTGCCCGGCACGCCAACTGCCGTTCATTGCATACAAAAAACCGCGAGAAACGAATTCTCGCGGTTCTTATCGTCGGGCTGGCGGGATTTGAACCCACGACCCCTTGACCCCCAGTCAAGTGCGCTACCAAGCTGCGCCACAGCCCGTATTCAGTTCGTCGCCTTGGCGACCTGTAGAACTATAGCGCATCTTGCCAAGGAGAGGCAAGCCGACCCACGTGCGCCGCGACACACTCGCGGCACGAAGGGCTCTCGCTGGATTCTCCCCACGCTGCATGTCACAAAACGGAACAAGTAAGTCGGCGCGCCGGAGTCGACTACACTATCCTCTGTCCACACAACATGCATCCACGAGAGTTTTTTCAATGACCAGTCGACGTCTTCTCTCTGTCACAGCAAGCCTTGCTCTGGCGGCCGCAGGCTTCATCGCACCCGCAATCGTCGCCCAAGGACCTTCTGCTGTGGCGAGCCCGGCGGTCAGTGCGTCTTCAAGCGCTCCCAGCTATGTCCCAGCCGCAGTCGTTGCAGGAACACGAGCACAGACGCAGGCCGTGACGATGCCGACGAGACGCATCCGAATCCGTTCGCATTCCGATAACCCCGTCGTCACCATCATCTCGCTCGTGCTGGCAGTCCTCATCGTCGGGGGGTGGCATCCTGGTACGTTACGCGATATTTAAGGCTACGCAGCGCAACTCGACCCCGCCGACGATGTTCAACGGCCCCAACGGACCGCAGTACGGCGTCACACCAAGCACCTACGGCACCGCGAACTACCCGCAGGCGGGCGCGCCCCAGCCCGGCTCCCAGGTGTACGGCACCGGAACCTACGGTAACCAGCAGGGCGGCTATCCATCCAGCGGCGCACAGAGCGGTCAAGGACCCTACGGAACGGGATTCTGACAGCCCCCAACGTGAGTGCCCCGCACCGTCAGGTGCGGGGCACTCACGTCAAGCGAGAGAACGTCTTAGCGCGACGCGTCGCGCTCAGCAAGATCGCGGTCAACGAAAACCAGGACGGCCTCGCACACGCCATCGACATCGAGCCCAGTGGAGTCCACGGTTTCGACACCGGGAGCGGCCACCATGAACTCAGAGACCTGCGAATCAGCCTTATCGCGGCCCTCGACCTGAGCGCGAACAATTTCCATGTGTTCCTCGGTTGCATCGCCGTAGAGTTCGAGCGTCCGGCGACGCAGACGGGCCTCCTGATCGGCGAGCAACAGAACACGCACATCGGCGTCGGGGCAGACAACGGTCGTAATGTCGCGCCCCTCAGCGATCATGCCGGACCCATCCTCGCGGGCCTCCATCATGCGACGACGCTGTTCCGTCGCCATCCACGCGCGCACGTCGAGATTCGTCGAAATGTGCTTGATCGCCAGGGCGATACGCGGCTCGCGAATCTCGAGTGTGATCTCACGATCCCCGATCCACACGTGCGGATCCGACGGATCCGACACGAGGCGCAGCGGCATGCGATCGGCCGCTGCGGCGACCGCCGCCGTGTCCTCCAGGTCGATGCCTTCGTCCAGGCAATACCACGTGAGCGCACGGTACATGGCACCCGTATCGAGGTAGCCGATGGCGAGACGAGTCGCCAGCGCCTTCGACACCGTGGACTTGCCCGAACCGGCTGGCCCATCGATGGCAATCGTCATGCCGACACGCGAAATCGCGTCTCGACGCATCGAGTCGTTCATCAAACGTTCTCCTCACCGAGGTCGTTTAGTGGGTGATGAGTCGCCAACCCCGCTGTTGCAGGTCGGCGACGGCGCGGTCTGCGACCGCCGGGTCAATCATGACGCGGGCGACGCCTGCCTGTGCGCCCGCAGAGTGCTCCAGAACCAAGTCTTCGATGTTAATGCCTGCCTCGCCGAGCTCGCTGAAAAGCCTACCGAGAGCGCGCGGCTCATCGGGAATGAGCACCTCGATCTCGCGGTATCGAGACGGCGCACCGCCGTGCTTGCCGGGAATCCGGGAAACGCCTTGGTTACCCGCGGTCATCACCCGATTGATCGCACCCACGCAACCGCCACGCAGGGGACCAAGTTCAGCGGCCGCGTCGAGGTGCGTGAGCAAGTCGTCGAGGTCGGTGCGTAGCTCGCGCAGGATGTGTGCGACCGGACCGGCATTGCCTGCCAGAATCGCCGTCCATAGGCGCGGGTCGGACGCCGCAATACGGGCGGTATCGCGCAGCCCTTGCCCCGCCAGACCCAGCGCCTGGGCGGGGGCGTCAACAAGGCGCGCGGCGAGCATCGACGACACCAGCTGCGGAACGTGCGACACGAGAGCGACGGCGTGGTCGTGCGTGCCCGCGTTCATCTCGAGAGGCACGGCACCGACGTCGGTTGCCAGCGCACGCGTCACCAGCACCGCTCGCGGCCACGTCGTCTCGTGTGCGACGATCACCCACGGGCGTCCGTAGAACAGGTCGGCATCGGCAGCGCCGGCACCGCTGCGCTCGCGACCGGCCATCGGGTGCGAACCGACGTAGCGCGAGGCTGCTTCGAGACAATCCTCGCGTTCCAATCCGCGCAGGACATCCGCAACGACCGCATCCTTCACCGAGGCGACGTCAGTGACGATCGCATCGGGAAAACGCAGCAGCGACTCGACGATCACGCGGTCAGCGACATCCGGGGGCGTCGCGACGACGACAACGGAGGGTGCCTTGTAGGATGGCGTATCCGAGCCACAGTCGCTCGGGCGCACCCCGGCCTCGGCAAGGACGTCGCCGAACGCCTGCCCGGCGCCCACGTCGGAGGCCAGGCGCAGCGAGGTGGGCGAGGCGTCCTCGAGATAGACGCGCACTCCCCCGGCCCGCAGCGCCAGGCCCAGGGACGCACCCAGCAGACCCGATCCAATGATGAGGACAGGCCCCGCCGTTTGCACGACGCGCGCGCCGACGCCGTCAGAGGTGCTCACAGTCCAACGGCCCCGTACAGTGCGCTCAGCGCGTTGCCCTTCACGCGGCGGGTCGTTCCCTGCTTGAGGTGGTCGAGAGTGATCGGACCGAAGCCTGTGCGAACGAGCTCGCGCACCGGGTAGCCGACAGCCTCCATCATGCGGCGCACGAGACGGTTACGCCCCTCGTGTACAACGATTTCGACGGTCGTGATGTCGCCGTAGGTGTCGACGATGCGGAAGGAGTCAACCTTGATTGGGCCGTCCTCCAGCTCAATGCCGTTCATGAGGGTGCGCTTGACGCCGGGCTTGACCTCGCCGTGCAGACGCGCCACGTAGGTCTTGCGGATCTCGTACCTGGGGTGGGTCAGACGGTTTGCCAGCTCGCCATCGTTCGTCAGCAGCAGCAGGCCGGACGTGTCAATGTCGAGGCGACCAACATGGTAGAGGCGCTCCGGGTAGTCGGCGATCAGGTCGGCGATCGTGGGGCGTCCCTCCGGGTCGCTCATCGTCGAGACCGTGCCGATCGGCTTGTTGAGCGCCAGGACGATGTGCTTCGTCTCGTCCAGGATCAGGCGTTCACCGTCCACGTGAATGACCTGCTTGGCCGGGTCGACGCGCACGCCCTGGTTACGCACCACGGTGCCATCGACGCTCACGCGGCCGTCGGCGATCATCTGCTCGGACGCGCGCCTGGATGCGACGCCAGCCTGGGCGAGCACCTTCTGCAGGCGCACTCCACCCTCGGTGTAGGGGTTAGCCCTCATAGTTCTTCCTCCAATTCATCCAGCGCGTCGGCGTCCGGCAGGTAGGGTGCCAACGGTACCAGCTCCGACAGGCTCGTTAATCCCATTTTCTCAAGAAATTCCCCGGTCGTCCCGTACAGGCGCGCGCCGGAGGGTGTCAGTCCCGTCTCTTCCACGAGGCCTCGGGCGAGCAGCGTGCGCACAACGCCGTCCACGTTCACCCCTCGAATACGGCAGATTCGCGCCCTCGAAATGGGCTGACGATAGGCAATGACCGCGAGTGTTTCGAGCGCCGCCTGAGACAAACGCGCGTGCGAGGAGCCGACGACGAAGCGCCCGACCACATCGGCGTAAGCCCGCGCGGAATAGATGCGCCAACCGCCCGCCACCTCGCGCAGCTCGAAGCCGCGCGGGCGATCCTGCCCCTCGCCCAGGTACTCAGCGGCGAGTCCGTGCAGCTGCGCCTCGACGTCCTCGACGCTCGCGCCGAGCACGCCGGCGAGATCGGACGCGGCAACCGGCTCCGAGGCTACCATCAGGATCGCCTCGATCGGACCGCGCAGAGTGTTCTCACTCATCGGCGTCTCCTCCTTGTGTCTCAATCGTTGCCTCGGGCGGGGACGAGGCGGTGGCTGAGGCCGCGTCCCCCACGCCCGTATAGTCGTCCACGTCGATGTCGATGTTTCCCTCGCTGCCGGTCCACTGAATCGTGAGCGTGCCGAGCGCCCCTTCTTGCTCGAACTCAACGGCTCCGCGCCTGTAGAGCTCCAAGAGCGCGAGGAAGCGAGAGACGACGACAGCGCGCGTCGGGGCGTCCTCGACGAGCTCATGGAAGGTCATGCGCCCCACCTCGGCGAGCATCGACGAGACGAGCAGAGCCTGCTCGCGCACGGGGACAACCGGATCGTGCAGATGGGTGACCTGAACCGTCGGACTCGTCGCCGACAGGGCATCCGCGGCCAGACGCGCCAGATCCTCGGGGGTGGTGCGCCACCGAAGCTCGGGCAAGAGGGTCGCAAAATGAGGCTCGAGGGGCACGTCCCTGGCAACGTACGAACCGTACTCCCCCATCCGAGCGTCGATATTCTTCGCCGCTTCCTTGAAAGCCCGATACTGCAGGAGCCTCGAGAACAGGAGATCGCGGGCCTCCAGGTCGGCCTCGGACGCGTTGTCCTCCTCGTCAACACTGGGCAGCAAATGCGCGGCCTTCATGTCCAGGAGCGTCGCCGCGACAACCAGGAATTCCGTGGTACGCGACAGATCCGGGGACGCCTTCATAAACGCGATGAACTCGTCCGTCACCTGCGCGAGCGCAACCTCGGTGATATCGAGTTTCTTGCGCGCGATCAGCGACAGCAGAAGATCGAAAGGACCCTCAAAAACCGGGAGCGAGACCGCGAAGAGGTCAAACTCCCCCCTGAACCTCGAGGCTGTCAGGCCGCGTCGCCACGGGCAATGACTTCCCGCGCGAGTCGACGGTACGCGTGGGCGCCCGCGTGGTTGGGAGCGTAGGAGATGATCGGCTCGGTGGCCACCGACGCGTCCGGGAACTTGATCGTGCGCCCGATACGCGTATCGAACACGAGGTCGCCGAAGGCCTCTTGCAGGCGCTGCAGGACCTCGCGCGAGTGCAGCGTCCGCGAGTCAACCATCGTGGCGACGATGCCGTCGATCTTCAGGCGCGGGTTAATACGATCGCGCACCGTCTCGATGGTCTCGACCAGCAGGGCCACGCCGCGCAGCGCGAAGAACTCCGCCTCCACGGGGACGATGACGCCGTGCGCTGCCGTCAGAGCATTGACCGCGAGCAGGCCGAGGGAGGGCTGGCAGTCGATGAGGACCACGTCGTAGTCTGCTTCGACATGTCGCAGAACGCGGGCCAGGGCACTCTCGCGGGCGACCTCGTTCACCAGCTGAACCTCGGCCGCGGACAGGTCGATGTTCGCGGGGATGATGTCGAGGTTCTCCGTCGACGTGTGGCAGATAGTCGCCTTGACGTCCGCCTTCGGGTTCATCAGCAGCGTGTAGATCGTCTGCTCCATGTCGAGCGCATTGATCCCCAGACCGACGGAAGCGGCACCCTGCGGGTCGAAGTCCACGATCAGGACGCGACGACCATACTCGGCCAGCGCAGCACCCAGGTTGATGGTGGTCGTCGTCTTGCCGACGCCGCCCTTCTGATTGCACATGGCGATCACGCGGGCGGGACCATGCCCCGACAGCGGCGCGGGCACGGGGAAATCGACCGGCTCTTCGTTCAGGTCGGGCGTCAGCGTAGGGTGCGAGTTCGTGGTCACGTTCCCATCTAATTCATCACCGCGCGGATGCGTCGGTGCCACGCGCCCGAGGGTGTGAGAGCGTAAAGACTTCGCGCAGCGCGGCAGCAGTCACCTGCGTGTAGATCTGAGTCGTCGCCACCGACGCGTGCCCGAGAAGCTCCTGCACCTCTCGAACGGACGCACCTCCTTCGAGCAGGTGCGTCGCAAAAGAGTGCCGCAGCGTATGTGGGGACACCCGCTCCCCCAGCTGCGCCGCCTGGGCCGCCCGCTGGATCGCGGTCCATGCGCTCTGCCGCGACAACGCGCCTCCCCGAGAGTTCAGGAAAAACGCGGTGGATCCCCGGCCTCGTGCGGCGAGCGCTGGGCGGGCGCGCACCCGATACGCGTCGAGGGCATCCACGGCGAAAGACCCCACGGGAACGATCCGTTCTTTGCGTCCCTTGCCGAACAGGCGCACGACAGGAACGTCTCCGTCCAGATCGAGGTCGTCGGCACTGAGCGAAACGGCTTCGGAGACCCGGGCCCCCGTCGCGTAGAGCAGCTCGAGGAGGGCGGCGTCGCGCAGGCCGATAGGAGAATCGTCGGCGTGGGCAGCGTCCAGCAGCCGTCCCACTTCGTCGACGGACAGTGCCTTGGGGAGGTGGCGCCCCCTGGCGCGGGGCATGCAACTGTGCAGCCGCATCGGTTCCGACAGCTCCCTCGGTCATCGCGTACTTGTGGAGTCCGCGAATAGCCGCCGACGCGCGCGCCACCGACGAGGCAGCGGCCGGAGTTCCCGTGACCTGGCCAGATGCCAGGCGCATCGTGTAATCCTCAATGTCCGAAGCACTGATGTCTTCGACGTTGGCCTTCCCTCGGCTCTTCATGTCAAACGCGTAGCGCGTGACGTCGCGGCGATAGTTCGAAACTGTATGCGCAGACGCCCCTTTCTCAACGCGCAGATAGTCCACCCAGTCGCGGACGAGAGCTTCGAGGGACGTCATAGTGACAGGGTAAGCGACTGCGCAACAAATGTGCGTGAGCGCTATCGGCAAGCGCACATTTTCGCTAGACTGTGACGCGGTAAACCATTTCCTGCCCCGACGCTGGGGCCCAACAACTGGAGACCACCGTGACACTTCACTGGGATCACATCGATGACGAAGCGGCCAAAACCGCTAAGCTCCTCGCCGCCGACGCCGTCGAGCAGGCCGGATCGGGCCACCCCGGTACCGCCATCTCGCTCGCCCCCGCCGCCTACCTCCTCTACAACAAGGTCATGAACGTCGACCCGGCGGATCCGCGCTGGATCGGTCGCGACCGCTTCATCCTCTCGGCCGGCCACTCGTCGCTGACCCAGTACGTCCAGCTCTACCTGTCCGGCTTCGGTTTGGAGCTCGACGACATCAAGAAGCTGCGCACCGCCGGCTCCCTGACCCCCGGCCACCCCGAGTACGGGCACACCAAGGGCGTTGAGATCACCACCGGCCCGCTGGGCACCGGCATCGCCTCCGCCGTTGGCTTCGCCATGAACGCCCGCCGCGTCCACGGCCTGCTCGATCCCGAGACCCCCCTCGGCGAGTCCGTCTTCGACCACAACGTCTACGTCATCGCCGGTGACGGATGCTTCGAGGAAGGCGTCTCCGCCGAGGCCTCCTCCCTCGCCGGTACCCAGGAGCTGGGCAACCTCACCGTCATCTGGGACGACAACCACATCTCCATCGAAGACGACACCTCGATCGCCTTCAACGAGGACGTCCTGACCCGCTACGAGGCCTACGGCTGGCACGTCCAGCGCGTCGACTGGCTCGGCGAGGACGGATCCTACGAGGAAACACCTCCGCCCTGAACGATGCCCTCGACGCCGCCAAGGCCGAGACCAAGAAGCCCTCGCTCATCGCGCTGCGCACCATCATCGGTTGGCCGACCCCCGGTAAGCAGAACACGGGCGGCATCCACGGTTCCAAGCTGGGCACAGAGGCCCTCAAGGGCCTGAAGGAAGCCCTGGGCGCCGACCCCGAGAAGATGTTCGACGCCGATAGCGCGATCGTGGACGAGGTCCGCGCCCGCGCCGCCGCCCGCGCCGCCGAGTACCGCAAGGACTGGGACGCCCGCTTCGAGGCGTGGAAGTCCGCTCACCCCGAGCAGGCCGCCCTGCTGGAGCGCCTCCTCGAAGGTCGCCTCCCCGAGGGCTGGGAAGCCGCGCTGCCCACCTTCGAAGAGGGCAAGGCCATCGCGACCCGCGCCGCCTCCGGCCAGGTGCTCAACGCGATCGCCCCCGTCCTGCCCGAGCTGTGGGGCGGCTCCGCCGACCTCGCCGGCTCGAACAACACCTTCCTGAAGGGCGAGCCCTCGTTCCTGCCCGCACACCGTTCCTCCTCGGCCTTCAGCGGCGACGAGTTCGGCCGCAACCTGCACTTCGGCGTGCGCGAGTTCGCGATGGGCGCCGCCCTCAACGGCATCGCCGCCGACGGCCTCACCCGCGCGTACGGCGGCACGTTCTTCGTGTTCTCCGACTTCATGCGCGGCGCTGTGCGCCTCGCCGCCCTCATGGACCTGCCCGTCACCTACGTGTGGACCCACGACTCCATCGGCGTCGGCGAAGACGGCCCGACCCACCAGCCGATCGAGCACCTGGCGTCCTACCGCGCGATCCCGAACTTCGCGGTCGTGCGTCCCGCCGACGCCGCCGAGACCGCCGCGTCCTGGAAGGCCATCCTCGAGCAGTCCCACCCGGCCGCCATCATCCTGTCGCGTCAGAACCTGCCCAACCCCGCACGTGGCGAAGGCACCGGACTGGCCACCACCGAGGACCTGGCGCGCGGCGCCTACGTCCTGGCCGACACCGAGGGCACGCCCGACGTGATCCTGCTGGCCTCCGGCTCCGAGGTCTCCGTCGCCCTCGAGGCACGCGAGGCCCTGGCCGCCGACGGCATCGCCGCCCGCGTCGTCTCCGTGCCCTGCCTCGACTGGTTCGAGGCCCAGGACCGCGAGTACCGCGACTCGGTTCTGCCCCCGTCGGTTCGCGCCCGCGTCTCCGTCGAGGCCGGCATCGCCCTGCCGTGGTACCGCTGGATCGGCGACGCCGGCCGCGCGGTCTCCATCGAGCACTTCGGTGCCTCCGCGCCGGGAGAACTCCTCTTCAAGGAATACGGCATCGATGCGCAGCACGTTGCCGCAGCCGCGAAGGAATCCATCGAAGCCGCTCGTTCGTGACTTTATAGTCAACTGAACTGACAGAGGGCTGCTGGCGCGCGAGGGCGTGCCAGCAGCCCTATTCTCTTACACATGTGTGGGTCCTCGGTCCCGTTCCACTCACCTGCGTGGAGAAGCGTTCGGGCCCCGGCCTCGTCCTGCCCCCCTAGCGAACGGAGCGACCACTCGTGACCAACGAGATTCCCACCCTGCGTGATCCCCAGGATCGCAGGCTTCCGCGCATCTCCCCGCCCTGCGGCCTCGTCATCTTCGGCATCACGGGCGACCTTGCGCGCAAGAAGCTCCTTCCCGCCATCTACGACCTCGCTAACCGCGGCCTCCTCCACCCGGCCTTCTCGCTGACCGGCTTTGCGCGCCGCGACTGGAGCCCCCAGGACTTTGAGGAATACGTGCGCGCGTCCATTGAGGCGCACACCCGCACCGGCTTTAACGAGGGCACGTGGAACCAACTGCGCTCGGGCCTGCGCTTCGTCTCGGGCACCTTCGACGATCCCAACGCCTACCGCCAGCTTGCTGACACCGTCGCCGAGCTCGACCGCTCGCGCGGCACCGGCGGCAACCACGCGTTCTACCTCTCGATTCCGCCCTCATACTTCCCCGTCGTGGCCAAGCACCTGTCCGACACGGGCCTCAACAAGCGTCAGGGCCGCGAATGGCGTCGCGTCATCATCGAGAAGCCTTTCGGCCATGACCTTCAGTCCGCGCAAGAGCTCTCCGACGTGATCTCGCAGATCTTCGACGAGCAGGACGTCTTCCGCATCGACCACTACTTGGGCAAGGAAACCGTCCAGAACATCATGGCGATGCGCTTCGCGAACGCCATGTTCGAACCCCTGTGGAAGGCGAACTACGTCGATTCCGTGCAGATCACGATGGCCGAGGACATCGGCATCGGCACGCGTGCGGGCTACTACGACGGTATCGGAGCGGCGCGCGACATCATCCAGAACCACCTGCTTCAGCTGATGGCGCTGACCGCCATGGAGGAGCCCGTCCACTTCACCCCCGAGGAAATCCGGTCGGAGAAGGAAAAGGTGCTCTCCGCAGTGCGCCTGCCCGAGGACCTCGCCATCGAGACGGCCCGCGGGCAGTACGCCGGCGGCTGGCAGGGCGGCGACCAGGTGCGCGGCTACCTTGAGGAGGACGGCATTCCTGCGGACTCAACCACCGAGACCTTCGCGGCCATCAAGCTCTTCGTGGACACGCGCCGCTGGGCGGGCGTGCCCTTCTACCTGCGCGCTGGCAAGCGCCTCGGCAAGCGCGTCACCGAGATCGCCGTCATCTTCAAGCGCTCGGCCCACGTCCCATTCGGCAACTCCGACCTCAGCGAGTCCGGCCAGAACGCGCTCGTCATCCGCGTCCAGCCGGACGAGGGCCTGACCCTCAAGCTCGGCGCAAAGGTGCCGGGCACGTCGATGCAGGTGCGTGACGTGACCATGGACTTCGCCTACGGCCACGCGTTCACCGAGGACTCACCCGAAGCCTACGAGCGACTCATCCTGGACGCGCTCGTCGGCTCCGCTCCCCTGTTCCCGCACCAGCGCGAGGTCGAGGCCTCGTGGAAGATCCTCGACCCGATCCTATCCTTCTGGGAGTCCCAGGGTCAGCCTGAGCCCTACGCTCCCGGCACCTGGGGTCCCCAATCCGCGCACGACATGCTGGCCCGCGACGGCCGTTTCTGGAGGCTCCCGTGATCATCACCCTGAAGAACACCACGTCGGCCGAGGTCGCCTCCCGCATCGTGGAGCTGCGCGACGAGCGCGGTGCCGCCGCTCTGAGCCGTGTTCTCACGCTGCTCATCTGCGTGCCCGACCTCATCGACGTCGACAATGCGATCGAGGTCTCCGACGCAGTCTCTCGTGAGCATCCCTGCCGCGTGATCGTCATCGTCGAGCCCGAGTCCACCGAGGGCACGGCGCGCCTAAACGCCCAGATTCGCGTGGGCGACGCCGCGGGCCTGTCCGACATCATCATCCTCGAGCCTCGCGGTGAGGCCGCGTCGAACATCGACTCACTCGTCATGCCGCTGCTTCAGTCGGATACGCCGGTCGTCACGTACTGGCCGGTCGTTCCCCCGCCCAACCCGGGCGCGCACCCGCTTGGTCGCCTCGCGGTCAAGCGCATCACTGATTCGCGCGCGACCGAGTGTCCCATGGACACACTGTCTGCCCTCTCCGCCGTCTATACTCCCGGCGATACGGATCTCGCGTGGGCCGGCGTCACCCTGTGGCGGGCGCTGCTCGCGGCCGTCGCAGAGGACTTCGACCGCCTGCCGATGTCGATCCGCGTCGCGGGCAACGCCACGCACCCCTCGCCCTTCCTCGTGGCCGCGTGGCTGCACCATCAGCTGGGCGTGCCCGTCGAGCGAGTCGTCGATCCCGAGGCCCTCACGATCACGGACATCACGTTCTTCTTCGACGACGACACGACCGTGTCTCTGTCGCGTAGCGCCTCCTCGGCGGTCGCCCGCCTGTCGCGCCCCGGCCTCGAAGATCGCTCCGTGAACCTCGCGCGCCGCTCCGTGCAGGACTCCCTCATGGAGGATCTGCGTCGCATGGATCCGGACGTCTACTACGGCGAGCTCCTCACGGAGGAACTCCCCAGGCTGGCTGCATGCGCTGAGGGAGCGTAACGATGCTGACTGTCCACACGCTTGAGGTCCTGCCTACCGTCGAGGAACTGAACGAGGCCGTGGGCCGTGCGTTCCTCGCTCGTCTGCGCACGCTCGTCGACGAGGCCGACGCCGGTTCTCGCGTCAACCTGGCCATCTCCGGTGGTGCCATTACGACGAGCCTGTTGCCCTCGTTGCTGCCCGTCGTCGGGGAGGTCGACTGGTCACGTGTACGCGTGTGGCTGGTTGACGAGCGCTATGTGCCCGCCGACGACGAGGATCGCAACGACGATCAGGCGTGGGAGGGCTTCTTCCGCGCGGCCTCCGGCGTTGAGTTTGTGCGCATGCCGACCTCGGATGTATCCGCGCCCGGCGCGGGTTCTCTCGACGAGGCGACCGCAGCGTTTACTGACACGTGGCGCAAGCTCATGGGCGAGCGATCCTTCGACATCGCACTGATCGGCATGGGTCCAGACGGGCACATATGCTCGCTCTTCCCGGGGCGCATCGACATGGACGAGGCCTCCCCCATTCTGGCGATCCGCAATTCTCCCAAGCCGCCACCGCAGCGCATCACGGTGTCGATGCCCGTCATGCGTGCGTGCGGCGAGGTGTGGCTGACGACTGCGGGTGCAGCGAAGGCGGATGCCCTCGGACGAGCCTTCGCAGGTGCGTCGCCGCTTGACCTTCCCGTCGCGGGTATCCTCTCCCCCATGACGCGCGTTTACCTCGACGAGGCGGCTGCCACGGGAATTAAGTTCGCGTAAAAACAGCACCATCACTCTGTGGGGCCGTCTTCTTCATAGAAGCGGCCCCACAGCGGTACCCCCATAACAATGGCTCCCCACGCGAGCGTGGGGAGCCACAAACTAAGGTCAACTAAGACGGTCAGCCACCATACTTTGCGAGAAGCACGTATCCGATGATGCACGCGACCCAGATGAACAGCGTGCCCTTGGTGATACGGTTCAAGTTACGCTCAGCCACGCCGGAAGATCCGGCCGACGAGGAGATGCCGCCACCGAACATATCCGAAAGACCCCCGCCCTGTCCCTTGTGCATCAGAATGGACAGGGTCAGCAGGATACTGGTCAGGAAGATCAGCACGATTAGCACGTTGTTCAGAATGGTCACGGTCAATCCAGTTTCTATCGCGGGTCGCCCCGACTCGGAGCGCAAACATTTTTAGTTTAACCGAGAATGCCGGTGGGGCCAACCGGCACACCGGTTGGCCCCACCTCGCGTTCGCTCCGACCCGGCTTATGTGGCTGGGAGGAGTAAGCGCGAGAGTTTCTCAGGCGTAGAAGTTCGCCATGGCGGCGAAGGAGTCAGCCTTGAGGGACGCGCCGCCGACGAGACCGCCGTCGATGTCGGGCTGAGCCATGAGCTCCTTGATGTTGCCGGGCTTGGCGGAGCCACCGTAGAGGATGCGGGTGGACTCGGCGGTCTCGGCGCCGAAGTCCTCGGCCAGGGCGGCGCGGATGGCGCCGCACACTTCCTGAGCGTCCTCGGCGGAGGCGGTTTCGCCGGTGCCGATGGCCCAGATGGGCTCGTAGGCGATGACGATCTTGGCGACCTCTTCGGCCTTCCAGCCGGCGAGGGCGGCGCGGATCTGGCCGAGCACGAACTCGACGTAGGTGCCGGCCTTGCGGACCTCGAGGGCCTCGCCGCAGCACAGGATCGGGGTCATGCCAGCGTCGAAGACCTTGCGGGCCTTGGCGCCGACGAGCTCGTCGGACTCACCGTGGTACTCGCGACGCTCGGAGTGGCCCATGACCACGTAGGAGACGCCGAGCTTGGTCAGCATTTCGGTGGAGATTTCGCCGGTGTAGGCGCCGTTGTCGTGGATCGAGACGTCCTGAGCACCGTACTTGATCTGAAGATCATCGGCATCAACGATGGTCTGGACAGTGCGGATGTCGGTGAACGGCGGGATGACGAGCACCTCGCACTTGGAGTAGTCGTGGCCCGCATCGGACAGGGCCATCGCGAGGCCCTGGACGAGGTGGTTGGCCTCGAGGTGATCGAGGTTCATCTTCCAGTTGCCGGCCATCAGGGGGATGCGTGCCATGAGTCAGTCCTCCAGAACTGCGATACCGGGCAGAACCTTGCCCTCGAGGAGCTCGAGGGAGGCACCGCCGCCAGTGGAAATGTGAGAGAAGGTGTTCTCGTCGAAGCCGAGCAGGCGCACGGCCGCGGCGGAGTCGCCGCCGCCGATCACGGAGAACATGGAGCCCCTGGACAGGGCCTCGGCGACGGCGCGGGTGCCGCCGGAGAATGCGTCAAATTCGAAGACGCCCATGGGACCGTTCCAGGCCACGGTCTTCGCGGTAGCCAGCTTGTCGGCGAAGAGCTTCGCGGACTCGGGGCCGATGTCCAGGCCCATCTGGTCGTCGGGGATCGCGTCGACCTTGACGACGGTCGCGGGCGCGTCGGCCGCGAACTCGGGGGCGACGATGACATCGACGGGCAGCACCAGGTCGACGCCACGCTCGGCGGCCTCGGCGATGTAGCCCTTGACGGTGTCGATCTGGTCTTCCTCGAGCAGGGACTTGCCCACCGAGTAGCCCTGTGCGGCCAGGAAGGTAAAGACCATGCCGCCGCCGATGAAGAGCATGTCGGCCTTCTTCAGCAGGTTGGCGATGACGCCGAGCTTGTCGGAGACCTTGGAGCCGCCGAGGACGACGCCGTAGGGGCGCTCGGGGTCACCGGTGACCTTGGACAGGGACTCGATCTCCTTGAGGACGAGCAGGCCGGCGGCCGAAGGCAGCAGCTTGGCGATGTCGTAGACGGAGGCCTGCTTGCGGTGGACGACGCCGAAGCCGTCGGAGACGAAGGCGTCGCCGAGCTTGGCGTACTCGCGGGCGAGCTCTTCGCGCTCCTCGTCAACCTTGGAGGTCTCACGGGGATCGAAACGGACGTTCTCGAGCAGGGCGATCTCGCCATCGCCCAGGGCGGCGACCGTCTCAGCGGCGGAGGGGCCAACAACGTCGGAGGCAAGCGTGACCTTCACGCCGGACAGCTCAGCGAGGCGCTTGGCGACGGGGGCCAGCGAGAAGGCGGGGTCGACCTTGCCCTTGGGGCGGCCGAGGTGAGCCATGATGACGACCTTGGCACCGGCGTCGGTGAGGGTCTTAAGGGTAGGCAGCGCCGCGCGGATACGGCCGTCGTCGGTGATGACGCCGTCCTTGAGCGGAACGTTGAAGTCGGAGCGGACGAGGACGCGCTTGCCGCGCAGATCGCCCAGAGTGGAGATGGTCCTCACGAGGAGTCCTTTCAATATGAAAGCGGTGGCGATGTACGAGATGCCCGTGCACGAGCGTGCACGGGCATCTCGCTGATCAGCTCATGGCTGGTGTTTCAGCTGTGTGCTCAGGCGAGCTTGGAGCCGACGAGGGCGGTGAGGCGAACGAGAGCGTTCGAGTAGCCCCACTCGTTGTCGTACCAGGACAAGACCTTGACGAGGTTGCCGATGACCTTGGTCTCGGTGGCGTCGAAGATCGAGGTGTGCGGGTCGCCCACGATGTCGGAGGAGACGATCGGATCCTCGGTGTACTCGAGAACACCCTTGAGCTCACCCTCAGCGGCGGCCTTCACGGCAGCCTTGACGGCCTCGACGGAGACCTCCTTCTTCGCGATGAAGGTGAGGTCGGTCAGGGAGCCGGTCGGGGTGGGGACGCGGACGGCGAGGCCGTCGAACTTGCCCTCGAGCTCGGGCAGGACCAGGGCGACAGCCTGGGCAGCACCGGTCTTGGTGGGGATCATGTTCAGGGCCGCGGCGCGGGCGCGACGCAGATCCTTTGTGGGGGGCGTCGAGGACGCGCTGATCGCCCGTGTAGGAGTGGATGGTGGTCATGATGCCGCGCTCGATGCCGAAGTTCTCCTCGAGAACCTTGGCCAGAGGGGCGAGGCAGTTGGTCGTGCAGGAGGCGTTCGACACGATGTTCATCGTGGCACCGTCGTACTTGTCCTCGTTCACGCCCATGACGAAGGTGCCGTCGACGTTCTTCGCGGGAGCGGAGATGACGACCTTCTTGGCGCCAGCGTCCAGGTGAGCCTTGGCCTTCTCGCCGTCGGTGAAGAAGCCCGTGGACTCAACGACAACCTCAACGCCGAGCTCGCCCCAAGGCAGGTCGGCGGGGTTACGCTGTGCGAGCACCTTGATGTGCTTGCCGTTGACGACGATGCCCTCGTCATCGTAGGACACCTCACCCTGGAAGCGACCCGTGATCGAGTCGTACTTCAGCAGGTGAGCAAGGGTCTTGTTGTCGGTCAGGTCGTTAACGGCGACGATCTCGATATCCGCGCCCTGCTCGAGAGCGGCGCGGAAGAAGTTACGGCCGATGCGGCCGAAGCCGTTGATGCCAACGCGGGTGGTCACTATGGTTCCTCCTGCTCGTGCCCCTCACAGGGCACGGTTTTCGATGCAACCGGGCGTGCGGGTTGCCAGCCCGGCCCGCAGATTTCTGCGGTTCCAGCAGTTCCTAATCTACACCCAAAAGCGGACTCAGTCACAATCCAATTTGAAAATTTGCACGTGGGGTAATTCTCGTTTGGATTGAGACGAAGCGGCAGGAATGAGGGACCTCAGTCCTCCTCGAGCATGTCGAGGGTGAGCGCAGATTCCGTATCCGGGATGCCGCGTTCGTGCGCGACCTTATCGGCGAGAGCCAGGAGGCGGCGGATACGACCGGCGACGGCATCCTTGGTCAGGGGCGGATTCGTGTGCTTGCCGAGCTCCTCGAGGGAGGCTTGCTTGTACTGCAGGCGCAGGGTGCCGGCCTCGAGCAGGTGGGCGGGTACGTCGTCCCCGAGAATCTCGAAGGCACGTTCGACGCGAGCACCCGCGGCGACGGCCGCGCGGGCGGAGCGACGCAGGTTCGCGTCGTCAAAGTTGGCCAGTCGGTTGGCGCTCCCTCGGGCCTCGCGGCGCTCGCGCCGCTCCTGCCATGCCTCGAAGGTCTGGGGGGCACCCATAGCGGAGATGAGCGTGCCGATCGCGTCCGAATCGCGGACAGAGACGCGGTCGGTGCCGCGAACTTCCTTGGAGCGGGCGGCCGCACCGAGCTTACGCGCGCAGCCGACCATCGCGAGGGCGACCTCGGGGCCGGGGCACGTGATCTCCAGCGAAGAAGACCGTCCGGGTTCCATGAGGGAGCCGCGCGCGAGGAAGGCGCCGCGCCAGATTGCTGCGGCCTCGGCGGTCCCGGAGGCGACGAGCACGGGCGGTAGGCCGCGAACGGGGCGCCGCAGGGAGTCGACGAGGCCCGTGAGGCGCGCGAGCTCGTCAGCCTTGTGGACCACGCGCACGACGTAGCGCTTGCCGCGGCGCAGAGAAGAACCGGACACCACGACGACGGAGGATTCGGCGTTATACAGCGCCTGCAGGTAGGTGCGCAGGCGACGCGCGGCCACGGGAGAGTCAAGCTCGGCCTCAACGAGAATACGCCCGCCCACGAGGTGCAGGCCTCCCGCGAAACGCAGCGTCGCGCTCACTTCGGCGGCTACCTCAGACGGCGTCGTAACGACGGCGCGCGCCAGCTCGTCCTTCATGTCAGATGTCAGGGACACGGCTTCTCCAGATATGTGATGTCGTTTGTCAGCAGGCAACAGGTTCTAAGGTAACCACGTTTCGGGCTGTCCGACCTCACCAAGGAAGCCGTCAAATGCGTCACGCAGCGCCGCGGCGAGGCGCAGCGGGTCGTGGTGCGGGGCTCCATCACCCGTGCGAACCTGCCGCAGGAGAACGCGCGCGCCGAGTTCTTCGGCTGCCACGATCAGGTCATCGATATCATCGCAAGCCGTCGGATCCGCGACAACGACGTCGAGCTTGAGCATCGGTGCGTACTCGCGGAGAACGCGTACGTGGTCGGCGGTCGACATCAGGTCGGTTTCGCCGCGCTGGCGCGCCAGGTTAAGCACGAGCGCGCGGTGGGCATCGGTCGTAGCGAGGGCGCGATTAATGTCCGGCACCAGCAGGTGCGGGATCACGGAAGTGTACCAGGAGCCGGGTCCGAGGACCACCCAGTCGGCCTCGGAGATCGCCTCGGTGACCGCGGCGGGAACCTCGGGGGCCTCGGGCGTGATGCGCACGTGCTCGACGGTGCCGGGAGCAACGGCGACCTTGGACTGGCCGGACACGACGTAGCGGCGACCACCGTCGTTCATATCCGCCTCGATGTCGATCGGCGTCGACGACATGGGAAGGACGCGCCCCTGTGCGCCGAGGAGGCGACCGACCCAGTCGAGGCCTTCGACCGGATCGTCGAGAAGCTGCCACAGGCCGGAAATCAGCAGGTTGCCGAGCGCGTGCCCATTGAGGGGACCACTCGTATCCAGGCGCAGCTGCATGACGTCGCGCCACGTCAGGCCCCACTCGGATTCCTCGCAGAGAGAGGCCAGCGCCATGCGCAGGTCGCCGGGAGGTAGGATTGGCATCTCCTGGCGCAGTCGCCCGGAGCTACCTCCGTCGTCGGCGACAGTCACAACCGCCGTCAGCGCGCGCGTAATGTGGCGCAGCGCCCGCAGGGTCGCGGACAGTCCGTGTCCGCCGCCGAGGGCGACGATGTTCTGGCCGGATTCTCCACGTTGAACCCAACCGGCTGCATCAAGATAGGGCATCAGTCTCTCCCAATGTCACGGTGCATCACGCGAACCGTGTATCCGTGTGAGCGCAGGCGTTGCGCGATTGCCTCAGAGCACGCGACAGAGCGGTGCTTTCCACCCGTGCATCCGACGGCAATCGTGACGAACGGCTTCAATTCTGCCAGATAGCCGCTGAGCATGGGGGCGAGAAGGTCGGCATATCCGAGGGCAAAATCGCGCGCACCCGGCTGGGAGAGCACGTAGTCGGCTACGGCCTGGTCCTTACCCGTGAGGTGGCGCAGCTCATCCACCCAATACGGGTTCTTCAGAAAGCGCACGTCAACGACATGATCGGCGTCGAGGGGCAGGCCGTGCTTGAAGCCAAAGGATTCGACGGTCACCTGCAGGGGACGCTCCTCCCCCCGCCACGATGTCACGGATGCGCCTCGTCAGATCGTGAACGCTCATCGTGGAGGTGTCGATGACCTCGTCGGCCGTGCGACGAAGGGGCGCGAGCAGGCGCATCTCGGCCTTGATGCCGTCCATGAGGGTACCTGCGCCCTGGAGGGGGATGCGGGCGGCGGTTGGACTCGTAGCGTCGCACCAACGTCTCGGGACTGGCCTCGAGGAAGATGATGCGGTAGACGATGCCCGCGCCCTTGAGCTGTTCGAGAGTCGCATCGAGCGTACGGAAGAAGGTACGCGAGCGCACATCCACACCAACGGCGAGGCGGTGCACGCCCGCTGCCGGATCGTTCGACATCATGCCGACGAGGGCGGGCAGCATGGTCGGCGGCAGGTTGTCGACGACGTACCAGTCGAGGTCTTCGAGCGCGCGGGCAGCGCCGGTGCGGCCCGCCCCGGAGTAGCCGGTGATGATGAGCACCTCGTTGGCGGCGCGCGGCTCGTACTTGACGCGCATCATGTCACGCACGGCGATGCCCTCGGGGATCGTGGGAGGGTTCTCCTCGTTGATTGCCGAGGCCTGGGCCTCGGCCGCATCGTGTGCGTCCGTGGGTGTGTGGTCGGGCATGGCGTCCTCCTGGACGGGTCGGCTGGTCGGGTGATAGGAGCTGTTAGGCGGAAGGCTCGGGAGCTTCGTCGATCGTGATTCCGGCGGCGGCGCGCCTGGCGATGACTCGCGCTTCCTTCGGCGTGCTCGCGGTAGCGGCGACGACGCCGACGCGCCTTCCTCCGCGACTCACGGGTTTGCCGAAAAGACGCACGATGTCGGCGGATTCGAGGGCGCGAGCGACACCGTTGTACACGGGAGCATCGACGGCACTCGTCGACTTGATGACCGCCGAGGCGCCCGGCGTTGAGAGCGCCACCGACACGGGCAGACCGAGGATCGCGCGGGCGTGGAGTTCAAACTCGGACTGGGCTTGGGTCACCATCGTGACCATGCCGGTGTCGTGGGGGCGAGGCGACAGCTCGGAGAACCAGACCTCGTCGCCACGCACGAAGAACTCGACGCCGAAGATGCCGAGGCACGGCCCGTTTCCGGCCTCGGCCAGAGCGTCGGTCACGGCCTTGGCCATCTGTCGCGCACCCGCGAGGGCGGCCTCGCTCATGGCCATGGGCTGCCAGGATTCGACGTAGTCGCCGCCCTCCTGCCGGTGTCCGATGGGCGCGCAGAAGCTCGTCGTGACGACGCCTGAGGTGCCGTCCCACGAGCGCACGGTCAGCAGCGTGATCTCGTAGTCGAAGTCAACGCCTTCTTCAACGATGACGACGCCGGTCGTGGCGCGGGCGTCCTCGTCAGCGTGGGCCCAGGCGGAGGCGGCCTGCTCGGGTCCCGTCACGCGGGACTGGCCGTGCCCCGAGGAGGACATCGTGGGCTTGACAAACGCGGGGTAGCCGACCTCGTCCAGGGCTGCGGCCAACTCAGCCTCGCTGCGCGCGAAGCGGAAAGCCGACGTGCGCACGCCAGGCAGGGACGCGGCAAGGTTGCGGATCCGCTGACGGTCCATCGTCGCCTGGACAGCAAAGGCGTTGGGCACGACGCGCACGCCGCGCTCTTCATAGGCACTCAAGCAATCTGTGGCGATGGCCTCGACCTCGGGGACGATGAGGTCGACGTCCACGGCATCAAGGACCTCACGCAGGGCGACCGGATCACTCATGTCAAAGACGCGGAACTCATCCGCCACCTGCATGGCGGGAGCGCCCTCGTAGGAGTCGCAGGCGATCACCGTGCATCCGTAGCGTTGCAGGGCGATCACGACTTCCTTACCGAGTTCGCCCGATCCCAGCAGCAGCACACGTACCGGCAGTGGCACGGGAAGCGTCGTTGTCATGGTGTGTCCTCCCTCGACGATGTCGCTAGCCTATCGCGGATCGTGCGCGCAAGGCCGAGTCCCACGCCCTTGACCTCGGCGATCTCCTCAACGGAAGACTCCCGAATCCGCTTGACGGAGCCGAAATGCTTGAGCAGCGCGGCCTGGCGCGTGGGTCCAAGCCCTGGGATAGAGTCGAGGACCGAGCGGCGCTGGGCCTTCGACCGGCGCTTGCGGTGCTTCGTGATCGCGAAGCGGTGGGACTCGTCGCGCAGGTACTGCAGGAGGTAGAGAGCCTCCGACGTGCGGGGAAGGATGAGCGGGAAGTCGTCGCCGGGGATCCACACCTCTTCGAGGCGCTTTGCCAGGCCTACGACGGGCACGTCCGCACCCACCGTGTCCAGGGCGGCGCGGGCGGCATTCACCTGGGGCAGGCCGCCGTCCACGACGACCAGGTCGGGCCGGTAGGAGAAACGCTTGGGGCGTCCCGTCATCGCGTCGATCGGGCCGGAAGCGTAGGCGACGCCGTCCTCGTCCTCTCCATCGACACCGGCCTCCTCGGCGAGCAGCCGCGAGAAGCGGCGCGTGAGAACCTCGTTCATCGCGCTCGTGTCGTCGGGAGTGCCGTTTCCGTCCTCGCCGCGGATGTTGTAGGTACGGTACGCGTCCTTGCGCGGCATACCGTCCTCGAACACCACCATCGAGGCGACCTGGTTCTCCCCACCCGTGTGCGAGACGTCGTAGCACTCGATGCGCAGGGGCGCGCCGGGCAGATCGAGGTTCTCGGCCAGCTGCTCGAGTGCCTTCGAGCGCGCCGTAATATCGCCCGCGCGCTTCGTGCGGTGCAGCGCGAGCCCCTGGCGAGCGTTCTCCGTGACCGTCTCCATGATCTGGGCTTTCGGCCCGCGCTTGGGCACGTGCACCGACACGGACGCGCCGCGGACCTCGGCCAACCAGCGTGCGATGGTCTCCTTCTCCGACGGCTCGACGGAGACGAGCACCTCTCGAGGGATCGCCGAGGTCGGCGTGTGGGCGACGTCGTCCACGCTGACGGCCGCAACCTTGGCAGCATTCCCAGCCCCAGCCTCGTCCGGAGACGCCGACGAATACACCTGCTCGAGGAGGCGAGTCATGAGCGCCGCGTCGTCCGCGCCGTCCACGCGCTCGATCACCCAGCCGCGCGTGCCCCGGATGCGTCCGCCGCGCACATGGAAAACGTGGACCGCAGCGTCCAGGTCGTCGCTGACGAGCGAAAACACGTCCGCGTCCGAGCCATCGTCGAGCACGACCGCATTGCGCTCCAGCACCGTACGCAGAGCCTTGACATCGTCGCGCAGCTTCGCCGCGCGCTCGAAGTTAAGCGCCATGGAGGCCTGACGCATCTGCTCCTCCAGCTCACGGATCACCGGGCCCGTGCGCCCCTCCATAAACTGGCACAGGCCCTCGGCGAGTTCGCGATGCTCCTCCATAGAAATGCGCCCGACGCACGGGGCGGCACACTTGTCGATGTAACCGAGCAGGCACGGACGTCCCTGCGCCTTCGCGCGCTGAAACACACCCGCCGAACACGAGCGCATCGGGAAAACGCGCAGCAGCTGATCGATCGTCTCGCGAATCGCCCACACCTGCGTGTAGGGGCCGAAGTAGCGCGACCCCGCCCGCTTGCGCTCGCGCGTCACCTGCACACGAGGGAAGCGCTCCCCCATCGACACCGCCAGGTAGGGATAGGACTTATCGTCCTTAAACATGACGTTGAAGCGCGGATTGAATTCCTTAATCCACGTGAACTCCAGCGTCAGGGCCTCGACCTCGGAACGCACGACGGTCCACTGCACGGCGCTCGCGGTCGTCACCATCTGCTGGGTGCGCGGGTGCAGGTTCGCCAGGTCCTGGAAGTAGTTGGTGAGGCGATTACGCAGATTTTTGGCCTTGCCAACGTAGATGACGCGGCCGCGCGGGTCTGAGAATCGGTAGACGCCCGGCGAAGTCGGTATGTCTCCCGTGCGGGGTCGGTACGTCGAAGGATCTGCCACGCTCCCAGGGTACGAGGCCGGGGCTGGGAGCGCCCGGCACCCACCTCGGGCGTGCTCTATGTCATGAAACATTTGAATAATGAAACCAATACGCGCAGGCGGCACCTGTAGGCATATACTGGACTTGGTTACGAATTGACCGATTCTTGACCTTTGAGTACAGCTCTCCCACAAAGAAGGACGTTCATGTTCACCTCCACCCAAGAGGTCGCAGACTTTATCTCCGAGCAGAACATTGAACTCGTCGACGTGCGCTTCTGCGACGTCCCCGGTGTTCAGCAGCACTTTACGATCCCCGTGAGCGAGTTCCTGGACGCCGCCTTGTCGGACGGCCTCATGTTCGACGGCTCCTCGGTGCGCGGATTCACCGCCATCCACGAGTCCGACATGAAGCTCATCCCGGACATCTCCTCCGCGTTCGTCGACCCGTTCCGCGATCGCAAAACCCTGGTCGTGAACTTCTCGATCGTCGACCCCTTCACCGACGAGCCTTTCTCGCGCGACCCGCGCCAGGTGGCCGCCAAGGCCGAGGCGTACCTGCGCTCGACCGGCATCGCTGACGAGTGCTTCATCGGCGCTGAGGCTGAGTTCTACCTCTTCGACGACGTGCGCTACCAGGTCACCCCGCACAACACCTTCTTCTCCGTCGACTCGCCCGAGGCGTACTGGAACACCGGCCGCGCCGAAGAGGGCGGCAACATGGGATACAAGGTGCCCGTCAAGGGCGGCTACTTCCCCGTCTCCCCCGCCGACAAGTACGCGGACGTCCGTGACGAGATGAGCCGACTCCTCGAGGAGGTCGGCCTGACGATCGAGCGCGCCCACCACGAGGTCGGCTCGGGTGGCCAGCAGGAGATCAACTACCGCTTCGCGACGCTGCAGACCGCGGCCGACGACATGATGAAGTTCAAGTACGTCATCAAGAACTCCGCTCTTGAATTCGGCCACTCCGCGACCTTCATGCCCAAGCCCCTCTTCGGCGACAACGGTTCGGGCATGCACACGCACATGTCGCTGTGGAAGAACGGCGAGCCCCTGTTCTACGACGAGCGCGGCTACGGCTCCCTGTCCGACACTGCTCGCTGGTTCATCGGCGGCCTGCTCGAGCACGCGCCCGCGCTCCTCGCCTTCACGAACCCGTCAGTGAACTCCTTCCGACGCCTGGTTCCCGGCTTCGAGGCCCCGATCAATCTCGTGTACTCCGCACGCAACCGCTCCGCGTGCATCCGCATTCCCGTGACGGGCACGTCGCCCAAGGCCAAGCGCGTGGAGTACCGTGTGCCGGACCCGAGCGCGAACCCCTACCTGGCATTCTCCGCGTGCCTCATGGCGGGCATCGATGGCATCAAGCGCCGCATCGAGCCGGCTGCGCCGATCGACAAGGACCTCTACGAGCTGCCCCCGGCCGAATACCAGGACATCGCGAAGCTGCCCAGCTCGCTCGAGGCGGCTCTCGACGCGCTGCGCGAGGACCACGAGTTCCTCACCGAGGGCGACGTCTTCACGCAGGACCTGATCGACACGTGGCTCGACTACAAGGAGACCAACGAGGTCGCCCCGATGCGCGCCTACCCGCATCCCTACGAGTACCAGATGTACTACGACCTGTGATCTAATCGTCACTCAGTGGCCCCTGCCCCAATTATGGGGCGGGGGCCGCGCCACAACCAGTAGACTCACATCGAACCTGTTGTTCAGTCTTTGAACCGACATTCCGGAGGACACGATGAAGCGCATGCGCGATGGCTCGTACACGATCAAGCCGACGTACAAGGTCGGCGAACACGACATCGTTCCCGACATGCTGGCCAAGCGCGCCCTCCAACACCCCAACCAGGTGGCGGTCGAGCAGCGCTCCTCCGTCGGCTCCACGCGCTCCCTGACCACTGCTGAGCTCCAGCGTCAGGTCGAGTACACCGCCTGCGGCCTCATCGGCCTCGGCGTGCAGGCCGGCGACGCAGTCGCGATCCTGGCCCCGACCTCGTACGAGTGGCTCCTCCTGGACCTCGCACTGCTCTCAATCGGCGCGATCACCGTCCCGATCTACGAGTCCGACTCCGCCGCCCAGATCGAGCACATCCTCACCGACGCGCACGTGACCCGCGTCTTCACGGCCACCACCCAGCAGGCCGAGCTCGTGCACTCCGTGGCTCCCGAGTACACCATGGCGGTCGACTCCTTCGACCGCGGTGCCCAGCGCATGATCGCCCGCGCCGCCACCGGCATCACCATCGAGAACGTCGATCAGCGCCGCGCGACCATCTCCTCCTCGGACATCGCCACCATCATCTACACCTCCGGCACGACCGGAAACCCGAAGGGCGTGGCCCTGACGCACGCAAACTTCGTGGCCACCGCGCAGGGCGCCCGGCAGGTCCTCGGTGAGGTCATCGACTCCCCCGAGACCCGCCTGCTGCTCTTCCTGCCGGTCGCCCACGTGCTCGCTCGCCTCGTCATGCACGTGATCCTGTCGGGCCAGGGCGTCCTCGGCTTCTCCCCCAGCATCAAAAACCTGCTGCCCGACATCCAGGCATTCAAGCCCTCCGTGCTCCTCGTTGTGCCCCGCGTCCTCGAAAAGGTCTACAACGCGGCCTCCTCCAAGGCGGGCGGCGGCATCAAGGGCCGCATGTTCGCGTGGAGCGCCAAGCAGGCGCGCACCTTCTCCGTGGCCTCCGAGAAGACCTTCGGCCCCGGCCTGTTCAAGAAGATGCGTCACGGCATCGCCGACGCGCTCGTCCTCAAGAAGATCCGCTCGGTCCTGGGTCCCAACCTGCGCTACATCGTCTCCGGCGGTGCACCCCTAGCCACCGACCTCGCCCACTTCTACGCCGGCATGGGCATCACCCTCATCCAGGGCTACGGCCTGTCCGAGACCACCGGCCCGATCTCCGTCCAGCACATCGGCAAGAACCCCGTCGGCGGCGTCGGCCTGCCCCTGCCCGGCAACTTCATCAAGATCGCCAAGGACGGCGAAATCCTGGTGCGCGGCCAGTCCGTCATGCCCGGCTACTACCACCTGCCCGAGCAGACCGCCGAGGTCATGCCCGACGGCAAGTGGTTCCACACGGGTGACCTGGGCTCGATCGACCGCAAGGGCCAGCTGACCATCACGGGCCGTAAGAAGGAACTCATCGTCACCGCGGGCGGCAAGAACGTCTCCCCCGAGGTCCTCGAGGATTCCCTGGCCACGCACCCGCTCATCGCGAACGTCATCGTGGTCGGCGATCAGCGCCCCTACGTCGGCGCGCTCTTCACCCTCGACGCAGACATGCTCCCCGACTGGCTGGCCAAGCACGGCCTGCCGCAGTGCTCACCCACCGAGGCCGCCGAGCTGCCCGCCGTCCGCGAGTCTCTCGAGAAGGCCGTCGAGCGCGCCAACAAGGCCGTCTCCCGCGCCGAGTCGATCCGTAAGTTCCGCATCATCGACGCCACCTTTACGGTCGCGAATGGCTACGTCACACCGTCGATGAAGCTGCGCCGCCGCAAGGTCATCACCGACTACGCCCATGAGATCGACGCCCTGTACGGCGGCCCGGTCTCCGCCGAGGCACCCAAGAAGCGCGGGCTTTTCGGCCGCGGCAAGAAGAACTGATCCCACCACGCACGGCGCACAGCGCCCACCCCACGAAAGGACCGCAATGACGGTACGCAGGCTCGCCGACGGCTCTTGGGAGTCGATCGCAACGCGAGAAGCCACCGAGGACATGAACCTGCCGAAGATGCTCCACCAGCGCGTGGCGTCTCACCCCGGGCAGGTCGCAATCGAGCGCCGCTCCAACGTCGGCGCGTGGCGCCCGGTCACGATGGAGACCTTCCTGGGTGAAGCCGACTCGATCGCGCGTGGCCTCATCGGCATCGGGCTCGAGGCCGGCGACCATCTGGCGATCCTGGCCCCCACCTCCTACGAGTGGGCGCTCATCGACGTGGCCGCGCTGTCCTGCGGTGCCATCACCGTGCCCATCTACGAGACGGACTCGGCCTCGCAGATCGCGCACATCCTGGCCGACGCCGACGTGCGTATCGTCATTACGGCCACCACGCAGCAGGCCGAGCTGGTCGAATCCGTGCGCACCGAGGGTGTGCGCCATATCCTCTCCCTGGACCGGGGTGCCGAGCGCGTCCTGTCGGGCGCCGCTCAGGGCGTGAGCGTCGAGCAGGTCCGAGAGCGCACCGACGCCGTCAAGCTGGGCGACGAGGCGACGGTCATCTACACCTCCGGCACGACCGGAATGCCCAAGGGCGTCGTGCTCACCCACGGCAACTTCATCGAGCCGATGCTGCAGGCCTACGACTTCCTTCCGCTCCTCATCAACGACCCGAAGTCGCGCTCTCTGCTCTTCCTGCCGGTCGCCCATGTGCTCGCGCGTTTCGTCATGTACTGCCTGCTCGCGGGCCAGGGCGTCACCGCCTTCTCCCCCGACACGCGCAACCTGGTCAACGACATCGCGACCTTCAAGCCGACGATGCTCCTCGTGGTCCCGCGCGTCATGGAGAAGGTCTACAACGCCGCGGCCGCGAAGGCCGGCGGCGGCATGAAGGGCCGCATGTTCGCGTGGGCCGCCAAGCAGGCACGCGCCCTGTCCAAGGCCTCCGCCTACGTCGACTCTCCCCTGCCTGAGTCCGCCGTGGCTGGTCCCGGCCCCGATACGACGCCCATCCCCGACGCCTCGGCGATGCCTTCCCCCGGCCCGTCGACCGCGCTCAAGCTGCGCGGACGCGTCGCCGACGCGCTCGTCCTGTCGAAGGTCCGCGCGATCCTCGGCCCGAACCTGCACACGATCATCTCGGGTGGCGCTCCCCTGGCCCTTGATCTCGCAAACTTCTATCGCGGCCTGGGCATCACGCTCCTCCAGGGCTACGGACTGTCCGAGACGACCGGCCCGATCTCCGTGGAGACGCCGCAGGACTTCCCGCCGGACTCGGTGGGCTTCCCCTGGCCCGGTAACCGCATGAAGATAGCTCCCGACGGCGAGCTCCTCGTCCAGGGCATCTCGGTGTCGAAGGGCTACCACAACCTGCCCGAGGCCACGGCCGAGGCCTACGTGGATGGCTGGTTCAAGACCGGCGACCTCGCCTCCATCGACGATCGCGGCCACCTGCGCATCACGGGCCGCAAGAAGGAACTTATCGTCACCGCGGGCGGCAAGAACGTCTCCCCCGAGGTCCTCGAGGAGTCCCTGTCGACGCACCCGCTCATCGCGAACATTATCGTGGTCGGCGACAACCGTCCCTACATCGGCGCGCTCATCGCTCTGGACACGGAGATGCTGCCCGAGTGGCTCTCAACCCACGGCCTGCCCGTTGTCGATGCTGCGCAGGCCGCGAACCTGCCCGAGGTGCGTGACTCGCTGGAGAAGGCGATCGCCCGCGCCAACCAGGCGGTCTCTCGCGCCGAGTCGATCCGCCGCTACCGCATCGTCAACGCGGCCTTCACCGTGGAGAACGGCTACATGACGCCCTCCCTCAAGCTCAAGCGCCGCCGCGTCCTGGCCGACTACGCCGACGAGGTCGACGCCCTCTACGCGTCGGGCGAGGCCTCGAAGAACCAGGAGTAACCCCACGCCCCGTGCGGACTCTCCGTAGACGCGAAGCGGCCCCGGCCTCGTTCAACGACGAGGTCGGGGCCGCATGGTACGTCTCGGAGCGACTATTCGTCGGCCGTGTTGCGTCCCACGACAAAAGCCGCAAAGAGCGCAAGAAGGAAGATGACTCCGATGACCGGCATCGGGATCCAATAGAGCATCCGTCGCGAGATTTCCATGGCCGCCGACGCGACCACGCCGATCATAAGGAACGTGTGGAACGCACGCGCCCACACGAAGCCGCCTGATTCAGCGCTCCACAAGGACACGAGTGTCATGATCAGGAACACGACCGCGACCGCATAGATTGCGATGACCGTCCCCAGCTGCCACGTGTGGCGAGCCTCCGCGTGAGCCAGAACGCTCAGGCACAGGTTGCCAAGGCCGGCGACGAAGCCGCAGCCCAGCCCGTAGACGCGGCTTCGCCCCCTGCATGCGCAACGAGTGCCTTCAAGACGAGGCCGCCAGACACCACCATGAGCGCCACGACGATGAGGTGGACCCACGCGGGCCAGAAGTGCGAGAAGCCGTAGAGGCCGTACATCGGATTCATGAGATCCATACTAACCATTACTACCGTGAAGCCGCGGCATCTCGCGCGGCTTCCTTTGCCAGGATCTCGGCGAGGTACTGGCCGGTAAAGGATTCCTCTACCTTCGCAACCTCCTCGGGCGTTCCCTGCGCGACGACCGTACCGCCGCCGGCACCACCCTCGGGACCCATGTCGATGATCCAGTCGGCGCTCTTAATGACGTCCAGGTTGTGCTCGATGACAATGACGGTATTGCCCTTATCAGCGAGCGACTGCAGGACCAGGAGCAACTTGCGGATGTCTTCGGAGTGCAGGCCGGTCGTGGGCTCGTCGAGCACGTAGACCGTGCGGCCGGTCGAGCGTCGCTGCAGCTCGGAGGCCAGCTTCACGCGCTGTGCCTCGCCGCCCGACAGAGTCGTCGCACTCTGGCCGAGGCGCACGTATCCCAGGCCCACCTCGACGAGCGTGTTGAGGTGGCGGGCGATGCGCGAGATCGGCGCGAAGAACTGCGCGGCCTCGGCGATCGGCATGTCGAGCACGTCGGCGACAGTCTTGCCCTTGTACTCAACCTCGAGGGTCTCGCGGTTGTAGCGCGCACCGTGGCAGACCTCGCAGGGCACGTACACGTCGGGCAGGAAGTTCATCTCGATCTTCAGGGTGCCGTCACCCTTGCAAGACTCGCAACGTCCACCCTTGACGTTGAAGGAGAAGCGTCCCGGGCCGTAGCCGCGCACCTTCGCCTCCTGCGTCTCGGCGAAAAGCTTGCGGATTTGGTCCCACACGCCCGTGTACGTCGCCGGGTTCGAGCGCGGCGTCCGGCCAATCGGGCTCTGGTCCACGTGCACGACCTTGTCGAGCTGTTCGATGCCCGTAATCGTGCGGTGACGGCCCGGCACCATGCGCGCGCCGTTGAGGCGCGAGGCCAGGGTGCGATACAGGATGCCGTTGACCAGCGTCGACTTACCCGAACCGGACACTCCGGTGACGGCAGTGAACACGCCGAGCGGGAAGGACACATCGACGTTCTTCAGGTTGTTTTCGCGCGCGCCCTTGACGGTGACCACGCGCTTCTTGTCGATCGGGCGCCGGGTCGGAGGCAGGACGATGCGGCGCTTGCCCGACAGGTACTGACCCGTCAGCGACTTGCGGTTTGTCAGCAGCTCCGACAGCGGGCCCGAGTGCACGACCCAGCCGCCGGTTTCTCCCGCACCCGGACCGATATCGACGATCCAGTCGGCGGCCTCCATCGTCTCCTCGTCGTGCTCGACAACGATGAGCGTGTTGCCCAGGTCCCTCAGGCGCTCGAGGGTGGCGATGAGCTTACGGTTGTCGCGCTGGTGCAGGCCGATCGAGGGCTCGTCGAGCACGTACAGGACGCCGACGAGGCCGGAGCCGATCTGCGTGGCCAGGCGGATACGCTGCGCCTCGCCGCCCGAAAGGGTTCCGGCACCGCGCGACAGCGTCAGGTAGGTGAGGCCGACGTCGACGAGGAAGGCCAGGCGAGCCTCAATCTCGGTGAGGATGGGCGCGGCGATCGAGCGGGCGCGCTGCTCAAGCTCGACGTCCGCGAGGAACGCGCGAGCGTCCGCGATCGACATGTCGGAGAGCTCCGCGATCGACTTGTCGCCGATGCGCACGGCCAGAACCTCGGGCTTGAGGCGCGCGCCGTGGCATGTCGGGCACGGAATCTCGCGCATGTAAGAGTCGAGCTTTTCGGACACTGCCGCGGACTCGGTCTCCTCGCGCTTGCGCTCAATGTAGTTGACCGCACCCTCAAATCCCGTCGAGTAGGAGCGTTCGCGACCCCAGCGGTTGCGGAACTTGACGGTGACCTCGTAGTCCTTGCCGTACAGGATCGCGTCCTTGACCTTCTTCGGCAGCGACTTCCACGGGGTCCCCATCGCAAATCCAAGTTCCTTGGAGAGGGATTCGAGGAGCTTCTTGTGGTATTTGAAGTTCGAGTTCCAGGGGATGACCGCGCCGTCGGCAAGGGAGAGCTCCTCGTCGGGGACGACCAGCTCGGGGTCGACCTCGAGACGGAAGCCGAGGCCCGCGCAGTCGGGGCACGCGCCGTAAGGGGCGTTGAAGGAGAAGGTGCGCGGCTCAATCTCGTCGAGCATCAGCGGGTGGTCGTTGGGGCACGCGCGCTTTTCGGAGAAGCGGCGGCGGCGATCGGGATCATCAGCGTCCAGGTCAACGCAGTCAATGACGACGAGGCCGTCGGAGAGGCGCAGGGCGGTTTCAACGGAGTCGGTGAGGCGCTGGCGCATGCCCTCGCGCACGACGAGGCGGTCGACGACAACCTCAATGGTGTGCTTGAGCTTCTTCTCCAGCTTGGGGGCGTTTTCGAGGCGCACCATTTCATCGTCGATGATCGCGCGGGTATAGCCCTCGGAGCGCAGCTCGTCGATGAGGTCCTGGTACTCGCCCTTACGGCCGCGCACGACCGGGGAGAGCACCTGGAAGCGCGTGCCCTCATCCATCGTGCGAACTCGGTCGACGATCTGTTGCGGAGTCTGGGCCTGGATGCGGGCACCACACTCGGGGCAGTGCGCCACACCCGCGCGCGCGTAGAGCAGACGCAGGTAGTCGTGGATCTCCGTGATTGTGCCAACGGTCGAGCGCGGGTTGCGCGACGTGGACTTCTGGTCGATGGAGACGGCGGGAGACAGGCCCTCGATGAAGTCCACGTCGGGCTTGTCCATCTGCCCGAGGAACTGGCGCGCGTAGGAGGACAGTGACTCCACGTAGCGGCGCTGTCCCTCGGCGAAGATCGTGTCGAATGCGAGGGAGGACTTACCGGATCCGGACAGGCCGGTGAAGACGATCATGGAGTCTCGGGGCAGCTCGAGACTCACGTCCTTGAGGTTGTGTTCGCGGGCACCCTGGATGATTAGCTTGTCATGCACCATTCGATACTATCCGTCATCTAGGCAAATGCCGGGATCAGGGCTAGTGTTATGCGTATGGCTTACTACGCAGTTGAATACGTCTACAACCCGTCGATGACCGAGACCATGGACGAGGTTCGCCCGACGCACCGCGCGTTCCTGTCCGGCCTGCTCGAGCAGGGAATCAACATTGCGTCCGGTCCCCTCGTGGGCGAGATCCCCGGCGCCCTGATCCTCATCAACGCCGAGAGCCAGGCCGACGTCGAGCGCATCCTCAACGAGGATCCCTTCTACGTCGCCGAGGTCATTCAGGCACGCCTCATCCGCGAGTGGAACCCCGTCATCCGGGCGTTCTGATCCGCGCACTCGAACGAGGCCGGGGCCGGGTTCACACCCGACGCCGGCCTCGCTTCGTATCCGTCTGAGCTCAGCCCTCCAAGGAACGCGCAAACTGACGCGCGTAGAAGATGCGCTGGGCGACCTCGATGAGGATGGCGGCACAGGCACCGACGCACGCGATGACGAGCCACTCGTATCCGCTCGGCGCAACCATCGAGAAGAAGTGGTGCACGGGCGGAACGAGCACGCCGCCCACGGTCGCGGAAATGACGCTCACCAAGAGCACCCACTTCCACGTCGACAGCGGACGCGACGTGATGACGAGCAGCCAGATGGCGCCCAGCATGAGGGCAAGAATAGCGGCCGTGGACTCGCGCGCCTGCGGCGGGCCATCGACGATGCCGAAGGCAGTGAGCGCGGCAGCTGCCAGGATGATGCCCGTCGGCATTGCAAGCGACAGCGTGCGCTTCAAGAAGCCCGGCACGTAGCGGCGCGGGTTCGGCCACAGCGCCAGGAAGAACGCGGGAATACCGATGGTCAGCGAATCGATGTAGCTGAACTGGCGCGGCAGGAACGGGTAGCGCCAGCCGACCAGCGCCGTCACGATGACGAGGACGGCCGCGTAGGTGGTCTTCGCCAGGAACAGCGAGGACACGCGTTCCATGTTGGCGATGATGCGGCGGCCCTCCGAGAGAACACCCGGCAGCACCGAGAACTTCGAGTCCACGAGAACGATCTGCGCGACCGCCTTCGTGGCCTGCGTGCCGTTCCCCATCGCGATCCCCAGATCTGCGTCCTTGAGCGCGAGGGCGTCATTCACGCCGTCACCCGTCATGGCCACGCAGTGATCGCGCGCCTGCAGGGCTCCAACCATCGCACGCTTCTGCTCGGGAGTCACGCGCCCAAACACATCATGATTCTCGATCGCATCAATGAATGCCTCGGAGGTCAGGTCCTCGGGCAGGTCGCGCGCATCCATGAGACGCGCGGGCGAGCCGTCGGGCGCGGTCAGGCCCGCCTGCGCGGCCAGCGCGCCCACCGTCGTCGGGTTGTCGCCCGAGATGACGCGCACGTGCACATCCTGGGACCGGAAGTAGTCGAGAGTCTCGGCCGCGTCGGGGCGCAGATCCTCCTCAAGGACCACGAGAGCGGCAACAGTACGGGTCGCGGGAAGCTCATCGTCGGCCACAGCCTCGTCGGCGTGGACGAGGGCCACCACGCGGGAACCTTCCGCAGCGATGCCACGCACCTTCGCGAGGAGCTCCGCATTGGCAGCCGATGCCTCGTCAATGATGAACTCGGGGGCACCCAGAATCCAAGACTCGCGCCCGCTCCCCCACGCGCTCCACTTGCGGGCCGAAGAGAAGGGGACGGACCACTCGATGCGCTCAGCGGCACCCGAGCGCTCAGACTCGCCAAGGTGCACCCAAATGGCCTCCGCCGTCGCGTTGGTACGATCGCTTGCCGCACTCGCCAGAGCGCGGAGCACAGAGGCCTCGTCACCGGAGACGACCTCGACGCCGCGGACGCGAATGCCGCCGGTGGTAAGCGTACCCGTCTTGTCGAGGCACAGGCAGTCCACACGCGCGAGGACCTCGACGGCGGGGAGTTCCTGAACGAGCACACCGCGGCGTGCCAGCGTCGCCGAGCCGATCGCGAAGTTCATGGAAGTCAGGAGCACCAGGCCCTGCGGGATCATACCGATCACCGAGGCGACCGAGAGGACGAGGGCCTCGCGCCAGTCTCCTCCTTGCCCGCCAGCGATCCGATTCTGCGAGTAGAAGGTTAAGACAACGATGGGAAGCAGCATGACGGAAACGACCTGCAGCACCCGGTTGATCGACGTCTGGATTTCGGAGACCGTGCGCGTAAAGGCGCGCGCCTGCTCGGACAGCCCCTGCGCGTAGACGCGCTCGCCCACAGCCGTGGCCACCATGCGGCCAGCACCCGCGACGACGCTCGTACCTGCCAGCAGCTGATCACCCTGCTTCTTCTTCACGGGGCGCGACTCGCCTGTCAGCAGCGACTCGTCGATCTCGAGGCCCGCCGAGGACAGGACCGTGCCGTCCACACTCACCTGATCGCCGAGCGTCAGATCGATGACGTCGTCGAGCACGACATCGCGTGCAGGCACGACCGACAGGCTGCCGTCGCGCAGGACGGTCGCCTGCGGAGCATCGACGATGGCAAGGGAGTCGAGGGTTCGCTTGGCACGGAGCTCAGACACGATACCGATGACCGCGTTGATGATCATGACGCCACCGAAAATGCCGTCACGCAGGTCGCCGAACAGCAGCACGATGACCGACGCCGCGACGATGATCGCGTTAAACAGCGTCAGCACGTTCTCTCGAATAATCGACGCCACCGAGCGAGACGTGCGGTCCTTCACCCGGTTGACCGCACCGCGGGCGACGCGCTCGGCGACCTCGGCGGCGCTCAGGCCATGCTCATCAATCGTCAGGCTGTCAGCGCTCATCGGCACCCTCCTCGTCCATGGCGCTGCGAACCAGCGACGCAATCACGGTGACCATCAGAGTCACGACGATGACGCCGAGCGACACGGATACCGAGATCTCCGGTGCCCACTCGACTCCTCGACCGCCGTTGATAAACGGAAGCTTATTGGCGTGCAGGGCCTCGAGAATCAGCTTGATGCCGATGAAGCTCAGGATCACGCCGAGGCCGTAACCCAGGTACACGAGCTTGCCGAGGAGAGCGTCCACGAGGAAGAACAGCTGACGCAGACCCATGAGCGCGAAAACGTTGCACGCGAACACTAAGAATGCCTGCGAAGTAATGCCGAAGATCGCGGGAATCGAGTCGAAGGCAAACATGAGGTCAGCGGATCCCAGCGCCAGCACGACGACGAACAGCGGGGTGAGGTACGTGCGTCCGCCGTGACGGTACAGCATGCGGTCGCCGATGAAGCCGTCCGTGATGGGAAGGACGCGGCGCACCACGCGGATGAACGCGTTCTCCTCGTACTCCTCGTCGTCTCCGCCGCCGGTCGCGGTCTCCTTGACCTGCGAGAACGCCGTCCACAGCAGCCACACACCAAAAATGAAGAACACCCAGGAGAAGCGCGAGACGAGCGCGGCACCCAGCAGAATGAACACGAGGCGCAGCAGCAGCGCGATGACGATGCCGAAGAGCAGCGCCTCCTGCTGGTTTTCTCGCGGCACCCTAAATGCTTTCAGAATCAGGATGAACACGAAGAGGTTGTCCACGGACAGCGACCATTCCATCGCCCATCCCGCGTAGAACTCCTGGGCGTAGAGCCACCCGTTCGTCAGCCAGATTCCGAGGCCAAAGATGGCTGCCAACCCCACGTAGAACAGCGTCCAGCGGGCTGCCTCGGCAGCCGTCGGCGGATGGGGACGACGGGCATGCCCGAGGAAATCGAGCGCGACCAGACCGATGGCAACGAGGGCCAGAATACCCCACGCCCACGGGTGAACAACCATGAGTACCTCTTAACTATTCGACCATAGAATTTTAGCGCTGCCCCTCGGCCTGCTCGCGTCACGCGCGCCGTTTGCTGGAAACCGCGAGGGAGGCCACGACCGTGATCAGAATCGTGACGACGATGAAGCCCAGAGAAAACGCAATCGACGGCTCGAGGATCACGGACACCTCGTGTCCGCCGTTGATAAAAGGCAGCTCGTTCGTGTGCAGCGCGTGGTTGATGAGCTTGAAACCGATAAAGCCGAGAATCGCAGCCAGGCCGTAGTGCAGGAACACGATGCGGTCAAGCAAGCCGTCGATGAGGAAGTACAGCTGGCGCAGGCCAAGCAGCGAGAACGCGTTGGCAGCGAACACCAGGTATGCCTCGGAGGTCAGCGAGTAGATCGCGGGGATCGAGTCGACGGCGAACATGACGTCAGCGGTCCCGATCGCGATGACGCACAGCAGCATCGGCGTGATGTAGGTGCGTCCGCCGTGGCGGTAGAGCATACGCGAGCCGACGAAGCCGTCGGTGACGGGCACGACCTTCGACACCCAGCGCACGATTGACGGCGGGCGGTACTCCTCGTCGTCGTCATCGCTGGAACCCTCGCGCACCTGGCTGATGGCGGTCCACAGCAGCCATGCGCCGAAGATGTAGAAGACCCACGAGAAGTTTTCGATGAGCGCGGCGCCCGCAAGGATGAAGATCAGGCGCAGAACCAGCGCAATGACGATGCCGGCGAGCAGCACCTCCTGCTGGTTTTTCCTCGGCACGCGGAAGGTGGAGAGGATGATGACGAATACGAACAGGTTGTCAATACTCAGCGCTTTTTCGGTGATGTAACCGCCGAGGTATTCCTGTCCGTATTGGGGTCCCCAGACCGCCCAGACGATGGCGCCAAAAATGAGGGCGATCGCGATGTAGGCGACGGACCACCAGGTCGCTTCCTTGAGCGTGGGTTCGTGGGGTGTGCGGACGTGGCCGACGATGTCGACGACGATCATGGTCGCGATGATGCCAGCCAGGACGATCCAGGCAAGGGCGTGCACGTGCATACGTGGGGCCTCCGGTACGAGTCGGGTACCGGAGGTCTCCTCCCGCCAGAAATTCTGGCCGGTGACGCCGGAGGCCGCGCCGCGTGGGCGGGCCGTCGTGATGACGACGCCACTGTTGGTGGGAGTACTCCCCTCCGCTTACGCTTCCATCCTAGTGGGTACGCGCCGAGTCGCGTCCCCACGTGCGACGTGGCGTCGGTCGCGATTCTCTCCGGGGCACTTGTCGACGAGGCCGGGGCCGCCCCACGGTGCCAGGCAAACGGGACGGGACGGGCGTCAGTGGGCGCGCTTCATGGCGCGCAGTTCCTTCTTCAGGTCTTCGATTTCGTCACGCAGACGAGCCGCGACCTCGAATTGGAGGTGTTGGGCGGCGGTCATCATCTGGGCAGACAGCTCCTCGATGAGTTCGGCGAGCTCGGCCTCGGCGCGCTGGCCCGATGTCATGGCGCGGCCACCACCGGTGGCCTCGCTGCGCTCCCGCTTGCTCTTTTCCTTCCGGTATCCACCCTCGAGGAGGGTCTGCGTGTCGACCTGCTCGCGGGCGAGCATATCGGTGACGTCGGAGATCTTCTTGCGCAGCGGCTGCGGGTCGATGCCGTGTTCCTTGTTGTAGGCGATCTGGATCTCGCGGCGACGCATCGTCTCGGATATAGCCTCGTTCATCGAATCCGTCATGTTGTCCGCGTACATGTGGACCTCACCGGACACGTTTCGTGCGGCGCGACCGATCGTCTGGATGAGCGAGCGGGTGGAGCGCAGGAAGCCTTCCTTGTCCGCGTCGAGGATGGACACGAGGGACACCTCGGGCAGATCCAGGCCCTCGCGTAGCAGGTTGATGCCGACGAGCACGTCGAAGGTGCCCAGGCGCAGCTCGCGCAGCAGCTCGACACGGCGCAGGGTGTCGACGTCGGAGTGCAGGTACTCGACCTTGACGCCACGCTCGGCGAGATACGTCGTGAGTTCCTCCGCCATCTTCTTCGTGAGGGTGGTGACGAGGACACGCTCGTCGCGCTCGACGCGCAGGCGCACCTGCTCGAGAAGATCATCGATCTGGCCCTCGGTGGGCTTGACGACGACGAGCGGGTCGACGAGGCCCGTCGGGCGAATGATCTGTTCGACGACGCCGTCGGAGCGTTCGAGCTCGTACGGGCCGGGGGTCGCCGACAGGTAGACGGTCTGTCCGATGCGCTCGGTAAACTCGTCCCACTTGAGCGGGCGGTTATCCATCGCTGAGGGCAGACGGAATCCATAGTCGACGAGGGTGCGCTTACGCGACATGTCACCCTCGAACATCGCGCCGATCTGCGGGACGGTCACGTGCGACTCGTCGATGATGAGCAGGAAGTCGTCGGGGAAGTAGTCCAGCAGCGTGTGCGGAGGCGTGCCGGGTCCGCGCCCGTCGATATGGCGCGAGTAGTTTTCGACGCCGGAGCACGAACCAATTTCCTTCAGCATCTCCAGGTCGAAGGTGGTGCGCATGCGCAGGCGCTGTTCTTCGAGCAGCTTGTTCTGGCCGCGGAACCACGCGAGGCGATCGTCGAGTTCCTCCTCGATGGAGGCAATCGCCTTCTTCATGCGTTCCTCGCCGGCCACGTAGTGCGACGCCGGGAACAGGTACGTATGGTCCACGTGGTCGATCACGTCGCCGGTGAGCGGATGCAGAACGGCCAGGGAGTCGATCTCGTCGCCGAACATCTCGATGCGGATCGCGAGCTCCTCGTACACGGGGATGATTTCGATCGTGTCGCCACGCACGCGGAATGTGCCGCGCGTGAAGGCCATATCGTTACGCACGTACTGCATGGCGACGAAGCGGCGCAGCAGTGCATCACGGTCAATGATCATTCCCCGCTCGAGCTCGATCATGCGGGCCACGTATTCCTCGGGCGTACCGAGGCCGTAGATGCAGGACACTGAGGAGACGACGACCGTGTCGCGCCGCGTGAGCAGTGAGTTCGTGGCGCTATGGCGCAGACGCTCGACCTCGTCGTTGATCGAAGAGTCCTTTTCGATGAAGGTGTCCGTCTGGGGAACGTAGGCCTCGGGCTGATAGTAGTCGTAGTACGACACGAAGTACTCGACAGCGTTGCCCGGCAGCAGCTCGCGGAACTCCGCCGCAAGCTGAGCAGCGAGCGTCTTGTTCGGCTCGAGCACGAGGGCGGGACGCTGCAGCTCTTCGATGAGCCACGCAGTGGTCGCGCTCTTGCCCGTGCCCGTCGCACCCATGAGGACGACGTCCTGTTCGCCGTCGCGGATGCGAGCAGCCAGCTCTTTGATGGCCTTTGGCTGGTCGCCCGAGGGCGTGTACGGGGAGATGACCTCGAAAGGATTGTTCTGTCGGATCACGGCGTTAGTGCTCACGACCCTACGCTACCGCCCAGGCACTTCGGCTGCGCGCACAAAGCGCACGGGTTCGCGACGAGCGTGGAGCGCCCCGGCCTCGTCAATCGATGAGGGCAACGTCCGGGGTCAGCCAACGCTCATAGACAAGCCGCGCAATCTCCTCAAGATCTGCAGCGCTCCCCTCGTTGTCGATCCAGATCGTCGCGATGGCTCGGCGCTCCTCGGACGAGGCCTGGGCGCGGATTCGTGCACGCGCATCCTCGGGCGCCACTCCCCTGCCTTCCAGGCGCTTGACGCGCTCCTCGACGGGCGCATCCACGATGACAACCGCGTCGAAACGATCCGCGTAATCCCCTTCAATCAGGAGCGGAATGTCGTAAACCGCGAGAGCCCCCTGTGGTGCTCCGCGCAGAATCGACCACGCGCGTGCCTCGATAACGGGGAGGGTGATGGCGTTGAGGCGCGCCACGCGCTCGTCGGCTCCATCGCCCCCGAAGACACGGGATGCGAGAAGCGCCCGGTCCAGGCTCCCGTCCTCCCTCAGCAGGTCCTCCCCAAAAGCGCGAGCAACCTCGGTCAGCGTCGGCTCGCCAGGTTCGAGAATCACCCGCGCAATCGCGTCCGCGTCCGCCGTCACCGCGCCCAGAGACGCGAAGACGCGCGTCACCGAGGACTTACCGGAGCCGATACCTCCGCTGACCGCAACGATGCGGCGCGGCCCCTGCGAATGAGGCGCGTCAATCGGACGAATGAGGGTGGCCGTGCAAGCCCCGCAGCTCAGAGTCGTGTTCACACCCACAGGGTAGCCCGCCAATTGTTGCCTTACGTGGTCGTCGTGCAAGAATTGGGGCTGTTATAGAACCCACACCATCAAGTGAGTAGCAGTGACGCAGACAGTCAATGACGATTCCACTGGACGCTCGAGCAGCACCGCCGTCCTCATCGCAACCTCCCTGACGCTTTTCTCTATGTTTTTTGGCGCAGGTAACCTGATTTTCCCACCGATCATGGGCGCGTCCGCGGGTACCAACTTCGCTCCCGCGATGATCGGTTTCCTGATCGGCGGCGTGGCACTGCCCGTCATCTCCATCATTACGATCGCCCTGTCGGGCACCGACCTGCGCGACCTCGTGAGCCGCGCCGGCAAGTCTTTCGGCATCGTCTTTTCCGTCATGGTCTACCTGTCGATCGGCGCCTTCTACGCCCTCCCGCGTACGGGAGCTGTGTCTTTCTCGACTGCCGTCGCACCTCTCATCGGCACGAAGTCCTTGACCGCGTCGATCATCTTCAGCTTTGTTTTCTTCGGCATCGCGTTCTATCTGTGCTGGAATCCCGGCAAAATTATCGACAACCTCGGCAAGATCCTTACTCCGGTCCTGCTGGGGCTTCTCGTTCTCCTGGTCTTCCTGTGCCTAGCGTCGCTGCCCGCCTCACATGACGCTCCGACCGGCGAGTATGCATCCACTCCCCTAGCCGCCGGCCTCCTTGAGGGCTACATGACGATGGACTCGATAGCCGCTCTGGCCTTCGGCATCATCGTCGTCACGTCGCTCGGACACACCGGGGGCGGCATCGGGGCGAAGGTCGTGCGCCGCACGTCGATGGCTGCCATCATCGCGGGGTTCCTGCTCGCCGTCGTCTACGTGGGCTTGGGCCTGATCGGCCACGTGATCCCGAATGCTCAGAGCTACAGCGACGGTGCGACACTGCTGGCGGACGCCGCACAGATGACGATGGGCTGGCCCGGACAGATCGTTTTCGGCGTCATCGTACTGACGGCCTGCATGACGACGGCGGTCGGCTTGATTGCCGCAACGTCGGAGTTCTTCCACCGCCTGCTCCCTGCGATCTCCTACCGCACGTGGATGATCGTCTTCACGATCATCTCCTTCGTCCTGGCTTCGGCGGGACTGAGCTCGGTGCTCGCCATCGCGGTACCGATCATAACCTTCCTGTACCCCATCGCGATCACCATTGTCTTCCTGACGGTCGCTACCCACCCGCTCCGCCTGGCCACCCCGGCGCTGTGGTCGTTCCGCCTGGGAACATGGATGGCGGCGGCGTGGTCGGCGGCGACGACCCTGGCGCACGTCGGTGTTTACACCGAGCACATCGACTCTGTTCTCATGTGGAGCCCGCTCCAGGCGAACCAGCTCGGTTGGATTCTCCCCACGGTGATCGCGGCGGCGATCGGCGCGTGTGTCGACGTGGCAGTCATGAGGCTTTCGGCCGCCTGATTACCGTCAGCACCAGACCCCGCACAGCATCATTGTTGAGCGGGGTCTCGTCATCTGTGCGACGAGGCCACAACGTCAGCCAGAACAAAAGTCGCACATAATTCCCAGGGGTCAGTTTTCGAGACTCTCTCAAAACGTTGCAATTCCAACGATGCGACTTCAACGTTTGAAACACGTGTAAGGGAATTACGTGCGACGTTGTTGAGTAACCTGTCATAACGAGGCCTGCAGGGCCTGGCCGGGCTTCGAGCCGACGCGCCGAGCGAAGCTCGCCGCGCGGACGGCCCGCGGGCGGGCCGCCGCCCGCGGGCACACCAAGCAGCCCGGCCCCACATGCCTCGCAGCGGCTGGAAATCTGGCGGTGTGCGAAGCAAAAAAGTGGTGGCCCCCAGGAAAACCTGGGGACCACCACTCATGCGTTCACGTGCGTGAACCGACGAGTTGACACTCAGTCAGAACGACTGATTCAGTTGTTCGTCAGCTTCTCACGCAGCGCGGCCAGGGCCTCGTCGGAAGCAAGGGTGCCCTCGTTGTCGACCGGGGTCGAGTAGGAGGCCTGCTCCTCGATGGAGGGAGCCGCTTCGGCGTCCTCTTCGAGGGCCTTGCGGACCTGAGCCTTGTGGGCCTCCCAGCGGGCCTGAGCCTCTGCGTACTGGGCTTCCCAAGCCTCGCGCTGAGCGTCGAAGCCTTCCATCCACTCCTGGGTCTCCGGATCGAAGCCCTCGGGGTACTTGTAGTTGCCGTTCTCGTCGTACTCGGCGGCCATGCCGTAGAGCGAGGGATCGAACTCTTCGGAGTTCGGATCCACGCCCTCGTTGGCCTGCTTGAGGGACAGGGAGATGCGGCGACGCTCGAGGTCGATGTCGATGACCTTGACGAAGACCTCTTCGCCGACCTTGACGACCTGGTCCGGCAGCTCGACGTGACGCTGAGCCAGCTCGGAGATGTGGACGAGGCCCTCGATGCCGTCCTCGACGCGGACGAACGCGCCGAAGGGGACCAGCTTGGTGACCTTGCCGGGCACAACCTGACCGATGGCGTGGGTGCGGGCGAATGCCTGCCACGGATCTTCCTGGGTGGCCTTGAGCGACAGGGAGACGCGCTCGCGATCCATGTCGACGTCGAGAACCTCGACGGTGACTTCCTGGCCAACCTCGACGACCTCGGACGGGTGGTCGATGTGCTTCCAGGACAGCTCGGAGACGTGAACCAGGCCGTCGACGCCACCGAGATCGACGAACGCGCCGAAGTTGACGATGGAGGAAACGACGCCGGAGCGCACCTGGCCCTTCTGCAGGGTGTGCAGGAAATTCGTGCGGACCTCGGACTGGGTCTGCTCGAGCCATGCACGGCGGGACAGGACCACGTTGTTGCGGTTCTTGTCGAGCTCGATGATCTTCGCTTCGATCTCGCGACCGATGTAGGGGGCGAGGTCGCGGACGCGACGCATCTCGACGAGGGAGGCGGGCAGGAAGCCGCGCAGGCCGATGTCGAGGATCAGGCCGCCCTTGACGACCTCGATGACGGTACCGGTAACGACGCCGTCCTCTTCCTTGACCTTCTCGATCTGGCCCCACGCGCGCTCGTACTGCGCACGCTTCTTCGACAGGAGGAGGCGGCCTTCCTTGTCTTCCTTCTGGAGGACGAGCGCCTCGATCTGGTCGCCCACGGCGACAACGTCGTCGGGGTTGACGTCGTGCTTGATGGACAGCTCGCGAGAGAGAGGATGACACCCTCGGTCTTGTAGCCGATGTCAAGGAGGACCTCGTCGTGGTCGACCTTGACGACAGTGCCCTCGACGATGTCGCCATCGTTGAAGTACTTGATGGTCTCGTCGATGGCTGCGATCAGGTCTGCTTCCGAACCAATGTCGTTGATAGCGACCTGCGGCGTGTTGGTGGTCATGTAGTAGTTTCTCCGAAACGGACTGGATAGTAGATGGACAGTTCCGGCGCCCCGGGACGAATGCGGATGCACTCATCCCCAGACACCGTGTACCAGTTTAGCAGCCTTTGACTGGCAAATGTGACGAATTTAGCGACGCTTTCCGTGGCGTGCGTCGCGTCGTCGCGCCGGTCAGTGAGCCGCGAGCTGCCAGGACGCCCCGATGCCGACAGCAACATCGAGCGGGACGGAGAGCTCCACGGGTGTCGCCATCTTGTCGCGGACGATCGCCTCGAGCACCGCGGCCTCTCGCGGAGCGACCTCGAGGAGCAGTTCGTCGTGGATCTGCACGAGGATGCGAGACTTCAGGCCGGCCTCGGACAGGGCGTCGACGACGTTCATCATGGCGATCTTGACGATGTCCGCTGCGCTGCCCTGGATGGGGGCGTTGAGGGCGGCGCGCTCGGCCATCTCGCGGCGCTGGCGGTTCGAGGAACGCAGGTCGGGGAGGTAGCGGCGGCGCCCGAACATCGTCTGGGTGTAGCCGTCGGCACGCGCCTGGGCGACGAGGCCCTCGAGATAGTCGCGAACCTTCCCGAAGCGTTCGAAGTAGCGGTCGCGCAGGGCGGCGGCCTCGGGCACGGGAATGCCGAGCTGGGCGGCGAGGCCGTAGGAGGACAGGCCGTAGGCGAGGCCGTAGGAGGTCGCCTTGATACGCGAGCGTTCCTCGGCGCTTACCTCGGCAACCGGGGTTCCAAAGACCATAGATGCCATCGTGCGGTGCAGGTCCTCGCCGGAATTGAACGCCTCGATGAGCGCCTCGTCGCCGGACAGGTGGGCCATCAGGCGCATCTCGATCTGCGAGTAGTCGGCGCTCATGAGCGACTCAAAGCCCGCGCCCGCGACGAAGGCGCCGCGAATGCGCATGCCGTCGGCGCTACGCGCGGGGATGTTCTGCAGGTTCGGATCGGAGGACGCGAGGCGCCCCGTGGCCGCGGCGACCTGGGAGAAGGTCGTGTGTGGATGCGCCCATCGGATGCGACGGTCGCGGACAGCGAGTCGACCATCTGCTTGAGCTTGATGCGGTCACGGTGGGTGAGCAGGAACCCGAGGAAGTCGTGCCCCGCTCCCCCCCCTCGTCTGCAGTCTTCGCGTGCAGGTCCACCAGGGCCTCGGCGTTCGTCGTGTACCCGGTCTTCGTCTTCTTCGTCTTGGGCAGGCGGAAGTGGTCGAAGAGCAGCTCCTGGAGCTGCTTGGGGCTCGAGAGGTTGACCTCGCGGCCCGCCGCGGCCCATGCGCCCTCGCGCGCGGCGTCAACAGCCTTGCCGAGTTCGTCGGAGAGTCCATCGAGCACGCTCGTGTCAGCGGCGATGCCGATGTCTTCCATCTGCCCCAGCAGGACCGACAGGGGCATCTCCATGTCGGTGAGCAGCGAGGCCTCAGAGCTTTCCTCCAGGCGCGCGCGCAGAGTCGCAGCCAGCGGGTGCAGGTGGGCAGCCAGCCTGCCGGCACGCACCTGCGCCGCGCTCGAGCCCGCACCCATATCACCGACTGCGAAGAGGGCATCCGGATCGCCCTCTCTTCCTCGATGACGACTCCGAGCACGCGCGACAGCACATCCTCCAGCTTGTGCGAGCGCTGATCTGGATGAGCGAGGTAGGCAGCCAGCATGGTGTCAAACTCGACGCCACCGAGAGTCCAGCCGCGCGACGTCAGCGCATGGCGTGCACCCTTCGCGTCATGCACGATGAGGGACGAGGCCGTGGCGAGCAGCTCGCCGAGCGCTTCCTCCTGCGTGGGGCTCAGTTCGACGGGGTCGATCACGAGCGCCTCGTTGTCGGAGGCGAGGACAAGGCGGATCACGTCGCCTCGCGTCGGCCGTGTATCCCCCTCGATAAGCACGCCGAGAGGTGAGTGGGCGCGAGCCCACTGCGCGATGTCGCACGTGGCATCGGCGAGGGAGACCGAGATCTCGACCTCGGTGACAGGCTCGGGGGCCTCGTCGACGTGTCCCTCCCCCATGCCGATCCCGGATACTTCACGCACCTTCTGGCGCAGGCGGCCAAACTCGAGGGAGTCGAAGAGACGATCAATGGCGGCAATATCCGTCGGACGGCGCGCCAGATCACTCGGCGTCACTTCAAGGTCCATGTCGGTGAGCAGGCGATTGAGGCGGCGGTTTCGCACCACGTCATCGATATGCTCACGCAGCGCTGCGCCACGCTTTCCGCCGATCTCCTCGGCCCGCGCTATCAGGTTGTCCAAGCCGTCGTACTTGTTGATCCACTGCGCGGCGGTCTTGGGGCCAACACCCGGAACGCCGGGCAGGTTGTCCGAGGTCTCACCCACGATTGCAGCGATCTCAGGATAGCGGTCCGGTGGCACGCCGTACTTCTCCTCCACCGCCTGCGGAGTCATGCGGCGCAGATCGCCGGGACCCGTGCCCGGGTACAGCACCGTGACGTTGTCAGTCACCGTCTGGAAGGAGTCACGGTCGCCGGACACGACGAGGACGGTCGCGCCATCGTTGCCGGCGCGGTACGCGAGCGTCGCGAGAATATCGTCTGCCTCGAAGCCCTCGCGCGAGAGCGACACGATCCCCATCGCATCGAGCACCTCGCGAATCAGCTCCACCTGACCCTTGAACTCCTCGGGCGTGGCGTCGCGCGTCCCCTTGTACTCCGGGTACTCCTCAGTGCGGAATGAGTGCCTGGACACATCGAAAGCGACAGCAACATGCGTCGGCTGCTCGGTTTCCAACAGCCTCGTCAGCATTGAAACAAAGCCGTAAACGGCGTTCGTGTGCTGGCCCGTAGCCGTCACGAAGTTATCCGGCCGAAGGGCATAAAACGCACGAAAGCCATCGAATGGCCGTCAATAATCAGCACAGTGTCACTCACACATGCCACCCTAGATGCCATGACACACGATCACCAGACGAAACACACGCATTCTTCCTCACCAGATCCGCTCGCACGCGGCGGGTGGGTCGGTGCCCACTGGCCGGGCACCCTGATGGAAGCCACCGGGATGGAAGTGCTGGAGCACAGCGCCACGCGCACCGTCATTTCTATGCCCATCGAGGGAAACCGCCAGAGCGCCGGGATCCTCCACGGCGGCGCATCTGCCGCCCTCGCGGAGACCGCAGCGTCGTTTGCCGCCCAGATCCACGCGCGTGAAGCTAACCCGGGCAAGCAGGCCTACGCCGTTGGAACGGAACTGAACGCTTCGCACATCAGCGCCGGACGCGAGGGAATCATCACCGCGACCGCGACCGCCGTTCACCTCGGCCGAAGCTCGACCGTTCACACCGTGGAAATCCGCGACGAGGCAGACCGCCTCATTTCGATCGCACGCGTGACGAACCGCATCCTGGTGCGCTCGAGCCACGACTGAGTTGCCAGGGCACAGCAATGGGGAGGGTCGATTGCCCCCTCCCCATTCGCGCTTCTATGAGTCAGTCGTCGACCTGGTTGATCACCGCGTCGGCGACCTCGCGCATGGACAGACGACGATCCATCGACGTCTTCTGAATCCAGCGGAAAGCCTCGGGCTCGCTCATGCCCATGTTCTTCATGAGCAGACCCTTCGCGCGATCCACGCGCTTGCGGGTCTCGAAGCGATCCGACAGATCGGCAATCTGATCCTCAAGCGACTCGATCTCTGCGTGACGCGACAGGGCAATCTCGACAGCCGGGATCAGGTCAGCGGGACTGAAAGGCTTCACGACGTAGGCCATCGCGCCGGCGTCACGAGCACGCTCAACGAGCTCAGTCTGCGAGAACGCCGTCAACATAACAACGGCGCAGGACAGTTCCTGCAGGATCTTCTCCGCTGCGGTGATGCCGTCCATCTTCGGCATCTTGACATCCATCACGCACAGATCCGGTTCGAGCTCGAGTGCCAGCTCGACAGCTTCCTCACCGTCGGCAGCCTCGCCAACGACCTCGAACCCCGCCTGGGTCAGCGTCTCAACGATATCGAGACGAATCAACCCCTCGTCTTCTGCGACGAGGACGCGACGCGGTTCAGCCTGCTCTTCACTCATTGTCATATTCCTCAGTTTGATCGGTTTGCTCAGCTGCTCTATTGTGGGTCTCGCACACGAAGCCCCGATAGCCCAACTGGCAGAGGCGGTCGGCTCAAACCCGGCTTGTTGTGGGTTCGAATCCCACTCGGGGTACCGCCAGTGGAGTACGTGCTCCTAATGGTACCGGCAATTTCGCACGTGTGCGACGTGCGTAGGACAAATTGATACAGCAAAATCGCAGACGAACAAGGGGCCGACAAGCATTGCTTGTCGGCCCCTTTGTCACGGCTCAGGCCACGACGCTCAGTTCGAGACCGAGGTACTCGGCAGCCGCGCCCCGACGGGCCGGCTCGTCAAGGTCGGCGATTGCCTGCTTGACCCTCGAGTCGTGGAAGTCAGCGAACCACGGCTCAACGGCGCGCGAGAGCTGGCCGACCTCCAGGTTGTTGGCCACGCGGCCAAACAGAGTGTCGTGGACCGACACGGTCCGGATGTTCGTATTCATTTCTCTTTCTCCTCTCCAATTCGGGCGCGCCAGAAAACGTGCTTTGTTCGCACAGGCATTCCTGATCACGCCGGGCAGCGATTTGCTGCTGTGCCGCGCCGTCGTTGGTGCGGTGTCCACGTGTCTCAACGTGTATCCGAGTACTTTATTCCACGGATTGCATTTTGTCCACGTGAAGAAACAAAAAGAGCGGGGGCGCCGGCTCACTGCCGGCGCCCCCGCCACTCACGCATCTCACGCGTGGCGGGTTCCGCCAATCGTGTAGTCGGCCTCATCTCCGACTTCATGGATACGCAGCATGTTCGAGGAGCCGGCGATGCCCGGGGGCATGCCCGCAACGATCACAAGCTGATCGCCGATGTCCGCCAGGTGCGCAGACTGAACGACCTGGTCGAGCTGCCACACCATGTCGTCGGTGTGCTGGACCTCGGGGACGCGGTACGTCTGGATGCCCCACGACAGGGCGAGGCGGCGACGCGTCGATTCGAGGGGCGTGAAGGCCAGCATCGGGATCGGGCGGCGCATGCGCGACAGCAGACGAGCGGAGGTACCGGACTGACTGAAGGTTACCAGGTAGCGAGCGTCCATGTGCTCGGCGATACGCGCCGCGGCCTCGCAAATGACGCCCGCACGGTCGGCGTAGAAGCCGGGGATCGACGCGATGCGCTCGCCGCCGTTCTCTTCCGTCGACTCGATGATCGCGGCCATCGTACGAACCGTTTCGATCGGGAAGGCACCCACCGAGGTCTCGCCCGACAGCATGACCGCGTCAGCACCGTCGAGGATCGCGTTGGCGCAGTCGGAAGCCTCGGCGCGAGTCGGACGCGGGTTCTTAATCATGGAGTCCATGACCTGGGTCGCCACGATGACAGGCTTGGCGGCGATACGAGCGAGTTCGATCGCGCGCTTCTGGACCAGCGGGACAGCCTCGAGGGGCATCTCGACACCGAGGTCGCCGCGGGCAACCATGATGCCATCGAAGGCCTCGACGATCTCTTCCAAGGCGTCAACGGCCTGGGGTTTCTCGATCTTGGCGATGACCGGGATGCGCTTACCCATCTCGTCCATGATTTCGTGGACGTCCTTGATGTCCTGCGCGGAACGCACGAAGGACAGGGCGATGAAGTCAGCATCCTGCTCGATACCCCAGCGCAGGTCCTCCTTGTCCTTTTCGGACAGGGCGGGAACAGAGACGGCAACGCCAGGAAGGTTCAGACCCTTGTGGTCCGAAACCATACCGGGAACCTCAACACGGGTGACGACGTCAGTATCCGTCACCTCAACAACGCGGACCGCGACGTTACCGTCGTCGATCAGCAGGCGGTCACCGGGAGCGCAGTCACCGGGCAGGCCCTTGAAGGTCGTACCGACGAGTTCCTTTGGTGCCGGGAACGTCGCGGGTGGTGATGGTGAAGGTGTCACCGATCTTGAGTTCCTGAGGGCCATCCTGGAAGGTCTCCAGGCGAATCTTGGGGCCCTGGAGGTCAACCAGGACAGCGACCGCGCGGCCGGACGTCGCAGACGCCTTCCTCACGCGCTCAATGACGGCCTCGTGCTCCTCAGCCTTTCCATGCGACCGGTTGATACGCGCGACATCCATGCCGGCGTCCACCAGTGCCTGGAGCTGCTCAGGGGATTCAGTAGCAGGTCCAATAGTGCAGACAATCTTAGCTCGACGCATAGGTATAAGTTTACCGTCCAATCACAGTTGAAACGAGGAGGATCAGCAACGAGACAACGTGATCATTCCCATGAATCAACCTGTTGTGGGACCTCAGGCACACAAAACTCGGACAGGTGCCACACGACGGCTACTTGGTGACGCCATCCTTGGATGCATCTGCTGCGCTCGCAGTATTCTCTCCACGCTCCTCGTTGGATGCACCGGCTTCTCCCCCCGTCGTTGACCGACGAGGCATCGTCTTCCTTCTCGGCGTCCGGGTCTTCCAGGTCTTCGGCGACGACGCGCGTCGAACGACCAAGTCGGCCGGCGACGACGAACACGAGCAGTCCGAGTGCGAACACGAGCAGGGACGTCCACACGTTCAGACGCAGGCCCAACACCCGGTGCGCATCGTCGATGCGCAGCATCTCGATCCAGCACCGGCCGGCCGTGTAGGCCATCAGGTACAGCCCGAAGACCTGGCCGCCGGCGAAGCGGTGACGCCGGTCGAGCCACACGATGAGGGCGGCGCAGGCGAGGTTCCACAGGCACTCGTAGAGGAAGGTCGGATGGAACAGCGTCCCTGCAGGGTATCCGGCGGGCATGTGCGCCGCGTCAATCTGGAGGCCCCACGGCAGAGTCGTTGGAGCACCGAAGAGCTCCTGGTTGAACCAGTTTCCCCAACGGCCGATCGCTTGGGCGATCAGCAGAGCCGGAGCCAGGGAGTCGGCGATGGGGCCGAGGCGTACACCCGCACGTTTGACGGCGATATACACGCCGAGCGCGCCGAAGGCGACGCCACCCCAGATACCCAGGCCTCCACGCCAGATCTGGAAGGCGAGCATCGGGTCACCGCCCGGGCCGAGATAAGCATCCGGGGACGTGATGACGTGGTAGATGCGCGCACCGACGACGCCGAGCGGGATCGCCCAGAGCGCGGCATCGTACAGCGTGTCTGGGTTTCCACCGCGGTCGCGGTAACGGCGGGCCGTCCACCAGACGCCGATGATCATACCTGCGGCGATGATGATGCCGTAGGCCCGCAGCGGAATCGGCCCAAGGTACCAGACACCCTGCGAGGGCGACGGGATACCGGCCGCGATGAGGGCGCTCACGCGCGTGCCCCGCTGACGCCGGACTTCAGCTCGGTGGCAAGCTCGCCCAGAGCCTTCAGACCCCGGTCGACGTTCTCATCGAATAGAGTTTTCACGAGCGCTGATCCGACGATGACGCCGTCCGCGTAGGCACCGATCTCACGGGCCTGAGCGCCGTTGGACACGCCGAGACCAACGCACACGCGCTGCGCACCTGCTGCGCGGGTGCGCTTCACGACGTCGGCGACGTGAGCGCCAACAGCAGCACGCGCGCCCGTCACGCCCATCGACGAGGCCGCATAGACCCAGCCGCGCGAGTGCTCAGCAATCAGCTTGAGGCGATGCTCGGGGGACGAGGGGGCACTCAGGTAGATGCGTTCGAGGTCGTACTTGTCCGACGCCGCCTCCCACTGCGCCCCCTCCTCGGGCGGCAGGTCCGGCGTAATAAGGCCGGAGCCGCCAACTGCGGCGAAGTCCTTGGCAAAGCGCTCGACGCCCCACCACTCGACGGGGTTCCAGTAGGTCATCGAGCAGGTCGACATGCCGTACGAGGTCAGCTCGTCCACCGCGTGGAAGAGATCCTCGAGGTGGGTGCCGCGCTCAAGAGCCGCGACGGTCGCACGCTGGATCGTCGGGCCGTCCATACCCGGATCCGAGTACGGGAAGCCGAGTTCGATGACGTCGACGCCGCAGTCGGCCAAGACCTTTCCCGCACGGATCGAGTCTTCGACCGACGGGAAGCCGACGGGCAGGTAGGCGATGAGCGCGGCATCTCCGCGCTGGAGGGCAGCATCGATAGCGACAGCGGAATGGGGTGCACGCGTCATGTCATTTCTCCTCGGTCTCATCCAGGACGGCGACGCCCGACGGACCAGCGCTGGGGTCGATGACCTGCAGCTTCGCGTGACCGTAGCCGAACCACCGCGATGCCGTATCCACGTCCTTGTCGCCGCGACCCGACACAGTCACGATCGCGATGGGTTCCTCACCAGGTGCGAAGGGCCCCTCAGCCTCCGCCTTTGCACGCGCCCAGGCGCGCACACCGGCGAGGGCATGCGAGGACTCGATAGCGGGGATGATGCCCTCCGTGCGCGACAGATGCAGGAAAGCATCCATGGCCTCGGCGTCGGAAATAGGTATGTACGAGGCGCGACCGGTGCGCGCCAACCACGCGTGCTGCGGGCCAACACCCGGGTAATCCAGGCCCGCGGAAATGGAGTGGGAGGCCTTCGTCTGGCCGTCGCGCTCCTGCAGGACAAACGTGCGGGCACCGTGGAGCACACCCACCTCGTCAGCAGTGATCGACGCGGCGTGTCGCCCAGTCTCAAAGCCGTCTCCGGCCGCCTCGCAACCAAGCAGCTCGACGCTGGGATCATCGAGGAATGCGGTGAACGAGCCAATCGCGTTGGAACCGCCGCCCACGCAGGCCACGACGACATCAGCAGACGCCCCTCGGAGGCGAGCAGCTGGGCGCGCGCCTCGTCGCCGATGACACGCTGAAGGTCGCGCACCAACTCTGGGAACGGGTGCGGACCAGCCGCCGTACCGAAGATGTAGTTGGTCGTCTCGACGTTGGTCACCCAGTCACGGAACGCCTCGTTAATCGCATCCTTAAGCGTCGCAGAACCTGCGGTCACAGCGATAACCTCAGCGCCAAGCATCTGCATGCGCGCAACATTCAGGGCCTGACGCTCGGTGTCCTCACGCCCCATGTAGATCGTGCAGTCGAGGCCAAGGAGAGCAGCGGCGGTCGCGGTAGCGACACCGTGCTGCCCCGCGCCGGTCTCCGCAATAACGCGCGTCTTGCCCAGCTCCTTGGTGAGCAGCGCCTGACCGAGCACGTTGTTGATCTTGTGCGAGCCCGTGTGGTTCAGGTCCTCACGCTTAAGGAACACGCGCACGCCGCCCAAGTCGGCCGCAAAACGCGGGGCCTCGGTCAACAGAGAGGGACGTCCGGCATAGTTCAGGAACAGGTCGCGCAGGCGGCGCTGGAACGACTTATCGTGCCACAGGCGCTTCCACGCTGCCTCAACCTCTTCGAGGGGGCCCATGAGGGACTCGGCGACGAAGCGTCCACCGAAATCACCGAAGTACGGTCCTTGCGCAAAGTTCTCGGCTTCCATCACTGTCCTTCCTGACGTGCCGCTGCGACGCGAGCCTTACGATCCGTTCGCAGTGCGGGGTGCTGGCCCGCGCTCACCATGTCCTGAATGCTCGCGCGAGGATCACCCGACGTCACGAGCGCTTCGCCAACGAGCACAGCGTCCGCGCCCCACTTGGCGTATTCAAAAACATCGTGAGCATTCGCGACGCCGGACTCGGCGACAGCGACGACATCCTGGGGGATCACGTCGATGACCTGCTCGACGGTCGAGCGGTCCACTTCCAGGGTCTTCAGATTGCGTGCGTTGACACCAATGATCGAGGCACCGGCCTCCATCGCGCGCAGGGCTTCAAGTCGCGAGTGCGTTTCCACAAGCGCCTCCATGCCCAGCGAACGGGTGCGTTCTAGCAACGACACGAGTACGTTCTGTTCGAGCGCGGCGACGATCAAGAGAACGAGGTCAGCGCCGTGAGCACGCGCCTCGTGGATCTGATACGGCGTCACGATGAAGTCCTTGCGCAGGATCGGAATATCGACGGCCGCACGCACGGCGTCAAGATCCGCGAGCGAACCATTGAAACGACGCTGCTCGGTGAGCACGGAAATGACCGTCGCTCCCCCGGCCTCGTACGTGGAGGCAAGCGCAGCCGGATCCGGGATCGGCGCGAGCGCCCCCTTGGACGGCGACGATCGCTTGACCTCGGAGATGATCTTGACGGCACCGTCGCGGCCCCGCAGAGCGCCGAGCGCATCCTTCGCCTCCGGGACCTGAGTCTCCATCTCCTTGATTCGAGCCAGAGGGACGCGGTCTTCACGCTCTTTCAGATCCTGCCGGACCCCGGCGATAATGTCATCGAGAACGCTCACGACGCTCCCCTTTCAGGCTGAAACGATCAATCCTCACCTAGGCTAGCGAAAAATGGCCGACAACGAGTCAGCCATCCCGCACTACGGGTTAGGACAGAGGAACGAGAGTCGACGCCCGCACGACGGATTCGACCGCTGCGGCGGCCTTGTTACGCGACTCCTCGTACTCGAGGGCGGGCACGGAATCAGCGACAAGGCCAGCACCCGCCTGCACCGAGGCCACGCCGTCCTTCAAGGAAGCCGTGCGAATAGCGATCGCCAGATCCGCGTCCCCCGACAGGTCGAAGTAACCGACCACGCCGCCGTACACGCCGAGCGCCGCGGGCTCGAAATCATCGATGAGCTGGATGGCACGAGGCTTGGGCGCGCCCGACAGGGTGCCCGCAGGGAATGTCGCAACCAGGGCATCAAGCGCGTCAGCATCCTCGCGCAGCACGCCCGTCACCGTGGAGGAAATGTGCTGAATGTGAGAGAAACGCTTGAGTTCCATGAGCGTAGAGACCTCGACCGACGCGGGATCGCAGACCTTCGACAGGTCGTTTCGAGCCAGGTCCACGAGCATGACGTGCTCCGACAGCTCCTTCGGGTCCTCGAGAAGCTCGGCAGCCAGGCGATGGTCCTCGGCCGAATCCGCGCCGCGCGGGCGCGACCCTGCGATCGGATACGTCCAGACGCGGCGTCGTTCAGTCTTCACGAGGGTCTCGGGAGACGAGCCAACAACCTCAAAATGACCGCCCAGCTCGTCGGGCAGGTCCAGGAAGTACATGTAGGGCGAGGGGTTGACCGTCCGCAGCACGCGGTAGACATCGATGCCACTGGCCGACGTCGACACGTCAAGGCGCTGGGAAACGACGATCTGGAAGGCGTCGCCGTCTTCGATCGCACGCTTGGCCGCGTTGACGGAGGACTCGAAATCTGCGCGCGCCGTCCGCTCGCGAACCCGGGGCGGCGTGGCACCGCTGCTGCCCAGAACCGCGGGGGCGATCGGGCTCGCAAGCTGCGCAGTCATCACGTCAAGGCGCTCAATCGCGCGGTCGTACGCCCCGTCCACGCCGTCGGCAGAGCCATTCAGGTTCCAAGCAATCGCCATCAGATACACCGAACCAGTCGCATGGTCGAGCGCAGCAACCTCGGTGGCCAGCACGAGCGTCGCATCCGGAATATCGGATTCCTTCGGAGCGGTCGCTGCGAGCGTCGGCTCCCACTCAGGGATGATGCCCCAGCCCAGAGATCCAACAAGCGCGCCCGTCAGAGGGGGCATTCCTTCAATTGCAGGCGCAGCAAGCGCGTCGAGGGCAGAGTGCACGACCTCAAGGAAGGTTCCTTCCTCCAGGGCACCCTCAGGATGCGAACCGATCCACTGCGCATGTCCGTCACGCGCGACGATCGCACCGGCGCTCGAAGCTCCAACGAACGACCAGCGTCCCCACGAACCACCATGCTCAGCAGATTCCAGGATGAAGCTGCCAAAGTTGCCGTGCGCAAGCTGTCGATAGACGCCCACCGCGCTCAGCTCGTCGGCAAGCACGCGGCGCACCACGGGGATCACGCGGCGCTCGGCAGCGAGATCGACAAAGACGTCGCGCGGGGGCCACGTCTGGCCCCACTCGAGGCTCACAGGCTCGCACTGATACGAAGGCGTCAAAACACTCACCGTTCTATTGTCCCATCTGCACGCGCACTCGTCCCGCCGTGGTCCACGATGAGACCTGCGTATATCCCCTACAGCCAGTCGGGGACAACGCCCCATGCAATCGTGCCGACGAGCGCTGATCCGATCATCCAGGGGCCCATCGGGACGCGGCTCTTCGTTCCCGCTGATCCGACGACGATCTTCCACAGTGCCGCGACACCGGCGGAGATGAAGGAGAGTGCAAGCGCGAAAACCGCAGCGTGCAGTCCCACGGAGCCGACCAATGCTCCTAAAACCGGAGCCAGCTTCACGTCACCACCGCCCATGCCGCCGGGCAAGCGATTCAACACAGCAATCGGCGCGAACCAAATGAGCGAACCGATGAACGCCCCGAAGATCCCCCTCCTGCCACAGCGGCGAAATCACGCTACCGACGACCAGACCGAGGACAACGCCGATGGCCATCGCGACCGTGTATGCGTTCGGCAACCGATGGGTACGAGCATCAACGTAAGCGCTCAGCGCGCCAATCATCGCAACTGTCATCACACCGGGCATGCCGGGACGCATCTGTGCCGCAACAAAGAAGATCGCCCCGACGATGCCCGCGCTCCACACGATCGCGTTGCGCGTGAGCGGCTTTTGCGTCGCTTCAATAAAGTATCGGCGCTGAATCTTCCACCCGGAACGCCACAGCCAGGAAAGAACAACAATCCAGGTGAGAAAACCGGAAATTAAAGACAGATCAGCGCTCAGCCACTGCGGCAGCCACGTCTGAATCACGAGGCGGCTCCTCCCCCGCTCGCCCGGGCGCGTCGGGCGAGCTCCGCCTCCAGCGCGCCACGCATAACCTCCGTCTTCGGGCTGCGCCCCGTCATCAGCTGAACCTGCGCTGCCGCCTGGAAAATAAGCATGTCGGTGCCTTCGGCAACGATGCCACCGTTCCTTTCGAAAACGCTGCGAAGCGCCGTCTCGCGAGGAGAGTAAACGACGTCGAGGAGAACCTGGCCCTCGCGAACGCTCATCTGCTCGGCAAGTGGGTCAGCAACGCCTGCGGGCAGCGTCGAGATCACGAGATCAGCGCCGCTGAGGGTACGAAGAACCGCGTCGTGATCCGACCACAGCACCTGATCGATGCTGACACCCAGTCGCGAGGAAGCAGCGACGACAGAACCGGGTCCCCCGAAACGGCGCGCGGCGACGGTGGAGGCCACGATGCCAAGTTCACCGAGTGCCGCAAGCGCCGACGAGGCAGTTGCCCGGGCCCCGAGCACGACGGCGTTTGTGGGAAGCGCTCGGTCCGCCTGTGAGCACGCGCGCCGAATCGCCGAAGCGATCCCCGTGACATCCGTGTTGAAGCCGGCGAGCACGCCAGAGGACGGAACCACCGTATTCACTGCGCCAACTCCAGTGGCGAGCGGATCGATTGCGTCCAGGAGCGGGATAATCGCCTGTTTGCAGGGCATCGTGACCGACAGTCCTCGGAAGGACCCATCCAACCCTGCGATGAACTCGGGCAGGCTCGTCTCATCCTGCTCGATGCGGCGGTACTCCCATCCCTCAATTCCGAGGTCCTCCCATGCCGCGCGGTGGATCACCGGCGACAGGGAGTGCTCGATCGGGGAACCGATGACACCGGCCCACATCATGACGCGGTACAGATCTTCGGGTTCGCGGTGCAGTACGCCTTGAACTGTTCGCGGTTCTTCTCCTGCTCCTCGAGAGTCGAGGCAAACAGTGTCTCACCCGTGTCCAGGTTGACGGTGACGAAGTACAGCCAGTTGCCATCAGCTGGGTTCAGGACTGCCTTGATGGCCTTCTCGCTGGGCTGCCCAATCGGCGTCGGAGGCAGACCTGCGTGCAGGCGCGTGTTGTAGGGATTGTCGTTGTCCAGGTCCGCCTGGTCCGGAACGCCGCTGGTCTTTCCGACGCCGTACAGGACGGTCGAGTCCATGCCGAGGTAGCCCTTCGTTTCCCCGTTCGTGTCTGCGAGGCGATTCTCGATGACACGAGCAACCATCGGCATGTACTTGTCGATGTTCATTTCACCGTCGACGATGGAAGCCTTGATGAGGACGGTCTCACGGTCAGCAGGAGCAACGCCAAGACGATCAAGCTCATCGACAGTGCCCTTCACCATCCGTGCGATGACGGTCGTCGGAGTGTCGTCCTCGGCGACCTCATAGGAACCGGGCAACAGCCATCCCTCGGCGTTACCTCCAGCCTCAGACGGTAGCCCAATCGCCTCCGTGTCGGCGAAAGCAGCGTCTACCTGTTCCTCGGTGACACCCATAATGTCGACGATCCGCTTCTTGACCTCCGACATCTTCTGGCCCGACGTGATCGTAATCGTCGAATCGACGCGGTTCGTCTCGTCCAGCAGGCCTGCAAGCGCGCCGGCGGCGCTCATCTGTTGCTTCAGGCGGTACGTACCGGGGCGAATGGACATCGACGCCGAGGTTTTCTCGAACTGACGCACGAACGCTCCGACGGACTTCACCACGCCCGCATCGACGAGCGTCTGGCCGATATCGCGACCGGACGAATTCTCAGCGATCGTCACCTCGACCGAGCCGGAGCCCGGCCCGGGGAAATCATCCGAGGAGGTCGTCGACGAGTTGAAGAGCTGATCGTAGGCGACGTAGCTGGCACCGGCCAGCAGGCCGAGCACCAGAACAATAATGAAGAAGGACCGCACCCGACGGCGGCGCTTGCGCTTGCGCGCCGCTCGTCGTTCACTGGCGAGGCGGCGAGAACGCATACCCGTCGTCTCAGAAGGCGATTCTGTTGCCTGCGCCGCACTACGCTGACGCAGCGCTGCACCGGACACGCGAGGAGTCGCGCCCGTATCCGTCACTTCGTCGAAAGAGGAAAGCGTACGCTCGCCCCGCGCCCTTGCCGAAACGGGCACCACGGCCTCGTCACGCGAGAAACCGTCACGTAAGTCGGTTCCCGCAGCGGGCGTCGCGGTCGCATCCTGCGATGCAAGCTGCTCGTGTAGATCGGCATCGGAATAGACCTTTGGCTCGCCGGAATGAATCTCGCGACGAGAACGGAAGGGGTACGGGGGAGGCGTACTCATGCGTGCGCTCCTTCACTTGGTTCGAGGATGATTTCCTCACCGGGAGCACGACCGCCCATGCGTTCGAGCTCAAGTGCCTGTTCCAAAATGATCTGCGCCGCGACCTGGTCGATGACGCTGCGATGCTCGATCTCGGGGATCCCGGATGCACGCAGACGCGCGTGCGCCTGGTTGGACGTCATGCGTTCGTCGACCATCGCCACACGCACATCGGGAACAAACTTCTTGATGCGGCGCGCATACTTGCGCGCACCCTTCGCAGAGATCCCCTCTCCCCCGCGCAGGTGCCGAGGAAGTCCCACGATCACTTCGATCGCGTCGTGGCTACGCACGATGTCGGCCAAGCGATCAAGATCGGACAGGTCGGGAGCCCTGTGAAGGGTTTCAACAGGCATCGTGAGAATGCCGTCGGGGTCGCACCGGCTGACGCCGACACGCACGGTGCCGACGTCTACGCCGATACGAATACCCCGACGAATACTCACAGAGCCTCGATTTCCTTGCGGATCGCGTCGATCGCGTCCGCGATGCCCTCGGGCTTAGTGCCGCCACCCTGAGCGATGTCATCACGGCCACCGCCGCCACCGCCCATGTGCTTACCGACGGCGCGAACCAGAGCACCGGCCTTCACCGACGCCTCGCGCGCTGCCTCGTTCGTCGCGACGACAAGCGAGGGCTTGCCGCCGACGACGCCACCGAGGGCGACGACGGTTCCGCGCTCATTGCCGAGGCGGTCGCGCACATCGAGGGCAAGGGTACGCAGAGCGTCCGCAGACGGCATCTCACCAACTGCTGCAGCGACGAGGGTCACGGGACCGACGGCCTTTGCAGAAGCAGCCAGATCGGTGCCCTGGCTCAGAGCATGTGCCGTACGGATCTTCTCGAGCTCCTTCTCGGACTCGCGCAGCTTGGCCAGCAGCGACTCGATGCGCTCGGGCAGTTCATCGGCGCGCCCGCCCACAAGCTGGGAGAGCTGGTTGACGAGCGCGTGTTCCTTCGCCTGGAACTCATACGCACCGTCGCCGACCAGAGCGTCGATACGACGCACGCCCGAACCGACGGACCCCTCGGACAGCACAGTGATGCGGCCAATGTGACCGGTCGTGGGAACGTGAGTGCCACCGCAGAGCTCGCGGTCGAACCCATCACCGATAGTGACGACGCGGACCTCGGAACCGTACTTTTCACCGAACAGTGCGATCGCGCCAGTTTCACGCGCGGCATCGATGCTCATGACCTCGGTGGTCACGACCAGATCCTCGGCGAGCTTTTCGTTCACTAGTGCCTCGATGTCGCTGAGCTGCGAGCCCTCAAGAGCGGACCCGTGGCGGAAGTCGAAGCGCAGGCGCGACGGCGAGTTCTCGGAGCCCGCCTGGGTCGCATCCTTCGACACGACGTTACGCAGGCCCGCGTAGACCATGTGCGTGGCGGTGTGAGCGCGCGCGATGGCGAGGCGACGCTGACCGTCGATCTCGGCGTACGCCTTCTCGCCGACCGTCATGCCGCCCTCGGTCAAAGTGCCGCGGTGAACGCTCAGACCACGGATCGGAGCCTGGACGTCGTGGACCTCCACGACACCACCGCCGGCGAGGCGAATGGTGCCGTGGTCGGCGAGCTGGCCACCCATCTCGGCGTAGAACGGAGTGCGGTCGAGGATGACCTCAACGTCGGCGGGTGCCGTGGCAGCGGGAGCCGGCACACCGTCGACGAGCAGAGCCTCAACAGTGGCCTCGGCGGCCTGCTCCGTGTAGCCCAGGAACGTCGAGCCGCCCCCCATCGCCTTCTCAATATCATGGAAGACGCGAACATCGGTGTGCCCGGTCTTCTTCGAGCGAGCGTCGGCGCGTGCGCGTTCCTTCTGCTCGGCCATCAGAGTGCGGAAGCCCTCCTCGTCGACGGACACGCCCTGCTCGGCGGCCATCTCGAGGGTCAGATCGATCGGGAAGCCGTAGGTGTCGTGCAGCGAGAACGCCGACGCGCCCGAAATGACGGGAGCACCCTTCGCTTCCTTAGCCGTCGCAACTGCGGCGTCCAGGATCGTCGTACCTGCGCTGAGGGTGCGGCGGAATGCATCTTCCTCCGCGTAAGCGACCTCGGAGATCGTCTTCCAGTTGGTCTCCAGCTCGGGGTACGACGCCTTCATCGCGTCCTTCGATGCCGTGAGCAGCGTGGGCATCGTCGCCTCGTCGACGCCGAGCAGACGCATCGAGCGAACCGCGCGACGGATCAGGCGGCGCAGCACGTAGCCGCGACCATCGTTGCCAGGACGCACCCCGTCTCCAATGAGCATCAGGGAGGACCGCACGTGGTCGGCCACGACGCGCATACGCACGTCATCATCGTAAGCGGCACCGGCCTCGGGACCCGCAGCGCCCAGCCCGTAACGCTTACCGCTCATCTGCATGGCGGCCTCAATGACGGGGAATACCTCGTCAATCTCGTACATGTTGGGCTTGTCCTGCATGACGAAGGCCAGACGCTCCAGACCGGCACCTGTATCGATCGCCTTCTGGTCGAGCTCGCCCAGCAGCGGGTAGTCCTTGCCGGAGCCCTCACCGCGCATGTACTGGTCGAAGACCAGGTTCCACACCTCGAGGTAGCGGTCGCCACCCGGGTCGACGGTACCGCCCACAGCCTCGGGGCCGTATTCGGGACCGCGGTCGTAGTGCCACTCCGCGCAGGGGACCCGCGGGGCCAGGCTGGCCGGTGTCCCAGAAGTTCTCCTCGCGAGGCAGGCGCACGATGTGCTTCGGGTCCATGCCGACCTGCTTGGTCAGCACGTCGAAAGCTTCCTCGTCCTGGTCCCAAATCGTCACCCAGAAGCGATCGCCATCCAGGCCGTACTTGCCCTCGTCGCGCGAACCCGTCAGCAGGTCCCACGCATAGTTGATCGCGCCTTCCTTGAAGTAATCGCCGAAGGAAAAGTTGCCGTTCATCTGGAAGAACGTGCCGTGACGGGTCGTCTTGCCGACGTTGTCGATGTCGTTCGTGCGGATGCACTTCTGCACCGACGCGGCGCGCGGCCACGGCGCAGGCTCAACGCCCGTGATGTAGGGGATGAACGGAACCATGCCCGCGATCGTGAACAGAATCGAGGGCTCCGGAGAGACGAGAGAAACGGAAGGACGAATCTCATGACCCTGCTTCTCGAAGTAGTCGAGCCAGCGGGTGCGGATTTCAGACGTACGCATAGTTCCCCATGTTAGACGGTTGGTGCCGCTTGCGGCACATCGGCACGCGCAAGCGGACAGTGGAATATAGAAAAAACCGCGCCCCCGAGCAACGCTCGGGGGCGCAGAGTTGACTAGTGTCAGCGCGAGTAGTGCTCGACGACCATCTGGACGTCGACGGTCACGGGGACCTCAGCGCGCTTGGGGCGACGCACCAGGGTCGCCTTGAGGCGGGACAGCTCGACGTCCAGGTACTCGGGGACGGCGGGCAGCACGTCGCGGTGAATACCCTCAGCGGCAATCTCGAAGGGAACCGTGGTCTGGGACTTCGGCTTGACCTGCAGGGTCTGGCCGGGCTTCACGCGGAACGAGGGACGGTCGACGATCTTGCCGTCAACGAGGATGTGACGGTGCACGACGAACTGGCGGGCCTGCTGGATGGTGCGGGCGAAGCCAGCGCGCAGGACGAGGGCGTCGAGACGCATCTCGAGCAGCTCGACCAGGTTCTCACCGGTCAGGCCGGCGGTGCGACGGGCCTCTTCGAAGGTGCGGCGCAGCTGCGACTCACGGATGCCGTACTGAGCGCGCAGACGCTGCTTTTCCTTCAGACGAACGGCGTAGTCGGAGTCCTGGCGGCGGCGGGTGCGGCCGTGCTCACCGGGGCCGTAGGGCGCTTCTCGAAGTAGCGAACGGCCTTGGGGGTCAGAGCCAGACCGAGGGCGCGGGACTCGCGCACCTGCTTGCGGGAACGATTCGTTGCCATGTTTCTTCTTCCTGTTTCTCATGTCATGCCGGGGATCCCGGCATGGGGCCAACTCCAGGATCGATCCGATCCGTCGGCTAAGGCCCCAGGTGCCCGCTGGTGCGGACAACTGTTCCATCCTAGCGTCTTTTCAGCAGATTGCGAATCACACCGAGCCGCTTCGTGAGCATCGCCTCATGGCCGTTTTCCGTCGGCACGTAGTACTGCGTGCCCTCCAAGTCATCCGGCAGGTACTGCTGAGCCGCGATATGGTGGGGCTGATCGTGCGCGTAGAGGTACCCGTCACCATGGCCCAGAGTCTTTGCCCCGGCGTAGTGCGCGTCGCGCAAATGTTCGGGCACCGCTCCCCCACGCCCAGCGCGAACATCCGCGATGGCGCGGTCAATCGCCAGATAGGTCGCGTTCGACTTCGGCGCAGTCGCCACAGCGACGACAGCCTGAGCGAGGAGCAGACGCGCCTCAGGCATGCCAATAAGCGCGACGCCCTGTGCGACGCTCACGCAGGTGGTGAGCACCTCGGGGGCCGCCATCCCGATTTCCTCAGAGGCGGCAATCATGATGCGCCTCGCGATAAAGCGTGGGTCTTCCCCGGCCTCGATCATTCGGGCAAGATAGTGAAGCGAGGCATCCACATCAGACCCGCGCATCGACTTAATGAACGCACTCGCGACATCGTAGTGCTGATCCTTGCTCCACCGAACCAGCGCTTGATTCGCTGCTGCCTCAACGCTCGCGACAGTGATCTCGCCAGAACCATCGTCGCTGGCGACGCCTGCCGCCGCCTCGAGGAGAGTGAGTGACTTTCGCGCGTCCGAGCCCGCCAGACGCACGAGGCCAGCCACGGCCTCGTCTGTGATGGAGAAGCGCCCCGCGAGACCACGATCATCCGCCAACGCGCGGCGAATCAGTCCCTCGATCGCGTCCGAATCCAGGGGCCGAAGCGTCAGCAGGAGCGAGCGTGAGAGCAGCGGCGAAATAACCGAGAAGGACGGATTCTCCGTCGTCGCCGCAACGAGCACCACCCAGCGATTCTCAACCGCCGGAAGCAGCGAATCCTGCTGCGACTTAGAAAAGCGATGCACCTCGTCGACGAACAGAATCGTTTCTTCTCCCCCGCCGGCAAGGGTTCGACGCGCATCATCAACCACGCGCCGGACGTCGCTCACACCGGAGGAAACTGCCGACAGCTCAATAAAACGTCGCCCTGACGCACGCGCAATCAGATAGGCGAGGGTCGTCTTGCCCGTTCCGGGCGGACCCCACAGCACCACGGAGGAAACGGCGACACCATCACTCGAACCAGGCGACAGGAGGCGGCGCAGCGGTGCCCCCTCGCCAAGCAGATGAGACTGACCGACTACCTCTTCGAGGATCGTCGGGCGCATACGAACGGCGAGGGGCGCGCCCGCGTTGAAAGCAGGCACGCCCGACTCGTCGACAGATTCAGAATCAAACAGATCCATGAAACCTAGCTTAGGACAGAGTGACTCCATTCGAAGCGGAGCCAATCTTAGGACCGGAGAGAACCTGGACAACCACGAGGCCGCCGAGGATCAGCATGCAGGCACCGGCACCGAGCAGGTATCCGTTAAGCCCCTCGGACTCATCGCCAGCGAGCGAGGAGGAGAGCATCTCCGCGTGAAGCTTCACGGCACCCGATGCGTCAACCGACGAACCGTTCGCCGCTGCGCCTACGGCGGAAGCAACCTTGAATTCGGCCCAACCGACAAGCTCGTGCGAGCGGTTTGCAACAACGACCTTGTACTCGCCAGTCGGCAGACCCGTGAGGTCCATGGTGACCTTGTTGGAGGGCTCAACCTGCAGCCAACGGGCCTCGCCGGTCTGCAGGATGTTGGCGCTCACCCAGTCGCCGACGGCTGCCTTCTCCGATGGCACGTTAATGGTCAGCTGGCCGGCCGTGAAGGCGGCGCTCACGCCTCCCTTGTTCGAGTCGGTCAGCTGAGACTCGTCAGTGATGGGCGACACGGGGGTCTCGGACGGCTGCGAAGCTGTCGCAGACGCGGACGGGCTGGGCGTCGGGGACGCGCTCTCGGAAGGAGCCGGCGTGGGACGCACGGCCGGCAGCTGCGGATCGTCGGGCACCGGTGCAGGAGCGGCAGAAGGCTCCGTCGTAGGCTCGACCACCGGGTCCGGAGCGGGTGCCGGAGCGGGATCAGCGGTCGGCTCGACCGTCGGAGCGGGCTCGGGGTCCGCCGTGGGGGCAGGCTCGGCCGTCGGCTCGTCCGTGTGGGCAGGCGAGGTCGTCGGATCATCGGTGGGGGCAGCCGTCGGGTCCGCGGTGGGAGCGGGCGTTGGATCGTCGATGTTGTCGACGTACGGACTATTCACCATCACCGTGTACGTGACCGGGTTGGGCTCAACTCCGGAGGAGTCACTGCGATACATCACAACAGTGACCGTGTGTACGGTTCCGGCCGTCCACTTAATCCCCTCGACATTGTTCGTGCCATTGGGAATCGCCGTCATGAGCGTAGGATCATCAAGCGAGGCAGCAGCCCACAGATCGGGGTCGTTCGCCGTCACGGACTCATTGTTACGGGTAAAAGTCGGACGCTGCAGAGGCGTGACCTGGCCGTGATCCAGGATCAGTCCCCAAAATCCGGTCTTGACGTGTTCGGCAGCGAAGTCGGAGTTCTCCGACATAGCTGCGCGGAGCATGCCACCTTCAAACACGCCGTAACGCGGGGAGTCATCCGCGCGCGCGGCAAAAACCGGGGATCGCGAGACCGATGCCCGCAAACAGGAACAGCGCCATGAGCAGGCTCATGGTTCGGCTGCGCCCGACGAACCTCCGAGCGGCAACGGCAGACGATGCGCGTCCGTGCTGCATACCGTTCTCCTTAGTGACTAAATCCGCAGAAACCATTGTACTGGATCAAGAGTAACAGGCGTGACGCATGAATGCTAAATCCCAACACACACCATGTGGTTAATGCACACATTCCCAGCGCATTGCCCCAGGTGTGCGAGCTTTAGCGCAGCGGTCCGTGCGAGCGGCGAACAATGCTGACCGTCACAATCGCCCCAAGGAGGGCGAGGAGACCGCCACCCGCAAGGATCCAGCCATTAAGGCGAGACTCCTGCTCACGAACAGCCTGATTCGTGGCCTGCTGCTCCGAATGAGCCTTGGGACCAATCTGCGAAGCGGACACGCTCTCCTGATCCGTAGACGCGGAGGGAGACGGGGCATCGGCATTCGAGCCGGTACCGCCGCCAGCGGAAGACGAACCATTACCCCCGGAGGAAGACGCGGCCGAGGCGGAGGGCGTCGGGGTCGCCGACGAGCGCGAGGCGTCATCCGAGGCATCGGCCGAGGGGGTGGTACGTGGGGCCGGCGTCGCCGGCGCGTTGGGGGGAGCACTGGCCGACGCGTCACTACCAGCATCACCGGAAGCATCATCCGTCAGATCAACAACGGGCTTAGCGGCGTTGTCAACAGCATCATCAGCCGGAGACTCCGTAGGCACATCGGTGACTACGTCAGAAGTCGCATGGCCATCAGGCTCTGCCGACGGCTCATCCATCGGTGTCAGCGAGCACGCATACGTCCGCGCATCGGCTTCTACGACCGTCACAGACACCTGCGCATAGGTGCCGGTCACGCCATCGCCAATCATGATCGAGTGCTCGGATCCAACCACCCACGTTGACGGAAGCTCAATATCGGCACTAAAGGTGCCGGTGGTCGACACTTCGGCGATGCTCCAGGCGGTCTTATAGCGGACGACAGACGCGGGAACCCCGGCAGGAAGAGTGACACCGTCGGGACGAACTTCCTGCCCACCGTCGAGCGTGACGATGACGAAGCCGCGCAACGTCTCAGAACTAGCGCCCCAGCCAGAACCCTCCACATGCAGCGGAGAACCGACAGGAACGACCGACGATACAACGATGGATGCACCCTCGTCAGCAGCGGTCAGACACTGTCCGCTCACGCCGACAACTCCGTCAACGCTGTATGCCGGCTGAGCAGCGACAAACACTCCACCGACGATGGAAGCAGACGCGGTCAGAGCCAGCAGAGGCATACGCAGTCCTCTACCGTACGATCGCATCTGTGTCGTCATCTGTGTCCTTCTCTGTTTCAACGGGATGTCGTGTGCTAACCGGCTTCACCAGGCCCAAAATAAATATGTCAGTGCCTGAGTAACCACCAGCTACAGAAACCATATTATTGCCTGATGTCCATTCCGCAATTGCGAACAACAAGGAAATTACCGGAACATGCAGTCAAAACACGGTTTTATCTGGAAATATCAGGCTTCTATCAACTTCGTGTGAATTATATTATCCAGCAATCACGGTACTTCATGACCTGTTGGTCAAGATTTGAGACATTGGGAATCACAACGCCCCGGTCATCGCACCGGAATCACCAGTGGCGATTCGGTTTCTGGGTCGTCGATGATCCTGCAGGGCACGCTGAAAACGCGTTCGATCAGTTCTGCCGTCACAACGTCACGCGGTGCCCCCTGGGCCACAACCTCACCATCCTTCATGAACACAAGGTGCGTTGCGTAGCGGAAGGCCAGATGCAGGTCATGCAGTACCGCAACGACCGTCACGCCGTCCCTGTGGAGGCGCTGCGCCAAACGCAGGACCTCCAACTGGTGGTTAAGGTCGAGATACGTCGTTGGCTCATCAAGGAGCAGAATATCCGTCGCTTGGGCGAGCGACATCGCGATCCACACGCGCTGACGCTGTCCACCCGACAGTTCGCCGACTCGACGCCCCACCAGGTCCGCAACACCCGCATCCTTCATCGCGCGAGCCACCGCCTCGTCGTCCTCATCACTCCACTGATGGAGAACCGACTGATAGGGATAGCGGCCGCGAGCAACCAGATCCTCGACAAACATGTCGCCCGGCGCGACCGACGACTGAGCAAGCAAACCCAGTCGACGCGCAAGAGCCTTCTGATTCATATCAGTAACGCTTCGCCCACCCAGCTCGACCACACCGCGTCGCACGCCAAGCACTCGGGCTAGCGAACGCAGAAGCGTCGACTTGCCGCAGGCGTTCGGTCCAACAATGACGGTCAGTTCTCCTGGCAGAACATCGAGTGAAAGCCCCTCGAGGATCGGGTCATTTTTCCCATAGCCGACAACAATGTCTCGAGCACTCAGCCCACGGCTCACAGCAGACTCACTCACGATCTCACCTCACGAATCAACAACCAGAGAAGATATACGCCCCCAACGACGCCCGTCACGACACCGACGGGAAGCTCGGCCGGAGCGACGAGCCTCTGTGCGCACACGTCTGAGACCAGCACAAGCAAGGCTCCGACGAGAGCAGAGGATGTGAATCCGACTCCCCCGCCGCCGCACAGCCGATGCGCGACATGGGGAGCGGCGAGAGCAACGAAGGCGACCGGCCCCGCCACCGATGTCGCGGATGCGACGAGTAGGATCGCGACGACGATAAGGAGTACACGGGTGCGACGCACTCTCACGCCGAGACCCGTCGCCACATCGTCGCCCATCGCGACAAGCCCGAGTGGCACCGCGAAAACGGCACACACCACAACGACAGCGCAAATCACGATCAGCAGAGGCATCAGACGCGCGAGAGTAACGCCGGAGAATGAGCCGGCGCTCCACAGCTGCGCACGCTGTGCTGCTTCCAGCGGAGCCTTGACGATGAGCAGCGAATTGACAGCACGCAACGCCGCCGAGCAGCCAATACCCACGAGGACGACACGAATACCCGTCACTCGCATGCCACCCGCGCACGCAAGGATGATCGCACCCGAAACGAGTCCTCCAAGCAACGCACCAACACCAGTGACAGTGGGGCTCGAGCCCAGAACGATGATCGCGATCAGAGCGCCGGTCGCACAGCCCGTCGATAGACCGACGATGTCGGGGCTACCGAGCGGATTACCCGAGATCGTCTGGAAGATACGCCCGGCAATCCCAAGCGCTACGCCGACGCCAATCGCTGCGAGCATGCGCGGCAGGCGCACCGACTGGACAAAGTAGACCCCAAGAAAATCGTCCCGAGGCCCACCGTCTCCAGAAGACGACGAAACGAATCGGCGGCAGTGAGCCCATAGTCCCCCAGAGTCAGCGAATAAACGGCTAACGCGGCGAGGAGAATGAAACCGATGACCACGACGATTGCGCTGCGCCGGTGCACGCGCACCGATAGCCGGCGTAGTGAAACGGTCTTGTAGCGCGACGGAGCTGGCGTCATGACATGCCCTTTCCACGCGCCCCCAAGATGAAGAACGGAGCTCCGATCAAAGCGACAATGACGCCCACGGGTACCTCGGACGGGGCGAGCACGAGGCGTGAGACAACGTCAGCACCGCACACCCAGGCGGCGCCGACCACGATAGACCACAGGGCAATGGCACCCTGCCGGGCTCCGACGATGCGTCGCACCATCAGCGGGACCGCGAGGCCGACGAACGTGAGGGGGCCTCCCAGGGCAGTGGCTCCCCCGGCCAGCGCCGTCACAGCGACAACCCCGAGAAAGCGGATAAGTCGCACGCGCACTCCGAGGCTCACCGCGGCGTCATCGCCGAGTGCAAGGACACCCAGTGCCGAGGTGATAAGTAGGGCAACCACGGTGCCACCGGCGATGACTGCACCCGCGCTGGCCACCGAGGCCATATCAACGCCTTCCAATGATCCCGATGCCCAGTATCGAAATTCGTTGAACGCGAACTGATTCGCCGCGAGAACAGCCTGAGTGAGTGAGGCGAGAGCAGCCGATACGGCAATACCCGCCAGGGCGAGGCGCGATCGAGAGCCTCCCCCCGCTACTCGAAAGAGCGAAGACGAGTCCAGCAGCAACTCCCGCACCGATGAGCGAGGCCCCCAGCGTCGCTGTGCGAGTGGCGACGCCGCTCGCAGCCGTGACAGTCACAACGAGAAAGGCCGCTCCTGCGTTGATGCCAAGCACACCGGGATCTGCGAGAGGATTACGAGTCATTGCCTGCATGATGGATCCTGCCAGCCCCAGCGCCCCGCCGATCACGAGCGCGGCGAGCGTGCGCGGAACACGCAGCTGCGTCACCACCTGCGCGTCCTGACTGACGCCGCCGTGCACGAGCGCGTCCCACACCACGTCGGGAGCGATCTGACGCGAGCCGAAGGCGAGGGAGGCGAGGGCGACGAGAGCAAGCACCAGCGTCGCCACTGCACAAGCAATGGCGACGCTGGTGATGCGACGTGTCGTCATGTCAGGTCATTAACCCGGATCGTTTGGCCATCGATATCAGGAGGCCGGGACGAACTGGGCCTCGATGTTCGAGATGATTCCGTCCATGAGGAGGTATCCACCGGCGGAGGTCCACAGGGAACCGTCGACGGGGATCACGTGGTTTGCCTTTACGGCACCGAGGGAGTCAAAACCGACGGTGCTCTTCGCCTCTTCCAGGGCGGCGGCCGAGGCCTCGACGCCCGTGTTGCCACCGGCGGAGGGGTTGTTCACCGAGGACTTACCCAGGGTACCGAAGAAGATCCAGTCAGCGTCGATCTGATCAATGTTTTCCAGCGAGACGGGCTCGGAGTGGCCCTCGCCATCACGATCCTGGTTCGCGGGACGCTTCATGCCGAGTGCGGTGAGAGCCTGGCCTGCGGGTAGCTCCTTGAGGATGAGGCCGGCGCTGTCGCCCTGCCAACGCACCACCGAGTAGGTCTGATCGAGGTAGCCGGCGTCCTTCAGGCGGGCGCTCACGGAGGCAACGTGCTGATCGAATTCCGAGAGCTTGGCCTGCGCCTGGTCGGCAACGCCGAGCGCGTCGGCCGTCAGGGTGAAGGTCTCGCGCCAGTCCCCGCCCTTTTGCGTCGTGAAGAAGACGGGGGCGATCTGAGCGAGCGCAGTCAGCGTCTCGGTGTCGTTGTTCTTCACCGATGTGCCGTCAACGAGGATGAGATCCGGGTGCGCCGCACCGATGGCCTCAAGGTTGGGGGTGCCGATGGAGCCCAGGATCGGGATATCGCCCGCGCGATCAACGAGGTAGTTGGGGACCGTCTGCTGGCCGCGGCCGGAGACGACACCGATCGGGGTCACGCCCAAGGCGAGCGCGTTGTCGGTCGTCGGCTCAGAGAGCGTGACGACGCGGCTGGGATGGGACGGCAGGGTCACTTCCTGACCGGATGCGTCGGTGACAGTGCGCGTCGCGGAGGTCTCAGACATCGCGGAGGCCTCGGGGGACGAGGCCGGGGCGGGCTGGTTGGACGAGCATGCTCCCAGAGCGAGAGCGGTCAGAGCGACGCCGACGATGGCGCGAATTCGCGTCGACAGGTGCACGAGTGCCTCAATTCAGTCGATCTTATCATGTGCATAGGTAAGCCTAACCTACAGACTACACATTGACCTGGGCTGTCTCATTCCTGGTCAGCATGTGAGAGCGTCCCATTCATCAAGCGCACGCACGAGGCCTTCGCGCCACCATGCCACGTCGTGCCCGCTGCGATAGTGGTCAAGCTCAACCGCCACGCCCAGGTGCCGCAGTAGCTCGGCACAGTCATCCACCACGGGGTGCATCGTCTCTTCCAACGTGCCCACCTGCAGCCGTAGCCGCACACCCTGGCGCGGCCTCACCGACCCGACGCGCAGGTCGCCCATCAGCGTCCCTTCACCAACGCCTCGTCGTGCACCTCCCCACCACAGGGACGGCGATTGAGCGACAATCTCATCGACGGGCACATCCGATCGGAGACCGGCCTCGAGTGCGGCGAGGCCACCGTAGGATTGGCCGGCGACCATCACGGGCCCCGCCCCCGCTTCATCACAGACTGCCCGCAGCAGAGCAGCAACGCGATCCGCATCGGTCAGCTCCGCCTCGCGCTCGCCCAGCTCCCCCGCGTCGATCGTCACGACCCGCAAGCCGGGATAGCGCCGAGTCAGCCAGCCGACCCCGTTGCCTCGCCAGATCTCACCATCGAAGAGGATAAGCGTGCTCGTTGGGTCCGCCTCGCCGTCATACATCACGACCCGGCGCTGGCGCGTGTGCCCGAGCCGGGCACTGACGCGCGTGCCAATCTCGCCTCTCGCGGCGCACGCATCTGAGGTGCCGCCAGATTCTCCGATGGCCACACGACCCGCGCGTCGGGCCCAACGAAAAGTGAGGCTGTGGCACCTCGCCCATTCACGACTCTCAAGGGATTCGATTCATCAGGGCGCGCATCCTCAAGAAATCGTATCCACTCCCCCATGTCCGTACGCACCCCGGGGTCGAGGCCCCACGGGCCCACGATCACCGTTTGATAGCTGAGGATCGCATCCGCAGGAAGCGCACATACGAGCGCCCGACCATCCGCCCGTCCCGGCCCCACCGACATACGAAAATCGTCGAGATGTTCGCGCGCCCGATCAGTGATCGTGTTGAGGACGACGTAGCAGTGCGCAGGCACCTGGGCTCCCCACTGGAAGGTCACGCGTACGGCGTCGACTCCATCAATGACAAGCCGAGGCCCGACGATGGGGAGCCCATCAGCGTAACGATAGATCCCGTCTGACGCCTCCGGGCGCAGCCGACAAAAACCCGTGCGCGAAAAAGACGTTCGCTCAAACGCCACGAGATCAGTCGAAAAGCGAGATGTCGCCCGCGCCGACGCGCGCGACGACAGCGTCCCCACCAGCGAAGTCGATGACCGTGGTCGGCTCAGCAACGCCCACGGGACCCACGACCACCAGGTCGACCTGGTGCCCGATGCGATCATCCACGTCGAAGCCGTCCGTCAGCGGATCCTCCTCACCCGGCATGATGAGCGTCGAGCATGCCAGGGGCTCGCCCAGCGCCTCGACGATCGCCTGCGTAATCACGTGATCGGGGATGCGCACGCCCACCGTGTGCTTCTTCTTGTTGAGCATGATGCGCGGGACCTCCTTGGTCCCCCGCAGGATGAACGTGTATGGTCCGGGGGTCAGCGCCTTCATGGTGCGGAACTCGTGATTATCGATGATGACAAGCTCACCCAGCTGGGCAAACGAGTGGCACAGCAGTGAGAAGTTGTGCTTGTCATCGAGCTTACGGATGGCACGGATCGTGTCCATACCCGCCTTGTTGCCCGCCTTCGTGGCGATCGCGTAGCCGGAGTCGGTGGGCAGCGCGATCGTGCCGCCGCGTTCCAGCAGGTCAACGACCGTGTTGACCAAACGTGCCTGCGGATTCTCGGGGTGCATCTCGACGTACGACATGTACCCATTGTGCACGAAACCCCCACCGGTGGGTAACCGATGGGGGTTCCGTGGACAAGGTCACGGCACCAGAATCACTTCTCGGATTCCTCGGATGCTTCCTCGCCGCGCTTCTTCGGCTTCGCGTCGACGCCAGCTTCCTTACGCTGCGCGGGCGTGATCGGGGCCGGAGCCTCGGTCAGCGGATCGTAACCGCCGCCGGACTTCGGGAAGGCGATGACGTCGCGGATCGAGTCGGACTTCGTCAGCAGGGAGACGATGCGGTCCCAGCCGAAAGCAACGCCGCCGTGCGGCGGGGCACCGTACTTGAAGGCGTCCAGCAGGAAGCCGAACTGCGTCTGGGCTTCCTCCTCGCCGATGCCCATGACGTTGAACACGCGGTTCTGAATGTCACGGCGGTGGATACGGATGGAGCCGCCGCCGATCTCGTTGCCGTTGCAGACGATGTCGTAGGCGTAGGCCAGCGCGTTGCCCGGGTCCTTGTCGAAGGAGTCAACCCACTCGGGCTTGGGCGAGGTGAACGCGTGGTGGACGGCCGTCCAGGCACTGTGACCCAGCGCGACGTCGCCCTCTGCCTCGGCATCGCCGGTGGGCTTGAAGAGCGGCGCGTCGACGACCCAGGTGAAGGCCCAGGCGTCGGGGTCGATGAGGTCGCAGCGCTTGCCGATCTCGAGGCGGGCCGCACCGAGCAGCTCGCGCGAGGGCGTGGGCTTGCCGGCAGCGAAGAAGATGCAGTCGCCGGGGTTGGCACCGGTGGCGGCGGCCAGGCCTTCACGCTCGGCCTCGGTGATGTTCTTAGCGACCGGACCGCCCAGCGTACCGTCCTCGGCGATCGTGACGTAGGCCAGGCCCTTGGCGCCGCGCGCCTTGGCCCATTCTGCCACTTGTCGAAGGTACGACGCGGCTGCGAGCCGCCACCGGGCATAACGACGGCACCCACGTAGGGGGCCTGGAACACGCGGAAGGTCGTGTCCTTGAAGTACTCGGTGAGCTCGGTGAGCTCGAGGCCGAAGCGCAGGTCAGGCTTATCCGAGCCGTAGCGCTCCATCGCGTCCTTGTAGGTCATACGCGGGATCGGCGTGGACAGGTCGTAGCCGATGAGCGCCCACACGTTCTTCAGGACGTCCTCGGCGACCTCGATGACGTCGTCCTGGTCCACGAAGCTCATCTCGATGTCGAGCTGGGTGAACTCGGGCTGACGGTCGGCGCGGAAGTCCTCGTCGCGGTAGCAGCGCGCGATCTGGAAGTAGCGCTCCATGCCGGCCACCATGAGCAGCTGCTTGAAGAGCTGGGGCGACTGGGGCAGGGCGTACCAGGAACCGGGCGAGAGGCGAGCAGGGACGATGAAGTCGCGGGCACCCTCCGGGGTCGAACGGGTCAGGGTCGGGGTCTCAATCTCGACGAAGTCGCGTGCGTAGAGCGCCTCGCGGGCAGCGCGGGAGACCTTCGAACGCAGGCGGATCGCGTACTGCTCGGGCTCGCGACGCAGGTCGAGGTAGCGGTACTTCAGGCGGGTTTCCTCGCCCACGTTGCCGGAATCTTCAGCATTGGAGGACACCTGGAACGGCAGAGGCGCGCTGGTGTTCAGGATTTCGATATCGTCGCCCATCACCTCGATAGCGCCGGTGGCCAGGTGCGGGTTTTCGTTACCCTCGGGGCGAGCGCAGACCTCGCCGGTGACCTTGAGGACGAACTCGGAGCGCAGCTCGTGGGCAACACGCTCGTCGCGGACGACAACCTGGGCGATGCCCGACGCGTCGCGCAGATCGATGAACGCCACGCCACCGTGGTCACGACGACGATCCACCCAACCGGTGAGCGTCACGGTCTGACCGACGAGGTCGGTGCCGAGGGTTCCAATGTTGTGAGTGCGAAGCACTGTGATTCCTTTCGTAGTTACCATCCGCGAGACAGGCGGCGGCAGTGTTATTGTACGCCTGCCTTCCGAAGAGTCGCGCGTGCCGCGAGTACGATAGTCAACATGCCACCCGCCATTTCTTCCCCCGCCCGCACTTCATGGACGACGTCCGAAATTGGCTTGGCCATCGGTTCGGTGCTCCTCATTACCCTCGTAGCTTTTGAGGAGCTCGCCGCCACGACAATCATGCCCGCAGTCGTCCAGTCTTTTGACGCTGCCGCCTGGTACCCGATCGCCTCGGGCGCGGCCTTAGCGACGCAGCTGAGCGCCACCGTGGTCGCGGGTGCTCTGGCGGATTGGAAGGGGCCCCGATTCGTCCTACTGATGGGACTGGTCTTCTTCGCCGTCGGATTGGTGGTCTGCGCCGTCGGCACAAACGTGGTTGTGTTCGTTGTCGGCCGCGCGTTGCAGGGGCTCGGCGGAGGCCTGCTCATCGTTCCGCTCTACGTGCTCGTGGGTTCGGTCGCGTCCCCTCGGCACCGCCCCTCGTTCTTCGCGTCCTTTTCGCTGGCGTGGGTACTTCCCTCACTGGTTGGCCCCGCGATCGCCGCTCACGTCACCCAGGAGTGGGGATGGCGCTACGTCTTCGGCGTCGTCCCGCTTTTCGTGGTGACCGCTGCTCTGCCCATCGCCTACGTCCTGCGCTCGGTGCCGACTGCGCAGGGGGAGCGTTCCTCCGTTCTCGCGGCGTTGTCGCGCGACGCCGGGCTCGTCGGTATCGGGGTCATGCTGCTCCAGCTCGCGGGCGCGCTGACCACGCCGCTGGCACAGTTCGGAGTCTTCGCCCTCGGCGCATGCATCACGGTGTGGGCTCTCCCCCGTCTCCTGCCGCACGGAACGTTCATCTCACGCCGAGGCATGCCCTCGGCAATTCTGGCAAGGCTGTGCGCGATGGCCTCACAGGTTGGTCTCGCCGTCATGATTCCGCTCATCCTCCAGCGCGTGCACGGGTGGTCCGAGGCCTCCTCCGCCTGGTGGGTCACCCTCGGTTCGATCACGTGGTCGATTGGTGCGGTCGGACAGGCACGCGTTCACGATCCACATCTGCGCCGCCGACTCCCGGTCATCGGCGGTGCGCTGATGGCGATCGGCGCGATCCCCGTCGGAGCACTGCTAGCGCCCTCGATCCCCGTATCGGTGCCTCTCGTCGGCTGGCTGCTCGTCGGCCTGGGCATCGGCCTCGTGCACGCTCCCCTGTCCGTCATGGCCCTCGAGGTCACCCCCGAGGCCAAGCACGGGCGTGTCGCCTCGTGGCTGCAGGTCGCGGATTCGGCAGGCCCTGCCCTCGAACTTGCTCTCGTTTCCGTCGCCATGAGCGCGTGGGCCGCCACCGCCACGGTGGGCGGGGCGGCCTACGCTCCCTATTGGGTGATTGCTGGAGCGCTTGCGATCCTCACCGTGATTGCCGTGACTCGGCTGCGTCCATCTTCGGTTCGTTCCACGGGCGAGGCGGCTAGCGCTCAGTCGTCGTAACGGCGCTTGCCGAAGTGGCGGCGTCCACCATCGCGGCCTCCGTCGCGGTCCCAGCCACCGTCGCGGCCACCCTCGCGTTCGCGGCGGGCACGCTTAATATCCTTCTCCCAGCGCTCGGTACGAACGCTACGGCGCGGACGTGATCCGTCACCCTTTTCGAAGTGGTGCGGACGCTTCTCATCACGGTCCCCGAATCGACCCTCGCGATCGCCGTAGCCTCCGCGGCCTCGGTTATCTCGGTCGAAGTCGCGGCGCTCACGGCGCTCGAAACCATCGCGGTCACCGTAAGAACGGCCGCCGGGGCCCTCGTCCACGCGGATGCGCAGCTGGCGGCCCGACACGTATCCCTTGGAGATACGGGACAGCTGCTCGCCGGACAGGTCAGCGGTGATGTCGACCAGGGAGAAGGTCGGGTAGATCTCGATATTGCCGATATCGCGGCCGTCGATGCCACCCTCGCCCGCAATGGCACCCACGATCGAACCGGGCTTGACGCGGTCCTTCTTGCCCACCTCGATGCGGTAGCGCGTACCGGAGCCGGGAGCCGGGCGGCCGCCGCCGCGACGACGGGCACCGTTCGCGCCGCCCTTGAGCGGGCGGTCTTTGTCGCGGCCCGCCTCGAAGGTGGCGCCGACGAACTCGCCGGACTCGTCCAGCTCTTCCTCGCGGCGGATCTTGCCGTTGCCGCGACGATCCTTCTCGCGGCGCGGGCGGGGCCCTCGTCGCCGACGGCCGTCGCCATGAGGGCTGCGGCGATGTCCTCGACAGACATCTCGTCTCCGAGGTCAGCGAGCAGGCGCTTATACATGTCGAGACGGCCGCGCTCGATACGAGCGGACAGGCCCTCGAGCAAGCGGCTAGCGCGGAATTCGGAGACAGCTGCGGGCGAGGGAATCTCGACCTCTTCCATCTCCGTGCCCGTCAGCTTCTCGATGCGGCGCAGACGGCCGTGCTCGCGCGGGGTGAAGAAGGTCAGCGCACGACCCTCACGGCCCGCACGGCCGGTGCGACCGATGCGGTGCACGTAGGCCTCGGGCTCGCGCGGAACGTCGAAGTTGACGACGAGGGAGATGCGCTCAACGTCGAGGCCTCGGGCGGCCACGTCGGTCGCGACCAACACGTCGAGCGAGCCATTCTTGAGGCGCTCAACCATGCGCTCGCGCTCGGTCTGAGCGACATCGCCGGAGATGCCGGCGGCGCGGAATCCGCGGCCCTGCCAGCTCCAGCGACACCTCTTCGACATCGGCGCGCGTGCGCACGAAGACGATGGCGGCATCAGCATCTTCCTGGCCTTCCTTGATGTGCTGGGCGCGGGTGGCCAGCACGCGCGAGAGCGCACCGATCTTGTGCTTGTAGGGCACCACCGCGTAGGTCTGGTGGATGGTGTCGACAGTCGAGGACTCGGTGGAGACCGCGACCTTGACCGGATCCTTCAGGTGCTCGCGAGCGACCTTCTCAATGGCCGCGGGCATCGTCGCGCTGAACAGTGCCGTCAGGCGATCATCCGGTGCGCTCGATGCGATCGTCTCGACGTCCTCGGCAAAGCCCATCCGCAGCATTTCGTCGGCCTCGTCGAGGACCAGCATGCGCACGTTCGACAGGTCCAGGGCACCCTTCTCGATGAGGTCGATGACGCGACCCGGGGTGCCGACGACAACCTGAGCGCCGCGCTTGAGCGCACCGATCTGCGGGCCGTAGGGCGAGCCGCCGTACACGGGGACAACGTCGAGGCGGGCGGTACGCGCCGCGAAATCCTCGATGGCCTGGGCACTCTGCATCGCGAGTTCGCGCGTGGGCGCCAGAACGAGTGCCTGGACGTCGCGCTCGTCCGCGTCAACAATCGCCAGAGCGGCAGACCGAATGCAGCGGTCTTACCGGTACCCGTCTGGGCGATGCCGACGACGTCGCGCAGCTCCAGCAGCGGCGGGATAGCAGCGGCCTGAATCGGGGTGGGGACGCGGAACCCCATGTCGGTAACGGCGGCGAGGATCTCCTCGGGCAGGCCGAGGCTCGCGAAGGTCACGGTATCCGAGTCCTCCTCGTCCGCGCGGTGATCATCGACATCACGGTCATCGTCGAGGTCGTCGATATCGTCGGCAATTGCCGTCATCTCGCGCTCGTCGTCAGCGCGTTCCATGAAATCGTCAGAGGGCATAATTCATCCTTGCGTGGTGCAATCAGTGTCAGCAAAACCATCGGGGCGGGCCTACTCGGCTCCTCGGCGCGGCCTCACCCATAACAACAAATCCCGCATCCCGCGGGCACCATAACAAGGGGGCAGCGCCTCATCGCTATGACCAGCATACCCTCGCATGCAGCGCGAAGAGGCGCGTGGTCGGCGAACTCACTGTTACCGAGTCACCGCGGGACGCAGATCATGACGCTATCAGAGAGGCAGGCGGGCGAGGAAAGATGCGATCGTCACCTGTCGATTGTCCTCGGACCGCAGGGGAGCAACGACGAGTCGATCGACCGCATCACGGCACAGTCCCCGCAGGTCGCGCATCACGGTGCGTCGACGGCGCGATGCAGCCCACCGGGCGAGTGCTCGGCTCGTGCACGCACATAGCACCGTGATTAACAGGCACAACGCGGCCAGAGCCGTCGGAAGTGGAATCGGCCCGAGCGCGGGGACCCGAACGTCAATGAGGACGGCCCTGCCCAGGTGCACGAGAACAATCCACGCCACGCCCACGACAACGCCGAGCCACGCAAGCAGCTGCGCTCCTCCCAGCACGCGGCACAGCGCCGGCGCTCCCGTCGACACGCGGATATGCTGCGCAACCTCACGATGCGCTGCGTCTGGAACCTCTCGTGCCCCGCTGAGCGCACGCTCGACCAGCGCCGCGCGCCAACGGGCGGGACGCCCCTGTGCGCGCTCCCCAACGATCCCGCGAACGGCGTTGACGAAGGCAGCTTCATCGGAGGCGGACCGAGTCGGCAGCGTCGGAGTCGTCGCCCCCTCAGCGCGCGACTCATCGTCCAGATGCAGGCGGCGCAGCGGGTCCGCACCCGTACGCGCCAGCCAGCGCAACGGCAGCCAGCCGCCCGCCCGGCGTCCGGCACGCAGCGTCGAGTCAGCCACGGCCTCAGCGATGATGGGGGCACCCGCGAGATCAGCGGCCGTGCCTGCCAAGTCAGCGGCCAGGCCATCGGTCTCGAGACCTCGGATCGTGCCGGTCAGCTCCAGGGACTCGCCCAGCAGCCGGGAGGCCTCACGCAGTGCGGCACGCGCGCGCGAGGCCTGCCGCGCGACCCGCTCGGCCTCACGCGTCAGGTGCTTGATCAGCGTGCGCATGCCTTCACCCGTCGTCGACGACACCGCGAAGACCTCAGCCTCACCCACACCGCGCTCACTCAGCAGACGACGCAGGTCCTGCGCGATCACATCACGCTCGGGCATGGAAATGGTGTCGATGTGCGTGAGGACGACCGTCACCGAAGCGTGGGACGAGCGCAAGCGTGCCAACCACTCGTCGTGGAGACGCGCATCCGCGTACTTCTGAGGATTGACGACGACAACGAGCGCGTCGACGCGCGATGCCAGACGACCGGTGATCTCCGCGTGGCTTGCCTCGACCGAATCAATGTCCGGCAGATCAACGACGACGGTGTCGCCAGGGCAACCCTTGCGGAGCCTCCACCCGACGACCGATGCCCAGCCACCCCAGCAGCTCCTGCGGTTCGCGCCCTCGCGGCAACACGGCGCACGCCTCGTTCGTCGTGGGGCGTCGAACACCCGCGGTGACGACCTCTCCCCCACTCAGCGCGTTCACGAGGGAAGACTTGCCGGCACCCGTACCTCCCAGCATGCCGATGACGCACCAGGACGGGTCAACCTCGCTGCGTTCGGACGTCACGTCAATGAGCTCGCGAATGCGCGCCAGGGTCTGCTCATCAAGGTCCCGAGCAGCCAGGGTGCACATCTCGTCGAGCTGCTGGGCGGCCGACGCCACGGGGTTCGTCGCTCGCCTCATGCCAGCACCTCCCGGGCGCTCTCCACGGCCGCCGCAAGCTTGTCGACGAGAACCTTGTCGGACGTACGGTCGAGGCTCGCACTCACCGGTGCTACGACATCCGACAGCGACTCGCCGGCGAGGCGCTCGAGCGCCGCGCGGGCCTGCTCGGCCAGCGAGCGAACCGTGCGCTCGCCGAAGTAAGCTTCCAGGATTGTCTGCGATAGGGCGGCAGATGCGCCGGCGATACCAACTTCAACACCTGTGAGACCACCGGTCATCGTAAACGCGGTCACCATCAGTGACACCGTCACGACGTTGATGCCGCCCGCGAGCATGCGCCCGCTGACGCGCGAGGACTCGGCCTGGCCGCGAATGATCTGCGTGACCTCACGCGTCCACTCCTGCGCGACTGTGCGGCCGCGCTGCGCCGCCGCATCGACGTCGAGCAGCTCATCGAAGGAAGACGTATCGACGACCGAACGTGCCCTGCGCAGGGATTCGCCCCACGCCCGGTGGTACTGGTCCGTCAAACGCTGCGCAAGGCCTCCAGTCAGGTCGTGCTGCACCTGAACGTCCGGGGCTGCCCGTCCGCGAAGAGCCCCCATGACGCGCGAACTCAGGCCAGAAAACACACGCGAGATGGTCTTGGACATATCCCACGAGCCGAGCACCTCGGCGATGCGTGCGCTCACTTCGCCACGCAGCACGTCGTCACTGGACGAGGAGGACACCTCCCGGGCATAGGAAGCAACGAGCTGCGCAATATCATCGGAGGCCGCCTCGAACTCGCGGTTGCGTTGCCTCGCAGCCTCCAGCGCACGCGTCGTCTCCTCCAACGACGAGGCGACGGCACCGGACAACGAACGGCGTACGATAGCGGCGCGTTCCTCGGCATTGCGTCCGATTCCCTCCAGGTACGCGCCAATCGGCGCAATTGCCTCGGCGGGCAGGCGGGAATCGTTCAGCGGCTGCTCCTCGACCGTATGAATCGCCACCTCGCCCAGGCCTCGCCGCTGGGCCAACGCGGCCAGATCCTCGCGAATCTCCTGCGTCGCCCCAGCGGGGACGCGATTAAGCACGATAGCGACAGGCAGTCCGCGGCTCGCGGCTTCCTCCAGGTGCTTCCACGCCACCGCATCGGCGTAGCGGGCCGCGGTCGTGACGAACACCCACAGGTCTGCACCGTCGAGCAGCTCCGCAGCCAGGCGACGGTTTCCATCCTCGACAGAATCGATGTCCGGAGCGTCCACAATGCCCACGGCGGGCCACAGCGTCTCCTCGACCACGATCGTGATCGCGTCGAGGCTGTCCCCGCCCGTGCCCACGCTCTTCGCCAGGCGGGGCAGCACTCGGTCCGACATGAACCACCCGCGTGCCTGCGGCGAGCACACCAACACGGGGCGGCGAGTCGTCGGACGCACCGCGCCCGCCCGGCTCACGTTCCGGCCAAGCAACGAATTGACGAGCGTCGACTTACCCGACCCCGTCGAGCCGCCGACGACAACCAGCACGGGCGCATCCGCATCCTCGAGGCGCGGCAACACGACGTCCTGCAGGCGTCGCAGCGCGCGCTCCGCGTCAGCACGACTCCCGTCCGGAATGGCCTGGAGCGTTTCCTCGAGGGCTTGTGCCAGCGAGCGAGCTGCTTCAACCGCCGTGAGGGACACTCAGTCCGTCACCTTCTCGATCGCGGGAACCGCGTCGGCCTCGGGCAGGACCCACGTGTGCGGGTCGGCATCCACCTGCTCGCCGCTGCGAATATCCTTCACCGTATCCACGCTGCCCTCCTCGCCCGGGAACCAGACGAAGGGGATTCCGCGCTTATCGGCGAACTTGATCTGCTTTCCGAACTTCGCGGCGCTGGGAGCAACATCCGTCGAGATACCGCGCGAACGCAGCACAGTGGCAATAGCCTCCGAGCGCTCACGCTGTTCCTCCGCGATGACCGCGACCACGACCGCCGTGGGCACCTTGCGAGAGGCCGTCACCATCGGCGCAGAAATCATGCGCGACACGAGGCGCGAGACGCCGATCGACAGACCGACGCCCGGGTAGGTGCGCTTGCCGTCCTTCGCCAGGGAGTCGTAGCGCCCGCCCGAGCAGATCGAGCCGAGGTCCTCATGACCTTCGATCTCCGACTCGTACACGCTGCCCGTGTAGTAGTCGAGGCCACGAGCGATCTTGAGGTCCGCGACGACCGCACCCGGCATCCGCTTGTTCGCGGTATCAAGGAGCTCGGTCAGCTCCTTCAGGCCCTCATCCAGCAGTTCGCCACCCACTCCGAGCTCGGCCAGACGCGCGCGTACCTCGGAAGAGTCGGACGTGCGAATCTGCGCCATCTGAAGCAGAACGGACGCCTGGTCGCCCGAAATATCGGACTGAGCCAGCTCGGCGGCCACACCCTCCGGACCGATTTTGTCGATCTTGTCGAGGCCACGCAGGGCAGCCTCCACGTCCGTGACCCCGAGGGACTCGCACACGCCCTGGACAACCTTGCGGTTGTTCACGAGCACGCGCACGGGCGGGATCGGCAGGTTGTTCAGAGCCTGCGCCATCACCAGCGGGAGGTCGACCTCGAAGTGGAACGGAAGCTCGCCGTTACCCACGACATCGATGTCCGCCTGCGTGAATTCACGAAAGCGCCCCTCCTGGGGACGCTCGCCTCGCCACACCTTCTGGATCTGGTAGCGCTTGAAAGGGAAATCCAGCTCGTTCGCGTTCTCGACCACGTAGCGGGCGAAAGGAACGGTCAGGTCGAAGTGCAGACCCATGCCCTTGTCCTTGGGAGCGCGTGCGCACGCCGCCGCGGCCTTCAGGGCCTGTAGGCGATCGAGCACGTAGATCTCCTTGGAGGTCTCGCCCTTTGCTTCCAACTGCTCGAGGGTTTCCACCGCACGGGTTTCGATGCCCGCGAAGCCGTGCAATTCAAACACGCGCCGCAGCTCGTCGAGGACGTGCATCTCAATGATGCGGCCCTCCGGGAGCCATTCGGGGAAACCTGACAGGGACGTGCGAGCCATTGAGCGTTCTTTCTGTGAGGAAGGTGGTTAGCCGATGCGACGAGCGCGAATCAGATACTGGTTCGAGCGTATCTCATCTGCGAGCGTCGTCGCCGGGCCATGGCCGGGAACGAGGACGGTGCGCGGATCGAGCGCGTTGGAAATAGTGCGCAAAGAATGCCGCATCTGAGTTTCGTCGCCCCCGGGTAGGTCAGTGCGCCCGACGCTGTCTTTAAACAGCACGTCTGCGCTCAGCGCCCACGGAACCGCTTCATCGGAGGAGTAGAAGGACTGGTTGTTCACCCGTATATCGAGCGGGCTCTCCCCGAGGAAGATCGCCGATCCCTCGGTGTGGCCAGGTGCGGGAACCATGCGCAGCCACACGCCCGGAGTTACCTCGAACGAATCGGAGGGCATCTCACGCAGGTCGGCGGGCTTGACCCACTCACCCACGAAGTCGGGCAGCGGCATCGGCAGGAACGAGGCCGGGTCGTCCATGCGATACATGTCGGGTCCCGGCAGGTATGTGGGAACGGTCGCTCCGTCCGGTCCCCAGGCGGACACCGCTGCTGCGTCCCAGACGTGGTCGGGGTGTCCGTGCGTCAGAAGCACGCCACCCACGCTCACGCCCTCGAGCTCGAGGACCTCGCGGATTAGGTGCTGGATTCCCGCTGAAGGGTCGACGACAAGGGCAGTGCCCGCCCCGGAAGGGACGAGCACAAGCCCATTCGCCGCGTAGAAAGGCGACGGAATAACGTGAAGACGCATGTCACTCCATGGAGGAGGAGATCTGCGCGAGCCAGGCGCGCTTGGTCTCGAGTGCCTCGCGCACGCTCCTGGCAGCCTTCTCGTCGCCCTTGGCCTCGGCCTCAGACAGAGAACGCTCGAGCTGAGCGATCTGCTCCTCAAGCTGACCAACCATGCCGGCGGCGCGTGCGCGCGTCTCGGGGTTAGTGCGACGCCATTCCTTCTCTTCGGCCTCGCGAACGGCGGCCTCAACGGCGCGCAGGCGACCCTCGATACGGTGCAGGTCGGCGGAAGGCACGCGGCCCACCTCCTCCCAGCGGTCCTGGATCTGACGCAGCTGAGCCTTCGCACGATCAATGTCGGTCACCGGCAGGATCGCCTCGGCGTCAACGAGGATCGCTTCCTTCGCGACGAGGTTGTCGCGGTACTCCGCGTCGGTGGCCTCGTCCTTGGCGCGGCGAGCGTCAAAGAACACCTGCTGAGCGGCGCGGAAACGCGCCCACAGCGCGTCGTCTTCCTTACGCGAGGCGCGCGGCGCGGCCTTCCAGCGGTTCATGAGCTCACGGTAGGCACCGGAGGTACGCGACCAGTCGACGGACGAAGACAGAGCCTCGGCCTCAGCGATCAGGGCTTCCTTCACACGCTTCGCCTCGGACTGAGCCTGATCGAGCTGCGAGAAGAACTGGCGGCGGTGACGGTCAAACTGGGTGCGCGCGGAGGAGAAACGCTTCCACAGCTCATCCTCGACGGCCTTCTCCAGGCGCGGACCGCGGCGCTGCAGGTTCTTCCACTCGTCAAGGAGGTCGCGCAGGGTCTGCCCCGACTGCTTCCAGTGGGTCTGAGCGGGATCCTGGGCAACAATAGCCTCGGCGCGCTCAACGACCGAAGTACGCTCGGCGAGAGCGGCAGCCTTGGCGGCCTTGCGCTCCTCGCGGGCGATTTCCTTGCGCTCCTCGGCAGCCTTCGTGGCCGCCGCGACGCGCTCACGCAGCGCCGGGATATCGCCGATAACGTTCGGAGAGGCAACCTGCTCACGCAGCGTTGCGAGAGTCTGGTCGATGTCGCGCGGGCTCAGCGTGCCCAGGCGGTCCTCAAAAAGCTTAATGGTAGCTTCGAGGTCTGCGTAGCGACGCTCGTACAGAGCGTAGGGAGAAGCAGGAATACCCTCGGGGAAGCCGCCAATGACGCGCTCCTCGTCTCCATCCTTGACATACACAGTGCCATCCTCGCCGATACGGGCGAAGGGGTGCTCGGGCACCTCCGAAGCAGCGATCGTCGCCTGGGCAACGACCTCCTCAGTCGTCGAGGTGGCAGCTTCGGGAGCGGTTTCATTATTCGGAATCGGCGTCGTGGTCACGATATTCCTTCTGAGACGAGGGCTTACGCCCGGCGCGAGTGTTGTGCCGATGTGACACACACTGCTAGTGTGTCACATCTAACGAGCAGGGGAAAGTTCATCACCCAAAAGGGGACGGATGTAACACCCGTTTTGCCCAAGTCGACGCAGGCCTCCCGGACCTCGTCTATGAATCGGCACCGATGCGCACCGCTTCGAAGACTCCGTCGACCCGACGAAGAGCGGACAGAACAGCGTTCAGGTGCCCGAGGTCGGCCAGCTCGAATGAGAAGTTTCCCGAGGCGACCTGATCTCCGTCGGTCTTGAGCGCGGCGGCGAGAATGTTCACGCGATAGTCAGACAGGACGCGCGTCAGATCCGACAGCAGTCCGCCACGGTCAAGAGCGCGCACCTCGATCTGCACGCGGAACGGAGCCCCCAGGCCCTCCTCGTTCCAAGACACGTCGACGAACCGCTCGGGCTGCAACTGCCCGAGCCGCACAGCGTTCGCGCACGTGCTGCGATGCACCGAGACGCCCTGGCCTCGGGTAATAAAGCCGACGATGTCGTCTCCAGGGCACCGGCGTGCAGCACTTCGCCAGCTTCACCCAGATCTCGTTCGGGCTCAGACCCGAGACGGTGATCGCCGCATCGCCCGAGGCATCGGAGCGCGGCTTCTGAGAACCGGGGGTCACGGCCTCGGACAGCGTCTCTTCCGTTCCATCTCCCCCACCCAGGTTGTCGACCAGCTTGGAGACGACGTTTTGCGCGGAGATGTGCCCCTCACCGACAGCTGCGTACAGGCCGGACACGTCCGGATAGCCGAAAGACGTCGCCACCGACAGGATCGAGTCGTGGTTCATGAGGCGCTGGAGGGGCAGGTTCTGCTTACGCATCGCGCGGGCGAGCGCCTCCTTGCCGGCCTCCACGGCTTCCTCGCGGCGCTCCTTCGAGAACCACGCCTTGATCTTCGAACGCGCACGTGGCGAGGCGACAAAAGCCAGCCAATCGCGCGAAGGCCCAGCCTTGTCCGACTTAGAGGTCACGACCTCGACTGTCTCGCCCGACTCAAGGCGCGTATCCAGAGAGACGAGACGGCCGTTGACCTTCGCGCCCACCGTACGGTGGCCGACCTCCGTATGCACCGCGTACGCGAAGTCGACGGGCGTCGAACGCGCCGGCAGCACGATGACCTGGCCCTTCGGCGTAAACACGTACACCTCGTCGCCGGCGATCTCGTAGCGCAGCGAATCGAGGAACTCCTCAGGATCCCCCGTCTCGCGCTCCATCTCGACCAACGCGCGCAGCCAGTTCGCCTGCTCATCAGAACTCATGCGATCGGCGTCTCCGCTCGACGCGTTGGGGTTCTGCTTGTACTTCCAGTGCGCGGCGACACCGTGCTCGGCGCGCTCATGCATGTCAAAAGTACGGATCTGAATCTCCACCGGCTTGCCGCCGGGTCCGATGACCGTCGTATGCAGCGACTGGTAGAGATTAAACTTCGGCATCGCGATGTAGTCTTTGAAACGGCCGGGAATCGGGTTCCAGCGCCCGTGCAGCGCCCCAAGCACGCCGTAGCAATCCTTGATGGACTCCACTAGGACACGCACAGCCACCAGGTCGAAGACCTCATCGAAGGCCTTTCCGCGCACAATCATCTTCTGGTAGATCGAATAGTGGCTCTTCGGACGGCCGCTCACCGTCCCCTTCGTGCCCGAATGACGCAGATCCTCTTCGATCTGGTCAATGACATCTCGCAGGTATTCTTCGCGCTGGGGTGCCCGCTCTGCGACGAGGCGGTCGATCTCCTCGTAGATCTCCGGGTACAGCGTCTTAAACGACAGCTCCTCGAGCTCCCACTTCACCATATTCATGCCGAGGCGATGAGCGAGCGGAGCGTAGATCTCGAGCGTCTCCTTCGCCTTCTTTGCCGCCGACTTGGCGGGCACGAAACGCCACGTGCGAGCATTGTGCAGGCGGTCGCCGAGCTTGATGAGCAGCACACGAATGTCGCGACTCATCGCGACGAGCATCTTGCGCAGCGTCTCGGACTGGGCAGCAGCGCCGTAGTGCACCTTATCGAGCTTGGTCACGCCATCGACGAGGTTGGCGATCGCCTCGCCGTACTCAGCAGCAAGCTGCTCGAGGGTGTAGTCCGTGTCCTCGACCGTGTCGTGCAGCAGCGCTGCGACAAGCGTCGGGGTCGTCATGCCCATCTCCGCCAGAATGGTCGCAACGGCGACCGGATGGGTGATATAAGGTTCACCGGACTTGCGCATTTGCCCACGGTGGTGTTCCTCGGCAGTGCGGTAGGCCCGCTCGACGACGCTGATGTCCGCCTTCGGATGGTTCGCCCGCAGGGCGCGCACAAGCGGCTCAATCTCAGGGATTGTGGCGCGTCCACGTGAGCCAAACCAAACGAGGCCAGAGCGCACTCGGGAACCGGCCGCGGGAAGTGCGGATCCTGAAGTCATGTCGTCGCTGCTCATGGCCCCATGATAGCGACGAACGAGCGGGTCCGGGGATCGTGGCGATCCCCGGACCCGCTCGCTGTCAAGAAACGACGCTTAGAGGTGTAGCGCGCTCTCCACCGTCACATCCGTCAGCACCGAGCGTCCACCCAGCGCATCGAGTTCGAGGAGAACGGCCACGGCCTCGACGGAGGCACCGCACTGACGCAGCAGCTTCACCGCCGCGTTCGCGGTGCCGCCCGTTGCAAGCACGTCGTCAATGATAAGGACGCGCTGTCCATCGTGGACCGACTCGGGGTGCATTTCCATGCGCGCCGTACCGTACTCGAGTTCATAGTCGACGCCGATCACGTGGCCGGGAAGCTTGCCGGCCTTGCGGATCGTCAGCATTCCGAGTCCAAGCTCGGCGGCCACGGGCGCGCCGAGGATGAAGCCGCGCGACTCAAGACCCGCGACGGCGTCGATGCGACCCGCGTAGCGAGCGCCGATCAGCTCAACCAGTTCCTTGAATGCCGGGCCATTCGCAAACAGCTCAGTGATATCGCGGAACAGGACGCCGGGTTCCGGAAAATCCGGGATCTCCAGCATGTTGCTGCGCACCAGAGTGGCGATCCGATCGCCAAGCTCACCGATCATCGATGATTCTTCTTCCTATGGGGCTGGTTCTCGTTGCCCAGGCGCTTGCCGGGCTTGATGGGAGCCACCTTCACCGACGCGGAAGCGCCCGGCTTGTCAGCGGCGTGGCGGCCCTGACGTACCCGGTCGACGGCCGCGTTGTGCTCGCGGGTCTTATCCGACAGCTCCTGGAAGGTCACCAGAAGCGGCGACGCGATGAAGATCGACGAGTAGGTACCGGCGATCATACCGACGAACAGGGCCAGCGAGATATCCACCAGGGTACCCGGGCCCAGGGCCACGGAACCGATGATCAGGATCGCACCGACAGGGAGAAGCGCCACAACCGAGGTGTTGATCGAACGAACCATCGTCTGGTTGACCGCGAGGTTCACGTACTCGGCGAAGGTGTAGTTCCTCTGCTCGTAGACGTCCGAGGTCAGCTCGCGCACCTTGTCGAACACGACGACGGTGTCATAGAGCGAGTAGCCCAGAATCGTCAAGAAACCGATCACGGTTGCGGGCGAGACCTCGACCTGCAGGATCGCGAACACGCCGATGGTCACGGCGATGTCGTGCACCAGCGCGAGCAGCGCGGACGCTGCCATGCGCCACGATCGGAAGTACACCGTCATGAGCAGGGCGACGAGCGCCATGAAGATGACGAGCGACTGGGCAGCCTTACTGGTGACCGACGAACCCCAGGAGGGGCCGATCGAGGAGGACTGCACCTCGGACGCGTCCACGCCGTAGGCGCTGGCCAGCGCGTCGCGCATCTGCGCGGTCTGCGCGGAGTCGAGGGACGTGGTCTGGATGCGCACGGAGTCGGAACCCACGCGCGTGACCTTGGGGGCACCTTCAACGAGGCCGGTCGAGCTCACTGCACGCGACGCGAAGGATTCACTCTGGTCACTCACGTGAGCGACATCGAACTGCGAGCCTCCGGTGAACTCAATCGAGCGGTTCAGTCCCAGGATTGCGACGAGCGCGAAACCGATGACCACCACCGCAGCGGCGAGGCCGACGAAGATCTTGCGCTTGGGAATAACGGCATAGGACTTGTCGCCCGAGTACAGGGCGTTACCCCACTGAGCAAAACTCATCATGTCAGTTCTCCTCTTCCTCGGTCACGTCTGCGGCGACATCCGTCGTTTCGACTGAAGCGTCGTCGACGGTTTCTTCCTCGGCCTTTGGCGGCGGCGAGGCGGGCGGCGCGGCGGCGCTCGGCAATCGACAGACCGTCGCCGGCCTCGTCGTTCTTGTCCTTCGTCGTGGCGGATTCACCGCGCACGACCACGCGTCCGCGACCCGCGTACACGAGGGAGCTCTTCGCGCCCAGGTGCTCGGGGTCCAGACCCGACAGCTTGTGTCCTTCGCCGAAGAAGCGGGTCCGGATCAGCAGCTCCATCATCGGATGGGTGAACAGGAAGATCACCGCGATGTCAATGACTGTCGTGATACCGAGGGTGAAGGCGAAGCCCTGAACGCCACCAACGGCGAGCAGGTAGAGGACCACTGCCGCAACCAGGTTGACGGCGTCGGAAACCAGGATGGTGCGCTTGGCGCGATCCCAGCCTTCCTCGACGGCGGCACGGAGCGGACGTCCATCTCGGACCTCGTCTCGAACACGTTCGAAGTAGACGATGAACGAGTCGGTGGTCACGCCAATTGCCATGATCAGACCGGCGACACCTGCCAGCGAGAGGCGGTAGCCCATCGCCCACGACAACAGCGTGATCACCAGGTAGGTGATAACCGAAGCAATGACCAGCGAACCGGCAGAGATAATCGCGAGGCCGCGGTACTGCCAGATCAGGTAGAGGATGACAAGCAGGAAGCCGATGAGGGCCGCCCACAGGCCAATGGTCAGGTGGTCCGTACCGATCGTTGCAGAAATCTGCTGCTCGGACTGAACCTCGAAGTTCAGGGGCAACGAGCCGAACTGCAGCTGGTTAGCCAGCGCGGTCGCAGACTGCGCGGTGAAGTTACCGCTGATCTGTGCCTCACCGTTCGCAATGATGGCCTGCATCGACGGAGCGGTAATGACTGTTCCGTCGAGGACGACCGCGAACGAGTTACGATCCGGGCTGCCTCGGAAGGACGACCCCTGGGGGTCCGAATCGTGGTAGCCGTACAGGATCGTGGAGGTTTCCTTGAACTTCTCGGCACCATCGTGGTTGAACTGCAGCGACACGATCCACTGGCCGGTCGACTGACCGTTATTGTTGCGCGCGATGGCCGCAGTCGCAGACGTCAGGTCCGAACCGGGAACGGCCACAGGGCCCAGGATGTACTTGACCTGGCCGGACTCGTCGCAGGCGGCGTAGGGCTTATCAGCGGGGCCCTCGACGCGCTTCACATCGGCAGATGCCGAGCAATCGAGCGTCAGGAAGTCGTACATGACCTGCTCGGTCACCCAGGCGAGATCCGAAGCGTTCTCGGGGGTCGTCGCGGGGGGTGTCGGACAGGACGCCGTCACCGTCCGCGTCCGCAGCGCCACGAGCGGTCGCCTCGTCCAGAGCGGTGGACTGAACGCCGGACTGAGCCGTGTCAGCCGCGCCAGCGCCGCTCTGTTCACCCGACTGAGTGCCACTCTGCTCGCCGGATTGCGCACCCGACTGAGCGCCGGACTGCACACCCGACTGAGGGTTATCCACCTGAGCCTGCTGCTGATTCTGGAGAACGCCCTTCGCGGGCCCGATGCGCAGCACCGGGCGGAAGTTCATCTGCGAGGACGAACGGATCAGGTCCAGCTGCTCCTGGGAAGGGGTGCCGGGAATCGACACCATAATGTTCGAGCTACCCATCGAGGAGATCTCGGACTCGGACACGCCGGAGGCGTCAATACGATTACGAATAATCGAGATCGCCTGCGTGATGTCCTCCTCGGTGATCTCACGCTGTCCCTCCGAGGTCGGGGTCGGAGTCAGGATCAGCTGAGTACCACCCTTGAGGTCAAGGGCCAGGTCGGGATACGGGGACACGCCCTTCACGAAGTGCCCGATCGCAAGTGCCGCACACGCCGCCACGATGGCGACGGTCAGGGTCACGAGCGCGCGCACGGGGCGTCGCTTGTGTGATGCCACGGTTCTACTTTCCGTTCAGCCTTGAGTTACTTCTGCTGCTCGTCGGTGTCGCTCACGTCGAAAGACTGGGCGTCTTCCTCATCGAGGCCGAGGACGGACGCGTCCTCCTCCACCGCCTCTGCCTCGTCGGCGTCCGCGTCAGCCTGATCTGCGTCAGCGAGCGGCGGCTGTCCACCGATCTCGGCGATGAATTCGCGCTCCCAGTACATCTCGTGTCCGTCGGTGGTCTCCAGGACGACGATGTCGCCGTCGAGGTCGACGAAACGACCCCAGAAGCCCACGCGGGTACGCACCCATTCGCCGGGCGTGACGGCTGCGAGCTGGTCGCGCTTTTCCTGTTCCAGCTTCTGCATCTGCTGCCTGCGGGAGCGCGAGCTCCACATCATGAAGACGATGAGGAAAGCTGCCATGATCAGGAGCATGTAGTTGTTCATAAAGGCTGATTCACTTTCGATGACGGTCTAGCGCTTCGAGCGCACTTTGCCAGTCTAATGCCCGAGCAAGGTTTTAGCCTAAGTGATCAAGGTGTGGCGCGGCGCAAGACGCCACCGGGGCCGTTTTGACACCGCGCGCCACCCGCGGCCAGCACAGATGGGGACGAGGCCCACTCCCCTAGTCGAAGAGAGCGCCGTCCGGCGCGGGTGGAGTGAGGCCGAGGTGAGCCCACGCCTTGGGGGTTGCCATGCGTCCGCGGTTGGTGCGCACGAGAAAGCCCTCGCGCACAAGGTAGGGTTCTGCAACCGTCTCAACCGTTTCTGCTTCCTCGCCGATCGTCACGGACAGGGTCGTCAGGCCCACCGGGCCGCCCGCGAAACGACGGCAGATGGCATCGAGAACCGCGCGGTCCAGGCGATCCAGGCCGGATGGGTCGACCTCGAAGAGCTCGAGCGCGCCGCGCGCGGCCTCGAGGGTCAGCTGCCCGTCGCCGTGCACCTGGGCGTAGTCGACGACGCGACGCAGGAGGCGGTTCGCGATTCGGGGAGTGCCGCGCGAACGCGAGGCGATCTCGTGAGCGGCCTGCGCGTCGATGGGTGAACCCAGCAGCGTGGCGGAACGGGTGACGACGGACTGCAGGTCATCGGTTTCGTAGAACTCGAGATGGGCGGTGAAACCGAAGCGGTCACGCAGCGGTGCGGGGAGGAGGCCCGATCGCGTGGTTGCCCCCACGACCGTGAAGGGCGGAAGGGTCAGCGGGATCGACGTCGCACCGGGTCCCTTGCCCACGACGACGTCGACGCGGAAGTCCTCCATGGCGAGGTAGAGCATTTCCTCGGCGGTGCGCGCGAGGCGGTGAATCTCGTCGATGAAGAGGATGTCGCCTTCTTGGAGGCCTGAAAGAATCGCGGCAAGGTCACCAGCATGCTGGATCGCGGGACCGGAGGTCAGGCGCAGGGACGTGCCCATCTCTGCAGCGATGATCATCGCGAGCGTCGTCTTGCCGAGTCCCGGAGGGCCCGCGAGGAGAACATGATCGGGGCTCGCCGAGCGCATGCGCGCGGCGTCGAGGACGAGCTGCAGCTGGCCGCACACGACGCGCTGGCCGACAAATTCCGAGAGCTTCTTGGGGCGCAGCGCGGCCTCGGCAGCGCGCTCAAGCTCCCCGGCGTCGGGAGCGACGATGCGCATCGCATCGACGTCGAACCCTGAATCCATCTGATCAGCCACGTCCGCCTCCCAGCGTCACGAGAGCAGCGCGCAGCATGTCGGAAGCGCCGAGTCCGCTGCCCGCAAGCTTCTCGATGGCCTTGGCCGCCTGGGCCTCGGACCATCCGAGACCGACCAACGCGGCGCTGACCTCCGAGGCCACGGCGTCCTCGGTGGGCGCGGGAGCGGCCGTGGTTTCGCCGCCCGGCAGGGCTGCTGGAGTACCCAGCTTGTCGCCGATTTCGAGCGCCATGCGCTGGGCTGACTTCTTACCCACACCCGGGATGCGCTGGAGCGCCGTCAGATCCTGGTCGCGCACCGCACGGCGCAGGTCGTCGGGACGCAGGACAGCCAGTGCGGCGAGCGCGATCTTCGGGCCGATGCCCGACACCGACAGCAGCTTCGTGAACACGTCACGCTCATCCGCGGACTCGAAGCCGTAGAGCGTCATCGAGTCTTCGCGCACGATCATCGACGTGAACACCGTCATCTCCTGATCACGTGACGCACCCTGCGCGAACAAGGGCGTCACGTTCACGCGAAAGCCGATGCCCCCCACCACGATGTCGATGTGGTCGAGGCCGACGCTCGCGACTGTGCCGCGCAGAATGGAGATCACTGCGTTCCTTTCGTTCACGGGTCACCCGCGCGCGCGGGCGAACATATGTACGATTCTAGCCGCGCCTGCGCCTCGGATCGACAGCACCCGTTCGGCGTTGCGCGGCCTGGGCCTCGGCCCACGCCTTTTGAGCGGGGGTCATGGAGCCGCGCGCGGTGAGGCGGCCCGAGATCGAGACGGCGACCGACGAGTCCTCAGGGGCACCGAGCAAGCCGGTCCCCCGCCACGCGTGCGTGATCGCGATGGCCAGCGCGTCGGCGGCGTCCGCGGGCTTGGGGACCTGGCGAGGCCGAGGATTCGAGCGACCATCGCCTGCACCTGAGCCTTGTCCGCGTTGCCGTTGCCGGAGACGGCGGACTTAACCTCCGAGGGCGTATGAACGGCCATCGGCAGGCCGGCACGACCGACGCACGTCATCGCCGCGCCCATGACCTGCATCGTGGTGGTCACCGACTGCAGGTTGTCCTGCGCGAAGACGCGTTCGATGGCAACGACCTCGGGCTCGTAGCGCTCGATAACGCTATCGATCGCATCCGCGATCGTTCGCAGCCGGAAGTGCGTCGCCAGGTCCTTATCCGTGCGGGCCACACCGACGTACACAAGCGAGGCGCGCCGCGACGCATCGACGTCAACCACGCCGAGGCCGCAGCGCGTCAGGCCCGGGTCGATGCCCATGACGCGCATCAGGAGCGCGCCACCATATCGACGAACATGGCGTGGATACGGTCGTCTCCGCCCACCTCGGGATGGAAGGACGTCGCCATGACGTTGCCACGGCGCACCGCGACGATCGGGCCGTCGGCGCTATTACCGGCGCGCGCGATAGCCTCGACGCCCTCGCCCACCGACTCAACCCACGGAGCGCGGATAAACACGGCGTGGAAAGGGCCGCCCTGAAGACCCTCAACGTCCAGGTCCTCCTCGTAGGAGTCGACCTGGCGACCGAAAGCGTTACGGCGCACGACCATGTCGAGCGCGCCGAAGGAACGCTGGTCCTCGCGGCCGTCCAGGATCGACGAGGCAAGCATGATCATGCCCGCGCACGTCCCGTACACGGGCATGCCGGACGCGATGCGTTCATTGAGCGTGTCAAACATGCCGAAACACAGGAGGAGATTCGACATGGTCGTCGACTCGCCACCCGGGATAACCAGGCCATCGACCTGGTCGAGCTCAGAAACCCTACGCACAAGCAGCGCGCGGGCGCCGGAGTTTTCCAGCGCCCGCACGTGCTCTGCGACGTCGCCCTGCAGGGCGAGAACGCCGATGGTCACCATCCGCGCTCCGCGAGGCGGTGATCGACCGGCAGGTCGTCGACATTAATGCCGACCATGGCCTCGCCCAGGCCACGGGAGACCTCGGCGATGACGGACGGATCGTCGTAGAAGGTCGTGGCCTTAACAATGGCGGCCGCACGCTTGGCGGGGTCGCCCGACTTGAAGATGCCCGAACCAACGAAGACGCCCTCGGCGCCCAGCTGCATCATCATCGCAGCGTCAGCGGGAGTGGCGATGCCGCCGGCCGTGAAGAGCACGACGGGGAGGCGACCCTCGCGCGCGACCTCGGCGACGAGCTCGTAGGGGGCCTGTAGTTCCTTGGCCGCGACGTAGAGCTCGTCCTCGGGCAGGGAGGTCAGGTGGCGGATCTCGTCGCGGATCTTGCGCATGTGCGTGGTCGCGTTGGAGACGTCGCCGGTGCCGGCCTCGCCCTTGGAGCGGATCATGGCCGCACCCTCGTTGATGCGGCGCAGCGCCTCACCGAGGTTGGTCGCACCGCAAACGAAGGGAACGGTGAAGTTCCACTTGTCGATGTGGTGCGTGTAGTCGGCGGGGGTCAGAACCTCGGACTCGTCGATGTAGTCGACGCCGAGAGACTGCAGGACCTGCGCCTCGACGAAGTGACCGATGCGGGCCTTAGCCATCACGGGGATGGACACGGCCTCGATGATGCCTTCGATCAGGTCCGGGTCGGACATGCGGGCCACGCCACCCTGGGCGCGGATGTCGGCGGGGACGCGCTCGAGGGCCATGACGGCCACGGCGCCCGCGTCCTCGGCGATCTTCGCCTGCTCGGGGGTGACGACGTCCATGATGACGCCGCCCTTGAGCATCTGGGCCATGCCGCGCTTCACCTGCGGGGTGCCGACCTCGCGCTTAGCGGTCGAATCGCTCATGTTCACTCCTGCTCTTCCAGCTGGGCACGAACCTCATCCGACAGGGACATGTTCGTGTAGATGTTCTGCACGTCATCGGAGTCCTCGAGTGCGTCGATGAGCTTGTTGACCTTGAGAGCGCCCTCGAGATCGAGCTCGACCTCGGTGGAGGCGACGAACTGGACTTCGGCGGAGTCGTAGTCGATGCCGGCATCCTGCAGGGCGCTGCGAACGGCGACAACGTCCTTGGGATCGGACTCGACGATGAAGAGCTCACCGGCGTCCTCGACCTCTTCGGCGCCCGCGTCCAGGACGGCCATCATGATGGATTCCTCGTCCACACCGTCGGCGGCGGGCACCTCGACGATGCCGCGGCGCGAGAACAGGTAGGACACCGAACCGGGGTCGGCCAGCGAGCCGCCGTGGCGGGTGAAGCCCAGGCGCACATCGGAGGCCGCGCGGTTACGGTTGTCGGTCAGACACTCCACCAGGAAGGCGACGCCGTTCGGGCCGTAGCCCTCGTACATGATGGTCTCGTAGTTGGCGCCACCGGCTTCAGCACCGGAGCCACGCTTGACGGCGCGGTCGATGTTGTCGGCGGGGACGGAGTTCTTCTTCGCCTTCTGGATGGCGTCGTACAGGGTCGGGTTGCCAGCGGGGTCGCCGCCGCCCGTGCGAGCTGCAACCTCAATGTTCTTGATGAGGCGCGCGAAGAGCTTGCCGCGCTTGGCGTCAATAGCGGCCTTCTTGTGCTTGGTGGTCGCCCACTTAGAGTGTCCCGACATCACTTCTCCCTGTTGGGTGGATAGATACCGCCACATTCTAACGCGTTTGCGGCCCCCATCCGCATCCGGGCGGGCGTCACGTGGACAAACGTAAACACACTCACAGGAAGGACGGACGAGGCCGGGGCTACTTCCGCGGGCACGCGACCTATCGGGTGGGCGGGGTGAGCACCACGCGAAGGGCGGCGCTGGAGGGTGCCAGTTTCTCCCAGGGTCCGTCGAATGTGAGGATGAGAGCGGTCGCGGTGGGCACGCCTCGGACTACCTCTGCCCGATCGTCCTCGCGGGCCAGAACATAGCCCGCGCCGGAGATGGTCGGCTCGTGTCCGACAATGAGCGCGCGCTCTCCCTCGAAGGTGCGAGCCAGGGTCAGGATGTCTTCCTCGTCGGCGTTGTAGACGCCGCGGTCGAACCAGCTCTCGCGAATCGACACTCGCTGGCTGATCTGGGCGAACGTCTGCTGGGCGCGAACCGCGTCCGAGCACACGGCCACATCGAAGCTCCCGATCTCGCGGGACAGGACACCGCCGAGGCGCGCGGCCTGGTCGACGCCCGCATGCGTGAGGGGGCGCGTGTGATCGGGGTAGGAGTATGCGGCCTGCGCGTGGCGAACGAGAACGAGGGTTGGCATACTTCCAAGCGTAACCGCACGGGGAGGACACCATGGCACTGGGAGTCGAAGCCGCATCGGGCATCTGCTCGGCGCGCGAATGCACGAACGCCGCGATCTACCGGATCGACTGGCGCAATCCCGCGATCCATCGCGGGCGCACGAAGACGTGGCTGGCGTGTGAGGAGCACCGCTCCTACCTGGAGGGTTACTTCAGGTACCGCTCGTTCCCCTACGAGGTGTCAGCTTTCGTCGCGCCCGATGAGGACTCAGGCGGCGAATCGTCTCACGACCACTGATCGAGGGGACGGTCGTTCCAGGTCAGGGCGTGCAGGCCCTTGGCCAGGTCGTCGGCCGAGGCCGGGGCGAAGCCGGGAGCCCACTCGAAGGTGGTCGTGCCCGTGTTCGACATGAAGTGCTTCGACACGAGGGCCTCGTCAATGTCGGCCGACAGCCAGGTAGCCAGCAGGCGCGTGAGCGCCCCGTGGATGACGAACACCGCCACGGCCTCCTCCCCCACCTGCTCGCGAGCGGCCAGGCCCACGCGGCGCACGGTTTCCAGCGATCGGGCCAGGGCCTCGCGCCCGTTTTCGCCGCCCGGCATACGGTTGTCCAACTCCCCGGCGCACCACGACAGGGTCGTGTGCACGTAGAGGGACTGAGAGCACGGGTCGGCCGCCATTTCGAGATCGCCGGAGCGCAGCTCGCGGATGCCAGGGTGCACCTGCGGGGTCAGCCCGTAGGCGCTCGCCAGCGGGGCCGCGGTCAGACGCGTGCGGTGGAGCCCAGACAAAGCGATGACCGTGGGAGGAGGCGCAACCTCGGACTCCCATCGATCCGCGAGGCGCTGGGCCTGGAGAAGCCCTTCGGGAGTCAGTCCGAGGCCGGGGCGCACCGTATCGAGCGCGCCGAGGCGATTCGCGGGGGTCTGTCCGTGCCGTACCAGCACAATCTTCACTGCTGCTCCCAGAAAAGTCGTTCCATGACGGCGCGCGCCTTGCGTCCAGCGCGCAGCCAATCGTCTTCGAGGGCATTCAGCCCGCCGCTACCGTACCCGAGGATCGCTGCGAGGGCACGCAGCTCCGCGCTGTCACGAGGCAAGACGTCGAGCTTCACACCGTTCATGCGCCCAGTCGCCAGCGTGTTGGCCACGCGAATGCGGGTGGCCATGTCCCAGGCATCGAGAAGAGTCTGCGCGTCTTGAGCGCTGATCAGCTCGTGCTCCCGAGCGCTTCGAATCGCCTGCGTCGTCGAGGGCGTACGCAGTGCGGGGTTGTTTGTTCCTGCTCGCATCTGAATGAGCTGGATCGTCCACTCGACGTCGGTGAGGCCACCGGGTCCGAGCTTCACGTGACGAGCAGGCTCAATGCCGCGCGGCAGGCGCTCGTTTTCCATGCGGGCTTTGAGCAAGCGGATGTCGCGCACGTCTGCCTCGCTCACTCCCCCGTACGCAAGCTCCGCGAAAAGTTCTCGAGCCTGATCGGCGAGGCTCCCCTCCCCGATCGGGCGCGCACGCACCGCCGCCTGTCTCTCCCACGTCGATGCCCAGCGCTGCGCATACTCACGGTGCGACTCGATCGTGCGGCTCATCGGGCCGTTCTTGCCCTCGGGCCGCAGATCGGGGTCGACGACAATGCCCAGCTGATTAGTCGCAGAGCCAAGGAGCTTCTTCACGCGGTTGACGATCGCCGTCGCGCTTGCCGCCGCCTCCGCGTCGGAAGCTCCGCCGACGGCCTCGTGCAGAGCAATCACGTCTGCGTCCGATGCGTACGAGCATTCCCGTCCGCCGTAGCGGCCCATCGCGACGAACACGACGTTCGCTCGCATCTCTCCCCACCGCTCAGTTTCCTCCCGCTGCGCGATGGCGAGTGCTCCGAGAATTGCCGCATCCGTGGCGTCAGCGATCGCGTTCCCGCGAGGATCGACGCCGCCCAGCAGGTCACTCATCGCGCAACGCGTCAACTCGCGGGTGCGCACGGCGCGGACCCGAGCGGCGGCCTCCATCGCGTCGTCATGACGGTCGATGAGGGCGGCGACTTCTCGGGCCAACCGGTGCGGCTCACGCGGTGCCAGCTCAGCATCGTCGTCGAGCCACGCCACTGCCTCGGGACGCTTGGCGAGGGCATCCGCAATCCAGCGAGAGTTCGGAAGCATGGTCGTAAGCCTGTGGGCGGCCACTCCCGAGTCGCGCAGGAGCGCGAGGTACCAGTGCGAATCGCCGATGTCCTCGGACAGGATGCGGAAGTTCAGGAGGCCCATGTCGGGGTCCGCCCCACCAGCGAGCCACGAGATGAACACCGGGAGCAGGTGGCGCTGAATCGCCGCGCGCCTGCTCGTCCCCTGAGTGAGGGCTCCGATGTGCGTCAGCGCTCCCGCCGGATCACGGTAGCCGATCGCCGCCAGGCGATCGCGCGCACCATCTGCATGCAACGACACCTCATCCTCACTGAGCGACGCGGTCGCGGCGATGATCGGGCGGTAGAAGACGTCCTCGTGCAGAGCGCGCACGCGAGTGCGAACCTCGTTGATCGCAGCGCTGATCGACGCCGCATCGGGGAAGCGAGCGGGTCCCATCGCACGCCCGAGGACACGCAGCTCCCGTTCCTTATCGGGAATCAGGTGCGTACGGCGCATGCGGGGCAGCTGGGTGCGGTGTTCGACGGCCCGCAGGAATCGGTAGCACGAGGCGAGCTGACGCGCGTCGCTGCGTGCAATATAGCCGCCCTCGCGCAGCGCCTCGATCGCCTCCAGGGTCGACCTCACGCGCAGGAAGGCGTCGGTACGACCGTGAACGAGCTGAAGCAGCTGGACGGTAAACTCGACGTCTCGCAGACCGCCGCGCCCGAGCTTGAGCTCGCGCGACGCGTACGAACGCGAGATGTTGTCTTCGACGCGACGGCGCATCTGGCGTGCCGCCTCGACGAATCCTTCGCGCGTCGCCGCGCTCCACACGTAAGGCTGCGCGGCCTCCTCGAAGGCACGCCCGACGGCCTCGTCTCCCGCGCAGGCGCGGGCCTTCAGCAGCGCCTGGAACTCCCAGGTCTGCGCCCACTTGTCCCAGTACTGACGGTAGGACTCAACGGTGCGCACGAGCGCTCCGTTGCGTCCCTCGGGGCGCAGGTTCGCATCCACCGTCCATAGCGGAGCTTCGGTTCCTGGGCCCGAGCAGGCGGAGGCGGTGGCAGCCGCGAGGCGCGTCGCGACCTCGAGGGCCACGCGCTCATCCCCATCCGCCCCGGCCTCGGCGACGTAGACAACATCGACATCGGAGATGTAGTTGAGTTCGCGTGCTCCCGTCTTGCCCATCGCGATGATCGCAAAGGGGACGAGCCCGCGCGGATCGATGTCCCGCCTCGCCAGGGCCAGGCCGGCCTCAAGGGTCGCGTCGACCAGGTCGGCAATGCGCCGACCGACCTCAGGCATAAGCCCTTCAGGATCGTCGCTCGTCAGGTCATCGGCGGCCAGGTACAGCAGGACCCGGCGATACGCGCCGCGCAGATCGTCCACCCGGGCATCCTCAGAGGCAACGAAGGCACCACGCTCCCCTCGCGTCGCGCCCACGGACGCGAGCATCACGCTCGAGGCCTCGCCGGGATCCTCCCAGATCGCCCGTGCACGGGCGGGATCGGCGATCACGTAGTCGCCCAGCCACTGGCTACCACCTAGGACAGCGCACAGGCGAGCGCGCGCACGCGAATCATCGACGAGTCCACGCACGAGGCCGGGGTCGGCCTCGTGCAGACGGATCGCCGCCAGCAGCGCCTGATCAGGGTCGGCACCCGCTCCCAAGTCCGCCCCCCAGACGTCTGCTCCACCGGGTAGCTCCTCGAAGAAGGAGAGGGCACGGCGTGGATCTAAGAAACCGGCGATCCGGAGCGAATCAGCGCTCACCGGGGAACAACCTTGAGGAATTGCTCGAGCTCCTGGCGAGTGATCTGCTGGCGGTATTCCGTCCATTCCTTGCGCTTGTTGCGGATGACATAGTCGAACACCTGCTCACCGAGGGTGGCGGCCACCAGGTCGGAGCTCTTCATGGCACGCACGGCGTCCGCCAGCGACGCCGGTAGGGCGTGAATACCCATGACCTGACGCTCACGATCCGACAGGTCCCACACGTTGTCCTCGGCCTCGGGCATCAGCTCCATCTTCTTCTCGATGCCATCGAGGCCCGCCGCGATGAGGACAGCGAACGCCAGGTAGGGGTTCGCACTCGGGTCAGGGGCTCGGTACTCAATGCGTGCCGCCGCGGCCTTCTTAGGCTTGTAGAGGGGAACACGCACGAGAGCCGAGCGATTCAGGTGCCCCCAGCACACGTAGGAGGGTGCCTCTCCCCCGCCCCACAGGCGCTTGTAGGAGTTGACGTGCTGATTGGTGATGGCCGCGATCTCCTCGGCATGGGCGAGAAGGCCCGCAATGAACTGACGCCCCGTCGTGGAGAGGCGGTACTGACCCGCCGGGGAAAAGAACGCATTTTCTTCGCCCTCGAACAGCGACAGGTGCGTGTGCATGCCCGAGCCCGGGTGCTCAATGAAGGGTTTGGGCATGAACGTCGCGACGAGCTCCTCGCGCAGCGCGACCTCCTCAATGAGGGTGCGCGCAGTCATGATGTTATCCGCTGCGCGCACGGGGTCAACGGCTCGCAGGTCAATCTCATTTTGTCCAGGCCCGCCCTCGTGGTGCGAGAACTCAACCGGAATCGCCATGTCCTCAAGCATGCGCACGGCACGACGGCGGAAGTCGTTCGAATCGCCGCGTGCGACGTGATCGAAGTATCCGGCCTGATCGACGGGGATCATGCGATCGGGCGTCACCGGCTGACGCAGCAGGTAGAACTCGATCTCCGGGTGGATCATGACCCGGAAGCCGGCATCGGCGGCGCGCTCTACCGCCCGCTCAAGGACGCCGCGGGGATCGGAGGGAGCCGGGCGACCATCAGGCATGAGAACGTCGCAGAACATGCGAGCAACCGGATCCTCGTTGGAACGCCACGGGAGCAACTGGAACGTCGACGCATCGGGCTTAAGCAGCATGTCCGACTCGTAGACGCGCGTCAGGCCTTCGACGGCCGAGCCGTCAAAGCCAATCCCCCTCAGCGAACGCCTCCTCAAGTTCACCCGGGTCAATCGAGATCGACTTCAAGACGCCCGCAACATCCGTGAACCACAAACGGATAAAGCGAATGTTCTTCTGCGCGACCTCGCGCAGCACGTATTCCTGATGCGAATCCACCGGTACCCTCCCGTTGAGAAAAGAACGGGCCGACCGCAGGGACTGCGGTCGGCCCGGCGTGGCTCCAGTCTACTTGCCCAGGTTGAAACCCTTCGAGATGGATTCAAGTGCGCCGGTGAGATCGGAGGGAAGCATCCACAGCTTGGACGCCTGACCGTCAGCAATCTTCGGCAGCATTTCGAGGTACTTGTAGGACAGGAGCTCGGGCGTGGCCTTGCCAGCGTTGATCGCCGCGAAGACGGTCTGGATGGCCTCGGACTCGCCCTGTGCGCGCAGGATCTGCGCCTGGCGAGCACCCTCGGCCTGGAGGATCAGGGCCTCCTTCTGGCCCTTGGCCTGCAGCACCTGAGCCTCCTGCTGGGCGGAAGCGGCCAGAACGGCGGCCTGCTTGGCACCCTCGGCCTTCTTGATCTGCGCCTCACGCTCGGCCTCGGCGGTCAGAATCGTGGCGCGCTTCGTACGCTCCGCCGTGATCTGCTGCTCCATGGCGGCCAGGACTCGCGGCGGCGGCTCGATCGACTTGAGCTCCACGCGGGTCACTCGAATACCCCACGGGCCCGTGGCCTCGTCAAGGACACCACGCAGCTGCTTGTTGATCGACTCACGCGAGGTCTGCGTCTGCTCCAGGTCCAGCGAACCGATGAGGTTACGCAGCGTCGTCGCGGTCAGCTGCTCAATCGCCTGCAGGAAGTTGGCGACCTCATAGGTCGCGCTGCGCGGATCCGTGATCTGGAAATAGATGACGGAGTCGATCGAGACCATCGCCTGGTCGGCGGTGATGACGGGCTGAGGCGGGAAGTTCGCGACCTGCTCGCGCAGATCGACACGAGCGGCGACGCGGTCCACGAAGGGGACCAGCAGGTGGAAACCACCCTGCATGACCGCCTGGTACCGGCCAAGGCGCTCGACAACGTAGGCCTGCGCCTGCGGGACAATGCGCACCGCGCGGACCAGCGAGACAACGACGAAAACGATGAGAGCAAAGATAACGACCAGGGCGATGTTGCCGATGAGGTCAACGGAACTCATACCGTCTTTCCTTTCTTATCAAACAAATGGGGCGCGACTCAGGACGCGGGGTCGGCATAGGGGTGCGTGGGGGCGAGTTGCGTGGGTTCGACGGCGCTCACGACGGCGGTTGCACCGTCGATGCGATCAACACGAACTTCGGTGCCAACGGGCAGCGTCGGCCCCTCGGTGCGCGCGCTCCACTCTCCACCGGAGAACTGGATACGCCCGTGACGCTCTCCCACAGCCTCGGTCACGTAACCGGTCTTGCCAATCAGGCCGTCAGTGTTGCTCGGAACGTAAGCGCTGGACCGGTCGATACGACCCTTCAGGAAGGGACGCAGGATGACCAAAAGGGCGATCGAGACGACAATGAAGACGATAACCTGAATCGTCAGGTTCGCGCCGCACGCGCCGGCGATGCCCGCGGCCAGCGCGCCAATCGCAAACATGAGGAACACGAAGCTCACGGCCATAACCTCGACAATTCCGCAGACGAGGGCACCGAGAATCCACAGCCACCAGGTACTCATCACACCTTCCCTTTCAGTCGGTGACGCCGCGCGCCCACCAGCGCCCGTCAGCGTTTCCAGCGAGCAGAGGCATGCCGTACACCTCTGACAGGTTGACACCGGTCAGGACGTCGTCGATCGGCCCCTGATGCGCGATCGCGCCGTTCGACATGATCGCACAGTGCGTGACACCCGCGGGGATCTCTTCGATCTGGTGCGTGACCAGGATGACCTGCGGTGACTTCGAACCCGCCATGATCTCTGACAGAGCGGCGATCAGCAGCTCACGCGCACCCAGGTCGAGGCCCGACGTCGGCTCGTCGAGAATGAGCACCTCCGGGTCGGTCATGAGAGCGCGCGCCAGCAGCACGCGCTGGGCCTCGCCCTCAGAGAGCGTCGAAAACTCGCGCTGGGCCAGGTGCGAGACACCGAAGATGTCCATGAGCGCATGGGCGCGCTCGTCGTCGACCTGCTCGTATTCCTCGTCGTGGGCGACCGCCAGGCCCCAGGCAGCGCTGCGGACCGTGTCGAGGACCGTCTGGGTCGGCACGATCTTGGCCCCCACCGCCGCGGAGGACAGCCCCACGCGCGTCGCGATCTCGGCCGGATCAGCATCCAATAAATTGGTTTCTGACACCGTCACCTCTCCACTATCGGGAGCGATACGGCCCGAGGCCACGCGCGCCAGCGTGGTCTTGCCGGCGCCATTCGGGCCGACGATGACCCAGTGCTGGCGCGGGCGCGTCGACCACGAGACGTCGGACAGGACCTGCGTGTCCCCGCGTTGGAGAGACACGTGAGAAAGATTCAGGACGTAAGTCATGTATCCAGCCTAGTCGTCTGTCGGGTGACGTGCGCCCTAAACGAGCGAACGGTACAGCTCGGCGGTCTTGACTCCGATCGCTTCCCAGGAGAAGTGATCGCGGGCTCGAACGAGGCCGGCCTCACCCATGCGGCGTCCCAGCTCAGGATCGTCAAGGACACGCACCAGTCGATCAGCCATCGCTTCCTCGAAGGCACGAGGATCAAGCGGCGTTCCCGTGCCGTCCTGCATCTGCTCGATCGGGACGAGGTAGCCGGTCTCCCCATCGACGATGACGTCGGGGATGCCACCGGTCGCGGTACCGACGACGGGCAAACCGAGAGCCATCGCCTCCAGGTTGACGATGCCGAGGGGCTCGTACACAGACGGCGTGATGAAGACCTGAGCCGAGGACAGGATCGCGGCCACCTCGGGCTGGGGAAGCATCTCGGAGATGAGAACGACGCCCGAGCGGCGAGCACGCAGCTCGGCGACGAGGCCCTCCACCTCCGCGGCGATCTCGGGCGTATCGGGAGCACCAGCGCACAGCACGAGCTGAACGTCATCGGGCAGCAGCTGAGCCGCGCGCAGGAAGTAGGGCAGGCCCTTCTGGCGAGTAATGCGACCGACGAACACGACCGTGCGACGCGACGGGTCAATGCCGTGCTCGGCAAGAACGCGTGCGCGCAGCTCCTCGCCCGCCTCGCCCTCGGGGGCGTGCCACTTGTTCAGATCGATACCGTTGTGAATGACATGCACGCGCTCGGGATCAACGCCCGGGTAGCAGCGCAGAATATCGTCGCGCATGCCGTTCGAGACCGCGACGATCGCGCTCGCAGCCTCGTAGGCGGTCTTCTCCACGTAGGACGACAGGCGGTAGCCGCCGCCGAGCTGCTCAGCCTTCCACGGGCGCAGGGGCTCGAGTGAATGCGCCGAAATAACGTGCGGGATGTCGCCGAGAAGCGACGCAACGTGCCCAGCAAAGTTCGCGTACCAGGTGTGGGAATGGACCAGGTCAGAACCCTCGCACGCGGCGGCAATCTCGAGGTCAACACCGAGCGTGCGCAGGGCGGCGTTCGCTCCGGCAAGCTGAGGCAGATCAGCGTGTCCGGTCACGCCCGGGTCAGCTCCGTCGGTACCCGGTTCGCGCGGACCGTCGAAGGCCTGGACGCGCAGGTCATCGACGAGGCCACGCAGGACCTTGGCCAGTTCGAGCACGTGAACACCGGCTCCTCCATAGACGTGAGGCGGGTATTCGCGGGTAAGGAGATCAACGCGCATGGTGGGGTCCTTCCGACGGGAGCGACGTGTGAGACTCATCGTATCCGATCTCACGTCGTCGCCGGTCGAAAACGAGACGGTGTAGCAATCGATAGACATTTGTAATACAGTGTGACCACTCCCACGGGTCCGCGCCGATGCGGATCCACTCGACCAACGAAGAGGTGCCACATGGCAAAGAACCACGTCCTGGCAATCGTTCTCGCGGGCGGTGAGGGTAAGCGACTGATGCCCCTGACGAATGACCGCGCAAAGCCGGCCGTTCCTTTCGGTGGCCACTTCCGCCTGATCGATTTCGCTCTGTCGAACATCGTGAATTCCGGATACCTCAAGATTGTTGTCTTGACGCAGTACAAGTCCCATTCACTCGACCGTCACGTTACAAAGACTGGTACACGTCTCCCCTACTCGGCAACTTCATTGCCCCTGTACCGGCTCAGCAGCGTCGCGGCCCGCACTGGTACCTGGGTAGCGCAGATGCCATCTACCAGTCGCTGAACATCGTCGACGATGAGCAGCCGGAGTACATCGTCATCATCGGTGCGGACAACATCTACCGCATGGACTTCTCGCAGATGGTCCAGCACCACATCGATTCGGGCCTGCCCGCCACGGTCGCCGGCATCCGTCAGCCGATCGAGCTTGCTTCGGCGCTCGGCGTCATCGACGGCGAGAACGGCGTCGTCAAGAACTTCCTCGAGAAGCCGAAGAACGCCGTGGGACTGCCCGACGATCCGACTAAGGTTCTCGCCTCCATGGGCAACTACGTGTTCACCACGAAGGACCTGGTCAACGCTCTGCGTGAGGATGCGTCCAACCCCGATTCGAAGCACGACATGGGCGGCAACATCATCCCGTGGTTCGTCGAGCGCGGCGAGTGCGGCGTCTACGACTTCCCAGGACAACGACGTGCCGGGGTCGACCGACCGTGACCGCGACTACTGGCGTGACGTCGGTACGCTGGACGCCTACTACGAGGCGAACATGGACCTGATCTCGGTGCACCCGGTGTTTAACCTGTACAACCGCGAATGGCCGACCATGACGATGATCGACGGTTCGCTGCCGCCGGCCAAGTTCGTGTACGGCGATGCGGATCGTCTGGGTCACGCGATCGACTCGTTCGTCTCACCCGGCGTCATCGTCTCCGGTGGCGAGATCGTGCGCTCGGTCATTTCCCCGAACACCTACGTCCACTCGTGGGCGAAGATCGAGGATTCGGTCGTTATGCACGGCTGTCGCATCGGCCGCTCGGCCCGGGTCGTGAAGACGATTCTGGATAAGAATGTCGTCGTTGAGGAAGGCGCCGTCGTCGGTGTCGACCTTGACCACGATCGCGAGCGTGGCTTCACCGTCACCGAGTCTGGTATTACGGTCGTTCCCAAGGGTGCGGTCGTCCGCAAGTGAGCATGACTCACCGTCTCGATGAGCCGGGTGCTCCGCTGCTGTGTGCCAGCGGGGTGCCCGGCCTCGTCGTCACCGACGTCGATTCGACCCTGATCCGTCAGGAGGTCATCGAGGAGCTCGCAGGCGCTGCGGGCACTCGTGAGCGGGTCGCCGAGATTACGTCTCGTGCGATGAATGGCGAGCTCGATTTCGCGGAGTCTTTGCGCGAGCGCGTCGCAACCCTGGCGGGCGTTCCCGAGTCTGTCTTCGGCGATGTGCTGTCCACCATCTCCCCCACGACGGGGGCACGTGAACTGATCGACGCTGTTCACCGGTCCGGCGGAAAGTTCGGCGTCGTCTCGGGCGGGTTCGAAGAAGTGGTCGCTCCCCTGGCGGCCTCCCTCGGTATCGATTTCTACGCGGCGAACCGCCTCGAGTCGCCGACGGCGTGTTGACGGGCCGCGTCCTCGGGCGCATCGTGACCTCCCAGGTGAAGGTCGACTGCCTACGTTCGTGGGCCTCGTCCCCTCGGGGTCCCCCTCGAGCGAACGGTCGCGATCGGCGACGGGGCGAACGACGTCCCCATGATGCACGAGGCCGGGGTCGGTATCGCGTTCTGCGCGAAGCCCGCCGTGCGCGAGCAGGTGTCGGTCCAGCTCAACGCTCCGGATCTGTCTCTGGCGATCGCTCCCCTCGGCCTCGCCTAGGAGGAAACGCTAGGGTTCGCGCGTGTCGGTCAGGCGGATCATGTGCCCGTCCCACCCGTCGCGCCAGGAGCGGGCATACTCGAGGATCGCCGCCGGGTAGATCTCTCCATCGATCTGAGCGGCGGCCTCGTCAATATCCCACCAGGCCTGAGTGTCGATGACGGAGCGTTCCAGCTCAGTCCATCCTTCCCTGCTCAGCGCGGTCGAGGGTGCCTGCGCGATGAAAAACCACTCGTCCTGCCGGGCGGTGACCGCCAGGAAGTCGAACTCGGCGGTCCGGTAGAGGACGGGACCCACCAGGTCTTCAGGAGCCAGCTTAATGCCGGTTTCTTCAGAACCTCACGCACGGCTGCGGCGCGCGGGTCTTCCCCCTCTTCGATGCCGCCACCGATCGTGAACCACCAGAACCGCTCCGGTTGATCTTCGTCGTGGCCCTTGGCTAATAGGACCCGTCCACGGTCGTCAAACAGAAGGACGCGGGCGGCCTCCCGGTGGGGATAACCGTCCGCGTCCACAGGCCAGTCGAGTGCGCTCATGCCTCCAGGGTAGCCCGGTGGCGGCGCAATCCCCACACGAGGAGGGCGACGCTCACGACGAACACCGGGATTTCGATGGCGCCGTAGGTCAGGTTCCACGAGTCTTCGGGAGCCAGGAACCCCACGCCGTTGGCCTGAGCGTGCAGCGCGAGCGCTCCGACAAAGCCCAGGGCACCGGCGAGGATTCCACGCATCGCGCTATTGGCACGCAGGACGGCCCAGGCCAGCGCGTAACCGAACACGCCGGTGAAGATAGCGTGAGCGTAGGCACCGAGGATGGCGCGTACGAGGAACGATTCCCACAGTCCACCCATGCCGTCTTCGAGGGCACTCACGTAGTAGCCCACGTCCTCGCCCCAGGCGAAGCCGATGCCAACAAGGGCACCGAGAACGCCACCCTGTGCGGGCCGCTCGATCAGCTTACGTGCAGCCACAATCAGCGCGAGGACGCCGAGGCCTTTGCCGGTTTCCTCGACGACGGGTCCCGTCAGCACGGACGTCACACAGTCAACGGTACTTTCCGCTAAGCCAGAGCATTCAACAGCGGAATCCAAAAAGCCGTTTCCGAAGCCGGCAAAAATGAGAGCACCGCCGGTTCCCCAGGCGAACGCGGCGAGCCATGCGAGAACCGAAGGCTTCATGCGCGCCCACGCACCGAGGAATACGAGCCCACGACTGCGCTCAGCGTCGAGGCTCCGACCGCAAGCCAAGCATCGGAGGACGAGACTCCGGCCAGGGCGTTCGAAAATTCATAGATAGCCGCCGGGATACTCACTGCGATCAGCACGGCGGAGCAGATGATCAACGCCCAGGAACGTGGGCGCATCGACAGTTCATCAGTCACTGAGGTTTCCTTTCTGTTGCCGCCCATCGTGCCCCATGTTCCTGTGCGTCGCCTATGAGGGGACGATGGAACTGCCGTGAGAAGGCGCTGACTCGAAAGGCGTGCACCAGTGGCCTCCAAGAAAGCCTGCCGTTGCCTCAGCTCGTCTGAAGCACCCCGCTACACCAGCTCAATGCTGCGCGTCAGGCGACCTGCGCCCGACCGGCAACGGCGTTTGTGACATCCTTTTGTTGCTCCGCGATCGAGGTCAGTCGCAGGAATTCGCGCCGGTTGTCGACGGCATCAGCCAGCATCTGACGATCGTTCTCAATTCTCGAGGGATCGGCACCATGACGAGCCATGAGGCGCTGGTCAAGGCCGAGGGAGGCCAAGTCGGACAAGAAGGCGCGCATCGCACGCTTCGCATTCCGACCACCCTGGGCAGCCCACTTGAAGGCAGCCTTACGCGCGCGACGATCGGTCGCCATCGACACTTCGCCGGGAAGGATCCATCCGGTGCGCACGTACGGGACCAGGCCGTCGCGAATGTGGAGGGCCTCCCGTCTAGCAGCTCGCAGCAGCAGAATAGACCAGAGAAGGAACCCAGGAACACCCACCACGAGATACATCGCGATGAAGCCGAATCCGGATCCGGTCAGGGCGGTGCTTCCATTCCACACGAAGTGAATGAGCATCGCGAAGAACCAGAAGATGATCACGATAGCGGTCTTCGACCAGCCCCGCTTGAACTTGAGGAGGGCGAGCGCCAGTCCGATGCCCGTCATCGAGGTTGCCATCACGTGCAGGAAGGGCCCCAGCAGGGCACGAACGACGAATACAAAGACGAGGGTCTGTGTACCTTGTCCCTCGGTGCGCAGGAAGTACAGGATGTCCTCGAAGAATAGGAACCCAGCTGCCGAGAACCCCGCGTACACGACACCGTCGAGCACCGAGTTGATGGAGTTGCGTCGTACAACGACGATGATAAGGACACCGATCCCCTTGAGGGACTCCTCCACGAGGGGCGCGATGAATGCAGCGCCAAGTGCCTCAGCGCGGTCGATGTCGCCGATTGTGGCGGCGATGTCCGCGCTCAGCGCCGTGTTCATAATCATCGCCGACAGCGTCGCCACGCCTCCGCCCCAGAGGAACATCGCGAGCTTCGTCGTCCACGGTTCGGGTTCCCAGCGATCGATGCGCTGGAGGAATCCGACGACGATCACGAGGGCGACGAGGGACAGCAGCGTCGTCTTCACGAATGACGTCACACTCGAAGACTCGGGCGCCAGACCGAAGATAATGATGCCGATTGTCCCCAGCACGCCGATCGTCGTCATGACGACCTCGAACCAGGGGAAGGAGTGCGCGGGCTTGGGAGGCTGCCAGACGGGAGCGACATCGTCGGGCGCCGGCGCCGAGACGCCGTCAGTGGAGTCGATCGTGGCGCTGCTGATCTTGCTGAGGCGATAGTCCTCGCCGGGTCCTCCCCAGTGGGTCGCGTGCATGTCAGTAACCTCGTCCGCCAGTTCGCGTGTCATCATCAAAGTCAATCGGCTCGGGAATCGGAGCATGCCCGGCCAGTCGCAGCAATTTTACCATTCGTGCGGAACGCAGGGCGCGAACTCCCGCGACATCCACGTTATGCACGTTGCGTGTGAGCTCGATGCGATAGCACGTCGCATCCAACGCTTCCAGGCGCGCACCGGCCTCAGGATCCGACGCAATCCGCGCCCGTTCTTCGGGGGTGAGAGTCTCACGGATTGCCCGGGACAGGGCGGATGCACGCTCCAAACGCGTCGCGACGTCGACACGATCGCCCTGGCGTTGCGCCGCAGTTCGGCGGTCGAGGCCATCGGTGGTGAGCTGGTCTCCCCCCGTCCTGAATGTAGGCGCGTGCGGCGTCGGCGAGGCCAGAGCCTTCCAGCCCGGCGCTGCGGCTCAGCAGGTCCGCCTCAGAGGCCCGGCGCAGCAGGAGCCGCGAGAGAGAGTCGCGCGAAGCAAGGATGCGCTGATGGAGCCGGTCCAATCTGCGCGCACGCGTAATCGCGAATCCAGCGACGATGCCGAGCGCGATGACGGCAAATACGACAGCGACGAGCAGCCAAGGGGAGAGCGAGATCATGCGAGTTCCGCCCCTTCTTCTCCGCGGCCTCGGATCAGGTCACGTGCCCGGCGCGTTCCCGAGTCGGCGGGACTTCCCATCGCGATCGCCAGCTTGTAGACCTCGAAGACCTTATCCGCCACAACCTCCCAGTCATACTGCGCCGAGGAGCGAGCTCCGGAAGCGGACAGCTCCTCAAGGTGCTCACGATCACTGAGCAGGTCGATGAGCGTACGTGCGAGCGAGTCGCTATTACCCGTCTCGAAGAGTGCGCCGGCTCGCCCGTCCTCAAGTACCGCGCGGAACGCGGGGGATATCCGAGGCAACGACAGCCGTATGGGCCGCCATCGCCTCGACGAGGACGATGCCGAAAGACTCGCCGCCCGTCTGCGGAGCGACATAGATGCTGGCGCCCGCGAGCAAGGATTCCTTCTCCTCGTCGCTGATTCCTCCCAGGAAGGACACGGAATCACCAAAGCGCTCGACGGCCTGGCGGATCTCCGGGGCGTCTCCTCGTCCGGCAATCAGGAAACGAGCGCCCGGGAAACGTTCAAGCACACCAGCGATGGCACCGGCGAAAATGCTCAGGCCCTTGCGGGGCTCATCGAGGCGGCCGAGGAACACAATGACCGGACGTTCATCGGTTGCTACCCACTTGTCAAGGGGCTGCGCGCTGCGGAACGAGGCCGTCTCGACCCCGTTCGGAATGATGACGGCATCGCCGCCGTGATGCTCGATCAGCGTTCGACGAGCCTCCTCGGACACGGCGATGCGTACCCCAATGCGTTCCATGTACAGGCGCATGGGAGCGGACGCAATTGCGCGCGAGACCGACCGGCCGAGGGCCGCGTGGAATGTTCCCACGAGAGGGGCGCTCGACAGCATAGCGGCCGCCATGGAGACCGAGGGAACGACAGGCTCATGGACGTGCACGACATCGAAATCGTTATCAGCCAGCCAACGGCGAGTCCGCGCGAGCGCCTTCGGTTTCACAGAAATATTGGCCACCGATCCGTTGAAGGGAATCGACACGGACGAACCGGCGGACGTGATCCACTCGGGCAGGTCCTCCGAGGTCGACGGCGTCAGCACCCGAACGTCGTGTCCGCGCGAACGCAGCTTCAACGCGAGGTCTCGAATGTGGAAGCCCACTCCCCCGGGCACGTCCCAGGAATACGGGTTCACGATTCCGATCTTCATCGATTCTTCCTCTCGTGCTCGGCCCTCGCGCGCGCCAGGCGCTCGGGGTCAAGATCCTCCACATACACGCGCTGCATCATGTGCCAGTCCTGCGCCTTGGGCGCCATCATGGCGGCAAATTCGTCTACCCATGCCTGCGTGAGGGCCTCGACGCGGTTGAGGCCGGGTCGTTCCCGGTCAGCGGCACTGATCGGCCCAACACAACGCACGCGGACATCCGCCCCGGTCGGCGTCTCATTCTCGTACGTGATACAGGCGACAAAGAGGGGACGCTCCAGCTTGGTCGCGAGCGCAGCGGGCCCCGCGGCGACGAGTGCCCGCCGCGTACCAAGATCAACCTCGATGCCCGAACCCGAAATATCCCGGTCTGCAAAGAAGCGGGACGATGACGCTACGGCCGCGCACGCGCTCAACGAGGGTGGAAAAGACCGATTCCCCCTTTGCGACGCCGATGATCTCCATGCCGAGGCCTTCGCGCAGCGCCACGAAACGTTCAAACAGTGAGGGAGGCTCCACCTTCTCGGCCACGGTCACGATGCCACGACCGTGTGCGCACACCCACGCGCCGGCGCGATCCCAGCTGCCGGAGTGTCCGAGAGCGAGCACAACCGGGCCATCTGCGCTGGCCGCGGCCAAGGCCTCGAATCCCTCGAAAGAGACCCCCTCGAGCAACGGTGCGCCGCCGCGCGAGCCAAGCATCAGCTGTTCGGCGTAGTTGCGAATGTGGGAGCGAACTGCGGCACGCAACTCGTCGGACGACGGCTCCGTTCCAGTCAAACACGCCATGTTCACGCGCAGTCGATCAATCGTCGCGCCCCCGCACCTGGCCGCAATCGATGCGCCAGTGTCCGCCATGCGCATGACGACACGCAGCGGGAGGCGAGGAGCGACGGCGAAGGCGAGCGACAGGGGCGAAACACTCACGGTGTCCCCTCGTCGATGTGACGGGCGGTGAACCAGATGCGCTGGCAGACGGTCACGAAGGATGCAAACGCCACCCAGGTGAGGCCAGCCGCAAACACCCACTCGGGCAGACCAAAGCTCATGAGGATCGCAGTGCCCATGCCGATGATGAGCCGGTCCGTGCGCTCGGCTATGCCCAGCTTGGCGACGACGCCAACGGATTCCGCGCGGGCGCGCGCGTAGGGAACGGCGGCGGCACCGACAATTGAGCAGATGCCGGCGATGATCGCCCACGTGCGCACGAACGAGTTCTCCATCTGGAAGACCGCGTAGGCGGTGAGGGAGCCAAACACGGCTCCGTCACCCAGACGGTCGAGCGTCGAATCGAGGAAAGCCCCAAAACGTGTGCCCCCCGTGGTCATCCGCGCGAGCGTGCCGTCAACGGAGTCTCCGAACATGACGACGGCCAGGGCGATACCGCCCTGCCAGATCCATCCCTGAGGAATGCAGATGAGCGCGATTGCGACCGTCGCAACGGTGCCCGCGACCGTCACCATATTCGGTGTGACGCCGAACCGTGCAAGAACGCGAGCGAGAGGCGTAAAGATTGCCTTCGTAATGGAACGTCCGTGGTTTCCGAGCATCAGTCCTCCTTCGGCCAGGCGGCAGCCAACCGGGCGCGAGCGTCCTCCAGGAGCTCAGGCACGGCCTTCGTCTGCGCGATAATCGGCAGGAAGTTCGCGTCCCCCAGCCAGCGCGGAACGACGTGCTGGTGCAGGTGAGCGGCAATACCGGCCCCGGCCACCTCACCCTGGTTCATGCCCAGGTTGAAACCCGCCGGAGACGCGACCTCACGGGTGACGCGCATGGCCATCGCAGTCAGGTTGCCCAGCTCCACGCGTTCCTCGTCAGTGAGTTCGGTGTAGTCGGAGACATGACGATACGGGCACACGAGCAGGTGCCCGGAATTGTAGGGGAACAGGTTCATGAGCACGAAGCACGTGTCGCCCCGGTAGACGATCAGTCCCGTCTGGTCGTCCTTACCGGGCGCCGTGCAGAACGGGCACCCGACATCCGAGGAATCGGCGGGCTTGCCTTCACCGCGGATGTAGGCCATCCGGTAGGGGGTCCAAAATCGACCGAAGCCGTCCGGGACGCCCGCCAGCGAGCGGGCATCCTCGGTCGGCAACGGGCCGTTCGGGGTCCCGATCAAGTCGGAACCGGCGTCGCGGCTCATGTCTCTCACGCCTCGTCGAGGCCGTCGATCTGGTCGGCGTTGTTGCGCTGCTCGATGTGCGACACAATCAGCTCGACCGCGCGATCAACGGCGACGCCGTTGTGCTGCGAGCCATCACGCAGACGGAAGGAGACCGCGCCCGCCTCGACATCCTCGCCACCGGCGATGAGTGTGAAGGGGGATCTTATCCTTGGAGGCGTTGCGAATCTTCTTGCCGAAGCGGTCGTCCGACAGGTCGGTCTCGACGCGCACACCGTGCTCGCGCAGCTTCGCGGCGACGTCCTTTGACGTAGCCGTCGAAGGCCTCGGCAACGGGGATGAGGCGGACCTGGACGGGCGAGAGCCACGCCGGGAAAGCGCCAGCGTAGTGCTCAGTGAGAACGCCGATGAAACGTTCGACGGAGCCGAGCTTGGCGGAGTGGATCATCACGGGGCGCTGACGAGTTCCGTCGGCCGCCGTGTACTCCAGGTCGAAGCGCTCGGGCTGGTTGAAGTCGTACTGAATCGTCGACATCTGCCAGGTGCGGCCGATCGCGTCCTTGACCTGCACGGAAACCTTGGGGCCGTAGAAGGCGGCACCGCCCGGATCGGGAACGAGGTCAAGGCCGGTCGCGGCGCAGGCGTCTTCGAGGGCCTTCGTGGCGGCCGCCCAGTCCTCGTCCGAACCGATGAACTTGTCCTTCTTCTTGCCGTCCTCGTCGCGCGTGGACAGCTCCAGGTAGAAGTCCTTGAGGCCGAAAGCCGAGAGAATCGAGAGGAAGAACTCGATCTGCGTGCGGATCTCCTCCGAGGCCTGCTCAGGGGTGCAGTACGTGTGCGAATCGTCCTGCGTGAAGCCGCGCATGCGGGTCAGGCCGTGGACGACGCCGCTCTTCTCGTAGCGGTAGTCGTGGCCCAGCTCGTAGAAGCGCAGGGGCAGTTCGCGGTAAGAGCGTCCGCGGGAGCGGAAGATCAGGTTGTGCATCGGGCAGTTCATGGCCTTGAGGTAGTACTCCTGGCCTGCCTTGGCCACGTTGCCCTCCTCGTCGCGCTCTTCGTCGACGAGCATGGGCGGGAACATCGTGTCCGCGTAGTAGGGCAGGTGACCCGACGTGTGGAACAGCCCACCCTTGGAGATTTCGGGGGTGTGCACGAAGTCGAAACCGGCCTTCTTGTGTCGGTCGGTCACGTATGACTCGATCTCGTGGCGCAGGATGCCACCCTTGGGGTGGAACACGACGAGGCCGGGGCCGATCTCCTCGGGGAAGGAGTAAAGATCCAGCTCGGCGCCGAGGCGACGATGGTCGCGGCGTTCGGCTTCCTTGATGCGCTCCTGGTAGGCGACGAGGTCTTCCTTGGAGGCCCAGGCCGTGCCGTAGATGCGCTGGAGCTGATCGTTCGACTGGTCGCCCTTCCAGTAGGCCGCCGAGGCCTTGGTCAGCGCAAAGCCGTTGCCGATGAGCTTGGTGGAGGGCAGGTGGGGGCCGCGGCACAGGTCCTTCCAGGCGACGGAGCCGTCGCGTCGGACGTTGTCGTACATGGTGAGCGTGCCGCCGCCGACCTCGACGGATGCACCCTCGGCACCCTTGCCCTTCGTGGTAACGAGCTCGAGCTTGTAGGGCTGCTCGGCCAGCTCGCGGGTGGCCTCCTCCTCGGAGATCTCACGACGCACGAAGCGCTGCCCTTCCTTGATGATGCGCTTCATGCGCTTCTCGAGGTCGCGCAGCAGCTCGGGGGTGACCGCGTCGATGTTGCCGAAGTCGTAATAGAAGCCGTCGGTGATGAAGGGGCCGATGCCCAGGTTCACGTCGGGGAAGACATCCTGCACGGCCTGTGCGAGCACGTGGGTGGCGCTGTGGCGCAGGATATTCAGGCCGTCCTCGCTTGCCAGAGTGATGGCCTCGACGGTCGTTCCTGCTTCCAGAGGCGTCTCGAGGTCGCGCGGCGTGCCGTCGACCTTGATGGCGACGACGTCGCGCGACTTCTCGAACCACGTCGTGCCCGTGGTCCCCGCCGGTACGGTCTGTTCGTGTCCGTCAATGACGAGCGAGATATCGGGCACTGTGTCTCCTAGTTTCGTTAGATACGCGAGATTGTGTTGCGAATAGAATTCTAGCCCCGTGGCGGCCCGCTTCAGGAGCGGGCGCGCCAGTCCTTCAGAGCCTTTGCGGCGCTGAGGGCACGGTATGTGACCTTCTTGATGGGCATGTCCCAGCCGCCGGGCACGTCTGTGAAGTGCGAGGCAAAGGCGCTCTTGTACTTTCCGACGCTGTAGAGGTCAGGGCAGCGCGGCGAGTGGGCACCCATCAGGTCGAATTCGCGCACGCCGTCACGGGCAAGGAATTCGGCGGCCAGGAAGTCCAGGACCGGGGGCTGACGCAGGCGACGGCCGGCCTCGGTCGAAGCGCCGTACTCGGCCTGCGCGCGGATTCCCTCGACGAGGCAGAAGTCCCAGCAGAGGATGTTTCCGTCGGCGTCACGCATCGAGAAGATACGCGCGTGCTTCGGGGCCCAGCGTCTGAAGCAGGCTGAGGTAGTACTCCTTGGGGTGAGGACGGAAGCCGTCACGCTTGGCGGTCTCCTCCATGACGGCGTAGTACTCGTCGATGACCTGCGCCGCGTTTGCGGTGTCCTCATGGAACGTCACGCCCTCGGCCTTGCCCTTCTTGAGGCCGGAGCGGATCGAGCGCTTACCCGCCTTGGGCATAGCGGCGAGGATCGCTTCCTCGGTCTTGCCGGAGGTATCGATGACGACAGTACGGTCGTAGGAGATCGTCTGCAGCGGCATGAACAGGTCGGGGTGCTGATAGATGGCATGCAGGCGCACGAAGGCGACGGTCTTGTCCTTTGCCTGAATCTCGCGCACAAGGTCCGCGCGCAGAGCAGCTTCGCGCTCCGGGCTCGCTTCCTTGACCCACGCGGGTCCCCACTTTGCCCACAGGTAGTGGACACCGCGCACCGAATACTTGTACAGGGTGATGAACGCGATCTTGGCATCATCCTCGCACCAGGCGTAGCGTCCCCACACTCCGTGGCCCTGGGATTCCTCAAACGCCTCCCACACGCACGCCTGTTCGATGGGTAGGGAGCGGTCCTGGAAGCCAGAGACCGCGGCGATCTTGTCGTCCTGCGAGATGGGCACGAGTGCGGTTGTCGTCATGGTGTCCTCGTTGGTCGGAATTATCGGTCGCGTAGGAAGTCAGTCTATCAGGGGCATCTCCCCCCGCCGACGAGGCCGGGACCGGGCAGGGGAAGGGACGTGACGTCAGTAGGACGTCTCGGTGGGCTCCGGGTAGTAGCGCGCAAACTTCCGTCGGTGGTTCTGCTTCTGGAGCCACACGGTGAGGTTGCGGCGCAGGTCTTTCTCCGTCGGATTCAGGAGCAGATCAAAACGCCGGCCCTCACGGATGATGCGCTTGACGCGCGCGCGCAGATCCTGATCGGTGATGTAGTGCAGCAGCAGGGAGTCTGGGACGAGGGTGTAGAGAATCTCGTCAGTCGCCTGGGTCTGCTCGCAGGCCTTGCCGTCGATAAGGTCCTCGACCATCGGGATCATCGGGTTCGCGCCGGCGGCGGCCATGTACCAGTTGTTGCGGCCGATGCGCGGGTTCACCTCAAAGAACAGCGCTCGTCCATCCCTGGGATCGATCTTCACGTCAAAGTTCGCGAAGCCGCGGTACCCGTTCTCGGTCAGCAAGGAGCAGGCATCGCGCCACAGCCTCGGGAAGTCCTCGGTGATCATGGCCACGGGGTTCCCGATCATCGTGGGCGCGTGGTCTTCGAGGAGGACACGCGCCGAACCGATCAGCGTGACTTCTCCGCGAGAATCCACGTAGGCGGTGATCGAGCGCATGGCCGTGTTATCGCCGGGAATCAACTCCTGCACCAGGAAGGTATCGCGGAAGCCCGCAGCCTTCAGGGTCCCCCACAGCTGGGTGAGTTCCTCGGCCGTGTCGATGAACCAGATCTTGCGCTTGCCCTCAAACTCGAGCACATCGTAAGGCTCGCCCTTCGCGGACTTAGCAACCACCGGAAAAGTGAAGGGAATCTCAGGAGCGGCCCAGGCCTCGTCCTCCACGCCGGAGAAGTCTACCTCGACCGTGCCCGGCGTAGCGATCCCCGCACGCTCGCACGCGCGGGCGAACTCGGCCTTATCGGTCAGCCGATCCATGACCTCCTCGGTAGGGAACGGCAGCGCGTAGTGACGCGAGAGCGTCTCCATATTCCGTGCCACGAACGCCGAGAAGATGTCGTGGTTGGCCATCAGGATGAGCTTCTTATCCGAATGCTCGCCCGCGATCGTCATGAGGGTGTCCAAGAGCTGCGCGTCACTCGCATGAGCGCTCACGTGGCGGACATCAAAAAAGTGAGAACGTGTAATCGACTCCGTCGGCTGCGATCCCACACAGATACACCGACAACCGAAAGCTTCGTTGAAACAGCGCCCAATTCCGTACACTCCGAAGTCTCCTCCGATAATGACGGGCAGGATGTCTTCGCGTGGCATCAGCGGTCGCGACTGAGTCAGATAGTCGATCGTCATGCCACAAGCCTAGCGCCTGGTAGGATACAGAACGTTCCCTGAGACCTCTCTCACCAACACGGAAGTACATTATGAGCACGCCCTATTCTCCCGAGAATCAGCAACCCTACCAGCCCCAGCAGGGTGGATACCCCCAGCAGGGCGGATACCCGCAAGGTGACTTCGGCCAGCAGCCTACCCAGCAGATGCCTGCCGTGGGCGACTACGGGCAGCAGCCTACCCAGCAGATGCCTGCTGTGGGCGGCTACGGCCAGCAGCCTACCCAGCAGATGCCTGCTGTGGGCGGCTACGGCCAGCAGCCTACCCAGCAGATGCCTGCCGTGGGCGGCTACGGCCAGCCTCAGGGCTACGGCCAGCAGGCTCAGCAGGGCTACTATGCTCAGGGTCAGTTCCAGGGTGCCCCGGACGGCGGGCAGCCAGCAAAGAAGAAGACGGGCCTTATCATCGGCATCATCGCTGCCGTCCTGGTCGTGCTCATTGCCGCAGGCGTCGCCATCTGGTGGTTCGTGTACAACGACGACTCTTCCGACGACGCAGCTGCCCAGAGCACCCCGAGCACCGCAGCACCTTCCGCAGGCGTAAACCCGTCGCAGCCGCCCGTGACCGCCAACCCGTCGCAGCCGCCCATGAGCACCAAGCCGTCGCAGCCGCCCACGAGCACCAACCCTTCCGCACCTGGCGGCGGCTCTGAATCCGACAAGGAAAAGCAGGCCATCGCTGAGTGCACGAAGGAAATCAACAACGACTACGCGAACGCAAACGTCTCGGACGCGAAGCTCGAACTGAAGGAGAGCTACGGTGAGACCAGGTGGTGGGATTACACCGGTACCGTCACCGGCACGAGCAATCTCACGAACAAGCCCATCACCACCCGTTTCACGTGCTCCGTGTTCTACTTCGAAGACGAGAAGCAGTTCTCCGCCGTCGTCATCCCTGAAAATTACTGACACGCAGCACCAGCTCCTCGTCGCGCCCAACGGCTGCGCCCTGGCGCTGACACGCGCTGACAGGTTCCGATAGACCGAAGGAATCCCCATGTCCAACCCCTTCACCCCCAACCAGCAGCCGATGCCTGGCAACGGTCAGTACCCGATCGGGCAGCAGTTTGGCGGCGGCTACGGTCAGTCTCAGGGCTACGGTCAGCAGGCCCAGCAGGGCTACTACCCTCAGGGCCAGTTCCCGGGAGCTCCCTACGGTGGAGCGCCGAAAAAGAAGAAGACTGGGCTCATTATCGGCATCATCGCAGCTGTCCTGGTCGTCGCCATCATCGTTGGCGTCGTGATCTGGGCGCTGCACAAGGACGATTCTGACTCCGACGCTGATTCGCCCACCATGCCGGGGGTGTCCTCTCAGGGCTCTGACCCTGCGGCGGGTACCAACCCGCTGCCGCCTGCGGGCACCAACCCCTCGCAGCCGCCTGCGGGCACCAATCCCTCGCAGCCGCCTGCGGGCACCAACCCCTCGCAGGGAGCGGTGCCAGGGAATGGGAACGGCGGGCAGGGTGACATGAAGGAACGAGTCCTCGCCTCCTGCAAGGAACAGATCGATAGCACGTGGTCGAACGCCAACATTTCGAACGAGAACTATACGGGGCCCGAGGTTCTCCCCAACGGAGAGAAGCACGTCTACACCGGCATCGTCACCGGAACGGATCCGACGACCAACAAGACCGGTCGTTGGTCGTTCGAATGCAAGGGATACTACATTAAGAGCATGAACGACTTCACTGCGTTGCTCACATACAAAGACGCCTAGACCATCATGATCACGAGCTGGCTCTTTCGACTCATTGTCCGCGAGACCGGCTGATCTTCACCTAGTCACTACCGGGAGCACCAATGTCAAACCCCTACAGCCCCAACCAGCAACCGGTTGGCGGAAACGGCCAGTACCCAGCCGGGCAACAGTACACCCAGCAGATGCCCGCCGCTGGCGGATATCCGCAGCAGGGTTACGCCCAGCAGCAGGGATACGGTCAGCAGCAGGGATACGGTCAGCAGCCGCAGCGGGGCTACTACCCTCAGGGTCAGTTCCAGGCCTCCCCGTACGGCGGGCAACCGGAGAAGAAGAAGACGGGCCTCATCATCGGCATCATCGCAGCCGTGGTGGTCGTGATCCTGGTCGCTGGCGTCGCAATCTGGGCACTGACCAAGGACGATTCCTCCAGCGACGGGGCATCAGCTTCGCCGAGCGCTCCGAGCACTGCAGCCCCCACGTCCGCTCCTTCCGCGGCCCCCAGCCCGTCGGCTCCTGTCGCTCCTGCCCCTGCACCGAGCCAGTCCTCGCCGCCCGTCGGCACGAAGCCCAGCCCTGCACCGACTCAGGGGACGGGTTCTTCCGGGAGCGTCAGCAGCGATGAGGAATACGGCGTAATGTCCGAATGCAAGTCGGCACTGTCGCAGACGGTCCAACAGGGCAAGCTTGCGAACTGGACGGTCACGCGTGACGGGGTGGATTCTAGCGGACGTCCCCAGTACCAGGCGAGCGGCCAGCTCAACGGCACTCTTCTCACGGGCAAGAGCGGCACCTTCAACTTCACGTGCACAGCGGTCTACCACCAGGACAAGGGCGTGTACGAGGCCTGGTCTTCTATCGACGCCTACTAAACCGTACAAACGACACGCGCGATGATCATCCACCCCGAGCTACTTCCTGGCAACCTCTACGCAGCGCGGCCCTGGTGGAAGAACGCCGTGCTTTACCAGGTCTATCCCCGTTCGTTCCAGGACACGAACGGGGATGGGATCGGGGACCTTGAGGGGATAATCCGGCGTCTCGACTATCTGGCCGGGCTCGGGGTCGATATCGTGTGGATATCGCCGATCTACCGCTCCCCTCAGGCGGACAACGGCTACGACATTTCGGACTACCGCGACATCGATCCGTTATTCGGCGATCTTGAGGCTTTCGATGCCCTCGTCTCGCGTGCCCACGACCTGGGTATGCGCATCGTCATGGACCTCGTTGTCAACCACACGTCGATCGAGCATCCCTGGTTCGTTGAATCGGCTTCGAGCGCCCGCTCGGCGCGCCGAGACTGGTACTACTGGCGGGATCCGCGCCCTGGTTTCACCCCTGGTGCTCCCGGAGCTGAGCCAACGAACTGGGAGTCGTTTTTCGGCGGTCCGGCGTGGGAGTACGACGCGTCCACGGGCCAGTACTACCTCCACCTTTTCGCACGCGAGCAACCCGACTTGAACTGGGAGAATCCGCAGGTTCGTGACGCCGTCTACGAGATGATGAACTGGTGGCTCGACCGGGGGGTCGATGGCTTCAGGGTCGACGCGATCGACGTCATTTCGAAGCAACCGGGTCTGCCCGATGGTGGACCGGTGCGCGCGCCGTTCGGAATCGGCCACGAGTGCTTCGCCGATGGCCCACGTCTCCACGAATTCCTGCAGGAGATGCACGAGCGGACGTTCGCCCACCATCCGGGGTCGTTTACGGTCGGCGAGGCCTCGAATGCGTCGCCGGAAACGGCACTACTGTTTTGCGATCCCGAGCGCCGTGAGTTCAACATGCTTATCCAGTTCGAGCACGTCAACATCGGCCTCGAAAACGGAAAGTTTTCGCCCCGCCACCTGGCACCGGGGGAACTGGCGGATGTTCTCACTCGCTGGCAGGACACGCTCGGGACGCGCGGATGGAACGCGCTGTACCTGGAGAACCACGACCAGCCGCGCTCGGTATCCCGTTTCGGGGATCCGTCGCGCTACTGGTACGAATCGGCGACCGCCTTGGCAACCGCCTATTTCCTCCAGCGCGGCACCCCCTTCATCTATCAGGGCCAGGAGATCGGCATGCTCGGCGGGGATTTTAAGACCGCAGCCGATTTCCGCGATGTCGAATCCGTGTCGTACATGGAACGCCTAGGGGCAGACGAGGTCCCCGAGGGGCTCGCCGCGATGTCGAGGGACAACGGCAGGACGCCGATGCAGTGGGACTCCTCCCCCGCTGCGGGCTTCTCTGAGACAGTCCCGTGGATTGACGTGCCCGCTTCAGCTGAGCAGATCAACGTCGCAGCGCAGGCGGACGATCCTCAGTCCATTCTGACGTACTACCGCGCGCTCATCAGCGCTCGCCACGTCATCCCCGCGCTGACCGATGGAACGTTCACGCGGATAGACGCGTCAGTGCCCGCACTCTTCGTCTATCGGCGCAGCGCCCCGGGTTCGAACGTCCTCGTGATGGTCAATATGTCCGGGGAACACCACACTCCCCTGTTCTCCTCCGAGGACGAGGCCGTGGCTTCTTTGCCGTGGCACCTCTACCTGGGCAATACGGACACGTCATTCGTCAAGACTGATGATGCCTTCGACCGCATACAGAGCGAACCCACGGTAACCACGCCAATGAGGCCGTGGGAGGCTCGCGTGTATCTCCTCAGCGACTAGACCGCCGACGGTTGTCCGACGCGGCGGTGGGGTCACTTCGAGCTGGCGCTGCGCCGTTTCCGCCGCCCGACCGTCACCGAACGATCGCCGGTCCTTTCTACGCAGGTATTGGTTTCGCATCGCCAACTCTCAGCATGCCGCCTCACGCATATTGAACACGCGGGTGGGAAGACCATGTCTTCCCACCCGCGCATGTCACGTGACGCCTAAGCTCGCGTCACTGGCTCGGGGCTGCGAGAGCCGCCGTCATCAGGTTCAGCGCTGACGACGCTTGACCGCGACGAGCGAACAACCCGCAAGGGCCACGATTCCAGCGAGGACTCCGACGTTCGCCGCGTCAGCACCGGTCTTGGCCAGGTGCGGGACCGGAGGCGTCGAAGGCGTCGGGGTCGGCGTGGGTGTCGGGGTCGGCGTGGGCGTCGGCGTGGGCGTCGGGGTCGGGGTCGGGGTCGGGGTGGGCGTCGGGGTCGGCACCAGCTTGTTGTTCAGAATGAGAGCAAAGAGGCGATCCTCGCTCAGCGTGAACGTAGCCTCTCGGTTGTTTGCCTTGAGCGTGACGCCCTGAGCGGTATCGAACACGCCGCTCTCGGCCTCGTTCCAGGTGATGCCGTCGGCGGAGGGCAGGTCGCCCTCAGAGACGGTCACCTCGGTGCCCAGCGGCAGGGCACCCGGGTAGCTGTAGCTCTTACCGGCCTTGACGGTCGCCTGGTAGGTCTTGTTGACCGACGGATCCGCGTCGTTCTTCAGCGTGATGTTCAGGGTGTACTCAAGATCCTTCGCATTGTCGGGCAGCTCGCCGTCAACCTTCTTCGTCACGGAGAAGGTCTGGTGCGCGAAAGCATCCGCGACCGCACCGAAACGCATCACCTTCGTGACGGGCAAAACCTTCTTGCCGGGCACGTTGAACTTCACGGTGTTGGAGAACTTACCGACGATGTCGGCAGCGCGCTTCGCACCCTCAACGCGAGTCGGGATCTCGACGATCGCCGACTGGTTCGCAGGAATCTCGGGGAAGGTGACGGTCAGCTTCTGGGGCGTACACTCAACCGTGGATGCAGCACCGAAGGCACCCTTCGAGGTGTCCTTGCTCAGGCGCTTACCCTCGGGCGTGGTCGGATCGACGACGACGAAGGTGTGCTTCTTGACGTAGTCCGTCACCGTGTCACAGTCGTAGCTCCAGATTTCACCGGCGGGAACCTCGTCAACGATCGACGCGCCCGTCACGGCCTTATCACCGGCCGGCAGAATCACGCGCCACATGATGGCCTTGTTCTCATCGCCATCCTCGCTGTCATTCAGGCCAATCCAGCCCTCCTTGACGGTGCGCGCTTCACCGGTGGGACGCACGACCATGTTGACCTTGCGCGAGACCACCTTGTTACCGACCTGTACCTCAAACTGCTCATTGGCGGGGCCGGTGTACTGAATCGCGGCGCTCGTCGTCACGGAGCCCGCCCACTCGGCCGCCGAGTCGGCATTCTCGTTGAAGACGACGGTGACGATACCATCGGTCCCCCAGGTGCCGCAGCCGACGACGACGCCGGTAGCGGAACGAACGTCAAAGGAACGCTCGGCGGTGGGGCGCAGGATCGGCTGCCCCGTGTTCGCCTCGGCAACGGTTGCGTCGTAGGTGAAGTAGTCGCCGGCCTTCACGGCACCGTTCGTCTTCCACGGCAGCTTGACGCCGATATCCCACAGGTTCGCGATTGTCTTCGCTTCCACGCCCTGGGGATTAACCAGCTGCAGGTTATCCCAGTCGAGATCAACCTTGTTGTTGACGTTCGTCGTGGGGGCCGGGCACGCAAGCGCCGTGGCAGACGCCATGCGGGTCGTCAACAGCTGCAAAGCACCAAAGAAGCTCAATACCAGAGCGAAAGCTACAAGAAGTGCGCTCAGGCGACTGCTCTTCAACGCAACCATAAAATACTCCTGTCGATGGGCATGAGACGGTGTCGCCTCAAGCACATAATTGTAGAGTAACGGAGAAATGGCGAGTAGCGAACGGCTTAGCGAAAAACTATTTCAATAAAATTTTCTTGTCAAACCAGTTTTATCTGCATATACATCACATGAATGACGCATCCGTAATTGCACCAAATTAATTTTCTGCACACTGGGTCAAACGTACTTGACCCGCAAAAACGCAGATTTCACATATTAATGTCGTTGATCACATTTTTGCGCGTCTTCACCCGTTTTCTTCTCACGCGACCACGAGCCGCTCGTCCTCATTCGACGCATCATCCACCACCGCATCACGGCGGAAAATACCTCCGACGAGCCACAATGGGCCACGGGAGCAACCGCGCACGCCTGGCTATGACGGCCAAGCCCTCTAAGCTTCTGCGCGTCATCAACAGCAGGATTGTCGCCCAGTCATCTTTTGACAGGACTTTTGTCCATACTGGTTCCAGCACCTCCTTCTCCACACAAATAGTCCACTACTCAGGAGGCACCTACAAAGAAGTGGGCGGGATGAGCATTGCTCATCCCGCCCACTGCGCTCCCTCAGGCGCTCACGCACCTCAGGGCCGCGTCGTCATCAGTGGCTACGGCGCTTCGCGGCCACAAGAGACAGACCTGCGATCGCGACGATTGCAGCCAGGACACCCAGGCCGGCCGCATCGGTACCGGTCTTCGCCAGCTGCGGAGCGGGCGAAGGCGTTGCCGAGGGAGTCGGAGCAGGAGTGGAGGGCGTGGCCGACGGGGTCGGGGTCGGAGCCACAACGTTGGTCAAGGTCAGCGAGTAGACCTGATCATCGCTCAGCGTGAAGGTAGCCTCGCGGTTGTCCGCAGACAGGGTCACGCCGTCTGCAGTCTGGAAGACGCGGCTCTTAGCATCGTTCCAGGTGATACCCACACCGGCGGGCAGATCGCCCTCCGACACCGTCACGACGGTACCCAGGGGCAGAGACGTGGGGTAGGTGTAGGTCTCACCAGCCTTGACGGACGCCTCGAAGGTCTTGTTCACCGAGGGGTCCGCGTCATTCTTGAGCGTGATCGTCAGCGGGTACTCGAGGTCCTGAGCGGACTCGGGCAGGTCGCCCTCGACCTTCTTGGTCACGGAGAAGGTCTGGTGGGCGTACGCGTCGGCGGATGCACCGTAGTAGAGGGTCTTCGTGATGGGCTCGGTAACCTTCATACCGGCAACATTGAAGTTGACGGTGTTGGAGAAGACACCCACGACGTCTCCAGCACGCTTCGCGCCCTCAACGCGAGCGGGCAACAGGATGATGGCGGTCTGGTTCGCGGGAATCTCGGCAAGCGTGACGGTCACCTTGGTGGAGGTGCACTCGACCTGCGCGGCAGCGCCAAAGGCCCCCCTCGAGGTGTCATTATCCTGACGGAGGCCCTCGGAGCTGGTCGGGTCGGTCACCAGGTAGGTGTGGTTCTTCGTGTACTCGTTGACGACGTTGCAGTTAAAGCTCCAGTTGGAGCCCGCGGGGACCTCGTCGACGATCGACGCGCCGGTCACGGCCCTGTCGCCTGCGGGGAAGACAACGCGCCACATGATGGCTTTGTTCTCATCGCCATCTTCGTTCTCACCGAGGGTCAGCCAGCCGTCCTTCTGGTAGCGAGGAACACCGGGGGTGCGGCGCAGCATGTCGATTTCGCGATTGACCTTCTTGCCCAGCTTGACCGTGTACTTCTCACCGCCGGGACCGGTGTAGCGGGTCAGACCGTTGGTCGACACATGGCCATACCACTGCGCGGCGGACTCGACCTTCTCGTTGAAGACGACGGTCACCATGCCGTCAGCAGCCCAGGTGCCGCAACCAACGACGACACCGTTGTTGGAGACGACCTCAAACTTCCGGGCAACGTTCGGGCGCAGGACGCTCTCCCCCGTCGCAACGTTGACGATCGAGGCGTCGTAGGTGAAGTAGTCGCCGGCCTTTACGCGGCCGTCGGTCTTCCACGGCAGCTTAATGCCGAGGTCCCACCAGTCGCCCACAGCCGTGGTCTCACGACCGGAGTGGTCGACGAGCTGAGCGTTGTCCCAATCCAAGGTGACCTTGTTGCTCACATTCGTGGTCGGCTCGGGGCAGCTCAGGGGGGCCGCAGACGCAGGGGCCTGAGCGCCGACAAACTGCGCTAGGCCGAAGAAACTCAAAACCAATGCGAAAGTCGCAAGAAGAACACCGAAGTGACGGCGCTTCAGGACAACCATAGAAAACTCCTGTCAACGGGATGTGCGACGGCGTCGCCGCATACCGCATCAGTCTATGCCAATCACCTGCAATTTGGTCAAGAATCAGAACGATTAGTTCCTCAGACACCACAACTAACACGAGCGACAAAAGCAAAGGTCCCTAATTTGTAGGACTAATTTATAAACTGACAAAATTTGCTATCCGGGCGTGTCGTCCAAAGAGCGAACAATAGCCGCACACATCCGACAAACTCACCAGTCGTTCAGGAAATGGGAGGGCGAAACGGAGACCCAGCACAGATCGACCTTCTTCCCATCGCCACGCGACACAACCGCCGTCAACAGGATACGGACGAAAAAGGGGACTATAGGTCACGAACGTGGTGCTTAAGTTCCGGGTTTAGGTTGGGATTGCGGGCGAAAGTCGCTGTTATTTAGGTTCGGGCGGTTAATCGCGCAGCTTCCTTGACTTTCTGGGGTGATCGTGTAGTGGGTGAGAACACGATCGAATCGTGCTCGGCGTTGCCCGGTGTGCGCTGTGCCGATGAAGAAGAATGGACACACCGCGGCGGGCGCTCAACGGTGGAAATGCACCTCGTGCGCCCTGTCAACCACATGTCCATCAGGGCGTGCGCGCCGACACGAACAAGCCGATGAGCTGGCAGACTTCATCGCGTGGGCGACGTCTCGGCACACCCAAGACGAACAGGAAGGCTCAGCGCGCGCTTTCCGGCGTCGTACCTGTTGGTGCTGGCAGGTGCCGGTACCTCACCCGCCCGTCACCGGGCAGGGTCCACGATCAGATCTTCATTGACGGCATACACCTGTCGGGCGGATGGGTGCTGCTGATCGCCCGAGACCGCGAGCATGTGCTGGAGTGGCAGTGGGCGGCCAACGAATCCGCGCAGGCCTACACGGCCCCTACTTGAACGCCTCGCTCCTGCCGATGTGGTCACCACCGACGGTGCTGCAGGCGCCTTGGCGGCTATCGCGCACCCTATGGCCCTCCACGCGCGTGCAACGCTGCCTGGTCCACGTTCATCGTGACATCATCCGCGACCCTAACCATGCATCCCAGAACCGAACCCGCACGGGCGTTGCTGGCCTTGTCACGACGCTTGACGAGCATCACCAGCGTCGACCAAGCCAGCGCGTGGTTGACGATGCTCCACGACTTTGGGCACACCTTCCGAGAATGGATGTCACAGCGCACCTTCGCCGCTCAAGACCCCTGCATGGGCGTCAAAAACCGGTAAAACCTGGTGGTACACGCATGAACGCACGCGCCGCGCCTACCGACGCTTGGCACGACTGGCACGCCAAGGGTGCTGTTCACCTACCTGACCAACCCCGACGGCACACCAACCGACCCGCCGGCCTGCGCCACCACCAACCACGTCGAATCCATCAACGCTGTCGTGCGTGAACTCCTCCACGCTCACCGCGGTGCCAGTGCCTACCACCAAGCCGTCATCGCCGAATGGAACCTCCTCCTGCGCACCCCACAACCCCGACCCCCACCGAAGTCCTGACCCAATGGGAACACGACGGGCGCCCACACCCCGCCGGATCCCCACACCAAAACACCCCAACCACACCGATCAGAAACGCCACGGAATCCCGGAAGGAACCCCCACCCCAGAAGAAGGACTCTGGCCACGCAAAGGCTGGGCCGGACGCGCCCACTAGACCCACGACACGCCGTCTAAAGCACCACGTTTGCGCCTATAGCCCGAAAAAGGGTTAAGGGTCAAAAAGTGTGTCCGGAATCGCGGATTTTCACGGATTGACCTGTAGGTTTCCGGAAAGTATATGCTCCGGAAGCATATATCTAGCCCCCGACGGGAAATCCTCGGTGTGGCAGCCGTGATGTGCTATGCGCGGCGTGGTGTGGTGTCGCAATGTCGAAGAACCAACCACGCTGCCACTGCGGCGGTGAAATGAAACGCAACGGCACCACCAGCAAAGGCACCACCAGATGGCGCTGCAAACAATGCGGCGCCTCCAGCGTCAAACGTCGAAACGACATCACCAACGCGGCAGTGTTCACCCAGTTCATCGAGCATTGCACCACCGCAATATCACTCGACGACCTAGCCAAACGAAACGGTGTTAGCCGCGCCACCATGAAGCGGCGCTTCAAGTGGTGCTGGCTCGTTGATGTGCCTGACCCCACCGCCGGCCACCACAAGCGGATCTACGACCAGGTATTTCTCGATGGCACCTACACCGCCGGTGGCTGCCTGATCGTCGCGGCGACCATCGACCACGTGATCGCCTGGCACTGGTGCAAACACGAAACCACCCGCGACTACCAACTGCTGCTTGAACGCATCGAAGCCCCACTCATCGCCGTCATCGACGGCGGCAAAACGCATACAGCGCAATCAAAAAGTGCTGGCCGACTACGAAAATTCAACGCTGCCTCGTCCACGCCCAACGCGTGGTCCGCCGCTACACCACCACCAACCCACGCACCGATGCCGGGCGCACCATCTACCGACTTGCGCTGAAACGGACCCGGATCACCACACTGGATGAAGCCGCCGCGTGGGGTGTGCAACTGCACGAGTTTTCAACGATCTACCGGGAATGGATGAACGAGAAAACCATGATCAAAGACCCCAAAACAGGTGCATGGACCCGCGTGTGGACCCACCACAACGTGCGCAAGGCCTACAACAGCCTCAACCATCTTTGGCGGTCCGAGATGCTGTTTGTCTACCTCAACCCGCCAGCAGGAGTCCTTGCGCCCGAGCGGATCAAATCCACCACCAACAGCTTAGAAGGCGGCATCAACGCCCAGCTCAAACTGCTCGCCAGAACCCACCGCGGCAGATCAGGCGAACGACAACGCCGCATGCTGGATTGGTGGCTCTACTTAAAAACGGAACTGCCTGACGATCCAGTACGAATCGCCAGGCAGTCCGACTGGGGCCAGGGCCAACTCGCCAAAGTATCCACCCTGACCCAAACCGAGAACCAAGCCGACCACGAAACAGGACGCCCAGCCCTCTACGACAACGCTATCGACACCGACTACACCCACTCAATCGGCATTCAAAAAGGCCAAATCTAACCCCCGCGACACGCCGAGCCAGACACACATTTTGACCCTTAACCCCCGAAAAAGGCTCCCGCCGACATTCGACGAGAGCGTGACAAACAAAAAGCCGGATCAACAGATCCGACTTGCTGGTGGGCGATACTGGGATCGAACCAGTGACCTCTTCCGTGTGAAGGAAGCGCGCTACCCCTGCGCCAATCGCCCGAGGTGGGTACGGGATTCGAACCCGTGTATACGGCTTTGCAGGCCGCTGCCTCGCCTCTCGGCCAACCCACCACACCCAATGGGATCGAGTGGATTCCCGATTGAGAGCGGATGACGGGACTCGAACCCGCGACCCTCACCTTGGCAAGGTGATGCTCTACCAACTGAGCCACATCCGCGTGAACCGCTTGTGCGGCCGGGCTATAGCCCGTCAACCCTGTTACCAGGATGACCGTGGGCGATACTGGGATCGAACCAGTGACCTCTTCCGTGTCAGGGAAGCGCGCTCCCGCTGCGCCAATCGCCCGAGCGGATGACGGGACTCGAACCCGCGACCCTCACCTTGGCAAGGTGATGCTCTACCAACTGAGCCACATCCGCGTTTCTCAGAACGCCAACCGTTCTTCGCAACGGGTAAAACCTTAACAGAACATCTGGCCAGAACGCAAAACCAAACCCCCGTTATCCAAGTCACACGCCTATTTTCGGGCAGATTGTCTCCCACCGCCGCTCATTCGTGCGACGCTTGTTCGTATGGAAACGCGACCTGGCAAGGCCTACCCCCTGGGTGCCACCTTTGACGGAACCGGAACGAACTTCGCGATCTACTCGTCGGTCGCAACGTCTGTGACGCTATGCCTCCTGGACGACGACCTCAACGAAATGCGCATCCCCATGACGGAGGTCGATGCCTACGTGTGGCACGTCTACGTCCCCCAGGTGCGCGCCGGCCAACGCTACGGCTACCGCATCGACGGACCCTGGGACCCCCAGAACGGTCTGCGTTGCGACCCTTCGAAGCTCCTCCTCGACCCGTACGCGAAGGCGATCGAGGGGCAGCTGACGGATTCGCTCGACCTTCTCTCCTATCAGGTGGACGATCCCCTGACCCTAAAGGGCGGCGACTCTGCCGATGCGACGATGCACTCCGTCGTGGTCAACCCCTTCTTCGACTGGGAGGGGGATCGCAGCCCGGGACACGACTACTCTGAGTCGATCATCTACGAGGCCCACATCAAGGGCATGACGATGCGCCACCCGGACATCCCGGAGGAGCTGCGCGGCACCTACGCAGGCATGGCGCACCCCGCGATCATCGAGCACCTGACGAAGCTGGGGATCACCACGGTCGAACTCATGCCGATCCAGCAGTTCACGAACGACACGACGCTGCAGGCCAAGGGATTGTCGAACTACTGGGGCTACAACACGATCGGCTACTTCGCCCCGCACAACGGTTACGCGGCCACGAAGTATCCCGGCGCGCAGGTCTCCGAGTTCAAGGCGATGGTGAAGGCCCTGCACGCGGCCAACATCGAGGTCATCCTCGACGTCGTCTACAACCACACGGCAGAGGGCAACCACATGGGGCTCACCCTCTCGTTCCGCGGCATCGACAATCCCTCCTACTACCGCCTCGTCGACGGGGATCGTCAGCACTACTTCGACACGACGGGCACGGGCAACTCCCTCCTCATGAGCTCTCCTCAGGTCCTCCAGCTCATCATGGACTCGCTGCGCTACTGGGTCACGGAGATGCACGTGGACGGTTTCCGCTTCGACCTGGCCTCCACTCTGGCCCGCCAGTTCGCCGAGGTCGACCGGCTGTCCGCATTCTTCGACCTCATCCACCAGGACCCCGTGGTCTCGCAGGTCAAGCTCATCGCGGAGCCGTGGGACGTGGGTGCGGACGGCTACCAGGTTGGCGGCTTCCCTCCCCTGTGGTCCGAGTGGAACGGCAGGTACCGCGATACGGTGCGCGACTTCTGGCGCGGCGAGTTCTCTTCTCTCCCCGACTTCGCCTCCCGCCTGGCTGGCTCCTCGGACCTCTATGGGACGACGGGCCGCAAGCCCATGGCGTCCATCAACTTTATCGTCGCCCACGATGGCTTCACGCTGCGCGACCTCGTGTCTTACAACGAGAAGCACAACGAGGCGAACCTCGAGGGCGGCGCGGATGGCGCGAACGACAACCGTTCGTGGAACTGCGGCATTGAGGGCGACACGGATGACGAGGAGATCATCGAGTTGCGCTACCGCCAGCAGCGCAATTTCCTGACGACCCTCATATTCTCCCAGGGTGTGCCGATGATCGCCCACGGCGACGAGCTGGGCCGCACCCAGCGAGGCAACAACAACGCGTACTGCCAGGACAACGAGCTCTCGTGGATCAACTGGGATCTGGATGAGCACGACTACAAGCTCCTGCGTTTCACCCGCCACCTCATTCACCTGCGCCGCGATCACCCGGTGATGCGCCGCCGGCGTTTCCTGGAGGGACCCGCACAGCGCGGCGGCGAGTCCGAACTGGGCGAGATCGAGTGGTTCACGCCGGCGGGCACGCACATGATGGAGGAGGAATGGAACCAGCCGTGGGCGCGCTCGACGATGGTCTTCTACAACGGCGATGCCATCCGCGAACCCGACGCAAACGGACGCCGCATCCTCGACGATGACTTCCTGCTGCTGCTCAACGCCGCTCCGGAGGCGGTCGACTTCACGCTCCCGGACGCGAATTATGGGCACATCTGGCACACCGTCGTCGACACGGCTGGTGACGATGATCGCGCCGAGTACCACTCAGGCGACATCGTGCACGTTGGACCGCGCACCTCGTTCATCCTGCGCAACCCGCGCGGCCTGTAGTCCCCGGAGCGACATCGACCGTGACGAGGCACGCATACCCGCTACTTATCGACATGGGGGTGGGCGGCGCGTCTGGCCCAAAAGGCGCATGGACACCCGTACGATTTGATTTGTGAATGAAAACGCGGTGCCCGAGGAGTTTATGCGGGCTCTGCTGTCCCTGCGACAGGCGGACCACCTGCCGCACATACTCCTCGAGGAGGTTCCCCCACCTCGTCGTTTGGCACCCTTCACGGCGGCGCTCGCGATGCGGACCACGGACGAGGACGAGGCCGGACAGCCCCTGTCGACTGGTCGCATGGTCATCCTCCACGACCCCGTGGAGCAGATCGGCTGGAACGGCACGTTCCGAGTCGTCTGTCAGCTGCGCGCGCAGGTTGATGCCGAGATGATCGGCGACCCGCTGCTGTCGGAGGGCGTGTGGGGCTGGATGCTCGATTGCCTGGAGATTGCAGGAGCCGGATTCCACGACATCACGGGCACGGTGACGCGCGAAATGAGCGAGGCCTTCGGTGGACTTGAACTGCGAGGATCGTCTCTGTTCGTCGATGTGCGTGCCTCGTGGACGCCCAACAGTGAGTATCTTGGTGAGCATCTGTCCGGCTGGGCGGATGTCATGCGTCGGACGGCAGGGATTGTTCCCACCCGTCACCTTGAAGGAGTCTGAGTGCTGGTCAACAATGGCGGCGGTTTGCCGCAGGGCGACACGGATAATCCGGAGCTCATTGCGCAACCGCGTGGGGGGGACCCCGTCCGTCATTGATACCCAAAAAGAACTCGAGGCTGCGGCTCGCGCGCTGAGCGCTGGTTCGAGCCCAATCGCGCTGGATGTCGAGCGCGCTCAGGGCTTCCGCTACGGCTCCGATCCTTACCTCGTGCAGATTCGCCGCGAGGACGTCGGCACGTTCCTCATCGACACGCACGCACTGCCGGACCTGTCCGTGCTGCAGCCGGGTGTGGAGGACGTGTGGCTGCTGCACGATTGTTTGCAGGACCTGCCGAACCTGCGCCAGGTTGGACTGCGTCCCTCCGCCCTGTTCGACACCGAAATCGCGGCACGTCTCATCGGCCTGGAGCGTTTCGGGCTGGCGGCCGTCGCCGAGCAGGTGCTTGGCCTGGGCCTCGTCAAGGATCACCAGGCGTCGGATTGGTCGGTGCGTCCCCTGCCGAAGGAGTGGCTGCGCTACGCCGCCCTCGACGTTGAACTGCTGACGGAGCTCTACTACCGCCTCTCTAAGCGGCTCGATGAGATGGGTCGTTGGGAGTGGGCGCAGCAGGAGTTCGCCTACGCCCTGTCGGTGCCTGCTCCTGGCCCAAAGCCCGATCGCTGGCGTTCCGTGCCCGGCGCGGGCAAGATCCGAACTCGTCGCGGCCTCGCGGTCTTGAAGGCCCTGTGGGAGACGCGCGAGTCGATCGCCCAGCGCATCGACTGAGCCCCGGTCGCCTCGTGCGTAACGTCGCCCTCGTGCGCGCGGCCTCGAATCCTCCGCGCAACAAGCGCGCACTCATGAGCATCAGCGAGTTCCGCTCCCCCGTTGCCCGCCAGTACGAGGACGAATGGATGCGCGCCCTCGCCAGCGTGGCTGCCATGACGGAGGACGAGCTGCCTCCCAAGCGCAAGCCCATGCAGCCGGGTTCGATCCCGGAACCGCGCCATTGGAATCGCATTGACGAGGCCTCGGCGACGCGCCTGGGAACGGTGCGTCACGCGGTCGCTTCGGTCGCGTCGAATCTCGGGCTGGTGCCTGAGGTGGTGCTCGCCGCCCAGGTGCAGCGCTACCTCGCGTGGGCTCCCCTGGATCCGTCGCGCCCGTCGGGCGACGAGGTCGAGGAGCGCATGGTTAATCGCGGCGCGCGTGACTGGCAGATCGACCTGACGCTCGACCCGATTTGCGACGCTCTCGGCGTCTAATTCGGACGCTTTAGCGTTTCCCGACTCGCTCGACGAGCTCTCGGGCCGCGCGTTCGATGCCACCGGCGTCGAAGCCGAACTGGGCGATCATCTCGCCGCGATCGCCGTGCTCGGGGAATATCTGCGGCACGCCCAGGCAGCGCACGGGCACGCCCGCTTCCGCGACCGAGTCACGCAGCGACCAGCCGAAACCGCCCTGAACGATGCCGTCCTCGACGCTCACGACGCAGTCGTAGTCCCGAGCCAGCGTCGCCAGCTCCGGGCAGATGGGAATCATCCACTGCGGGTCCGCGACCGTGACGCTCACGCCGTCGGCCGACAGGCGGCGCGCGGCCTCAATTGCGTCGGGCGCGCATGCGCCGGTGCCCACGATGAGCACCCGAGCGGACGAGCCATCCACTGCCTCGTCAAACAGAATGTCCACTCCCCCGACACTGCGCAGCGCCGGCATGGGCTCGGGCAGCGACCCCTTTCGGTATCGGATGACGGTGGGAGCGTCATCGACGTCGAGCGCCTCGCGAAGGCGCGCGCGCAGCGTCTCCTCGTCACGGGGTGCCGCCAGGCGCAGGCCCGGGATCAACGAGCACATCGAGATATCCCACACGCCGTTATGCGAAGCACCGTCCGCGCCCGTCACGCCCGCGCGGTCCAACACGAAGGTCACGCCCGCGCGGTGGAGGGCAACGTCCATGAGAAGCTGGTCGAAGCCACGGTTCAAGAAGGTCGCGTAGAGAGCCACGACGGGGTGCGCGCCCTTGTAGGCCATGCCGGCGGCGGAGGCGACGGCCTCGGCCTCGGCGATACCGACGTCGATCACGCGCCCCGGGTAGGCCTCGTGCATGGGGCCAAGGCCCACGGGACGCATCATCGCGGCGGTAATGCCGACGACGTCATCGCGCGTGGCGGCCTGAGAGCAGATTTCGTCGGCGAAGACACCCGTCCACCCGAAGCGCTCGGGGGCCACCGGGAGCCCGGTCTCAGGGTGAATCGGGCCGACCGCGTGGAAGCGGTCAGCGATGTCTTCCTCGGCCGGCGTATAGCCGCGGCCCTTTTCGGTGATCATGTGGACGAGGACCGGCTCGTCAAGGGACCGGCCGCGGCGCAGAGCGGTCTCAACCGCCGCGATGTCGTGGCCATTCACAGGGCCGATGTATTTCAGACCCAGGTCCTCGAACATGACCTGGGGCATCAACGCGTCCTTGATGCCAGACTTCAGGCCGTGCAGCGCGTCGTAGGCCGCACGTCCCGGCGCGCCGTGGCTGAGCAGATGCTGCTTGCCCCACGCCAGGGCCTTCTCATATCGGGCGGAAGTGCGCAGCGCATCCAGGTGAGCCGCGAGGCCGCCGATCGTCGGCGCATAGGAACGACCATTGTCGTTGACGATAATCATGATGCGGCGGTTCTTCGCCGTCGCGATGTTATTGAGTGCCTCCCACGCGAGGCCGCCCGTCAGCGCGCCGTCACCGATAACACCCACGGTCCACGTGCGATCCCCCCTGGCGATGCTTCTCGCGCGAAATACCATCCACCCACGCGATCGACGCCGACGCGTGCGATGACTCGACAACGTCATGCTCGGATTCACTGCGCGACGGGTAACCGGACAGGCCTCCCGGGCATCGCAGCGACGAGAAATCCTGACGTCCGGTGAGGAGCTTATGCACGTACGCCTGGTGGCCCGTATCAAAAATAATCGTGTCCTGGGGGGAGCGGAACACCCTGTGCAGGCCGATCGTCAGCTCGACAACACCCAGGTTCGGACCCAGGTGCCCGCCCGTACGCGACACGTTGTCAATGAGGAACGCGCGAATTTCCGCCGCCAATTCGTCCAGCTGCTCACGTTCCAGGCGACGCAGCTCCCGCGGTGCGCTGCAGCGCGACAGCAGGTCGAATGACTCTCGTGTTCCAGACATGAGAACCAGTGTAGTTGCCCAAGCGTCTCATCTACAGATCAAAGTGCATGTCAGGCACGTTCGACCCGCGCAGGCGACAAGCGCGCGCACTAAGATAGGTGGTGTTGGCTCGCCGTACCGCTTAAGGAGGCACTATGTCCGTCACCGTCGCACCCCACGGCCTGTGGAAGTCCCCCATTTCGGGTGATTCTTTCACTGCCCGTTCGGTCACGCTCTCCCAGGTTCGCGTCGACGGACCCGACACCTACTGGGTGGAGGGGCATCCGCGCCAGGGCGGACGCGGGACGCTGCTGCGCCGTCGCGGTACGGGGGGAAACGGGCGAGGTTCTGCCTCTCATCGATGGTTCCCGCCTGCCCGATGTCGGCACGCGCGTGCACGAGTACGGCGGCAAGGCATACGCCGTTCACCACGGCGTCATCGTGTTCTCCGATCAGACCGACGGCCGTGTCTACGCCTTTGATACGGCCGATCCGCGCCGCGCCGTGCGTCCCCTGACGACTCTGTCGAAGGTCCGCTACGGCGACTTCTGGATCGCCGACGTGCGCGAGCTCGTGTACGCGGTGGCCGAGGACCACTCCGCCCCGGGCGAGCCCGTCAACAAGATCGTCGCGATTCCTCTCGATGGCTCTGCCGCCCGCGACGACAGCGCGATTATCACGGTGTTCGAGGGCACCGACTTTGCTCAGGCGCCGACGGTCTCCCCCGACGGCACCAAGATCGCCTGGATCACGTGGAACCACCCGAACATGCCGTGGACGTACTCGCAGTTGCGCGTCGCGTCCCTGACCTTCGAGGGCGCCATCGATCAGGAGGTCGTCCTGGTGGATCGCCCAGGCGTGTGCGTCTACGAGCCTCGCTGGACTCTCGACGGCGATCTCATCCACGTGGATGACTCCTCTGGCTGGGCAAACCTGTACCGCACCCAGGGATTCGTGTGGCAGGAGGGCGAGGACCCGAACGCATGGGTCTCGCGTCTGCGCACTCGCGCGCTGCACCCGGGGCCCCGCGCGTTCTCGCACCCGCACTGGCAGCTTGGCCTGCACTCCTACGACAACTACGACAACGACTACCTCGTGTGCTCGTGGGCCGAGGACCAGGTCTGGCACATCGGCACCGTGCGCATCGACAACGGCATGGCCGAGGAGTGGGCGACCGGCTGGTGGCCCATCGGTAACGTCGCCGCTGCGGATGGCCGCGTCGTCTTCCTCGCGGATTCTGCGACGCACGCTCCTGCGATCATCGAGGTGTCACGCGGCAAGACCAAGGTGCTGCGTCCCTCGTCTGAGGCTGAAGTGCCCACCGCCCTCGTCTCCACGGCCGAAATGCTCACCTGGAAGACCTCGGACGGCGAGGAGGCGCACGGCTTCCTACTACGCGCCCGTGAACCCCGAGTTCGCCGCCCCAGAGGGCGAGCTGCCCCCGCTCATCGTCAACGTGCACGGTGGACCGACCGAAGCAGCCCGACCCGGCCTGCAGGTTCCGTTCCAGTACTGGACCAGCCGCGGCTTTGCCGTCCTTGATGTGAACTTCCGCGGGTCAACGTCCTTCGGTCGTCCCTACCGTGAGCGCATCAACGGCAACTGGGGTGTCATGGACGTTCAGGACTGCGTCGACGGCGCTCAGTACCTCATCGATCTGGGCCGCGTCGATCCCCAGCGAATCGCGATCCGGGGACGTTCCTCCGGTGGTTTCACCGTGCTCAACGCGCTTGCGTCCTCCGATGTGTTTACCGCCGGCGCATCTTTCTCGGGCATCGCCGACCTGGTGAAGCTGAAGGAAACCAGCCACAAGTTTGAGTCGCACTACGACGGAATCCTTCTTGGCACCGACGACACCTCCGACCCGGTGTGGGCGCAGCGCTCGCCTATCAACCGTGTTGGTGAGATTAAGGCACCGCTGATGCTCCTGCAGGGCACCGACGACCCGGTCGTTCCCGCCTCGCAGGCCCAGGAGATGTACGAGGCACTGCGCGCCAATGGTAACGCGGTCGCTCTCAAGCTCTACCAGGGAGAGGGACACCGCTTCCGCTCGGCCATCAACATCAAGGATGCATGGCAGTCAGAGCTGGCCTTCTACAGGACCGTCTGGGGCATCGCCACTGACGCCCCCATTCACGTGGAGATCGCAAACCTGTGACACCCCTGAGTCAGTTCCCGCAGTCAGGGGAACCGGCTGCGGGAACTCGCTTGCGCGTCGGCCATACGGTCGCCGCGCATCGTTCCCTGCTCGGCGTAGCCGCTGCCCTCGTTGGCGCGGTCGTTGGCGCGGCAGCAGTCGTCTTCAACCTGGCGATTCGCGCGTGGACGTGGGTGTCCACCGGCTTCGACGAGTACACGACCCACATCGGCCAGTCGCACGGCGTGTGGGGGTGGGCGCCGTGGCTGTTCCTGCTGCTCTCCCCCGCGATCGCCGGCCTGTTGTACGGGCCGCTCATCCAGCGCTTTGCACCCTCGGCAAAGGGCCACGGTATCCCCGAGGTGATGCTCGCGGTACGCCGGAAGGGTGGGCGTATCCCGGGGCGCGTCGCCATCGTCAAAATCGTTGCCTCGGCTCTGACCATCGGCTCGGGCGGGTCAGCGGGACGCGAGGGCCCGATCGTGCAGGTGGGCGCGTCGCTGGGGTCCACCATCGCGTCGTGGCTGCACATGCCCGTCTCCCGTGTGGTCCTGTTGGCCTCGTGCGGGTCGGCGGCCGGCATCGCGGCCACGTTCCACGCTCCCCCTCGCGGGCGCGGTGTTCGCCCTCGAGGTGATCCTCGTCGAGTTTACGGCCGAGACCTTCGGCTTTGTCGTGCTCTCCGCCGTGACCTCCTCGATGGTCGCGCGCATTCTGCAGGGCGACGAGATGGTCGTGCGCGTCGCCGACAACCTAACGTTCACGTCGATGTCGGACATCTGGTGGGTGGCGCTCCTCGGCCTCGTCGCAGGCCTGTGCGGCCTCGGTTTCTCCAAGCTCCTGTATGCCTCGGAGGACGCGATCGACTGGCTGTGGGCGCGCACCCGCCTGCCGGAGTGGGCGCGTCCGGGCGTGCTCGGCCTCGCTCTCGGCGCGGCTCTCGTTGCTTTCCCGTACATGTACGGCTCGGGTTATCCCCTTGAGGAGGAGGCGATCGCCGGGAACTTCTCGATTGCCTTCCTGCTCGCCCTCATGCTGGGCCGCGCAGTATTCACGTCGTTCACCATCGGTATGGGCGGTTCGGGCGGCGTCTTCGCGCCCACGCTGTTTATCGGCGCGATGGCGGGCGCTGCCTTCGGAGACCTCGTCTCTCCCCTGTCGGATTCTCCCGTCGGCGTCTTCGCCGTCGTGGGAATGGGTGCGGCCTTCGCGGGTGCCGCGCGTGCCCCCATGACGGCGGTCCTCATCATCGTGGAGATGACCGGCCAGTTCTCGCTGATCCTGCCGATGATGCTCGCGGTTGTGATTGCGACGGGTGCCTCGCGTTTCCTGACCCGCGCGACGATCTACACGGAGAAGCTGCGCCGGCGCGGCGACGTGCTCGACGACCCGGTCGAGGGCACGCTGCTCGGCACTCGCGCGGCCTCCGAGTGGATGACGGAGGCTCCCGAGACGCTCTCGTGCCAGGCGAGCACGGCATCGGCGATCGCCACCCTGCGTCGCACGAAGGAGACGGTGCTGCCCGTCGTGAATGAGGAGCGTCGCTTCGTCGGCCTCGTCTCGTCGCTGCGTCTGGCCGAGCTCACGCAGGAGGACGGATCGCTCGACGCTCCCCTGTCGGATTTGCCTCTCATCGACGAGGCCGTGGCAGCCTCCGCTCCCCCGTCCGAAGTCCTCGGGGCGCTGCGGCGCACGGGCCTGCAGGCACTTCCCGTCGTGGATAAGGATCGACGAGTCGTCGGCTGGGTGTCCGAGCGCGACCTGGTGGATCGCATGTACCGCGATCAGCGCCGCGCGATCGAGGCCCGCACGCAGACGTCGTGGGGCTCGCGCATGCAGGAGCGCAGGAGGAGCCGCTAGCGGCGAAGGACCGAGACCATCTCCACGTGGTGGGTGTGCGGGAAGAGGTCCCACGCCTGCAGTGATTCGAGCTCGTATCCGGCCTCGGTGAGGGCACGCAAGTCGCGTGCGCCCGCCGCCGGGTCGCAGGACACCAGGACGACGCGAGGGGCACCCGTGGCGGCGATGGCCTCGCACACCTCGGCCCCCGCACCGGCGCGCGGCGGGTCAGCCACGACGACGTCCGGCACGGCACCCAGCTGGCCCGACAGGTCAACGACGTCCTCGCGATCAACGTTTCCGGCGAACGCGTCCACCCAGTCGAAGGCTGCGAGGTTCTCGCCCGCGTCACGCACGGCGCCCTCATCCCCCTCGAGCGTCACGACGCGCCCCGACTCGCCGACGGCGCGGGCAATCGGCACGGAGAACAGGCCCGCGCCCGAGTACAGCTCCATAACCGCGCGACCGGTGCCGGCCTCGTGCGCACCAAAAGCCGCAGCCAGCACAGCGTTCGCGAGCACCTCGGCACCGCGCACGTGCGTCTGCCAGAAACCGGAGGGGCGCACGTAGTACGACTCCACCCCGGGGCCGACGGGCACGTTCCAGCGCAGCACATCGGCGTCGATACGCACGCCGTCGGCGGCGTACGTGTCGTCACCGATCAGGACGACGGGACCACCGCCGGAGGGGCCACCGCGCGCACGCGCTCGCCAGGCTTCCACAGGCGACGCCACGGCGTGTCCTCATCGAACAGTCCGAGCTCGCGGATCGCGAGCACGGCCAGCGGCATGTCGTCGAGTGCGATCACGCGGCGTCCGCGGAACTCGTGCATGCCGGCGCGGCCATCCGCGTCGATGACGACGTCAATGCGAGAGCGGCGACCGGTCAGCGGATCGCCCGGGTCCTCGTCGCCCGGCGCGGGAGCGACACGCACTCCCCCGAGGGCGTCCACGGCCTCGGCCAGGGCCTCGCCGCCCACGCGGCGCAGCTGCCCGGCGATGACGCGGGACTTCCAGTCGCGCTGAGCGGCCGGGGTCAGGTGCGCGAGCTCGCCGCCACCGACGCCGCCCGGACCGGCCTGGGGCCACACGGACTCGACGCGGTCGTCCGAGGGCTCAACGACCTCGATGGCATCCGCCCACGCGAGCTTCTTCTGCACAGCGGTCACGCGCGCACGGACAATCTCACCGGGTGCAGCGTGGCGCACGAAGACGACACGCCCACTCTCGTCGCGCGCAACGCACGCGCCGCCGTGGGCAGGGGCTCACCAACCGTCAGCTGGAGTATCTCACCGATCCCCTCCCGGGGCTGCGTGGGCGCAGGACGGCGGCGCGTGGAGGGACGCCGCCGGGAGGGGCGGAGGCTCATGCGTTCTCCTCGGAGGTGCTATCGCCAGGGGCGGTGCCGGGCTGCTCGGTACGGGACTTCGAATCATCTGAAGACGGAGCGACGCGCAAGAACGGGTCGTTGACGCGCTGACGGCCCTCCACGACGTCGTCCTCGCCGAGCTGCCACGGGACGACGGTAATCACCACACCGGGCACACCCAGGAGCGCCGCGCGCAGGCGCAGGGCCGACTGGTTGTGCACAAGGTTCTCCCACCAGTGGGTGACGAGGAACTGCGGCATGTAGACCACGAGCATCTCGGTGGGCATCGCGCGACGGCGACCGCGCACGTACTGCAGGATGACCGAGGCGATGTCACGGTAGGGCGCGGATAGGAGCGTCAGCGGCACGGGAACGCCGGAGGCCTCCCATTGGCGCAGAATCTTGTTCTCTTCCTCGTCGTCGGCGACGACGGAGACGAGCTCGATCGACGTCGGCGAGGACGCGCGAGCCGCCGCGATCGCTCGCATGGCGGGGCGCGACAGGGAGGACACGAGGACGAGGGCACGCACGCGGGTCGGCAGGCGCGGCGCGCGTTCCAGTCGTCCACGCGCAGCTGCGAGCTGATCGTCTCGTAGTGGTGGTGGATCGAAATCTGGATACCAAACGCGATCGCGATCATCAGCAGCGTGATCCACGCGCCGTGCGTGAACTTCGTGGCCAGGACGATGATGAGCACGAGGCCGGTCATCATGAAGCCGACAATGTTGACGGCGCGCGAGCGCAGGACGGACATGCGTTCCTGGCCGGACTGGCGCGTGCGCAGCTGCCGGTTCCAGTGCTTGATCATGCCCAGCTGCGAAAGCGTGAAGGAAATGAAGACACCAACGACGTAGAGCTGGATGAGGCGCGTCGTCTGCGCTTTGAAGCCGACGATCAGCGCGATTGCGGCGATTGTCAGAACGACGATGCCATTCGAGTACGACAAGCGGTCGCCGCGGCGCACCATCTGATGGGGCAGGAAGGAATCGCGCGACAGGACGGATGCCAGCGTCGGGAAGCCATTAAACGCCGTGTTGCCCGCGAGCACGAGGATGAAGCCGGTGACGACGGTGATGAGGATGAAGAGGATCGATCCCCCTGACCAAACACTGCGGAGGCGATCTGCGAGATCGCCGGGTCGATCGGAGTGTTCTGCGGGACGGGCGCACCCTGGTAGGTCAGCTGGGTCGCGGCGTCGTCGACGATCTTCACGCCGGTCGCGCGCGCCAGCACAAGGATCGAGATCATCATTGAGGCAGCGATCAGACCGAGCATCGCCAGCGTGGTCGCCGCGTTGCGAGACTTGGGGCGGCGGAACATGGGCACGCCGTTGGAGATGGCCTCAACGCCGGTGAGTGCAGCACAGCCCGAGGAGAACGCGCGCATGAGCAGGAAGGCTCCCGCGAGCCCTGCCAGGCCATCCGCGTGGCCGGGCGCAGTCACGAGGTCGTAAGCAGCGGTGGGCGACTCGCCGAGGTGCCCCGTCGCCATCTTCGCGAAACCGACGACGACCATGAGGCCGATGGCACCCATGTACAGGTAGGTGGGCACGGCGAACGCGCCACCTGCCTCGCGCGTGCCGCGCAGGTTCAGGGTGGCCAGGATAATGATGAGCGCGACCGCGATCGGCACCTCATAGCCGAGGAGGGCCGGGACGGCCGTCGTGATGTAACTGGCACCCGATGAAATCGAGACGGCGACCGTCAGGATGTAGTCGACCAGCAGTGCCGAGGCAACGAGCAGGCCCCAGGAACGGCCCAGGTTCGTGGTGACGACCTCGTAATCACCACCGCCCGACGGGTAGGCGTGCACCGTCTGACGGTACGACGCGACCACGACCGCAAGCACAATCGCGACGACGACACCCACCCACACGGACTGAAGCGCGGCCATCGAACCGGCGAGCGCCAGGGTAAGGAGGACTTCGTCCGGCGCGTAGGCGACGGACGACAACGCGTCCGACGCGAAGATCGGCAGGGCGATTCGTTTGGGGAGAAGCTGGTGGCCCATCGCGTCCGATCGCATCGGGCGCCCGATGAGCACGCGCTTTGCGTAGGCCAACAAGTTCGTCACGGATACTAAGCGTAGTCCACCGAGCCTGATAGTGGCAGCGCCGAAGGCACGCATGGCTATTTCGCGAGTACCGGAGTACTTTGGTAGTCGTGCACTTTGTGATCATGGGTTGCGGGCGCGTCGGCGCTCGCCTGGCATCGACGTTGGACGCCGCGGGTCATTCCGTGGCGGTTATTGACCAGGATTCCAAGGCTTTCTCTCTCGCCTCTCTCCGGACTTTTCCGGTCGTCGTGTGACGGGCGTGGGCATGGACCGCGACTGCCTGCGTCAAGCGAACATCAAGGACGCGTATGCGTTTGCGGCCGTCTCGTCGGGTGATAACTCGAACATTATTGCCGCGCGCGTCGCACGTGAGGTCTTTCACGTCGAGCACGTCGTCGCACGCATCTACGACCCGACGCGTGCCTACCTGTACGAGCGCCTCGGCATCCCGACGGTCGCCTCGGTGCAGCGCACCGCCGAGTCGGTGATGCGCCGCCTGCTTCCTCCGGACGCCTCGCTCATCTGGTCCCACCCAACCGGCCTGGTCGGCCTCGTCAATGCGACGCCCTCCCCCAGCTGGTACGGCCTGAGCTTCCATGTTGTCGAGGAGCTCACAGGCTGCCGCATCGTCTTCACGTCGCGCTTGGGATCCATCCGCACCGCATCGCCGGATCTGGTGGTCCAGGAGCACGATCAGCTGTATTTCGCGATCAACGGGACCGAGACCGCGCAGCTGCGCGACCAATTGGCTAACCCACCCAAGACGGAGGTGTGAGCATGAAGATTGTGATTGCTGGAGCCGGATCGGTGGGTCGCAGCGTCGCCCTGGAGCTGCTCGCTCATGGCCACGACATCACCCTGATCGACAACATGCCCGGGAAGCTGCGCATCTCGTCCGTGGCAGACGCGGACTGGGTGCTCGCCGACGCGTGCTCGCCTGACGCGCTGCACGACGCGGGCGTGGATGAGGCCGACGTGATGGTCGCCGCGACCGGCGACGACAAGGCGAACCTGGTCATCTCCCTGCTGGCAAAAACTGAGTTCGCGGTGCCCCGCGTGGTCGCGCGCCTGAACAACCCGACGAACGAGTGGCTGTTCGATCAGGCGTGGGGCGTGGACGTGTCCGTGTCGACGCCGCGCATCATGACGTCTCTCGTCGAAGAGGCGGTCTCGGTAGGCGTTCCGGTGCGTCTATTTTTCCTTCAACACTGCCGCTGTGTCGATGCACGCGCTCATCCTGCCGGAGGATTCCCCAGTTGTGGGCAAGCGCGTCCATTCCCTGCAGCTGCCGGCCCGTTCGGTCCTCGCTGCGCTTCTGCGCGACGGTCGTCCGATTACGCCGAGCGCCGACGACGTGTTCGAGGGCCTCCGATGAGCCTCCTGCTCCTCGTGCCCGATGCGGACACCGCTCAGCTGCAGGACCTGCGTCAGCTGGTCGCATCCCCCGTCTCGGAGGAGTCCGAGGACGAGGAAGGCGAGAGTAATCCTTCAGCTTCCACCAGGTGGCCCAGGCTCCCAGCGCGAAGGCGGGAGTCCGAGGGCCAACTAGCGACGCCGAGAGCCGCAACCTGGCCCGTGAACCACAGGGGTGCCTGCACGGCGACGCGCAGCGCAAAGATTCCCGCCCACATCCACGTGATCGCGGCGCAGCTGCGGTCCAGGTCCGCGTACGCGGGATCTGATTGCCATCCCTTCGCCAGGCCGGTCAGCGGACCGTAAAACTGGGCAACGAGGCCTCGCCCGCACAGGACAGAGAGGGCAAAGGCAAGGGCCATTGCCACGTTCGTGGCGATGCCCCCAGACAAAGTAGTTTTCTCCTCGCCCGGTCGCCGCCGCGAAGATGATGCCGATGGCGACTCCGAAGAGGCCGGAGAGGGCCTGCCCCATCCCCTGACGCTGGACAAGTCGGATGACGCAGGCGAGAACTGCGACGCCGGACGCCGCGATGAGCGTCGGCACGAGGGCACGCGTGGCCACAAAAAAACGACGACGAAGAGCGGTCCAGGCGCGGTGGCTTCGATAACGCCGCGCGTGCCACCGAGGGCACGCGACCAGGAGAATTCCTCAGAGGTAGCCTGATCCATCCAGCGAGGAGTCGGCATCAGCCCTCCCCCGCGATTACGCGGTACAGCGGGTTGATGATGACGAGGCGTTCGCCCACGCGACCAACGGTTCCTTCGACCTCGAGGCGTTGACCGACGCTCAGTCCGGGGATGGAGGATCGTCCGGGCCAGCGCAGCTCCAGCGTGTCGGTGCCGTCATAGAGGGTCGCGACGAGGACGCGCTGGGCGCCTTCCTCGGGCGGGTATGTCATGCCCAGCAGCGTGCCAAACACGAGCACGTGAGGCGGTCGGCCACGTCTCGAATCGGCGTGATACCACGGGCGGCGCGCGCCGGGAGTCCTCGTCGAGGGCGGCATCCAGGGAACGCGCGTCCTTGTCGAGTCCGAGCGCGGCACCGACCTTAGCGAACCACGAGGCCATGTCATGCCTCCTGAGCGCCCGCGGGCAGGTGCACGGGCAGCAGCTCGAGGCGCGTGCGCGGGTGGTCGTCGCGACGCACGACGATACGGTCGATGACTTTCTCGATGTCGGTGCCGGCTTCCGCGGTGGCAGCGGCCGGGCCGAGGATGTCGATGCGCGCGAACCAGCGGTCGCCTTCACGGCCGATGATGCGCATGCGCGAGGTCGCAGAGCGGCCGTCGGGCATCTGCATCGGCATGTCGACGAGCAGCTCGTTGCCGTAACGCGTCGGGTAGTCGGCGACCTTGGCACCCTGATTTTTCGAAGCCCCTTGCGGATTTCTTCGCGCAGCTCCTCCCACACGCCGCCGGAGCGGGTGCGGCTGCGACAGCTCATCTGGATGCCCGAGTTTCCGAGCACGACGAGGATCTGCAGGACGGTCGTGCCGTCGTCTGCAACCTGGGTGCGCAGCTGCATGCCCTGAACTGCGGGGAACAGGATGGACCCCATGTCGACGTAGCCGTCGGATGCGTCGACCTCCCCGTAGTTACGCGGGCCGGGAACCGCTCCAAATCGCAGCGTCTTCGTCGCTCAGGCGAGGCAGGGCCTCGACCTCTTCGATCTCGTCTTCGACAGTCTTCTTCTTGCGTCCGAACATCGTCCTACCTCACATCGCGCACTCGGTGCACACGGGAGCGCCGTTGGCGTCCACGTGGTCGAGCTGCGACGCGTGGTGCACGAGGAAGCACTGCGAGCATGTGAATTCGTCTTCCTGGCGGGGAACGACGTGGACCGTCAGTTCCTCCTGACAGGTCCGCGCCGGGAAGCTCGAAATTCTCAGCGGCCTCGTTTTCGTCTTCTTCGATCTCGGCGGAGCCGGCGTCGTTGCGACGGGACTTCAGCTCTTCGATCGAGTCCTCTGCGACCTCGTCTTCGTTCTTGCGCGGCGCATCGTAATCGGTTGCCATGGTTCTCCCCTTTCGCCTCTCGAGCCGGTTTGCGCGAGTGGTCTATGCGCAGGGAGGATAACACTTGTGAGAGTAATGTGCCATCGTATGTGTGACACGCGCCCAGCTTCGCGACATTCTGCGCATTGTTGAGACGATTCGACCCTAGACGTTTGAGGAGGAAGTGATGATTGGCTCGAATTGCTCGGGACCAGCTCCGATGGCGAGTCCCTGGTGCTCACCGATGCCCAGGGTGAACGCTATTCGGTGTTGATTTCCGATGAGCTCCGCGGCGCGACGCGCCGTGATCGTCCGCGAGTGGAGCTGGCACCCGCTCGTCCCACGCTCGCTCCTCGTGACATTCAGGCTCTCCTGCGCGCTGGCGCGACCCCGGCAGAGATTGCGTCGCAGCACGGCATGGAGGTCAGTGCGGTTGAGCGTTTTGAGGCTCCCGTGCAGGCCGAGAAGGATTATGCGCTGACGCGCGCCCGCGCCGTTCGTATTGGCGACGGTGGTCCCACGATGGGTGACCTCGTTCTGGATCGACTGGCGGCGCGCGGCGTCGACCCGTCGTCTCTGGAGTGGACAGCGACGCGCGAGGCCGGGGATCCCTGGCAGATCATCGTGACCTTCGTGCAGGGTGCGGCCGAGCACGCCGCCCACTGGCACCTGTCGAACTCCGGCTCGCTTGAGGCGATCGACCAGGAGGCTCAGTGGCTGACCGAGCAGGTTTCCGCCTCCCCAACGGCCTCGATCTTTACTCCCATGCCGCGTACCGCTCCTGCCCCTGTCGTCGACCCGGGAGCTGAGGACCTGCGTAACCGCGAGGCCATCATCGACCAGCTCAATGCCGTGCGCGGGAAGCGCCAGCAGATTGACCTGGACCTGGACGATGAGGTCGACGAGGAGGCCGAGTATCTGGCAGCTATCGCCGGCGAGGAGGAGGCTCCCACGACGGAGCCCGACACGTCGACGGGACCGATTTCCGCGCGCATCTATTCGCTCGCCTCGGCGCGCACCAAGGCGGAGGCACCGTCCGAACCCGCCGAGGACACGCTGTTCCCCTCGACCGGTCAGATCCCGTCTGCCCGTCCGACGCTGACGGGTGCCATCCCGGTGGCGTCCCGATCCCCCAAGGCTGAGGCCCCGGCCTCGTCGGGTGTGCTTCCATGGCTCTCCGATGCCCCCGCGTCCTCCGGTGAGGACAAGGGCGACGAGGCGAAGGCCGAGGAGCAGGCGACCCCCGCGCTCCCGATGAAGGCCGTGTCGGCGACGGATTCCGATGAGTCCGCTCCTGCCGAGGCGGAGGAGAGCGCGACCGGTTCCGTTCCCGCTCAGGGCGTGACGGGCGTTAGGATGGCGCGCACATCCTCGAAGAAGACCCGTCGGTCGGTCCCCAGCTGGGATGAGATTCTTTTCGGCTCAAAGTCTTAAACCACGCACGCGTTAAGCGGCCGCTCACTGATATGAGCGGCCGCTTCGCGTATGTCCCGACGTCGTCTTACGACAGGACGATGACGGGGATGCGCATTTCTGTCGAGGTGAGCGAGCCGTGGACGCCCGGCATCGCAATCGCTGAGGCGCTCTGGGTCCGCGAATCCACGATGCCGCCGTTTCCGCGGGCGAGGACCAGCAGATCGCCGACGATCGATGCGCCGTCTCCGGGGCCGATAAGCGCGCCCATCTGGTCGCGTGAGAGGATCCAGGCGCTCTCGCCTAGGGCGTCGCGCCAGCGCCTCTCCACGTCGGCGGCACGGCCCTCCTGCGCGTGCACGTGCACGGCTCGCGTCTCGCCGGCGACGATACGCACGCCCTCGCGCAGAGCGGGAGTCTGAGCGACATCGACGAGGGCGGAGCGCTCCACGTTGATCATGCCGTGGTCCGCTGTCGCGACGGTTCGCACGCCCGCGGGCAGGCCGCGCAGCAGCGCAGACAGCCCCGCGTCGAATTCTTCGAGGCATCCGATCCACGCGTCCGATCCGACGCCGGAGCCATGGCCGGCGTGATCGATCTCGGACCAGTAGAGGTAGACGACGGGAGTGCCGGCACGCAGCTCGCGCAGGGCGGCGCTCACGCGGTCACTGAGCGACTCTGCGGGCACGTGGCGCGCTCCCCGCAGCGCAGCGCCCGTCAGCCCGGAACCGGCAAAGCGCGCGGGCGAGATGACGGCCGAGGACACGTCCGCTGCGGCCAGGCGCTCGAAGTAGGTGGGCGTGGGCTGCCACTCGGTGGGAGCAGGCCCGCCCTCCATGGCCAGAAGATTCATGACACCGCCGCCGTAGGCGACGGAGAAGCCCACCATGTTGGTGGCGCGGGGCGTGCACCCGTGCCGAAAGCCGTGATGGCCGCGGCCGTCGTCGAGGGACGACCGTGTGGATCGAGCGGATATCGTTCCTCACGCGGCGCAGCGTCGGCGTGTGTCCCAGGTGGTCCTGGATCAGCTCGTACCCAGTACGTCCACGAGTATGAGAGCACTTGCTCAGCCCCGGCCTCGATCCCGAGGCGTCAGCCGCCTGCGACGAGGCACCAGGCAGGGCGGAATCGATCGATGCGAGGGCACCAGCGATGACGTCCGTGATGACCGGATCCCCCGCGCTGGGCAGATCGGCGCCGGGCAGGTCCAGCGTGAGAGCGCGCTCACTCACTGCGGGTCCCCATCAGTGCCGCGAGATGATCGACGAAGACCACTGCCTCGTCGAGGGCATCCTGACCGTCGGCCGCCGCGGAGATACGGAAGGTCATGTCGTCGGGGAAAGACGAGCCCGTCAGGCCATGATCGGCCATGCAATTCGGGTCGTCGCAGCGCGCGGGCTCAAGCTCGAGGTGGCGCGCGCCCTTCAGGTCCAGCGCAATCGTCATTTCGGATAGCCCGCTCGCATTCTCGGGATCCGTGTACACCTCCATCGTGGAGTACCCGGCGATGTCGCCGACGCGGTGCACGGCCGTTGCGATCGTCGCCGAGCCACCGTCCATCTCATCGACGTGCAGCTGGACGATAGCGCGGTCCGTCAGCGAGGCGACCGTCAGGTGCCGAAAGACCGATCCGCGGTCGAAAACCCGTATCCACCTGGCATAGCGTCGCCAGCGGCTCCGCGGTGCCCAGAGCGCGGCGCAGCGCGCGCTGCACGGCACTGGGGTAGAAGCCCCCACGTTCGATACGGGTCCATGTGTCCATGCCCCAATTGTGCCCCGAAGCGGCGCGCCAGTCGAAATGAGCGCCAAGCCGCGCAATAATTGCGCGTATGGCTAGAAGGACCAGGTCGTCGACATCCCTGAGAAGGACGAGAACATCACAGAGATCGACGTGTCCGATGAGATGCGTGGGTCCTTCCTGGAGTATGCCGTCTCGGTGATCTACGCTCGCGCGCTCCCCGACGCGCGCGACGGCCTCAAGCCCGTGCAGCGCCGCATCCTCTTCCAGATGGATCAGATGGGGCTGCGCCCCGACAAAGGGGCACGTGAAGTCCCAGCGTGTCGTCGGCGAGGTCATGGGTAAGCTCCACCCGCACGGCGATTCCGCGATTTACGAGGCCCTGGTGCGCCTCGCGCAGCCCTTCAACCTGCGTGTTCCCCTGGTCGATGGGCACGGTAACTTCGGATCTCTGGACGACGGCCCAGCCGCCCCGCGTTACACCGAGGCGCGCATGGCGCCCGCCGCGCTGGACCTGGTGACGGGACTGGACGAGGACACGGTCGACTTCGTCCCCAACTACGACAACCAGTTCATGCAGCCGGACGTCCTGCCGGCCGTCTTCCCGCAGCTGCTGGTCAACGGTGCCTCGGGCATCGCCGTGGGCATGGCCACGAATATCGCCCCGCACAACCTGTCGGAGACGATCGCTGGTGCCATTCACCTGCTGGATAACCCGTCGGCGTCTGTCGCCGACCTCATGCGGTACATTCCGGGTCCCGACCTGCCCGAGGGCGGCGTCATCGTCGGCCTCGAGGGCATCAAGGAAGCCTACGAGACGGGCCGAGGCGCGTTCAAGACCCGCGCGAAGGTCCAGATCGAGCGCGTGACCGCCCGCAAGATGGGCATCATCGTCACGCAGCTGCCCTACATGGTGGGCTCCGAAAAGGTCATCGAAAAGATCAAGGAAAACGCGAACGCGGGCCGCCTCAAGGGCATTTCATCGGTCCAGAACCTCACCGACCGCATCCACGGCCTGCGCCTGGTCATCGAGGTGAAGAACGGTTTCAACCCCGAGGCCGTGCTCCAGCAGCTCTACCAGCGCACGCCGCTGGAGGATTCCTTCTCGATCAACGCCGTGGCGCTCGTGGGCGGCCAGCCGCGCACGCTGGGCCCTCAGGAGATGCTGCAGGTCTTCCTGGATCACCGCCTGGACGTGACGACGCGCCGTAGCCGCTTCCGCCTGAAGAAGTACGAGGATCGCCTGCACCTGGTCGAGGGCCTGCTCATCGCGATCCTGGACATCGACGACGTCATCGCGATCATTCGTTCCTCCGACGACGTGGAGATCGCGCGCGAGCGCCCTCGCGACGGCCTTCGACCTGTCCGAGGCCCAGGCCAACTTCATCCTCGAGCTGCGCCTGCGTCGCCTCACGAAGTTCTCGCGCATCGAGCTGGAGACCGAGCGCGACGAGCTGCTGGCGAAGATCGCCTCACTGCGCGAGATCCTGGAGGATCCGGAGCTGCTGCGCGCGCTCGTGAAGAAGGAGCTGCGCGAGGTCTCGGATCGCCTGGGTACGCCGCGTCGGACGCTGCTGCTGGCCTCGACGGGCACGCCCGTGGGTGCGGCCTCCGCGGCCGCCGACGATGCAGCGCTGGCGGCCCTGCCGTCGGTGTCGCGTTCCGGTAAGGGCCTGGACCTGCAGATCCCGGACGACCCGTGCGTCGTGGTTCTATCCTCCTCAGGGCGCTCTCGCGCGCGTCGAGGCGGGATCCCTCGAGTCCCGGTCCGCGCGCGGCGTCGGACGGCTGGCGCGTGCAGCTGCCGTCGACGGCCCGCTCGCAGGTGGCCGTGGTGACGGAAGACGGTGTCGCCCACCGTATCGACGTCGTGGACTTGCCTGCGCTCCCCCGCTTTGAGACGGGCTTGTCGCTCGCCGGTGCGATGCCGTCGTCGCTGCTGCTGCACACGGACGTTCCCGCCGTGGGTCTGCTCGATCCCGAGGGTACCGACGTGGTCGCGATGGGCACGGCTCGCGGCACGGTTAAGCGCCTGCGACCGGACGTGCTGCAGCGCGACGAGTGGGAGGTCATCGCCCTGGAGGACGGCGACCGTCTGGTGGGCTTCGATCGGTGCTCGGACGAGGCGGACCTGGTCTTTATTTCGTCGGACGCGCAGCTGCTGCGCACCCCCGCCGCGAAGGTTCGCCCGCAGGGTCGTACGGCCGGTGGCATGGCTGGCATGAAGCTGAACGCCGGGGCCGAGGCCCTGGGCTTCTGGGTGGTCGAGGCTCCCATTGATGCTGTGGTGGTGACTGTGGCGGCGGCGCTGGGCGCGCTGCCGGGCACGGGCCAGACGACGGTGAAGGTGACGCCTTTCGAGTGCTGCCCAACCAAGGGCCGAGGCGGTCAGGGGCGTGCGCTGCCAGCGCTCCTGCGCGGCGAGGATCGACTCGATATCGCGTGGGTCGGCACGAAGCCGGCGCGCGCCGCGTCCGCGGACGGTTCGCCCGTGGATCTGCCCGCGGAGGATGAGCGCCGCGATGGATCAGGTGTGCCGATCACCTTCGCGATCGCGTCGATCGGCTGACGCTGCTTTGTTTGTCATAGTGGTGGGGTGGCCGGGATTTCTCCAGCCTACCCTGCTCTGTCTTCTGTGTCGCGCCTATTTCGCGTGATAGCGGGGGCTGGTTCCCAGGTGCGTGGGAACCGTGACCATCGGATCGGTGATCAGGATTCATCAAAGCCTCTGTAGGCATACGAGTTGTCGTTGACGATCTGCGGGGACTGACGACCCCGTCCGCATACTGCTGGACTTCGTCGGCTGTCGGGCTGGATCCATTCCCCTTGTCGGCGAGCGGGTTGACGTCGGGCAGCGTCGTGGGATCTGTATTGAGCATTGCCCCCGGATCGATACCGCCGTAGCCGGTGTACTGATTCCAGGTGTGGTCCGGGTTGAGGCCCGTCGTGACGAGGAGCTGGAGCAGCTGATTGGATGTCGCATTCGGCCACTTCTGGCGGGCGAGCGCGAGGACACCGGCGACGATGGGGAGACGAGAATGATGTACCGGACGCCTCAACGATCTGATTCGTCGCAAAGTCATGCGTTTTGACCGGACCACCAACGGCTGTCGTTGCTACTCCCTGCCCCCACGACGAATAGTCCTGACGGTTACCATCGACACCAATCGCACTAACGCCAACGACTCCGGACCACTGGGACAGCGACGATGAGTTTTCATCCATTGCTTCATTTCCAGCGGCAGCTGTAATGATCACGCCCTTGGTCAATGCCCTCGCGACAGTCCATTTCAGTTCGTCACCCTGAAGCGAGCTGGAAGCAGAAATTCACGATTTGCGCACCGTCGTTCATCGCTTGGTTGAGGAGCCACGGGACACTAACTTTAGACAGGCCATTCTGAGTTTCAGCACAGGAAGGAGATGCAGAATCGCCCCTGCTAGAGGGCGGGTATCTGATAAGTCAGAAGAGAACTCTCGGGAGCCACTCCATAGACAGAAGACACCAAGATCGAAGCAACTGCGGTGCCATGGGTCTTGGAAGATGCGGAAGATGTAACTTCACACACGTTGATTTGTCGTGTATATCCGATTCTCTCAACTCTGGCGCAGTAGTATCTACCTCCCCATCAACAATGGCAATGGTTACCCCCTTGCCGGTATACCCCTTCGCCCTGGCCTGATCCAGGTGGTAGTACGCGAAGTACGGCTGGTCCGCCGCGCTGATCGTATTGTCTGCCTGGGCTGGAGCGGTTGGGAGCGTGGTGACACCAGCGGCGATGACGAGGGTGGCAGCCGAAGTTCCCCACGCGCGCCTACTCTTTCGACGCGCTCGTCTCGGCTTTACCATTGGCGCGGGTCCCATCCGTCGTCCTTTCGCGGGGCGGGGCTCAAGTCCTTATCCGACCCGTAGGTCTGCGACATCGGATTCACGTAGCCCTCGGGCAGTTCATCTCCATCATCGTCAAAGCGGAAGGGCGTGTACTTGCGACGCGCCGACTTCTTCTTATCGTCCTTACCGCCAGCTCCGCCGACGCCTGCTCCTCCCATGAAGCCACCGGCACCGCGAGCACTGCCCTGGCCAGCGCCTCCCGAGGCCGATGTCTTAGCTGCGGAGCTACCGGGGGCGGCGGTCGTGCCACTCGCACCGGCCCCTGCCCCACCGGCCGCAGGAGCCTTGTATGTTCCATATCCAGGGCCCGAGTATGATCCTGCGCGAAGGGCAGCCGCACCCGAAAGACCGCTACCAGAGGCACCGGAAGCACCCGTACGCCCCAGCACACTCATTCCTCCGGCGCCAAGCCGCGAGGCGGCACCCATCCCCAGAGCTCCCGCTCCGAGAACGCCGGCACCACCCATACGAGCGGCAAGCGCCGACTCGCTGCCAGGACCCCCGTTCACGTTCCACAGGGGATGGTATCGGTCAACGGGTGGCGCGGGCGTGTATCCTCCCACCGTTCCGTTAGCGTGCCGATCGCCATTCACCCGGGTATGCAGCAGGTCTATTCCCATGAGATCCTGCGGATCGGTGACGGGGTTGAGGCGTGAACCAACTTCTCCCTCGGTGATATACTCGTTCGGGATGCGAGGCGAAGACATCACGCGACCGCTCACCGGCCCACCCTCGTCATAGCCATCCGAGTAGAGCTCGGAACCCGTGCCACGCAGGTCAGAACGCCCGTAGTCGCTGTCGCGATCACCGGGATACACGCCCGGAGCGTGCGGGGAGACGTTCAGGTATCCATTCTCGATGTCCCTACGGACCGTCGAGTTCGAAGGGCCAGGATTCTCAGGAGACCGGAAGTCCACATCATCAAGATATCCCTGAACATTAGTAGTCTGGGTATTCAAACCGTCAGCCAGCTCCTGCATCGTATTGTTTGCTCGCTCCAGAATGTCCGTCGCCGCGACCTCCCGCTGCGCATTGGCTTGAGCGATAAGCGCCTGGAAGTAGGCATCGGCCGACACCGCGAGCGTGTTGACTGGTCCGAGGTACTCCGTGACGGGGACCGCCACGTGCGTCATATCGGCAAGCTTCTGCAGATTGGAGTCGATAAGAGTGGGCGACAGCTGCTGCGCCTCCTCACGAATATGCGTCATGGCCCGCCGCGCCTCGACGTAGTACTCCATCGCGGTGTTGTGGTTTTCCTTGATTCCCTGGACCTGCTTCATCGTCGTGTCGGTCCACGCATCAATCTGATCGCCGGTTTCGCCCGTGAACCCCTGGTAGGAGCGCATATGGTGCGTGACGTTATTTGCCTCGTTCAGGCCGCACACGATCGTGTTGTGTTCATTGTCCGAGGCGTCGAGGGCGGAGGCGCTCTCGATCGCGGCGACCAATCGCATGAGTCGGTCGTACATGGGGCTATCAACCATGTTGGTTCCTCTCCTTCTCAGAACTCAGACGGCGCGTTCTGCGTGGGACTCGTGCCGGTACCGGAGCCGCTGCCGCCTGAGCCCGTGGTCGTGGCACCGTGAGCGTTTCCAGACGACGCTGTTCCCCCGCCCGCGATCTGCGAGGGCGCCTGAGTTGCAGGGGATGAGGGTGCCCCCGCAGTCTGCGGGTCCATCGACGCAAGGATACGGGCGAAAGCTCATCGGTATTACCCTGCTCGGCAGCTTCAAAAAGCGCTCACAGCGGTATCGACGTCGCCATCAAATTTCTGAAAACGAACCAGCTGGTTGGAGACGACGTCTTTCTCGGTCCTCAGATATGAGATCAGCGAGCGACGCATCGCCTGGAAGCCCTCCTCTTCAGACCAATACTCCGCCTTCTGGGCGTCCATCAAGCGACTGATTGCCTGAGAGGAGTCAGTGAGCGATCGCCCCCCCTTCTCCATATCTCCGCTTGTTTGTGCGTGCTTATCTGAGTCGAAGCCAACGTCAGCCACGCGTCACCTCCACGAATACCAAGACCGACAGATACGTGTTCCATGGAACACTATGAGACCTCTGCAAGCATATGACCGCTTGTTCACATTGACAAGCGTGTCCGAGTCTCGCACGGTGACCACAGACCAGCTGATATGGGTGTAGGGTACGGCCGACCGGCCAGTACCCACCAATCAGTTGAGGATCGCTCCCCCGTCAGCCTCGCAGCGTCTTGTCTGCTGCCAGGATCTCGTTGACTTCCTCGCGTGTGGGCGGTAGGCGCCCTGGTAGAGGATCGTGATGCCCGAGGTGATGATGCCGCGGTGGATGGCGGGCAGGATCTTGTCCCACGAGGCCTCACGCAGGCGCTGCTTCGCCTCGGCCGGTCAGCAGACCCGCATCCACCAGGCCGGAGATCAGGCCGGCCATGAGCGAGTCGCCCGCACCCACCGTGTCCACGAGCTCCCACGTCGAGGGGGTCGACGACGAGCATGTCGCGCTCGGCGGCGGCCAAAAATGTAGACGCCCCAGGGACCGCGCGTGCACAGGATCAGGGAGGGCCCGACTGCAGCCACTCGTGCAGAACGTCCTCGATGGGACGATCCGGGTACAACCACTCAGGTCTTCGTCGGATGCCTTGACGACGTCAGCGAGGGCCACGATCGACTCGACGTGCGGGCGAGCCTCGTCGGGGGTTCCCAGCAGCGCGGGACGGATGTTCGGGTCGTAGGACACGGTGCCGCGGATGGCCTGGCGCTTGACGGCGGCCAGGACCTTGTCGGCGCCCGGCTCGACGACGACCACGTAGGAGCCGGTGTGCACGTGTCCGACAGTGTCGGGATCCTCGACGGCAGGGAACGTCCCACGATCAGGTCGAACTCGTAGGGTGGCGTGCGCTTCTCGTCGACGGCCGCGTGGGCGACCGTCGTGAACTCAGCGCCGTCGCTGCCGGGCGTCAGGGTGACACCGGCGTCCTCGGCATGGGCGCGCACCTTGTCGCCGCGAGGCGTCACGGGCGAACCAGGTCGCCAGCTCGGACTCGTGACCCAGCCGGGTGAGGCCGGCTGCGACGTTGAGCATCGATCCCCCGACAACTTCGACGGGTTCACTGTTTGGGCGGGTGATCTCATCGATGAGAGCTTCCCCGATGTTCACGATTCTAGTCATTCGTCAACCCCAGTTTCTCTTCCATTTCTTCGAGCGGAATGCCCTTGGTTTTCGGGCATCACCTTCAGGACCCAGAATAGCTGACCGACCATCGCGAGGAAGAAGATACCGAACGCGAAGCCGCCGCCGAGCTTATCCGTGAGGACCGGGAAGGCGTACGTGGTGATGAAGGCGAACACCCAGTGCGTGAGCGGTCAGCGACTGGCCACGCGCGCGCACGCGGTTCGGGAAGATCTCGGAGATGAAGACCCAGATGACCGATCCTGACCGAAGGCGTGGGAGGCGATGAAGCCGAGCAGGCCGAGGAGAATGAGCCACACGGGGGCGGCGCTGCCTTCCTGGAAGACGCCGCCCTCGTGAAAGCGAACTATCATGCCAGCGAGGAAGCCGAGGGAGATCAGGTAGCCGATCGATCCGACGATCATGAGCTGGCGGCGGCGAGCTTGTCGATGACGGTCAGGGCGGCCATGGTGGCGATCAGGTTCATGAGGGCCGACGATGACGGAGCCGATGTGGGGAAGGCGTCACCCAGGACGGCGGCGCCGCCGGCGAGCTTCATGACCTTGGGCGCGTAGTAGAGGATCGCGTTGATGCCGGAGAGCTGGTTGAACATCGCGATGCAGAAGGCCATGAGGATGACCTTGCGGTAGCGACGCGTGAAGAAGGCAACCTTGCCACCAGCGGCGTCCTCGGCGATCTGTGCCTTCATCTCGGCGATCTGCTCGTTGCTTTCTTCCTGCGTGGAGGTGAGGCGCTCGGAAATCTTCACGGCGCGTTCCTCGTGCCCGTGGGCGAGCAGCCAACGCGGCGTCTCGGGGACGGTGGCCAGGAAGATCAGGAAGAAGACGGCGGGCACGGCCATGACGCCGAGCATCCAGCGCCACGCGGTGTCTTCGTGCGCGATTTCGCGGATGACCGCGTTGGAGGCGTAGGCCAGGGAGGATACCGAAGACGATGTTGAACTGGACGAGGCCGACCAGGCGTCCGCGCACGCGGGCGGGGGCGATTTCGGCGGTGTAAATGGGAGCGACCACGGAGGACAGGCCGACGCCGACGCCGCCGAGGAAGCGGAACACCATGAAGAAGGTGATCGGGAAGGCGGACGAGGCCGAGACCGTGCCGTCAGCAGCTGTCACCAGGGTAGGCACAGGCGCCAGGGCAGTGGCCAGCGCACCCACGCCGAAGAGAATGCCGATCCAGAAGAGGATGGGTTTACGGCCAAAGCGGTCGGCGAGTTTACCGGCGACGATGGCACCGCAGATCGTGCCGATGGTTGCGATGGCAACGATCATGCCCTCCCCCATGGAGGAGAGCGCGTAGAGCTTGGTGAGCTTTTCTTCCGCGCCGGAAATGACCGCTGTGTCAAAGCCGAAGAGCAGGCCGCCGAGGGAGGCAACGATGGCGCTTCGAATGACCAGAGGCGGAATGGACTTGGTTGGTGCTGACGACTTCGTAGTCATGCTGGCTCCGCACTGTGGAGATGGGGCGCGCGTGGCGCCGAGGACGCTCGCGGTCCTCCGCAGTGAGCCTAAGAATTTAATTGGTCAGACGATTAGGACCTAGGGAGCGGTTACGTGAAAACTGAAAAGAAAAAGGAAGAACAGCGCCCACCGACAAAGAAAAAGTAACGATGATAACACAAGGGAATGCGCGGAAACGTCCACCATGCGAAACGACAGTCAGATCTCGATTGCGTACAGCCTCGTCTGGCCCACCGTACGGAAGCCCAGGTAGTCGTAGATGGCGAGCGCGCCCGTATGGTTCGCGGAGCCCACGCCCGTGCCCGCGCGATCCATGCCGTCGCGCTTCTGCGCCCACATCGACGCCAGGATCAGTGCGTCCGCGACGCGACTGTCGCGCCACTGGGACAGGACGCCCAGCTGGTCGATGTACCCCTCGCGCCAGCCCAGAGCCGCCCAATCCTGCTCGTAACACGATGCCAGCAGAAGCCGGCGACGCGGGGGCGATCCCCCGTGCGGTCGACGGCGACGAACGACCATTCGGGAGCGAAGGCCGTGCGCCCCTGCATCCACTGCTCCTGAGTGAGCGGGGGCCGACCCCACTCGGACTCGTTGAGGCGGTTCGCCGCACGCAGGGCAGGTTCCTCCCACTGGGGGCCCCAGGCCTCGATGCTCATGTACGAACCCAGATCGGGCAGCTGCGGCAGTCCCTCGAGCGAAGCACGCAGCTCGTAGTAGGTGCGCGTCCAACGGAAGCCATGAACCTTCAGCTGCACCTCGAGGTCATCCTGGCCGGTCTCGACGTGACAGGTGATCTGGGCGGGAGCAACACCCTCAACCTCGGCCAGCATCTGGCGGGCAGTACCCTCCTGCCAGTCGACGATCGCATTGCCGAGGCCGATGCGCCGAAAGTCGGGGTCCACTCCCCCGACGCACACGCACTCCACTCGCCCAGGGAAACGCAGGACCACCTGAGCAAAGGCGACGATGCGACCCGCCGCGATGCCCTTGCGGGCAATCCCGACGAGGCCTCGCCACTGCGAGGCACCCGAGAGGCATTTCCTCGACCTCGTCCGGGCTGGTGCGATACGGCGGGTTATCGCGGGCTTCCATGCGAGCGAAAAGGGCGGACAGGCCACCGTGGTGGGCAGCCGAGAGCGACTCCCATTCGATCCCATGATGTTCGCCCGGGAAGGGGACGAACTCGGGGGCATTCGCTCGCTGCGCGAGAGGAATGCTCATGCTCGCCTCCTTCCGTCTCTACTGGTCGATCGTGTAGTAAACCTCGGCGGCTTCATCCACGAAGCCCAGGTGTTCGTAAATCTTATGCGCTCCGTCCGGGCTCGACATGTCAACGTCGAGGCCAATGCGCGACGCGCCGGACGCGGATGCTGCGGCGACGGCGTGCCCGACGAGGGCGCTCGCGATGGAGCGTCCGCGGTGAGCCTCGGCGACACCGAGCAGGTAGATGTACGCCTCGGAGCGGCCCGTGGCCGCCCAGCGCTGCGCGGGACGCCCGGTGATCGCGTAGCCGACGACCTCACCCTGGGCATCCACGGCCACGAACGACCAGCGCGTGTCGAAGTGGTTCATCGCGTCGTCCCACCACAGGGCGCGCAGCGGCGAACGGAACGACTGCTGGAAGGCCTCCATGTGGATGGCGCGGACCTGCTCCTGCGGAACCTGGTTCCACGGTAGGACGCGGTATCCGTGGCGTGCGGGCACGGGCACCTCGCCGCCAGCCAGGTCACGGTACATGACCTGATACGTGCGCTTAGCGAAGAAGCCGGCCGCGATGTAGAGGCGACGACGATCAGTCATGTGCGCATCGACGAGATTCGAGATCGACGCGGGCACCTCGGACTCGGCGCCGAAAGCTTCGACGAGCATCTGCCGGGCGCGCCCGTCCTGCCAGTAGAGCAGAGACCGGCCCACGCCTCGGCCACGCCAGTGCTGGGTGGATGAAGGCGCTGACGACGGCGGTCGCGGCCTCGTGAATGCCTCGCAGGACGCGCACGGACGCCACCGCGCAGATGTTTTCGCTTCGCGTCCAGGCCGACGATCGTGTCACCCAGTCGCGCCCGTTCTCGCCCTCCATCATGTCCGCGATGTCGTCGACGGAGGTGCGCCGAATGGCGTTGTCATCGTCTTCGATCAGGGCGATAAGCGCGTACACGGCGGGGGCATCGCCGCCGATCATGGGCCGCCAGCGCAACCCGAGGTGATTGCCCGGGTACGGGACGGACCCGGGCGGCGTGAGTCGCTGCGCAAGTCCTGTCATGGCAGATATCCTACCGGCTATTCGGGCCTTTAGTCACACTGGCGGACGACATATGGTCAACACGTATGAACGTTTGTGCAGCACGCGGGCACTTTTGCCTGAAATTACGCGTCGATGCGCGTACGATCCAGCCCCGCGGACTCCTCGACAATGAACTCCTTGCGCGGACCAACGGTCGAGCCCATGAGCAGCTCAAACACGTCCTCGGCCTGGCGCAGGGCCTCCTCGTCGGCCAGCGTGATGCGGCGCAGCGAGCGGTGCGCCCGGTCCATCGTGGTCTCCGCGAGCTGGTCGGCGTCCATCTCACCCAGGCCCTTGTACCGCTGAATGGGTTCCTTCCAAGTACGGCCCGAGCGACGCAGGGCGGCGAGCTTACGGTGCAGCTCGTCCTCGGAGTAGGTGTAGATGTACTCGCGCTTCTTGCGCCCCTTACCCGCGACCTCGATGCGGTGCAGGGGCGGGACGGCGGCGTAGATGCGGCCGGCCTCGACCATGGGGCGCATGTAGCGGAAGAACAGTGTGAGCAGCAGGGGTGCGGATGTGCGCGCCGTCGACGTCGGCGTCGGTCATGAGGATGACCTTGCCATATCGAGCCTGAGACAGGGTCGAAGGTGCGGCCCAGCCCGCGCCGATCACCTGGATGATGTTGGCGCACTCGGCGTTGGCCAGCATGTCCGCGGTCGAGGCCTTCTGCACGTTGAGGATCTTGCCTCGAATCGGGAACAGGGCCTGGTAGTGGGAGTTGCGCGCGGCCTTGGCCGTGCCCAGGGCAGAGTCGCCCTCGACGATGAAGAGCTCGGTTTCCTCGACGTCCTCGAGGCGGCAGTCCGCGAGCTTGGCGGGCAGCGAGGAGGTTTCGAGCGCATTCTTCTTGCGCGAGATCTCCTTGTGAAGGCGCGCGGAAACACGTGCCTTCATCTCGCCGACGACCTTCTCCATGAGGAGGGAGGTCTGCTGCTTGTCGTCGCGCTTGGAGGAGGCGAACTTGGCCTTCAGCCAGTCGGAGACCACGCGGTTGACAACGGTGCGAATCTGCGGCGTTCCCAGGGTCTCCTTCGTCTGCCCCTCGAACTGAGGCTCGGGGAAACGCACGGTGATGACGGCAGTCATGCCGGCCTGGACGTCGTCCTTTTCAGGGGCGCCCGTCCTTCGCGCCGACCTGAGCTTGCGCGCGTTCTTGTCGATCGCGGCGCGCAGGGTCTTGAGGACCGCCTGCTCGAAGCCGGTGACGTGGGTGCCGCCCTTGGGGGTGGCGATGATGTTGACGAAAGACTGGACGATGGTGTCGTAGCCGATGCCCCAGCGCAGCGCGATGTCGACCTCGCAGGTGCGCTCGACCTCGGTGGCGCGCAGGTGCCCGGTTTCAGAGTCCAGGGCCTGCACGGTCTCGTTGTAGGTGCCCTCGCCCGTGATGTGCCACGTGTCGGTGACGGGGCCGTCGGAGGCCAGCCAGTTCGCGAAGTCGACGACGCCGCCGTCGAAGCGGAAGCTCTCGTGGGCTCCTCTTCGCCGCGCTCGTCGTAGCAGTTGATGGTCAGGCCGGGCACGAGGAACGCGGTCTGGCGGGCACGCGCCAGCAGGTTCTCCCACGAGAATCCCTCGGTGGCCGGGAAGATCTGGAAGTCCGCCCAAAAAGCGCACGCGCGTGCCGGTCTGCGACTTCTTCACCTTGCCGACGGTCTTGAGGGTCGAGCCGTCCACGAAAAGGCTTGAAGGGCGAGTTGAGGGGTGCGCTGCTTAGAGTCGTCGAATTCGCCGGGTTCGCCGCGGCGGAAGCACATCTCGTGGGTCTTGCCACCACGGTCAACCTGCACGTCGAGGCGCGCCGACAGAGCGTTGACAACGGAGGCACCGACGCCGTGGAGGCCGCCGGAGAATGCGTAGGAGCCGCCGCCGAACTTACCGCCGGCGTGGAGCTTGGTGTAGACGACCTCGACGCCCGTCAGGCCCTGGCCGGGCACGATGTCGACGGGGATGCCTCGGCCGTTGTCGGCGACGGAGGCGGAGTGGTCAGGGGTGCAGGCGCACGTCGATCGTGTCGCAGTGACCTTCAGGGCCTCGTCGACCGCGTTGTCGATGATCTCCCAGAGGCAGTGCATGAGGCCCCGGTGGTCGGTCGAGCCGATGTACATGCCGGGGCGCTTGCGCACGGCCTCGAGCCCCTCGAGGACCGAGAGGTGCCGTGCGTTGTAGTCGGATGCGTCGGTAGGAGTCACGAGGTGCATCATATGTGGGTGGGCGCTCGTTTGTGGCCAACGGTGCGCGTGGCGCGGGTTCTGGGATGCTTTCCACGATTGACGAGGCCGGGGCTGAATCCCGCTGGTGGGCGCGCTTTCGGGACGGATCGAGGCTGAGGTTGGAGGGTTTTCCACTCCCCCGTACTGCTGTATCGGCGTACGGTCGAGTGATTGCGCCCCGGGTGAACAGGGGTGCGAGGCGCCAGGCGATGGTGTGTGATGGAAGCATGAACGCACAGACTCTTGAACGCCCCGTACTGGACGAGCCGCAGCTGAACGCGGCGAATCGTTGCGACGCCTGCGGCGCTCGCGCCTGGGTTCGTGCGACGATGCCTTCGGGTGGCCAGCTGTACTTCTGCGGCCACCACGCAAACGAGCACCTGCCCTCGCTGGTGGGCGGCGGCGCACAGATCCTGGACGAGCGTCATTTCGCGAACGACTGAGAGCGAGCCTCCCGCAGCGGCGGGACGCACGGCTTGCAGGCGCGGGCGGGGACCGACGGGTCCCCGCCCGCGTTCGCTAGGACGGCCAACCCCTACCTACCGGACAATCACCGCAATCGGATTGCCCAACGAGTTTAGGGGGACTAAACTTGTGTCATGACGCGACCAATGCCATACCGCAAGCTGAAGCGAGAGCTCCTCAAGGCTGGCTTCGTCGCCCGCCAAGGAAAAGTGGATCATGAGGTCTGGTCGAAGGACGGTATCACAGTTGTTATTACACAGACCCGCGAAGTGTCGCCCGCATTAACACGACAAGCCCTTGAGGCTATCGAAAGGAGTAAACAGAAATGACGAGCATTATCGTCACCGCCCAACGATGGGAAAGCAAGCTCGGTGGCGGCTGGGAGCTCCTCAACGGCGACCATGCAATGACGCAGGTCCGACGCCTTTCCGACGCCCGACAGCAAGTGATCGATTACCTGGACACGATTAACGCAGATGTCAACCACAGGGACTGGGATATCACCATCATTCCAGCTATCCCACAGGCACAGTCCGTCAAACAAGCAAAGGCTGCGACTCAAGATGCCATTGATGCCCAGGCAGCCGCTGCTGCTCAATCCCGCGAGGTCGCTCGTTCACTGCGCGCCTCAGGCCTGTCCATTGACGATACTGCCTGGATCATGGGCGTTTCCCGGTCCAGAGTCTCTCAACTGGCACGCGCGTAACTGGCTCTTCATAGTGCGATACGAATAGCGATTCCTATACGGTCCTCCACTCACTGGTACACTCCCCATCCTCAAAGCGCGCCGCGTCTGCCTCAAGATCAGCATCGGTGACGACGCAACCACCCGCAAGATGATAGACACCGGTCTCGCATGCCTCGTGGGCCGTCATGCTTCGTTCGCCAAGCGCTGTCGGAGCACCTTTCTCGTCGTAGATATCGGCGTCCGTGAGCCACAGTTCACTGACGTCATCGCATCGGCTCCTCAGCTCGCTGAAAGCTGCCCAGTCAACGTTATTGTCGAAGCTGTCGCCTTGGTCCTGCCCACTTGCGTTGCATCGTTCCACCATGCGTTAAGGCTACCAGTGACACTTGACAGTACACTCCCCTAGTCCGCCAGGCGCTGGAGACCGCCGTCATGTATCGTCATCCAGCGGAAGAATGCTCTATGAGGGGCACTACGTTTCCGGATAGCTTTTCCTGTCCACCGATGTCCTGCTGCTTTCGGCCTACGAGGGGCGCATCTCCATCGCCGGCCAGGACCTCACCCAGCTGAGCCAGAAGCAGTGGACGCGCAAGCGCCTGGAGCTGCTGGGCTTCATTTTCCGGGACCACCAGCTCCTGCCCTACATGCGTATCGGCGATCAGCTCGAGCTGGTCGCGAAGCTCAAGGGTCAGAAGGACAAGGCCGCGCGTCAGGCCGAGGTCCGTTCCCTCATGCAGGACCTGGGTATTGAGGCCTCCTACGCCAAGTACCCGCGTCAGATGTCGGGCGGCCAGAAGCAGCGCGTGGCGATCGCTCGCGCCTTCATCGGCAACCCGCAGCTGATCCTGGCAGACGAGCCAACCGCGAGCCTAGACCCGGACCGCGGCCAGGAGATCGCGCAGCTGATCTGCAAGGAAGTGAAGTCCAAGAACAAAGAGCGCCATCATGGTGACGCACGATCGCTCGATCCTCCCCTACGTGGACACGATCTACGAGCTCACGCACGGCACGCTAACGAGGGTCGAGGCCTGAGAGCGGCGGTTTCGGCGTCATCAGTGGGGATCTCCTCGGCATTGCGACAGGGATCCCCACTGCTTCTGCCTTCAGCGCCAGCAGGCCGTCAGAAATGAAACGACGGACAAGCTCGCTGCGGGTCTGTCCGAGTTCCCCTGCCGCCTCGTCAAGCTCTCGGACTAGGGATTCGGGCAGGCGCGTGCCGACCGGCATCGTGTCCTCGCCGAAGAGCTGCGGACGACCCGGCAGGACCTTCCTGATCCGTCGCATTCGCCCGCTTCGAAGCGCTGAGCATCTGCTTCAAGATCAGCGTCGGTAACGGTGATCCCTCCAGCAAGACGGTAGGTTCCTTCTGGTTTCTTGCTCATTACCCTCTCCTCCCGGGTCCAAATATTTCTGTCATCATTTTCTTTGAAGGCGGAGTCATCGCGTGATAGATGAGGATCCTGCCGTCTTCCTGGAGCGCTGCGAGGAGCTCTAGCAGCCTCCCGTTCCTGTCGTATCCCAGCGCAGCGTACGCGGGCCAGTACGGCGAGTCCACACGTTCGGCACACTCGACCGCATACACCCAGGCGTGAATCACATCTTCGTCGGTGAGCTCAGGATGGCGCACACTCACTCGTGGATGGACAACAACCGGCACGTCCATCGGCGCCTCACCTCCCCTGCGACCACGCCAGGAATTTCGTTAACAAAATTCTAGCGCTGTCCTCACGGGTCCGCTGGCCAATGAAACCATGATCGATCAAAGCCAGAAACGGCGACCACCGCCCCGAAAGGGCACTCCCCTAATCCGGCTCTTCATAATTGGGGGTGTAGTTGGGGTCTGAATCCTCCGGTTTCGAGGAGGCAGCGGGTGATGTAGTGGGTGAGGTTACGGAATCCGAGGGCGGAGCCGCGTAGGTGTTCGAGGCGGCCGTTGATCGCTTCGGTAGGACCATTGGAGGTGTGGGGGTGGTCGAAGTAGGCCAGGATGTCCCCGGCTCGGCGTTTGAGCGTTCTGCCCAGCGTGACGAGCTCGGTCAGACCCCTCGGTACACGCGTGGAGGTCAGGGTGTTGATTTCGGCTTCCATCAGGGCCTTACCGCGGATTTTGTTGGGATCACGGTAGGCGTCGATGATGTTCTGGTAGACGCTCCACGTGACCTCGAGCGCGACGTGCTCCTCACCGGAAAACAGGTTGAGTAGTTGGTGCTGCTGGCGTGGCGTGAGCAGGCAAGATCTGGTGTGTAACATCCTGCGGGCCTTGTACAGGGGATCCGTGGCACGCCCGCGCCGATGGTGAAGTTCTTGCTGGATACGCCTGCGGCACTCATCGAGAGCATCACCGGCCAGGTGCACGACGTGGAAGGGGTCCATGACCGCCCTCGCGCCGGGGAGTTCTTCGGCGGCTGCGCTCTTGAACCCGGTGAATCCATCCATCGCGACAATCTCAATGCGCTCACGCCACGTGTCAGGGCGGGAGGCCAGCCAGGTTTTGAAGACCTGCTTGGAGCGACCCGGGACCATGTCCAAGAGCCGGGAGGGACCACAACGGTCTCGTATAGGAGTCACGTCCAAGATGACGGTGACGTACCTGTCCCCGTACGGGGTGTGCCGCCACACGTGTTCATCAACGCCAATGACACGCACCCCTTCACACCGTGCTGGATCATTGATCAGCAGGCGCACCCCTTCGGCCAAGACAGCAGCGTTCGCGGCTCTTCCAGGACACGCCAAGGGCCTGGGCGACGCGCGTCACCGTCAGATGGTAGACCACCAGGCCCGTCAGCGCCCAGCGCACCGCCGCACGCGAGAGCTTGGCACGCGGATCGGCCGCTTGACTCATGTCTTGATGCCACGCCTGAGCACACTCCTGGCACTGCTAGCGGCACACACTCACAAGAGAGATTGCGGAGCGCAACACGTAGGGCTCGTGCGCCTTACCCTGCCCTACAGCGTCGGAACCACCAATCATCACCAGTGATACAGAACGCCAACGCCTCATGGGCTAAATCAGTGTGCTCGACCGTCACCTCCAACCCAAACCCATCCAGGCGCATGAACGCGCTCAGATTAGGGCGAACAAAGGTAGAATCGGAAATGTTACGATCTTTCAAATGGGCGGTGAAGAAATCTGTACCATAGAAAAACCTCGCCCCCTAAGCGGTGACGACAACTCGACCACCACATATCGTCCCTACACCTCGAGAACTAAAAGCCACCCGTTCCGATAGGACATTACAATCAGGATATAATAACGAAGACCCAAAGGCATTTCCAATTGACAACCATCAGCTAAAAGCTGAGAATAACATCGAGCAAGCCGAAGGATTTTCCCGATCAGACAACTAACATCATGCGACCATTATTCACCCAGCAAATTTGGAGGATTCAGATGGAACAGACAAGTATCACCAATTACACCCTAGCAGCATGCGCAGTATTTACCACAATCTTTGCACTAATCACACTTGCAAACACAATTCATAGAGACTCCAATGACGATTACAGTGAAGTTCACAAACTAATTTCAGACGATAAAGCAGGAGCACAACTAAGACATCATCCCATAAATTCACCGCTGAACGAGATGTTAATTAGGAAGTGGATCGATTCAAAGATCGCCAGATATTACTCACCTTTTGGCAACATCGTGACATCCGTCGTAATTTTCCTATCAGCAGCATTCTTAATTCCCATTCTATTCTTGACAATATTTTGTCTATTTTATGCACAATATACGCTCTTCCTAATCTTCCTTACATTAATCGTCACATTAATACTCGTAATCACCATAGTTCTCAATTCGCCATCATTTTCAACGAAAGTCACAATTGAGCGGCGGATATACATGGACTACCTTTCAAACCTTGGAATCAAGCAGCAAAATCCTATCCAACGCCTCATTCCAATGTTCAGCAGAAAACATCCCGCCTCACTATACTGGGATTATCTACACTTACAGAGCACAATTGAACTTCTTAAAGAGATGCGAACATTCACAAAAAAACAGTCCCTGAATGACGAATGGATCAATAAACAAATTGTAGAGAGTCAAAAAGAACTCGATAGCAAATTAGATCTTCTCAGAACAAAGCACCCTGAGGCATTTTGCGCTCTAATGTTCATCAGTAGCCAAGAGGACCTCATCGATAAGCCGCACCAGGTTGCCCATACCCCTAACACGCGAAAGCATAAAATTAATAAGAAATAGCACAACTAAGCCATATCTGATGGATATCAATATCCGCGAGCCGTTCCGTGTTTACGCAACCGGATTCTCTTTACCTTACCAAACGATATACAATCAAAACTATCGCCACAATTCTGGACTTGACCATGTCCGCCTACGTTGCGGCATCTCCTCATATGTCGAGAATATCAACGACACTTGACAGTACACTCCCCTAGTCCGCCAATCGCTGGGACACCACCGTCGTCACGCCGTCGCGCATGGTGACGCCGTAGAGGGCGTCCGCGATCTCCATCGTGCGCTTCTGGTGGGTGATGACGATCAGCTGCGAGGTCTCCTGCAGCTCCTTGAAGATGGCGAGCAGGCGCGTCAGGTTCATGTCGTCCAGGGCGGCCTCGACCTCGTCCATGACGTAGAACGGGGACGGGCGCGCCTTGAAGATCGCCACCAGGAACGCGATCGCGGCCAGGGAACGCTCGCCGCCCGACAGCAGGGACAGGCGCTTCACCTTCTTGCCGGCGGGTCGAGCTTCGATCTCGATGCCCGTCGAGAGCATGTCGTCCGGGTCGGTGAGCACCAGGTCACCCACCCCGCCCGGGAACAGCACGCCAAACACGTGCTCGAACTGCTCGCGCGTTTCGGCGAACGCCGACGCGAAGGCCTCCTCCACCAGGCGATCCACGTCCTGCACGATGCGCAGCAGGTCCGCCTTCGACGCCTTGAGATCCTGCACCTGATCCACCAGGAACTTGTGCCGCGAGGCCAGCGCCTCGTGTTCCTCAAGCGCCAGCGGGTTGACGCGCCCCAGCTTCTCCAAGTCCTTCAGCGCCTTAGCAAGGGCCCGTTCCTGCTCGGCGCGCACGTACGCGCTCGGCTCGGCGGCCGCAGCTTGTCGACCTCATCCGGGTCGAGCGGCAGCATCGGTACCAGCGTCTGGGGCCCGAACTCGGCGAGCAGCTGCTCGGGTTCAAGGGACAGCTCCTCGAGGGCACGACGCTGCAGATCCTCGACGCGCAAGCGCGTCTGCTCGGCCGCGATCTGCCCCTGGTGGGCTGAGGCCGTGGCCTCCGACAGCTCCGCGCTCAGTCGGTCCAGGGCACGGCGGGCGTCCGAGACCTCCTGGGAGACCTGCGAGCGCCTCTCGCTCAGGCGGTCGCGCTCGGCGGCAGCCCGGGACAGGGCTCGCTCGGCGGCCTCGAGGGCGACGCGGGCGGCAGCCTCCACGTCCGAGGCCGTGGCCAGCTCCGTCTTTCGCGCGGCCTCACGCCGGGCATAGCGGGCGCGCTCCTCGCGCTCGGCGGCGGCCCCCTGGCGCAGGGAGCGGGCACGTGAGGCGGCGCGCCGCGATTGTTCTTCCAAGGCACGCAGGCTCAGGCGCGCCTCGTTTTCAGCCTCGCGGGCCTCGCGGGCCGCGCGGGATGCGGCGTCGGCGCGGGCTTGCGCGTCTTCGAGGGACTCGGGTGGGCCGACGGTGTCGGCGCCGTCGAGGCGGGCGCGGGCGGCCGTGTCCTGCTCGCGGGCCCACGTGACCTGTTCGTCGGCTCGGCGTGCCACGTCGTGGGCGCGCTCGGCCTCGGCGCGGGCGGCCTGCGCGGCGGATTGGGCGCGTGCCAGCTCCTGGGCTTCCTTGGCGCGCTGCGCGTCTTCCTCGCGCAGGGCCTTCAGGGCGTCGTTTGCCTCTCGGATGCGCCGGTCCAGGTGGGCGTTCGCCTCGCTGAGCTGCTCGGACACCTCGGCCATGCGAGCCTGGGCGGCCTCGGCTTGCGCGCAAGCCTCCTCGTAGTCGGCGCGCACGGATAGCACGGAGGAGGCCTGGCGTCCGCCCTCCACCGACCAGGAGCGCAGCACGTCGCCTCCTGACGTGACGACGGCGCGCACGCCGGGCACGTCCAGCGCGGCAGCGGCGATCTCAAGGGGGGCAGGCGACGACCCCGTCCAGCAGGGACGCGAGGGGTGCGGCGGCTCCCTCGCAGGCGACGACGTCAGCAAGCCACGTCGCGCCCTCGGGCAGGTCGGCGCGGGCGGCCCCGCCGGTCCCATCTGCGGGATCATCTGCAGTACCGGAAGAATCAGAAGAACCGGATGCCACGACGAGCCGCAGCGAGCGCCCGGCCGCGCGGGCCACGTCCAGCTCGCCCAGGCCTCGGGCCAGGGAATCGACGACCACGGCGTCGGCGAAAGGTGCCAGCGCGGCGGCGACGGCGTCTTCGAAACCGGGGGTGACGCGCAGGAGGGGCGCGACCTGGCCGAGCACTCCGGGGCGTCCGAGCAGCTCGGCGGTGCCGTCCTCGGGGGCGAGCAGCTGGGAGAGCGCGTCGCGGCGGGCCTCCCAGCGCGCGCGGTCGGCGCGGGCCTCGCGTTCGACACCGAGCAGCTCGTCCACACGGGCGCGCGCGGCGTCGCGGCGGGCGGAGGCCTCGGCGTGCGCGCGGGCCGCTCCCCCCGCTTGCTTCGTCCGCGGACGAGGACTCCCCAGCGACAGAAGCGTCCGCACCAACGGAGACAACAGACGTGGCAGGAACCGCCTTCTCGGCGGCCTCGGCGCGATCCTGAGCCGCGCGGTATGCGCCCCACGCACGATCCGCCTCGGCGATCGCGGCCTCCAGGCGAGACGCCGCCGTTGACGCGTCGCCCGTCAGGCGCGCGACCTTCTCGCGGTGGTCGGCAATGACGCGGTTGACGCGTGCGAGCTCGCGGGACGCGGAATCGTCGGCGTCCTCGGCGGCCTCGCGCGCGCGAATCGCGGACGTCAGGGCACTGCGCGCCTCTTCGACTTGAGCGACCAGCGCAGCGTCCTCGGCACCGGCGACGTGGGCACGCTCGTCGAGGACGTCAGGGGTCCTCGCCGCCCGGGGGCAGCTCGGGGGTCGCACGCAGGGAGACCTTCTGGGTCGCGGCCATGAGCGTGCCGCGCAGACGCTCGGTGATCGTGGTGAGCGACTGCCAGTCAGAGGAAGCCTGCTCGAGCGCCGGCGAGGACGCGCGCTCAGCGTCCTCCAGGCGCGAAAGCTCGGCGCGCGCGGCGCTTATCTGCTCCTCGAGCGAGGCGCGGCGCTCGGCCGCAGACTCGTCCGATGCCTCGAGAACTGACAGCTTCGACAGGGCCGATGCGAGGTCGTCGGCGAGCAGGCGGGCCTTCGCGTCGCGCACGCGCGCCTGGATAAGGGACGCGCGCCGGGCCACCCGCGCCTGGCGTGCCAGGGGCCCCAGCTGGCGGTGAATCTCGTTCGTCAGGTCCAGGACGCGCACGAGGTTCGCGTCCATGTCGGCCAGCTTTTTTTCAGCGCGCGCTCCTTGCGGCGGCGGTGCTTGAGGACACCAGCGGCCTCCTCGATGAAGCCGCGACGCTCCTCGGGCGTGGAGGACAGGATCGCGTCGAGCTGCCCCTGGCCGACGATGACGTGCATCTGGCGACCCATGCCCGTGTCGGACAGGAGCTCCTGCACGTCCAGCAGCCTCGCCGGAGTGCCGTTAATGGAGTATTCGGAGCCGCCCCCGCGAAACAGCGTGCGGCTGATCGTCACCTCGGAATACTCAATGTCGAGCAGCCCGTCAGTGTTGTCGATCGTCAGGTCCACCTGGGCGCGCCCGAGCGCCGCGCGCCCAGATGTCCCCGCGAAAATCACGTCCGCCATGTGTCCGCCGCGCAGCGCGGGCACCCTGCTCGCCCATGACCCAGGCGAGAGCGTCGACGACGTTGGATTTACCCGACCCGTTGGGGCCGACGACGCACGTGATGCCCGGTTGGAGGGCGAGCGTGGTCGCACTGGCGAAGGACTTAAAGCCCCGCAGCGTCAGGTTCTTGAGGTACACCCTTGCAGGTTAGCCGCGAGTCAGTAAATCTCCGGGAACCACAGGGAGATTTCGCGCGTTGCGTTGTCCACAGAGTCCGAGCCGTGGATCAGGTTCTCCATGTGGGGGCTGTTCCAGGCGCGGCCCAGGTCGCCGCGGATCGTGCCAGCGGGGGCGGTCGTCGGGTCGGTAGACCCCATGAGGACGCGCATGCCCTCGACGACGCGCTGACCCTCGACGATCATGGCGACGACGGGGCCGGGTCTCATAAACTCTAGGAGTCCCTCGAAGAAGGGCTTGTCCTTGTGGTCGGCGTAGTGCTCGGCGAGCAGCTCGCGGGAGGCGATCATGAGCTTGAGGCCCTTGATCGTGTAGCCCTTGCCCTCAATGCGGCGCAGGATCTCACCGGTCAGGCCGCGGGCGTAGCCGTCGGGCTTGACGACGATGAGGGTGTGCTCCAGGGTGGGGTCGAGAAGGTGCTGTAAACCAGCAGAACACTCTTAGCGCTCACGTTGTCTCCTTTGATTCTGGCTGTTGCGCTGTTGCGCTTTCAAAGCATATCTGTCAGCGCAGCCACCGCGGCTGTGGCATCTGCCCCATTGGCCTCGATGTGGACGCTCTGACCTTGGGTGATGCCCAGAGCCATGAGCTCCAGGACCGAGCCGCCGTCCGCCCCGTTCACGGTGACCTCGGCGTCGAAGGTGCCCGCCAGGCGCACGAATGCAGCGGCTGGGCGCGCGTGCAGGCCGACGGGGTCCGCGACGACCGCGTCCCCTGCGCCCACGTCGACGAGGCCTGGGTACCCTCCCCGGCGGGCGCGCCGACGATGGGGCTGGGTGCCTCCTGGGCGGGCGCCTCGTCCAGGCGCGGGGCAAGGGAGGCTGCAACGTCGGCGACCTGGTCGAGGTCTTCGCCGAGCTGAGCCCGCACGGAGGAGGCGACGGCCCCTTCGACGAGGCAGGTGTCGACGAAGCGCACGCGCTCGGGCTCGTCGCTCATGTCGATGACGGATTCGACGGTCATCGTGGCCGAGCCGAGGTCGGTCAGGACGATGACGCCGCTGCCGTCCCCATCCACGGCCGCAAGGGCGGCATCGAGGGCCGACTCCACGAGGTCGTAGGAGGTGCCGATGCGGCCGTCCTCCGTGCCCCCGGCGGCCTCGAAGTGCACGTCGGGGGCCATCTGGGCGGCCAGTTCACAGACTCCGGCGGCCAGGGAGGCCGAGTGGGAGACGATGACGAAGGAGACGCGCACGCTCATGCTGCGCCGGCCTCGCCCGCTGCGCGCACGGCGGCGCGCAGGATGAGGGAGGTGGAGACGGCCCCCGGGTCGAGGTGCCCGATGGAGCGCTCGCCCAGGTAGGAGGCGCGTCCCTTCGTGGCCCGCAGGGGCTCCGTCGCGGCGGCTCCGGCCTCTGCGGCGGTGGCGGCGGCCTCGAGGACGGCGGCGGGATCGCCACCGGACTCGGCGGCCGCGCGGGCGGCCTCGAGCGCCGGAGACCACGCGTCCACCATGGTCTTCTCACCCGCGGTGGCCTTGCCTCGGGCCTGGATTCCGTCGAGCGCGCCCGCGATCACCGCTGCCACACCCGCGCCGTCGAGATCGCCGTCACCGGCAGCCTTGGATGCGCGCAGGAACGCGGTCCCGTACAGGGGTCCGGCGGCACCGCCGACCGTGGACATGAGGGTCTTGGCGACCGTCTTGAGGACCTCGGCGACGCTGCCCGGCTGGGCCTGTCCCAGCGCCTCGACCGCGGCCTTCAATCCGCGGTCCATGTTTTCGCCGTGGTCGCCATCCCCGATGGCTCGGTCCAGATCCACCAGGTAGTCGCGCTGCTCAGCGATGTCCGCCGCCGACAACTCGATCCACCGGCGTGCCCACGCTGCATCTAGGCTCATCGTGCTTCTCCTTGTCCTGCTTCGTTGCTTACTTCCAGGCGACCGTGTTCACGGGGGCGTCAAAGAGCTCGAGGAGCTCGTCGTCGGCTCGCATGAGGGTCACGGAGACGCCGGGCATCTCCAGGCTGGTGACGTAGTTGCCGACCATCTGGCGGGCGATCTCGATGCCGTCCTTCTTCAGGAGGGCCGCGAGGGCGCGGAAGCAGATGTAGAGCTCGGAGACGGGGGTACCGCCCATGCCGTTGACGAGGGCCACGACGCGCTCGCCTTCGGCCAGGCCCAGGTCTTCGCGCACGCGCTCGTAGAGGCTCGGCGACGAGGCTGTCGGCGGTCTCCATGGAGCCGCGGCGGTATCCCGGCTCACCGTGGATGCCGATGCCCAGCTCGATCTCGTCCTCGCCCAGGTCGAAGGAGGGCTTGCCAGCGTGGGGCACGGTGCAGGGTACGAGGGCCAGGCCCATGGAGCGGGTCTGGTCGTTGACCTTGGTGGCGATACGGGTGACTTCCTCGAGGGAGTCGCCGCGCTCGGCGGCCGCGCCCGCGATCTTCTCGACGAAGATGGTGCCGGCAACGCCGCGACGGCCAGCCGTGTAGAGGGAGTCCTCGACGGCGACGTCGTCGTTAACGACGACGGTGGCGACCGTGATGTCCTCCATGTCGGCCAGCTCGGCGGCGGTCTCGAAGTTGAGGACGTCGCCCGTGTAGTTCTTGACGATGTGCAGGACGCCCGCGCCGTGGTCGGCTGCCTTCGTGGCCTCCAGGATCGGGTCGGGGGTGGGCGACGTGAAGACCGCGCCGGGAACGGCCGCGTCCAGCATGCCTTCACCGACGAAGCCCGCGTGCAGGGGCCCGTGTCCGGATCCACCACCGGAGACGAGGCCAACCTTGCCCTCAGCCTTGGGGGCTCGACGGGTCACGAAGTCGGGCGAGTAGTGGACATCGACGAGGTCGGGGTGGGCCAGTGCGAAACCTTCGAGGGTTTCGCGGACGACGGCGTGGACGTCATTGACGAGCTTCTTCATAATGCCTCCTTGCACATTGCTCATCTGTACTTGTACGCATGGTCAATCGTGCCACCTTTGAGCACGAATTCCCAACCGTGGCGGCCGCCACGATGCGGCCGCCCTGGTTGGATGACATCCTAGCGTGGGCTGTGACCGGCGAGGGCCAGCATTTCCCCGGCCAGCATGACCGAGCCAAACACGAGGACTCCGCTGCGATCCGCGGGCTCGGCCCCGGCCTCGGCGACCTCTGCTGCACGATCGACCGCGTCGGCCAGCGACTCGCGCACGTCTACCCGGTCGGGACCGAAGACCTCTTCGGCGATCTCGGCCAGACGCGCAACGTCGGCCGCGCGCTCGCCCGGCATCTGCGTCACGACGAGATGATCGATGAAGGGTTCGACCTCGGACAGGACACCCTCGACGTCCTTGTCCCCCATCGCCGCGTACACGCCTGCGATCCGCGCGAACCCAAAGGAGGATTCCACGGCCTCACGCAGGGTGGCCGCACCCGCGGGGTTGTGCGCGGCGTCCACGATGATCGTGGGCGAATGACGCACGACCTGCATGCGGCCCGGGCTGGAGGCGTTCGCGAGGCCCTGCTCGACGATGCGACCGTCCAGGCCGCGGCCCCCCATGAAGGCCTCGACGGCCACGAGCGCCGCCGCCGCGTTGTGGGCCTGGTACTGGCCGAACAGCGGGACGAACACATCCTCGTAGACCGCGGAAGGCGTGCGGATCGTGACCATCTGGCCGCCGACCCCCATCTGACGATCCACGACCTCGAAGTCGCGGCCCTCGACGCGGGCGATCGCGTCGACGGAGCGCGCCTGCTCGAGGAGGATGTCGAGGACTTCCTCCTCCTGCTTCATAATGACGACGACCTGTCCGGGCTTGATGATGCCGGCCTTTCGCGCGCGATCTCTTCGATCGTGGAGCCGAGCCACTTCGTGTGATCCAGGGCGATCGGCGTGATGACGGAGACGCCAGCGTCGATGACATTCGTGGCGTCCCAGCGCCCGCCCATGCCGACCTCGACGACGGCTGCGTCGACCGGGTAGTCGGCGAAGGCCGCGTACGCCATGATCGTGAAAACCTCGAAGAAGGACAGGCGGGGGCCGCCCTCTTCCTGGCTGCGCTCGTCGACCATGCCGACGTAGGGGGCGATGTCCTCCCATGCGCGTACGAAGCCCTCGCGCGTGATCGGGTGGCCTTCCAGCGAGATTCGCTCGCACACGTCGAGCAGGTGCGGGCTCGTGAAGCGGCCCGTCTTCATGCCGAAAGCGGTCAGGAGCGAGTCGATCATGCGCGACGTGGACGTCTTGCCGTTCGTACCCGTGATGTGGATCGACGGGTAGAAGTTCTGCGGGTCGCCCAGGATGTCCAGGGCGAGCTTCACGCGCTCCAGCGTGGGGTTGATGTCGTGCTCGGGTGCGCGCGCGACGATGGACTGGTAGATCTCCTGCACGCGCGCGTCCAGGGCGACGTCATCCTGAGCCTTCGCGAGCGCAGCCTCGTGGGAGGCGCGCTCGTCGCGTGCCTCGGCGGCGTCGTCGGCGAAGTCCTCGTCCACCTCGCCCTCGATCTCGGCGAGGACGGAGGGATCGGGGGCCCAGCAGCAGCGAGTGCTCGACGAGGGCGCGCAGCGCGGCCTCGCGTTCGCTCTCCTCAGCCTCGGGGTCGGTGCCCTCCCCCGCCTCGGTGTCCTCGACCTCGTCGGCCGCTTCCAGGTACGGGATCAGGTCGGCCGGGATGCCGCCGCGCTGGTCCTCGTTGGTGGTGTCTTCCCCGAAGAACGATTCGCCTGCCATGTTTCCTCCGCTGCTCGCAGTGTCTCCGCTATTTTACCGGGCCGTGTGCTTCGGGCGGCTTGTTCAGCCGGTCACGGCGCGTTGGCGCGCGCTGGTCGCGCGTCGTCATCGACGAGGCCGAGGCTCCTCGCGCGCATTCCCTCCCCTCGCGCTCCGAGCGCCTCGCGAGTGGAAGGCTCGTTGCCCACCGCACGCGGATAGGATTGATCTCAACGACGTGATCGAATATAGGAGGCAACACGTGGGTAAGTGGTTTGGTCAGGCATCCGAGATCGAGGAGCTGCGCGCCGAGAACCAGCGACTCAAGGAACAGGTTGCGACCCTCGAGGCGCGACTGCGCGCCGCTTACGCGGACGCCGGGGTCACGGCCCTCGCCGGATCGTCCTTCCCCTCTCCCGAGGCGGCGGTCCCGCAGGCCTCAGGTCCCGCCTTTCCAGCCGGTGCACCCAACCCGGCCACGGCCTCGTTCCCAGAGCTGAGCGCAGCCGAACTCCAGATGATCGCCGAGGGCAGGACTCTCTACGCCGTCAAGGCCTACCGGGACCGCACCGGCGTCGGCCTGAAGACGGCGAAGGCAGCAATCGACGCCGCACGCTGAGCACCAGAAACCTCGTTTCCGTCCTATCACGAGGTTTGCTCCACACCGCGCTGGTCGGAGCGCGGTTTTCCCGGTTGACGCCCACTCATGCGGATAGGTTGCGCACTTCCGGATAGGTTATGCGGATACGGATAGGTTATTAACCTATCCAGATGCTCATAACCTATCCGCGTGAGCGCATCCGCCGGCTTCATCGCACGTAGCACTGTCCTCCGATTCGGCACCGGATGCACTCTGATAGGATGCAGATCACACAGACCCCCTCAATGACGTGAAGGATTCCCCATGCTGCTGGCTGGTCTCACCGAAGAACCGGGCTGGATCCGATCCAGTTTCAACCTCACGTACCGCGTGCCGTGGGAGAAGCTGATCCAGGGCGTACGCGGGGTGTACCCCTACATCGACGACGCCGAGGTGCAGGTCGACGGCGAGCCTCTCCACTTCTCCGCTCCCGAGGATCTGCTCGCCATTCCCGAGGCGTCCAGCGTCATGATCCGCGGCATGTCGCCCATCCTCAAGGCGCCGATCATGCTGACCTTCTTCAACCAGAAGCCGTTCATTAACGTTGCGATCGGGCGGGTCAACGAGGAATTCCAGACCACCGACTACGAAAAGTTCAACAAGTCGCTGTGCCAGTTCATGGACTCCATCGAGATCATGATGCACCTGACGCCCTCCAAGTAGTAGCGCGGTTGTTTCGCAGCTTCCGCTTCACTCTCAAGCTGTCGCGACACGCATGCGCCCACCTACAGACAGTGGACTGGTGCGAAAAAGAGTCTCATTTCTGCTTGTAGCCGTGCTAAATTCACGCGCGATACTTGCCAACTGTCAAGCCTAGATATACTGAGCAAGTTACCGGCCTCGAGCCCCACTCGTGCCCTTTCAATCGACAACCAGGAGTCGCCCGTGCCCGCAACGCTCTCGATTAACGCCATCCGCGAAAGGTGTGTCAAGTTTGCTTACGACTGGAGCGATTGTGTAGGGGATGAGAAGCAGGACGGACACGAGTTCATGCGCGAACTCATGAAGTGTTTCGGCATCACCAAGCGCAAAGCGATTTCCTACGAGAGGCGTTCGAACCGAGCGTCGACGGGACGTCAGGGCTATATCGACGCGCTCATCCCGGGCAAGGCGCTCATCGAGATGAAGTCCGCGGGGAAGGATCTCGACAAGGCGGAGGAGCAGGCTCTCGATTACATCCACGATCTCGCGGACGTCGAAACTCCGCGCCTTCTCATCATCAGCGACTTCCGTCGCGTCCGCATCGTCGATCTCGACAGTGAGATGGCAACTGACGGTTCGGGAGATGCCGGGCGCACGGAGTTTCAACTCGCCCAACTCCCCGATCACGTCGACGACCTGAAGTTCCTCGCTGGCTACGGCATGGTCCAGGTCGGTTCGCGCGAACAGGAGGAGGCCTCGATTCGGGCCGCCCGCGTCATGGCCGACCTCTACGAGGCCCTGGACGGGTCAGGCTACAGCGATCACGAGGCCTCCATCTTCCTCATCCGCACGCTCTTTGCCTCTATGGGGATGACGCTGGCCTGTGGGAACGCGACCTGTTCACGGAGTTTCTCGAGACCCGAACTCGTGAAGACGGCAGCGACCTCGGCGCACAGCTCGCACTCCTCTACCAGACGCTGAGCACACCCGTGGAGTGCCGTCAGTCGACCCTGGACGAGCTGACCGCGCGTTTCCCGTACGTCAACGGCGGGATCTTCGAGGAGCGGCTCAACATCCCCAGTTTCTCCTCCGCGATGCGTGACGAGCTCGTGCGCGCGTGTGCCTTCGACTGGTCGGGCATCAGCCCCGCCGTCTTCGGGTCCCTCTTCCAGGCCGTCAAGTCTCCCGAGGCCCGCCGTGAGCTCGGCGAACACTACACGAGCGAGACGAACATTCTCAAGACGCTTGGTCCGCTCTTCCTCGACGAGCTGCGCCAAAAATTCGCAGACCACGTGCACGACGCGAAAAAGCTGACGGACCTTCGTAAAGAGCTCGGCGAGCTGCGGATCATGGATCCCGCCTGCGGATGTGGCAACTTCCTGGTCGTCGCCTACCGAGAGCTGCGCCGCCTGGACACCGAGATCCTGGTGCGAATCCGGGAGCTGGAGCTCGCCCGCAAGGATAACGACGAGTTCCAGGCCACGATGTTCTTCGACGACCGGGGAGAACATGCTGAGATCATGGTTCAGCTGGATCATTATTTCGGCATCGAGATCGAGGAGTGGCCGGCACGGATCGCGCAGACCGCCCTACACCTCGCTCACCACCAAGCGAATCGCGAGATGGAGCGCCTCCTCGGCCAGGCCCCCCTCGATCCTTCCCCTCAGCACGTCCGCCCACATCACGATCGGCAACGCGCTGCGCACGGACTGGACACAGGTGTGCCCTCCCTCCCCCACCGTCAGGATCGTCGGCAATCCGCCGTTTATCGGCCAATCCATGCGTTCCGAGGAGCAGACCGATGATCTGCGCGTCGTGTGGGGCGATGGCTACGACGGCTACCTCGACTACGTGACCGGCTGGTTCATCAAGGCCTCCCAGTACTTCCACGCTGTTCCGCGAGGCGGTCGTTTCGCCTTCGTCTCGACCAACTCTATCGCGCAGGGCGCCCCCGTCCCGGCCCTCTTCCGCCCTCTCCTCGAGGGCGGCTGGCGGATTCGCTTCGCCCACCAGACCTTTGCGTGGACCTCCGAGGCGCCGGGGGCGGCCGCCGTCCACTGCGTCATCACGGGATTCGACCGGGGAACGCCGCACGAGAAGGCACGCCCCGTGCTCTTCACGTATCTGTCTCCCAAAGCACAGCCAGAGGCCGTCCCCGTCGACCACATCAACCCCTACCTGGTCGAGGGCCCCGACGTCTTCGTTGCAGCTCGCAGGAGCCCTCTTTCTCCGTGTCTTCCGGAGGTTTGCTTCGGGTCAAAGCCTGCGGACGGCGGCAATCTCATCGTGGAGGCGAAGGACTATCCGCAAGTCGCGGCCGACCCGATCGCGGCCAAGTACCTGCGCCCCTTCCGCATGGGCCGCGAGGTCGTTCGAGGCCTCGACCGCTGGTGCCTGTGGATGCACACGGAGGATTTCGATCCTCGTGACATTGACCGTAGCCCCATCTTGAAAGAACGGGTGCGCGCATGCGCCATTTTTAGGCAAGGCTCAAAGAAGAAGGCAACGGTGGCGGGAGCTCAGACCGCTCATTTGTTCCAGGAGAATCACCAGCCGTCCGAGCCATACGTTGCAATTCCCCGCGTGGTGTCGGAGACGCGACTTTTCTACACGGCAGCGCATCTGAGTGAAGAAGTCATCGCTGGCGATCAGCTCTACACCGCCCTTGATCCCGACGGCTTCCTCTTTGCCATCATCAGCTCGTCAATGCTAATGACGTGGCAGATGACGATCGGGGGACGCCTGGAATCACGACTTCGATTTGCAAATAAAGTGGTCTGGAACACCCTGCCGCTGCCCGAGGTTTCTGACAAGCAGCGCGCGGATATCATCGCGGCAGGCCAGGGCGTGCTGGAGGCCCGCGCGGAGCAGCCGGGTGTCAGCCTCGCCGACATGTACAACCCGTTGGCGATGGCCCCGAGCCTGCTGAAGGCTCACCGGGCCCTCGATCGCGCGGTCGACCGAGCTTTCGGGGCACGCAAGGCCCTGGAAACCAACGAACAGCGCCTCGCGATTCTCTTCAAGCGCTACCAGGAGATGACCGCAGCAGAGAGCTGATCTCGCCCGATTTGACCGAGATACCACAAAGCGGGCGGGCCGGGCTTTCGCCCGACCCGCCCGTCTGAGTAGCGACAGCACTCAGTGCTTGGCGACACTCACTGCAAGCTTGTCGCCGGCCTCGACCTCAAGCGACAGAGCGAGCGTCTCGGCGGCGATCATGTCGCGCCAGGTCTCCACATCAGCCACGTGATCGGAGGGCACCGTCAGCGACAGGTCGATGCGGTCCGCGATGTGCAGGCCGACATTCTTACGCTCGTCCTGAACGGCGCGCACGACGTCGCGGGCGTAGCCCTCGGCCTCGAGCTCGGGGGTCAGCTCCGTATCGAGCACGACGAAGGTGCCCGATGCCAGCACGTCCGCGACCTGGCCCTCGGCGGCGTCCACGGAGGTGGACACGGAGAACATGTCGCCCGTGAGCACCAGCGGCGCCCCGTCCAGCTCGACGGAGGCGAAACGGCACTCGCCGTCCACGACCTCCCACTCGCCGGACTTCTGAGCCTTGAACAGCTGGCTCGTCAGCTTACGGACAGCCGGATCGAAGGCGCGCGGGTTCAGGGCGAGCTCGGTGCGGACGCTCAGGCCCGAGTCCTGCGGCGCAGAGAAGACCACGGACTTCACGTTCACCTCGGAGGCGATCAGGTCCGCGAAGGGCTCCAGCGCAGCGAAGTTCTCCGACACGACCAGCAGGGAGGCCAGCGGCTGGCGCACGCGCAGCTGATGCGTCTTGCGCAGCGCGTGGGCTGCCGACACGATCGAACGAACCTCGTCCATCGCGGCGACCAGCTCGGGGGCGTCCACGGCCTCGTCGATGACGGGGAAGTCCGTCAGGTGCACGGACTCGCCGCCCGTCAGGCCGCGCCAGATCTCCTCGCTCAGCAGCGGCAGCAGGGGCGCCGCCAGCTCCATGAGCGTCACGAGAGCGGTGTACAGCGTATCGAAGGCTGCACAGTCCTCGTCCCAGAAGCGCTGACGCTGGGTACGCACGTACCAGTTCGTCAGAACATCCAGGTACTCGCGGATCGCCTCGCACGCACCAGCCACGTCGTAGCCGTCGAGCGCGCCGCGCACATCCTCCGCGAGGGTGCGGGTGTGGGCCAGCAGGTAGCGGTCCATCTGCGCCAGCGCGGCCACGGCCTCGGGCGACGACAGATCGATGCGCGAGGCCTCGTACCCCCTCGCCCTTGTTGCAGGCGCCGGCGTACAGCGTGAAGAAGTAGTACGTGTTCCAGATGGGCAGCAGCACCTGACGGACGGTGTCGCGGATCGACTCCTCCTTGACGATCAGGTTGCCGCCGCGTACGACCGGGCTCGACATGAGGAACCAACGCATCGCGTCGGAGCCGTACTTGTTGAACACCTCGGCCACGTCCGGGTAGTTACGCAGCGACTTACTCATCTTCAGGCCATCGTCACCCAGGACGATGCCGTGGGAGACGCACGAGCGGAACGCCGGGCGATCGAAGAGCGCAGTCGCCAGGACGTGCAGCGTGTAGAACCAACCGCGCGTCTGACCGATGTACTCGACGATGAAGTCGCCCGGGTAGTGGTTCTCGAACCACTCCTGGTTCTCGAACGGGTAGTGCACCTGCGCGAAGGGCATCGAGCCGGACTCGAACCAGCAGTCGAACACGTCGGAGATGCGACGCATCGTCGACTTGCCCGTCGGGTCGTCCGGGTTCGGGCGCGTGAGCTGATCAATGAAAGGACGGTGGAAGTCCGTGACCTTCACGCCGAAGTCGGCCTCGAGCTCCGCGATGGAGCCGTAGACGTCCGTGCGCGGGTAGGCCGGATCGTCCGAGACCCACACGGGGATCGGCGCGCCCCAGAAGCGGTTACGCGAGATCGACCAGTCGCGGGCACCCTCCAGCCACTTGCCGAAGATGCCGTCCTTGGTGTGCGCGGGGGTCCAGGTGATCTCCTGGTTGAGCTCCACCATGCGGTCACGGATCTCGGTCACGCGGACGAACCACGAGGACACGGCCTTGTACATGAGGGGCTTGCGGCAGCGCCAGCAGTGCGGGTAGGAGTGCACGTAGGACTTCTCGCGCACGAGCACGGCGCGGATCTCGGGAGCGCGGCGCGCGATCGGGCCACCCTGCTCGCGCAGGTCGGCGACCACGTAGCGGTTCGCGTCGAAGATCTGCATGCCCTCGTAGTCGCTCACCTCGGAGGTGAAGACGCCGCCCTCGTCGACGGGCAGGACCACGCCGATGCCGTACTCCATGCACGTCCACATGTCGTCCTCACCGAAGGCGGGAGCCTGGTGGACGAGGCCGGTGCCGTCCGTGGTCGTCACGTAGTCGGCGGCGATGATCGACCAGCCGTTGGGGCCGGGGGTGCCACCCTCAGCGCGGCGCTCGGGGGTGTCGAAGTAGTCGTAGATCGGGTGGTAGTGGATGCCCACCAGCTCCAGCCCTTGTAGGTGGCCACGACGGTGGGTTCCTCGCCCAGCTCCTTGGCGTAGGAGGGGATCAGGTCGGTGGCGATGAGGACGCGCTCGCCCGCGAGGACACCCTCGTGGTCGGAAGCAACCTCAACGAGGGAGTACTCGATCTGCGGGCCCACGGCGACGGCCGAGTTCGAGGGCAGCGTCCAGGGCGTGGTCGTCCAGATGAGGGCCAGCTCGGGGCGCTCCGAGTCCTCGCGCAGCTTCGTCTCGAGGCGCAGGCCCACCGTCACCGTGTTGTCGGTGCGGTCCTGGTACACGTCGTCGTCCATCTTGAGCTCGTGGTTGCTCAGCGGCGTGCGGTCGTTCCAGCAGTAGGGCAGGACGCGGTGGCCCTGGTAGGCCAGGCCCTTGTCGTAGAGCTGCTTGAACGCCCAGATCACGGACTCGGTGTAGGGCATGTCGAGCGTCTTGTAGTCGTGCTCGAAGTCCACCCAGCGGGCCTGGCGGGTGACGTACTCTTCCCATTCCTTCGTGTAGCGCAGGACGGAGGAGCGGCAGGCCGCATTGAACGCCTCGATGCCGATGCCACCCTCGCGGGTGATCTCGGTGACGTCCTCGATGCCGAGCTGGCGCTGGGCCTCGAGCTCGGCGGGCAGGCCGTGCGTGTCCCAGCCGAAGCGACGCTCGACGCGGTGGCCCTTCATGGTCTGGTAGCGGCCCACAACATCCTTGACGTAGCCGGTCAGGAGGTGACCGTAGTGGGGCAGGCCGTTGGCGAAAGGCGGGCCATCGTAGAACACGAACTCGTTGGAGCCATGCTCGCCGGCGTCGCGCATCTCAATGGACTTGCGGAAGGTGTCGTCGCTGGCCCAAAACGCCAGGGTGCCCTCTTCCATCGCGGGGAAGGAAGGGCTGGGGTCCACCTCGTCTTGCCGGTGGCGGGGGTAGAAGCCGTGCTTCGTCATGAGTGTCCTCGTCTCGCGCCTATACAGGGACGAGGACCGGCGTCGCCGGCACCCGCGGTACCACCCCGCTTGCCGCTCCCTCGCCGGGCGCGGCCGCTTCGTTTGGGCTGTGTCGGGCCCTCCCGTCCGGTTCTACTGGAGGGAACGAGGCCGTGGCCGGCTCTCGCGCCCCTCTTTCTTCCGGATGCTCCCCGGTGATACCCCGCGCGAGCGGGCCGGATCGTAGCGAAAAACCAGTGTAGCGAAGAAACTCGCGAGCGCCCACTGGGCGGAGCGTCTGCCTGCCCACAGCGAAACCGCGAGCGCTCCGCGTCGCGGGCGCGGGTCGCCGTCTCGTGCGCCTTGTTCGGCGAGTGCTCGCGGGTGCTTGGGGCTCCTGCCCTAGAGTTGTGGGGTGAGTGTGATGGAGACGAAACGCCCTGCGCGTCCCTGGGGTGCGCTTGTCGGCGCGCTTGTGTTGGTGGCGCTGATTGGCGTGTGGGCGGCGCAGGGATCCCTGGCCGGATCGGGTGTGCCCGTTGGCCGCGCGGCGACGATCGCGGTGGGCATGACCCTGCAGGCGATTCCCTTCCTGCTGTTGGGCGTGTTCGTTGCCGAGCTCATCGAGGCTTTCGTCTCCCCCGCTCTGATCGCGCGCGTGTTTCCGACGAACCCGGTGGCGTCCGTATTGACCGCTCTCGTCGCGGCTTTCCTTCTTCCGGTGTGCGATTGCTCGGCGGTGCCGATCTTCCGTTCGCTGTTGCGCAAGGGCGTTCCACTGTCGGCGGCGACCACTCTCATGCTGGCATCCCCCGCGATCAATCCCCTGGTGATCGCATCGACGTATTACGCGTTCGGCTCGTGGGCGATTGTGGGAGCGCGTATCGGCCTGAGCATCATCGTCGCCGTGTCGGTGGGCCTGTCGATGCTGGCTTGCCCACCGAGCGCCCTGCGCGAGGACGCTCACGTCCATGACGGGGATTCGTGCGGATGCGACGGCGGTTGCGAGGTGCCGGATCGCTCTTTCTCTGGTGTTCTTGGCGCAACGGGCCACTCCTTCGGGCGGATCCTGCCCTACCTGCTGGGTGGCGTGGCCGCCTCGACTGCGGCGCAGGTGTTCTGGCCGGTGTCGTCCCTGCTCGCGGGCTTGCCCGCGCCCGGCGCGCTGGCGCTCATGATGGCGGCGGGCTTCGCCCTGTCGCTGTGTTCCTCGTCGGACGCGGTGATCGCGCGCTCGCTGGCCTCCCTCGCGCCACAGGGCGCGCTCATGGGGTTCATGGTCTACGGCCCGATGATGGACGTGAAGAACGTGGCGCTGCTGTCCTCGCAGTTCCGCGGCGCGTTCGTGCTTCGCCTGTGTGCGACCGTCACGTGCGTCGCCGCTGCCGTCATTGGTGGTGCCTGGTGGATGGGGGTCCTCTCGTGAAGCTCATCGACCGCATCGCCCCCGTCCTCGAGTCGCTCTCCCTCGCATCCCTCGGCGGCGTGCTGCTGTGGCTGGCCATGTCCGGCCGCTACGCGTCCTTCGTGCCCCCGTCGGCACGATTGGGCATCATCGCATCCAGCATCGGCCTGTTTGCCTGCGCGCTCGCCCTCTCCGCGCGCATCGACGCCGGAGAACACGACAGCGCCGATACGACAGACACGGTAGCCTCCTACCGGGCCACCACGCGCGGGCTTGTCGCCCTCCTGGCGGCAGCCCTGCTCATCCTCCCCTTCCGTGTCTCCCCCTCCGAGCTGGCCGCGGGCGCGATTGGCGCACGCCCCGCCTCCGGCGGATCCACCATCGACGCGGGCACCGACGATTCGCCCGAGGACACCCCCGGGGATTCCAACGACGCGGCGAACGGGGGCACCAACCCCGCCACCGGGAGTGGCAGCCAGGATGGGGGCGCGGGGCGGGCCTCGCCGAGCGCAAAGCTGGAGCTGACGACCGAGAACTTCTACTCCCAGGTGGAGGAGCTGATCGCCAACGGACGCGCACACGACGGTCAGCGCGTCGAACTCACTGGCTTCGTCCTCAGTCCCGAGGCCGCGAGCGCCCAGGCGTCGATTCCGCGCGTGACGGATGAGGAGAGCTTTGCGGTGGCGCGTATGGCTATTTGGTGTTGTGCGGCGGATGCGTATCCGGTTGGTTTTGCGGTGCGGTGGGCGGGGCCTGCTCCTGCGGCTGATAGCTGGGTGCATGTGAGCGGTACGTTGCGGGTGCGCGGCGGGAAGGCGCTGGTCATTGAGGCTGACTCGGTGACGCCGGCACAGGCGCCGAATCCGGAATTCGTGGTGCAGACGCGCTAAATACAAACATTCTAGTGACCTAGTTCACTTTCATTGTTTATGTCCGTTACTTCGGACACAAAATTGCGCGCGTAGGGTGAGTGAAGCGCACACGGCAGGCGCGGGCGCATCACCACACCTTCAAGGACGAAGACATGTCATCGACAACCACACTTACACCCCGCGAGAAGCAAGCGAGGCGCTACGCAACGACTCTCGCCCTGATCGCCACCCTCGGCCCCTTCTTCTACGGATTCGAGGGCATGGTCCTCAACGCCGCCATCAAGGCCGTGGGATCCACCTTCGAGCTCGGCGCACTACTTCAGGGCGTTGCGGGCGCGGCAGGTGTCATCGGCGGCCTGATCGGCGCCCTCGCCGCAGGACGCATCTCCGACAAGATCGGCCGCAAGACCACGCTCATGTGGGTCGGCCCCTTCCTGCTTTTCGAGGCCCTCCTCGGCCCCATCTCTCCCCTCCTGGGCAGCTTCGGCTACCCCTTCCTGCTCCTGACCCGCATCGTTGGCGGCATCGGCTTCGGCGCGGCAACCACGGTTGCCCCCGGCTACGTCGCTGAGATCGCCCCCGCAGACATCCGCGGGCGCCTCATCGGCTTCCGCCAGCTCGCGATCATCCTTGGCCTGTTCTTCGCAGGCCTCATCAACACGGCGGTCGTCTCGATCACGGGCGGCGCTGCTAAGCCGGCGTTCGGCGGCCTCATGACCTGGCAGGTCCTCTTCGCCTGCCTCATCATCCCGGCCCTCCTCTTCGTCATCTTCACGGCGAAGATTCCCGAGTCTCCCCGCTACCTCGTCTCCGTGGGCCGCACCAAGGAGGCCGAGGAGATCCTGGCCAGCTGTCCGGCGAGGAAGACCCCGCAGACCGAGTCACAGCCATCGCCCAGTCGCTGACGATCACGGGCGGCGCGAAGCTGTCGATCGGACAGATCCTGTCCTCGCGGTGGCGCGGCCTCGTGTTTGTCGGCATGGCGATCGCAGCGTTCCAGCAGCTCACCGGCATCAACGGCGTCTTCTTCTACTCCAACTCCCTGTTCGCCGCCGTCGGCTTCACCGAATCGATGGCCCTGGCACAGACCCTGCTCATCACCGCCTTCAAGATCGTCGGCGTCCTGTCGGGCATCATGCTGGTGGACCGCGTGGGCCGCAAGCGCATGCTGATCTACGGAGGCACCCTCATCTTCGTCTCCCTCGGCATCGTCGCGACGGTCTTCACGGTCGCCCCCACCGTCGACGGCAAGCCGGACGTCGCAGACTCCCCCCGTCCTGGCGTTCCTGGCGGTCGCAGCCCTGTGTACCTTCCTGCTCGGCTTCACCTCCTCGTGGGGTCCCATCTTCTCCATCGTCATGGGAGAAATGTTCCCCAACTCGATCCGCGGCGGCGCCATGTCGCTCGCATCGGGCGCCGACTTCCTCGTCAACTTCCTGGTCGTCCTCCTCTTCCCCTTCCTCATCGGCTGGTCGCCCGCTGGCACCTACTGGATCTACTGCGCCTTCGGCGTCCTCGCGGTCATCTTCACGGCGAAGTTCCTCACCGAGACCAGCGGCGCCGAGCTTGAGGACATGGACAAGGTCGTCACCCAGAAGTGAGCGCTCTCCCCCTTACGATTTCAACGACGAAAAGGCATTGCAATGACTGATACGACCCGGGACATTCCCGACAACGTACGCAACGTCCTGGTCATCATGACCGACCAGCACCGCACCGACACAATCGGCTGCCTGGGAAACCCCCACGCGCGCACCCCCGTCATCGACGCGATGGGTGAATCGGGCTTCGCCTTCACGCACTGCTTCACCCCCACGGCCATCTGCACGCCGGCGCGCGCCTCGCTGCTCACCGGCAAGCGCCCGGGCAAGCACCAGGTGCTGGCCAACCCCGAGTGGAACATCGCCTACCAGGTCTCGATCCCCGAGGGGACATGGACGTACACGCAGGAGCTGCGCGACGCCGGATACAACGTCGGCATCGTCGGCAAGTACCACTGCGGCTACAACCTGCCCGACAAGTTCGGCGCGGACGACGACACCTACTGGGGGGGCCGAAAACCCGGTCGCCAACGAAAAGTACGTCGCCTGGCTCGAGGCCAACAATCTCCCACCCGTGCGCGCACACGACCTGTGGCGTGGCAAGTTGCCAGGCGGGCGCGGCGGCCACATCATCGCCGCCCGCCTGGATCAGCCCGAGGAGGCCACCTTCGAGCGCTTCCTGGCGGACCGCGCGATCGAAAAGCTGCGCGAGTACGCGGCCGACTGGAAGGACTCGGGACAGCCCTTCTGCCTCGACGTGCACTTCTTCGGCCCCCATCTGCCCTACTTCCTGCCCGACGAGTGGTTCGACCTCATCGATCCGAATGACGTCGAGCTGCCGGAAAACTTCGGCGACTCCCTCATCGGCAAGCCCCCGATCCAGGAGAACTACGCGACCTACTGGTCCACCTCCTCATTCACGAACGAGCAGTGGAAGAAACTCATCGCAGTCTACTGGGGCTACACGGCCATGATCGACTTCGAGATCGGGCGCATCATGGACGTAGCGCGCGAGCTGGGCATCCTGGACGACACGGCGGTCTTCTTCTGCGCGGACCACGGTGAGTTCACGGGCTCGCACCGCCTCAACGACAAAGGCCCGATGATGTACGACGACATCTACAACGTCCCCTTCATCGCCCACATCCCCGGCGTCTCGACCGTGGGCCGTTCCGACGCGTTCGTCTCCCTCATCGACCTGCCGGCCACGGTGCTCGACATCGCGGGCCTGGACACCTCGCTCGTGGAGGACGGCCGCTCGATTGTGGACCTGACGCGCGGCGAGGACGTCGAAGGCTGGCGCGAGGACATCGTGTGCGAGTTCCACGGCCACCACTTCCCCCTCCAGCAGCGCATGCTGCGCACGCGGGACTTCAAGCTCGTCATCAACCCCGAGTCGATCAACGAGCTCTACGACCTGCGCCTGGATCCGGCCGAGATGAACAACGTGTACACCGTGCCCGTCTACGACGAGATCCGCAGGGAGCTGGCCACGAACCTGTACCTGCAGCTGCGTGAGCGCGGGGACCACTCCTTCGCCAAGTGGATGGCGGCGATGACGGACTTCGACATCCCGCTGGTGAACACGGCTCGCTCCGACCTCGACGAGGTCACGAGCGACTAACCCCTGCCTCGGCGGCGGGAGGACTGACGCGTCCCCGCCGCCGAGGCGAACACGCACCCTGCGCACCCCTCACAGTGATGCGTATCATAGAAACTGTGAACGAGGCCGGAGCACCCCGAGCGGACACCAACGACGAAGTGCCGGGAAGGAGAGTCATGCACTACCCCACACGCAGACCACTGCCCACCCTCGAAGACCGCATCGTCGCCCGACTGGCCAAAGCCCCCGCGACGCGCTCCCAGCTGTGCGAGGCACTCGACACCTCACGCACCAACCTGGGGCGCGCGCTCACCACACTCCTCGACGAGGGATCGGTGACTCCGGTGCGCACGAACGCCCCCGGACGAGGCCGTCCCACCCAGCTCCTCACCCTCAACTCCTCGGCGGCGCACTGCGTCGGCCTGAATGTCACGCGCACGTCGTGCGCGGGCGTCATGCTCTCGCGCGCCGGCACCGTCCTGGCGGCCGTCCACATCGTCTCCCCCACATCCCCATCCCTCCAGCTTTCTCTCGAACATACCTGCGAGGCACTGGCCGCGAGCGCGGCCCGTCAGGGGATCGATACCTCGACGGTGCGCGCGGTGGGCGTGGGAGTGCCCATTCCGATGGGGCGCAACGCCAGGCTTTCCTCGGACACGTACCCGACCGTGGAGGAGCTCAGCGATCTCACGCGTCGCTGGTGGGATCGAATCCCGGTCGTCGACAACACCGTGCGCATGGCGGCGCTGGCGGAGGCCATGTGGGGCGCGGGCGCGGACATGTCCTCGTTCATCTATCTGCGCCTGTCAGGAGGAGTGGGCGGCTGCGTCGTCTCCGATTTTCGCCTGGTTGGCGGGGCGGGAGGCTTGGCCGGGGAACTGGGGCACATGACGGTGGGTGCCAATGACTCGCCCTGTGCCTGTGGCAAGCGCGGTTGTCTCGAGACGCTCGCCTCCGTTCCCGCCCTGTGCGAGAGCGCGGGTGTTGCCGATGTCGCTGAGCTGCGGGCCGCAGTGTTGTCTGGTGATACGCGTGCGCGCGAGGCCTTGGAGCGCGCCGCCCAGGCTGTCGGCTATGTCCTCGGCTCGGCCGCGCTCCTCATTAACCCGGGGGCCATCATCGTGGCCGGCGAAATCATCGACGCGTTCCCCTCCCTGCGATCCGACATCGCGGCTTCCATGTACGCGGAGCTCCTTCCCGTCATGGAGTGGGACATCGACGTCGTGGGGGCATCACTGGGGCCCCTGGGTGCCGCTCAGGCCAGCGCCTACATCGCCGCCCATCCCTTCGAAGATGGTGCCTCGGCTGGCCACTGCCCCGAGGAAGGCTCACCCCGGGAGGCGGAGCCGGCCTCGTCGATCGAGGCGAGCCCCTATCGCGGGGAGCGGCCGTGACGCGCTCGATCCCCTTCTCCGTCGTCACCAAACCGACGGGGGCGGCCTGCAACCTGGACTGTCAGTATTGCTTTTTCCTGTCCAAGGAGCTGCTGTACGACGCTGCCGCGCAGACCATGTCCGAGCAGACTATGGAGCGCTACGTCGAGGCGTTCCTGGAGTCGAGCCCCGACGGCGAGGTCACGATGCTGTGGCAGGGCGGAGAGCCAACCCTGCGCGGCCTGCACTTTTTTGAGCGCCTCATCCAGATGTGCGAACACTACCGCCGCCCCACCCAGCGCGTGCGTCACGCCCTGCAGACCAATGGCACGCTGATCACCGACGAGTGGGCGCGCTTCTTCGCCGACCACGACTTCCTCGTGGGCGTGTCGATCGACGGGCCCGCTCCCCTGCACGACGCCTACCGGATCAATCGTGGCGGGCGCGGCACCCACGCGATGGTTGTGCGCGGCTGGGAGGCCCTCGAGCGCGCGGGCGTGGAGACGAACATCCTGTGCACGGTCAACGCCGCCAACGAGGAGCACGGGGAGCAGGTGTACCGCTACTTCCGCGACGATCTGGGGGCACGATACCTGCAGTTCATCCCGATCGTGGAGCGCGTGCGCGCAGCCGACCTGGCTCAGGCCGAGCGCGGCTGGCGCTCCGGAACCTCTGCGCTCCTGTACCGCCAGGACGGGGACTGCGTGACCAGCCGCTCCACCTCCCCCGCCTCCTACGGACGCTTCCTGTGCGAGGTTTTCGACCAGTGGCTGGCCACCGACGTCGGCGAAGTCTTCATCCAGGACGTGGATTCGACCCTGTCGGCCATGTTCGGGTCGGCCACGGTGTGCGTGCACGCACCCCAGTGCGGGGCGAACATGGCGATGGAGTTCAACGGCGACGTGTACGCCTGCGATCACTGGGTGGAGCCGGACTGGCTGGTCGGGTCGATCAACTCCTCGTCTTTCGCTCAGCTGGCCACCTCAGACAAAATGCGTGATTTCGCGCGCCTCAAACCCGACCTGGACGGGCAGTGCCGCTCGTGCCCGCACCTGCGGCTGTGCTGGGGTGGGTGCCCGAAAGATCGTTTCGTGCGCCGGGGCGATGGGGTGCACAACTACCTGTGCGAGGGCTACCGGGCGTTCTACGAGCACGCCACCCCTACTCTGCGCGCGATGGGCATGCTGATCGCGGCGGGCAGGCCGGCCTCGGACATCATGGACCCCACGGTTTCGTCCTCCCTCGGACTATCTCTCACCACGTCTATTCGGAATGACCAATGATTGTTGAAGCGCTCCTCATCGGCGCATTCGTCGGCATCGTCGTCGGCTCTCTCGGCGCGGGAGGCGGCATCTTGTCGGTGCCGATCCTCGTCTACATTCTTGGGCAGGATCCGCATCAGGCGACGGGTCTGTCCCTCATCATCGTGGGGTTGACGGCCGCCGTCTCACTGACGACGCGCGCTCGCAGCGGGAACGTCGCGTGGCGTGAGGGCACTCTCTTCGCCCTGGTGGGCCTGGCGGGCACGTGGGCAGGCTCGACGCTCGGCCCGATCGTCCCGGCGCGCGCCCTCATGCTCTCCTTCTGCGCTCTCCTGGCAGCGGTCGCGGTCTTCATGGTGCGCTCGCAGCTACGCCCATCCGCTTCGTCTTCTTCGGACGAGGCCGGGGGTGCCGCTGACGTTCAGGGGTCCTGGACGCTCGCGACCGTGTGCCGGGTCGTCGCCCTGGCGACGCTGACGGGTTTCCTCACGGGATTCTTCGGCGTCGGCGGAGGCTTCGCGATCGTGCCCGCGCTGCACCTGGCGCTGCGCTACCCGATGAAGCGGGCATCCGCGACATCCCTGCTGGTCATGGTCATCACCGCCGCCTTCGGGCTAGCCTCGCGCACTCTCGCGGGCACACTGACGATCACCGCCGAGGCCGGGGCCATGGTCGCGCTCTTCACCGCGGCCTCCATGGGAGGCGGCATCGTGGGGGCCAGGCTCACCAAGAGAGTCTCGAACCGGGTGCTCGGCCTGGTCTTTGCGGCGCTCCTCGTGTGTGTGGCAGTCTCGACCCTGGCGGCCACACTCGCATAAAGGCGCGCGAGACGGATGTCGTCTCGCGCGCCCTCATCGCTCAGCTGGCGGTCGTTCCTTCGCTCTGGGTGGAGGTGTCCGCACTGCCCTGGCTTCCATTCTTGCTACCGGGGCCTCGGCCTCCCTCCGGAGGGCGACCCGGGCGGGTGCTGCCAGTGTCTCCCTGCTGCGAGCCCGGGCCCTGCTGCTGACCGTCACCCGGCGCCTGCTGGCCACCGGGGCCCCGCTGGCCGTTACCGGGGCCCTGTTGCTGGCCGTCACCCGGCTCCTGCTGACCGCCGGGGCCGAAATCCTCGTCCTCGTCGCCGTACCCCTGATCGCTGACACCGTCCTCGTAGCCCTGCTCGTAGAAGTCCTGACCATCACCCACGACGGCTGCATGCGTGATGATGCCCGCGCCGAAGCCGACGGACAGCACCGCAGCTGCGGCACCGGCAATAGCTGCACGCTTGCCCCACGAGGTTTTCTTCGATGCGGGCTCAACCGCAGCAGCGCCACCTGCCACGGCCTCGTCGCCCACCTGAACGCCGGAAGAAGACTCCGCGACAGACTCCAGGGGTGTGCCTGCGAACGCGCCTGCACCCTCCTGCTGCGTCACGGGAGGCAGCTGCGCCGTTTGGGCCTGGGACACGTGCGTGGGCAGGACTTCGGTCTGCTCCGCCGCATGCCCACCGGACTGGGGCAGGATCGAGGTGCGTTCGCCTTCACCTGCCAGGTTCTTGTTGTCGTCCGCCATGAGGGACGCTCCTTTCTGCTGATTGTGCATCAGTGCTTCGCAGATTAGGGACGATAATTGAGCGGACGTTATGGCGAAACTGTGAAAACGCTATGAAACGATAGGTATCGCACATCACCTTTCGGGGCTTGATTTATTTGTCAGCTCACGGCGGTACTACGCTCCGGCAGTATTCCTCGCCACGAGAGTGTTCGTCGCCTGTGCCACCGGACGCACGATCATCGAGTCGATGTTGACGTGGGAGGGGCGCTCCAGGGTCCACACGATCGCCTCGGCAACGTCCTCGGCAACAAGGGGCTGAGCGACGCCCTCATAGACGCGGTCGGCGGCCTCCTGGGAGCCGAGCCGGTTGAGCGAAAACTCCTCAGTGCGCACCATGCCGGGCGCAATCTCGATGACGCGCACGGGCTCGCCCACCAGCTCCTGACGCAGCGTGTTCGCGATGATGCGCTCGGCGTGCTTGGCGGCCACATAGCCGCCGCCACCCGGGTAGGTATCGTGGGCGGCGGTCGAGGTGAGGAAGACGAGGTCTCCCCCACGCTCGCGCATCCCCGGCAAGAACGCACGCGAGCAGTGCAGGGCGGTCAGCACGTTGCGTTCGAACATCGCGCTCCACCTGGCGGGATCCCCCTGCGCCACACGGTCCACGCCGATCGCTCCCCCGGCGTTGTTGACGACCGCATCCACTGGACCACCCTCCAGGACGCGTGCGGCCATCTCCTTCACCTGGGCCTCGTCGGTGAGGTCGGCCGCCCAGTACTCGCAGCCGATCTGCTCTGCGAGGGCCTCGAGGCGCTCGCGGCGCCTGGCCACGGCGACGACCCTCCACCCCCGCTTCGCCAACAGGCGGGCGGTAGCCTCCCCGATTCCGGTGGAAGCTCCAGTGACGACGACGCGACGAGAAATGCTCATAAGCAAACAGTAATATCCCCGGGTACGCACCGTCGTGCACGCCCGGGGATACTCGCTGATATCTCAGCCGTTGGGCAGGCCGTAGGCCTTGTGGATCAGCCAGATCGGGTGGACGACGTTCGCGCCCGTGGCCGTGCGCAGCTGCCAGCGGCACGTCTCCGTGTCACAGGCAGCCAGCTCGGCGTTGACCTGCTTAATGAAATCAAAGACCGGGGCACCCACGGCCTGGGCGATCGCATACTTCTCCTTCTTCATGCCGTACGTGCCCGCGATACCGCAGCAGGGCTGCTCGGAATCCTTGACGGTCACGCCCGGGATCAGGCTCATGAGCTCGATCGCCGGCTTGCCCAGCCCCTGGGACTTGACCTGGCAGGGGGCGTGGTACGGGATGGTGACGTCGATGCGCTGGAAGTTCGTGTCCAGTTCACCCTTGTCGTATAGGTGCAGCAAGAACTCGCTGATGTCCCACGTGCGGCTACCCACATCCCTCAGCTCCGGGGTGTCCATCTCGAGGATCTCGTGAGCCTCGTGGCGCAACATACCGCCGCACGAACCGGACGCGGAGATGATCGGGGCGTCACGGTTGACGCTGCGCAAGTCGTTAGTCAGCTTGGAGACGTACTTGCGCGCGTCGTCGTACAGGCCGTTGGACTGCAGGGCCAGGCCGCAGCAGCCGTGCTTAGGCACCAGGACCTCGTATCCCAGGTGCTCGAGCACCATGACCGAGTGGATCGAGGTCTCGACCTCGAAGTATTGGCCTGCGCATCCGTGGAAGAAGATCACCTGGCCGCGCGTGCCCGAGTTCGGCAGGGGCGTGTGCTTCTTGAACCAGGACTCGAAGGTACGTCCGTAGGCGCGCGGCATGGGGGCCGAGCGGTGCACGCCGATGATGGCCTCCATCGCCAGGCGAATCGGCTTGACGTCGAGGGCCCAGTTCGCGATGGGGGCGACCGGGGTCATCATCGTACCGATCAGGGAGGTGCGGCCGATGAGGCGGTCACGCATGGGGATGCCGTGCGCTTCCTTCATGGCGGTGCGGCGGTGGTGGATGATCTCGGTGACCTTCACGCCCTGGGGGCACACGAGCGAGCAGGTGCCGCACGAGGAGCAGTAGTCGATGGACTTGTCCACCATCTGCCCGTCCTTGCGGAAGCGCTCGGCCTGCGGGCCGGAGTACTTGGGGCCGGCGAACAGGTCGGTGACGCGCATGACCGGGCACTGGGTCTCGCAGATCGTGCACTTGACGCACGAGTCGAGGCTCGCGCGCAGGGCGGCGTCACCGCTCAGCGCGAAGACGTCCTCTTCCTCCACGCCCGGTCCCATCAGCGTTGACATTTCCAGGGTCATTTCAGTTCCTCCACGATCGAGTTGACGGCCGCGAGCGCGCTGGCCAGCGCGATTCCTTCGCCGCTCTTTTCGCGCCAGCGGGTGGCGCCGGCCAGGTTTCCTCCGGCCGCGTACAGGTTGGGGCACACGGGTGCGCCTTCCTCGTTCAGGACGCGCATGTTGTCGTCGACGGCGAGCCCGGAGAGGAACAGGGGCTGGTCCTCGCCCCAGAAGTCGGCGTGCAGGAGCTGTCCGGAGGCACCCATGACGGGCAGCCCGCAGATGGTTTCGCGTACGGTGCCGTAGGAGTCCATGTCGAGGGCTCCAGATTCGAAGCCACCGGCGGCCAGGATGAGGGAACGCGTTTCCACGATGGTGGAGCGTCCCGCGCTGGCGTACTCGACGGCGCTCACGCGTCCGTCGCTCGTGTGCACGGCCTTGATCGGGGATCCGAGGACGACGCGGCACTTGGACGAGGCGATGCGGGTCAGCAGAGCGTTCAGGCGTATGCCGGGCACCGACGGGGGTTGGATCGGGATCTCGAAGACGGGGTGGCCGAGCTTGTCTGCCAGGTCGCGCCACGCGTTCGGGTCGTCTAGGCCGAGGACGGCGGGCAGGCCGACGACTTCACCGTCTTCCAGGAGGGGGCGGATCTGGCCTGCCAGGCGCGCGCGATTCTCCTCGCGGTCGAGGCTGCGCGCGTGGTTGGTGCCGGTCGAGTCGACCTCCCCCTCGCGCACGACGTAGTCGACGGACAGGGCGCGCGCCTTGATGGGGGCGCCGTCGGGGCCGTCCTGGCGCGTCAGGTTCTCGGCGACGAGGCCGGGGTAGAAGTCCTTGAAACGGGCCAGTCCCACGATGGCGTAGCGGGCGCCCGCCTGGGGGATGCCGGCCTCCATGGAGGGCGGGATCAGGCAGGTGGGGCGCAGCGCGCCAACGCCGGTGGGGATGCGCACGTTGCGCGTCTCGTCGCCGATGAGGGCGTCCGCACCGACGAGGTCACGCAACCACGCGACGGACGCGCCGACGAAGTCGGGGGTGACGTGGCTGTAGGGGTGAGTGGGGCGGGAGGCCACGTGGGCTTCCAGAACCTCGAGAGGCGCCTCGACCGGCTCGGGGCGATAGCCGAGGATGTCGACCGTTCCCGTGCCAAGCTGGATTCCACCCACGCCCTTCGTGACGAGGGTGACGCTCAGTCCTGCGTCGGCTGCCTTGATTGCGGCGGCCAGGCCTGCCAGGCCAGCGCCGATAACGACGACGTCCCTCATCGAACAACCTCCTCGCTGGGTGCGGGCAGGTGCTCAACGTCGAGCGTGCCCTCGTGAATCCAGGCGTCCAGTGCGGCCTGCCTGGCTTGCTTGCCGAACATGATGGGCCACAATCCGATCCAGCGGTTCTTGAGGAAGAGACGCAGGAGGGAGTTGGCGCGCATCGAGTCGATGTCGCCACGCTCGTGGGCGATGCCCGCGGCGCGCTGGGAGCAGAAGCCGCCCTGGCAGGGCCCCATGCCCAGGCGCATCTGGCGACGCACGTCGTCGAGCTGACCCTTGGGCAGGGTGTCCATGACGTTTTCGAGCATGGCGCGTGTGGCCATCTCGCACTCGCAGATAATCTGCTCGTGGGAGGGGGATTCGTTGCGCGATTCGACATTGTCGAGGCGGTGGCCGATCGTGTACAGGCGCTCTTCCTTGGCGGGAGGAACGGCCTCGTCGGCGGTCTTGCAGGCGCGCTGCTCACCCATCTCCTCGCACATGATGTCGACGATGCGCTCGGCCATCAGGCGGTAGGTGGTGAGCTTGCCGCCCGCGATGGTGAGCATGCCGTAGACGCCGTCGCGCGTGTTGTGGTCGATGATGCTCATGCCGCGCGCCATGTGGCGGGTGTCGGTCGCGGACACGCGCGAGTCCTTGATGAGGGGGCGCGCGCCGGCCCAGGCGTGGACGGCGCGGGCCTTACGGAAGCCCGGGATCATGGCCTCGCCGGAGTCGAGCATCTGCTGGACCTGGTCGGCGGGGATGGAGAGACGATCCGGGTCGTCGGCCTTGAGGTCTGTCGTGCCGATGATGCACACGGTGTGGTCGGGCACGAGGATGTCACCGTCGGCGGGCCACACGCAGCGGTTGATGACCGACTGGCTCAGTCGGTGGTTCATCGCGATCATGATGCCGGCACCCGGGACGACGTCGACGCCGTGGCAATCCGCCATGGCGGCGATCTGCCCGGCCCAGGGGCCGCCGCAGTTGAGGACGAAGCCGCATTCGATGCGAATATCTTCACCGCCACGCTCATCGTGGACGATGACGGCACTGATGCGCTCGCCCTCGCGTTCGATGGAGGTGACGCGGTGGTAGGTCAGGACCTGCGCCCCGTATGCCTGTGCGGAACGGATCGCTCCCCAGGTCATCTGCCAGCCATCAACCGTGCCGTCCTGGACCTCGAAGGCGCGCTTGATGCGCGGGTCCAGGCGGGGTTCGCGACGCAGCGCCTCGGCGATGGAGATTTCGGCGGCGGGCACCTTTGCAGCCGCTGCACGGTCCAGGAACTGGTCCGCGTACTCTTCATCGTCCTGGGCGGTCACGACAAAGAGGCCTCCGGTGGCCTCGACGGCGTTGGCGTTGATGCGCTTGACGATCTCGTTTTCTTCGGCGCACTCGGTGGCCGACTCAGGATCGGACGCAATGTAGCGGCCGCCCGAGTGGAGCAGACCGTGGAAGCGACCGGAGGTTCCCTGAGCGATGTCCGCCCGGTCCACGAGGACGGCTGAGAAGCCGCGCATGGCGACGTCGCGGACGACGCCGGCACCGGTGGATCCGCCACCGATGACGCACACGTCAGTGCGAAGTGTCTTCACCGTTAAATATCCCTTCACCTCTTGATGAGGAAGTGCCTCATTGCTCTCTCCATCATGCCCCTACACACACCCCTTTTGCACGAATGTACACAACACTGTGCACATATGTGCACGGCGGGGGTGTATCAAACTGACATCCGCACTCCCCCGCACAATTCCACGAGAAAATGGCGAATTACATCCCATACTCATCACGTAAATGCAATCGGTGCGTCCCTCGTGAACACTCATCCCACGCGACCCCCGCCTCTCCCCCTAGAGTTAAGGCATGACGAACACACTGCTCGCTCGAGTCCTCGACACCGCGAACATCGATTCGACGGTGCGCCCGCAGGACGATTTCTATCGCCACGTGAACGGCACGTGGCTGGCGACCCACACGATCCCCGCGGATCGCCCCATGGACGGGGCGTTCCACACGCTGCGCGACTCATCCGAGAAAGTACGCGCGCGCCATCGCCCAGGATGCAGCCGATGGCACGCTGGACGATCCGGATGCGCACCGCATCGCCACACTGTGGACTCAGTTCCTCGACGAGGACACCATCGAAGCAGCAGGCGCCGCTCCCCTACGCCCCGACCTCGACGCAATCAACGCCTGCACCACCCACGAGGAGCTCGCCCGCGAGATGGGCCGCCTCATGCGCGAGGGCATCGGAGGCCTCGTCGGCGCATACGTGGGCACCGACCCGCACGATTCCTCCCGCTACATGGTCTCCCTCGTCCAGTCCGGAATCGGCCTGCCCGACGAGGCCTACTACCGCGAGGACGACTACGCGCCGATCCGCGAGGCCTACGTCGCGCACACCGCCCGCCTCCTCGGCCTCGCCGGCATGGCAGACCCCGAGGGCGCGGCGACGCGCATCATGGAGCTGGAGACCCAGGTCGCCTCGCACCACCGTGACTCCGTGAGCAACCGCGACCCGCTGCTCTCCGACAACCCGACCCCCTGGGAGGAGATTGCCGCCCTGGCCCCCGGCTTCGACTGGGACGCGTGGGCGCAGGGCGCGCGCATGCCCGTCGCCGGCCTCGTCGTGAACGTCGACCAGCCCGACTTCCTCATCGCCGCCGCCGCCCTGTGGGCCGGCACCGATCTGTCCGTGCTTAAGGAGTGGCTGAGCGCCTCGGCGATCGACTGCCACGCGTCGCTCCTGTCGAACGATTTCGTCAACGAGAACTTCGACTTCCACGGCCGCACCCTGTCCGGCACGGAGGAACTGCGTCCGCGCTGGAAGCGTGCCCTCGGACTCATCGAGGCCTACCTGGGCGAGGCCATGGGCCGCGCATGGGTGACCCGCCACTTCCCGCCCGACGCCAAGGAGGCCATGGACGCGCTGGTGCGCCGCCTCCTCGACGCCTACGGCGAGTCGATCCGTAGCCTCGACTGGATGAGCGAGAACACCAAGGTTAAGGCACTGGACAAGCTCGCGACCTTCAACCCCAAGATCGGCTACCCCGTCAAGTGGCGCGACTACTCGACGCTGCACCTGGATCCCAAGGCCACGATCGTCGAGAACGTGCGCGCCGCTAACGCTCACGCCACCGACCGCGAATGGGCCAAGCTGGGCCGCCCGGTGGACCGCGACGAGTGGTACATGACCCCCCAGACCGTCAACGCCTACTACAACCCCACCCAGAACGAGATCGTCTTCCCCGCCGCGATCCTTCAGCCTCCGTTCTTCGACACCGAGGCCGACGACGCGGTGAACTTCGGCGCGATCGGCGCGGTCATCGGCCACGAGATCGGACACGGCTTCGATGACCAGGGCTCGCGCTACGACGGGGAGGGAAACCTGTCGAACTGGTGGACCGACGAGGACCGTGCCGCGTTCGAAAAGCGCACGCACGCCCTCATCGAGCAGTATGACGCGCTCACCCCCGCAGTCCTGCTGGAGCAGGGCGAGGAGTCAGAGGAGGGCGGCGAACGCACGCTCCCCCACGTCAACGGCGCGCTCACGATCGGTGAGAACATCGGCGACCTCGGCGGCCTGACCATCGCGTGGAAGGCCTGGGCGGCCTCGCTCGCCGAGCAGGGGCTGACCCCGCACACCGCCCCCGTCATCGACGGAATCTCGGGTCCGCAGCGCTTCTTCTACTCGTGGGCACGCGCATGGCGCACGGCCACGCGTCCCCAGTTCGCACGCCAGATGCTGGCGATCGACCCCCACTCTCCCGCTGAGTTCCGCTGCAACCAGGTACTGCGCAACCTTGACACTTTCGCCCAGGCGTTCGACGTCACCCCCGGCGACAAGATGTGGCTGGACCCCTCCCAGCGCGTCACCATCTGGTGAAAGCGTGTCCCAGCCGACAAAATGCGGCTCGCCCCGCGCAATCACACCCAACACATGACAACATAGGAATGTTGAGCGCAACAGCGCCCCCATTCCATCGACGGAAAGGCAACCCATGCCAGGCCTGAACCTGACTCGTGAGGAAGCGACCGAGCGCGCCTCGATCATTTCCTCTGTGACCCGCTATGAGATCTCCCTGGACCTCACGCGCGGAGACACCGACTTCGGTTCATTCACCCGCATCGAGTTCGACGCGCGCGAAGGCGCCTCCCACGTTTGCTGACCTCGTGTCCAACAACGTCCACTCGATCACGCTGAACGGAAACGCCCTGGACCCCTTCTCGGTCCACCAGGACAACCGCATCGCGCTGGAGAACCTTGCCGAGCACAACGTCCTCGAAGTTGAGGCGTCCTGCCAGTACATGCACACGGGCGAGGGCCTGCACCGCTTCGTGGACCCCGCCGACGGCCAGGCCTACACCTACTCCCAGTTCGAGGTTCCGGACGCACGCCGCGTCTACACGACCTTCGAACAGCCTGACCTGAAGTCCACCTTCACCCTGACGGTCAAGGCCCCCAAGGGCTGGAAGGTCTTCTCCAACGCGCCGACCCCCACCCCCGAGGAAGATGGCGAGGCCTGGGTCTACCGCTTCGCGACCACCGAGGTCATGTCGACCTACATCACCGCGATCGTCGCCGGCCCCTACGAGGGCACGACGGCCACGCTGACCTCCTCCGACGGCCGCACGATCGACCTGGGCGTGTACGCCCGCGCCTCCATCGTCGAGCACCTGGATGCCGACGAGATCATCGAGATCACCCGTCAGGGCTTCGAGTTCTTCGAGGGGGCGCCTACGGCATCGCCTACCCCTTCACCAAGTACGACCAGATCTTCGTGCCCGAGTACAACGCGGGTGCCATGGAGAACGCCGGCTGCGTGACCTTCCGCGACGCCTACGTGTTCCGCACGCGTCCCACCGAGGCTCAGATGGAGGCTCGCGCCAACACGATCCTGCACGAGCTCGCGCACATGTGGTTCGGCGACCTGGTCACCATGAAGTGGTGGAACGACCTGTGGCTCAACGAGTCCTTCGCCGAGTTCATGAGCCACCTGGCCCTGGCCGAGGCCACCAAGTACACCGAGGGCTGGACGGGCTTCATGGTCCGCAAGGACTGGGGCCTCAAGCAGGATCAGCTGCCCACGACCCACCCGATCACGGCCGAGATCCGTGACCTGGCCGACGTCGAGGTCAACTTCGACGGCATCACCTACGCCAAGGGTGCCTCCGTGCTGCGCCAGCTCGTCTCATACGTGGGACGCGACGCCTTCTTCGCGGGCCTGCACGAGTACCTGACGAAGCACTCTTACGCGAACGCCACTCTGGACGACCTGCTCTCCGAGCTGGCCGCCGCCTCGGGCCGCGACCTGGCCTCGTGGTCGAAGGTGTGGCTGGAGGAAGCCGGCGTCACCCTCCTGCGTCCGGTCATCACGACCGCCGAGGACGGCACGATCGAGCGCCTCGAGATCACCCAGGAAGCCTTCTCCGAGGGCGCTTCCCTGCGCCCGCACCGCATGGGAGTGGCCGGCTACTCGCTGACCGAGGAGGGCGCGCTGGCCCAGGTATTCCGCGAGGAGCTCGACATTGATGGCGCTTCGACGGTGATCGAGGCCGCCGCGGGGAATCGCCCGCCCGGACTTCATTCTCGTCAACGACGGCGACCTCGGCTACGCCAAGGTGCGCCTCGACGAGCAGTCGCTGGCCTTCGCGATCAACAACATCACCAAGTTCACGGATTCGCTGACCCGCGGCGTCGTCATGGCATCCGCCTGGGACATGACCCGCGACGGCGAGATGCCTGCACGCGACTACCTGAACCTGGCGCTGCGCGCCGTTCCCGTCGAGGACAACATGAGCCTCCTGACGCTCACCCTGCGTCACATCGACGAGGCCGTGCGCACCTTCGTGGCACCGCAGTACCGCGCCGAGGCCGCCGAGGACACGGGCCGTCGCCTGCTCCTCCTGGCTCGCACGGCCACCTCCGGCTCCGACGCGCAGCGCATGCTCGTCGCCGCCGCGGCCCGGAACGCGACCAACCCCGAGCAGTTCGAGGCCATCCGCGCCCTCTACGACGGCACCCAGACCCTGGACGGTCTGGACCTCGACGTCGACCTCAAGTGGGACCTGCTGATCGCTCTCGTGCGCGGAGGCGCCGCCACCGAGGAGGACATTGCAGCCCTGGAGGCCACCGACGACACGATGACCGGCCACCAGAACGCGGCCGCCGCTCGTGCGGCCCGCGAGGGCGAGTGGATCAAAGCCGACGTATGGGACAAGGTCCTCACCGACACCTCGATCCCCAACGACACCCGCTGGGCGATGATCTCGGGCTTCTGGGCTCAGGCGCGCACCAACCCGTCAGCTTACGCCGGCTACGTGGGCGAGTACTTCGAGGCCCTGGCGGGCATCTGGGAGACCTTCACCTTCCACACCGCCGAGGACCTCACGACGCTGCTCTTCCCGAACGCGTTGGCGGGCTACGTCCCCGAGGTCGACGTGGTCGCCTCTGGCAAGGCTTGGATCGAGGCTCACGCGGACGCGTCCGCCGGCACGATCCGCATCATCCGCGAGCTCATCGACGTGTGTGAGCGTCAGATCGCCAACCAGGCGGTAGATGCGGGCTGATCCGTTCCTCATAGACGCCAGGGGGCGTGGCCACGTGGCCACGCCCCCTTCGTCTACCTCGACCGCACCGCTAACAACGAGGGCTCTCACCAGGAATACAAAACTGCCAACGACGCAACTGGGCAGCACCCGCAATTTGCATGCCGGACATGCCTAGCTACTGTGTGGCCGTCTGAAGGAGTTGATTCTCCCCGATCGGGCGTAACGCCTCATTAACGCGCCTTTGACCAAGTTGCGGCAGGCAGCATTACACCAGTTAAGGAGCATTACACCAGTTAGGGAGCATTACACCACCTCCGAGCTGGTGTAATACCCCCTAAGTGGTGTAACACCACTTAGCAACAAACCCACGTGCGGTGCCCTGTGCTCACAAGCCGCTTCACGTGCTCCCGATCGAACCCCGACTCGCCGGCCCGCACCACACGACATCGAGCCCATGTGCGGCCCCCTTGAGACAGTGACCGAACTACCTCAGCTCAACACCCGCTCTCCCCTCTACCGCAACGTCGCGCGCGCTCAGCAAGACCGTACTCAACAACAACACTCTCAACAACACAGACAAGTACACTCGACCTTCTTGGCGATGCAATAGTTCCCCATCCGTCTCAAACAGCTCGAAGGCCCACTCCCTCAGCAAACGATCATGCTGCAGTCACAGATCCACAGGTACGAAAAGCCTCCCCTTTCTTGGAGATCTTCCAAGAAACGGGAGGCAGTTCGTTGAAGGACCAAGCCGAGGCTTGAGAGCGCAGCGTCAGCGCTTGGCTCGACGCGATGCGACAACCGCACCAGCGCCCGCGATCAGAACCGCGACGGCTCCCACGCCCACCCACACGGAGGACGCGCCGGTCGCAGCGAGGGCATCAGCGCGCGCCTGCGTCGGGGTGGAGGAGTTCTGGGCTGCGGGGGCGGACGTACGCGCCGGATTAGCACTCGGGGTGATGTCGACGCGCGCGGTCACCGTGCCCTGATCGTCGGCAGGAGCGTTCGTCTCAGGTGCAGCCGGGGTGGAGTCACCGTTTGCCGGAGTGGAAGGCGCGGCCGACGGAGCAGAAGGGGCCGGCTTCTGGCTGGGCTCCTGACCCACAGAGGGGTTACCGTCGCCGTTCGCAGGAGCGGTCGCCACATCCGACGGGGTCTGCTGATCCGGCGTCGAACCTGCCCCATCGCCCACGGAGGGGTTGTTCCCGTCCTGCTCGACAGACAGCGTCGTGCAACGCGTCAGGGCATCGCGGTACTCGGTGGCGGTCAGGTAGCGGCCAGCGTTCTCGCCGCCCTGCAGCGTCACGCCACCATCCTTTTCAGGATGCACAGCGGTCTGCGACGCGATGGATTCCGCAACGCGATCAAGCTCAGCGTCGATATCCGCGAGAGAGGTCGCAGGCTTGCTCTCCTCAGCCGAGGCCAGGTACTCGTCCAGAGCAGCCTGAGCGGCGTTCACGGATGCCTGCGCGTCGATTACGGCCTGCTGGCGATCAGCAGAGGGCGCGGTGTCTGCGGGTGTGGGCGTCGACGTCGAGGGAGCAGCGGATCCAGCCTTTGCAGGAAGGCTCGACACGTCGACGGGGAGGGCGACGCCAGGAAGGGTGCCCACCTTGTTCTGCCAGGAGTTGGCACGCTGTGCGTCGCCGCCACCAGCGAGGCCGGAGACGTAGTTGGTGTTGTCGGCGCTGAAAGCGGCGCCGTCGAAGCCGTATGCGGACGCAATATCGCCAGTCGTGTGGAAGCGGGACACGTTGGGCGAGCCGCCGGTGATGGCGTAGAACTTCTGAGTGCCGTAGATGCGCGTGAAGTTGCCGTGCTTCGCGATGTGCACGCCGACACCGACAACGTTGTTCTGGGCCAGCATGTTCTTGTCGTGGCCAGAGGAGTTCTTCCACTGATCAAAAAGGGCGTCCGCCGCCTGCATCGGATTCTTGGAGGTGCCGTAGGCGCCCCACTTATCGCCGAAGTTTTCGCGGTGGTTGTAGGCGATGTTCTCGCCGGCGTAGGTCGTGTCACCGCCGTCGAGCTTGCCGACGCCGAAGTACTTGTAGTCCGGGTCGTGGCTGAAGTCGTCGCTGTCCGACATGTGCTTGCTCCACGCGCGAGCGTCGGCGGTCACCGTATCGGAGACAACAAGCTCGGGCAGGCCAGCGTTCGCACGGTAGGCGTTCATCTTCTGAATGACGAGGGCCTCGATGATGCGCGCCTGGGTGGCGTCATCGACCTGGGACCAGTCAACCCAGTCGAGGCCACGGCTTGCGGTATCCGCTGCGGGCGCAGTCTCACCGGCGGAGGTGGTGGACTCAAGGCCAGCCTGCTGTTCAGCCTCGAGTGCGGCCTGCGCGTCAGCAAGGGCTGCGCGCAGCTCGGACTCACGTGCAGGGTCTAGGGCGGGAGTCGCAGAGTTGCCCGCGGCCGCGGCTGCGTAGCTCGCCAAGAGCGGATTGTATTCAGCAGTAATGCGACCTTCTCCCCCCGACAGGGCGTTGCAGAAAGCGTCGCTGGTCGTCGCGTTTCCCTCAGCGAGGGTGGGGATCACGACCAGGGAAGCTGCGATTGTGGTTGCAGCGAGGACCACGGACGTGTGTGTACGAGTGAGCTGGAACGACATTGACTACCGGCCTAACACGATGGAACAAGAACAGGTAAATCTTTCCACGCGGTCCAGTATTTTTCAAGGTTTTTTTAGTAAGTCTTTACAGGTGAATCCACCTATTTTCAAGGTATTCTCAGTTTGACAGATTTTAAACTTCCCACATGCCGATACCGAAACGTTATATTTTGGATCAATCAACTGACCAAGCTGCAACCATCAGCGTCGAATTATAGGACACTACGTGTTGCTGTGTGGTGCCGCGGGTTTTCTGGCACCGGGCCCTGCTGTGGAGTAGGGCTGCTGTGTGTGCCAGTGAGCGGCGCAGCCAGGCCCCCCGGTCCCTCCGGTACCCTCCGCACCGGTGGGGCCTTCGCGGCTGATGTTGCTCGGCGCATTGCCCTGATGCCCAGCTATGGCTACCAACCAGCAATTTCGCACGCAATTCCTCAATGACTCATTCAAACATCGAATTTGCATCGGCGGAATTGCAACGTTTTTCGGCTGTCTCGAAAAATGACCGCGATAAATTACGTGCGAGATTTGGCTGGCGGCGATGTCGGCGCCGCCCACTTCGACCGTCCGCGCTGCGAGGTTCGCTCGGCGCGTTGGCACATTTTCCGGCCAGTCCTTGGCACCCACGGGTGCCGCAGTCAGGCCCTCTGGTTCCTCCGGATCCCTCCATGCTGGCGGTGGGGGTTTTGCAGCATTAGAAGCTGGCTGGCGGCGTGTCGCCGGCGTGTCGATGTTCTAATGATGCATTTTCCCCGTTTGGCTGCGGTGTGGCCATGGCTCGAGGTGGTGCGGCGGATTCGGTGTCAATCTCGGTGTACTGTTCGCACGCGAACCCCTAAACATGCGTGTTAGCACTTTGATACGCACGTCAACCCCTAGATGTGCACCTGGGCGGCATTGCCTACGTGCAGGTCATCGGGTTTACGTGCGGGTGAGCGGGCCCAGATGCAGGTCACCGGGTTAACGTGCGAGTTCAAGGGCTCACGTGCGCCAGATGCGTTCACAGAAACACAAGAGGGCCTCACGGCTCGCAGGCGTCCCGACGCTCTCTATATGCCCAGGGAGACGACAGAGGTGGGACCCCGAAGGATCGCGCCGCGGTCGCCGCACCGTCGGCGCTGAAAAGTTACCCCTCCAGCAACACGTAGTGTCCTATAACCATCAGCGTCGCCACTGCTCATGCAACAAAAAAATCGACATCCGAAACCGGATGTCGACATTTTCTGTGGAGCTAGGGGGATTCGAACCCCCGACCTCTTCCATGCCATGGAAGCGCGCTACCAACTGCGCCATAGCCCCGTATTTAGTTCGTCGCCGTGGCGACCTCATAAATAATAGCGGACCTTTCGAGAATGACGCAAATCCAATCGAGTGCCCCTCGTCACAGCGCTCAATGAGCTTGATATTCTGCGGTAACGAGGGGCCGAACAGTCATCACGCGCCCAAAATGTCTTCACGAGAGCCAATGTTGTGCGACGCCAGGCGCCACCCGTTGATCGCTGCGCTCTTGGAGGTCGACATCCCCACGGGCACGAGCTCTGACCAGTGGCAGTTATCGACGCCGCGCAGTCCATTGAAGACCGCCGGATCCAGGCCCAGCAGCGACACGATGCCACGCGCGATCGCGGAGCCATGCGAAACAACGATCAAAGACTGATCGTCTCGACACGCGCGTGCCGCTTCCAGGACGGCATCGCGAACGCGCTCGCCCACGACCTCGGACCGTTCCACCTCGGCAAGGTCGCACTCCCCCTGCGCGCGATACTGCGCGTAGGCCTCGGGCTGCTCGCTGGCGATCTCCTCGTATGACTTACCCTCGAAGCTCCCGTAGAAGCGCTCCGTGAGCCGCTCGTCGAGCTCCGGGCCCTCGCAGGGATATCCAGCGATGTCAAAAACTCGTGCGATGATCCTCGCGGTATCGACCGCGCGCCCCAGAGGCGAACTCACGATACGCACTCCCCCATCGTCGTAGCTGCGCCCATCCTCGGCGGCAAACATGCCCACCTCGGCGCTCGGCTCACACAGGCGACTCACCAGCACGCCGGCTGCACCCGCCGCCTGGGACCGTCCGGCCTCGTTCAGGGGCTGATCGATGCGCCCCTGAAAGCGCCGCGCGACGTTAAAGTCCGTCTGGCCGTGGCGCAGCAGGACGATCCGCGAGGCGCTCACTGGGCGGCCTCCACACCGTGCGCGGCGGCACGCTCGGCGGCAGCGGCGCGGGCCTCGTCGGTGTCGACGTCAATCGGCACGGCCGGGCAGTCGCCCCACAGGCGCTCGAGGGCGTAGTACTCGCGCTCCTCCTCGGACAGGACGTGCACGAGCAGATCCGAGTAGTCGAGGAGCACCCAGGTGCCCTCCGCGCGCCCCTCGATGTGGGCGGGACGGCGATGGTGCTCGGCCCAGATGCGATCCATGATGTCCTCGGCGATGGCGCGCACCTGACGGTCCGTCGGTGCCGAGACAACCACGAAAGCGTCCGCCAGGGCGAGCTTGCTGGTCACGTCGACAAGCACCGGGTTGATGCCGCCGCGGTCGTGCGCGGCGCGAGCAACGAGGCTCGCCAGTTCTGCGGTAGCGTCGGGAAGGCTCACGTTTCTCCTTGGGTTAGGACCGGTACAGGCCGTATTTGTTGATGTATTGGACGACGCCGTCGGGCACCAGATACCACACCGGCTTTCCCTCTTCGACGCGCGTGCGGCAGTCCGTCGACGAGATCGCCATAGCGGGGACCTCCAGCAGCGACACAGACTCGTGCGGCAGACCAGGATCCGACAGGTTGTGCCCGGGGCGCGTCACACCGATAAAGTGCGCCTGCTCGAAGAGCTTATCGGCGTCCTTCCACTGCGCGATCTGCGCCAGCGCATCGGCACCCGTAATGAAGTAGAAATCCGAGTCCGGGTATTCGCGCGACAGGTCAGCCAGCGTGTCGATCGTGTAGGTCGTCCCTCCACGATCAATGTCCACACGGGACACGGCAAAACGAGGGTTCGACGCCGTTGCGATGACCGTCATCAGGTAGCGATGCTCCGCCGAGGTGACGCGTCGATCCGCCTTGAAAGGCTGCACGGCTGCCGGAACGAAGACGACCTGATCGAGGCCGAAGACGTCCATGACCTCGGAGGCCGCAACGAGGTGGCCATGGTGGATCGGATCGAAAGTGCCGCCCATGATGCCGATCGCGCGGCGCCGACGCAGCGCGCGCGGGGGATGCTGGGGCGAGGCCGGGGCTGCGGTCGCCCCCGCCGTGGCCTCGGTGGTCTTTTCGATCGCCACCTCCTCCGAGGCGGGTGCCGCGTGGTTATCCTGCGCACTCACGGGCGGATCGTTCCTTCTCCCTCGTAGATCCACGTGGTCGTCGTCAGCTCCGCCAGACCCATCGGGCCGCGCGCGTGCAGCTTCTGCGTCGAGATGCCCACCTCGGCGCCCAGGCCCAGCTGGCCGCCGTCCGTGAAGCGCGTCGAGGCATTCACGGCAATAGCAGCGGCATCGATGCCCGATCGGAACGCGCGCACGACAGCCACGTCGGACGCCACGATGCCTTCGGTATGACCCGTGGAATAGCGGCGAATGTGGTCGATCGCCTCGTCAACGTCGGCGACGACGCGCACAGCCAGGTCCATCGACAGGTACTCGGTCTCCCAGTCGGCCTCGGTCGCGTCGACGATCATCTCAGCATCGATCGAGGGCTGGCCGCAGACGACGGCCCGGGTGGCCTCGTCAGCGTGGATCGTCACGCCCGCCGTCGTCAGACGGGTAATGGCGGCGACGAGGAAGCGCTGGACGACATCAGCGTGCACGAGCAGCGTCTCCGCCGCGTTGCACACGCCCACGCGCTGCGTCTTCGCATTCATGATGATGGCCTCGGCGGCCTCCAGGTCAGCGGAGGCGTCCACGTACACGTGGCAGTTGCCCGTGCCCGTCTCGATGACCGGAACCCGCGACTCCTCAACGACAGCGTTGATGAGCCCCGCTCCCCCTCGCGGAATCAGCGCATCGATCGCTCCACGCGCACGCATCATCGCTCGGGCGCCCGCGCGGCCCCACGGATCCACCGTGGTAATCGCATCGGCGGGCAGGCCGACGGAGGTCAGCGCATCGCGGCACACCTCGATAAGGACGCGATTCGAAGACTGCGCGGCGCTTCCACCGCGCAGCACGACCGCATTTCCTGCCTTCAAAGCAAGGGAGGCGGCATCGATCGTCACGTTGGGGCGTGCCTCATAGATGATGCCAATGACGCCCAGGGGGGACGCGCTCCTGCGTCACGCGCAGACCGATATCGGTGCGCATGCCGCGCACCACCTGACCGATCGGGTCAGGCAGACCCGCGATCTCCCGGACGGCCTCGGCGATTCCACGAATGCGATCGGGGGTCAGCGCGAGGCGGTCCAGCAGACCCTCGCTCATCTGCTCCGCGCGGCCGCGGGCGACATCTTCAGCATTAGCGGCCAGGATCTGGTCGCTGCGCTCAATGAGCGCAGCCGCGATCGCTTCGAGACCGCGGTTCTTAACCTGGGTCGTCGCGTTCGCGAGCACTCGAGCCGCGCGGCGAGCGGCATCCGTCACCTGGGAAATATCTGCAGCAGTATCCACCCGGCCATCATGGCACACGAGAGCCTGTCAAGCCGCGTCAGTCAACGCTCAGCGCAGAAAATGCGTCGCCCAACACCGCCAGGTCGTCGCGGTGGATTGCCGGCCTGGGGTGCTCATGGCCCGCGGCTTGCAGTTCCGCGGTGCCCGAGCCGGCGATCTCGGCCAGCGTGTCGGAGTCGTATCCCGACACGCCGCGGGCGACCAGGCCCGTCGGGGACGCCACGTCGACGACGTCGCCGGCCTCGAAGTGGCCGAGCACGGAACGCACGCCTGCGACCAGCAGAGACTTCTTGCCGACCGTGATCGCCTGGGCTGCGCCCTCGTCGACGATAATCTCGCCGCGCGACGGAGCCACGTGGGCGATCCACAGGCGGCGCGAGGCCGGACGCGCCTGCGAGGGCTCGAACCATGTGCCGACACTCTTACCCGCAAGCACCGCCTCCAACGCATCCGCGCAGGCCAGCTGCACGCCGATACCGCTGGTGGTCGCCAGCATGGCGGCCTGCACCTTCGTCGCCATGCCGCCCGTGCCTACACGGGAGCCCGCGCCCGTCACGAGCACGCTCATGAGGTCGTCCGCGCTCTCAACACGCTCGATGAGCTTCGAGCCCGGGTGGTCCGGAGGAGCGGTGTAGAGGCCGTCCACATCCGTCAGCAGCACGAGGGCGTCGGCCTTGATCATCTGCGCGATGAGCGCGGCGAGACGATCGTTATCACCAAAACGCAGCTCGCGGGTGGTCACCGCGTCATTTTCGTTGAGAATCGGGACGACGCCGAGGCCGAGGAGACGCGTCAGCGAGGCACGCACGTTCGTATAGTGGTCGCGGCGCATCACGTCGTCCGTCGTCAGCAGCACCTGGGCGGCATCGAGATGATGCGCCTGGAAGGCGGCCGTCCACCTCGCCATCAGGAGCCCCTGCCCCATCGCGGCAGCAGCCTGCACGCTCGGTAGGTCCTTCGGTTTCGAGGTAAAGCCGAGCGGATCAAGGCCCGCTGCGACCGCACCCGACGACACGATGACGACCTCTCGGTCCGCTCCGCGCCAGCGCGCCACGAGACGCGCAACCGAATCAATACGGTTCAGATCCAGGCCGCCGTCCTCGCGCGTGAGCGACGACGAGCCGATCTTGACGACGATGCGAGAAGCCGCGGACACTCCGCTCATGACTGATCCGACGCGTCGGTCCAGTGCCCGGCCTGACGCTCCGTCCACAGCTCATCACGGGCGGCGGTCTTGGCGTCCATCACCTGGTGGTACACCTCGCGACGTTCCTTACGGCTCGGGCGCGCATTCTGATCCAGGCGCAGGTCGGTGCCGCGCGAACCCAGCAGCTCCGGTCCGGTCGTCAGAGTCGGCTCCCAGTCGAAGACGACGCCTCCATCCAGGTCACCGATCACGACGGTGTCGCCGGCGAGGGCGCCGGCCTTCATCAGCTCGTCCTCGACGCCCGCGGCGTTCAGGCGATCCGCAAGGTAGCCCACGGCCTCGTCGTTGGCGAAGTCGGTCTGACGCACCCAGCGCTCCGGCTTGTCGCCGCGCACCTGGAAGACTTCCTCACCGTCCTTGCGGGTCTTGCGCACCGTGATCTCCACGCTGCGCCCGACTGCCTTCGGACGGATAACGGGACGGGCGACCTCGAGGGCGGGACGCTTCGCGCGCTCTGCCTCGACGATGCGGGCCAGAGCAAAGGACAGCTCCTTAAGGCCCTCGTGGGACACGGCGGACACCTCGAAGACAGGCCAGCCGAAAGACTCCAGCTCCGGGCGCGTGATCTCGGCGAGATCGCGGCCGTCCGGAATATCGATCTTGTTCAAGACGATGACGCGAGGGCGCTCCATAATCGGCACGTAGCCCTCGACCTGCGTCAGGTCACCCTGGTAGGCCTCCAGTTCGGCCTCGATGATGCGCAGGTCTTCGACCGGCTCGCGATCGGTTTCGAAAGCGGCGGTGTCGAGCACGTGCACGATGACGGCGCAACGCTCGATGTGGCGCAGGAAGTCGAGGCCGAGGCCGCGTCCCTGGGAGGCGCCGGGGATCAGACCGGGAACGTCGGCGATCGTGTAGCGCGTGTCGCCAGCCGACACGACGCCCAGGTTCGGGACCAGCGTCGTGAAGGGATAGTCGGCGATCTTCGGGCGCGCCGAGCTCATTGCGGCGATCAGCGAGGACTTTCCGGCCGACGGGAAGCCAACTAGAGCAACGTCCGCGACGGACTTCAGCTCAAGGATGACGTCGCGCTCCTCGCCGGGCTCGCCCAGCAGCGCGAAGCCGGGGGCCTTACGAGCCTTGGACGCCAGCGCCGCGTTGCCCAGGCCACCGCGGCCGCCCTCGGCGACCACGTAGCGAGCACCCGCGCCCGTCAGGGTCGGCGAGTAGCTCACCCGACATCGACTTGACAACCGTGCCCTCGGGAACCGGCAGGACGCTGTCCGCGCCGGTCTTACCCTGGCGGAAATCACCCATGCCGGGCGTGCCGTTATCCGCACGACGATGCGGGCTGCGGTGATAGTTCAGCAGCGTGGTCTCCTGCTCGCTCACCTCGAGGATAACCGAGCCGCCATTACCGCCGTCTCCGCCGTCAGGGCCCGCCAGCGGCTTGAACTTTTCACGCTTAATCGAGGCAACGCCGTTACCGCCGTTGCCACCCATCGCATGCAGAGTCACGCGATCCACGAAGTCTGCCACTGTTGCTCCTGACGACTGAAAATGAATATTGAAAAGGGCGCCCGGCAACGCCGGACGCCCTTTACGCGCGCGGTCTCAGGCAGAGACCGGCGAAACGCTGACGACCTTGCGATCGCGCTTGCGGCCGAACTCAACCGCACCGGCGCGCAGGGCGAACAGGGTGTCATCCTTGCCACGGCCAACGCCGTCGCCAGGGTGGAAGTGGGTGCCGCGCTGACGAACGAGGATCTCACCAGCGTTGACCAGCTGGCCGCCGTAGCGCTTCACGCCGAGGCGCTGCGCGTTCGAGTCGCGACCGTTACGGGAGGAACCAAGGCCCTTCTTATGTGCCATCAGTTGCTACTTTCTGCTCGTGGGAACGTCGGGTTCAGGCGATCTCGGTGATCTTGACAACCGACATCTTCTGACGGTGTCCCTGGCGCTTGCGGTAGCCCGACTTGTTCTTGTACTTAATGATGGAAATCTTGGGGCCCTTGGCCGAGTCAACAACCTCAGCCTTGACGGAAACCTTGCCCAGCTTGGCTGCGTCAACGGTGATGGCGTCGCCATCCACCAGCATCAGCGGCTGGAGCTCGATGCTCGAACCGATTTCTTCTGCCAGCTTGTCGACGACGACGACGTCACCGACGGACACCTTTTCCTGCCGGCCGCCAGCCTTGACGATCGCGTAGACCACGTTGGAGCTCATCTCTTCTCGTATTCGTAACCGGAATCGCGCCTCGAAACTGCCGAGGACTTGTCTCATTGTCATGATTCCGTTGGCGCTTGTTGCGCCGACGATCAAATTTAGCCGATTCGCACGCCGGATTGCAAGCCGGCACGGTCACGGGCGGGTGTGAAGCGCTGTGCGATTCCACACCCTGCACGCGGGGGAGGGATGATCGCCCCTCCCCCGGCGCGTGGAGCTTTAGCCGGCGTCGACGATGCCGGTCGATGCGGCGCGACGACGGCGCTTGACGCGAGGCTGATCGCTCGCCTCGGGCAGCGCAATGTCATCGGTCGACTTGGTCGGCACCACCGGGGCGCTCGCCTCGGCGCGCGCGGGCAGGTCGATGACGACGGGAGCGGGAGCCGCATCGGGCTCGACGACGCCGGTCGAGACGGCTGCGCGGCGCTTGCGTGTCTTGCGCGGCGCGGCGGGCGTCTGGGCGGGAGCCCTCCTCCACGACCGGCGCGTTCACCGGCGCGACGGCCGGAGCCTCGTCCGCCTGAACGTCAGGAACAGACGTCTGCGCGGTGGCGCGGCGACGAGTCTTCTTCGGGGCGGGAGCCTCGGCCGGCTCGCCAGACGAGGCCGTGGCAGCCTGACGGGATGCGCGGCGACGAGTCTCCGACGCATTCTCGCGATGCTCGGGCAGCTGAATCTCAGAAGCATCCTTGGTGGGTGCCGCCGGCTCGTCCGAGTGATCGACCGGCTCGGGCAGGTCAATGTGCACGGGAAGCTCGGGCAGCGGAGCAGACTGGGCGACGCGACGGCGACGACGAGGACGCTTGGTCGCGCTCTCCTCAGACTTCTCAGCGCCAGACTGAGAGGCGGGCACCTCGGGAGTCTCGGTCGATGCGGCCTGCTCAGCGTTCGAGGCCTCGGGTTCCTTGGCCTCCGTCACAGCGGCGCGCGTGCGGCGCTTCTTGGCGGGAGCGGCCTCCTCGGCTGCGCTCTCATCTTCCTTACGGGTCGAGGCAGCGGCGATCGCGCTCAGGGCCTCCTTGGCGCGCTCATGATCGGCATTATCCTCAATGCGGCGAGGCTCAGCCTTCTTCTGCTGCTGCTTCCTCGCACCCTTCGATCCCTTCGAAGACTGCTCGGACCCGGAGGTCTCCACCGGGTGGTGGTGAACGATGAAGCCGCGGCCCTCGCAGGCCTCACACGGGGAGGAGAACGCCTCGACGAGGCCCTCACCCACGCGCTTACGGGTCATCTGCACGAGGCCCAGGGACGTAATCTCGGTGACCTGGTGACGGGTACGATCTCGTCCCAGGCACTCGACGAGGCGACGCAGCACGAGGTCACGGTTGGATTCGAGGACCATATCGACGAAGTCGATGATGACGATGCCACCGATGTCACGCAGGCGCAGCTGGCGGACGATCTCTTCGGCGGCCTCGAGGTTGTTACGGGTCACCGTCTCCTCGAGCGTACCGCCGGCACCGATGAACTTGCCGGTGTTGACGTCGATGACGGTCATCGCCTCGGTGCGGTCGATGATGAGGGTGCCACCCGAGGGGAGCCACACCTTACGATCCATGCCCTTGGCGAGCTGCTCGTCAATGCGGTGCGCGTGGAAGACGTCCTCCGTACCCACCCACTGCTCGACGCGATCGGAGAGCTCGGGGCTGAGCTCGTCGACGTATTCCTTGACGGTCGCGTAGGTGTCGCGCCCCTCGATAACGAGCTTCGAGAAGTCCTCGTTGAAGATGTCGCGCACGACACGCACGGCAAGCTCGGGCTCGCCGCGCAGCAGCGTCGGGGCACTCTTCGTGTTAGTGCGCTTCTTCTCGATGTCCTCCCACTGACGCGTCAGGCGAGCGACATCGTCGCGGATCTGCTCCTCCGTCGCGCCCTCCGCGGCGGTGCGCACGATGACGCCCGAGCCCGAAGGAACGACAGCCTTGAGGATCTTCTTCAGGCGAGCGCGCTCCTTATCCGGCAGCTTGCGGGAGATACCCATCATGGAACCGCCGGGGATGAGGACCAGGTAGCGGCCGGCCAGCGTGATCTGCGAGGTCAAGCGGGCACCCTTATGGCCGATCGGATCCTTCGTCACCTGAACGAGGACCGGATCACCGGACTTCAGCGCCGCCTCGATACGACGGGGCTTGCCCTCCATGCCGACGGCATCCCAGTTGACCTCGCCGGCGTACAGGACCGCGTTGCGTCCGCGGCCCACGTCCACGAATGCCGCTTCCATCGAAGGAAGGACGTTCTGGACGCGGCCCAGGTAGATGTTGCCGACCATCGAGGACTGCGTGCGGCGCGCGACGTAGTGCTCGACGAGCAGGCCGTCTTCGAGGATGGCGATCTGGTCGAGGCCGTCCTGGTCGCGGATGACCATCGTGCGCTCGACCGACTCACGGCGCGCGAGGAACTCGGACTCGGAGATGGAGTGGCGACGGCGACCTTCGCGGCGGCCTTCACGGCGACGCATCTTCTTCGCCTCCAGGCGCGTGGATCCCTTCAGGGCCTGGACCTGGTCCGCGGGATCGCCGCTTTCCTCGGAGGACGCTGAGCTACGCGCACGGCGGCGGCGACGGCGACGACCGGAGGTCTCCTCCTCGTCCGAGGACTCGGAGTCCTGCGCGGGCGCGTCGGACTTGTCGGCTTCTTCTTGGGCGGGGGCCGCGGCCTCGTCCGCCTTCTTGGAGCGACGGCGACGGCGGGTCTTCGGCTCGGCCGGCACCTCCTCAGACTCAGACTCAGACTCGGTCGCGGGAGCCTCGGGGGTTTGGGCAGCCTCGGCCTCGTCAGCGGCCTTCTTGGAACGGCGACGACGCTTCGGGGTAGCTTCGTCGCGAGGAGCGGACTCCTCGTCGGCGGAAGCGGACTTGCGGCGGTGCTTGGGCTCCGGCTCCTCAACAATCGCGGGAGGAGCGACCTCGGGGGCAGCCTGGAACACGGGTGCCTGGAACAGCAGCGACGCGGCGGGTGCCACGGGCGTGGTGGATTCGGTTGTCACGATTCTCCAATGGTGGGTGCGCGCCCCGTGCCTGGACGCACCCTTTCATCGCCCGCGTGGGGCGGAAACCTAGTGGAGCGCTGATGCGCAGCGGCCGGCGGCATATGAATACGTCATCGCTCGGCTCTCGTCGCGGGGGCACTCCCGCGACATCCATTCACGTCTATTGTCGCACAACAGCGTCTTATTCCGACGATGGGGTGATCAGGACAACGCAACGCGGAGCGATATCTCACGGAAGAACCCATAAAAATTATTCGGACGCGTATGTCACAAAACGGCCTCTGAACCAGCATTTCAACCAATCCGACCGAGGTTTTTGGGCTACATTAATATCAACCCGTGACATAGGTCCCACGGACTTTGGACACGGGACAATCGACCCCAATCCCAACACGAGAAGGTCCCATCATGACCCTCGCGCAGACAGCGCTTGACGCGGTCACCGTCGGACGATGGCAGTTCGGTGTTACCACCGTCTACCACTTCGTCCTCGTGCCGCTGACGATCGGCCTGTCCCTGCTGGTTGCCATCATGCAGACAGCGTGGCACCGCACCGGCAAGGAATACTGGCTGCAAGCAACTCGCTTCTTTGGCAAGCTCCTCCTCATCAACTTCGCGCTCGGTGTCGCCACCGGTATCGTGCAGGAGTTCCAGTTCGGCATGAACTGGTCCGAATACTCCCGCTTCGTCGGCGACATCTTCGGCGCTCCCCTGGCCGTTGAGGCCCTCCTCGCCTTCTTCCTCGAGTCCACCTTCCTGGGCCTGTGGATTTTCGGCTGGGGCCGCCTCTCCAAGGGCATGCACCTGCTGACGATCTGGTGCGTCGCCCTGGGCACCATGTTCTCCGCGGCCTGGATCCTCGCGGCCAACGCGTGGATGCAGCACCCCGTGGGCGCCCGCTTCAACCCCGAGACCGGCCGCGCCGAGCTTGACGGGGTGAGCGGCTTCACGAAGCTCATCACCTCCGGCGTGTACCTGAGCGAATACTCCCACGTCATCACCTCCGCGTGGCTGGTCGCGGGCTCCTTCGTTGCCGGCATCTCCATCTGGTGGATGGTGCGCACCGCCCGCGAGGGCTCCGACGAGGCCATGGCTCAGTCGCGCACCATCTGGCGCCCGATCGCCCGCTTCGGCCTGACCGCCGTCCTGATCGGCGGCCTCGGAACCGCCGTCTCCGGCCACATCCAGGGCCAGGAGATGGTTGAGGTCCAGCCCATGAAGATGGCTGCCGCCGAAGGCATCTGCGTGGACACCAAAGGCGCGGCCTTCACGGTCGCTCAGTTCGGCTCCTGCCCCCCTCGGCGATGACGGCGCGCAGCCGACCCAGTTCATCAAGGTCCCCGGCGTCGCGTCCTTCATGTCGCACAACTCCTTCACCGCCACCTCCGAGGGCGTCGCCGACGTCCAGGAGCGCATGGTGGAGCTGCTCAACTCCGATGCGAACTTCACCGCCAAGTACGGCGACGCCTCGCAGTACGACTTCCGTCCTCCGCAGATGGTCGCGTTCTGGTCGTTCCGCTTCATGATCGGCCTGGGTATGCTGGCCTTCCTGCTGGCGGCGTGGGGCCTGTGGGCCACCCGCGGCGGGCGCACCTCGTCCAACAAGTGGCTGAGCGTCCTCGCCCTGGTCAACCTGCCCCTGCCGTTCGCGGCCGCTTCCTTCGGCTGGATCTTCACCGAGATGGGTCGTCAGCCGTGGGTTGTCGTCCCGAACCTGCAGGCGCTGTCCGCAGGCTCCGACCTCGGTTCCGTCAACATGATGACCGACATGGGTATCTCCCCCCAACGTTCCCGCTGGCCAGATGCTCACCTCGCTCATCCTGTTCACCCTGCTGTACGGCGTCCTCGGCGTCATGTGGTACATCCTCATGAAGCGCTACGCCGTCGAGGGCATCCACTCGTCGAAGGCCGACAAGGCACAGGACGAGGCTCCCGCAGACCTGTCCTTCGGCTACTGAGAGGAACACCGATCATGACTCTGTCTATCCTGTGGTTCGTTCTCATCGCCGTTCTGTGGACGGTCTACCTGATCCTCGAGGGCTTCGACTTCGGCGTCGGCATGCTCCTCCCCTTCGTCGCCAAGGGCGATCGTGAGCGCACCCAGACCGTGCGCACGATCGGCCCCCACTGGGACGGCAACGAGGTGTGGCTGCTCACCGCTGGCGGTGCGACCTTCGCCGCGTTCCCCGAGTGGTACGCGACCATGTTCTCGGGCATGTACCTCGCTCTCTTCCTGATCCTCGTCTGCCTGATCATCCGCGTCATGGCCATCGAGTGGCGTTCCAAGGTCGCCACCGAGAAGTGGCGTCACGCCTGGGACTGGGCGCACACGATCAGCGCGTGGCTCGTCCCGATCCTGCTGGGCGTCGCTTTCGCGAACTTCGTCCAGGGCATGCGCATTGAGGTCGTTGACGTGGCCACCGGCACCGTCATCGATCCGACGCTGGTCAACCAGTCGCTGGCAAGCGCGACGCACCAGCTGACCGGCGGTTTCTTCTCGCTGCTCACGCCCTACACCATCCTGGGCGGCCTGGCCGTTATGGCCGTGTGCCTGGCTCACGGCGCGCAGTTCCTGGCGCTGAAGACGACGGGCGAGGTCCGCGACCGCGCCAACGCGATTGCCGCCCCCGCGACGATCGCCGCGACCGTCCTGGCCGCCGCCTGGCTCATGTGGGGTCAGTTCGCCTACACGACGAACGTTCTGGCGTGGATCCCGCTCGTGGTCGCCGCGCTCGCGATCATCGTGTCGACGGCTCTGTCGCAGGCGTCGCTGCGTCGCGAGGGCTGGTCCTTCGTCGCCTCCTCCGTCGCGATCGCCGGCGCTGTCGCGTGGGTGTTCGCGTCGATGGCTCCGGCCGTCCAGAAGTCCTCGATCAACCCCGCGTACTCGCTGACGATCGATCAGGCTTCCTCGACCCCGTCGACGCTGACCGTCATGACCATCGTGACCGTCTGCCTGCTGCCGATCGTCCTGGTCTACGTCTTCTGGTCCTACTGGATGTTCCGCGCTCGCGTGGGCGTCGAGGACGTTGAGACGCGCACCGGTCTGCTGCTCAAGAAGATCCGCGTGGGCGAAAACTTCTTCGCCAGCTGATCCTCGCATCACGACGCGCCCGGTCCCTCACCTAGGGGCCGGGCGCGTTTGTTGTCACGCCACGAGAGCGGGGACCTTTGGCCCATGACGAGCCGTTTTAAGGCACAATAGATACGTGCGTCCCTTTGATCCTCGCTTGTTGCGTTATGCCCGCTCGGCGCGGCGCCCCATCGCTGTGACGGCCCTCCTGGGGACGTTGACTGCGCTGTTGGTTCTCGCCCAGGCGCTTCTCATTTCCGCAGCTCTCTCCCCCGTTGTCTCGGGCACTGCGTCCCTCACCGACGTTTGGCCCTTCATTGTGGGAATTGCGGCCGTGTTTGCCTGCCGCGCGCTCATCGTCGCAGCCCGTGAGGCGGTGAGCACTCGCGCGGCAGCCGCCGCGGTCAGGGAGCTGCGCGGACGCGTCGTCGACGCAAGCGTCACGCTGGGGCCTCGCTGGAGGGCTACCAAAGGCGCGGAGACGACGACGCTGCTGTCGACCGGTCTCGAGGATCTGCGCCCCTACTTCGTCTCCTTCCTGCCCCAGCTTGTCCTCGTGTGCACGGTGACCCCGGCGGCCCTCGGCGTCATTCTTCTGCTCGACTTCTGGTCCGCGCTCATCGCCCTCCTCGTCATCCCTCTGATCCCGATCTTCATGATTCTCATCGGGCGTTTCACGCAGGCGGCCTCGGAGGACAAGCTCGCGTCGATGAAGCGCCTGACCGCCCAGCTCCTCGACCTCATGTCGGGCCTTCCCACGCTGCGCGGCCTCGGCCGCGAAAAGGCACCGCGCACGCACCTGCACGCTCTGGGGGCTGCGAACACCAAGGCCACGATGAGCACCCTACGCGTCGCGTTCCTGTCGGGCGGCGTGCTCGAGTTCCTGACGACCCTGTCGGTGGCCCTCGTCGCCGTCGAAGTCGGTATGCGCCTCGTTTTCGGCAACATCTCGCTGTTCCACGGCCTCGCCGTCATCATGCTCGCGCCCGAGGTTTTCGAACCCCTGCGCCAGGTCGGCGCGCAGTTCCACGCCTCGGCAAACGGCGTGACGGCCTCGAAGGCCGCTTTCGACATCATCGAGGAGGCCGAGGCCGTGGGCTCCCCCGGAACCGACGCATGCCCCGACATGGCAGGCACCGACATCGTTCTCGATGGCCTCGGCGTGCGTGCGCGCGGCGCGTGGGCTCCGGCTCCGACGAACGGCGTCATCGCGCCCGGCGTCGTGACGGCGCTGTCTGGTCCCTCCGGCGCGGGCAAGTCCACGATTGTCGCGTGCTTGCTGGCCGACATGACACCGGATGCTGGCCGTGTCCTGCTGCGCCCTTCGGCCTCGTCCTCCGTCAGCGGCGGGTCAATCCTGTCGGATATAGATCCCGCGACCTGGCGTCGCCAGATCTCGTGGGTGCCTCAATCCCCCACGCTGGTCCCGGGTACGATCCTGGACAACATGGGCGATCTGCCGCTCGATGACCTGAACGATGCGGCAGCGGCGACCGGCTTCGATGACGTCTTGGCCGCCGCCCCCGACGGGTGGAATACCGTCATCGGCTCCGGCGGCGTCGGCTTGTCCGTTGGTCAGCGTCAGCGCCTAGCCCTCACGCGCGCCCTGGCCGCCCGCTCCCAGGTCGTCATCCTTGACGAGCCCACGGCGCACCTCGATGCCGTCAGCGAAGAAACCGTCGTGAGGGCCATCGACGCGATGCGGGATGCGGGACGAACCGTCATCGTTATCGCGCACCGCGCGGCCATGATGGAGGCCGCCGATGCCATCATCGACGTTCGCTCGGCCGCTGACGAGGAGGCACGCGCATGAAGCTCTTTCTGACACGCTCCGAATCCGTCGCGCTGCGCCGATGCATCTCCATGCTCCAGGTCTCGCGCTCAGGATTCGCCCTGTCGTTGCTTCTCGGCGTCACCGCCCTCGGCGCCGCAATCGCTCTCGGCGGCACCGCCGCGTGGCTCATCGCACGCGCCTCCCAGCAACCCCCGGTGCTCTACCTGACGGTCGCCGCTACCTCGGTCCGCCTCTTTGGTGTCTCGCGCGCCCTCGCACGCTACCTGTCGCGCCTCGCCTCCCACAAGGTGGCGCTGACGGGCATGGACAACCTGCGTAACAACCTCTACGACGAGTTGGCTGCGGCCCCAGGAACGAAGCTCTCGACGCTGCGCCGCGGCGATCTCATGACCCGCGCCGGAGCCGACGTCGACGAGGTCGGCAACGTCGTCGTCAAAACTCTCCTGCCCGCTCTCGTCGCGGCGATCGTCGGCGTGGGCACGGTCGGTGTCATCACCGTCATCTCGCCGGCGGCCGGCATCATCCTCGCGATCAGCCTCGTCGTCTCGGGCATTATTGCCCCGGCCATCATCGCCCGATCGGTGCGCCTGGCCGAGAGCCAGGGAGCCGACGCACGCACCGACATCGCGGCGACCTCGCTCGCGATCCTCGAGGGAGCCACCGAGTTGTCGATGGCGGGCACGCTGAAGCGCGCACGCCGCTCCCTGGACCGTGCTGAAGGTGAGCTGAGCGCCGCTCTGGGCCGCTCGGCCCGCCTGTCCGCGTTCGCGCGCGGCCTCGACGTGTGCGCGATGGGCGTCGCCGTGATCGGCGCGCTCCTCATCGGAATCCCGCAGACAACCTCGGGGGCCCTCGCGCAGGTCCTCCTGGCCGTCATCGTCCTCGTCCCGCTGTCTTCCTTCGAGGGAGTCGCCGAGCTGACGCCCGCCGCGGCCCAGCTCGTGCGCAGCGCCCAGGCCGCGACGCGTATCTGCTCACTCCTGGACGAGGAGGCTCCCGCACAGCCCCACGATGTTCCGGAAGGCCCCACCGTCATCGAGGCGCGCGATCTCGCCATCGGCTGGCCGGGCGGACCAACGCTCGCAACGGGTATTTCGCTGACGTTGCGACCCGGATCGTCCCTCGCAATCGTCGGCCCCTCGGGCATCGGGAAGACGACGCTGCTGGCGACCCTCACGGGTATCATCCCGCCCAAGTCGGGCAGTGCTCTCATCAACGGCGTTCCCGCATGGGGAGCCGACCGCGACCAGCTCACCGCACGCATCACGATGACAGCAGAGGACGCAACACGTCTTCGCCACCACCATCTACGAAAACCTGCGGGTCGCCCGCGCATCCCTCACCCGGGACGAGGCCTCGGAGCTCCTGGCCCGAGCCGGCCTCGCGCAGTGGGTCCAGTCCCTGCCCGATGGCCTCGACACCGTGATCGGCTCCGGAGGCACGACAGTGTCCGGTGGCGAGCGTCGCCGGCTTCTCATGGCCAGGGCTCTCGCCGCGCCCGCTCCGATCATGGCTCTCGACGAGGCCTCCGAGCACCTCGATGCGGCGACGGCCGACCGCCTCATGGAAACGCTGCTGACGCGCTCGCCCGACCGGGCAACCCTGGTGGTCACCCACCGCTTGAGCGCCCTGGACCAGGCCGACCACGTCATCGTTTTGGCAGCTCCCGAGCCCGGCCAGTGCGCGACGATCGCCGCGCGCGGCACACACGACGAGGTCCTACAGGCCCTACCCACCTACCGATGGGCCCTCGACCAGGAGGAACAATGAGCACCGACTCCACAGACTTCACGCTGCTGAAAGCGGCCCTGGACCTCACCAGCTCCCTGGACCTGAAGGCCGGCCTGCAAAACTTCGTGGACCAGGCCTGCGTCCTCACGTCCTCTCCGCACGCCACGCTTTCGGTCCTGGACACGTGGGGGCCACCACCCTGCAACTCGAGTTCCACGAGTCCCGGTCCAATCCCCGAGGTCCCCGAAAGCTCTCATGACGGCGATTCCCCGCAAGCGAGCCTCTCCTCGTCAACTCGCCGTCGGACGCACCCGACCTCGATCTGCCGGAGACCACTCCCCGTTCCTCGGGCGTCTCGATCCTCGTGCACGAGCAGGTCTACGGACGCCTCTACCTGTGCGGAAAGGCGGGCGGGTATTCATCCGCCGATGCTGCTGTCCTCAGCGCGCTCGCGCCCGCCGCCGGCATCGCCGTCGAAAACGCGCACCTGTACGCGGACTCGAAGCGCACCGCACGGTGGATCAGCGCCTCGCAGTCGCTCACGACCACCATGCTGGAGGGTGCCGACGAGGAGGAGGCGCTCGAACTCATTGCCAAGACCGTGCGCGAAGTATCCCACGCGGACACCGCCATCATCGTCCTTCAGTCCGTGGGCGACACCTGGGCAGCCGAAATCGTCGACGGCAAGAACGCCTCCAGCCTGCTGGGCCTGACTTTCCCACCCGAAGGCCGCGCGATGAGCGTGTTGCACGAGGGCACCGGCATGATCGTCGACTCGATGTCGCGCGCGCAGACGATGCGCGTCCCCCAGCTGGCGGCCTTCGGATCAGCCCTCTACGCTCCCCTGCGTTCACGTGGCGTGTCCTCCGGTGTCCTCATTCTGCTCCGTCAGATTGGCGCACCCGAGTTCGACAGCTCCGAGCTCTCGCTCGCTGAATCCCTCGCCTCCCAGGCCACGCTCGCGCTCGAGCTCGCGTCCGCTCGCCACGCGCAGGACGTGGCCGCGCTGCTGGACGAGCGCGACCGTATCGGGCGCGACCTCCACGACTTTGCCATCCAGCAGCTGTTTGCGACCGGCATGGCCCTGGACGCAGCCAAGCAGAAGGTCGCTGCGGGCCAGACGGACCCGGCTGCCCTCGAGTCCCTCATCGATTCCTCGCTCGCTTCAATCGACGAGGCCGTGCGTCAGATCCGCACCATCGTGCACAACCTGCGCGAACGCGACAAGGCCGTCGGCCTGGTGGAGAGAATCCGCCGCGAATCATCGCTCACGCGTTCCGCCCTGGGCTTCGCCCCTTCGCTGCTCATCACGCTCGACGGTAGCGCCATCAACTCGGACCTGGACAACGAGCTCGTCGTCATCGACGAATTCGACGGTCGCGTCGACCCGGACCTGTCCGACGACGTCGTCGCGATCGTGCGCGAAGGCCTGTCGAATATCGCCCGCCACGCACACGCGACCGCGGCGGCCGTGTGCGTCGATGTGTCGGGGCAGGGAAAGTCGGGGCGCGTGCGCATCACGATCACCGACGACGGACGAGGCATCGATCCGTCCCGCACCCGAAACTCCGGCTTGGCAAACATGGCGGAGCGCGCGCGACGCCACCGAGGCTCCTTCGATGCCGGCAGCGGCGAGGGAGGGGTGGGCACCCAGATCCGGTGGATCGCTCCGCTTGAGGGATAACCAGACGCACGCGCAACACGACGGTGGGGGCGGACGTTCCGATTGGAACTCCACCCCCACCGCGCGGACGGGAGTCGCTATCTCCCGGCTCTCAGCTGAGCATCAGCCCAGCCAGCGTCCGTCACTGCCGAAGGTGTACCAGCGCCACCCGATCCAGTGGCCGCCCGTGTACATGTCACCCCCGGTCCCGAAGTAGTACCAGACGCCACCGATGAGCTGCCAGCCGGTGACCATCTGGCCCGAGGCTCCGAAGTAGTACCAGGTGCTTCCCAGCGGAACCCATCCGATCATCATGGCACCGCTGTCGCTCATCAGGTACCAGTGCGAGCCCATCTGAAGCCAGCCGGTGTGCATCGCGCCGGACGGGTCCAGGTAGTACCACGCGCCGCCCGTGTAGAGCCAACCGGTGGTCATGACGCCGTTGGAGGCGAAGAAGAACCACTTGTCTCCCACCATCTGCCAGCCGGTGACCATCGCGCCGGTCTCGGGCGTCAGGTAGAACCAGGAACCTCCGAGGTTGACCCATCCGGTCACCTGCGCTCCGGCGCCGTTGTGGTAGCGCCACGCGCCATCCCAGTAGACCCAGCCGGTCAACATGTAGCCGTTCTGGTCGAAGCGGTACACATTGCCGCCAAGCGTCAGGGTCTCGTTCTTGGCGTAGCCACCGGAGCTGATCTTCCACCACCAGCCGGCTCCGTCGTTCATCCAGGTGCCCACCGTGTGATCGGGAGCGGGCGCTGGATCCGGAGTCGGATCGGGCGTGGGTGCCGGGTCAGGCGTGGGTGCGGGATCCGGCGTGGGTGCAGGATCCGGCGTGGGTGCGGGATCCGGGGTCGGATCGGGGCTCGGCTCAGGCTCCGGTGCCGGTTCCTCAGCCAGGGCGAGGGTCACGAGACCCGATTCAGCAACCCCGGCCTCGTTCATGGCCATGACACGGATGACCGAGCCGTTGTTCTCTCCGTCGATCGTGAGGGTCAGCTCGGGGCCGTTCTCCTCTTCGACGATGGCCCACGAATCGGAGCCCTCGCGCTTGATCTGCCAGAACAGGGTCGGAGCGGGCTTTCCACTCGCCTCAGCCTTGATCGTGACCTGCGTGCCTTCCTTCGCCGTCACGGTGCGGAACGCACCATCGCCGGAGATCTGCGCGTCTTCGGCGGGGTTGGCCGTCACGGTCAGCGGCTTGATGACCGGAGCCTCCTGGTCATCGGGGTCCGGGGTCGGTGCGGGCGCGGCGAAGGCCTCGACCTCCGCGAGCGCGAACTCACCGAACTCGGTGGGCTGGATGACGCGGATGAAGCGAGCGTCGAAGCCCTCGAAGTCGACCGCGCTCGGGCGGCCGCCGACTCCGTCGACCTTGATCATGTGGACGCCGTCCACCGCGCCGGCGGTGGCCGGGTTGAAGTTGCCGGACAGGCGCGTCGTGGAGGCGACGACCCAGAAGTCGTGCAGGCGCTGGTCGCAGGAGATTCCCTGGCAGTTGTCGGAGGAGGAGCGGTTCCAGACGTTGACGACGCCGAGGGGGTGTGTCTCGCCGAGGTCGACCTCCCACCAGGGGTTCGCCTGCTTGCCCGTGTGGGCAACCGATCCGTTGTCCCACACGCCGTCCGTGTTGCCGTCGACGGCGCGTGAGGCGGTGCCTCCCCAGCCGACGGAGGACATGGAGGCCGTCTTGTTGAGGGCCAGGTTGTCGCTGCCCTTGGTGACGGTCAGGGTCGCGCGCACCGAGGTGGTGGAGCCGTTGGCATTCGTGGCGACGGCGTAGAACTGCGCGCCGTCATCCTCGAGCGTCGTCGTCAGGGTGTACATGGAGCTCGTGGCGTCCGGAATCGCCGTTCCTTCGGTCGATCCCTTGGGGACGCGGTACCACTGGATGGTGGCGGCCGGGCGGCCCGATGCGACGACGGTGAAGGTGGCGCTCTCCCCCCGCCTTCACGGAGACCGACGCGGGGTCCGTGGCGATGACGGGAGGCTGGGTGGCCGCGTTTTCGCCGTAGACGTGCAGGGTCGCGCTCACGGAGCGCAGGCCGATCGGGTTGGCGTAGTAGGAGGGGTGTGCCAGCTCCAGGCGCAGGGGGGTGACCTTGCCGGGCTCGAGGGTGAGGCCCTCGCCGACTTCTCCGGCCTCGATCTGGGCACCGGTCACCTCAATGGAGGTGGTCCCGAGGGTGATCTTGTAGGTCGTGGAGGCGTCGAAGTTGCCGGAGAACTTCAGGGTCAGGTCGGTGATGGCCTTGTCCGTCTTGTTCACGAGGTATGCGTCGTAGGCCTGTGCACCGGAGTAGCGCAGTGCGGAGGCGCGTCCGAAGAACTGCTCCGAGGAGATGGTCGCGCCGTCGACGGCGGTGACCGTCTGCGTGGGCACGTAGGTGGGGGTGGCGTCGAAGGTGACCTTGACGACGGGGCGCAGGTTCGGCTCGGGGTTCTCACCCGACATGGTCACCGTGAGGGTGGTGCCGTCCTGGGTGAATTCAAGCGAACGGTCGGTGCCGTCAACGGTGACGGCGCTCACGTGGCCGCCGACGCTGGGAAGCGTCAGCGTCTTGCCGGGGCTCCACAGTTCGGGGAAGAAGTACAGGTCGTTGCCCTTGGTCATGACCTTGCCCCAGTCGGGGGCGGGGTACCACGTCGGTCGGGCTCCCGTGATGGCGTCGGGGTGACGCTGCATCCACTGGCCGACCTCGGTGACGACGCCGGCGTCGAAGGCGTCGATCGTGCCGTCACCCTTGGGGCCGATGTTGTAGGCGAACTGGCCACCCGAGGCGACCGTGCCGATCAGGTTGTTGATCAGCTCGCGTTCCTTGTAGCTCTTCGCGCTCTCGTCGCGGTTTGCCCACGAGCAGTATCCCCAGCAGGACGGGTAGATCGAGCGAATCGACTCCCAGGGACCCATGTGGAAGTCCGTGGTCACCGAGTTGTCGCCGCCGACTTCGAAGTCGCCGGCCTTGTTCCACACGCGGGAGTTGACCATCGTCTCGGGCTGGAGCTCGTGGACCCACTGGGCCATGCGCTGGGACTGCTCGGCGGTGGGGCCGCCCATGTCGAACCACAGCTCGGCAATCGGGCCGTAGTTGGTGAGGAGCTCAGTCAGCTGGGGCTTGATGACGGTCGTCATCAGGTCTTCATCGATGGGGTTGACGTTGCCGTATGGCTCGGGGGTCTGCTTGGTCCAGTCGATGATCGAGAAGTAGAAGGCGAGCTTGACGCCGAGCTTGTTGCACTCGGTAGACAGCTCTTTCATCGGGTCCTTGCCGTAGTTGGACTGCTTGACGATGTTGTAGTCGGTCGTCTTCGTGTCCCACATGGCGAAGCCGTCGTGGTGCTTCGACGTGATCATCAGGTACTTCATACCCGAGTCGTGGACTGTCTTGCAGATGGCGGAGGCGTCGAAGTTCGCAGCCAGGTCCTTGGCCTTGAGCAGGTAGTCGTCGGTGGGGATGTTCTCCCAGGCCTTGATCTGCTCGGGGTAGCCCATGCCCTGGCGGTGGCCGTTGTAGTAGCCGCCGTAGACGGAGTAGACGCCGAAGTGCATGAACATGCCGTACTGGAGTTCTTGCCACTTGGCGATCTTGGGGGTGGAGCTCAGTGGTACCGCTGCGGGGACGCCGGTAGGCGCTGGCGGCGCGTCGGCAAAACTCGGGCGCTCATGGGTGCGAGCACCAGTGCCGTAGCGACCGCACAACCGGCAAGCATTCGCTTGAGGTTCACGGGGTGTCCTTTCAAGGGGTAACGGTGGACGACAGTGTCCGTCCTCAACGGTGAGGATGAGGCGAACGTTACCCCACAGGGCTTTTTCATGAACCAGTTTGATAGTAGCTTTCTCGCAAATCGGGGGTTCCCCTGATTAGCAGACAACTTAACCTGCGGGATAAAAAGCTGACGGCCCCCCACACAAGTCGAGCGGGCCGGATAGTTCCGACCCGCTCGCGTTCGTCTCGTCCCTTCTGGGACGAGGCAGTGGCTCAGTTACGCCAGGACGCCGCCCTCTGCCCGGCCACCCACGCGGCCACCTGCGTGCGGCGCTGCAGGCCCATCTTCGACAGGAGGGAGGTGATGTGGTTCTTCACGGTCTTTTCCGCAACGCCCAGCTTCTCGCCGATTTCACGGTTCGACAGGCCATCGCCGATCAGGTCCAGGACCTTGCGCTCCGACGGCGTCAGGTCGGCGGTCGGATCCTCGTGATCGACGCGGCGACGCGTCAGGGTGCGCTCGTCGAGCAGCACGCGACCGTCGGCGACCGCCTTGATCACGTCGGTGATTTCCGCGCCGCGCACGGTCTTGAGGATGTACGCACGGGCACCCGCTTCGAGGGACTCAGCCAGGGCCTCGTCGTCATCGAAGGAGGTGAGCACGACGGGGAGGATCTGCGGGTGGGAGGAACGCAGTCGATTCATGATGTCGATGCCGGTGCCGTCGGGCAGCTGCAAGTCCACCAGGATCACGTCGGGACGCACCAGGTCGGCGCGGCGCACGGCATCAGCAACGGAGCCGGCCTCGGCGACAACCTCGAGGGCGTCGTCGCGGTCGACGATCTCGGCAATGCCACGTCGAACGATCTCGTGGTCGTCAATGATCATGACGCGCGTACGCGCGGACGTATTTTCACTCACGTGTTGATTCTAACCGTCGGGAGGGCAAACGCCCTCGTGTACTGACTACTTCTCGGGAGACAGGCGGCTCATCGCATCCTGCGCGGCCGCGTTCTCCGCGTGCTTCTTCGACGAGGCCTGCCCCGAACCAATCGGATCGGGGTGCCCGGAGACGAAAGCGTGGGCGGTGAACACGCGCTGGTGGTCCGGCCCCTCCCCCTCAACCTCGTAGGAGACCTCGCCCAGGCCCTGCGCCTGCGAGTATTCGATGAGGATCGTCTTCCAGTCCTGGTGCTGTCCGCGCGAGGGGGGCGTCCACGAGGAGGAAGCTCAGGCGCTCGAGGATGACCCGGCGCGCCTCTTCCAGGCCGCTAGTCAGATAGGTCGCGCCGATGAGAGCCTCGAAGGTGTCGGACAGGATCGAATCCTTGTCGCGTCCCCCGTGCATCGACTCACCCTTGCCCAGGAACACGAAACCACCCAGGCCGATCCGGCGGGCGGCGGCAGCCAGGGGCTGCTGGGAGACGGTCGCTGCACGCATGCGCGACAGGTCCGACTCGGCCACGTCCGGATACTGCTCGTAGAGCTTCTGCGCGATCACGATCGACAGGACCGAGTCCCCAAGGAATTCGAGGCGCTCGTTGTTCGCGATGCCCCCGGCCTCGTTCGCGTAGGACCGGTGCACGAGCGCCAGCTGCAGGAGCGGGGCGTCGATACGGGTCCCCCACGCCTCCACCAGCGCCTCCGTGTCGGTGCGCGGAGGAACGGGCAGGTGCTTGGAACGACTCATCAGGATCGCCCCGGCTCAGCGTCGTCGCCCAGCAGGGAGGCCAGGGAGGCCAAACGCGGGTCGACGACGAAGTGCTCGTGGTCGGAGGGCAGATCCGCCCACTTCTCGCCGCAGACGTCGCACAGGCCCGCGCAGTCCTCGCTGCACAGCGGGCGCGGATCCACGAGAGGAATGATCGCATCGCGCAGCTGCGTCTCGATGTTGACCGTGTCGCGCTCGCCGATGACGAACAGGTCCTCGACCTCCTCGTCCTCGTCGTCCGTGGGAGTCAGGGCGGGGGCACCGGGTTCGAAGTAGACCTCCGCGCTGGAGACGTCGTGATGGTCGCGCACCTCGTCGAGGCAGCGCACGCACTCCCCGACGAGATCCACGGAGGTGGCGAGCTGCACGAGCACGCCGTCCTCGACGCTGGTCAAGTCCACCGACACGTCCAGGGGAACGCCGGCAACCGCCGACATGGAGGGGGTGCCCAGGTCGTCGGGGGTCACCCACACGAGGTCCTGGTGCAGCGTCGAACCCAGAGCGCGCGGCAGGCGCGCCAGGGACAGGGTCAGGGAATTGTCACTCATTGGTCAGGTCCACATCGGTGACGCCAACGCCGCGGCGTTCCGCGATCGTGCGACGTCCCGCGTCGGTGCGACGCGCGAGGTCGGAGATGAGGTGGGCAAGCTCGTCCAGCGAGGAGGCCACGTAGTCGTCGGCACCCTCACGCAGGGAGGCGGCCGAGCGCTTGGCCTCGGAAACGATCTCGCGGGCACGATCCTCGGCCATGCGCACGATGTTCTCGGTGGAGACGATGCGAGCGGCCTGGGCGTTCGCGTCGGCGATCGTGGCCTCGGCATCCGAGCGTGCCTGCGAGACGAGCGCGGTGGCCTCGTCGTTTGCACGCGAGCGCGTGCGCTCGGCTTCTTCCTCGGCGTCGGCCAGGATCTGCGCGGCACGCTCGTTGGCCTGGTCGAGGGTCGAGGAGGCGCGCGAGTTCGCCTCGGCGATGCGCGTCTCGGCGGCAGAATCGGCGCGCCCCAGGACGGCGTCCGCGTCGGCGACGACGGCATCGGCGGCCACGAGGTCCTCGGGCAGAGCCTCGCGGGCCTGGTCGAGCAGGTCGAGGATCTCGGCCTTGTTCACCATGATTGAAGCCGACAGGGGAACCGTGCGCGAGGACTCCACGAGGTCCTCGATCTGGTCGAGGGCGGCGATCACGGTGGAGGGACCGTACACGGTTTCCTCGTTCCACTCGTCCTGAGTCTGGTTGTCGGTCGTGTCAGCCATGGCTGCCTCCTGCGTTCCACCGGGCATTATTCAGCTTCTATTGTCGGTCAAAAATCGCTCAATCGCTGGAGGGACATACCGAGAAATATCCTTTTTCAGACCCACGAGTTCACGCACGGCGCTCGAGGAGACGTGTGCGAGGTCCGGACGGGTCGGAATCCACCAGGTGTCGACGCCCCCGATCTCACGGTTGAAGACCGCCTGGGGGGGCCTCGTAGTCCACGTCGATCGAGGAGCGTACGCCCTTGACGATGAGATCGGCCCCCAGGCGCGAGGCCTCGTCCATCGTCGACCCTTGCAGCAGGACAACCTCAACACCGCCCAGGTGTGCCGTAGCTTCCCGGATGAGCGCGACGCGCTCTTCGGGGGCGATGAGGCCGCGCTTGACGGGGTTGACTCCGACGCCGATGATGAGGCGGTCGGCGATGGCGCAGACGCGCTCGGCGACGTCGAGGTGCCCGTACGTGAAGGGGTCAAAAGAACCGGGGAACAGCGCAATCATCGTTCTTCCTCCTGCGCGTGCGACGAGGCTGGGGCATCGGCGAGAGCCCGCGCAACGTCGCCGGTTTCGTCCTTGGGCAGGGGCGGACCGGCGAAGTACGCGACGGTTTCACCCCACGTGCGTTGATCCTCAAGGATGAGGAAGCCCGGCCACGTGGGGGCGGGCGCGCGCGTGGACCGTTCGACGACGACGAGGGCGTCGGGGCCGATCCACGGGCCCAGGCAAGACAGCACCGTCGTCATGTCGTCTTCGGCGATGTCGTAGGGAGGGTCGATGAACACCAGGTCGATGTCTCCCGCGAGCGCTTCCCCGCTGCGCGCACCCAGGTACGTGCGCGCGTCGGCGGTGACGACGCGGGCAGGCAGCCCCGTCGAGCGAACGTTCGCGGAGGCGACGCGGGCCGCGGTCGACGCCTTTTCGACGAGGGTGGCGTGGGTGCCTCCGCGCGACAGGGCTTCGAGGCCAAGGGCACCCGTTCCGGCGTAGAGGTCGAGGACGGTCGCGCCGTCCAGCACGTTCATGTGGTCCAGGCACGAAAAGAGGGCCTCGCGGACCCGCTCGGAGGTGGGACGAGTGCCGGACTTGGGCACGGCGAGGGTACGCCCCTTGGCGCTGCCTGCGACGATTCTGGTCATACCCCTACCCTACCGGGCACACCTTAGGAGCGTTGCATCCATTCGATCTGCCCGTCCGATGCGGCGCGCAGCGCCCGGGCGAGGTCCGGGTGGCGCTCCAGCATCGGATCTCGTTCCAGGAGGGTCTCGGCTTCGCCTTTCGCGCGGCGGATGAGCGCCTCGTCGCGGCGCACCGAGAGGAAGCGCAGGTGGGTGGCCGTGCCCGACTGACCGGCTCCAAGCACGTCGCCTTCCTTGCGCAGGCGCAGGTCAGCCTCGGCGAGCTCGAAACCGTCGGTCGTGTCCGCGAAGGCCTGCAGGCGCGCTGCGCCCGAGTCTGTGAGTTCGTGTCGATGCATGGCGATGCACAGCGAGGGCAGGGAGGACCGTCCGACGCGTCCGCGCAGCTGATGGAGCTGGGCGAGACCGAATTGCTGGGCGTCGAGGATGACCATGAGGGTCGCCTCCGACACGTCGACGCCGACCTCGATGACGGTTGTGGCGACGAGGAGGGGTGCACGTCCGGCGGAGAAATCCTCCATGATCTGCGCCTTCACCGGCGAGGGGGGTGCGTCCCGTCAGCTCGTGGATGGCGATGCCGGACAGGGCCGGGTGGGAGCGCAGGTAGGCGGCGACCTCCTCAACGGAGGCGAGGGGGCGTGCGCCCTCCTCCTCGGCGTCGGCGACTTCGTCGGAGGCATCGATGCGCGGGCACACGACGTAGACGCGATGCCCCTGGGCGATCTCTTCCGCGGCCCGCGCCCACGTGCGCTCCACCCACGCGGCGTTGGCGCTGTCGGCGAGGTAGGTAGCCACGGGGGTGCGCCCCGAGGGCATGCCGCTCATGCGCGTGTCGTCGAGGTCTCCAAAGACGGTCATGGCGATCGTTCGCGGAATCGGTGTCGCGGTCATGACGAGCTCGTGAACCGCGCGCCCATCCTCGCGTGCCCCGCGCAGCGCGGCTCGCTGCTCGACGCCGAAGCGGTGCTGCTCGTCGATGACGACGAGGGCCAGGTCCGCGAAACGCACGCTCTCCTGAAAGAGAGCGTGGGTCCCCACGACGATGAGCGGCTGTCGCGCGTTCATCGCGCTGTGAATCTCGCGGCGGGCGGCGGGCGTCGTCGAACCCGTCAGCAGGCGAACGTCCGGGGCCTCCATCCCCAGGGGCTCCAGGAGCGCTCGCAGCGAGGCGGCGTGCTGCTCTGCCAGGACCTCGGTCGGCGCGACGAACGCCCCCTGGTGACCGGCGGCGACCACCTGGAGCAGCGCGCTGAGCGCGACGACGGTCTTGCCCGATCCCACGTCTCCTTGCAGGAGTCGCTGCATCGGCACCTCGCCGGCCAGGTCGGCCCCGATCTGGGCGACCGCCTCACGCTGGGAGTCCGTGAGTTCGAAAGGCAACGACGAGCGGAAACGCTCGCACAGCGGCGCGTCGATCGGTGAGGCCAGCGCCGCCACGGCCCGCGCGCCCCTGCGCTGCGCGGCCAGCCCCACCTGGAGGACGAAGGCTTCGGTGAAGGCCAGGGCCTTGCGCGCCTGCTGGTAGTCCTCGTCCGTCTCGGGCTGATGCAGGGCGCGCAGGCACGACGCGTGGGAGGCGAAGCCAGTGCGCTCGCGCACGTCGGCGGGCACCGGGTCGGGCACGTCGGCGTCATCCAGGTGGTCCAGCACCATGCCGACTGCCCGGGCAATCGCCCACGAGGCCAGCGATCCGGTCGCTGGGTAGATCGGGATGGGGCGCGAGGCAATGCGCTCGATGTCCTCCCCATCCACGCCCTCGAAGGAGGGATGGGTGAGCTGCAGCTTGCCGCGGTAGGCCCCGACCTTGCCCGCGAAGAGGAAGGACTGCCCCGGCGTGAGGAGACGTTCGATGGGGGCGAGCTTGTACTGGTTCTTAGCGAAAAAGGTCGCCGACAGGAACTGAACTCCATCGGTGAGGGTAACTTCCAAGCGCACGCCCGAGCCGGATCGGTTGGCCACGAGGTGTGCGCCGGCGACCTCGGCGAGGATCGTCACGTCCTCGCCTTCTCGCAGGGAGGACAGCGGCGTGAGGCGACCCCAGTGGTAGTAGCGGCGCGGCGCGACCATCAGCAGGTCGCCAACCGTCGCCACACCCGCCCCTTCGAGAGCCTTCGCCGTCTTTTTCGGCAGGCGCAGCGACAGGGGGACGTCGAGTGCGCTCACGAGGCGCACCCCGCGACCAGGCTCGGCCCGCTCTGCCCACCGTCCCAGGTCTCCAGGTCGATCGTCGACGACGCGTCGCGTGTGGAGAGCAGCTGGCGAACGGTGGCCACGGTGTAGGGGCCGTCATCGTCGCGCGAAATGAGGAGGCGCCAGGCATCGCTACCACCCCGCGAGGCCTCGGCCAGCGCCTCGGCGATGCCCTCTGGGTCGCCGTCCGGGGGCAGCGGGGCGCTCGCGCACGAGGACAGGGCGTCGTGCGCGCCGTCGCGCAGCATGCGCGCCATCGTCGGAGCGGCTTCGACACCGCCCGGCTGGGGTACGAACAACGGGGCGCAGGCGCGCGCGACCGCGAGGACGTCCAGGTCATCGCGGCTACCCGCGCGCAGAATCGCGGGAACACCCGGGGCGGGGGATGGTAGCACCGAGGCCACGGTACCGACCAGGGAGGCGCTGGCCTCGTCGCACGTGGCCACGAGGGTCACGCCCGTACGCGAGGTGGCCGCCGACACGATGCCCGCGGCGTCCCCAGAGCTCAGGTCCAAGAACACGACCGCTCCCGCGCGCGCGAGGTCTTCGACGAGGCCGGGGGCTCGCGTGCAGGCGATGACGCGGGCGCGCTCGACGCGGCGCATCGGGCGGCGCTGCAGCAGGCGCACGCCGCGGTGGCTCAGCCCCTCGTCGGCCAGCTCGTCGATGCCGATCTGCGCGTCCGGGCGGGCGTCGCAGACCTGGAAGCGGATGACCTGCCCCGAGGTGGGGTGTGCGGCCAGAGGAGCCGAGGTGTCCACGTGAAGCCTCCACTCCCCCATGCCAAAGAGATCAACCCTGCCCACGTAGGACAGGCGCGCCCCCAGGCCACCGAGGCGCGCGAGCAACGCATCCAGGTCTTCCTGCGTTCCCTCCACGATGATGTCGACCGTGAAGTCGCGGCCGGGCGGAGGGGAGGCGGCCTCGGGCGCACGCGAATGACGCTCCGCGAGATCGGCCAGCATCGCAGTAAACGACTGAAGGATTCCGGCGTCGCCCCGCATCGAGGCATCGATGCAGGCCAGGACCAGGGCGATGAAGGCGCCACCGGGGTCGATACGTCCCGTCGCCTCGTTCGTCGCTTCGACGAGGCCAATCTGCGCCTGGGAAGAAAAACGTGAGAAAACGTCTTCGACCTCCGGGAGCGTCGCCCCCAGGTCCTCAAGTTCGCGCACCGCCCCGCCGAGCATTTCCACGAGGGCATCGGACCATTCAATGGAGGAGGCCACGGGAGTCAAGGATGCGGCGAGCATGCGCCGCAGCGCGAGCGGCGTGACATGGGGCTCGTCCCCGAGAGCACCGGCCCACGCCTCGAAGATCGCTCCGAGGGCCATGCCGCTATGGCCAAGGCCGCGGCGGATAATCGTCTCCACGGCCGCTTCGAGCGCGTCGCGCAGCTGAGCGCGCGGGTCCAGGGAATCCATCGCGGCCTCGAGTGCAGCCATCGTCGCTGCACCATTCGAGCCCGTGTCGCAGTCCGCCCCGTCCCATCCGTCCAGGTCATCGAGGAAGGGCGCGAGCCTGGCGGCCTCCTCAGCCCCGGCGCGACACGCCTCGATGATGACAGAAGCATTCAGTTCCATGACTCCCCTTTCAGCCCCCTCCCATTGTCCCTGCGCGGCTCGGTGTGTGCGACCTGACACGACCCAGATCGGCTGCGACTTGTTGAAAGCATGGTTCGTCCGCTATTCTGTCATGGTTGCCTTCGGTTCAAGCACCGGAGGATGCGTTCTCCGCAAGCGCGGAGACAAAGACTGAACTGGAAGACATACCGAGGAGAACATCGTGGCTGCCGTTTGTGACGTGTGCGGTAAGGGACCCGGCTTCGGCAAGAGCGTGTCGCACTCGCACGTTCGCACCAACCGCCGGTGGAATCCGAACATTCAGCGCGTTCGCGCCCTGGTCAATGGGACGCCCAAGCGCCTGAACGTGTGCACCAAGTGCCTGAAGTCCGACAAGGTCGCCCGCGCGATCTGAGTCGACACTGACGTAACGCCGGAGGGGCGAGCCAGCTGGCTCGCCCCTCCGGCGTTTCTATCATCCACTCCCCCGCCCGCGCCCCACGCGCGTACGGGTCAGCGCCCGCGACTTCTCGTCGCGGGCGCTGACCCATACCTTGTGCGTCCAGGTTCCCCATCCGCTCTCAGGAGGCGAGGCTCAGAGGAGATCCGCAGCCAGGTCGAGCGGGGTACCGAAACGGTGGTTTGTGATCGAGACTGCCTGCTCGCGTAGGAACGGCGCCAGCTCCGAGTGCGGCCACGCCGTGACGGCACCCGTGTACAAAGCGACGTCGGGGCTGCCACCGCTCGCGCGGGTCGCGTCCGCCCAGCGCTGCTGCGAGCTTTCATCGCGCGGACCGAGGACACGCACTCGCATGCCCAGGCCACCGGAGTTCGCCACCATCGCCAGGCGAGAATCCCACGAGTGCGCGTCTTCGACCGTCACCTCGATATCCCAGCCCTCCAGCAGCTCCCGGACGCTAGCCGGAAGCTCGTCGGCAACGGATAGCCCGATGGGCCCACCCGCGAGGATACCCGCCGCCAGCACACGCACGGTATCCACGAGGGCAGTCCCGCTTCCGGCACGCACGAGGACCGGCGTGGGAACGGTAGCGCAGGATATTGCGCTCGCAGACCATGCCGGTGACGTCGCGGTTCGCCCCATATTCGGATGCCCAGGCAGCGCCGTCCGCGGCGACGGCACGACTCAGTTCGGCCGCATCATCCGCGCTCAGGTGAGGACCGGCCGCACGGCACAGGGCGAGCACACTCGGATCGAGCGCCTCCTCGGGAGCAGCGGAGCCCCCCACGCTCGTCTCGCGGGCAGGCTCGACCTCGCCCAGACCCAGCAGGTAGGAGGGGCCACCGGCCTTCGTCGTCGACCCGATCGCCGAGCGCTTCCAGCCGCCAAAAGGCTGACGGCGAACGATCGCGCCGGTAATGCCACGGTTGACGTAGAGGTTGCCAGCCTCGATGCCCTCCAGCCAGGTCGCCAACTCATCCGTGTCGAGAGTATGGAGGCCGGAGGTCAGTCCGTAGTCGACCTCGTTGACGGCCTCGATCGCGTCCTCGAGGGTATCAACGCGCATGACGCCGAGGACGGGCGCGAAGTACTCGGTCAGGTGGAACTCACTGCCGGGCACCACACCCGCACGGATCCCAGGGGTCCACAGCCCATCGCCCAGGTACCGGGGCCTCAGCACCCAGTGCTCGCCCTCGCCCAGGGTGGTCAGGCCTCGCACAGCCTTCTCATCGTCGGGCACAACAACCGGGCCGACCTGCGAATCCAGGGACGCCGGCAGGCCCACGCGCAGCGAGGCGGCCGCATCCACGAGCTGGCGAGCGATGCGGCTCGAACGTCCCGCGGATCCGACGAGGATCAGCAGGGAGGACGCCGAGCACTTTTGTCCCGCATGCGCGAAGGCCGAATGAACGATGTCGCGCACCGCCAGATCGGGGTCGGCGGACGGCGTGACAATAATGGCGTTCTTGCCGCTGGTCTCACCCAGCAGGTGCATGTCGGGCTTCCACGAACGGAAAAGGCGCGCCGTGTCGTACGAGCCGGTCAGGACGACACGATCGACACCCTCGTGTGTCACCAGGTAGCGCGACACGTCCCCGTCCTCGAGCGGGGCGAGGGCCACCAGCTCGCGGGGAACCCCGGCCTCGTGGAAAGCCGCGACCAGCTCCGCGGCGCAACGCTTGGCCGGCGGGGCCGGCTTGAGGATCACCGCACTGCCCGCCGCCAGCGCCGCAGCGACGCCACCCACGGGGATAGCCACGGGGAAGTTCCAGGGCGAAGCAACGACGGTGACGTCCACGGGCACGAATCGCGCGCCCGCCATGTAGGTCTCATCGGCGAGGCGCAACGAGGCCTGCGCGTAGTGATGGCAGAAGTCGATCGCTTCGCTCACCTCGGGATCGGCCTGATCGATGGTCTTGCCGGCCTCAGATCCGGCGACCTCGATGAGCTCGCCCCGGCGCGCGGCGAGAACATCGCCGACACGATGCAGCGCGGCTGCACGCTCCTCGGGGGCCAGGGCCTGCCAGGCGTGCGCCGCCTTGGTGCTCGACTCGACGAGAGCGTCGACCGCCTCATTCGTGGCCAGAGCCTGCGCGCCGGCACGCACGGCTTCGACGCCCCGCGTCGAGGCAGGGATAGCCGCAGCAATCTCACGGGCCCACTGCCGATTGGCGGCGAGGGCGGGATCAGAATCCGGCTCGGAGGCGAAGGGACGACGCGCACGCTCGGCGAGGCTCCCCCGCTCAGCCGGCACCCCGGCCTCGCGCTCAGCCAGACGATCCTGGACGCGGTTGGGAACGGGCAGCGGCGCGTCCGGATCAACGTCGGACAGAGCAGCAAGGAAACGGTCGCGCTCGCGGGCGAAGACATCCTCGTTCGTTGCGATGTCAAAAACGCCAGACATGAAGTTTTCGGGCGCAGCGTTCTCTTCCAGGCGGCGCACCAAGTAAGAGATGGCGACGTCGAATTCTCGGGGGTTCACGACCGGGACATACAGGAGGAGGGAGCCGACATCGCGACGCACGACCTCTTGGATGCCTGTGGCCATGCCCGAGAGCATCTCGAACTCGACGCTGTCCTCGACCCCTCGCGCGGCGCGCAGCTCGTAGGCGAAGGCAATATCAAAGACGTTCTGTCCAGCCACTCCCAGACGAATCGCGCGGGTGCGCTCGGGTGTCATCGCCCAGCTCAGCATCCGCTTGTAGTTGGTGTCGGTGGCCTGCTTGGACGGCCAGGTCGTCAGCTCCCAGCCGTGAATCTCGGCGTCCACCTTCTCCATGGACAGGTTCGCGCCCTTCACGATGCGGACCTTGATGCGCGAACCTCCCGCGTCCACGCGTGCGCTCGCCCACTCCTGGAGACGCTGGAGAGCACCGAGCGAATCTGGCAGGTAGGCCTGGAGGACGATGCCGGCCTCGTAGCCGCGCATATCCGGCTGGTCGAGGATCGCAGTGAACACCGCGATCGTCAGGTCAAGGTCCTTGTAATCCTCCATGTCGAGGTTCAGGAACGTCCCGTTGTCGCGGGCGAGGCGGTAGAGCGGCAGGAGGGCGCTCACGCCGTGGTCGACGACCTCCTCGAAGCCCCACGGGTTGTGGGGGCCTGTCACCGCGGAGACCTTAATGGACACGTAGTCAACGTCCTCGCGGGTCACGAGGCGCGAGACCTCGGCCAGGCGGTGAGACGCTTCCTTCTCACCGAGAACCGCCTCACCGAGGAGGTTCACGTTCAAGCGGTTGCCGCCCTGACGCAGGCGTGCGAGCGCGGGGCCGAGGCCCTTGTCGGTCGCATCGACGACGAGGTCGCCGACGATCTCGCGGAATACGCGCCGGGCCACCGCTGTCACCGTACGAGGCGCAAGGAGCGACGCGGTCGAGCCGAGGCCCATCGCCGCAGCCAGGGCCGGGGGCAGGAAGTTCTTGCGGCCGGCCGACAGGCGCTTCATGGCTGCGCTGGCCACGTCCAAGTCAGCGGGGCGCACCACGTCATCGACAAATCGGGTCGTGAAAGTAAGTCCATCCGGATCGGCGAGGATACGGGACAGGAGCTTGGCCGAGCGCGGCGTGGGCTCACACGCCGATTCGTCGGCCCAGCGGCGGGCACGGATGATCGCCCGCTCCCCAAGGGCCCAAAGGTCATCGGGACAGCGTCGAGCGTTGATGTCGTGGTGGGATGGTGTGGGAACAGCGGCGTTCGCCATGCGTAGACCTCCAGGCGTGGATGTGCGACGGATTTGCGGCCTCGCGTGGAGCGCCAACGCTGGACACGCTCAGCACAACTCCCGGCGTTGTGAAGGATGCTGGTTTGTCCATCGTAACGCGCGTCAGGCCTACCTGTGCGGGCATCACAGAACGCCGATACGATCCATCAAGGGACCTAAGCCCCAAATCACGCGAAACGCCCACAAAGTCAGATTCCAAGTGTCGCTTCTCACACAAGTGTCGTCGCCCGACACGACGACACCCCTGCCTCACTCGGAGCGAATGAGCCACCGCTCCTTCATGTCAACGGCGACGCCAGCCATGACCTCGTGCATGTTGAGCGTACGACCACCGTCCGCGCGCGAGCACAGCCACTGGACCTGCAGCCCATCCGATAACGCAACGAGGCGGCGCGCGATCTGCTCACTCGGAGCATCCTCACGCACCTCGCCCGTGGTCTTGCCATGCTCGAAAGGCCTCAACAAGGTAGGAAATCGCAGCGATCAAATGCTCACGGAACCAGGGGTGTGCCTGATGCTTCGAATCAATGACGGCAGCCGACATCGCCGTGTAGAGCGCCACGCCGTCGGGGTGACGCTGGTTGTGGGCCACCATGTCCACCCAGGCATCCAGCGCGGCCTCGGCCCCATCCTCGGGGCGAGGGAGTTGACTGACGATACGGCGATCACGCTCGTCTAGGACCGCGGCGAGCAGCTGGTCCTTCGAGGAATAGTGATGCAGGAGCCCCGCCTTCGAAATATCCGAGGCGCGCGCGATGTCCGCAAGCGAGGTTGCCACGTAGCCCTGTGTCGAGAAAAGGGTGAGTGCCTCCGACAGGATGCGCGCCTTCTTATCCTCGCTACCGGCCTTCGGACGGCCGGGCCGACGGGTGCTCGTTGCCTTGGCATCGTTGCTCATGCGGGCTGCTCCATGTTCGGTGTGACAGAGTTACCAACAACCCATCATAGCGTGCAACCACCTATACGCGACCGGGTATGCGAACTTCTCTTGTCGAGTCCGCATACCCGGTGCGTCGATGGCCTCATTCGAGTCTTTAGTAGCCGAACCGAACCTCGAACTGGGGCTTGCCCGAGGCATCCAACTCGAGATTTCCGTCCTTGTCGGTCTTCACCGTCGCGGTCACGCGAGACGTCACGTCACGCTGCTTGTCCCAGCTCTCGTTGCCCTGGATCGTGAACGTTGCCTCGCCTGTGTAGACACCGCCTTCGTCCGTCGTCGCTTTCATGGCCGTGGGCATCGTCTTGACCTGCAGCAGGGCCAGGGTCCGGGACTGCACCGCGCTCGGACATGCCGAGTCGATGTTGCCCGGAACGGTCGCGCACGAGTTCGTCAGCGCAGCCGCAGCATCAAGTGCGGCAGCAGCCATCTTGTCGTTGTAGGTGCCCGTCAGCTCGACCGTTCCACCATAGTAGGAGCTGTCGTATCCCGTTGCGGCCTTGACCGACACGGTCTTGGGCGCGGCGTCGATGTACTCCCCCGTCTCCTCCGGGGTGAAGGTGTAGACGCCCGGGTAGAGCACGATGGAGCTGCTCGGTGCTTCCTTCAGCGTTGCGACCGACATCTTTTCGCCGCCGATCGAGAAATGCGTGACCTTGTCTGCCTGCACGTCCACGCGAGCGACCATCGCATCCTGAATCTTCCAGTTCTTCAGCAGACCGAAGGTCTTCTTCGCCTCACTGACACGGAACGAACGGGTGAAGCGTTCGCCGTCGAGGCGCATCGTCGCCGTCACCACGCGTTCCTTCGAGTGTTCCGCATCGTCCGCGATCACGTCCTCGACCTCGATGCGGGCACTCGACGAGGCCATGACCTCGTCGGAGAAAAACCTCGCTGGTCGTTGGGCAGCCCCGGATCAACCATCGCCGTCGCAGCGCTGGCCTTGCCGTCCGCGAGAAGATCAAGGTACTGGCGCACCTGCGCCTCGGGCGTCCGCGAACTATTGGCGACCTTGATCGCCGCCACACCAGCGATCACCAGCACGACGAGGACACCGACCAGCATCCCCAATCAGCTTACACGCTTTTTTCCCGCCGCAGACATCGGCGTGAACGCCACTCCCACGGTCGCCCGAGAGACCGACGGGCTCACCCCCGCAGGCCCCGTCGGCGGAGCCGGAACCGGCGTCTCCATCGACTCGTTGTTCCCAGTGCCCATCATGTACTCCTCACACCAATTGACAATCCGTGACCAAGCCAGCAGCACACCTCGCGTGCCCCGGCAACCGGCCATCCCAGGCATGCTGACTATCACACCACGAATGCCAATAGTCAAAGAGCGCCCACACTACGGCCACGCCGTGCCCGCCCACAGCGGACGGAGATAGCGTATGGAGCACGCTGTCAGGCGTCGGCGTCCGAATCGACGACGGGCAGAGCTTTCGTCGGCGGCACGCAGGCATCACCCTGCAGCGCAGGCAGGGACAATCCGGCAGTCGCCGGAATCTCCTCCGACGACTCAGCGAGCTTGCGCGCCACGCGCGACATCGGTCGAGACGAGGCCGGGGTGCCCTCAGTCAACGCGGTCATCCTGATGTACTCCAATCATTGGTCGTCACGCCGCTTGACGTCCCTGTCTACTCACACAGACTCCAGCGGCCCACATCACACTAGTCTACGGAATCTGGAGAGAAATGATCCCACGCCCCGCGCAGGACCGCGCCATCCATCATCGCCCGCGGTTCCTCCTCGGCCACGCACGCGCGCACCGAACCGACGACACGGAAGCCCTCCGGCAGCGCCGCATCGGGCGGGAATACCGCGATCATGCCGTGTTCCTCTCCCCCTTGGAGGACCCACCGCACGGGATCGACCGCGCAGACGCGGGCTGCGGCAGCCAGGTGAGATGCCTCAGCCTCGATAGCGCCTCGGTCAAACTCGATGACGACACCCGAGGCCTTGGCGATGCGCGCCGCATCCGTCGCGGGTCCATCCGACAGATCCATCATGGCGCGGGCGCCTGCGGCTGCGGCGGCCACGCCAGAGCCCAGCGGAGGCGTCGGCGCCCGGTACGTCTCAACGAAAGGAGCCAGATCGCCCAGCTGCGCTTCCCCTCGCGCTGACGGATCGACGTGCCCGCCCTCCAGGAGATCAAGGCCGGCGTAGGAGTATCCGAGGGTGCCACTGACCGCCACGAGGTCACCGGGGCGCGCGCCGTCACGGCGCACCACCGGCCCCGGGCAATAGCCGAAGGCCGTGATCGAAATGACGAGCTTCTCACCCGCGCTCAAGTCACCGCCAACGACACCCGCGCCAGCCTCTCGCGCGCGATCCCCCAGGCCTCGAACGACATCCAGGAACACGTCCGCGTCCATGTCGCGCGGCGCGACCACCGAGGCGACGAGCGCAGAGGGACGCCCGCCCATCGCATCGATATCCGCGAGGTTCTGAGCGGCCACGCGCGCGCCGACCTCGTAGCCGGTCGACCAGGACAGGTGGAAATGCTGGTCCTCCACCATGACGTCCGTCGTCACGATGAATGATCCTTCGGGGGCCGCGACCTGGGCGCAGTCGTCACCAATACCGATCATCGTGCGCTCGCCGCGCGGAAAAGACTCGCGGAAATGAGACACCAACTGCGCCTCGGACAGGTCAGCTAACTTCATAGGCACCAGACTAGTCGCGGGCGCGCCGGTGCGCCGCGAAGGCACCTCAGTTTTCCATGCCTCGCACGGTCTGGGACGCAAACAGGCAGGTTGCGGCCGCGCTGGCCACGTTCAGGGATTCCGCGTCCCCCGTCATCGGGATCGACACGAGGGCGTCGCACAGGCGCATTTCGTCGCCCGACAGGCCCCGCGCCTCGTTGCCGAACACCCAGGCGTGCGACTGGGACAGACGCGAGCGTGCCGACACTCCCTGCACGAGGAGGTCGGAAAGACTCAACGATCCGGCGCCACCGCTGGTACCCAGCAGGGCTGCGCTGCGGCCGTGGACGAGTGCGCGCGCGTCCGCGAAAGAGGGCGCGACGCACACGGGAATGTGGAAAACGGAACCGGCACTCGAGCGCACGACCTTCGGGCTGGCGGCATCCACCGTGCCCGCGACGGCAACGACGCCGACCGCGCCAAAGGCGTCGGCGGTGCGGATGATCGTGCCAACGTTACCGGGGTCGCGCCCCTGAGCGAGCACGACGATCGTCTCGCCCTCGCTCGGCTCCGGCAGCTCGCGCGACAGCGCGTCCAGGGTGGCAACGGCGCAGATGCCCTGCGAGTCCCCCGACAGGGCCGCCGAAACCTCGGCGGTCACCGGGTGCACCCAGCGCGTGGCGCGCCGGGCGACGTCCACGATGTCCGCGTGCGCCTCCCACGCGTCCTCGCGAACGTACACGTCGCGCACCGCAAACGGTCGGTGCACGACAAGTTCACGCACTGCCTGAGGCCCCTCAACGAGCATCAGGCCCGAGCGCGAACGCGCCGAGCGCCCGACCAGACCCGACACCCTGCGCACGCGATCGGCGCGGGGATTATCGAGAACGGTCAGGCGCTCGGCGGAAAAGGCTCACCTAATCAGGCCTTGGGGGCGTTGATGTCGGCGGGCAGCGCGTCCTTGGCGACCTTCACCAGGGCGTTGAACGCGTTGATGTCGTTCACGGCCAGCTCGGCCAGCATGCGACGGTCGACCTCGACGCCGGCCAGGTTCAGACCCTGGATGAGGCGGTTGTAGGTCAGGCCCTGGGCGCGGGACGCAGCGTTGATGCGCTGGATCCACAGACGACGGAAGTCGCCCTTCTTGGCCTTGCGGTCGCGGTAGGAGTAGACGAAGGAGTGAGTGACCTGCTCCTTGGCCTTGCGGTACATGCGCGAGCGCTGGCCACGGTAGCCGGAGGCCTGCTCGAGTACGGTACGACGCTTCTTCTTGGCGTTGACAGAACGCTTAACACGTGCCATTTTCTACTGTTCTCCTCTAACTCGAGCTCACTTGCCCAGCAGACGCTTGACGCGCTTGACGTCAGCGGTCTCCAGGACCTGGTCGGTCGCCAGACGACGGGTCTTGCGGCTGGACTTGTGCTCCAGCAGGTGGCGGGCGCCGGCCTGCTCGCGCATGATCTTGCCCGAGCCGGTCGTGCGGAAAGCGCTTCTTAGCACCGGAATGAGTCTTGTTCTTCGGCATTTCTATTCCTTCGTTGTGAGGCGATGGGTATCGCCGTCAGTCCTGTTCGTCAGCCTTGTCGGCTGCCACTCGGGCCTGGTCCTTGCTGGCGCGCTCCGCGCGCTTGCCCCGGCGCTCAGCGCGCTCGGCCTCGCGGCGCTTGCGCTGCTCAGTCAGGGCATCAGCCTTGCGCTTGGTGGGGGCCAGCACCATCGTCATGTTGCGCCCGTCCTGACGGGGCATCGACTCGACGGTGGCAAGGTCACCAATCTCCTCGGCGAGGCGCTGCAGGAGGCGAACGCCAGCCTCGGGGCGAGACTGCTCTCGACCGCGGAACATGATCATGACCTTGACCTTGTCACCGGCGGACAGGAAGCGCTCCACGTGGCCCTTCTTGACGCCAAAGTCATGATCGTCGATCTTCAGTCGGAAGCGGATTTCCTTCAGCTGCGTGTTCGCCTGGTTGCGGCGAGCATCGCGGGCCTTCTGGGCGGCTTCGTACTTGTACTTGCCGTAATCCATGAGCTTTGCGACGGGCGGCTTAGCGTTCGGCGCAACCTCAACCAGGTCAAGCCCGGCCTCTTCGGCCAGACGAAGCGCGTCCTCAACTCGGACGACGCCGACCTGTTCACCTCCGGGTCCCACGAGGCGAACCTCGGGGACTCGAATACGCTCATTGATGCGAGTCTCGCTGATGAGCGGCTCCTTCCACAGAATCCTTATGCGCGAAACGAAAAGCCTCCGTTACGCGACGCGCACGGAGGCTTCCATCGGCCAACACGCACGGGTGTTGACCGTCGTACCCGATCCCCTGCGCAACGCCCCTGCGGGCGGCATCCTCTCTGTCGAGAGGCGGGTATCCAGGTGGGATTTCTCCGCTTGCGTTCCGGGCCTTCGCCCAGACGGTCGTATCAACGATACCAGAAATGGCGAGGGATCGCCAGATCAGCAATCATTGCACGCCTCACGCTGTGCGAGGAGCGCTCGGGGCCAGTTCAGCGCAGGACGGGCGTGATCTCAACCCGGTCGGCCGAGGCGATGAGGCGAGGGTTCGTTCCCAGGGCGTTCAGGGCACCCGACAGCGCCTCCTTCATTGCCGAGGCATCGGTTCCCTCGGCGAAAGAAGCGCGGTCCACGGACACGACGACGCGCGTGAGGCCGTCGCCCGCGTAGGCGATCTCGACATCGACGATGGCCGGGCACGCCGCGGTGGCCTCGGCGAGCAGGAGTTCGCGCAGGGATCCGTCGCGCCACGCGGGGAGCCACTCATCTCCCTGTGCGAGCGCAGCGACGGCGGGGCGCGGCAGCAGTACCGCGTCGGTGCCCGGGTTGACGACGATGCGCCCGCCCGTCTCCACGAGAGCGGTCAGCCCGATCGTGCGGAAGTCCAGGGCCATCGGACGATCACCGGGGCGGTGTGCGGACAGTGCCTGGACCGACGAATAGATGGCGAGCGCCTCCCCCGCGGGGGTCTGGGCGCGCACGAAATCGATCGGGTTATGACCGTTTTCTCCGGCGTGTACGCCCGTCACGCGCGGGTCGGGCTCAACGTCGATGGGAACGATGACACGTTCAAAGACGAGAGCATCGACGAGCGCCTCAAGCCTGGCCGCGCCCGCGTCACTGCCCCTGCCCCAGCGCGAGCGCCCGGGCGGTACGAGGAAGCCCCTGACCGACATCAGCGCGGTCGTGGCTCATCATCGACAGGCGCTGCGCCAGTCGATTCTTCTGTTCCTCGGTGAGGATGGGAGGCGTAGGCGTCATGACCGCTCCTCGTATCCGGCGACGTCCAGCGCATCGGCCAGAGTGAATGCGCCCTGGTACAGGGCCTTTCCGACGATCGCACCCTCGATGCCCAGGGCGCGCAGGGCCTCGATATCGGCCAGGGAGTTCACCCCACCCGAGGCGATGATCCGAGCGGGGCTCTGGTCCGCGACGCGGGCCAGCAGGTCTCGGTTGGAACCGTTCATCTGACCGTCACGAGTCACGTCTGTGACGACCAGGCGGGCTACACCCGCCTCGTTCAGGACGCGCAGAGCCTCCCACACGTTGCCACCCTCACCGCGCCCACCGCGCGCGGCCAGGCGATCGCCGCGCACGTCCAGGCACACGGCAACGCGCTCACCGAAAGTGTCAACGGCCTCGCACACGGTGTCGATGTCATCGAGGGCTTGCGTCGCGATATTGACGCGCTCGGGCCCCATGGCCAGCCCGGCCTCGATAGCCGCTCGGCTCGTGATCCCTCCCGACAGCTCGACGCGCACGGGAACCTCACGGATCACCCGGGCGAGCAGCTCAGAGTTCTCGCCGCGACCAAACGCCAGATCCAAGTCCACGAGGTGCACCCAGCGGGCCCCGGCCTCGTGAAACGAACGAGCGACATCGATCGGGCTACCCCAGGAGCCCTCGTCGATCGACCCGGAGGACAGACGCACGGCCTGCCCGCCCGTCACGTCGATCGCGGGTAGCAGTTCGAGGATCGTCATGATTGCTTGCGTCGCAGCCAACCGAAGGGGCCGCCGCCCTGGCAGCTGCCGTCGGCCGCCACAGAATCCTTGTAGTCGGCGGGCGTCGTCCGACCCAGCAGGAGGTCCTCCGTCGCCGCGGGCATCGCCCCCAGCAGCAGGCCCGCAGGAATCGTCTCCTCGGGCTCACCGCCCACGTAGCGCTGGGCGGAGATACGACCCGAGACGCCCGGCTCCCACGCCGTCGCCCTCGACGAGCCAGCTCATGAGGGCGACCGCCCCGTACTTCGACAGGTTCGAGACGGCCCGTGCCACGCGATCCACCGCGTCGGGCATCGGACGCTGGCCGGTCAGCAGAGCGTCGAGCTCCTCCTCGTCCGTCGGCGTCGTCTCCACGCGCAGCCACACGGCGGTCCACGGCTTGAGACGCACAATCGACTCGCGCACACCCGTCAGCGCGAGCAGCGAGTGCAGCGCCTCCGGGTAGGAAATCGGAGCGAGCACGAGGGCAACCGACAGACGGCCACCCTCCAGGTGCAGGGACTCGTCAACGGGAGTGTCGTCCGGATCGAGGGACGGCAGGCAATCGCCCGCGGCGGGCGTCGATCCCAGCGATGCAACCAGGGACTGGAACTCCGCGTCGATATCGTCGTTGTGAGCGCTCACCGCTCCTCCTTATACTGTGTGTCTCTACCCAAGGATACTGTTCATCCACGCCCTCGCGCGTGATGCGCTCTCCCTCAGCGAAAGGATTCACCATGAGCACACCGACGATCCCCGTGCGCGGGGAGATCAAGCTCGGCCAATTCGTCAAGCTCGCCTCCCTCGCGGAAGACGGCGCACAGGCCCGCGAGCTCATCCAGGCCGGCGACGTGACCGTCAACGGCGAGGCGGAGACGCGCCGCGGCCATCACCTGAGCGCCGGCGACCTCGTCGAGGTCGACGCCCCCTGGGGCAAGGCCGCCGCAATCGTCGGATCCGCCTCCTAAGCACGCCCGTCGACGCCGCGAGCCGAGTCCCACCGGGGCCCGGCTCGCATCATGTTAGGACGAGGTGACGACACCTCCCGCGCCGACGACGGCCTTGATGTGGCTGAAGAAGGCGCTCGTCTGTTCGACGCGCAGCTTCGGATCCAACTCGACGACCGTCGTGCGCCCCGGCTCCGTCAGGTGCAGGCGCACCGGGGAACCGCCGGGATAGGACTCGAGCACACCGCGCAGGTCGGTGAGCAGCTCGGGCGTACACCTGGCGGCCGGCAGGCGCAGGTCGAGGGGCAGGTCCGCCCCGCCCGACAGATCCAGGAGGGTCATCGACTGGCCGTAGATGGTCATGCCCTCCTCACGCACGTTCACCTTGCCCTCGATCTGGACGATGATGTCCTGCGCGAGGTAGGTCTGAATCGACTCGTAGGAGCGCGGGAAGAAGAGCACATCCACCGAGCCCGACAGGTCCTCGATCGTCGCGATCGCCCACGCGTTGCCCTGCTTCGTCACCTTCGTCGTGACGCCCGAGATGAGGCCCGCGATCTTCACGATGCGGTCCGCCATCGCCCCGTCGGAGCCGACGACCTGGGCGATCTCGTAGTCCTGGTGGCGCGCCAGCGCCGCCTCCACGCCGCGCAGCGGGTGGTCGGAGACGTACAGGCCCAGCATCTCGCGCTCGGCCGCCAGCTTCGTCTTACGGTCGAACTCGGGCAGGTCCGGGATGTCGATCGTCAGGCCCGAGCCCGTGTCCTCGTCCTCGCCCAGAGCACCGAACAGGTCAAACTGTCCGATCGCCTCGTTACGCTTGACGTCAATGATCGCGTCCACGGCCTCATCGCATCGCGCGAGGAGAGCGCGGCGCGTGTGCCCCATCGAGTCGAAAGCGCCGGCGCGGATGAGGGACTGGATCGTGCGCTTGTTGCACACCACCTGGGGCACCTTGTCCAGGAAGTCCTGGAACGAGGCGAACCGCCCCTTCTGCGCACGAGTCTCCACGATAGCGTCGACGACCGGGCCACCCACGTTCTGGATGGCGTTCAGACCGAAGCGGATCGCCTCGCCGTCAGGCGCAAAGTTACCCATCGACGCGTTGACGTCCGGGGGCAGGACCGTGATATCCATGTGGCGGCACTCCGCCAGGTACAGGGCGCGACGATCCTTGTTGTCCTTCGTCGAGGTCAGCAGGGCCGCCATGTACTCCGTCGGGTAGTTCGCCTTGAGGAAGGCCGTCCAGTAGGAGACGAGGCCGTAGGCCGCCGAGTGGGCCTTGTTGAAGGCGTAGGCCGAGAAGGGAACGACGACGTCCCACAGGGCCTTGATCGACTCCTCGGAGTAGCCGTTATCGATCATGCCCTGGCGGAAGCCCTTGAACTGCTGGTCCAGGACCTCCTTCTTCTTCTTACCCATCGCCTTACGCAGAATGTCTGCCTGACCCAGCGAGTATCCCGCCAGCTTCTGCGCAATCTGCATGACCTGCTCCTGATACACGATCAGACCGAAGGTCGTCCCCAGGATGTCCTTGAGCGGTTCTTCCAGCTCCGGGTGGATCGGCGTGATCTCCTGACGCCCGTTCTTACGCAGCGCGTAGTTCGTGTGCGAGTTCGCGCCCATCGGGCCGGGGCGATACAGGGCGCCGACGGCGGAGATGTCTTCGAAGTTGTCGGGCTTCATGAGCTTGAGGAGGTCGCGCATGCCACCACCATCAAGCTGGAAGACGCCGAGAGTCTCGCCTCGTCCCAGCAGCTCATACGTCTTCTTATCATCGAAGGCCAGATGATCGAGGTCCGGGTCCGGCTTGCCGTTGAGCGCGATGTTCGCGAGCGCATCGGACACGACCGTGAGGTTACGCAGGCCCAGGAAGTCCATCTTCAGCAGGCCCAGCGTCTCGCACGTCGGGTAGTCGAACTGCGTGATGATTGCGCCGTCCTGCGGGCGCTTCATGATCGGGATGATGTCGGTGAGCGTGTGGGAGCTCATGATGACCGCACACGCGTGCACGCCCCACTGGCGCGTCAGGCCCTCCAGGCCGAGCGCGTACTGGACGACCTCGTGCGTGTCGGGGTTCTCCTCGTAGAACTTACGGAATTCGGCGGCCTCCGCGTAGCGCTTGTCCTTCTCGTCGAAGATGCCGTGGACCGTGATGTCCTTGCCCATGATCGCCGGGGGCAGCGCCTTGGTGAGCTGCTCCCCGACCTTGAAGTCCTTGCCGAGGATACGCGCGGAGTCCTTCAGGGCCTGCTTGGTCTTAATCGTGCCGTAGGTGACGACCTGGCTGATGCGGTCCTCGCCGTACTTGCGCTTGACGTATGCGATGACCTCGTCGCGCCTGCGTTCGTCGAAGTCGACGTCGAAGTCAGGCATCGAGATTCGTTCGGGGTTGAGGAATCGCTCGAAGATCAGGCCGTGATCGAGGGGGTTTCAGCTCGGTGATCTTCATGGCGTAGGCCACCATCGAGCCCGCGCCCGAGCCACGGCCCGGTCCCACGCGGATGCCCTGCGACTTCGCCCAGTTGATGTAGTCGGCGACGGTGAGGAAGTAGCCCGGGAAGCCCATCGAAATGATGACGTCCTCCTCGTATTGGGCCTGCTTGCGCACTGCGTCAGGAATACCGTTCGGGAAGCGATCGCGCAGGCCTCGCTCGACCTCCTTGATGAACCACGAGGTCTTGTCTTCGCCCTCGGGCACCGGGAAGTCGGGCATGTAGTTCGCGCCCTCCTTCGTGGTCGTGAAGTGCACGTCGCAGCGCTCCGCGATCTCGAGGGTCGAGTCGCAGGCGCTGGGCAGCTCGCTCCACAGGGCACGCATCTCGTCCGACGAGCGGATGTAGTAGCCGTCGCCGTCGAACCTGAATCGGTCGGGGTCGTTGATGCGCGAGCCCGAGTTGATGCACAGGAGCGCGTCCTGGATCTTGCGGTCGTCGCGCTTGACGTAGTGCGCGTCGTTGGTGGCCACGAGGGGCGCGTTCATGAGCTTGGCGATCTCGAGGACCTGCTGGTGGGTGCGTCGCTCGATGTCGATGCCGTGGTCCATGACCTCGACGTAGAAGTTCTCCGCGCCGAAAATGTCGCGAAGCTCCGCGGCCTCAGCCACGGCCTCGTCCCACTGCCCCAGGCGCAGACGCGTCTGCACGGCACCCGAGGGGCAGCCCGTGAACACGATGAGGCCCTCGTGGAACTGGCTGAGCAGCTCCTTGTCGGCGCGCGGCCACTTGCCGAACTGGCCGTCCGTCGAGGCGTAGGACCCCAAGCGGAAGAGGTTGTGCATGCCCGTCGTGTTGTAGGCGATCAGGGTCAGGTGGTTGTAGGAGCCGCCGGCGCTCACGTCGTCGGCGCGCTGCCACGGCTCGCCCCACAGGACCTTCTGGCGATCGAAGCGCGAGGTCCCCGGCGTCACGTACGCCTCCAGGCCGATGATCGGCTTGACGCCCGCATTCTTGCAGTTCGTGTAGAAGTCGAAGGCACCGAAAAGATAACCGTGATCCGTCAGGCCGATCGCGGGCTGCCCGAGACGGGCGGCCTCCTCGGGCCATCGCTTTCGTCTTCGCCGCTCCGTCGAGCATCGAATACTCGGAGTGGTTGTGAAGGTGCACGAAGGAATCAGCCATGCGTCGATTCTACTGTCCGAGGCGCGCGCACCCACGGTGAACGCCCCGGGCGCAGCGGTCGTTCATCTCACGGCGTGAGCCTCGACGAGGCCGGGGCCGAGAATCGGGGAAGCCTCACCAAACGGAGGATCAGTCGTGCGGGTGGCGCAGCTCCTCGAGCGCGTCGGCGAGGTCATCCGGATAGGGGCTGGACACGCTCATCGGCATGCCCGTGCGGGGGTGGGCGAATCCGAGGCGAACGGCGTGCAGCCACTGGCGGGTGAGCCCCAGGCGCTCCGCCTGGGTCGGGTCGGCGCCGTAGAACGTATCGCCCACGCACGGGTGCCCGACGGCGGCCATGTGCACGCGAATCTGGTGGGTGCGTCCCGTCTCCAGGTGCACCTCGGTGAGCTGGGCGCCCGCCATGAGCTCAAGCGTGTCGTAGTGGGTGACGGCGCGCTTACCGCCATCGATGACGGCCATGCGCCATTCGCGCGACGGGTGACGACCCGATGGGCGCATCGATCGTGCCCGATGACGGATCGAGGTGGCCAGCAACCACCGCGTGATAGACCTTTTCGATCGTGCGCTCCTTGAAGGCTCGCTTCATGACCGTGTATGCGAGCTCGGACTTGGCGACCATCATCGCGCCCGAGGTGCCCACGTCGAGCCGGTGCACGATGCCCTGACGCTCGGGAGGGCCGTAGCTGGTAATGCGATATCCCGCCGCCTCCAAGTTCCCCAGGACCGTGGGCCCCTCCCATCCGGGGCCCGTGTGGGCGGCGACGCCGACGGGCTTGTCGACGACGACAATGTCCTCGTCGTCGTAGAGGATCGTCATGTCGGTGACCGGAGTCGGCTTGCTCTCCGGTTCCACAATGGTGACCTCGATGATGTCCATGGCTCCGAGACGATCCGATTTGCCGGCGGCAACGCCATTGACGAGAACGTGCCCCTGCGCCGCCAGCTCCGCGCAGCGCGAGCGAGACAGGCCGAGCATCCGGGCCAGAGCGGCGTCAACCCTCTCGCCCACGAGGGCGTCGGGGACGGGAAGCATACGCGAGCTCACTGGGCGTCCTCCTTCGAGGGCTCACGGGACAGCGCGAGGGCCAGCAAAGGTGCCCCGAGCACGATCCAAATGTCCGCGACGTTGCCGACGAACCAGTTGCCATAGGCGATGAAGTCGGTGACGTGGCCGACGCCAAAGCCGGGCTCAGCAGTCAGTCGATCGATCAGATTGCCGACGGCCCCGCCCGCCAGCAGCGCGATCGCCAGCAGCGTCGACGCGCGGTGCACGCGCCGAGCCATCACGACCAGCACGCCGATGATGACGACGGTGAAGATCGTCAGAATCCATGTCTTGCCGGCGGCAAAGGAGAAGGCAGCACCCGAATTGTGCACGAGGGACAGCGACAGCCACTGCCCGATGAGCGGGCGCGGCGCTTGGCCGTCAAGGGCGGCGCGTGCCCACATCTTTGACGCCTGATCGGTGGCAATAGCGGCAACGAACACGATGCCCGCGTACACCCACGTCGCGCGGGTGTGGGTCGGGTGGGAGGAGTCAGCCATGGTTCCCTATCTTAAACGACCGGCGGCGGCGCACCGCGAAGTGCACCGCCGCCGGTCAAAGCGATTGCGATCAGTTCTCGCCGTTGTCGACCTCTTTGAGGAGGGTCTCGAGGTGGTTGCGCAGGTTCGTACGGTACTCGGCCTCGAAGGTACGCAGACCGTTGATCTTGTTCTCGAGCAGCTCGCGCTCCTGGTCGAGCTGGGAGAGCAGCGAGTCCTTCTGCTTCTGGGCGTCGGAGATGATCGCGTCGCGCTCGGCGTTGGCATCGGCGATAATCTTCGCGGCCTGCTCTTCGCCGTCGCGCACGTACTCGTCGTGGACGCGCTGGGCGAGGGCCAGCATGGAGGTGGCGGACTCCGCATCCTGCGGGCCGGTGAGGGCCGGGGCGGCGGGAGCCGGGGTCTCGACGACCGGGGCTGCCACGGGGGCAGGGGTCTCGGCAGGCGCGTAGTCGGAGTTGGACAGCTCGGCGATACGGCGCTCAGCGGCCTCGAGCTTTTCCTTCAGATCCTGGTTCTCCATCTGCAGGGAGTAGATGGTGGAGACAACCTCGTCGAGGAACTCATCGACCTCGTCCTGGTCGTATCCCTCGCGGAACTTGACGTACTGGAACTTCTTGTTGAGGACATCCTCGGTAGTGAGCAGGGCCATTTCTTCGCCTCTCGGTCGTTTCGATTGGACGCGCGAAACCCGCGCGCCTGGACGACCGGGAAGGCCGCCCGCTATCACGTCACCAAAATAATAACTGAAATTGTCACACTAGCAACATCCATCACGAGGTGAGGGACATTTTTGTGGGGCCTCTCATCCCCCTTTTTGAGCTCTACAGGCTCAAAAAGTAAAGGAAACTAGCGAAACGCTGTGCAACGATAAGCACCAGGAATAAGAGCATGAAACCGACATCGATTGCCATGCCGCCACCGAGGCGCAGGGGCGGAACGAAGCGCCCAATCCAACGGATCGGAGGATCGGTCAGCGCGTAGAGAACATTCGCGAGGACGAGCACAATCCCCCTCGGACGCCATCCGCGCGCGAAAAACGGAACCCAGTCCAGAATGACGCGCGCGAACAGCACCATCATGTAGAGGTTGATGAGAACGCTCAGCCCCCACCCGATCCAGCCAAGAACGGCCACGAGCGACCTCAGCCCTGGTTGTAGAGGGAACCGCGACGGCCGGAGGTGTTGTCGCCCGCAACCTCGACCGTGGCCGGGGACAGCAGGAAGACTCGGTTGGTGACGCGCTCGATGACACCGTGCAGGCCAAAGGTCAGGCCAGCCGCAAAGTCAACCAGGCGACGCGCCTCATCCTCGCCCATGTCGGTGAGGTTGATGATGACGGGCGTGCCATCACGGAACGCCTCGCCGATCGTGACGGCGTCAGAGTAGGCGGTGGGGTGGATCGTCACGATGCGCGTGAGATCCTCGGCCGGCTCGTCGCGGCGGATGCTGGTCAGTGTCGGACGGGACACGGGGGTAATGTCGGCCACGGGAGCTACCTCTTCCACCTCGTCGAATTCATCGAATTCATCGATGGGCTCCTCCGGTGAGTACCAGCCCATAAACTTACGTGCGCGTGCACCGAACGACTCGCTCATTGTTCCTCCTTCAGCCGATGCATAGCCACAAGCTACAGTTACCGAGCGGCATCGCCGGGCAGGGCGCTCGGCGCGTCGCGAGGACCGCGCCGGAGAGCCTCATCATGGGGTATTTCCGCGTCGACATCAGGGCACAGGAAAGCCGCAGCCCGAGGCTCTCTCGACGGCATCGGTGCCTCAGGCGGGAACGATGATGAGCGCCTGGCGTCCGCAGGACGAGTCGGCACGATACGAGAAGAGGTCGGCATCCTCGAGGGTGCAGCGCTCATCGATGGCCACTCTCACGCCCCGGGCAGCCAGGGACGAGGCCGCAGCGCGCGGCAGGTCGAGTGCGGGAGTGCCCCACGACGTGACAGAACGGATGCCGGGCATGAGCGCTTCGCTCTCGTCGGCCATGTCGGCAGGCACCTCGTAGCAGCGCCCGCAGATAGCCGGGCCGATCAAGGCGTCGATCGGGACCGGCGTCGAGGCTGCGGATGCGCCGGGCGGTCTCCTCAAGGATCCCACCGAGCAGGCCGCGCCGACCCGCGTGCACGGCTGCGACGATCTGACCGGAGGCGGCGGAGAAAACGACGGGCAAGCAATCCGCGGTCTGCACGGCGAGGGCAGGAGCCCCCTGCCAGTCGCGGGCGTCGACGATGATGCCGTCGGCGTCGACGGGCCCCCACTCCCCCGTCGCGGGCTGAGCGAGCGCCTCTCCGGACGCCGCCAGGGTGGGTGCGCTCTCGCCGCGAACGATGAGATCCACCCGGGTCGAATGGGTCTGATCCATCCAGACGATCTCGCGCCCGAGCGCCACCGCCAGGGCGCGCCGACGATCGCGCACGAGCGACTCCTGGTCACCCACATGCAGGCCGACGTTGCCGCATAGCGCACCGGTGCCCGGGTCCACCTCGGTGAGGTGGACCCGGGCACCGGCCCAGAGCTTGTCACTCATCAGCGCAGGAAGGGAGGAATATCCAGATCTTCCTTCTCGGGCGCCTCGGGGTAGACGCGAGGAACCTCGAAGGAGTGCTCGGACTCGGACTCCTCGTACTCAGCGGCAGCGAGCGTCTCGACGGGGGCCGGAGCGGCCTCACGCACGGGAGCCGCGACGTCGGCGCGGTGCTGCGCGCGGCGCGTCGACAGCTGGGTGATGCGAGCGGTCTCGGCGGCCGGAGCCTTAGCCTCGGGGGCAGCGGGACGCTGCTGAGCCACCGGAGCGGACACGCGGGAGACGTTCGGGCGCGACATGGCCGCATCCGTGGCCTCGTCGAAGCCGGCAGCGATGACGGTCACGCGGATCTCGTCACCCAGAGCATCGTCGATGACGTTACCGAAGATGATGTTCGCCTCGGGGTGGGCTGCCTCGCGCACGAGCTGCGAGGAGCTGTAGACCTCTTGCAGGCTGAGGTCGGAACCACCCTGGAAGAACATGAGCACACCGTGAGCGCCGTCGATCGAGGCTTCCAGCAGCGGGGAGGAGATAGCGCTCTCGACGGCGCGCAGCGCGCGATCCTCGCCGGTCGCCGCACCGATACCCATGAGGGCCGAACCGGCGTCCTTCATGACCGACTTGACGTCGTTAAAGTCCACGTTGATGAGGCCGGGGGTGGTGATCAGTTCGGTGATGCCCTGGACACCCGAGAGGAGCACCTGGTCGGCAGCGCGGAAAGCGTCAAGCACGGAGATGTTCGCGTCGGAGATCTCCAGGAGACGGTCGTTCGGGATGACGATCAGGGTGTCGACCTCTTCGCGCAGGGTCGTCACGCCGCCCTCGGCCTGAGCCGCACGGCGGTTGCCCTCGAACGAGAAGGGGCGGGTCACGACGCCAACCGTCAGCGCGCCAGCGTCGCGGGCGATCTTAGCGACGACCGGGGCCGCACCGGTACCGGTGCCACCGCCCTCACCAGCGGTCACGAACACCATGTCCGCACCCTCAAGCGCGGCGGTGATCTCCTCGATGTGATCCTCCGCAGCCTTACGGCCGACGGCCGGATCCGCGCCGGCGCCCAGGCCGTGCGTCAGTTCGCGGCCGATGTCGAGCTTGGTCTCGGCATCGGACATGAGCAGAGCCTGCGCATCAGTGTTGACGGCAATGAACTCAACGCCCTTGAGGCCGACCTCGATCATTCGGTTCACGGCGTTAACTCCGCCGCCGCCGACGCCGACGACCTTGATCACTGCCAGGTGGTTTTGCGGTGTCGCCATGGATGTCTCCCTTGCATCAGACCCTCAACCTCTAGTTGAAGGTTGATGTTTAACGTGCTTCGTGTCGGAAAGAACCTAGGTGTCCGCGGGCGTTCCTTCAAGCCAACACGCGGACAAAAGACAAGGCTTAACTGGTCACAGGGTGATTCGGCGAGGACACGTCGTAGGTACTCGCCTGAACATTAGCCAGCAGCGTGGCCAACACCCGCGCCTTTTGCGGCGCATCTGCGCGGGTTCCCCACTTGACAGTCTGGCCACCGCGCAGCGTGAAGTTCACCTGAGTTCCCGTCGAGGTCACGGCAGCCACCTGGGCGCGCGTCGCCTCGTCCAGCGCGCCCAGCGCGGAGGCAATATCAGCCGCGCCGGTCGCCCGGTCCTCCGGGAGCGTCGCGAGCGGGTATTCCCCCGCCGACGGCACCTGCTGGAAGGCGACGCCCTGATCGTCCACCAGCCAGTAGCCACCCGAGGCGGCCTCGACAGCCATGCCCGTCCGCATTGTCACCGACACGCGCAAGCTCGTCGGCCATCGACGCGACACGCTCGCCGAGCGCACCGCCACGTTGGACTCGACTGCGCGAGCTACCGCCTGCGTGTTCAGGCGCGTGAGCGGAACCCCCTCGAAGGACGCGATCGACGAACGCACGGAATCAGCCGTCACCAGCGTGCCATCCTCGCCCGAGACAACGACCGCGGACGAGGAGAATGCGAAGACGGGCGAGAAGAACGCGACCCACGCGCCTCCCGCTGCGAGCGCGAGCGTCACAAGCGTGAGCGCGATGCGACGAGCAAGGAGGATACGACGCGCGCGGGTACGCTCACGCAGGCGATCCCCCAGATCCGTCGCCTCCTCGCCACCCAGCAGAGACGCAGCATCGGCGACAGGCATCAGCCGGTCCACGGTTCCACGCGCACGGCGACGCTCCGTGAGCGATGCGGGACGACGCTTCGGCTCCTGCGCCACCTCGCCCTCAGACGGGGACACGATCTCATCGAAAGACGAGGCGGTCTCCTCCACGTGCGACGGCTGCTCCTCGTGGGAGCGAGCTCCTCCCCGACGCCTCGGCGACGGTGGCCTCATGCCTCCATCCGCTTCCACTCATCGAGCACGTCAGACGCACAGTGAGTGATCGAACCGGCGCCCATCGTCAGGCATACGCCCCCCTCGGGGGTCAGCGAAGCGGCCAGGCGGGCGGCCTCGTGCATGTCCTCGACGTAGGACGCGCCCTCGATGCGCGAGGAAATGAGGCTCGAGTCGACTCCCGGCTCGGGATCCTCGCGGGCGCCGTAGATGCCAGCCAGCACGACGTGATCCGCGCCCGACAGTGCCTGGGCGAAACGCTCCGCGAAGATACGCGTGCGCGAGTAGAGGTGCGGCTGGAACACGACGGTCACATCGCCCTCGCCCGCCACGACGCGCGCCTCGCGGATCGCGGCCTCGACCTCGGTCGGGTGGTGAGCGTAGTCGTCGAACAAGCGACGCGAACCGACCTGGCCGCGCGCCTCAAAGCGACGTGCCGCTCCAGCGAACTCTCCCAGCCCGTCGGCGATCGCCTGAGGCAACAACCCGCACTCGATGCCCGCCACCCACGCGGCGGCCGCATTGAGCACGTTGTGCTCGCCGGGGACGCTCAGCGCCAGCGACGCGCTGCGCTCTCCCCACGTCAGGGATGCGCCAGCCCCGTGAGCCTCCACGCGAACGTCAGCGATCACCACGTCAGGGGTGCACAGCGAACGCTCAGTACGGCCGTAGGTGACGACCCGAAGCCCTTCGGCACGCGCCGACTGCGCCAGACGAACGGCACCCTCGTCCTCCGCGCAGGTCACCAGCAGGCCGCCGGGGACCATGCGGCGCGCGAACTCGACGAAAATCTCCTCGAACTCCTCGCGGGAATGGTACCGATCCAGGTGATCGGGCTCGACGTTGGTGACGATCTCGATCGCCGGGGTGTAGTTCAGGAACGAGCCATCCGACTCGTCGGCCTCGGCGACGAACACGTCCCCGCCACCCAGGTGCGCGCCGGTGCCCAGCTGGGGCAGCACGCCGCCCACGGCCACCGACGGGTCCAGCCCGCAGGCCGACAAGCCGATCGCGAGCATGCCCGACGTCGTCGTCTTCCCGTGCGCGCCGGCGACGCCGACAAAGCGCATGCCCGACGCCGCAAGAGCAAGAGCCTGCGAGCGGTGAATGACCCTCTGGCCACGCTCGCGCGCAACCGCCAGCTCCGGATTGTCCTCGCGGATCGCAGTCGAGACCACGACCACGGAGCTCGGGTCCACGTGCGAGGCCTCGTGCCCGACGAAGGCGCGAACGCCCACCGAGCGCAGGTGCTCGAGGACGGCGGACTCCTCGCGGTCAGAGCCTTCGACCGTGGCGCCCCGCGAAGCCAAAAGCTCCGCGACGACGCTCATGCCTGCGCCGCCGATACCGATCAGATGGAAACGATCCTGCAGCGTCGGCTCACTCATTGCCGGCCTCCTTCACCTGCTCAAGAGCCAGATCCGCCAGCGCACGGGCGGCTCCGGCGCGGCCCAGCGACTGCGAGGCCGCGGCCATGTCCGCCAGGCGGGTCGAGCCCAGCAGAGGGAACACGTTGCGGCGCACAAAGTCAGCCGTGAAGTCCTTGTCGTCGATGAGCTGCGCGCCGCCGGCGGCCACGTGGTCCGCCGCGTTCAGACGCTGCTCGCCGTTGCCGATCGGCAGCGGCACGTAGATGCAGGGCAGGCCCAGGGCCTCCATCTCGGCCACGGTTCCCGCGCCCGAACGACACACGACAAGATCCGCGACTGCCAGCGCGTCCTCCATCGTCGTCAGGTAGTCGATCACGTGCCAGCGGTCCGACAGCCCGGCCTTCTCAACAGCTGCGCGAACAGGCTCGTCCTTGCCGCGGCCCGTCAGGTGCACGACCTGCGCGCCTTCCGGCAGCGCGTCCGCCGCACCCGTCATCGACTCGTTGACGTGCAAGGCTCCCAGGGACCCGCCCGTCACCAGCAGCGTGGGCGTATCCGGGTTGACGCCGAGACGCTCAGCCGCCTCACGGCGCGCCTGGGCAGCGCCCTGCGCATCCGCGCGGCGGCTGGCCAGCTCAGCGATCGCCGCACGCAGGGGTAGGCCCGTCACGATCGTCTGGCCATTGCGCGCCTGCAGCGGCGAGGAGGGGAACGTCAGAGCGACGACCGCCGCATTGCGCGCACCCACCTTATTCGCCAGGCCGGGGCGCGCGTTCTGCTCGTGAATGACGATCGGGACACCCGCGCGCTTCGCCGCGATGTACGCGGGCGTCGACACGTAGCCGCCAAAACCAACGAGCACGTCAGCGCCTTCAAGCGCCTGCGCGCAACGCTTCACGGCATCCGCGAAACGACCGGGAAGAGTGAAGAACGCCAGGGAGGGACGCCTCGGCAAAGGAACGCGGGGAATCTCCACGAGCGGGAATCCTGCGGCGGGAACCAGATCCGCCTCCAAGCCAGCTTTCGTCCCCAGGACGACAACCTCAGCTCCACTGTCGCGCAGCTGCGCCGCCGTCGCCAGCAGAGGATTCACGTGACCGGCAGTGCCGCCGCCAGCCATCACAACCTTGACCATATGCGTCTCCTTTACGCGTGTGCGTGACACCAGTGTAGCGAGCCACGCTGGCCACCAGGTGCCGCAGGGTCTTAGCGCGCCGCGCGACGGCGAGGGGCGAGGCGGGGATCACGCCCAGCCGAGGCCTCGTCCGGGCGTCCGATCATCCAAATGCCCGCGCGCGCTCGAGCAAACGAGGCAACAACCGCGATCGCGGTGATCGTAAACAGGAACGACGAACCGCCGTAGGACACGAGCGGCAGAGGCACGCCGATGACCGGTCCCAGTCCCGTCACGGACAGGACGTTAATGACCGTCTGGATGCCGATCCACGAGGCCACGCCCGAGGACACGATCGTCACAAACAGATCCGAGGATTCGCGCGCCACGCGGAACATAGCCCCAGATCAGCAGGCCCAGGCACACAAGCACGCCGAGGGCTCCGAGCAGGCCAAATTCCTCGCCGACAATCGCAAAAATAAAGTCCGTGTGCGCGGCCTGCAGGTAGTTCCACTTCTCGCGCGAGGCACCCGGCCCGAGGCCGGTCAGGCCACCCGAACCCAGCGCCCACAGCGAGTGGTCGATCTGCTCGGGAGCGGACTCGTCCGGTCCTTTTGAGGTGCCCGGAAGAATCGCCAGGATACGGCGGATACGGGTCGGGTTCGACAAAACGAGCAGCACCATCGTCGGGACGGCGAGCATGACGAGGCCGCCGAACCAGCGCTTGGGCAGACCTGCGACCCACATCGCTCCCAGTGCGCCGACGGCCACGACCATCGCGGTGCCCATGTCTCGGCCCAGCATGACCGCGCCGAGCGCCGTCAGGATCGGAAGGCCGACGGCCACACTCATGGCCTTCCAATCGCCGCGCTTTGACGCCGACTTCGAGACCATGAACCCCAGGAAGACGATGAGGGCAAGCTTGAGGAACTCGGAGGGCTGGGCCATGATCGGACCCACCTTCACCCAGTTCGCGTTACCGCCCTCCGAGCGCCCCAAAGGGCTGAGGACCAGGGATTGGAAACCGAGCGCACCCACGAACATGACGGGGGCCAGGTGCATGAGCCACCGCTGAGGCACGAGCAGGACGATCGTCGCGATCACGAGCGACACGAGGATGATGACCAGCGGGCGAGCGTACGCCGTGTAGGGGTTCTCCCCCTGCGCGATCGCCGTCACGGTCTGCGCTGAAAAGCCCATGATGAGGCCAAACACCGACAGCAACAGAGCCGGCACGATGACGAGGTAGTACGTCATCGCCGGATCATCCTTGCGTTCCTGTCCCGACCCGAATCGGATGCGAGGCAGCGTGATGGTCGGGATGTGCCAGCCGCGCTTATTCGTCGCCACCGGCGCTCCCCCACTGGGCCGCCAGGCGCGACACGGCATCAGCAAACGCGTCGCCACGCTGACCGTAGTTGTCGAACTGATCCCACGAGGCGCAGGCCGGGGCGAGCACGACGGTGTCGCCCGGCATGGACAGGGCCACGGCCTCGTTGACAACCGAGAACATCCAGTCCTCGTGGCCGTCGACCTCGACGCGGGGAACGTCCGGGGCACCGGCCTGCAGCGCTTCCACGAGAGCCGCGCGGTCCTCGCCGATGACGACGACGCCGCGCAGCGTCGGTTCGACCTGGCGGATCAGCTCCGTAAAGTCCTGTCCCTTCGCGTCGCCACCGACGATCCAGATCGCGCTGCGCGGCGGCAGTCCCGCGAGGGAGGCGCGCGCGGCGTGCGCATTCGTCGCCTTCGAATCGTCGACCCAGGTCAGGTCCGCGGCGTGGGCGATGATCGCGCGACGGTGTCCGGCCGGGCCGGAACGCGCGCAGACCCGCCTCGACGGCCTCGGGATCAACGCCGTAAGCGCGGGCAAGGGCGGCAGCAGCCAGGGCGTCCGAGACGACCGCGGCGGACGGGTGGGGGCCGTACGCCCCCGCCAAGTCAGAAATGTGCGCGAGGGCGACAGCGTGACGCGCGCGGTTATCCACGAATGCGCGGTCGACCAGCAGGCCCTCGACGATGCCGAACTGGGAGACTGGTCGGCGCACCGAGGGTCAGCCCGATCGCGCGAGCCCCCTCCACAACGTCGGCGTTCTCCACCATCTGCTCCACGCGTCGATCGGACGCGGGGTAGACGCATGCGCGGATCGTGTTCTCGTAGACGCGCGCCTTGTCGGCCGCGTACGCCTCCACGCTGCCGTGCCAGTCCAGGTGATCGGCATCCACATTCAGGCAGATCGACGCCAGGGGCGAGACCGTCCGAGCCGTGTGCAGCTGGAAGCTGGACAGCTCCACCGCGAACACCTCGGCATCGGAGTCAATCGCCCGCGTAATCGGCGTACCAATATTGCCGACCTCTTGCGCCTTGATGCCCGCACAGCGCAGGATCTCGCCGAGCATACCGACCGTCGTCGTCTTTCCGTTCGTGCCGGTCACGACCAGCCACGGGCGACCCGCATGCGGGCCTTCCTCCTGCAGACGCCAGGCGAGTTCAACCTCGCCCCACACCTCGATACCGGCGGCCTCGCAGGCGGAGAAGGCCGGGTGGCGTGGGGGAATGCCCGGAGACACGACGACGAGGTCGGGGCCAGCCTCGACGATAGCGCGCGCAAGAGCCTCGGGATCATCGTCGACGTGAACATCGACGCCGGCAACGTCATCGAAGAACAGGGACTGTCCCCCGCGCGCATCGAAGGCACGCACCTGCCAGTCGCGCGCGAGCAGCGCACCAGCAGCGCCTTGCCCGGACTTACCCCAGCCAACAACAGCAGCGAAACGGCTCATCGACGGGACACCCACTCCGCGTAGAACAGGCCCACGCCGGCCACCGCGATGATCGCGGCGATCAGCCAGAAGCGGATCACGATCGTCACTTCCTTCCACCCGAGAAGCTCGAAGTGGTGGTGCAGCGGTGCCATGCGGAAGACGCGCTTGCCGGTCGCCTTAAAGACGCTGATCTGGATGACGTCGGAGAGAACGACGGCGACGAACAGGCCGCCGACGACGATGGCGAGCAGCTGTGTCTGGGTGAGGATCGACAGGCCGGCGACGGCTCCACCGAGGGCGAGTGCGCCCGTGTCACCCATGAAGATCTGGGCCGGCGAGGCATTCCACCACAGGAAGCCTGCGAGGGCACCGATCAGTGCGGTACAGAAGATCGCCAGGTCGAGCGGATCTCGCGTCGAGTAGCAGTTCGCCGGGTTCGCGCCGAGCTGCGTACAAGCCTGGATGCGCTGGAAGTATGTGATGAACGTGTATGCGCCGAAGACGAAGATCGAGACGCCCGCGGCCAGGCCGTCGAGGCCGTCCGTCAGGTTCGTGGCGTTCGACCAGGCCGTCACGATGAGGTTGGTCCAGATGAGGTACAGGGCAATGCCCAGGCCCAGGCCCGCAAAGCCCAGGGTCAGGGCCGTGGGACGCACGAAAGAAATGGCGAGGGTGCCCGGGTATTCACCGAACTCGTTGGGCTTGATGAGCGTGCCCAGGGCGAAGAGCGAGGCCACGGCAACCTGTCCGATGATCTTTCCGGAGGGGTGCAGGCCGAGAGAACGCTGACGCATGATCTTGATGCCGTCGTCGAGGAGGCCAATGACGCCCAGTCCGACGAACAGGAAGATCAGCAGCAAGCCGGACCACGACGGCCCGGCACCCGCGACAAGAGCGCCGATCAGCCACGCGACGACCGTTGCCAGGATGATGACGACGCCGCCCATCGTGGGCGTGCCACGCTTGGTCAGGTGCTGGGTCGGCCCGTCCTGGCGGATGAACTGCCCGTACTGGTGCATGACCAGGAAACGGATGAGGATTGGCGTGCCCGTCACGGACAGGGCCATCGCGATAATAAACGCGGCAATAAGTCCAATCACCGGGTCGTTCCCTTCTCCCGCAGGATGTCAGCCACCTGCCACGATTGCGAACCGAAAGAACCCTTGACGAGGACGACTGCACCGTCCTTTGCGTGTTCCAGGGCGAGCCTCGCGGCATCCTGTGGATCCGAGGCAACCTCGCGATTGGGCACGTCGGGGGCTCCCTCTAGATAGTAGTGGGCATCTGTGCCAAGACCAATGAGTGTCTCGACTCCCGCATCGGCGATCAAGACACCCACCTGCTGGTGGAGCGACTGGGAGTCCTCCCCCAGCTCGAGCATCTCACCGAGAACCGCGATGCGCTGACTGTCGCGACCGATCGAAGCGAGGGCGGCGATGCCCGCACGCATCGAGTCCAGGTTCGCGTTGTACGAGTCATCGATGAGCGTCAGGTCCATTCCATCGACGCGCAGCTCGTGGACGTCCATGCGGTGCGGGCTCAGCGCACGAGCGCGCGAGAGAACGGCAGCCACGGTCTGAAGGCTCACCCCGAGTGTCAGCGCACCGGCGGCGGCGGCCAGCGCGTTCGCGACGTGATGACGACCCACGATCTTCAGATCGATGGGAGCTTCCCCTTCGGGGGTCACCAGGGTGAAGGAAGCGCGGTCGGCACGGTCGAGGCGCACGTCGCGCGCGACGACGTCGGCGCGCTCGTTGCCCGAAGCCGAGAAGCGGATCACCCGTCCGGTCGCCAGCGGAGCCATGGCCTCGACGTTCGGGATCGTCCGTGTTGAGGATGACCGGACCGCCCGGGCGGGTTCCCTTGATGAGCTCGGCCTTCGCGGCTGCAACGCCCTCGAAACCGCCGAAGCCACCCACGTGGGCGTGGCCCACGCACAGCTCGATGGCCACGTCGGGGGCGACGATGTCCGTCAGGTAGGTAATGTGGCCGGGCGCTGAGGCACCCATCTCGAGGACGAGGTGGCGCGTCGACTCGTCGGCCAGCAGCACCGTCAGGGGCAGGCCGACCTCGTTATTGAAAGACAGCTTGGGGGCAACCGTCGGCCCGTCCTCGCTCATGATCTGGAGCAGCAGGTCCTTCGTGGTGGTCTTCCCCACGGAGCCGGTCATTGCGATGACATCCAGGTCACCGCTGCTGCGCAGCTTTTCGACGTGCGCGCGAGCCAGAGCCCCCAGCGCCTCAGTCGAATCCTCGACGACGATCTGTGCCACGGCCTCGTCGACCTCGTGTTCGACGATGGCGGCGACCGCGCCGCGCGTGGCCGCACCGGACACGAACGCGTGGCCGTCGGCGCTCTCACCGCGGCGTGCAACGTAGAGCGACCCTGCCTGAGCCTCGCGAGAATCCGTCACCACGGGCCCCGTCACGGGAACGTCGTTCCCCACGAGGCGACCCGACACTGCCTCAGCGATCCACTGGGCTGATGCCTGCATGCTTTACTCCTTCGGACTCACGGGGTCGTCGGATACAGGTTAGCTGACCCCGTAGACGCGGGGATACCCAGATTCGCGACCGCCGTACGCGCAATGTCGCCAAAAAGCGGGGCTGACGAATCAGATGAGACCGACGCCACCTTCGGATTGTACAGAACCACGGCGATCGCCAGGCGCGGCGCGTCCACAGGGATAATGCCCGCGGTGGTCGACACGAGGCCCGAAGTGCCGTCGATGACGGTCTCAGCGGTACCCGTCTTCACGCCGACCCGGTAGCCCGGGACCTTCGCGGCACCAGCGGTACCGCGGTCATCCTCGACGACAGATTCCATCATGGTCAGCAGCTGCGAGGCCACCTGCGCGTCCATGACCTGCACGGGCTGGCTAGAGTCGGGAACCTCGACCGTTCCATCCGCGTTCGTCCACGACTTCACGATATGAGGAGAAATGTGCACTCCCCCGTTCGCGATCGCGGCGAGAGCGGACGCCTCCTGCATCGCCGTGATCGCGTAGGCCTGACCGAACATGGTCACGTAGCGATCACGGCCCTGCCACTGGTCGGCACTGCGCAGAAGACCCGCAGACTCGCCGGGCAGCTCGATACCGGTCTCCTGGCCAAACCCGAAGGCGCGCATCATGGAGTAACGCTGATCATCGCTCATCGTTTGGCCGATGAGCACCGTTCCCGTGTTCGAGGACTCCGCCAACACGCCCGTCGCCGTCAAGGTCTCACCGCCGTGCTCGTGGAAGTCCGTGATCGGGCCACCGGCATCGGGTAAATCCAGCGCGTAGGGTACCTGGAAAACACTCGTCGGGGTGATCGTCCCCTGGTTGAGGGCCGCTCCCACGGTCACGAGCTTGCCCACCGAACCCGGCTCGAAGGTGTCCTGCACAGCGTGCACCTTCTGAGGCTTGGCATTGTCGGGTTCCGTCGAGTTCGAATCCGCCATGACGAGGACGTGCCCCGTCGCGACATCTTCGATGACGACCGCGCCCCAGTCGGCCTGGTGCTTCGCAACGCGTGCGTCCAGGAGATCTTGCACCTGGTGCTGGAGGTCAGCGTGCAGCGTCAGCTCAACGTTGCCACCGTTCTTGGGTTCCACCGTCGTCTTCTTACCGCCGGGTATGACGGCACCGTTGGGAGCGATCTCAAAGGCCTGCGCACCCGGCGTACCCGTCAGGAAGGCATCGAACTGCGCCTCCATGCCCCGAGGAAGCCCTGCCCCTCGGCGTTCACCGTGCCGATGACCGGGGCCGCCACATTGCCGTTGGGGTATTCGCGTTCGAAGACGGACTCCCACTCGATCCCGTAGATGTCGAGCTTACGGATCTCACGGTAGGTCACCGCGTCGACGTTCCGCTTGATGTACTCGTAGGTCGAATCACCCAGCATCATGCCGCCCAGCTCGGCCTCGTTCATGCCGAGGAGCGGGGCGAGCTGGCGAGCGGCCTCAGCGGGGCCTCGTCCAACCTCATTGCCATCGTCATCGCGGTGCACATAGGCCCGAATATTCACCTGATTGACGGCGATGTCGTAGGTCTGGATCGAGTTCGCCAGCACCACGCCAGTTGCATCGGTGATCGTTCCGCGAGCGGCCGCGACTTCGGTCGAAGACGTACGCACACGCTGCCCCTGAGCAGCCAGGGACGGTCCTTCAATGATCTGCAGCTGCACGAGACGCACGGCGCAGACACTCAGGGCGAGGATGAAAAATCCCAAAACCCAGCGCGAACGCGTGATGACGGTATCCATAGGCACTCGCCTCCGAGTTACCTCGCGGGGGTTCCAGCCTCGACAGTGCCGGTCTCAAGCGTGATGAAACCCGACTTGCCGGCGGGGACCATGCCGTTTGCCTTGGCGGCTTTCTCCAGCTCCGTCGGCGAGGCCTTGCGGTCCAGCTCAGCGCGCATGGTCCACGACTGCGCCTCCAGTTCGTTGAGCACGAGCTGCTGCTCGCGGATCTCAAAGGAGGTCTGCGCCATGCGGGTGTTGAGCACCATCGAGGTCACCACGGATGCCAGGGCGACGACCACGAGGAGGGCCACGACCGCCATCAGGGAGCGGCGCGGGCGGGTGCCCTCAACGAGACGAAGCTCGTGGACCTCGTCGCGGCGCAGCTCGGGTCGCGCTGCGGGACGTGCCTTCGCGGTTGCTGCACTCATGCGAGGTCCTTCCATTCACGGATGAGTTCCGCACCGCGCAGTCGCACGGAAGCGGATCGGGGATTGTGGTCTTGTTCGGCCTGGTCGGCCTTGTTTGCGCCCTTCGTCAGCAGGCGCAGGCTGGGAGCCATCTCATCGGGGATGATCGGCAGTCCCGGAGGCGCTGCGGATGTGGAGCCGCGGCGCAGCACATCTTTGACTATTCGGTCTTCGAGGCTTTGGTAGGACTCCACGACTAGGCGCCCGCCGACCCTCAGACTTGACAGCGCCCGGGGGAGCGCCCTCTCCAGGATGGTTAGTTCGTCGTTGACCGCGACGCGCAGCGCCTGGAACGTGCGTTTCGCCGGGTTGCCGCCCGTGCGCCTCGCAGGTGCCGGGATCGCCTCACGAATGATGTCCACGAGCTCGCCTGTGCGAGTGATGGGCGCGTCGTCTCGGCGGCGGATGATGAGCCTGGCGATCCGGGGCGCGAACTTCTCTTCGCCGTAGGTGCGCAGGATGCGGATTAGTTCGCCTTCCGAGGCGGTGGCCAGCAGGTCCGCCGCGCTCTGCCCGTTCGTCGCGTCCATTCGCATGTCGAGCGGAGCATCCTTCGAGTAGGCGAAGCCGCGGTCGGCCTCGTCAAGCTGGAGGGAGGACACTCCCAGGTCCATGAGGATGCCATCCACGCGCGCGCCGGCACCGAGCTGGCCCTCAACGGCCGTATCGATGTTGTCGTAGGTGGTGTGGACCGCGCGGAAACGTGTCCCGAAGCGTTGCAGGCGCGCCGATGCCAGCTCGATGGCCTGCGGGTCACGGTCGATGCCGATGACGGTGAGTCCTTCGAAGCGCTCGAGGGCCCCCTCGGTGTGACCACCCATGCCCAGGGTTCCATCCACGAGGACGCCGCCGGGGCGCTCGATCGCAGGCGCAAGCATGTCGAGGCACTCGCGCAGCAGCACGGGGACGTGACGCTCGCTCGCGGGGCGCGACGAATCGCGCACCGACTCCGATGCACCGCGCATGTCGCGCCTCCTTTACGTCTACCTCGATCCGTCCACCCAGGTCCCCCACCGTGCTCCGCCACCGGGGAAGTGATGTCGGAACAGCGGGCGGAGACCTGGATGTACGGGTCAGAACATCCCGGGAATAATCTCTTCTGCTGTGTTGGAGAAAACCTCCTCCTGGACCGCGAGGTATTCGCGCCAGGCCGAGGCATCCCAGATTTCGGCTCGCGAGCCCGCGCCAATGACGGCCAGCTCACGACCCAGGCCGGCGTAAGCGCGCAGGTCTGCGGGGACGCTGATGCGCCCCTGCTTGTCCGGAATCTCCTTATAGGCACCCGAGAGCATCACGCGGATCCAGTCACGCGCCTGCTTGGACGACAGGGGCGCGCGGCGCAGTTCCGCGGTCATGTTCTCGAACTCCGACGCAGGGAATGCGTAAATGCAGTGCTCTTGTCCGCGAGTGAGGACGATTCCGCCCTCCATATCCTCGCGAAAGCGCGCGGGCAGGAACATGCGACCCTTGTCGTCGAGCTTGGGCTCGTACGTACCGAGGAACATGTCACCGCCCTCCCCTGTTCGGAACTTTCCCCCACTTTAACCCACCAAACCCCATATTTACGCAGAAACTTACGGCGTGGCGTGAGATACACCGAGCGAAAATGGCGGATTTGCAGTGAAAAAATCAGGTGGAGAAAAGTGGGGAAATCTTGCACACACTCGGTGAGTCGCGCTGCAGCAAACAATGACAGCCACAGACGATGACAAGATGCCAATCGGGCATAATTCGTTGTTATTGCGCCGTTTTCACGAGGCATGGGATCGCCTGGAGGGCACCGGTGCCACTCTCGGGGAGGATAGTGGGGAGGGAGGTGGAGAATCCCCGGGGAGCGCAGTGGGGAGCGCAGTGGAGCGGGGCGAGCCGGTTAGTCCGGCTCGCCCCGCTCCATCAGTCGTATGGAAGGCCTAGTCGTTGTCTCGACGGTCGTCCCAGCGGCGCTCCTGGTCCTGGATGAAGGAGTTCCATCCACTGCCCTTCTCTGCGCCGCGCTCGGACGATTCATCGGTCGACTGTGACGACGATGCTCCGGGCCGCGATAGGGCGTAGAGGATACCGGCGACCGTCAGGGCGAAACCGGCCACCCCCAGGAGGATCGAGAGGATCGAGTAGCCCAGCGACACGGCGGCGACCAGGACGACCATGCCCAGGACTGCTCCGGTCAGACCCAGCGCGATGCGGCGCGGCGCGCGCGGTCCGCGAGCCGGCTCGTCTTCCTCCTCGGCCGCGGGGGCGGACATCTGGGAGGCCAACGCCGGGTCTTCCTCGCGCAGGGATGCTTCCATCTGCTCGAGGATCTTCTTCTCGTACTCGGTGAGAGCCATTGGGTGCCCCTTTCGGACGGTGGTGTCCTTCAGCTTAGCGCGTGTGACATGTCGGAGACGAACTGGCCTTACAGGAGCGTTCCCTGCGTGGCTTCTTCGTCGCGGGGTTCACTCCCCTTCCCCTGCACCTGAGTACCGGCTCCGGCGCGAGGGGCCCCGGCCTCGTTGCTATCCGCGCCGAAGGAGCGCCTACCCGGCACCTCCTTTCCGAGGAGCGTGGCGGGGGCGAGGGCACCCGCGCCGAACTTGTCACGGATCTGATCCATCGCACGCTCGGAGGCGGCGGGCCTCTCGTCACGGTCGAGCGTGACGGCGACGCCACCCGAGCGCGACTGCAGCCCCTCCACGCGCACGCCGAAGAGCCGCACTCCCCCGATCGGCATGTCCTCACGGGCAAACAGGCCCTGCGCCGCCTGCGCAATATCACGCCCTGTGTCGGTGGGCGCCACGAGGCTCACGCTGCGCGTGATCGTATGAAAATCGGTGCCGCGCATCTTGATACCCACGGTCCACCCCACGACGCCCCCGGCGCGCAGCCTGCGGGCGCAGTCATGCGAGGCCGCCAGGATGAATTCTTCGATGTCCGCCCGCGAGCGCACGTCCTCCTCGAAAGTTCGTTCCATGCCGACCGATTTCTCGGCGCGCGTGGGGGCGACGGGACGCGGGTCGATGCCCCACGACAGGTCGTGGAGGTGGTGGGCGGAGGCCACACCGAGGAGCTTGGTGAGGCGCGTGAGCGGGGCGTTGGCGAGGTCCCCGATCGTGTCGATCCCCTCCCGGTCGAGGATCGCCGCGGTCTTTCCTCCGACTCCCCACAGCGCCCCAACGGGCAGTCCGTGGAGGAAGTCGACGGTGGCCGCGTGCGGGATGAGGAGCAGGCCGTCGGGCTTGGCGTGCGAGGACGCGATCTTGGCGACCGACTTGGTGGCGGCGATTCCGACGGATGCAGGCAGCCCGACGGCTTCCCGGATTCGCGCGCGGATGAGGCGAGCGATGTGGGTGGGCGATCCCGAGCCTGCGGCGCGCCCCGGAGACGTCGAGGAAGGCCTCGTCAATGGAAACCTGCTCGAGATCGGGGGTGACGGTGGCGAGAATCGCCATCACCTGGCGGGAGTAGCGCTGATAGAGGCCGTGCTTGCCGGGGATGAATACAGCGCTCGGGCACAGGGCGCGGGCGCGCGAGGTGGGCATGCCTGCGCGCACGCCCAGGGCGCGGGCCTCGTAGGTGGCGGAGGTGACGACTCCACGCCCGGACGTGCCGCCCACGATAATGGGACGGCCGATGAGGCTCGGATCCTCGCGCATCTCGACCTGCGCGAAGAAGGAGTCCATGTCGACGTGCAGAATCGGCGTGGCGCTATCGTCCGATCCCCAGTCGCGTTTGGCGCGCGCGTCCCTGGGAGCGTTTGACATGTCACCTCCTGTGCCCGTGGGCGTCGTCCATGGTTACAGTGTCCACCATGGCACGCTCATCTTCGTCACGCGACATCTCCTTCGACACGGATTTCGGTGTGGCCCGCATCCGCTGGGACGGCCCGCGCGCGACGCTGTTCCTGGGCGAGGTCGAATCGTCCGCAGTCGACACGTCGGAGCCCACGTACTTGGAGTTCGAGTACATGCAGCACATGGACGCCGTCGTGTCTTCGCTGTGGGGCCCCCAGGATCGTTTCCGCGCGCTCCACGTGGGCGGCGCGGCCTGTGCGCTCGCGTGCGCCTGGTCGTCGTCTCGCCCTCAGTCCCGCCACGTCGCCGTCGAGGTCGATCGCCTGCTTGCCGAACAGGTGCGCGAGCATTTCCCCATCCCGGGGGCCCCGCAGGTCAAGATCCGCGTTGGAGACGGGCGCGCAGTCCTTGATCAGACACGCGAGGGTTCTTTCGACGTCATCGTGCGCGACGCCTTCGCGTCGGGCGTGACTCCCGATCATCTGCGTACGGTGGAGTGCGCAGATCGGGCCCGGCGTGCCCTCACGGCCTCGGGTTTGTACCTGGTCAATTGCGCGCACGGCGGCCCTGCCAACGCGCGCCAGGACATCGCGGCGCTGCAAGAAGTCTTCCCCTTCGTAGCGTCCATCCAGGACCCGAAGGTCGGGCGAGGGGGGACGCCGCGGCAACGTGGTCGCCCTGGCGAGCGCCACCGACGTCGTCGACGTCGATGAGATCGATCGGGCCCTGCGAATGCTCGCCCTCCCGGCCCGCATTACGAGGCCGGCCGACCTGGCGCGCTGGGTCGCAGGCACGCCGGCACTGACAGACTCGCAGGTGGGCTACCCGCAGGCCGACTGACTCCCCCACCCACGCGCAGGTAACTCGCGCGCGGGTGGGGCGCAGGCTCAGGCGCGGTGACGCGGAGCCGAGGGCCCGGGACCGTGCCCGTTGCGACGCGCCTCGATGCGTGCGAGCACGTCCTCGATCGTGTCTGGCTTGGAAAGATCCACGGATTCTTCGGTGCGCGGTGCGCGCTGAACGGACTCGATCTCTTCATCCTGGGCGCGCGAGACCTGCGCCAGGTATGCCTCGATCACGTCGCCGATATCCTTCGGGGTCTTCTCCTCGCCTCCCGCCGACGGACGCTGGCCGAGTCCGGGCAGCGGGATCGCTCCCTCCCCACCGGTCCACGCGTCGAAGTGCTCCTCGAGATTGGAGACCGTCTGCGAGATATCGGGGTTCCCCTCAACAAGCTTGGCGATGTTCTCCTGGTCCTGCGCGGCCCCCTGTTCGAGGTCGCCGACGGGCAGGGACAGGTCGGCGAACTCCGCGAAAGAAGTCAGCAGGGCCGAGGAGGCCGCCGGGTAGCCGGTATCCGCCATGTAGTACGGGACCGCGCCGAGCAGCGCCAGCCCGCCAATGCCTCGTTGCCCCATGCGGATCTGCATGAAGGTGGACAGCGGCGAGGGGAACTGCATGTGATTCGAGATCGCGCCAGCCCCCGGCGGAAGCAGCGACGCGTCGGTGGCCTGCACGTGCACGGGCGTCGGGCGCGTATGCGGCACACCCGAGGGCACCCCGTGCAGCGAGAACGTAATCTCGACGCCGGCGCGCGCACATAGCTCGTTGATCGCGTTCGTGAACGACTCCCAGTGAGCGTCAGGCTCCGCGCCGTGCAGGACCAGAATCGGGTTGCCCATGTCGTCTTCGACGAGGTCGAGGACGGTCTGCGGCATCACCATATCCGGGGAGGACACCCAGTTGTCCACGGTCACGATCGGACGGTGCGAACGGTAGTCCATCAGCGCGTCCGCATCGAAGGTAGCGACTCGCTCATTGTGCAGGGAACGCAGGAGCTGGCCGATCGCGATGCGCCCTGCCGCACCGGCGTCAATCGCCCCATCGAAGTGGATGAGGAGAATCTTCGCCTTCGCGCCGGCGGCGGGACCGTCCGCATACAAGTCAGTGGCCTTGATACTCACGTCTCCTCCTCATGCTGATTCTTCTACCTCATGTCTAACGTACCCGGGCGGTGCCCACCTCGTCACGCGGGAGACGGTTTTGAGCTTGCGGCGAAGTCGCGCACACACCGCACATAGGAGAGCACACGAGACGAAAGTAAGGAACAATGGAAGGCCCATAAACGAGGAGGACCCATGGCCACGAACGAGCACCACGAGTCGTCGACCGACCTTCCGTTGCCCGAACAGGATTTCGTGGACAGCGCCTACGAACGCCTGGATGCTCTGCGCGCCTCGTATCGGCACCGTCAGGGGCGCGTCCACTCGACCCACGGCGTCGGCAACGCTCAGGGATGGACCGAGCGCGAGGCCCTGTCGGCGCACCTCGGTGAAATGGCCGCGCGCCTCGAAGGCGTCGAGGAACGCCTCGTGTTCGGGCGCCTCGACATGGCTGATCGCTCAACCCGCCACGTGGGTCGTCTCTCCCTGTCCCACGAGGACGGCACTCCCCTGCTCGTTGACTGGCGTGCACCCGCCGCACGCCCCTTCTACCAGGCCACCTCCGCCGAGCCTGACGGCGTCGTGCGTCGCCGCCACATTTCCACCCGCGACCGGCGCGTCACCGGCCTCGAAGACGAGCTGCTGGACGCCTCTCGCGCGTCCGGACTCGAACTCCAGGGCGAGGGTGCCCTCATGCATGCTCTCAGCGAGGCCCGCGACGGCCGCATGGGCGACATCGTCGCCACCATCCAGTCTGAGCAGGACCGCATCATTCGCGCGTCCGACAAGGGTCTCCTGGTCGTCCAGGGCGGCCCCGGCACCGGCAAGACGGCCGTCGCCCTCCACCGCATCGCGTACCTGCTCTACGCCCACCGCGAGCGCCTCGAACGCTCGGGCGTCCTCCTCGTCGGCCCCTCGCGTCTGTTCCTGCGCTACATCGAGCAGGTCCTACCGTCGCTCGGCGAGACGGGCGTCGTCTCGGTGACGCTGGGTGACCTGGTGCCCGGCGTGAACGCTCGCGGGAGCGAGGACGAGGCCGTGGCGCGGATCAAGGGGCTGCCCGCGTGGGCGAAGATCATCAAGGAAGCCGTTCGGGCGCTGGCCAAGCTCCCCGACGGTGACCAGGTGCTGCGCGTGTGGAACCGCGAGGTGACGCTCACGCGCGCCGACGTGGAGAGCGCGAGGCGCCGGGCGAAGCGCTCGGGCCGCGCGCATAACGTGGCGCGAGAGTCCTTCGCGCGCGAACTCATGGACGTGTTGGCCCTGCGCCTGGCGCGCGAGGCCGGGGACGCGGACTCCGAGGGCGGCGTCGATCCCGAGGTCAAGCGCTCCTGGCTCATCGAAATCCGCGATTCGGTGGACTGCAGGCGCGCGATCAACACGGCGTGGATGCCGACGAGCGCACAGACGCTGCTGCGCCGCCTCTACGCTCGTCCCGAGGTACTGGCGGCAGCAAACCGCAAGGCCGGCTCCCCCCTGCGTCCCGATGAGCTCGCTGCCCTCGTGCGTCCCCGCTTTGCACCGTGGACGGTGTCGGACGTGCCGATCCTGGACGAGTGCGAGGAGCTGCTCGGCCCTATGCCGTCGTCTTCCTCCTCGTCGCGCGAAGCTGACGAGCGCGCGATCGAGCGCGCCCGCGAGGCGATCGAGGCCCAGAACCTGGGTGGCGGCATCGTGACCGCCCAGATGCTCGCCGAGCAGGTGGCCGGGCAGGACACCTGGACGCCGCTGTCCGAGCGCGCCGCCAAGGACCGCACGTGGGCGTACGGCCACATCGTCGTCGACGAGGCCCAGGAGCTCTCCCCCATGGCCTGGCGCGCCCTGCTGCGTCGCTGCCCCTCCCGTTCATTCACGGTCGTGGGCGACCTCGACCAGCGTCGCGGCTCCAAGCGCCCGCCCACGTGGGAAAGGCCCTTGGCCCTGCAGCCCGCGCTCTGGCGGCCGAGTACGCTCTGACGGTCTCCTACCGCACGCCCGCCACCCTCACGACCCTCGCCGAAGGCGTCGTCGCGCGCGCCGGCGTCCCCGTCCTCTACCCGATGACGGCCGTGCGCGATGTCGACGATTGCTACCGCGTCACCCACGTGGACGCGCCCGAGGACGCCCCGGCCTCGTCGAAGGACAACAGCCCCCTGTGGCGCGCCGTCGCCCAGGCCCAGCGTGAGGCCGAGGAGCGCCTCGATCGCGAGGCGGGGACCTCCCGCGGCCGCATCGCCATCATTGTCGGGGCGCAGCGCGCCCGCGCGTGGGGAGCCGACGTGGACGGCGAGACGGCCCTCTCCGAGCGCGTCAGCCTCCTGTCAGCCGTCGCCTCCAAGGGCCTCGAGTTTGACTCCGTCATCCTCGTCGAGCCCGCGGAGATCCTCAGCGACGGCGTCGGCGACCTGTTCGTCGCCCTCACCCGCGCCACCCACGACGTGCACGTCGTCCACTGCGCTCCCCTGCCCGCCGGCATGGAAGAGTGGTAGGAGCAACCACACCCTGACACCGCGTGTCCCTTTCGGCTCCCGTCTGCCATGATGGGGGTATGACACGCGCACTGCTCCTGGAAAACCCGCACGACGTCGCCGACGATATTTTTGCCAAGTTCGGCATCGAGGTGACCCGCGTGACGGGTGCCTGTCCGAGGACGACCTGATCGACGCGCTCGAGGGCGTGGACTACCTGGGCCTACGTTCCAAGACCGAGGTCACCGAACGGGTGCTGCGTGCACGCCCCGACCTCAAGGCCATCGGAGCCTTCTGCATCGGCACGAACCAGATCGACCTAGCCACCGCCACCGAAATGGGCATTGCCGTCTTCAACGCTCCGTACTCCAACACGCGCTCCGTCGTCGAACTCGCGATCGGCGAGATCATCGATCTCTCGCGCCGCGTCACCGTCAAGAACTCGCGTCTGCACCGCGGCGTGTGGGACAAGAGCGCGGACGGCGCCCACGAGGTGCGCGGGCACACCCTGGGCATCATCGGCTACGGAAACATCGGTACTCAGCTGTCGGTCCTCGCCGAGGCCATGGGTCTCAACGTCATCTTCTACGACGCAGCCGAGCGCCTTGCCCTGGGTAACGCCACGCAGATGCCGACCATGGAGGCCGTCCTGCGCGAGGCCGACATCATCTCCGTGCACGTGGACGGCCAGGAATCCAACACGAACCTCATCGGAAAAGTCGAGTTCGAGCTGATGAAGCCCGGTGCCCTGTTCATTAACCTGTCTCGCGGTCACGTCGTCGACGTCGCCGCACTGCACGCAGCGCTCGTCTCGGGCCACCTGGGTGGCGCGGCCATCGACGTGTTCCCGGAGGAGCCGCGCGCCAACGGCGATCCGTTCAACTCGCCCCTGGCAACCCTCGACAACGTCATCCTCACGCCCCACATCGGGGGTTCGACGGAGGAGGCGCAGTACGACATCGGTCGCTTCGTGGCCGCCAAGATCGGCGAATACCAGTCCAGCGGCTCGACCGACATGAGCGTGAACCTGCCGAACCTGACGATGAACATCGGCAAGCGCTCGCGCTACCGCGTACGCCTCATCCACCGCAACGTGCCCGGCGTCATGGCGCGCGTCAACCAGATCTTTGCCTCCTCCGAAGCAAACGTCGACGCCCAGATCCTGGCCACCGTCGACGAGGTCGGCTACGTGCTCACCGACATTTCGGCGGGCCTGGGGCGCGAGGCACTCGAGGAACTGAGCCACCTGCCCGAAACTGTCCGTCTGATCGCCACGCCGCTGTAGAAACTGTCGTATTCATCGCGCGTTCCCAGCAGGTCAAACGAGGCATAACTTACGGTATCGTAGGGACATCGTTCCCAGAGGAGGACAGATGGATCTCACGACGAAGCTGCGCGAACTATACGCACCGGGAGTCGCAGACAACATCGCGATTCCCGACCGTCCGATCCCGGACATGGTCTTGGAAGTCGCCTCCCGCTACCCGAGGCGCGCCGCGATCGACTTTTTCGCATGCCAGCTCACGTACGAGGAACTCGCTCAGGAGATGCGCCTGGCCGCGGGTGCCCTCCATCAGGCGGGCGTGCGCCCCGGCGACCGCGTGGCCCTCGTCATGCCGAACTGCCCGCAGCACGCCGTTGCCGTCCTGGGCACGATGCTCTCGGTGCCGTCGTCGTCGAACACAATCCGCTCGCCCCCGCTGGCGAGCTGGAGGGCGAGTACGAGCGTCACGGCGCTCGCGTCACCATCGCATGGTCGAAGTCCCTGGACAAACTCACCTTCCTCGGGCGCGGCCACACCACCTTCTGCATGGACCTGACGACCGCCCTTCCCGCCGCCTCGCGCATGGCGCTCAAGCTTCCCGTGAAGGCCGCCCGCGAGAAGCGCGAACAGCTCTCCAGCCCGCGCCCGAGCTGGGCTCGCTCCTGGACGCGCGCCATGCGCACCGCGACCCCGTGGCGCGGTGCGTGCCCATCAGCCATGGAGGACGTCGCCCTCCTCATTCACACGGGCGGCACGACCGGCGTGCCAAAGGCCGCCGCTCTCACGCACGCCAATCTCATGGCGAACGTCGAGGAATCGATCGCATGGGTCCCCGTCCTCCACGAGGGCGCTGAGGTCTTCTACTGCATCCTGCCGCTCTTCCACGCCTTCGGATTCACGATTGGCTTCCTGGCGGGCCTGCGCATGGGGGCGACGATCGCCATGTTCCCCAAGTTCGACACCGCGCTGGTACTGGCCGCTCAGCGCCGCCTGCCGTGCACGTTCTTCCTGGGCGTTCCGCCCATGTACGAGCGCCTGCTCGCGGCGGCGGAAGGCACGAACGTGGACCTGTCCTCAATTCACTTCTCGCTCTCGGGCGCGATGCCTCTCTCGGCGCCGCTGGCCGACCAGTGGGAGCAGGCCACCGGCGGCCTCATGATCGAAGGCTACGGCATGACGGAGGCCTCCCCGATCATCCTGGGATCACCGCTCGCCTCCTCGCGAGCACGCGGGGCGCTCGGCATCCCCTTCCCCTCCACCCAGGTGCGCATCGTCGATCCGGAAAACCCCTCCCGCGAGGTTGCCGATGGCGAGGTCGGCGAGCTCATTGCCCGCGGCCCGCAGGTGTTCTCCGGCTATTGGAACCAGGACGAGGAGACCGCCGAAGTCTTCACCGAGGACGGATGGCTGCGCACGGGCGACCTCGTTCAGGTGCGCGACGGCTTCATCTACATGGCGGATCGCCGCAAGGAGATGATCAATTCCTCCGGCTTCAACGTCTACCCCACGCAGGTGGAAAACGCCGTCCGTTCAATGCCGGGTGTTCTCGACGTCGCAGCAGTCGGCGTGCCGGCCGGCGAGTCCGGTGAGGACGTCGTCGCCGCCGTCGTCCTCGAAGCCGGTGCCTCCGTCACGCTCGCAGACCTGCGCAAGTGGGCAGAGAAGTCCCTGGCCCACTACGCGCTCCCCCGTCAGATCGTCGTCATGACGGAACTTCCTCGCTCGCAGCTGGGCAAGGTCATGCGCAAGAAGGTGCGCGAGCAGATCATGGGTGCCCAGGCCGCCGCGACCGACGCGGTTGCCGGTGCACGCGAGGCCGTCGCGGGTGCGCGCGGTGCCGTCTCCGAGGCCATGGCCGAGGCACGCGAGTCCATGTCGGAGAAGGTTGCCGAGGCGCGAGAGGCGGCGTCCGAGGCAGTGGCAGGGGCCCGCGGTGCCGTCTCCGACGCTGTCGCAGGAGCCCGCGAGTCCATGTCGGAAGCCGTCGCGGGAGTTCGCGGAGCAATGCGCGACGAGCAGGCGCATCCCGCGACTAACGCGCAGGTAGACAGCTCGGACACAGCCGAGCAGACGAGCGAGCACTAGACTGCACCTGGCTCACAGATGGAAAAGTGCCCGGTTCCCAGTGCGGGGGCCGGGCACTTCTCATGTCACGCGATCAGTCGTCTCCCAGCAACGTGGGGGCGTTGGAGACTGGGCGCTTGCGCGCAGAACGCGCCTTGCGAGGCTTCTTCGCAGGCGCGGTCGCCGCGGGTTCGACGTCCGCGTGGTCGCCGGCCTCAGACTCCGCATCACCGCCCTGCGCACGCTCACGCAGCACCTGAATGGCCTGTTCGAAATCATCGAGAGTGTCGAACTGACGATAGACGGAGGCGAAGCGCAAATAGGCGATCACGTCGAGGTCACGCAGGAACGGGAGGATGGCTTTGCCGACTTCGTTCGTCGACACGTTGGAGACGCCGGTAGAGCGCAGCTGCTCCTCAACCTGCTGAGCGAGAATCGCGAGCTGATCATCCGAAACAGGCCGTCCCTGACAGGCTTTCTTAACGCCCGACACAACCTTGTTACGGGAGAAAGACTCAACAACGCCCGAGCGCTTGACGACCTGGAACGAGGACGTTTCGAGGGTCGTGAAACGCTTCTTGCAGTGCGTGCACTCACGCCGACGCCGAATCGAGGCGCCGTCGTCCGCGATGCGCGTATCAACGACGCGCGAATCCGGGTTATGACAGAAAGGGCAGTGCACCCCCTCAACGGTACACGCTCAGACACCCATCTGTCACAGGAGTCCCACGCGTCACCGTCAACGGACAGGAACAACCACACGCTGACCCGGCTGCAGAGCCCCCCTGCACGTCATTCATGCGCTCAATGTCAGCGACAACCTGCTCGAGCGGACGATCCGTCTTGACATTCTGAGCCAGCGACCACACCGAATCGCCACTGACGACCGCCTTCGTCACCGTCGGACCATCGTAGGCGGCGGGCTGGATAGCGAGACCGAGAGCACCGGCCCCCACGGAGAGAACGAGCGTCGCGAGCGCACCGGCGATAATGCCGCGACGAGAGGAGCGGGTGCGGCGACGCGGAGCCGCAGGAGAGCGCAGGTAGGAAGGGTCATCGACGCGCTGAGCCTCGATACGGCGACGGGCGGACGGAGCGGTGGAGATGTCACGAACGGTCGCCAGCGGCGCATCCTCCACTGCACGACGCGGAGAGCGGCGCGCGGGGAACGAGACGGCAGTCTTCGTCGCGAAGGGGACACTCATGAGAACCTCCAGAACACTTTCATCGAACATCTGTTCGTCGAACACTTGTACGATAGCACGCTCCACGACCAATGTCGAGACCCGCTCGAACATATGTTTCATTTTGCGCGAAGTCGGCTTATCCTTGACGTATCAAGTGGACGCCCAGCCATGCACATTTGCGTCCACCCCGATGCGAAGGAGACGCCATGACCGAGCGTTCGATCAGCGATCGACACCGCGCGATCTTGCGAGTTATCAACGAAAAGCTGGCATCCAGCGGCTTCCCTCCGTCTGTGCGCGAGATCGCATCTGCAGTCGGTTTGGCGTCACCGTCGACGGTGAAGCATCACCTTGACGCACTGGAGGCCGACGGCTACCTTGTCCGCGAGCCCGGCCTTCCCCGCGCGCTCGACCTCACTGACCGGGCGCGCGCCGAGCTCGGCATCACCCCCCTCGTCACAACCTTCCGAGAAGGTCGTTCGCATCGAGGTCCCCGTCTCCCACGTGGAGGAGGAAGGCACGGCGATTCCGCTTGTCGGACGCATCGCCGCCGGCGCCCCCATCACGGCCGAGCAGCACGTGGAGGACGTCTTCCGTCTTCCCACGTCCATGACCGGACACGGCGATCTGTTCATGCTTGAGGTGAGCGGCGAGTCGATGGTCGATGCGGGTATCTTCGACGGGGACTACGTTGTCATCCGCTCCCAGAATGAGGCCCGCAACGGAGAATTTGTCGCCGCCATGATCGACGGCGAGGCGACGGTCAAGGAACTGTCCATCACGGGCGGCCACGTCTGGCTCCTGCCCCACAACGCGGACTACTCCCCCATCCCGGGCGACGAGGCCACCATCCTCGGCAAGGTCGTCACCGTCATTCGTTCACTCTGACGCACCGTATAAGCCAGTGGCGCCACCCGGAGGGTGGCGCCACTCGCTTATGTGAAGGAGACTCAGAAGCCCAGGTCGCGGGCAACCTGACGCAGGCGCTGGGCCGAGGCAGTCAGGCCGTCGCGCTCGTTGAGCGTGAGCGGCGGGTTCAGGACACGTCCGGCACCGTCGCGGCCGACGATCGTCGGGGCCGCCATGACCACGTCCGAGATGCCCTCCCAGTCCTCGAGCAGCGTCGAAATGGTCAGGACGCGCTGCTCGTCGCGCAGCACCGCACCCGCGATGTTCGCGGCAGACAGGCCGATCGCATAGTTCGTCGCACCCTTGCCCTCGATGATCTTGTAAGCGGACTGGACGACCTCCTGCGCAATGGAATTACGCAGAGCCGAGTCGAATACACCGCCAGACAGGGTCGGACCCCACTGCGACAGCGGGACATTACCGATCTCGGCGCTGGACCACAGGGCGACCTCGGAGTCGCCGTGCTCGCCGGCCACGTAGGCGTGAATGTTCTGCGTGGCCACGCCGGTCTCGCGCGAGACGAGGTAGCGCAGACGGGAGGTGTCGAGCACTGTGCCGGATCCGAAGACCTGGTTGCGAGGCAGACCCGTGAGCTTCAGTGCCACGTAGGTGACGACGTCAACGGGGTTCGTCACGAACATGAAGCGGGCATCCGGGGCCACGTTCTGCAGGTTCGGCACGATCTTCTTCATGAGGTTGACGGTCGAGCCAGCCAGCTCCAGGCGGGACTGCCCGGGCTGCTGCTTCGCGCCAGCCGTGACGATGATCAGGTCGGCACCACGAACGATCTCAATGTCATCCGAGCCCTCGATCGAGCCGACGGACGTGAACTGGATGCCGTGGGCCATGTCGAGGGCCTCGGCCTCCACCTTGGCCTTGTTGATGTCCTGAAGGACAATCGAACGGGCGTCGCCGCGCATCGCACAGGCGTACGCGACCGCCGTACCGACGGCACCGGCACCGATGATGGCGATCTTCGAGGGACGTCCGGAGGACTTTGACGGGTACAGGGTCTGCGCTTTATTTTCCACGAGTGTCTCCTAGAGTCTGCGAGCATCTCTATTGTCTCAGATTGGGGCTGTCCGCGCCCGTTATCTGCACGACGTTTTACGCGCTCAGGGAGCACTCCTCCTATTGCTCAGCCCCTTGCGCGAGGCGCCGCAGCGCACCGCGAACAACCTGAGGATCCGTCGTCGGCCACATGGCGGGCAGGGAACGCATGATGAAGCCGCCGTAACGCTTGGTCACCACGCGCGGATCGAGGATCGCCACGACGCCCCGGTCATCGGTCGAGCGCAGCAGACGTCCCACACCCTGAGCCATCATGAGCGCCGCGTGTGTGAGGGACACCGACACGAAGCCGTTGCCTCCCCTGCGCTCGACGTCCATCGAGCGGGCGCGCGAGACGGGATCGTCTGGGCGCGGAAACGGAATCTTGTCGATGACGACGAGGCGGCACGCGTCCCCCGCAACGTCGACGCCCTGCCACAGGGACATCGTGCCCACCAGGCACGAGTCGCGTTCCTCGCGGAATCGGTGGATCAACTGCGCCAGGGTTTCTTCGCCCTGCAGGTAGACGGTCAGGTCCGTGCGCTCGCGCAGGGCGCGTGCTCCCGCCATCGCCCCGCGTCGCGACGCAAACAGAGCGAGCATCCCGCCGCCCGAGGCCTGCGCCAGTTCCACGAGCTCGTCCAGCAGCTCCTCGGAGGGGCCGTCTCGCCCCGGCAGGGGCAGGTGGGTCGCCACGTAGCGGATGCCCTGGCGACCGTGGTCGAAGGGCGATCCGACGTCGATGCCGTGCCAGGGTACGCCGGAGACGGCCATACCTGCCTGTGCGGCCATGAAGTCGAAGTTTCCGCCGAGCGCGAGGGTCGCAGACGTGAGGATCGCGGGTCGCTCACCAATGCCGGTTCCACCGATCGCAGCCGACACGTCAAGAGGCCCGACGGTCAAGCGCGCATTGTCAGATTCATCCTTGGTGATGTAGGCGATCGACTGGTCGGGGTCTCGCCCCCACGCGTCGAGAGCGCCGATCAGCTCGTCGATGGCCGCGCGAGCCAGGAGCTTGGCGGCGGGTTCTCCCTGCGCCTCGGACACCTCGTGGCTGGCACGACGGGCCGCACCGTCCAGTACGATCATCGCGTCGACGAGAGCGCTCGGCCGGTACTCGAGGAGCCCCGCCTCCAGGGGTGCCATGGCCGCTCCCAGCCCGGCCCCGGCCTCGTCCAGATCGGTGGAGTCGATCGAGAGATTCGAGCGCAGGGAGCGGGCAACGCGACTCACGCGGGCGACCGTCAGGTCGGCGGCCGCCTGGGAGCGCACGCGGTCGGCCAGTTCGTGGGCCTCGTCGATGACGACGGCGTCGTACTCGCCGAAAAGCTCGCCCTCGCCGCACGCATTAATGCCGAACAGCGAATGATTCGTGACGACGACGTCCGCGTCCGCCGCCTCCAGGCGAGCCGCCTGCGCGAAGCACTCGTCGACGAGTGGGCAGTGTTTGCCCAGGCACTCGGGTTTGGCAACCGACGCGTGATGCCAGGCACGATCCGAGACGCCCGGAACCAGGTCGTCGCGATCTCCCGTCGTGGTCTCGCTGATCCACTCGCGGATGCGCAGGATCTCCTTGCCGAGCTCACCCGTCGGACCGACACTCACGTCCCGATCCTCGAACAGGGTGCCCTCGGTGGGGTACCCGCCGTCCAGCTTGTGCAGGCACGCGTAGTTCGACCAGCCCTTGAGCACCGCGACCTTCAGGCGCGCCCCCGTCTGTGAGGCGACCGCGTCGACGACCGCCGGCGCATCCTTGACGAGGATCTGGCGCTGGAGCGCGAGCGTCGCCGTCGAGACAACCCCGCGCACACCGTTCGTCGCGCAGTGCGTCAGCAGCGGGACCAGGTAGCCCACAGACTTACCCGTGCCCGTGCCCGCCTGCACGAGGAGGTGCTGGCGGTCCTCCAGGGCCGCTGCGCCTTCGGCGACCATCGAGGCCTGCCCCTCGCGCGGGGACCCGCCCATCTGGGCGACGACCGCGTCGAGGACGCGGCCCGAGGCCTCGACCAGGTCCGCGCTCACGCTCCGCTCACCGCCGCGTCGCCCACGGTGCCGCCCACCGCCTCACGAGCGATGACGGCGGCCAGGGCCTCGTCGACGCGCGCGACGATCCGCGTGCCCGTCTCGACGTATTCCTCGCGCTCGACGTCGCCCTCCTCGTGGATCCGGTGCACGAGGGAGCCGGCCGAGTACGGCAGGATCGCATCGACGGCCACGCGAGGCCTGGGCAGCATGTCCTCGAGGGCAGCCCGCAGCGCGTCCACGCCCCAGCCCGTGTGGGCGCTGAGCGGCACGGCATCGGGGAAGACCGTACGCAGCAGGGCGATCTGCTCGGGCGAGGCCAGGTCGGCCTTGTTCAGCGCGATCAGCTCGGGGATCTCCGAGGCCCCCTCGATCGTGTCGATCACCGAGCGCACGGCCTGCACCTGGGAGACCGGGTCGGGGTGGGCGGCGTCCACGACGTGCACAATGACGTCGGCCTGGCCGACCTCCTCCAGGGTCGAGCGGAAGGCCTCGACCAGCTGCGTGGGCAGGTTGCGCACGAAGCCGACCGTGTCGGTGAGGGTGTACTCGCGACCGTCCGCGGCGCGCGCACGGCGCACCGTCGGGTCCAGCGTCGCGAACAGCGCGTCCTGGACCAGGACGCCCGCGTCCGTCAGGCGATTGAGCAGCGTCGACTTACCCGCGTTCGTGTACCCGGCGATGGCCACCGACGGCACTGCCCCGCGGCGGCGCGAATTGCGCTGAGTGCGACGGGCGGGTTCCATGCGCGCGATGTCCGCGCGCAGCTTCGCCATGCGCGTGCGGATGCGGCGACGATCCAGCTCGATCTTGGTCTCACCGGGGCCCCTGGAACCGATACCCGCGCCGCCCGCCACGCGACCGCCGGCCTGACGGGACATCGACTCACCCCAGCCGCGCAGACGCGGCAGCAGGTACTCAAGCTGCGCGAGCTCGACCTGAGCCTTGCCCTCACGGGACTTGGCATGCTGGGCGAAAATGTCGAGGATGAGGGCCGTGCGGTCGACGACCTTGGCGTCGACGACGTCCTCCAGCCCACGGCGCTGAGAGGGGGGCCAGCTCCTCGTCAACGATGACGGTGTCGGCCTCGACGCTACGCACAATGTCGGCCAGCTCGCGTGCTTTGCCGGACCCCAGGTAAGTTGCGGGGTCGGGCTTCATACGGCGCTGGATGATGCCGTCGAGCACGCGCGAACCGGCGGTCTCCGCGAGCGCGGCCAGCTCGCGCAGCGAGTTCTCCGCATCTTCCTCGCTCTGCGTGGTACGCAGGCCCACGAGCACGACCTTTTCGAGTCGCACCTGGCGGTACTCGACCTCGGAGATGTCCTCACGGTCGGAGGCACCCGTGTCGACGCGGCGCGTGCCCGCGCGGGCCTCGCGCTCGAGGGCACCGGCGTCCTGGGAGGTGTCCTGACCCGTCGTCGATGCGAGCGCCGTTCCCGAGCGCGCGAGTATGCGCGCGACAACGTCGTTGACGCGCTGGTCGCGCTCTTCTTTCGAGGAGTCCGCACCTGTGTGGGTCGTGTCCATAACCATCCTTTTCGTGGGGGCTTCTAGTGTCGCACGCACCGCCCCCATCTGCGCCTGCGCGCGCGGGCGCGATAGGCTTTCTTCCGTGGACGAACAGTATTTCACCGACTCTTCCCCTGCGAGCGCGGAGGAGATTCGCACGATCGAGGTGAGCGCGCGCGGCTTCGACCTCTCGATGCACGTGTCGTCGCGCGTGTTTTCGGGTTCTAAGCTCGATCTGGGCACGCGTCAGCTCCTGGAGATCGCCCCGGATCTGCCCGAGGGCGGAACTTTCCTGGACCTGGGCTGCGGGTGGGGTCCGATCGCGACGATCATGTCGTTGGAGTCCCCCAGCGCCGCCGTGTGGGCGGTGGACGTGAACTCTCGCGCGGTGGATCTGACGCAGCGCAACGCCCAGTCCAACGGCGCGAGCGGCGTGCGCGCGCTCAAGGCCGAGGAGGCTCTGGCCGCCTCGCAGGAGTCGGACACGCGCTTCGACGTCATCTGGTCCAACCCGCCCGTGCGCATCGGCAAGGACGCGATGCACGAGATGCTCCTGGCGTGGCTGGGCAGGCTGGCCCCCACCGGCGTCGCCTATCTCGTCGTCCAGCGCAACCTGGGCGCGGATTCGCTCATCACGTGGCTGAACGGCCAGGGCCTGGGGGCCTCGAAGTACGCGTCCAAGAAGGGCTTCCGCATCATCGAGGTGCGCCCCGCCTGACGCGCTCTTCTCAATCGACGAGGCCGGGGCCTCGTCGCGCTGTCCGGCACCTTTTGCGGGGGCGGGCTCAGGGTAGGCGGATCTCGGCGACTCGGGTCGCGGGTCCGGTGAGGAACACCGATGCGTCCGTGATGCTGGGGCTCTCCCCCGCCCAGTCGATGACGCCGTCGAGGCCGACGATGACCGTTCCACCCGGGATGTCGACGACCCACTGGGTGGGTGCACCGGGGCCGCGTCGCAGGGCGGTGGCAAGGGCCGCCGCGCAACACCCGGTGCCGCACGCCTGGGTCTCTCCCACACCGCGCTCCAGCACGCGCATCGCGATATGTCCGCGCGTCGCACCGGGTTCCGTCAGGTCGACGACCAGCTCGAGGTTGGTCCCCGCCTGGGGTGCCGGATCGTAGGAGGGGCGCTGTGCCGGCGGGATCTGGGAGACGTCAACGGTCGGCAGGAACACGCCGCGCAGGCTCTCCTCGTCGGCAAGCTCGACGACCGTGTGCGGGTTGGGCATGTCCACCCAGATACCGCCCAGGACCGCATCGATGCCCGGGACACGCACCTCGATCGTCTCGCGGGCGGGAGAGGCCGCCGGCCCCATGTCGACGCGGTAGCTCGCCCCCTGCCCCTCGTCCTCGGATTCGGGGGTGACGCGCTTGATACCGCCGCGCGTGGCCACGTCCAGCGTCTGCCCGACCGGCAGATCCACGAGCCCCTCGCGGCGCAGGTGATCGACGAAGACGCGCACGCCGTTGCCGCACATCTCGGCCTTCGAGCCGTCAGCGTTGCGGTAGTCCATGAACCACAGGCCGTCGCGCTCAACTGCCCGGATGAAGCCATCGGCACCGATGCCGAAGGCCGGTGAGCACAGCGTCGCGACCTCGACCTCGCTGGGGTCGTAGTCGTCGTATTGGTCCGTGGCGACGACGAAAGAATTACCGGCACCGTGGGCCTTGACAACGCGGGCGTGGGCGGGCAGCTGCGTTTTCATCATGGCTTCACCGTAGCCCCCGGCTCCCGAGCGCGCAGCCCCCGCCCGTGTTACGAGCGTCCCAGGGCGGCCTCGGCCTCGCGCTGCGTCAACTCGACGACGTGGCGCACCACGGCCTCGTTCGAGCCGAAGTCCTCCACGTCCAGCCAGTGCACGCGCGGATCCGGCCGCAGCCACTTGACCTGGCGGCGCGCCAGCTGACGCGTGGCCAGCGCGATAGATTCCACGGCCTCGTCCTCGCTCATCTGCCCGTCGATGACCGCGAGCGCCTGGGCATATCCCGTCGCGCGGGACGCGGTCTTCGCCTCGCGCAGGCCCACGTCGATGAGGGCGCGAACCTCCTCGATGAGGCCACCGTCCATCATGGCGCGTGTGCGCACCGCGATGCGCTCGTCGAGCTCCTCCATCGGGCGGCGCAGCGCCACCATGAGCGAGGGTGCCACGGACTCGTGGCGGGGCATGGACGCCGAATAGGGGCGCCCGGTCAGCTCGATGACCTCAAGGGCGCGAACAATCCGGCGGGCGTTATGCGGGTTAATGCGCTGCGCCGACACCGGGTCCAGCTGGGTCAGGCGATCGTGCAGGCCGCGCGAGCCGAACGGCCCGTCGGCTTCCTCTTCGAGGCGGGCGCGCACGGCCGGGTCCGTGCCCGGGAACTCGATGATGTCCAGGAGGGCGCGCTGGTACAGGCCGGAGCCTCCCGCGACCACCGCGACGCCTTCGCGCTCGTGGATGCCCGCCACGTCGGCGCGCGCGTGCTTCTGGTAGGCGGCCACCGAGGCCTCGTCGCGCACCTCCAACACGTCAATCTGGTGATGGGCGATCCCACGGCGCTCCTCCACCGGAGTCTTAGCCGTCCCCACGTCCATGCCGCGGTAGAGCTGCAGGGCGTCGGCGGAGACGATCTCACCGGCACCGCTCGCACCCAGCGCACCCGGAAGCACGCAGGCCAGCTCCAGGGCCAGGTCCGACTTGCCCGAGGCCGTGGGCCCCACAACCGCGCACACGACGTCCGACGCGCGCCTCACCGATGTCTCCATGGCCACCAGTGTACGGGTGCCTCCCGCAGATACCTCCCAACAACGGCTAGGCTTAAGACCATGAGCACAACTGACACTCTCCCGGTCACCCTCGACCGGATCACCCAAGCGGTCGAGGCCGTGGGGCTTATCCCCTTCGTGTCCAACACCGGCCAGGTCGCGGCCATCCTACCGAACCGCACCGTCCGCATCGCCGTGCCCGAGGGCCACCCCGCCCAGGGCGTCGCCGACTACCCGCGTTTCTTCGACCCCTCGCACGCCGACGCCATCGCTTCTGCGGTGCGCCGCCTGAACGCCTCGACCTACCTGCCGAAGATCACCTCCGGCACGACCGAGACCGGTGCCATCGCCCTGCACCTGCAGCACACCTTCAACTGGGTCGTGGGAGCCACGGACGCGCAGGTTCACGCCGAGGTCTCCCAGTTCATCATGGCCTCCGTCGCCATGATGAACCAGCTCGACATCATGTTCCCCGACCAGTGGACCAAGGAGGGCACCAATGCCTGAATGGAAGAGCTTCACCTTCGGTGAGGACGGCGAGGCCGTTCCCGAGGCCATGCCCGCCCCCGCCGCCCCCTCCCCCGCGATGGAAGCCGACGAGTACGCCGCCAAGTGGGGCACCGAGGTGTCCGAGCTGACGATCGAGCGGATCGAAAAGGTGCTCGAGGGCGACGGCCTGCCGCACGGTTCGAATGAGTTCATCGCCGTCACCCAGCTGGAGGACGTGCGTTTCCAGATTCACCGCGAGCCCGCGGATGCCCCCTGGGCGCAGATTGAGACGCGCATTGCTGTGCCCGGTGAGGGGCACACAGAGGTCTCCCTGCAGGAGAAGGCGAACCAGTGGAACAACGCCCACCTGCAGCCGACCGTCTTTCCGATCGAAGATGGCGACGGCTGGGCCCTGATGGCCGCGTCGCGTTTCTTTGTCGGCGAGGGCCTGTCGGATCGCCAGATCCACGCGATGCTGCGCCGCGGCCTGATCATTGGCCTGTCCGCCGCTCAGGAAGTCCCCGCGCTCTTCGCGCAGGGCTCCGAGGAGTAACTTCTTCACCCCGGCACATATGAGTAGTGCCCCGTTCCTCCAGGTGGAGGAGCGGGGCACTCTCGGTGGAGTGTGCGCCGACTACATGCGAAGGCGCGGCGCGTACCGCGTACGCGGGGAGGCCACGGGTCGCATAGGGGGCTCGAATCGACCCGCACTACCGAGAGTGCTCCCGCATGTCGATCGCCTCATCATCGTGACGATCGCCACGACACAAAAATAACGCAGGAGTCGTGGGTCACATGCGCGTTTCGTTGAGACATTTTCTCGTTTGTCACACTGGCAAACGATCAAACGTGCAGCGCTCATCGCGCGCGACTCCTCGGCATAGGTGAACCTCCCCGAGCGCATGGCCCGGGCAGGCTCACATCAGTGCAGGTCAGGGTCGACTCGGGGCACCCACGCGCAGCGTGGGGATACCCAGCGACACCGTATTGTCGGGTTCGTCCGAGGCCTGACGGGCCTCCCACACGTCACCGGCGCGCGTGCGGCGCACCTCGAACAGGCCGCCCTGCGCGCCCGAGTCTGCGATCAGGTGGTGCGGCGCCCCGTACGTGACGGTCGCGCGGATCATGTCGCCCGGGCGCGGGCGGTCGGCCTCCGCCAGGCCCTCGGGCAGGGCGACGTGCACGAGGCGGTTATCGCGAGCGCGTCCCGAAATACGGTGCGTGGCACCGTCCTTACGGCCATCCCCCTCAGAGACGAGAACCTCGACCTCGGTTCCCGCCAGCGCGGCGTTGTCCTCGGCGCAGATGCGCTCCTGGAGCTTGATGAGGCGCTGGTAGCGCTCGAGCGCCACGTCATCGGGCACCTGATCCTCGCGGTCCGCGGCGGGCGTACCCGGGCGCGGCGAGTACAGGAACGTGAAGGCGGAGGAGAAACGAGCCTGCTCGACGACGTCGAGGGTCGCCTGGAAGTCTTCTTCGGTCTCTCCCGGGAAGCCGACGATGATGTCCGTCGTAATCGCAGCCTCCGGGATGGCGGCGCGGACGCGATCCAGGATGCCCATGAAACGCTCGCGGCGGTAGGAGCGGCGCATCTGACGCAGGATCGCATCGGAACCCGACTGCAGGGGCATGTGCAGGCTCGGCATCACCGTGGGCGTCTGCGCCATCGCCGCAATCACGTCATCCGTGAAGGCTGCAGGGTGCGGCGAGGTGAAGCGCACGCGCTCGATCCCCTCGACGCGGCCCACGGCGCGCAGCAGGTCGGCAAACGCGCCGCGCTCACCGAATCCAACGCCGTAGGAGTTGACGTTCTGGCCCAGCAGGGTCACCTCGATGGCACCCTGCGTGGCGACGGCCTCGACCTCGGCGAGAATGTCGCCGGGGCGGCGGTCGCGTTCCTTGCCGCGCAGGTGCGGGACGATGCAGAACGTGCAGGTGTTGTTGCAGCCCACGGAGATCGACACCCATGCGGCGTACGCGCTCTCACGATGGGTGGGCAGGGTCGACGGAAAGACCTTGAGGGATTCCTCGATCTCGACGGCGGCCGCACGGTTATGCTCGGCGCGGCGCAGGAGCGCCGGGAGCACGTCAATGTTGTGCGTTCCGAAGACAGCGTCCACCCACGGGGCTTTCTCGACGATGCCGTCGCGCATCTGCTGGGCGAGACATCCGCCGACCGCAATCTGCATGCCGGGACGCGCACGTTTGACGGAAGCCAGCTGGCCAAGGTTGCCAAAGAGGCGGGTCGCTGCATTTCACGGACGGAGCAGGTGTTGATGACGATGACGTCGGCACCCATGTCGCCGGCGTCGGTCGCGCGGGCGGCAGCCTCGGGGACCTTCTCAACGGGGACGAGGCCGGCCTGCTCCAGCAGACCCGCCATACGTTCGGAGTCGTGTTCATTCATCTGGCAGCCGAGCGTGCGCACCGCGTAGGTGCGGGGCAGCGCGGTGCCGTCCTGCGTCATCGTATTCATCGCAGTGAAGTCTAGTCGCCCGCCTGCTCACCGGCGAAGTCGAGCACGTCACGTACAAGGGCGATAGCCGCGTCGATCGCGCCGCGACGTACAGCCGCGCGGTCACCCTCCAGGTGCAAGAGGCGATGCTCCTCCCCCGCCGGATGAACGCACGCAATATGTACGGTTCCCGCGGGGAAACCATCAGCGGGGCCCGGGCCAGCGACCCCGGTCGTCGATACGCCGATGTCGGCGCAGAACAGCTTTCGTGCACCTCGGGCCATCTGGCGAGCGACCTGCTCGTCCACGGGCCCGGTGAGCGCCAGCTGCCTCTCGGAGACGCCGAGCACCGAGGCTTTGGTATCGACCGCGTAGGTGCACACGCCCCCGCGCACGACGTGAGAGGCACCGGGCACATCCACGAGACGCGCAACGAGTCCGCCTCCCGTCAGCGATTCCGCCGTCGCGACCGTCAGGCCCCGCTGGGTCAGATCCGCTATCAGGTCAGCCAGCGCCTCGTCGTGCATTGCGGTCACAGTCCCCATTGCCAGGCCTCCTCGGCTCCGCCGTCCTGATCGCCCCACGAATCGAGGGCGTCGCGCACGGCGGCAGCCGCGACGGACGGCGAATACCCCTTGCGCGCGAGCATGGAACTCAGTCTACGGTACGCAGTCTCGCGCGGGACGCCCGCGAGAGACCGCCGTTTGCGAGCCACCAGCTGGGCCGCGCGCTCCGCCTCGTCGTCCCGATCGATCTGAGACAGGGCGCGCTCGATCGTCGAGGTGTCCAGCCCCTTGCGCACGAGGACCTCGCGCAGCGCACGACCGGACGCTCCCGTCCCCGAAAAACGCGAGCGGACGAGCGCGTCCGCATACGCCTGATCGTCGACGAGACCAACTGCTTCAAGACGGTCGACGACCTCGACCGCGATCTCGGCGCTAAAGCCGCGCCCTTCAATCGCACTGGTCAGCTCCGCGCGAGAACACGCGCGCGCGTCGAGCTTGCGCAGGGCGACCTCGCGCGCGGCCTCGATCGCCGCCGTGCCCGTCAGGTCCGCATTGCGTTCGCGGGCACGCGCGAGCCTCTCACCCGGGGAGGAACGCCGCCGGCGCTCCTCCCCCAGCTCGAGGTGATCTTCGGGATCCAGGTAGCGGACCACGACTCAGAAGCCCGCGTCCTCATCGGGATCGATGTCGGGCACGTCCTGGGACGCCTGGTCCGGATCCGGGGCCTCGCCAATACCCAGCGAGACGAGGATCTTCTGCTCGATCTCGTTGGCCAGCTCGGGGTTGTCCACGAGGAACTGACGCACGTTCTCCTTGCCCTGGCCCAGCTGGTCGTCCCCGTAGGTGAACCAGGAGCCCGACTTGCGCACGATGCCGGCCTCGACGCCCATGTCGATGATCGAGCCCTCGCGCGAGATGCCCTTGCCGTAGACGATGTCGAACTCGGCCTGCTTGAAGGGCGGGGCCATCTTGTTCTTGACGACCTTGGCGCGCGTGCGGTTGCCGACGGGGGCGCCGGCCTCCTTGAGGGTCTCGATGCGGCGCACGTCGATGCGCACCGACGCGTAGAACTTCAGGGCCTTACCGCCCGTCGTGGTCTCCGGGGAGCCGAAGAAGACGCCGATCTTTTCGCGCAGCTGGTTGATGAAGATCGCGGTGGTGCCGGTCGCGGACAGGGCACCCGTGATCTTACGCAGAGCCTGACTCATGAGGCGGGCCTGCAGGCCGACGTGGGAGTCGCCCATCTCGCCTTCGATTTCCGCTTTGGGGACGAGCGCCGCGACGGAGTCGATGACGATGATGTCGATGCCGCCCGAGCGGATCAGCATGTCGGCGATCTCGAGGGCCTGCTCACCCGTGTCGGGCTGGGAGACCAGGAGGGAGTCCGTGTCGACGCCCAGGGCGCGGGCGTAGACGGGGTCAAGGGCGTGCTCTGCGTCGATGAAGGCCGCATTGCCGCCGGCCTTCTGGGCGTTAGCGACAGCGTGCAGGGCAACCGTGGTCTTACCGGAGGACTCAGGGCCGTAGACCTCGATGACTCGGCCGCGCGGGAGGCCACCAATGCCGAGGGCGACGTCGAGGGCAAGGGAACCCGTGGGGATCACCTGAACGGGCGGGCGGTTGTCGTCGCCCAGCCGCATGACGGAGCCCTTGCCGAACTGCTTATCAATCTGCGACAGGGCGACTTCGAGAGCCTTATTGCGATCGTTGGTCGCGGGCTTTGCAGCGGGTGCTTTACGGGCTGCCATGGTGATCCTTTCGTCTGCGGCCTCTCCGGCCTGCGGGTGTCCTGGCCTGGAATATCGCCCCTCTCCGAGGCGACATGACGAGTATGCGACCGGCCATCGTCATCTGCGTCCCGCGCACGTCACCCCTGTGGATGACACGCGTCGGAGCGTCGTCGCCCACTAGCTTAAATGGAACACATGTTCGACCGCTGATCGACACGCCGCCCACCAATCAGACGGACATCGATCACACCGACAAACCCGAGGAGGTCAGCGCCCCCGCTCACGCGGATCCACGCGATGAATCCAGCGCGCATCCTCGCGCCCGGTTTCCTCGCACAGGGTCGCCCAGACCTCGTCCGGATTCACGCCAGCGGACAGCGCATCGCGTGCGGTCGCCCCCAGCGACGCGAGATAGAGATCGGAGACATACGAGCGGCCGAGGGCCGACCCAAAGGTCGCCTCGACCGCCTCGTAAAACTCAGAGTGCTTCACGCGTCAGGAAATCAGCGTGACGGGCACGATGTCGTCGGGCACCGCGTCGGGAACGACTGCCCCATCGATGACCGCCATGCGCTCAGAGACCTCGCGCAGCACGAACCACAGCGGCACGCGCAGAGCCGAGGTGATCGCCTCGAGCAGCTCCGACGAGGCCTCCTTCTGGCCGCGCTCAACCTCAGACAGGTAGCCGAGGGAGACCTGCGCCTCCGACGAGACCTCGCGCAGGGTTCGACCCTGGCGCTGGCGGATGCCGCGCAGGACATCGCCCAGTTCGCTGCGCAGCAGCGGGGTTTCGCTCAGTGTCTTTTCCATAGTGTTACTGTAGCCGTTCTGTTTCGAGGGACGCATTATTAGTTCGCGCATCGAAACGCTGTGACGTTCCGCTTTCATTCCTCGCGTTGCATTCATACCCGTACAACGCGAGCCGTTTCGTGCCTATTCCACCGACGAGTCGATTACTCTATGGGTTGCGTCACCCACGCTCAATTCTGGACGTGCTGCCCGGCGAGACCAGGCTTCGGAGACTCTGTCGTGGCTTCCTGAGGAGCATCGTCGTCGAGAGAGGCCACCACTGCCTCGTCAGCACCCGCCCCGCGCATGAGGCGCACGCCCTCGACAACGTACATGAGGCCCGAGTAGAGCGTCAGCGCGAGCGCAACGCCCGCGAAAATCTGGCCGAGGCGAATGAGAAGGACCACCCATCCCTCGTTGGCGTCGTTCATCGCTGTGAAGTGCGCCCACGGGATCAACAGGGTACCCAGCGCCACCATCTGCATGAAGGTCTTCTGCTTGCCCGCCTGGTTAGCGGACACGACGACGCCGCGGCGCAGGAAGAAGGCGCGCATCGCAGTGATGCCCAGCTCGCGCACGGCGATGAGAATCGTCAGCCACCAGGGCAGGAAGCCCTGGTAGGACAGCAGACCGAAGCCGCACAGCGTCAGGGCCTTGTCTGCGATGGGGTCGGCGATGCGGCCAAAGTCGGTGATCTGCCCCCACGAGCGCGCGAGCTCCCCATCGAAGCGGTCCGTGATCGCGGCGAGAGCGAAGACGACGAATGCCGCCCACAGCGCGCCCCACGACTGCTGAAGGCCGAGAACAACGAAGGCCGGAACGAAGACCAGGCGCAAAACGGTCAGCGCGTTGGGTAGGTTCACCACGGAAACCTTGCTGTCGCGCTGCACGCGCGACACGTTCTCGCTCATGGCCGTTTCCTTCCCGCTCAGCGGCCCGTGAGCTGCCAAGCGTCCTCGTTATCCTCGGGCTCCTCGTCGACCCAGTCGGGCGAGGACCCACCAAAGTTATGACCAGAGTACGGGTCAACCCCACTGCCGCGCGAATCGCCGGTACCAGCCGTGCCCATTTCGTAACCGGATGCGGGTGCGACGTGGGCCGAGGACGGGGCCGACTCCTCCCCCACGACGCCTGCGGCGGCACCGATGGCCGGGCTGGGCGCCCCCTCGGGAGGTGCCGGAGCAGGCGCGGGGGCGGGCGTCGGCTCGGGCTCGGCGATGCTGGCGGACTCTCCGCGCAGCATGGCGAGAACCTCGGGCAGCTGTTCGGGGGTGACGAGCACCTGACGAGCCTTGGACCCTTCGGAGGGGCCGACGATTTCGCGCGACTCGAGGAGGTCCATGAGGCGGCCGGCGCGGGCGAAGCCGACGCGCAGCTTGCGCTGAAGCATCGAGGTGGAGCCGAGCTGGGTGGACACGACGAGCTCGGCGGCCTGCAGCAGGTCTTCGAGATCGTCTCCGATATCCTCGGCGACCTTGGTTTCCTTCTTTTCCGGCACGACGTCGTCGCGGTAGTGCGTCTCCATCTGGCTCTTGACGTGGGAGACGATCTGGTGGATCTCGGATTCGGAGACCCAGGCACCCTGGACACGCATGGGCTTGGAGGCACCCGCGGGCAGGTAGAGGGCGTCGCCCTGGCCGATGAGCTTTTCGGCGCCGGGCTGGTCGAGGATCGTGCGCGAGTCGGTGAGCGAGGAGGTCGCGAACGCGAGGCGCGAGGGGATGTTGGCCTTGATGAGGCCGGTGACGACGTCGACGGAGGGACGCTGCGTGGCCAGGACCAGGTGGATACCGGCGGCTCGAGCGAGCTGCGTGATGCGCTGAATGGAGGCTTCCACGTCTCGCGGGGCGACCATCATGAGGTCGGCGAGCTCGTCGACGACCACGAGCAGGTACGGGTATGGGTGCAGCGTGCGCTCCAGCCCGGGCTTGGCCTGGACCTGTCCGGCGGCCACCGCCTTGTTGAAGTCGTCGATGTGCTTGAAGCCGTAGTCCGACAGGTCATCGTAGCGCGCATCCATCTCCTTGACGACCCATTCGAGGGCCTCGGCGGCCTTCTTGGCGTCGGTGATGATGGGCGAGATGAGGTGCGGGATGCCCTCGTAGATGGTGAGTTCCACGCGCTTGGGGTCGACGAGGATCATGCGCACCTGCTGGGGCGTCGCGCGCATCATGATCGACGTGATCATGGAGTTGACGAAGGAGGACTTACCGGAACCGGTCTGGCCGGCCACCAGCATGTGCGGCGTCTTGGCCAGGTTGGTGACGACGTAGCCGCCTTCGACGTCCTTGCCGACGCCGACGACGAGCGGGTGCTGGTTGCGGCGGGCGGCAGCCGAGCGCAGGACGTCGCCGAGGGCCACGTTTTCGCGGTCGGCGTTGGGGATCTCGATACCGATGGCGCTCTTGCCGGGGATCGGCGCGAGGATACGTACGTCTGCGGAGGCCACGGCGTAGGCGATGTTCTTCGACAGGTTGGTGAGCTTGTCGACCTTGACGCCGGCACCGAGCACGACCTCGTAGCGCGTGACTGTCGGGCCTCGAGAGAAGCCGGTGACGCGTGCGTCGACGTTAAAGTCCGCGAAGACCTGTCCCAGGGCCGCGACGACCTGATCGTTGACGGCCGAACGGGTCATGTGGGGTGGGCCGGAGACTAAGAGGTCCTCCGACGGCAGCGTGTAGCTGATCGAGTCGTCGAGGTTGGGTTGGAAGGCGCCTTCGGGCTCGTCGGTGATCGGCGGGGGTGCCGGCTCGGCCTCGGGCTCAGGTTCGGGCTCGGGCACGTGTGCGGGCACCTGCACGGGGGCCACGGCGGGGCGCATCTGTGTGAGCATCTCGGTGGGTGCATCAGGCGTCGTGGCACGAGGCCGGGGCGCGGGAGCCGGGGCCGGCGCGGGGGCCGCGATGGCACCGGATTCCAGGAGACGGGTCTCCCCCACGGATTCCGTGTCGGTCGCCTTGCGGAAGGACTCGTCCCCGTCGTATTCGTCGAGGAAGGCGTCGTCTCCGGCCGCGAGGTCTTTGCGCGCCTGCGGCGGGCTTCCTTGGCGGGATCGCCGCCGGCCTGATCGGCGGTATCGGCGTCGCCCTCGGGGCGCTCACCGCTCAGGTGGGCAGCGAGGTCGCGCAGACGCGCAGGAACGTCGGCGACGGCGGTCCGAGTGGCAAGGAGGATCGAGTAGGCCAGGAGCAGGATCATGAGGGCGCCCGCACCCCAGCCGGATAGCAGCAGGGCGAGGGGGCGCGCAACGAACCAGCCGAGCAGGCCACCCGCCGCCTCGATGCCGGGGTCGGTGCCCATCGCGGGGTTTCCGCGCGAGATGTGGACTAGCCCGGTGAGCGCGGCGGTGATGCCGATGCCGCCTGCCACGTGGTGGGGCAGCGCGGATCGTCCGGACCGCGCGGAGACGAGCTCGACGGCCAGGGCAATCAGGACGAGGGGCAGGACGACCGAGAAGATGCCGAACAGGCCGGCGGAGGCGTGGTGGATCGCGTCCCCGGCCTCGCCGGAGATCTGGAACCACTCGCGCAGCGCGATCACGATGGCCGCGGCGAGCGCGACGAAGGCAGCAGCATCACGCTTGACCTGCAAATCGGTCGCTTTCCACGCGCGCACGGCACCGACACCGGCGCGGCCGACCGCGGAGAAGAAGCGCGCCAGGAAGCCCGGCTGCGTCGGCTCGGGCTGGGGCGCTTGGGCGGACTTGTTCGAGCCTCCCTTGGCGCGCGGGCGCGCGGGAGCCTTACCGGAGGACGAGCGTGGAGACGATTGTGCCATGATCCTTCCACCATATCGCCCGCCGCGGCCCCACTCTGCCAGGCGCGCCGCGCGAGATCAGCGCAGGATGTTCGTAACAACCCCGGTTTCGAGCACGTTTTCAACCTGCTCGCGCGTGGGGACGGGCAGGGCCGACTCGTGGGAGATGGCTAGCGCGGCACCCGCGTTTGCCATCAGGCATGCGGTCTCCAGGTCGTAGCCCATGGCCAGGCCCGCACACATCTCTCCGATGTGGGTATCGCCCACGCCCGCGGTGTCCGCGATACGCGACTGGAACGCGGGAATCGAGATGACGGGAGCATCCGAGGCCTTCTGCAGCTCGCATCCCCGCTCCCCCACGCGACGAACCGTGGCGGCGTCGGGGCGCGTGTAGGTGCGGATCGTGGAGCCGTGACGGTTGGCGTCGAGAATGCCGGCGAGAGTTGCGGCCTCCCAGCTGTTCATCGTCACGACGTCGGCACGGGGGAAGATCATCTCCCACGCCTCAACGGGAACCTGGGCGACCGCGGGCGACACCGAGACGACGAGTGTCACGAATGGCGGCAGCGACGCGGCCCATTCGCTCAGCTCGGAAGCCGCGTGCGCGCTTGTCATATCCGATGCGGCCACGTGCACGACGTCACCCTCGCGCAGCTCGATACGGTCGAGAGCCGCACGCGAAGGCTCGGATTCGACGCCGGCGGTCACGACCGAGCGCATCGAGCCATCCTCGACGATCAGCTGGATGACCACGCCAACGTCACCGACCAGCTCGGGGGTCAGGACATCGACGCCGGCCTCGACCAGCTGCTGACGAACCGCGAAGGAGTTTGGCCCCGTGCCCAGCGGTGACGCGGCTGCCGTCGGCACGCCCATGGCCGCAGCGGCGCACAGGGTCGTGAAGCCGCCGCCCGGGCGCGAGCTGGCTGCATCCGCGTGAACGGATCCGCCGCGCTCCGGCACGTACGCGATATGCATCGGCAACACAAGAGCGACAGAATGCGTCGAAATAAAACGACCCGACACGTAGATTCCTTCCTTCAAGCGCGCGCTACCGCCCAGCGCGCCAGGGCCTCGTCAATGAAGAGTGCCAGACTACTGTTCGGTCACGACCGGAACGATCATAGGACGACGACGCAAGCGTCGCGCAACCCAGCGTCCGATCACGCGGCGCATCGCCTGCTGCAGGACGTAGGGGTCCTGACCGCCAGGCGCCGCTGCATCCTTGAGCGCCTGCGTGACGTCGGGAAGGATCTCCTCGAACACCGAATCGTCCTCGGCCATGCCGATCGCGCGAATCTCGGGACCGGCCAGGACCATGCCAGAGTCGTGCTCGACGACCGCGAAAATCGAGATGAAGCCCTCCGATCCCAGGGTACGACGGGTCTCCAGCTCGTCCTCGGAGATCTCTCCGATCGAGCGACCGTCCACGTACACGTACTCGCACGGGACAACGCCCGAGACACGCGCGACGCCGTCCTTGAGGTCGACCGTCACGCCGTCCTCGGCCAGGACCACGTTCTGCGGGTCGATGCCCGTCTTGACGGCCAGCTGACCGTTGCCCACCAGGTGACGGACCTCGCCGTGGATGGGCATGACGTTCTTGGGCTGGACAATGTTGTAGCAGTAGATGAGCTCGCCGGCGCTCGCGTGACCGGACACGTGCACCTTCGCGTTTTCCTTGGATACGACGCGCGCTCCCAGGCGGGTCAGGTCGTTGATGACGCGGTACACGGAGTTCTCGTTGCCCGGGATCAGCGAGGAGGCCAGCACGACCATGTCGCCCGGCTCAATCGTCACGGTGCGGTGCGATCCCACCGACATGCGCGACAGGGCGGCCATCGGCTCGCCCTGCGAACCGGTCGCCATGTAGACACGCTGGGAGGGCGGCAGCTCGCCGATGCCCTTGAGGTCCACGATGATGCCCTCGGGGATCGACAGGTAGCCCTTCTCCTCCGCGATGCGCATGTTGCGCTCCATGGAGCGGCCCACGAAGGCCACGCGACGCCCATGGTGGGCGGCGGCGTTGATGACCTGCTGGACGCGGTGCACGTGCGAGGCGAAGGAAGCGACGATGATCTGGCCGGTAGCCTCGCCGAACACCTGGTCGAGGACCGGGCCGATCTCACGCTCGGGGGTGATGAATCCGGGCACCAGGGCGTTCGTGGAGTCCACCATGAACAGGTCGACGCCCTCCTCGCCCATGCGTGCGAAGGCGCGCAGGTCGGTGAGGCGGCGATCCAGCGGCAGCTGGTCCATCTTGAAGTCACCCGTGATGAGGACGTTGCCCGCATCGGTGCGCACGAAGACCGCGAGCGCATCGGGGATCGAGTGGGTGACGGAGACAAATTCGAGGTCGAAGGGGCCAACGGTGAGGCGGTCGCCCTCGGCGACGACGTTGAGGCTCGGCTCGGGCAGGCGGTGTTCGCGCAGCTTGGGGGCGACGAAGGCCAGCGTCAGGTCGGATCCGTAGATCGGAATATCGCCTCGCAGCTTGAGGAGGTAGGGCACGGCACCGATGTGGTCCTCGTGGCCGTGGGTGAGGACGAGGCCGACGACGTCGTCCATGCGTTCTTCGATCCAGGAGAAATCCGGCAGGATCAGGTCGACGCCGGGCTGGGTCTCCTCGGGGAAGAGGACGCCACAATCCACGACCAGGAGCTTGCCCCGGTACTCGAGGACGTTCATGTTGCGGCCGACCTCGCCGAGACCTCCCAGCGGGATCACTCGCAGTGCGCCATCTTCCAGGGGCGCGGGTTCGCTGAGGTTCTCGTACAAAGACTTCATGATGCCAGTCTGCCACGTTGGCACCGCTTTGCCCGCATCGGGAGACATGTTGGGCAGGTCGGCCCTCTCACATTTGACGCGTTCGGAGGCCGGCGAGCTAGTCGCTGGCGCGCAGATGGCCGTCCTCCATGACGTAGCTGCGATCCGCGAAACGCTGCGCCTCGGCCTCGTGCGAGACGACGAGGACGGCTGCTGCCCGATCGGCGGCGTCGCGCAGGAGGGTGAGGACGGCGGTCGCGTTCGCGCTATCGAGGCCGGCGGTCGGCTCGTCTGCGATGACGATGGCCGGGTCCATGAGGAGGGCGCGCGCGATCGCCATGCGCCGCAGTTCGCCGCCCGACAGCTCGGTGGGCGCAGCATCGGCGAGGTCGTCCAAGCCCACGGCAACCAGCAGCTCGCGGGCACGCTCGGCGGGTGCCTCGTCCCTGCTGTAGAGGATTGAGGGAAGCAGGACGTTGTCGAGGACCGTCAGGGCTCGCAGGGCCGTGTGTCCCTGGGGAACGAGGCCGATGCGCTCATTGCGCAGGCGCGAGAGCTCCTCGTCGCGCAGCGAGTACAGGTCCGTGCCGTCCAGCCGTACGTGTCCTGCCGTCGGCGTGAGGATGCCGGCGAGCATGTTCGCCAGTGTGCTCTTTCCGCTGCCGGAGTGGCCCGAGACGACGGTGAGTTGGCGTTCCTCCAGGCTGATATCCAGCGGGTGGACGGCGGTGAAGAGGCGCTTGCCCCCGCGGGCTCGGGCGAATTCTTTCGTGAGTCCCGTTGCTTCGATAATCATGTCATTCCCCTTCCTTGAGGGCCAGGCTGGCGTCCATTGTCGTCACGTAGCGCAGCGCTATCCACGAGGAGACGAGGGCAACGAGGCCCACCGACGCGAGCGCTGCCAGCGCAAGCAGCGCCAGAGTGGGCAGCGACGGGACGAGGAATCCCCCTCCCAGGCTCTGACGAACGAGGCCGGAGAAGGACACGAGGAGGACACCGGAGACGATGATTCCACCAACGCCGCCGAGCGCGTTGACCGCGAGCGCCTCGCGGATGATGATGCGCGAGATCAGCCGACGGTGCGCACCGGCGGCGATGAGGGTGGCGAACTCTCTCCTGCGCTCAACGATCATCAGGACGAACATGAGGGTGATCATGAGCAGGCCGGCTCCCCACGCGACGGCGATGAGCGTGGTGACCGTGCGCGACGTCGTCTCCAGGGACTGGGCGATGCCGCTAACGAGCTTCGTCGAGGTGGCGACCGAGACACCGGGCACCTGCTGGCGGATCTGGGCGGCCACGGCCTCCGCGTCGTATCCGGGGGCCACCTTGACCATGACCGAGGAGATGATGCGGTCGGTTTCGAGCGTCGAGTACTTGTTGAGTCCCTTGCGCAGAGAGGAGTCGATGACCTTCTTCGCGGTCTCGAAGTTCATGTAGACGGCGTTATCGAGGGTCGATCCGGTCGGGTCGAATTGGCCGACGACCCGCAAGGTATTGTCGAAGAGCTGGAAGTTGTCGGGGTCGTTGGCGAGCACGTTGGCGCCGACGATCACCTCGTTCTCCCCCAGCTGCGTCTGCCCGACGGAGTCGTTCATCCACGGCTGGATCGTGAAGTCGGTGGCCGGATCGTAGGCGATCACCTGGTAGCGGCCCGAGCAGCAGCTCGCCCTCGCCGAGGCCAGGAAGAGCTGGGAGGAGGCGGCTTCGACACCGTCGACGGCGGCGACGGCCTCGCGCGTGGACGCGTCCATGTAGAAGTAGGACGGTTCGGCGTTGACGAGGAAGGTCTGCGCGTCGAAGTCGGTGTCGGCCTCGTCGGGCGTCACCATGATGTCCGCCCCGAGGCGCGACTGGGTCGTGCGCAGGCCGTGTTCAATGCCTTGGACGACCAGCGTTCCGCCGAAGATCGTCATCGTCATGAGCATGGAGAAGAAGACCAGGGTCCCCGTCCGCACGGGGTAGCCGCGCAGGTTCATCCACGGAAGTCGCGACAGCGACAGCATTGCGTCATTCCTCCTTGACCGTTGTCCCTACACCAGGACAGATTTGTTCCTCGCGGCCCCGCGGCTGACCCGAGCGAGCGCGAGACGAGTTCCGGTGACGCCGACACAGGTGACGGCGACGAGCGAGAGGCCTGCGAGGGACAGTGACGTCGCGGGGGCGGCGAGGACCTCGACGAGGCTCCCGTCCCCCACGAATGGCACGGTAACAGCCGCGAGGCACACTCCCGCGAGCGCTCCAGCCGCGTGAAGTAAAGCCGATTCGCTGAGCATGACACGGCTCATGATGGATCGCGACGCCCCGATCGAGCGCCACACGGCCAGCTCTTGCATCCGTTCATTCATGAGGCTCACCTGCACGATGATGAGAGCACCGAGCAACACGAGCCAGGTCGCTCCCAGGACCCCGATCGCGACCCCTCGGTGCGCACGGATGCCCGAGGCGGCACCGGAGAGGGCCTCGGCGGCGCGCACCGCGCTGACCTTGCGCACGTAGAGGTTGATCCAATTGGTCACGCTCTCGATGGCATCGCTGTCCGAGGCACGCACGAGCGCCGCAGAATATTGGGTACTCGGGTCGAGGGAAGCGTCAATGTCCTCCCCCGCCGCGCGCGCGTCCGCCATCATGTCCGTCAGGGTGTCCATGGAAACGAAGACGGCGTCGTCGAGCTCCGAGCCGGTGGCAAGGAGGTGAGCGCCAATCGGGCGCTCGTGCCCGAAGACGGAGAGGGTCTGCCCGTCCGCGCCGGGCACGGCGGCACCGACGGCGACGCTTCCGCGGGGCAGTGACGTTCCCTCCCCTTCACGCATCCAGGGCCCCAGCACGAAGTCGCTCTCCGGTTGAAAGCCGACGACCCACCGAGTGGACCCATCGGAGAGCGTTTCGGACACATAGAGCTGGTAGGACACAGCGGCAATATCCTCGTTGGAAGACATGCGCGCCAGGGCCGAGCGCGGCTGGTGACAACCCACGGGGGTCCCGAGCATGAGGAGGCGCTTCTTCTCCACCTGGTTCAGGCAGCTCGTGGGGTACACGACGAGGTCGGCACCGAGCCTGCGCTCTGCGAGGCTGAGCTCCGCCCGCATCGCGCCGACGAGGATGAACCCACCGAACACACAGGCCGCCTGTGCAAGCGCAAGGACCGCGATGATGAGGGAACGAATGGGGTGCGCGCGGATGGTCATCAGGGGAACGCGACGCAGAGACAGCGCGTTGCTCATCTGCTCCCCTCACCGGCCCCTCCGACGTTGATCCACAGTGCGGGACGCACCCCGTACTGCAGGTCGACATTCGCACCGCTGAGCGAGGGCACGCCCGACGCATCGACGAATTGCGTCGCGAAACCGTATGTTCCGGGAGATCGCAGCCACCAGTCTGCCGTGCCGTCCTCGGAGACGCTCAGGGGTCCGGCGGCCGCGCTAACGCTGGCGGGCGCCGCTCCGATATCGCTGCGGGCAGCCGGCGTATTCAGGTAGATGACGCTCTCGGTCTCGCTCAGCGCAAAGACCCGATCGTCGGTCGCGGCTCCGCCGCTCGCACCGGTGATCGACTGATCCGCGTTCTCGTTGTGCACCGTCTCGATGAGCCCGCGTTGAACGGGGGTGAACGCGTCGTCGTAGAAGTCGCCGTTCATCCACGCACGCAGATCGGAGTTCTCCCACGTGACCTCCTCAAAAGGCACGTGATGGTACTGGCGCGCCTCGAGGACGTCGGCGCTGAGGAGCAGGAGTTGCCCGTCGATCTTATCGAGGACGATCCACTGAATCGGCTCGGGACCATTCTGCGTATTTCCGTCCTGCTCGTAAGAGCCGAAGGACACGGTGTCCCCCTTGGATGCCGAGCGGTACGGCAACGCAGGATCGGTGGCCACGAGGGCGTCGGCGCGCTGGGCCGCGTCGCTGTACCTGCCCAGGGACCGGAAAATCTCGTAGGCACCCTGGGTATCCCCGGCCTCGTCCAGGGCGAGGGCCTCGCGATAGCGCACCGCATTGCGCACGACGATCGCGGCAACGGTGACGAGGGATAGCACGAGGAGAACCGCGCCGATGCGCACGGTTCTCGAACGTCGTAGGGCCCTCACGGCACCATTGTCTCCCATCTGGGGCGATACGTCAGGCGGAGGGCTTCGCAGCCTTCTTCCAGGACGCCACCAGCGCCCCGACACCGCTTCCGGCGACGAGGACGCTCATGATGCGCACGAAGGGCTGGAAGACGATGTGGCAGCGCATCGTCTTCATCGCGCACAGCGGGCAGATGCCGCCGGGAATGAAGAACACAACGACGCTGGCGATCACCGCGAGCGCGAGCAGGGCCAGGCGCACGGGCTTGTTCTTGACGAGGGAGGAGGCTCCGTACAGGGCGATGAGGCCGACGGCGCTGCCGGCCACCATGTTCTGGCACTGGTGGCAGTGCATCCACGATCCGTCGGCCCGTTGCTCGCACGCCGAAAGACGGTCATACCTCCGGCGAGCAGCAGGGCGCTGAGAGCGGCGGGGACCAGGGGAATGATGACGTCCTTCTTTGCCACGGTATCCATTCCTGTGAGACAACGATCAGTGTTGATGAGCTTTACCTAAGTATATTAAGCCTAACTATTAGCGATAGTCAACGATCGATGACGCCACCACGGCGCCCCGTGCACCGCGGAACATACAACTCGCCCCCGCCGGGTTTCGACGGGGGGCGAGGCGTGTCAGAGCAGGCCAGCGGTGTGCAGGGCGCGACGCAGGGCCGACACCTCGTCGTCACTGATGCCCACCATCGGTAGGCGCACGGCCGGGCTGTCGATGACGCCCTGGAGCCACAGGGCGTACTTCGCCATGACCGCACCCTGTCCGCCACCCATAATGGCGTGCACGAGAGGGCGCAGAGAGTAGGACAGCTCGCGCGCCTCCCACACCTGGTCGGTGTCGAGCAGCTCGATCATGCGGCGGTAGTGGGCCGACGCCACGTGCGTGACTACGGAAATGAAGCCCGAGGCACCGCCCGTCATCCACGCGAAGTTCAGGCCGTCGTCGCCCGAGTAGTATTCCAGGCCCGTGCGGTGCATGCGCTCCACGCCGGTCTCCACGTCGCCCGTCGCGTCCTTGACGCCGAGGATCCGCGGGTGCTGAGCGAGAATGTCGAGGGTCGCGTCAGAGAACGCGATGCCCGTGCGACCCGGGATGTCGTAGAGCATGACGGGCAGGTCGGTCGCATCCGTCACGGCGCGCACGTGCGCGCGCAGGCCCTCCTGGGAGGGACGGTTGTAGTACGGGGAAACAATCAAGAGACCGTCCGCGCCATGCTCCTGGGCGCCCTCTCCGATGCGCACCGCGTGGGCGGTGTCGTTCGAACACGCGCCGCACAGGATGAACGCGCGATCCCCCACGGCTTCACGGACAGCGTCCGTCAGGTCATTCTTCTCCGGCTGGTGAGTCGTCGGCGACTCCCCCGTCGTACCGGACAACAGGATCGTGTCGCACCCTTCGTCGACCAGCTTGATCGCCAGGCGCTGCGCGGAGGGCAGATCAATCTCACCGGTGGCGGTCATCGGAGTGACCATGGCGGCTGCGAGGGAACCGAAGCGGCGGGGAGGAATGTTACTCATGCGTTCCATGATACGCACGGCCCCTCGCATTGAGCGCACGGCATCCCCGAGATGGACGGAGCCCCACGCACGCGCCCGCGTCGCATCGCTCGCACCGTGGGCCCTTAGTCGCGCTGCGCCCACCACATGTGCTGCGTGAGGCCATCACCCATCACGCGCACCGCGCCGGAGGGCGCAAAGCCCGCCGACGTGTAAAAACGCTGGCGCTCCTCATCATCCACACCAACCCACACGCGCAACTGGCCGCCCGTCAAGTCCGCGACCGCCGACAGCAGGCGCGACGCGTGCCCCGACCGGCGGAAGTTCCGATCCACCGTCAGCTCGTACACCTGCGTCGCGGTCACCGCCGCCGCACCCGGCTGCGGAGAATCGCCCGAGGTCGCCCCGGCCTCGTCGGGACCGGCGAGGGCGAAACCCACGATCGTATTTCCGTGCAGGGCCACGAGGAGGGCGGTGCCGTCCGGCTTCGGAGAGCCCAGCGTCGCCTCCCACTGGGCGGCGAGCGCCTCCTCCGTGATGCCCTGAGCGTCGAGGGCCTCCTGTCCCATGAGGGAGCGCCAGGCCGCCCGCTGCAGGCGAGCGATCGCGCGCGCGTCGCCGCTCTGAGCGGGACGCACGGAGCGATCCGGACCGGCGGCCGAGCTCACAGGCCCATCACCTGATCGAGGCCGATCGTCAGGCCAGTGCGGCCAATCACACGGCGCACGCCCAGCAGGACGCCGGGCATGAAGGACACGCGGTCGAAGGAATCGGTACGGATGACCAGCTGCTCGCCCGCGTTACCCAGAAGGATCTCCTCCGAGGCGGTCAGGCCGCGCAGGCGCACGGCGTGCACCGGAACACCGTCGACGCGGCCGCCGCGGCTGCCAAGCTCGTCGGTTTCGGTCGCGTCGGGCATCTCACCCAGGCCGGCCTCGGCGCGCGCCTTCGCGATGCCGCGCGCGGTCGCCACGGCGGTGCCCGAGGGCGCATCCACCTTGGCGGGGTGATGCATCTCGATAACTTCGGCGGACTCGAAGTAGGGGGCGGCCATGGCCGCAAACTTCATCGCGAGCACAGCGCCCATCGCGAAATTCGGGGCGATCAGGACGGCACGCCCAGCGGCCTCAGCGTGCTCGCGCACGCGGGCGTAGGACTCTTCCGTCCACCCGGTCGTTCCCACGACGACGTCCACGCCCGCGTCGAGGAGCGCGTGCACGTTGGACTCTGTGACGCTGGGGATCGAGAAGTCAACGGCGACCTGCGCGCCGTTGACACTCTGCGCGGTGATCTCATCGCCCGCGTCGAAGAGGGCAACGACTTCCATGTCCGGGGCGTCGGTGACCGCAGACACGACGGTCGACCCCATGCGGCCCTTGGCTCCTGTCACTGCGACACGAATCATTGCGCTCTCCTTCTTACGGTTATGTGGCTGTCTTCAGGGTATTCCCACGCCGCTGACAACGAGCGCGGATGGACAGGGGGTTTCTCACTCCCCCGTTTCTTACCGCTCGGGCAGGACGAGGGCCCGGCAATCCAGCTTGGTGATGAGGGAGGCCGCCAGGGCGCGCACATCAGCGGCTTCCACCGCATCGAACTCGGCGAGGGACTCGTCGATGGGGCGGTAGCGTCCGACGATCTCGGAGCGGCCCAATCGCATCATGCGCGACCAGTTGTCTTCGAGGCCCAGGACGACGCCTCCTCGCACCTGTCCGCGCACGCGCGTCATTTCCTCCTCGGTGGGACCGTTGCCGGCCAGATCCTCCAGCTGGGCGCGCATAATGGCCTCGACCTCGTGAACCTTGTCGGGGCTGCAGCCCGCGTACATGCCGAAGGTTCCCGTGTCGGAGTATGCGACGTCGAAGGCGTAGGTCGTGTAGGCCAGGCCGCGCTTTTCACGCACCTCCTGGAAGAGGCGCGACGACATAGAGCCGCCCAGGACCGACAGCAGGACGCTCATGGTCGGGCCCGCCGGATCCGTTGCCGACAGGCCCTCGCAGCCGATGACGACGTGCGCCTGGGTCACGTCTCGCCTGCGCGTAATGTCCTTGTCGTGCTCGGGAATCGGGGTCACGGTCGTGGATCGACGAGGCAGGGGCGAGGCCGCGCTGCGCGGATCCCAGGGCGATCCCTCCAGGGCGGCTTGCACGCGCTCGCACACCGATTCGTGGTCGACGTTGCCGGCGGCTGCGACGATGAGGGACGAGGGGCCGTAGTGGGCCTGGTAGTGCTCCCACACGTCCGCGCGCTCGACCTCACGGATCGCCTGGGCCGTTCCGCCGACGGGACGGCCGATCGGGCGGTCGCCGTGGACGGCCAGCTGGAAGGCGTCGTGGACCGTGTCCGTGGGTGAATCCTCCCCCCATCGCCAGCTCGTCGAGGATGACGCCGCGCTCCATCGAGAAATCGTCCTCGTCGAGCCGCGAGTCGGTGACCATATCGGTCAGCGTCTCGATCGCCATGTCGAGGTCCGCGTCGCGCACGCGCGCCCAGTACGCGGTGTGCTCGCGAGCGGTCTCCGCGTTCGACTCCCCGCCCACGCTGTCGAAGGCAACCGCGATGTCGAGGGCGGAACGCTTGTTCGTCCCCTTAAACAGAAGGTGCTCGAGGAAGTGGGTCGATCCCGGCCGTGCGCGGCCCCTCGTCGCGAGACCCCACGGGCACCCACAGGGACACGCCCGCGCTCTTCGTCGCGGGAATCTCCTGGGTCAGGACGCGCGTCCCGGCCCCCAGGATCGTGCGATCAATGCGGGTGTCGCCATCCTCGATGGACAGGCGGGCCTCGTCGAGCGGCAGCGGCTTCGGCGTCATACTTCTCCTCTCGCGTCCCCATGGTCCGGGGGTTGGCACGAAACGTTCACAGTGTAGCCGTAAAACGGTCGGTGGCCGGGCGGAGCACTCGCTCCGTCCCGGCCACCGGTCCGATTTAGCTAGCGGGAGCTACTCACTCCTCGGAAGCGCCTTCCTCGCGCTCGTCGTCGCGGCGACGACGGGTGCGGGTACGGGGGCGACGCTCGCGACGCTCGGAGCGGTCGCGGCGCTCACGGCGCTGCTCGGTCTGCTCGCCCTCAGCGGCCTCGAGCTCGCCGGCCTCGCCGTCGATGACGGCGTGCAGGCTCAGCTTGCCGCGGTCGCCGATCTCAGCGATCTCGACCTCGACTGCTGGCCGACCTGCAGGACGTCGTCCACCGAGTCGATGCGCTTGCCACCCACGAGGCGACGAACCTGCGAGATGTGCAGGAGGCCGTCCTTGCCGGGGGTCAGCGACACGAAGGCGCCGAACGACGTGGTCTTGACGACCGTGCCGACGAAGCGCTCGCCGACCTCGGGCATCTGCGGGTTCGCGATCTGGTTGACCATCGTGCGGGCGGCCTCGGCGGAGGCGCCGTCGGAGGAGGCGATGTAGACGGTGCCGTCGTCCTCGATGGTGACGTCAGCCCCGGTCTCGTCCTGGATCTGGTTGATCATCTTGCCCTTGGGGCCGATGACCTCGCCGATCTTGTCGACGGGGACCTTGACGGTGATGATGCGAGGAGCGTTGGGGCTCATCTCATCGGGGCCGTCGATCGCCTGGTTGATGAGGTCGAGGATCGCCAGGCGGGCGTCGCGGGCCTGGGCCAGCGCGCCGCGCAGCACCTGGGAGTCGATGCCGTCGAGCTTGGTGTCCAGCTGCAGGGCCGTGATGAAGTCACGGGTACCGGCAACCTTGAAGTCCATGTCGCCGAAGCCGTCCTCGGCACCCAGGATGTCGGTCAGGGTGACGGCCTTGAACTGGCCATCGACCTCACCGGTCATGAGGCCCATCGCGATGCCCGCGACGGGGGCGCGCAGCGGCACGCCGGCCTGGAGGAGGGACAGGGTCGAGGCGCAGACGGAGCCCATCGACGAGGAGCCGTTGGAACCCATGGTCTCGGAGACCTGACGAATCGCGTAGGGGAACTCCTCACGCGAGGGCAGGACAGGAATCAGAGCGCGCTCGGCCAGGTCGCCGTGGCCGATCTCGCGGCGCTTCGGGGAACCGACGCGGCCGACCTCGCCCGTGGAGAACGGGGCGAAGTTGTACTGGTGCATGTAGCGCTTGGCGTTGACGGGCGACAGGTTGTCGATCTGCTGCTCCATGCGCAGCATAGCCAGGGTGGTGATACCCAGGATCTGGGTCTCGCCACGCTGGAACAGGGCGGAGCCGTGCACGCGGGGCAGGACCTCGACCTCGGCGGACAGGGAACGGATCTGGCGCGGCGTACGGCCGTCCATGCGGATCTCTTCGCGCAGGGTGCGGTTACGGATCGTGGCCTTCTCGAGCGAACGGAAGGCGGCCTTGAGGGCCTTCTCCGACTCGGGGAAGCGCTCGGCCAGGGCCTCGAGCATTTCTTCCTTGACGGCGTCAACGGCCTCATCGCGGGCGAGCTTGCTTCGGTCAGCAGAGCCTGGGCGATCTTCTCGGCCGCGTATTCCTCGACCGCCGCGTACTCTTCGTCGGTGTAGTCCAGGAACAGCGGGAACTCGGCGGTCTCCTTGGAGGCCTTCTCGGCCACCTTGAGCTGAGCCTCGCACAGGGCCTTGATGAAGGGCTTGGCGGCCTCGAGGCCGTCAGCCACGACGTCTTCGGTGGGGGCGGTGGCGCCAGCGTGAATGAGCTCCCACTCGTTCTTGCCGCCGCCGGCCTCGACCATCATGATCGCGACGTCTTCGGAGCCGTCTTCCTTTGGTGACGATGCGGCCCGCGACAACGATGTTGAACACGGAACGCTCGAGCTCGCTCCAGCGCGGGAAGGCGACCCACTGGTCGTCGATAAGCGCCAGGCGGGTGCCGCCGATCGGGCCGGTGAAGGGCAGGCCGGCGATCTGGGTGGACATGGAGGCGGCGTTGATCGCCAGAACGTCGTAGGCGTCGTCCGGATCAATCGTCAGGACGGTCTCAACGACCTGGACCTCGTTACGCAGGCCCTTGACGAAGCCGGGGCGCAGCGGGCGGTCGATGAGGCGGGCGGCCAGGATGGCCTCGGTGCCCGCGCGGCCTTCACGGCGGAAGAAGGAACCGGGAATGCGACCCGCGGCGTACTGACGCTCTTCAACGTCGACGGTCAGCGGGAAGAAATCGAACTGGTCCTTGGGGTTCTTGCCCACCGTGGTGGCGGACAGAACGGTGGTGGAATCGTCCAGGTAGGCCAGGGCGGAGCCTGCGGCCTGCTTGGCGAGACGGCCGGTTTCGAAGCGCACGGTGCGCTTGCCGAAACGGCCGTTATCGATAATCGCCTCTGCGGCGACGATGTCGGAGCCTTCCATCATGGGGCGTTTCTCCTTGGTTTGTTGGTGTCGCGCTCCACTTCGGCCTTCGATCGAAGCCCACGGATAAACGCTCCGTAGGCCACTGTCGAAAACCGGCGGCTTTCGCGCGAAAATAACGGTTTGCCCGAGGCGGGCGTGTGAAAACCGGCCCGTCTCCGCTACGGGAGGCGGGCCGGCCCAAAATCAGCGGCGCAGGCCGAGACGCTCGATGAGCGAGCGGTAACGCTCGATGTCGATGTCAGCCAGGTAACCCAGCAGGCGGCGACGACGGCCGACCAGCAGCAGCAGGCCACGACGGGAGTGGTGGTCGTGCGTGTGGGTCTTGAAGTGCTCGGTCAGATCCTTGATGCGGCGGGTCAGCAGCGCGATCTGCACCTCGGGGGGAACCGGTGTCACCCTCGTGGGTCGCGTACTCGGCGATGATCTGGTCCTTGACGTCCTTGCTCAGCGGCACAGGCTTCTCCTTTGTGTTCGTTGCGCGGGGCATCCGGGCTTTTCCCGGGTGCTGACAGTCCGCGGCCGGTGTACGGCCTTTCTACAGTAGCACGCCACCGGCACTATCCCCACAATGAGCGACCAACCTAACGATTCTGCCCTCTCGCGAGGCCTTCTCCCCTTCCCCGCTCTGCACTCCCCGGCCGCGGCCCGGTGGGTGCCCCCTTGGGCGCGGGCCGGGCGAAGCGGAGGGCCTATCGCGCGGTGACGGAGTCCGGGTCGACGCGCCCGGCGACGCCGATGCCGAGGACGGAGGCAGTCTGGCGCAGGTCGTCGTCCATCTGGGTGAGCAGTTCGTCCAGGGAATCAAAAGAGAGCATGGGACGGATGCGCGACACGAAGGTCACCGCGATGCGTTCACCGTACAGGTTGAGGTCGGAGCGGCCCAGCACGTGGGCTTCGACGGTGCGTTCCTCGCCGTTGAACTGGGGGTTCGTGCCCACGGAGATGGCGGCGGGCAGGAACTCGGCGGACTGGGTGCCGGGCACGGCGCGCACGACCCACCCGGCGTAGACGCCGTCGGCGGGGATGACGCCTTCGATGTCCTTGGACAGGTTCGCGGTCGGGAAACCGAGGGTGCGGCCTCGTTTGAAGCCGTGGCATACGGTGCCGCGGATGCGGTGAAGGTGGCCGAGGACGCGGGCGGCGCCGGCAACGTCGCCGGCAGCGAGGAGCTCGCGCACCCAGGAGGAGGACCAGCGGCGTCCCTCGGGTGCCTCGATGTCGGTGACCGTAATGACGTTGAAGCCGTAGCGGCTCCCCAGCTCGCGCAGCGTGTCGATGGTGCCTGCGTTGCCGCGTCCGAAACGGAAGTCTTCGCCGACGACGACCTCGCGTGCGCCGCAGCGTTCCACGAGGTATTCGTAGACGAACTCATCGGCTTCGAGGCTGTAGACGCTCGCGTCGTAGTGGGCGACGAGCGTGGCGTCCAGTCCGGCGGCGGCCATCGCGTCGAGGCGGTCGCGCAGCGGGGAGATCAGCTGGAGGCCGACCTCCGGCTTGTGAACCTGGATGGGGTGCGGGTCGAACGTAATGGCCACGGCGTCGACGCCGAGCTTATGGGCCCGCTCGACGCAGGTGGAGATGACCTTCTTGTGTCCGTTGTGCATGCCGTCGAAGTTGCCGATGGTGACGACACTGGCCTCGTTGCCGGGAATGTCAGAGAGGGAATACCAAACGTTCATGAGTCTCTTTCTAGAAAACCAGGACGGTGCGCAGGCGAGAAGCATCGATGCGAAGCAGACCCAGCACGGTGCCATCGGGCGCGACGGCGGCGATCGGCGCGGCCTCCTCCTCGGATCCGTTGTCCGGGTGGTAGCCCACCTCGGTCGCCCACTGGGCCAGCTCGCCACGCGAGCGCCTGGGGGCCTGGCCGTGAGCGAACGCCCCGGCCTCTGCCTCGGTCATGAGCATGGAGGGGAACATGGTGCGCGCTGCCTCGCCCAGAGGAACGAGGGGCAGGACCGGTTCCGCGTCCGGCTCTCCTTCCGGGGTGGCTGCCTCGACGGCGGCGCTCAGTTCCTCGAGCGTCATCGCCGTCTCCAGGGGCACGTCGCCCACGCGCGTGCGGCGCAGCGCGGTCAGGTGGGCGCCCACACCGAGCGCCTCGCCCGCGTCGCGCGCGAGAGCGCGCACGTAGGTGCCCGAGGAGCACTCGACGACGACGTCGACGTCGACCACGCGAACGGGGCCGGAGGGAGCCTGTTCGCCGGGCGCGTTGTCGGCGTCATTCTCCTCAAGGATGCACTCGCCGGGGCGCGGGGGCGCGAGGACCTCCAGGCGAGAAATGCGCACCGGACGCGCCGCCAATTCAACGTCCTCACCCGCGCGGGCGATGGCGTAGGCGCGCTTGCCGTTCACCTTGATCGCCGAGACGGTCGAGGGCACCTGCGTGATGTCCCCGCGCAGCGGCACGAGCGCGGCCTCGAGCTGCTCCTCACTCAGCGAGGCGCAGCCAACGGCCGCGATCGAGATGCCCTCAGCGTCGTCCGTGTTGGTGGCGACGCCGAAGCGGATCGTCGCCCGATATTCCTTCGAGTGGCCGCTCACCCAGGTGAGCAGCTTCGTCGCCTTGCCGATGCCGATCACGAGGACTCCCGTGGCCATCGGGTCCAGGGTGCCGCCGTGCCCCACCTTGCGGGTGTGGGCCAGGCGTCGCACGCGCGAGACCACGTCGTGGCTGGTGAGCTCCTGCGGCTTGTCGATGACAAGCAGACCGGGGCGAGGATTATCGGGTCGACGAGCCATGAGGGTCAGGCCCAATCCTTCGAGTCGGCCTCGTCATCTTCGTCATCGTGACGGTAGGGGTCGGCGTCGCCGGCGTAGGTGGCGCCTGCGGACGCGGCGGCGATGGCCTCGTCCTTCGCCTTGGCCTTCGCCAGGGCGTCCTCGAGCGCAGCGGCGCTTTCGGGCAGCGCATCGGGAATGAACTCCAGGGTCGGAGTCAGACGCAGGCCCAGAGCCTTGCCCACACGCGAGCGGAACAGGCCCTGCGCGGATGCGAACGCTCGTGCGGCCTTCTCACGCTGCTCGTCGTCGCCGAGCACCGTGTAGAAGATGGACGCGTGCTGCAAGTCGCCCGTCACGCGCACATCCGTGATGGTCACGAGCTCCAGGCGGGGATCCTTCACGTCGCGTCCAATCATCGACGCGACAGTCTGCAGGATTCGCTCCTGCACCTTACGAACGCGAGCCTCGTCAGCCATCGCGCCCTCCTTTCGGGCGGTATCGCCCTCGTCAAAACACTTTGGAGAGAAGATCGGGGTCCGAGCATGCCCGGACCCCGATACTTCACGCCACGGAATCAGTCACGAGCCTTCTCGCGCATCTCCCAGGTCTCAATGACGTCGCCTTCGGCGATGTCCTTGTAACCCAGCGTGATACCGCACTCGTAGCCCTCGCGGACCTCGGTGACGTCGTCCTTCTCGCGACGCAGGGACGCGATCTCGAGGTTGTCGGCGACAACGACGCCGTCGCGCACCAGGCGAGCCTTGGTGCCGCGCTTGATCGTGCCGGAACGGACGATCGAACCGGCGATGTTGCCGAACTTGCCGGAGCGGAAGACCTGACGGATCTCCGCGGTACCCAGCTGGACCTCCTCGTAGATCGGCTTGAGCATGCCCTTGAGGGCAGCCTCAATATCGTCGATCGCAGAGTAGATGACGTTGTAGTACTTGATCTCGACGCCCTCGGCATCCGCCATCTCGGCCACGCGCTCGGCGGGACGGACGTTGAAGCCGATGATGACCGCGTTGTCGACGGTCGCCAGGTTGACGTCGTTCTGCGTGATCGCACCGACGCCGCGGTGGATGATACGCAGCGCGACCTCGTCGCCCACGTCGATGCGCAGCAGCGAGTCTTCCAGGGCCTCGACGGCACCGGACACGTCGCCCTTGATGACCAGGTTGAGGGTGTCGACCTCGCCCTCGGCCAGGACCTTGTCGAAGTCCTCCAGGGAGACGCGCTTGCGGCGCTTGGCCAGCAGGGCCTGACGCTCGGCAGCCTCACGCTTGTCGGCGATCTGGCGGGCCGTGCGGTCATCGGGCGCGACCAGGAACGAGTCGCCGGCGCGCGGGACGGACGTGAGACCGAGGACCGCGACGGGGGTCGACGGACCGGCCTCGGAAACGTCGTGACCGGCGTCGTCGAACATGGCGCGCACGCGGCCGTAGGACGAGCCGACCACGAGGGAGTCGCCCACGTGGAGCGTGCCGCGCTGGACCAGCATGGTCGCGACTGCGCCGCGGCCCTTGTCCAGGTTCGCTTCGATCGCGACGCCGCGCGCGTCGGTGTTCGGGTTGGCCTCGAGGGTCAGCGCCGCGTCGGCGGTCAGCAGGACGGCCTCGAGCAGCTCGCGGATGCCCGTGCGCTGCTTCGCGGAGATGTTCACGAACATGACGTCGCCGCCGTACTCTTCCGCGACCAGGCCGTACTCGGTGAGCTGGGAGCGGATCTTCTCCGGGTTCGCCGAGTCCTTATCGACCTTGTTGACCGCGACGACGATCGGAACGCCGGCGGCCTGCGCATGGTTGATAGCCTCAACCGTCTGCGGCATGACGCCGTCATCGGCTGCGACCACGAGGATCGCGATGTCGGTGACCTGGGCGCCACGGGCACGCATGGCCGTGAAGGCCTCGTGACCGGGGGTGTCGATGAAGGTGATCGGGCGGGCGGTGCCGTCCTCAGCCTTGACCGTGACCTGGTAGGCGCCGATGTGCTGAGTGATGCCGCCGTGCTCGGTGTCGACGACGTCGGTGTGACGGATCGCGTCGAGCAGCTTGGTCTTACCGTGGTCGACGTGACCCATGACGGTGACGACCGGCGGACGGGGCACCATGTTCTCGGCGTCGTCGAGTTCTTCGGCCTCGAGGTCGATGTCGAAGGACTCGAGCAGCTCGCGGTCCTCGTCCTCGGGGGAGACGACCTTGACGTCGTAGCCGAGCTCCGCACCCAGGGCCTCGAAGGTGTCCTGGTCGAGGGACTGCGTGGCAGTCGCCATCTCACCCAGGGCGAAGAGGACCGTCACGAGTGCTGCGGGATTGACGTCGATCTTCTCGGCGAAGTCAGCGAGGGATGCGCCCTGGCGGATGCGGATCTGCGCGCCGTTACCGCGCGGGATCGACACGCCGCCGATGACGGGCGCGTTCTGCTGCTCGTACTCTTGACGCTTCGCGCGCTTCGACTTGCGTCCGCGCTGCGAGCGGCCGCCTCCGCGACCGAATGCGCCCGGCGTGGAGCCGCGACCGCCGCGGCCACCGCCGCGGGGACCGCCGAAGCCGCCGCCGTTGTTCTGGGGACCGCCTGCTCCGGCACCTGCGCCTGCGCCGCCGGGACGTGCGCCGCCGCGACCGCGGCCACCGCGGCCGGTACGCTCGCCGCCGCCGTTACCGGAGGCGGCGTTACGTGCGAAGTTCGCCTGGCCGGGCATCATGCCCGGGTTCGGGCGGTTGCCGCCGGGGCGCGGGGCACCGGGACGAGGACCACCGTTGCCGGACGCACCCTGACGCGCGGTGCCAGGACGAGGGCCGCCACTGCCGGAGCCTCCCGGGCGCGGGGTGCCGGGACGAGGGCCGCCGGAGCCGCCGGGGCGCGGCATGCCCTGGGAGGAGGCGTAGGGGTTGTTGCCCGGGCGCGGACCGCCGGGGCGCGGGCCGCCGGGGCGAGCCGGGCGCGGGGCGTCAGCTCGACGAGGCGCGGGCTTGGGGGCACCGCCTTCCGCACTCTTGCGGCTGGCGGGCTTGGGGGCAGCGTCGGCCTTCTTCGCACGAGGCTTGGGCGCGCCGGGCTTGGGCGCATCAGCCTTGGGGGCGCTGGCCTTGGGGGCACCGTCGGTAGCCTCCGCCTTGGGGGCCGCAGCCTTCTTTGCAGCGGGCTTGGCCGCGCTGGGCTTGGGGGCCTTGGCGGCGGGCTTGGCCTCCGCCTTCTTGGTCTTGGGGGCCGTCGCGAACTTCTCGCGCATCTGCCGCACAACGGGCGGCTCGAGCGAGGACGACGACGACTTGACGAATTCACCTGCTTCCTTCAGGTGACCCATCAGTTCTTTGCTGGTGATTCCGAGCTCTTTGGCGAGCTCGTGGACACGCAACTTTGCCACATTTCTCCATTCCGGAAGCGCCTCCGGTCCGGAGACGCCTTACTGATATTGCTGGCAGCTCATCGCTGGGTACTCATCGGGTGCCCATCAGCTTCCAACCCGCTTCCATTTTCTCGGCGTTGATGGCCCGTGGCCATCACTGGTGGTTGATCAACTCCTCCACGTCGTCCCACACGCCGTCCGTCACGTTTCCCGTTCGGAACGCACGCTGCAGACCCCGTCTGGCTCGGGCTTTGTGGATGCACCCCGCATCGGGGTGAATCCAGGCCCCTCGGCCCGGAAGAGTGGCCGTTCGGTCGAGACGAATCGAGCCGTCCGGCGAGCGAACGATCCGCACGAGCGCGGATCGATGCGCGTGTGCGCCGCATCCAATGCAGGTGCGCTGGGGCCCAGGGGTGGGCACTGGCGGCACAGAATACGACACAATCCCCTAGCTTAGTCCAGCTAGGGGATTGCTCGTCTCAGATTCTATGAGCGACTTGTCACGTCGTCGGGGGTCGAGACGCGCGAGGCGATTGCGTCGTCGCCGGTTTCCGTATCGGCGTGGATGTCGATGTGGTAGTTCGTCAGGCGCGCGGCGAGGCGGGCGTTCTGGCCTTCCTTGCCGATGGCGAGGGAGAGCTGGAAGTCGGGGACGATCGCCGTCGCCGTGCGGTTGTCCACGGAGTGGACGACGACGCGGGTGACGCGTGCGGGCGACAGCGAGTTGGCGACGAAGCGCGCCGGATCGTCGGAGTAGTCGACGATGTCGATCTTCTCCCCGCCCAGCTCGGCCATGACGGAGCGCACGCGCGCGCCCATCGGGCCGATGCAGGCGCCCTTGGCGTTGATGCCTTCGCGGGTGGCGGCCACGGCGATCTTCGTGCGGTGACCGGCCTCGCGGGCGATGGCCTTGATCTTGACGAGGCCCTGCTGGATTTCGGGGACCTCGCGCTGGAAGAGGCCGGCAACGAGGTTGGGGTGGGTGCGCGACAGGGTGATGCGCGGACCGCGCTCGGTGCGCTCAACGCCCACGACGTAGGCGCGGATGCGGTCGCCGTGGCGGTAGGACTCGCCGGGGACCTTTTCACCGTCGGGCAGGACGGCCTCGAAGTCGTCGGAGACCTGGACCATCGTGGGGCGGCCGGGGCGCGGGGCCTGGACGGTGCCCGTGATGATCTGGCCTTCGCGTCCGGCGAAATCACCGAAGACGCGCTGGTCGTCTGCGTCGCGCAGGCGCTGCATGATGACGGAGCGCGCGGTCGACTGGGCGATGCGCCCGAAGTTCTTCGGGGTGTCGTCGAACTCGCCGATCGGGTTGCCGTCCTCGTCCTCGTCCATAGCCATGACGGTGACGCGTCCGGTCTTCTTGTCGATTTCGATGCGGGCCTGGGAGATGGCACCGGGCAGGTTGTGATACGCCTTGAGCAGTGCCTCTTCGATGGCGTCGACGAGGGTTTCGAGGCTGACGCCCTTCTCGTTTTCCACCATCCGCAGGGCGGTCATATCGATTTCCATGGTCTCCTACTTCCCCGTTCCAAAGTCGACGCGGGAGCGCGCCTTCCTCATGTCAGAATAGTCAATGGTAGTCGTTTCGCCGTCGACATCGATCGTTGCGCTGGTCTCGTTCGCGGCGACGACGCGTCCGGAGACGTAGCCGCCGGCTCGCAGCTTGATGCGCACGAGGCGTCCGATCTGTCGCAACCAGTGCCCGACCTTCGTGAGCTCGCGTTCGGCTCCCGGCGTGGAGACTTCGAGCAGGTATTCACCGTCGATCGGGTCCGCGACGTCCAGGGCTTTCGACACGGCGCGGGACACCTCAGCGAGGGTGTCTGAGTCAATTCCGTCGGCACCGATGGGCGCTTCGACGACGACCCGCAGGAGGGGCATCGCGTCGGAGCGTGAGCGGGTCACCGAGTCCAGTTCCAGTCCCGAGCGTGCGACCACGGGAGTCAGCAGCTCCTCGAGCGGTCCCTCTGACGTGGACGATGCCATATGCGCCTATCTTTCTCTCGCGTACGCGGGTCAGTTCCCTATCCTACCCGGGGGTGTGGGATGATGCGGGTGTGCGTTTCGCAAAACTGACTTTGACCACACACCGCATCCCCGGCCTCGTCGTGACGTCGGCTGCGGTTCTCGCGCTGTCCGCGTGCGGCGCGTCGTCGCTGCCCACCCTGTCTGGTTTCGCGGCTGTTCGCGACCAGGCTGCGCGCACGGAAGCTGCCGCTGCGGCACGCGCGACCGAGCTGGCGGACATCGCAACGGATTGCGCGTCCTGTTCGTCCGCTCTGCGTGACGTGGCTTCGTCCTCGCAGGCACGGCTCGAGGCGCTCGGCGGGCTATGGGACCCGTGGGGCGGGGCGACGCCCGAGGGCGAGTCCGCCCCGGCACCCGTCTCCGAGGCTCCCACCGACGTCTCGGCGTACGTGTCGTGGCTGGCGCGCACGGCTACGCGCGACCTCGAGATTGCTGCCGACCCGGACAAGACGACCGCCGAAGAGGCGCGCACGCTCGGCGCTTCTGCGCTCGGGCGTTACGCGAGCGCGGTAACCCTCGCCCACGTCTACGGTATCGATCTCGAGGCCGGTGATGACGCGGCACAACTCATCAACGACCGCGTAAACACGGCGTCACGTCAGGGCGTTCAGACCTGGGCGATTGACATGTTCAATGAGTCGTCCATCTCCCCCACGTTCGCCCCTTCCGGCAAGGATCTCGCTTCTTCGGCGGAGCTCTCACAGGCTGTCGCCACGTGGGATTGCACTGCCTCGTCCCTGCCGAAGGCGCAGGTGAGCGCGGGGACGCTGAGCGACGCGTACAACGTCTCCGGCGAGCTGCTCACCCGCGCCGATACTGCGTTGCGCGCCGGCGCTGCGGACACACGCACACCGCGCTGCACGCTCGATGCCCTCGACGGCGCGTCCCTGGCCTCAAACCTGCTGGCGGCTGATGCCGCAATGCTCGCGAGCGATTCCGCCGACGTGCGCGCTGCGGGGGCTAGCGCCGCCCTCATCGACATCGAGCAGTGGGCGTCGCGCACTCCCCTGCCCGCTCTCATCGGCACGCGCTAACACGCGCGCTGCGAGGCCGTCGCTCCGACGGATCTAACAGCAGGGCCGCTCCCCATCCGGGGAGCGGCCCTGCTGTATCGATGTCTCAGACCCTCGCGGTGATGTCGTCGCCGATCTGGGAGGTGGAGCGCACGAGCGGCGTTCCGGCCGCCGCAGCCTCGGCGCGCGCCGCCATGTCAGCGTCGATCGCCGCGCGCACGCGCTTGGCTTCCTCGGCGAATCCCATGAAGTCGAGCATGAGCGCGACCGAGGAGATGGTCGCGGTCGGATCCGCCTTGCCCTGCCCCGCGATGTCGGGGGCGGAGCCGTGCACGGGCTCGAACATCGAGGGGAACTCGCGCGAGGGGTTCAGGTTGCCGGACGCGCTCAGGCCGATGCCGCCGGTGACTGCCCCGGCCTCGTCGGTGAGGATGTCGCCGAAAAGGTTGTCGGTGACGATGACGTCGAAGCGGCCCGGGTCGGTGACCATGTAGATGGTGGCGGCGTCGATGTGGCAGTAGTCGACGCGCACGTCGGGGTATTCCTCCCCCACCTCGTCGACGATGCGGCGCCACATGTGTCCGGCGTTAACCAGAACGTTGTGCTTGTGGACGAGGGTGAGGTGCTTCTTGCGCGAGGCGGCCGCCTCAAAGGCGTAGCGCACGACGCGCTCGACACCGTAGGCGGTGTTGACGCTGACCTCGGTGGCGATCTCCTGCGGGGTGCCCACGCGCACGGCCCCGCCGTTGCCGCAGTAGAGGCCCTCGGTGCCTTCGCGCACGACGACGAAGTCGATGTCGCCGGGGTTGGCCAGGGGGCTGGGCACGCCCTCGTAGTACTTGGAGGGGCGCAGGTTCACATAGTGATCGAGGGCGAAGCGCAGCTTGAGGAGCAGCCCGCGCTCGAGGACGCCTGAGGGCACGGAGGGGTCGCCGACGGCCCCAAGCAGGATGACGTCGTGGCGCTTGATCGCCTCGAGATCCTCATCGGTGAGGGTGTCGCCGGTGGCGTGCCAGCGCTCGGCTCCCAGGTTGAAGTGGGTGGTGGAGTAGTCGATGTCTTTGTCCGCCAGGACGCGGTCCAGGACTTTCAGGCCTTCGGGGACGATTTCCTTGCCGATGCCGTCGCCGGGGATTACTGCGATGTTCAGTGTCATGGCTCCATCTTCCCCCGCGTCCACGCCACGCGTCCGCACGGGTCCAACCCGTGGTCTCTTTACGCCGTGACGTCCCCCATAGACGAGGCCGGGGCCGGGAGGGCACACACGCTCCCCCGGCCCCGGCCGCGATAGATGCGGATCAGATCCACGCACCCGAGGATGCGAAGTAGTACCAGCGGCCGTCGATCATCTGCCAGCCGGTGACCATGTGGCCATCACCTGCGAAGTAGTACCAGGTAACGCCAACGTGCTGCCAGCCGGTGAGCATGGCACCCGAGGGGGCCAGGTAGTACCAGCTGCCGGCGTACTGCCAGCCGGTGAGCATCGCACCGGAGGCCGAGAGGAGGTACCAGGTGCCGTCGACCTGCACCCAGCCGGTCGCCATAACGCCGGTCGCGGGATCCAGGTAGTACCAGGAACCGTCCTTGACCCAGCCGCTCACGCGAGCGCCGTAGGCGTTGTAGTAGCTCCACGTGCCGTCCTGGAGGTCCCAGCCGGTGACCATCATGCCAGCCGAGTTGAAGCGGTAGGTGGCGTCACCAATCGTGATGGTCTGGTTGGTCGCGTAGCTGGAGTCCTCCAGCTGCCACTTCCAGCCCGAGCCGGTGTTCACCCAGTGCGCGGGCGTGACCGCGGGGGCGGGCTCAGGTGTGGGCTGCGGATCCGGGGTGGGGTCCGGCGTGGGCTGCGGCTCAGGGGTGGGCTGCGGGTCCGGGGTGGGCTGCGGGTCCGGGGTGGGCTGCGGCTCGGGAGCGGGCTCCTCGCCAGGGTCGGTCAGGCCCAGGTAGGCAGCGTCCAGGCGCATGAACTCGATGTTCTTGTAGCCGCCGGACTCGTACAGCAGGCCCCAGGTGCCGTCACCGAGGGGGTGCAGCGTCGAGTAGGCCATCTCGCCGCTCTCGAAGACCTTGCCGTCGTTCCAGGTGAAACCGTCGTCGTAGGAGACGCGGATGGTGCCGTTGGCGCGGGCACTGGAGGAGTCGGCGTTAGAGAAGAGCAGGACGCGAGCGCGCGCGGAGCCCTCGGGGGCATCCGGGTAGGCGCGCACGATGGAGGCGTTGTTACGCGGGTCCGTCAGGTCCCAGTTGTGGCGGAAGGGACCCCAGGTCTGCCCGCCATCGTAGGAGATCGCTTCGAGGCGCTGGCCGGCGGTGCTCTGCGTGCGCGAGTTGAGGAGCAGGCGGCCGTCGGAGAGCTCGACGACCTTGTTTTCGTCGGCGCTACCCTCAGTGGGCTCGCCGGGCTTCCAGGTCGCGCCGTGGTCGTCGGAGTAGACGGAGACGGCCATGAGCGAGGTCGTGCCGGAGTTGGCGACGGCGTACTGCTGGATGAGGCGGCCGGCGTGGGCGCCGTAGCGCAGCTGAATGCCTTCGCCGGAGGAAGCGAAGCGGGTGAACCACTGGCCCTCGTATCCGGCGGTCACCTGGTCGGTGATGGTGCGGGGGTTGACCCAGGTTTCACCGTTGTCGTGGGACTCGACGACGTGGGCGTGCAGGATGTTACGAGCCGCGGGATCGGTGCCCAGCTGGGACTGGAAGAGGCCGGCGTCGTAAGACTTGACCGAGAACAGGAAGATCGTCCCGGTGGTGCGGTCGACGACGAAGGAGGGGTCGGAGTAGCCGACCTTGGCCGCACCGGGGGTGCCGGCGAGGGCGGTCATAATGGGGGTCCAGGACTTACCGCCGTCCTTGGAGATGCGATAGACGATGGAGTTGGCCTGAGGGGCGTCCTGGCAGGTGTCGGGGCGACCGTCCCACGCGGCGATGATCCAGCCGTTGGTGGCGGTGGTCAGCGCGGGGATGCGGTGGCAGCTGAAACCGGCGAGGCCGGGGGACGCGAGGCGGACCTTGTCGCCGATCGCGTAGTCCTGCGGGGTCTCCAGCGGGTCCGGGGCCGGGGGGCGCTCGCCCTGGGCGACGGTCACCGGGTCGGCGTTGGCAGTGATGCCACCGGCGATGACGTCGGTACCGTTGCGGTCACGGGTGGCCGCCCACGTGGTCATCGGGGTGAAGGTGCCGGCCGCGACATCGTCGGCGGTCACGGTGTGCGTGGCGGTCGTGCACTGCTTGGTGGTGTGCGCGGCGAGGTTGTGCCAGCGGCAGTTAGGAGCGCCGGTGGTGAGGACGCCGGACAGGTTCGAGTCCACCGGGAAGACGGTGAGAGTGCTGTCGGTGTTGTTGGTGTAGGTGACGGTGACGGTGATCAGGTCACCTTCGTACACCTTGTCTCCGTGGGAGTCGGTGCGCGTGACGGTGACGGTGATGGGGGCCGAACCTTCGTCCGTTGCCGAGGCCGCCACCGGCGCAGCTGCACCGGTGTCACTGGACGGGGTCGCGAGCGCGGGAACCGAGAGAGTCGCGCACAGCAGCACGGCTCCCGAGGCAGCCGCGAGGGCGCGCCCGTAGTGGCGGAGGGTCATCATTGGTCCTTCCGATATGGGTTGTCAATCAGCGGTCAGTGAGTCATGACTCACTATCCACGAGATTCATCATACAAATTTAGATGCTCGCTAACCAGTTATGCGACAGACAATTTTATCAACGTCTAGGACAATTACCTTGCAACTGAATAAATTCCGCCGATACTGTCAGGCTCCTGACCAGGGAACTCCCCTCCCGCGACCAGCCAGCGATAGACCCGCTCCAACTCACCCACGCACGAACGGATGTCATACTGAGCCCCCACACGCCGATAGCGAGCCGCCTCGATCAGACGATCCTCACTACCGCGATCGACCCAGCCGTCGATCGTACGAGCAAGCGAACGCGGATCCCCCGCCTCGAACACACTCTCCTCCGATAGAGCGAATTGACTGGTCGCGGTCAAGGGACCACACGCCAGAACAGGGACCACCCCATGGCGCAGCGCTTCAAGAGCACCAAGGCCCTCCACCTCGATCCGCGCCGCATGCACATAGAGATCAGCCTCTCGCGAAGCTCGAGCCATCTCCTCATGCCCCATGAAGGCGAAGCGCACAGGGTGCTCGATCACCCCCTCTCGCACGAGGCGATCCGACAGCTTGCGCAGGCGACGTTCGGTCGGCCCACGCCCCGCCAGCGTCAGCTCAATGGAGCGAGCGTGAGAGCTGTAGCGCAAGGCACGCAGAATTGTCGCCTGGTCCTTCTCGCGCGAGAAGCGCCCAACCGACAACAATCGCACGACAGGCCGCCCGCCCCCTTCATCCCCACCTTCATCGATCACACCATCCAGCGGGACGCCGTTAGATAAAACAAAGAGCGGGACAGCTAGGCCGAGCGGCACGAGACGATGCCACACCGAGGGCGAGGGACACTGAAGCACGCCACAGCGATTAAAAATGAAACGTTTCCACACCTGAAGAATCGCACGATTGAGGACGGCACAGCGATCGAGATACACGGACGCCGTCAGGTTTTCCGGATGAATGTGATAGGTCGCCAGAGCCGGCACACCACGAGCGCGCGCACGCCGAGCAACGACAGCCTGCAGCATAAACGGCTCCTCCAGATGCACCACGTCCGCCCAGTCGAGCGCACGGTCGACCTGGCGGCGATCCGAACGAGCAAAGGCGTAGCCCTGAGAGGCAATGAGCGGCGCAGCGAGGGGGATACGAAGGTGTGGAAGCGGATAATCAGGCATTCCGACACCAGAATCGTCACCGTGACGCGGAGGGGCAGACAGCACGCGAACATCGTGCCCCCGCTCTCGCAAGAGCGTGATCGTCCGGCGCGCGGATGCCGCAAGCCCGTTACCGCGCGTATAGAGGTCGTTGATGACGAACAGGATCTTGAGCTGGGCGGATGAACCCACCCCCAGGGGAGCCACACCTCAATTTTAATCACGAGAGCATGACGACAAATCCTTGCTCAGGCGAAAGCACCCTTGACATCAATGCAAGACGCCACAAAGAGTTGCTCAGAAAGTAGTTACTACTAAACTAGTCCTGTCAATCAGTCTTTCACAGCAAGGAACTACCGTGCGCCCCTCCCGTCGAACTCTGACGCGCGTCGCGTCGGCCGCCGTCGCTTCCCTCGTGATCGTTGCACCTATCTCCACCGTCTCCAACGCGGACGCCCTCTCCCCCGCGTCCCTTCCCTGGACAAACGGTGCCGACGAAGCGGCGGCGAACTAACCCGCGCGGGAACGCTGTCGAGCGTCACCGCGCCTTTCAGCACAAACGTGCCCCGGCCTCGTCCCGAAGATGTGGGACGAGGCCGGGGCGTGAAGCTATCCGAAACGGAGCTCGAGATCAGCGCGCGGCGCTGCCCTCGGTGTAGTCCTCGTCGGAGTCGGTCCAGCCGAAGGCCTTGCGCAGCTTCTGGCCGGTCTTCTCGATCGGGTGTGCCTCTTCCTCGGCGCGCAGCGCCTTGAACTCGAGGGCGCCGTTATCCTGATCGGCGATGAACTTGCGGGCGAAGGTGCCGTCCTGAATGTCGGCCAGAACAGCCTTCATGGCCTCCTTGGAGGACTCGCCAATGACGCGCGGGCCGGAGACGTAGTCGCCGTACTCAGCGGTGTCGGAGCAGGACCAACGCTGCTTGGTGATGCCACCCTCGTTGATGAGGTCGACGATCTGCTTCATCTCGTGGCAGACCTCGAAGTAAGCGATCTCGGGCTGGTAGCCAGCTCGACCAGGGTCTCGAAGCCAGCCTGGATCAGGTGGGAGACGCCGCCGCACAGGACAGCCTGCTCGCCGAACAGGTCGGTCTCGGTCTCTTCGGTGAAGGTCGTCTTGATGACGCCGGCGCGGGTGCCGCCGATGCCCTTCGCGTAGGACAGGGCCAGCTCCCAAGCCTTACCGGAGGCGTCCACCTCGACGGCGACGACGTCCGGGGTGCCCTTGCCCTGGGTGTACGTCTCGCGGACCTTGTGGCCGGGGCCCTTGGGGGCGACCATGATGACATCGTGGCCCTCGGGGACCTCGATGTAGCCGTAGCGGATGTTGAAGCCGTGCGCGAAGAGGAGGGCGGCACCTTCCTTCAGGTTGGGGGCAATCTGCTCGGCGTAGACGTAGCGCTGAACCTGGTCGGGCAGCAGCACGGAGACGACGTCACCCTCGGCGACGGCCTCGGCCACGTCCTTGACCTCGAGGCCAGCGGCCTCAGCCTTGGCCCACGAGGAGGAACCGGGGCGCAGGCCGACGACCACGTCAACTCCGGAATCCTTCAGGTTCAGCGCGTGCGCGTGACCCTGCGAACCGTAACCAATGATGGCAACCTTCTTGGACTGAATCAGCGACAGGTCTGCGCCGTCGTCGTAGATGATCTCTGCCATTTTCATTTCTCCTTCAGTTGATCCGTGATCGAGCGCGACCCGCGGCCGATGGCCACGGCACCCGACTGGACGAGTTCGGTGACACCGTAGGGCTCCAGGGCCCGCAGCAGCGCCTCCAGCTTGGGTAGGGAGCCGATCGACTCGATGACGACCGACTCGGGTTGCACGTCGACGACGTGTGCGCGGAACAGGTCCACGATCTGCAGGACCGAGGTGCGACGGGTCTCGTCAGCCTGGACCTTCATCATGAGCAGACGCCGTTCGACGGAGTCTTCGGGTTCAAGCTCGACGACCTTGAGGACGTTGATGAGCTTGTTGAGCTGCTTCACCACCTGCTCGATGGGCGCGGAGTCGGCGTCCACGATGATGGTCATGCGAGAGATTTCGGGATGTTCCGTCTCTCCCACAGTCAGCGACTTGATATTAAAGGCGCGGCGGGCGAAAAGCGCGGCGACGCGAGTGAGCACGCCGGGCTTGTTCTCGACCAACACGGCCAGAGTGTGACGATTCGTCATCAGTCTTCCACCTCCCAGTCGGGCGCCATGCCCTTGGCGTAACGAATCTCATCGTTGGACACGCCCGCGGCGACCATCGGCCAGACCATCGAGTCCTTGGAGACGCGGAAGTCAATGAGAACGGGGCGATCGTTGATCGACATGGCCCATTCGATGGCCTCATCGACCTCGTCGATGGAGCGAACGGTGCGCGCGGCCATGCCGTAGGCCTGCGCGAGCATCTCGAAGTTGGGGATCTGCTCGCCCTCGACGGGGTTGAGCGTCGTGTTCGAGTAGCGCTTACCGAAGAACAGGGACTGCCACTGGCGGACCATGCCCAGCACCGAGTTGTTGATGAGGGCGACCTTGATCGGGATGTTGTTGATCGTGCAGGTGGCCAGTTCCTGGTTGGTCATCTGGAAGGAACCGTCGCCGTCGATCGCCCACACCACCTTGTCGGGAGCCGCGACCTGCGCGCCCATGGCTGCGGGGATGCAGTAGCCCATGGTGCCGGAACCGGAGGAAGAGATGAAGCTGCGCGGGTTGTCCAGCGTGATGAACTGGGCGGCCCACATCTGGTGCTGGCCCACGCCCGTCACGTAGATCGCCTCGGGGCCGACCTTGTCGGAGAGCTTCTTGATGACTTCCTGGGGCGCCATCATGCCGTCTTCGGGCTCGGCCCATCCGATCGGGTACTTGGTGCGCAGGCGGTCTAGGTAGCGCCACCATCCGGAGATGTCCGCCTTGTTGTCCGACGAGGCCTGGGCGATTTCCTCGGTGAGGATCGGCAGGGCGGTCGCCAGGTCGGCGACGATCGGGATGTCGGCGTGGCGGTTCTTCGAGATCTCCGCGGCGTCAATGTCGATGTGCACGACGGTGGCGCGGGGCGCGAAGGAGTCGAGGCGGCCCGTCACGCGATCGTCGAAGCGAGCGCCGAGGGCGACGATCAGGTCGGCGCGCTGGAGCGCACCGACGGCCGCCACGGTGCCGTGCATGCCGGGCATACCGAGGTTGTGTCGATCGGAGTCAGGGAACGCACCGCGGGCGGTCAGCGTGGTGACGACGGGGGCATTCGTGACCTCGACGAGGTCGGCGAGGGCATCAGTGGAGCCCGAGCGTACGATGCCGCCGCCCACGTAGAGCACGGGGGCCTGAGCGTCGGCGATCGCGCGGGCAGCCGCGCGCACCTGCTTCATGTTCGGCTTGTCCGCGACGCGGTAGCCGGGCAGGTCGATAGCGGGAGGCCAGGAGAAGTCCATCTCGGCGACCTGCGCGGACTTGGTGATGTCCACGAGGACCGGGCCGGGGCGGCCGGTGCCCGCGAGGTGGAAGGCCTCGGCGAGGCGCGCGGGGATCTCCGCGGGATCCGTGACGAGGAAGGAATGCTTGGTGATGGGCATCGACGCGCCAACAACGTCGGCTTCCTGGAAGGCATCACTGCCGATCAGGGATGCACCGACCTGGCCTGAGATCACGACGATCGGGACGGAGTCCATGCAGGCGTCGCCCAGGGCGGTGAGCACGTTGGTGGCGCCGGGGCCGGACGTCACTATCGCGCAGCCGACCTTACCGGTGGCCACGGCGTAGCCTTCGGCGGCGTGGCCCGCGCCCTGCTCGTGACGGACGAGAATGTGGCGGATGGACGTCGACGCCAGCAGCGGGTCGTAGGTCGGGAGAATTGCGCCGCCGGGCATACCGAACACGTCGGTGACGCCCAGGGCCTCGAGGCTGGCCACAATTGCCTCGGCTCCGGTCATGCGGGTGGTGTTGGCGGTGTCGCTCACCATTCGTCCTCTCAATCGTTGGGACCGTCTCAAAGAAAAAAACCCCGTCAAATCCGGCAGTCGCGCGGATGCGGGGGAATTCGGCGTGCGATCCATCCTCACGTTACACGGCAGGCATCGCACGCCCGGGTACGATGACCAGGGCGAGGATTCCAATTCCGTGAGCGTTAAGCATGCCTTTACCGTATCTCTCCTGAGCGCCGCGCTCTTCCTCATCTCATTGTGCGGACCTTTGGGCTCCGATTGCCATCTAGGACGATCGACTGAGATGCACAGCACGTATTGCTGCTTTAATTGATACATACCTCATATCGCAATCCACAACACGGAGATTTCATCGTGCATCAGGTGTTCGAGATTCTGAGCGAACAGCCGGTTCTGTTCCTCTTCATTCTCATCGGTATAGGCATGGCGTTCGGCCATGTGAAAATCAAGGGCATTAGCCTCGGTGCCGCCGCCGTTCTCTTCTTTGCCATCGCGTTGGCAGCGTGGGCGCAGTCCTACGGTATCGAGCTGCGCGTTACCCCCCAGTTGGGCACCCTCGGCCTGACGCTGTTCACGTTCGCGATCGGCATCAACTCGGGCGCGTCGTTCTTCCACAACCTGAAGACCGCCGTCGGCCCGATCCTGACGATGGTTGCCCTCTACGGCATCGCTGCCACCGTCGGTCTCTACCTCGGTAAGGCCATGGGCATGGACGTTCCGCTGATCGCCGGTACCTTTGCGGGTTCGGTCACGAACACGCCCGCTCTGGCCGCCGCTGGCGAGGCATCCGGCGATCCGGCCCGCGCGACGGTCGGCTACTCGATCGCCTACCTTTTTGGCGTCATCGGCATGCTGGCAGCTTCGATGGCCGCACTGCACTACGGCCGTAACGACAAGGACGCACCCTCTCCCCTATCGAACCGCACGATTCGCGTCGAGCGCGACGATCACCCCTTCGTCGGCGACATCTACGAAAAGCTCGGTGAGAAGGTCTCCTTCTCCCGTCTGCGCCGAGGCGAGACCGGCCCGATCACCCGTCCCCAGATGTCCGACACCCTGGATCCCGGTGACCTCGTGACGGTTGTCGGCCCCCGCGAGCTCGTCGCTCGCGCCGCCACCGAGCTGGGCCACGCGTCCTCGCATTCCCTCATGCAGGACCGCTCCTACCTGGACTTCCGCCGCGTGACGATCTCCAATCCGAAGGTCGCCGGCCGCACGGTCGCCTCGCTCGGCCTCGCCAAGGATTTCTCCGCGACGATTTCGCGCGTGCGCCGCGGTGACGTCGACATGGTCGCTGAGCCGGGCCTGGTGCTCCAGGAGGGCGACCGCGTGCGTGTCGTTGCCCCCACGTCCAAGATGGCTGAGATCACGAAGTTCTTCGGTGACTCGTCCCGAGGCCTCACAGACCTGAACCCCATCGCCCTGGGCATCGGCATGGCGCTGGGCATCGCGATCGGCGAGCTGCCGATCCTGACTCCCTCCGGTGAGTACTTCTCCATCGGTTCCGCCGCAGGCACTCTCATCGTCGGCCTGATCTTTGGACGCATCGGCCGCATCGGCCCCATCGCGACTGCGCTCCCCTTCACAACCTGCCAGGTCATGGCCGAGCTTGGCCTGCTGATCTTCCTCGCACAGGCTGGAGCCAAGGCAGGCGGTCAGATCCTCGAGGCCTTCACCTCGGGCGACTGGATCCGCATCTTCGCCCTGGGCGTCGTCATGACGTCGATTATGGCGATCGGCCTGTACTGCACGATGCGGTGGGTCTTCAAGATGGGCGGCACGAAGCTCGCCGGTCTGCTCGGTGGCGCTCAGACGCAGCCCGCCGTTCTCGCCTTCGCAAACGGCCGCACCAACGCCGATCCTCGCGTGGCACTCGGCTACGCGTTGGTCTACCCGGTTGCGATGGTCGGAAAGATCGTCGTCGCGCAGATCCTGGGCGGCATGTAGCTGTAGATTCTCCCGCGGGTTCGATCCCGCGCAACAATGGGGCCGGCCCGCACGGGTCGGCCCCATTCGTGTGCCTCCTTGTCGTCCCCTCAAACCATCAAGGCCACCGCGAAGCTCTCAAGGGCGCGCGGCCTGCGGTGCCCGTGGGCGGTGCGAGGTTGGTAGCCAGGAACGAGAGCTTGCTGCGACGCACTTACCTGATCAATCCTCGCGGCATCGCCTTTGTTCCGGGCACCGCATGGCCTGCCCGCCCGCTCGTCGCCCACGCCGCGAGCTGCGCTCGGCGCGTCGCCTCGAAGCCCGGCCAGGCCCCGCAGGCCCTGCGGCGCCCTCCACAAGGGCGACGCTTGCTCAGTACGTTGTCGTGGCCCTGCATGCCTGCCAACTCGGCCTACGCACAAACGAGGCCGCGACCGGTTTCCCGGCCACGGCCTCGTCGATGAATGAGCGTCAGCGCGAAATCAGCGCGACGAGCACTCGAGCGGTCACCGCCGCGACGCACACGATCGCGATGTTGCGTCCGACTGCGCGGATCTCGTCACGGTCGATCTCGTACTCGACCCCGAACGACGGTGGCTTCAGGCTTGCTTCGATCTCGACCTTCACGCGTTCTCCTCCTCGTACTCCCACAGGTTCGGGACTCGATCTTGCTTTTCGACGAGCCAGTTCTTGTCCGTCAGCATACGGGAAAGCGCCAGCCCCATACCGATAGCCACGATCGTGAACATGACCGTAAAGAGCGCACCGAGCGCCTCGTCGATCTGCTGGTTGTTCAGGTAGGTGAGCGCACGGTACAGCGGCACACCGGGAATCATGATGACGACGGCGGGGACCGACAGGGTCACGCGCGAGAAGCGCGTCCGGCGGGCAACGAACACAGCGAGAAGGCCGGCAGCGAGCGCCGCGAGGCCGACGGCGGCCGGGGCGGGGACGCCGAGTTCCAGATGAAGCGCGATACGAGCCGTATTGATAACCGCACCGATGAGAGCGGCCGTCGCACACACGCGTTGCGGCGAGTTGAACAGCATCGCGAACCCGTATGCGGCCACAAAGCTCGTGAGGAAGCGCAGGAGGTAGTGCAGCCATGGTACGAGCGAGACGCCGTACTCGGGGGTCACCGACCAACCGAAGATAGCGGAAATAGCCCAGACGGCGACGCCGGCTGACATAACGAGCATCGCGACGTACACGAGGCGCCCGACGCCACCCTGGAAGTCTTGACGCACCAAATCGATCAGGCCAGTCACCAGCGGGAAGCCTGGCACCAGGAAGAGTAGCGCAGAAATGAAGCCGGCCTGATGCGTCGACTCGATGCCGAGGAAGTGCTGAGCCGGTGCGACCAGCACAATGTAGATCATCGCAGCCAGGGCGCCACAGGCCATCCAGACACCGAAGTGGTTCATGTGGCGGATCAGCATCTGGCGACGCAGGGCCTGCCCAAAGAACGAGGCAACGGCGACAGCGGAGCACTCGACCCATCCCCCGCCGTTGAGGAACGCGAATGCCGCACAGGCGAGACCGGAGGCAAGCGCGTTGGAAAACCAGTCGTAGAGACCGGGAACCTTCGCGATCTTATCGAGCTCGTCCGACACGTCTTCGACTCGCACGGACTTGCCATTCAAAGAAGCCACGTAGTTGTTGATACGGTCGATCTTATCAGCGTTCACGCCCATGAGACGCTGCTCAGCGAGCTCCGTGCGGAATGTACCGTTCGCGTACGCAGTCGCGATAATCTCTGTGTACGTGACCTGCGCTCGATGCTCGGAAATACCGACTGCGCGTGCAAGGTCAGCCATCGACTTCTTGACGCGATAAGCGCTCGCACCAAACGACAGAAGCATTTGGCCGAGCCGGAGTACTACCTGAGATTGATAGGCGAGGCGGTCATGCGCCGCCATACGTTGGGCGAGAACCTCATCCTTACCACCGTGGTGATGAGGTCCGTGCTGATGTGCAGAAGTGACCATGGATATAGCATCGCATGCAAAAGAACCGAACGTGGGCGACGTTGGTCCGTGACGTGTGGTGTTTCATCTGTTGGACACACGCTCAGTCGGATTGCGAACAACTGCTCGTCATCGATACCGCACGCCTCGTGCCGGCAAGGTTCAAAGGGCGCAGACCTGCTTCTTCAACATAACGCAAAATAAAAAGAAGCGGCCAGAGACGGAAGGTCTCTGGCCGCTTCTCGACGTGTGTTGTGGCGGTGTCCTACTCTCCCACAACCTGTCGGTTGCAGTACCATTGGCGCTGCCGGGCTTAGCTTCCAGGTTCGGAATGGAGGCTGGGCGTTTCCCCGGTGCTATGACCACCACAAGATTGGGTGTTCAACACTGTTCCCCTCCCTGTTTTGGTGGGGGTGTGGGTTGATCGTGGTTTGTATAGTGGTTGCGGCTGTTTGTGCTTCGCTGTTGTTTCGTTCACCCGAACGGTTTGTTTGGGTGGTTGTTTAGTGTTGGCCCATTAGTACCAGTCGGCTCACGAGCACATTGCTGTGCTTCCACCTCTGGCCTATCGACCCGCTAGTCTGGCGGGGGCCTCTCACCCCACGGGGGGGCGTGGAAACCTCATCTTGAAGCAGGCTTCCCGCTTAGATGCTTTCAGCGGTTATCCCTTCCGAACGTAGCTAACCAGCCATGCACCTGGCGGTACAACTGGCACACCAGAGGTTCGTCCATCCCGGTCCTCTCGTACTAGGGACGGCCCTCCTCAAATTTCCTGCGCGCACAGAGGATAGGGACCGAACTGTCTCACGACGTTCTGAACCCAGCTCGCGTACCGCTTTAATGGGCGAACAGCCCAACCCTTGGGACCAACTCCAGCCCCAGGATGCGACGAGCTGACATCGAGGTGCCAAACCATGCCGTCGATATGGACTCTTGGGCAAGATCAGCCTGTTATCCCCGGGGTACCTTTTTATCCGTTGAGCGACCACGCACCCACGTGCCATGGCCGGATCACTAGTTCCTGCTTTGCACCTGCTCGACCCGTCGGTCTCACAGTCAAGCTCCCTTGTACACTTGCACTCGCCACCTGATTACCAACCAGGCTGAGGGAACCTTTGAGCGCCTCCGTTACATTTTTAGGAGGCAACCGCCCCAGTTAAACTACCCACCAGGCACTGTCCCCAACCCGGATCACGGGCCAAGGTTGAGGTGACCGCTTGAACCAGAATGGTATTTCAACGACGACTCCACCATCGCTGGCGCGGCAGCTTCACAGTCTCCCACCCTATCCCTACACAAGTCCAAGCGAACACCAATACCAAGCTATAGTAAAGGTCCCGGGGTCTTTCCGTCCTTCTGCGCGAAACGAGCATCTTTACTCGTACTGCAATTTCACCGAGTTCACGGTTGAGACAGCGGAGAAGTCGTTACGCTATTCGTGCAGGTCGGAACTTACCCGACAAGGAATTTCTGCTACCTTAGGATGGTTATAGTTACCACCGCCGTTTACTGGGGCTTAAATTCACCGCTTCACACCCCAAAAGGGGGTGTTGACGGTTCCTCTTAACCTTCCAGCACCGGGCAGGCGTCAGTGCGTATACATCGCCTTACGGCTTCGCACGCACCTGTGTTTTTTGATAAACAGTCGCTTCTCCCTATTCTCTGCGACCCCCAACCCCACCCAGCACGCGCTGGGCGCGGGAAGTCACGGGGTCCTCCTTATCCCGAAGTTACGGAGGAATTTTTGCCGAGTTCCTTAACCATGATTCACTCGAACGCCTCGGTATACTCTACCTGACCACCTGAGTCGGTTTAGGGTACGGGCGCGTCATGCCCTCACGTCGAGGCTTTTTCTCGGCAGCATAGGATCACCACAAGACAACACAACCGTGTCACCCTCATCAGTTCTCACCCATCATGCCCCCGGATTTACCTGAGGGACGGGCCACAACCTTAAATACGCACAACCATCGGCGCACTGCAGCTACCTGTCTGCGTCACCCCTGTTAACACGCTTGCCTACAATCACCGGGACCCCAAGACCCACACACACCACCAGACCCGAAAGCCCATGCAGGCGCGTGAGCAAATTGGTTAGCACAATGACTTCAGCATGGGCGGTCACAACGCGGTACCAGAATATCAACTGGTTGTCCATCGACTACGCCTGTCGGCCCTCGCCTTAGACCCGACTAACCCAGGGCGGATAAACCCTAGCCCTGGAACCCTTAGTCAATCGGCGCTGCGGATTCTCACCGCAGATTCGTTACTCATGCCTGCATTCTCACTCCCACACAATCCACCAGAAGTCCCTCCAGGCTTCACCTCGTGCAGGACGCCCCCTACCCAACAACACACCAGCACTCCAGTTCCTGGCGCCAGCACAATCGCGTGTCGTTGCCACAGCTTCGGCGGTACGCTTGAGCCCCTGCCACATTGTCGGCGCAGAACCACTTGACCAGTGAGCTATTACGCACTCTTTCAAGGATGGCTGCTTCTAAGCCAACCTCCTGGTTGTCACCGCGACTCCACATCCTTTTCCCACTTAGCGTACGCTTAGGGGCCTTAGCTGATGATCTGGGCTGTTTCTCTCGACTACGAAGCTTATCCCCCGCAGTCTCACTGCCACGCTACACCCTAATGGCATTCGGAGTTTGGCTGACGTCAGTAACCCACAGGGCCCATCGGCCATCCAGTAGCTCTACCTCCACCAGGGACCACGCGACGCTGCACCCTAAATGCATTTCGGGGAGAACCAGCTATCACGGAGTTTGATTGGCCTTTCACCCCTACCCACAGTTCATCCCCCAGGTTTTCAACCCTGGTGGGTTCGGTCCTCCACACAGTCTTACCTCTGCTTCAACCTGACCATGGGTAGATCACCCCGCTTCGGGTCTAGAACACGCGACAAACGCCATCTTTTCAGACTCGCTTTCGCCACGCATACCCCACACGGGTTAAGCACGCCACGTATCACTAACTCGCAGGCTCATTCTTCAAAAAGGCACGCCATCACCCCACAAGGCTCTGACGGCTTACAGGCACACGGTTTCAGGTACTATTTCACTCCCTCCCGGGGTACTTTTCACCATTCCCTCACGGTACTATGCACTATCGGTCATCAAGTAGTATTTAGGCTTACCAAGTGGTCTTGGCAGATTCACACGAGATTTCACGAGTCCCGCACTACTCGGGCACCACATCCACACCACACAACACCAGTCCACCTACACGACTCTCACGCTCTACGGTCAGCCATCCCAAACTGTTCGACTCCCAGCATCATGCAATGCGACCCCCCGGCAGAAGGATCCAACATGGCCCCACAACACCAAACACGCAACGGCCGCCGCCTCTGGCACGCATCTGGTTTAGCCTCCTCCGCTTTCGCTCGCCACTACTCACGGAATATCTTCTCCTACGGGTACTGAGATGTTTCACTTCCCCGCGTTCCCCCCACCACCCTATACACGTTCAGATGATGGTAACCCAGCACAACCCAGGTTAGGTTCCCCCATTCGGACACCCTCGGATAATAACGCTCGCTCGCCAGCTCCCCGAGGCATATCGCAGGCCGCAACGTCCTTCATCAGCTCTTGATGCCAAGGCATCCACCGAATGCCCAACAAAACTAAACAAAACACAAAAAACAGTACAGAACAAATATGCTCGCAACCACTATACAAATCACAAACAACCCACCACACACAACCCACACCCAAAAGAAAAAACCCTTCAAGCTGGCTGCGCGGGCAACCACCACCACACGGGCAGCGGACGCTCACACGGTGTTGAACGTGAACCCGACAGTGTGTCTGCTCGTATAACGTCTTATGCCCAACCCAAAAACGCACCCACACCCACCACCCACAATCCGGGCAGTAAACACATGCAGGCACAAGAAAACAACCAACACAACCCAACAGGCCACGCTGCTTGTCCCCCACAAAACTGGGCTCCCTAGAAAGGAGGTGATCCAGCCGCACCTTCCGGTACGGCTACCTTGTTACGACTTCGTCCCAATCGCCAATCCCACCTTCGACCACTCCCCCCACAAACGTGGTTAGGCCATGGGCTTCGGGTGTTACCAACTTTCGTGACGTGACGGGCGGTGTGTACAAGGCCCGAGAACGTATTCACCGCAGCGTTGCTGATCTGCGATTACTAGCGACTCCACCTTCATGGGGTCGAGTTGCAGACCCCAATCCGAACTGAGACTGGCTTTTAAGGGATCTCGCTCCACCTCACGATATCGCAAACCCTCTGTACCAACCATTGTAGCATGCGTGAAGCCCAAGACATAAGGGGCATGATGATTTGACGTCATCCCCACCTTCCTCCGAGTTAACCCCGGCAGTCCCCCACGAGTCCCCACCATCACGTGCTGGCAACATAGGGCAAGGGTTGCGCTCGTTGCGGGACTTAACCCAACATCTCACGACACGAGCTGACGACAACCATGCACCACCTGCACACGACCAACTAAATGCCACCACATCTCTGCAGTGCCGCCGTGCATGTCAAGCCTTGGTAAGGTTCTTCGCGTTGCATCGAATTAATCCGCATGCTCCGCCGCTTGTGCGGGCCCCCGTCAATTCCTTTGAGTTTTAGCCTTGCGGCCGTACTCCCCAGGCGGGGCACTTAAAGCGTTAGCTACGGCGCAGAAACCACGGGTGGCCCCTCACACCTAGTGCCCAACGTTTACAGCGTGGACTACCAGGGTATCTAATCCTGTTCGCTCCCCACGCTTTCGCTCCTCAGCGTCAGTAACGGCCCAGAGACCCGCCTTCGCCACCGGTGTTCTTCCTGATATCTGCGCATTCCACCGCTACACCAGGAGTTCCAGTCTCCCCTACCGCACTCAAGTCAGCCCGTACCCACCGCACGCCCCCCAGTTAAGCCAGAGGATTTTCACGGCAGACGCGACCAACCGCCTACAAGCCCTTTACGCCCAATAATTCCCGGACAACGCTCGCGCCCTACGTATTACCGCGGCTGCTGGCACGTAGTTAGCCGGCGCTTCTTTACCCACTACCCTCACCACAACCCAAAGCTGCGGCTTGACCATGAGCGAAAGAGGTTTACAACCCGAAGGCCTCCATCCCTCACGCGGCGTCGCTGCATCAGGCTTTCGCCCATTGTGCAATATTCCCCACTGCTGCCTCCCTGTAGGAGTCTGGGCCGTATCTCAGTCCCAATGTGACCGGTCACCCTCTCAGGCCGGCTACCCGTCAAAGCCTTGGTAGGCCATCACCCCACCAACAAGCTGATAGGCCGCGAGCCCATCCCCCACCAGAAAAAACCTTTCCACCAACCCCCATGCGAAGGCAAGTGAATATCCAGTATTAGCACCCGTTTCCGGGCGTTATCCCAAAGAAGGGGGCAGGTTACTCACGTGTTACTCACCCGTTCGCCACTCATCCACCCAGCAAGCTGGGCTTCAGCGTTCGACTTGCATGTGTTAAGCACGCCGCCAGCGTTCGTCCTGAGCCAGGATCAAACTCTCCGAACAAAAACAAAAACGTTAAAGCCCAGAAAAACCAACCAGAAAACCCGGTCAGCAATCCCAACCAAAACACTCAAAAACAAAAAACAGGCATAAAACAAAAACAAACAAACACACTATCGAGTTCACAAACAACACCCACACACCCCAGACAACCAAACCACAAAGCCCAGCCACCCACAGCAGTGAACCACCACCACAAACCCCTCACAAGCCCGCGGCGACAGGTGAATAATCTACTCACCCCCACACCCAAAGTCAAACCAAAACACCGTGACCCCCAACACACACCCCACAAACCCCACAAACACAACGAAAAGTCCGGGTCACTTCAGTTTGCGTGGGCGCACAGAGTCAACGAAAAGGCGGGCCCGACCGCGCATCATCAGCGCGGTCGGGCCCGCCAAACAGCCGAAATGACTCTCAGTTCACATCCATATCGGGCTGTACGGGGATATCCACGGTCGGAAGGTCGCGCACGGCGCGACGCACGGCCTTGGACACGGCGGGGGCAACCCGCTTATCGAAGGCGCCGGGGATGATGTAGGAGGGCGAGAGCTCGTCCTCGGAGATCACGGACGCAATAGCCACAGCGGCGACGCGCAGAACCTCGGTCGTAATCTCCTTGACCTTGGCGTCCAGGAGGCCGCGGAACAGACCCGGGAAGGCCAGAACGTTGTTGATCTGGTTCGGGTAGTCGCTGCGGCCGGTCGCGACGACGGCGGCGTACTTTCCGGCACCGATCGGGTCGACCTCGGGCGTGGGGTTGGCCAGCGCGAAGACGATGGCATCGTCAGCCATGGTTTCGATGTCGGCAGGGTCGAGGATGTTGCCGGAGGAGACGCCGATGAAGACGTCGGCACCCTTGAGGACCTCCTTGAGGGAGCCGTGGACGTGGCGGGGGTTCGTCGCCTCGGCCAGCGCCTTTCGGGAAGGGTGCATGCCCTCGGTGGCGTCGCCAGAGAGCGCACCGTCGCGGCCACAGCCGATGATGTCGCGCGCGCCCTGGGCGAGTAGCAGGCGGATGATCGCGTTGCCAGCAGCGCCGACGCCGGAGACGACGATGCGCACGTCTTCGATCTTCTTGTTCACGATCTTCAGCGCGTTGATAAGCGCGGAAAGGACCACGATCGCGGTGCCGTGCTGGTCGTCGTGGAAGACGGGGATGTCGAGCTCGGCGCGCAGGCGCTCTTCGATCTCGAAGCAGCGGGGTGCGGAGATGTCCTCCAGGTTGATGCCGCCGTAGGCGGGGGCGATGGCCTTGACGATCGAGATGATCTCTTCGGTGTCCTTGGTGTCCAGGACGACCGGCCACGCGTCGACGCCGCCGAACTCCTTGAACAGGACGGCCTTGCCCTCCATGACGGGTAGGGCGGCCGCGGGGCCAATGTCGCCCAGGCCGAGCACCGCGGTGCCGTCGGAGACGACCGCGACCGTGTTGGCCTTCATGGTCAGCAGGTGGGCCTTCTGGGGCATGTCGTGGATGGCGGTACACACGCGGGCCACGCCGGGGGTGTAGGCGCGCGAGAGGTCGTCACGGTTACGCAGTGGCACCTTGGAGTGGATCTCCACCTTGCCGCCGATGTGGCTCATGAAGGTCTGGTCGGCGACCGAATCGGCAATCACGCCGGGCAGCGCGGCGATGACATCGCGGACCTCGCGGCGGTGCTCAGAATCGCGCATGTCGCACGTCAGGTCGATGATGATGCGCCCGCGGTCGGAGTCGGCCACGTCGAGGCCCTTGATCTCCGCTCCAGTCGAAGAGACTGCGTCAACAATGGACGCGATGGAAGTCGTCTTCTCATCCACCTCGATACGGTAGGAGGCGGTGTACGACGGCGATGTGCGCATGTCTGTCCTTTCGTCGGGCGCCCGGCCACAGTCGGCCCGGCTGTCCTCAAGCGCTCATCCTAGGTAACTTTCCGCTCCCCCCGGAAGGGGGAGGCCACAACGTGGACACGTGCGAACGGTCAGGGACGAGGCCGGGGCGCACTATCGGGAGAGCGCGCACGAGGCAGGGGCGCGCAGTCTGGAGACGACGACGGGGGCCGGGATCACATCGATCCCGGCCCCCGTGGCGTTCGTCAGGATGAGCCTCAGGCGCCGACCATCTCCATGATCAGCTCGCGCACGCGGGCGGCGTCAGCCTGCCCGCGGGTGGCCTTCATGACCGCGCCGACGAGGGCGCCGGCCGCCTGGACCTTGCCGCCCTTGATCTTCTCGACGATGTCGGGGTTGGCGTCCAGGGCCTCCTGGACGGCCGCCGTTAGCGCGCCGTCGTCGGAGACGACCTCGAGGCCTCGGGCCTCGACGACCTGCGTCGGATCGCCTTCGCCCGCGAGGACGCCCTCGAGAGCCTGGCGTGCCAGCTTGTCGTTGATACGACCCGAATCGATGAGGCTCTGCAGCTGCGCGACCTGAGCGGGGCTGACCCCGGCCTCGTCGAGGGAAACCTCGCGTTCCTTGGCGCGGCGCGAGATCTCGCCCATCCACCACTTGCGGGCGGAGGCGGGATCGCAGCCCGCGGCAACCGTGGCCTCGATGAGCTCGAGGGCGCCGGCGTTGATGACGTCGCGCATCTCCATGTCCGCGTACCCCCACTCGGTACGCAGGCGGCGGCGCTTGGCGACGGGCAGCTCGGGCAGCGAGGCGCGCAGCTCCTCGACCCACTCCCGATCCGGGCGGATCGGAACCAGGTCGGGCTCGGGGAAGTAGCGGTAGTCCTCGGAATCCGACTTCTCACGGCCGGACGACGTCGAGCCATCCTCCTCGTGGTAGTGGCGGGTCTCCTGCAGGATCGTGCCGCCCTCGGCCAGGATCTGGGCCTGGCGCTGCATCTCGTAGCGCACGGCCGAGGCGATGCCGCGGAAGGAGTTCACGTTCTTCGTCTCGGTGCGCGTGCCCAGCGGAGACTCGGGCGTGGGGCGCAGCGACACGTTGATGTCGGCGCGCACGTTGCCGCGCTCCATGCGGGCCTCGGACACGTCCAGGGCGCGGAAGATGTCGCGCAGGGCCTGCACGTAGGCGGCGGCCACCTCGGGCGCGCGCTCGCCGGCACCACGAATCGGACGGGTCACGATCTCCACGAGCGGCACGCCCGCACGGTTGTAATCCACGAGCGAGTGATCCGCGCCCTGGATGCGACCGTCCGCACCACCGATGTGCGTGTTCTTGCCCGCGTCCTCCTCCATGTGCGCGCGCTCAATCTCCACGCGGAACATGGTGCCGTCCTCGAGCTCGACGTCCACGTAGCCGTCGTGAGCGATCGGCTCGTCGGACTGGGAGGTCTGGAAGGCCTTCGTCAGGTCCGGGTAGAAGTAGTTCTTACGCGCGAAACGGCAGTACTGCGCAATCTCGCAGTTCAGGGCCAGGCCGATCTTGATGGCGTACTCGACGGCCTTGTGGTTGACGACCGGCAGCGAGCCGGGCAGGCCCAGCGACACGGGGGTCACGAAGGTGTTCGGGTCGCCACCAAACGCGTTGGGGGCTGCGTCGAACATCTTGGTCTTGGTGCCCAGCTCGACGTGCACCTCAATGCCGAGAACCGGGTCGAAGCGGCGCGCCGCCTCGTCGTAATCCATGAGCTCAGTCATCACTTTTCCTCCCAGTTAGCTGCGGGGCACTGACCCGCGACGTCGTCGCTGAGGGCTTCCACCAGGGACGCCACCTTGTACATGACCAGGTCGCCGCGCGCGGGGGCCAGCACCTGGAAGCCGATGGGCAGGCCCTGCGCGGACACCGCGTTGGGCACGTTCACGCCGGGGATGCCCGCCAGGTTCGCGGGGATCGTGGCGACGTCGTAGAGGTACATGGCCAGCGGGTCGGAGGTCTTCTCGCCGAACTTGAACGCCGTCTCGGGGGCCGTGGGCGACACGAGGACGTCGACCTGCTCAAACACCGCGTCGAAGTCGCGCTGGATGAGCGTGCGCACCTTCTGGGCGCTGCCGTAGTAGGCGTCGTAGTAGCCGGCCGAGAGCACGTGCGTGCCCAGAATGATGCGGCGCTTGACCTCGTCGCCGAAGCCGGCCTCGCGGGTGGCAGCCATGACGCGCTCGGCGGTCACGGGGCCCTCGGTGGGCTCGACGCGGATACCGTAACGCATGCCGTCGAAGCGGGCCAGGTTCGAGGAGACCTCGGCGGGCATGATCAGGTAGTAGGCACCCAGCGAGTATTCCAGGTGCGGGCAGGAGACCTCGACGATCTCAGCGCCGGCCTCGCGCAGCTTCTCGACGGTCGCGTTGAAGGCGTCGATGACGTCCTTCTGGTAGCCGTCGCCGCTCAGCTCCTTGACGACGCCGACCTTCAGCCCCTTCATGGAGCCTTCCGCGGCGACGGACTCGACGGCCTCGGTAAGCGCGGGAACCGGCTCGTTCAGGGAGGTCGAGTCGTGGGGGTCGTAGCCGCCGATCAGCTCGGTCAGGGCGGCCGCGTCGGCGACCGTGCGGGTGACGGGGCCGATCTGGTCCAGGGACGAGGCCATGGCCACAAGGCCGTAACGCGACACCGCGCCGTAGGTGGGCTTGGCACCGACCGTGCCGGTCACGAACGCGGGCTGGCGGATCGAGCCGCCCGTGTCGGAACCGAGGGCCAAGGGCACCATGTAGGCTGCGACAGCAGCGGCCGAACCGCCGCCGGAGCCGCCGGGGATGCGCTCAGTGTCCCACGGGTTCTTAGTCGCACCGAAGGCGGAGTGCTCGGTGGACGAACCCATGGCGAACTCGTCCATGTTGGTCTTGCCGACGATGGGCAGGCCGGCTTCCTTGATCTTCGCGGTGACGGTCGCGTCGTAGGGAGGCTTCCAGTCGCCCAGGATCTTCGAGGCGCAGGTGGTGCGCAGGCCGCGCGTCACCACGTTGTCCTTGACGGCGATCGGCACGCCCGCCAGGCGGTGCAGGGTTTCCCCCCGCCGCGCGGCGCGCGTCCACGTCGGCCGCGGTCGCCAGGGCACCCTCGCGGTCGACGGTGATGAATGCGTTCACGCGGTCATCGATCGCGTCGATGCGGTCCAGGCACGCCTGGGTCAGCTCGACGGAGGTGATCTGGCCGGCGGCCAGCATGTCCGCCAGCTCGAGGGCGCTCTTCTTCAGCAGCTCGTTCATCAGTCCTCCCCCAGAATCTGCGGAACCAGGAACATGCCGTCCTGGGCGGCGGGCGCCTGAGCGAGCACCTCGTCGCGGTCGACGGTTTCGCCCACCACGTCCTCGCGCCACACGTTGGTCAGCGGAATCGGGTGGGACGTGGCGGGAACCTCGGGGGTGGCGACCTCGGACACCTTGGAGACGGCGTCGGCGATCGCGTCGAGCTCACCCGCGAAACGCGTGATTTCCTCGTCGGTCAATGCGATGTGGGCCAGGCCCGCAACGCGGGCGACCTCGTCAGTACTAATGCGTGACATGTGTGGCATCCTACCCGTATGGTCTTTTCACAGCGACGCCAACTCACCAGGCAGACGTGGTCGATCGTCAAAAAAAGCGGGAATCGCGCTGCTCGCCGCCCAGGCTGCCGCAGTCGTGACCGTGCACGCGATCGACCGCATGCGCACCGCCCGTATCCCCGGTGGCGTGCACGGTTTCCCCACCCTGCCTCCCGCCGACACGCAGATCGGCGACACCATGGCGCGCACGTACACGGAGGGAACCTCCCTGTACAAGGACATGCTGGAGGCCATCGAAGGGGCAACGCATCACATTTATTTCGAGACCTTTATCTGGCGCTCGGACCGCTGGGGCCAACGCTTTAAGGACGCTCTCATCGCCGCTGCCGAACGCGGCGTCGAGGTGTTCTGCGTGTGGGACGGCTTCGGCGTCCTCAACCAGGATCCGCGCTTCTACAAGTTCCCCGTGATGCCGCATCTGCACGTGCGCAAGTTCCCGACGCTGCGCTCGGGCTTCTTCACCCTGAACATTCGGCGCACGGGCCAGGATCACCGCAAGATCCTCGTGGTCGACGGCGAGGTCGGCTTCGTGGGCGGCTACAACATCGGTGATCCGTTCGCGAACGAGTGGCGCGACACCCACGTGCGCATCACGGGCGAGGCCGTGTGGGAGCTGGAAAACGGCTTTGTCGACTTCTGGAACCATTTCCGCCCCGCCACCTGCCCGGAGCTGCCGGATCAGGGGGCGCGCGCGTGGAGCGCGGACGTGACCGCGCAGTTCAACCTGCCGCACTACCTCCTGTACCCGATCCGCGGCATGTACATCGACGCGATCGAGCGGGCGACCGACCGTGTGCTCATCACGACGGCGTACTTCATACCCGACCGTGAGGTCCTCGGCTCCCTGATCGCCGCCGCCCGCCGGGGTGTGCGCGTCCAGGTGCTGATCCCGGAGTATTCCAACCACATCCTGGCGGACTGGGTGGCTCGCCCCTACTACGGCGAGCTGCTGCGCGAGGGCGTGGAGATCTGGCTCTACCGTCACGCGATGGTGCACTCGAAGACGATGACGGTGGATGGCCGCTGGTCGACGATCGGCACGGCGAACATCGATCGCCTGTCGATGCGCGGCAACTACGAGGTGTGCCTGCAGTTCTTCTCGCGCCCGCTGGCGGCGCGCATGGAGGAGATTTTCGCGAACGACCTGACGACGGCCCGCCGCCTGACGATCGACGAGTGGGAAAAGCGCTCGACCCTCACCCGCGTCGGCGAAGTGCTGCTGGGCCCCTTGGAGCCCCTCGTCTGAGTCCCGGCCTCGTTACAGGCCGACGGCTGCCAGGCCCCCCCTCGAGGAGGTCGGCGAACTGCTGCTCGGTAATGACGGGGACGCCCAGGGCCTCGGCCTTGGCGGCCTTCGAGCCCGCACCCGGGCCGGCGACCACGAGGGAGGTCTTCTTCGAGACCGAGCCCGCCGCCTTGCCGCCGCGCGACGTAATCGCCTCCTTGGCGCCCTCACGGTCGTATCCCGGCATCGCACCCGAGACGACGATCGTGAGGCCCGCGAGCACGTCCGAGGCCGGCTCGGGCGCCTCGTCGGCCATGCGCACGCCCGCGCGCGTCCACGCCTCCAGCACCTCCAGGTGCCAGTCGACCGTGAACCAGTCACGCAGGGAGCGTCCGATTTCCTCGCCCACGCCCTCGACGGCGGAGAGCTCCTCGACCGAGGCGGCACGCAGGGCGTCCATCGAGCGGAACTTCTCCGCGAGCGCGCGGGCCGCCGTAGGGCCGACGTGGCGGATGGACAAGGCGACGAGGACGCGCGCGAGGGGCTGGCTCTTGGCCTTCTCCAGCTCGGCGAGCATCTTCTCGGTGCCCTTGGACGCGCTGGGCTCGATGGGCTCGAAGACGGTCTGTCCGCGCAGCTTGCGGGGCTTGTAGGCCTTGGTCCAGAAGTAGCGGACCTGCTTGAAGTCCCCGGTTTCCTCGCCCTTCTTCTTGACGGGCTTCCACACCATGACGTCGCGCAAATCCTGCGCGCGCAGGTCGAAGAGCGCTGCCTCGGTGCGCAGGGCGGGGGCCTGCGGGGCGGGCAGGAGTTCCTCGGCGCGGGTGATCTGCTCGCCGTGGGGCAGCTCGCGGCCGCCCTCGAGGGTGAGGACGGTGCCGTCCTCCAGGGTGACGCTGTGGCCGGCGACCAGGGCGGCGGCCACCTCGTCGCGGTCGTTTTCGGGCTGTGTCATGGCGAGCGCGGACTCGTCGCCGAGGCCCTCCACGTCCAAGGCGCTTCGGGCACCGACGTGGGCGAGGCGCTCGGTGATCTGCGCGGGGCACGCCCCCTTGTTCGGGCAGCGCAGGTCGACGTCGCCTTCCTTCTCCTGGACGAGCGTGGTCCCGCAGGAGGGGCACTCGGTGGGCATCACGAAGGGGCGCTCGGAGCCGTTGCGCGCGTCCTCGACGGGGGCGACGATCTCGGGGATGACATCCCCGGCCTTGCGCAGGACAACGAGGTCGCCGATGAGGACGCCCTTGCGAGCAACCTCCTGCGCGTTGTGCAGGGTCGCGCGCGCGACGTTCGAGCCCGCGACCAGCACGGATTCCATAACACCGTAGGGGGTCACGCGGCCCGTGCGCCCCACCTGGACGCGGATGTCAAGCAGGCGCGTGTGGACCTCCTCGGGCGGGAACTTGTAGGCGGCCGCCCAGCGCGGCGTGCGCGAGGTCGAGCCGAGGGAACGCTGCAGGTCCAGGTCGTTGATCTTGACGACGACGCCGTCGATCTCGTGGACGAGGCCGTGGCGGTCCGCGCCGATCTCGGCGATCCGCTCTTCGATGGCCTTCCGGCCCGTGAGCACGCGAGTGTAGGGCGAGACGGGCAGACCCCAGTCGCGCAGCTGCTCGTACCAGCCCATCTGGGTGGTCGGCTCGGTGAAGTCCTCCCCGGCCTCGACGAAGCCAATGCCGTGGGCGACCATCGCGAGGGGGCGCTTGGCGGTCTCTGCCGGGTCCTTTTGGCGCAGGGATCCGGCGGCAGCGTTGCGCGCGTTGACGAAGGTCTTTTCCCCGGCCTCGACGCGGGCCTCGTTGAATGCGGCGAAGTCGGCGACCGGGAAGTAAACCTCGCCGCGCACCTCGATGCGGGTGGGGACGGTGCCCGTCAGGGTCTGCGGGATCGACGCGATCGTGCGTGCGTTGGCGGTGACGTCTTCGCCGACGTAACCGTCGCCTCGGGTCGCGGCGCGCACGAGGCGTCCGTTCTCGTACAGGAGGTTGATGGACAGGCCGTCGACCTTCACCTCGGTCGTCATCTCGAGGTCGGAGATGCCGGTGGCCTCGGCCATGCGGGTCTCCCAGCCGGCGAGCTCCTCGAGGGAGAACACGTCGTCGAGGGACATCATCTGGGCGAGGTGGCGCACCTCGGAGAACCCGGAGTCGACGCTGCCGCCCACGCTCATCGTGGGCGAATCCGCTCCACGCAGCTGCGGGTAGCGCTCCTCGATCTCCTCAACCTCGCGGTACATGCGGTCGTAGTCCGCGTCCGCGAGGGTCGGCGAATCACGATCGTAGTAGGCGGTGCGTGCCGCGTTGATGCGGTCGACGAGGTCGTTGTAGCGGTCGCGGGTCGTCTCGAACGTGGAGTCAGCCATGTGGACCATTCTTGCATTTGAGGGGGCTGGCGGACCGGCGGGCGGGGCGCTTGGGCGGCGGAGGTGGCCATAGCCACAGGGCACGCGGGATGGTTATCCACAGGGGTTTCCTGGCGTCTCGGGTTATCCACAGGGCTTCTCGCGCGTCTTGATCGGCCGCGAGCGCAGCGGGATCGTTGACGTATGAAGGATTCTGGTTGCCTCGCCCGATCAGCCTTGCGCACAGACGTTCACCTGGCCTGCGTCGCGGGCCCTGACGTCGGCGTCGTGGTTGCGCCCGGCGCGGTCGGGCGCGCGGGGGATGTGCCGCTGACGTGCGCCTCCGTCGCCAGAGAGCACCTCCGTTTCTCGACTCTGGACGGTCGGGCCGTCTTGCGTGTGTCGCCTGGCGCTTCCTCCGTGCGCGTGCGCTCGAGAGTCCCGCTGTGGCGGCGATATCGGGAGGCTCGGCCGCTCCCTGCGGGTGCCCGCGTGCGCCTCGGGGAGGACGTCTTCGAGGTGCGGGCCCGGCCTCGGTGCTTGGCGTGGCCCTCGATTTCCGGACGAGGCCGGGGATCGCTGACGGGATCTTCTCTCCTGCGGGGAGCTCCCCTGGTCTCGGTGCTCGTCATGGCCGGTTTTCTGTTGTGGAAGCTACGCTCGACCATCTCTCTACCCTCCGCGCTCGCACCGATCTGCGCGGGCGTTGCGCTGGTCGCGATCGCCGCATCGCTTGCCTTGTTGTGGCGGGCGCGCCGGCGTCGCCGGGGCTGGGACGGCGGGGCGCTCGCCCTCATCCTTGCGGGGCTTCCGGCCTCGGCCTCTCCCCCGCGGGCTGTGCGGGCTGCCGTGTGGCCGGGTCGGCCCACGCGCGTGGGTCGACGCGTGCGGCTGTCGTCCTCCGCTGACGGGAGAGAGCCGGGTGAGTGCGAGGCGATCGGCATTGTCGGTGCCCACGCGTCCCAGTGCGCGCTGTGGTGCGCCGGGCAGATCGCCGCTCAGCTCGGCGGGGCGCGCGTGTGGTGGAACAGCGCCGCTCCCGTACTGATTGGGCATGCGGGTGTGGATATCCACGTCAGCGACCGCGATTCCTGCCCGCACTGCACGCGCGACGCCGCCCGCCCGACGCTCCACATCGGATACGCCTCCTCACTGTCGCACCTTCCGGCCTGGTGCGCGCAGGTGTGCGTCACCGATGACGAGCCCGTTAGCTCGCACTGGTGGTGGACCGTCACGCGGGCAGACGCGCAGGGCAGCCTGCCGACGCGGCTCGACTGGGATCCCTCCTCGGCGAGGGGACGCGGCGGCGGGCTCAGCGTGCGGATCGGGCTCTCAGAGGAGGGACCCATCGACCTGGACCTGGTTGCCGACGGGCCGCACGCCCTCGTCGCCGGGTGCACCGGATCGGGCAAGTCAGAGGCACTCCTCGGGTGGCTTGCCGCTATCGCGCACTGCTACAGCCCCGAACAGGTCCGCTTCATCCTCATCGACTACAAGGGCGGGGCGACCTTCGCCCGCCTCGAGGCACTCCCACACACCCAGGCGCTCCTCACCGACCTTGACGCCGGCGCCACGACCCGAGCGCTGGACGGGATCGCGTCGATACTCCAGCGACGCGAGGAAACACTCGGGATGCTCGGCTTCCCCGACCTCGCCACGTGGGAGAGCGCTCACGAGGAGGACCCGCTCAGCGTGACCGATCCCCCGCCTCGTCTCGTCGTCGCGATCGACGAGTTTCGCGTTCTCGCCCAGGCCCATCCCGATTCGATGGAGGTCTTGCTCCGCCTTGCCGCGCAGGGACGCAGCCTCGGTTTGCATCTCATCGCGGCCACCCAACGCCCCTCGGGCGCGGTGAGCGCACAGATGCGCGCAAACATGGACATTCGGCTGTGTCTGCGCTGCGTGAGCGCCTCGGACTCCACGGACATCCTCGGGGACACACGCGCCGCCTCGCTGCCGCGTATCCCCGGCCGCGCTGTTCTGGCGGACGTGGGCACGATCCAGCTGACCTACCTCGCCGACATCGCGTCGGTGGTGAAGCGCTCCAACGCCACGTGGCCTCGCTCGGCCACCGACCCCCTGGGCGCCGCCCCTGCCCGAGGCGCTGAGCTGGGAGGACGTCGACGCCGCCGCGCAGCCGCTTCCCGATCACGCCCCGCAGGGGAACGAGGCCCGAGATGCACTCCCTGGTGCCTCTGTGTCTCTCGGACTGGAGGAAGGCATCACACGTCACGGCCCCATCGTCTGGGACGGAGGAAGCATCCAGATCCAGACCAGCGCGCACGAGGCACATATCGCCGCGCAATGGGCGCTGTCCCTCGCAACGCGAATCGCGCACTGTACCCGGCACCCTCTCCACGTCATCGGCGAGGAGAGCGCCGAAGGCGCGGCCTCCCAGCTGCCTGTGGACGCGCCCGGCGTCATCGACCTGCTGGAAGGCATCTGCGACCACGGGCCCGCGGTCCTGGCGCTCACGGATGCCCCGCAGCTGCGCTCCTATCTGTCTCACGTGCTTGCTGCTCCTCAGGCGGAGGCGCTGTGGACCTCACTCCTGGCCAGAGCCAGGCGCGCCGGCATCATCATCGTCGCCGCCTTCGCCGGCAGATTCACCCCGTCGAGCGCGGCATTAGGCGCATTTTCGACGCGCATTATGCGCGCCAGGGACGCGGACGAGGCCGTCCACGCCGGGATCGCGCCGGGGGAGCTGCGCGCTCTCGGAGAGGGACAGGCGCTCATCGTGCGACCGGGAGACAAGCCGCGCCTCGCCTGCATCCCCCGGCAGTCCGTTCGCCCGCACAGCGATTACCCGGCTGCCGAGGACGATTGGCACATCCCCTCCCCATCGCAGGTCGCAGCGTTGGTCAGAAATACACGCTCCCCCATCTTGATCGGCCCCACCTACAGCGCCCCCACCTGGGCTCGCTCACTGCCGTGGATCATCATCGGACGCAGGGACGACGCCCGAATCATCGAGGCCGTCCACGCCCATTTCGGATGGGAAACACCACAGATATCTGACGTAATTCCCGAAGATGCGTGGACTCGTATTACCAGATGGGACAAGCACAGGGTCCTCGCGCTCAACCCCACACACAACGTTATTCGCGCGTTAATTCAACACAGCCACACGCCCCCACTCGCCCTGACGGCACGACGGTGGGAGTCGACCTGCGGCGTGATCAGCGAGGGTGATACCGTGACCACTGTCCAACTGACCGCAGGGTCAGTTAATACTTAAGTCCCACCTTATTTGCCGGTCGTGAGCAGACGCATAGTGACATCCCCATTTCACTGTTGACACGACCTTGCGCGACTAAGATGACCTAGCGGACACTGAAAAAGAGCACAAGAGACCCAGGCGCACAGGACGCGAGGAGCGAAAGACAGATCATGGATTGGCGCAGTAAGGCAGCATGCCTGACCGTAGACCCAGAACTTTTCTTCCCCATCGGGAACACGGGTTCGGCTATTACGCAGGTCGCCGAGGCAAAGGCCGTGTGCCGTGAGTGCGAGGTCGCGGGCGTGTGCCTGCAGTGGGCGATCGACAACAACCAGGACTCCGGCGTGTGGGGCGGCATGAGTGAGGAAGAACGCCGCTCCCTCAAGCGCCGCGCCGCGCGCGCACGCCGCGCAGGCTGCTAACACTCCGCCGCGCCCGCGCGAGCGCACGAACGATCAAGGCCGAGGATCCGCGATGGATCCCCGGCCTCGTTCATTGGTCATTCACAACGCCCGCGCAGGGCCCCGATCAGGCGGGGTCCAGGTTGGCGTGGAGCGTCACGAGCGTGCCGCCACCCTCACGAGGTGCCCACTCGATCGAGCCCCTCAGCTCGCCGCGCACCATCTGATGCACGATCTGCGTGCCCAGGCCGCTCATGGGCGTGCCCGGCACGAAGCCCACGCCATCGTCTGCGACGGTCACCGTCATGGACGTTCCCTCGCGCTCGGCGCGCACCTCGATGAGACCGTCGCGGTCCGCGAGGCCGTGCTCGACCGAATTCGCGACCAGCTCGTTGAGGACGGTCGCCAAGGCCTGAGCCTGATCGGCCTGAATGGTGCCAAAGCTGCCGGTCGTGATGACTTCGACGGCGTGGTCCGTGGACGCGATCGCGCCGGCCATGCGCACGATCGTGCGTGCGACCTCGTCGAAGTCGACCGACTCATCCACGTTCTGCGACAGGGCGGCGTGCACGGTCGCGATGGCCTGCACGCGGCGCTCGGCCTCCGCGAGCGCCACTTTGACCGCCTCCTCGGAGGAACGACGCGACTGGAGGCGCAGCAGGGCGGACACGGTCTGCAGGTTGTTCTTGACGCGATGGTGGATCTCGCGGATCGTCGCGTCCTTCGTCATGAGTTCCTGCTCGTGGCGGTGGACCTCGGACACGTCGCGCGTCAGGATGACGGCACCCAGGCGCTTACGCCCGTTGACGAGGGGCAGGGCGCGCATACTGACGGTGGATGCGCGCGCGGCGATCTCGACGCGCCAGGAGGCGCGGCCCATGACGACGACCGCCATGGATTCCTCGATGAGGGTGCCATCGCCGATGACCTCGGTGATCTCCTGGGCGAGGACCTTGCCGGTCACGTGCGTGCGGATGCCGAGGCGGCGCAGGCACGACACGGCGTTGGGGGTCGCGTGCTGGACGCGGCCCTCCGCATCCAGTAGGACGGCGCCGTCGAGGACTCGCGGGACGCCGTGGGAGGTGACCTGCGGGGTCGAGTCGTAGGGGTATTCGCCGCGCGCCATCATCTGGCACAGGGTGTCTGCCGCAGCAACCGTCCATCCCTCGAACCCGAGGGACAGGCGCGGACTCGACAGGTTGGCCTCGCGCGTGACGACGGCGATGATGCGCCCGTCGTGGCACACGGGCACGCACGTTTCCATCATCGAGTAGGTGCCGGCCCATCGGGCGGCGGGCGAGCGCACGACCTGCCCGGTCTGTAGGGCGCGCCGCAGGTCGATTTCGCGGGCTGCGGGCAGGTGGAGGCCGATGATGTCGTCCACGTGGACGGTCGTCGAGGTCGCGGGGCGGCAGTGGGCGGCCGCGATGAAGCGTCCGTCGTCGGTGGGCAGCCACAGAACCAGGTCGGCGGCCGCCAGGTCGGCGAGCACCTGCCAGTCCGCGAGGAGGAGGTGCAGCCAATCGATGTCCTGCTCCGACAACGGCGTCGAAGAGGCTTCTTCAGCTAACTGCATGAGACTACGCATGCATCTACTCTAAAGGGAGAGGGGCCGCGAGGGCGGACCTTCGTTGTAAATGAGCGCCGGGACACGCTTCGGCGCCGCTTCTTTCGCAAGGAGAGCCATGCAGTTCACGCAGTCCATTTCGTATCCCGGCACGGTCGACGAGGTCGTCGCGATGTACTTGACCCCCGCCTACCTGGAGCGACGCTTCGGCCAGTTTGTCGTGGAGGGTTCCCAGGCCGTGTCGGTGGAGGGCGAGCGCGTGTCCTTTGCGGGCACCGTGCGCCCCGAGCTGATCCCGGCCGCGGCCGCGCGCTTTGTCAAGTCCGATCTGCGCATCTCCTTCACCGAGGAGTGGGCGAGAGGCGAGGCCGGGGCAACCTCGCGCACGTCCGTGACCGTGGACGGCGCCCCCGTGTCCGTCGAGGCCACGTCCACGCTGGCTCCGGCCGATGCGGGAAGTGTTCGTGTCGTGACCGGCAACGTGTCGGTGCGCGTGCCACTGCTGGGTGGGCGCATCGAGAAGGAGGCCGTGGCTCACCTGGGCCGCGTCGTGGAGCGCGAGCAGGCGCTGGCCGCCAACTGGCTGGAGGAGCATCGCTGAACCTTCGCTACGCTCTGCGAGGAAACCCGCCCGCCCGGCGTTGCATTTCGGGCGGGCGGGGTCTTTTCGCGCCACAATAGGTGCCATGAGTGATACACCTAAGTCTCTGTATCTGCAGCGTACGGGCGTGCGCGAGTACGTCGCCCGCAACCAGGACGGCGCCGAGATTCTGGTCGGGCACGGCCCGGGCCGTTTCTCCCCCGGCGACCTGCTCAAGCTCGCGATCGCGGGCTGCAACGCGATGAGCTCGGATGCCCGCATGGCGGCTCGCCTGGGCGATGACTTCGAGCAGTTCGTCGGCGTCTCCGGCGACTACGACCAGGACAATGATCGTTTCACGCACGTGGACGTCGAGCTGGTCCAGGACATGTCTGCCCTGTCCGACGAGGAGATCGAGGATCTCAAGCGTCGCGCCGATGCCGCAATCAAGCGCAACTGCACGATAGAGCACTCGGTCGTCGACCAGGCGCTGCCGGCCTCGCACACGTGGACGAACGAGCGGATCAACTGAGGTGAGCGCCGTCGACCGCCAGTACGAGGACCTGCTGGCGCGCATTATGCGTGAGGGCACCCCCAAGGGTGACCGCACCGGCACGGGCACGCGTTCCATGTTTGGGGCGCAGCTGCGCTACGACCTGTCCAAGGGCTTCCCGCTGATCACGACGAAGCGTGTGCACCTCAAGTCGGTGGTCGGCGAACTCCTGTGGTTCCTCTCCGGTTCCTCGAACGTGTCCTGGCTCCAGGACAACGGTATCCGCATCTGGAACGAGTGGGCGGACGAGGACGGCGAGCTGGGCCCGGTGTACGGCGTCCAGTGGCGTTCGTGGAACGCCGGGGACGGCCGCCACATCGACCAGATCTCCCAGGTCCTCGAGACGCTGAAGACGAACCCGGATTCGCGCCGCATGGTGGTCTCCGCGTGGAACGTCGGCGACCTGCCGCAGATGGCCCTTGAGCCCTGCCACGCGTTCTTCCAGCTGTACGTGGCCGACGGCCGCCTGTCGCTGCAGCTCTACCAGCGCAGCGCAGACATGTTCCTGGGTGTGCCCTTCAACATCGCGTCCTACTCGCTGCTCACTCACATGTTCGCCCAGCAGGCGGGCCTGGAAGTCGGCGACTTCATTTGGACGGGCGGTGACTGCCACATCTACTCCAACCACACGGAGCAGGTGAGAGAGCAGCTGAGCCGCGAGCCCTATCCGTTCCCGCGCCTGGTGCTCGCGAAGGCTCCCTCGATGTTCGAGTACTCCTTCGATGACATTTCGGTGACGGACTACCAGCATCACCCCACGATCAAGGCTCCGGTCGCGGTATGACGAAGCTGGGAGCGATTTGGGCGCAGGATTGCAACGGGATCATCGGGACGGGCACGGCCATGTCCTGGCATGTTCCCGCTGATTTCCGGCACTTCAAGGAGTCCACGATGGGCTGCCCGATCATCATGGGCCGCCGCTCGTGGGAGGCTCTCGGGCGCGCCCTGCCGGGCCGCACGAACATTGTCATCACCCGCACGCCCGGGTACGAGGCCGAGGGCGCTCTCGTTGTCTCCTCCGTCGATGAGGCGCTTCAGATCGCTCGCGAGGAAACGGCGCGTACGGACGCCCCCTACATCTGGATCACGGGCGGGGCGCAGCTCTACGCGCAGACCCTTCCCCTCCTGGACGAGGCCGTGGTGACCGACCTGGAGCTGGACGTGGCCGCGAGCGCTCCCGAGGGGTCGACCTTCGTGTACGCGCCGCCGCTGGATCCGGCGCTGTGGCGCCAGGATGTGGCGCGCAGTGACGCGCAGTGGCGTGAGCGCTCCGGGGACGCTCGCTGGAAGGTGAGCACCTGGGTGCAGCGCTAAGCGACGCTCCCCCCGTTTCGATACCTGTCCGGCAAGGCCCCGCGCATCGCGCGGGGCCTTCGTCGTAGGATGCACTGTGCCCTCATCACCTTTGCTGACGAATCCGACGCTGCGCGCGCTCGTGGCGATCGCGCTGTTTACATACACGGCGCAGAACATGCTCAACGTGTCGATCGCTCCCCTGTCGCGCGCTCTGAACCTGCCCGAGTGGATCGTGGGCGCGGCCGTGTCGTTGGCGGCCGCCGCGGTGACGGCGCTCAGCCAGTTCTGGGGGCGCCGCTCGATCGCCTGGGGGCGCAGGCGCGTCATCCTGTTGGCGTTGTTCTTGGCGCTCACGGCGGGCACGCTCTTTTCGGCGGCCGTGTGGGCGCGAGCGGCCGGTTACATTGGCGCTTTCCTCGCGGCGGGCGCCATCATGGCGGCGCGCGGCCCCTTTTTCGGTGCGGCCGTCGCGGCGATCCCGCCGACGGGCCAGGCCCTCGTCGCCGAGGTGACCCCCGACGAGGCCTCGCGCGTGCGCGGCACGTCCGCGTTCTCCGGCGCGATCAACCTATCCGTCATGGTTGGCTCCCTCGTCTCCTCGGCGCTGGGCGCCTGGTGGATCTTCGGCCCCGTGCACGCCACCCCGATTTTCGTCCTCATCGCCCTGGCCATCGCCCTGATCTGGCTGCCCCGCGACGGAGCATCGACGCGCCCGAGGAGGTGCCTGCCCCACCTGACGGCTAAGGACACGGAACCCGAGCAGGCGGCCCCGGCCTCGTCGACGAAAACGACGGAATCGGAACAGAAAAACACCGTGAGCGGGGCGACGGCCACCGCCGAGCTGCCCCCGCGCGTGCGGTGGACCGACCGGCGCATCGCCCCGTGGATCGCTTCGGTGTTCGGCATCTACTTTGCGAACGGCGTCGTTCAGATCACGATGGGTTTCCTCGTCCAGGATCGCGGCGGACTCGATCCCGCGCCCGCCGTCTCCGTGACCGCCCTCATGCTGCTGGCCAACGCTGCTGGTGCCATGCTCATGCAGCTGATCGTCGTGCCGCGCCTGGGGTGGAGTCCTCGAACGCTGCTGCGCGTCGGCATGACGCTCGCCCTCGTGGCTCTCGCATGCCTGACGATCGCACCGTCGCTGTGGGCACTGGCAGTCTCGACCTTCGCGATGGGCGTCGCCTCAGGCATGGCCTCCCCCGGCTACTCGGCGGGCGCATCCCTGGCGGTGAGCGCGCGCGAGCAGGGCGGCATCGCCGGCGTCATCAACGCGACCGGCGCGATCACGTGGATCGTGGCCCCCGTGAGCGCCACGGCCCTGTACGGCTGGATGCCTCTGTCTCCCTTCCTCCTGGCGCTCTCGCTCGTCGCCCTGTCATGCGCCTGCGCCTGGTGGCTGCTACACCGCGCTGATCTCGAGGCCCGCGACCGCGACTAGGACGCGACTAGGACGAGTGCCCCACGCCTCACAGCGCGCTCGGCGCTATCCTAGAGGGGTACGTAAGCCCTACGCGAAGGAGCCACCTGTGGCACAAGAAACCCGTACCGAAACAGACTCGATGGGAGCCGTTGAGGTCCCCGCGAACCGCTACTGGGGCGCTCAGACCGAGCGTTCGCTGCACAACTTCGACATTGGACGCAACACCTTCGTGTGGGGCCGCCCGATGGTGCGCGCCCTCGGCATCCTGAAGAAGTCCGCGGCCCTGGCCAACGCCGAGCTGGGCGAGCTGCCCGCCGATATCGCCGGCTACATCGCGCAGGCCGCCGACGAGGTCATCTCCGGCAAGCTCGACGACAACTTCCCCCTCGTCGTCTTCCAGACCGGTTCGGGCACCCAGTCGAACATGAACGCCAACGAGGTCATCTCCAACCGTGCCATCGAGCTCGCGGGCGGCACCATGGGCACCAAGTCCCCCGTGCACCCCAACGACCACGTGAACCGCGGCCAGTCCTCGAACGACACGTTCCCCACCGCCATGCACATCGCGGTCGTCTCCGAGCTGCATGACATGTACCCGCGCGTGCGCCAGCTGCGTGACACCCTGGACAAGAAGGCCAAGGAGTTCAACGACGTCATCATGGTGGGCCGCACCCACCTGCAGGACGCCACCCCGATTCGCCTGGGCCAGGTCATCTCCGGCTGGGTCGCTCAGATCGACTTCGCCCTCGACGGCATCGAGTACGCCGACACCCGTGCGCGCGAGCTGGCCATCGGCGGTACCGCCGTGGGCACCGGCCTGAACGCTCACCCGAAGTTCGGCGAGCTCACCGCCAAGAAGATCTCCGAGGAGACCGGCATCGAGTTCAAGCAGGCCGACAACCTGTTCGCCGCCCTGGGCGCGCACGACGCGCTGGTGCTGGTCTCGGGCGCGCTGCGCGTCCTGGCCGACGCCCTCATGAAGATCGCGAACGACGTGCGCTGGTACGCCTCCGGTCCGCGTAACGGCATCGGCGAGCTGATCATCCCCGAGAACGAGCCGGGCTCGTCCATCATGCCGGGCAAGGTCAACCCGACCCAGTGCGAGGCCATGACCATGGTCGCCACCCAGGTCTTCGGCAACGACGCGACGGTCGGCTTCGCCGGCTCGCAGGGCAACTTCCAGCTCAACGTCTTCAAGCCCGTCATGGCTTGGAACGTCCTGGAGTCCATCCGCCTGCTGGGCGACGCCTGCGTGTCCTTCGATACGCACTGCGCGTACGGCATCGAGCCCAACTACGAGAAGATCAAGCACAACCTGGACATCAACCTCATGCAGGTGACGGCCCTGAACCGCCACATCGGCTACGACAAGGCCTCGAAGATCGCGAAGAACGCGCATCACAAGGGCCTGTCGCTGCGCGAGTCCGCCCTCGAGCTGGGCTTCCTGACGGCCGAGGAGTTCGACGCGTGGGTCGTTCCCGCCGACATGACGCACCCCAGCGCCGCCGACGAGTGATCCGCCCGTCGCGCTGACGCCTCGGCCCCGGCCTCGTTCATTTTCGAGGTCGGGGCCGTTTGCGTCTGAGCGAGGCCGGTGCCGGCTGCGTCTGAGCGAGGCCGGTGCCGACACAATCGAGCTCCGCCCCCGTCGCCCCCCGTCGCCGTCGCCCCCGTCGCCCCCCGTCGCCGTCGCCCCCTGTCGCCGCCGTCGTCGCCATCAACCGACACCATCAATACGGTTCCCCAACAATGTCGCACGTAATTCCCCAACCTATCCTTCAAGTTTTGAATGCACATCGTTGGCATTTCAAGGAAAAAAGTAGCACTCTAAAACTGACCCAATGAAATTACGTGCGAAATTTCTGGGTGAACGCAGTAGTGACTGATTGAGACAGCGCCCGCCCCGATCGAACTGGGCTAACTCGCACGTTAACCCGCCATTCCACACGGAATCGTTCAGGCCTGGGCTCGCGCCCGGCGCATCTTCAGAATCGTCGAGGCGATGATGGTCAGCAGGAAGATGTTGAAGAGGATCGCGCCCACGCTCGGAGATACCCACGTGGCGACGAGGCGTCCGACGGGCGCGATGGCCGCAGCGCTGGCGCCCACGATGAGGCCGATGCGCAGGTCAACCATGCGGTGGCGCAGGTTGGTGACGGTGCCGGCGATACCGGTGGGGATCATGACGAGGAGGGAGGTGCCGCGCGCGATCAGGTCTCCCGCGCCGACGGCGAGCTCCATGCCGGGCACGATGACGGATCCGCCGCCCACGCCGACCAGACCGGAGAGGATGCCGGCGCATAGGCCGACCAGGATCATGAGGGCGCACGAGGCCGGGGTCAGCGACACGGTTCCCTCTCGCGTGGGGACGTGCAGGTATTGGGAGACGATGACGAAGACAGTGAAGCCGATGAGGATCCAGGGCAGCGCGGGCGCAGGGAGGCGACGCAGGAACCACACGCCGATCTGGGAGCCCGCGAGCGCGCCGACGACGAGGAGGGCGGCGCCCGCCCAGGAGACCTCGCCGTGCAGGGCGTAGGTGCCCGAACCGACGGCGGCGGTGACGATGATGGCGGCAAGGGAGGTGGCCGAGGCGCGGCGCTGATCCATGCCCAGGACGGCCATGAGGGCGGGGACGATGACGAGGCCGCCTCCCACCCCGAACAGTCCGGAGAGGAAGCCCGCGCCCACGCCGGTGGCGATGACGAGGAGGATGCGGCGCAGGGTGAGGGGCTGGGAGTCGGTGTTGGCCATACTTCAACTGTAGTCTCGCGTCGGTTTGTGTTCCGGGACTGAGCTTCACCAGGCGCGAAACGGGTGTCCATGCCCTGTTCATGGGCCCACGGGCGGGCGTAGACTCCTCGCATCGACGAAAGGAAAGCGATGTCCAACGTGTTGATTGTGTCGGGCCACCCGCGCACCGGCGATGATTCGGTGGCGAATAAGACGATCTTGGAGGAGCTGGTGGTCCTGCTCCCCGATGCCGAGATTGATCATCTCGACGAGCTGTATCCCAACTACACGTTCGACGTTGAGGCAGAGCAGGCGAAGTTAGCCGCCGCTGACGTGATCGTGCTGCAGTATCCGCTGTGGTGGTACGGCTGGCCCTCGCTTCTGCAAAAGTGGGTGGAGGACGTATTCGTGCGCGGTTTCAGCCACGGCTCCCGCGGCACGGCACTGCACGGCAAGAAGCTGGTCGTGTCGGTGACGACGGGCGCCGGCGAGTCCTACTACTCCGCGCAGCCGGGTGGTTTCGACCGATTCCTGGCTCCTGCGATGGCGACCAGTGCACTGGTGGGCTTGGAATACGTGGGCAGCCTGCCCCTGTACGGGGTTTCCTACGCGAATCGCACGGATGAGGCTGCGCGCGCCGATATGGTGGAACGCTCGCGCGAGCACGCGAAGCGCCTCGCGGAGTTCGTCTCCACCCCCTGAGTTTGCGCTCCCCTGCGGTCAGGCAGGACACACAACTCGGCCACGGCCTCGTCACTATGAACGAGGCCAGGGCTCGCACCTACTTTTTCTTCTTCGGTGCGGGTAGCTCCTCCCACATGGCTGAGACTACGTCGCGCAGCGTGTCACGGTCCTCCACCTCGACGAGGAGCATCTCCTTCGCACCTTTGTAGGGGGTGACGCGTGGGGCATCGGGCAGGAGGCGTTCGGAGGCGGGCGTGACCTTGAGCAGGAAGCGGTCGTCGTAGATACCGCCGATGACCTTGCCCCGGTAGTAGAGGACGTATTCGCCCATCATCTTGCGGTGCGCCACGTCGTCCAGCTCGCCCAGCAGGTCGAGCACGAACTCCAGGTATTGGTTGGTGGACGACATCGTTCATCCTCGCTTTCCCGCTCAACGACACGCTCGTCTAATCCTGCGCTGGATTGAGCGGCCGGCCTGTTTTGTGGCGTATGAATACAGTGTAGAGCCTTAGATCGGGCCCGCTGACCGAGTTCGTTCATTGATCAACGAGGCCGGGGCCGGGATTGGAAGCAGGGCGGGCTAGTATCTCCGTGATTCTAGGGTCTTGACGGGCTGGACCTCGCACCTGAGGGCCCCGTTAGGATGGGGGCATGATTGATATGCGGGACCCGCGCGGGATTATCACGTTCATCGTTCGTTATCTGGCGCTCCAATTGGGCCTCCTGGTCTTACTCCTACTCTCCTTGTCATCCAGCCTCGTTCTGTTGACTTATTTCTGTCTCATGGGCTTCTTCACCTTCGTCCAGGTGTTGGCGTCCATCTCCCGGGATTTTCTCAACCACGCCGGATTGTGGAAGGCTATCGTGATCGCGGTTACTATCCTCACCGACGTACCCATCCTGTGGTGGTTCGGACGACTGGTGGCGGGCATTGCCGGCAGCGGGTCCGACTGGTGGCTCGTGACTTCATGGTTACCCTTCCACTTCGTCGCGGCCTTCTTCGCGTGGGGGCTCCGCGAGACGATCGGCACGGCAGGCGCTCAAATTACTGCCTTGTCCAGCACCCCTGAGAGCACCGTTGAACCTGGCAACATCGAGAACACCAGCGATCCCGAAGACACAGAGGCAGACACCCCGACGGACGCAACCGCGGTCACCGAAGTCGGCACCGACAAGCAGTAGTCCATTGTCTCGGGAGCGACCTCAACCACTCCCCTGCCGCTAGACAACAAGCGAAAACTGGCCCCGACCTCGACATTACGAGGCCGGGGCCGGTTCGTCACAGTCCTCCGAGTCCGGAGAATCGTTCGACCCAGGTCCGCAGGGCGTTCAGGACACGCGTGCGGATGGCTTCGCGGCTGCCACCACCACCGAAGCGGCGGGCCGGGGGAAGGATCGAGGACAGGCCGGTGCCTTCGTCGGGGACGTAGCCCTCGCGCAGGGAGTCGTACGCGAAGTCGCGCGCGCCCTCGCCAAGGCGTTCGGCGTCGATGATTGCGTTGAGCTCGCTGTCTCGCTTGGCGGCGATGAAGGACTCGAACTCTGTAGGAACGTCCCCGTTGAGGGACACCCGGCGGTAGAACTCTTCGATGAGGTCACGCTTGCCGCGCAGGGCGGGTGACGCAGCGAGGGCACGCGTGATTTCGACGGGGATTTCGCGGTCGTCGCCGTCGCCGCGCTCGCCCCGATGATGCTCGACGAGCATGAGGATGTAGTCGACGTTGATGTCGACCTGCTTGACGAGCTCCATTTCGAAGACGAGGTCGTCCGCGATCGGTTCCTTTTCCACCCTCGAGCGCTCGCGCGCCTCGTGATAGAGGTCCAGGTAAACGCTCCGGTAGTCCTCGAGCTCACGCGGGACGATCGTGTCGTCACCCTCGAAGTCGTCGAAGGACGTGAGGATGTTGCGCAGGCGCAGGATCTGCCCCATGAGGTCGATGAAGCGCTTCTGTTCCTTTTCGGAGGCGATCGATCCGATGGGCAGCGGGAAGTCGAAGCGAAGCTGCTCGACGATCTCCAGGTAGGTGGACAGGTACTCGCCGTAGGGGCGCAGGAGGACCTGGCCGCGCGCTTCCTTGTTGCCGAAGAGAGCGATCGCGTCTTCGGTAGCCTGCTCAAGGTTCCGGAAGCACACAATGTTGCCGTACGTTTTCACCGAGTTGAGGATTCGGTTCGTGCGCGAGAAGGCCTGGATGAGGCCGTGGGCACGCAGGTTCTTGTCGACCCACAGGGTGTTGAGGGACTTGGAGTCGAAGCCGGTGAGGAACATATCGACGACGATGACCAGGTCGATGCGTCGTTCAGCGAGAGCTGTTGACAGGCTCGTGTAGTATCCCTCGAATCCCGAGGCATCGGTGCCGAAGCTGGCTCCGAACTGCTTGTTGTAGTCGGCGATCGCCTCATCAAGGAAGGCGCGATCGTCCTGCGAGAGGGCCGATGGGTCCATGGATTCTTCTGAGAGTAGACCGGTGCCCGGCGCCTCGGCGTTGGGTGCGTAGGAGTAGATGATTCCGACGCTGAGCCTGCGCGCCTCCGGCAGATCGGCCTGTTGGCGCTTGAATTCCTGGTAGTAGGCGCGTGCGGCCTTGATGGAGGAGGTGGCGAACAGGGAGTTAAATCCGTTCACGCGCCGTTCCTTGTACTGGAAGGAGGCGTGTCGCTTCGTCTTTTGGTCGAAGTGTTCGAGGATGTAGGAGACCACGGCCGAGATGCGCTGCGGGTTCATGTAGGCGCTGTCGGTATCGATGCCTTCGACGTCGTGGTTATCGATGCCGTCTCGCACGCGGAACGAGTTGAGGTAGTCGACGCGGAACGGCAGGACGGTCTTGTCCCGGATGGCGTCGACGATCGTGTAGGAGTGCAGCTGGTCGCCGAAGGCCTGCTCGGTCGTCCGTAGGTTTGCTTTGCCGGAGCTGGAGGCATTTTCCGCGAAGATGGGCGTTCCGGTAAAGCCGAAGAGGTGGTAGTTGCGGAAGGCTCGCGTGATGTCGGTGTGCATGTCGCCGAACTGGCTGCGGTGGCATTCATCGAAGACGAGGACGACGTGCCCGGAGTAGATGGCGTGCCCACGGTGGCTCTTGACGAAGGTCGCGAGCTTTTGGATGGTGGTGACGATGATCTGTGTGGATGGGTCGTTGATTTGATTGGCGAGCTGGCGTGTGGACTGGTTGGCGGAGACGGTTCCCTCGGCGAAGGCGTTATATTCGCGGATGGTCTGGTGGTCGAGGTCCTTGCGGTCAACGACGAAGAGGACCTTGTCCACCCCCTCCATGCCTGCGGCGAGCTTCGCGGTCTTGAAGGACGTGAGGGTCTTTCCCGAACCGGTGGTGTGCCAGATGTATCCGCCGGCGGCGACAGTGCCGGTCTGCTTGTTCATGCTGGAGGTTTTGATGCGCTGGAGGATCGCTTCGGTTGCGGCGATCTGGTAGGGGCGCATCACGAGGAGTTCATCGCGGGTGTTGAGCACACAGTAGCGCGTAAGGATGGAGAGGATTGTGCGCTTGGCCAGGAATGTGGCTGCGAAGTCGGTGAGGTCCGGAATCTGATTGTTGGCGGCGTCGGTCCACCACATGGTGAATTCGTAGGATCGCGCGTTGGCGGCGGCCACCTGCCGGCTTGTGCCCTGGTTTTCGGTGATGTGCTGGAGGCGCACGGTGTTGGAGTAGTACTTGGTGTGGGCTCCGTTGGAGATGACGAAGATCTGCACGTAGCCGAAGAGTCCGTCACCGGCGCCGGCGTGGAAGGAGTCGCGCTGGTAGCGGTCGATCTGGTTGAAGGCTTGGCGCAGTTCTTCGCCACGTCGCTTGAGTTCGATGTGGACGAGGGGCAGGCCGTTGACGAGGATGGTGACGTCGTAGCGGTTGGAGCGCGCGCCCGTGTCGATGGCGTACTGGCGGATCACCTGCACCTTGTTGCGGTGAATGTTGGTCTTGTCGATGAGGCTGATGTTCTTGGTGGTGCCGTCGTCGCGGGTGAGGACCTGCACGTGGTCCTCCTGGATGCGGCGGGCTTTGGCGACGACGGGATTCCCAGCGGCGGAAGGAACGTCGACGATCGAGTGACGGTAGAAGTCCTTCCATTCCCGGTCGCTAAAACGGTAGTTGTTGAGGGCCTCGAGCTGGACGCGCAGGTTCGCTTCCAGTCCGTCGCGGTCGTGGATATCCACATATTCGTAGGCCTGGGCGCACAGCTGTTTGATGAGGTCGTCCTCGAGGGCGGCTTCGCTCTGGTAATCCTGCTCTTGCTCGCGGGTCGGGTGGTAGAGGCCGACGACCGTAAATTCGTCGGAGACGACGACGGGTTCGATGCGGGGGCGAGGTGCGTCGGTGGACACTCGCGTTCCTTTCTCTACGGGTCTCATTCACGAGGCCGGGGCTGGCACGCGGGAGGCTTCCCTCCCGTCTGGTGACGTTGATCCGATGCTAACGTCACCCACCATCATCTGCGTCCAGGCTGCACCGCGGCATCAGCTGAGAGACAAACCCGAAGCCTGTTCAACCTGCCTGATGAAGCCATCGACACCGAGGCTGTAGTTCAGATACGAACTCTTAATGGCTTCTGCACTCTCCGCTTTCACCAAGACAACATTGTCGAACTCTGGTTCAGCAATGGTGACGTCATTTCCGCTGTCTGTCCGAAGCGCTTCCTTCTCGAGGCGTTGATACTCGTCATTTGCAGCTTCAAATTCTGGGAACCCGACGACGTCAAAGAACTGGATTTCACGGCTGAGGCAGAGGAGAAAATACTCGTCTTTTTCATCTGAATCTGTCTGTACGAGAACACCGCTGCGGGCTGCGCGAAGATCGTCGAGCAGATGGGTTGACTTACAGATCGCGCCCACTTCACGTCTCACTACAGCCAGATCGTCTGTCACATCGGGCACACCAGGCCTCCCCTCTTCATGCGCAAATAGATGGGAACTGAGCATGAGGAATCGGTCTCGCTTTTGTGCTTCTCCTTCTAGCGAAGCACGCACATCGGGGCTCTTGTATTCAAGGCCGTACACTTCACCAACTGCTTCCACCCCCGTTGCCCAAAGGTGCTGGAGACGAGTACGTATCTGCACCTCAATGCGGTACGTAATTCCGCCAACAGGCACCTTGTAGATCGCATGGTAGCTCCGGTAACCGCTACGTTGCGGTACCGCTATGTAGTCTTTTGTTTTCCAATGTTCAAGAAGATCGTCAAGGATTTGAGCGGCCTCATATACCTCTCGAACACTTCCCACGATGAGACGGCAGCCGCCGATATCGTCGAGCGCACCCAGCTCGAAGTTACTGTTCCTCCGCTGTAGTTTACGGAGGATCGACGTCATGCGTTTCAGCCGGTACGAGACCACAGCACCGTCAAAGTGTTTGGCACACTGTGTCAGCGCTTCAAAACAACGTGCAGTCGGTTCCAGGTGTTGCACTCGCCAAGCCTGAGCGGTGGCCAGTGATACAGCGTCAAGTTCGTCGCTAGCACTCAGGAGCACACCAGCTTTGGTTGCTGCCTTGCGACTGACACGGTCCTGCTGTTTTTCAGCCATATTCGGAGTATAGTGACCCAGAGGCGATCAAGGGGAGGGAGCGAACATGGCACAGACAATCATCGACGTTGCGACCTACATCCTGGAGCGTACCGGCACGGTGACAACAATGAAGCTCCAGAAGCTTGCCTTCTATTCTCAAGCTCAGCACCTCGCTCAGTACGGGTCCTCCCTCTTTCCCGAGGACTTCGAGGCATGGCGCGGTGGACCCGTTGCCCCCGAGCTCTATGCACTGCATCGCGGAATGTTCCTGATTCGTCCGGGCGAACTGATGTCCGGCGACTCGTCTGCTCTCACCGATGCTGAACGCGCTCTCATCGATAACGTGTGTTCTGCACTGGGCGACATGACAGGTGCCAAGCTGAGTGAACGGACGCACCTTGAATCGCCCTGGCTGAATGCACGCGAGGGACTGGCGCCATCCGACCCCTCGAATGCAGTTATCACGCAGGAAGCAATGCGCAGCTACTACCAGGAACATCCTGTCCTTGCTTAATTGCCTAATGCTGCCCCATTGCTCTGGTGCCGCTATGGCCACTAGGATAATCGCAGGGCAAGGGCTGAAACGGGTACGAAGCAGTTCACCTGCAGACGACGACCGCGAAACCCGACGAACCAGAGCCTCGTAATAGTCCACTCGTGGACGGCAGACTGACGTCACGCCCTCGTGTTCCCCTCGCACACGCGCGAGGGGAACACGTCTCTATGACGCATCACTTACGGAGACAACTTTCTCGGGGAAGGACAGCAGACGATCCCTGTAGTGCTCGTACTGAGCGTGGCGGGCCGCTATCTCGGCGGGCAGACCTGACGAAATGTCGTTGACGAGGGCGTCGAAGTGGTCAAGGAGGTCAGCGACTGCACTTTGCTGGTCAACCGAAGGCAACGGAATTTCAAATGACTTGATAATCGACACATTGAGATCACCTCGCGCGGCCCCGCCCAAGACTTCGCAGCTCATTGTATCGAGCCGCAATAGAATAGTAGACATAGCGATAATCAGCACGCTTAGGGTCAATTTCTAGATTGCAACAATGCTGATTCGTCACAGCATCAATACCAAGAAGTGCGGAGCGACCAGCAGATGCACCCGAAATTGCTACTATGACACAGTTTGCTTTAACCCACTTCAACGGAAGTTCATCGATAGCAGCATCTGTCACAAATTCACTTGCCACGCTAATCCGATTGAAGTTGACATCTTGCGTACGTATCCATGGATTAGACCCACCCTCATAGTAACGGGCATTTGAAGCCTGAGGCGTAACACCTGTCACTACCCTTAGTGCAACATCCCCAAGGTTCACCATTTCGACCGGGCCGCGGGCAGCCAGGGATTCATAGGAGAGCAAGTGGTTGCGGTAGTGCTCATACTGGGCCCGCCTGGCTTCCAGCTCCGCTTCCAGCTCCGCTTCCAGCGTCGTGAACTGATCCAAGATTCTCACGATCTCTCGCTGCACTTCCAGCGGAGGAATCGGACACCTTAGTTTCGCCACATCCTTTGGATAGACATGCGGAACGCCGCCACCGCTCTTCAGTGCATGAATCGCCTCCTGCATACCATTCAACCAGTGATAGACGAATCGCGGTTGCAGGGTGCCACGGTCCACCACGATAGAAAATGCGTCGGAAACGAAAATAGGTTCATTCCAAAACGACACGAACCCGGCATAGGCACCCGAACCCGCAATAACGATTGTCTCACCCTGCCGGTTCGGACGATCGATATAGTACGCAGGCTCGCGACCACCCGCGATAACGGGAATCTGTCCTTCCACGATCTCCTTGCGCGTCACTGCCTGCCCACGTTTAAGTTCAGCAACATCACCAAGGGGCCGATATTCCACCCCGTCCGGGCACAGCTCCTCGATCAGCTCTGCGAGGCGGCTCATCGGTCGGCCTCCAGTTCCGCGACGATCGCGTCAATGGAGGCGCGCAGCTCGCGCTGACGCTCCACGATGCCGGCGATCCGACTATTCAGCTCGACGATATCCACCTGCTCGCGCGTATCCTCGGGCTCGACGTAGGAGGACACTGACAGGTTCCAGTCGTTGGCCTTAATGTCATCGATCGACACCAGGGCGGCCACGTGATCCACCGCCTGGCGCTGCGACACCAGGGAGAGGATCCGCTGCTGGTTCTCCGCCGTCAGGCGATTCTTGTTCCCCTCACGCACGCACTCGGCGGACGCGTCCACGAAAAGCACACTGTGATCGGGGCGCGCCTTCTTGAGCACGATGATGCAGGTCGCGATCGTCGTCCCAAAGAACAGGTCCGGAGGCAGCTGGATGACCGCATGCACGAAGTTGTTTTCGACGAGGTATCGGCGGATCTTCCCCTCGGCGCCGCCGCGATACAGGACGCCCGGGAACTCGACGATCGCGGCCGTCCCATCCTCTGCCAGCCAATGCAGCATATGCATGGTGAAGGCCAGGTCCGCCTTGGACTTGGGTGCCAGAACCCCCGCCGGCGCGAAGCGCGGATCATTAATGAGAGCGATGTCGTCCTTGCCCACCCACTTCGTCGAATAGGGAGGGTTCGAGACAATCGCGTCGAAAGGCTGATCGTCCCAGTGGGCAGGTTCCGTCAGGGTGTCCCCCAGCGCGATGTCGAAGTTCGAGAAGTTGACGTCGTGTAGGAACATGTTGATGCGGCACAGGTTGTACGTCGTCAGGTTGATCTCCTGGCCGAAATACTGACGGCTACTCGACGGCCCAAGAAGCTTCGCGAACTTCAGGAGCAGGGACCCCGAGCCCGCGCAAGGGTCGTACACGCGCGTGACGTCCGAGCGCCCATCCAGAGCGAGGGTCGCGAGGACCTCTGCGACCTCCTGGGGCGTGTAGAACTCGCCGCCCGACTTGCCAGCGCTCGAGGCATACATGGTCATCAGGTACTCGTAGGCATCACCGAAAGCATCAATCTGCGCAGCACCGTGCTCCAGAGGCAGATCGCCGACGGCGTCCATGATCTTCACGAGCTTCGCGTTACGCTGGGCGACCGTGTTCCCAAGCTTCGTGGAGTTCACGTCCACATCGTCAAAGAGGCCACGCAGGTCAGACTCGGAGCCACTGCCCCGCGCCGAGTTCTCAATGAAGCGGAAGGCGTAGGAGAGGGTCTCATTCAGGTTCTCGTCACCAGAAGCCTGAGCGCGCACATTTCCAAACAGGTCAGAGGGACGAATAAAGAAGCCCTTTTCCTTAACGATGCCTTCACGCGCCGCTTCCGCATCCTCGTTAATGAGGGTCGCGTAATCGAAGGCCGCGGCCTCTTCAGGGGTTCCACCTTCAGCAAGGATCGCCTCGCGCTCGGAGGCGTTCACGTAGTCCGTCAGGTTCTCCGAGATGAAGCGGTAGAACAGAAAGCCCAGGACGTAGCTCTTGAAGTCCCACCCGTCCACGCTGCCGCGCAGATCGTTGGCGATGCGCCAGATTGTCTTATGCAGCTCGGCTCGCTCGATCACTGCCGCCACTATGCCCTCTTTTCTGGGCGAGGAGCTACGGCACTCCTCGCTGGTCTCTCGTACTCATTACTCAACGTTTGCTCACCGATGTGCGCGGGCGATTCATGTGGCCTAGCTTACTGCATAAGCGACCAGCTAAGGGCCGTAACACCCCCAATTTCCACCCATCCCGACCCCGGCCTCGTCAATGAGAACAACGCGAGCAAAACGGACTCAGAAAACATAACTCTTCAGGATACTCCCCCACCGCACCCCTGTTAGACACTTTCAGAAAACAACAACTCACCCCATCCCCACACAACGACCATCGCAGCAGCTCACGAGCGCACAACGCCTGTCAAATGCTCAGAAATTCAACCAATCCACGATTTTACTTGTCCGCACTGCGGGACGTTTTTGCTCGGCATGACCATATTGTCGGTTAATTTACCGAAAAATCGCTTTACCGTTGAATGGGCGCAGTTTCACGCACATGACTCCCCCACCGGGCAGTCCCGTCAACGACTTCGAGGACACACACGTCATGGAGACACGACATCCCCTGACCATCCCCGCCGCCATCGTGCTGGGTACCGCGATCGTCGCCACCGCCCTGCCCCTGCCGAGCAGCACGCCGGCCACCGCCACGGGCACGGCGCACGTCACCCGCGCCTACACGGACAAGTCCACACACGAACCGGGCACACAGGCGACGATCACGGCCGAGACCTCGACCGGGGGAACCGTCCACTTCTCCGTCAGCCACCTCGGCGTCGAGGTGGCCTCGGGCGACGCCACCGTGACCAACGGCAAGGCCACCTGGGCCTACACGACTCCGAACGAGAACACCCAGGGGTACCTCGTCACCGCGACCGGCGGGGACGGCACGCACGCGGAAACCGCCATCGACGCCTCCACCAGCTGGACGCGCTTCCCCACGCATGGGTTTCCTCTCCCACTTCAAGCCCACCGCCCCCGAGGGCACGGACGGGCACACCACCTACGAGGGGTTCCTCTTCCAGAAGCCGCAGGACTACATCGACAAGCTCAGCCGGGACTACCACATCAACGCGCTACAGTACTACGACTGGCAGTACCGCCACGAGCAGCCCGTCGCCACCGGCGACCTCGAGGACAAGTGGCCGCTGTGGTACCGGGACACCTACGCGTCAAAGAAGACGATCACCGACTACGTCACCGATGCGAAGAACGCCAACATGGGCTCACTCGCCTACTCGATGGCGTACGCGGCTAACGACGGCTACGACTCCTCGCGCATCCCCGACGAGTGGATTCTGCGCAACGACGACGGATCCTACTGGCGCCGAGGCCTCGGCTCCCAATGGTGGGTCAACACCCCTGAGGGGACACCCAAGCCCGAGAACCACATGACCATGATGAACGTCAACGCCCAGGGCTGGCGCGACTACATCACAGATCAGTACGCGACCCAGAAGGACGCCTTCGGGTTCGACGGCACGCATATCGACACGCTCGGACAGACCGTCAAGAAGGACAATTCTGGCAACTCCGTGGACCTGACCGACGGCCTGACGGCTCTCGTCAACGAAACAGCATCCAAGACCGGCACCGTCACCGGCATCAACCTGCCCGACGGCGCGGGCACCGACAAGATCGGCCCGTCCTCGGCTCGTACATCTACACCGAACTGTGGGACCACAACGAGACGAACGCGCAGGTCGCTTCCTACCTGCAGAGCGCTCGCAACAAGGCGGGCAACAAGCCGCAGATCGTGGCCGCCTACGCGAACAACTACGACCCGACGGCCTGGGTGCCCGACCCGAAGGACTCCAAGAAGAAGATCCATCCGGGCGTGACTGCGGACGAGGGGACGCGTATCGAGGCCGAGTCTGACCAGGCAAGCGTCAGCGGCGGCGCCCAGATCCTCTCCGGCGACGACTCCGCGTCGGGCGGCGCCTACGCGGGTAACTTCTCCGCGGGCGGCTCCGCCGTCACCTTCACCATCGACGCCAGCCAGGGTGGCACGTTTACGTTTACGACGCGCTACGCCAGGCAGGACGCCGATCCCGCCTACCACCAGATGATCCTCGACATGGGTAAGACCGGGCAGCAAAAGCTCATCAAGTACGTTCACTTCGACGCGACGGGCAGCTACTACACGTGGAAGGACATGACGGAGACCGTCGAGCTTACGCCCGGCGTCCACACGATCACCTACTGGGTGCCCACCGACAAGAATTACTCGCCCGTCAACATCGACTGCATCACCTTCCGCGAGTTCAACGCGGACTCCGTCAAGCTCGCCGACGCTGCGTTCGCGGCGAACGGCGCGCACCACCTGGAGCTCGGCGACTACGGTCGCATGCTCGACAACGAGTTCTTCGTGAGCTCCGGTCGTTCCATGTCCCCAGAACTGCAGGCGTGGATGAAGAACTACTACAACATCTCCACCGCCTACGAGAACCTGCTCTTCGGCGACAACCTGACGCGCAAGGAACGCCAGGTCGAGGTCTCGACGAACGGCGTGGGCCTGCCGACCTCGACGGACGGAGCCGCGAACACGATCTGGGCGAACACGATGACGTCCAACGCTGGCACGGCCCTGCACCTGATCAACCTGCGCACCAACGATAACGAGGGCAACGACGAGTACTGGCGTAACGCCGCGAAGAAGACCCTGCCCTTCGACAACACGTCCGTCACCTACCACCTGGAGGACGGCGAGGCGGTCCCCGCTTCGATCTTCGCCGTCAGCCCGGACGACGACGGCGGCCGCCCGACACCCCTCGACTTCACGACGGGCACGGATGAGCAAGGCCGCACGACCCTCACGTTCAACGTGGGTCGCCTGTCCTCGTGGGACATGGTGGTCTTCTCCCCCGCCACCTCCGCAGATCGCGCGGCCCCCGCACCCCAAGCAGTGGACACGTCCGACAATGCAGCTGCGCCCGACGCGGATGACGCAGCCCTGGTGCCCGCGACGATGGTCGGCCAGCTGCGCAACGGCCTCGGCCAGTGCCTGACCTCCCAGGATCCGGCAGGCACCGACGGCACCCCCGTGTGGAACAGCAACTGCTCCGGAAACAGCGCCGCGCAGACTGTCATGTACGAGGGTGATGGGCACATCCGCATCGGCGACCGCTGCGTCGACGTCGTGGGCGGCTACACCGAGGAGGGAACGGTCGCGCACATGTGGACCTGCTACCCGACACTCGAGTCCCAGAAGTGGGATATCAACGGCTCTGGTCAGCTGGTGAACCGCGCATCCGGCCTGTGCCTGACGATCCCGGGCGACACGACGCGTGACGCCACGCAGGCGGTCATCTCGCAGTGCTCCGACTCCTCCAAGTCGCAGCGCTGGACGCTCACAGACACCTCCGGGCAGTAACCGCCCTTCCTCTCCTCCCCGGCGCGGGCACAGCCGGGGAGGGAGCAGTGCCCGCGCGCTGCGCACAAGACTCGGCCCCAGCCTCGTCGATTCATGAACGAGGCCGGGGCCGAGTCGCGCACTCAGGCGAGCACGACGGGTTCAACGCTTGCGCCAGCCGAGCGCCATCATTGCTTCGTCGCGCGCCTCGGGGGCGGAAAGGCGGTCGAGCGCACCCGGCGTCGTCTGGTAGTAGGTGAGCAGGCTCCGCACGCGCGATGGCCGGATCCGCAGGCTTGTGAACACGACGAGGCATTCGACGTCCTGCCCCGCACTGATCAGCAGGCTCTTGCGGTTATAGCGCTGCCCGATCACAGTGGGCCGGTCACGCCACGGGATCGAGTAGTGGATGCCGCCCTTGCCCCACAGGTCCACGCGCTGCTGGCTGACGACGATGCACTCGTGGCTCTGCGGCCCAGCGATCTTGCTGAGCAAGTAGAGCACGACAACTACGGCCGTCAGCATGCCACCTCGAGCGTAATCCCTGATTTCGGTATCCACACTGAACAGTTGCGAGTAGAAGAAACACACTCCCGCCACGGTGGCAAGGAGGGCTCCAAAGACGCGCAGGAACATCCTGGTGCCGCTGGGACGCACGACGATCGTCCCGTCGGATGTCGATACGACGCTGACAAGGCAGCGCGACCAGCTTGCCTCTGTCACTCCCAGCAACAGGCAGACAACGGCACCGATGATCACAGCCGCCATGTAGAGCCACCCGTCACCCTTGATGCCCACCGACATATCAAACGCAGCGCATGTCAGCCCGATACCCCAGATGAGCCATCGCCCACGCGATCTCCCATCGTTGTCTGTGACCTCGTTGAAGGCGCCGTAGCTCGACCTCATCATCTGAGCGCCGGGGTACCCCGCAGGAGCCGGTGTGCGTGCCCCTTGGTGACACGCGGAATTCGGCCCGGGCACCGGCTGCGCGGCGCCAGACTGGGTGACGGGTACGGTCCCGCTAGCGACGTCGTCGTCGCCTGTGGGCGGTGCAAACTTGTTCATGTGTCTCCGATCCTGCGGGCGTGGTTCGGCCCCGACCTCGTCGATTCATGAACGAGGCCGGGGCCGAGTCGTGCGAGTACGCGCCCTCAGGAGCGAGCGACCTCCACGGCGGGCGTCTGCGCGAGGTTGGACAGAGCGGTCACGAACTGCGCGATCAGCGTGCGGTTACGACTGTCCTGCATGAGGTTGGGCAGCCCCTTGGTCGTGCAGGTGACCTCAACGACGGTGCCGGCCTCAGAGGGGATGAAGCCCACAACGATCTTCTCGCCCCAGGACATCATGCCGAACGGGGTGTCGAAGGTGACAACCTGGCGGTTGGGGTCGGCGAGCGTCACGGTCGCCTTCGGAACGGACTGCGCGGCCGGGGTAGCGAGCTGGAACAGCTGCTCGAACGGCACGTTGAACTGGAATGCCTGCGTCGTGGAACGCATACCCATGGGAGTGTCTCCTTAAAGATCTCAGTTGTCTCGGATACGCGCGATCTGGTCGCACGCACCGGCGAAGAAGGGGCCACGCGCACCAACGCGATCGCCTCGGTGTGACGCTGCGGATGCGCGACTTCTTCCATCCGGTTCAGCGTAGCAGCACACGCCCAAATATCATATTCCGTCACCAGAAATGACCGCGAGCTCGTAGGGTGAACAAACACGCTCATTGATGCGGGCAGGCGGCCAGACTCATCCGTCCCGCCGCCCGCCTACATCGTAGAAGTGGCGCCCTTGTCCTCAGGAACGCGGCTCGAAGGCGCTCACCGACACCGAGGGCATCTCCTGGCACACGCGCAGGGTCAGCTGCAGGCTCGTCGCTCCGGTGCCGGCTTCGGGCATGATGTCGACCAGCTCCGAATCGGCGGGGTTACATCCGTCGACTCCATCCGTCGACTCTGCCGTCAGGGTCACGCCCACGCGACCGCCCTGAGCAATCGTGTACACATTGCCAGGGGCCTCGCCGTCGCGTACGGCCGTCGAAAGAACCGCGCCGCCACCGGAGAAAATAATCTGCGGGAAGCCGTCAATCCAGCACGCGGGTCCCTCGTTCGTGAAGCCGATGTCCACGTAGGTGGTGCCACCCGCCTCCTGCTGAGAGTCGATGGAAGGCTGCAGGTTCGTCAGGTCGCAACGCTGATCGTTGTCGGCGACGTTGACCTCTGGGGCCTGGTTACCCTCGTCGGGCACACCGCTCTGGGGGCCAGCGCCGCTCTGGGCGGGCATGTCGCCCTGAGAGGCGGAAGCGCTCGGGGAAGCGGACGAGGCCGTCGACCCCGACTGGGACTGCGTGCCCTGCGGGGAGCAGGCGGCAACACCCAGGGCGAGGGCGGACAGGGAGGTCACGGCAAGAATGCGTCGCGTGTTGATCATGGCCCCATCCTATGAAGTGCCACGCCGCTCACGCACCGCCACGCCGGGCACCACCCAGGGGTGACAAGCCGCGCACCGGGCCCGCGCTGCGCACCCTGCCCCGGCCTCGTCCCCATCATCGAGTGACCGGCTCGATCTCCACGGGGGCCACGTCCATCTCAGCCAGCGGCACCACCCGATCCTTGCGCGCCACATGGTAGCCCCACCAGACCACGCCGAACAGCGGCAGGCCAATATAGGAGGAGGCAACCTCCCAGACCTGGCCGTGAAGCACTGCTTCATAGTTCTGTCCGGCCATGACGACCAGGCACATGACGAAAGCGATGATCGGACCGGCCGGGAAGAACGGCGACCGATACGGCAGATCCTCGAGGCGATACCCCTGCAGCAGATACGCGCGGCGGAAGCGAATGTGGCTCACCGCGATGCCCAGCCACATGATGATGCCGGAAATACCGACGATGTTCACCAGCCAGATGTACGCGTCGTTGAAGACCAGCTGCGTGAGGAAGCCACACGCCGCCATCACCGTCGTCACCGCCATCGCATAGGCGGGCACGCCGCCCTTGGTCACGCGCGCGAAGATCGCGGGTGCCTGGCGCTTGAGGGCCATCGAGTGCAACATGCGCGAGGCCGCGTACAGGCCCGAGTTACCAGCGGACAGGATCGACGTGAGGATGACGGCGTTCATGACGGCGGCTGCCGCGCCGATACCCATGCGCGCAAACACGAGCGTGAAGGGCGACTGTGCGATGTTGTTCGCCGAATCATCAGCTGCTCTCAGCAGGCTCGGGTCCGTGTACGGCAGCAGCGTACCGATCACGGCGATCGCGCCGATGTAGAAGAACATGATGCGCCAGAACACCGTGCGAATCGAGCGCGGCACGTCCCTGCGCGGATTCTCAGACTCGCCCGCGGCCACGCCCACCAGCTCCGTGCCCTGGAAGGAAAAGCCCGCGATCATAAAGACCGCAATGACGCCCACGAAACCGTTATGGAAGGGCGCGTCCCCGATCGTCCAATTCGACAGGCCCGGAGAGTTGTCGCCCATCACGCCGGCGATCATAAAGACGCCCGACAGGACAAAGATGATGACGATGACTACCTTGATTGCGGCCAGCCAGAATTCGGCCTCGCCGTAGACTCTCGCCGAGAGCGCGTTGAGCCCGACGACGATGACGAGGAAGCCCACCGCCCACATCCACGAGGGCACAGAGGGGAACCAATAGGCCATGACCAGGCCCGATGCCACGAGGTCCGCGGCCACCGTGACCGCCCAGTTGAACCAGTAGTTCCACCCCATCGCGAAACCGAAGGACGGGGAGACGAACTTCGTGGCGAACGTCTGGAAGGAGCCCGCGACCGGCTGGTGCGCGCTCATCTCGCCCAGGGACTGCATGAGGAGTAGCACCATCAGGCCAATCGCCGCGTAAGCGAGAAGAGCACCGCCCGGACCGGCGTTCGAGACCGTCCTACCGGAGGCCAGGAACAGGCCCGTGCCGATCGCTCCGCCGATGGCGATCATCTGCATGTGACGCGACGCCAGGCCGCGCTTGAGCGCCGTGTTGGAGCGCTCGCGCACATCACTGGCGATGTCGTCGGGAGTGGGGGTAGCCATGAGTCGGTTCCTCATCTGTTGATCGTTGAGTCCCATCTTAGTCCCACAACCGCTTGTGTCGACGTTGGTAGATTCTTTTCTCATTCTTTAACGAGGACGGGGCTCCCCTTCCGCTTTGTCACCCCATTGCCCACCACGGCCTCGTCCCCGCCACATGAGCCACACACACGCTGGGCAGTTACACTAAACCCACCCACGCCACCACAGGAGGTTCCCATGACGCAATCCCTGATGAGCATCGGCTGGATGCTCCTCGCCCTCATCCTCTCAGCGTCCATCGGCCTCGAGCGACAGATCCGAGGCAAGAGCGCAGGCATTCGAACGCAGGCCATCGTCGGCCTCACCGCCTGCCTCATGATGCTCATCTCCAAAGTACGGCTTCTCCGACATCCTCGTCGACGGCATCACCCGTTACGACCCTTCGCGCGTCGCCTCGCAGATCGTCTCGGGCATCGGCTTCCTGGGCGCGGGCATCATCCTCACCCGTCACGGCGCGATTCGAGGCCTCACGACTGCGGCCACCATCTGGGAGACCGCGGCGATCGGCATGGCGTGTGGCGCAGGCCTGTGGTGGCTCGCCCTGGCCGGAACGGTCCTCCACTTCATCGTCATCGCCCTCCTGACGCCCCTCGTTCAGTTCATCCTCATGCGCACGCATGGCCACAAAGTCACGCTCACCGTCCATTACACACCCGGACACGGCGTCCTCTCCACGCTGCTGAGCCAGGTCTCCTCCCTCGGCTGGAACGTCTCAGGCGTATCGACCCGCACGGATTCAAAGTGACCGCGCGACCACCGCGCGATTCACTGCGGCGACGCGCCAGGACCTCTCCCGCTCCCTGCTGGTGACCACCCTCGCCGACCTCGATGGCGTCGCAGGCGTCGACATCAGCGAAGACGACGACGAATAGAGTCGCAGCATAGACGAGGGGCCCGCGGATCACCGCGGGGGCCCCTCGTTCGTGCAATCAGACTCTCAGCGCATCACGCCTGAGGACCGAAAGGATTGTAGGGCTTGTCGCCCAGCTGGGGCTGCTGGCCCTGCTGCTGGCCATACTGAGCCTGCTGGCCGAACTGAGGCTGACCGGCCTGGGGAGCCTGGGGAGCCTGGAAGCCGCCCTGCTGCTGGCCATACTGAGGCTGACCGGCCTGGGGAGCCTGGAAGCCGCCCTGCTGCTGGCCGAACTGGCCCTGCTGCTGGCCCATCTGAACACCGGCGAACGCGCCACCAAAGGCATTCGGGTTGTTGATCGGTGCGACCGCGCCACTCTTCAGCTCCATGAGCAGGAAGCCGCCCGCGACGCCAATCGCGATAGAGAACAGCCCCAGCATGAACGCGCCAAAGCCCGCGTCGAGGTAGTCATAATTGAACGCAACTATGAACTGAATAACACCAAGCAACGCCACCACAAGCGCACCGATGCCCGCCGACAGGTAGGCCCACTTCTGATTCGTAAACCAGTAGGCGACGCCCAAGCCGACGACAGCCATCAGCAGGACGAGGTGGAATGCCGAGTACCCACCCTTCGCGGTGAACATCGACGCACTTCCATAGTCACTAGTGACGTAAGGCAGCAGCATCGAGACGAGGATCAGCACCGCCGACACGGCGATACCGATGAGCGAGTAGGTCGCGCGAACGGAACGACCGCTCACCTTGCCCGTTTCGGCCACGACGGCCGTCTGGAACTGGTTGAACGCCGAGTTCGCGGCAGCGCCGAACTGCTGGGCGGCAGCACCGAACTGCTGGCCCGCTGACGGGCCCGCCGGAGCGTAACCCGGCTGACCGTACTGCTGCTGGCCGGGCTGAGGCTGACCGAAGGGAGCCTGCTGGCCGGGCTGCGGCTGGCCGCCAAACTGAGGCTGACCCTGCTGGCCGGGCTGCGGCTGGCCGCCAAACTGAGGCTGACCCTGCTGGCCGGGCTGAGGCTGGCCGAAAGGAGCCTGCTGGCCGGGCTGAGGCTGGCCGCCAAACTGAGGCTGACCCTGCTGGCCGGGCTGAGGCTGGCCGAAAGGAGCCTGCTGGCCCTGCTGCGGCTGGCCACCAAACTGAGGCTGACCCTGCGCAGGAGCAGTGCCGTACTGGGGCTGGCCGAAGGGGGCCTGCTGAGCCTGCGGCTGAGCACCCACCTGGGGCTGAGCCTGCGCCTGGGCATCTGCCTGCGGCGGGTTGCTGAAGGGAGACTGCGCGACCTGCTCCTCGGTCGACGGGGCCACAGTGGCCTCGTCACCCGCGGGAGCCTCGGACTGCGCTGCGCCCCCAAGGATTGCCTGCTCAAGGTTGTCGTCGGAGGCCTCGGCTACAGGAGCCCCAGGCTCTGCAGGAGCCTCAACGTGCGGCTCTTCGACCGCGGGCTGCTCGGCAGGGGCCTCGGCCGGCGCGGCGTCAGCCTCGGTCTGCGCGTCCTCGTGGGCACCGGCGAAAGGCTCGGCCTGCTCGCCGGCCTCCTCCGCGGGGGCCTCGGGCTCGGAGACAGCCGGTTCCTCGGCAGCCGGGGGCTGCGCGGGAACGACACCCTGATCCGCCAGCCACTGCCCAAGGGCAGGGTACAGCGACGGGTGCGTTGCGACGTAGGGACGCAGGTCCGGGCGAGCGGCAGTGATATCCGCGAGATCCTGGGCCGAAAGCGCCGGATTGCTCAAGTCGGCAGCGGTAAGCTGCGACGGATCGATAGTGCTCATCTGTATTCCTCTCGCACCCGTAGGTGCAGTTCCTGATGGCGAACAACCAATACTATCGCGCCGAGGGTTGTATACGTCAAGACGTTCACACCATGAAACATGGGCGTGAAACAACAGACCCGGCCCCTCACGGGACCGGGTCTGTGGTGGTAGCGGGGACAGGATTTGAACCTGCGACCTCCGGGTTATGAGCCCGGCGAGCTACCGAACTGCTCCACCCCGCGTCGGCTCTAGATACTCTAGCGCATCGAGGGGGAGGGCACAAACCGTGTGCGGTGATTTACGTCCCAGCGGTCAGTATCTATCAGCGGGACCGACTCGCTTCCGCTCCGGAATGGCCAGACGGATCGCGGTCACGATACACGTCAGCGTCAGCACCCGCATTGCCACCAACCGCAGGACGTCCACCCCGCTGTAAAACATCAGATCCGTCGGCGGATACAGGGTGTACCACGGCAGCCCGAGGGCCACCGCCGTCCACGGCTGAATAATCAGGTGCGTCACCAGAGCGATACCCGCAGCGATGTAGCGAAGCAGGTTAACGCGCCTGGCCAGGTAGATGATGAGGAGGGCAATGAGAACGCCATTCACCGCCAGCCAAACCAGAATGACGTCCCTTGTGTGCGCGACGCATACATCCATGAGAACTCATAGCTCCAGGGAATGAACTTATCGACGAGGAGGACCACCTTCGCGAACAGGAGGATGCACGCGGCATTCACCCCACGCCGAGAAGCCGTGGTCTTGCCCTCCGTCACCACGGGCACGTTGGACGGGACTGCCGTGGAGCCAGTCGACATCGGCTCGGCCCGTTGCTCCTCGCTGTTCACGAGATCGGAGTATGGGTATCGGGGGTCCGTCATCAGTGTCCTTTCATCGTCGAGAAGCGTGGTGTTAGTCCGATCCTTGCCGCTCACGCGACCCGCTTTTTCGCGACTCCAGAGCAGTTACTGGCGCGAGGCGAAACCTGACGCGTTCGTCACCTGGGCGGACGATGCCTCGGACATGGCCTTGGAAGAAGCGCCCTCGGGCGTCACCGACGGAAGCGGAACTTGTCCGGCAGGAGCCGCTTCCTGAGGACGGGACGGGAGCGCTCATCGCGTAGGGCGAGGGCGCCGACTTGAAGTCCGGGATCGCGAGCAGGATCGCGGTGATCACGCAGATCCAATCGAGCGCGTACGTCAGGAGCACGCGCGCACCCAAGGCGCCCGTCTCATAAATGTCGGGGTTAGGAATGAACGCGTAGTACCACGCATCATCGCGAACAACGAGCATGACCGGGCCGACGATGAAGAACAGCACCACAATGATGCACGAGGCGACATAGCGCGCAATGACAGTGCCCTTGCTGAGATAGACCACCGCAAGCGCGATGACAACAACTCCCATCAGACGCCAGAACCAGAACAACGGGTTCGACAACTGGCTCACGTAATTGTCGAGATGATCGAACTGATAGGGAATGAATGCGTGCACCAGGGAGATCCCCTGGAGGACAATGACCATCCACGCGGCAATGCGACCGTGCATGGATCGCGACGACCTCGCTGCGCCGGTATGCAGGGGCGCAGCGCCATAACGATCGGCGGCCGGCGCCACCATCACGGGAGCACCCGTCGGTGCAGGCAGCGACGAGGCTTCCGACGGTTCCTGGCTCGGCTGAGGCACACCCGCGGACGCAGCGAAGGGATTATTGGGCAGAGTCATCGTCTTCCTTCCACGATGTCGATGGATCCCGGGGACAGATGCCCTCACCATAGCAACGACGCGCCAGGCCATGCCGGTCGATAACTCATGCTGGGAAAGCGCCCCCACGACACTCCCCCACCCCACAGACGGCTGCGCGCCCGGCCCCTCACGACGTGTGATCGGCGGGACCGGGCGCGCGGCAGTTTCCATCAGCGGTTATGAGCCGCTTTGTCCGCCGCTCGAGGCGGATGGGCTCGGACTGGGCGTCGGCGAAGGCGTCGCAGAGCCGAGCTCCTGCTGGGCGGCCTCGGCGCGGGCCAGGGCGTCGCGTAGACGCGTCTGAGCCTGGCCGAAGGCGGTCCAATCGGACTTGCTCATCGCCGAATCGGCGTCGCGCATTGCCTGAGCAGCATCATTGATGGCCTGCGTCAGGCGGGCGTTGGCGTCGCCCGAGGCGGCCGGCGGGGTCCCGCCCGACTGGCTGCCGTCATCGCTCGCCGGCGGGGACTGCGGCGTCGTGGCGGAACTACCGTCGTCGGCGACCAGCTGGCGCAGCGACTCTTCCAGGGTCGGCGCGAAGCCGACCTTGTCGCCGAAGGCCGTCAGGACCGAACGCAGCACCGGGTATGACGCCGAGCCCGTGCCCTGCACGTAGACGGGCTGCACGTAGAGCAAGCCACCGCCGACCGGCAGGGTCAGGAGATTACCGCGGATAACCGTGGAGTCAGCCTGGTTGAGCAGGTTGAGCTGGGTCGCGATCTTCTCGTCCGAGTCGTACTTGTTCTGCACCTGGCCGGGGCCGGGAACGGTCGTCGAGGACGGGAGGGCAAGGAGACGCAGCTTGCCGTATCCCTCGCGCACCTGGCCGGGGGTGTTACCGGTCTCGGAGTCGACGGCGAGGAAGCCAGCCATCGCCTCGCGCCGGCCCTCGCCGCCGCCACCGGGCACGAAGACCGAGGTCAGGGAGAACTCAGCGCTGTCCTGGCCGGGCATCTGCATGGTCAGGTAGTACGGCGGCTGCAGTGCAGTCGGAGCGGGCAGGGGGTTGCCCGACGCGTCCACGTGCGTGGAGGAGTCGGAGCTGGATGCCGCACCGTGGGTGGAGGTCTCCTCGGCCAGGCGCCAACGGTCACCGCCGGAGTAGAAGCCGGCAGCGTCGGTCACGTGATACGTGGCGAGCAGGTTGCGCTGGACCTTGAACATGTCCTCCGGGTAGCGCAGGTGGCTCATGAGATCGCCCGAGATCGCCGAGACGGGACTCGACGCTGCCGGGGTAGATCTTTTTCCCAGGTGCGCAGGATCGGATCCTGGTCATCCCAGCGGAACAGGCGCACGGAGCCGTCGTAGGCGTCGACGATGGCCTTGACGGAGTTACGCATGTAGTTGATCTTGTTCGCCTGGACGTACTGGCCGACCTCAGTGGAGCGAGAGTCCACGGTGGCATTCGAGAGGGTCTCGTGCTGCGCGTACGGGTAGTTGTTCGTTGTCGTGTACGCGTCGACGACCCACACGAGGCGCTTGGGGGGTCGAGGGGTCGCCGTCCATGTCGACGACCGCCGGGTAGGCGGACTGTTCGAGCGTCAGGTAGGGCGCGACCTTCGCGACGCGCTGGAGGGGATCGCGATCGTAGAGGATCTGCGAGGCCTCGTTCGTCTGCGAGGAGAAGAACAGGTCCGTGGATCCGAACTTGATCGCGTACAGGAGCTTGTTCCACACGTTGCCCACGGAGGGGCCGCCATTGCCGACGAAGGTCGTGGAGACCTGGCCGCCGACCGCGGTGTCGTCCGGGTAATCGAGTTCCTGAGGCTCGGACCCCTCGGGGGCACCGACGATCGAGTAGTCAGGCGAGCCGGGGCTGAAGTAGACGCGCTCCCTCGTAGTCGCCCATCTCACCGACGGAGGGCACGGACTGCTCCCAGTAGGAGGGCAGGCCGTCGCTGGTCAGCTGGTTACCGTATGCGGCGACCACGCCGAAGCCGTGGGTGTAGACGGTGTGCTGGTTGACCCAGGTCTGCTGCTCGGCCGACAGGCCCGAAAGGTTGAGCTCGCGCACGGAGATCACGGTGTCACGGCGCTCCCCGCCCACGTTGTAGCGGTCGACCTTCATGCCGGAGTTGAAGCCGTAGTACAGGCGCGACTGCTGGAGCTGCTGGACGGTCTTCGTGATGACCTGAGGGTCGAGCAGACGCACCTGGGAGGTGAGGGACTCGGTGTCGAACTGACCGGCCGAGGCCGTGGTGGCCGCGTCGTAGTTCGTCTGATAGTCGACGTCCTGCAGACCGTAGGCGGCCAGCGTAGCGTCGATGTTGCGCTGAATGTAGGGAGACTCGAGGCTGCGCTGGTTGGGGCGCACTCGGAACTGCTCGACGAGGGCCGGGTAGGCACCAGCCAGGACGAGGGCGGCGATCACGGTGACCGCGACGCCGGTGACAGGCAGTCGCCACGTGCCCTTGAATGCAGCAACGACGAAGAGGACCGCGACGAGTCCGGAGATGACCGCCAGGATGGAGTGCGCGGGCAGCGTCGCGTTGATATCGGAGTACATGGCGCCGTGAATGGAGCCGGAGTCCGAGGTGAGCAGCTCGTAGCGGCCCAGCCAGTAGTTCACGCCGATGAAGAGCGACAGGCAGGCGGCCATCATGCCGGACTGCAGGCGCGCCTGCTTCGAGGCGTGGGGGCGCGGTGCCAGGCGGATCGTTCCGTACAGGTAGGACACAATGAGGGCCGCGACGAGGGCGATGGCGGTGACGGTCAGCAGGAAGGACACGAGGACCTTCAGCGCGGGCAGGACGAACACGAAGAACGAGATGTCCAGGCCGAACTGGGGATCAACCTGATCGAAGGAGGAGCGGTTGAGGAACTGGAGCAGCGTCTGCCATTCGGTGGCCAGGCGAGCGCCGTTCGTGAAACCGAAGAACAGAGCGACGCCCCAGAACGCGAATCGGCGTACGGGCTCGAGAGCCTTCTGGTAGGCGCGCAGGGAGGCCGAGTCCTGCCCGCGCGTCGAGGACGCACGATGCCGGTACGCGTAGGACATCGAGAAGAATATGAGCGCCGTGGCCACGATGAAACCGACGACGAACAGGCCGATGTGCGCACCCCACTGGGTGAGGATGACGCGGGTGGCGCTCATCTGGCGGAACCACAGGATCTCGGTCCACACGATCGATGCGCCGTAAATGATTGCGCCGATCGCGATCAGGGCGCCCAGAGTGATCGCTCCGGGGCCGGGCTTGTGCATCTTCAGCTCGACGGGTGGGCTATCGGGGTCTCGCGGTGCACGCGCTCCCCCTTGGGGGAAGACCGAAAAATTGAAGCTCACGGAAGTCCTCTCTGTAAAACCGATCAGCTTCGATCCAGTGTAGCCGCGCACATGCACTTCTTCGTCTCTGTCTTATTCGCTCTCCGTGAGAGTATGGGGTTATGACTGTTGAGATGATGCCGAGTGCGCGCGAGATCGCGCTGGCCAACGTGGTTGTCGATATCGAGAAGGGCGCGGCCCGTGTGGGCTGGGATCACGCCCCGTCCATCTACGCGCTGGTGCCGACCGCGATGCTGCTGGCCGACCCGAACCTGCCCGCCGACATTGCCGAGCAGCTGCGCGCGGGCTGGGATGGGACCGAGGATCACCTGAGCGCGATCATCCAGGAGGACCTGGCTGACGACGACATCGAGCAGGTCCTGGCTCACCTGGCGTGGCCGGAAACGGTGCCGGGTGCGGCGATCACGGTTGAGCGCATCGTCGTTCCGCCGGAGGTCGAGGACGAGGCCCCCGAGGACCCCGACGAGGCCCTGGCCTTCATCTCGAATCACCCCCTGCGCACGGATGTGCGTCTGGCCGTTGGCGTGATGCGCACGGGCGAGTCGTGGTGTGCGCTGCGCACCCGCGCCTTCGACTCCGACGACAAGGTCGGGCAGGGTTCGGCGCTCGTCCCGGCGCTGGTGGACGCCCTGCGCGCTTCCCTCGAGCCGGTGACGGACGAGCAAGCCTGAGAGCACAGAGGAGGCCCCGGCCTCGTCCGGACCAGATGGACGAGGCCGGGGCCTTTGTCGCCCACCTGACGTGAAGCGGTGGGCGGGCCTGAGAGCGCCCCCGCGCTACTGGCAGGTCGGCAGGGCGTCCCCGGTGCCGTCGGCGATGGAGCGCACGGCGCTCACTGCCTCGTCGAGTGTGGACACCGAGACAACGCGCAGCCCATCGGGGACGTGCCCGACGACCTCGTCGCAGTTATTGGAGGGGGCGAGGAACCACTGGGCGCCATCGCGGTGCGCGCCCCACAGCTTCTGCTGGATGCCTCCGATCGCGCCGACTTGCCCGTCGTAGGACATGGTTCCAGTGCCCGCGATGACGTTGCCGCCGGTCATATCGCCAGGGGTCAGACGATCGATGATGCTCAGGGAGAACATCATGCCGGCGCTGGGACCACCCACGCCGTCAATGTTGACGGTGATGTCGACGGGCAGGACGGGGTCAGCGGAGAGGTAGACGCCGAGCTTGGATCCGGTTTCGGTGGCGGATGCGGCGACCGAATCGAAGGAGACGTCCTGCGTGACGCCTCCGCGCTCGACCGTCAGCGTCATCGTGGAACCGGCCGGCACCGAGCGCATAATGGCGAAGGGAGTGGCGGCGCTGGTGATCTCGTGACGCACACCGTCCGGGGTGGTGATCGCACGGAGGATGTCTCCTTGCTCAACCTTCCCTTCCGCGTTGGATCCCTCGACCGCGCCCTCAATCGTGATCGTTGCAGGAACGTCCCACCCGAGGTACTCAAGGGCGGCGACCTGGGAGGTCGTCTGCGAGTTACGCATCATCGCCAGCTGAGCATCGCTCACCTGCTGACGCGTCGTTCCAGCGGGATACACCGAGTCGTAGTCCAGTATCTTGCTGTGAGGGTCAAAGTATGCGGCGATGAGCTGCGCGAAGTTCAGGCGACTGTCGGGGGCACCCGATTCGGAGACCGTCACCATGCGCAGCTGCCCCTGCCCCGGCTTCGCCGGCGCGTCGTACGAGCTGGATTGAGGCTCGTCCTGCTGGATCGGCTCCCCCGTCGTGGGGTCTGTTCCTTCGATCTGAAGCATAGGAACACCGTTGTCGGATCCCAACACGTTGAAGGTCGGACCCGGGCTGTTGACCACGAAGGGGAACGGGGATCCAGAAGAGGATCGCCACCATCGCGAGCGCGGCGAGGACCGCCGTGATGAGTCGCCAGCTGATGATGGGGATACGCCGGGTAGAGTCGTCCTCCTGCAGGGGCACCAGCTCGATGTTCTCCGAGGTCGTCTGCGCATCATTCACCGTGTTATTGTGTCCCACCCGCTCACCCTGCGCACGCGCGCCGCGCACCATCACTTCAGCTCTCAGCGTTTTTACAGAGGATTGTCAGCCCCCGCGAACAAGGTGCGGCTAGTCTGTGCTCATGAACGAGTTTGACTCCGGCACCCCGTTTGAGGACTTCTTGCGCTCGATCCTGGGCGACGAGGCGGCAGCTGAGGCCGCACGCGCCCTGCAGGCTCAGGGTTTCGATCCCGCGAATCTTCCCCCGGAGTTTTCCGATCCCGCGCGTATGCGCGCGGCGATGGGCCAGTTCCAGTTCCTCATGAACACGACGGCTGGCCCCGTCAATTGGCGCATGGTGGAGGACAGTGCGAAGCAGGCGGCGTACGCGAGCGGCGACCCCTCCCCCACGGCCACGGAGGCCGAGGCCGCGCGTCAGGCGATGACGGTCGCGGACCTGTGGCTCGATGCGGTCACCGATTTTGCGTCCGGCCCGGTCACCCGCGACGTTTGGAGCAAGGTCGCGTGGGTCGAGCACACGATTCCGACGTGGAAGCGCATCTGCGAGCCCGTGGCGCTCAACGTGTCACGCGCCCTGTCCGCCGCCCTGTCGGAGCAGTTCGGACCCGAGGGCCTGGGGGATGCCGCATCCCTGCCGGACGGCATGGCTGCAATGCTCGGCAAGACGCAGGAGATGATGCCGCGACTGTCAGCGATGATGTTCTCCGCGCAGATCGCACGCGCGCTGGCGGCCTTGGCCGGCGAGTCCTTCGGTACCTTCGACACGGGCATCCCCCTGTCGGACACGTCGCACGCCGCCCTGCTGCCGCACAACGTCGCGCAGTTCTCTGAAGGGCTCGACATTCCCTTCGACGAGGTCCGCCAGTTCCTCGCCGTGCGCGAGGCGGCGCACCGCCGGCTCTTCGCCTCGGTCCCGTGGCTGGAGGGTGACCTGGTGCGCGCGGTCGAGCGCTACGCGTCCCAGATCGCGATCGACACGGAGGCCATTTCGGAGGCCGCACGCTCGGTGGATCCCTCGGATCCGCACTCGGTGGAGTCGGCCCTCAGCGGCGGCGTGTTTGCGCTGTCGACGACGCCCGATCAGCGTCGTGCGCTCACGCGCCTGGAGACGATGTTGGCTCTCATCGAGGGCTGGGTCGAGGTCGTGACGGCCCGCGCCACCCTGCCCTACCTGCCCCACGCGGACGCGCTGCGCGAAATGATGCGTCGCCGCCGGGCCTCGGGCGGCCCCGCGGAGGAGATCCTCGGGACCCTCATGGGCCTCAAGATGCGCCCGCGTCAGGCGCGCGGCGCCGCATCGATCTTTGCGCTGGTGGAGGCCGACGGCGGGCGCGACGCGCGCGAGGCGCTCTGGTCGCACCCGGACATGGTTCCCTCCGAGACGGAGCTGGCTACGCCGGACACCTTCCTCACGCTGCGCCGGGCCGCGGCCGAAGAAGACGCTGATATCGACGCCGCTCTCAATTCTCTTCTGGACGGCACGCTCGGTTGGGCGGATGGACTGGAGCCCGGGGACGAGGCCTCGGCCGGCTCAGATGACGAACCCGAGGACCCTGAAGCACCCAACCCCCAGGATGAAACAAACTGATATATACCGAAGTAATCTGACAAGTTATCCACAGATTTTTCAAAACGACACAACGGTGGTCCATCTCGGTTCATGATGTCTCTAACAGTCACAAACTGAAGGAGACCATCATGAACCTGATGCATCACACGGCGATCCTGTGGCGCGGGCCGGGCAGCGTCCAAATTGGTGGCGATCGCGCCCGACACGTGCGCCTCGACGACCTGCACGCAAGCGACCAGCTCTGGCTCGCCAGCCAGGCCCGCCCCGCTCACGCGTCCGACGCTCCCGAGGCCTCACCCGGCCTCCTCGCCGCGCTGGCCGAGGCGGACCTCGTGGAACATCCCGACCGCCGCCCGCTCCTCTCGCTCGGTGTTCTCGGCGCGGCACCCGCCACGCTTCTCTCGCCCTCCGCTCGCTGGTCGACACCCTCGCGCTACGACTCCGCATCGATGCCCCCACCCTGGTGGACGGCGACTGGGATCGAGTGTTCGGCGGGGTATACACGGGCACGCCACGCTCGCGCGCGGTGCGCCGAGAACTCGCCTCGCTGATTCCTCTGCCTGACCTGCATGCCCAGGATGCGCCGGACGTCGCCCTCGTGTCGGCGGATCGAGCACAGGACCCCGGCATCCCCTTCGAGCTGATGGCCGCAGACACACCTCACCTGCTCATCACACGAGGGGAGCACTCCTACGAGATCGGGCCGTTCGTGATTCCCGGCTCCACGCCGTGCTTCCACTGCATCGAGCACGCGCGCGCCGAGCAGGACCCCTACCACCTCACCCACCTGCGAGAACTCGCCCAGTGGCCACTCGGGCCACTCCCCCAGCTGGCACACTTCGCGGCCGCCCTGCGGATTGCGCGCCTGCTGCGCGACTTCGCCTCGGGGGCACTCACCCCATCCCTGTGCGCCGAGATCGCCACGGTCGACGAGGACGGAACCATCACCGTCGAACGCGCGATCGGTGCCCACGAATGCGTCTGCGGCATCGACGGCGTGGCCTGCTAGCTCAGGCCCCTTCGTCGACGATGACCTCTTCGCCACGCACCAGTGCGAGCACCGGGGCGGCGAAGCGCTGCACCTTCACGTCGCCGATACCGCGGATGACACGCAGCTGCGTCGTATTCTTTGGCATGGCCTGGGCGATGTCGCGCAAGGTCTGGTCGGTGAACACGGCGAAAGGCGGCACGCCCGCCTGGCGTGAGACCTCGAGACGCCACGCCTTGAGGCGCCCGAAGAGTCGATCGCCTGGGGCGACGCCTCCTCCTCAAAAGCCTGGTTGAGGGCGCGGGTGGAGGCACGCGCCTTTTTCTTCGGCGCGCCCACTCCCACTTCCTCGGGCCAGATACCGTCGAGCAGACGACTGCGCTTACGCTTGCCGCGCCCGTCCGCTCCCCGCGAGCGCGCCCACGACAGGGTCAGCAGGTCGCGGGCACGGGTGACGGCCACGTACAGCAGACGACGCTCCTCCTCGCGTGCGGCCGCGGTCTTTGCGTACGAGATCGGCAGGAGGCCCTCGGCGACACCGACGAGGAAGACGGCATCCCATTCGAGGCCCTTGGCGGCGTGAATGGTGGCCAGCTCGACCCCGGCCTTGTCCGGTTCGACCTGGTAGGCGACGCGTTCGTCGAGTTCGGCGACGAAGGCGGCGAGCGTCTCCGCCTTGGAGTCGTCCGCCCAGCCGACGATCGCGTTCATGTTCGACCAGCGCTCAGAACCCGCCTGGCCGGAGGGAGCCTCGGGAGCCCAACCGACGCCCGAGAGGACGTCGCGCACAATCTCGCCCACGCTCCCGTCGTCGGTGGCGGCCGCCGCCGCGGCCCGCAGGCGCGAGATCGCGGTACGCACGTCGTCGCGAGCGAAGAAAGGCTTTCCCCCGGCGACGGCCACGGGAATACCGCGCGCCCCCAGGGCCTCCTCGAAGGCCTGGGACTGGCCGTTCGTACGCATGAGAACAGCGATCGAATGAGGTGCCATGCCGCCCGCGATGAGGTCGGCGATCGACGCTGCGACGCCCTCGGCCTCGGCTCGATCGTCGTCGTAGGTGCGGTAGGTAACCTGGGCGCCGCCGTCGCGCTGGCTGGACAGGCGCACCGTGCCCTCGCGCTGGCTCGAGCGTGCCAGGACATCGTTCGCCACGCTCACGATCTGCGGGGTCGAACGGTAGTCGCGAGTCAGCTCGACGATGCGCGCCCCCGGGTGCTTGCGCCCGAAACCGGTCAAGTAGTCCGGGGACGCGCCCGTGAAGGAGTAGATGGTCTGTGCGACGTCGCCGACGACGCACACGTCGTGGCGCCCGCCCAGCCACAGGTCGAGCAGGCGCGCCTGGAGGAGGTTGACATCCTGGAACTCATCGACCACGAAGGAGCGATACTGCTTGCGCACGATGGAGGCGACGTCTGCACGCTCTGCAGCATGCCGCACAGGTAGATGAGGATGTCCTCAAAGTCGATGACACCGCGCTCATTCTTCGCGTCCTCGTACACGTCGAGGAGGCGCGCCATGTCACCAGCGTCCAGCCCGGCGGGCACGTCGCGGCGCAGCCGAGCCACGCGCGAGGCGTAGTGCGCGGCGTCGATCATCGACACCTTCGCCCATTCGACCTCTGCCGCGATGTCGCGCACGTTCGTACGGTCGATCGTGATCCCCAGCCGCGCGGCGGAGGCCGCGACGAGGGAGGCCTTGTGCGGGATAACGTCGGGCAGCGGACCGCCCACGACGGTAGGCCAAAAATGGCGCAGCTGGCGCAGCGCGGCCGAGTGGAAGGTGCGCGCCTGAGCCTTCGGAACACCCAGCTGAGCCAGGCGGTGGCGCATTTCGAAGGCCGCGCGCTGCGTGAAGGTCACGGCGAGCACGTTGGACGGGTCGAAGGCACCGACGGCCGCCCCGTACGCGATGCGGTACGTGATCGCACGGGTCTTGCCGGTGCCCGCACCCGCCAGGACGGCGAGCGGGGCCCGCCACCTGCGTGGCGACGGCGCGCTGATCGGGGTCCAGGGCGTCCAGCAGTTCCTCGGGGTTCATGGTCCCCATTGTTCCATCGCCCGCCCTCAGTTGCGTCCCGCGCCGTCCGGGCCGCTCGGCAGCTCGTCGCCGTACCAGTCCCGAAGCAGCGCGTAGGCGATCGAGGCGCGACCGGGGGCGCTAATCTCCCCGGATTCAAGCGCACGCGTCAGCTCGTCGCGGCTATAGAAGCGCGCCCACTCGATCTCCACGCCGTCCGCCTGCGGGGTCGGGCGCGGCGAGGCGGTGCGAGCCCTGTAGCCCATCATCTGCGAACGTCCGAAAGGCCACGGCTGCGTCGCGACGTAGGTGGGCGTCTCAATCTCGACGCCAACTTCCTCAGCGACCTCACGGGCAACCGCGACGTCCGGGGATTCCCCGGCCTCGACGTAGCCGGCGATGATCGACACGAAGCCGGGCCGCCACAGCGCGTTGTGCGCCAGAAGGACGCGCCCGTCATGATCCTGGACGAGGACGATGATGGCCGGGTCCTGGCGCGGGTATTCAAGCCGGTCGCACGTCTCGCATCGCGCGGCCCATCCGCCGGACACCAGCTGCACCGGTGCCCCGCAGCGCGGGCAGAAGCGGTAGTTGAAGTGCCAACCCGCGAGGGCCAGCGCGGTCAGCGCCAGGGCTGCATCGTCGCCGTCGAGGCACCACCCGACCGCGCGCAGGTGCTCCCAGCGGCCCCACGCCTCGTCCCGGCTCGTCTCGATCGCGACGACAGAGCGTCCGCGCGCGACCCCGATGAACGAGGCCGTCGCCCCCTTGGCAGCACGCACAGCCTCATCCCCGACAATCCGACGCAGGACCGGGGCATCCGAGGACGACGCCTCGGCCTCGTCGAGAAGAACGAAACCGGACGGGTCAACGACAATGACGTCGGCCTCACCGGCGCGCACCAGAGCCGCCGGAGCCACGGATTCACGCAGCGCGACAGCCGGGTCGACGCGACCGCGGACGAGAGGTAGATCAAGACTCATAACTCCACGGTAACGCGGTGGGCTACCCTAGGCACTATGACAAATTCTCCCCTGCGCGCCGATGGGCGCACCCCGTCCCAGCTCCGTCCCGTCTCCATTACCCGCGGTTGGTCGGGTACCGGCGAGGGCCCCGTCCTCATCGAATTCGGCAACACCCGCGTCCTGTGTGTCGCTTCTTTCACTGAGGGCGTGCCGCGTTGGAAGCGTGACTCCGGCGAGGGCTGGGTGACCGGCGAGTACTCGATGCTCCCGCGCGCGACCGAGCAGCGCTCCTCCCGAGAGTCCGTCAAGGGTAAGGTGGGCGGCCGCACTCAGGAGATCTCGCGCCTCATTGGCCGCTCCCTGCGCGGCATCGTCGACGTGTCCGCGCTCGGCGAGAACACCATCGTCCTGGACTGCGACGTCCTGCGAGCCGACGGCGGCACGCGCACCGCGGCAATCACGGGCGCCTACGTGGCCCTCGCGGATGCGGTGACCTGGGCGAAGGAACAGGGCATCCTCAAGCCCTCCGCCAAGGTCCTCACCGACTCGATCTCCGCGATCTCCGTGGGCGTTATCGACGGCACTCCCATGCTGGACCTGCCCTACGTCGAGGACGTGCGCGCGCAGACTGACATGAACGTCGTGCAGACGGGCGATGGCCGTTTCATCGAGGTGCAGGGCACCGCCGAGCATGCCCCCTTCAACCGCGATGAGCTGAACGAGCTGCTGGACCTGGCGACGCTGGGCAACGCCCGGCTCGCGCAGGCGCAGAAGCTGTCGCTCGAGGCTCCCCTCATGGAGCGCGTCGAGGTGCGTCCGTGAGCGCGCGCCTGGTCTTCGCGACCTCCAACGCGCACAAGGTCAGCGAGCTCGAGGCCATCCTGGCCCCCGCCTGGGAGGGCTTCGAGGACGGCTGCGTGGCGCGCATGAGCGATTTTGACGTGGCTTCCCCGATCGAGGACGGTGTGACCTTCGAGGAGAACTCCCTGATCAAGGCCCGCGCACTGGCTCGCGCCACCGGCCTGGCGGCGATCGCCGATGACTCCGGTATCGCAGTGGACGTGCTGGGCGGGGCACCCGGCATCTTCTCCGCGCGCTGGGCCGGCTCCCACGGGGATGACGCGGCGAATCTGCGCCTGCTCATCGACCAGCTCTCCGATGTTCCCGACCGCCACCGCGGAGCGGCGTTCGTGTCGGCCGCTGTCCTCGTCACCCCGGATGGTCGCGAGTTCGTCGAGCGAGGCGAGGTGCGCGGCACCTTGACGCGCTCCCCACGGGGTGAGGGAGGGTTCGGCTACGACCCGATTTTCGTCCCCGAGGGCTTCGAGGTCACGACCGCTCAGATGAGCGCCGAGCAGAAGAATGCGATCAGCCATCGCGGTATCGCTTTCCGCGCGCTCATGCCCCACATCGTGGAGTACCTGCGCGGCTAAGAAGCAGTGCAGACACAAATGTGCCGGGCACCCGAGGGTGACCGGCACTTGTGTGTTGCGCCCGCAGGCGCGCCATCAACGGGCGACGAGGTTGCCGAAGATGGGGCGGTCCATCGAGAACTGCAGGGGGTTGCGCTGTTGGCGCACCCTGCGGTGATGGGCGAGGCGATGAAGGAGTGATGCGACAAAACGAGACATTGTGTGCTCCTCTTTGAGTACAGTGCGATGGATCTGTCACCGCGTCGTACTGACATGATGCGCCTAATTTCCCGTTTTTTCCATCGAACTTTTCTTATTTTTCTATGAAGCGTATCTTACGGACTTTTCCTTGGTACACCTTGGAAAATTCTTGACCAAAGAGGGTTGCTTCTCTTAATTAATCAGGCGGTGGATACGGTGAGGGGGCAGGCCCACGGCCTGCCCCCTCACCACCCCAATTCAACGAAGAGTGATCGAGCGCGCCAGGCGCGCACGGCGCGGCAGAAAGCGGCGCACGTCGAAGAAGCGAACGACCTGCATGATGCGGCGCGCGAGGCGGTCGCGCACACGCCAGATCATGGTGCAGCCAACGCCGATGAAGATGGCGTTCGTGAGGAAGGACGGCCACGCGCCGGTGGACGCACATGCGAGGGCCAGCAGGATGCAGCTGGAGACATTGAGAGAGTGGTAGCGCAGGGAGTCGGGAGCGAAGCGCTTGGAGGAGACCAGGTAGTAGGCGGCGATGGAGGCAGCTGCACCCAACCAACCGAGGACCGGAATTGCGAGAGATGAGATCGTCATGACTCCTATGATGCACCTTCCGCAAGTCAAGTACAATTGAATGGTTCTATAGTTATCTTACAGTTTCGCTTAACAAAGGAGTTCGCGTGGATATCGACCCTCGCCGCCTACCTTTCCTTCTGTCCGTCGCGCGTGAAGGCGGCATCGTTGCCGCCGCCGACATCCTCATGGTCTCGCCCTCGGCAGTATCCCAGCAGATCCAAAAGCTCGAGGAGGAAGTTGGCCTCAAGCTCGTCGAACGCACCACCTCGGGAGCCATCCTGACCCCCGCCGGCACGATCGTCGCCGAGGCCGGCGAACGCATCAACGCCGACATCGAAGAAGCCCTCAAGGCGCTGCGCCCCCTCACGGGCCAAGTCACGGGAACGGTCACCATCGGAGCATTCCTGACGATTTGCCGATCCACCCTCATCCCCGCGCTCCCCGACCTCGTGGACGCCCTACCCGGCGTCGACCTGCGCATCGAGGAAACAGAAGAGACCCCCGGCATGGCCGCGCTGCGCACCGGCGAGTACGACATTCTCGTCATCGAGCGAGACGAGGACCCGGGCCTGGCCCCTCGCGGCTACACGGACATTCCCTTCCTCGACGAACCCTGGGTGCTCGTCACCCCCCGACTCGGCTCCCCCCATCGGGTCGATCGAAGACCTCGCGGACCTCACCTGGCTGCGCGTCAATCCGGGCACCAGCGGCGACCACGTCATGCGCCGCATCACGAAGGCGTTCCCGGACACGCGGTGGGCACCCCACCTCTACACGACCTACGAGGCCGCGCGCGCCCTCGTGCGCGCCCGCACGGGGTCGACGATCCTTCCGGCCATGGCACTGGCCGGGGCACACAGGGAGGGTATGCGTATCACACCCCTTCCCTCGCTGGGCACCCGCAAGATCCTGCTGCGGCACAAAAATCACGGATGGTCCGAGGCCTCGGGCCCCGCTCGCGTCGCCACATACCTGGCGGAGTGGAAGCGCCACAACGCCTCGTACTCGACGTCCGGCGACTGATCGAGGAGCCGCCTGCCCCACCCATCGGCGGGGCGAGGCACGGCTCAGAGGCTGACCTGCATCCCGGAGGTCGCGAAGTCGAGAGGCCCCGACCAGGTCTGTCGCACTTCGGAGGCCACCCGATCGCGTGGCGTCCACGGCTGGATGTGGGTCGCGATCATGCGACCCACTCCGGCTCGCGTGGCGACCTCGCCCGCGCGCGTACCGTCCATGTGCATGTCGGGGGCTCAGTCTCGTCGCTCGTGAAGCCAACCTCGCTGAGGAGCACGTCGACGCCGCGCGCACCCTCGATGATCGTGTCGCACAGGTCGGTGTCTCCCGTGTAGAACAGGGACACCAGGCGCTCGGGATCCTCCTCCGAGGGGCCCTCAATGCGCAGGCCAAAGGCCTCGACCGGATGCAGGGCGCGGTAGGGGCGGATCGTCATGGGACCGACCTGGTAGACCTCGCCCAGCTGCATGTGAGTAAAGGCGAATTCAAGCTCGTACGCTCATCATCCGGAGCGTCTTCGAACTGGCGCACGCGACGCATCGTCACGGCGGGACCGTACAGGGGCAGCGCGGATGCGGCTGCTCCCGGACCCCACTTGCGATACACCTGCAGGGAGATAATGTCACCCATATGGTCGGCGTGACAGTGGGACAGCACCAGGGCGTCGAGCGCGCACGGGCGCACATGCGCCCACAGCGCACCGAAGGAACCGGGGCCCATATCGCACACGAGCGAGAACGTCCGATCTTCCCCCGATCGCGGGTCCAGGCCTCGGGCCTGAACAAGGTAGGACGAAGCCGGCGACTCCGGGCCAGACATCGAACCGGTTGCGCCGATGATGGTGAGCTTCACGCGATACCACCACCGGTATTCACGCGGGCAACGGAGCCCACCTCGGGGCCGAGGAAACGGCGAGCCAGGCGCGGGAACGCGTCGGAGGCGCCCGTGGTCAGGAACTGGTGCTTTGGTCCCTCGCCTGCAGGCCACGGATCATGAAGGAGCCCGCGATCCACGAGCTCGTTATAGGTGACGTTCGCGGTCGCCTCCGAGGAGGTCACGAGCGTGACCCCCTCGCCCATGATGCGACCGATAACACCGGTGAGCAGCGGGTAGTGCGTGCACCCCAGGATCAGCGTATCCACGCCCGCTTCCTTCAGCGGCGTCAGATACTCCGCGCGCCACGGCCTCGATCTCCTCGCCCGTGGTCACCCCGGCCTCGACGAACTCGACGAAAGCGGGGCACGCCTGCTGGCTGACCGTCAGCCCGGGGACGGCTGCGAGCGCGCGCAGGTATGCCTCGGACTGGATGGTGGCCTTCGTCCCGATGACACCCACGTGGTGGTTACGCGTGGCGATGACGCTCTGGCGCGCAGCCGGAGTGATGACCTCAATGACGGGGATCCCGGCGTCGATCCAGTAGCGTTCCCGAGCGTCCGCGAGCGCGGCAGCCGTCGCCGTGTTGCAGGCGATGACGAGCGCCTTCACGCCACGCGAGGCCAGCTCGTCGAGGGCGGAGAGCGTCAGCGAGCGAACCTGCGCGATAGCTCGCGGGCCGTAAGGCGTGTGCTCGGTGTCGCCCAGGTAGATGATCTCTTCGTCGGGCAGTTTGTCGATGACTGCGCGCGCCACCGTCAGCCCACCTAGGCCCGAGTCGAAAATTCCGATCGGGGCGTTGTTCATGTATCGACCTTATGCGTTACTGGGAATTATTGACGGCTTCTAGGAGTGAGTCCTGCCACCATGTGATGAGCATATAGATGGCGGCGACGGTCTGCGAGCGCTCCCCCGTCGGCTCACTGAGCGCCAATTCTTCGATGCGCTGAGCGTCTTGCTGATCCGATAGGCCCAGCTCACCGGCTAAGCCGAGCCTAATGTCATTGAGAGCACCCAGCCAGGACCACACGGCCTCGGGTTGGATCCTGAGGGTGTCACTCTCACCGTGGACGATGTGGTCAAGATCGCCAACGATCGCGCGCAAACGGACGGACTTATCGGTGCGCAGAGAATCCTCGGTCAGAGCGCGCAGGCGGCCAGCATCTTCGTCGTCCTCGCTCATCGAGGGCAGCAGCATGCGCAGGGTGCGTTCGCGGGGTTCGTCTCGGCGCTGTTCGGTCTCCGTGGCGGCATTCACCATGGACGAGGTCGCGGCGAAGTCGCCGGGATCGTCGAGGACCACGAGGACCTCGCTGGCAAGCTGACGCAGGAGGAGCGCCTCACCGTCGCTCATCGACGAGGCGTAGACACCGTCTCGAAGAGCGAAGCCTTCCATATCCTCAGTCCCGGTCCTCTTCGATGGTGGCGCGCAGACCGTAGGAGTGCATGGCCATGACGTCCGCCTCGATGCGTTCGCGCACGCCCGTCGAGACGATCGCACGCCCGCGCGTGTGGACGGCCAGCATGAGTTCCTCGGCGCGAGCGGCGGAGTAGCCAAAATACTCGCGGAACACGGCGGTCACGTAGCTCATGAGGTTGACAGGATCGTCCCACACGACGGCGCGCCACCGCGGCACGGAGGTGGCGGCCTCGTGCGCGCGCGGAATCGGCTGGGCGATGGTGGTCATGTATCAACCTAAGTCGAAAAGAGCGTCCATGGAAGCGATTTCGCACCCCGGTGACACGCTTCTCAGGGTAGGCTCACAGTATGCCTGCATCGACATCTACTTCATTGCTGACTGATATGTACGAGCTCACGATGCTCGACGCCGCCCTCAAGGATGGCACCGCGCATCGTCGCTGCACGTTCGAGCTGTTTGGGCGCCGCCTGCCCGCCACGCGCCGCTTCGGCGTTGTCGCCGGAACCGGCCGAATTCTCGAGGCCTTGGAACGCTTCGAGTTCGACGCGGAGCAGATCGATTGGTTGAAAGACCAGGGGGATCATCTCCGAGGAGGCCGCACAGTTCCTGGCCTCGTGGCGCTTCACAGGCGATATCTGGGGCTACGCCGAGGGCGAGTGCTATTTCTCCGGCTCTCCCCTGCTGACCGTTGAGGGCACGTTCGCGGACTGTACGCTCCTGGAGACGCTACTCCTGTCGATCCTCAACCATGATTGCGCGGTGGCTTCGGCCGCCTCGCGTATGACGATCGCCGCCCACGGTCGTCCCTGTATGGACATGGGTGCTCGCCGCGCCCACGAGCGCGCGGCGGTCTCCGCCGCCCGCGCCGCCATCATCGGCGGCTTCCAGGGCACCTCCGACCTTGAGGCCGCCAAGCGCTACGGAATCCGTTGCATTGGCACGGCCGCCCACGCGTTCACGCTCCTGCACGACACCGAGCGCGACGCTTTCGACTCCCAGGTCGCCAAGCTGGGCGCGGGTACGACCCTGCTCGTGGACACCTACGACATCAGGCAGGGCGTCATCAACGCGGTCGAGGCCGCGCGCGCCGCAGGCGGCGAGCTGGGCGCTGTGCGCCTGGATTCGGGCGACCTGGTCGCCGAGGCATTCAAGGTGCGCGGACAGCTCGACGCAATGGGCGCCACCACCACGAAGATCACGGTGACCTCGGACCTGGACGAGTACGCGATCGCCGCCCTGGGCGCGGCCCCCGTGGACCTCTACGGCGTGGGCACCAAGCTGGTGACGGGCTCGGGCGTGCCGACGGCCGCCCTGGTCTACAAGGTCGTCCAGCGCGAGGATTCCAACGGCGAGACCGTTCTTGTCGCCAAGAAGGCCGAGTCGAAGTCCACTGTCGGCGGGCGCAAGGTCGCCGGCCGAGTCATGGGCGAGGACGGCTACGCGACCGAGGAGCTCCTGCTCGTCGGCACGTCCTTCGAGGAGGGCCAGGCTCTGCTGGCCGAGCGCGGTGCCCGCCCGCTGCAGGTCCAGCTGGTCCGCGGCGGCGAGATCGACGCCGAAGCCTGGGGTCCCGAGGCACTGTCCCGCGCCCAGGAGCACCACTTGCGCGCCCGCAACGAGCTGCCCTACCAGGCGTGGCGCCTCTCCGAGGGCGAGGCCGCGATCCCCACGCGCTACGAGAAGGTCGACTGACCCTCAGCTCGCACTCACAACGAAGCCCCGGCCTCGTTCTTCTCTGAACTGCCTCCCGTTTCTTGGACATCGACATTGAAGTCCAGGGAATGGGAGGCTTTTCATACCCGCAGATCCGCGCATGACGCATGACCGTGTGCTGCGAGCGTGAGCCCCCATCGACTGCCGGATCCACAATGAAGCCTGTTACCGACGGGGTGTGACACCCGATCGGGAGCGTTCAACCGCTTCTGATCGCGTTGAATGCTCCCGATGGTTGAATCCTGCCGATCGTGTCTTATGCATTCAGTTTCGACCTGATACGGGTCGGGAGCACCACGCTGACCACGCCACCAATGGCGATCTCACGCACGTCTGCGCAGTACAACTTGTTACTAAGTGGTGTTACACCACTTAGCAGGGTATTACACCAGCTCGGAAGTGGTGTAACGCTCCCTAACTGGTGTAACGCTCCCTAAATGGTGTAATGCTCCCTAACTGGTGTAATGCTCACTAAGTGGCTCAGCACTGCCTACCGCAGCTCAGTTGATAGCAATGTAACGACACATTGGGGCTTACCCTGCCGCACGTGAGCTTGTAGCTCAGCAGCAGTGCACTACTTGGCGCAGCTTTGCACTAGATAGAAGGCAGTGCAATGCACTCCTAACTAGTGCATTGCTGCTGCATCTAGTGCAGCACTGCCTGGTCTGGCCCGGGTGGAGGCTTGTCGGAGCATCTCTCGGGCTGGTTATCCACGACCGGGCTTATTGCCGATGGGGGTGACACCCGATCGGGAAGATTCAACCCCTTCTGATCGGGTTGAGTGCTCCCAATCAGGTTGAATCCTGCCAAGCGCGCGCTCAGCATCTCGTGTCAGATTGACATGGAGCGGACACTACAAAAACGCGCGTCAGTGGCGGCCGACGAACCACTCGCGCAGCAGCGCAATACGGGCCTCGATCTGCTCGGTCGTCGCCTGGGCGACCTCGGGGCCGCCGCAGCGCGAGCGAAGGCGCGAGTGAATGGTCGCGTGGGTTTCTCCGGAGCGGCGAGACCACGTGGAGACCAGGTGCTGAAGCTCCTTGCGCTTGGCGGCACGCAGCTTGTGGGCGGGGATGCCAGCGTTCTCCTCGCGCATCTTCTGCGCCGCGCGGGTCTTCTTCTGCGCGGCAACCTGGTCGGCCTGGCGAGCGCGCAGCAGAGTCGTCACTGATCGGCGTCCAGCAGGCCGGGAATACCCAGGTATTCCTGCTCTTCCTCAGAACCGACCTCGGCACCCGCGCCCCACGCGGCACCGTCGAAGAGGACGCCGTCGAACTCGGCGTCCGCCCCCAGGACCTCGAACTGTGAGAGCAGGTCGGAGGAAGCTTTCTCCTCGCGGTTGGCGGCCGCGACGAGGGCGTCCTCGGGATTCCACATGTCGTCTTCACTGGCCTCGTCGCGCTTGGGGCGATCCAGCGCATGGTCGCGTTCGATCTCCATGCCGCCGGCGAGGGTCAGCAGAGGCACGACGGAAGGGATAAAGACGGTGGCCGTCTCGCCGCGACGCCGGGCTCGCACGTAGCGGCCGATCGCCTGGGCGAAGAAGAGGGGCGTGGAGGCGTTGGTCGCGTAGACGCCGACCGCGAGGCGGGGCACGTCGACGCCCTCGGACACCATGCGCACGGCGACCATCCACTTGTCGGTGGAGTCGGCAAACTCGGAGATACGGTCGGATGCGTCCGCGTCGTCAGACAGGACGATCGTGGGAGCCTTGCCGGTGATGAGGCGCAGGTGGCGGGCGTAGGCGCGCGCGTGCTCCTGGTTGGAGGCGATCACGAGGCCGCCCGCGTCGGGCACGGCGCGGCGCACCTCCTCAAGACGCATGTCGGCGGCTCGCAGGACCGCGGGGATCCACTCGCCCTTGGGGTCCAGCGCAGTACGCCAGGCCTGCTTCATCATGTCCTTTGGTGAGAGGCTCGCCCAGGCGGGCGCTGACCTCGTCACCCGCGCTGGTGCGCCAGGCCATCTGCCCCGAGTAGGACATGAACAGGACGGGACGCACGACACCGTCCTTGAGCGCGTCGCCGTAGCCATACGTGTAGTCCGCGCGCGAACGTCGGATGCCCTCCTCGTCCTCCTCGTAGGTGACGAAGGGGATCGGAGAGGTGTCGGATCGGAAGGGCGTACCCGTCAGGGCCAGGCGGCGCGTCGCGTCCGTGAAGGCCTCGCGTACGCCGTCGCCCCACGACAGAGAGTCTCCGGCGTGGTGGATCTCGTCGAGGATGACGAGGGTGCGGTAGGCGCGGGTGCGCGCCGCGTGAACGGCCGGATTGGAGCCGATCTGCGCGTAGGTGACGGCCACGCCGTCGAAGTGCGAGCCGGCAACGCCTGCGAGTTCGTAAAGTCGGGGTCGATGTGGATGCCGAAGCGCGCGGCGCTCGATGCCCACTGGCCCTTGAGGTGCTCGGTGGGGCACACGACGGTGAGCTTATCGACGATGCCGCGGGCGATCAGCTCGGTCGCAAGCGTCAGGGCAAAGGTCGTCTTACCTGCACCCGGGGTCGCGACCGCCAGGAAGTCGCGCGGGGAGGCCGCCATGTAGCGATCCAAGGCAGCGGCCTGCCAGGCGCGCAGCCTGCCAACGGGTGCGCGCCGGGTCGTCTCGCTCACTTGTCGGAGCCCTTTCCGCCGTCGGAGAAGGGCCAGTTACGCCCGTTCTTTCCCATCGAGTCGCGCAGTTCCTTGCAGGTGGGGCACACCGGGTACTGCGAGGCGTCGCGGGTGGGGATCCACACCTTTGCCGCACAGGGCGACGACGGGCTGTCCCGTCACCATGGACGAGTTCGCCTTGTCCTTACGCACGAAGTGGGCGAAGCGATCGCCATCCCCGCCGGTGCGCTCTTTGCGGGTCTCGGTACGCTCCAGAAGGCCGGTCGAGGACGCGGTGGAGGGGCCGGAGGGCGCGGAGGGGCCGGTGGGTTCGTCGAGGGCATTACGCATGGGGACCATTGTACGTGCCTGTGGGTGCTTCCAACGGGTGGCACGCGTGCGCCGGGAGCGAAGAAGCAACGCTCATATAGGCCCCTGACCTCGCGTTGGCGAGGCCGGGGCACAGTCGGATGGGGAACCTATCTCACAGGTGTTCCTTCTCCCAGACCTCCTTGTAGAAGTCCGCGAGCTCGAGCTTGGAGGCGGCGGCCTCGTCGAGGAGCACGGTGACGTCGGGATGGTGCTGGAGGATGGACGCAGGCCAGCGCTGGGTGACGCCGCCCTCGATCATGGCCTTGACAGCGTCTAGCCTTGCCTTCACCCGTGGCGATGAAGATGTGGGCGCGCGAGTCCATGATCGTGCCCAGGCCCTGGGTCACGCAGTGCGTGGGGACCTGGTCGATGTCGCCGTCGAAGAAGCGGGCGTTGTCGCGGCGGGTCTGCTCGGTCAGGACGCCCACGTGGGTGCGCGACGCGAGGGTGCCGCCGTACCGTTGAAGCCGATGTGGCCGTCCGAGCCGATACCGAGGACCTGGATGTCGATGCCGCCGTCGGCCTTGATGGCCTCGTCGTAGGCGGCAGCGCCGGCCTCGAGGTCATCGCACCAGCCGTCGGGGCCGTGTGCCGCACCCTCGGGCATATCGACGAGGTCGACGAGGTTGCGGTGGATGAAGTTCGCGTAACCCTCGTAGTGGTCGCGGGGCAGGCCCACGTACTCGTCGAGGTTGTAGGAACGAACCTGGGCAAAGGAGATCTGACCTGCCTCGTAGCGGCGCACGAGCTCTGCGTAGAGCTTGAGCGGCGAGGAGCCGGTGGCCAGGCCGAGCACGAAGTTCGGCTTAGCGCGGTACACCTCGAGGATGCGGTCCGCTGCGAGGGATGCGATCTGATCTTCATCGTTGAAAATTCCAATTCTCATGTGTTTAACCTTACACTGCCGACGTCGATTTGTCAGACGAATCGATGAAGATTTTTCGAAAATGTGTGAGCCACGTTATCCGCGCAGGGCAGCGACGATTCGCTCGACCTCCGCCTGATCGGTTCCCGACGTCCCGGGGGCGCGCATGTGGACCTCTCGTGCGCCCGAGGCCGCCACGACCTCGGCGACGTTATGAGCGCGCAGGCCGCCCGACACCAAGATGATGATGTCGTCTCCCCCGCGCTTGACGAGGCGGGCGAGGGCATCCGGCTGAGCGACAGCAGGATCCCCACCCGTCGTCAGTACGCGGTCGTACCCGAGTTCCATGAGGACGTCGAGGCCCCGATCCTGGTCCACAACCTGGTCGAAGCCACGGTGAAAGGTCAGCGGCGCTTCCTCGGCGGCATCCCGCAGGCGCGCGGCCGCGTTCACGTCGATCTGTCCGTCGCGGGTGATAACACCGACGACGAAGCCGAGCCGCACCGGCGCTCCCCGACCAATTGACGAGAGAGTCACGATATCGGAGGCGATGCGGTCGACCTCCTCGCGCGTATGGACGAAGTCCCCCGGGCGCGGGCGCACGAGCACCTGAACGCCCCCGGCGGGTGCCACCTCGAGGGCGGCTGCCACCTCGTCGAACGCGGGCGTCAGGCCGCCGCAGGACAGATCGGTGCAGATCTCGATGCGATCCGCTCCCCCATCGCGCGCACGGCGCACGCCCACAGCATCTTCCACGCAAATCTCTACAGTCGTCACGGCTGCCACCTCTCGTAGCACGTCGAGCCGCCCACGCGGGCGGCCAGGATCGCGGCACCCCAGCGTCCGCCCGCTCCCCCGAGGGAGGCTCGAACGATCTCGGGGGCGTCGCGGAATGTCAGCATCGAGGCAAATTCCGCTCGCAGCGGTGCCAGCAGGTTCTCCCCCGCGTGCGACAGGCCGCCGCCGATGATGATGCGCTCAACGTCGACGGTGAGTGTCATGTGGGTGAGGGATAGCGCGAGTGCACGAACCGCGGTGTTCCACACCTCGGTCGCGACCGGGTCGGTACCGATGCCGGCTTCGATAGCCTTCGCACCGATGTCCTCGCCGGTCGCCTGCTCGTAGCGCCTCGCGATGCCCTTCGCCGAAGCGTAGACCTCCAGGCAGCCCCGCGATCCGCAGCGGCAGGACTCGCCGCCGGGGAAGACGGGCGCATGCCCGACCTCGCCGGCGCTAAACGTCGCACCGCTCCACAGGTTGTCCCCGAGCATGAGAGCCACGGAGATGCCGGTGCCGATGGGCATCATGAGGAAGGAGGAAGCCCCTCGGCCCGCGCCGAGGAGCCCCTCGGCCAGGCCGGCGGCGCGCCCGTCGTGCATGAGAGCGGCCGGCACGCCCGTAGCCTCCTCGACCGCGCGGGCCAGCTGGACGCCGCGCAGCTCGAGGTTCGCCGCGTACACGACGGTCCCCCTCGCCTCATCGACGAGGCCGGGGCAAATCAGGCCGAAACCAACCAGTCCCGGATAGTCGCTCGCAAGGCGCGCGCCGATGCGTCCCACCTGCGCGGCCACGGCCTCACGGTCGGTCGGCTCGTTGCCCTGGGTGAGGATCGTGCCTGCTTCATCGACGATCATCCACTTGATGGATGTGCCGCCGATGTCGATGCCCGCGAATACCGGGCCGGAGGAATCCTTGACGGCGCTCATGGCAGGACGACCTGAGCATGCAGATCGGGATCTGCCATATCCGGATCGAAGGGGAACATCGGGCGCTCAATCTTGTGGTGACCGAGGCGGATGAGGTCCTGATCGACGCCGCCGGGGGTCAGCGCCATGAGCCAGCCCTTCTGGGTCTCGTACAGGTCGGGCTCGAGGTAACCGATCTTGACGACGACGACGTCGGCGGTGGTGATGTCCACACCGAGCAGCTCGAACTGGCTGTACATCGTGTACTGGTTGCGGTTCGTCGTGATGATGAAACGCAGGCCGCCCGTGCGCAGCAGCGCGGTGTGGCCGCCCATCGGGTCATCGGCGAGGGCCTCGACCGTGGCGTGGACGGCGAGGGGCCCTGGCTCGCGGGTGTCGATGTGTCCGCCGACCTCGAGGTCCACCTCGGCACCGACGCCGGCCTCCCACGCGACAGAGGCCGCGGCAGGATCGATGATCGAGGCGTAGACGACGTCGAGCGTGGCCTCCTGGACGGGCTTCCACTTCAGCAGGGCCGCGAGCGCGACCGTCACGTCGTCGGCACCGCCGGCACCCGGATTGTCGCCGGAGTCGGAGATGAAGAAGGGCTTGGGGCCCTCCTCGGCGGCTGCCAGGCACTCTTCCATGGAGGCGACGGGCGCCACGAACTCGAAGCGGTCGTGCACGTCCCAGAAGTACTGGCCGATGCGCTCGGCCTGTTCCTTGACGAGCTCCGCGTCGTCACCCGTGACGACGACCGCGCCCTTGCAGCGCGGCTGGTCTGCCCACGCGAAGCCGATCCAGATCGCGGCATCCAGGATGCCGTCCATTTCTTCGATGGGATCGATCATCTTGTACAGGGACTTGGCGGGTTCGATGCGGGTCGAGGTCTTCTCGCCCGGCAGCAGCACGGGGACGTGGACGAGGGCCTTGATGGGCTTGGGCTGGCCGTTCAGGAGGCGCATGCCCAGGTTGTAGGCGGCACGACGACGCGACTCGAGGGCGTCCTCGTGGGGTGCGAGGCGGTAGCAGGTGAGGATGTCGCAGCCGTCAAAGAGGTCCTGGGAGACGTTTCCGTGCAGGTCCATCGAGGCGCTGACCATGGGCTCGGGGCCGATGACGCCGCGGATGGCGTTGATGAGGTCGCCCTCGGCGTCGTCCATGCCCTGGACGCTCATGGCACCGTGGATGTCGAAGAAGAGGCCGTCGAGGGGGCCGGCGGCCGCGAGGCCCTCGAGGATCTCGGCCTTCCAGGCGTCGTAGGCGCCGCGTTCGACGACGCCGCCGGGCAGGGCGCGCGAGTGCAGGACGGGGATCCACTCGATCTGGGTGGCCCAGTCCTCGTCGCGCCAGTAGAAGCGCTCCATCAGCTGCTCGCCGCGCGTGACGATGAAGTCGTCGGCAGTCGAGATGTAGGGGGTGAACGTCGAGGATTCGATGTGGATGCCGGCGACCGCGATGCGGGGCTTGGTCATGAGCGATTCTCCTTTGAGATCTTTGAGGGGGTGAGTGTCGAAAGCCCCCAGAGCGCCGCTTCGCGCCCTGATCGAGACGATTCGATCACGAGGTGTTCCATGATCGAGGGGAGGCAGGATTGATGGAGTGCCGCGCGCACTCCGGCCGTGAAGGCGTCGACGGCGGAGAGTGCTCCACCGACGATGACTCCCTGGGGTGCCAGGAAGGACACGAGGTGGGCGACGCAGTGGCCCAGGAGCGTGCCCGCCTGGCGGATAGCCGTCGCAACTTCGGGGATGCCGTCGCGTGCGGCGGTCAGAAGCTGTGCATTGTTCTCATAGACGAGGCCGGTAGCGGCCAGGTCTGCTCGGATCGAGTCAGCGGACGCGATCGTCTCGAGGCATCCGACGTTGCCGCACTTGCAGGGGCGGCCCGCGGCAGCTCGACGGGGATGTGCGAGATGTCCCCGGCCAGTCCGCCCTGCCCCACTTCCGGCACGCCGTCAACGAGGTAGGCACCGCCGATGGCGGAACCAGCCTTGACGTAGATGAGCGTATCGATGGGTGTCACACCCTGAAGACGACGCCGGTACACGGATTCGCCGATGGCTCCCGCGCGCGCGTCGTTTTCGATGAGGGCGGGCAGTCCACACTGCTCGGTCACGGCCTCGGCGACGTTGATACCGTCCCACCCGGGCATGCGGGCGGGACGGATGACGCGCGAGCGCTCCGCGTCCACGGGACCGGGAACCGCCAGGGCGATACCACCGACCCGCACGCCGGCAGCTTCTTCCTGACGGTATACCTCCTCCATGACGGCGTCGAGCACCACCTGGGGACCTTCCGCGATGTCAATAAGGAGGCTCGAGGCCTGCCCGACTCCGCGGGTGGCGTCCGTCAGGGCAACGAGGCCGTGGTGGGCTCCCAGCTCGACGAGGGCGAGTGCTCCGGCGCCATCGGATGTGACGAGGCGCCGTGCGCGCCGCCCGCCCGTGGAAACAGACTGTTCCGCTTCCGCTATGACCCCGGCTTCGACGAGGCGAGACACAGCGGCCGACACCGTTGATGGTGCGAGGCCCGTTTGCTTGACAATCGCGGGCCTGGTGTCCGCTTGACCGGACCCAATCAGCGTCAGGACGGTCTCGTCGACATCATGCGTGGCCATGACACCTCCTCCAAGTACGTATGCAGTAACTACAACGTTACACCGCGCTCATCGTTGAGAACACGATTAATTATGCCCCACCGAAGAAAGTTCGACACTTCTTTCGCCAAAATATCTTGTTATTTTTTCGTAACATTCCACATTTTGGCCAAAGTGGCAACATTCGCCGACATTCTGTCATATGATGAATGTCATCTGACAGGGTTGTCATCCGTCAGTGTCCCTGATCAACGTTGATTTGGAGCAGTCATGAACCTTAGAAAGAAGCGGTGGATGGTCACCGGCGCGGCCCTCGCAATGGTCGCTTCCCTCGGCCTGTCCGCTGTGGCGGCAGCAGCAGTAGCGGCGGCGGCCAGGCAGCCAACTCGGAAACCGGAAAGAACGAGGTCACGATGGCCTCGCGTACCCCTAACTGGATCTTCCCGGTCTCGGCAAAGGGCTACACGCAGGGCGAGAACGGCCAGTTCATCCAGTCGATGTACCGCCCGCTCTTCGCCTACAAGTCCACCTCTGACACCCCCTATAAGATCAACCTCCCCAAGTCCCTGGGCACCGTTCCCGAGGTCTCTGAGGACGGCCTGACCTACACCATCAAGCTGCGCGACGACGCCAAGTGGTCCGACGGCACGCCCGTCACCACCCGCGACGTCGAGTTCTGGTGGAACCTCGTCACCAACAACAAGGATGAATGGGCCTCCTACAAGAAGGGCTTCTTCCCCGACGGTGCCGATCTGAAGATCATCGACGACCACACCTTCTCGATCACCACCGAGACCAAGTTCGCCCCGGCCTGGTTCATTGACAACCAGATCAACAAGGTCGCCCTGCTCCCCCAGCACGCCTGGGACAAGACCAGCGCCGACGAGACCGTCTCCGACCTCGACCGCACCCCCGAGGGCGCGCAGGCAGTCTTCGCCTACCTGCAGGGCGAGGCCAAGAACCTGTCCACCTACGCCACCAACCCGCTGTGGCAGACGGTGAACGGCCCCTGGAAGCTCAAGGAATTCACCCCCTGACCAGGGCCTGACGCTCGTCCCCAACGAGAACTACTGGGGCGAGGACAAGCCCAAGATCGACGCGCTGATCTACAAGGCATTCACGGGTGACGACGCCGAGTTCAACTCCGTGCGTTCGGGCGCCATCGACTTCGGCTACATCCCGGCCGCGCAGTACAACCAGCGCAAGGCCGTCGAGGACAAGGGCTACAACGTCTTCCTGTGGCCCGGCAACTCCATCACCTACCTGGCCCTGAACTTCGCACCCCAGGCCCCCGGCTCGAAGTTCATCAACCAGAAGTACATCCGCCAGGCGATGCAGCAGCTCATCGACCAGCCGACCCTGTCTGAGAAGATCTGGTCCGGCACCGCTTCCCCGACCTGTGGCCCCGTCCCGATGGCCGCCGAGAAGACCGGCACCACCGAGGGTTGCGTCTACAAGTTCGATCCGGATGCCGCCAAGAAGCTCCTCGAGGACCACGGCTGGAAGGTCGTGCCCGACGGCGAGACCACCTGTGAGAACCCCGGCACCGGCCCCAACCAGTGTGGCGAGGGCATCGCAGCCGGCGACAAGCTGAGCTTCAAGCTCGTCTCCCAGTCGGGCTTCGTCTCCACGCACCAGATGTTCGAGGAGATCATCTCCCAGTTCGGCAAGCTCGGCATCAAGATCGACATGAGCGAGGTCCCCGACTCGGTCGGTGCCTCGCAGGCATGCGACGACGAGACCCCCTGCACCTGGGACCTGTCCTTCTTCGGATCCCAGACCTCGTGGGGCTTCCCGATCTACGCCTCCGGCGAGCGCCTCTTCGCCACTGACGCTCCCGTCAACCTCGGCCAGTACTCCAACCCCGAGGCCGACAAGCTCATCGAAGAGTCGACCCGATCCTCCGAGCCCGACGCTCTCCAGGCATACAACGACTACCTCGCGGAGGACCTCCCCGTTCTGTGGATGCCCAACCCGTACTACCAGATCACCGCGGTGAAGAAGACGCTCGACCTGGGCGAACTCGACGCCACCGGCGACACCTGGCCCGAGGATTGGTCGTGGTCGACCGAAGGTAAGTAAACCTTCGCCTTGACGCCTCACGGGGCAGGCGCCCGCACCCGCACATGCGGGCGCCTGCCCCCTTACTGTGGAGTTCGCAATGATCCAATTCATCCTCAAACGCCTCGGCCAGGCAGTCGTCGTTGTCTTCCTGGTCACCATCATCACCTTCATCCTCCTCCAGTCTCAGCCGGGCGGCGCAGCCCGAGCGGCACTCGGTAAGGATGCGACCCAAGAACAGCTCGCAGCCTTCGACCACGAAAATGGTTACGACAAGCCCATCCTCGAGCAATACAAAATCTACGTCACCAAAATCGCGCACGGCGACTTCGGCTACTCCTACCAGCACAACCAGTCTGTGAATGACCTCCTCGCAGCCCGCCTGCCGCGCACCATCTTCCTCTCCCTGCTCTCCACCATCCTGGCCCTCATCATCGCGGTTCCCCTGGGCGTGTGGCAGGCGGTGAAGAGAAACAAGGCCCCCGACTACATCGTGACGATTGCGTGTCTGCTGGCCTACTCGACGCCGATCTTCTTCGCGGGCCTCCTCCTCATCGTCCTCTTCTCCCAGGTGTGGCCGATCCTGCCCAACGATGCGCCGCAGGGCGAGGCCCTGTCGGTCATGTGGGAGCAGTGGGACCACCTCGTCCTGCCCGTGTGCGCCCTGTCGATCGGCACGATCGCCGCCTACGCGCGCTACGTGCGCTCCTCCATGGTGGATAACCTCAACGAGCAGTACGTGCGTACCGCTCGCGCGAAGGGCCTGTCGGAGTTCCGCGTCGTCTTCGTACACACACTGCGCAACGCCATGTTCCCCGTCATCACGATGATCGGCCTGTACATCCCCGCGATGTTCTGCGGTGCCCTGGTGATCGAGACGCTCTTCAACTTCAACGGCATGGGCTACTTGTACTACCAGGCGACCGGTAGGCGCGACTACCCCATTCTCCTCGGCGTCGCCCTGATCGTCTCCTTCGCGACCGTCATCGGCGCGCTCCTGGCAGACTTCCTCTACGCCCTCGCTGATCCCCGTATCCGACTGGCAGGACGCGCCAAATGACCACTGCAACCGCACCCATCGCCGCGCCGGCCAAGGCGCGCACCGCCCGCAAGTCGACGAAGCTGCAGGGCCTGCAGGTCTTCATGGAGAACAAGCTCGCCGTCTTCGGCGTGTGCATGCTCCTGATTCTGCTGGCATTCTCGTTCATCGGCCCGATGTTCTACGTGACCGACCAGGTTCACACCGACCTCATGAACTCGGCGCTGCCTCCCTCCTCCGAGCACCCGCTCGGCACGGACATGGTCGGCTACGATCAGCTCGGCCGCCTCATGAAGGGTGGACAGACCTCGATCATCGTCGGCCTGTTCGCCGGCATCTTCGCTACCACGATCGGCACCCTGTACGGCGCGATCGCGGGCTTCGTCGGGGGCTGGATCGACGCGATCATGATGCGCATCGTTGACGCGCTCATGTCCGTGCCCGTCCTGTTCCTCTTCATGCTGATCGCGACGATGATCCCCCCCGACGGTCCCCGTCCTCATCATCATCATGTCGGCCCTATCCTGGCTGGGTACATCCCGATTGATTCGAGGCGAGGCCCTGTCGCTGCGCACGCGCGAGTACGTCGTCGCGATGCGTGGCATGGGCGGCTCGATGCCCCGGGCGATCCGGACGCACATCGTCCGTAACACGATCGGCACCGTCATCGTCAACGCGACCTTCCAGGTCGCAGACGCCGTCCTCTACGTCGCCTACCTGTCGTTCCTCGGCCTGGGCGCGCAGCCTCCCGCCACTGACTGGGGAGCCATGCTCTCCAACAGCCAGTCGCACGTCTACTCGGGCAACTGGTGGCTGCTCTACCCGCCGGGCGTCCTCATCATCATCCTGGTCCTGTCGTTCAACTTTATCGGCGACGGCCTGCGTGACGCCTTCGAAGTTCGACTGCGCAAGAGGTGAGCACTGAACTATGAACACTCCACTCCTTCAGATCAAAGATCTGCACACCGATATTGAGATCCGCTCCGGCGTGGTTCGCGCCCTCTCAGGCGTTGACCTGCACGTGAACCCGGGCGAGACCCTGGGTATCGTGGGCGAGTCCGGTTCCGGCAAGACCATGACGGCCCTGTCCCTCATGGGTCTGCTCCCCCAGGGCGGCAAGGTCTCCTCCGGCTCGATCATCCTCGACGGCCAGGATCTGACGAAAATGCCGCTGCACCTGAAGCGCAAGATGCGTGGCACCAAGGTCGGCATGATCTTCCAGGATCCGCTCACCTCCCTGAACCCGACTATGAAGATCGGCCTTCAGGTGTGCGAGCCGCTGCGCGTGCACGAGAAGCTCTCGAAGAGGGCAGCCCTCGCGCGCGCCGTCGAGATCCTCAAGCGCGTCGGCATGCCTCGCCCCGAGGTGGTCATCAACAACTACCCGCACCAGCTCTCGGGCGGCATGCGCCAGCGCGTCATGATCGCCATGGCCCTCGTGTGCAAGCCGCGCATCCTCATCGCGGACGAGCCGACGACGGCCCTGGACGTGACGACGCAGATGCAGATCCTCGACCTCATCGATGAGCTGCGCGACGAGTACAAGATGGGCGTCATCCTCATCACCCACGACCTGGGTGTTGTTGCCGGCCACACCGACCGTGTCGCCGTCATGTACGCCGGCCGTATCGTCGAGACCGCGCCGACAAAGACGCTGTTCACCGAGCCGAAGCACCGCTACACGAGCTCGCTGATGGCGGCTCTGCCCGAGCGCGCCCTCGCAGCAGGCACCAAGCTCTTCTCGATTCCGGGCGCTCCCCCCGTCGCTGACCAACCTGCCGAAGGGGTGCCGTTTCGCGGCCCGCTGCCTGTGGGCCACCGACGAGTGCCGCGCCGGCTACCCGGACCTGAGCGGGGACGAAAACCACACCTTCTCCTGCTTCCACCCGGTGCAGGAGGGCGATGAGTCCCCCCGCGGTCCTCCAGGCCATGATGGATTCCGGCAAGGCCGAGGACGCGGTCGATGCCACCGGGCAGATCTCCCACGAGGTACTCCTCGACGTCAAGGAGGCCTCGCGCGTGTACGAGTCGTCAGGCTCCGGCTTCTTCAAACGCGATAAGGGTGTCGTTTCCGCCGTCGATCGCGTCTCCATCACGGTCAACAAGGGCGAGACCTACGGCCTCGTCGGCGAGTCCGGCTGCGGCAAGTCCACCGTTGGCCGCCTCATCGCCGGCCTCGAGCGCCCGTCGGGCGGCGCCATCGAACTCGATGGACGCGACCTGGCTAAGCTCAAGGGACGCGACGCTGTACGCATCCACCGCGACGTGCAGATGATGTTCCAGGACTCCTACGCGGCAATGGACCCGCGCATGCGCATCGACCAGATCCTGGCCGAGCCCATGAGCATCCAGAAGACCGGCAACGCTCGCCAGATCGCCAAGCGCATCATGGAGATCCTTGAGCAGGTGGGCCTCACCGAGGAGATCCTGGACCGCTACCCGCACGAGTTCTCGGGCGGACAGCTCCAGCGCATCGGCTTCGCTCGCTCACTGACCCTGGCTCCCGACCTGATCGTGGCGGACGAGCCCGTCTCCGCGCTCGACGTCTCCGTCCAGGCGCAGGTCCTGAACCTCATGAAGGACCTGCAGCAGGAGTTGGGCCTGTCCTACCTGTTCATCAGCCACGACCTGGCGGTCGTTCAGTACATGGCCGATCGCATCGGCGTCATGTACCTGGGCCGCATCGTCGAGGAGGGCCCCGCTCGCGAGGTCGTCAACAACCCGAAGCACCCCTACACGAAGGCACTCATCGACTCGATCCCCGTGCCGGACCCCGAGTTCGCGCACGACGAGAGCGCCATCAAGCTCACCGGCGAACCGCCGAGCGCCGTCAACCCGCCCAAGGGTTGCCGCTTCCGCCCGCGCTGCCCGTTCGCTGGCGAGGAGTGCAAGGTGCAGCCCATGCTCACGGACGAGACGCACCGCGTGGCGTGCCACCACCCACTCCTGACGCTGAGCGTCAAGGAAGAGGTGAACGCCTAACACACACGTTCATGCGAACTCCATGCGTTGCCCCCGGCCCGCTGATGCGAGCCGGGGGCAACGTCATACAGGCGAGCACACTGCCAGGCCCCTCAGGAGCCACGAGGGCATGGCGAGGCACCATTCCCCTGCCAGGCACCCAGCAACCGCACAGGAGCCTCCACCGCATGAGTGTCGCGCCCGTAGAGACGCGTGTGGGGCCCGACCATGCGGTCGTGCCCCACACGCTATTCGCTAGTGTCAGCGCGTCACTTGGAGACGGCCTTCTTCAGCGTGGAGCCAGCGGAGAGCTTCACACCGTAGCCAGCGGGGATCTTGATCTCTTCGCCGGTGCGGGGGTTACGGCCGGTGCGGGCGGCGCGCTCAACACGCTCGACGGAGAGCAGACCGGTCACCTTGACGGCCTCGCCCTTAGCCAGGGACTCAACGAGGACGGCCTGGAAGGCGGCCAGGGCCTCGTCGGCCTTCGCCTTGGTCAGGTCGGCGCGTTCGGCAATCTGAGCGACAAGCTCGGTACGGTTCACGGACATTGAGAAACCTCATTCCTGTTCGTTCTTGGTTACCACTGTCGTGGCCACGAATGACACACTACGAAATCTTTGGCGTTTTTGCCGACTTTAGGGCCAGATTTCGCGGATTTCACGAAAATATCTCGTTTTTTTGCTCAAAAACCGTCAATTCTGTGCGACAGCTCACTCAAACTTGCCGAGTGGTTGTAATTCCGCGGAACTCAAATGCGTCGCCACCGGCATGTTTTTCGGTAATAAGAACTTTGCTCCACGCCGAGGACACACCCCTCTGATTAGACCTGACAAACACGTCCGGCCACGCGCACAGCCCACGGGCATACACGAGGGCGGGGAGCGACCACATGACCACTCCCCGCCCTCGTGAGAAGCTTCGCGATACCTCAGGCCGAGGCGCGCTGCTTATTCCAGACGACGAGGCCCCAGCGGGGCAGCTCAGCGTGCAGGGTAGCCACATATTCACGCACGTGCTCGATCTCGCGCGCGAACTCGGGGGTCCATGTGTCGGGATTGCGACGATCCATTCATACTCCTCAATGAGTACCGATGAGCGATTGGGTTAACGTGAACATTCATCCGCACGCGATCGCAAGCACGAGGACAAAATGAGCCCTTAGCGGCCGCACACTCCCGTCGAACCGCGCACGATGAGGCGTGTTGGACGCACGTATGTGTCCACCGATTCCCCATCGAGCGCGTGGCTGACCGCCTCAAGCGCACAGCGCCCAAGGTCCGCGAAATCCTGGCGCACCGTCGTCAGACCAGGCCCCGCATAGGCGGCCATCGGCACATCGTCAAAACCCGCGACCGACACGTCACCCGGAACGCTCACCCCGGCCTCGGCGAAGGCACGCAGGAGACCGACCGCGACCTCGTCGTTCGCGCACATGACGGCGTCCGGAAGGCCGTCCTCGACGAGGTTCTGTCCGGCGACGTACCCCCAGCGCGCCTCCCACGAGCCGACGAGCGGCTCGCGCTTCGGCAGGCCCGCCTCATCCATCGCCTCGCGCCATCCGGCCACGCGTTCGCGCGCCTCGAACCACTCCTGAGGGCCCGCCACGCAGGCAATGTCCCTGTGCCCCAGCGACATGAGGTGCTCCGCGAGCGCTCGCGCACCCCCGCGCTGATCCGCGTGAACGACGGACACCCCGCGACCGAACGCGCGCCCACCCGAGACCGCGACCACCGGCACGGACGCGCCCTGGGAGGCCACGGCCTCGGCGAGAGAATCCACCGGCGCAATGACGACGATCGCCTCGGCCGCCAGGGAGGAGAAGTGATCGAAGGCGCTGGCCACGTCGTCCGCGCCGAAACGATCGAGGGCCACGACCGACGTGAAAAGCCCGGCCTCGCGGGCGGCAACCTCCAGGGCCACCAGCATCGAGGAGGGACCGAAGTGGGCCGAGGTCGTGGTCACGACGCCGATAATGCCCGAGCGGGCGGTCACCAGGGCACGGGCCACGGAGTTCGGGCGGTATCCCAGCTGATCAATCGCGGCCTGCACGCGCTCACGCGTCCGAGGCGACACGCGCCCCTTGCCGTTCACCACGCGAGACACCGTCTGATGCGAGACACCGACCAATTCGGCCACGTCCGCCATCGACGGAGGACGACCATTACGCGTCATACCGGCCTCCCTCCCGCATGCGTCCCACTGTCTTCACATCGTAAACGACAAGCACCCGCGACATATAACTCGCCACACTTTTTCAATAACTCGTAATACGCCCATCTCGATCACAGAGAATGGAGGGGTCCCTTCAACACTTGGATAAAAGTCCAGGAGACACAGATGGCATCACGCCCCTCGTCCGCTCCCCACCCCGTCGATCAAGTCCCTCCCTTTGGGAAACTCACCATTCTGGGCATTCAGCACGTCCTCGCGTTTTACGCGGGCGCCGTGGTCGTCCCGCTCGTTATCGCTTCCGGACTCGGACTCGATAATCACACGCTGGTCCACCTCATTAACGCAGACCTGCTCACCTGTGGCATCGCCACCATCATCCAGTCGGCTGGCATCGGCCGCTTCATCGGCGTGAAGCTCCCCCTTATTCAGGGCGTCACCTTCACCGCAGTCTCCCCCCTCATCGCAATCGGAGCGGCGGCCACGCCCGCCGGCGCAGACCCGAGGACCGGCCTGGCCACCATGTACGGCTCCATCATCGCCGTCGGCTCATCGTCTTCCTGGTCGCCCCGTTCTTTGCCAAGCTCCTACGCTTCTTCCCGCCGATCGTCACGGGCACCCTTCTAACGGTCATGGGCACGACCCTCCTGTCCGTCTCCGCCGGAGATATTGTCGCCTGGGCGGACAAGGCTACCGACGACGCAGCGAAGACGGCGTTGACGTACGAGGCTCTCGGCCTCGCATTCGGCACAATCGCGATCATCATCATCATTCAGCGCCTCTTCAAGGGCTTCATGGGAACGCTCTCCGTCCTCCTCGCACTGCTGATCATGACGGCCGTTGCCTTCGCAATGGGCAAGACCGACTTCTCCGGCGTCGGCGAGGCCAGCTGGGTCGCCATTACGACGCCCTTCTACTTCGGCATCCCGAAGTTCTCGCTGACGGCAATCATCGCCATGATCATCGTCATGGCGGTCACCGCCGTGGAGACCACCGGCGACGTCTTCGCCACCGGCGAGGTCGTGGGCAAGCGCATCGCCCCGCGCGACATCGCCAACGCCCTGCGCGCCGACGGCCTGTCCACCCTGCTGGGCGGCGTCCTCAACTCCTTCCCCTACACCTGCTTCGCGCAGAACGTCGGCCTCGTGCGCCTCACCCGCGTGAAGTCTCGCTGGGTCGTGACCGCAGCGGGTGTCTTCATGATCATCCTCGGCCTGCTGCCCAAGGCGGCGGCCATCGTCGCGGCGATTCCGCAGCCCGTCATCGGCGGCGCCTCCCTGGCTATGTTCGCGAACGTCGCGGTTGTTGGTATCCAGACCCTCTCGAAGGTCTATCTGCGCGACAACCGCAACGCCGTCATCGTCTCCACGTCAATCGGCCTGGCCCTCCTCGTGACACTGAAGCCCGGCATCGTGACGGTCATGCCCTCCTGGCTGCAGATCATCTTCGGCTCCGGCGTGACCATCGGCTCGCTGACGGCGATCATCCTCAACCTCCTGTTCTTCCACATCGGACGCCCCGCCTCGCCGGACGTAGCCGTGGTGGACGGCAAGAAGATCAACCTGGACGACGTCAACGCGATGGATCGCGACCAGTTCGTCGCAACCTTCTCCTCGATGTTCTCCTCGCACACGTGGCCGGTCGAGCGCGCCTGGGAGTCCCGTCCTTTCGGTTCCGTGTCCGAGTTGCGTTCCTCCTTCGAGGACGCGGTCCTGGCGGCCAGCCCCGAGGAGGCCGAGGAGCTCATCGCGTCCTACACGGACGTCGTTTCCCTGGTCCTCGACGGTGCCGGCGACGAGCAGGCCAGCACGGACACCTCGTCCCTGTCGGTGGGCGACGTGACCCCCGAGGAGGCCGAGGAGCTGCGCGCCCTGGCTGCCGCCTACCGCGAGAAGTTCGGCCGTCCGCTGGTCATCTGCGTGGACAACGTGGTGGATCGCAAGCACCTGCTGTCCTCGGGCTGGCGCCGCGTCGAGCACTCCCCCGCTCGCGAGGCTCGATTCGCGCTCGGCGAGGTCATCGACATCGCCGACCTGCGTTTCGATCAGCTGGTCGCCGACGCGAACCCCATGCGCGCCGCGTGGGACGCTGGTTTTGAGCGCCTCTGAATAGCTAGCGTCTCGTAACGACGAGGCCGGGGCGCGTCGGGCAATATGCCTGGCGCGCCCCGGTATTTTGCCCACTAGGCCCGTTGTGCACATTGTTCGCCCGGGCAACCTGCATTGTGGGCACCACGGCACCACGGCAGCCTGACGCCACTCATCGGTGAATTGCAGTGCATGCGGATCAGCGGCCGCGCCCCCCTCGATCAACGGGGGAATTGCACCCCACGAGGGTTTGCCACGCTAACGAACTGGATAGGAAACGACGATCTGGATAGGTTATCGGCTTCTGGATAGAAAATAACCTATCCAGAAGAGCCGTTCCTATCCAGAACACAACTTCCTATCCAGAACGCGCAGATTCCAGATGCAGGACACCGCAAAGACCGCAATGCGCACGTGCTGGCTCCACAAAGTCGCATGCAATTCCAAAACACAAGTGACACGGCGATGCGAACTGAAGCGAATAGACAAGATTGTTCAGGGAAATTGCATGCGAAATTGATGGAGGAGAGCCAAGACGAAGGAAGACGGGGGAAATGCACTACATGAGGGTCCGACACGCCGAAGACACGCCACCAGAGGGCTTCGTGTAGTGCAAAACCCCCACAACCAGCATGGAGACCGGCGCAATGCCCACAAGCCCCAGCCACAGCCACACAAAAGTCGCACGTAATTCGACTGAGTGAACATTCAACAACGCCCAGAAACGTTGCAATTCCAACGATCACAATTCAATTTTTGAAACAGCTGCAGGGGAATTACGTGCGAAATTGGTGACCAGCACGAAAGATGCCTGAAACAGCACTCTTCCCACAGCACACAGTTCCCGCAGCACGCCGGGACGCAGATACACCGGGACGCAGATACGCCGAGGGGCCGACCTGGCGGTCGGCCCCTCGGCGTATCCCATCAACACAGTGCAAGTTGTCCCAGAAGGCTCCTCAATAATGTCTCGTCGGCATTGCTCGGGCCCGGCCCGTGCCGTATTCCCTTGTGATGACACCTACTCTAGGAGCCCAACCTTGCGACAACGGCAAGGTGAGCTGAGAAAATCCTGGGATTTTAACCCCGCAGATAATTGACTGATCACAAGTGTGCGCCCCCGGTTACCCGGAGGCGCACACTGCCTCACGCATGTCAGTGCGTTGCGTCAGGCCTTAGCCGTTCCACTGTCCAGACTCGTTGAAGTAGTACCACTTCCAGCCAATCCAGTGACCACCCGTGTACATCGCACCCGAGTCAGTGCTCAGGTAGTACCAGAAGCCACCATCCTTCACCCAACCGGTCATCAGCGCACCACTAGGAGCCATGAAGTACCAGGACGACCCATCCTTCACCCAACCAGTGGCCATCGCACCACTGCCAGGCATCAGGTAGTACCAGGTCAGACCATCGAGCAGCCAGCCGGTCACCATCCGACCCGTCGCCGCATCCAGGTAGTACCACGAGGACCCATCCTTCGCCCAGCCACTCACCTGAGCACCCGACGCATCGTGATAGAACCACGCGCCATCCTCGCTCACCCAGCCGGTACGCATGTAGCCGCGAGCGTCAAAGCGGTACGTGGAGTTACCGATCCGCACCGCCTGGCCGGCAGGGTAGGAACCATCCGCATAACGATACCACCAGCCGACCGAATCACTGATCCACTGGCCTCCCTGCGGGACAGGAGCCGGCGTCGGGTCCGGGGTGGGCGCGGGGGTCGGATCAGGCGCAGGCGTCGGATCCACACTCGGGGCAGGGGCGGGGTCACCCTGGAGGCGCACCTCCTGCTTGGCGGGGTTGACGCCCCAGTCCCAGGCGTACAGGTACGGGGTCACCGGGGCCTCGTCAGTGCGTCCCTGCGCCGCCCACGCGGACTTCAGCTCCGAGACGGGCACGTCGAAGTGGTAGCGGTGCGAGCCGTCGGCCAGGATCTCGCCGTCGTCCTCGACGAGCTTGCGATAGTACCACGTGCCGTCGGCGTCCTCGTGGAAGTCGATGCCGGCCACGGGGGAAGCATCGGTGACGTCGAAGGACACCGCGGAAGCATCCCCCTCGCCGCTCACCGTCAGGTTAGAGATGACGGGGGCCTGCGTGTCCAGCGTGAACTCGTAGCTCATCTGTTGCTTCTGCGAGGACGGACCGTCCGTCGCGGCCTCGATCGTCAGCGTGTAGGCGCCGTCGGGCAGGGCGTTCCCGGATTCGTCGTACCCATCGAAGAATGGCTCCTCACCGGCGTACTCGCCCGGCTTCGTCCAGCCGCTCTCGAGGTCGTAGAGGGACTTGCGCACGCGGTTGATCGTGTAGGAACGCACGGACTGCCCCGCGGAGTTGCGGTAGGTGAGAGTCATCGACGGGACGGAGCGCAGCATGCCGGTCAGCGGCGCGATCTTGTCGGGGGCGCCCGCCCACTTGGCGCGCGACGTGATGAGGCGCTGCGTGTTGATCGTGGTGACCAGGTTCGAGTTCTGCTTGTCCGACAGCGGGTTCAGCGCTCCCAGCGGGATGGACGAGTGGGCGTTGACTAGAGCCGAGCGGTAGACGTGCACGGGCGTCGTCTCGTCGTCCGACCACTTGCCGTCGAAGACGCTGGGCGCTCCCCAGGAACCGTAGAAGCCCAGGTAGGGCACGGTCAGGCTCGGGGTCCCATCCTCGCTCGTGAAGGTCACTGCGCCGTCGATGAAGGTGCCCTTCGGGGTGTTCGCCGAGGCAAAGGTCGCGAACTCGGACTCGGGGATCACGGTGACGGTCACGGTGGCATCCGACTTCGCGGGGACCGTGATCTGCTGGGCGTCCCCGGCCTCGGCCAGGCCGTCACCGGAGAAGGTCAGCGAGATGCCCGCGCCCGCCCAGTTCTGCGAGTGCTCGAGGAAGAGACCCTCCTCGACCATCTCGGAGAGCGCCTGCCCGCTGGGGGTGTAGGTGTGGGCAGCGTCGGAGAGGTTGGTCAGGCGCACCTGGAAGGTCCAGCCGTTCGTTCCATCGCCGAGGTCTGCCTTGGGTCGGGAGGGATCGGCGGCTCCGACGACGGTCGGGTAGACGGTCGCGGTGGTCGCTGCGAGCGCGTCAACGGCACCCGCGCCGACCTTGCGCGGCGAGTAGTAGGTGCCGTCGTCCAGTTCGACGTCGGCGAGCGGGTGGGCGGTGCCCATGAGGAGGTTGGTGACGACGGCATTCTTCTGCTCGGCGCTCATGCCGGAGAAGGCGGGATCGGCCGCGAGGCGCTGGCGCACGAGGGCGCTGATGCCGGCGACCTGCGGGGAGGCCATCGAGGTCCCCGACAGGCGCTGGTACTCGTTGCCGAGGTAGGCCGACATGATGTCGCCACCGGGGGCAGCGATCTCAGGCTTGAGCGTCAGGTCGGGGGCCACGCCCCACGCCGAGAACTCGGAGGCCGTCGGCTTGTTTGAGGCCAGCACGATGCCCGAGTGAGTGACGGTCAGGTACACGTCTGCGCCGTTGGCGGCGGCCAGGGCCTCGCGGATCGCCTCGCCGTCCTTCTTGGTGATGGTGACCGTCGGCATCGAAGTCGTGGCACTCAGGAGCGACTGGTAGGGCGTAGCGGCTTCGTCAGTGTCGGCGATCATGAGGGCCGCGGGCGCGGAAGGGAAGCCCGTCAGGTACGAGGCCTTGAGATCGTCAGTCATCGCCGTACCGGTCCGGGTATCGGTACCGCCTTTGTCTTCAAGAACAATCGCGTCAGCGAGGCTCAACCGGTTGGTGCCCGCGTACTTGTCGAGCTCGTCGCCGCCGCCAGCACCGGCATCGACGACGCGGTAGCTCTTTTCGGGGATGTCGCGCAGGCCGGCCACTGCCTCGCCCTGGCCGTCGAGGGCGGTGCGGTAGGCGATCTTGCGATCGCCCAGGCTCACGTAGGACAGGGCCTCCTGGTTGTCGACTGAGGCGACGGCCAGGGTGGACTTGTAGGAGGCGGGTTCGCCGAGCGTGCCCGTGTCGGGGTCGGTTGCGAACGGCTTGTTCTGGCCAGAGTTGTTGCCGTAGGCGTTGGAGAAGGCGTTGCCGCCCGCAGCGTTGACGGTGATGCCAGCGGCATTCAGCTTCTCGTACACCCCGGCGAAGACGCTGCCGGCGTCGCTGCTCATGCCGGAGTCGTCGCCCAGGGAGAGGTTGATGACGTCGGGCTTGATGACGAGCGCGTCGTCGAGGGCTGCCAGCAGGGCGCTGTCGGGCATCGAGCCGTCCTTGTCCGAGGCGACCTTCGCGACGACGATCTGCGCGTGGGGCGCGGTGCCCTGCAGGACGTCCGCGTTGGCGGCCGCGATCGCGGTGACGTGAGTGCCGTGGGAGAGGTCCTTCTCGGAATGGGGCACGACGTCGGCGTCGTTGTCCGCGTAGTCGTAGGCGAAGGGGATCTTGCTGTTGACGTACGTGCCGGCTCCGCCGTGCGGGAGCTTGCCCGCAAAGGCCTGCACGTCTGCCTGGCTCAGGCGCACGTCGACGCCGTCCATCGAGCCGGCGAAGGCGTCGTGGTCGGTCTGCAGGCCGGAGTCGATAACCTCGATGACCTGACGATCACCCTTGAGGGAGACCTCGTTCGCGCGCGTCATCGCCAGGGACGAGGCGTTCTTGAGGACGGGCGCACCGCTGCCCTGTGCCGCATTCTCCAGCGGCTTGTGGACGCCCTCGATGAACGCGGTCTTCACGCCCTCGACCTTTCGGATAGCGGAGAGCGCGGAGCCGGGTGCCTCGATGGCAAAGCCATCGAGCGCGTTCGTGTAGTCGCGCACGGTCGTGACCTGCGCGCCGGGGAGGGCTCCCTCCACCGCGGAGGCGATGCGGGCCTTCACGTCGTCGCGCGTCGCCTGCGTGGAGCTACCGGCGGTCCCGTCCTCCAGCTGGACGATGATCGTCGTCGGGGTGTCGTCGGCCTCCTCCTGCGCGGACGAGGCGTCGGGCAGTGTCACTCCCCCAGCCTCGGCCTGGCGGATGGACAGCATAGCGTCCTCGACTCGCATCCCCGACTGCGCATCGGTTGACGAGGCGTGGGTGGGGTTGGCGGGGAGGGCACCGCCCGGCTGCGGGCTCACTGCGAGCGCCGGGACGCTCACGCCGGTCAGGGCGAGGGCTGCGGCAAGCGCGAGTGCCGGGGTGGAGTGATGGGACATCAATGACTCACTTACGTATCGACGAGATGACGATCAGATGCGCGTCCGGGTGACGCGCCGTCCCATTATGCGCAAGTTCTCCCAGTTGTGCAGTATGCATGTCCGATAGAGAGCAGCAGGCTTATAGGCCAAAACGTGTTGGTTTCGGTTTAGTAGGTTTCGTGCCAGGTTCCGCTGTGGTGGAAGTCGGTCCAGTTAACTGCGGTTCCCCACCTGTCGATCTCGGCTTGTGCTTGGGCGCGGTGGCTGGCCTTGTCGAATTGGTCAATGATCTGTTGGTCGGTGAGCGTGGTTTTAAGGATGTGTGCTGGGGTGGCAGGGAACTCGGTGTGCAGGTAGCACCACCACAACACGGTCTTGACCTGGTGATTAAGACTCATGCCACGGTGGGCTCGTAGCACGCAGCGTAGTTGGGTATTAATCCCGCCCTCGATCAGGTTCGACGTCCTGGCAATGGGGTCACCTTCAAGGTCAAGGGCGGGATCGAGGTAGGTAAACAGCGTGCCTTGTTTGACCAGCGTGTTGAGGGAGTTCTTGGCCTGGATCAGCCGGGCATGGGTGGCAACCCAACGTCCGTCTGGTAGCCGGGTGCGCTGGGCTAGGAATTCCTTGTAGGTGGTGTTCCAGGTGGCGAGTTTGCTCATCCATGCCACTGCCTGGTCAACGGTAGTGACCTCGAGCAAGGCCTGAGCAAGACTGTAGAGATCAACACCTGCCTGAGTGCGTGGCCGGGTGGTGGTCTTACGCTTGACCGCGCTATAGGCGTGAAAGACACAGCGTTGGATCCGGGTGGTAGGCCAGGTGGTCTTCACCGCGCTGGCGATGCCTTGCCCACCATCGCACACGACAACATCTGGGGGCGCGATCCTAGACATCAGTGCTTGCCAGGCGCGGGTGGTCTCACCCTTGGCCACGTACCAGCCAAGCACATGGGTCTTGGTGCAGGCAATAAGAACCACCAGCTTGTGGGACAGGTAGATTCCGTCAACAAAGACCACATGGTTAACCTCGTCAACCAATGGAGAAACTGGCCATAGATGCCAAAATGGTTCGTTACGCCGTCGTATGGTGCGTCCCTTGGTACGTAATCGGCCAGGGTGTATTTGCCGGTGACGAAGTCTAAAAACGCACTGAAATGCCGGGCACGGGTATCGTTACGCCGAGACTGGCTTGCCCTACACGCAAGACAGCGGAACCTTGGCCTACCTGCTCGAGTTGAGCCCCATTTTTGCGTCGTGCCACCACAGATTTTGCATCGAGGATTTCCCATCCCCCAATCCAAGCCGATTCAAATCCCGACCTTACCGCGGAATATCAATCAAAAACCGGGATAAAACCAACACGACCTGGCCAACCAAGAACTCAAGTCACAACGAGTCCAACCCCCACCTTTCGGCTTTGTAGCAACGAAAGACAGCCCAAAAACCAACACAACCTGGCCTATAAGCCGAGCAGCAGCGTCCACCCATTGACATTTTGTGCACGGCAGCGCATAAGCCGAGGGGCCGACCTGGCGGTCGGCCCCTCGGCTTATCCCATCAACACAGTGCAAGTCTTCCCAGAAAGCTCCTCGAAAAAGTTTCGTCGGCATGTCCCGGACCCTCGTGGTCCGTGCCGTATTCCCTTGTGATGACATTGAGTGTAACGGACGAACCTTGCGACAACGACAAGACAACCTGAAAAAACCCTGGGAATTTTGGCGCTGATCTCCTTGACAGATGCGCAGGCCCGCGGACCCAGCACGATGCTGGGGCCGCGGGCCTGGAGCCACCTCAGTGGCGTTCTAGCTGATCAGCTGTCCCGTCTCCGAGAAGGTGTACCAGGTCCAGAAGATGCGCAGGCGGCCCGTGGCCATCGCGCCGCTGCCGGCCTTCAGGTAGTACCAGGCACCGCCATCCTTGAGCCACCCGGTCACCATCTTGCCGGTGGTGGGATTGAGGTAGTACCAGGTGTCTCCGTCCTTGACCCAGCCGGTCGCCATGACGCCCGTCGCCGGATCCAGGTAGTACCAGGAGATCCCGTCGAGGACCCACCCGCTCGCCTGCGCGCCCGATGCACTGTGGTAGTACCACGAGCCCTGCTCCTTCACCCAGCCGGTGCGCATGTAGCCGCGCGCGTCGAAGCGGTACGTGGCCCCGTCGATGGCGAGGGTCGTGTCGGCGGGATAGGTCCCGTCCTCGTAGCGGTACCACCAGCCGCGACCATCCCACTTCCAGGTACCGGCCTTGGGGGCGGGCGCGGGAGCGCTGACATGGATCGTGGCGCTGGCGGACACGCTCGGCTGCGTCGGGTCGGAGACGGTGATGGTCGCGTCGCCCGCGCCCACCGCGCTGACTTCGCCGGTGGCACTGACGGTTGCCACGGCCTCGTCCGAGGAGGACCAGGTAAGTGCCGTCACGTTGGCGTCCGAGGGTTCGTGGGTGGCGCTCAGCGTCAGCGTCTCACCGACCCTCAGCGTCGCGGACGTCTGGGAGAGCGCCAGCGACGTCATGGGGATCGCCTTGAGAGCGACCGGGGCCGCTGCCCCGTTGACCGGCCAGTCCCACACGTGCAGGTAGATCGTCGACGGGTCACCGCCGATGCTCGTCAGGACATCCTTCAGCGGCACGTCAAAGTGGCGGTGGACCAGACCGTCCTCATCGCGCCCGGTCGGGTAGACCTCGGCGCCGCGCTCGACGACCTTCCCATCCGGGGTCGCCGAGAAGCCGATACCGGCGATCGCCGAGGAGTCGGTGACGTCGAAGGACAGGACACGGTCCGTGCCCTCACCCGACACCGTCACGTTCGAGATGACGGGAGCCTGCGTGTCCAGCGTGACGGCGTAGCTAATACGCTGGGTCGCGGGCGACGGGCCGTAGGTCGAGGCCTCGATCGTCAGCGTGTAGCGCCCATCCGGCAACTCGGTGCCGTCCGGCGCGTAGCCGTTGAACCACGGGTCGCAGCCCGGCACGGAGTCCTCGACCGTGCGCGGCGAGCGCGTGTGCACGTCGTAGATGGACCGATCCGCACGCCCGCACGTGAAGGAGCGGATCGTCTCCCCGGCCTCGTTAGTGAAGGTGTAGGTCAGGGAGGGGACGGAGCGCAGCAGCACCGTGCCCGGGGTGACGGTCGTCCGGGCGTCCTCGTCCGTGGAGCGCGAGATGACGAAGAGGTCGGGGTTAACCCCGTTGATCATCCTCTCGTCCTCAACGTCGAAGGGGCTCTGCTGCCCAAAGGGCAGGCGTCCGCTCATGAACGTCGACCCGTACCCGTTGATGTGGTTGTCGGGGGTGACCAGGTCGAAGATCGCGGGTGCACCCCAGGAGCCGTAGAAGCCCACGTAGGGGACGGTGAGGTTCGGAGCCCCGTCAGCACTCGTGAAGGTGACGGCACCATCGATGAACGTGCCCTTCGTCGCGTTCTGCGCTGCGTACGAGGAGAAGGCCGAGCGTGGGGTCACGGTGACGGTCACGGTGGCGTCACCCTTGGCGGGCACGGTCACCGAGTCGGAGGAGAAGGTCAGGTCAATGCCCTTCCCCGCCCAGTTGGTCGAGTGGTGCGACAGCAGCATGCTCTCGACCTTTTCAGACAGCGCCTGGCCGCCCAGCGTGTAGGTGCGGGCCGTGTCGGAGACGTTCGTCAGGGTCACCTGGAAGGTCCACCCGGAGGTTCCGTCGCCCAGGTCCGCCTTGGGCCGCGATGGGTTGTCGGCGCCCACGACGCTCGGGTACACGCTCGAGGTCGTGGCACCCTGGGCATCCACGAGGCCTGCGCCCACGCGGCGCGGCGAGTAGTAGGTGCCGTCATTTTGCTCCGCGTCCACGATCGGACGGGCGGTGCCCATCAGAAGCTTCGTGACAACGGCTTCCTTCTCGGTGGCAGACAGGCCAGCAAAGTCCGGATCCGATGCCACGCGCTGGCGCACGAGGGTAGCGACCGCGCCGGCCTGGGCCGAGGCCTCGGCCGTGCCGGACAGTCGATCGTAGTAGTTCCCGGGGGTGGCGGACATGACCGCGCCGCCAGGAGCCGCCACCTCGGGCTTGAGCCTCAGGTCGGGGGTCACGCCCATGGACGAGAAGTCGGAGGCGTGCACACCCTCGGGCACGGTGAGAGTCGTGGAGGGAGAGACACTGACCTCGATCGATCCGCTCTCGGAGGCCTTGATGGCGTCGTAGAGGCGGTTGCGGTCCGAGGTCGTGATGGTGGCCATCGGCAGGCTGAACCAGCGATCGACCGACCACTTGACGGGGGTTTCGGTGTCGTACCAGTGCCCGAGCAGAACGCCGGCGGGCTTGCTGGTCAGAGACTTGAGGGCCTTGATCTTGTGCTTCACCTCCACCGAGTTGCCCCTCGAGTCGTTGCCGCCCAGCTCCTCGAGGAGGATCGTGCGCGACAGGTCCCCGTAGTCCGCGCCGAGGTACTTCGTCAGGTCCTCGCTCGATCCGTTGCCGGCGTAGACCACGCGGTACGTGCCCTCGGCGAGAGTGTCGAACCCGGGGCCATCGCCCTTGCCCATGCGACCCAGGGGGCGGTACCCGATCAGGCGATCGCCGAAGGAGATGGCACCCATGATCTCCTGCTCGTTGACCGAGGCCACAGCGAGGGTCGAGGAGAAGGCTGCGGGGAAGCCGAGCGCGCCGTTATCGGGGTCGTCCGCCCGCCCGTAGCGCTCGACGTCTCCTGCGGGCGCGTAGACGGTGGTGCCCTGCGCGCCGAGGGTCTCGTAGACGTGGGAGTAGAGGGCCTCGGCGTCGTCGGTCAGTCCCTCGGTCTTAGAGAAGGAGACCGAGACGACGTCGGGCTTGAGAACCATCGCGTCGTCGAGCGCTGCCAGGAGGTTGACGTCGCTCGCGCTGTTGCCCGGATCCTTCGTCACCTTCGCGACGATGAGCTGAGCCTGGGGCGCTGCCCCCCGTGAAGTATCCGCCGTTGGCGGCCGCGAGCGCTGCGACGTGCGTGCCCTGGTTATTCGCGCTGCGCGCTTCATCACCACCGTCTGCCGTGGCCAGCACGTCGGTGTCCCCGTCGCCGTAGTCGTAGGCGAAGGGGATCTTGGGACTCACCCACACGCCGCCCTTGCCGGCACCCAGCTGCGAGGCAACGGAGGCCACCGAGTCCTGCGTGAGGCGCAGCGACGCGGCATCCATGTCGCCCGCGAACGCCTGGTGCGAGGTGTCGATACCGCTGTCGATGAGCTCGACGACCTGGCCCTGACCCTTCTGGGCAAGCCCGTCAGCACGCATCATCTGAGCAGCGGCGCCGACGGCGGCATCCGACTCGTCGCCCCCTGCGACGGCACGATAGCCTCCCGAGATCTCGTCATCCGTGGCGAACGTATGGCTGCCGTCGAGGAAGGCACCCGCGACGCCGGTCGTCGCCTTGATGGCACCGAGCGTCGAGGCGGGCGCCTGGATCGCGAATCCATCGAAGGCGTGGAGGTAGTCGCGCACGTCGGAGACGGTCGCACCCGGGAGAGCTGCGGCTACGGCCTCGCCGATGCGCTTCTTCATCTGCGCGTAGTACGCGGCGCGGTCGGCACCGTTGTCGCCCGATTCAAGCTGGACGATGATCGTCGCCGGGGAGTTGTTCGCGTCCTGCTGGGGCGACGAGGCCTGGGTTGCGTCGGCGTCAGCAGCGAAGGCCGCGGGCACGCCGGTCGTCGTGAATGCGAGAGCACCGGCTGCTATCAGCGTCAGCGCTACGCGTCGGTAGTGAAACATTGTCGGCTCGCTTTCTTCACACCTAAAGTGTTGAGCTGCATGAGGGTGAGGGATCGCGCGGCACATCCCCGTGGACGCACGATGTGGCGGGCGCAGCTAGAGGTTGCGCCTCACGTGTTCCCCTCGCGAGCGCGCCCACTCCCCCGGAACAAGTCCAGGGAGGGCGGGCGCGACGCGTGGGTATGCATTGTCGTCAGGCGCTTAGTGGATCCACTGACCCGAGTCGGAGAAGTGGTAGTACTTCCATCCGATCCAGACGCGGCCCGTCACCATTTGGCCGTTTCCGGGCCTCAGGTAGTACCAGGCGTCACCGTCCTTCACCCAGCCAGTCAGCATCTTGCCGTTGGCGGGGCTCAGGTAGTACCAGTGCGCACCATCCTTGACCCATCCCGTGACCATGGTGCCCGTGGTGGGATCCATGTAGTACCAGGAGACGCCATCGAGGACCCAGCCGCTGGCCTGCGCGCCCGAGAGGGTGTGGTAATACCAGTTGCCCCGCTCGAAGACCCAGCCGGTGCGCATGTAGCCGTCCGTGTCAAAGCGGTACACCTGGCCATCGATGGTCTTGGCCGTGTTCGAGGGGTAGGTACCGTCCGCGTAGCGATACCGCCAGCCGCGCACGCCCCACGTCCACTGGCCGCCGGAGGGCACGGAGTCAGAGGAATCTTGACGGTGACGGTCGCCGAGGTGACGGCGTGGGGGTCCTGACGCACGTCGACGCGCAGGGAGACATCAGCGCTCGTCGGGGTCCAGGTGTAGGAGGAAGTGGACGCGCTCTCATCCGAGCTGCCCTGCATCGTATCCCAGTCCTGGAGAACCGTCTCCGTACCGTCGCTGCCGATCTGCACCACGCGCATCTGACGTCCACCCAGGGTGCCGCCCTGCGCGGAGACGTTCACGGTCGTCGGAGTGCCCACGGAGGTTGTGAGCGTGTACCCGGGTCCGGCCTCGGCGATTCCGTCACCCGACACCGCGACCTGCGGGCGGGTGTACTCAAAGAGGGCCGCCGTGTTGTAGCCAGCGTTCTTCATGGCCGTCTCGGTAAGCGTCCATGCCTTCGAGCCCTTGGGGGCGGCGACGTAGACTTCGGTGTTCCCCTTTGAGGTCATCGTCCATGTCGGCGGCGAGCTTGATCTCCTCGACGGTCGAGGGCAGCACCAGGACGCGGGGCGTGTCGAACCAGAAGGTGAATCGGGTCATCCCCTCGCCGAAGTAGGCGCTGTCCGGGCGGCCGTTGGAGGCCTTGCCCTCGTAGTAGAACTCGCCGTCGTTACCGCCGTGCACGATGATGTGGCGCGGGGTGGTGGTCTGCCGCGGAGTCATCCACAGTTCCGTGACCTGCGAGCCCAGCTCGATCGTGTCCAGGCCGTTGCCCACCAGGCCTCGGGCCACGGTCACCGAGTCGGGGATGACAATGTCGGCGAGGTTCGTATCGCCGTCGAAGGCACCGTATCCGATGGTCGTCAGGCCCTCGGGCAGGACGACACGACGCAGGGAGGAGTTGTTCGCGAATGCGGCATCAGCGATAGCGGTCGTCCCCTTTGGGAACCGTCACGTCTGTGTCCGTCTTCGTGGGCAGGTACAGGACCAGGGTGCGGCCAGCGTCGCCCTTGCTGTACAGGGCACCGTCTTCCACGGAGTACACCGTGTTGGCGGGGTCCACGGTCAGCGAGGCGAGGTTGTTCGCGTCCACGAATGCGGATTCTCCGATGGTGGCAATGCCCGAAGCCCAGGTGGACAGACCTCAGGGCGGTGTCGTTGGAGAAGGCACCCTTACCGATCGAGGTCACTGAGTCGGGGAGTGTGGCGGAGGTGAGCGCCGTGGTGTCGAAGGCGTAGTCGCCGACCTCGGCCAGGCGATTCAGGTCGGGACGGAAATTCACCTCGGCGAGGGACTTGTCGTAGCGGAAGGCACTATCCGGCAGCATCGTGGCACCACCCAGGTCAACGCGCTCCAGCTTGGGCATGTACCAGAAGGCCGTGTCGTCCATGGACTCGAAGGCGTCAGGCAGGGTCAGGGACGTGATCCGCGCCCCCACGAACGCACCCTTGCCAACGTTACGCAGATGCGAGGGCAGGGTCACGGAGGTGATCTGCGCAGAGGCGAAAGCACCCTCGTCGATGAATGCGGTTTCCTCGGCAACGGTGTACGAGCCGCCCGAGTTCTTCGCCTGCGGGTACGTCGCCAGGTGCGTCAGATCCTTCGTGTACAGGACGCCGTCGAGGCTCTGGTAGTTCTGGTTCGCGGCGTCGACCTCAATGCTCTCCAGGAGCGGGGTGCGTGCGAATGCCGCAAAAAGGCCGTCGGCCTGGACGTTTGGGCCGACGGTGACGGAGCGCAGCTTCGCCATGTCGCTGAAGGTCTCGAGGCCTGCCGTCTTGAGAGAACGAGGCAGGGAAACGCTCTCCAGGGGTGTGTACGAAAAGGCGCGCTCCCCGATCGTCTCCAGCTGCGAGGGGTGCGCGTCCTCATCCTGGAAGGTGACTTGGGTGAGCGGCTGGCCCGCGAAGGCAGAGTCGTCGATGGCGCGCACGCTCGCGGGGATCCACACGCTCGTCAGACTCACGTCACTAAAGGCGTTCGTAGCGATTTCGGTGACACCGTCGGGGATGCGGACATCCGTTGCAGTGCCCGTGTACGACACGAGCACGCCGTCGGCGTCGATGGTGAACCCATCGGCATTGGCGTGCAGCGGGGCGGCTGCGTGAACCCGACCGAATGCGCCTGCGTCCGCCGCGAATGCGGCTGGTACGCTGACCACGGTCAGGGACAGGGTGCCGGCGAGCGCGAACGCCAGCACCGTTGACTTTCGATGGGACATCTGTGACCCCCTCTATTGACAGTTGGTAAGGGAAGGCTCCGTGTTGCGACCACGACCCCTCGTGTCAAACATATCTCTCAATAGGGTTTTTGAATACCCCCTGAGACACCCCTTCTCAGCATATGTCAATCAAGTATTGAGGATCTTTGCATGTAGTACCATGCATCAACCCGGATCGGCGACTAGTACAGAGCGGCGATGATGCGGCCGATTGTCACCCTTTTTTCTAGGGTTGCATAACATCTTTCCACTGAATCTGACAAATCAACCGAAATCCAGAATTCACGCCGTATACACCCTTACAAGCGAGCGCGCGCGGACTCATCGAGGAACATGATCGACCTAGTGGTCGAGCAAAGGCCCGCGCCCCCGGAGATTCTCCGGGGGCGCGGGCGCATATTCTCCGAGCTCAGTGCCTCGCAAGACGTCAGCTCATGAGGCGTCCCGAATCAGCGAAGTTGTACCACTTCCAGCCGATCCAATGACCGCCGGTATACATCGCGCCAGAATCGGCACTCAGGTAATACCAGGAACCACCATCCATCAGCCAACCCGTGGCCATCGCGCCACTACCGGGTCTCAGGTAATACCACGTCGAGCCATCTTTGACCCAGCCGACCATCATCGCTCCCGTATCGGGGTTCATGTAGTACCACGAGCTACCGACCTGCACCCAGCCCTTGACCATCGCGCCACTGCCAGGGGACAGGTAATACCAGGCAGAACCATCGTTGACCCAACCGGTCGCCATCGCACCACTGGGCGTCAGGTAATACCACGTCGAGCCATCAAGCAGCCAACCGGTCACCATCCGACCCGTCGCCGGATCCAGGTAGTACCACGAGGAGCCATCCCTCACCCAGCCACTCGCCTGAGCACCCGAAGCATCGTGATAGAACCACGCACCGCTCTCACTCACCCATCCAGTGCGCATGTACCCATCCGCACCGAAACGGTAGATCGAGCTGCCGATCTGCACCGTCTGGCCAGCCGGATAGGAACCATCCGCAAACCGGTACCACCAACCGACCGAATCACTGATCCACGCACCGCCCCGCGGGGCAGGAGCAGGCGTCGGCTCAGGTGCAGGCGTCGGATCCGGGGTGGGCTCGGGCGTCGGATCAGGCGCAGGGGTCGGATCCGGAGTGGGCGCGGGCGTCGGGTCAGGCGCAGGGGTCGGATCCGGAGTGGGAGCAGGCGTCGGATCCGGAGTGGGTGCAGGCGTCGGATCCGGAGTGGGAGCAGGCGTCGGGTCAGGCGTCGGATCCGGAGTCGGATCCGGAGCCGGAGTGGGATCCGGCGCGGGCGTCGGGTCAGGCGCAGGGGTCGGGTCGGGCGTGGGAACTGGAGTACCGATTATCGCCAGGTTCGTCGAAGTCACCAGGTACGAGGCATCGCGCGCGTCGACTCGCAGGTGGATATCTTCACTGGAAGGCGTGACCGTGATGCCCATTGAGGCGGAGTCCGCCCCATCATCCTGCGGCATGTCGCTCCAATCCTGAAGGACCGACTCATGACCGTCTGCACCGATCTGCACGACGCGCACCTGTCGTCCGCTCGGAACACCGCCCGCCACGGTGGCTGTCACGGTCGCAGGCGCGCCCGACGGTGGCTTCATGGTGTAGTTTGCCCCCGCCTCGGCAACGCCTGAACCAGACAGCGTCAGTGATGCCGAAGAATAGGAGTGCAACTGCGACACGTCGTAGCCCCCAGCTACCATTGCGGCCTTCGCAACCGACCACGCGTGAGATCCTTCGGTTCCCGCCACATAGACGTGCGTATCTCCTGGGAATTCCCAGTTGTTGTAGCCACCGAGGTAAAAAGTCGTAAGGGTTGACGGGAGGATGATGAAGCGCGGGGCGATACCCCTATAGGAAATACTCGTCATTCCCTCACCGAAGAAAGCGCTCTCTCCGCGCTTGTCATCTGCAGTCCCGTCGTGCATAAAGGAGCCATTGACACCGCCTCGTACGACGAGGTGAGGAGTTTGTCGCACAGGCGAATCGTATGTCTTCATTTCCTTGATCTGCGTCCCAAACACAAGGGTTTCCATCTCCAGATCACCAAAGCCGTTGGCGACCTGCAGAGAGTCGGGAATGACAATGTTATTCAACTTGGTGCAGCCCGCAAACGCTCCGTCTCCGATGGTTGTCAACCCATCGGGCAAATCGATGCTCGTCAGAAACTCGTTTCCCTCCATGCCCCGCTTACCGATGGAACGCAGTGTGGAAGGCAGAGTGATAGAGGAGAGATTCGTGTCCGAAGGGCGTAATCGTCTATTTCCTGGGTTCCCTCCAAAACCGCATAGGAGCTACCGATATCCATGCGTCTCGGGAAAAGAACTAAGTGCGTGTGGTCCTTCGTATAGAGGACACCGTCAACAGTCTCGTAGTTCGGATTATCCGCATCCACCTCTATGTGGGACAGACACCCGAATGCTAAAGGATCAGCGCTCAGCGAACCCATTTCAACTTTGGGTCCAACATGAAGGGACTTCAGCAACCCCATGCCGCTAAACGCGCCCTCTTCAAGCTGCTCAACCGAGCGCGGCAGAACGAGGGCCTCAACCCTCGTATAATTGAACGCTATGCCCTCGATGCGCTTCAGCTGGGACGGATGTTGATCGTCATCCTGGAACGTGATCGTTCTCAGTCTGGAACCGCTGAATGCACTGTATTTCAACTCCTGAACGCTAGCGGGAACCCAGACATGTTCAACGTACGTTCTCTCGAAGGCCTCTTCGCCGATCACGGTCACCCCATCAGGGATCGCAATATCCGTCGCCTCACCCGTGTACTTAGTGAGGACGCCGTCCGAAATCACATAGTCATCTGTCGAAGGGGGACGCACGTCAACCACGGTCGAGGCGACTTTGACCTCACCCGCTGGAGTCGTCACGGTAGCCGTCAGCGTCGCGCTCGCTGGCCCACGCGTGGCATGTACCGTGGCGGTCGGCCGATCCTCCTCGGTGGTCAGCGTCCCCACCGAGGAAGAGTCAAGTGCCCAAGACACGTGACTCCCTTGAAGTGAAGGGGCTAAAAGCGCGTTGACGAGCAGTTGCCGTCCACCTGCGACCGTCAACGCGGATTCCGGCAGCTCGATCCCAGTCTCCTCGGATACGGAACGAACCTGGATTCGAACAGTATCCGTTATAACTTCCATGTCCCCATAGGTCGCGCTCACCTGCGCATCGCCCGGGGTAAGGGCGGTAACGACACCGTTCGCATCCACGGTCGCGACGGACTCGTCCGAGGACTTCCAGGTGACAGGTGCGGAATCCGGATGCGGATTCTCAAAATCGACAGGCTCGATCACGATGCTCTGCCCCGGGGCCAGAGCCGTGCTGTGTGGCTGTAGTTGCCAAAACGGATAGGGGGCCGGATCGCGTGAGATCTTGCATTCCGCTGAGCGGTAACCGACCGGATCGATGTCTTCAGTAGCGGCACCATTGGCCGCTGGGACACCGACAATGGTGAAAGCTAGAGCACCGGCCGCGGCGAGCGCCAGCGCCTTCAATGTTCGTTGGGACATCGTTGTCTCCCCTTGTGCTACACGTGGGTCAAGGATAGGTGTGAGCCGCGACTACACGACCACCCTCTCACAATAGGACACCAAAGATTCCTCCGTAAGCCTTTTGGTTATTTTCACGGATATTGCCCCGCGCCCCCGGACACAGTGTCCGGGGGCGCGGGCGCATATTCTCCGAGCTCAGTGCCTCGCAAGACGTCAGCTCATGAGGCGTCCCGAATCAGCGAAGTTGTACCACTTCCAGCCGATCCAGTGACCGCCGGTGTACATCGCGCCCGAGTCGGTGCTCAGGTAATACCAGGAACCACCATCCATCAGCCAACCCGTGGCCATCGCACCACTGGACCTCAGGTAGTACCAGGTCGAGCCATCCTTGAGCCAGCCGGTGGCCATCGCTCCACTGCCAGGCATCAGGTAGTACCAGGTCGGACCATCGAGCAGCCAACCGGTGGCCATCGCGCCGCTGGGGTCCATGTAGTACCAGGAGGAACCATCCTTCACCCAGCCAGTGGCCATCGCACCACTGGACCTCAGGTAGTACCACGTCGAACCATCAAGCAACCAACCCGTGACCATCCGACCCGACGCCGGATCCAGGTAATACCAGGACGAGCCATCCTTGACCCAGCCACTCGCCTGAGCACCCGAAGCATCGTGATAGAACCACGAGCCGGCCTCGCTCACCCAGCCGGTACGCATGTAGCCGCGAGCGTCAAAGCGGTAGGTAGAGTTGCCGATCTGCACCGCCTGGCCAGCCGGATAGGAACCATCCGCATACCGGTACCACCAACCGATAGAATCACTCACCCACTGACCACTCAGCGGCGTCGGCTCAGGCGCAGGCGTCGGATCCGGAGTGGGCGCAGGCGTCGGATCCGGAGTGGGCGCAGGCGTCGGATCCGGAGTGGGCGCAGGCGTCGGATCCGGAGTGGGCGCAGGCGTCGGATCCGGAGTGGGAGCAGGCGTCGGATCCGGAGTGGGCGCGGGCGTCGGATCCGGAGTCGGCGCGGGCGTCGGCTCAGGCGCGGGCGTCGGCTCAGGCGCAGGCGTCGGCTCAGGCGCAGGCGTCGGATCCGGAGTGGGCGCGGGCGTCGGCTCAGGCGCGGGCGTCGGGTCAGGCGCAGGGGTCGGGTCGGGCGTGGGAACTGGAGTTCCGATTATCGCCAGGTTCGTCGAAGTCACCAGGTACGAGGCATCGCGCGCGTCGACTCGCAGGTGGATATCTTCACTGGAAGGCGTGACCGTGATGCCCATTGAGGCGGAGTCCACCCCATCATCCTGCGGCATGTCGCTCCAATCCTGAAGGACCGACTCAGCGCCGTCTGCACCGATCTGCACGACTCGCACCTGTCGTCCGCTCGGAACACCGCCCGCCACGGTGGCTGTCACGGTCGCAGGCGCGCCCGACGGTGGCTTCATGGTGTAGTTTGCCCCTGCCTCGGCAACGCCTGAACCAGACAACGTCAGTGACGCCGACGTATAGGAGTGCAACTGCGACACGTCGTAGCCCCCAGCTACCATTGCGGCCTTCGCAACCGACCACGCGTGAGATCCTTCGGTTCCCGCCACATAGACGTGCGTATCTCCTCGGAATCTCCCGCTGTTGTAATCACTGAGGACAAAAGTCGTAAGGGTCGACGGGAGGATGATGAAGCGCGGGGCGATACCCCTATAGGAAATACTCGTCATTCCCTCACCGAAGAAAGCGCTCTCTCCACGGTTGCTACCTACAGTCCCGTCGTGCTCAAACAACCCATTGACACCGCCTCGTACGACGAGGTGAGGAGTTTGTCGCTCTAGCCAATCGTATGTCTTCATTTCCTTGATCTGCGTCCCAAACACAAGGGTTTCCGCCCTCAGATCACCAAAGCCGTTGGCGACCTGTAGAGAGTCGGGAATGACAATGTTATTCAACTTGGTGCAGCCCGCAAACGCTCCGTCTTCAATGGTTGTCAACCCATCGGGCAAATCGATGCTCGTCAGAAACGCGTTTCCTGCCATGCCCCGCTTACCGATGGAAAGCAGTGTGGAAGGCAGAGTGATAGAGGAGAGATTCGTGTCCAAAGGGCGTAATCGTCTATTTCCTGGGTTCCCTCCACAACCGCATAGGAGCTACCGATATCCATGCGTCTCGGGAAAAGAACTAAGTGCGTGTGGTCCTTCGTGTAGAGGACACCGTTGACAGTCTCGTAGTTCGGATTATCCGCATCCACCTCCACGTGGGACAGGCACCTGAATGCTAAAGGATGAGCGCTCAGCGAACCCATTTCAACTTTGGGCCCAACATGAAGGGACTTCAGCAACCCCATGCTGAAAAACGCGCCCTGTTCGAGCTGCTCGACCGAGCGCGGCAGAACGAGGGCCTCAACCCACGTATAAGTGAATGCCTCGCCCTCGATGCGCTTCAGCTGGGACGGATGTTGATCGTCATCCTGGAACGTGATCGTTCTCAGTCTGGAACCGCTGAATGCCGCGGATCCCAACACCTGAACGCTAGCGGGAACCCAGACGTGTTCAACGTACGTGTTCTCGAAGGCCTTTTTGCCGATCACGGTCACGCCGTCAGGGATCGCAATGTCCGTCGCCTCACCCGTGTACTTAGTGAGGACGCCATCCGAAATCACATAGTCATCTGTCGAAGAGGGACGCACGTCAACCACGGTCGAGGCGACTTTGACCTCACCCGCTGGGGTCGTCACGGTAGCCGTCAGCGTCGCGCTCGCTGGCCCACGCGTGGCATGTACCGTGGCGGTCGGCCGATCCTCCTCGGTGGTCAGCGTCCCCACCGAGGAAGAGTCAAGTGCCCAAGACACGTGACTCCCTTGAAGTGAAGGGGCTAAAAGCGCGTTGACGAGCAATGTTCGGCCACCTGCGACCGTCAACGTGGATTCTGGCAGCTCGATCCCAGTCTCCTCGGACACGGAACGGACCTGGACGCGAACAGTATCCGTTACGTCATCAGCCCACTTGTAGCTCGCGCTCACCTGCGCATCGCCCGGGGTAAGGGCGGTGATGACACCGTTCGGATCCACGGTCGCCACAGATTCGTTCGTAGACTCCCAGGTGAGATTGTCGGAATCCTCACGTAGGTTCTTATAATTGACAGGCTCGACGGCGATGCTCTGCCCCGGGGCCAGTGCCGTACTGTGTGGCTGTAGTTGCAAAGACGGATCGGTCTCCGGATCAAATGGGATCTTGCATTCCGCTGAGCGGTAAGCGACCGGATCGACGACCTCGCTAGCAGCACCATTGGCTGCTGGGACACCGACAATGGTGAAAGCTAGAGCACCGGCCGCGGCGAGCGCCAGCGCCTTCAATGTTCGTTGGGACATCGTTGTCTCCCCTTGTGCTACACGTGGGTCAAGGATAGGTGTGAACCGCGACTACGCGACCACCCTCTCACAATAGGACACCAAAGATTCCTCCGTAAGCCTTTGGTTATTTTCACGGATATTGCCCCGCGCCCCCGGACACTGTGTCCGGGGGCGCGGGGCAGGATCAGCCATCTCAGTCGCTGACTAAGCGATCAGCTGACCATTATCAGCAAAGTGATACCAGGTACCCCAGATGCGCAGCCGCCCCGTTGCCATCGCACCGGAGGGGCGATTCAGGTAGTACCAGTGTCCGCCATCCTTGAGCCATCCCGTCGCCATCGCGCCGTTGGCGGGCGACAGGTAGTACCAGGTGGCACCAACTTTCACCCACCCAGTGGCCATGACGCCGGTTTGCGGGCTCAAGTAATACCAGCGCACACCCGAGAGCAGCCAGCCGCTGGCCTGCGCACCGGAGGCCGCATGGTAATACCACTGTCCACCGTCGAGCACCCAGCCGGTACGCATGTAGCCCGACGCATCGAAACGGTACACGTTCCCGTCGATGACGACGGCCTCTCCCGAGGGGTAGGAGCCGTCCTCGTAGCGGTACCACCAGCCTCGACCATTGCGCTTCCATGTGCCCACCTTGTGCGCAGGGGTCGGAGCGCTGACGTGGATCGTGGCGCTCGCCGATACGAGCGAGGGCTGCGTCGGGTCATAGACGGTCACCGTCGCATCTCCCGCGCCCACCGCCGTCACCGTGCCGTCCTGACTGACCGTGGCCACGGCCTCGTTCGACGAAGACCACGCCACATCGGTCACGCTCGCATCCGCGGGTTCGTGGGTGGTGCTCAGCGTCACGCTATCCCCTACGGACAGCGTCGCGTCAGTCTGGGAGAGCGCAAGCGACGTCATGGGAACGGCCTTCAGATCCACCTTCACCGTCCCCTTGTTCACCGGCCAGTCCCAGACCTGCAGGTACACCGTCGAGGGATCACCGCCCGAACGCTCGGCAATCTGAGACAGCGGCACCTCGAAGTGGCCGTAGTGCCGACCATCGTCCCCGCGTTCGTCCGAACCGTAGAACTTCTCGCGCATGAAAGGCTCACCGTCTGCGCTCCACGAGAATCCGTACGCGGCTATAGGCGATGAATCGGTGGCATCGAAGGAGAGCTTGCGTTCATCTCCCTCGCCCAGTATCTGCACGTTGGAGATAACGGGCGGAGCCGTGTCCAGCGTCACCACATGGGTGAGGCGCTCGGTACGAGGCGACGCGCCGCCGGTCGTGCCTTCGATCGTCAGCGTATAGCGTCCGTCGGCCAGCGCACGCCCTTGCTCGTCATACCCGTCGAAGAGCGGTTGACTACCGAACGTAGCTTCCGCGGTGCTCACCTCGGAATAGCGTCCATTGAAGACAGTCCGACTCTTGGGCGCTCCCCCGAACGTGTATGAACGCACGACGTCGCCGGCCTCGTTCCGGTAGGTGTACGTCAACGACATGACGTCGCGCAGCAGGACCGTCGCCGGCGTCGCGTACGTCCGGGCGTTTTCTTCCGTCGACCGCGAGACGATGTAGAGACGACGATCATTCGTGCTAATCGCCGCGGCCTCTTCCACGTCAAACGGGTTGAGCTGCCCGAGGGTCAGCCCGTGGAAAGTCATCGTGGACGTGCCGATCGTTCCCTCGCCGTACACGGGGCTGTCGAAGATCGGGGTCTCATCCGCCGACCCGTAGAAACCGAGGTACGGGACCGTCAGATCGGGTTGCCCATCCGCGCTCGTAAAGGTCACCGCGCCGTCAATGAACGTACCCTTGGGCGTCTTCTCAGATGCGAACGAAGCGAACTGCGGCGTCGGGTTCACACTGACGGTCACGGTCGCGCTCGATGACGCCGGCACGGTGACCGTGTCTGCAGAGAAGGTCAGGTCGATTCCCCTCCCAGCCCAGTTCGTCGAGTGCTTCGTATAGAGCAGACCGTTGACGTTTTCGGACAGCGCCTGTCCGCCCAGCGTGTACGTGTGGGCGGCGTCGGACAGATTGGTCAGCCGCACCTGGAAGGTCCACCCGCTGGTGCTCTCGCCCAGCTCAGCCTTCGGTCGCAACGAGTCCGAGGCACCCACAACGCTCGGGTACACCGACGAGGTCGTGGCTGCCTGCGCATCCACCATTCCTGCGCCGACCCAGCGCGGGGACCAGAAGGTACCGTCCGCCGCAGAGGTATCGACGATCGGGTGGGCGGTGCCCATCAGGAAGCTGGGAACCAACGCGGACTTATCCTCGTCGCTCAGCCCCGCGAACATCGGATCGGTCGCCATGCGCTGACGCACGAGGGCGGCGACACCGGCAACTTGAGCCGAGGCCTCGCCGGTACCCGGCATCCGTCGATAGTCATTGCCGGGGATAGCAGCGTTAACGTTCCCTCCGGGTGCAGCGATTTCAGGCTTGAGCCTCATGTCAGGGCCTGGACCCCACGAGGAGGAACTCCACGGCGCGAGGCCATCTGTCCCCTGCAGCGTGGATCCGCCGACGGCAGCCACCGCGAGTACAGAGGAGTAGGAGGCGGGTGCACCGATTGCACCCAGGTCACGCACGCCCGTGCGCCACTCGGCTCGCCCACTGTCTCCCACCGGCGCATCAACCGTGATACCCGCGCCGGAAAGCCGGGCAAAGACGTCGTCGTACAGTGCCGACGCCTCACCGTCGAGATCACGATTCGCCATGAAGGACACGCAGACCGTGTCGGGCTTCAAGACCATCGCATCATCGAGAGCCGCCAACAGATCACTGTCACGCACGGTCCAAGTGCTATTGGAGAGGACCTTGGCGAGGATGAGTTGCGCATCGGGCGCACTCCCCTGATAGGTCGCTCCGTTGGCCGCCGCGAGCGCCGCCATGCGAGTGCCATGAGCGTGCACGGTAAAGTCTTGCGGACCATAGCCATAGCCGATGTACGGGTTCGTGTCACGGTCCGCATAGTCGTAGACGAAAGGAATCTTGTCACTGACCCATGCGCCGCCCTGACCGGCATCCAGCTGGGACGTGAGGGACTCCATCTCGGCCTGCGGGAGGCGCAGCGCGGCGGTGTCCATCGTCCCGGCGAAGGCCTCGTGCGAGGTATCGAAACTCGCGTCAATGACTTCGATGACGCGCCCGCGTCCCCGACCAGCTACCTGATCGGAGCGAGTTTCCTTCGCCGGATCGGCAACTGCCACGCCGCCGTCCCCCCACATTTCGGGATAGAAGACCGGCTCACGCTGACCGTCGACGAACGCGTCCTTGACCCCCTGCACACTCTTGATGGCCCCGAGTGCAGACGCGGGAGCGGAGATCGCAAAACCGTCCAGGGCGTGGTGGTAATCGCGCACATCCCCGATGGTGCTCCCCGGGGATACCTGGCTGACGGAGCGCGCGATGCGCTGCTTAACGTCCCTGTATGCGCCGGCTCGGTCGTCGCCAACAACGCCCGGCGCAAGCTGAACGATGATGGTGGTCGCCTCATCCGCCTCGGCCACGCCGGGCGTAGAAGTCTCGGTACTGTCCGTATCGGCCGCAAACGAGGGCACCACGCTCATGGCCGTGATAGCGAGGGCGCCGGTCGTGACTAACGCCAGCGCCGACAAACGCCGATGACACATCTGCAACTCACTTCCTTAACAGCTGGTTCAACGGGGAGCGCATAGGCGCAGCTCTCCTGCTTTTAGAGTAAGCCCTAATCACCCATTGCAGGATAGTTGTCGCGAATTTCTCACATCATCGACAAATAGGCCTTCGCACCCTTTTGTCGCACCATGCATCACCTTGTTGCGTCCCGCGCCGACATGATGGAGGCCTGCCCCGACCACCTTATCGGGCCACCGTCAAGGACTTACCAAAAGTTTGACCATCTGTATAAAATAGAGCGTATCGGAGAAGGAGAAAGCTAGAACGCTGAGTATCCGAGGCCCTTGCTACTGTCACGACGCTGCCCATCCCGCCCGCGGCGGCTGGACATAGCAACAACCCGCCACGGAGGCCTCGTGCGGGCCTGCCCTGGCGGGTTGTCAGTCGCGCGCGTCGTGGCACGCGGACGCGGGTCAGAGAATGACCGCGGTGCCCGTCGCGATAGCGGCGAGCATGCCGTTGTTGGTGCCGGCGGTGAAGTAGTCGACCTTCACGCCGATGACCGCGTTGGCACCCATCGCCTGGGCGCGGGCGCACATTTCGTTGACGGCGGTCGCGGAGGCACCGCCGATCTCTTCCTCGTACTGGGAGGCGCGGCCACCGAACATGTTGGACAGGTTCGCACCGAAGTCCTTGAACATGTTGACGCCGGAGATCGCCTCACCGGAGACCATGCCGATGTACTGCTTGACGGGCGCACCCTCAACGGTCGGGGTCGTCACAACGAGCATCATTCACTCCTTCATAGGGGGCTAACGTGGCAACACTACCCGCGATTCCGCGCGGTGGCTAGTAGGCGCTCATCAGTTGATTGGCTCAGTTGGTCCCCACACCCGTTTGCTGCGTTGAAGCGAGCCCCTGTGAGCCGCCGCGGCGCTACTATTCCATTCATCATTCCCATCCGGGCGCATCGGCGCGCCCGGCGACTTCTGTGGGGCGATGCCATGAACATGCACGTCTACGGGCCTTGCGGGCAGGACTGTCCCGCCGTCCTCATCATTCACCCGATGCTGTCCTCGGCCTCGAGCATGAAGGCCGCGCTCTGCGATCACATGGGCTCCGACCTGCGTTTCCTCGTGCCGGATCTATCGGCCCACGGGGACGAGGCCGGGGTCCCCTACGTGTCGGCGGCGGCGGAGGCGGCGGCGATCCACGAGTGGCTGGCGTCCCACGGGGTACTCCACCTGTCCCTGGGTTTTGGGGCGTCGCTCGGCGGTGTCATCCTGTTCGAGCTGCTGCGGTTCCCGGACCTCTCATTCGATCGACTGTTTATTGAGGGCGTGAGCTTCTACTCGGGCGGCCCCGTGGCCCGAGTCGGCGGGGCCATTCTCAGCCGCGTGATGGTCGCGAAGCACCGGAAGGCTGCTCGTGACCCCGAGGCCGGGGCGCGCAAGCTCGCGCGCCTCTACGGCGAGCAGAGAGCACACGCGATGGCCTCGAGCTTCGCCGCGATGAGCGAGGACAGCATCCGCGCGATCGTACACGACTGCTCGCATGTCAGCCTGCCGCCCCTCTCCCCCACCACCCAGCGGCGATGCACCTTCGCGTACGGGGAGAAGGACTCGGACCTGCGGCTCGCGAGCCGCGTGATCCCGCGGCTCTACCCGGAGGCCGAGCTGCGCGTCTGGCCGGGTTCGGGGCACTGCGAGCACATGAGCCGCGACTCGGTCGCCTACGGGGCGATGCTGCGGAACGTCGCCCTGGGCTCGGCATCTACTGATCGTTCGTGAAGGAGGCGATCACGCAGGGAATTCGACCTCGCACGACGCGGTAGGTGACACCCGTGCAGCCCATACGCTCAAAGAACGCCCGGTAGGACACCGGGTCGAAGTGCTCCTGGAAGTGCACGCCGAATCGGGAGATCACCCTCAGGAACATGGTGTGCACCCGCTTCTTGGGAATCACGTAGGTGGGCACGATGATCGTGCCGCCCGGCTTCACGACCCGCTTGAGCTCCTTGAGCGCGTCGCCCGGTTCAGGCAGCAAGTGGATGACGTTGCCCGCCACGACGGCGTCGAACGAGTCGTTCGCGTAGCGCAAGTCGGTGATATCCGCCTGCTCGACGGTGACGTTCGAGTGTTTCGCGAGCTTCTTGCGTGCCTGCTTGAGCATCCCCTCGGAATAGTCGGTCGCGACCACACGCGCGCATGCGGGGGCGATGGCGGCGCTAATCGCGCCCGTTCCGCACGCACATTCGAGCACGGTGTCACCGGGGCGAATCAACCGGGCAACGGCACTGCCCGTCCCGTCGTACACCCTCCTGTTGAGCGCGTTGACGGCGAGGTCGTAGAGCGGGGCAACTCGATCCCAAATCATGCCAGCACCTCCGTGTGCTTGTCCGTTGCGCGGGCCTTGAGCCGTCACGATACAGGAAATGCTACGCCCGAGAAGGCGGCGCCGGGGCGAAACGGGCCTCTAGGCGCGGGAACAAATCAGCGGAGGCACATGCGGATAGGTTATGCGGATCCGGATAGTTTATGCGGATCCGGATAGGTTAATAAGCTATCCGGATGTTCGTCACCTATCCATATGCTCGTAACCTATCCGGATGTTCGTCACCTATCCGCGTAGGTGAGTGCGCCACGCCCCCCTTGCATGCGCCCCAGCCACACAGCAAGCCGCTTCGCCAGGTTCAGCGAAGGACTACCCGCTGCGCGCACCTACGCCCGCGGCACGCGGCGCGCATGGATGAAGGCACCGACGCTATGGGCCCCGAAACCGAGCAGGCTGTAGCCCACCCCGTAGATGAGGGCACTGTCGTTGAGGAACAGGTACATCGGTACCAGGAAGCACACGAAAGGCGCGAGCAGCCACAGGAGGCTGAAGCCCTCCTTCACGCCGTCCCAGGTGCCGAAGGCCATCGCGAGGATCGGCAGGATCGCGAGCAGGATCAGGAACACGAGGCTCTTCACGATCTCCATCGAGTCCGAGACACGCGAGAGACTAAACCACGCCGCCAACAGCAGCAGGTAGATGCCGAACAGCACGACGATACGAATCCACGTTGATTTTGTAGTCCACCTCATGACTCAATAATACACGCGTCACATGAAGAAAAAAGCTCTTTGACACGTCCACTGTGCGGGCCGCGAAATAGGCACAAATGAACCAGCGTCGCGGCGCGCGACGCTACCAGAGGGGCGACGGCTACTTGCAGAAGCTGCCGAAGAAACCGCGCTTCTTCTCTGCGGCCGCGTATTCCTCGTCGGAATGGTCCTTATCGCACCACTGATCCGGGGGCACCTGTTCCTTCACCGAGTCGATATGCTTGCCGCAGCCCTTCCAGGTGGTCTTTCCACATACCTCGCAGGTGGTGGGTCGACACATGATTGTCTCCTTCCTTGTTGCGCCGCGAATTCGTGAGAGGATCCGCGCCATGGTGTTTCGAGCTTCTGCCCTCCTCAGGTTGGTTGCGCCATCGCAAGAGGCCAGTCAGAGGACCGAGCGCTCGGAACCGTCAATCATTACGCTCACGGTTTTGACTAGAAATTCTAATGCCTCAGGCTCCAGCACGTGGTTATTTTCGAGGCCGAAATCCTCCGTTTTATCCCTCCCCCTTCACCAGCACAAAATCGGCCTTCTCTCCGAGCCACGCGCGCAGCGTCTGGATGCCGCCCGACAGCATGGTCACGTTGAAGCCCGCGTGGCGCACGATGCGGTAGCCGATCCAGGAGCGTACGCCCGCGGCGCACATGACGACGAAGGGCTGGTCGCCGACGCTGGTCTCGACCCAGGTGCGGACTTCATCGAGGCGGTCGCGCAGCTGGGTGTGGGGGATGTTGAGGGAGTTGGGCATGTGCCCAGCCGCGTACTCCCCCTACCGTGCGCACGTCCAGGACCGGCATGTCTTCGGTGAGGGCGTCCGGGCCGGTGAGGACGAGTTCGCCGGTCACCACGTTGTGGGCGACCATGCCGGTCTGGTTGACAGGGTCCTTGGCTTGGCCGTAGGGCGGCGCATAGGCGAGGTCCAGGTCGATGAGGTCCGTCGCGCTCAGGCCGGCCCGCATGGCGGTCGCGATGACGTCGATGCGGCGGTCCACGCCGTCGGCGCCCACGGCTTGCGCGCCGAGAATCTGTCCGTCGGTGCCGACGTGCATGAGGATGTGCACGGGCTTGGCACCGGGGAAATAGCCCGCGTGCTGGTTGGCGTGCGTGTGCACCGTGAAGTACTGCGCGCCCGAGGCGTCGAGGGCCTGGCGGTTAGCGCCGGTCATCGCGGCGGTGAGGCTACCAACACGAACGATCGCGGTGCCCTGGGGGCTCGGGATGGGGCGCGCGGCGGCCTCGCCGTGTTCGGCATCGGCGATCGCGTCAGCGACGAGGCGGCCCCCGCGGTTCGCGGGTCCAGCCAGGGCGACGGGGCGGTCGTGGTCGCGACCCATCGTGCCGTCGCCGACCGCGTAGACGTCATCCACGCTGGTACGCCCGTGCTCGTCAACAAGGATGTAGCCTCGGCTGGTCTCGATGCCCGAGGCCTCGGCGAAGGCGGTGTCGGGGCGCACGCCGGTCGACAGGACGATGACGTCTGCGGTCAGGACGGTGCCGTCGGAAAGCGTCACGGAGTCGTGATCGTCGCCGTGGATGATGGACTGAGCGGCAACTCCTGCATGGACACACACGCCGAGGCCGCGCAGCTCGTGGGTAACCAGCGTGGCCATCTCGACCTCGAGGGGCGGCAGGACATGTTCGGCGTACTCGACGAGGTGGGTCTCGAAGCCTCGCTGCGCGAGAGCCTCGGTGGCCTCGATGCCGATGAACCCGGCGCCGAGGACGACGGCTCTCGCGCCCGAGGCCTCGCGCAGGGCGAGAGCATCGTCGACCGTGCGCAGGGTGTGCACGCGCGGGGAATCGAGGCCGTCGATGGGCGGGCGGGCGGCGAGCCCTCCGGGGGAAAGGATCAGGTGATCATAGGTGAGCGTGTAAGCTTCGCCGGTCTCCGTGTCGGTGACCTGGACGCTGTGCGCGCCCGGGTCGATCGCGGTGACCTCGGAGTTAATGCGCACGTCGAGGTTGAGGGCCGCTTTGAGGGTGTGCGGGGTGTGGAGGAGGAGCTTGGCGGGGTCTTCGATCTCGCCGCCGACGTAGTACGGGAGCCCGCAGTTCGCGAAGGACACGTACTTGCTGCGCTCCAGCACGATGATCTCGGCGCCCTCATCGCGCCTGCGCAGGCGTGCCGCCGCGCTCATTCCACCGGCGACTCCTCCAACGACTACTACTCGCATGTGCGGCTCACTTTCCGGCTCGAGGACAGGTCTTCTTCGACTGCTCCGACCATACCCCCGGGGGGCATCTCAACTCAATAGAGGTCAGCACACTTGTCCAAACTAGCCCAGGGGGAATCCTCGCCCCACACACGAGAGTATCAAATGTTTCGCGCAAGACGCGCGTGCGCCACCAGGCGACACAACAGCACACCAGCTAGTGTCGACGCATGGACCACGACACAGTGACGGCGTTTGTTGAAGACGCCATCGAAGATCTCGAGCAGCGCAACGCGCTCGAGGAAGTTGAATACCTGCGCATGATGCTCGAGTGCGACGGCCCCGACGTTGACGGCGCAGTCTCGTCGCTCGTCAAATACGGCGCGGTCACGGTCGCCTGGGTTGAGCGGCTCGCAGCGATCAACCAAAAATGCCTGGGACTCTTCGACGAAGAACTAGCAGAACTGCGCGAAGGGCTCTCAGGCCCCTAGGCTCACTTCACGCCAAAGCGGAGCGCCCGAAACGCAAACAAACCCCGGGCGTCCAACGGAAGCCCGGGGTGGGATGGTGGAGATGGGGGGAATCGAACCCCCGTCCAATGGCCGGCCCCGAATTCTTCTCCGAGCGCAGTCTACGGTTTTATTTCTCAGCCCCTAGCATTGCGTAGACTCACCGCCAGATAGGCTCAGTTGATTAAGTGTCGGAGGCGCCCCACCAACATGGGCGACTCCCAGTGGCTCCCTAGACGACGCCAGACACCGGGCCGGAAGCAGCTCCCGGGCTGACGGACTAAAGGTTCAGGCTGCGATATCAGGCAGCGAGAACGTAGTCGGTGCGATTCTGTTCGGCACCTATTGGTTTGCACGCATCGTTAACGAGTTGAGCGTACATTCTCGGCTCGCTTCACTTCGATCGACGACCACTGTCGAAACCGATCATCCCCTCTTGAGTTTTCAACTCCCCGACGCCCGCCTTACCGCAGACCGTCGGACACATCAGTTTACGCCGCCACACACAACCCGTCAAGGGAAAACAGAAGCATCAGAGCAGCTTCGTCGCCTCCAACTTTTCCGCCATGCGGCGGTTATTTCGCACCAGCAGCGGGCGCAGCGCCAGCCCCAGGAACGCGGCGAACAGGATGAAGGAAGCCAGGAACCACATGGCGTCCGCGTACTCGTGCCCCGAGTATCCGGCGATCGACGCGCGCAGCGCCTTGATCGCGTGCGTGGCCGGTAGGAACGGGGAGACAGACGAGAAGAAGGACGGCAGGATCGCCAGCGGGAACGTTCCCCCGGCACCCGAAATCTGCAGGACCAGGAAGAGCACGCCCAGGGCCTTGCCCGCGTTCCCGAACGTCGCAATAAACGTGTACAGCAGGAGGGAGAACACGACGGCCGTCAGCCACAGGGTTGCCATGAACTGCAGCGGGTGAGCGTGTTGGACCTTCAGGAAGTACAGGTCCCCCAACCCCACCACGGTCGCCTGGGCGAGCGCGATCGTCCCGAAATCAGGTAGCGGCCCAGGTAGCCGGCGGCCAGGCCGACGGGCTTCGCGGTGAGGGTGACGCGCAGCGAGTCACCCTCGGGCAGGCCTTCAGCAACGTTGGAGTCCGTGACATCCGAGCGAATCGACACGATCATGAGCACGGACCCGACCCACAGGGCCAGGATCGTGTAGAGCGGCGCCATCTGGGAGCCGAAGTTCGCCACCGGGTAGACGGGGGTCTTCTCGACGCCCACGGGCGCGGCGATGGCCGCAGCCAGGGCCTCGGGATTATTCCCGATGATCGTCCCGAGCGTCGTCAGGTCGCCCCCGGCGAGTGCCTCGCTGATCGAGGAATGCAGGGAGTCGAGCTTTCCGGCCGCCTCGCGCAGGCTCGTGGCCGCGCCGGTCAGGTTGTCGCGCAGCTGGGTCAGCCCCTCGCGCGCGCTCCCGCTGCCGCTCGAGGCGGTGGACGTCGCGCCCTCCAAGGACGTGCGGGCAGCGCTCAGGGACGACTGGGCCGAGGCCAGGGTGGCGGCCAGGGACTCGAGCTGAGGTCGCAGGTTGTTCTCGTAGTCGGAGGACAGCCCATCGACCGCAGAGTGCGCCTGGGCGATCAAGCCGTTCACCGTCGCGTGCCCGGCTTCGGCATTCGCGACCTTGGGAGTCGAGCTCGGACGCGGCGGCGCGCAGCCCGTTCGCAACCTCAGTCAGCCGGTCGGAGGCCGCCTGCAGGCGATCCAGCGAGGACTGGGAGACGGGCGAGCCCGGCAACCCCTCGAGCGTCGACTTGATCGACGCGAAGCTGGCCGCCTGAGTGTCCAGCACGGATGCCTGCGAACGCAGCGTCGAGGCCGCGTCCGACGCGCTCGTCGAACCGTTCGCGTACACGTTCTCAACGGCCGTTGACAGGGCGGACAGCGAGGACTGGGAGGAGGAGATCGCGTCGGACACCGAGGAGACAGCAGCTGAAGCCGCGGACCCCAGCCCACCCGCCCCTGCCTGAGCGCTCGAGACCGCACCCTGCGCGGGCCCCTTCGCGTTCCCCAGCCCGTCCACGAGCGTGGCCGTCGAGTCGATGAGCGTCACCGAGGAGCCCACGAGCGACGCGTAGGCGTCCGCGCTGTCCGCCGCCGTGCGCAGGCGCGAGGCGACGGTCTGCACGCGGTTATCGAGCGCCGTCACCGTATTGACGGCCGTCGGCGACGACAGCGCGCCCCCAACAGACGTCGCGGTATCCAACGCGACCTCGGAGAGGGTCTGAACGAAGATCTGATTCACCTGGGCGCTCACGGCCTCGGCGCCCTGGCCGGCGATCTTCGGCGAAATACCGTTCTTCTTTTCGTTGACGTAGTAGGTCATCGGCGCGGAGGATGCTCCCCCGTCGAAGAAGGTGAGCATCTCGCGCGAAAAGTCCGACGGGATGACGATGGCCGCATAGTAATCGCCCGAGCGCGTCCCCTCGATGGCCGCATCCTCGGAGGCGATCACCCAGTCGAAGCTCTCGTTCTTGCGCAGCGCGGACACCACGGAATCGCCGATGTTGACGTGCAGCGGCACCAAGTCCGACTTGTAGCCCGCGTCCGTGTTCGCAATCGCGATGCGCAGGCTCTTCGTGTTCCCGAACGGGTCCCACGACGCCGCCACGTTGAACCACGTAAACAGGGACGGGATGACGACCAGTCCGAAGACGACGACGCTGGCGATCAGGGATCGATGCGCGCGGCGCAGGTCCGCGCGGTAGATGGCCCAGATGGTCTTCACTGCTGTTCTCCCTTCGCCGCCTCCGGCGCATCGCCTTCAGGGTCCTCATCTCCGAGGCCGGGGTCGGCCTCGTCCGTGTCCTTTGCCCCCGCGCTCACCGAGGGAGGAGGCCAGCGCCGACGAGATCGACGCGCCCACGGCGGCGGCCCCCAGCGCGATGCGCGAGCGCGCACCCTGGACGCGGCGGGTGAGCAGCGAGCGCACGTCCCCCTCATCCATAGCGCCGAGGAGCTGCTGACGCGCCAAGGCCTCGCGCAGGTACTGCAGGCCAATCAGGAACGTGATGACGAGGAGGACCCACACGATCCACGCGCCCAGCACGATCGGCACCTCCGCGACGTTCGCGACCGACAGGACGGCTAGCGCCACGGGCACGATGATGCCGAGGACGATCGCCACGCGGCGGATCCTCGGGTATCGGCGCTCGAAGCGCGCGGCCCGGCGGCTCACCGAGCGCTGGAAGCCCTCGTGGTCCGCCAGAGCCGCCACGATCTGGGTGAGACGGTAGCGATTCGAAGGAACGCGCGTCGCCTCGGACAGGAAGAGACCAGAAGACGCCAGGTCGCGCGTGATCATCGCGTTCAGGTTCACCAAGAACGGGCGCAGCGCCAGGCCAATCGCGAAGGCGACCAGCGCCTCGGCACCGAGAACCGCCAGGCAGGAGAGGTAGGTGTGCCCGTAGAATCCCCCCCGACGATTTCACGCAGCGCATTAACGCCATACGTGAAGGGGAACAGCGGATGCAGGAACCGGAAGAAGGAGGGCAGCATCTCGACCGGATACAAGCCGGCCGAGCCCGGAATCTGCACGACCATGATGATGACGCACAGGCCCTTGCCGATGTGCTGGAAGCACGTCGAGAGCATGTAGACGATCGACACGAACACCATCGAGATCACCATCGACGTCCCCACGAAACCCAGTCGGGACACCGTCTGCACGCCGATGACAAGGACACCGGTCGACACGACGAGCGCCTGGATGACCCCGAAGAAGGCGAGCAGCATCCACCGGCCCATGTACTTGGAGGCCGACGAGATCGGACCGATACCATCTTCATCCACGTCGAGCTTGAAAAGGAGGACGAGCGAAAACGCACCGATCCACAGGGCCAGGTTCGTGAACAGCGGAGCCATCGCCGAGCCGTAGGCCGCCACGGGATACACGGCCTTCGTCTCGATCTTCGTCGGCGAGGCCATGAAAGAGGCGATCGATTCGGCGTTGACCCCCAGGGAGTCCGCGAGGTCACGCAGCGTATTCGAGGAGGACAGCGACGAAATGTCCGTCGCCACCGAATCGAGGTCGGTCTTAATGGCAGCGACATTCGTGGCGCTCGTCTGGGTCGCCGTCTTCGCCCCATCCAGGAGGGAATCGAGCTGGTCGAGCAAGCCCGACACCTGGTCGCGCTGACTGCGCAGCGTGTCCAGCGAACCACGCATCGATGCGGACGCACTCGAGAAGTCGTCGAGCGCCGAGGAGATCGCGGGCAGCTGGGAGGACACTCCGCTGCGCGCGTTCGTGACCGCACTCGACACGGCCGCAGACGCGTCAGAGGCTTTCGTCAGCGCGTCCGATATCGACGTGGACGTGGCCGACAGGTCGGAGTTGAGGGTCGTCAGGTTACCCAGGGCCGTCGACAGGGCGGCGTTCTGGTTCGTCAGATCGGTCAGTGCGGTGCCCGCCGCGGGCAGATTGCCAATCCCCAGGGCGTTCAGCTCCGCGAGCACGTCCCCCACCGAGTCGTTGATCGACGTTCCCTCGGTGAGCAGGCCACCCACGCGCCCGGACGCACCCTGCACGGCACCGTCGAGGGTTCCCGCGTTCGCGGACACGCCCGCCAAGGCGCTCGCCGCATTCGAAGACAGGCCGTCAAGGGCCCCGCCCATCTGGCTCGAGAAGGACGCCAGCGACGTGCGCGAGTCACTCACCAGCTGGTCCGCCTGGTCCAGGGACGTCGACAGCTCCGAGGCGGCCGCGTCCAGATCGCTCAGGGTCGAGCGCGCCGAGGCAACCGAGGCCTTCGCCGCGTCAATCTTGTCCCCCATGCCATCCAGGGTCTGCGAGGCGTTCCCAAGCTTCGCCGAGGCCTCGGACACCGACGCGGACACGTCCGAACGCTTCTGGTCAGCGTTGTTCGCGATACTGATCCCGGCCTCGGACGCCTTCTCCGAGAGCACCTTGGCCACCGTCGAGACGAACGCTGAGTTGATCCGGCGGTCGAGAGCCGTCGCGCCCGCGCCCGTGATCTTGGGGGCCACCGCGTTGTTCTTCTCGTTGACGTAATACTGGATATTCGGCTTGACATACGTGCCATCAACGATGCCCGTCAGGTCGCGCGAAAACGACGCCGGGATCACGAATGCCGCGTAGGAGTCTCCGCGCTCGACCTCGGCGCGCGCCTCGTCGGCGCTCACGAAGTGCCAGCCCAGCTGATCGTTCTCCTTCAGCTGAGTCTCGAGCATCGCGCCGACGTTCACGGTGCCGATCTGATCCTTGGTCGCGCCCTCGTCCTCATTCGCGACGGCAACGCGGATGTGGGAGGTGTGCGAGTACGGATCCCAGAATCCCGCAATGTTGAACCACGCGTAGAGCGCGGGCACGAACGCCATGCCGATGATGACAATCCACGCGGCCGGAACACGCACCAGCCTCAGAAGATCACGACGAAAAATCCTGACGGAACCTCGCACTGGGTCGCCTTCTTTCCCCTATCGGCGGGCCTGCTTCACGTAGCGACGCATCGCGCGCTCGGCCTCGCGCTGATCCTGCTTCTCGCGCAGGACCTGACGCTTATCCCATTCCTGCTTGCCCTTAGCCAGGGCGATTTCGACCTTGACGCGGCCCCCGATGAAGTACAGCTCCAGGGGCACGATCGTGTAGCCCTTCGCGGCCACGCGGTCCTGCATGCGGGCAATCTCCGCGCGGTGCAGCAGCAGCTTGCGCTTGCGCGTAGGCGCGTGGTTCGTCCACGAGCCCTGCGAGTACAGGGGGATGTTGGCACCGTACAGCCAGGCCTCTCCCCCCGTTGATCTCAACCCAGGCGTCCACGAGGGACGCACGGCCCATGCGCAGCGCCTTCACCTCGGTGCCCATGAGGGCCAGGCCGGCCTCCCACGTGTCCTCGATCGTGTAGTCGTGGCGCGCCTTCTTGTTACGGGCGATCGTCTTCTTCGCGTCGGAGGCAGCCTTGGCGCGCTGCCCCTCCGTGGGCTTGGGCTTCTTCCATTCCTTGGGCATGCTGCCTCCTTTCAGACTCTTTTTCCGCACTCATGCGGAAAGACCCCCGCAGCGAAATCGCTACGAGGGTCAATCCTAACGCGGATTACAAATAATCCATCGGTTCAACGTAGCTTCCGTTCTGAATGACACCAAAATGCAGGTGGCATCCGGTCGCGTAGCCGGTCGAGCCGACCTCGCCCAGCGCGTCGCCCGCGTTCACGTACTGACCCGGAGACACGTACTGGGCCTGCATGTGCAGGTACTCGGTGATGACGGAGTTACCGCCGACGAGGCCGTGGTTGATATCCACATAGTTGCCCGCCGAGTAGTCCGAAGACACCGCATTGACATAGCCCGATGCCACGGCACGGATGATCGTGCCACAGTCGGCAGCCATGTCGGTACCCGAGTGGCCCTTCATGACGCCCAGCACCGGGTGGTAACGCATACCAAACGGACTCGTCACAACGATCGGGATATCCAGCGGACTACGGAAGCCCGAGGCCGACACGTAGGAGGCACCCGACGCACGGTTCGCCGCATCAATGGCAGCCAGCTCCGCGCTGCGCGCCTGATAGTCCGCTTCCGCCTGGTCGAGCGAGGCCTGAACCTGGCCCTTCTGCGCGTCCCACTCAGCCTGCTTCGCCTGCGCCTGCGTCTTCAGGTTGTTGAGCTCGGTGAGCTTGGTATCAGCCTCACTCTTCGCAGCCTCGGCCTCGGCCTCGGCCTGCGCGGCCTTCGCCTCGAGGTCGGCGATACGCTCCGTGATGGCGTCCTGGCGCGTGGCCTGGGTGCGCTGGGACGAGGACACGTCCAGCGCCGCCGTCATCGTCTGGTTCTCCGTCCGCAGCGCCATATCGGCGGCCGCCGCACGGTCGGTGATCGACTCTGTGCCGCCCGCAGTCAAGGCGACGGCGACCGGGTCGACGTTGCCCTCGCGGTACTTACGACGCACGAGGTCGGCGATCGCTCGCTGCGCGTCGTCGGCCTGCGTGGTCGCCTGGTTGAGCGACTGACCGATGCGGCTCTGCTCGCCCTGAGCGGCGCTCAGCTCACCCATGATCGTCGCGTGTTCGCGGGACTTCTGGTCGTAGGTCGCGGTCGCGGCATCGTAGGCGGCCTGGGCCACCGGAATCTGTGCGTTGAGCGACTGCAGGTCGATGAACACCTGGGCGAGCGACGCGTCGATGCCCTCCAGCTGCGACTGGAGGGCGTTGACCGTCGCCTCGGCCTCGGCGGCCGCGTTCGCGGCGGCGTCGCGCTCATCGTCCGCGCGCGCGGGTAGGGCCTGGCTCATCGCCGCAAACGAGGCGATCGCGAGGGCCAGTGCACCTGCGCGCAGTGCGCGACGACCGAGACGATGCGAGGAGGGGAACATGTGACTCACGCCTTCGTGTACTTCGCGAGCGAGAACGCTGAGGCAATAACCGCCAGCGCCACCGCCGCCAGGACGAGGATCGGCGTCATGATCGCGACCTCGCCCATGCCGATAAAGTTCGTCCATTTAAATGCGGGGGCCATCCACCCCTGAACGATGAAGTGCACGCCCGCGAACAGAGTGCCAATCGCGAAGGCGGCACCCACCAGCGCGGCGAGCGCGCCCTCGATCATGAAGGGGGCCTGAATGAACAGGTTCGAGGCACCCACGTAACGCATGATCTGGGTTTCCTGCTCACGGCTCATGGCGCTCAGGCGAATCGTCGTCGAGATCAGCAGGATCGCAGCAACGACCATGATCGCGCCGAGGCCCAGGGCCGCCGTGCGGGCGGCACCCAGCACGCGGAACAGGGGCTCGACGACCTCACGCTGGTCGCGCACCTCGGACACACCCGCGGTCCCGGAGAACTCCTCCTTGACCACCGAGTACTGCTCGGGGTTAACCAGCTTGATGCGGAACGCAAACTGGAGCATGTCCGGCGTGGTCCACTGGGTCAGGGCGTTGTTGCCGTTGAGACGCTGGAAGTTCTCGTACGCCTCTTCCTTCGTCTCCTCGTACACGTGAGCCACGTACGGGGTCATCTCGGCGGACGCCAGCTTCTGCCGCACCGCGTCGATCTGTGCGTCGCTCGCCTCGGTCGCGTTGCAGTTCGCGGCCGCGTCGTTGATGGCGCACATGTAGATCGTGACCTCGATCTTGTCGTACCACTCCGACTTCATCTTGGACACCTGCATCTGGGTCAGGCCCGCGATACCCACGAAGAGGAGGGACACGAAGGTCACGAGGATGACGGCGACGCTCATCGCGCGGTTACGCGACAGGCCCTTACCGACCTCGGACAGAATAAAACGAAGTTTCACTGGTCTTACCTCCCGGCCCCGTAGACGCCGCGGTTCTGGTCGCGCACGACGTCGCCGTTGGCGAGCTCGATGACGCGCTTGCGCATCTGGTTCACGATGTCCGCGTCGTGGGTAGCCATGACGACGGTCGTGCCCGTGCGGTTGATTCGGTCAAGGAGACGCATGATGCCCAGCGACGTCTCCGGGTCAAGGTTGCCGGTGGGCTCGTCCGCGAGCAGCAGCTCGGGGCGGTTCACCATGGCTCGCGCGATAGCGACACGCTGCTCTTCACCACCGGACAGCTCGTGCGGCAGGCGCGATTCCTTGCCGGAAAGGCCCACCAGCTCGAGGGCGTCCGGGACGGCCGTCTCGATCGCGTGGCGAGGCTTGCCGATGACTGCATGGCCAGGGCGACGTTCTCGTACACGGTCTTGGAGGGCAGCAGTCGGAAGTCCTGGAAGACCGTGCCGATCTGGCGGCGCAGCTTCGGAACCGCCCACGTGGACAGCTTGGACACGTCCTTTCCGAGCACCCACACCTTGCCGCTGGTCGCCTTCATTTCGCGCATGACGAGCTGCAGGAACGTGGACTTGCCGGAACCCGACTTGCCGACGAGGAACACGAATTCTTCGCGTTCCACCTCCAGCGAGACGTGGTCCAGCGCGGGCTGGGCACCTGGCGTGTACACCATGGTGACATCTTCAAAACGAATCATGGGACCGTCCGATCGGGGTCAATAGTCCCTGTCAGATTAGGTAACGATCGGGTCACGAGCCGGCTGCGACACGCGGAAAACCGCCGGTGTGGTGCTCAGCCCTCCACCTGGGAGGGCTTGGACATACGCGCGACCCCGGCCTCGTTCATGAATCGACGAAGCCGGGGCCGGGTTGCGCGAAGGGGAGGCTCAGTCCTGAGCGGCCTTCTGCTCGTTCTTGCGCCAACGGATGCCGGCGTTGATGAAGCCGTCGATGTCGCCATCGAAGACGGACTGAGGGTTGCCGGACTCGTACTCGGTGCGCAGGTCCTTGACCATCTGATACGGCTGAAGGACGTAGGAGCGCATCTGGTCGCCCCACGACGCCTTGACATCGCCGGCGAGCTCCTTCTTCTTCGCCTGCTCTTCCTCGTGGCGCAGCACGAGGAGGCGGGACTGCAGGACTCGCAGGGCTGCCGCGCGGTTCTGGATCTGGGACTTCTCATCCCTGCATGGACACGACGATGCCCGTGGGGATGTGGGTCATGCGCACGGCCGAGTCGGTCGTGTTCACGGACTGGCCGCCGGGCCCGAGGAGCGGAAGACGTCCACCTTCAGCTCGGACTCGGGAATCTCGATGTGGTCCGTGGTCTCAATGAGGGGGATGACCTCGACAGCCGCGAAGGACGTCTGGCGGCGGCCCTGGTTGTCGAAGGGGCTGATGCGCACGAGGCGGTGGGTGCCGGCCTCGACGCTCAGCGTGCCGTAGGCGTAGGGCGCCTGAACCTCGAAGGTCGCCGACTTCAGGCCGGCCTCTTCCGCGTAGGAGGTGTCCATGACCTTCGTCGGATAACCGTGACGCTCCGCCCAGCGCAAGTACATGCGCAGGAGGATCTCGGCGAAGTCTGCGGCGTCCACGCCGCCCGCGCCGCTTCGGATCGTGATGACGGCATTGCGCTCGTCGTACTCGCCGTCCAGCAGCGTGCGGATCTCCAGGTCGCCCAGGTCCTTTGCGCAGCTTCTCCAGGTCGGCCTCGGCCTCGGCGAGGATGTCAGCGCCCTCATCCGGGTCCTCGGCGGCCATGTCCACCATGGCCTCCAGGTCGTCGATGCGCTCACTCATCTGCGTGACGCGGTCGAGCTCGCTCTGGCGGTGGCTGAGCGCGCTCGTGACAGCCTGGGCGGCGCTCGGGTCGTCCCACAGGTCGGGCGCGGCCGCCTTCTCGTTCAGCTCGGCGATCTGCTCGCGCAGCTTGTCCGGCTGCACGACCGCGAGGATGTTCTCCATCGTGGTGCGCAGGGACGGGATCTCTTCAGAAAATTCAATGGCCACGCACCCAGGGTAGCGGATCGGGAGCCCAACGAGGAACGCTAAGGGGCGACGGTGGCGGGGCTTACTCCCCTATCGGCCACAGATACGACGGTGCCCCGACGCCACAGGACGCCGGGGCACCGAACAGATAGCGGATCAGATGAGACCCATCGCGACCATCGCGTCGGCCACCTTGCGGAAGCCCGCCAGGTTCGCGCCCGCCACGTAGTCGCCCGCGACGCCGTATTCCTCGGCGGTGGCGACGGCGTTCGCGTGGATGTCGACCATGATCTGGTGGAGCTTTGCGTCAGTCTCCTCGAAGGCCCACTGGGTGCGCCCGGAGTTCTGCTGCATCTCGAGGCCGGAGGTGGCCACGCCGCCCGCGTTGGAGGCCTTGCCGGGGGCGTAGGCAACGCCGGCGGCCTGCAGGGCCTCGATCGCTTCGGGGGTGGTGGGCATGTTCGCGCCCTCGGCGACCAGCTGGACGCCGTTCTTGATGAGGGCCTGGACGCCAGACAGGGGCAGCTCATTCTGAGTCGCACAGGGCAGGGCGACGTCACAGGGGACGTCCCAGATGGAGCCGTCGGCAACGAACACGGCACCGGGGCGCTCGGCCGCGTAGTCGGAGACGCGTCCACGACGCACCTCCTTGACGTCCTTGAGCAGCGCGACATCGATGCCGGCCTCGTCCACGACGTAGCCGGAGGAGTCGGAGACGGCAACGACGGTCGCGCCCAGCTGCTGAGCCTTCTCGGTCGCGTAGATCGCGACGTTACCCGAACCGGAGACGACGACGCGCTTGCCGTCGAAGCTCGTGCCCTTCGCGGCGAGCATCTCGGCAGCGAAGTAGACCAAGCCGTAACCGGTGGCCTCGGTACGCGCAAACGAACCGCCCCACGTCAGGCCCTTGCCGGTCAGGACGCCCGCGTCGAAACGGTTCTTCAGGCGCTTGTACTGGCCGAACATGTAGCCGATCTCGCGGCCACCCACGCCGATGTCGCCGGCGGGAACGTCGGTATCGGGGCCGATGTGGCGGGAGAGTTCAGTCATGAAGGACTGGCAGAAGCGCATGACCTCGGCGTCGGACTTGCCCTTGGGGTCGAAGTCCGCGCCGCCCTTGGCGCCACCCATGGGCAGGCCGGTCAGCGCGTTCTTGAAGATCTGCTCGAAGCCGAGGAACTTGATGATCGACAGGTTCACGGAGGGGTGGAAGCGCAGGCCGCCCTTGTAGGGGCCGAGAGCGGAGTTGAACTGAACGCGGAAGCCGCGGTTCACGTGGATGTTGCCCTTGTCATCGGCCCACGGGACGCGGAACTGGAGCTGGCGCTCGGGTTCGACGATGCGGTCGATGATTGCCAGGTCGGCGTACTCGGGGTGACGCTCGGCGAGGGGGGGCGATGGTCAGGAGGACCTCGTACACGGCCTGGTGGAACTCGGCCTGGGCGGGATCACGGCGCTGAACGGATTCGAAAACGGAGGCCAGCGCGGGGGAAAGACGAGATGTATCAAAGCTGCTCATGGCCTAAAGTTTACGTTTCGTTTACTCACCGCTCCCTCGCCGTCCCACAATGTGACCGTCTCGGATGTCACTTTAGGCGGTCCCTACACCCCACGCAGGCGTGCGCTCGAGGTCCTCACCAGCTCAGGAACCACCGCGTTACGCAGCACCGGGGGCAGGAGGGAGACCCTCGGATGCGCTCTCACACCCACCTCCACCTCCCCGCTGCTCACGCTGACCCAGGAGACGCTCACCCCATCCCCGACCCGGCACGTCGACTCCGACAGCCCGGCGAGCGCACTGTCAACGCGAGAGCTCGCCGACTCCCTCGTCAACCCCGAAGTTTCCACCCGCGAAGACCGTGGACGCGGAGGCTCCCGACACTCCGGCGCTGGCCAGGGCGTCGGCGCAGGACACGAGGCGGCGGTCCTGCATCGCAACCTCGGTGAGCGCGATCGACACGACGAGCAGCAGGCACACGAAGGCGCATCCCGCGCACATGAGGATCCCGACGCGCCCCTCCTCACCCTCAATCACGGGCGACCACCTCACGCACGGGCGCGCGGGCACTCGAGGAAACGCCCACGCCGACGTCGCCGAGCCAGGAGGGCATGAAGGGCAGCGGGACCTGCACGGACACGCGCACATCAACAGCCCCCTCCCCCACCTGGCAGTTATCGCACGTCGCGGCCACCTCGGGCTGCGCGTTCACACCGAAATCCTCGACGATGAGGGTCACGGCATGGAAGCGTCGGCCGTTCGTTCCGGGTCCTCGGCGAGGATGCGCGCGGCCTCGCGGGCCCCCGCATCCACCGCCATGGCGCCGGCGCTCACCTGGCCGATCGCGAGCACGATGTAGAGCACCGGGATCACGACGACGACAAGGATCCCGAGGAATTCGACGCTGGCGTCTCCCCGCTCGTTCACGGCCCCTCCACCAGGGCGCGCCCACGCACGGTCAGCCACCTCGGCCCAAGCCCGCCCACGAGGGGCAGGCGCGTGCGCACGGTGACGGTGAGGACGTCGACGCCCGCGTCGCTCTCACGTTCCACGGCGATCTCGCGGTCCTTCGCTGCCCCCACGAGAGAGTCGAGGAGTTCGCTCGTGCGGGCCCGCGCCTCGTCCTCGTCTCCTCCGAGCAGACCGCCACGGCGCGCGCCCTCGGACGCCGCGCTCACGCTCATCGTGCGCACGTACGAAGCGAAGGCCAGCTGAACGAGCAGGAGGATGACGAGGACGACGAGGCCCTGGACGAGGACCGTCGAGACGACCTCGGATCCCTCCTCAGATGCCCGCAATCGAGTCCATCGCACGGTTAAAGATCTCCACGAGACGCTCCGAGGCGACGCCCCAGATGAGGACAACGAGCGCGGCCGTCATCAGCGTGATGAGGACCCACCCGGGCACGTCGCCGCGCTCCCCGAGGGGAGCCTTCCTGAAAAAGAGCTTCTTCATGACTGTTTCCTTCCTTCACGGGGTGAAATCCAGGGCAATAAGCCCCGGGTAGAGGGCGAACATGACGGTGACGGGCAGGATGAGGAAGACGACGGGCAGGAGCATCGCGATTTCGCGGCGCCCACCCTCCTCCATGAGGGCTGCGAGGGATCGTTCGCGCTGGTCCCGGGCCTGGTCGTGCAGGACCGAGGCCAGGGGCGAGCCGCGCTCGATCGCCGTGGTGAGAGTGCGGCTCAGGCGCGTGAGGGCCGGGGATTCGGTGCGCTCGACGAGGTCGGCGAGAGCGCGCACGGAGGGCGTGCCGTTGCGGATGTGCCCGGCAGTGAGGGACAGCTCTGCGCCGAGGGGGCCTCCCGCGCACCCGGCGACGCGCTCGATGGCGGCGGGGATCGACTCGCCGGCGGCCACCGCGAGCGCGAGGAGTTCGGAGCAGTCGGGCACGGCGGCGTCGATCGCGCGCTGCCTGGCGCGGGCACGCACGGTGAGGAAGCGGTCCATGCCGGCGACCCCGAGGAGAGTACCGACGAGCGCGCACGCACACAGGGGGATGAGGGAGGCGCGCAGGGAGGAGGCGTGGCGCGCGGCAACGAGGGCGCATGCGGCGACGAGGCCTGCAACCCCCGAGACCGCCTGGCGCAGCCGGAAGACGGACACGTCCGGGTTCATGCCGGCCAGGTCAAGCCTGCGGGCCACTGATTCGCTGGTGGATCCGAGGGAATCCAGAGCCGATGCGCTCACGCGGCGCACCCACGCGGCGAGCGCGGAGGGCGGGCGCTCCCTGCACACGCCCCCTGAGCGACGCGGTCAACGAAGGAGGGGCGGCGCGCGAGGGCGGCGGCCAGGATGAGGACGAGGCCCGCGCCGGCAACGAGGGCGACGGCCAGGTCGAGTACTCGCGGGATCCACGGGTTCATCGCACGCCCCCAGGTTTCTCGGGTCGGTGCTCAGGCGCCCCATGGCCTTCATGATCAGGTAGGCGATGACACAGACGCCGGCTCCCGAGCACAGGACGGCGATACCGCCCGGCGAGTTCCAGACGCTCGCACTGGCCCCGCCTCCCGACAGGAGGAGCAGGACGACCCAGGGGGCCGCGAGGCCGAGGCGGGCGGCGCCCACAGTCCAGGATTGACGCGCCTCGAGTTCTCCGCGCACGCGCGCATCCTCGCGCAGCAGCGAGGCGAGATCTTGAAGCAGGCGGGTCAGGTCCGCCCCGCCCACGGATCGAGCAATGCGCAGCGCCTCGACGATGCGGTCGGCGACGGGGTCGGCGACCGTCTCTTTCATCGCGTCCAGAGCGAGCTCGAAACGGCCGTTAGCGCTGTAATCCCGCGAGAACGCGTCGAAGGCGAAACGCACGGGGACGGGCCCCTCCTCGGCAAGGTCGCAGAGCACCTGGGGCAGCGCCGTGCCCGCACGCACCCCGGACACCATGGCGTCAATGACCTCGGGCCATGCGGCCCTCACGGTTTTCGCGTGCGCGCCGAGACGGGAGACAACCCACGCGTAGGGCAGGAACGCGACGCCGACGGAGACGATGAGGGCGACGGGCCAGGCTCCCGTGACGGCCAGGATGACGAGCGCGACAAGGCTTCCGATGGCGAGGCTCAGCGCGACGAGGCGCAGGGCGGTCAGGCCGGGGATGCGGGCACGGGACACGTCCTCGCGCAGGCGCTTCCACGGACCCCACGGCCGCCACGCCGGAGGCGGCGCGAACCAGGGGGACACGGCCACGACAAGGCCGATCCCGAACACGAGCCCACACACGATCGCGATCACGCCTGCCCCCAATCCAGGAGGGACGCGAGATCAAAGCCGGCGGCGGCAAAACGATCGTGCAGGTCCAGGCCGCCGGTGCCTCGGACGCACCGGCACCCATCGAAGCGGAAGATGGTGGCAGTCTCGATTCGGTTTCCTTCGACGCGCCCCGGGACCGCCATGATCTCGGCGACGTGGCGCTGCCCGTCCGCGCCCCGCTCGACGTGGCACACGAGGTCGATGGACGAGGCCAGGGTCGGGGTCACGAATCCCGTCGTCACATTCTCGCCCGCCAGGAGCGGCAGGATCGACAGCTTGTCGAGGGCCTCGCGAGCCGAGTTCGCGTGCACGGTCGCCATGCCAGGCACGCCCGCGTTGAGGGCCACCAGAAGGTCGAGGGCTTCCGGGCCTCGAACCTCTCCGACGATCAGGTACTCGGGGCGCATACGCAGCGATTCGCGCACGAGGTCGCGCAGCGTAATCTCGCCCGTCCCCTCCGCGCCGGCCGGTCGCGTCTGCATCGCGACGTGGTCCCAGTTGGCCAGGCCCAGCTCGAAGACTTCCTCGCAGGAGATGACGCGGCGCGACTAGGCAGCTCCCCCGCGAGCGCGCGCAGCAGCGTCGTCTTCCCCGCCTGCGTGCCGCCCGAGACGAGGACGGAAAGTCCCACGGAGACGGCGGCCGCCAAAAAATCCCTCATCGGAGGGGCAAGCATGTCAACCGCGACCAGGTCATCCAGGGTGCGGGCACGCTGGATGTGCTTGCGGATGTTGACGCTCCACGACGATCCCGTGACGGGCGGAATGACGACGTGGAGGCGCTCCCCCTCCCGCGAGCATCGCATCGACGAAGGGGCTGGACAGGTCGAGCCTGCGCCCGGAGTGGTGGAGCATGCGCTCGACGAGGGCGCGCACGTCCTCGTCGGTGAGGATCAGGCTCGTCAGCTCGGCAACACCCGAGCGGGCCACGAACACGCGCGAGGCCGCGTTGATCCAAATCTCCTCAACCGAGGGATCATCCATGAGCGACTGAAGCGGACCGAGACCGCAGATGTCGTCCATGAGATCCGCTTCGACTTGCGCGCGGGCCGCGGGCAGCAGGTCGGACGCAAAGCGGTCGATGGCGCGGTGAATGAGCAAACGCACAGACCGAGGGTCTCGGGCCGCGTCAACTCCGCCCGCGGCTAAGTCCTCACGCACCCGTGCGGCGAGCGTGCGCGTCGTGGCTTCCATCGCTGCGCCTCCTTGCTACAGACCAAGCCAATGTGTCGAAAGTAACAGAGTTTCGGAAAGGAGCAAACCCACATCCATCCAATCCTCCTGACGCCCGCGCGGGGAGGCGCGCACCGGCCCCAGCCGCGATACGTTAAGGCAATGACATCCCGCAAGAGCCCCCTCGAACTGGCAGCCCTGGCCACCGCAGCCGTCCCCGGCATGCGCGTCACAGCCCTGCGCCCGCCCACCTACAGCGACGAGCTCTCCACCGTGACCGGCATCGAAGACGCCGCCGGACACCGCTGGATCGTCACCTGCCCCCACGAGGAGGTCTCCGGACCCGCACTCGAAGCGACCTCCGGCATCCTGGACCGGCTCGGCCAGGCACACGACCACGACTACATCCCCTTCGACGTGCCCCGCCTCGCAGGCCAGGTGAAGACCAGCGGCGGGGGCACCGTCTACGTCCACCGCGACCCGGGCGGCACCGCCCCCACGGACGAGGACCTCGACACCGATCCGCTGCTGCCCGCGTCCCTCGGACGCGCCCTCGCAGCCCTGCACAACCTCCCCGAGACCGTCTTCTCCTCGATCGGCCTGCCCACCTACACGGCCATCGAGTGCCGCGACCGCAACCTCGCCCTCCTCGACGAGGCCGCCCGCGAAGTCGCCATCCCAGCCGCCTTGTGGAGCCGCTGGGAGGCCGCCCTCGAGGACGTATCCCTGTGGAGATTCCCCCTCCGCACCCATCCACGGCGACATCCAGGAGCGCTGCCTGTCCGTCAAGCGCGGCTCGCTCCTCGCCATCGGAGGCTGGACCAGCGCGCACGTCGGCGACCCCGCCCTCGACATCGCCTGGGTGCAGGCCACCGCATCCGACGCGTTCCTCGACCGCTTCCGCGAAACCTACGGCCACGAGCGCCGCGCCACCGACCTGCACGTCTTCACGCGCGCCCAGCTCATGAGCGAGATCGCGCTCGTGCGCTGGCTCGTGCACGGCCTGCACGCCGAAGACTCCTCCATCGTCGACGAAGCCCGCACGATGCTCGACGACCTGGCCAAAGACCTCGACGGCGAGCCTCTGCTGCCCTCGCACACATCCGCGATGGGGGCGCGCATCTCCCTGACCCCCATTGTGTCGCCTGGCGCCTCACCGATCGAGGCCTCGGAACCCACACCGAGCGCCGCGGACAGCGACGACGACTCCGACGGTCCCCACCGTCCCCGTGTCGCGCCCCTGCCTCCGCGCTCAAGCGCAAGCTCGCCGAGGGCGAGGTCGACCCCGCCGCCCCCACCGAGCGCCTCAGCCTCGGCCCCGACGGCACGCTGCTGCGCCAACCGCGCCGCGCCGCCTCACAGACCGGCCGCCCAGGGCGCTCCCCATGATGAACCGGGTACCGTCAGGTTTGCACCCTGACGGTACCCCGGCCTCGTTGATTGTCGTGAAGGCGCGCGCCTCAGCGAGACTGATCATCCCCCGGGCGAGACGCTTCAAGGGCGTCGACGCGACGGCGCAGATCCTCCACCTGCAGGCGCAGGATCGCGGCCTCCTCAGTCAGGCGACGGCGATCCTCATCCGAACGCGACAGGTCCACCGAGAAACGCAGCGACAGGAGCAGCAGCACCACACCCGCCAGGAAGAACCCGAGGTTCAGCGGGACAACGACGCCCAGCTGCATCGCGCTCCACTTCAGGATCGGCGGGAAGATGGACAGCAGTGCCGTAAACAAGGCGATGCAATACCACCACAGGCCGTAGCGTTCCTTCAGGCCCGAGTTACGCATCTTGACGAACACCATCACCAGGATGATGATCGCGAACACCAGTCCAAGCACGTACGTGGGGCTCATGCGTTCTCCTCCAGCGCCTGGGCGACCTTCTCGCCGGGGCGCGACAGGGAGACCGCGAGGGCCATCGTCGCGCGCACCAGGAAGAGCGCCGATTTGATCGGATTGTGGGAAGGCTCACCGCCCGCGCGCGGGTGCATCTGCACACCGACCTCGCGCACGACCAGGTGTGAGCGCGCCGCGATGACGAGCGCACCGATCGTGTCACCCAGGTACTCGGCCGGGTAGTTGCGCGCAAACAGCGAGAGCGCACGGGGGCCGTAGAGCTTGAAACCGCTGGTCGTATCGCTCAAGTGGGTGCCACACACGCGAGAGAGAGGATGGCCGAAAAAAGATCCATCGCCCACTTGCGCGGGCCCCGCGCGTGGTAATCCCCCTTTGCCCGCGAAACGCGAGCCGATAACGACGTCCGCATGCTCGCTCGAGGCCGTCTCGATGAGCGTGTCGATCTCGCGCGGATCGTGCTGGCCGTCCGCGTCGAGCTGGCACGCATACTCGTAGCCCATGCGCCGCGCATACTGGAAGCCGGCGCGCATCGCGCCACCGACCCCCAGGTTCAGCGGCAGGTCGAGGACGGCCACGCCCGCGGCGCGCGCGATGTCGGCGGTCGCGTCCGTCGACCCGTCGGAGACCACGAGGATATCCGCGAAGGAAGGCTTCTCAACCTTCACCATCTCGAGAACATCACCGAGCACCTCCTCCTCGTTCCACGCAGGGATAACGATGAGCAGGCGGGACTGAACGCTGGGACGGCTCACTCAGCACCCCTCTCGCTCAAGCAGCTCGAGCAGGTACGCGCCGTAACCGGACTTGACCAGGGGCTCGGCGCGCTGGCGCAGGCCCTCGTCGTCAATGAAGCCCATGCGCCACGCGACCTCTTCGGGGGCACCGATCTTCATGCCCTGGCGGGCCTCGACCGTGCGCACGAATGCGGTGGCGTCCGCGAGGGAGTCGAACGTGCCGGTGTCGAGCCACGCGGTGCCGCGCGGGAGGACCTCAACCTTGAGCTTGCCGGCCTCGAGGTAGGAGCGGTTCACGTCGGTGATCTCGTATTCGCCACGCGCGCTCGGCTTGAGGTTGCGGGCAATCTCAACCACGTCGTTGTCGTAGAAGTACAGGCCGGGCACCGCGTAGTTCGACTTGGGGTGCTCGGGCTTTCTCCTCGATCGACAGCGCGTTGAACTCCTCGTCGAATTCCACGACACCGTACTCACGCGGGTTGGACACGTGGTAGGCGAAGACGGCACCACCGTCGGGGTCAACGTGGCGACGCAGCTGCGCACCCATGCCGGGGCCGTAGAAGATGTTGTCGCCCAAGACCAGGGCGGCACTGTCGTTGCCCACGTGGTCAGCGCCGAGCACGAAGGCCTGCGCGAGGCCGTTGGGCTCATGCTGGACGGCGTAGGAGATGTTGACGCCGAGCCGGCTGCCATCGCCGAGCAGGCGGTGGAACGACGGAGCGTCGTGAGGGGTTGTGATGACGAGGACCTCGTTAATGCCCGCCAGCATGAGGGTCGACAGCGGGTAGTAGATCATCGGCTTGTCGTAGACGGGGACGAGCTGCTTCGATGTCCCCAGCGTAATCGGGTTGAGACGGGTGCCCGAGCCGCCCGCCAGGATGATGCCTTTCATGTTGCCTCCGCTTCCCGGCGCGTCCTCGTGTGGGTCGCGCGTCGTTGACAATTATCCCTATAGAACAGTATTTCCACAACTTTGCCCCCGCGCGCGCCCATGGGGCGGCGCACACCACCGCGGGGGTGCAGATCGGATAGTATTTACATGGAATGTTGCGTCCGCACAAAAATCACGCACGTAAGGAAGAACCATGGCGCCCACCGCTAAGCCCCTGGGGATTACGACCACGCCGATCCCCGGCTTTTTGCGCATTGATCTGACTGTTCACGGCGATAACCGAGGCTGGTTCAAGGAGAATTGGCAGCGCGAGAAGATGGTCGCGCTGGGCCTGCCGGATTTCGGCCCCGTGCAGAACAACATCTCGTTCAACGACGAGGTCGGTGTGACGCGCGGCATTCACGCGGAGCCGTGGGACAAGTTCGTGTCGGTCGCGACCGGCCGCGTGTTTGGCGCGTGGGTGGACCTGCGAGAGGGTCCTTCCTTCGGCACCGTCTACACGACGATCATCGACCCGGGCGTGGCGGTGTTCGTCCCCAAGGGCGTGGGTAACTCCTACCAGACCCTGGAGCCGAACACGGCCTACACGTACCTGGTCAACGACCACTGGTCGCCGGACGCGCGCTACACCTTCTTGAACCTGGCCGACGAGACGGCCGCCGTGGATTGGCCGATCCCGCTCGAACGCGCCATCCTGTCCGACAAGGACAAGGCCCACCCGCGCATGGCGGACGTGACTCCGTTCCCCGCACCGGTCCCGGCGGGTCGCCGCGCGCTCGTGACGGGCGCGAACGGCCAGCTGGGTCGCGAGCTCATGCGTGCACTGCCCGAGGCCGGCTTCACGGTGACGGGCGTGGACTGCCCGAGGTGTCGATTTCCGACGCCGAGCAGGTGGCCGCTCTGCCGTGGGACGACATCGACGTGGTGATCAACGCGGCCGCGTGGACGAACGTCGATGGCGCTGAGACGCCCGAGGGCCGCCGCGCGACCTGGCAGGCGAACTCGACGGGCCCGGCGGTCCTGGCCCGCGAGGCCACGGCTCACGGCGTGACGATGGTCCACATCTCGACGGAGTACGTCTTCGATGGCACGCAGGACGTGCACGTCGAGGACGAGGCCCCCTCGCCCCTGGGCGCGTACGGCCAGTCGAAGGCGGGCGGCGATGCCGCTGTGGCCTCGACGCCGAAGCACTACATCGTGCGCACCTCCTGGGTCGTGGGCGATGGCAAGAACTTCCTGAAGACCATGGCGTCCCTGGCGGATCAGGGCACCTCCCCCTCGGTTGTGTCCGACCAGGTGGGTCGCCTGACCTTCACCTCCGACCTTGCGCGCGGCATTATTCACCTGCTGACCAGCGAGGCACCGTTCGGCACCTACAACCTGTCTGGCGAGGGGCCGGTCATGAGCTGGGCGCAGGTCGCCAAGCGCGTGTTCGAGCTGTGCGGCCGCGATCCGGAAGACGTCACCGAGGTGACGACGCAGGAGTATTTCGCGGGCCGCGAGGTGGCTCCGCGCCCCCTGTCCTCCGTCCTGGACCTGACGAAGATCAAGGCCACGGGCTTCACCCCCGAGGATTCCTCGCAGCGTATCGACTCCTACGTCGCTTCCCTGCGCGGCTGACCTCCACACATTGCAGGCGGGCCCCGGGCACCGACAGTGAACTGCCTCCCGTTTCTTGGACATCGAAAGTGAAGTCCAGGGAATGGGAGGCTTTTCGTGTCTGTGGATCTGCGGTTGAGGCATGATCGTTTGCTTCGGGAGCAGGCTGTTGAATTGTTTGAGAGGGGGATTGGCTATGGCTTGACCGCCAAGAGGCTGGGTGTGCCTGCTGAGGCCGTGCGACACTGGCAGAAGACGTACCGCGCTATCGGGAAGGACGGGCTTCTTGCCATGGGAGGACAGCAGGCCAGATATGACTATGAGACCAAGGTCGCCGCAGCGAGCGCCGTGGTTGATGGTGGGATGAGTAAACCTGAGGCGATGGTGCGCTTCGGTATTGCGAGCGCGACACCGCTGAAGAATTGGTGCAGGCTGTACCGGCAGGGCGGCGCGCAGGCGCTGAAGCCTAAGCCTAAGGGCAGGCCGAAGGGGTCGGTGCGGGCGGTGCCACCAACGCGTGAGGAGGAACTCGCCGAGCGCGTGCGCAAGCTTGAGGCGCAGGTGGCGTACCTAAAAAAATCGATTGCCCTGAAGGCGCAGAGGCGCTCCCAAACCGGGACAAAGCCCTAGTGGTCGCGCAGCTTTCAGGGCAGGGACACGCGGTGCGTGATCTCCTTGAGGTGGCTGGCCTTGCCCGGTCGAGCTACTACTACGCGCTGGCTCACCCCCAGCAGCCAACCAGAGTGCAGCTACGTCCCAAGGTCGCCCAGATCTTTTCACGAACCCCCAACGGGTGCGGTCACAGGCAGGTAGCCATGTGCCTGCGCGCTGAGGAAGGGGAGCGCATCGCCGATAAGACGGTCTTGAAGATGATGCGTGAGATGGGGCTGCGCTGCGGCATACGCCGCGAGAGGGCCTACCACAGGTACAACTCCTACAAGGGGGACGTGGGGCAAAGCTTCAAGAACATCATCGGTCGCGACTTCACGGCGACCGGTCCCTGGCAGAAATTGGGTACCGATGTCACCGAGTTCAAGCTCTCCTTCGGTAAGGCCTACCTCGCTCCGGTCTACGACTTTGCCAGCAAAGAGATTGTCGCCTACTCCATCTCGATGTGCCCCAACCTCGCCCAGCAACAAGAGATGCTCCAAATACTCATGGACGCCAAACCCGAGGGAGCCAAGCCGATCTTGCACTCAGACATGGGATGGCAATACCAGCACGAAACCTACATCAGCACCCTCGCCGAGAACGGTTTCATCCAGAGCATGTCACGCAAAGGCAACTGCATCGACAACGGCGCCACTGAGCAGGTTTTCGGGCACCTCAAGGACGAATTTTTTCGCGGCCAAGACTGGCAGACCTTCGAAAGCTTCAAAGCCGACCTCGCCGCCTACATCACGCACTGGAACACAGTAAGACGCCAAGTAAGGACTATAGGTCACGAACGTGGTGCTTAAGTTCCGGGTTTAGGTTGGGATTGCGGGCGAAAGTCGCTGTTATTTAGGTTCGGGCGGTTAATCGCGCAGCTTCCTTGACTTTCTGGGGTGATCGTGTAGTGGGTGAGAACACGATCGAATCGTGCTCGGCGTTGCCCGGTGTGCGCTGTGCCGATGAAGAAGAATGGACACACCGCGGCGGGCGCTCAACGGTGGAAATGCACCTCGTGCGCCCTGTCAACCACATGTCCATCAGGGCGTGCGCGCCGACACGAACAAGCCGATGAGCTGGCAGACTTCATCGCGTGGGCGACGTCTCGGCACACCCAAGACGAACAGGAAGGCTCAGCGCGCGCTTTCCGGCGTCGTACCTGTTGGTGCTGGCAGGTGCCGGTACTTTCACCCGCCCGTCACCGGGCAGGTCCACGATCAGATCTTCATTGACGGCATACACCTGTCGGGCGGATGGGTGCTGCTGATCGCCCGAGACCGCGAGCATGTGCTGGAGTGGCAGTGGGCGGCCAACGAATCCGCGCAGGCCTACACGGCCCCTACTTGAACGCCTCGCTCCTGCCGATGTGGTCACCACCGACGGTGCTGCAGGCGCCTTTGGCGGCTATCGCGCACCTATGGCCCTCCACGCGCGTGCAACGCTGCCTGGTCCACGTTCATCGTGACATCATCCGCGACCTCACCATGCATCCCAGAACCGAACCCGCACGGGCGTTGCTGGCCTTGTCACGACGCTTGACGAGCATCACCAGCGTCGACCAAGCCAGCGCGTGGTTGACGATGCTCCACGACTTTGGGCACACCTTCCGAGAATGGATGTCACAGCGCACCTTCGCCGCTCAAGACCCCTGCATGGGCGTCAAAAACCGGTAAAACCTGGTGGTACACGCATGAACGCACGCGCCGCGCCTACCGACGCTTGGCACGACTGGCACGCCAAGGAGTGCTGTTCACCCTACCTGACCAACCCCGACGGCACACCAACCGACCCGCCGGCCTGCGCCACCACCAACCACGTCGAATCCATCAACGCTGTCGTGCGTGAACTCCTCCACGCTCACCGCGGTGCCAGTGCCTACCACCAGCCATCATCGCCGAATGGGCCTCCTCCTGCGCACCCCACAACCCCCGACCCCCACCGAAGTCCTGACCCAATGGGAACACGACGGGCGCCCACACCCCGCCGGATCCCCACACCAAAACACCCCAACCACACCGATCAGAAACGCCACGGAATCCCGGAAGGAACCCCCACCCCAGAAGAAGGACTCTGGCCACGCAAAGGCTGGGCCGGACGCGCCCACTAGACCCACGACACGCCGTCTAAAGCACCACGTTTGCGCCTATAGCCCCCAAGTAAAGCTCAAGGGCCTGACCCCGGCAGAATACCGGGATCAGGCCCTACAGGAAGCCACATAACGGCTACCATTAAACGCGTCCAAGTTTCGGGGCGCAGTTCACAGGTGCTCAGGGCCGCTGCTATGTCCGCGTACACCCTGCGTGCGCGTAAGGCTACGGATCCTGCCCACGTAGCCGGGGCTGCCCGCGCGTGCCCTCAGGGCGACGGTTGCGAATGGAGCGGCGTATCCGGATAGGTTACGAACATCCGGATAGGTTACGAACATCCGGATAGCTTATTAGCCTATCCAGATGCGCACAACCTATCCAGAAGCGCACAACCTATCCAGATGCGAGCAGGCGTCGGGCAAGTTGCCGCAGCCTAGACCCATCATGCAGACCGATCACTGATCGATCATGAGTGGTCTCCCCTAGTAACCATCTCATGAGGAGGGGCAGGCTAGGCAATATCCGGGGAATAGAGCACACCTACCTGCAGACGCCCCACGTAGCGCTTGCCCTTGAACCCACCGACATCATCTTGCTCAGGGTGAGGAACGGGAATCCGGACGCGAGTACTGTAGGGCGGGTTCGAATCCGGATTAACAAGAGTCCATTCACGGCTGGGATCCACCTCCCAGGATCCCAGAATCACGTGCCCCTTTTTGAGCACAGCGACGAGGCGCTTAATCTTGGGACGCTTTGCACTCGCAATGTTCCAGGCCTCAGCTGCGCGCTCGATAAACACATCGCCCGGATTGCCACCGAATGCCGAGGCGCGCCCCTCGAGAGAATCCGGAGAGATCGGCACGATGATCGTCTCTCTCATCTGATCCTGAGCAACCTCACCGTCACGCGTTAAAATGGCCGGCCCCAGGTGCTTGCTCGTCTTCGTCCCCTGGATGTTGGTGACCGACTTGTCGTCCTTCTCGTCCTTCTCGAACAGATCTTCCTCGTCCTGAGAGTCGTAGATCGGATCCAGCCCCATGAGAGAAGCGACGTGGATGGCGATAGCCTCAGCCTTGAGTGCATCCTCGCGGCTCGAAAACGGCTCGACAGTCTGGCGAATAAGGGTCCCCTCCGTGTCGCGAAGACGCTCGGCATCGGGATTATGGGGTTCGAACACGCGCCCCATACTCTGGCCAATTCCGATGTAGATGCTCCTGCGCTCCTCCTCGTTACTGCGAGGCGCACCCTCATAGATGTACAACCACGTTTTGTCAGCCATCATCCTTCTCCTTGTCGATAGACACACACTGTCTATCTCAGCCTCATGATAGGACAGATTTCGCTTCACATTGCTCAAAAGAGGACACTAAGCACTATTTGACAGGAGCAATTCGAAGCCCAGCGACGCCACGACAAGAGCCAGCGGATACCGAGCCATCGGACACGATGGCCGCGCGCAATCCCCGGAGGCCACGCCCGCCAGCACTGGCCGACAATTCGGCGCCTAGACAGCAGACACACAGAAAGGCCGGGGCCAGCCGCGCTGAATCGCGCAGCTGGCCCCGGCCTCGTCACGGAAAGCTCTCAGAAGTACGCCTTCATCATGGACACCAGGTCGTAACCGTAGTTCTTGGCTGCGGCCCAGCCGGTGCGGTTGGGGTTCTCCTGGATGCCCAGGTACTCGACCACGGGGGCCGCGCCCTTGCGCACGTAGGTGAAGCGCGGGTCGACGACCGTGTTCGCGAGCGATGCCGTGGTCACCGAGGAGTCCGCGTATGCGCGCAGGTGCTGGACCTGGGCACGGATGCCGGTGCGCACGTCCGGGAAGGAGGCACCCTTCGCGCCGCCGCCGACCGCGCCGATGCCGGAGAAGTTGTACTGGCTGACGGTCACGTCGCCGCCGAATCGCAGCCAACCCGTCTCCTTCATAGCCTGGACGAAGACCAGCTCGGGGGACACGCCCTCGGCCACGGCCTCGTCGTAGACGATGGACGCAAAGTCGCGGATCGTCGGCGCACCGCCGGCGGCCAGGGCGCTCGGGTAGCTGTAGCCGGCCTGATCCCAGGCCTCTTCCATCGCGTCGATGATCTCCGAACGCGAGGCGGTGGGCGCGCTCATAATGAGGCGCTGACCGGACGCGTTCGTGACGGAGGCGCCGCGCGAGGCCGATCGGGAGGCTGCCTGAGCGTCGCTACCATCCGCGTAGCCGAGCCACGCACCGGAGGAAGCGAAGGCGGATGCACGTCCCTCAACGATGACCGTGCCCGTCGCCATGGCACCCGAGTTCGGGTCCAGCCAGTACCAGGCGCCGTCCAGGAGCCAGCCGGTGGTCATCGCGCCGGAGGAGTTCAGGTGGTACCAGGTGTCGCCCACCTTGGTCCAACCGGTCACCATGGCGCCGTCACCGTCCAGGTAGTACCACTTGCCGCCGTCGAGGAGCCAGCCGGTGACCATCTGTCCGCTGGGTCGCATGTAGTACCAGCGGTTGTCATCCTCAGTCAGCTGCCAGCCGGTGAGCATGCGCGCATCGTCCTCGAAGAGGTACCAGGCGCCATCGACGTTGGCCCAACCGATAGCTGCCGCGCCGTTGGAACGCAGCCAGTACCAGTCGTTGCTGTCCTTGAGCCAGCCGGTGACCATGACGCCGTCAGCGTTCATGTAGTACCAGGAGCCGGCGTCCTTCACCCAACCAGTGGCCATGTCACCGTCGGGACGCAGGTAGTACCACTTGCCGTCTTCCTGCTTCCAACCCGTCACCATGGCGGTGGAGTCGTCGAAGAAGTAGCGGCGTCCGTTGATGGTGGACCATCCGCGGATGGTACGTTCGTCGGAGCCGGCCCAGTACCAGCGGCCGCCGGTGGAGAACCAGCCGGTCTTGGCCGTGCCGTTGGAGATAAAGCTCCAGGAGTCGCCGGCTGCGCGCCAGGCGCCCTTACTCAGCCCGTAAGCCTGCGCGATGCCGGTCGCGTCGGCGATGCCGAGGGAGCGCACGAAGCTCTCGTTGTGCAGGAGGGCCGCGTCCGAGGCCGACGTGACGAACGCATGCTCGACGATGATGCCGGTCATGTTCTCTTCGCGGGCCTGGCGGATGATCGCGTAGTAGTCGCCGGTGGAGCCGTCCGGGTAGTCGTAGTAGGGATTGTCGCGTGTCTTGATGCCGCGGTCAGCCAGCCCGAGGCTGGTGAGCTGCTTCTGGATGGCGTTGGACAGGGTACGTCCCTGCGTGTGGGTGCCGTAGTTGTACGAGGAGGAGTTCGGGTACCAGACCTCCGCGCCCTTCGCGATGGGCGCGCCCGAGTTGAAGTGGATGGAGACGAGGGCGTCCGCATCCGCCGCAGCTGCCATGTCGACGCGGCTCGACAGGTCGGCGCTGGTGTTTTCCGAGGGACGAGTGTCCGTCGTGCGGGTCATGACGACGCGCACGCCGTCGTAGCTTTCCAGTTCTTCCTTCAGTGCCAGCGAGACCGCGAGGGTCAAGTCCTTTTCACGCAGGCCGTTTGCGACCGCGCCGGGGTCGGAGCCGCCGTGCCCGGGGTCGATGGCAATCGTGATACCTGCTGCGTGCGCGGGCGGCACGAGGGCCGCTGCGGCTGCGCCGAGGGCCAAGGTAAGCCCGGCGACGATGGTCCTCCACGAGAAGCGCATAGTGATCCTTCAAGTTGCTGATGTGACAGTCGTGAATGTAGGTACTTACGTGATTGTAGGTACTTATGTTGTAACTGTAAACATGAAAATAGTTACACGCACAAACTCGCACAAACAGAAACGATAGCTTTTTTGCATGTGAGACGAGGCCGGGACCTCTCGAGGCCTACGCGAGCGCCGCTCGAACCACCGCTGCCGCCGCAGCCGAGGAGGATACGACCGATCGACGCTCGCGAACCCAGGCTCGCACCCCCTCGGGCCCCGCCCAGGGAGCGCTGCCCGACGCGAGGGCCACCATGGCCTCGGCAATCTCATCGACGTCGAGGCCGCACGCCACCCCAAGCCCACCCTCCGCGACGTCGCGGGCGGCCTGTCCGGGCCCCGCGTAGATGACGGGAGTGCCCTGCGCGAGGGAGGCGAGGATCTTCGTCGGGTAGGCGTAGTCGTATCCGCCCGGACGCAGCGAGGCGAGAGTTGCGGAGGCTCGCGCCATCCACCGATCCGCCTCCTCAGCGCTGACGGCAGGGATCATCTCGACGCCGGCCACGCCGCGCGAGCGCTCGGCGAGGGCATCCCATCCACTCCCCTGCCCCACGAACACGAGGCGCGCGTCCCCGAGCCGCGCTCGCGCACGCTCGAAGGCGTCGACGAAGATCTCGGGAGCCAGCCACTGGGCGACCGTGCCCGCGTAGACGAAGACGGGACCGTCGCAGGCGGGGAATCCCTCGGGGGTGCCGGCGGCCACGGCGTCGGGCACGCGCACCCCGTTGGGAACGACCGTAACGTCCCGCGCCCCCAGGTCACGGGCGCGGCGCGCAACCCCATCGGAGACGGCGATGACGCGCCGGGCTCCACGCAGCGCAAAGGACTCCAGCCCCGCGACCGTGCGCACGACGAGGCCGGGCACGCCCGCGAGCGCGGCGGCGTCCGAGACGATGTCGGCGCAGTAGTAGACGTAGGGAATGCGGCGCACTGCGCAGGCGATGCGCACGGCGGCTCCGGTCGTCGGCGGGGGCTCGGAGACGACCACGTCCGGGCGGGGGCCGACGAGCAGCCTGGCGACAAGGGGGACGTCGAAAGACATATAGGAGACGTATCCGCGCACCGCTCCCGTGCGGTCGCGCAGGACGGGGGCGCGGCGCACGCTGATGAGGCTGCCCCCCTCCCCCGCACCAACGCCGCCGTCTGCGGATTGACGGGCATCGCGCGCGACGGAGGGAGCCAGGCGCGAAGTGAGGACCCGGACCCTGTCGCCGCCTGCGGCGAGCGCGCGGGCGAGTGCCCCGAGGCGCAGCGCGGCGGCCGTCGGTTCGGGTGTAAAGGTGCGGGTCGCCAGAGTGACTAGCATGCGAGGGCGCTTCCCCCGCCGATCGTGATGCGCGGCGTGCCGGCCCAGGCCTCGGGTGATGTGACGGCGCGGCCGTCGACGAGGAGGCGTACGCCGGGCAGATCGGCGGGGGCCAGGTCCCGGTAGGCGGCGTGGTCGGCCTGGACGATGGCGACGTCCACCGGCTCGCCGAGGTGGTACGCGTCCCACCCGAAGGCTGCCAGCTCATCATCGGAATACAACGGATCGTGCACGCTTACCTGCGCCCCGGCCTCGCGCAGCGCGCAGGTGACGCCGAAGACGCCGGAGAACGCGGTTTCCTTGACCCCACCGCGGTAGGCCGCGCCCAGGACCGCGACGCGTAGGCCGTCCAGAGACCCCAACAGGGAGGCGGCGCGCGAGACCGCGTAGGCGGGCATGTCCGCGTTGGCGGCGCGGGCTGCGGACACGACGGTCGCATCCGGGTCGCCGGCCAGGTACAGGCGCGGGTAGACGGGGATGCAGTGGCCACCGACCGCGATGCCGGGCCGATGAATGTGCGAGTAGGGCTGGGAATTGCAGGCCTCGATCACGCGCGCGACGTCGATGCCGGCCGCGTCCGCGTAGCGCGCGAACTGGTTGGCCAGGCCGATGTTGACGTCCCGGTAGGTGGTCTCGGCGAGCTTGGCCATTTCGGCGGCCTCGGCCCCACCCATGGGCCACACGCCGTTGGGGCGCGGCAGGTCGTCGCGCTGATCGAAGGAGAGGACGGCCTCGTAGAAGGAAACGCCGCGCGCCTCGCCGGATTCGTGCAGGCCCCCCACGAGCTTCGGGTAGCGGGCCAGGTCGGCGAAGACGCGGCCGGTGAGGACCCGCTCGGGCGAGAACACCACGTCGAAGTCGCGGCCCTCGGTCAGGCCGGAGACCTCCTCGATGAGGGGCTTGTAGCGTCCGCGCGTCGTGCCCACGGGCAGGGTCGTTTCGTAGGAGACGAGGGTGCCGGGCGTGAGGTTGGCCGCCATGGAGCGGGTGGCGGCGTCCATGATGCGGAAGTCGGGGCGGCTCTCGTCATCGACGACGAGGGGCACGACCATGACGACCGCGTCGGTGCCGGGGATCGCCTCGGCGTACTCGGTCGTGGCGCGCAGGGAACCGGAGGAGACAAGCGGGGGCAGGTACTCGGCCAAGTGCGCCTCGCCCGGGAAAGGTTCGACCCCCTCGTTAATGAGGGCGACCACGCGAGGGTTCACGTCCACGCCGACGACGGTGTGCCCGCCGCGCGCGTAGTGCACCGCCAGCGGCAAACCGATCTTGCCCATGCCGACGACCGCGATGCGCATGCGGCTCCCCTTTCCGTCTCCGGCCTCGTTGTTCCCCTCCAGTGTAGTGCCCCGCCCCACCTACAATGGGGGCGTGGATCGCGCGCTCAATCTCCTGCTCTACCCGTCGAACCTGGCCTCGCCCGGTCGCCTGGTGAAGATCGCGCGTTCGCTGTCCCCGCTTTTCTCGCGCACGCACGTCGTCGGGATCGATCAGGGCGAGCTCCCCACGGACGAGGCCGTGGCCCCCACCGTGCGCCTCACGCGGATCCGGGGCGCGTCCCTGGGTGCGCCCCTAGGCGGTCCGAGGGTCGTCGTGGCGTGGGGTGCTCGGGTGTATCGGCGGTTCGCGAGGCAGCGCGTCGCGGCCGTCTCCGCGCAGAACATCTTCCTACTGCCCCTGGCGCACGCGTTGGCGCGGCGCACGGGCGCGGTGTTTGCGTATAACGCGCACGAGTTGGAGACGGAGACGGTAGGGTCGGCGGGCCTGCGCCAGCGCCTCCAGCGCGTCATTGAGCGCCGCTATATCCACCGCGCGGACGTGGTGTCCGTGGTCAACGAGTCGATCGCGCAGTGGTACCGCGAGGCCTACCCAGGCGTGGAACCCGTCGTCGTCACGAACGCCCCGACGGGCGCGGAGGGTGTCATCGACCTGCGCGCGCAGCTGGGGATCCCGGAGGGCGCGCTCCTGTACCTGCATTCGGGTTACCTGGCACCCGGGCGCAATATTCCCCAGATTCTGCGCGCATTTGGGCGGGTGACGAGCGCGCACGTGGTCTTCGTCGGAGCGGGCGCGCTTCTTCCCGAGGTCGAGCGGGCCGCAGCGACCCACCCGAACATCCACCGCCTGCCTCCCGTGGAACCGGACCAGGTTCTGGCCATGACGCGCGGGGCTGACGTGGCGCTGTGCCTCATCGAGTCCGGGTGCCGCTCGCACCGCATGTCCACGCCCAACAAGATGATGGAGGCTTTCGCGGCTGGGGTGCCGGCGCTGTGTTCTCCCCTGTCCGAGGCCCGCCGGTACCTGGGCGATCAGGCCGACACGTGGGTGCTGGAGGATCCGGAGCGTGACCTCGTTTGTGCGTTGGAGTCCATCACGCGAGAGGACATCGAAGCCTTCACGGCTCCCGCGATCCCCACCTGGGAGGAGGGGGCCTCGCGCCTGCGAGAGGCCTACGAGCGGGCCCTGGCCGCGCGAGCGACACATCAATAGTTCCCCCAAAATCTCGCACGTAATTTGGGTTCACTAACTTTTCTTAGCATTCCTAAATAGCAGAATATCAAGGTTTTTAACCTTGCATAGAAATGGACCACATGGAAATTACGTGCGACTTTTGGGGGAGGGGTATGTCAGGAGGCGACGACATCGCCTGTTTCACAAGGGTTTCACGAGGCCCACGGGCGTTTCACGAGGCCCACGGGCGTGTCACGAGGCCGACGGGCGTTTCGGTCGCCCACGTCTACGCCGCCTCCGGCCGCGCGCCCCCGCGGTCGTAGGCGCGCGCCGTCAGGACAGCCATGAGGAGCATGCACGCCAGCAGCGCAGCCATGAGGCCGCCCAGCACGGCGACCGTAGTCTCCACGCCGTAGGGGCTGCACGCGAGCCAGATCAGCGGCGCTACGCAGTACACGCACGCGAAGGCCAGCATGCGGCGCTGGTGGTAGGTCGCGACGAACACGTTTGAGAGCGGCGAGGTCGCGACCGTGAGGGCCAGCCAGGGAGCCAGGGAGCGCGCGAAGTATCCGGCCGCCTCCCAGCGCGCCCCGAACACGAGGGGGAAGATCGCGGGGCTCACCCACGCGAGCAGGGCGAACACGGGGATCGAGCATGCCAACGCAATGCCGCCGACCCGCACGACGACGCGTGTCATCTCACCGGGAGGGGTGTCCGACAGGCGCGGCAGGTACACCTGCGACAGCGCCCCGGCGATGAGGGCGACCGGGGCCTGCAGGGCCAGCCACGCCATGTTGAATTGGCCGAGCGAGGCCACGGAATACGTGGCGATGAGCATCGGGATCGCGCTCGTGCGCACCGCGTCGACGACGACGTTGGGTACTCCCACGAGGGCCATCTTGCGGTAGCGCGAGGCCACCTCGCGCAGGGTCGGATCCTCAGCCTCGCGCTCGCGCGCGTCGCGGGCACGCCACGACAGGTAGGCGACGGCGAGCCCCTGGCCCGCGATCGTCGCCCCAATCGCCGCACCCAGGCCACCGCCAGCCAGGAAACCACACGCCAGCTGCGCCGCCGCGATCCCGAGGGCCCGCACGACGGAGGAACTCGCGATCGCCTGGAAGCGCCGGTGGCGGGTCAGCCAGTAGGAGCACACCTGCCCCTGCGCCAGAAACAGGACGGACACGCCGACGGCGAGCAGCCAGCCCGCGAGCGCACTTCCGTAGTGCGCGCTCACCCACGGCCATGCGGCGGCCGCAATCAGGGTGGCCAGGGCGGAGGCGACCAGCACGCAGCGCGAGGCCAGGCGGGCCAGGGACCGGGCCGAGGCCTCGTCCCCGGGGGCGGGCAGGACGATGCTGAGGTCGAAGCGGGCACCCGCGACGGCGGCGCCAAGCGTAGCGGCGGACGTGAAGATGCCCAGGTACCCCAGGTCCGTGTCCGTGTAAATGCGGGCGATGCCGATCTGGGCGACGAAGGCGATGACTTGGGCGAGGAGGGTGCCGCCAAGGAGGGTGAGCACCTGCGCGAGGACGCCCGAGCGGGCGGGGCGGGCAGGTGCGTTCGTCATGGACTCATTTAATCACCTGGGGCGCGCGGCTTGCCCCTAGGATGGTGACATGCCCGCTCACCGATCCGCGCCTGCCCTCGGGTGGAACTCGTGAGGGTCGCCCTGACGAAGGGAACCCTGCTGGTTCCCCCGACCTACTTCGCGCTCTCGCACGCCCTCGCGATGCCGGAGCTCGATTGGCGGGTCTTCACGCTCGCGGCGCGCATCGCCGATCCGGCCCACACGATCCCCATTGACGAGGCCGCACCCCGCGCTCTTGGCGGCCCCCTCCCCGTTCGAGTGGCCGCGCAGGCGCGAGGCCTGGGCCGGATGCGCCGCGCGGTCGCGTCGTGGCACCCGGACGTTATTCACCAGCATCAGGCGACGTGGTCCCTGCCGGCCGTTGGCGCCGCGCGGGAGACGGGAGCGCCCCTCGTGGTGACGCTGCACGGCGGGGATGCCTACCCGAGGCTCGGGAGCGGCGCGGGGGCCGCGTGGAATGCGCGCAACCGCACGGCCTCCTTCGAGGCTGCAAGCCGGCTGCTGGCTGTCTCCCGGTACCTGGCGGACGTCGCATTGGAAGCGGGTGCCGATCCGGCACGCCTAAGCGTGCACTATCAGGGCGCGGATGCCGACTGGTGGACGCCCGCCCCGAACACAGCAGAATCCCGCGAGGAACCCGTCGTCCTGTTCGTGGGCGCGCTCAGCCGCCTCAAGGGGGTAGACGACCTGGCCCGGGCGTCAGCCACGCTCGTGGGGCGTCGCCCGCATCGCCTCGTGCTCGTCGGAGACGGGCCGCTGGAGGCGAGCCTGCGCGTTCGCGCTCCAGCACACGTGACGTTCACGGGACGGCTGGATCGGGAGGGGGTGCGCGACTGGATGCGCCGCGCCCACGTCCTCGTCCTGCCCACGAAGCCGACGCAGGGGCGACGGGAGGCCGCCGGACTCGTGCTGCTCGAGGCGCAGGCGTGCGGCGTTCCCGTCATCGCCTATTCCACGGGCGGGACGCCGGAGATGATCGCTCCGGGGGCTTCACTCCTCACACAGGAGCGCTCACCGGCGTCCCTCGCCCGTTCCATCGACGAGGCCTTGGCCTGGTCGGCGGACGAGCGCGCGGATCGCGGGGCGGCGTGCCGGGCGTGGGTGACACGCGAGCGCTCGCTGCGCGGATCCGTGGATCAGCTGCGCGAAACCTACGCCGACGTGACCCGTTAGCGCCGCGCTCTACAGGTCGACGGAGCGCCCGGACGCTGCCGAGGACAGGATGGCCTCGACGACGCGCAGGTTGTCGAGGGCCTCGTCCATGGTGACGTGCTCGGCACCCACGCCGAGGATCGCGTCGCGGAAGCGCTCGTGTTCGAGGGCGAGGGGCTCGCGCTTGGTGAGGGCGTAGCGCACGACCTGCCCCTCGCTCACCCCGCGGAAGGCTGCGATGGCGTCCCACTGCAGGGGCGCGTGGCCGTTCTCGTAGAAGGTCAGGTCCCCCATCGCGGTGTCGGCGACGAGCGCGCCGCGCTCCCCCGTCACGATCGTCGTGCGGTCCTTGTAGGGGGTCAGCCAGTTGACGAGGTGGTTGACGAGGATGCCACCTGCAAGGACGCCCGAGGCGACCATCATGTCCTCGTGGGGGCGCCCGGAGCGCGCGGACGTACGCGCGTAGATGCTCTCGTAGGGGGCACCCGCCACCCAGGCAGCCAGATCCACGTCGTGCGTAGCCAAGTCTTTGACCACGCCAACGTCGCTGATGCGGGCGGGGAAGGGCGACTGGCGGCGCGTCGCGATCTGCTCGATCTCGCCGAGCTGGCCCTGGGCGATCCGCCGACGCATGTCGATGAGCGCCGGGTTGCAACGCTCAACGTAGCCGACGGCGCCGACGAGGCCCGCGGCCGCGAAGGCGTCGCGGATGCGGCGGCCCGCCTCCACGCTCGTGGCGAGGGGCTTTTCGACGAGGGTGTGCACCCCGGCCTCGGCGAGCACCAGGGCCGCAGCCTCGTGGTGGGCGGTGGGCGCGGCGATGATCGCGGCGTCGATGCCGGCCTCGATGAGTTCCTCGACGCCGCCCAGGACGGGCAGGTCGCCGGCGACGCCGAAGCGGTCGCCGCCCGGATCGGCGAGGGCGACGAGCTCCACGCCCGCGGTGGCACGAGCGTTGCGCACGTGGTGTCGGCCCATCGAGCCGATGCCGAGGATGCCGAGGCGAATACTCATGTCAGGCCCCCGCTTCCGCGAGCGCGTTCACGGCGTGCGCGATTCGTTCCAGCTCGCCGGGCGTGAGGGACGGGTAGATCGGCAGGGACAGGACCTGGTCGGCTGCCTCGCGCGTGGCCCGCAGCTCCACGTCGGGGGCGTAGCGGGCGAGGGAGGGCAGCTCATGGTTCGGGATCGGGTAGTAGACGCCCGAGCCGACGCCGTATTCCTCGCGCAGGGCGGCGGCAAAACCGTCGCGGTCCTCGGCCACGCGGATCGTGTACTGGTGGTAGACGTGCGTGGCACCGGGCGCGACGTGCGGGACGGTGACGCCGCGCAGGTGAGCGTCCAGGAAGGCGGCGTTATCCTGGCGCGCGCGGGTCCACGCGCCGACCTTGGTGAGTTGCACGCGCCCGATGGCCGCGTGGATGTCGGTCATGCGGTTGTTGAGGCCCACGATTTCGTTGGCGTAGCGCGTCTCCATGCCCTGGTTGCGCGCGAGTTTCACGCCGCGGATGACGTCGGGGTCGGCAGAGGTCACCATGCCGCCCTCGCCGCTGGTCATGTTTTTCGTCGGGTAGAAGGAGAAGGCCGCGAAGGTTCCGAAGGAGCCGACCGCGCGCCCGTGCAGGCTCGCGCCGTGTGCCTGGGCGGCGTCCTCGAAGACCATCAGTCCGTGTGCATCAGCGATCGCCTCGAGGGCGTCCATGGGGGCGGGGTGGCCGTAGAGGTGCACGGGCATGATGGCCCGCGTGCGCGGCGTGATCGCGGCCTCGACGGCGGCAGGCGACAGCGTGAACGTGAGCGGGTCGATGTCAGCGAACACGGGGGTCGCGCCCGTGATGGCAACCGAATTCGCGGTGGCCGCGAAGGTGAAGGAGGGGACGATGACCTCATCGCCCGGCCCGATCCCGGCAGCGAGCAGGCCCAGGTGCAGGCCGAGGTCCCCGAGTTGACCGCAGCTGCCTGGGTGCCGGGCACCAGGGCTGCGCAGAACTCCTCTTCGAAGGCGGCGACCTGGGGACCCTGGGCGATCATGCCCGTGCGCATGACGGCTGCGACCGCGTCGATCTCCTCCTCGCCGATGAGCGGACGTGCGGGCGGGATGAACGGCTGCGTCACTGCTGGTCCTCAGGGTTTTGGTCGGGCATCTCGACGTCATGTGGGGACGAGGCCTGGGTCTCCTCGGGCGACAGGGCACCGTCTCGCTCGACGTAGCGGCGTCCCGAGGCCGGACACACCCACGTGCGATCCTCGGCCTCGCTGGCGGTGTCGTCGGCGGCCACGAGGGGCACCCCGGCCTCGCCGACCCACCCGACGCGGCGCGCGGGGACGCCGACGACGAGCGCGTAGGGGGCAACGTCGCGGGTGACAACCGCGCCCGCGCCGACCGATGCCCACGCGCCGATGCGCACGGGGGCCACGCACACGGCGCGCGCCCCGATGGCTGCTCCACGCTCGACGGTGACGCCGACGCGGTCCCAGTCGCTCGCGGCCTTCAGGGTGCCGTCGGCGTTGATCGCGCGAGGAGCGTGGTCGTTCGTCAAGACGGCCGCGGGGCCGACAAATACGCCGTCAGCGAGGGAGGCGGGCTCGTAGACGAGCGCGTAGTTCTGGATCTTGCAGCGCGCTCCGACCCTCACGCCTTCGCCGATGTAGGCGCCACGTCCGACGATCGTCTCATCCCCGATGCGCGCGTCCTCGCGCACCTGGGCGAGGTGCCAGACGCGCGCGCTGGGAGCGACGATCGCGCTGGGGGCGACGTCGGCGCTGGGCTCGATCACTGGGTCTCCCTGTCGTTGTCTGCGTGCGCGCGTGCGCGCATCGGGGCACTGCGTGCCCTTCTACCCCACACTATAGGCGCGCGCCCATCCCGATGTGCGACACTAATCAAATGCAGATCGGCTCCGACACATGGGTGGTGATCCCCGCGTACAACGAGGCGTCCGTCATCGGGGGCGTCGTCGCGGGAGTCCGCACCTTTTTCCCGCGTGTCCTCGTCGTTGATGATGCTTCGAGCGACGACACCGCTGCCGCCGCCCGCGCCGCGGGGGCCTACACCGCAAGACACCCGCTCAACCTGGGGCAGGGCGCTGCCCTCCAAACCGGATTCGATGCGGCCCTCGCCCGCGGGGCGCGATACGTGGTCACCTTCGACGCCGACGGCCAGCACGACCCCGCCGAGGCGGCCGCCATGGTCGAGCGGGCACGCCGGGAGAATCTCGCGTTCGTCCTCGGCTCTCGTTTCCTGTCGGGTTCCCCCTCCTCGGCGGGTAGGGTCAAACGCGCCATGCTGCGCCTGGGCGCTTGGGTGGCCCGGCTGCGCACGGGCTTGGATCTCACGGACACGCACAACGGGCTGCGCGTGATCCGCGCCGACGCCCTCGCCCACGTGCATCTCACCCACGCGCGCATGGCCCACGCCTCACAGATCGTCTCCCAGCTGGCCGCCTGTGGCCTGCCCGGTGCCGAGCACCCGGTGACGATTTCCTACACGGACTACTCGCGGGCGAAGGGCCAGCCTCTGCTCAACTCCGTCAACATCGTCGTCGACCTCGCGTTGGGGGGACGATGAGCGCCTACCTCGCCATCCGCGTCCTCCTGCTCCTCGCCCTCGCGCTCACCGCGTGGTGGCTGGTGCGCCCGGTGTCCTCGGCCTCGTCCCTAGCGTTGCGCCGCATCGGCATCGGAGCGGTCGTCGCCGCTGCTATCGTGGCCATCCTCGTGCCCTCGCTGGCCAACACGGCCGCCCGTGCAATCGGCGTTGAGCGAGGGGTCAACCTGATCGTCTACGGCCTCGTCATTGCGTTGATCGCGCAGATGGTGACCGGCTATCGACGTGAGGCCCGCGCCGAGGAACGCATGGCCGCGCTGGCCCGGGCCCTCGCCCTCGCCCACGTCCTTCCACCCGACGATCCGGAGGACGCCCGCACCGAGAAGGGCAGCTCACACGCTGATACGAGCGGAGTGGAACGCGCCGCTAACAGCCCTGCTTCACCGACAAACACGCCAGATAACGATATGGTTACAGATGATGAGTAACGTGAATCTGCGACCGATCCAGCACTCGGCCGTCAACTTTGGACGCTTCGGCCTCCTGCGCGGCGCGCTCGCCGTGCTCCTGGCCGGGGTCCTGTTCGTCGTGTCCTCCGCAGGCTTCGTCTACGCCAAGCTGAGCACTCAGTTCGCCAACCGCGTCGTCAACATCGACACCTACGCGAGCGACGAACAGAACAAGGCAACCCCTGACTCCTTCGAAGGCCGCGCCGTCAACATCCTCGTGGTCGGCACCGACTCGCGTAACGGCGCCAGCGGCGAGCTGGGTGCGGGCGACGCGGATGACGTACCCGGCCTGCGCAACGACTCGACGATGGTGATTCACGTCAGCGCGGACCGCTCCCGCGTGCAGATCGTTTCCATCCCCCGCGATACCCTCGTGGACATCCCGGCGTGTAAGCACCGCGATGGCACCACCAGCGAGCCGACCACGGACGACATGTTCAATAACGCGATGGTCTACGGCGCGAACGGTGGCGATGAACCGGAAGACATCGGCCCCGGCATCGCGTGCGTGCGTTCGACCGTCGAAAAGCTCTCCGGCATGTCCATCGACGCCTTCATGGTCGTTGATTTGCTGGCTTTGTTAACATGATCGATGCGCTCGGCGGCATCTGGTTTAACATCCCCGAGGACATCCGTGACGACTCTGCCGGGCTCTACATCGACGCGGGCTGCTGGAAGCTGTCGGGCACTCACTCGCTGGCCTACATGCGCTCGCGTAAGGGTCAGGGCGACGGCTCCGACATCTCCCGTATCGGCCGCCAGCAGCAGCTGATTTCCGCGATGCTGCGCGAGCTGCAGGACAAGAACTACGTGACGGACCCCGGCTCGCTCATCAGCTTCCTGCAGGCCGCGATTTCCTCCGTGAACGTGTCCCCCAACCTGGGCAACGCCAGCTCGGACGCGTCCCTCCTCATCAATGTGCTGCAAAACATCGACCGTTCCAACATCCAGTTCGTGACGATGCCGGTCGAGGAACCCTCCTGGGATCCGAACCGCCGCATCCCCTCCGATCCGATGGCCCGCAACGTGTGGAACGCCCTGAAGAACGACCAGGCTTTGCCCGTTGGTACGACCTACACGGACGGCAACGGCGCGCAGCTGGTGGTGCCCGATCCGACCGCGACGACGGCTCCTTCGACGCCCACTCCGACGCAGGCTCCGACGACCGATCCCGGCTCGGAGGAGACCACCACGGATAACACCGAGCAGTCCGCGTCCGTCGCGAATAACGCGGCGAACGAGGAGGCTGCCAAGCAGACAGCCGCTACCTGCCCGCCGAAGGACCAATGAGCACTCCCCCCTCGTTTACGCCTGACCCGAAGCGACGCCGTCCCGCATCCGATGACGCCCACGTCGTTGGTGAGGAGGTGCGCGGTGGCGCGCCCACTCCCCCTCCGGAGGCTCTGGCCCCGCAGATGTGGAGGATCTCGGACGACGAGGCCGCGGCGGCTCGCCCGCTGATGCCCCGCACGCTGGATCAGCCGCAGAGGGACTCTCAGTCGATTTTCCCGCGCCGCCCCCCGGCCCAGCAGCCGCCGTCGTTCCCGCCGGCCTCGGCCACCAACCCTCCGTCCTACGCGCCGGGTTCCGGCCGTTCGTCGGGCGCGGGCACGTATGCCCCGTCGGGCAACGGGCCTCGTCAGGTGACGATCAATCGGCCCCAAGGCGTACCCGCGCCCGCGCCGGCCCCCGTGCCGGTCGCTCCCACGGCTCCTGCCACGAAGCCGAGGCGACGCAAGCGGCGCCACCCGATCCTCAAGACCCTGTGCCTGTTCCTGGTCCTCGTCCTCGCGTGGGGCGGATTCCTCATGTGGGACGCCAACACGAACATGGGGCGCGTGAGCGCCCTGTCGGGGGCCGCCGACACTCCGGGCACGACCTACCTGCTCGCGGGTTCCGACTCGCGCGCCGACGGCGCCGTCCAGGATGGCTTCAACGACTCCGAACGCGCCGACTCGATCATGCTCGTCAACGTCGCTCCGAACGGGCAGAAGGTCGCGCTGTCGATCCCGCGTGACACCTATGCGGAGATCCCGGGCGTCGGCTGGGACAAGATCAACGCTTCGTACGCATACGGCGGCCCGCAGCTGCTCGTGGAGACCGTCGAGAAGCTGACAGGCCTCACGGTCGATCACTTCGTGCAGATCGGCATGGGTGCCGTGCCCGACATGGTGGACGCCGTCGGCGGGGTCGAGCTGTGCTACGACAACGACGCGGACGACCAGTATTCCGGCCTGAGGTGGACCGCCGGCTGCCACACGGTGGACGGCACGACCGCGCTGCAGTTCTCGCGTATGCGCTACCAGGACCCCGAGGGCGACATCGGCCGCACGAAGCGTCAGCGTCAGGTGATTTCGAAGGTCATTTCCTCGGCAGCCTCGCCCTCGACCCTCATTAATCCCGTGAAGACCCTGCGCGTGGAGCGCGTCGGTTCGAAGTCCTTCACCATCGACGAGGATTCCTCAGTCATGACGGTCGCGTCGCTCGTGTGGGCGCTGCGCGGCGCCTCGTCGAATCAGATGATGGGCGTGCCCCCGATCGAGTCGCTGAATTTCACGACGAACGCCGGGGCTTTCGCAGTCCTCCTGCGCGACACGACCGCGGACGACTTCTTCGCCAAGCTCCGTGCGGGCACACTGACCACAGCCGACCTCAATCAGGTCGACGGGGTCTGAGGTACTCCACCCGCCCCCAATAGGCGACAGATAAGCTCCGGCCTCGTTCCCGCTGTCAGGAACGAGGCCGGAGCTGAGTCAGAGCGCACGTGCTCAGGAGCCGGGGACGGTGATTGGGCGCGGACCCGCCTGCCAGCCTTCCCACGCGGAGGTGAGGATCTCATCGAGGCCGTTGTTGGCCTTCCAGCCCAGGTCCACGCCGATGGACAGCGGGTCGCCGATCAGCTTGGGCGGGTCGCCCGCGCGGCGGTCCAGCTCCTCGACTGGGAAGTCCCAGCCGATGACACGGCGCAGGCCTTCGATGATCTCGCGCACGGAGGTGCCCAGGCCGGTGCCCACGTTGTAGGTGTGGTGGTCGGGCTGGCGCCCCTCGGCGAGCACGTCGAGCGCCGCGATGTGAGCCTCGGCCAGGTCCAGGACGTGGATGTAGTCGCGCACGCAGGTGCCGTCCGGGGTGTCGTAGTCGGTGCCGAAGATCTTGGCGCTCTCGCCGCGCTCGATGCGGTCGAGAACCATGGGGATCAGGTTCATGATGGCCGGGTCGGCCAGGTCGGGCCAGCCGGCGCCCGCGACGTTGAAGTAGCGCAGGCCGATCCACTTCAGGTCCCAGGCGCGCTCGCAGTCGGCCATCATCCACTCGCCGATCAGCTTGGTTTCGCCGTAGGGGTTGATGGGGTGTCCGGCCATGTCCTCGGTGACGACCTCGGCGGTGGGGATGCCGTAGACGGCGGCTGAGGAGGAGAAGATCATCTGATCGACGCCGGCGTCCTCCATGGCGGCCAGCACGTTGGCCATGCCGCCGATGTTCTGCTGGTAGTACCAGGCGGGGCGTGCGACGGACTCGCCGACCTGCTTGCGGGCGGAGAAGTGGATGACGGCCGTGACGTCCTCGTCCACCATGAGGTTGGAGAGGACGGAACGGGCTTCATCGGTAGCGACATCGAGGCGAACCAGGGGCGTGTCCCCGACCCTGGCCGCGTTGGAGGTGGACAGATCGTCGACGACGACGACGTGATCCCCGCGCTGACGCAGGAGGCGGACAACGTGTGCGCCGATGTAGCCGGCGCCGCCACAAACGAGAATGCTCATGGCTTCAGGATACGACGCGCCGCCCCCTCGTGGCTACCCGCGCGGGGCTTGTGTTGTGCGGCCTCAGCGCGCCTGGGAGACGCGCTGGGCGAGGGCCGCCCCCTTTGCGCTGGCCACGTCTCGAAGGTCCTTCTGAAAGTCGCGCATCGAGGCGCGCAGGGTCTCGGCGCGCTCCCCTTCGCCGGCTCCGAGGATGCGCGCCGCGAGCAGACCCGCGTTGCGCGCGCCCGCGATCGAGACGGTCGCGACGGGCACGCCCGCGGGCATCTGGACGATGGAGTGCAGGGAGTCGACACCGTCGAGGTGCTTGAGGGGCACGGGCACGCCGATGACGGGCAGTTCGGTGAGGGCGGCGAGCATGCCGGGCAGGTGGGCCGCTCCCCCGGCTCCGGCAATGATGACGCGCAGGCCGCGCTGCGAGGCGGATCGGCCATAGGCAACCATGTCCTCGGGCATGCGGTGGGCGGAGACCACGCCGACCTCGCAGGCGATGCCGAACTCGGCGAGCGCGCCGACGGCCGCTTCCATGGTGGGCCAGTCGGAGTCGGAGCCCATGACGACGCCGACGAGCGGGTCCTCGCCGGTGGCAGTCAGCTGAATATCGAGGTCAGTGGTCATGCTCGGTCCTTTCGGGAGGGGACGAGGCCGGGGCACCTAGTCCCCCGGCCGCGGACAGGTGGGAGGGTTAGTCGGTGAGGGCCTCGCCCTTCAGGGCGCTGACGGCCGCCCGCGCTCGCTCAAGAGCGAGGGCGGGATCCGAGTCGACGACCGTGACGTGGCCGAGCTTGCGGCCCGGGCGCACCTCCTTGCCGTAGAGGTGGACTTTCGCGCCCGCTCCCCCCGGCTGCGAAGGCGTCCACAAGGGCGCGCGCGGGTTGAGCATGGGAGGAGCCGAGCAGGTTGACCATGACCGCGTACGTGCCCGGGGCGCGCAGCTGGGTGGAGCCCAGCGGCAGGTCGAGAACGGCACGCAGATGCTGCTCGAATTGGCTCGTGACGGCCCCGTCGATGGTCCAGTGCCCCGTGTTGTGGGGGCGCATGGCGAGCTCGTTGACGAGGACGCGTTCGTCCGCGCCCTCACCGACGACGAACATTTCCACGGCGAGGACACCGGTGACGCCCAGCTCGTCGGCGATGCGCTCGCCGATGCGGCGCGCTTCGGCGGCAGTCTCGGGCCGAATGCCAACCGCGGGGGCCGTCACCTCGGCGCACACGCCGTCCACCTGCACGGTGGAGGCGACGGGCCACGAGGCGATCTCACCCGAGGGGGTGCGCGCCAGGAGCGCCGCCACCTCGGCGGTGAAGGGAACCAGGGCCTCGGCCAGCAGGGGGCCGTTGCCCCACCAGGAGGCTACGTCTGCGGGGCTGTGGGCCACTGCCACGCCGTGCCCGTCGTATCCGCCGCGCGGGGTCTTAACGATGAGGGGCCATCCGATCGTGGCACCGAATTCTTCCAGCTGAGCCTCGTCCTCGACGCGCGCCCACGCGGGACACGGGATGCCCATATCGGTGAGGCGCTCGCGCATGGCCAGCTTGTCCTGCGCGTACAGGAGGGCGCTCGCCGGGGGTTGAACGGAGACGAGGCGGGCCGCCTCCTCCATCGTAGGGGCCGGAATATGCTCGTGCTCGAAGGTGAGGACGTCCGCGCCGTCGATGAGCGCGCGGACCGCGCCCAGGTCGGAGGGCTCGCCTACCGCTTTGTCGACGGTCACCTGACCGGTCGACCCGTCCGAGGCCTCGACGAGGGCCCGAAGGTTAATGCCGAGCGCGACCGCGCTCTCCTGCATCATGCGCGCGAGCTGTCCGCCGCCGATGACGGCAACGGTGGGAGGTGTCAGCATCTCGTGTTCCACGCCTTTCAATGTACTCCGCTGCTAGAAGCGCCGCGAACGGCGTCCCATGGACATGAGGGGACCTTCGGGCATGACGCGATCGGGGTCGAGGGACGCGGGGATCGCGGCGACCGACACGGTGAAGACCGGTGGCTTGTTCGTCTTGAGCTCGAGGCGCCCGCCCATCGCCTGCGCGAGGTCGTGGGCCAGGGCCAGACCGATGCCCGTCGAGCCGTGCCCAGAGACGCCCTTTTCGAAGATGTCGGGGGCCAGGGACTCGTCGATACCTTCGCCTTCGTCGCTCACCTCAATGACGACGCCACGCTTGGACGTACCCGCGTGCGCCCACACGCGCGTGGTCCCTCCGCCGTAGCGCAGCGAGTTCTCGATGAGGGTTGCCAGGACCTGCCCAAGCTTTCCGGCGTCGGCCAGGATCGGACGCTCGGCCTCGTCGAGGAAGACAAGGGAGCGCCCGGCCGCCTCGAACTGGTCCTCCCACTCCTCGCGGGCCGTGTTGAAGACCTCGAGAATGTGAATGGCCTCGGTCTGGCTGCTCTGACGCTTGGAAACGTCGAGCAGTTCCGTGACCACGTTGGTCATGCGCTCCACCTGTTCGAGGCAGGTGCGGGCTTCGGCGCGCACCTCGTCCTCAGTGGAAATAAGTTCGATTTCCTCCAGGCGCATGGACAGGGCGGTCAGCGGCGTGCGCAGCTGGTGGGAGGCGTCGGCGGCAGCCTGTCGCTCGGCCGCGAGACGGCCCGCCATGCGTTCGCCGGTGCGCGCGAGTTCTTCGGAGACCAGGTCGATCTCCTCAATGCCGGACTTTTCCACGCGCGCTCGCACGCCGCCCGAGCCGATCTGCTCGGCCTGGGCGGCCAGGTAGATGAGCGGGGCCGACAGCTCACGCGACAGTGAGCGCGCGAGCAACCAGCCGATCGCCATGGAGGCAACCATGCCCCCGCCGAACAGCGCGCACGTCCACGCGATGCGGTTCAGAGCGTTCGACGCCGACGTCGCCAGCTGCACGGAAACGCCGCTCGGAGACGAGGCCAGCGCGGTTATGGTCCGTCCAGGGAAAACCTTGCTGTTGGTGACGAGGTTGGCCTCGGGAACCTTAATGCGATAGCCGAGTTCGTCGCCGCGACTATTTGCCTGATCCGCCACGAGCGAGGCCAGGGTTGCGGGGTCGTTCCCCTCCCCCACAGCGCGCCTGCGCTCGATGTTTTGGAGGACGAGCTGGGCCTGAACGTCGAGGTTGCGCTGTTCGGACGACCAGATGGACGCCGACGCGAAAAACGCGCCAGGCAAGCCCATCAGCACGCACACGACGGCGACGATGGAGACGATCATCCTCACCGCGCGAGTGCGCATGGCGGGCCTCCCTCAGCGGCGCGCTCAGCGCGCGTTCTCGAAGCGGAATCCCATCCCGCGCACAGTCGTGATGTAGTGCGGATCGGTCGCGTCGTCACCGAGCTTGCGACGCAGCCACGACACGTGCATGTCAAGAGTCTTCGTGGAGCCGGTCGGATCCGAACCCCACACCTCGCGCATGAGGGTGTCGCGAGCAACGACGGAACCGGCCTCGCGCAGGAGCACGCGCAGCAGGTCGAATTCCTTGGCGGTCAGGCTCAGCTCGACATCACCCACGAAGGCGCGATGCGCGGCGACATCCATGCGGATGTCCTGAGCGCGCAGCTCGCCCTCGGCGGGCTCGGCGGCCTGGCGACGCAGGAGCGCCCGCACACGAGCGAGAAGCTCCGCGAGGCGGAAGGGCTTCGTCACGTAGTCGTCTGCACCCGCGTCCAGGCCGACGACCATGTCGACTTCGTCCGTGCGCGCAGTGAGGATCAGAATCGGGACTCGGTTGCCGGAGGAGCGGATCTCGCGGGCGACATCCAGGCCGTCCATATCGGGTAGGCCGAGGTCCAGGACGACCAGGTCAACGCCGCGAACATCCGCGAGGGCTTCAGCGCCCGTCGCGTGTGCGCGCACGTCGTAGCCCTCCCTGCCCAGTGCGCGGGCGAGGGGCTCAGAGATGGCCGGATCGTCTTCAACGAGGAGAACTGTAGTCACGCTTGCATCTTAGCAATTCCGAACCAAAACTTGCACCTTTCTTGACCCGTCGTGCGGGCTGATCAGGCACTCGTTCACACTGCGAGATGAACGTTATTTGACAACGCTTGAGAGCAGGTACGGCGACACAGGACCGAAACCGCGCAAGTCCGCGGTCGGGAACTCTTCGAGCTCATACCCGTCGCCAACCTCGCCGGCCGCGATGGCAGCAGCCGTGGTCGGATCGGTGAGGATCTTGCCCACCGGGGCAATGTCCACGAGGCGAGACGCAAGGTTCACGGTGGGCCCGAAGACGTCACCTGATCGCGAGAAAACGTCTCCGCGCACGAAGGACGCACGCACGGGAAGCATCTCATCATCGGCATTCAGCCTCTCGATGAGAGCTGTGGCCACGCGCAGACCGGTCGACAGATCATCGGCGATGTAGAGGACAGCGTCACCGATCATCTTGACGACGCGACCACCCTCCTCGATGACAGCGTTACGACTCTCCTCCTCGAAGCGCTCAATGAGGCCCACGAGGGCGTCCCCAAGGATCGTCGAGGACGACGTGTAGGACACCATGTCGACGAAGCCGAGGCAGCGGTTCAGCGGGAAGCGGTTATGCCGTTCCTCGTGCCCGCGTTGAGACACCTCGCGGTCGAAACGTGACAGGGCTGCCTCGAGCTGGCGCCGCCAGGCGTATGTGAACATCTCCTGGAAGACGTCAATGTACTCGCGCATATGGTCCAGCACATACATGCGAGCCGTCGTGTCGTCCAGCATCAGACGACGCATTGAATCCTCGACCAGCGCCTCGTATTGCCAGAGGGCCAGGCGATCGGCCAGGTGGGCGTTGGCGCGCAGGAGAGAGCGTGAGGTAGCTGTGTCAATGCCACCGGATTCGACGAGGTCGTGCCAGCGACTAAAAACTTCCAGATCGCGCTGAGAGAACACCTTGTCATCTGCGGTGGGAGCCTGGAAGCCGAGGGCGATCCAGAAACGAAAGACGCGTTCGATAGGCGTATTCGTCATCTCCGCGATATCGCGGGCCGAATACGTCAGATGACCTCCGAGCAGCTGAGGAACGTAGCTTGTTGCGGTCAGGTCATCAGGAGTTGCAGGGGACGACGCCGCGCGCTCATCCATCGCAAATCCCTCCTTTTTGGGCTGACTCAACAACACATCAGCGGGTAACGGTATATCAGATCACTTTTCAAAGTCACATCTAGATTGCGACCATGCACGTAGACAATTGTAGTAGTCTGATGAGTTTTTCACCAGGGTTTGCACGTTTACCTGCGAAAACCCAATCTGTTGCAACAAATTGCAGTTTGTCTGCACGCTTCTCGCGCGATGGTCCACAATGTCCGTATGCGCCTTGTTCTCGCCTCAGCTTCCCCCGCGCGCCGTGCAACGCTCATTGCAGCGGGCGTCACACCGATCGTCCAGGTTTCCTCCGTCGACGAGGACGCCGTCCTCGCCGCGCTGCCAGGCGGACGCGCTTTCTCGGGCGGCACGACCACCCCGGCGGACGAAGTCGCGGCGCTCGCCGCAGCCAAGTGCGCCGACGTCTGCGAGGCCCTGAGAACGCCCGGCACCAACGCCGAACTGCCCGAGGGCGAGGCCGTCCTCGTCGTCGGCTGCGACTCCATGCTCGAGATCGACGGCCAGATGCTCGGCAAGCCCCACACTCCCGACGTGGCCCGCGAGCGCATCCGCGCCATGCGCCGCACGAGCGCCACCCTCTGGACGGGCCACTCGGCCGCGATCCTTGCCCCGGCCTCGCCCAACGATGGAACGGGGGGGCGAACGCACGATCACCGCGGCCGTGACCCGCTCCGCCTCGACCCTGGTCCACTTCGGGGACATCTCGGATGCCGAGATCGACGCGTACGTCGCTACCGGCGAACCCCTGCACGTGGCAGGGTCCTTCACGGTGGACGGGCTGGGCGGCCCCTTTATCGAGGGCGTGACGGGCGATTATCACTCGGTCGTCGGCATCTCTTTGCCGCTGCTGCGCTCCATGGCCACCGAGCTCGGGGTGTTCTGGCCGGACCTGTGGGATGCACCGCGCCGCTGAGTTTCAGCGCCAATCACCAGCCCGTCGCGCCGTACTGTAGGGGCATGGACAACAGCACCGCATGGGGCATCGGCCTCGCAACGATCACTCTGGACGGCACGACACTCGACACCTGGTACCCCGCCCCGCACCTGGGCGAGGCCGGGACCGACGAGGAGCTGACGACCTCGCTGTCCGTGCTGGAGCGCGTCGACGACGCGCGCCGCGTGCGCACCGTCGTCGTCACCACGACGATTGACCTGCAGGAAGCCCCCGCCTCGACGGAGGACGCCTACCTGCGCCTGCACCTGCTCTCCCACCGCCTGGTGGAGCCCAACACGATCAACCTGGACGGCATCTTCGCGGTGCTGCCCAACGTCGTGTGGACGGATGCCGGCCCGTGTGCCGTCGCCGACTTCGAGGCCACCCGCCTGCGCCTGCGAGCTCGCGACGGCCACCCCGTCACCGTGCAGGGCGTCGACAAGTTCCCGCCGATGGTCAACTACGTGCTGCCGTCGGGCGTTCGCATCGCCGACGGCACGCGCGTGCGCCTGGGTGCCTACCTGTCCGAGGGCACGACCGTCATGCACGCCGGCTTCGTCAACTTCAACGCGGGCACGCTGGGCCGCTCGATGGTCGAGGGCCGCGTCTCTCAGGGCGTCGTCATCGGCGACGGATCGGACGTGGGCGGCGGCGCCTCGACGATGGGCACCCTCTCGGGCGGCGGCAAGCAGCGCGTGCGCCTGGGTGAGCGCTGCCTGCTGGGCGCGAACTCGGGCCTGGGCATCGCGCTCGGCGACGACTGCGTGGTCGAGGCTGGCCTGTACGTGACCGCCGGTGCGAAGGTGACGCTCATCGATTCTTCCGGCGAGGCCGAGCCTCGCACGATTGCCGCGCGCGAGCTGTCGGGCGCGTCGAACATCCTGTTCCGCCGCAACTCCCAGACGGGCCGCATCGAGGCCATCGCCCGCGCGGGCGTCGTGGGCATCGAGCTCAACGACGCGCTGCACGCGTCGAACTGATCGCGTAGACGTTACGAGGCCGGGGCGCGCTGAGCGTCCCGGCCTCGTCGTGTGTCGGCGCGTCTCTTAGCGCGCGGACCAGGCCTGCCGGATGCGCTGCGCTGCGGCCGCGATGCGCTCGTCGGTGGCGGTCAGGGCCACGCGGACGCGCCCGTGGGCCGCCGTCCCGTAGAAGTCGCCGGGGGCCACGAGAATGCCGAGCTCGGCCAGGCGGTTCACGAGGGCCCACGAGTCGCTCGGATTGGCGGGGTCCGAGACCCACAGGTACAGGCCGGCCGCCGTGTCGGGGTCGACGTCGAGGCCGGCGTCAGTCAGCGCCTCGAGGAGGAGGGCGCGACGCACGGCGTAGACCTTGCGCTGACGCTCGACGTGTTCAGTGTCGTTGAGAGCGACGGCCATCGCGTGCTGGACGGGGGCGGGCACCATGAGTCCGGAGTGCTTGCGCACGTTCACGATCGGGGCGACCAGCGCGGGATCGCCGTAGATGAGAGCGCCGCGGTAGCCCGCGAGATTCGACTGCTTGGACAGCGAGTACAGGACGAGGAGGCCCCTCGCATCACCCTCGCACACGTCCGCATCGAGCAGGGAGGGCACTCCCTCGCTCACGTAGGGCTGAGACCAGGGCAGGGCCGCGTAGCACTCGTCGGAGACGACGACGGCGCCGTGGGCGCGCGCCCAGGCGACGACGGCGCGCAGCTCGTCCTTGCTCATGACGTGCCCATCGGGGTTGCCCGGCGAGTTCAGGTAGACGAGGGCGGCCTCGGGCCAGGCGTCGGGGTTCGTCGGATCCACGGCGACGGGTGTGGCACCGGCCAGGCGGGCACCAATGTCGTAGGTCGGGTAGGCGACCTCGGGCACGAGGACCGTGTCGCCCGGGCGCACGCCCAGCAGGGCGGGGATCCAGGCGACGGCCTCCTTCGAGCCGATCGTGGGGATCACGCCGCTCATGCCGACGTCGACCATGCCCCGGCGCGCACCCCATGCCAGGATCGCGTCGCGCACCTCGACGGTGCCGATCACCGTCGGGTAGCCGTGCGCATTGGAGGCATCGGCGAGGGCCTCTCGGATGAACGCGGGGGGTGTCATCGACCGGGGTTCCGACGCTGAGATTGCAGATTCCCCCGGGATGTTCAGTGGCGCGCGCCTTGGCGGGTGCCAGCTGATCCCAGGGGAATTCGGGCAGGTCAAGAGGGCGGGGAAGGATCGTTGTCATGCCCCTACCCTATCGACTGTCAGAGATTTTCGGCCTTCCATTCCTCATTCTGAGGCGGCAGCGCGGCGATCATCGGATCGTCGAAGTCCTGGACGCCGGTCTTCTGGGCACCGCCGGGGCTGCCCAGGTCGTTGAAGAAGTCGACGTTGGCGCGCAGGTAGTCGGACCACTCGGAGGGCAGGTCATCCTCGTAGAAGATGGCTTCAGTCGGGCACACGGGCTCGCACGCACCGCAGTCCACGCACTCCTCGGGGTGGATGTAGAGCGAACGGGCGCCCTCGTAGATGCAGTCGACGGGGCACTCGTCCACGCATGCGCGATCCTTGACGTCCACGCAGGGCTGCGCGATGACGTAGGTCATGAGACGTTCCTCCTGGTCAGTTCTAAAGACTCGTTGATTCTATTATTCACGTATGAGTAGCCCGCAGTCACCCCGCGTCCCCCACACCGCCACAAGCGGCGAAAACACGCCAATTCAGCCCGATGCAGGCGAAGGGGCGCGCGAGGAAATTTCCACACGCGCGCCTGGCGCAATTCCCCAGCTGCCGTGGATGAGCTTTGCGGTCGGCGAGAGGATCGTCATCCGCTACCGCCTGGCAGACGGACTGCACGACGCCCTGGGAGAGGCGCTCGAGGTGGCCCCCACGCACGTCACGGTCGCGACGAGGCGTGGGCCGATTCGCGTGGATGCCCGCACGATGGTGACGGGCAAAGCGCGTCCCTCCCCCGCCCGCCATCTAACGGGCGAGGGTGGCAAGCGCGGATCAGCGGTTGGCGCGGCGCTCGCGAGCGGCGATCTTGAAGCGCTCCTGGGCGTCCAGGACGACCTTGCGCACGCGCACGGCCTCGGGCGTGACCTCGACGCACTCGTCGTTGGCCGCGAACTCGAGGGACTCCTCGAGGGTCAGCTTGCGCGAGGGGGTCAGCGACTCATACACGTCGGCGGTCGCGCTGCGCGTGTTCGTCTGCTTCTTCTCGCGGCAGATGTTCACGTCCATGTCCTCGCCGCGCGGGTTTTCGCCCACGACCTGGCCCTCGTAGACCTCGGAGGAGGGCTCGACGATGAAGGAGCCGCGCTCCTGCAGGTTCGTCATCGCGTACGGGGTGGCCTGGCCGGCACGGTCGGCGACGAGCGAGCCGGTGAGGCGCTGCTCGATGGTGCCCTGCCAGGGGGGCGTAGCCCTCGGAGATGGACGAGGCGATGCCGGTGCCGCGCGTTTCGGTGAGGAAGCGCGTACGGAAGCCGATGAGGCCACGGGCCGGGACCACGAACTCCAGGCGGATCCAGCCCGAACCGTGGTTCGCCATGGTCTCCATGCGGCCCTTGCGGGCGGCCATGAGCTGCGTGACGGCGCCGAGGTACTCCTCGGGGATGTCGATCGTCATGCGCTCCATGGGCTCGCTGAGGACGCCGTCGATCTCCTTGGTGACGACCTGCGGCTTACCGACGGTGAGCTCGAATCCCTCACGGCGCATCTGCTCCACCAGGATCGCCAGGGCGAGCTCGCCACGGCCCTGGACCTCCCAGGCGTCGGGGCGCTCGGTGGGCAGAACCTTCAGGGACACGTTGCCGATGAGCTCGCGGTCGAGGCGGTCCTTGACCTGGCGGGCCGTGACCTTGGCACCCTTGACGCGGCCGGCCATGGGCGAGGTGTTGATGCCGATGGTCATGGAGATGGCCGGGTCGTCGACCGTGATGAGCGGGAGGGGACGCGGGTCCTCGAGGTCGACGAGGGACTCGCCGATCATGATGTCCTCGATGCCGGCGACGGCGACGATGTCACCGGGGGCGGCGGAGTCGGTGGACACGCGCTCGAGGCCCTCGGTGGCCAGCAGCTCGGAGATGTGGACGCGCTGGATGGTGCCGTCGTGGCGCGCCAGGCCCACGTCGGCGCCCTTCTTCAGGGTGCCGTTGTGGATGCGCAGCAGGGCGAGACGGCCCAGGAACGGCGAAGCATCCAGGTTGGTGACATGGGCCTGCAGCGGCATGTCCTCGTCGTAGGAGGGGCCGGGGATGCGGTTCAGGATGGTCTCGAACAGGGGCTCGAGGTTCTCGGTGGGCAGCTGGCCGTCACCGGGGTTTTCCAGCGAGCACTTGCCGGCCTTGGCGGAGGCGTAGACGACGGGAACGTCCATGAGGGAGTCCACGTCGATGTCGATACCCTCGTTCATGAGGTCCTCACCCAGCGACAGGAGCAGGTCGGTCGTCTCGGAGACGACCTCCTCGATACGCGAGTCGGGGCGGTCAACCTTGTTGACGACGACGATGACGGGCAGGTGGGCCTGGAGGGCCTTGCGCAGCACGAAGCGGGTCTGCGGGAGCGGGCCCTCGGAGGCATCGACCATGAGGACGACACCGTCGACCATCGACAGGCCTCGCTCGACCTCGCCGCCGAAGTCGGCGTGGCCGGGGGTGTCGATGACGTTGATGGTGACGCCATTTTCCAGGCCGAGAGCCTGCGCCGCGGGGCCGCGATAGTGGACGGCGGTGTTCTTAGCGAGAATGGTGATGCCCTTCTCGCGCTCGAGGTCGCCGGAGTCCATGACGCGCTCGCCGGTCTTCTCGACCGTGTCGCGCTCGGAGAATGCTCCGGACTGCCAGAGCATTGCGTCAACCAGCGTGGTCTTGCCATGATCGACGTGTGCGACGATGGCGACATTTCGCAGGTCGGGACGCGTGGACATATGTGGACTCCTCAAATGTGGATACAGATTTATGCGTGTGAGGGGGCGAAGACGCCGCAAACACGACCGGCTCGAACCGATTTCACGCACATACGTCTTCAAGAATATCGGCTAAACAAGGGGGCAACGCGATCCTCGTGTTGCGAATTCCACCACGTCGTGGACACGTAGCGGAGATATGAGGGGCCATCGGCCGTTCTATTTGCTCGTTCACAAGCAATGGCGTTAACTGGCTTGTATGACTGACATCGCCACGCTCAGCGCAGACGTTTCCGCGGCCTCGGCCCTTGTCACCCCCTTCGGCGCACACCTGTTGTCGTGGCGTCCCACGGGTCACCCGGATGTCCTGTGGCTTTCCTCCCGCGCGGTGTTGGACGGCACGAAGGCGATCCGTGGCGGCATCCCTCTGTGCTTGCCCTGGTTCGGCAGCCCCACCGATTCCCCGACGAGGCCCGGCCAAGGAGCGGGTGCCCACGGTTTTGCCCGCACGAGCCCCTGGACGCTGCTGGGAAGCACCCAGCCCGCGAACGACGCCCCGGCCTCGTTCTCCTTCGAGCTGCACCACACGGGCGAGACCTCTGTCCTCTATCCGCACTCCTTCTGCGCGCGTCTGGACATCGCCGCCGGGGCCGAGCTGAACGTGACCCTCACCCTCACAAACGAGGATGACCACCCCTTTGCCATCGAGGCCGCCCTGCACACCTATCTGCACGTCGGCGACGTGAAGGACGTGACGGTGGAGGGCCTGGACGGCGAGCGCTACTACGACAAGGTCCGAGAGCGCTACGCCACCCAGACCGGCGACGTCACCTTCATCGGCCCGACCGACCGCGTCTACACCTCCACCCAGCAGGTCCAGGTCGTCGACCCGAAGCTGGGCCGGCGCATCATCGTGGATAAGAACGGCTCAGGCTCGACGATCGTGTGGAATCCCTGGTCACAGGGCGCTGCCACGATGAGCGACATCGGCGAGGGCGAGTGGCAGAACTTCGTGTGCGTGGAGACCGCGGCGGTGCGCGAGCGGGCGCTGACGCTGTGGCCGGGGCACCCCCACATCATGACGCAGACCCTTGCCGTGGAGACGCTGGACTAACCGTCCCACGGGTAGGATTGGCTCCAGCTACGACCAGAAAGGCCCTCATGGCTCTCACTTCCGCGATCGCGTCCGCGTATCTGTCCGTTTCCCGTTGGAAGCTGTCCACGCAGCCCCTGCCGGACAAGGTCATCGTCATCGGTGCCCCGCACACCTCGAATTGGGACGGTGTCTTCATGGCGATTTCCATGTGGAAGGCCGGACGCACGTTCTCGTTCCTGGTGAAGGATTCCGTCGTCAAGGCCCCGGTGCTGGGTTGGTTCGTGAAGAAGATCGGCGCAGTTCCCGTGGAACGCAGCGCCGCGCACGGCCTGGTCGAGCAGGTTGCCCAGCGCATCCGCGAGGCAGACTCGTTCACGCTGTGCATCACGCCGAAGGGCACGCGATCGCCGCGTGATTTCTGGAAGTCCGGCTTCTATCGCATCGCGATGGAGGCGGGCGTGCCGATCCAGTTGGGCTTCATCGACCGCAACACTCGCACGTTTGGCTGGGGACCGACGTACCAGCTGACGGGTGACGTGCGCGCCGACATGGAGGTCATCCGCGCGTTTTACGCCGACAAGGTGGGCATTCGCCCCGAGAAGACCTCTGTGCCGCGGCTGCGCGCTGAGGACGAGGCCGAATGAGGCTCGCACGAGCGCTGCTCGGCACCGTTGGGGCTCTCGCCCTGACGGCGGGCGGCGCTGCTGCGTATGCGGACGAGCCGACGCAGATTCACCTCGTCGAGGTCTACGAGATGACGCCGGGCGTGAGCGCGACCCATCAGGTGACCCTGTCGACGGATCACGCACTGATCGGTGAGCAGTGTCAGTCGATGGGCACGGCCGCGCAGGCGACTTCCTCCCTGCTAGTGGATGCGGGCGGGGTCATGGGGTGCCGTTTTACGTGGAACCTCGAGGATGCGGGTGCCGAGGTCGTCTCGGTCGACGACGGCGGGGTTTTCCACTTCGAGTCGACGTCGGCCCGACTGCTGGAGGGTTTTTCCTCGCCCGAGGCATCGGCCTCGATCGAGTCGGTGACCCTCATCGCTCACGATTCAGTTGTCGTCGAGGCCTCCGACGGCGGTGAGATTTCCACTCCTTCGTCGTCCACGAAGAACGATGCGAGCACCGTCGTGTGGCACGGCGTGACGGGCAACGTGAGCGCGTCGGGTTCGGTTGCCCCGGACGCCTCCGCGCCGACGCCGTCGCCTTCTCCTTCTTCGACCGCGGCCCCCGCGTCTTCCTCTGAGCAGCGAGGAGGGATTTCGCTCGGGCGTTCTCTGATGCCCGTCCTCGCACTGACTGGGTCGGTGTTGGCTCTGGTGATCATCGGGGCGCTCGTGCGGGGTCGCGCCGCGTCGCGACGGCGAGCAGCAGACGCTCAGTTTGACCGCGATGCCTCGTTGAAGAATGCGCGCCGCGCTCAGGCGGATGCCCGTAAGACCTCCGCGCTCCCCTACGCGCGCCGCGCGGCCGACTCGAGCGGGGCCGAGCCGCCTTCGGACGAGGAGCGTTTCACCCCGCCCGAGTGACCTCATTCGTCTGCGACAACGACGTGCCCCGACCTCTTTGCGAGGCCAGGGCACGTGTCGTTAGCCGATGTGGAAGTAGCGTTCGACGAGTTCTTCCACCGAAATACGCGAGTCGGCCAGGTCGTCGCGCAAGTGCACGTCCCCGAGCGCGACCAGGCGAGACGCCCACGAATCGATGAGGCCCGCGGGGAACACGCCCTTCGCCTCGTAGTCCTCGCGCTGGGTGAGAAGCCTGCCGGCGGCCTCGAAGCAGGAGCCGGGCAGCTGATCGAGATCGGGGGTCTGCGAGGCGTCGCCGTCGACCTTGCGCTCACGCGCATAGTCGGCCATGCCCGGTTCGGTCAGGCCGATGCGTGCCGCGACAGCGATACCGGCCAGCAGCAGGTGGACGGCCGCGGAACCGTCGGGGCTGCGCAGCTCGACCGTTTGGGAGTCGTTCGGCAGCTCATCGATGGCAGGCTCGGCGGGGTTCGCGTCACGGAACATCGAGTCGTCGATGTTCTGCCATCCCAGGGGCACGCGCACGAGGACGGAACGGTTACGGTCGCCCCAGCAAATCGCCGTGGGTGCCTCCTGGTGCGGCACGAGGCGCAGGAAGGACGTGGGGACCGTGTTGCCAAACGCGGTGAGGGAAGCGGCATGCGACAGGTAACCGCCGATGACCTTCAGGGCCGTCTCCGTCAGGCCCGATCCGGTCGAGAACTGGTTGACACCGTCCTTGACGAGGCGGGTGTGGAAGTGCATGCCCGACCCGGCCTGACCGACCGCGATCTTCGGCGAGAAAGAGACGTGAATACCGTAGGAGTGGGCGACTTCGCGCAGCACCCACTTGGCGAGCACCATCTGGTCGGCGGCATCCAGGGCGTCCACGGGCAGGAATTCAATCTCCTGTTGAACCATCTGACGGCCGCCGGACACGAAGTTACCGACCTCCGAGTGGGCGTACTTGACCGCGCAGCCCATGGACACCAGGTGCAGCAGGGTTTCCGTGCGCACGCTCTCCCACTTCGAGAAGGGGCCCGATTCGTGGTAGCCGCGCTGCGGTTCGACGGGGAACAGGTCCTCCTCGTCGGAGAAGAGGTAGTACTCGAGTTCGCCGAGGGCCTGCAGCTCGCAGCCTGTCTCTTCCTTCAGGGCGCGCTGAGCCTTGCGCAGGATCTCCTGCGGTGCCGAGGCCAGGGGCTTGCCGTCGACGTCGTAGAAGCCGCACAGGATATCCAGGGTCGGAATGTGCGAGAAGGGGTTGAGGAAGGACGTGGCCAGGCGGGGCACGACGTACAGGTCCGAGGAGGTCGCCTCGACGAAGGCGAAGAGCGAGGAGCCGTCGACGCGCTCCCCCAGCGTCAGCACACGATCCAGGTGTGCCTTTGACTGGATCGCGAAGTTCAGCGTCTTTAGGCGACCATCCCCTCCGATATAGCGCAGGTTGAGCATCCTGATGCCGTTGTCCTCGATATAGCCGATGATGTCGGCTTTCGTAAACTCCTTCGCCGGCTTTCCGAGGGCAGCCACGAGGGGGTTTGGACTGAGGGAAACGGTGTCGGTCGACAGCATGAAGCACTCCTCTTTGAGCATGACTAGATTCACATTAGCGTGACCATTGTAGACCCGTTCAGTAAACCTAACAGAAGGGAGATAGTCGCAGACTTTCAATAGTTACGCAGATTGACGAACGAAAACACTCCAGAACATTAGTGATGCTTGTTACACTTTTTGTAGCCAAGTCCAAGGAGCCACCATGGCGACCACTCCCCCCAGCCTTCCGCACGACACGACCAGACCACCCACGTGCTCGTGGCGAGGCCTCCTTATCGATTCCGCGCGCACATTCTGGCCGGTTCCAACCATGGAACTACTCCTGACCGTCATGGCTCGCTACCGTTTCAACGTCTTGCACTGGCACCTCACCGACAACGCCGGGTGGCGCATGCGCGTGCCCGGATACCCCATGCTGACCGCAATCGGCGGCAACATCCCCCGAGCGCCCAGCGACTGGTACGACACCGAATGCGCCCCCGGCAGGAAAGGTTCATGGCGCCTCACACCGGCTCACTCGACCCAAGGTTTCTACTCAGACGCCAACATTCGCCACCTCGTCAACTTTGCAGCGGCGCGCGATATCCGCATCGTCCCCGAAATTTCCATCCCCTCCCACGCCGGAGCCGCGATCCGCGCATATCCCCACCTGGGAAACCCCGCCCTCGCCAATAAGGCTGCACACGGAAGCAACCAGACGCTCTGGCCTAGCGCCGCCTCTCTCAGCTTCGTCGAAGCCGCATTCCATCACGCCTGCTCCCTCTTCCCCTCCCCGACCATCCACATCGGGGGAGCAGCGACCGACTGGGGACCATGGGAATCCGATTCCTCCCTGATGTGCGCAGGACTCACCTCCGGCGCAGTGATCGAGCGGCTTTTTGTCGACCGGGCGCTGCGCACCCTCCACTTTCACGGCAGGCGTGCGGCCGCCTGGGATACCCTCACGAGGGCCTATCCGACACCCCCACCGGGAACCATTCTCCTCGCCCACCGTCCCGGGGGCACTGGACGCCGGGCCGCCGAATCTTCTGGAGCGCCGTGGGTTCTGGCGGACACCGACACCCTCACCCTCAGCCACCCGGGGCGCACCAACAGCACCCTCGAACCGGCCCACACCCTGTCTGACCGCCTTACCCACGCGTTGCACGGGGAGCGACTGAAAGGGGTCGAGGCCGTGGCGTGGTCCTCGACCATCACCACCCCGGACCTCCTCTTCTACCACATCCTCCCCCGGCTCCTCGTCGTCGCGGAAGCAGCGTGGCACGGGGAGGACTCCCTCTCCTGGGAGAAACTGGCACCTCTCGTCGAGCACGAGATGGCACACCTGCAACGCGCAGTCCCCTACTGGAATCCGCAGCGGCCACAGTGAAGGGCCGCGCACCCATATCGAATGCGCGGCCCCGTGCCCCCCTAGCGGGGCAGGATTCGGAGCAGGCATGAACCCACCCCACTAGGACTATGAAGGTGTTACGACCAGGCTTTCAGACGCTCAGCGAGAGCACGTGCCGCAGCATCCAGACGCTCAACTTCCTGGACATCCCCACACTTGACCGCACGCCAGTACGAGACCTTCGTCCGCAAGAACTCACGACGCAGCTCAAGAATCTGCGCTTCTTCCCGCAATCGTTCATCCTGCTGCTCCAGCAAAGTAATGAACTCGGAAATATCGCGCTCACCGCCGATGCCCGAGCGAACATACTCACGCATATCAGCAATCGACATGCCCGACGCCGACAGGCACGACACCCACGTCAACAGCTCGAGGTCATCTTCCCGATAAATTCGATGACCACTCGAAGGATCACGCGCGATCGCGGGAATAACGTTCACGTCTTCGTAGTAACGCAGGGTGGACGCGGGCAGCCCAACAAGCGCCGCTACCTCCTTGATGGAGTACGTGCGCCCGGAGCGAGTCCCTACCATGACTTCACCCTAAAAGACCTCAAGTCCTTGAAGTCAAGCGGAAGTGCGGGACGTGCATCACGCGCTGCGACCTGCACAAAGACGCAATGCCTCATTCATCACCACTCAGGGCCGGGAATCGGCACAAAACGCCACTGCGCACCTGCGTTAGAGAAGCTCTGCACGCCTCTGGAAAGCCCAGATCGGACAGTCTCCTCACGCATATGAACATCGACGCGGTCGAGAAGTTCACAACCACCATTGAGATAGAAACGCGCATTCTTTTCCGTCGAGGTCACGAAGCCGTAGGCGCGCCCGCCACGCTTAGCCACATAATCCGGCAGGACCTGTGAGACCAGCCAGCGCCCCACGCCGCGGCCACGCATGCTCGCGTCAACGGAGAGCACCTCGAGATACCAGTCGAAATCGCCATTATCAATGGCGATCTGATCAGATCTGTCGGTGACGTCGAGAAAATCAGCCACGAGGCGTGGGGAGGCGTAGCGGAAAAGCTCGTAGCCTCCACTGACGAAGCTACGCACCACACCAACCTTGCGATCATGCATGAGCGCCGTTGCGACAACTCGCCCCTCATGCTCCACGACAAGCGCGTGACGCACCCACTGATAGGAGGAGGCGAGCATCCGATTGATCGCGGCCACGCATTGTGGGTAACGGTCCGGCTGGTAGAGGTAGGGCTTGAGCATGATATGCAGCGGATAGTCGAGGAACCCCTCGGTGATAATACGCGTTATTTCGGGAATATCATCGCGCGTAGCAGGTCGACACTTCACGGCCACCTCCTTCATCGACATGGACATATGAGCAATTTACTATCGAAAACCTAACTGAAGGTAGACACCTGTCATCCTACGGGATAGACGCCGATGTGGCCTTGTCAACGAGGTGTGTTTTTCTTTGTCACTCGACAATCTTTCACTTGACGATCGGTCAGGTAATGTCGCACACATTCCCCCTCGTTGCTTTGTATCCACGAACGGACGATAATCTAGTGGTTCATATCAGGAGGACTGCATGCGACTCTTTCGCGCCCTGTGCGCCACGCTCGGGGCACTGCTCATCGTGTCGACGCTACCGTCGGGGGCCTATGCCGCCGACGGGCCGACACTGTCAGAGACATTCGTCCTGACCAAGGACGGCCAGCTCGTCGACACGCTAACGATCATCGATCCGTCGCGGACGATGAGCGAGTCGGCCTGCAAGCCCTACGCCGGTAAGTCGTCGGACCAGCACGTTGAGTTCGTGACGCGCGACGACGCGACCGTGTGCCACATGCAGCTCATGTATACGAATGCTGAGAGTGAGTCTGAGTTCTCCCTCGAGGATTCAGGCGAGTTCGTCATGACCGCTCACGCCGAGCGCACGATCACCGAGTCTCGCAAGTTATTCCACCCGGACCTGACACTCAAGTCTCTATCCCTGAGCGTCGAGGGGGAGGTGCAGTCCTCCACCGCGGGCGCTTCCACGTCTGCAACGACGTACGAAGGCCGCACATTCTCCGTCACCTCGTGGACCGACACCGTGCCCCAAATGATCACCGTGAAGGGCACTCTCACACCCGGCGGAGATCCCAGTGCCGCAGCGACGACGAATGCCTTGAAGGATCCGTGGGGCGTGACCCCGATGCCTGCCTCGGCCTCGGCGAGCCCGAGCGCAGCACCGACGGCGGACACTGCCGCCACACCCGAATCCTCCGATCCGCCGATTGCTCTTCTCGTCGGCCTCATCGTTGGCCTCATCCTTCTCGTTATCGGCATCGTCGTTGTCGTCTACGTTGTGCGGGCCAAGCGTGGGAAGAAGGCCACATCCGGAACGCAGGGTGCCGCCCCGGCAACTCAGGTACGCCGTCCCTCCCCTTCTCGCGGGAACGAGGGCGAGGTGCCCTACGCTCCTCCGGCACCGAATGCGCCCGCCCCTGCTCCGACTGCACCGTCCACCCCGGCCGTTTCTTCCACCGGGCGTCCTTCGGCCTCGTTGAATCCTCCGCAGCCGACGCCGCGTGACACCGGTTTCACGTGGGAGCACAAGTCGCACCCGAAACCCACTGCCGCTCCCACAGCTGCGAGCACGCAGGATCCTAAGAGGCGACGCTCACGCAAGGACCACAGGCCTGCGGTCTTCCCCGAGCGCCCTGCCCAGCCGATGGCCGGTCAGCCGATGCCTACCGCTGGCATGTCCAGCGGCCCCCTCCAGACCCCAATGGCTGACGCTCCTGCGCGCACCGCGACCCCGGTTACGCCCCCTGTTTCCCCGCAGGCTCCTATCGCCGCGCCTACCCCGGCCATCACTCCAACACCCACGCAAGCGTCCCCGTCAGTCGCGACGGCGCCGCAGCCCGCAGCATCGACACCTCAGCAAGGAACTCGCACGGAGTCCACCCCTGATTCCTCGCTTCGTCGTCGTTCGCGCCAGGCCTCGGAGGCTCAGCCGGTGGCCGACGCTCAGCCGGCGTTCCCAAGCAGGCGTTCGCAGCGTCAGGCGGTCCGCGACGCGCATGTTCCTCAGCCTATTCCGGCCCCCGAAGAAGCACCTGCGGCACAGCAGGCACCGGTTCCCATGCCCGAGCCTCCCGTCCCGCCCGTGCCGCTGCCTCCCGCCAGCGCCGTCGATGCTCCCGAGACAATGCTGATCCCGAAGGTGCGCCAGGCCAACATCCCGATGCCCGAGCCGGTCGTCGAGCCTGAACCCATCGTTGAGCCCGAGCCCGTCGCGGTGGTTGCCCGAGCCCGTCGCGGTGGTTGGTTCGGTCCCGTCGTAGTGGTCGAACCCGGTCCGTCGCGGTGGTTGAACCCGGTCCCGTCGTGGTGGTTGGTCGGTCCGTCGCGGTGGTTGAGCCCGAGCCCGTCGTCGAGCCCGAACCCATCGTCGAACCCGAACCCATCGTAGTGGTCGAACCCGAACCGGTCGTCGAACCCGAACCGTTCGTCGAACCCGAACCCATCGTGGAACCCGAACCCGAGCCGGTCGTCGAACCCGAACCCGTCGTAGTGGTCGAACCCGAGCCGGTCGTCGAACCCAAGCCCGAGCCCATCGTCGAACCCGTCGTAGTGGTCGAACCCGAACCGGTCGTCGAACCCGAACCGGTTGCCGAGCCTGAGCCCGTCGCCGAGCCCGAGCCGGTCGTGAAGCCTGCCCCGGCCTCGTCGATGTCGTTCATTGATGACGCGGAGATGCCGACCGCGCAAATTCGTCGTGTCCGTCGAGTAAGGCCCGCGGAATGGGGGACGCCCGAACCGGCCGCGCCGGTGCGCCAGCCCGAGCCGGCCCCTCAGGTGTCTGCTCCCCCGATGACGCCGACTCCGTTCGAGCAGAGCGCACCCGCCATGCCCCCGGTCGTCGAGCAGCCGCAGGCGCCCGCATCTCCGCAGTTGCCCGCACCCCTCCAGACACCGGTCGCTGCGGCCCCCTTCCAGGAGGACTGGAACGCGGAAATCTCCCAGAAGAAGGAAGCCCCGCGCGAGCAGGAGGACGACAAGAAGCGCCGCGGGCTGTGGGGCTGGGGCAAGCGCCGCAAGAAGCGCAACGAGGCCGCCGTCTCACCCGAACCCGAGATCGATGAGCCGATCGAGTCCTCTCACGCGCCGATGATTTCGGTCGACGCGCAGGATGAGGACGACTGGAACGACTGGCAGAACTGGAACTCGCGCAGCTAAGCGAGCGCCGGGGTAGCCCTACGGGCGGCTCTTGGCCTCGGCGATCTCCACGTAGCGCGCGAGCTCCTCGTCCAGGTCGTCCGGATCGTCTGCCCCGTCGGACGGTGCCTCGGCCTTAGCGTCCTCCTCCTGCCCGTAGCGTTCCAACAGGAGGCGCTCTCGGTAGAGGTTATCCGCTGTCACGCCGATGGTGCGGATGAGGGACGCGTTGAGGGTCATGCCGACGATGATGCCGATAATCGGCAGGATCTGCGCCATCTTCATGCCGACGAGACGCGCTCCGAGGGCCGCGAACAAGGAGTTCACGGATGCGGTCAGCGCGTTGTTTCCGATGCTCCCCATCGATCCGCGTTTGGTGAGCTTGCGCACTACCTTGTTAAACAGACGCATCGAGGCCTCCTGCTCGACGGCATGATCACTAACCACGCTTCGCGGGGCGATCGCCTGGGATAAAACCATCGCGGAGAAGAGCTTTTCCGCTGGGTCCTTCGTGTCATACCCGTAGTACGCAGCCGTGTGCGACACGAGGCGCGCAGAGGAGGCCAGGAACGTCGCGATATCAAGCCCGATCGCCGCCGCAATCACGCCGATACCGGGTGCCGAAGCGACGCCCAGACCAAGGACGGCCGCGACTGCCCCTCCCGTCGCGAATACGCTACTCACCGCTGCTTCCGTCGCGGTAACGGCGGCATATCCCACCTTCAGGTGGGGCCTGACCAATTGGGTCTCTGCCAGGTTCAGGTTTCGGATGTCCTCGAGACACTCCACGTCGTTGCCGGCCCTGCGATACGCCTTCACAATTCGTTCGCGTCGAACCGAGGATTCGGCGACTGATGTCGCCTTCTCGACGAGCCCCAAAACAGCCGATGAGATCCAGCCCGCAATCGCAGCCCCACCGGGGATTTTGCCCGCGAGGCCAACCACTTTTTTCAAAGGGCTGAGCACGTACGAACGGATGCGCTGAGTGATGACTCGAGGACTGCGAGGGCTGACCTGAGCGGCCTTCCATTCCTGGATCGCATCCCACTGCGCACGGTCGTCGTCGGTCATGCGCTGACGAATATCGTCGCGCGTGCTGCTGTCTTCCTCCAACCGTTCCGCCATACCCCAAGCCTACACGGCCACGATCAAGCGGCCCACGCCGCAGAGCGAGTGGGACTACCACTCTCCTACGCGCGGCTCTCGGCCTCGGCGATCTCCACGTAGCGCGCGACGTCTGCGCTCAGCTCATGGGTATCGGCAGGCATCACCAGGTCCGTCGAGGCACCGTCGGCGGCCTCCACGCGGCCATAGCGTTCCGTCAGGAAGCGCTCACGATACAGGTGATCGGCGGTCTCGCCGACGGTGCGCATCAGGGCGGCATTCAGCCCGGCGCTCACGACGACGCCCGCCACTGGGACGATCTGCGCGAGCTTTCGGGACGCCAGGCGTACGCCCATTGCGCTGAAGAGGGAGCTCATCGCGCTCACGACCACGTTGCCGCCGAGGCCGTCGAGGGAACCGCGCCGGGCGAGGTCACGCATCACCTTGTTGAAGGCCAGCATCGTCGTCTGCTTTTCGACGACGAAATCGTGACCGCTGCCCGTCGGGTCGATCGCCTGCGAGAGCACCATCGTGGAGAAGAGCCTCTCCGTGGGGTCCTCCGAGTCATAGCCGTAGTAGGCGGCCGTGTGCGCAACGAGGCGGGTCGCGGCCGCCAGGAAGGTCGTGATATCGACGGCGATCGCCGAGGCCGTGACCCCCACTCCCGGGGCGGAGGCCACGCCCATGCCGAGTACGGCGGCAACGGATCCTCCGGAGGCGAACACGCCGCTCACCGCTCCCTCGGCGGCCGCGGTCGTCGAGTAGGCCAGGCTCAGGCGGGGCTTGACGGCGAGGACGTCGTCGAGCGCCAGCGAGCGGATGTCCTGCAGGGTTCGCACGTCAAAGCCCGCGGAACGGTAGGCCTTGAGGATGCGCTTGCGGCGCACCGAGGCCTCGGACGCGGAGGCCGCCAGCTCGACGAGGCCGACGGCAGCGGAGGACACGGTTCGAGTCAGCGCTTCGCCGCCGGGCACCTTGCGCGCGATGGACACCGCCTTGCCCAGAGGCGCGAGGGCCGCCGAGCGGACGCGCTGCGAGATGACTCGGGGGCGGATCGGGCGCATCTGTGTGTCCTTCCACCGCTGGATTTCGTCCCAGTGGGCGGCATCGGACTCGCTCATGCGCGCACGCAGATCATCAGACACATTCTCCCCGTTTCTCTCGCTGGAGCTAACTCACCAACACTACACAGTGAGGGCCTTGAGCGGGGCTGTGGCACGACCGCGTCCCCTGTTATGCTTGTGACCTGGTAGTCAGATTCGGCCTCGATACGAAGGAGCTTCCATGGAATCGCGCGAGTCACTCATCAACCAGATCGATCTTCTCCATGAGGAGAAGGAACACCAGAAGATCATCGCGCTCATCGAGGGACAACCCCCGGCCGCGATGGACTACGAGCTGACGTGCCTGCTGGCGCGCGCCTACATCAACTACGCCCAGCCGTACATGGATTCCTTCCAGGAACACATCAAGCACGCGGTGGAGCTGCTGCGCAGCGTTGAGGCCGAGGGCATGGCTGACCCGCAGTGGTACTACCGCATCGGCACCGCCCTGTACTGGCAGGACGAGGAAGATAGCGCCATAACGTACCTGGAGCAGTGCCTCGCGATGGACCCCACCCACGAGGATGCTCCGCAGGTCATCGAGGAGTGCAAGCGCGCCCTTGAGCGCCGCACGGTCGTGCGTCCCCTCGATATGCGAGCACTTGTCGACTTCTTCGAGCGCAACGACTACAGGTACGAGGTTGAGGACAATCGCCTGCGCACGGGCTTTACGAACGGCTACTACGTGTTCTCCGTGATCGACGACGGTGCGGACCTGAGCATGTGGGGCGGCATCCGCGAGGACGTGTCGATGGAGCTGCGCCCGCGCCTGATCCAGGCGTGCAACGACTGGAACGCGGCCACCAAGTGGCCCAAGGTCTACGTCGCGACGCTGGACGACGGCACGCAGCGCGTGTGTGCCGAGCAGTTCGTCTCGTCTCGCTACGGCATGACCGACGCGCAGGTGTCGATCAACATCGACCGTTTCATCTCCGCGTCCGAGTCCTTCTTCAAGGAGCAGATCGAGCGCATCCCCGCACTGGGTGGCTCGAGCGAGTAACGCTCGCACAGAGACGTTCCCCGGCCTCGTCTTTTCGGACGAGGCCGGGGTTCGTTATACGATCACTGCCCTACGCGCTGCGGCGGGGCACGTAGACGCTGAGGCCGCCATCGCTGACCACTCCGGTGAGCGTTCCGTCGTCCGCGACATGCACGGCCCGGTGGCCTCCGATGACGCACTCCCACTCCTGGCCGGCGTGACACGTTCCCACGTAGAGGGTCTTCTCGGCGGCCATCCGATCGGAGAGGATGACGGCGCAGCCGGAGCCGGGGATCTCATCCTTGCCTTCGCGGGCGAAACCGACCACGTCGGGATCGTCGAAGGCATTGTGCTGCGGGCCGACAGCCGCGCGGGCCCGCAGCTCCATGAGGATCGGCAGCTCGCGCACAGCAGGCAGGTCGTCAGACTCGGGGGAACCCAGGAGGTCACCCCAGAACACGCAGGGAACCCCGGCCTCGTTGAAGAGGATGAGGGCGTAGGCGGCCGCCTTGAACCAAGGGGCGACCGTTGAGGCCAAGGACTGGCCTGGCTGCGTGTCGTGGTTTTCGACGAAGGTGACGGACTTGTCGGGGCGGGAGGCCGTCAGCGTGTTCTCCCACAGGCGAGCAAGGTCCACGTTGCCGTCCGAAACCGACGCATCGTGCAGGTGGTAGTGCAGGGGGACGTCGAAGAGCATGACGTTGGGGACTCGCGTCAGGTAGTCCTCGAGTTCGTGCACGTCGCCGCTCCAGTACTCGCCGACGGCGGGCAGTCGGCGCCCCGTCGAGGCGCGCAGGCCCTCAAGCCAGCGGGCATAGAAGTCCGAGCCCACGTGCTTGACGGCGTCCAGGCGCACCCCATCCACTCCGGTGGTCTCGACGTACCACTTGCCCCAGCGGTCCAGCTCCTCGCTGACGCGGGGGTCGGTCACGTGCACGTCGCAGCCCATCAGGTAGTCGAAGTTGCCGAACTCGGTGTCGACGGACTCGTTCCACTGCTTGCCTTCGAAGAGCCACAGGCCGCTGCGCTTCGTGGCCTCGTCCCAGTCGATGCCATGGAAACAGGTCCAGTCCCACGTGAAGTCCGAGTACGCGCCCGCGCGCCCCGGGAACGTGAAGCGGGTCCACGCCTCGATCGTCTCGGGTTCCCCGATCGCCTCATGACGGTTCTGGGGATTGATCGGAGTGGCGCGCACAGTCTCGGTTTCGTCGGCGCCCATGCGGTGGTTGAGGACGATGTCGGCGCACACCGCGATACCCGCCTCGTGCAGGGCAGCGACGGCGGCCAGGTACTCGTCCTTCGTCCCGTACTTCGTGGGCACGGAGCCCTTCTGGTCGAACTCGCCCAAGTCGTAGAGGTCGTAGACGCCGTAGCCAACGTCGTTGATGCCCTCGTGGCCCTTGTAGGCGGGCGGCAACCAGATAACGGTGACGCCCAGGTCCGCGATCTCCTGGGCGTGCTCGGCGAGGTAGCGCCAGTGGCCGGTGTCCGGAGCCATGTCCCAGGCGAAGGCCTGCAGGAGCAGGGGGCCCGCCTCCGTCATGGACGAGGCCAGGGCCGGTTCAGTCGTCTCATTCACCCGCATATCGTGGCAGGTTTCCCCTCCCCCGGCCGCTCGAGGAGGGCAAACAGTGGCAGGGTATACACGGTAACGAGGCCGGGGCTGAGCGTCACGATCAAGCGCGGTCCCGGCCCAGGCCTCGTCGGTGATGTCGTTACTTGCGGCGCCCAAAGAGGCCCTTGAAACCGTCCGCGATTCCGGAGGCCGCGGTCATCGCGCCATCGGCGATACCGGTAGCAGCAGTCTTTGCGCCACTCGCGACAGCCTTGGTCGTGCTCTCGAGCGCCTGCTGGGCACTGTCCAGCACGCCCGGCTCCTGATCGTCGGGGGTCGCGTCACTGACAGCCTGCTTCCATTCCTCGGCGTCGACTCCGGGAGGCGGCAGCTCGCGCAGGTGCCCCTTGAGGCGGGTGGACTGGGACTGGAGCGACACGAACGTCATGCCGCCCGAGACAACACCGCCGATGACGGGAATAACCTTGGAGACGCCCTGCGCGAAGCTCTTCTTCGTGAGGTTGATGCCGATGTATCGCAGACAGTGCTTCATGACCGGGTACCACGAGGTTTTCGTCAGGGCCTGCTTGGTCAGCTGTTTCTGGAAGGCAGGCATCGCGACCGAGCGCGCGAACGCCGTCAGGGACTGCGCCGCGCCGCCGACCCCAAGCATGACACCGAAGAACACCGCGAGGACGCCGATCGTCTCGTCGTCAACCTCGTCCATGTCGCTGAGGAGCTCACGCCAGCCGTACAGGTAGGCGAGCTTCTGCATGATCCTGAAGGCGTGCACGTAGTACTGGGTCAGGTCCGCGGGGATCGTGCCGAGCATCGCGAAGCCACCGGGGAGGCCTGCGGCGAAAGACATCGCCGCGGACTTGTTTGTCTCGAAGGAGATGATGCCGTCGGCGAGCTTGTCTAGATCGGTCAAAGAAACGCCAGCGAGGACGGGGTTCGAGCCAACGGCACGCGCAATCGCATCGTCACTCATGTGGAGTTTGCGCAGCTCCTGACATAGGAACTCGTCGCGGGTGATGCGTACGCCGCGGATGCGCACGACCTTCTTGAGGAACTCGATCGCGTACTGTTCGGCTTCGGAGTCCTGCTGGGCAATCGTGTCGCGCAGCTCTGCGACGCCCTCGGTCGCCTCGTCCGTGAGTTCCACTTCGCCGCTCGTGTCAAGGACGATCTCTCGGCCATCTTCTTCGAATTCACCGTTGGCGCCAAGCTCGTCGAGGTTCTCGCTCATCTCATTCCTTTACACTCCATTGTCGCCTCACCACGAGGCCTGGATACGCGACAACTATAACCTAGTTTTCCTCCATGATGGCGCTCATGACACACCGTCATTTTGCTCGGATGCGAGAACGTCCGGAACGACCCTACGCTGGTCTCATGTGGATCCTCGCCGCCTGCCTGTCAGCCCTGTTTGCGGGGCTGACCGCCGTCCTGGCGAAGGCGGGCGTCGCGTCGACGAGTTCGACGGTTGCAACGGCGCTGCGCACGGTTGTCGTGGCCGCGGGGGCGTGGGGTATGGCGGCGCTGACGGGAACGGCTTCCGGCACCGCGTCTATCGACGGAACTTCTGCACTGTTCCTGGTGTTGTCCGGGTTGGCGACGGGGGCCTCGTGGCTGTGCTACTTCGCGGCGCTTTCCCGAGGGGATGTATCCCGCGTGGCACCGATCGACAAGCTGTCGACGGTCCTGGCGATCATCCTCGCGCTCATCCTGCTGGGCGAGCCGGTGAGCGCAGCGGGCGCGGCGGGCATTGTCGCGATCACGGCGGGGACGCTTCTGATGGTGGAGCCGTCCGACCTGTCGGGCCTTCCTCGAGCGCTGCGCGGGGGCGGGAGCTGGCTGGCGTTCGCGCTTGCGTCCGCACTGTTTGCCGCGCTGACGTCGATCCTCGGGAAGGTAGGCATTTCGGGGGTTGATCCGACGCTGGGGACGGCGGTGCGTACGCTGGTGGTGCTGGCGATGGCGTGGGCGATCGTGGGCGCGCAGGGCCGCCTGGGCGAGGTTCGGTCGATTCCGGGTCGCGAGCTGGCGTTTATCGTCGCGTCGGGCGCCGCGACGTGCGCATCCTGGCTGGCGTACTATCACGCGCTCAAGGATGGGCCTGCCTCGGTCGTGGTGCCCATCGATAAGCTGTCGATCCTCGTGACGGTTGCCGTGTCAGCCGTGGCGTTTCACGAGCGTTTCACGCCGCGCTACCTGCTCGGCCTCGCCCTCATGTGCGCGGGGACGGTGGCCATGGTGGTGGCGTAATTCGTACCTGCTCCGCGCTTTAGTGGCCTTGTTTTTCTTCTGAGGTGTCGGTGTTGTTGACGATGAGCTGGCCGAGCGGGAACGGTCCGGTCGTTTCTGTGGTGGTCACGAGGCCGTTGATGGTCTGGGTGTCGCCCGTGAAGGGGTTGGTGGCCGTGCCCGCCCAGGTGGTGGTGAGCGTGATGGTGCGCGTGGCGGAGGGGTATGGGCCGTCCAGGAAAGACTTCCACCCGTTGGGAGCCTTGTAGTAGTGGCGAATCAGGGCGGGGTCGGTGTTGGGGTCCATGCCTTCGTGCCAGGGCATGCCCGGCGAGGTCGTGGTCACGTCCTGGGGTTGTGCGCAAGTTGTTGACGGTTTGTTTATGCGGCTGTTGTCCAGGCCGCTTGGTGTAGTTCGTATTCGATGGGGGATTTGCCGCCCAGACTGGTGTGGATGCGGCGGCGGTTGTAGAAGTCTTCGATCCAGGTGGCGACCCCGGTGTAGACCTGGTCGCGGGTGGTGAAGGCGCGCCGGTAGTAGTACTCGGTTTTGAGGGTGGCCCAAAAGGATTCGGCCATGGCGTTATCCCAGCACACTCCGGCTCATCCCATCGACGCGGTTCCTTTCACGGCGCGCATGTAGGCGGCCAGCTTCTGGGAGGTGAACTGTGTTCCCCGATCAGCATGCAACACGACCCCTGCGGGCAAGGCCACCACGGGTGGTAGCGGCCATGTCGAGCGCGGTGATGACCAGGTCGGTGCTTTGCTGCTCGCCCATGGCGTATCCGAGCACTCGACGCGAGTGCGCATCGCGCACGGCGCACAGGTAGACCCAGCCTTGGGCGCAGCGCAGGTAGGTCAAGTCCGTGATCCACACCCGATCCAGGGTGCCTTGGTCCCACTGGCGGGCGCAGTGGTCCTCATGGGCCACAGGACCGCGCCGGCCGCGCTTCGGGCGCGGGTGCGTGTTCAGGCCTGTGAGGCCTTGGCGGCGCATCGACGCGGCGACCGCACGCACACCCACATCCACGCCCGCGCGCGTCAGAGCATGGCGGATGCGAGGAGCCCCATAGGTGCCGCCCGACACCTCGTGTTCCCAGGCCACCGCCTCATCCAAACACCTGCGCACCAGCGCGCGCTGGCCCCCTGTGGGACGCTCGGTTTTTCCACGCGTAATAGCCCGCGCGCGTCACCCCCAAGACCTTAGCCATCAAGGTAATCGAGTAGGAAGCCTTCTGCGCGTCCATCAGCTCAAAGCGCTGGTATTTTGGTGCCGAGACGCGAAGAAGGCGCTGGCTTTTCCCAAAAACTCATTCTCCTTCTCCAGCTCGCGCACCCTCCGGCGCAGAGCAGTGATCTCAGCTTCCATCTCACGTGGATCAGGACGACCCTCACGCACGGCTTGACGCCTCTCGCGCTCGAGTTTGACCCACCGGCCCACCACCGATTCACCCAGCCCTAAATCCCGGGCCACAGACGCGATCGAAGACCCTGTATCCAACACCAGAGACGCAACATCACGACGATACTCCGGCGTAAAACGACGACGAGAACCCATAACAGGCACCTCACTCTCCGCAGGCACACACACCCGCTTAACGAAGTGTCAACAACACAAGCCTAACCCCATCCGGAGTTCCATCCCCCCAACTCCACGTGTAAGACGTGGCCGTCAAAGTGATGGTGATGTCGCGGCCCAACAGCGTGACAGTGTGGGCCTGCGTGGGATGCGTGGCGGCAACGAGCGTGGGAATGTACTTGTTCGTGTACGACACCCCCTCGGGCCGCTTGTGCAGGCCCGCGCCGTCAGCATGGATCGTCGTGGCTGCGTAGTACAGGATCTCGCGCGTGGTTGGGAGCTGCCCTGTCGTATCACCATTCCCCTTCCGCGTGATGTGCGCACACACAAACGGCTTGGATTCAGTCCCATCCGGCAACGTCACCGTGTGCATCGTGTGGCCATCACACTGATCATCCTCCGCATAGGTGCGCGCCTCTGCGCTTGCATCAGCAGAATTCGACAAACGGATCGAGTCATCCGTATTGGTAATTTGAGATGTAGGAGGAACTGCTACGGGAACAGACTGACGTCCCCATTTTTCATCAGCGCTTACTTTAATGTCACTATTTCCATCTGCTTCTGCCATCTGATCCCAATCGTGGGAAGCCCCATCCCAGTCCTCTGCTACTGCTGTGGACACATGGCTGCAAACGACACAGATAGGCATGAGAAACAGGAGTAGTAACCGGCACCCAATCCGTCTACTGCTCATTGACTTCTGCCCTTCCCTGTGTTTCAATCCAACGGTTCTCTCTCCATGTCATGAACAGTGAAATCGTGGATTGGTACTCTTCGTCGTGCACTGTGATGTGCTTGCCAGAACACTTCGTTCCGTCAACAGCAGTGACGCTGAACTTCACCCCAATTGTGTTGGGCGGGACATCGGAACCGTTAGCAGGAACGGGTTCTAGAAGAAGAACATGATCAATGGTGAGTGACTTGCCGTAGGCCCAGCCATTGGAATAATCGGCATCGATCTTGTTGATCAACGACTGAGCGAACCCACTTGTGTCATCCGAAAGTGCCGCAATAGCAGCGGTATCTCCCGTATTCCAGGCATAAGTTGCAACAGCCAGGTAGTACTCCGCGGCTGCTTCGGCACCTCGTTCTGTGTTTTCCTTGGCTTCTTCGGGTAGTTCGGGTTTGGTGTATGTGTCTGCCGCGAACTGGGCGGGGCGTACGAGCACGCCGTCTGGGCCGATCTCATACCCGCCCGACATGGCGGGTTCGCTTGACGCTGATGGCATGGGCGCGGGGCGGACCGTGGGTGTCGCCGCGGCACTGGGGCGATCGTTCCACGAGCCGATGCTCGCGCCCAGCCTGTAGGCACCAACAGCTGCCACAGCCACCAGCACAGTGAGCCCAATACCGACTGCCCACGGGCGCAGCGCTGCGCGCCTGGCTGCTAGGGAGTGCTTCTTGCGGCGCGCTGGCGGGGTGAGGAAGTCTTGCTGTTCTTCCTCGGTGTCGGGTCGCTCGGATAGGGGTGGGACCGGGCGTGTTCAATTGTCTGTGTATCCGTCTTTTTGTTTGAAAGGATTGATGCATGATGAATGATGATGATGTTGTTGTGTCTGGCGCTAGTGGGCGTGAGACTGTGGAGGAGCTGCGTCGCTCGGGGGCGTTGGATGCGTTGTTTGAGCGTCTTGATGCTGGCGAGGTCGAGATGACGGGCAGCCAGGGCTTGTTGCCCGCGTTGCTCAAGGAGGCCTTGGAGCGCGGCCTGGCCGCCGAGCTGTCCGAGCACTTGGGGTATGAGAAGGGCCAGACCAGCACCCGGGCGCGCTCGAACACGAGGAACGGCACGACGAAGAAGACCGTGATATCAGAGGTGGGAGCCTTCGAGATCGAGGTTCCCCGGGACCGGGCAGGCTCCTTCACCCCACGCCTGGTACGCAAAGGACAACGGCGCCTCGATGGCTTGGATGCGATGATTATCAGCTTGTATGCCGGGGGGATGACGGTACGCGATATCCGCCATCACCTGGCCTCCACCCTGGGCGTGGAGGTCAGCGCTGGGACGATTTCCACGATCACTGACGCGGTGTGCGAGGCCGTCTTGGAATGGCAGCACCGCCCCCTAGAAGCGTTCTACCCGGTGATCTACCTGGACGCGATCCGCATCAAAATCCGACGCGATCACAGGGTGGAAAACCGGGCCGCTCACCTGGCGGTCGGAGTGGACATGGAGGGCATCAAGCACGTGCTGGGCATCTGGGTCCAAGCCGATGAAGGAGCGGCTTTTTGGGCCCACGTATGCGCCGAGCTAGCCAACCGAGGCCTACGCGATGTCCTGATCGTGTGCTGCGACGGACTTACTGGCCTGCCCGAAGCCATCGAAGCGACCTGGCCCCAGTCCATGGTCCAAACCTGCGTCGTTCACTTAATCCGCGCGTCCATGCGTTTCGTGTCCTACAAGGACCGCAAGAACGTCGCCGCCGCTCTCAAGCGGATCTACAGCGCACCCAACGAGGAAACCGCCCGAGAGGCACTCGAAGAGTTTGCGGCCAGCGACCTGGGAGCACGCTACCCCCAAACCGCCCTGACCTGGCAGCGCGCCTGGCAGCGCTTCACGCCGTTCCTAGCGTTCCCGCCCATGCTGCGCCGCGTCGTGTACACCACCAACGCTATCGAATCGTTGAACTACCAGCTGCGTAAAATCACCAAGAACCGCGGGCATTTCCCCAGCGAAGAAGCCGCCATCAAACTCCTATGGCTCGCCATCTGCAACATCGAAGACAAACGAGCCGCCCAGCGCCTCACAGACGCAGGAAAACCCCCCCAACAAACGAACAGCCCCCACACGCCTCATCCAAGGACGCACCACCACCAACTGGAAACAAGCCCTCGCCCAACTCACCACCGCCTACCCCGACCGAATCACCCCCTACCTCTAACCCCCATACACAGAAAAATTGACAGGCTCGTGGGACCTTCATGGTGTGTGTGCCTCCACGGTGAGGTGTCCTCCGACGCGCCCCCACCGTTGGGGGTGCGTCCTTTCTCATCAGGGTACGCGCAGAACCGATATGAAATACTAAGAATGCTGCGCAACCATCACGCAAATCCTCCCACCTGAAACCCCGTAACCGCACGGATGTGCACGCCCGGCCCCGGCCTCGTCCGTTGATCGTGTGAGTTCACGCGTAACAGACAGGCGGACTTGAGTCCGAAGCAGACGACGTTGTAAACTTCAGTTAACCGTTCAGCCCGCCGCTCCCTCGGAGCGGACGGGCTGGATTTCTATCTGGAAGGTCAGATGGTATGGACGAGCAGGTCAAAGATCCGACTACTATCGACGAACAGATCCGCATCTTGTCTGAGCGAGGCATGCACGTGGATATCGATCTCGCGCGCCAGTGGCTTCGCAGTGTCTCCTACTACCGATTGTCCGGCTACTGGTACCCATATCGCGAACAACTTCAATCCACCCCCAGAACGCCAGCCCGCGCCGACTCCTTTGTACCGGGATCAACCTTCAGCGAAGTAGTCGGCTTGTACGAGTTCGACCGCAAGCTACGCACCCTCGTCCATGACGGTATTGAACGCATTGAAATCGCATTGCGCACGCGTGTCGGCGAGTGGATCGTCACCCACGGACCACTGGCACATCAAGAAAAGAACCTATTCCGCCCAGACTTCGACCACAGAACATGGCTGAAAACCGCTCGCAGGCGCGTCCAACGCGCTGAGGGTAATAATGCTGCAATCAGGCACTATGCCGACAAGTACGAGGGGTATCCATTTTGGGTACTCGCCGAAACACTCGACTTCGCTGATATTTCGAAGCTCTACGCTGGACTCCCTGCCAACGCACAACACGAGATATCACGTAGCTTCGGGTTCATCGTTGAGCCTATGACATTGAAGGGAAAGCACCGGAAGAACTATTACACGCGGGATCCCTTAGCTCGATGGTGCGAGCAGTTGACAGTGGTGCGTAATGTTTGTGCTCACCACGGACGTCTGTTCAACAGAAACCTTCTACCGGTATCGACCGTCGCATTTCGCACTATCGACAGATTAAGTCCGCTTCCCGAAGGCCAAAGCGACAAAGTCTTCGGCGCGCTTCTCGTCATGGGTTTCATGCTGCATAACATCTCTCCCGGCACAAGCTGGGCAACCAAACTGACCAACTTGGTGCACGACGATTACGAGCAACTCACCCTACGGTCAGTCACCGAGATGGGTTTTCCGGCTCTTCATAATTGAGGGTGTAGGTGTTGTTGGCGGGGTTGGGCGTGTCGTGGCCGGGTATGGGTCGAGGTCTTCCGATGATGGGGGTTCCGACACCGTCCATCTGAAAGACCTCGACATGGCCAATACTATCTTTGATCGCCCTGATCTGAGCGCGTTCACGCGCCTGGATGGCTTGGGGTTGGAGGTGACGGGTCAGCACATTGAGGCAGACCGTGCAGTGTTGGCGTGCCGTATTACTGGTGAGGATCGGTGGTGTCGACGTTGCGGGTGCCAGGGCGTGGCTCGTGACACGGTGGTCAGGCGCTTGGCGCACGAGCCTTACGGGTGGCGTCCCACGATCTTGCATGTGAGCGTGCGCTGCTACCGGTGTCAGGGGTGTTCTCACGTGTGGCGTCAGGATATGAGTCAAGCGGCCGATCCGCGCGCCAAGCTCTCACGGGCGGCGGTGCGCTGGGCGCTCACTGATCAACGACCCGACCCGGTTCGAAGGCGTGCACGTCATTGGCGTGGATGAACACGTGTGGCGCCACACCCCCTACGGAGACAAATTCGTCACCGTCATCTTGGACTTGACGCCCGTCCATGATCGCAGTGGCCCCTCCCGACTCTTGGACATGATCCCGGGCCGCTCCAAGCAGGTCTTCAAAACCTGGCTAGCCTCCCGCCCCGATACATGGCGCAGCCGTATTGAGATCGTCGCTATGGATGGATTCACCGGGTTCAAGAGCGCAGCCGCCGAAGAACTCCCAGACGCAACCGCGGTCATGGACCCCTTCCACGTCGTGCACCTGGCCGGCAACGCCTTGGATGAGTGCCGAAGGCGCACCGGGCAAGAACTCCACCACCGGCGCGGGCGTGCCACGGATCCCCTGTACAAGGCCCGCAGGATGTTACACACCAGATCCTGCCTACTCACCCCACGCCAACAACACCAGCTAGCCGACCTGTTCGCCAGCGATTGCCACGTCGCCCTTGAGGTCACGTGGAGCGCCTACCAGAACATCATTGATGCCTACCGCGCGCCCGACACGGACGTGGGTAAGGCCCTGATGGAAGCCGAAATCAACACCCTGACCTCCACGCGTGTACCCAGGGGCCTGACCGAGCTCACCACCGTGGGCAGGACACTCACACGCCGAGCCGGGGACATCCTGGCCTACTTCGACCACCCCCACACCAGCAACGGCCCTACCGAAGCCATCAACGGCCGCCTCGAACACCTACGCGGCTCCGCCCTCGGATTCCGAAACCTCACCCACTACATCACCCGAGCACTCCTCGAAACAGGAGGATTCAAACCCCAACTACACCCCCAATTATGAAGAGCCGGATTATTCCGTGTGTAGTGGAGGCGCTGATTCTATGGAAGGACAAGGAATCGTGCCACCGCCCGGGAAGTACCCTGATGAGTTGAGGACGGCGTGCGGTCCGCGTTGACGCGGTCGGTGCGCAGGACCGGTCCGTCCACTCGACTCACGCCGCCCGGTCGCGCGTTCGCCCTCGAAGAGCGTGGTATCCGCTGCAACACTCGGGTTTCGGGGAAGACCCGCCGCCTCCGGGGCTCCAGAAAGGAAGGCCCCGAGTGGCCCAGTGCGCCGAGAGCGCACTACAACAATAACGGATCCAACCCACCCGCCCCATCGCCTACCCCAACGACTCGCGGAAGAGGGGATCGAGGCTCCCGCCGCAGCCGTCGGCTCCTTCAACGCAGAAGCTGCCACCGGTCCCCTCATCAAGCCCCTGCGAACACGAGGCCCATCCTGGCGAACGGCCCCTGAAAGAGCCGCGACGACCCCCCCCCCGGGAACCGCACCCGCCGCGTACGTGGAACTCGCACCAACGGCCCTCGCCTCCCATCCAACGATGCCCTCCCACCAACCACTGCCGAACACCGTTACAATTACAACCACACCATCGCCCCCCAAACCCGGGACCTTCCAGGGAAGGAGCTTACACATGACGAGGACCGCAGCCTCAGGAGCCAAAGATCACACAACCCAACATTTTAGTCCAGAAAGGATGGGTTTTTCCGTTCGTCCCATACTTGCTCGAGACCTAGCGCCCCTCATGTCCACAGTCGGCCTTGTTGTGGATCTACTCTATCCTCAGGGAGCCAGCAAACTACTACACCGTCTCGAAAGTGCGTTAAACGGCTACGCCACTGCGCACGTTGTTGCTGCGCCCAATACTCGACCGGTAGCGTTGGCTGCGGAGACAGCAAAAGAATCCCGTAATGTGAAATTAAGCACGTTCTGGGTGCATCCCAGTATGCGACAAAAGGGCATTGGAGGCCTGTTGCTCGATAACCGTATTAAGGAATGGACACTTTCGGAACGGGATGGAGCGGTAGTCACAGTAAGAGAGTGCAGAGCATCCGATCTTGAAAGACTGTTTATTCCTCGCGGCTTTTCTCGAATAGCAACCGAAATAGATAAGTATGGAGAGGGTCAGAATGAAGTAATTCTAAAATGGCGCCCTTCTCTTGCACATTCGCCTTACCAACTTCTTTCAGCGGCATAGGTAGTGGCGCCAATATGTCTACTTTCGCCTTGTTACGCAGAAACGGTTCAGTCAAATTCGACATAGAGAGAGTTGACTTAAATATATGGGTTCTCCCGGCATTATTTTGGCGTCATATTTATATGTGCGATATAGGAGTGTGCTGCCGTCTCCTCGAATCTCCTAAGGATCAATCAATGAACTTTGAGCTGCGCGCGCCATTTGTTTCTGACAACTCTACACCCATCGATCTGACACCAATGATGCGAGATGACGAAAACTTATGTGGGTTAATATTTGGAAATAGTGATCTGAAACGAATTCGCGATGGTCTTGGAACTTGGATTAACGATGACTACGGAAGGCTATTGCTCACTGACATCCAGTCCTTTGAACGAATGTCACGAACCGGAACTCACTCACATTGCACCTCCTGGGTTGTATCAACTGAACAGATGTCTCTCGATGCTGGAACGCGTCTATATTTACGGTTTCGCATTACGACACGAACCCCCAAAAATCTTTGGATAAGGCAGTTCGGGGCAGGGCGGAATCCCTACGCTGTTTGCGATATACGGGTTAACGAGTTTCGAGAAAAGAAAGAAAATGACTACATCGACTTTTCTAAAGTTATAGAGCCTCACAGGATTAATGGATTCTTAATCCTATCTGCCCGCTACAAGTCGGGACGAATTAGCCCATCCCCCAAGTATATCCGAGTGCTGGAGGCCGAATCATGGACTAAGTATCTTGGAAGACGGCTTACTCGGGGTAGCGACCTATTTCTCATCATCTATTGGAAGGATTCACGCGCTACACCATCACACCCTTATCGGGCATTTGCAGAACTTGAATACAGACGCCGGTCAGGTGCACTATTAATTAATGTCGCTATCGTTTTTCTTCTTCTGGGCATACTGCTAATTCAGCCACTCGACTCTATTTCTCAAAGCAGCGTAGGGATATTAACCAAGCACATCGCCTCATACTGGTTTATCGGCGCAAGCGCATTGCTGGCAGTTCTTTTTCGGATCCTCAAGTGCGCGGCGAACTATGTCAATAATGGCAACATTAAGAAAGTCCAGAACATACTATTGCGGATCGAAAGACGCTGGTATCGCCCATGATTAAGGCAACGGAACACGGTCGCAAAATCGGCGGTGTCATAGGGTGTAAGCAATTTTCGTGTAGCGGTGATGCTGTTTGGAGGCTGATCGTGGGGTGTCGTCGGATGCTTGGAGCCCTGGATCGCGCGGCGATCATGGCAGGGGTGAATGTGGGCTTGTCCAAGACGCGTATCGCCCACTTGATTGGGCGTAGCCCCTCGGTGGTGTGCCGTGAGATCGCCCGCCATACGGGCCCTGACGGGCAGTATCGGGCCGAGGAGGCCGACAAGGCGGCCCGCGCGGCCAGGCGTCGCCCGAAGAAGCGCCTGTTGGATTGTGACGAGATCCTTCGCGACCGTGTGATTGCTGATTTGTCTCAGGGGCACACTCCCCGCCAGATCAGCGCACCGCTTGCGTGAGGAGGCGTGCGGCACACTGCCCTCCATGGATACTTCTCCCGACGCTCAGGGCCACACGATCAGCCACGAGGCGATCTACGCGTGGATCTACGCCCACCCCAAGAAGACGCTCATCGAGCATGGCATTTGCTTGCCCTCGCGCCGGTGGATGCGCAAGAAACCCCCAGCAAGCGGGCGCAAACCACCCATCGTTGGGATGCGGCTGATTGACGAGCGCCCCGACATTGCTGATCGGAAAATCCCGGGCAACTGGGAAGGCGACCTGATCATCGGCCAAGACGGAGCCAGCGCGTGCGCGACCCTGGTTGAGCGCACGACCCGCTACCTGATCATCGTGGCCCTGCCTCTGGGACGCAGGGCCGACCAGGTCTGTGACGCGCTCACCCGCCGCATCCAGGGCCTGCCCGACCAAGCGATGCGCACACTGACCTGGGACCAAGGCCCAGAAATGGCCCGACACCAGCGCCTCACCCACGACACCGGCGTGGACGTGTTCTTCGCTCACCCCCACAGCCCCTGGGAGAGAGGAACTAACGAAAACACCAACCGGCTCATCCGCCGATACCTCCCCAAAGGAACCCCCATCACCAGCCACCAACCCTACCTCGACGCCATCGCCTACGAACTGAACAACTGCCCCAGAGCCACCCTCGACTACCGCACCCCCACAGAAGCATTCAACGAACTCATTGCTACCACCCATTGACACCGCCATCTTATGCTTTTTCTCCACTATTCCTGCTGCGACAGTGGCAGGAATAGTGATTATCTTCTTCGTATTTTACGATGTAGATGGCGTGCGAGACCGCCGGTTTCGAGGAGGCTTCGGAGGCGGTAGAGGATGTCCTGTGTTTTGTGGAGGGTTTATGTGGCTTGGGCCTGTGCGCAAGTTGTTGACGGTTTGTTTATGCGGCTGTTGTCCAGGCCGCTTGGTGTAGTTCGTATTCGATGGGGGATCTGCCGCCCAGGCTGGTGTGGATGCGGCGGCGGTTGTAGAAGTCTTCGATCCAGGTGGAGACCCCGGTGTAGACCTGGTCGCGGGTGGTGAAGGCGCGCCGGTAGTAGTACTCGGTTTTGAGGGTGGCCCAAAAGGATTCGGCCATGGCGTTATCCCAGCACACTCCAGCCTGCCCCATCGACACTCTTCCTTTCACGGCCCGCATGTAGGCTGCCAGCTTCTGGGAGGTGAACTGTGTTCCCCGATCAGCGTGGAGCACGACCCCAGTGGGGAAGGTGCCGCGGGTGGTGGCGGCCATGTCGAGCGCGGTGATGACCAGGTCGGTGCTTTGCTGCTCACCCATGGCGTATCCGAGCACTCGACGCGAGTGCGCATCGCGCACGGCGCACAGGTAGACCCAGCCTTGGGCGCAGCGCAGGTAGGTCAAATCCGTGATCCACACCCGATGATGTGTCCCGGGTATTGTGGAGAGTGTCTTAGGCCGGATTGGAGGTTTGGGATGTCTGGTCAGCGTAAGTATTCGATGGAGTTGCGTGAGCGTGCGACGCGTATGGCGTTGGAGGCTCGTGCTGATCCTTCTAGGCGCAGGGTGCTATCAAGCGTATTGGCGGCCAGTTGGGGATCAATCCTGAGGCGCTGCGTACCTGGGTGCGCGCCGTGGAGCAGGGCGGGCGCAATGAGCGTGGCGAGATCAGTGATCAAGAGGCCCGTATCCGGGCGCTGGAAGCTGAAAACCGTGAGCTACGGCGGGCCAACGAAATTTTGAAGGCGGCGTCGGCTTTTTTCGGGGCGGAGCTCGACCGCCTCGGGCGTTAGTCTACGACTTTATCGAGGCCAACCGGCATCGGTGGGGAGTCGAGCCGATCTGCACTGCTTTATCCCAGTATGGGGTGCGGGTTGCTCCCAGTGCCTATTACGCTGCCCGGACTCGTGCCTTGTCGGCGCGCAGCGTGCGCGACGAGGCGCTGATGCGTGTGATGAGGCAGGTGTGGGAGGAGAACTACTGTGTGTTCGGGGTGCGCAAGATGCACGCCTTCCTCAACACTCACGAGTTGGGCGTGGGGCACGTGGCGCGCTGCACGGTTGAGCGCTTGATGCGGCGTATGGGTATTCGTGGCGTGAGTCGGCGTCGGACCCGCCATGTCACGGCTTCAGCACCGCGCCATGCATGCCCCTTGGACCTGGTCAATCGGCATTTCGGGGCCCATGATCTCAACGAGTTGTGGGTCGCGGACATCACCTACGTGCCAACCCAGGCTGGCTGGGTCTACGTCTCCTTCGTCACCGACGTGTGCTCGCGTAAAATCTTGGGCTGGAAAGTCGCGTCCTCGCTGCATACCGACATGGCCCTGGACGCGTTGAACATGGCGATCTACCAACGTCGCCGCGATGATATAGACACTCGTGGGCTCGTGCACCACTCCGATCGGGGCGTGCAATACCGCGACGTGCGCTACGGGCAAGCTCTCGCCCGTTGCCAGGCAGTAGCGTCGGTGGGTTCAACCGGTGACTCCTACGATAACGCCCTGGCCGAAGCGTTGAACTCCTTGTACAAAGCTGAACTCATCTACAACGAGGCGCGCCCCGGCTACGCCGGCCCATGGCGCGATCGGCGCGAGGTTGAACGCGCAACCGCCGCCTGGGTCCACTGGTACAACACCCGCCGCCCCCACCTCTCCCTGGGCGGCATCACACCGCAACAAGCAGAAAACCAACACACAACAACACGAAAGGAAGCGGCCTAAACAAGCCTCCACAAAACCCAGGACTTGACACGATCCAGGGCGCCTTGGTCCCACTGGCGGGCGCAGTGGTCCTCATGGACCACAGGTCCCCGCCCGCCGCGCCTGGACGGGCGTGGGTGCGTATTCAGGCCTGTGAGACCTTGGCGGCGCATCGACGCGGCGACCGCCCGCACACCCACATCCACGCCCGCGCGCGCCAGAGCATGGCGGATGCGAGGAGCCCCATAGGTGCCGCCCGACACCTCGTGTTCCCAGGCCACCGCCTCATCCAAACGCCGCCGCACCAGCGCGCGCTTGCCCCTGTGGGACGCTCGGTTTTTCCACGCGTAATAGCCCGCGCGCGTCACCCCCAAGACCTTAGCCATCAAGGTAATCGAGTAGGAAGCCTTCTGCGCGTCCATCAGCTCAAAGCGCTGGTATTTTGGTGCCGAGACGCGAAGAAGGCGCTGGCTTTTCCCAAAAACTCATTCTCCTTCTCCAGCTCGCGCACCCTCCGGCGCAGAGCAGTGATCTCAGCTTCCATCTCACGTGGATCAGGACGACCCTCACGCACGGCTTGACGCCTCTCGCGCTCGAGTTTGACCCACCGGCCCACCACCGATTCACCCAGCCCCACATCCCGGGCCACAGACGCGATCGAAGACCCTGTATCCAACACCAGAGACGCAACATCACGACGATACTCCGGCGTAAAACGACGACGAGAACCCATAACAGGCACCTCACTCTCCGCAGGCACACACACCCGCTTAACGAAGTGTCAACAACACAAGCCTAACCCCAGCTTTTCGTCGTTGAGTGTGGGGTGAATGTGACACGCCGGGTGGGTTGAGGGATGTGGGGGTCGAGGCCCTCGAGAATCAGAGGACTTCAACCTCTTCTGATTTCAAGGACCTCGACGATGACCCAGTCTACGTTGTGTTGGTCGATTGCAGGTCACTACTGTGGCCGTTGTGATGTTCTGGTTGGTCTGCCCGGGGTGGGGCTGGTTGATGCCGTCCGGAACGAGGGCGGGGCGTTGACGGTGACGGTCGAGTCAGAGGCGGGCTGGACGGGTTGTTACGAGTGCGGGGTGATCGCTCATGCGCACGACCGTACGCGGATGCGGCTGTTTGATGCGTCCTCGGGTTGGGCTTAGGCTGGTGTTGTTGACACTTCGTGAAGCGGGTGTGTGTGCCTGCGGAGAGTGAGGTGCCTGTTATGGGTTCTCGTCGTCGTTTTACGCCGGAGTATCGTCGTGATGTTGCGTCTCTGGTGTTGGATACAGGGTCTTCGATCGCGTCTGTGGCCCGGGATGTGGGGCTGGGTGAATCGGTGGTGGGCCGGTGGGTCAAACTCGAGCGCGAGAGGCGTCAAGCCGTGCGTGAGGGTCGTCCTGATCCACGTGAGATGGAAGCTGAGATCACTGCTCTGCGTCGGCGGGTGCGCGAGTTGGAGAAGGAGAATGAGTTTTTGGGAAAAGCCAGCGCCTTCTTCGCGTCTCGGCACCAAAATACCAGCGCTTTGAGCTGATGGACGCGCAGAAGGCTTCCTACTCGATTACCTTGATGGCTAAGGTCTTGGGGGTGACGCGCGCGGGCTATTACGCGTGGAAAAACCGAGCGTCCCACAGGGGCAAGCGCGCGCTGGTGCGGCGGCGTTTGGATGAGGCGGTGGCCTGGGAACACGAGGTGTCGGGCGGCACCTATGGGGCTCCTCGCATCCGCCATGCTCTGACGCGCGCGGGCGTGGATGTAGAGCCTGTCAATTTTTCTGTGTATGGGGGTTAGAGGTAGGGGGTGATTCGGTCGGGGTAGGCGGTGGTGAGTTGGGCGAGGGCTTGTTTCCAGTTGGTGGTGGTGCGTCCTTGGATGAGGCGTGTGGGGGCTGTTCGTTTGTTGGGGGGTTTTCCTGCGTCTGTGAGGCGCTGGGCGGCTCGTTTGTCTTCGATGTTGCAGATTCCCAGCCATAGGAGTTTGATGGCGGCTTCTTCGCTGGGGAAATGCCCGCGGTTCTTGGTGATTTTACGCAGCTGGTAGTTCAACGATTCGATAGCGTTGGTGGTGTACACGACGCGGCGTAACATGGGCGGGAACGCCAGGAACGGCGTGAAACGCTGCCACGCACGCTGCCAGGTCGCAACCGTTTGGGGGTAGCGTGCTCCCAGGTCGCTGGCCGCAAACTCTTCCAGCGCCTCTCGGGCGGTTTCCTCGTTGGGCGCGCTGTACACGGCCTTGAGAGCGGCGGCGACGCTCTTGCGGTCCTTGTAGGACACGAAACGCATGGACGCGCGGATTAAGTGAACGACGCAGGTTTGGACCATGGACTGGGGCCAGGTCGCTTCGATGGCTTCGGGCAGGCCAGCAAGTCCGTCGCAGCACACGATCAGGACATCGCGCACGCCCCGGTTGGCCAGCTCGGCGCATACGTGGGCTCAAAAAGCCGCTCCTTCATCGGCTTGGACCCAGATGCCCAGCACATGCTTGATGCCCTCCATGTCCACTCCCACCGCCAGGTGAGCGGCCCGGTTCTCCACTGTGTGATCGCGTCGGATTTTGATGCGGATCGCGTCCAGGTAGATCACCGGGTAGAACGCTTCTAAGGGGCGGTGCTGCCACTCTAAGACAGCCTCGCACACCGCGTCAGTGATCGTGGAAATCGCCCCGGCACTGACCTCCACGCCGATGGTGGAAGCCAGGTGATGGCGGATATCGCGTACCGTCATCCCCCCGGCATACAAGCTGATAATCATCGCATCCAAGCCATCGAGGCGCCGTTGTCCTTTGCGTACCAGGCGTGGGGTGAAGGAGCCTGCCCGGTCCCGGGGAACCTCGATCTCGAAGGCTCCCACCTCCGATATCACGGTCTTCTTCGTCGTGCCGTTCCTCGTGTTCGAGCGCGCCCGGGTGCTGGTCTGGCCCTTCTCATACCCCAAGTGCTCGGACAGCTCGGCGGCCAGGCCGCGCTCCAAGGCCTCCTTGAGCAACGCGGGCAACAAGCCCTGGCTGCCCGTCATCTCGACCTCGCCAGCATCAAGACGCTCAAACAACGCATCCAACGCCCCCGAGCGACGCAGCTCCTCCACAGTCTCACGCCCACTAGCGCCAGACACAACAACATCATCATCATTCATCATGCATCAATCCTTTCAAACAAAAAGACGGATACACAGACAATTGAACACGCCCTCGGATCATCGTCGCCGACGAAATCACCACCAACCACCGCCCACATATCCGGGAGTCTGTGCGCACCACCCTCGCGCGACCCGGCCGCAGCCTCGTCAGAGTTCTCCTACCTCACTCAAAGTCTGCCAACACGCCCACGTCACGTGCGGCCTGACGTAGGCGCTTATCGCGCGTCCACAGCGACACGCCGGGGGTTACGACGACGCTCGCCAGGAGCGCCGCGTCGACAGCACTGAGTCCTCTACCCCACAGCCGCCGCTCCTCGACGAGGTGCCGGATCCCCTGATCGTCGACGTTGCGGACAATCATGAGGCGCTCGAGCGCCTTCAGGAAGACCGACCGGTCCTTGAGATTCCCCAGCGCGAGCTCGGTGATGACCCTCTGGTGCACACACACCTGGTCGCGCTCGAGCAGATCGACTAGAACCGGCTCAGTTTTCCGCAGGTGATCGATCCAGATGTTCGTGTCAACGAGGACTCTCATACGCGCTTGCGGCTCCGCGGCGCGGCATCTGCTGCTGGATCGGTGCCGCCGAGCGCGGCGAGCTGCCGCCCGGTCTCGATGCGAACGAGGAGTTCGACCGCGTCCCTGATCAAAGCGGATCGTTCCCTGATCCCGGTGAGTTCCTCGGCGCGCGCGAGCAGGTCATCATCGAGTGTCACTGTGGTTCTCATGGCTACCTCCACATTCAGGATAGCATCGCGAGCGTCATCATTTGATTCGACTATTGATGCTCACTCACGCTCACGCACCCTCTGACCAACAGCAAAGCCGGGCCACGCTCCCGCGCGACCCGGCCACTGCCTCGTCAGACTGAGTTGATTCAGGCGACTTCCACCGTCGCAAGGGGAACGATTCCGCTCAACGTATCGCCCAGTGCGTCTTCGGCGCGATCAAGCTCGTAACGCATCTGCAGGTTCATTCAGAACCCCGGGGTCGTACCGAAGTAGCGGGACAGTCGCATCGCCGTATCAGCCGTAATCCCACGCTTCCCATGGATGATTTCATTGATACGACGGGGCGGAACACCGATAGCGACAGCGAGCTTATGCTGTGTAATTCCGAACCCCTCAACGAAGTCCTCCATGAGAATCTCGCCCGGGTGAATCGGAGCAATTTCAGTGATAGTCAACGATCTCAACCCCTTCTGGACCAGCTTCGCCCAGGCCGTCACACATCAGGACTGCATTCACCACGAGCGGCGAGGGTCTGTCCGAACAAGCGAGCGCACTCGATTGCCCTGCATCGCAAGATCAGGCAGCTTCGGATCTATCAATGCAAGAATGCCAAGCATGTCCCGCAGCCGCCAACGGATGTCGACGGACAGCAAGTTCTCATGATGAGCCACACGATTCCTCAGCTTCCTCACTCGATCGAGCTGATCAGCCAGCCTCTCACGGCCCAAGTCGGAAGGGTCCGCATAGGGAAACGCATCCGACAAACATTCTTGCCACAACTGTTGACACTGCTGAGGCTGATTCCAAACCCTCGGCTTAATGAGATAGACCCAGGTTCCGAACATAAAATGCGACACAACATCATCGTGCGTGACGGCTGCCAAACGACGCGGATGAGTCTTTGGACGCAAGCGCGATTGCTCACGCGCAAAATTCTGGGCGACCGCAAGGCTCTTGTGGGTGACAAGGTCATACAGCAAGGGCGCCGCCCCCTTGCCTAGCGCCCAATCCATCCTATATTCAGGCCCCTGTTGATCATTCCACACCCGCAGCTTGCGATCCATTGAGTTTCGCAAACCGACCTCAACAAACGCGATAGTCGAAAACAACGCCCCCGCGAGATCTGTAACCCACAAGTAAAGTTCACAAGCACGCTCGTCATCTCCATCCGCTTCCTGGAGGTATGGAGCAAGCCTCGCCGAACCAGCTAGGTCTAAGATCACACTTCCCTCTACCACACTTTAATGTTACCGTATTGGTAATCGCGTTGGGCTTGGACCAACGCAGTCTACTACGGGGATCCTCGCCATCACGGCGAGGATCCCTTGGTATTCCAAGAGTGCTCTGCGCTTCAGCACCACAGACCGACCCACAGCTGTCACCACAAGCAAGCGACCGGGCCACGCCCGCGCGCAACCCGGCCAATGCCTCGTTCAGGAACAATCAGACATTAAACCTGAACTCGACAAGAACTACTTCAGTCATTGCGCCCATCATTCCCCTTCCACGAACCAACTTCCGTAGCCGCCGATTCCAGACTCTGCCCATACATCTTCCATAATTCGGGCTGCTTTTCCCGAATCCACTCAAACCCCTGAACGACATCAGCACTATCTATCCCCCAGTCTCTTTCCCTATCGGGTATCGATTGGATTGCAAAAGATAGATTTTCAATCATCCGCATCGCTTGATGATCGTCAGCGTCGGCGACCCACCCAACTGCCCTAATGAGCCAAGCGACTGTAGCACTGACACGGTCGGTCGAACCCTCAAGTTCCCACTGATTAAACGAGCTTAGGACATTTCGATGTAACAGAGAGGCAAGAGCTTCGGCAACCCCATTCCTCAGCCCCTCCATCTCAACAGCATTCAGCTTCGAACCTCGACGTTCCATCTCCGCGTCTTTGACTGCAAGGAGGGTACCTGTCAGAACATTCAGCCTGAGCCCACCAGGAGCCCGAGGAACAATGTCCTCAACGGCATATAGAAGGTAACTCGCTGCCTCAGGAAGAATATTGACCAGTTCCCGGAAAAAGGCGTGACCTGGACGTTGTCTTTCCGCTGTGGGTCCTGTGACAAGATCGACGATCCTTGGTACATCTATCTCTGCCCCACAACGTTTCACCTCTTTAATGAAATCAAGCAAGCCAAGATATCGTTTACCTTCGGCATAGCGACGCTCAAACCCGTCAACATAATGACTCGCAACGACATTAGTAAGGTCATCCTGCACCTTGACGCCGGTGGATGTTCCAGGAAGCGCGAGAGCAGGATTCGTACGGAATCGAGCAAGAAGGAGATCCCGATCCTCCCCCCTCATACTCAGGAGACTCGCGAATTTCCCTCCACAGATTTCCCAGATACTTGTCATCAGATGATCGAGTTATGCTCTCCAGCAGTGAATCACGCCGTTGGCGTCGCATAATCTTGTCTTGGCGATCAAGAATTTCGGTTTGTTTTTCAACTAACAGGCTGTCACGCTGTGCTTGCTTCGCACCCAGCCGCCGTATCGTGAAGGGAATGATCACAGTGACCGCAAGGGAAACTAAGCTTATGAGAAGCATCGGGTCTTCCCATGACCAGTTATCTGAAAGAGATTCCCACCAGGTATTCACTTCTTACCCCCAGACGTTAGTCCAGAACGGAACTCCACGACGTCACCGTCGTGCATCACGTAGTCCTTGCCTTCCATGCGGACCTTGCCGGCGGCCTTCGCGGCGGCCATGGAGCCGGCCTCGACCAGGTCATCGTAGGAGACGACTTCGGCCTTGATGAAGCCCTTCTCGAAGTCCGTGTGGATGACGCCGGCGGCCTTGGGCGCGGTGTCGCCCTTGTGGATCGTCCAGGCGCGCGCTTCCTTCTCACCGGCGGTGAGGTAGGTCTGCAGGCCGAGGGTGTCGAAGCCGACGCGGGCCAGCTTGTCCAGGCCGGACTCGTCCTGGCCGGATTCGGCGAGCATCTCGCGGGCGTCCTCGTCGTCGAGCTCGACCAGCTCGGCCTCGAACTGGGCGTCCAGGAAGATGGCTTCGGCAGGCGCAACGAGGGCGCGCAGTTCGTCCTTCATCTCCTCGTTGTCCATCTCCGCGGCGTCCATGTTGAACACGAAGATGAAAGGCTTCGACGTCATGAGCTGGAAGGAACGCAGCGCGTCCTGGTCCAGCTTGGCGCCCTCGGGGCCGGACAGCAGCTCGCCGCGCTCCAGCAGCTCCAGAGCCGCACGCGCGGTCTCAAGGACGATCGGCTCGGTCTTCTTGCCGCGCACCTCCTTCTCGAGGCGCGGGATCTGCTTCTCGACGGTCTGCATGTCGGCGAGGATCAGCTCGGTCTTGATGGTCTCAATATCCGAGGCCGGGTCCACTTTGCCGTCGACGTGCACGACGTCGGGGTCCGAGAAGGCGCGCGTGACCTGGCAGATCGCGTCGGCCTCGCGAATGTTGGCGAGGAACTGGTTGCCCAGGCCCTCACCCTCGGAGAGGCGCCGCGCACGATGCCGGCGATGTCCACGAAGGACACGGTGGCGGGCAGGATGCGCTGGGAGCCGAAGATCTCCGCGAGCTTGTTCAGGCGCGGGTCGGGCAGGGGCACGACGCCGACGTTGGGCTCAATGGTCGCGAAGGGGGTAGTTCGCGGCGAGCACGGTCGCGCGGGTCAGGGCGTTGAACAGGGTGGACTTGCCGACGTTGGGCAGTCCAGCGATACCGATAGTAAGAGACACGCCCCCATCCTATCGGAGCAGGCCCGGTGGTGTTGCCCTACTTCGTGTGGTTTGGCCCGGCCACGCGCGGCGCGTGGGGGCGCGCGGGCGCCATTCCGGCGCTCTTCAGGTCGGCGCGCAGGTCGCGCGGCAGCGCGAAGGTCGTCGATTCGGTTTCGGTGCGGGCCACCTCGACGGCGGGGAATCCACGCGCTTGCAGCCATTCGATGACGTCGCGCACCAGGATCTCGGGCACCGACGCGCCGGAGGTGAGGCCCACGGTGCGGGCACCCTCAAACCAGGCTTCGTCGAGCTCATCGGCCTTGTCGACGCGGTAGGCGGCACCGGCCCCGGCCTCGAGCGCGACCTCGACGAGGCGCACGGAGTTCGAGGAGTTCGCCGAGCCGACGACGACCATGACGTCCACCTGGGGCGCGATGTGCTTAACGGCGCCCTGGCGGTTCTGGGTGGCGTAGCAGATGTCGTCCGACGGCGGGTCGATGAGCTGCGGGAAGCGCTGGCGCAGGCGGTCCACCGTCTCGCGGGTCTCGTCGACGGAGAGCGTGGTCTGGGAGATCCACACGACGCGCGAGGGGTCGCGCACGACGACGTTATCGACCTCGTCGGGGGTGCCCACGACCTGGATGTGATCGGGGGCCTCGCCGAAGGTGCCCTCGACCTCCTCGTGGCCCTGATGGCCCACCAGGATGATGTCGTAGTCTTCCTTCGCGAAGCGCACGGCCTCTCGGTGCACCTTGGTCACGAGCGGGCACGTCGCGTCGATCGTGGCGAGGTGGCGGGTGGCGGCTGCCTCGTGGACGGCCGGGGAGACGCCGTGCGCAGAAAACACGACGCGGGCGCCCTCGGGCACCTCGTCAGTCTCCTGGACGAAGATCGCGCCGCGCTTGGTCAGCGACTCGACGACGAACTTGTTGTGGACGATCTCCTTGCGCACGTAGACGGGCGCGCCGTAGAGCTCGAGGGCCTTTTCGACGACGTCGACGGCGCGGTCCACGCCGGCGCAGTATCCGCGGGGAGCCGCCAAGAGAATGCGGCCGCTGCCCTCGCCGCGGGAGGAGGGCAGGGGGGACTCAGCGCTGGCGCGCAGGTCGACGTTTTCATTCATGCGTCCACCCTAGCGCCCGGGGACCGGGGCGTGCGCGCGCTCGTGGCAATCCCACACGCCCCTCATCGACGAGGCCGGGGCCGCCCACAGGAGCGCGGCGCGGCAGCGCGGCGGGGCGCTCGTGTGGCATGCTGAGGGACGTGACATTGCCTGATACTCCTGCTGCGCCGCTTTCGGGTGGCTCGCCCCAGCCTCGTCCGCCCGCCGCGAAGGCGGCTGATACGACGCGGGATAATCCGTGGCCGCTGCGCAGGCTGACGGAGAACATCAAGGTGTACGTAGACCGCATGAGCCCCCTATGGGTGGAGGGCCAGGTCGTCGAATACAAGGTACGCCCGGGCGCGAAGATGCACTTTTTGACGCTGCGCGACCTTCAGACGGACACGTCGATGACGGTGACCGCATGGGCGGGCGTCATGGATTCCACTCCGCTGACCGAGGGCGCGCGCGTGGTGACGCGCGTGAAGCCGGTGTTCTGGGAGCGCTCGGGCCGCCTCAACCTGCAGGCGGCGGAGATTCACCTGCAGGGCGTGGGCGACCTGCTGGCCCAGATTGAGGCGCTGCGCGCCCGCCTGGCCGCAGAGGGCCTGTTCTCGGAGAGGCGCAAGAAGCCGCTGCCGTTCCTGCCGCGCACGATCGGCCTGATCTGCGGCCGCAACGCGAAGGCGAAGGACGACGTGGTCGTCAACGCGTCGGATCGCTGGCCAAGCGCACGCTTTGAGATCCGCGAGGTCGCCGTGCAGGGCGATCACTGCGTGCCCGAGGTGGGCCGCGCCCTCCTCGAACTGGACGCCATGGACGAGGTCGACGTCATCGTCATCGCGCGCGGCGGCGGCGCGGTCGAAGACCTCCTCCCCCTTCTCCGACGAGCGCCTCGTGCGCACCGTCGCAGACGCCCGCACGCCCATCGTCTCCGCCATCGGCCACGAGGGCGACTCTCCCCTGCTGGATCTGGTCGCCGACTACCGCGCCTCGACCCCCACGGATGCGGCTCGCCGCATCGTCCCGGACCGTGCCCGCGAGCGCGACGGCATCTCCCAGGCGCTGACCCGCATGCGCGGGGCGCTGGGGGCACGCCTGGCGACGGAGCGCTCGAACCTGGCGCTCATCGCGTCACGCCCGGTGCTCCAGGGCCCGGACGCAATCGTCGAAGGGCACCGCGCGGCGCTGGCGCAGCGGGTCACCGCACTGCGATCGGCGATCGAGCGCCGGCTCGCCTCGGAGCGCCAGCAGCTGACGCGCTCGCGCGCGACGCTGACCGCCCTGTCCCCGCAGGCGACGCTGGACCGAGGCTACGCGCTCCTGAAGACCCCGTCGGGCGCACTCATCACCTCCTCGGCCCAAGTCAAGAAGGGCGACCTCATCGAAGGCATCCTCGCTTCCGGCCGCATGGTCGCCCAGGTCGTGGGTGCCACGAACCTCGCTCCGCCCGCGGACACGCCCGACACAGGCGCCTGACCGGCAGGGCCCGCCCCGGCCTCGTCCCCTGTACCTCCCACCCAAAGGAAGACTCTCATGACCACGAACGACCAGCTCCCCGATCCCCAGTCCCTCGGCTACGAGGAGGCGCGCGACGAGCTCGTGCGCATCGTCCAAACCCTCGAGGGAGGACAGGCACCGCTCGAGGACACTCTCACGATGTGGGAACGCGGCGAGGCCTTGGCCGCCCGCTGTTCCCAGATCCTGGACGGTGCTCAGGAGCGTCTTTCTGGACGCACCTCCACGCCCTCCCCCGAAGCACGCTAATGTACGTTCTGTAGATCCGCTCACACGCAGGTGAGGAGACACCATGACGGTGCAATCTGGACCCCACATTCTCGCGATCGGCGAGGCGCTCATCGACGTCGTCATCACGTACGAGCAGCCCGACTTCCCCGTTGAGGTCCCGGGTGGCTCTCCCGCGAACGTCGCCCTGACGCTGGGTCGCCTCGGCCGCCCGGTGGCGCTGGCGACCTGGATCGGTCTGGACGAGCGCGGCCGCCTCATCGACTTCCACATGTACGATTCCGGCGTGCACGTCACCGGGGCCTCGCGCGGTGCCTCGCACACGTCGACGGCGCTGGCCCGCCTGGACGAGTCGGGGGCCGCCTCCTACACCTTCGACCTGGAGTGGGCGCCGACTCCACCAATCACCGTTCCGCCTACCGCTCAGATCATCGAGGCGGGCTCGATTTCGGCGATCATCGAGCCGGGTGCCTCCGCCGTTCTTGACGCGCTGACCCGCGGCCGCGAGCACGCGCTCGTGTGCTTCGACCCGAACGCGCGCCCCTCGATCATGGGCGAACCCGAGGCGGCCCTCGCCTCCCTCGAGCGTTTCATCGCGCTGGCGGACGTCGTCAAGGTGTCGGATGAGGACATCGAGTGGCTGACGGGCGGCTCCCCCATCGACGAGGTCGTGGAGCGTTGGCTGGGCATGGGACCGGCGCTCGTCGTCGTCACGTGCGGCAAGCACGGGAGCCTCGCCGTCACCTCCTCGGGCCTGCGTGTCACGAAGACGCCTGGCGACGTCGCGGTCGTCGACACGGTCGGCGCGGGGGACTCCTTCATGGGCGGCATCATCGATGCCATGTGGGGCATGGGGTTGCGTGGCGGCGAGGCTCGCGAGACTCTGCGTACCCTGTCCGAGGAGCAGGTCCGCGCGATCATCGACCGCGCCAGCGCCGTCTCCGACGTGACCGTCTCGCGCAAGGGCGCGAACCCGCCCTGGGCGCACGAACTCTCCTAAGCACACCACACACGTGACGAGGCCGGTCCCCACAGCGGGGGCCGGCCTCGTTCAGTGTGTGCGTGCGCGCGATGTGGCGCGGGCCTACTTGCCCATGCGACGCTCGCGCTGGGCGTAGGAGCGAAGGGCGCGCAGGAAGTCCACGCGACGGAAGTCGGGCCAGTACACCTCGCAGAAGTAGTACTCGGAGTGCACGGACTGCCACAGCATGAAGCCCGACAGGCGCTGCTCGCCCGACGTTCGGATGACGAGGTCGGGGTCGGGCTGGTCCTTCGTGTACAGGTGGGCGGTGATGTCCGCGTCCGTGAAGGAGTCGGCGAGCTCGTCGAGGGTGCGTCCCTGGGCGGAGGCCTCGCGCATCATGGCGCGGACGGCCTCGGTGATCTCGTGTCGGCCGCCGTAGCCCACCGCGATATTGACGGTCATCCCCTGCACGTCCGCGGTGCGCGCGACGGACGCACGCAGGTCCTCGGCAACCTTCTCGGGCAGCAGGGAGAGGTCGCCGACGACGGCCAGCTTCCAGCGCCCCTGATCCGCCAGGAGCGACACGGCCTCGCAGATGATGCTCAGCAGCTCGCCCAGCTCGCCGGCGTCGCGCGAGAGGTTGTCGGTTGAGAGGAGCCACAGCGTCACGATCGACACACCCGCGTCGTCGGACCACTGGAGGAACTCGCTGATCTTTCCGGCGCCAGCGCGGTGCCCCTGCGAGGCGGTCGCACCCAGTGACTTCGCCCAGCGGCGGTTACCGTCCAGGATGACGCCGATGTGTGCGGGTACGGCGGCGTCAGACAGCTCGGCTTTGAGGCGACGCTCGTACATGTCGTAGAGCATGTTCCACTGGGCCATGATGTCCCTCCCTACTGTCGCGCCCTGCGGCGCGGCGTACTCTTATGTTATTAAGGGTATCGCGCCGTGGGTCACAGGGAAACACAAGTACTCTCGGAGTGCGAGAACACGCCTGCCACAATAAGTTACGGTGTAGTAACCTACGGACTCGTAAGAAATGTTGACAGGTTGACGGGGGGAACGGATGAAGATCGCATCGCTCAGGCCCAAGGAGTGGTTCTCGGGCCAGCTCGTGCAGATCAAGCCCAAGCTGCGCGGGTGGCTGCACCTCGCCGCCGCCCCACTGTCCCTGGCCGCGTCCATCGTCCTCGTCTGCCTGGCACCTACGACTCCGACGAAGATCGGTTCCGCCGTTTACCTGGCGTGCTCCCTCATCCTCTTCGGCGTCTCCGCGGCCTACCACCGTTTCTACTGGGCCCCGCGCTGGGAGATCATGTGGAAGCGCCTAGACCACTCCAACATCTTCCTGCTCATCGCGGGCACCTACACGCCGATCACGATCGCGCTCCTGGACCGATCCGACGCGACGGTCCTCCTGTCGGTCGTCTGGGGCGGCGCAGCCGTCGGCATCCTCCTCAACCTCTTCTGGCCTACTGCCCCGCGCTGGCTGACCACCCTCGTCTACGTTGCGCTCGGTTGGGTCGCGGTCTGGTACCTGCCGCAGCTGTGGGCGGGCGGCGGCCCCATCGTCGTGTGGCTGATCGTCGCCGGAGGCGTCCTGTACACGCTGGGAGCGGTCGTCTACGGCACGAAGAAGCCCGACCCCTCCCCCACCTGGTTCGGCTTCCACGAAATCTTCCACGCCTTCACCGTCGCCGCGTGGGCCTGCCACTGCGTCGCCGTCTACTTGGCGGTCCTGAATTCCTGACGCGCCGCCCGGCCAGGCTGCGATGCCCGGCCAGGCGCAATGTTGCTACACTCGACACCATGCGCGCCGGCACCCGTGTGTCGGCGCTCGATTACTGACACGTCATTGGAGGAACCATGGCTGACACACAGTGGCTCACGCAGGCCCAGTACGACCTGCTCGCAAGCGAGCTGAAGGAGCGCGTCGAGGTCAAGCGCGTCGAGATCGCGCGCCTCATCGATGCCGCCCGCCAGGAGGGCGACCTGCGCGAGAACGGCGGCTACCACGCCGCGCGCAACGAGCAGTCCATGAACGAGACCCGCATCCAGGCGCTCCAGGAAATGCTGGAGCACGCAGAGGTCGGAGAGACCCCCGCCGACGACGGCATCGTCGGTCCCGGCATGGTTGTCACCGCGCTGGTTGCGGGCCGCGAGCAGAAGTTCCTGCTCGGTTCGCGTGACGCCGGCGGCGACCTGGGTATCCAGGTCTTCTCCGCTCAGGCTCCCCTGGGCGCCGCGGTCATCGGCCACAAGGCCGGCGACAAGCTCTCCTTCGAGGCCCCCACGGGCCGCATGATCGACGTCGAGATTCTCGACGCAAAGCCTTTCGAAGGCTGAGCTTCCAAGCGAGCAGGTCACCCGACCTTTGCCCACCCCTCATCAATGCGAAGCGGGTCCCACCACTTGGTGGGACCCGCTTCACGCTACATATGCGCGCGAGGAAGCCTTACGCCTCCACGTGAGGCGTCGGAGGCTCTCCCGGCTTCTGCTTCTCGCCAGCCGGAGTTTCGTCCTGATCCGCCTCGCCTTCCGACTCGACGTGGGCCTCGACGTGCAGATCCGCAGACACCACCACCTCGTCCTCGTTCGACTCCGCACGAGCCACGTACGGGCGCGTATCGGGCTTACCCGCGTAGGAGGCGGCGATCTTCTCCTCGAGGATGCCAGGAGGGCCACCCGGGCGGTCCTGAGCGGTCGCCAGCTCGGGCATCGGGTCGTACCCGTGCAGGTACATGACGGTCGCGTTGATGAAGGCCGCGATCGGCACCGAGAAGATCGCGCCCGCAATGCCCGCGATCGCGGATCCGGCGGTGATGACGAGCATGACGGCGACAGGGTGCAGGGAGACGGCATTCGACATCATGAAGGGCTGCAGGATGTTGGATTCGATCTGCTGGACCACCAGAATGATCACGAGCATGATGATCGCCTTCGTCAGGCCACCGTTCACGGCCGCCACCAGCACCGCGATGACGCCGGACGTCAGGGCACCCAGAATCGGCACGAAAGCCGCGAAGAAGGTGATGACACCGATCGGGATGGCCAGGGGCACGCCCAGGAAAAACGCGCCCAGCGCGATACCGAGCGCGTCGATGGCCGCCACCTGGATCTGCGTGCGCACGTAGGAGCCGAAGGTCGCCCAGCCGCGGATCGCGCTCTCGTGGACGGGAACGCGGGCGGGGGCGGGCAGCAGGCGCACGCACCACAGCCAGATCGAACGTCCTTCCTTCAGGAAGAAGAACAGACAGAAGAGCATCGTCAGGCCGGAGGTGGCCAGCGTGCCCACCGACGAGGTGATGCTGAGGGCACCGGTCGCCAGCGTTTCCTTGTTGGTATTCAGCCAGTTCACCAGCTCGGAACGCAGCTGCTCGGCCGCGGCCGTCAGGACGGTCGTGTCGATCTTGAGGGGGCCGTTCTGCAGGAACTCGTTGTGCAGGATCGCATCGAGCAGGGCGCGGAAGCCGTCCGCGGCCTGCGTGGCCAGCTGCGGGACCTGCTGGATGAGTTCGGCGGCGGCCTGGCTCAGCGCACCGGCGACGGCCGCAAAGAAGACGAGCAGGCCGACGGTTGCTGCGAGAGACGAAGGGAAGTGCAGGCGGCGGCGCATCCAGGAGACGAGGGGCTCCAGCAGCACCGCCACCGTCAGCGCAATCGCGACTGGCATGATGACGATCGTCAGGCGGGCGATACCCCACACACGACGACCATGACCAGGCCGACGACGACGAGGGTGCGCCACGAGATCGCCGCAGCGACGCGAAGGGTGCGCGGGACGGCGGCTGCCACGTCGCGCTCATCCTCGTGTTCCTCGCGCACCGACACCATGACGGGTGCGGGAGCGGGTTCATCTGCATGCCTCGCCGGCAGGGCAGCCGAGAGTCTGCCCATCAGGTCGGATAGCTTCCAGCGCGGCTGTTCCTGAGTGTCGGCCACGGTCCCTCCTTTTCATTCACCCCTAAGCGTACTCGCCCACTCCCCCATTTCCGTCCGCGCAGCGCGCTCACCAGCCACAAGGGGCGCATACTGGGTGCCATGACATCGTTTTTCAAGCAGGCACACACGAACGTTCACGTCTCCACCCACGCGGTCCTCGGCTCGAACATGAGGGACGAGGCCGGGGCGGGCCAGGAGGTCATCTACCTTGCCGCGGGCTGCTTCTGGGGCGTCGAGAAGGCCCTGTGGAACGCTCCCGGGGTCGTGACCACGGCGACCGGCTACATGGGCGGTGATTCCCCCCAATCCGACGTACGAGCAGGTGTGTTCTCATTCGACAGGGCATGCGGAGACCGTGCGCGTCGTCTTCGATACCGCGCTCGCGAGCGCCGCTGACCTGCTTCGTATCTTCTTCGAGATCCACGATCCGACGCAGGTGGGCGGACAGGGCAACGACATCGGCGACCAGTACCGCTCTGCGATCTGGACGACCACACCCGAGCAGCTGCGCGACGCGACCGCCCTGCGAGCGGCCTACCAGGAGGTGCTCACTGAGCGCGGGTTCGGCCCGATTCAAACGGTCATCTCCCCCGCTCCCGATGCTGATTCCACCGCGCGTTTCTGGTACGCGGAGGACTATCACCAGCAGTACCTGTTCAAGAACCCGGGCGGCTACGAGTGCCACGCCCGTACGGGCATCGCCTGCCCGGCTCTCCCCCACGAGTAGCCGATGCGTGACACAGATGTGGGGTGGGCCGGCACGTTTGTGCCGGCCCACCCCACATCGTGTGAAATCAGTTCACGCCCAGGATGTCGGTGACGAACACGAGGGTCGCGCCGCCGGGAATGCCGGCCTGCGGGACGCCGCGTGCGCCGTAGCCGAGCTCGGAGGGGGATGGACAGCAGGACGCGGTCGCCCACGTGCTTGCCCACGAGGCCCTCATCCCAGCCGGGGATGACCATTCCGACGCCGATCTGGAAGGACAGGGCACCGCCGCGGTCGAAGGAGTTATCGAAGTCCACGTCGGAGCCGAAGACCGCACCGTAGTAGTGGCACGTGATCGTATCGCCGGCCTCGACCTCCTGGCCGTCACCTGCGTGGAGGACCTCGACGACGAGCTCGTCGGAGGGGGTGCCGTCGAACGCGAGGACGGGCTTACGGCCGAATTCGCCGGAAACAGAGATGTTTTCCATGGTGTCTTTCCTTAGTGTCGGTGAAGCGGCGCGTCAGTTGCGGCGCATGAGGTAGGACAGGATCTTGAGGATCTGGAGGTAGATCCAGATGACGTCGGTCATGATGGCGAAGGTGCACAGCCACGAGTACTTCTCGGGCACGTTGCTCGCGACGCCGACCTTGACGGCATCGAAGTCGCGCACGAGGCACAGGACGCCGATGAAGACGGCGAGGACGCCGATGATGACGCCGAGCGGGATACCGAACACGGTGCTGTTCTCGACGGCCCGCATATCCACCATGCCGGTGACCGACAGCGCAAAGGTGACGAGGTAGTAGAAGAAGAAAGCAACGGAACCAATCCCCGCGACGCGGGTCAGCGTCGACGAGTTACGCACGAAGCCCATCGTGAAGGCAGCCAAGGTCGTGCCGATGACGACGAGGGTCGCCAGAACAGCACTGATGACAATGCCCGGGAAGTAGGCCTCAAAGGTGTAGGAGATCACGCCGAGGCTAAAGCCCTCAATGAGGGAGTAGGTGACGATGGCACCCGGGCGAATCTTCTTCGAGAATTGGATGAACAGCCCCAGGCCCAGCGTCACAGCGCACGAGGCAAAGAACAGCACCAACGCGACACCCATCGCAACGATGCCCGTCAGCCATCCCGCGGTCGCGCCCACGAGCAGCAGGCCGAAGCACATGAGGGACTTGACCACGACGTCGTCGAAGGTCATCGTTCCGCGATCCACCGCGTCGGCCGCGGGAGCGTTCATCATCGCCTCGTAGGAGGCCATGGAATCGGCGTAGGCGCCCTGCTGGTTCTGAGGAACGCCGTACGCGGGCGTTCCCTGGGACACCGGATAGGTGGCCTGCGCGGCGTCGCCGGCTCCGCCCTGCGCGTAGGGGTTCGTCGAACCGCCGTAGGGATTCTGTGCCTGCGCCGAAGCGGGCTGGTATCCCGGCATCTCGGGGTAACCGGCGGGAGTGGTCTGTTGGGTCGACCAGTCTTTAACGATCGAATTCATCACCGGGTTGGCCATATTTCCTCCTTGGTCAGTGATGTGCTGCCTCTAGTGTCGCACGAGGCACCTACGGGTGGGAAACGTTCCATTATGCGCGCAGCGCAACGCGGCGTCCACACGCACAGCGAACTCCACGAACTGGCCACGGCCTCGTCGACGACACCGCTGGCCTGTACCCCCGGTGGGACTCGAACCCACAACACACCGATTTTAAGTCGGTTGCCTCTGCCAATTGGGCCACGGGGGCGCGCACGCGCACGTCCAGCCTACGGGAGGCTGGCGCGCTCCTCAAGCTCCGCTCAGATCATCGCCTGTGCGATGCCGTCGAGGATGTCGTGCTCGGAGGTGACGACCTGCTCGATCGGGTGCCCGGCCGCCTCGGCGCGCGCCAGAACGCGCGTGACGATGCGGCTCCAGATAAGCGCGCCCGCCGCGATGACGTCCTCGCGCCCCTCGGGCATGAAGCCCAGGGAAGCCTTCACGGACGTCGGCTGATCGACCATGAAGTGCACGGCCTCCTCGAACTGTGCCGCGCTCAGGCGCGCGCCGTGGATGCGCTCGGGCTGGTACGACGTGAGCCCCAGCGCCTGGGCGGTCAGCGTAGTCACCGTGCCCGCAACGCCCACGAGGGAGCGCACGCGCGCCAGGTCCACAGACTTTTCCGCACCATCGAGCTGCTCATCGATCCACGCGATCGCGCGCTCCTGGTCCTGAAGCGGCACTCCACCAGCGGGATCCACGTGGGAAAAGAACTTCTCGGTGACACGCACGGCACCCATGTCGATCGAAATCGCCTGCTCAACGCGGGTCGAGCCGGCCACCAGCTCCGTCGACCCACCACCGATATCGACGACCAGCATCGGGGCGGTAACAGACTCGCCCAGGCCGCTCACCGCGCCGTTGAAGGACAGGGAGGCTTCCTCCGTGCCGACGACGACCTCTGGCTCCACGCCGATGACGGCCTTGATCTGACGCACGAAGTCCGCGCTGTTGGACGCGTCGCGCGTCGCAGAGGTCGCCACGAAACGGGTGCTCGTCGCCCCCAGGGCCTCGATCATGCGCTGGTATTCGACCGTGGCCTCCACCGTACGCTCGATCGCCGCGGGATCCAGGTAGCCGCGCGCATCCACGCCCTGCCCCAGGCGCACGATGCGCATCTGGCGGGTCAGGTCCGACAGATGGGGACGGCCGTCCTCGCCGATACGCCCATCGGCGACGAGCAGTCGGATCGAATTGGTTCCACAGTCAATGGCAGCTACGCGGGTCATCGCTTCGTTTCTACGGGGGTGAGTTCCGGACGAGGCCGGGGCGGGCACGGGCAAAGCGCTCAGCAGGAGCAACGGGAGGTGGAGAACAGGCCTCGCTCGTCGAGCATCGCGAGCGCGCGATCCCCAATCGGATTCACGCCGGGGCCTGCGGCCAGAGAGTGGCCGACGAGGGCGTGCAGGCACTTGACGCGCGTGGGCATTCCGCCAGCGCTCACGCCCGAAATCTCCGGAACGTCACCCAGGGTCAGGCGCGCCTGAATGTAGGCCTCGTGGGCGCGCGCATAGGCGGCGCGCAGCTCCTCATCGGCCGCGAGTTCCTCGTTGAGGGTCTCCATGACGTGCTCGGCCTCAAGCGTGGAAGCGCCCTTCACGGCCGCCGGGTGCGTCAGGTAGTAGGTCGTGGGGAACGGCGTCCCGTCAGGCAGGCGCGGCGCGGTGGCCACAACGGTGGGTCGACCGCACACGCAGCGCGCAGCAATACCAACGACCCCTCGGGGCACGCGGCCCAGCTGGGAACGCAGGACCTCCAGGTCCTCTTCTGTGGCGTCGGTGGTGTTAACGAGGCTCATTCTCCGCTTTCTTGGCTGGTTGTGGGGGCCTGTCCCGACTGGCTGGTCTCAGCCGACGGGATAGGCGTCGCACTCGGCGGCTGATCCGCCTTCCCCACTAGGATACCGAGCTGCTGCACCCAGGGGCGCGCCGGTCCGGTGGAAGCAGCTGCGGCCGCCAGCGCCGAGTCCTGATATTGCGGCCCCGGATCCACGACCGTGTATTGGGTCTCACCGGGTCGTACGAATCCGAGCCGCTCGCGCGCCTGAGTGGAGATGTAGTCGGGGTCATTCCACAGGTCGAGCTGACGCTGCATGTCAGCGTTCTGCTGCTGCTGCTGCGCAACCTGCGCCTTGATCTGCGCGAGTTCACGCTCCTGCTGCCACCACTGGTAGAGGCTGGGCACCAACATAACCGACAGGATCGCGGCGACGATCAGGACGACGAGAAGCCGCGTGGACACGTCGAGGCCACCGATGGACAGGACCGACGAGCCATCCGCGGAGGGACGCACAAACGAAGAACGCGACGAGCCCTTTTCAACGCCCTTATTCCTGCGGAAAAAGCTGCGCTTTGCGCCCTGTTCCTTCTGGGCGTCCCTCGCCGACTTCTGGCGCTTCGCCGAGGCCTCGGCACCCTTCGACGACTGTGCAGCCTTCGCGGCCGCCCTGCGCTGGCGCGACTTTTCCGCGTTGATTTCACGCGTCGTACGCGCTGCCTCCGAACCGGAGGAGCGGCGACGCGAGGACGGGCGGGAAGAAGGACGACGGCTAGCCATTCTTCTATCGTGCCCTATGAACGCACATTTGGCTCACCCCCACGCCGAAAAAACTCCGCGCGGACCCTTGCGGGCCCGCGCGGAGCTATGCGGCTAGTTGCCTAGGCTCACTTGAAGCGAGGGAAGGCAGAGCGGCCGGCGTAAACGGCGGCCTCGCCCAGCTGCTCCTCGATGCGCAGCAGCTGGTTGTACTTGGCGACGCGCTCGGAACGAGCGGGGGCACCGGTCTTGATCTGGCCGGAGTTGGTGGCGACGGCCAGGTCGGCGATCGTGGTGTCCTCGGTCTCGCCGGAGCGGTGCGAGGTCATCGTGCGGTAGCCGTTGCGGTGCGCTTCCTCGACGGCGTCGAGGGTCTCGGTCAGCGAACCGATCTGGTTCACCTTCACGAGCAGCGCGTTCGCGGCACCCAGCTCGATGCCCTTCTTCAGGCGGGCGGGGTTGGTGACGAACAGGTCGTCGCCGACCAGCTGGACGCGGCCGCCGATCTCGGCGGTCAGGGCCTTCCAAGCATCCCACTCGTCCTCATCCAGCGGATCCTCGATGGAAACCAGCGGGTAGTTCGAGATGAGCTTCTCGTAGTACTCAACCATGTACTCGGTCGAGCGGCCTTCGCCCTCGAACTGGTACAGGCCGTCCTTGAAGAACTCGGAGGAAGCGACGTCCAGGGCCAGGGCGACGTCCTCGCCCGGCTTGAAGCCGGCCTTCTCGATCGCGGAGACGATCAGGTCGAGGGCCTCGGCGTTGGAGTCCAGGTTGGGGGCGAAGCCGCCCTCGTCACCCAGGCCGGTGGACAGGCCGCGGTCCTTCACGACGCCCTTGAGCGTGTGGTAGACCTCGGCGCCCCAGCGCAGGGCCTCGCGGAAGGAGGGAGCGCCGAGGGGGGCGATCATGAACTCCTGGATGTCAACGTTGGAGTCCGCGTGGGAGCCACCGTTGAGGATATTCATCATGGGGACGGGCAGGACGTGCGCGTTGGGGCCGCCCAGGTACTTGTACAGGGGCAGGTCCGCGTACTTCGCGGCGGCCTTTGCCACGGCGAGAGAGACGCCGAGGATAGCGTTCGCGCCGAGCTTGCCCTTGTTGGGGGTGCCGTCCAGGTCGATCATGGCCTGGTCGATGTAGCGCTGGTCGTCAGCTTCTTCGCCGATCAGTTCGGGGGCGATCTGCTCGACGACGGCGTCAACGGCATCCTGGACGCCCTTGCCAAGGTAGCGGCCCTTGTCGCCATCGCGACGCTCGACGGCCTCGAACGCGCCGGTGGACGCGCCGGAGGGAACGGACGCGCGCGCAGCGGTGCCGTCCTCGAGGACGACCTCGACCTCAACGGTCGGGTTACCGCGCGAGTCGAGGATCTCGCGTGCACCAATGCCTTCAATAACTGCCACGTCATTCTCCAATCGATGTTGTTGCGTGGAAGCGGTCAGTACAACGGTAATACGGACCGCCATATGTGGTCACCCCCGGCGAGGGGGACGTTGTGGTTTTTGGGGCTATCAACCCCGGTTATGTGCCCGGACAAGCGACATTAGTCCCTGCCGGAGACACTGTGAGTGAATACTCACAACGCTCACTGGGCACTGCCACCCAGGAGCGCGGCCATGGGATCATCCTTGGCCCCAGATACGGCGTCACCGAACAGGGGCGTGGTCGGGGCCTGCCCCCCACCCAGGGTCGGCTGGGGGAAACGAGGGTTGATCTGCGCGTTCGCCGCGGCGCGGGCCCGCTCGAAGGTCTCATTCATGGCTGGGACGGCCGCCGGGTTCGCCTGAGCGAACTGGCTGAGCTGCTGATTCAGAAGCAGGGAGCGCACGGTCGCACGCGTACCACGCCCAATCGTCACGGCCTGCCCACCGGACTGCGCTGCGGCCTGCTCGATGGCCTGGTCGATCTGCTCGTCGGTCACACCGACGCCCACTGAATCCGCCACGGCCGCGAGCTGAGGCTCGTTGATCAGGCTGGCGCGCACCTGTTGCGCACCGATGGAGGACTGTCCGCCCGTCACTGCGGCGAGCTGGCTCACCGCCTCGTCAACTTCCGCGATGCTGTAGTCGCCGTTGTTGGTGCTGACTGCCGCACCGGGGTGGGCGGAGCACGCCCCCATTCCCAGTCCTGCGGCCACAATCAGGGCGGCGGTGGCGAGCTGGCGTGTGTAGCGCACGAGCGTTCCTTCCTCAGATGTGTTGCGACGCAATAGGACCAGTGTATTCCACCACAGGCACTACTCGCCAAAAGGCACAAGAATCTTGGTCACCAGAGTCTCCACCCACTCCAGGAGCGGGCCGTCGGTGAGCGGGGAACCGCCGACTCGCGAGGTGAGCGGCAGCGGCACGAGGACCTGGCGAACGGCGGCTTTGATGACCGTTCCGGGGTGCAGGCGCTTGAGGCGCATGACCTGGGAATCGCGTAGTTCGACGGGCGAGACACGCAGGTACTTGCCCTGCGTGACGATCTCGGTGATCCCCGCGCGGCGCACGACTTCGCGCAGCCGTGCGACGGCGAAGAGCAGGTCGACCTGGGGCGGGATCGGGCCGTAGCGGTCGACGAGTTCCTCGCGTACGTCCGCTTCCTGTTCGGGCGTGGAGATGGCCGCGATCTTGGCGTAGACCTCGAGGCGCAGGCGTTCGCCGCGCACGTAGCCATCGGGGATATGCGCGTCGACCTGCAGGTCCATGCGCACATCGGTCTTTTCGGTGGGTGCATCGCCCCGGTAAGCGGCGACCGCGTCAGAGACCATGCGCACGTACAGGTCGAATCCGACGCCCTCGACATGGCCGGACTGAGCCCCGCCCAGGAGGTTGCCGGCACCTCGGATCTCGAGGTCGCGCTGAGCGACAGCCAGGCCGGCCCCCAGCTCGGTGTTCGCGGCGATCGTCTTAAGGCGCTCGTGCGCGGTCTCGGTGAGCGCCTTGTCGCCCGGGTAGAAGAAGTACGCGTAGGCGCGTTCGCGGCCTCGTCCGACGCGCCCGCGCAGCTGGTGCAGCTGGGACAGGCCGAAGGTGTCGGCGCGGTCGACGATGAGGGTATTCGCGTTGGAGATGTCCAGGCCGGTCTCGACGATGGTCGTGCACACGAGAACGTCGAACTCGTGGTTCCAGAAGTCCTGGATGACGGCCTCGAGCTGGTGCTCGTTCATCTTGCCGTGAGCGGTGCGCACGCGCGCCTCGGGAACCAGCTCCGCGATGTGGGCGGCGACCGAGGAGATCGAATCGACGCGGTTGTGCACGTAGAAAACCTGGCCGTCGCGCAGGAGCTCGCGTCGGATCGCGGCGCTGACCTGGGCGTCCGTGTAGGCACCGACGAAGGTAAGGACGGGCTGGCGTTCCTCGGGCGGGGTCTGGAGGATCGACATCTCGCGGATGCCGGAGATCGCCATCTCGAGGGTACGCGGGATCGGCGTGGCGGACATCGACAGGACGTCCACGTCGGTGCGCAGGGCCTTGAGCGTCTCCTTGTGCTCGACGCCGAAGCGCTGTTCCTCGTCGATGATGACGAGGCCGAGCTTCTTGAACGACACCGTGCCAGTCAGCAGCGAGTGCGTGCCAATAACCAGGTCGACTTCGCCCGAGGCCAACCCCGCCTTAACCTCCTCGGTTTCCTTCGGTGTCGAGAAGCGCGAGAGCGTGCCGATGCGCACGGGGAAGCCCGCGTAGCGCTCGGCGAAGGTCTCCGCGTGCTGGGTGACCAGCAGTGTCGTGGGCACGAGAACCGCGACCTGATAGCCGTCCTGGATGGCCTTGAAGGCGGCGCGCACGGCGATCTCGGTCTTTCCGTATCCGACGTCGCCCGTGAGCAGGCGGTCCATGGGCACGGGCTTTCCATGTCGGCCTTGACCTCGTCGATGGTGACGAGCTGGTCGGGGGTCTCGACGTAGGGGAAGGCGTCCTCGAGTTCGCGCTGCCAGGGCGTGTCGGGGCCGAAAGCGTGGCCCTTGGTCTGCTGGCGCACGGCGTACAGGCGGATGAGCTCCTTGGCGACCTCGTTGACGGCCTTCTTGGCGCGGGCCTTGGTCTTGGCCCAGTCGGCACCGCCCATCTTGGTCAGGGAGGGCTCGTCGGATCCGGTGTACTTCGAGATCTGGTCCAGCGCGTCGGTGGGCACGAAGAGCCGGTCGGCGGGCTGGCCGCGCTTGGAGGGCGCGTATTCGATGACCAGGTAGTCGCGCGTCGAGGCGGCGTCCCCGCGCCCGATCGTGCGCGAGACGAGCTCAATGAAGCGTCCGATGCCGTGCTGGTCATGGACGATGTAGTCCCCGGGGTGCAGAGTCAGCGGGTCGACGCCCTTGCGCCTGCGCGAAGGCATGCGGCGCATGTCGCGCGTGGACGCGCCCGCACGCCCGGTGAGGTCACCTTCGGTGAGGATCGCGACCTTGAGATGGGGCGCGACGAATCCGACGCCGGCCTGCGCGGTCGTAATGGTCACGAGGCCGGGGTCGGGGCGCGCTTCCACGTTGTCCGCGAGCGCGGCCGGGCACGAGGCGTCGGTGAGGATGGAGCGGATGCGCCGGCCCGGGCCGGGGCCTTCGGTGGTGACGACGATGCGCCAACCGTCGCGGGCCAGGTCGGTGAGGTCGGCGGCGGCTCGGGCAAAGTCTCCGCGGTAGGGGTGCACGTCGCGGGCACCCACGCGCATGAGGGTGGGCGAGACGACGACGGGCGCGGGACCGTCCGATGAGGGCGAGTCGGCCTCGTCGATCGCGGAAGCGAGGTCGGCGGGCGGCAGGTCGGTGAGCTCCCACCAGGGACGCGTCCCGCTCCCCCACAGGTCGGCCAGGTCGAGGAACGAGGCCCTGGAGGCCTCGAGCGGGGTGTCCGCTCCCCCGGCGGCGGCGCTCCACGCGGCGGCGAGGAACTCCTCGGTCGTGGCGACGAGGTCGGCGGCGCGGGCACGGATCCGTTCGGGGTCGGAGGCGAGGATCGGCGAGCCGGCGGGCAGCAGGTCGAGGAGGGACTCCATGCCGCCCACGAGGACGGGTGCCAGGGATTCGATGCCGGGGGCGGCGATTCCCTCGGCGGCGAGGCTAAGCATCTCGGCGGCGCCGGGCAGGCGGTCGGCGGCCTCGCGGGCGCGGGCGCGCACCGCCTGGGTAAGGAGGAGCTCGCGGCAGGGGACTGCCCACAGACCGTCGGAGGCCTCTCCGAGGGTTCGCTGGTCGGAGACGGAGAAAGCGCGGATGTCGTCGACCTCGTCACCCCACAGCTCCACGCGCAGAGGGTGGGGTTCCTGTGGCGGGAAGACGTCCAGAATGCCGCCGCGCACGCTCATCTGGCCGCGGCCTTCGACCATGTCGACGCGCTCGTAGCCAAGCTCAGCCAGCCGGTTCGTGGTCTCGGTAAGGTCCAGGATGTCGCCTTTGCGCACGCGCACGGGCTCGAGGTCCGCCAGGCCGGAGATGATCGGCTGGAGGAAGGCTCGGATGGGGACGACGAGGACCGAAATCGGGCCGGCGCTGTCGTCTCCCTTGATCGGGTGGACGAGGCGGCGCAGGACGGCGATGCGACGCGCCATCGTGTCGACCTGGGGCGAGAGGCGTTCGTGCGGCAGGGTCTCCCAGGCGGGCAGCATGGCGACACCCGGGATCCACGAGGCCAGGGCGTTGGTCAGCGATTCGGCGTCGCGCCCGGTGGCGGTGAGGACGACGAGGGGTGTGGCCGCGCGCGAGGCGACGGCCGCGAGCAGGGGCGGCCGTATGCCGACGGGTGCGACGATCGTGCCAGAACGGCCGGCTTCGACGGAGTCGGTAGCCGTCTCGATCGCGGGATCGGTGGTGATGTCCGGGAGGAGTCCGGTGAGTAGCACGCGCTGCCTTTCGCGGTGAGGGTGCGCGGCGACGCCAGGGGGTCGCCGCCTCGATCAGGACCCGGTGTGCAGGGCCATCTGGGTGGGGGCAAATCCCTTGGTCACGATGTCTTCGACGACGTCGGCGGCCTGCTCGAAGGTGACGTCCCAGTCGGGGCGTTCCTTAGAGGGCAGGGTCGCGAGCACGTAGTCGGCGGGGTCCATGCGCCCCGGCGGGCGGCCCACGCCGATGCGCAGGCGAGCGTAATCGCGCGTGCCCAGGTGCTGGGTGAGGGACTTCAGGCCGTTGTGGCCGCCCTCTCCCCCCGCCGATCTTGAGGCGCAGCGTGTGCGCGGGCAGGTCCATGTCGTCGTGGATGACGAGGATGCGCGAGGGCTCGATCTTGTGGAAGGTAGCGAGCGCGCTGATCGGACCACCCGAGGTGTTCATGTAGCTGTCGGAGCGCGCGAGAATCACGCGGGGGCCGGGCACACCGCCGGGGCCGATCCCTAGGCGAACGTCAGCGGTGTGCGTGCGCGAGCGGTGCGAGGTCAGGGTCGCACCGCCGCGCGAGGCGAGCACGTCGAGGGTCAAGTACCCGACGTTGTGTCGGGTGGAAGCATACTGCGCGCCGGGGTTACCTAACCCGACGACGAGCCACGGTCCGTCAGTCGTCATACTCCGATTGTGCCACCCGCGCCGAGAGCATGTCCCACTGGGGGGCGTCCTCGACGACGGGGGCTGCCTCACGTCGAGACGTCGCCCACGCGTCGGCGAAGAGCTGAGCCCACTTGGCGTAGGCCGCCGAATTCGGGTGGAAGAAGTCCGCCGCGTGGTAGGCGAAGGTGTAGGTCGGCAGCGAGTATTCCTGGGTAAGAGAACGCAGGTCGACCAGGTGCGCGTCGCTGTCGGCAACGGCGGCCGCGATGCGGTCGGACATGTCCTGCGCGCGGCTTTCCTGGGGCATGATTCCGAAGGAAGGGATCGTGGAGACGAGGGCGCTGCCGGGCAGGGAGGCGAGGACGCGACGCAGGCGTTCCTCGAACTGACCGGGTGCCATGTCCTCGGCCATCACGTCGTTGCCGCCGATGGTCAGCGTGACCAGGTCGGGGCCGTAGGGCCCATCCAGGAGGCCCAGGCCGCGCATCTGCGGGATCTGGGTGAGTTCGACAGACTCGATGGTCGCGCCCGACAGGGAGAGGTTGAGCAGCAGGACCTCGCGGTCCAGCTGGGCGTTGATGGCCGAGGCGAGGCGTGCCGGGTAGGACTCGGTGATGCGCGAGGCTCCCATGCCCTGCACGGAGGAGTCGCCGAGGGAGACGATCAGGTAGGGACGCTCCCCCTCGGGATGCTCGTCAAGCTGACGCAGGCGATCCAGGGTCGCCAGATTGTGGTCCTCCCACGCCTTGCGGTAATCGCCGCGTTGGGAATCCAAGCGCAGGAGGCGTCCGATCGCCAGGCCACCACCGAAGAGGCTCGCGCCGCCGGCTGCTGCGCCCGCTACCTGCCATGCTCGTTTGCTGATCCCCATCGGAATGTCCTTCCCTCGTGTCTGCTGACCTTCAGTGTAACGAGGCCGGGGCCGGTGCTTCAAATGCTGAAGCACCGGCCCCTCGGTTTGTCTCAGATCGCTCAGTCCAGGCGTCCGGCGGGAGCTCCCGGGAGGGATCGGATGAAGTGGGGAGGCTCCCAGCCTCGCTCCGCGTAGGCGGCTGCGACGGCTCGCGCCACATCCTCCACTGCGTGCGCGTCAACGAGCGCGATCGCGCTGCCGCCGAAGCCGCCGCCCGTCATGCGCGCGCCGTGCGCGCCCGCGCCGCGAGCAGCCTCCACGGCCACGTCCAGTTCCTCGCAGGAGACCTCGTAGTCGTCACGCAGCGAGTCGTGCGAATCGTTCAGGAGAGCGCCCGCGACCGCCAGGCGCACCCCCTCCAGCGGCCCCTCGTCAAGAAGCTCGATGAAAGCACGCGTCCGCGCGATTTCGGAGACGACGTGGCGCGTGCGGGCGGCCAGGCGCTCGCTGCCCAGCGCGGCCGTGGCCTCGTCCAGGTCTTCAACGTCCACGAGCTGGCCCACCCCCAGGATGCGCGCAGACTCCTCGCAGTCCGCGCGGCGCGAGCCGTACTGGCCGTCCGCCAGCGAATGCTTGGCCCGAGTGTCGATAACGAGAAGCTCCAGGCCGACCGCACTCAGGTCGAAGGGAACCTGGCGCGTCGACATGTCTCGGCAGTCGAGGGCCAGCGCATGGCCCTCACGGCAGCGCAAGGATGCCGTCTGGTCCAGGCCGCCCGTGTTCGCACCCGCCACCTGATTTTCCGCGGCGCGCGCGGCATCCACGAGCACTTTGCGCCCCTCGTCGTTGGGGGCCTCGATCGTGCCCGCCAAACCCAGCGAGCACACCTCGTCGAGGGCCACCGCCGTCGCGCACTCGAGCGCGGCGCTTGACGAGAGGCCACCTCCCAGGGGCACGCACGACCACAGGGCCGCGTCAAAACCGGGCAGGGGCCCGTATCCAGCCTGCTCGAGGGCCCACGCGACGCCCGCGAGATACGCGGTCCAATGGTTCGTCACCTCGCCGGGGGTGCCCTTCGGGCCGATCACGTCGAGATCGAGGACGTCGATCGCCTCGCGGGTCTGCGGAGAAATCAGGCGAATCGTCCGATCCTCACGAGGCGACAGCGCCACGTACGCGCGGTGCAGCAGAGCGATCGGAACGCACGGGCCACCGTTGTAGTCCACGTGCTCGCCGATGATATTGACGCGCCCGGGCGCGCTCCACACGCCCCGAGGCTCGTAGCGGAACGCGTCACGGAACAGGTCTGCGGCCTGCGCGGCCCCTTCATCGGGGGTAGCGGCATCGGCCCACACGAGATCAGTCACAAGATCCTCCTTGGTCTCACTTCCTCAAGGCTACGTGAACGCCCTCACACCCTTCAAGCGCTACGGCCTCATCGCGCGCACCCCGACTCCCGGTACAGTGGAGCCACCACAACCGCGACACAGGCAGGCCCCATGTTCCTCCCCCAACGACTCCCCGGCCAGGACTGGCTCGGCGTCGTCGTCGCGATTCCCGAACCGTGGGTCACGCAGCTCACCGACCTGCGCCTGCGCCTGGGAGACCTGGCAGGATCACGCATCCCCGCGCACATCACGCTGATGCCACCCACGCCCGTCGCACGCGAAGCGCGCGCCGAAGTCATCGACCACCTGCGCTCCATTGCCTCGAGGCACTCTCCTTTCCGCGTTACCCTGTCGGGCACCGATTCCTTCCGCCCCATCTCCAACGTCGCTTTCATGACGCTGGCCGAGGGTGCCTCCGACTGCACAGACCTCGCCGAGGAGATCCGCTCCGGCCCCCTCGACCACGAGACGCGCTTTCCCTATCACCCTCACGTAACGCTGGCTCAGGACGTCGACGACATCGCCCTGGACATGGCGCTCGACATCGGCGCAACCGTCGAGGCCTCCTGGATCGTCCCCGGCTTCCGCCTGGATCGTATCGACCCCTCGGGCATCTACTCCTCGATGGCCCTCTTCGACTTCGACGCCTCCGGTCGCTGATTGCCTCCTGGCAGCTGCCAGCCCTCCGCGCGCCATCTTCACCGCCACACTTCCGTGCGGCAGCTTTGCCACCACACTTCCGTGCGGCGCAGCCAGGCCCCATCAATGTCGCACGTAATTCCCTCGCGACTACTTCAAATTTTGAAGTCACACTGTTGAAATTGCAACGTTTGCAGCGATTGTTGAAACTTCACCCAAACGAATTACGTGCGAAATTTTGGAAAACAGTGCCACAGGTCATACAACAGGTCGCCCGCTGGTGTTCCCGGTGCCCTCCACACCGGCACTCTCGTTACTGCTAGCAGCCCAGCGCCAGGACCCGCCACCACCCACAGGCACCGCAACCAGGCCCCATCAATGTCGCACGTAATTCCCTCGCGACTACTTCAAATTTTGAAGTCACACTGTTGGAATTGCAACGTTTCCAGCGATTGTTGAAACTTCACCCAAACGAATTACGTGCGAAATTTTGGGAAACGGTGCCGCAGCTCACGGATCAGGCCAGTAGGGTCCCGCAGATACGAAAGGCCATGGCCCAGGAAGGACTCCCAGGCCACGGCCTCGTCAATGAAACGTCAGATCTCGTAGGTCACGCAGACCGGCGCGTGATCCGAGAAGCGCTCCGCGTACTCGTCGGCGCGGCCGATCTCGAAGGAACGCGCACGCTCACCCAGTGCGGGCGTCGCGTACTGATAGTCGATGCGCCAACCCGCGTTGTTCACGAAGGCCTGGCCTCGCCACGACCACCACGAGTAGGGTCCCTGCACGTCGCCAGCCAGGTCGCGCACGGTGTCGCACCACCCTTCCTCCACCCACTGATTGAGGAAAACGATCTCCTCGTCGAGGACACCGGCACGCTTGTTGTGGTTCGGCTTCCAGTTCTTAATGTCGGCCTCGCTGCGCACGACGTTGAAGTCGCCGCACACGAGCGAGGAGATACCCCCGGCGGCCTCCTCGGCGAGCAGCTCGGCCATGCGCGCACCGATGCGCGGCAGGTGCGCCATCTTGGCCTCCTGCTTGGGAGTGTCCTTCTCACCCGAGTGGAAGTAGGCGGAAACCACGCGCACGGGAGTCTCGCCGTCCTCGGGACGCACGATGGCCTCGAGCCAGCGACCCGAATCCACGTCCGTCTCGGCGTCGTCGAGAACCAGACGGGGCTCGCCTTCGAGGACCGCTCGCCCACGTCGCACGGCTACGCCCACGCCCGCGCGGCCCTTGATACGGCAGGGAACCCACACGCTGTCCCAGGCCTCGCCCATAATCTCGCGGGAAATCTCCTCGGGCGCGCGCACCTCCTGCATGAGCAGCACATCCGTGTCGGACCCCTCCAGCCAGTCGAGGAAGCCACGCTTGTGGGCGGCGCGGATGCCGTTCAGGTTCACGGTGGTCACCGTCAGAGTCATCGTTTTCTCCTTAACGAGAGTTTTCTTCAGTCTAGATGAACGAGGAGGCGCGGCGAGGAATGGATATCCTCACCGCGCCTCACAACGTTCGCGCGACCTCCACATGTGCCGAGGCCACGCGCGCCTGTCAGTTCGCGCTGATTCCAGCTTGGCGTTCGGCCGCCTCGACGACGTTCGTCACGAGGAGCGCCCGGGTCATCGGCCCAACGCCGCCGGGATTGGGGCTGAGCCAGCTGGCCACCTCATCCACGCCGTCCGCAACGTCGCCCATCAGACGAGCCTTGCCGTCCTCGCCCTGCACGCGGCTCACGCCGACGTCGAGGACGATGGCACCGGGGGCCACCATGTCGCGAGTGATGATCCCAGCGGATCCCGCGGCCGCCACGATGACGTCCGCACGGCGCACGTGATCGGCCAGGTCGGTCGTGCCCGTGTGGCACACGTCGACCGTCGCGTTCACTTCCTTGCGCATGAGCAGCAGGCCGATCGAGCGCCCCACGGTCACTCCTCGTCCGATGACGCACACGTTCTTTCCGGCCAGGTCGATCCCATGGCGTTCCATGAGCTCGATGACCGCGCGCGGCGTGCACGGCAGCGGCGAATCGATGGGACCCGATCCACGCAGCACGAGGCGTCCGAGGTTCATCGGATGCAGGCCGTCGGCGTCCTTCGCAGGGTCGATACGCTCCAGGACGGCGTTCGTATCGATTCCGCGCGGCAGGGGCAGCTGCACGATGTAGCCCGTGCAGGCAGGTCTGCGTTGAGCTGATCAATCGCAGCCTCCACCTGCTCCTGCGTCGCGTCGGCGGGCAGGTCCACGCGGATCGACTCGGCACCGATCTGCGCGCAATCGCGGTGCTTGCCTGCGACGTAGGCAACGGACCCGGGGTCCTCGCCGACGAGGATCGTGCCGAGGCCCGGGACGACCCCGGCCTCGCGCAGACGATCGACGCGCTCCTTCAGTTCCGCCTTAATGGCGGCAGCGGTCGCCTTTCCATCCAGGACCCTCGCGGGGCCCTCCCAGGGAGCCCTCACGATCAGAGCCCGGCGTACAGCGGGTGCTTGTCCGTTAGCTTCTTGACGCGAGCGCGCAGGGCGTCCACCTCAACATTGCCGCCGGACGCACCCTGGGACAGGGTCGTGCCGATGATGTCGGCGACCTCGGCAAAGTCTTCGGCGTCGAAGCCGCGAGTCGCGAGGGCGGGGGTGCCGATACGCAGGCCCGAAGTGACGGCCGGCGGACGCGGGTCGAAGGGGGACGGCGTTGCGGTTGACAGTAATGCCGACCTCGTGCAGCAGATCCTCGGCCTGCTGACCGTTGAGCTCGGAATCAACCAGGTCAACGAGGACGAGGTGCACGTCGGTGCCACCCGTGACCAGCTTGATGCCAGCCTTCTTTGCGTCATCAGCACCCAGTCGCTCGGCGAGAATCTGCGCGCCCTCGAGGGTACGGCGCTGACGGTCCTTGAATTCGTCGGTCTGCGCGACCTTCATGGCGATGGCCTTCGCGGCAATCACGTGCATGAGGGGGCCGCCCTGCTGGCCGGGGAACACGGCAGTGTTGAGCTTCTTGCCCCACTGCTCGCCGCGCGAGGACAGGATCATGCCGGAACGAGGACCACCCAGGGTCTTGTGGACCGTCGTCGTTACAACGTCGGCGAAGGGGACGGGGTTCGGGTGCAGACCCGCGGCCACGAGGCCCGCAAAGTGAGCCATGTCCACCCAGAGGGCGGCACCGACCTCGTCCGCGATGTCTCGGAAGGCCTGGAAGTCAAGGTGACGCGGGTAAGCGGACCAGCCGGCGATGATGACGCGCGGACGCTCCGCAAGGGCAGCCTCACGAACCTTCTCAGGCTCGATGCGCATGGTCTCGCGGTCAACCTCGTAGGCGACGGCACGATAGTTCTTACCCGAGAAGTTCAGGCGCATGCCGTGGGTCAGGTGACCGCCGTGGGCCAGCGACAGGCCGAGGATCGGGTCGCCGACGTTCGCCATGGCCATGAGCGCAGCGGCGTTGGCCTGCGCGCCGGCGTGGGGCTGAACGTTCACGTAGTCGCCGCCGAAAACCTGCTTCGCGCGTTCGATGGCGAGAGACTCTGCGACGTCCACGAACTCGCAGCCACCGTAGTAGCGGCGACCCGGGTAGCCCTCGGCGTACTTGTTGGTGAGCACCGAGCCCTGCGCCTCAAGGACGGCGCGCGGCACGAAGTTCTCCGAGGCGATCATCTCGAGAGTGTCACGCTGGCGACCAAGCTCGGCGTCCAGAACGGCCTGAATCTCAGGATCCAGCTGCGCAAGTGTCATGTCATTGAGGGAATCCATGGGGTTCTCCTATTGATCATCCGATGATGGTTGGCAGTGGCCTCTAGCCCAGGCGGGCGGCTATCGATGCCGACGCGTCGCTCCCCGGTGGTGGCCCACCTGTTCGCCAGTCACGACACGATTACCAGTCTATCGCTCGGCGGTTTTCCGCGCATTCTGCCAAGGTGTCAGCAAGCTACCAGCTGGTCATGCAGCGTTCAGATCTAACTTGCACAACTCGTCAGGTGTACGAAATCACAGCGTTTTTTCGCTTGTACTTAACCCTTTGGTTAGCAACCAAGCTAACCATATGGATAGACTAGGGTTAACACCTAACGGTGACTGAGTTGCACGAGGGAGATTTACCCAGTAAATCTCCCGGTCCAGAGCGGTTTTCCCGCCTCTAACCGACATGCAGCATTTGAGTTTGATGAAGTAGAAGGAAGACGCACAGATGACAACCTTGACGAAGCCCACCGCACGAGCCGCATCGACGGCTCTCGCATTCGAGCACGCGTCGGATCTTGCCGCCTCCGCCGACAACGCCATCAAGCGCATGTGCGACATTTTCGCGGCTCTTTTCGGCATTATCCTGCTGACTCCGCTGTGGATCATCGTCGCCGCGATGGTGCGCCTGAACGACGGCGGCCCCGCTTTCTTCACTCAGGAACGCGTCGGTCTCAACGGCAAGACTTTTACCATGTTTAAGTTCCGCACCATGCGCGTGGACGCCGAAGAGCTCAAGGCCTCCCTCATGAAGGCAAACGAGGCCGACTCCTCGGCCGGAAATTCGATCATGTTCAAAATGGCCAACGATCCGCGCATTACGCGCATCGGAGCCTTCCTGCGCAAGACGTCGATCGACGAGCTGCCCCAGCTGTTCAACGTCCTGCGTGGCGACATGTCCCTCGTGGGCCCGCGACCCCCGCTCCCCAGCGAGGTCGCCCAGTACGAACCCCGCGTGATGGGCAAGTTCGCCGTCCGCCCCGGTATCACGGGCCTCTGGCAGATCTCCGGCCGCTCGAACCTCTCCTGGGATGAGACCGTCCACCTGGACCTCTCCTACGCCCAGCACCGCTCCCTCACCCTTGACGCGTGGATCATGCTCCAGACCATTCCCGCGCTCCTGCGTCACGAGGGTGCCTACTAAGCCTTTGCTTTCTGTGTGTGATTGGGTGTGGCCCGAGCCGATTGGCTCGGGCCACACCTTTACTTTCAACGCCCGCCAACCTCTCAACAGCCCGTCAGGACGCGAACAACGGTGTAACCGCACACTCCTCACACATTGTGAGATCGAGCCGTCAAACAACCACCTTTCGATAGCGATCGATTCACATTGCACGGCAGTGTGCACACAATGAGCAGCTGATAAGTCCCGCGAGAGTTTGACACCCACACATGGGAACGCCCTTTAGCTCCCGCATCACAGGGAGCCGTCACACCCTCATAATGCTTTGTGTGGGCCACGCCATTCACTGAATAACCCTTTTTAAGCATCTATACGGAAGTGTTTCGAGGCACGTTCAGAGCCACTCACCACCCCGTCGTTACGCCCATTATTCGCCCGAAAAGCCGACCAAAGCTCATGTCCAAAAGAGGGGCTGGCCTGTTACTTTCCGCCTTCATGGAGCGCACGTCGGCATATGCGAGACCAGGACGCAGCATTCATCGACGCTGGCAGCCGTCACCAGCCCATCACAGAACACGAAGGAGGCCGGACCCCGCAGGGTCCGGCCTCCTTCGCAACGACAAGCGTCAACCTCGGTCAGCGAAGCGTCACGCCTCCGACCAGCCCGAGATCGTCAAAGCTACCCATCGCCTCGAGCCGAGAGATCAGCTCGGGCGCGTGAGCGACGAAGTCGAGGGCTTCAACGGTGTAGCGCTTCGTGAGGCGCTTGGGCTCGTGCGCGATACGCCACGCCCAGCCGAGGCGCGCGGCATGTACCCAGTTCGGGAAATAGTCGTCGGCTGCTCGCGCGTACTGGTCGATCCACCCACCCGCGGTGCACACGGAGGCCTCGGGAACGAGCCCGAGCGCGACGGATGCAACGACCTCCTGGAGGCCAGCCCCCAGGCCGACGATGACGAGTCGCGGGTCGAAGGCGGTGAGCACAGACGGATCCGCCTTCAACCGACGCAAGCCCTCGTAGCCGTCGATGACCTGCACGTCGAAGCGGTGCAGGCGCTCAGCTGCCGCCGCACCGGCCTCGGGCACAGCCCCGATGAGGGTGATGCGGGTGCCGTCCTCGAGGCGTTCGAAGACGTGCGGCAGGACGAGGTCCGCGGAGGTGCGGGCGACCTCGTGGCCTGCTGCGCGCAGACGCATCTGCAGGAGGGTCCCGTCGAAGCCGACGGCGTGCATGCGAGCAAGTGCGCGGAAGTCGGCGTGCAGAAGGGACCAGTGGTTCAGCCACGTGGTCGTGTGCCCTCGGGTGAGCACGCGCTGCGCCATGGCGTCGAATGCGGGGTCGGTCGCGGGGGCACCGACCGCGCCAGCGGCCTCGGACACGTCCGGGCCGCCAGCGGGGGCTGACTGGTCAGTCATGGGCGCTCACCTCAGCAGGCTTGCCGTGAGATCGAAGGTGACGGATGCGGCGCCCTTGTAGTTGGCGTGCTCTTCGACGGCGATGCGGTTGACGCCGTCCTTGAGGAGCTTACGCGGGACCGTGATACGCACGAGGTTATCCTTCGCCTTGGCCAGCCCCACGTTGGAGGTGGCTCGCGTGTTGGCGTCGATAGTGCCCTCGGGCATGTTGACTCGCTGAACTTCAGTGCCGTTAACGTAGATAACGGCACCATCGTCGGCGCGGACGTTGAGGACGAGCTCGAAGTCTGCGCTGAGAGTTCCGAAGTTGACGTCTCGGACGAAGTAGTTCGTGATGGCTCGGTCCGCCGCCGGCATCGTGAAGGGCGTGCCCGCGTCGCGGTCGCCCCAGCCGAGCGGGCTGGCGCCGTGCTTCCACGAGGAGAGGTCGGCCGTGGAGTTCCAGTTGGCACCCGGCGCCTCTCCTTGGAGTTCCAGTAGTTCCAGTTCATGCCGGAGTACAGGAAGCTACCGAAGTTCAGCGCGGACACGTCGAGGACTTCAAGCGGCTTGTCGGGGTCAGGAACCAGCGGCGTGTTGGGGTCCGGCGCAGGCTGCGGGTCGGGCTGCGGGTCAGGGGCTGGCGCGGGCGCGGGCTCGTTGCCCTTGGCGACGACCGTCACCGTGCCGTCGATGGTCATTGACGAGCTGGAGCGGTAGTTGAGGTGCGTTTCGACGGCGAGCGTGTTCGTGCCAGCCACCAGGGAAGACGCGGGAACGAAGACGATCTGTCGGTCGGCTCGCGCGGAGGGCGTGGCAACGGAGGCGTTCGCGAATGTCGAAGCGTCAATCGTTCCATCGCCCATGCGCTGGCGAGCGACCTCGGTCCCGTTAACGTACACCACGGCACCGTCGTCGGCCGTCACGGCGACGTTGACTCCACCGATGGCGGCGGGGTCAGCGACCTTGAAGTTCACGCGCGCGTAGGTGGTGACGGGGCGGTTCTTGGCCGCACCCGGGGTCAGCGTCGTGTTGAGTCCGGGGCCGCCGTAACCGATCGGGGAGGCACCGCGGCTCCATGCGGAGTCGTCGTACGAGGTCTGGGCCCAGTTGTCGGCAACCGGATCGGTCGACCAGTGGTACGCCCAGGTGTCGTCCTCGTCCACGAGCAGCGTAGAGTCGTCAGGCTGGCCGGGCTTGCCCTTTGAGTCGACCACGTAGGCGTGGGTGGACGCGCCACGCAGGCCATCTGCGGCGACAGCGCGCACGAAGAACCGGTTGTTACCGCCGAGCGGAACACTTGCGCTGGTCTCCGTCGTGGTGGCGATCGTGCGGTCGTCACGCAGGATGTCGTATGAGACAGCTCCGGGCACGCTCGACCACTTGAGGGTCACCTGCTGGGAGTTGCCGGACGAGGCACGCAGATTGGCGGGCACGGCGGGCGCGGTGGCATTGCGTGCGGGCATGCGCACGAAGCCACCGGACCACTGGCCTGAGGTGAGCGACGTGTAGGAGTAGTTGAAGTCGCCGCCCGCCCACAGCGCGCCGTCGTCACCCATTTCAAGGGCCCACGCGCCGGTGGAGCGCAGGGAACCGAGGCGGTAGGGGGTCCAGCCGATCTGGCGGCCGGTGGCCTCGTCCCATCCGCCGACCCACTGGATTTCGTCGGCACGCGTCCAGGAGGTGCCCAGCGTCAGGTAGTGGTAGGCGTCCTGGAAGGCGAAGTCGGAGCAGTGGCAGGAGGCATAGACGACACCTGTGGCGGAGCGGGTGCTCGCCTGGACGTCACCGCCGTTCTGCATGGTGATGGAACCCGAGGTGCGGGTCATCGAGTCGGAGTTGTATCCGAAGAGCGAGTGCTGCGAGCCACCGAAGTAGACGCGGCCGTTGCGCGCGGTAACGGTCTGCTGGTACTTGCCGATCAGGAAGGAGTGCTGGAAGGTCCATGACTGATCCAGCGCAGCACCAGCCGCGGTGGACAGACGGCCCGCGTTTTCAACAACCTGGTTGTGGGCGCGCGTGAAGTAGCCGGCCGCGTAGTAGTAGTCCTCGTTCTCGTCGACATCAATATCGATGACGGAGCCATTGAACTCGGGGTTCCATGTGCGGTCGGGCTTGCCGTTGATGTCGAGACGGGCACCGTTACGGGCGTAGGTCCACGACGCGCCGTTGCCCTTAAAGTGGGTGAAGATGCCACCCAGGTAGATGTGATCGTTGATGATCTTGATGGACTTCACCGAGACACGGCCACCGTTGGTTCCAGTGCGCGCCTGGAGGGTCCACGACGGATCGATCTGGCCGGTCGCGGGATCGATGAGGACCGTGCCGACGTGGGTTTCACCGTTGACCTTCGTGAAGTCACCGGCCACGAGCAGCTTGCCGCTGGGTAGCTCTGCAAGGTCCTTCACCTGGTTGTTGAAGGAGAACGTCTGACCGTTCCACTCCCCCGTCGTCGCGTCGAATCCGGCGAGGCCGCTGGAGGCGATTTCCTTGCCGTTCTTGCCCTTTTTGACGCCGGTGAAGTTACCGCCGACGTACATGGTCGAGCCGATCTGCTCGAATGCCTGGACCTGGATGTTGCCCTCCTGGACGGAACCATTGAGGTTACCGGTCACGCCCCAGGACATGGGGGTAGCAAACTCGGAGGCGGACGCCTTCTGCTGCTCAGCTGCGACGCCGCCGTCACCGATCGCTTTGAACCCGGAGTCGTTGGAACGCAGCTGCGGGCGGATGTAGGCCTCGGCGTAGGGGTTGATGATCGATCCGTTGCGGTGGAAGTATGACGTCGAGGAGGAGGTGTCGTACCAGGACGTGGCGAGGGGGCCGTAGCCCCAGCCCATCGTGTACTTGTTTTGCGCGGAGGCAGTCAGATTGACGTATCCCCAGCCGGCGTTCGTACCGAAGCCAGACCACACGATGCCGCCGTTGACCCACCATTCGCGGTTGAACTTCACGTCCACGGGGTGGGCGCTCTTGAAGGGCCAGATGAAGTCGCGCATCTTCGGGAAGCGCATGCGCACAGTCTGGTAGGCGGTGCCCCTGTGGTTCCAGGCGCGCTGAACCATGATGCCGTCGTCAAGGTCAGAGACCGCTGTTCCGCCGAGGAGGCCGTTGACGGTTTCGTGCGAGGCCTGAACGACCTCGAAGTCACCGGCTGTACGCGGGCGGGTCTTGAGCTTTTCCTGGTCGCCCTTACCCTGGCTCCAGGTCTCCCAGCCTTCGCGACCGCGCCCGATGAGGACCCAGCCGCCGCCATCGGTGGTCTGGTCGCAGAAGAACTGGCCGGGCGCGTCCATGGTGGGCGTTTGCAGCCAGTAGGTTCCATCCTGAGAACGCGGGTCATTCTGCTTGATTTCCCAGCACGAGGCCGCAGCCGTTGCCGCGCTCAGGCCATCATGAAGCGGGTCAGCGGCTGCATGGGCAGCCGGAGAAAAAGCAAGCACGCCCAGGCCGGTCACTGATGCCAGTCCGAGCGCCAAGCAACGGCGTATAAATTTCATGGAGTCCTCACAGGTATTGCGTAAATGGTTACTTCTATAGTGTCACGATAATTGCCACCGCTCAACCACTTGGTTAGGACGAGGTGGGAGTTGTTTACCACACACATAAGTCAGCCCCCGCCACAAAGGCGGGGGCTGTACCTGTCAGCACGATTCACGAGCTGCATCGAACCATTTTCACTGGCTCAAATCTCGCGCGGACTCGAGCGAAGAAAGACGATTCTTCCCTTATTTCGCAACAGTTGCGGTCAGGTCAAAGGTCATCGAGGGCGTCCCCTTGTAGTTGAGGTGTTCCTCGACGCCGATGCGGTTCACGCCGCTCGTCAAGAGGCTCGCGGGGATGGTGACCTCGAGCAGATCGGAGGACGCCTTGGCGGCACTCACGGCCGAGTTCGCGTAGGTGGTGTGAGTAATGTTGCCATCCGATATACGTTTCGTGTCGACGATCGTGCCATTGACTCGCAGGACGGCACCGTCATCCGCGCGCACCTTCACGGTCAGGGAGGTGTTCGCGCTGATCGTCCCCAGGTCGATGTCGCGTGCGAAGTAGTAGGTGACCGCGCGGTCTTTCTTCGCAATGTCGAGGGCGGTCGCTGCGCCGGAGTCTCCCCAGCCGATCGGGCCGGAGCCGCGGTTCCAGCTCGCGAGCGAGCCGGTGGTGGCCCAGTCGGAGGCGGGGGCCTGCGTCGAGGTCCAGTAGTTCCACTCGGCGCCGGTGTCGATGACCGTGCCGGACTTGACGGAGGCCGCGTTGATCGGCTGCGTCGCGTCGGTCGGATCGGTGCTGCTCCCGGTGGGAACGGAGCTGTTGTTCTCCGGGGTGCCGTCCACGCGGACGATGGAGGCCTGCATGGACACGGTCGGGGTACGCAGGTAGTTGACGTGCGTTTCCACGGCGATGACGTTGTCGCCGGTCTCAAGCGCGGAGGCGGGAACGAAGACCTCGGAGAGCGAGGCGGAGGCCGCAGCGTAGGTGGGAGCGGCGTCGGCGCGGGTGGTGTAGCTGACCGTGCCGGTGCCCATGCGGGTGCGGTCCACCTCGACGCCGTTGACGTAGACGACGGCACCATCATCAGCCAGGTACTTGACGGTGATACCCTTCAGGGCCTTCGCGTCGGCGACCTGGAAGTGCGTGCGGTAGTAGGTCGTCACGGGGCGCGAACCCTTGGCGGCGATCTGGGTGGCGATCGCAGAGTCGCCGTAGCCCAGGGGTGCTGCGCCGGTCGGCCACGCGGAGTCGTCGAACGAGGCCTGGGCCCAGTTCTCGGGTGCGGCGCTGGCTTCGGCGCGGTAGCTCCAGGTGGCGCCCGCCTCGAGGAGGACGGGGCTGGCCGGATCGACCTGGCCGTAGGCCGGTGCGGTGTAGACCGGGGTGGTCGCGGAGCGGTTGCCCTCGGCGTCCACGGCGCGCACGAAGAAGCGGTTCTCGCCGCCGCGCGGCACCTCGACGCTGGTGGTGTCGGAGGTGGCGATCGGGCGATCGTCGCGCAGGATCTCGTAGGAGACGGCGTCGGAGACGCCTTCCCAGGCGAGGGTCACGGTCGAGGCAGTAGCCGCGGAAGAACGCAGCAGGGTCGGCGCCTCGGGGGCGACGTTGTCGCGGTTGTCGTAGCGGGCGAAGCCGCCGTTCCACTGGGTGTGCGTGGCGTCGGTGTGGGAGAGGGTGAAGTCGCCGCCCACCCACAGGTTGCCGTTGCTGTCAGTGGTCAGGGCCCAGGCGCCGGTCTTGCGGCGCGAGGACAGCTCGAAGGGAGTCCACTTGAGGCTTTTGCCGGTGGCAGCATCCCAGGCACCGACCCACTTGATCTCGTCGACGCGAGACCAGGACATGTTCATGGACCAGGTGTACATGTCCTGGTACGTCGCATCCGAGCAGTGGCAGGAACCGTAGATGACACCCTTCGCGGAGACGGTGCTGGCCTGCAGGTCGCCGCCGTTGCTGAACATCACGGCGCCGGAGAGACGCTGGTTGCTGGCGGCGTCGTATCCGAACAGGGAGTGCTCGGATCCGCCGATGTACACGCGGTCACCCGCCGTGGAGATGGTCTGCTGATACTTGCCCGCAGAGGGAGCCGAGGGCTCGAAGGAGAAGCCCGTATCCAGGGCGGCACCGGCCTGCGTGGAGAACTTGGCCGCGTACCAGGCGCGCTGGTTGCCGTGCGCGGTGGTGAAGTGGCCGCCCGCGTAGAAGGCGCTGTTAGCCTCGGACACACCGACTGCCTGGACGGAGCCGCTGATCTCGGGGTTCCACGAGCGATCAGGGCGTCCGCTCAGAGAGACGCGTCCGGCGTTACGGGCGTAGACCTTAGAGCTGCCGTCTCCGGTCAGGTGCGTGAAGGCACCTCCCAGGTAGACGTTGCCGTCGTAGTAGGTCAATGCACGTACGCTGACGGCACCGCCGCGCAGCGCGTTGGTGATCTGCAGATCCCACGAGGGGTCGATCTGGCCAGTCGAGGGGTTGATGACGACGGTGCCGGCGTGGGGCTCGCCGTTGACGCGGGTGAAGTCACCGCCGACGAGGAGGCGGCCGTCAGGCAGGGCGAGGAGCGCCTTGACCTGCGCGTTGAAGTCGAAGGTCTGACCGGTGAAGTCTCCGGTGGCCACGTCGAATGCCGCGAGACCGCGCGAGGAGATCTCGGCGCCCTTCTCACCCTGCTTGACGCCGGTGAAGTTGCCGCCCACGTACATGGTGGAGCCGACCTGGGCAAATGCCTGGACCTGGATGTTGCCTTCCTTCACGGAACCGTTGAGGTTACCGCTCACGCCCCACGAGGTCTTCGCGGCGAAGTTGGAGACCGCTCCAGAGACGGTGGAGCCACTCATACCCTCGTCGGGGATGCGAGTGAAGGAGGACGAGTCCGAGGAGATGCGCGGACGCACGTAGACCTCGGCGTAGGGGAAGACCGTCAGGCCGGACTTGCGGAAATAGGAGTTGGCGGAGGAAACGTCGCCGCCCCAGTTAGAGGCTTGGGCGCCGTAGCCCCACCCCATCAGCCAGCCCGTCGTGCGGGCGCTCGGGTAGGTCTGCAGGCCGTTCCACTCATTGTCGTAGCCGGTCTGGCTCCACATGACGCCGGGGCGCCAACCACCCTTATCGAGCTGAATGTTGATCGGGTGGGCCATCTTGAAGGGCCACACGAAGTCGGTCATCTTCGGGAACTGAAGATCCACCGTCTGGTAGGAGCTGCCCGATGTAGTCCACGAGCGCATGACGCGCACGCCGTCGGCCTGGTCCTTGACCGGCTCGTTGTTGAGGAGTTCGGTGACGGCCTTGTTGGAAAGCTGAACGACCTCGAAGTCATCGGAGGTGCGCGAGCGGGAGGTCAGCTTCGCGGGGTCGCCCTTGCCGCCGCTCCAGGATTCCCAGCCCTCACGGCCGCGGCCGATCATGACCCAGCCGCCACCATCTGTCGTCTGGTCACAAAAGAACTGGGCGGGGTGATCCATCGCGGGCGTCTGGAGCCAGTAGGCGCCGTCCGTTGCCCCGGGATTCCGCTGCTTAATGTCCCAGCACGACGCGGCGGCAGTCGCGGCGCTCGAACCATCGCGAACGATAGCCTGACCGGGTGCCGAATCGCCCTGACCTGCACCAACGGCGTGAGCCATCGGAGCGAGCGCGAGGGAAGCGCAAGCTACAATCGGCGCAGTTGCAAGGATTGCAAGGCGCGAAATCGCAGAAGCCATGACACGACCTTTCGAAAGAAACAGAACTTGTTGCATAAATAATTACACAACAATCTCTATTTGATCAACCGAGCGGTCAAGCAGGTCTTTCACAGGTGCATCACGCGCCCCATTCCTAGCCCCGACGACGCCTCGCTAAGGACCCAAGTCCCGAGAGGTGGAGACGCTCCCTGAACACCCAGCAAACACAAGCAAAAGCAAGGATTGAGAGAGCAGAGCCAACAACGGTCGCAACGAAAGAATCGCGCCCCAGCCACCACGCTATACACCCGCCCGGAATCACCGCAGACACGCCCACAACGAGAATCGGCTTGACCACTTCCGACAATTTGGGTGTCACACCGATGAAGCGTGATACCTGAACGGTTGCCATGGCCGCGTCAAGCACCATGCACACAGCCCAGACGATCGCCGCAGCGACCATTCCTCCGCGAGGAATAAAGATGACGTTACCCACAACGTTGAGGGTCAGGACCACGATCTTGTTGACCGCAGCCCATCCGGAGCGCCCGCTCATGATGAGCAGCGAGTGAATATTTCCCGCCATGAAAGTAACGATCGAGCCGATACACAACACGACGAGGACGTTCGCACCCGGGGCAAAACCGTCGCCGAGGATGCGCATGAGCGCGGGCGCGTAGATCGCCATGAGTGCGTAGATGGGTGCGGCGAACAGGACGAGCCAGATCGAGGCCGTGCTGTAGAGGTCGCGCAGCTCCTTCGTCTTGCCCTGGTGCAAAAGCTTGGAGAACTGCGGGGAGACGACGACGCGCAGGGCCGTGTCGACGACCATGCCCGCCTGAATGAAGCGAATGGCACCACCGTAGATGCCCGAGGCTGCATCGCTCGCCAGGAGACCGACGAGGAGGACGTCGAGCCACTGCAGCGCTTGCTCGAGGCCGGCAGTGAGGGTGCGAGGCAGCGCGAAGGAGACGACTTGACGACGCCGCTGGGCGCTCGGCCAGCGTCCCACCGAGTCGGCCGCCGAGGGCATGTGTCGCAGCAGCAGCCACCACGCGGCCACGAGGACGACGACGAAGGGCAGCGCCCAGGCGACCGACACGAAGGCCAGGGAGCCGGTGAACGCGGCCGCGAGCGCAACGAGGAGCGGGCGCAGGCCGGGCAGCAGCAGATTCTGAACGAGGACATACTCGCGCATGTTGCCCAGCGCCCGCAGGGCGGCGGATGCGACCAGGGTGAGGGCACCGATCGGCACGAACCACAGCACCGCCCGGGTGGAGGCCGCGACCTGCGCGTTCCAGATCAAGGGAGCCACGGCCTCGAGAATGAGGACGCACACGGTCGACACTCCCACCGTCATGGAGGCCATGAAAGACAGGGTCGCGCGGATCTCCTCGGGTGCATCCAGGGACAGGCGCGGCATCAGGTAGATGGCTGTGGAGTCAAGGCCCACCTTGGCCAAGGCCATGACGATCGCGAAGACGCCGGTGGCCTGGGTGACGATACCCGCCCCTTCGGCACCCAGCATGCGCGACAGGATGATCGTGAACACGAAGCCCAGGACCGCGGAGGCGGCCGCTCCAACGAAGCCAACGATGCCTCCGCGCGCGAGGGAACGCCGGGCTTGATTTGCCTCACTCATGATTAACCTTCCCGCTACCGCGCGGTAGCCTTTTTCTATAACCTACCGATGGGACACACATGGACTTCATCAACTCGCTCTCCCCTGCCCGCAAGAAGATCCTGCTGGCAGTAGCGATTCTCCTCATCATTGCGCTCGTCATCGCCGGCTTCCTACGCCTGACGGGCTCCTCCGAGACGGATACGGCCACCTCCGCGGCATCCGGCGCACAAAGCGCCGAGGACGACGCGCAGTCCGACATCCCGCAGTCCGTCGCGAAGACCATCACCCCGCAGTCGGGTGGGCCCGCGAACGCATCCGGCTCGCTGGCCACGGACGCTGAGGCCGCCGGACAGGCCACCTTCGTCATGAACACGCTGTGGGACGCGTACGCGGACCCCGAGCAGGCTCGGGCGACCGACCTGTCCTCCGTGCTCACCGGCTCTGCGCTGGAGGAGTTCGACGCGCAGGCCTTCGAGTGGACGCGGGACGGCACCCACACCACCGGCACGCCCACCCTCGAGGACGTGCACATCCTCAGCGATGACGGGGCCGGAAACATCACGGTCTCGGCGTGCGTCGACTCTTCCAATGTTCGCGTCCTCAACGACGCAGGCACTGCGCTGACGGACGACACGACCATGACCCGTGCCCTCACCTATTTTCAGTTTGTGAAGGACGGTGAGACGTGGAAGCTGTCCGGCTTCTCGTTCCCCGACGACCCGACCTGTTGAGTCGAGCAAGCATCGAAGTGGCAAAAGCCCCGTCGTTCGCGGCGGGGCTTGTCCATTTGCCCCATGCGCACGGCCCGCTGGGCGCGGACGGTTCCCGCGACGCTACCGGCGCTCGCGCGGCCCTCGCGGTCGGCCTCGGCGCGCTTGATCGGGTCGCTCTCTTCCTCGAGGTGACGCGACAGGAGCGCCACCGCCACCACGGAGATCATGAGGCCGGTGTTCATGCCGTAGTAGAACTGTTCCACCAGGGTCGCCAGGATGATGCCGCCCAGGATCGAGCCGTACACGTCCGTGGCGCGCCAGATGCGCGGGAACATGCGCAGGAAGAAGGCGAGGAACAGCGCCAGACCGACCAGGCCGTAGGAGAAGATGACCGTCCAGAACTGGCCCTGCGTGCCCAGGGAGGGCAGCCACGGCGATGTCGAGGGGCGCGGGGCGCCGAAGCCCAGGAGCGGGGATTGCTGGAGTTCGTACAGGGTCTCCAGGTAGTTGGACGCGCGGTCCTCCGTCGAGGAGGAGGCTGCGACTCGCTCGAGGAGCGACTGGGAGGCCGGGGTGGCCAGCCACGCGCCCACGCCCACGACGATGGCCGCGATGATACCCAGGACGGTGCGCCAGGCTCCCGCGCGCAGCCGCTGGAAACCCACCCACACGACGATGACGATGAGGCCGATGTACATGCCGCGGTTGAGCGTCGCAGCTGCCGGAATGACCGACAGGGCACACACACGGCGGCCACGATGAAACGCCACTTGGAGCGCTCGCGCCACAGCACGTAGGCGAAGATCAGCGCAAGCGGGAAGATCAGCGAGTAGACGTTGCCGTATGTGTTGGAGTAGATGAAGGGGGCCGACGGGCGCGGGTCGGAGAGGATCCACGACGAGGGGTTCCACTGGGTGGTCGCGCGCTTCGTAAACTCCTTGACGAAGTCGTTGGAGTGCAGGGCGCGCGGCACCAGGTAGTACATGAGCGTCTTAAATCGCAGTGTCGGGGCCGCCATGGCGATGAAGCCGCCGATGGTCGTCGAGGCCAGGAAACCCCACATCGTGCCCACGATCGCGCGCACGCTCAGGGACTTGCGCGCGTTGTAGGCGTAGACCGCGAAGATAGCGGGCGAGAGCTCCAGCAGGAAGCGATAGAATGCGCCAATGACGCGCCCTCCCGAGTCGAGCATCGTCATGGAGGCCAGCACCCACGCCAGGAAGAACGTCCAGATGATCGTCCCGGGCGGGAAACGCAAGCCGTGTCGGCCGATCATGAAGACAAGCATGACGGTCGCAAACAGCGGCCACATCAGGTCACCGGAGCCGAGCACCCACCACAGGAAGTACGCCGCATAGGCCACGACGAAGGGCCACGCGGGCAGATCCTGCGCGTCCTCTCTCAGCGGCCCGATGCGGGCGGGGGCGGGTTTGGCCCAGAGTCCTCGGCGCGGGCTCACGCGTGACCGTTCCCTTCGCCGGTCGTCTCCGTCGCAGACGAGGCCTGGGCCTCCTCAGCCCTGCTCGGTGCGGTCTCGGGACCGCTCGCGTCGGCGCGCTCGGCCTGGCGCGGGGCACCAAGCCTGTTGCGCTTGCGCGACGACAGATAGAGGAACGGGCCCTCCAGGAAGCCCTTGATCTCGGAGGTGGTGAGCGAGCCGGGCACATCCTCGTCGGTGCCGGCGACGCGAGCGCCACCGGGCTTGATACGGTTCAAGATGCCAGGGACTCGGCCGATGAGGGTGCCGAGCACGGAGGGCTTGGCGATGATCGCCTTCGTCAGGAGCGCCGCCATGCCGGAGCCGTTGCCACGGATCTGCTTATCCAGCCCGGCCTCGTCCACGCGGTGACGGTGGTGCACGAGGGCGTCGGGCGTGTGGATGATGACGTCACCCGTGGCCAGGATGCGTGCGAACATGTCGAGGTCCTCGCCACCGCGCGTCGAAGTGCCGGTGCCGAGCGCCGGATCGAAGGGTCCGACCTCCATGAGGACGTCGCGACGCATGGCCATGCACACGCCTGCGCCCACGCGCGCCGTCGTAATCGGGAACAGCGGTCCGCCGTCACCCTTCTCGCCCAGAGCCTCCAGGCCCTCGGGGATGTCGCCGACGCACCACACGCGCGGGGACATGTCCTGGGGGAAGCCGCCGCGCGACTCGAACCACCGCTGGGGCGCGTAGCGCTGCTCCAGGGGCAGCGCGATGCCCGTCGTCGCGGCCACGTACGGCGAGGCAGTGAACGGGTCGATCATGGCGGTGAGCCAGTGCGGGTCGACGATCGCGTCGTCATCCGTGAAGACGATGACCTCACCGCGTGCCGCGAGCACGCCGCGGTTGCGGGCGCGAGACAGGCCGGGACGAGACGCAGAGACGATGCTCAGGCGCGTATCGTCGATGCCCGCGAGCTTCTCGCGGGTCAGGCCCGTGTGCGGCGCGTTATCCACCACGATGAGCGTGAAACGCTGGTGATCCTGCGCCAGGATGGCGCGCACCGCGTCCTCGAGCATGTCGCACGAGCCGACCGTGCACATGACGACGGTCGCATCCACGTCGGCACCGGCACCCTCCTCCCAGCCGCGCGCGGGGGCCGGTTCGACCTCGAGCACGCGAGGATCGGCCTCCGGATGGTCCGTGCCCTCGATCTCGACGAACGCCGAATTACGTCCGTTGTCGCGCACGAGCACGAGCGCTCGCGGATCCGACGGGTCGCCCGAGATCAGCTGGGAGACGCGCGCGGTGCGGTCAACGTGCCAGATGGAGGCGGCCAACCGATCGGCCGCGGTGGTCTCCTCGGCGCTCATTTCTTGCCCTTCTTCGAGGGGGCCTTGGCGTTCGACTTCTTGGAATCGGACGTGTCTTCCGTTTCCTTCGACGGCTTGGACTGCATGGCCTCCGAAGAAGTATCTTCCACGGCCTCTTCCTCAGCCTCGGGGACGATGACCTCGGCCGCCTGAGCGGGAGCGGTCCGAGCGGAGGCCTGCGCTGCCGCCTGGTCGCCCAGGTAGATCATGCCGTTCACCTCGCGGTTGATGATCGCCAGCTCATCGAGCAGGTGGTGCAGCTTCTTCAGGTCGTAGCCCTTGCGCACGGCGACGAGCACGTGACGGGAGGGGCGGACCTCGTCGAGGAGCGAGGCGAGAGGCTGGTTGATGTCGATGAGGCGCGGCGCGGGCACGCGAGTCTCAGCCAGGGAGCGCGACAGGACGCGGTGCAGGTCGCGGGCCTGCGGGTCCGACGCGTCGACGATCAGGTCGACCCAGTGGTCGCGATCGATCGCCATCGCGAGCATGCGCGTGGGGGCCAGCCACGGCTCGGGGGCACCCTCTTCGGCACTCCACACGGGCAACGCCGTCAGGTCGGCGAGCTGCGTGGGCGAGGCCAGGGAACGCGAGCGGGTCTCACGGATGAGCACCAGGACCAGGCCGACGAAGACGCCAACGACGGTCGTGATGAGGATCAGGCGAACCTTCGAGGGCGAGACCTCATCGCTCGAGGCGTCAGCGCTCGTAATCACGAGGCCGGCGCTGGCGTGGTACGGCTCCAGCTGGGCGACCTGCTCCTTGAGCTTGTTGATCTGCTTCGTCACCTCGTCGGCGCGCGGATCCTCCGTCACCTTGCCGTCCTCGTCGACGGTGGGCTGCAGGGTCCCCAGCTCGGCCTCCAGGGCGGCGATGTCCTCGTTCGCGGCGGCGGCCATTTCGTCGGCGCGCTGCTCCACGAGGGCTGTGCGCTGCTGCAGGTAGAACTCGGCGATCGCGTCCGCGGCCGCGACGGCCTCGGCGCGGGTCGGCGCAGAATACTCAATCTTCACGATCGTGCCATTCGTGTCGCCCGACACGTCCATGTTGGAGCGCAGTTCGGAAGCGGTCACGCCGCCGCCGAGCTTCTCAGCCGCCGCATCCAGGACCGTCGCGGACTTCGCGATGCCCTGCTCGGTGACCATGTCCGTCGTATTCGACAGGGAGGCGCGCACGGCGGGGGCGGGAGTGATAGTTGGAGACGTGACGGTCATCGACACCGTCGCCGTGTGCGTGGCCGGAGCGCCGAAGGCAGCGACGACGCCGAGAACCAAACCAGCCACGGTCCCCGCAACGATCGAGGTCCAGCGGCGTGCCAGCGCGTGACGAAGGATCTGCTGGCCGCCCGTGGGCGGAGGGGTCAGGATCATGACTGTTCTCCTTGGATGTGAGAGCGCACCCATGCGGCGCGCGCATTGAGCCGACGCTCGAGAGCGCGGCGAGACGTTGCGGGTCGAGACGCGACCCCCTGAGTGTAGACCTGCACGAATCGGTCGAGCTCGCGCTCGGCCTCGTCGCGAGGAAGCGAAACGAGCGAGACCAGGCGTGGCAGCGCCTCTCCCGTCAGAGACACCGACAGGTCGGCGAAGGCTTGGGCCTGCTCGGGATTCTTCCACGAATCCGAGCGCCACGAGGCGTTTCCGGTGACCTGGCCCGGGTGGATGCGGTACAGCAGCCCCCAGGGCGCGATGCGGCGGATGCGACCGCCCGCGGAGGCCACGCGCATCCACAGGTCGTAGTCCTCGGCGGGGACGGCGCGGTAGCCGCCGACGCGGTCCATGATCTCGCGGGTGGCGAGCATGGTCGGGTGGCACACGGGGTTGGTGAGCAGCAGGTGCCAGCCCATGTCCTCGGGCGTGATCTCGTAGGGCATGCGGGGCACCGGGCGGGAGCCGCGCAGCTCGATCATCTGCGTGAAGACCATGTCGTCGCCGCGCTCGATTGCGCGTATTGTGCGCTTGAAGCGGCCTTTGAGGGACACGTCGTCGGCGTCCATGCGCCCCACGAGGCGCGAGTCGGTGCGCTCCATCAGCTGGGTGAGGACGCGGGAGACGCCACCCTCGCCCGGGGTAATGTCCTCGATGCGCAGGCGAGGATCGGCCACTCCCCCACGCGACGCGCCGCGGATGGCCTCGCCGACCGTCGAATCAGACGACGAGTCGTTACCGACGACCAGCTCGGCGTCACGCGGCATGGCCGCCAGCGTCGAGGCCACGGCGCGCGTGATCGTGCCCGCAGCGTTGCGCGCGGGCAGCAGGACGGACAGCTCAGGCACGAGACTCCCCCTGCGTGGCTCCCTGTTTCGCCTCCTGCTTGGCGGCCGCATCCAGGGCGCGCAGGTCGCGGAAACGGCGACGCAACGAGATCGAGGAGTGCGCAACTGCAATAGCGGCGAGGAAGGTGTAGAGCACCATGAAAGGCACGCCGAAGCCCCACGCCGCGAAGGACCAGCACAGCACGCCCGGGTCGGTGGGCAGCAGCACGAAGGAACGCAGGTTCCCGCCGCGCGTCTGCTTGCGGCCCGCGGCGCGCACGAACTGCTCGGCGAGGATCTGGCTCATGAACTGGCCCGACGTCACCCAGCCGTAGACGAGCGCGACGATGGCCAGCCACCACGACTCGGGGCGGTAGACCATGACGGCGGCGGCGGTGCAGAAGTGGATCGCCGGGGAGCGGAACGCGTCGGCGACATGATCCACCCACTCGCCCGTCTTCGAGGACGCACCCGTCACGCGGGAAACCTGGCCGTCCGCAGAATCGAACATAAAGCCGACCGCGAGAGCCGTGCCCACGATAAGACCCGTCCACCACGCGGGGTCGCACGCGACGAGAACGATGAGGCCCACCGTCGAGAAACACACGGAGATGAAGCTGACGAAATTCGGGGTCCAGCCGAAAGCTGCGCAGGCCGCGGCCACGACGCGCGCAGCGCCGCGGTTCACCCAGCGCATGTACGCGGGCACACCCGCACCCGGCTTCTGGGCGGCGGCGAGCGCGCTACGGTACGCGCTAAAACGAGTCCCCCCACGAGGAGCCCGGCTCGAGCACGACGGGCAGACTCACTGCGCCTCCCCTTCCACCTTTTCCGCGTCCTGCGCCGGGGCCTCGTCAGAGAAGTCCTCGGGCGCGATGAAGCGGCGCAGCTTCGTCGACGACGTCGACGGCGTGTACGGCAGGTAGACGACGCGTGCGCCCACCTCGGCCATTTCGGCCTCAAGCTGAGCGCCCTTCGGGAGTGCCCTTCCAGTCGTCACCCTTGAAGAGGACATCGAAAGGCTGGAGACGCCACGCGAGGCGCTTGTCCTGGTCCAGGTCGACGACAACCGCGTCCACGAAACGCAGCGACGACACGAGGTCGCAACGCTCCTTGAGCGGGATGACGGGGGCGCGGCCCTTCATGCGGATGAGGGCCTCGTCCGAGGTCACGCCGACGACGAGGCGATCGCAGCGCTCACGCGCGGCGCGCAGGATGTTGAGGTGTCCCTGATGGAACATGTCAAAACCCCCGGGCACGTAGCCGGTGATGGGGGTGCGTTGCTGAGTCGTTTCGTCCACGTAACAAGTGTGCCATTTATCAGGCGGTCAACGCGACGCTTACCCACTAAATGACCGAAAGATCACGTCTCAGCGTTGCCCACCAAGTGACAAGACACCCCACACAGGGGCGTCATATCGCGCAAATATGACCAGATGGCCGCACGTCACCTTGTTACAGGGGGCGACACGCCGGCCGGGTGTCACGAGGTCAGCGCGCCGTTCGGGCGGTCAGGCTCCGCGTGCGCGCAGACCGCGCCCCGGCCTCGTTACTGCGTCGTTGAGAGGATCTCAGCGCGAGAAGACGACCGTTCGGTTGCCGTTCATGAGGACGCGACGCTCCGCATGGAAGCGAACCGCCTGGGCGAGGACGCGGCGCTCCACGTCCTGGCCGAGGGCCACCATATCGGGCGTGGAGTCGGCGTGGGAGACGCGGGTGACGTCCTGCTCGATGATTGGCCCCTCGTCGAGGTCGGCGGTCACGTAGTGGGCGGTCGCGCCGATCAGCTTGACGCCGCGATCGTGGGCCTGCGCGTAGGGGCGCGCCCCCTTGAAGGAGGGCAGGAAGGAGTGGTGGATGTTGATGACGCGGCCCTGCATGGCGCGGCAGACCTCGTCGGAGAGGATCTGCATGTAGCGCGCCAGGACGACGAGCTCCACCTTTTCGGAGGCGATGAGGTCGAGGAGCTGGCGTTCCGCCTGGGCCTTCGTGTCCTTCGTGACGGGGATGTTGAGGAAGGGAACGCCGTAGAACTGGGCGACGGGTGCCAGGTCCGGGTGGTTGCCGACGACCGCGATCACGTCAATGGGCAGGCCCTGCGTCTGCTGGCGGTACAGGAGGTCGGTCAGGCAGTGGCCTTCGCGCGAGACCATGATGATGGTGCGCAGCTTGCGGCCCAGGTCGTCGACGCGGTAGGTGGCATTGAATTCTTTGGCGACGTGGGCCAGGCCCTCGTCGATGGGCGCGCGGCCCTTCGGAGAGTCCACCTCGACGCGCATGAAGAAGGTACCCGTGTCGGCATCGCCGAACTGCTGAGACTGGATGACGTTGCCGCCGGACTCGCCGATCACGCCGGTCACGGCATGCACGATGCCGGGGCGGTCCGGGCAGGACAGGGTCACAACAAGCTGCGCGTTTTCAGTCATGCGTTCCAGTCTAACCAGCTTCATACCCGCGAACGAGGCAGGGGCATGGTTTGCGGGAGATGCCACGGGGTTGTGGGGTGGGGTCGTGGTGTTGCGGGCGGGGTTGTTGCTCGGCGGGGTTGCGGCGATGCAGCGAAGTTGCCGCCTGGCGGGCGCGATTGCCGTTTCACGCAAGTATCACGTGCGTTTCACGAGCCGCCAAGGCTGGCAGCACCAGTTTCACGCGCGTTTCACGCCTGGCTAGCCTGCCCCTCCCCCCAATATTTCTGAGGATGCGCGCCCGAGCCGCGGCCGAATAGCGCCGACCGGCACGATGGCCGGCACGTCGGCCCACTGAGCGACACCCATCGACCTCTTCTGTCGAACTCCAAGCTGCAGAACTGCGACGCCGAGAAACGGCCTAAATGCTTGCTTGACACCCAAGTTACCCTTGCTTCCATCACGGGGACCAACTCCCTGGACAGGCTGCTACGATGCGAAGCAGTGAACCAGAGCAAAGGAGCCACCATGGTCCCCGCCGACGATGAGCACACGGACAGCACCGAGGCAGATAGCAACACGTCTACGAAAGAGCTCAACAGCGGACGTCTGACACCCATGCCCGACTACCTGATGAAGTGGTGGGTTCCGTTTGGGCTCGCCGGACTGTTGCTTGCCATCTGCACTCCGATTGCATTCTGGTGGGGCGGCCACTTCCACTGGCCCTCAGCCGACGGCATATCAGTGTGCATAACAATCGCAGGTGCAGCTCTTGCAGTTTCAACCTGGCAGCAGCGAAACGATGACAACGCAGCTCGCGAACTAGAACGAACGACTAATACTCAACGTGAAGAATTCTGGCACAGACGCAATTCGGCATACGCCCTGCTTTCCGCAAATTCGATTTACGAACAGCAGGAAGGAGTCTGCAGATACCTCGAACTCGCAGACGAACTCAACAAGCGTTCACAGAAAAATGCAACCTCAATACAAATCTTTAACGCGAGCATCCTCAGCGCACTCTGCATACATATAAGATACTTAGGGGCCCCGCCACCTCAGTTTATTGGAGATGAAATCGCGAGAGGCGAACTACAAAACCTAATACTGGAGAACATTCTTAAACGGGTTAACACTAACCTCGGAGGTTATTGGGATGGACTAGCAATCGACCTCACTAACATCACATTCCTTACCACAGTTTCAATTGTCAATTTTACAAGCAAATCAAAGATCTATCTCAACAAGTCAAACTTCAAACACAAAGTGAATATAGAGATCACCAATTCAGTTACTTTCTACTGGAAGGAGTGCTCATTTTTATCCAAACTGGAGATGACAGGAAAATCAACCGATCCCAGACAGCAAAAACCGCTGCTACTTAACGACAATCTCCCACAAATAACCAATCTCTGGAAGTTTAAGAATATTGCATTCTGCATTTTAGAGGACCTAGAACACCAAATACCCGCAGGACGGCCACTTCCAAACAAAAGCTATCCATCTTTTGAAAATTGCGATTTCCTCAGACCAAAAGCGACACAACAAAACCCAACCGAAGTGTCAGCGGATGCAGACACCGAGATCTTTGAAGAGTCGGAAGAACCAGCCCCTCCCGACAACTTCATTTGGGCAGCAATCTCCTTTAACTTCGAGCTACTTGACAAGAAGGTCAACATTCTATATTTTAGCGACTGCCAATTTGCAAGAGCAAATCCCCTGAAATATTGGAATGTCTCACACACATGCTTCACGCGATGTAACATCACGCAATGCGTCGAGACAGACCAAAAGAAAATAGCTCCATTCGACTTTGAATTCATCGATTGCAATTTCGCCTCCCACACGAACGACGAGGCTCTCACAACAGACCAGAAGTGGTGAACATTTGCTGATTATATTGAGATCGAATCAAGTTCCTAAATATAGGACACCCATCGCATTATTTTAGCGCATAAAAATATGTCGAAAATCCCGGAGCATTAGACCACTGTCATGCAAGTTAGTATTGCGTCCACTGACGACCTCGAGTTCATCGAGGGCGCGTATGAGCATGCCCGCGCGTTCATGCAGGCGAATGGGAATGCGACACAGTGGCCCAGCGGATACCCAGGTCGCATTGACGCTGAGGAAGACATCGCATGCGAACACTGCTTCCTTGTATCCGACGACGAGGGTCCCCTCGCCGTCTTCTCTTTCACTCCCGGGCCAGACGAGACCTACACCCAGATTGACGGCGGATGGCATTCTGACGCCGACTACCACGTGATTCACCGCGTGGCCGCGGTGCGTGGGCGGGGTATTGCTCGGGCGATTTCAGGTTCGCGGCTGAGCATGCGGACTACCTGCGCTGCGACACCCACGAGGACAACGCGCCGATGCGGCGCGCGCTTATATCCTTCGGATTCCGCGAGTGCGGCACGATCACTGTCGCCAACGGTACGCAGCGCGTTGCCTACGACTGGCTCAAGGAACCACTAGACGGCGGCGCCCCGGCTAGCCCCACGACACGCTAAGTTCTCATCCTTAAGCACTTACCCAACAATCTCGCACGTAATTCTTCAACACCCCACACTCGAGAGACCTCAGAAACCGCATGATTTCAACGTTTCGGTTTCAAAATCTGAAATATTGGCGGGGGAATTGCATGCGACTTTTCCGGTGCTACACCCGTTATGGAGCATTACACCCGATCAGTGGGCATTGCCGATCAGAACGGGTGTAATGGCCACTGATGGGGTGCACGATCTCATCTGCGACATGCTCTATCGCGGATACGCTTCATAGGCGACATGGACACCACGACTAAGCCCGGTGCCGCACACCGGAGCACCGCCCCAGGGCTGCGCACTTGACTTCCAAGCACCGGCCACGAAGCACATCCATGACGGCACAGCAGTCATTCCGCCAAAGTGCAGACCCATTGAGCAAAAACAGCCGGATTTCGAGGAATTTTGGTGAATGGGTCTGCGGTTTGGCGAAAGTCCCCACTGGGAACCACTACTCACGCGTCCATAAGCTCGCACAGCTCGCTTCTAACAAGCAGTTGACCGCACTCACGCTTGTTCCTAAGTGGTGTTACACCACTTAGCGGGGTATTACACCACCTCGGAGCTGGTGCAATGCTCCCTAACTGGTGTAATGCTCCCTAACTGGTGCAGGACTGCCCAGCATGGCTCGACTGGCATGTTGTTGGAGCAGCTATGGCGCAGATCTTGCCGCGCACAGACTTGTTGCTCAGTAGCGTTGCGCCACTTAGCGCAGCATTGCACTAGGTAGGAAGCAATGCATTGCCTCCCTATCTAGTGCATTGCTTGCGCGCCTAGTGAATCTCTCCATGATGCGGGTCTGCCGCGCGTCACCGAAGCATCATGACGCGCCACGCTCACAGACAAGCCCCGCAACACCCGCACAACAACCCGCAACACCCGCACACATGCGGGCGCGCGCCGGCCAATCAGCCGGGCGCGCGCCCTTCCCACCAACCGCCACGAGGGCGGTAGCCTCACTTGATGAAGCCGAGCGCCTTGACGGCGTCGTACTCTTCCTGGAGGGCCTTGATGTTGTGGTCGATTCCGGCGCGGGTCGCGTCGGAGATCTCGAGGCCATCGACGACCTGCCACTCGCCACCGTCGGAGGTGACGGGGAAGCCGAAGTTCAGGCCGGCGGGGACGCCGTAGTGCGTGCCGTCGGACATGACACCGGCGGTAACCCACTCGCCCTCGGGGGTGCCGTGGATCCAGGAGTACATGTGGTCGATCGCGGCGTTCGCGGCGGAGGCGGCCGAGGAGGGCGCCGCGCGCCTCGATGATGGCCGCGCCACGCTTGGCGACGGTAGGACGGTAGTAGCTGGACAGCCACTCTTCGTCCACGAGCTCGGTCGCGGGCTTGCCGGCAACCTTCGCGAAGGAGACATCCGGGTACTGGTCGGCCGAGTGGTTACCCCACACGACAACGTCCTTGATGTCGGCGTTCGCGGCACCGGTCTTGTGGGCGAGCTGCGCGATCGCACGGTTGTGGTCGAGGCGCATCATCGCGGTGAAGCGCGACGCGGGGACGTCCGGCGCAGCGTTCTGGGCGATGGTGGCGTTGGTGTTCGCGGGGTTGCCCACGACGAGGACGCGCACATCGTCGGCGGCACCGTCATTGATGGCCTTGCCCTGGGGGCCGAAGATGCCCGCGTTGGCCTCAAGCAGGTCGGCGCGCTCCATGCCCTTACGGCGCGGCATGGCGCCCACCAGGTAAGCAACGTTGGTGCCCTGGAACGCACGGTTCACGTCGTCGAAGATCTCAACGCCGGCCAGGGTCGGGAACGCACAGTCGTCGAGCTCCATCGCGGTGCCCTCGGCAGCCTTGACAGCCTGGGGAATCTCGAGCAGGTTCAGCTTGACGGGCACGTCCGGGCCGAACAGCTGGCCGGAAGCGATGCGGAACAGGAGGGCGTAGCCGATGTTGCCGGCTGCGCCAGTGACGGTGACGATACGAGGTTCTGCCATGATGTGGCGCTCCTTTACAGTTCCTGTGGGCGTGTGCCCTTCAGTCGCGGTGTTCCCCGCGCTCTGCCCCTAGGATACGTCGTCGGTCACAGTTCGACCCGGGCACCCAGTCCCAAGACGAGACAGCCGAACAGTGATCTGCGACATACACGGCATGCTAGGCTCTCCCGCGCTCATGCCGCCCCGCTGTAGAGTAGGGCGTATGTCCGACAGCAACCCCACTGCCCCCCTCGGTACGCTTCCTCCCGCGTCCCGGCCCCTGCCTCGTCCCATATTGACGAGGCCGTGGCGCACTCCCACGAGCACGCGCACTTCGCGGGCGGCGGGCATGGCGGCCACGGCCACGATCACTCCCACGCGGGGGCCTCGGCCAAGCGCTTGGGGTGGGCGCTCGCGGTGACAGGGGCCGTCGTCATCGCGGAGTTGCTCAGCGCCTTCTGGTCGGGGTCCTTGTCGCTGGCGGCGGACGCGGGACACATGGTTGTCGACGCGTCCGGCTTGGTCGTCGCCCTCATCGCGGCTCGCCTGACGCGCCTTCCGCGCGACGAGAAGCACACGTGGGGGTGGGCGCGCTCCGAGGTCCTGGCCGCCGCGCTGCAAGCCGGCATGCTCCTCATTATCAGCGTGATGGTCGCGTGGGAGGCAGCCTGGCGCCTCGTCTCTCCCCCGCCCGTCGAGGCCGGCCCGATGCTTCTCGTCGGCGTCATCGGCCTGCTCGCGAACGTCGTCTCTCTGGCGATCCTGGCTGGCGGGCGCGACGCGAACCTGAACATGAAGGCAGCATTCCTGGAGGTCGCGAACGACGCGCTCGGCTCCCTGGCGGTGATCCTGGCGGCAGGCGCAGAGTGGGCATTCGGGTGGGCGCGCGCGGACGCGATCGCGTCGCTGCTCATCGCGGTCCTCATGGCTCCACGCGCGCTGTCCCTCCTGAAGCGCTCCCTCGCGATCCTCATGGAACAGACCCCCGCCAGCGTCGATGTCACCAAGCTGCGCGCGCACATGATGGGCGTCGACGGCGTGCTGGGCGTGCACGACCTGCACGTGGTGGCCGTCTCCTCCCACCTCGTGACTGTCACCGCGCACGTGACTGTCACGCACGAGGCCGACGGGCCTTCGCGCGACCGCATCATCCACGAACTCGGCGAATGCGCGTGCCACCACTTCCCCATTGCCCACTCCACGTTCCAGCTCGAATGCCCCGAGCACGCGAGCCACGAGCACATGGAGCACTAACCGCCACCTCGTCCCCACAAACAGCGAGGCGGAGGGAGCTACACGCTCCCACCACCTCCCCCAGATACACGTCGGGGGCCACGCCAGCCGGCGCGGCCCCCGAGCTCAGCTCAGATGAGACTACTTCGTGCGATTCGCGCGGTAGTACTCGATGAGAGCGCAGGTGGATATAGCCCTAACACCAACCAGCGATGCCACCCGAATCCACCACTCTAAGATCGCAATGACAGACCGAGCGAAAGTCAGTGAAGTACAGGCGTAAATCACTTGTCAGAGTCAACCAATGAGCTACGATAGTTAAGTATGATGCGCGATACACTCACACCTCACACACAAACCAACCTGAGTGCCCCCTCCCCCACAGTGCTCGACATCTACGTCGTCTGGCATCCGAAAGACAAATGCGGTCGAGATGTTTTCGATAGGCTGGTTAACCACTACCATTCGGAGCACTTCTCCGGCCTGGCGGGCAGCGCGATCGAGGTTTTCTCTCGCTCTCATCCCCGCATCACAGGCTGCGATGCACCTGCGCCGATCCCTACACGCTGCGGTACAGTCGACACAACAGCACACGATGAGCAGACCCACAACCAGGACTCAGCGAGTGACACTGCATCCCCCTTCACTGTCATTATCCCGGTCATCGGCCGCCACATGATCAAAGCATCAGAGGATAAACACAGTGCATGGCCCAGGTACTTGAAGAGTCTTCACACGTTGCGCGAGACTGCATCTTCAGCAGCCACCCCCAGTGTCCTTATCTTTCCGATCATCGGCAAACAGGGACTCGACATATCGATCCCTCCCATTAGCGCTCTTACAAGTAGACAAGGAGCTATCCTTCACGAAAACGCCCACGCCCCCGGAGAGCTCGTCCGTGATATTGGACAGGCGATCATACAAAATCTTCTCTGGAAGCAAGCAGGCATGGCTTCTTCATCGGTCAGCCCCCGACTTCGTGTTTTTATCTCGCATGCTCGGGCCGATATCCCGGAGACTGACCTAACCGGATCCAGCCCAACTGGTGTCGTTAGCAAAGTCAAGCAGCTCGCCGAAAAGACTCATTTAGAGACCTTTTTCGACATTCATGACATCCAGGCGGGGGAGGAGTGGGACTCCTCCATACGGAAACGAGCCCGCACGAGCGCTCTCCTCATGGTGCGCACGGATCATTACTCCAGCCGCGAGTGGACGCAATGGGAAGTATTTGAAGCGAAACGAGCGGGAATGCCTGTCGTTTGTCTTTCTGCACTCAGCGCCGGAGAGACACGTGGGTCGTTCCTACTCGACCACGTCCCAACTGTTGCCTACCCTCAGATCCCCACAGGTTGGGCACCACCAGAAGGGACGCAAGCGGAGGATCCTGTCGACGAGGCCATTGTCACTGCTCTGAACCGCCTCGTCGATGAGGCTCTCAAATTCGCGTTGTGGCGTTGCCAGGAAATTCCAGCACACGTCAACCCCATGAAGGCGAGTACAACACCATCACCGTCACAGTCCAAGAATCACCCAGGCTTCGATTGCGCCCCGCCCACCGCGCCTGAACCCACCGTCCTGCTGAAGTTCATTCAAGAACACAGGGATACATTCCCTCATGACAGTCACTTCTGGCTGATCCACCCCGACCCACCCCTTCTCCCCGCCGAACAAGACTTTTTGGTCGACTTGTGTGTCCAAGCGGGTTACGAGAAAGAACAGGTGCATCTACTGACTCCAAGGTCTTTCTTTGCTGCGGGTGGAGTGTTTGGCGCAGACGAACCACATTTGACAACTCGGCTTCTCTCCCGGGATCGTCCGCTTATCGGAAAGACCCTCGGGATCTCGATGTCACGATCCGAGAATCTGGCGTCTATCGGCCTAAGTCCGGCACACCTTGAATGCGCTGTTGCGGAAGTTTCGCAGATGATGCTGATCGGCGGAGGGAGCCTCCTGTATGCAGGTGCTCCCGGCACGCACGCTCCTGATCTGACCACGGCGATCATGGACACGGTGTCCAGCTACACCGCATCAGTCAAGCCTATGCACACCTATCGGGCGACCCCGAACAGCACGACATACACCCCGGGGACATGTTCAGTTTGGCGGTCCCTTGTATCGTCCTGAACACCTCTGAATCAATCAAACGACTCGACGAAGCCGCTAACCACTTCGCCGGGTACGCGTCCATCGTCGTTCTCGACAAAAACGGTCTCAAGATCGAGGACTTTGATGACCTTCCGCCATGGCAGGGCGACTCGAACGAGACTGCCCGCGCTCTACACCACATTAGGCAGGCCCTCCCCCAGTACTGCGACGCGCGCCTGCTGATCGGAGGGAAGACTCAACGCAAGTCAGAGAACAACCCCGACGGATACATTGGCAACTTCCCGGGAATCGTAGAGGAAGCGCTATACACACTCCGAGCAAACCGACCACTCTTCATCGCTGGCGGATTCGGCGGAGCCGGCTGCCCTATTAGCACGCGAGCTTGGTCTCGGGCCAGATCTTCCCATCCCACCTGAAGCGCTGGCAGAGATCAACCAGTGTGATGCCTATCGGAAAGCAATCGACGAGATCAAGAATCTGTTCGACTACACGCGCACCGGCCTGAACAACGACGATCACCGACACCTCGTGACCACACAGCGTGCCTCCGAGCTTGGCGCATTGATCGCGAAGGGACTCTCTTCGTTGTCAGTTCAACACTCCAACAAGGGCAAACAGGAGGACACATGCAAGTATTTCTAAGCTATCGCGAGAACGAAGAAGGCGAAAAGTACGCATCAGCACTGCGCGAAGAGCTTGCAATCCTCGGGATCAACGCCATCATAGCCAGCCACTCGATCCGCCCTGGCGCTGATTGGGCACAGATGATCCTCGGTCACCTAGTGGAGAGTTCCGCTCTCCTGTGCATCGCCTCACGTGGCTACACGGATAGCGCGTGGTGCCAACAGGAAATTGGCTGGGCGATAGGACGCAATATACCGGCCCTCTGGATACGCTATGACAGCGCGGAACACTCCACGGGTTTTTTGAAGTCCAAGCAAGAACTTGTACCCTCCGAACCGCTTGATGAAGCAGAAATCGCTCGGGCAATAGGTGCCTGGCTTGCTGCGGAAGACAAGACACGAGAGGAAACGCGAGCCACGTTGCTCCGTGCTCTCACTTTTTCTAGCACATACCAGCAGACACGGGATATCGCTCATGTTCTTGCCACGCTCGATTCGTTGACCGATGATGAGTGGAAACAGATCAACGACGCCGCAGCAAGTAACCGCCAAGTCAGGGACGCTATCTCCTACTTCGACCGAGCTAAGAGCACTTCTGGCGTACCCGTGACGGAATGGCTGCGTCGCGAACTAAATAAGTCTACAAAAACCGAGTGGCCCTTGAGGCTCCCCATCTCAGTGTTGCAGAGACGCAGTGGGGGCCGCGCCAGCCGGCGCGGCCCCCGAGCTCAGCTCAGATGAGACTACTTCGTGCGATTCGCGCGGTAGTACTCGATGAGAGCGCGGGTGGACTGATCCTGCGCATCCAGGGCCTCGGACGAGCCCTCGATCGCGGGGAGGATCTGCTTAGCCAGCACCTTGCCCAGCTCGACGCCCCACTGATCAAAGGAATCGATGCCCCACACGGCACCCTCGACGAAGGTGATGTGCTCGTACAGGGCGATCAGCTGGCCCAGGACCGAAGGAGTCAAGGCCGGAGCCATGATCGAGGTCGTGGGACGGTTGCCGGTGAACACGCGGGCGGAAACGATGGCCTCGGGCGTGCCCTCGGCGCGCACCTCCTCGCTGGTCTTACCAAAGGCCAGGGCCTTGGTCTGGGCGAAGAAGTTCGACAGGAACAGCTCGTGCATGTCGGCGTCGCCATCGCCCAGCGCCCACGTCGGGTTCGCAAACGCGATGAAATCGGCGGGGACCATGCGGGTACCCTGGTGGATCAGCTGGTAGAAGGCGTGCTGGCCGTTGGTGCCGGGCTCGCCCCAGAAGACCTCGCCGGTCTCGTAGGTGACGGGGCTACCGTCGCGGCGCACGGACTTGCCGTTGGACTCCATGGTCAGCTGCTGCAGGTACGCGGGGAAGCGGTGCAGGTACTGGGAGTAGGGCAGACGGCGTGCGTGTCAGCGCCCAGGAAGTTCGAGTACCACACGTTGAGCAGGCCCATCAGCAGGGGCACGTTCTTCTCGGGCGCAGCCTCGGCGAAGTGACGGTCCATGGCGTTGAAGCCGGCAAGGAAGTCGGCGAAGCCCTCGGGGCCGATCGCGACGGCCAGGGAGGTACCCACGGCGGAATCCACGGAGTAGCGGCCGCCCACCCAGCTCCAGAAACCGAAGGCGTTGGCCGGATCGATGCCGAACTCGGCGACCTTGTCCAGAGCGGTGGACACGGCGACGAAGTGCTTGGCGATCGCTTCCTTCTCGGAGGCCTCGTCGGTGACGATGCCGCGCTCACGCAGGCCGTCCAGCAGCCAGGCGCGCACGACCTTCGCGTTCGTGATGGTCTCCAGCGTCGTGAAGGTCTTGGAGGCGACGATCACGAGAGTCGTCTCGGGGTCCAGGTCCTTCGTGGTCTCGCCCGCGTCAGTGGGGTCAATGTTGGAGATAAAGCGGCACTCCAGGCCCTCCTGCACGTAGGGCTTGAGGGCCTCGTACGCCATGACAGGGCCGAGGTCGGAGCCGCCGATGCCGACGTTGACGACGGTCTTGACGGGCTTGCCGGTGATACCGACCCACTCGCCGGAGCGGACGCGGCGGGCGAAGGCGTAGACCTTCTCCAGCACCTCGTGCACGTCGGCGATCGCGTCCTGGCCGTCGACCGTCAGGGAGTCGGTCGCGGGGCGGCGCAGCGCGGTGTGCAGGACGGCGCGGTCCTCGGTGACGTTAATGTGCTCGCCCGCGAACATGCGGTCACGCAGCTCCAGGACACCGGTCTGCTCAGCGAGGGCGAGGAGGTGGCCCACCAGCGTGGGACACACGAGGTTCTTCGACAGGTCGACGTGCAGGTCGGCAGCGTCGAAGGTGAAGGTCTGGGTGCGGTTGGGGTCATCCGCGAAAAGCTTGCGCAGATCGGGTTCAAAGTTGTCGGCCAGCTGGTCGAGCGTGTCCCACGCGGGGGTCATCGTCGGGTCGATCACGGGGATATCACTCATGGGGTCTCCTGACAGTAGAGATAGGTTCGCACTCTAGTTTAGCGGGGACTTGGCCCCTGGTCACCCCCGCTTCGCTCTCCTGAAACGACGAGGCCGTGGCCCGCGAGCGCTCACGGAACCACGGCCTCGGACGCCGCGCGAATTCGACGGGGTCAGGCGACCGGATCGTCGATGGGGATAGGCGTGGCCTCGATGCCCGGGTTCTGCAGCGACACGATGCGCTGGACGGGCACGAGGTCAAGCCACCACTGGTGGAAGGGACGACGATTCACCAGGTCGAGATCGTCGAACATGTTCTTCACCGGACGAGCCTCCATCGCGGCGCCGACCTGGCCGATGTAGTAGGCGCCGCGGTCGCCGCGTTCGAACTGGTCCACGAGCTGCTCGAAGGCGCGCGCCACGAGGCGCGTGGCGAGCAGACGGTCGTACGGCGAGGGCGAGCCGCCCTGCTGCATGTGGCCGAGGGCCTGGTGCCGCACGTCGTAGATCCCCTCGGACTCTGCGTTGAACACGTCGGCCAGGAACTCGCGGTCGTAGTACTGGGAGGCCGACTCGTTGAGCAGCGTGAGGAACAGGCGTCGGCCGGACTTGAAGGAGGCGACCATCCGCTCAGCGTCCGCGGCGATCTGCTCGAGGGAGGGGGACTCCTCGTTGATGTACATGTACTCCGCGCCGCTGGACAGTGCGCTCATGAGAGTCAGGTAGCCGCAGCGGCGGCCCATCGTCTCGGCGATGAAGCAGCGCTTGGAGGCGGCCGCGCTCTCCTTGATACGGTCGATTGCCCACGTCGCGTTGTTGATCGCCGTGTCCGTGCCGATCGCGAGCTCGCAGCCGGGCAGGTTGTTGTCGATCGAGGCGGGGATGAGCAGGATCGGGATCTGGAACGCCGGGTAGCGGTCCTTCTCCGAGGTGATCGCGTGAACGCCCAGGTAGGCGTTCATGCCGCCGATGACGAGGAGCGCGTCAATCTCGTTGCGTTCGATGGCGCGTCCCAGCGCGTAGAACTGCTCGACCGGCGGAATGTCGCGCTTCGTGCCGAGCTCGGCGCCGCCCTTGAAGGCCCAGCCTTCCACGTCGGACCAGCTCAGTTCACGCACGCGGTCATCAGCCAGGCCGCTCCACGAGCCGTCCACGCCGAGCATCGTCCACCCGCGCGCGATGCCCAGGCGCACGGCCACGCGGGCCGCCGTGTTCATGCCGGGGGCCAGACCACCCGCGTGCAGAATCGCGACGCGCTTGATGTCGCCCGTCGGCTCGGGGGTGAGCTGAGGGGGCGTGGACAGGATCTGGTTGATGCCGACCATCGAGGAGAAGGACGAGCCGCGCGAGGCCTGGGCCGCCGCGTAGTCGCCGGCCGCGATCAGATCCTTGACGGCGCGCGTGTCGTGCACGGCCTTCATGAGAGGGATACGGGTGATGCGGTTGCGACGCACGCCCAGGATGACGGGCTCATCCTCGGCCGTGGACGCCAGGATCTCCTGGACAGCCGCGTAGCCCAGCAGCGTCGACATCCAGCGGTCGTAGGCCGAGGGAGTGCCGCCGCGCTGCACGTGGCCCAGGATCGTCACGCGCGCATCCTCGCCCGTGCGCTCCTGGATCGTGTCGGCGATCAGCTGGGTTGACAGCTCGTTACCGTCGCGGTCGTGCGCGCCCTCAGCCACCAGGACGATGGACTCGCGGCGGCCGGCCTCGCGACCGAGGCGCAGGTGCTCAGCCAGGTCGTCCTGCCAGCCCGGGCCCGCCGGATCCTCCGGCGTGAACACGTAGTCGGCACCGCCCGCAACAGCCGCCATGAGGGGCAGGTAGCCGCAGTGGCGGCCCATGACCTCGACGACGAAGGTGCGCTGGTGCGAGGCCGCCGTGCTGGTCAGCTGGTCGATGGCATCCAGGATGCGGTGCAGCGCAGTGTCCGCGCCGATCGTCATATCCGTGCCCACCATGTCGTTATCGATCGAGCCGACGAGGCCGACGATGATGAGGGCGGGGTGAGCGGCCGCGGTCTCGGCCGAGATCACGCCCTCGGCGGCCAGCTCGGCGACGTGCTGGGCCCACTCGCCGCGGAACTCGTTCGTACCCGACAGGGAACCGTCACCACCGATCACGACGAGGTGATCGATGCCGTGCTCAAGCAGGTTCGCGGCCGCGCGGTGGCGACCTTCGTACGTGCGGAAGTCCGCGCTGCGAGCCGTGCCGATCACCGTGCCACCCTCGGCGAGGATCGACGAGACGTCCGACCACTCCATCTTCTTGATGGAATCGCCGCCCGCGCAGGCTCCCTGCCAGCCTTCGTAGATCGCGTAGGGCTGCGCGCCACGCGCCAGCGCCGTACGCACGACGGCTCGAACAGCCGCGTTCATTCCCTGGGCGTCACCGCCCGACGTGAGGACACCGATACGAACTGTGCTCATTTTTCTGCCATCTTTCGTTGACGGAGCGGGCTGCGAGGCCCAGTGTGCCTATCGCTACCCATTCTACGTGACCCGCGCCTCCACCACTAGGGCCTAACTCCCATTAACCGAGGAAACGACAAGCGCGCGCCCACCGTTTTCGGCGGGCGCGCGCTCACGCAGTCACTGGAAGCTAGGCGACAGTTTCGCTGCTGTTGCGAGCGGCAGACTCTGCCAGTTCCTCCGGGCTGACAACGCCCTCGACGGAGACGCGATCCAGGTAGGCCATACCGTCAAACGCCAGCTCGCGAGCGTTCTCCGGGTCGCCCTCGTTGCCGATCGAGCCGTGGGCCATGCGGTCCACGATGAGCGCGATCGCACCGTCGCCCGTCACGTTGGTGGCGGTGCCGAAGGAGTCCAGGGCGATGTAGGTGGCGATCATGAGCGCAACCTGGGCGTCGTTGAAGCCCAGCATGGAGCTGAGCAGGCCGGTGGCGGCCATGATGGCACCGCCAGGGACGCCGGGGGCGGCGACCATCGTGATGCCCAGCATGAAGATGAAGCCCACCCACTGCAGGGAGGAAACGGTCAGGCCCTGAGTCAGGACGATCGCGAACGCGAAGGAGAAGATCTTCGAGGTCGAGCCAGCCAGGTGGATCGTCGCGCACAGCGGAATCGTGAAGGACGCGACCGCGTCGGACACGCCGTTCTTCTTGGTCTGACGCAGGGTCACCGGGATGGTGGCCGCGGACGAGGAGGTGCCCAGAGCCGTCAGGTAGGCAGCATCATCGTCAGGAGGGCCTTGAAGGGGTTGCGACGCGCGACAACGCCGGCGAAGCAGAACTGTGTCAGCAGGATGACGACCTCGAGGACCAGGACCACAACGACGACGCGCAGCAACGTACGAATAACCGACGCGGCCTCGCCCGTGTAGGTCAGGTTCAGGAAGATGCCGAAGATGTGCAACGGCAGCAGCGGAATAATGATCGTCTCGATGAGGCGCGTAATGATGGCGCGGAACTCGATGAATCCCTTACGCAGCACGCCGCGCGGGACCATCGACAGGCCCAGGCCCACCACGAAGGACAGGAGCAGCGCCGTCATCACCTGCAGCGGCGCGGGCATCTCGATCGTGAAGTAGGACTCCAGGGCACTGCCCGGCTCGGCCACATCGCCCAGCTGAGTGGAGGCGAGGATGCGCGGGAAGAGCGAGGCACACACCAGGTAGGTGAGGAAACCCGAGAACAGCGTCGACGCGTAAGCAATCGCCGTCGTAATGCCCAGCCACTTGCCCGCGCCTCGGCCCAGGTCCGCAATAGCGGGGGTCACGAGGCCGATGATGATCAGCGGGATCGAGAAGGACAGGAACTGGCTGAAGACCGCCGAGAAGGTCGCAAAAATACGGCCGATCTCGACAGGAACCAGGTGGTCGCCGCCAATACGGACGGATCCGAGGACGGTCGCGAGGATGATCGCAGCGATCACCCACACGAGGATTCCGGATTTACGCAGGAACTCGCGCATGTGTTTCACCTTGACAATAGGGATGATGGGTCACGCATAGCATGCCCGAACTTTACGAAATCTTGAAGCGGTGGCCAGGATTCGGGATAGATGCGGCAAAACTCACGCGATGAAGAAAGCGCGGTAGCGAGGGCATTGCCCCCGCCCAACGGCCATTTTCCGCGGATTTAACGCACTGCGAGCGTCGACACGTACGGGGCAAACCACCAAATGATCGCGGCGAGGATCACGTACACAGCAACATCCATGAGGCGAGCACGCGACGCGAACCAGGGGCGTCCCGGCGTCCACAGGCGCAGCGTCGCCATGCCGACGAGCACGGCGACCACCAACATGACCGCTCGGTGGCGGTGATCGGTCACGGCCAGCGCAATCACACCGAGTACACCGCCCGCGCTGAGGGCACCGCCGAGCCAGCCACCCAGTCGGGCGCGCACGGTGCTCTCCTCAACATTCACGCCCCTACCCTATCGCACGTCCGCGCGTGACCATACGATCGTCCGCACCCACGCCGCCACCCCGGCCCCGGCCTCGTCCACACAAAGGGAGGCAAAGGAATAGGAATCAGAGGGCATGCGGGTTTAGTATTGGTCCAAAGGTCCCTGAGACCCGCAACATATTTCTCGCATCAAAGGAGCATTCGAGTGTCCCGCTTCATCGTCGTCGCCCCCGGATCGTCGGAGGCCGCCGCCCTCGCTACTGACGAGCTGGCCCGCGTTCTCGGCGTCGCCACCGTCGACGCCCTGGCCGGCACGACGGCCACCGACGCCGCCCTCCGTCCCGCTTCCGCCCTGCCCGCCGCGGTCGAAGCCGTCCGCGCCGCCGGCGACGACGCGCTCATCGCCCCCGCCCGTGAGGCCTCGAACCACGCCTTCGACCACGTGGCCTGGAACTAAACCTCGCCGCCTCCACCCGAGCCGGCGTCGTCCTCGCCTTCGACGCCGAGGGCGCCAGCGCCGAGCTGCTCTCCGAGGAGATCGCCGCCGCCCGCCTGCGCGCCGAGGCCGCTGCCGCCTCTGTCGTCGCCGTCGTCCTGACCGGTGGTGCCCCCGCGCTCGAGGCCGACATCCCCGTCCTGACGCTGCCGCTGGGCGACGATGCCGCCGCCACCCTGCGCGCCACCGAGGCCCCCACCGCCGTCACCCCGCTCGCCTTCCAGGCCGATCTCATCGAACGCGCCCGCGCCGACCGCAAGCGCATCGTCCTGCCCGAGCCCGACGACGACCGCGTCCTGCAGGCTGCCGCCCAGGTCCTCGCCGCCGGCATCGCTGACATCACCTTCGTGGGCGAGGCCGACTACGTCGCCAAGCGCGCCGACGAGCTCGGCCTCGACCTGAGCGCCGCCCAGGTCGTCTCCACGGCCGACCCCGCCTACCTCGAGCGCTACGCCGAGGAGTTCGCGCGCCTGCGCGCCAAGAAGGGCGTCACCCTCGAGCAGGCCCGCGAGAAGGTCACCGACGTGTCCTACTTCGGCACCATGATGGTCCACATGGGCGACGCCGACGGCATGGTCTCGGGCGCTGCCCACACGACCGCGCACACGATCGTTCCCTCCTTCCAGATCATCAAGACCGCCCCCGGCGTCTCCGTCGTCTCCTCCATCTTCCTCATGGCGATGAAGGACCGCGTGTGGGCGTTCGGCGACTGCGCCGTCAACCCCAACCCCACCGCCGAGCAGCTGGCAGACATCGCCGTGACCTCCGCGCGCACCGCCGCCCAGTTCGGCGTCACCCCGCGCGTCGCCATGCTCTCCTACTCCACCGGCACCTCCGGGTCCGGCCCGGACGTTGACGTCGTCGTCGAGGCCACCCGCCTCGCCCGCGAGAAGGCCCCCGAGCTGGCCATCGAAGGCCCCATCCAGTTCGACGCAGCCGTCGACGAGGCCGTCGCCTCCAAGAAGCTGCCCGGATCCGAGGTCGCCGGCAAGGCCACTGTCTTCGTCTTCCCCTCGCTGGAAGCCGGAAACATCGGCTACAAGGCGGTCCAGCGCTCCTCCGGCGCGCTCGCCGTCGGCCCCGTCCTCCAGGGCCTCAACAAGCCCGTCAACGACCTGTCGCGCGGCGCCCTCGTCGAAGACATCGTCAACACCGTCGCCCTGACCGCCGTCCAGGCCCAGGGCTGAACGGGACCGAGGTCCCGGGGTCCGGTTACCATTGAACGTAAACGGGCCCCGGCCTCGTTCTTTTACCCCAACCCCACAACACGAAAGGCGAACGCGTGACCTCGTCCTCCGTCCTCGTCATTAACTCCGGCTCCTCCTCCATCAAGTACCAGCTCGTCGACCCCGAAACCGGCGACGCCATCGCCAAGGGCATCGTCGAGCGCATCGGCGACACCACCGGTCTCATCAAGCATGAGTATGGCGACGCCGTCACCCAGGAAGAGCTCCCGGTTCCCGACCACACCGTCGGCATGCGTGAGGTCCTGCGCCTCTTCGACACGGAGGGCCCGTCCCTGGCCGAGGCCCACATCCTCGCCGTCGGCCACCGCGTCGTTCAGGGCGGCCGCTACTTCGACGGCCCGGCCCTCATCACCGACGAGGTCCGCAACCTGATCGAAGAGCTGTGCCCGCTGGCTCCTCTGCACAACCCCGCCCACCTCAAGGGCATTGACGTGGCGCGCGAGCTCATGCCCGACGTCCCCCACGTCGCCGTCTTCGACACCGCGTTCTTCCAGCAGCTGCCCGACAAGGCCGCCCTGTACGCCCTCGAGACCGAGACCGCCGAGAAGTACTCGGTGCGCCGCTACGGCGCCCACGGCACCTCCCACCAGTTCGTCTCCCAGGAAATCTCCAAGATGCTGGGCCGCGACGACCTCAAGCAGATCGTCCTGCACCTGGGCAACGGCGCATCCGCGTCCGCCGTCAAGAACGGCAAGCCGATCGACACCTCCATGGGCCTGACCCCCCTCGAAGGCCTCATGATGGGCACCCGCACCGGCGACATCGACCCCGCCGTCGTGTTCCACCTGCAGCGCGTCGCCGGCATGAGCGTCGACGAGGTCGACACCCTCTTCAACAAGAAGTCCGGCATGAAGGGCATGACCGGCGAGTCCGACATGCGCTCCGTGTGGGGGGTCATCAACAACACCTCCGACCCCGAGGCCTCCAAGCGCGCCCGTACCGCCATGGACGTGTACATCAACCGCCTGCTCAAGTACGTGGGTTCCTACGCCGCTGAGCTCGGCGGCCTGGACGTCATCACCTTCACCGCCGGCATCGGCGAGAACGACGACGACGTGCGCCGCGAGCTGGCCGAGGCCCTCGCCCCCTTCGGCGTCAAGATCGACGTCGAGGCCAACAAGGGCCGCGTCAAGGAACCGCGCATCGTGTCCGCTCCCGACTCAGCCGTGACCCTCGTCGTCTACCCGACCAACGAGGAGCTGGCGATCGCCCGCCAGGCGCTCACCTTCGCCTGATCCTCAGGTTTGTTCGAGGCCGGGGTACCCACGTGGGGGCCCCGGCCTCGGGCGTATCCGTCAGGTGCATTGACTTCCCACCCACGCGCCGACCACAATCAAAAGTGGTAACGGCGAGCAAGTCCTCGCAGAGTGCCAATCCGCGGGCCCGCGAGCGCACACGTTGCGCCGTGGGTTTTTGCGTCTCTCAGTGAGGAGAAACATGCTCATCGCTTACATCGACGAGGTTGGCGAAGCTGGTGCTTTAATTTCGAGTTATAGGACACTACGTGTTGCTGGGAGGGCGAGTTTTTCGGCTTTGTAGCGCGGGAAAGTCGGTATTTTTAGTTGGTCGTGTTTGCCTCCTTCCTGTGAATACTGCATTGTGCCGTGCGTGTGGTTGCCCCATGATCCGTCACGGTAGGACTTCATCGAGCCTGTCAATTTTTTTCTTGGGCCCTCTCATCCGCACGTTAACCCGATGACGTGTACGTGGCCCTTTAACTCGCACGCGGGCCCGATGACCTGCGCCCGGGCGGCCCCGCCCAGGTGCACATCTAGGGGTTTACGTGCGTATCAACGAGTTGATGTGTCCCGGGTATTGTGGAGAGTGTCTTAGGCCGGATTGGAGGTTTGGGATGTCTGGTCAGCGTAAGTATTCGATGGAGTTGCGTGAGCGTGCGACGCGTATGGCGTTGGAGGCTCGTGCTGATCCTGGGCGGCGTAGGGGTGCTATTAAGCGTATTGGCGGCCAGTTGGGGATCAATCCTGAGGCGCTGCGTACCTGGGTGCGTGCCGTGGAGCAGGGCGGGCGCAATGAGCGTGGCGAGGTCAGTGATCAAGAGGCCCGTATCCGGGCGCTGGAAGCTGAAAACCGTGAACTGCGCCGAGCCAATGAGATCTTGAAGGCGGCGTCGGCTTTTTTCGGGGCGGAGCTCGACCGCCTCGGACGCTAGTCTACGACTTTATCGAGGTCAATCGACATCGGTGGGGAGTCGAGCCGATCTGCACTGTCTTGTCCCAGTTAGGGGTGCGGGTTGCTCCCAGTAGTTATTACGCCGCTCGGGCGCGCCCCTTGTCGGCGCGCAGCGTGCGCGACGAGGCGCTCACAGACGTGATCAGACGCGTGTGGGAGGAGAACTACTGTGTGTTCGGGGTGCGCAAGATGCACGCCTTCCTCAACACTCACGCGTTGGGCGTGGGGCACGTGGCGCGCTGCACGGTTGAGCGCTTGATGCGGCGTATGGGTATTCGTGGCGTGAGTCGGCGTCGGACCCGCCATGTCACGGCTTCAGCGCCGCGCCATGCATGCCCCTTGGACCTGGTCAATCGGCATTTCGGGGCCCATGATCTCAACGAGTTGTGGGTCGCAGACATTACCTACGTGCCAACCCAGGCTGGCTGGGTCTACGTCGCTTTCGTTACCGACGTGTGCTCGCGTAAAATCTTGGGCTGGAAAGTCGCGTCCTCGCTGCATACCGACGTGGCCCTGGACGCGTTGAACATGGCGATCTGCCAGCGACGCCGCGATGATATAGACACTCGTGGGCTCGTGCACCACTCCGATCGGGGCGTGCAATACCGCGACGTGCGCTACGGCCAAGCTCTCGCCCGTTGCCAGGCAGTAGCGTCGGTGGGTTCGACCGGCGATTCCTACGATAACGCTCTAGCTGAGGCCTTGAACTCCTTATACAAAGCTGAACTCATCTACAACACAGCACGTCCGGGCTACACAGGTCCATGGCGCGATCGGCGCGAGGTCGAACGCGAAACATCAGCCTGGGTCCACTGGTACAACACAAGCCGCGAGCCTGTCAATTTTTCTGTGTATGGGGGTTAGAGGTAGGGGGTGATTCGGTCGGGGTAGGCGGTGGTGAGTTGGGCGAGGGCTTGTTTCCAGTTGGTGGTGGTGCGTCCTTGGATGAGGCGTGTGGGGGCTGTTCGTTTGTTGGGGGGGTTTTCCTGCGTCTGTGAGGCGCTGGGCGGCTCGTTTGTCTTCGATGTTGCAGATTCCCAGCCACAGGAGTTTGATGGCGGCTTCTTCGCTGGGGAAATGCCCGCGGTTCTTGGTGATTTTACGCAGCTGGTAGTTCAACGATTCGATAGCGTTGGTGGTGTACACGACGCGGCGCAACATGGGCGGGAACGCCAGGAACGGCGTGAAACGCTGCCACGCACGCTGCCAGGTCGCAACCGTTTGGGGGTAGCGTGCTCCCAGGTCGCTGGCCGCAAACTCTTCCAGCGCCTCTCGGGCGGTTTCCTCGTTGGGCGCGCTGTACACGGCCTTGAGAGCGGCGGCGACGCTCTTGCGGTCCTTGTAGGCCACGAAACGCATGGACGCGCGGATTAAGTGAACGACGCAGGTTTGGACCATGGACTGGGGCCAGGTCGCTTCGATGGCTTCGGGCAGGCCAGCAAGTCCGTCGCAGCACACGATCAGGACATCGCGCACGCCCCGGTTGGCCAGCTCGGCGCATACGTGGGCCCAAAAAGCCGCTCCTTCATCGGCTTGGACCCAGATGCCCAGCACATGCTTGATGCCCTCCATGTCCACTCCCACCGCCAGGTGAGCGGCCCGGTTCTCCACTGTGTGATCGCGTCGGATTTTGATGCGGATCGCGTCCAGGTAGATCACCGGGTAGAACGCTTCTAAGGGGCGGTGCTGCCACTCTAAGACAGCCTCGCACACCGCGTCAGTGATCGTGGAAATCGCCCCGGCACTGACCTCCACGCCGATGGTGGAAGCCAGGTGATGGCGGATATCGCGTACCGTCATCCCCCCGGCATACAAGCTGATAATCATCGCATCCAAGCCATCGAGGCGCCGTTGTCCTTTGCGTACCAGGCGTGGGGTGAAGGAGCCTGCCCGATCCCGGGGAACCTCGATCTCGAAGGCTCCCACCTCCGATATCACGGTCTTCTTCGTCGTGCCGTTCCTCGTGTTCGAGCGCGCCCGGGTGCTGGTCTGGCCCTTCTCATACCCCAAGTGCTCGGACAGCTCGGCGGCCAGGCCGCGCTCCAAGGCCTCCTTAAGCAACGCGGGCAACAAGCCCTGACTGCCCGTCATCTCGACCTCGCCAGCATCAAGACGCTCAAACAACGCATCCAACGCCCCCGAGCGACGCAGCTCCTCCACAGCCTCACGCCCACTAGCGCCAGACACAACAACATCATCATCATTCATCATGCATCAATCCTTTCAAACAAAAGACGGATACACAGACAATTGAACACGCCCCAAGCCGCCCTCACCTCGCCCTGGGCGGAATCACACCACAACAAGCAGAAAACCAACACACAACAACACGAAAGGAAGCGGCCTAAACAAGTCTCCACAAAACCCGGGACTTGACAAGTTACCGTGCATGTTCAGGGGTTGGCGTGCGAGCAGCACACCGCGCCAGACACCGTTGCGCCCAAAACGCAGACCACCTCGCCCACAACCACCCGTTTTCAACGTTTTTTGCCGAGGTGGTCTGCACTTTGGGCACCACACCAACCAAAGCCACGCTCGGACTGCCACCAAACGGGGGGAATTGCACTACATGAGACTCCGACACGCCGGCGACACGGCGCCGGAGGGCTTCATGTAGTGCAAAACCCCCATTGCCCCCGCAGATGATGCGCCGCTGAACCATAACAAGCAATCACACGGATACATGTCACCACATAGTGGTTGGCTGGCTGACACTGCGCCGAGGACGAACCCCACTGCCTCATCGGCAACGACCATCCAGTGCACAGCCGGAGAGCGTTGCACCAGTTAGGGAGCATTACACCAGTTAGGGAGCATTACACCACTTCCGAGCTGGTGTAATACCCCGCTAAGTGGTGTAACACCACTTAGCAACAAGCCATTATGCGGCCCCATGTCGTCCGCAGGCACCACGATGAGGCGCTACACCTGTTACGGCACGCTGCACCCGATCAGAAGGGGTGCAACGCCTACGGATCGGGTGCAGTGCACGAGAACACAAGACACAATGCGGACTCCGCAGGGCCAGGCCGCGGCGCACGCGGGCGGCGCCGACATCGCCGCCAGCCAAATCTCGCACGTAATTTATCGCGGTCATTTTTCGAGACAGCCGAAAAACGTTGCAATTCCGCCGATGCAAATTCGATGTTTGAATGAGTCATAGTGGAATTACGTGCGAAATTGCTGGTCGGTAGCCATAGCTGGATATCAGGGCAACGCGCCGAGCAACATCAGCCGAGAAGGCCCCACCGGTGCGGAAGGTGCCGGAGAGACCGCAGGGCCTGGCCGCGCCGCGCACGGGCACACAGCCCTGCCCCACGGCCGGGCCCGATGCCCTGAAAACCCGCGGGCCCACAAGCAACCCCCAGCACGCGCACAGCAACACGTCGTGTCCTATAACCCCAATATCCACCACATCGGGATTCTCGACAGAGTCCGGCCACACCTCGACTCCCTGACCGGTATGTCTCCCGAGAATCTCTCCCGCCTCCAGCTCGTGCACGCACGCGCAAGCGCTCCCAGCCCGGGCAAACCGTCACGTTGAGCGCCAGACTGCATTTTCGACGCGCACAGGCTCTCGCCGGGGGCTGGCGATCGCTCGCCAGGCGCTGACCTTCGCCTGATCCTCAGGCCACGACGAGGCCGGGGTTCCCACGTGGGGCACCGGCCTCGGGCGTATCCTGAGTGAGTAGCGAGCGAGGAGGCCCTCATGAACGACGATGTTTCGACCCTGACAGAATGGATCGCTGACTCACCGTCGACCGTGTTTTTCGGCGGCGCGGGCGTGTCCACCGAGTCGGGGATCCCCGACTTTCGCGGGGCCAACGGCTTCTACTTTCAGGAGCGCGAGATTCCCCTCGAAACGGTCCTGAGCATCGACTTTTTCACCCTGCACCCCGAGGCGTACTGGGAGTGGTTCCACGAGATCTACCGTCCGGTGGAGCCCAACGGCGCGCACAGGGCACTGGCGTCTCTGGAGGCCGCGGGGGCGCCTGGACGCGGTCATCACGCAGAATATCGACGGCCTGCACCAGCGGGCCGGGTCGCGCGCCGTGTGGGAGCTGCACGGCAACTGGGAGCGGCTCGTGTGCACGAGCTGCGGGGCCGTCACGTCATTGGGGGATGCCGTCACGGTTGACGGTGATCCCGTGCCCGCGTGCCCCTCGTGCGGAGGGCAGATGCGCCCAGACATCGTCATGTACGGCGAGTCCCTCGACCAGGGCGTCATCGAGGCCGCCGTGTCTGCCATCGCGCGGGCGTCCACGCTGATCGTGGCCGGCACGTCCCTCGTGGTCTACCCGGCGGCGGGCCTCATCAACTATTTCTCCGGGGACCACCTGGTGCTCATGAACGCCACCCCGACCTCGGCCGATGCGCATGCCGACCTGATCATCCGCGAGCCGGTGGGCGCAACCCTCGACCGCGTCATGGACCAGCTGCGTGCGCTGGGCGTCGTGACCGCGTAGGCGTTACGGCGCGCGGGTCTTCACTCGCGGGCCTCAACACACGGGTGTCCCCTCCCCTGCGCACATCCGGATAGGTTGTGCGCATATGGATAGGTTATGCACATCCGGATAGCTTATTTTCCTATCCGCATGTTCGTAACCTATCCGGATGTTCGTAACCTATCCGCATGTTCGTTACCTACCCAGAAGCCCTCCGCACCGCCCCACGGGCTCAGCCCTGCCCCAGGCCGGCGGGGTCAACGAGGGACAGAGTGCGCGGGGCCCGCGAAATCCGCACGCTTTGGCCCCAGGTGAGGGTGAGGCGGTCGGACTCCATGCCATCACCGAACAGGACAAGGGATTCGGAGGCGACGACGAGGCCGAGGTCTTCGTCCTCGTCCAGGATGCCCTCGGTGTATTCGACGCCGGTGAAGGGCGAGGGCCACGCCTCGCGCACGAACCACGCGAGGCAGCGCGAGGTCGGCGCGGGCAGGTCCCCCATGTGGCGGCCGCGCTTGAGGGAGGCTCCCCACCCGGTGGCCCCGGTCCCGGTGGAGACAACGACGCCCGAGGAGGACTGTCGCTCCACACGGGTTCCGAGGGCCAGCTCGTAGCGGGCGCTCTGATGGCTCGGGTGCCCAACAAATACCTCGTTGAGGGCGGTGAGCGTGCGCGAGTCGTCAGCGGTTGCCCGCACCATCGTCAGCTGGTCCACCCGCAGGTCGGTGCCCGCGTCGATACGACCGAGGGCCGCGACCCCCTGGTCGGGAGTGCAGCGCACGAGCACGCCGGCGTTCGACTGAGGCACCGAGTTGACGCCGACCACGGCCTGGTCGCCCGCGTATTTGGCGACGTTGGCGACCAGGCCGTCGGGTCCCACGACGACGATGACGTCCTCGGGGGCGAAGAGGAATCGCGACAGGGAGTCGCGCTCCACGTCGGCGCTCGCCCACCCGTCCGGTATTCCCGCCCGCACGCGAGCCAGGGCGGCCACGTGCGCCTCATGTGCGCGCTCGACGGAGGCGAGGGTGCGTCCGCGGCTGCGCAGGACGAATTCGACCTGGCCGCGCGTGGAATAGCGGTCCATGAGCTCGTCGAACTCGGTGGGGCGTCGGACGATGACGGCGCGGCGGCGCATGTCTACTGACCCGCCTTCGGGGAGCCGGTGAAGGCCGCGACGAGGTCGCTGAGCACGTCGGCGGTGATGGTGATGTTCCCGAAGGACGGCATGTTCTTCGCCATTTCCTTGAGGGCGAGGGCGCGGGCCACTTCGGGCCCGGCTGCCGCGAGGGCCTCGATGTATGCGGCGTCGTTCGCGATCCTGGCACGGCCAGCAGTGTTCCAATCGATCTCGTAGGCCTTGGCTTTTTCGGTGATACGGCGCGCTTCCGCTTCGACCTCAATCGCGTCGGCGGCGGCCTTCTCTTCGGCTTCGCGCCTGGCGTTGTGGCCTTCCTGATCGACCAGGTCTGCGCGCTTACGGGCCAGGTCGAGCTTGGACTGCATCTCGTTTTCGGAGATCTGGGACTCGCGTTCGACCGCGAGCGCCCGGCGCTCGTAAAGAGCACGGTCGGCCTCGGCCTGGAGTTGTTCGAGGAGAGGGGCGCGCAGGGAGGATTCAACCCCCTCGTCCGGGCGCAGGCTCAGCAGGCGGGTATCAACGACCGCGACGCCGGTGGCCCGCAGCTGATCGTCAGTCTCAAAGGCCTGGGCGAGCACGTGACCGACTTTTTCGAGGGAGCCGCTCATTGCATCGGTGAGCGTCATCTCTCCGATCGCCGAGGCCAGGGCAGAGAACGCGATGCGGGTGACGGTTTCGTCGATCTGCCACAGGCCCTGGGCGTCCGCTCCCGCTTCGCGCGGGTACAGGCCGAAGTCGTAGTGCACGGCGGCAGCCTCGGCGTCTTCGATGTGGTAGGTGATCGAAACCTGCGCGTTGATGTTCTGCTGGTCGGCGGTGGTTGTCTGGACGAGGAAGCTGTGGGCGCGGTTGGCGGTGGGGACCTCCGCGAGCGCGCAGCGTCCGGCTCGCAGCCAGAAGGACTGGCCGACACCCGATCGGACGGTGCGTCCGGCGCGGATCTGGACGACGTGATCGCCGGTGCCTCCCTGGTAGCGGATGAGGAAGGGGTGGTGGTGGAGGGTTCCCATGATGACTCCTTGGTTGGGTGGTTTCCCACTTGTTTATGTCAGGATGACGATAACTCACTCTAGCATTTAGTGTCAACTCGACACAAATAAGTTATGCTGACACCATGACCTCTCCCCTCACCATCCCCGTCGCGGTCGACATCGTCGCCCTGACGGTCATCGAACACACGCTCCACGCTCTCGTCGTGCGGCGCGGAATTGAGCCTTTCAAGGACCACTTGGCGCTCCCCGGCGGCTTTCTGCGCGAGGGCGAGCAGACCGAGGAAGCGGCAGCGCGCGAACTCGAGGAGGAAACCGGCATCATCCCTCCGGGCCACCTCGAACAGCTGCGTTCCTACGGACCGGAAGGCCGCGATCCGCGCGGGCCCGTCCTCTCCGTCGCCTATCTCCTCCTCGCCCCCTCGTTCTCACCAACCCGCTCGGGCGGCGACGCCGCAGGAGCCCTCTGGCACCCCGTCGACGCCCTCCTTGCTCCCACCTCACCCCTCGCCTTCGATCACGCGGCAATCCTCGCAGACGGAGTAGAGCGCGCCCGCTCCAAGATCGAATACTCACCCCTAGCCACGTCCTTCTGCGGCCCCGAGTTCACGATCACACAACTGCGCACCACCTACGAAGCCATCTGGGGATCGGCGCTCGACCCGCGCAACTTTCACCGCAAAGCAACAAAAACAGCATCATTTATCGAGCCGACGGGAGGCACGGTGCGCGAGGGTGCCGGGCGCCCGGCAGCCCTCTACCGCCTCGTCCCCGGCGTCGACGACACAGCCTTCGTCCTCGACCCACCCCTGCGCCGCCCGCTCGCCCCGGCCTCGTCACCAAAGAGCACGAGCGCGCCGAGTGCGCAAGAATAAGCCCAGTACCAAAGGAGAACTATGAACTTCCATTCCCTCTACGATCAGGGTTTTGCGCGCGTTGCCGCCGTGACCCTGCCCACGCACCCCGCTCGCCCGTTCGAGAACGCGCGCGAGATCATCGACGCAGCCCGCCAGCTCGATACTCGCGGCGTCGCGATGGCCGTTTTCCCCGAACTGTGTGTCTCCGGTTACGCCATCGACGATCTCCTCCTGCAGGACGTGCTCCTCGATAACGTCGAGAAGGCCCTGGCCACCATCGTCGAGGCCAGCGCCGACCTGCTGTCCCTCCTCATCGTCGGCGCACCCCTGCGCAAGGACAACGCCCTGTACAACTGCGCCGTCGCCATCCACCGCGGCCGCGTGCTGGCGATCGTCCCCAAGTCCCACCTGCCCAACTACCGCGAGTTCTACGAGAAGCGCCACTTCGTCACCATGCCCCCGCGCGCCTGCGAGCGCATCGAGGTGCCCTGGGGCGGCGTCGAAGAATTCAGCGGCGGCCCCGTGTGGGTTCCCTTCGGCCAGGTCCTCCTGTCCGCCGACGACGTGCCCGGCCTGACCATCGGCATCGAAATCTGCGAAGACATGTGGGTCCCCGTCACCCCGTCCACGGAGCTGGCGCTCGCGGGCGCGACCGTCCTGGCAAATCTGTCCGCCTCCCCGATTACCGTCGGGCGCGGCGCGGATCGCGAGCTCATGGTGCGCTCGATCTCCTCACGCTGCTGCGCGGCCTACGTGTACACGGCGGCCGGCATGGGCGAGTCCAGCACGGACCTCGCGTGGGATGGCGAAACCATGATTTACGAGGCCGGGGACCGCCTGGCGATCGGCGAACGCTTCCAGGAGGGCGCGCACATCACGATCGCCGACGTGGACCTCGAGGGCCTGCGCACGGAGCGCAAGCGCCAGAACTCGTTCACGGACAACGCCCAGCGCTACTTCGCGGGCGACGAGCGCATGGCCCCGCAGGAGGTGGAGTTCACGCTCGACCCGCCGCGCACCGACCTGGGCCTGGAGCGCTCCGTCAACCGCTTCCCCTTCGTCCCCAACGACCCCACGCGCCTGGAGCAGGACTGCTACGAGGCCTACAACATTCAGGTGGCAGGCCTCGTACAGCGCCTGCGCGCGATCGGGAACCCGAAGATCGTCATTGGCGTGTCGGGCGGCCTAGATTCGACGCACGCACTGGTCGTGGCCGCCCGCGCGATGGATCTGCTGGGACGTCCGCGCACGGACATCCTGTGCTACACGCTGCCCGGTTTCGCCACGTCCGAGCGCACGAAGACGAACGCGACCCGCCTGTGCGAGTACCTGGGCACCTCCTTCCAGGAGATTGACATCCGCCCGGCGGCCACGCAGATGCTGGCCGACATCGGTCACCCCTACGGCGAGGGCAAGGCCACCTACGACGTGACCTTCGAGAACGTCCAGGCGGGCCTGCGCACCGACTACCTGTTCCGCCTGGCCAACCACCTGGGCGGTATCGTTCTGGGCACGGGCGACCTGTCCGAGCTGGCGCTGGGCTGGTGCACGTACGGCGTGGGCGACCAGATGAGCCACTACGCGGTCAACACGGGCGTGCCGAAGACCCTCATACAGCACCTGATCCGCTGGGTCGTGGCCTCCAAGCAGTTCGACGACCGCGTCGGCGAGGTCCTCCTGTCGATCCTGCACACACGGAAATCTCCCCCGAGCTGGTTCCCGCCAAGCCGGGCGAGAAGATGCAGTCCACGCAGGACAAGATCGGCCCCTACAACCTGCAGGACTTCACGCTCTACTACGTGCTGCGCCGCGGCGCGCGCCCCCTCGAAGATCGCGTTCCTGGCGGAGAAGGCCTGGTCGGACGCCTCGGTGGGCTCCTGGCCGGTCGGCTTCCCCGAGGAGGACAAGGTCGCGTACTCGCTCGAGGAGATCGTCAAGTGGGAGCGCCTGTTCCTGTGGCGTTTCTTCAGCCAGCAGTTCAAGCGCAGCGCCCTGCCCAACGGCCCGAAGGTTATGGCCGGCGGCTCCCTGTCCCCGCGCGGGGATTGGCGCATGCCCTCGGACGTGTCGGGCGCGGATTGGGTCGCAGAGCTCGACGAGGCCGTGAAGGGCTTGGTCGACTGACCTGACATTTCGCTCGGAAATCCGGGCTAGTTCCCGACTTCACGCTCGCTCGGCTGACCGAGCTAGTTCCCGGGGCGGTGCTCACGTGAGCACCGCCCCTCGACTTACTCACAGCAGCACTCACAATTTCGCACGTAATTCCCCCGAGACGTCGCGGGATCACATGCCAAAAACGTTGAAAATACGCCATTTTTCAATGTACTAATAAATTTTAGGTGAGCCAAATTACGTGCGAGATTTCTGAAATGCGTGAGCTTGACAACAAGCGACCACAGTCAGCGCGAGGGAAGTGCGGTCGACGAACGCGTGAGCGTGGAGCCCAACGGAGCAGCGCGAAACTATGTGCACACTCACACGCACGAGACCCTAAATTTCTGTATGGTTGCTTTTGACAGTTAGGTAAGCCTAGCTTTTCCTATTGCAGCCCCAGCACAGAAAACCTCTACGGAGAAATGATGTCTCGTACGACCACCTCCCTGGCCGCCCTCGCCGCCGTTGCCGCCCTCGGCCTGGCCGCATGCTCTTCCGGCACCACCACTTCGTCCTCCCAGTCCTCCGCTTCTTCGAGCGAGACCACGCAGGCCACCCAGGCCTCGTCCGTGACGGTCGAAGCGAACGACGGCACGGTCGAGATCAAGCTGCCCGTGACCCGCGCGGCCTCCCTTGACAACCGCACCTTCGAGGTGCTGGCGCAGTGGGACGTGCCCCTCGTCGCCGTCCCCAAGAAGCTGATCCCCACGACCATCACCGCGTACAACGGTGAGGACATCGCCGACGTGGGCATGCACCGCGACCCCAACCTGGAGGCCCTGGTCGCCGCCGAACCCGACCTCATCATCTCCGGCCAGCGCTTCTCCAAGTACGACGCGCAGATCAAGGAGCTGGCGCCCGACGTCCCGCTCATCAACCTGGAGCCGCGCGATGGCAAGCCCTTCAATGAGGAGCTCATCCGCGAGGTCACCACCCTCGGTGAGATCTTCGGCAAGCAGGACGAGGCCAAGAAGCTCGTCGACGACTTCAACGCCTCGATCGAGCGCGCGAAGAAGGCCTACGACGGTTCCTCGACCGTCATGGCGGTTGACGTTTCCGGCGGCAACATCGGCTACGTGGCACCCGGCAAGGGCCGCACGTGGGGCCCGGTCTTCGACCTGCTCGGCCTGAAGCCGGCCCTCGAGGTCGAGGGGTCGACCGACTCGCACACCGGTGACGACATCTCCGTTGAGGCAATCGCCGAGGCCAATCCGGCATGGATCTTCGTCCTCGACCGCGACGCCGCCATCACCAAGGATGGCTCGAACACCCCGGCCGAGACCGTTATCAACGACAACGCAGCCCTGCAGGGCGTCGCTGCGCTGCAGAACAAGCACCTCGTGTACGCGCCCAATGACACGTACACCAACGAGTCCATCATCACCTACACGGAGATCTTCAACTCCATCGCGGACGCCTTCGAAGCCGCGAAGAAGTGACCCTCTGACACACAAGCGGGTGCCGCCTTCCGGGGCGGCACCCGCACCCCGTTTTCTTATGACACACTCCCCACCACCGCCCCGCCCGCGGACGTGGCGCTTCAGCGCGAGGCCACCCCGGCCCCGTCGAAGCATCGCCCCCTGGCGCTTGCCCTGGCCACGCTCGCCGTGGCTGCGCTCCTCGTCCTGTCCCTGTCGACCGGCGAGTACTCGATCCTCTCCCAGGACGACGGCTGGCAGATCTTCCTCGCCGTTCGCGTCCCGCGCACGATCGCGCTCGTCCTGTCGGGCGCCGCGATGTCGATGAGCGGGCTCGTCATGCAGCTGGTCACCCAAAACCACTTCGCAGAGCCCTCCACGACGGGCACGACCGAGTGGGCGGGTCTGGGCCTGCTCGTCATCATGATCGTGTGGCCCGGCGCCCCGATCCTGGTGCGCATGACCTGCGCGATCGTCTTCGCGTTCGTGGGCACGATGGTGTTTTTTGCGCTGCTGCGCCGCATCTCCCTGCGGTCCTCGCTGCTCGTGCCGATCATGGGCATGATGCTCGGCGCGGTCGTCTCCGCGATCTCGACATTCCTGGCGCTCGAGACGAACACCCTGCAGAGCGTGTCCGTCTGGTTCCAGGGGTCCTTCACGTCGGTGTACGAGGGCCAGTACGAGGTCCTGTGGATCGTCACCGTCGTCGTGGCGATCGTGTTCATCATGGCGGACCGTCTGACGGCCATCTCCCTCGGCGAGGACATCGCGATCTCCCTCGGTGTCAACTATCACCGCATGGTCCTCGTCGCGACGGGGCTCGTGGCCGTAGCCACGGGCGTCGTCACCGTCGTCGTCGGTTCCCTGCCGTTCCTCGGCCTCATCGTCCCGAACCTCGTGTCCATGTCGATGGGTGACAACCTGCGCACAAACCTGCCGTGGGTGTGCCTGGCGGGCATCGCCCTCGTGACGGTCACGGACCTGCTGGCACGCACGATCATCTCCCCCTTCGAGATGCCCGTGTCGGTCATCCTGGGCGTCCTCGGAGCTTTCGTCTTCATCGCACTCGTGCTGCGCCAGGCCAGGAAGGGAGCCGTCCTGTGAGCGCCATGACTTCCCCCGCGCGACGCGAGGCCAACTCCCCGGCCCCCGCCCCGGCCTCGTCCGCGTCCGCAAAGCGCCCCGCCCGACGCACGGGCGCGTTCACGTCCCCGGCCGCCCGGCACCGCTGGTGGATCATCTTCGGGGTCGTGTGCGCGGTCGCAATCCTCGCCTGCATCGGTCTCCTGACGTGGAAGAATCCCGCGGATTTCGGGACCCCGGTATTTTGGAGGCTCGCCCGCCGGCGTGCCTTCGCGGTCCTCGCGATCGCCATCGTCGCGGTGTGCCAGGGCATGGCGACGGTCGCCTTCCAGACGGTGGCGAACAACCGCATCATCACGCCCTCAATCCTCGGATTTGAGTCCCTGTACCGGGCGATCCACACCTCCACGATCTTCTTCCTGGGCGTCGCCGGCCTGAACGCGTCGGCGACGGTCGGCAACTTCGTCGGGCAGCTCGCCCTCATGATCGCCCTGACCCTCGCGCTCTACTCGTGGCTGCTCACCTCGCAGCGCGCCTCGATGCACGCGATGCTCCTCATCGGCGTCATGCTGGGCGCTGGCCTCGGTTCGATCTCCACCTTCATGCAGAGGCTGCTCACTCCCTCGGAGTTCGACGTGCTCACCGCGCGCCTCTTCGGGTCGATCACGAACGCCCAGAAGGAGTATTTCCCGATTGCGATTCCCCTCGTCGCAGCCGCGGCCATCGCCCTCGTCGCTCTCACGCGTCAGCTGTCGGTGCTGTCGCTCGGCCGCGAGACGGCCACCAACCTGGGCCTGAACCATCGCCGCACGTCCGTGCTCGTCCTTGTCCTGGTGTCGATCCTCATGGCCACGTCGACCGCGCTCGTCGGTCCCATGACGTTCCTCGGGTTCCTCGTCGCGACGCTGGCCTACCAGTTCTCCGACACCCACGACCACCGCTACATCTTCGCGATGTCCGTCGCCCTGGGCGGCGCGATCCTGGCCAGCGCGTACTTCGTCATGAATCACGTGTTCAACACGCAGGGCGTCGTCTCCATCATCATCGAGTTCGTCGGCGGGCTCGCGTTCATCGTCACTATTTTGCGGAAAGGCCGCCTGTGATCTCCATCGATTCCGTCGTCAAGCAATATTCGCCGTCGGTGCGCATCGGCGAGGTCTCCCTCGACATCCCCACGGGCGGCATCACGGCGCTCGTGGGCCCCAACGGCGCGGGCAAGTCCACGATCCTCACCATGATCGGGCGCCTCCTCGGCATCGACGAGGGCACGATCGAGGTCGGTGGCCTCAACGTGGCCACGACGAAGTCCTCCGAGCTGGCGCGCACCCTGTCGATCCTGCGCCAAGAGAACCACTTCATTTCGCGCCTGACGGTGCGTCAGCTGGTGGGTTTCGGGCGCTTCCCCCACTCGAAGGGACGCCTGAGCGCGCAGGACGAGGCGATCATCGACCGCTACATCGGTTTCCTCGACCTGGAGGAGCTGGAGGGTCGCTACCTGGATCAGCTCTCGGGCGGCCAGCGTCAGCGCGCCTACGTCGCCATGGTGCTTGCCCAGGAGACGGAGTACGTCCTGCTGGACGAGCCACTCAACAACCTGGACATCGCACGCAGCGTCGAGATGATGCGGATGCTGGAACGCGCGGCGCGCGAATTTTCGCGCACGATCGTCATCGTCCTGCACGACATCAACTTCGCGGCGCGCTACGCCTCCCAGATCTGCGCGCTCAAGGACGGAAAGCTCGCCTTCATGGGCACGCCCGAGGAGATCATGCGCGACGAGGTCCTCACCGACATCTTCGACACCCCCGTCACCGTCGTGCCGGGTCCCAACGGCCCGCTCGCCTGCTACTTCTGAGCGGGGCTGGCTCGGGCGCGCGGCGGCCGCCGCTCGCCACTGCGTTCGCGGCGACGAGGCCGGGGCCGGGTAGAATGGGCGCGCGGCCCTTCGTGAAACGGCCGTGAAACGCTTATCTTTCGAGGGGTTCCCGTGCACGTCGGACTGATCACCGCCTTCCTGATTCTCGCCGTCGCTCTCATCGCGGGTGGCCTCTACCTGTTTGCCACGGGCCTGACCGCGCGCGCCGGCGTGTGCCGCCCTCCCCTGGGGCTGCGCCTGGCGGGCATTGAGCCCGGCTCGCAGGAATGGGAGCGCGCCCACCGCGCCGCCTGGCCCATCCTCTTCGGCGGCGGCGTCCTGGGCACCGCCCACGGCATCGCCCTGGCCGCCACGACCCTCATGGACGCACGCATCTCCGTACCCATCGTCTTCATCGTCTCAGGGCTCATTGTCGAGGCCGGCCTCTGGCTGGTCGCGAAGGGCGCTGGCAAGGCGTCGCTGAGGTAACGCTTCGCGGGGCGCCGTCGCCCCGCCCGCCCCGCGCGGAGACGACAAACGGGCCCCGGCCTCGTGCATCACCTCACGAGGACGGGGCCCGCCGCACAGTGTCGGAGCCTCAGGCCTTGGGGCGCTCGCGGCGATCCAGCATGTACAGGGCCAGCTTCGAGGGCTCGAGCGCGCGCACGGCGTGCGGCAGGCGCGTGCCGAAGTGGATGACGTCACCGGGCTTCAGGACGACCGTGCGACCGTCGGCCTCGATCTCGAGGGCACCCTCGAGAGTGTGCAGGATGACGGGCATCGCGGCGGTGTGCTCGCTGAGGATCTCGTCCTTGTCGAAGCTGAAGAGGACCAGGCGCACGCCCTCGGCGTGCATGACGGTGCGCGAGACCGTTGCTTCCTCGTTGATCTGGATCATCGAGGCGATGTCCTGCAGGTCCGTCATGATGGGCGTGGGGACCTCGGTGTTCGATTCGGGCGACAGGCTCATTGGCTCTCCTTGGGTTTGCGCGCGACGATGGCGACGCCGCACAGGTGTCGGTCATATTTCTTAAACGTGCGCGCCATCACCTGGACGCGTTCACGCAGGTCTTTGTCCCGCGCGACGTTGCGCATGATGCGCAGCGCGCCGATCACTCCCTCGTCGGCGATCATGCGGCCGGGCTTGAGGAGGGCCATGGGGGCCGTGCGGGTCTCTTCCACGACGAGGCCGACCTCCTCGAGCGCGCGCCTCCAGTCGGCGACCGTGAGGGGGCGGGCGTTGACGTTGATGGCTCGGGCGAGCGCGCGGCGGATCTCGGTGGCGGGTTCTTCCGGGATCGTGTCGGGGCGCATCGCCAGCTCGTGGATGACGTAGCGGCCGCCGGGGCGCAGGATGCGCGCGGCCTCGCTCATGATGGCTCGCTTGGCTTTCTCTCCCTGCATGGAGAGCATGGCTTCGCCGACGACGACGTCCGCACTCTCATCGGGCAGGCCGGTCTGCGCGGCGTCGGCGTTCACGCAGCGCCCCACGCCCGAGGCGATGGCGTCCACGCGCGCGGAGGCGTTCGGATCGCGCTCCACGCCGACGTAGGAGGCGGGGCCCACCTCGATGATCGCCGAGGCCGTGACGCCCAGGCCGGGCGCGAACTCGACGACGTCCGAACCGGGCAACACGGCACGCTTGAGCGCCCACGTGCTGAGGGCGAGGCCGCCGGGGCGCAGCACCGTCTTTCCGGCGCGCGCGAGGACCCAGTGGCCGGGCGCCTTCTCGACGGGTCGATCGGCGAAGGGGAGGGCCTCCGCCAGCGATTCACTGTGAGTTGCCATATACGCAAGTATAGCGTTATCTATTTCTTTACGCACGGCTTTTCCCGCAGAAAATACGCTGACGGAGTCCCCATTCGCTTCTACAGGCCGATAATCTCGGCGAAAGCTCCCTTAATTGCGTCGAGACGCGCACGCGCCTGCCCCCAGGGCAGCGGCTCGCCCTCGGCGACCGGCAGGATCACCTCGAGGTAGCACTTGAGCTTGGGCTCCGTGCCCGAGGGGCGCGCGATGACGCGATCCCCGGCCTCGGTGAGCACCAGGACACCGTCGGTGGGCGGCAGGCCGCGGTACCCCTGCGACAGGTCCGAGACCTCGACGACGGGAGAACCAGCCAGGACGCTCGGCGGCTGGGCGCGCAGGCGCGCCATACCGCTGGCGATCTGCTCGATCTCCTCGACGCGGAAGGTCAGCGGCGAGCTCACGTGCAGGCCGTGCAGTCGCGCCAGGCGCTCCAGCTCGTCCCACACGCTGCGCCCCTGCGCCTTGAGCGAGGCCACCAGGGAGGCGGCGACGACCGAGGTCGCAATACCGTCCTTGTCGCGCACATGGGCCGGATCCGGGCAAAAGCCGATGGCCTCCTCGTAGCCGAACCCAAGCCCCGGGGCGCGTGCGATCCACTTGAAGCCCGTGAGCGTCGTGTGGTGCTCGAGGCCGTGAGCGCGGGCGATGCGCGAGAGCAGACGCGAGGACACGATCGAGTTCGCGAGCGAGCCCGTCAGGCCGCGCGCGGCCAGGAACTCACCCAGCAGCGAGCCGATCTGGTCTCCGCTGAGCGGACTCCATCCCGTCTCCGAGGCCGGATCAGGCACCGCGAGCGCGCAGCGGTCCGCATCGGGGTCGACCGCGATGATCAGGTCGGCCCCCTGCTCGCGCGCCTGCTCGATCGCTATATCAAGGGCGCCGGCCTCCTCGGGGTTGGGGAAGGGCACGGTCGGGAAGTCCGGGTCGGGATCGACCTGCGCCGCCACGAGGGAGACGTTGGTGAAACCGGCCTCGGCCAGGACGCGCGAGGTGATCGCGGCGCCCACGCCATGCATGGCGGTCAGGACGATGCGCAGGTCCTCGCGAGCGGAGGCCTCGCCCGAGGCCAGGGCGGACGCGCAGGCCACGTATTCCTCTCGCGGGTCCACGGCCTCGATGAGGTCGTCGTTCATCGGGACCTCGTCCGCGGGCGGCGCAGCCTCGATGGCCGACGCGATCTCGGCGTCGAAGGGCGGGACGATTTGGACGCCGCGCCCGTCGCCCTGCGCGACGGTGCCACCCAGGTAGACCTTGTAGCCGTTGTCCGGGGCGGGGTTGTGTGAGGCGGTCACCATGACGCCCGCGTCCGCGTCGAAGTGGAGCATCGAGAATGAGGTCAGCGGGGTCGGGTTGGCCTGGGGCAGCGCGAGGACGCGGACGCCGGCGGCGGAGGCCACGCGGCAGGCAGCCGTGGCGAACTCGGAGGACCCATGGCGGGCATCGCAGCCGACCACCAGCGTGGGCGTGCCCGTCGCGTGGCGCTTGACGACCTCGCACAGGCCGGCGGTCGCGCGGATGACGACCGCGAGGTTCATGCGGGACTCGCCCGGACCCACGACGCCTCGCAGGCCGGCTGTGCCGAACTGGAGGGGGCCGTTCATGGCGGCCCCCACGCGGGCCGCCGCCTCCTCGTCGCCACGCTCCGCGGCCTCAATGTCGGCGCTCAGGGCCGAGGCTGTGGCGGGGTCCGGGTCGTGGTTCGCCCACTGGCGGGCTCGCTCGAACAGCTCCATCGTCTTTATTCCTCCAGTCCTGCTAGGATGGCGTTCGTTGCGGACACTCCCAGGCGGGAGGCACCGGCCTCGATCATGGCCAGGGCGCTCTGCGCGTCTCGGATACCGCCCGAGGCCTTGACTCCCAGGGCGTCACCGACCGTGGCGCGCATGAGCGCGACCGCGTGGGTCGAGGCCCCGCCCGCGGGGTGGAAACCCGTCGAGGTCTTGACGAAGTCCGCGCCCGCCGCCACCGAGGCGGTGCAGGCGGCGACGATCTCGTCGTCCGTCAGGGCGGCGGACTCGATGATGACCTTGAGGATGTGCGGGGCGGGGACGACGCGGCGCACGGCCGCTATCTCCTCCTCGAGCTCACGGAGGCGCGCGTCCTTCACCAGCTCGAGGTTGATGACCATGTCGATCTCGTCCGCGCCGTCGGCGACGGCCTGCGCCGCTTCGAAGGCCTTGACCTGGGGCTTGACCGCGCCCGATGGGAAGCCGACCACGCAGGCGACCTTCAGGCCCTCGGGAACGTCCAGGGGCAGCATCGAGGGGGACACGCACACCGAGAAGGTACCGGCCGCGGCACCCTCCTCGACGATGCGGGCAACGTCCGCCCGGGTGGCCTCGGGCTTGAGGATCGTGTGGTCGATGAGTGCGGCCACGTCACGCTTGTTCATGGAACTACTTTCTTGTCGCATCACAGCTGGGCCAGGGGCAGGGCCAGCTCCATCATGGTGGTAAAGGACGTCTGGCGTGCCTGAGCGTCGGTAGCCTCGCCCGTGACCAGGGAGTCCGAGACCGTAAAGATACCCACGGCCTCGACGCCCGCGTGGGCGGCGGTCGCGTACAGGCCCGCGGACTCCATCTCGACCGCGAGCACGCCCATGCGCTGCCAGCCCTCGTTGAAGGTCGGGTTCGCGTTGTAGAACGTGTCGGAGGAGAGGATGTTGCCCACGTGGATCGGCACGTCGGCCTCGCGGGCGCGGCACACGACGTCCTCGATGAGGCGGAAGGAGCCGATCGGGGCGTAGGAGCCGGGGATCTGATACTGGTCAAGGAACGCCGAGTTCGAGCACGCGGCCTGGGCGACCACGACGTCGTACAGGTTGACGTCTGGCTGCAGGGCACCGCACGTACCCACACGCACGAGGCGCGTGCAGCCGAACTCGTGGATCAGCTCGTGGGCGTACAGCGAGATCGAGGGGATGCCCATGCCCGATCCCATGACGGATACCGGGGTGCCGCGGTAGGTGCCGGTGTAGCCCAGCATGTTGCGCACGGCGTTGAACTGCTGGGCGTCCTCCAGGTAGGTCTCGGCGATGAACTTCGCGCGCAGCGGGTCTCCGGGCAGGAGGATCGTCGGCGCGATGGGGGCGGTGGGGTTGATGTGCGGTGTCGAGCGCATATGTCCTCCTGTGGTGTCGAGGAGAGCCCGGGGCTCCGTCGAGGCTTCTTTACCCTTGTCGCAAGGCTATGCCGTGCAATTAAAATGTGTCAACGAGTGGCTTGACAAATGTTCTCATCCACTCGGGGTACGATCACGCACCCCGCGCGGGGTTGCCCCACGCGGCCGTTCCAGCAGCGCCAAGGCCAGGTCCTGGTCGACCACCAGGTGCGTGGCCAACCCCATGTGAAGCGCCGTGTCCAGCGCCTCCGCTTTATCGCGCCCGCCAGCAACGAGCACCCGCACAGGGCGAGAGCGCAGCTCATCGAGCGTAATACCGACCGTCCTGCGGTCGACCGACGCCAGGGCGACGTCGCCCTCGCGCGTAAAAAATCGTGAACACGCGTCCCCGACCGCGTCGCGCAGGAGCGCCTCCACCTCGTCGTCCTCGAGCTGTCCGAGGTTGAGCGAGAGGGCCTCACGTCCGAGGGAGCCAACGGTAAACACCGCCACATCCACCCCGCGCCCCTCCTCCAGGATCCGCTCGATCGACCGGTCGCGGCGCACGATCGAGAGCATCGCGGTGTCCTGGAAAATGACGGGCAGCGGCAGGTAGCGCGGCTGGGCACCGAAAGCCTCGCAAAAGGAACGCATGATCTCAAAATCGTGCGTCGCCCTCTCAGAGAAGGACGCCCCGCCCTTGAGCTGGACGACGCGCACGCCCACGCGAGGGGCGCGGGGCAGGTGGGCCGCGAGCGCACTCATCGTGCGCCCCCAGGAGACGCCGACGCTCATGCCGTCGCGCACGAGCTGAGTCACCATCTCCGCACCGACGCGGCCGACCTGCTCAATGGCCTCGCCCTCGGTCATGTCGGGGCCGTGGGCGACGCGAGCGCAGGCCAGGCCGAAGCGCTGCTCCAGCCGCAGGGCGATCTCCGAGGCGTCCTCGCGCGGATCGTGGATCTCAATGGTGACGAAGCCGCGCTCGCGGCCATGAGCGAGGAGTTTGGCGACCGTGGGGCGCGACAGACCCATGCGGGTGGCGACCTCGGCCTGGCTCAGGCCCTGCTGGTAGTAGAGCTTGACCGCCTCGATCGACTGTTCGTCGCGCCGTTCCACGATTCCTCCTCCCTGTTCGCTCGCGGCTGCCCGCCTTTAGGACACCGTCTCCAGGACGACGCTGCGCGGCTCGGGGATCACCCCGTCGGCGATCTCGATGGCACCGGAGAGAGACTCCAGGGCGCGCTCGATGCGCCACTCGTCGTCGGTGTGGAGCGTGAGCAGGGGCTGGCCAGCTACGACGGTGTCACCAGGCTTGGCGTGGATCTCGACGCCGGCACCCGCCTGCACGGGATCCTCCTTGACGGCGCGGCCAGCGCCCAGCCTCCACGAGGCCACGCCCACGGACAGGGCGTCCATTCCCACGACGGTTCCCCCAGCCTCGGCGAGGACCTGATGGGTGTGCGCGGCGCGCGGCAGCGGCGCGTCCGGGTCTCCGCCCTGCTCGCGAATCATCGCGCGCCAGCGGTCCATCGCGCGCCCGTCCGCCAGGGCGGCCTCCACGTCGGCGTCGCTCACCCCCGCGAGATCGAGCATGTTGCGCGCGAGCTCGCACGTCAGCTCGACGACGTCGGAGGGGCCGCCACCCGCGAGGACCTCGACGGATTCCTCCACCTCCAGGGCGTTGCCGATCTTTCGTCCCAGCGGCACGGACATGTCGGTGAGGAGGGCGCGAGTGGCGACCCCCGCGTCGCGTCCGAGGTCGACCATCGTGCGGGCGAGCTCGCGCGCGGCGTCCAGGTCCTTCATGAAGGCACCCGATCCGACCTTCACGTCCAGGACGAGGGCTCCCGTGCCCTCGGCGATCTTCTTGCTCATGATGGAGCTGGCGATCAGCGCAATAGACTCCACGGTCGAGGTAATGTCTCGCAGGGCGTAGAGCTTCTTGTCTGCGGGTGCCAGGCCCGATCCCGCCGCGCAGATGACCGCGCCGCAGCCGGAGCCCAGCTGGGTCATGATCTCGTCGTTGCTCAGCTGCGCGCGCCACCCGGGGATCGCCTCGAGTTTGTCGAGGGTGCCGCCCGTGTGCCCCAGGCCTCGGCCCGACAGCTGCGGGACGGCCACGCCGAAGCACGCGACGAGCGGGGCCAGGGGCAGCGTGATCTTGTCGCCCACACCGCCCGTGGAGTGCTTGTCGGCTGTCGGCTTGCCGATGCCGGAGAAGTCCATGCGCGCGCCCGAGCGGATCATCGCGTCCGTCCATCGTGCGATCTCACCCCGGTCCATGCCGCGCAGGAAGATCGCCATCGCCAGGGCGGCCATCTGCTCGTCCTTGATGACGCCCTTCGTGTAGGCGTCGATCGTCCAGTCGATCTGATCGGGGCTTCAGCACTCCCCCATCTCGCTTGACGCGGATGATGTCAACGGCATCAAAGAGAGCCATCGTGTCCTTCTTTCTCTTCCGACGAGGCCGGGGCCGCCTGGGCGACGCTCGACAGGTCGTGGGGTCCGAACGCGCCGGGCAGCACCTCGGTCATGGGCGCGACGCCGTCAGGCATGAGGACCAGGCAGGACGGCCCACCGTGCTCGTAGATGAGCTGTCGGCAACGCCCGCACGGGGCCACCGGCTCCTCGTTGCCGTTGACAGCGACGACCGCGACGAGGGTGCCGCCGCCGGAGCGGATGAGGTCGGAGACCATGCCGCACTCGGCGCACAGGGTGACGCCGTAGCCCGCGTTTTCGACGTTGCAGCCGCTCACGAGCCAGCCGTCTGCCGTCAGGCCAGCGGCGCCCACGGGGAAGTTCGAGTAGGGGCAGTAGGCGTGCTTCATGGCCTCGATGGCCTCGGCCAGCAGGTCGTCCCAGTCGATATCTGTTGGATCCATGCGGATTCTCACTTCACGTAGGGAATGTTCTCAGCGGCGGGGGCGCGTGACTTGCCGACGAATCCCGCGACGGCCACGATCGTGACCACGTAGGGGATCATCGAGACGAGGTCGGCGGGGATCGCGGGCTCGATGTTGGGCAACATGCGCGCCAGTGCCTGCGCGAATCCGAACATGACGGCCGCACCCATGGCACCCAGCGGGTTCCACTTACCCAGGATCATGGCGGCCAGGGCGATGTAGCCGTTGCCCGCGGAAATATTATCCGTGAACGCCAGGCCGGAACCGATCGTGAAGAACGCGCCGCCCAGGCCAGCGAAGGACGACCCCAGGATCGTGTTGAGGGTGCGCGTACGCCCCACGTTGATGCCGACCGTGTCGGCGGCGCGCGGGTGCTCACCGCAGGCCCTCAGCCGCAGGCCCCAGCGGGAGCGGAACAGGAAGAACGACAGAGCGATGACGGCCGCGTACATGAGGTACACGAGGATCGACTGGTTGAACAGGACCGGTCCGACGATCGGGATCTCCGACAGGCCGGGGATCTTGATGTCGGACAGCGAGAACTGGTTGGTATTCAGGCTCCCCGGAGCTTCCTTCATGATCGTGCCGTAGAAGAACGTCGTCAGGCCCAGGGCCAGGACGTTCAGGACGACGCCGACGATGATCTGATCCACCCCGAACTTGACGGAGAAGAGGGCAAGGAGGGATCCCAGGAGGGCACCCGCAAGGGGCGCCGTGACGAGGCCCGCGTAGGGGGTCTGGAAGTACGAGGCCGCCATGACACCCGCGAACGCGCCGACCAGGAGGTCGCCCTCGATCGCGATATTGACGACGCCCACGCGCTCCGAGATGACGCCCGAGAGGGAGCCGAAGATCAGCGGAGTCGAGATAGCCACGGTGGACACCAGGGTCGAGGTCAGGGTGACGACGCCCGAGGACCCAGAGCCCGCGTAGAACAGGAATCCCAGGATCGTGGACAGCCCGACGAGAGCCATGCCGCCGACGCGCGCCCACGCGGGCTGGGTGATGCGCCGCAGCGTCGCCACGAACGTCCACGCGGTGATGGCGATCGTCAGGGCCGCGAGCACCCACACGATGGGCGCACCCGCGGTGACAATGTCGGGGATCGCGTAGGACTGCGACTTGTCGTTCAGACGCAGGGTCATGTCGCCTCGAGTAGCGGCCGCGAAGACCACGAGCAGCACGCAGGCGGCCACGTAGATGCCGGAAAGTTTCCAGGAGCGCTTGGCCTCAACCTGCGCGACCACGCCGGACTCACTTGTGCTCATCAGACTTCTCCTTTCGCGCCTGCTCGACACGTCGACGCCGGACAGCCGGAACGGCCACCGCAAGAGCATCCGGAACAGCAATCAGCAGGACGATCACCGACTGCAGGATGAGGATCATGTCGATCGGCACGCCCTTGGCCTGCATCGCGTAACCGCCCGCCTTGAAGGCCCCAAACAGGAGCCCCGCGCCGAAGGTCCCCCAGGTCTTGTTGCGCCCCAGCAGGGCCACCGTGATCGCGTCGAAGCCAATCGAACCAGCCACGTCACGCGACACGTACCCGATCGTGCCCAGGGCCTCGTTCGCCCCGGCGAGGCCGAGGAACGCGCCCGAGAGGACCATCGTGATCGCCGTGATGCGCTCGACCGAGATGCCGGCCGTACGTGCGGCGGCAGCGTTCGCGCCAACCGCTCGGATCTGGAATCCCAGGGTGGATCGCTCGATCAGCCACCAGAAGGCGACGAGGGCGACCAGGGCGACCAGGAACCCAACGTGCAGCTTGAAGGGGGCGGGAAGCAGACGCGCGAGCGCCGCAGTCTCCGCGACCTTGGGAGTCACCGGCTGATTCGTTCCGGGCACCTGCCACGCCTTCTGCGTGAGGATGTATCCCAAGCCCAGCGTCGCAATCGAGTTGAGCATGATCGTCACGATCACCTCGTTCGCGCCCGTCTTTGCTTTCAGGACACCCGCGATGCCGCCGTAGAGGCCGCCCGCGACGATCGCGACGAGGAGAGCCACCAGCGTGTGCACGACCGGCGGCAGGTTCAGCGAGAAGCCCACCCACACGGCCGCGAGCGCTCCGACGATGATCTGGCCCTTACCACCAATGTTGAACAGGCCGGCTCGGAAGCCGAGCGCCAGGCCCAGGCCCGAGATGATCAGCGGGATCGAATAGAAAAGAGAGTCCGTCAGCGGCTTGAACATGCGAACAGCGTTCGGCGCGTTCAGGTCCACGATGGAGCCGCGGAACATCGCGTAGTAGGCATCGACGACGGACGCGTCCGCCAGGACAATGAAGACCGCCCCGATGGCAAACGCGATGACGACGGCCAACAGCGAGACGAGCCACCGGATACGAAAAATCTGTATCACGAAGCCCATCGCCTTACTCGTGCGTGCACTCATCGCTCCTCCTTTCGAGGCACCCCGGCGTCCCCAGCGGATCCCGAGGAAGCCGCAACGGCCTCGTCCAGGGGGACGCCGGCCATCATGAGGCCGAGGACGTCGCGGCCCGTGTCCGCCGGGACGATGCCGACGATGCGTCCGCGGTACATGACCGCGATGCGATCCGCGAGCGAGACGACCTCGTCAAGCTCCGAGGAGATGAGCAGGACCGCACAGCCCTGGTCTCGCACGTCCACGATCCTGCGGTGAATAAACTCGATCGAGTCACGTCGACGCCGCGCGTCGGCTGATTGGCGACCAGCAGCGTCAGGTCACGCGACATCTCGCGGGCACGACGACCTTCTGCTGGTTACCACCCGACAGGGAGGAGACAGGGTCCTCGATCGACGTCAGGCGGATGTCGTATTCCTTTTTCCTTGTCGCGGGCATTACGCGTAATCGCACCGCGCTTGAGGGAACCGAGCGATGAGAAAGACGGGGAGCGGAACTGGTCCAACACCAGGTTGTCCGCGATCGAAAACGAGGCGATGATGCCGTCCGTCGACCGATCCTCAGGGGATGAATCCAACGCCCGCGTCCAGGGATTCACGAGGCTTGGCACGCGTAATATCGGCGTCCTCGAGGCGGATGACGCCGCTGTCGGGTGTTTGCAGGCCCAGGATCACCTCAGCCAGTTCCGTCTGACCGTTGCCCTGAACGCCGGCGACCGCCAGGATCTCACCGCGGGGAACATCGAAGGACACGTGATCGAGCAGCGGCACTCCGCCCGCACCCAGCAGCGACACGTCCTCGAAGGACAGGCCGCCTCCCGCGGGGCGCGCGGGCTCCTTCTCCACGCGCATGAGCACCTCGCGCCCGACCATCTGCGTGGCCAACGACGCCTCGGAATCGCTCGGGGACGCCTGCCCCACGACCCGACCGCGGCGGATCACCGTGATCTCGTCGGCCACCGCGCGCACCTCGCGCAGCTTGTGCGTGATAAACACGATCGAGGTCCCCGAGTCGGCCAGCTGACGCATGATCGTCATCAGCTCGTCCGTCTCCTGCGGGGTGAGCACAGCGGTTGGCTCATCGAGAATGAGGACCTTCGCCTGGCGCGACAGCGCCTTAACGATCTCCACCCGCTGCTGGGCACCCACCGGCAGATCTTCGATGAGCGCATCGGGGTCCAGGTCGAAACCGAAGCACGCCGAGACCTCGCGTACCGTCTGGCGGGCGCGCTCGCGGCTGATGATCCCGGCCGGTCCGGTCGGCTCGAAGCCCAGGGCGATCGACTCGGCGACCGTGAAAACGGGGATCAGCATGAAGTGCTGGTGCACCATGCCGATACCCGCCGCGACCGCGTCGCCCGGGCCCTTGAACGTCACGGGCTTCGCCGTCAATGAGGATCTGCCCCTCGTCAGGGGCGTACATCCCGTACAGGACGTTCATGAGCGTGGACTTACCCGCGCCGTTCTCCCCAAGCAGGGCGTGAATATGCCCCTCCTCGATCGTTAAATCAATCGAGTCGTTGGCGGTGAGGGGGCCAAACCTCTTCGTGATCCCCCGCAGCTCTAATTTCATTCCTTCGACCTTCCCCAGCAGGTGGGCGCACCCCCCGATGCCCGTGTGGGGCTGGCAGCGTCACCGCCACCAGCCCCACACGCGTCGCATCACTTCGGGGCGTTCTGCGATTCGATGACGAGCTTGCCGGACTTGATGTCGTCCGTGAGCTTGGTCAGGTCCGCCTTGAGCTCAGCGGACACCTTGTCGTCGAAGTCGTGGAACGGGGCGATCGAGACGCCACCGTTGGCCAGCGTGCCCACGTACGGGGTCGAGCTAAACTTGCCGTTCACGGAGTCCTGGATCGCCTGCTCGACCGAGGCGCCGATCTCCTTCATGACCGAGGTCAGCACGATCGAGGAGTAGTCGGGGTTGGCCTCGTACCAGTCGGAGTCAACACCGATGATCCAGGTGTTGCCGTCCGCCTTGGCGGCCGCCGCCGCGCCCAGGCCGACCGGGCCCGCGACGGGCATGATGATGTCCGCGCCCTGCGAGATGAACTGCTGGGCCTGCTCCTTGCCCAGCGTCTGATCGTCGAAGGACTGCGTGAAGGAACCGTTCTGCGCGGCCTTGTCCCAGCCGAGCAGCTGCACGTTCGTGCCCTTGGCCTTGTTGTAGGCCGCGACGCCGTCAGCGAAGCCATCCATGAACACCGTCACCGAGGGGATCTGGATACCGCCGAAGGTGGCGACCTTGCCGGTCTTGGTCATGCCCGCGGCCACGTAGCCGGCCAGGTAGGCGGCCTCAGCCGTGTTGAACAGCAGCGGACGCGCGTTGTCCAGCGTCACCGTGTTGTTGTTACCGTCGTTGAAGCTGGAGTCGATGAGGGCGTAGTGCACATCCTTGTTCTCCTCGGCGGAGGTGTGGACGGCCTTCTCCAGGTTGAAGCCGACGCCGATGATCAGGTTGCAGCCGTCGGACACCATGGACTCCACATTCGGGTTGAAGTCCGCGTCCGAGTTGGACTCGGCCGTGTTGATCTGGATGCCGAGGCTGGTCTGGGAGGCCTTGAGGCCGTCGTAGGCGGACTCGTTGAAGGACTTGTCATCCCAGCCGCCAGCGTCAGAGACCGCGCAGGCCTTGAACGAGGTGGCGTCCTTCGCTCCGCCGGACTGGCTGGTGGTGGTTCCTCCACCGCCGCCACAGCCGGCCAAGGCGAGCGTTGCGACTCCCGCCGCAGCGAGGAGCTTCGTGAGGTGCTTCATGAGTGTTTTCCTCCGTTGATGTGGATTCTTCCTTGAACCGGTGGCGGCGCGGGCCGCGGATCGTGTCCGCGCAACCATTGCGCGAACATTTGTCATGATCGACTTTTACGCCTGATCCGAGTCTCCCGCGCCACCCCTACCTGTCAAGGGCTACTTGTTTTCGCTTTGGTAACGATTGCAACGGTGCCGAGCAAACACCCCAACAACGCCGATCACTCCGGCAAACATCGCCCCGGCCAGGCCACCCAAGTCCGCGCCCGTGCGGGCCAGGGATCCCTTGGGAGACTTCGTGTTCTTATGCTGCGCAGACGGCGCCGCCTGGTTGCCGGATTGGGTGTCACCCGCTGCGTCAGCCGACGGGCTCGGGTTGGGCGTCGCCGCGCCCGCGCAGGTCACGGGAATCGTCAGGCCATCCCCAGCCTCGACGACGGTGGCGAAGTCGGTGGCGACCGTGACGGGCACGTTCACGACCTCACCGGCGGCCTTGCCCTCACAGGCACCCACGACCGTCACGTCCACGCTCGCCTGTCCCGCGCCATCGGTCGTAATCACCGAGGCAGCGTCGGAGGCGTGCGCGTCCACGAGGGAGTTATTGACGTCGGCCACGGCCTGCGCTCCCCCGGCGCTCAGGCGCACCTTCGAGGTAACGGATGGCCCCTCGGAGAAGGACAGGCCGCGCAGCGGGATCGTCACCGTCGAGCCGTCGGCGACGGGATCCGTGGGCAGAGTCAGGCCGATGGAGGACTTGGCCTCGCGCGGCGTCAGGCCGCCCGTCGCCTGCACCGAGCGGGCCGCCGTCCCCGAGTGCGCGCCCAGGTAGGCGTTGAAGGAGTCGCGGTCCAGGTTTCCGTTCGTCGTGGCCGCTCCCCCGCGGGTCAGGGCCTCGAAGGAGTCACCGCCCGCCAGCAGGAAGGTCACGGAGCCGACCGTGTACGTCGCGTCGGCCTTCAGCGGTTCACCGTTGATCGTCACCGACGTGATGCGCTCCCCGTAGGGCCTGGCCGGATCGTAGGTGTAGCGCACGTTCGAGGACAGGCCCAGCTTGAGCATGGGCCGAGAATTCTGCGAGTTCAGGTCCGTCTTCCACTGCTGCTCGAGCGCGTCCTTGACGTCCGATCCCTTGAGCGTCACGTACCCCAGCTCGTTGGAGAAGGGCTCGACCTCGTAGGTCTGCGCGTAGGTGATCGTGCCGTCCTCGTTGGGCACCAGGTCGGCGCGCAGGCCGCCCGCGTTGATCATGCCGATGTCGACGCTCTTTCCGTCCGGGGTGAGGATCGTTTCACGCAGCGAGTCGGCCACCAGGTCACCCAGCGAGGACTCGATGCCTCGGTTCGATCCGGGATCCGTCGCCCCCTCGGGCGTCGTAAAGACGCCGCGCCTGAAGGGCTCCGTGTACCCGGTCGCAACGACGCGCTTACCGGCTTCCTTCGAGTCGGCTTCTGCCTTATCGACGATGGCCTGGGTGCCCGGGTCCGCACCGCACTGGGCGACCTCGGCGGCGGGGATGAGGATCGAGTCCGCGCTGGTCACCTGACGCGTGGCCGGGTCGATCGTCAGACGGATGAGGCCCAGGTTGTCCGTGTAGGAACCCGACGCGATGCCCGCCAGGCGCGGGTTCGCGGAGTTGAAGGCCTCGACCGAGTTGACATGGTCGAACTCGTAGGGCACGTGCGTGTCCCCACCCATGAGGCCGTCGACGTCCTTACCGACCTTCGTGTAGTTGTTCTTCACGTCGTCGTCGAGCATGGCGATGACGACGTCCGCCGCTCCGCTGGTCTTCAGCTTGGCCGCCAGGAAGTTGATGCGCGCAATCGGGTCGCTAAAGGTCAGGCCCTCCGTCGTACCGGGGCTCAGCTTGTAGGGGACGTCCTGCGCGATCGCGCCGATGAACGCCACCTTCATGCCCGAGGGCGACGTCCACACCTTGTAGTCCCCCAGGTAGGGGGTGCCGTCCCCGTAGGTTCCCATGCCCTCGATGTTGGCCCCCAGGTAGGGGAAGGTCGCCTGCACGAACTCGCTCGGGTTCGACCCGTCGACGCGCTGCTTGAAGACGGCCTGCCCCATGTCCAGCTCGTGGTTGCCGATCGTCGAGGCCAAGGGATCCATCGTGTTGAGCGCCGCGATGGTCGGGTTGTCCTTGAGCGCGCCCGAAATGTAGGGGGATGCGCCGATATTGTCGCCCAGCAGCGTGAACGAGGAGTTGGGGTTCGTCGCGCGCGCCTTCTTCAGATAGCAGTTCATCGCGGGCAGCCCGGCCTCGCGCACGACGCCCTTCTTGGTGACCTGCTGGATGTGTCCGTGTACGTCCGTCAGGGTGTAGAGGTCGAGGGTGATCGGCGCGGCCTCGTCCTGTGAGGCCTCGTCCTGCCCGGCCGCGAGCGCTGCGGCTGGCAGGGACGCCAGGGAGAGGGCGGCCACCGAGGCGAGCGCGAGGCGAGTCCATGGTTTGCGCATGGGTGTGTTCCTTTCATTGGGGCAGCGCCGGCGGCGCGTCCTGCGTTGTGCGTGGGGGGTTCGTGGGGTCAGCCGCGGCGGCGGCGACGGCGTGAAACGAGGATGAGCCCACCGCCGATGGCGGCGAGGAGAATCCCGATGCCGATTGCCCGGTCGGCGTCCGCACCGGTGCGCGCGAGGCCGCTCACCGTGGCAGCGCGCGTGGGTGCCTTGTGGGACGAGGCCGTGGCCGCCCTCGAGGGAACCGGAGCGGGGGATGCGGAGGGAACTGCGGGTGACGGGGCCGCGCTGGGGGCGCTGGACGGGTCGGCGCTCGGCGTCGGTGCCGGGGCGTCACCGCCGAGCAGCGTGAGCCCAATGAGCTCGGGGTTGTGGTCCGAGGAGCGGTAGGGGTTGTCCGCCTCGACGGACAGGTGGGCGTTCATGCCGGCCCTCGAGTATTCGAAGGCGATGGATTCCTGAGCGTTGACGGCCCAGCTGGTGACGCCTGCCAGCAGCGGCTTCGCGGCCGCGTTGGCGAAAACGTGGTCGAGGGATCCGGAGCGTCCCGCGTAGACGTAGGAGGCCTCGCCCGCACCGGAGACGCGCTCCCAGCCCGCGGCCTCGAGGGCCTTGATCGGGTCCTCCTGCGAGTAGGAGTTGAAGTCGCCCACGAGCAGGGTCGGCTTGTCCGCGAATCGAGCGGCGAAGGACGCCAGGGCCCCGGCCTGGGCGACGCGGATCGCGTTCGCGTTGCCCTGACCGTCCCCGCTGTCAACGTTGCCGGCAGGCGCGCCTTCGGGCACAGATCCCTTCGACTTGAAGTGATTGGCGACGACCACGAAGGTCGCGGGCGCGGATCTCTCGGCGGTCACACGGGCGAACTCCTGGGCGAGGGGCTGGCGCGCCAGGCCCGTGAACGCCGGGTCGTCGTAGATCAGTGAGGGGCCGACGGGGGCCACGGTCGCGGGCTTGTAGATGAAGGCGACGCGGATGACGTCCTCGGCCGCGGGCACGGCCCCGGGCGAGGGCACGTACGCCCATGTTCCGCCGCCCGCATCCTTGTTGAGGGCCTCGACGAGGCGCGCGAGAGACGCGTCGCGGTCCGTCCCCACGCCCACGGCGACGGGGTTTTCGATCTCCTCAAGGGCGACCACGTCGGCCTCCAGGGCGTTGATCGCGGAGACGATCTTGGCCTCCTGGTTGGCGAAGGCCTCGCGCGAAAACGCGCCGCGCACCTTGCACTTCTTGGCCGTCACGAAGGCGCCCGTGCGGTCCGGATAACCCTTGCATCCGGCCTCGTCGACGCCCAGGTCGGAGAAGTAGTTGAGGACGTTGAACGTCGCCACGCGGGTGTCGCCGCCGACCGTGGGGGCACTCGGGCGCTCCCCGGTGATGGTCACGGGCGAACGGTCGGGGTGCCCGGCGACCATGGAGGTCGGCTGGAAGACGAAGGAGCCGTGCCGGGGCTCGAGGACCACGGGCTTAGCGAAGGCCACGTGGTAGCCGACGCGCGCGGGCGAGCCGTTGGCCAGATAGGCGTAGGCGGCCTCGGTGGCGGCCCCCTTCTGCAGGTTCGTGTTGGTGCCGTCGTCGAGGGCGATGGCGCGGGCGGCGTTGGTGGCCTCGTACTCGCGGGCCGCCTGCCCGGGAGAGACCACGTCCGTGGCCGAGCGCAGCGGGCTCTCACCCGGAGTGAGGGTCAGAGTGCCGTACTGGTTCGTCTGGTAGTTGTCGGTGATGGTCCACGTGCCCTGGGGCGCGAGGAGCATGGACTCGTAGGGCTCCGCCTGATCGGGGGTGGGGACGCCGGTCACCGGCGTGGGGGTCACGGCCTGGCAGCCCTCTACGTTATTCACGGAGGTCGCCGCCAGCTGGGTGAGGCTCTGGGGGTTGCCCTTCGTACTCGTCGCCGGGAACTCGCTGACATTTCCGGTGACACGCACGCACGTTCCAACCGCTGGAACCTGGCCGTTCTTCCCCGCGTAGACAAACAGAGCATCCGAACTAGCGCGTCCCTCATCCCACGCGCCGCCCGATCCGGGTGTCTGGATCGTGTAGCCATCCAACGTCTCGCCCAGCCCAGACTCGCCGGCCGGGTACGCGGCCGTCACGACGCCGAGAGTCGTCACGGTGGCACCCACCATCGCGGAATCATCCCCATCGCCCACGGCCTGGATGTCGGGGATCGGCGTATCGACGAGGCCGGGGCGCTCCTCACCCGATTGGCTCATATCCGCCGCCCACGCGGCGGGCACAAGCCCCATCGCGGACAACGCGAGCGCGCCGAGTACAGCTAGTGATCGTGTCCCACACTTCATCGGGATGTCCTCTCAACCTCACCTCACCGTGAGGGGCCGGCGAGCCCCGTGCCGCAGGCGTCTTTACCAACGGCAACACGAGTTATGACAAGTGTAAGCTCACGCACATACGTGCGGAAGCTATTGAGAATATTCCCGAAAACACAAGGCGCAAGCGGGCGACCGTGCACCCATGAGGGCGCAGCCACCCCGGCCTCGTCAAACTCAGCCCGGTACCGCTGAGTTCCCCGGCCTCGTCAAACTCAGTGAGCGCGAGTCAGGACGCCGAGTACGGGGAGACGACCACCTGGGCGCGCTGGAGGTCCTTGACCTCCGAGTATCCCATCGAGGCCATCGTCCGCTTGAGGGCACCCACGAAGTTCAGTGAGCCGTCCGCGCGCGTCGAAGGGCCGTAGAGGATTTGCTCAAGCGTGCCCGTCGTGCCGACGTGGACGCGCTGGCCGCGCGGCATATCCGGGTGGGTCGCCTCGGATCCCCAGTGCCAGCCCCGTCCCGGAGCTTCCTCCGCGCGGGCGATGGCGGCGCCGAGCATGACGGCGTCCGCACCGCACGCGATCGCGCGCGACAGGTCGCCGCTGCGGCCGATGCCGCCGTCCGCGATGACGTGCACGTAGCGGCCGCCGGACTCGTCCATATAGTCGCGCCGGGCCGCGGCTACGTCCGCGATCGCCGTCGCCATGGGCGCGTGCACGCCCAGGGACTGGCGCGTCGAGTGGGCCGCACCCCCCGCCAAAACCGACGAGGACGCCCGCCGCACCCGTGCGCATCAGGTGTAGGGCCGCCGTGTCCGTGCAGACGCCGCCCACGATGACGGGGACGTCCAGCTCGTAGATGAAGCGCTTGAGGTTGAGGGGCTCGCGGCGCGAGGACACGTGCTCGGCGGACACCGTCGAACCGCGAATGATGAGCAGGTCGACGCCCGCGTCCACGACGGCGCGCCAGTGCTTTTGCACGCGCTGAGGCGACAGCTTGCCGGCGACGACCACCCCGGCCTCGCGCAGCTGCTTGAGGCGCGCGGTGATCAGCGAGGGCTTGATCGGCTCGGAGTACACGCGCTGGAGGGTCGCAATCGACTCCTCCTCACCCAGGTGAGCGATGCGGTCAAGGATCGGCGTGGGATCCTCGTAGCGGGTCCACAGACCGTCCAAGTCGAGAACGCCGATACCGCCGAGGCGGCCGAAGGCGATCGCGGTCTCCGGACTCATCACCGAGTCCATCGGGGCCGCCATCAGGGGGGTGTCGACGTGGTAGGCATCGATCTGCCAGCCGACGTTGACATCCTCGGGGTCACGGGTGCGCCGCGAGGGCACGAGGGCGATATCGTCCAGCGTGTAGGCGCGGCGCCCGCGCTTGCCACGACCGATTTCCACTTCGTCGCTCATGACCCGATTCTACTGCCTACTTCCCGCTTCTACCGCCTCCGAGACGCAGATGTGCCCACCCTCTGCCACACTGGAGTCACCGGCAAGGCTAGGAGCAATCATGAGCTGGATCGACGACCCGTGGATGGGTTTTGACACCGAGACGACGGGCGTGCGCGCGCTCAAGGATCGCCTCGTCACCGCCGCGCTGGTGCTGCGCATCGACGGCGCGTCCTACCGCAGCGGTGTCAGCGCCCCCGACCAGGTGGCCACGTGGCTCACCGACCCGGGCGTCGAGATCCCCGAGCAGGCCACGGCCGTCCACGGCATCACGACCGAGCAGGCGCGCCGCGACGGCCGCCCCATCGAGGAGGTCCTGCACGAGCTGGCCGGTTCCATCGTCGAGCACTGGCTGCGCGGCTACCCGGTCGTCGCCTTCAACGCGACCTACGACATCACGCTGGTCAACCAGGAGCTGCGCCGCCACCGCCTGGGGTCCTTCGAGGAGCGCCTGGAGGGTGCCCCCATGCTGGTCGTCGACCCGTTGGTGTTGGATCGCAAGCTCGACCGCTTCCGCAAGGGCAAGAAGACGCTGACGGAGATGGCGCGGTGTACGGGGCGGTCGCCTCCCCCCGACGCTCACACAGCCGAGGTCGACGTGGCCATGACGCTCGACGTGCTCGCCGGCATGGTGGACAAGTACCCGCAGCTGGCCTCCATGAGCGCCCTGGAGCTCATGGACTACCAGCTCCAGGCTCACCGGGATTGGGCCGAGGACTTCGAGAAGTACCTGCGCAAGCAGGGCAAGGACGCGAACATCGACCGCGAGTGGCCCCAGATCACGCCGCGGGGTCGCGGCGACGATCAGGAGTAGGGACGCGACAGGCGGGGGTCGGCAGATGCCGGCCCCCGTTTTCGTTGCACCTGAGGTGTCCTCCGCGCACAGGGGGTATTTGCGAGCGCGGCGTGTTCCAAGCTGGGACAGCCCGGGATCCTCCGAGGACAGGGGCTTTTACGAGGCATTGGGCGGGTTCCGACGGAAGCCTGGAGTGCGCCCTGGGGCGAGCCAGGGCGGGACCAGAGCGCGGCCACAGCAGAATCACCATGCTCTGCCGAAAAGTCGCACATAATTTCCCACGGTCATTTTTCGAGTACCCCTCAAAACGTTGCAATTCCAACGATGCAAATTCAAGGTATGAAGAAGCTGGAGGGGAATTACGTGCGAAATTGGTGAGCGTGCTTGGAAAGCTGCGACGGGTCGAAGGGCCTGTACATGCTTCGAGCCGACAACGCAGCCACCCAATCAGCGACGAGCACCGCTGGGTGACATTGCGGCTGGATCCTGCAGGTCATGCACCAGTGAGGGAGCATTACACCAGTTAGGGAGCATTACACCAGTTAGGGAGCATTACACCACCTCCGAAGTGGTGTAACACCCACCTAAGTGGTGTAACACCACTTAGCAACAAGCCAAAATGCGGACTCGTCCGGGAAAAGGGAGCCGAGGCCCCACGGATGCCATCACATCCGGATAGGTAACGAACATCCGGATAGCTTAATAACCTATCCGGATGCGCATAACCTATCCAGATGTGCACAACCTATCCAGATGTGCACAACCTATCCCGATAGGCCCAGAGGGGCAGGGCCCGGGGAAACAGATGCTGCACCCGCGGCAGTAGAAGGACATGGCCGGGCACCACGCACCACACCTCACCAGCGTGGAGGGCACCGGCAGACAGCTAGGCCTCCCCCAAATGTCGCATGCAATTCGATTGGGCGAAGATTCAACCAAGTCAGAAAACGTTGCAATTCCAACGCTCATCTTTCAATACATGAAAGGTTGACAGGGGAATTGCATGCGAAATTGGTTGAGTGCCCAGCAATTGAGGCGTGCGAGGGCTGCAGGTGAAGTGGGCCTGACCAATCAACGCGCACCACGAGCCACCAGAGTGGAGGGCGCCGGCGGGGCCGCAGGGCCTGGCCGGGCTTCGAACCGACGCGCCGAGCGAAGCTCGCGGCGCGGACGGTGAGCGAGCGGGCGGGCTCGACGGCGCCCGGAACACCGGTGGCACAGCCAGCAGAAACCCCAGCAACGCAGCCAGCAAGAACACCTGTTCCGCAGCCAGCAAGAACACCGGTGGCACAGCCAGCAGACACACCGGCAGTAGAACCGGCGAGCGGGCGGGCTCGACGGCGCCCGGAACACCGGTGGCACAGCCAGCAGAAACACCAGCAACGCAGCCAGCAAGAACACCTGTTCCGCAGCCAGCAAGAACACCGGTGGCACGAAAAAGCCCGGAGGCGGAACTCCGCCTCCGGGCCTCTACGCAAGGCTCACTTTTCCTTGATGAGATCCAGCCACGTGCGGCGCTCGCCCACGAGGAAGCCGAAGTCGCGGTTCTGGTCCGCGATGGCGGCGTCGGTCGCGGGGTTCTTGATGAGTGCGGCCAGCACGTCGGGGGCGGCGGTAATGGCACCCACGCCCTGGCGGACCAGCTCGAGGACCTGCTCAGAGTTCTTGAAGGACGCGGCCAGGACGTCGGCCTTCAGGTCGTAGGTGCGCAGGGTGCGGTGGATTTCGGAGGCGACGCGCACGCCGTCGATGCCGTAGTTGTCCATGCGGTTGACGTAGGGGGCGACGTAGCGAGCCCCGGCCTTGGCGGCCATGAAGCCCTGCATCGAGGAGTGGATGCCGGTAGCGGTCACCTGCATGCCTTCGCGCACGATGCGCGGGATGGCGGCGAAGCCTTCGCGCGTGACGGGAAGCTTGATGAAGAGGTTGCCACCGATTTCGCCGCGCAGCGTCCGGGCCTCGGCGACCATATCGTCGGCGCGCTGGGAGACGATCTGGACGTGCAGCTGGGCACCATCGGGCAGGACGGACTTGATCGCGTGGAGGACCTCGAGGGGTTCCTTGCCTTCGCGGTACAGGATCGTCGGGTTGGTTGTCACGCCGTCGATGGGCAGGTATTCGAGGGTCTTGGCGATGGAATCGACGTTCGCGTGATCGATGAGGATGAGCATGGACGGCTCCTTTGCGCTGTCGTGGGTTTTTCGCACCCCTAGGATAGCGCGGGCGGGAGCAGCCCACCGACTGCTCCCGCCCATCCCGAACGCTCTACCTGCGATTACCTCGCCGAAGAGGAGTGGTAGTTCGGCGCTTCCGTCGTCATCTGCACGTCGTGCGGGTGCGACTCGCGCAGGCCCGCGCTGGTGATGCGCACGAAGCGGCCGTTGGCCTTGACCTGGGAGATCGTGGAGGCACCCAGGTAGAACATGGTCTGGTGCAGGCCGCCGACGAGCTGGTAGATGACCTGGGCGAGGGAACCGGTGTAGGGCACCTGGCCCTCGATTCCCTCGGGAACGATCTTGTCGTCGGAGGTGACGTCGGCCTGGAAGTAGCGGTCCTTGGAGTAGGACTTACGCCCGCGCGAGCTCATCGCGCCGAGCGAGCCCATGCCACGGTAGCGCTTGAACTGCTTGCCGTTGGTGAACACGACCTCACCCGGGGACTCCTCGCAGCCGGCCAGCAGGGAGCCGAGCATGACGGTATCGGCACCGGCCACGAGGGCCTTGCCGATGTCGCCCGAGTACTGCAGGCCGCCGTCCGCGATGAGCGGGACGCCGGCGGGTCCGCAGGCCTTGGCGGCCAGGTGGATCGCGGTGATCTGGGGGACGCCGACGCCGGCGACGACGCGGGTCGTGCAGATCGAACCGGGGCCCACGCCGACCTTGACGGCGTCGACGCCCGCGTCGATGAGGGCCTGGGCACCCTCGGTCGTGGCGACGTTGCCGCCGATGATGTCGATACCCTCAAACGTCGGGTCGGCCTTGATGCGGCGGATCATGTCGAGGGCGAGCTGGGCACCGCCGTTCGCGGTGTCGACGACGAGGACGTCCACGCCGGCCTCGGCCAGGGCGGTGGCGCGCTCCCAGGTGTCGCCCCAGTAGCCGACGGCCGCGCCGACGATGAGGCGCCCGCGCGAGTCCTTGGTGGCGTTGGGGTACTGCTCGGTCTTGACGAAGTCCTTGACGGTGATGAGGCCGGTCAGGTGGTCGTTGTCGTCGACGATGGGCAGCTTTCGACGCGGTGCTCGGCGAGCAGGTGCTTGGCGTGTTCGCGGGAGATACCGACCTGGCCGACGACCAGCTGGTCGCGCGGGGTCATGCAGTCGCGCACGCGCAGGGTGGCCCACTGGTCCTGGGGGACGAAGCGCAGGTCGCGGTTCGTGATGATGCCCAGGAGGGCGCCGTCCTCGTTCACGACGGGCAGGCCGGAGACGCGGTAGTGGCCGCAGAGGCTATCGAGGTCGTCGATGGTGGCGTCGGGGCCGACGGTCACCGGGTCCTCGACCATGCCGGATTCGCTGCGCTTGACCTGGCGGACCTGCGCGGCCTGTTCCTCGATCGAGAGGTTGCGGTGGAGGATGCCGATGCCGCCCTGGCGGGCCATGGCGATGGCCATGCGCGCCTCGGTGACGGTGTCCATGGCGGCGGACAGGAGCGGGATGCGCAGCGAAATGTTCTTCGTCAGGCGACTGCTCGTGTCAACGGATGAAGGAACGACGTCCGTGAGCTCGGGTAGGAGCAGGACGTCGTCGTAGGTGAGGCCGGTCAGGCCGAAAGGATCATGTGTAGCGAGTTCTCCCATGGGCCAAATTGTAGGCGGTCGGTGGCGCTTTCGCGTCCTCGCTTCCGCGCACGCCTCGAAGCCGGGCATCGGGGGACGAGGCCGGGGCCCCTCAGGGATCGTCAGGAGGACGCGCTCTGGCTGGCTTGGGAGGCGTAGCGGGCGGCTGTCGCGCCGGTGACTGTGAGATGGATCGGGGCGGCGCCTCGTGCCAGCATGCGGGCGGCGGTGAGGGCGTCGGGGCGTCCCTCCCACACGAGCATGGAGACGGAGCCATCGGGGGCGACCTCGTGGATCCAGCGGCCCATGCCGGCGCGCGCGTGGGAGTCGGCCCAGGCGATGGCTCGGGCGTAGTCGACGGCGAGTTCCTCGGCGCGCGAGGGGTCCACGACCTCAGCGAGGACGCGGGCGGCGCTGGCGGCCTCGCACACGACCCAGTGCATGCGTTGGGGGGCGGCGACGACGCCGGTGGGGTCGAGGGTGTAGACGATGCCACCCACGCCCTCGTCCGTCCAGCCGTCGGCCAGGGCACGGTCGTAGAGGGCGGTCGCGGTGTCGATCATCCAGGGTCCGGGCTTTTCGCCCATGTGGGTGAGGATCGCGTAGATCTGCCCGATGAGGCGGGCGGCCTTAAATCCGAGGCCGGGGAGCGTATCGCCGGGTCGGATGAGCTCAACGGGGGCCTGGTCAGCCGAGGCGGGCAGGGGGCGCCATTCTTCATCGTAGAGGTCGGGCAAGGCGAAGCCGCAGCGCGCGGCGATCTCGCCGACGAGGCGCAGGATCGAGCGCGCGCGGTCGAACCAGACGCGCTCCCCCGTCGCTTCCCAGGCTGCCAGGTAGGCCTGGGCGGTATCGAGGTTGGTGGAGAGGCGACGCAGGGGCGAGCGCTTGCCAGTCGCGGCCTCGATCTCTTCGCGCACGGCACCAGCGCACGGGTCCCACCATCGCTGATCCTGGTCCGCTTCGAGGTCGGCGAGCAGGTCGCGCGCGGCGCTGTGCCCGACCATAGCGGCAGCGGCGGCCGCACCGATCATCGCGGACTGGGCGCGCTGGGAAAAGACCGCGCGAGGAACCGGGGTGGCGGCGTGCTCTGACGTAGGCACGACCTCGGCGTACCAGGAGCCGTTCGGGGCGCGCAGGGGGCCTGCGAGAGCGGCGAGGCCATGGTTGACGAGGTGCGCGGCCCCCTCGATGCCTCGCATCTGCGCGAGGGCGAAGACGTGGGTCATGCGGGCGCTGATACGCGCGTCGAGGGGACGCCCGAGATCGACCTGACCGTCGGCGCGCAGGAAGGCGAAACCGACCCGCGCCTTCGACCGGGAAGCAAAGGCGACGAGCGCGTCAAAATCGGCGTCAAAAGCACGGCGCAGATCTTCGTTGTTCCAGGGGGCGTTCATGACTGTTCTCCTGCCGGTACGTGCCTTCACGGTATCACCTGTCCAGGCGCCGCGGGCGAAGGTGGGGGCCGCGTGCGCGCAGTTGAGGGCGCGGTTGCGCGTGAGCGGTCAAGGGCGTCAGGAGCGGCCAACGAGCTCCAGGTCGGCCTGGGGCGCGAGGAGGGCGAGGGCCTCCTCGACGCAGGCGCTGATGGTGCGCACGCGCTGCACCTGGGGCGAGAGGATCTCGGGGGCGTCCGCGCCCACCATGATCGTGGGCACTCCATATCGCGCAACGAGGTTTTCCACCGTTTGCGCGCACGCGGGACCGCATCCGAGGACGACGGTGAGGGCGGGGACGCCACCGCGCACGTACTCGCGGAAACGATCCAGGGTCTGCACGCCCCCGTAGTTTTCATTGGACAGCATGCGCACGTCGCAGCCGTACCAGGCCAGTGCGATGCCTATGACCTGGGCGGCGGTCTCGTGGAGCGAGTCGGAGATGAGCGCGACGCGGTCCCCTCCGACGAGGGAGCGGGCGGGGCGGGACTGGTAGACGGAGCGGCACACGCGCTGGAAGGCGTTGACCAGCATGAGGGCGGGTGCGCTGCCGACGGGTTCGCCGCCCGGATCGGAGCGCAGGGATTTGAGGGTGGGTTCGACGAATCGCGACCACGTATGGACGAGGCCGTGGCTGGCGACGGCGGCCTCGATCACTTCTTCGAGGCGATGGTAGTCGTCGGCGAGGGCGACGGCGCGCAGCTGGGCGGCGTTCGCCGGGCCTCGACGGGGAAGGAGTGTGCTTTCTGCGAGGGCTCGCTTGGCGGCCTCGGCGGCGGGCATACCGGCGCGCACGTGGTGGATCATGGCGCGCAGACGGTCAACATCCTCGGGCTGGTAGCGACGGCGCTCGCCGGTCTCACGCTGCGCGGGGCCGAGGCCGTAGCGTCGCTCCCAGGTGCGCAGGGTGGAGGGGGATACTCCCAGTTCATCGGACACGGAGGACATGGTGCGGGAACGGTCGGTGTGCGCCGACTGCGCCAGTATGGCTCGTGGCATGTCCGCTCCCTTCGGTCCTCGTCCGTACTCTGCTCCGATTCTTGCGTGTTCGAGGTCCACACGCCACAGGAAGGGACAGGAGACTCACGATCAAGTTGTTCAAAAAGTTATTCACACTCTGTTCACTCTGAGCACCACGCATTTCTCCACGTTTTAACAGGACAGGCACATCCAATCTGAGAACTGGCTCATAATTCGAGAAAGATCCTTGAATAACTACCGCACAAGTGTCTATTCTTGCCGACATCGTGTGCCGAAAATGTCGGCACGACAGACATGAAGGAGGCACCCAATGACTGACGTCTCCCGTCTGCCCGGACCCATGATCGACGCGTGGGAATGGCAGTACGAAGCGGCGTGCCGAGACCTGGACACCGAGCTGTTCTTCCACCCCGAGGGTGAGCGCGGCTCCACGCGCCGGCGCCGCGCAGCAAACGCCAAGGCGATCTGCGCGACCTGCCCGGTCATCGAGCAGTGCCGGTCCTACGCCCTGGCCGCTCAGGAGCCTTACGGCATCTGGGGTGGAATGACTGAAGAAGAACGACGCGAAGAGATCCGCTCCTCCGGACGCGGTCGCCGCATCTCCTAACGCGCATCCATTTTCCGGTGCGGCATCGCCACCGCGGTGCCGCACCTTTTTACTGCCCACCACGACGCCCATTCTCTCCGGGAGCTCGCATGACCAGCAACGACACCACGGCCTCGCAGAAAGAGGCCGAGGACGCCCCCACCAACCTGTACAAAACCCTGTTCTTCGTCACCGCGCCGATCACCGCGATCCTCGCGGGCGCGTGCGTGTGGATGGGCATTCAGCTCGCCTCCACCTCTCCGGCGAGCCAGGCGACCCCGGCGGCCACGCCGACCGCGGCGGCTCAGATGCCGCAGAACACCGAGACTGCGGCTCCCAGCCAGACGAACGCCAACAACCTGGAGATCATGCAGTCGTTCATGCGCCACCAGGCTGATGACCCTCAGGCGAAGGGCGACATCAACGCTCCCGTGACGATGGTTCTCTTCTCTGACTTCGCGTGCCCCTACTGCACGAAGTACGCCCAGGAGATCGACCCCGCACTGGCCGATCTCGTCGAGGATGGCACCCTACGCGTGGAGTGGTACGACCTGGCCCAGATCACCGAGACCTCTCCCCTAGCAGCCCAGGCAGGCATCGCTGCGGGCGAGCAGGGTAAGTTCTGGGAGTTCCACGACGTGGTGTACGCGGCGGCCGACCCGACCGGTCACCCCCAGTACTCCGAGCAGGCCCTCGTCGACTTTGCGGCCAAGGCGGGCGTACCCGACCTGGACAAGTTCCGCGAGACGATGCTCTCCGACCACACCGCCACCACAGTGAAGGCGGCCAAGGATCGCGCTCACCAGTCCGGCATCACCGGCACGCCCACCATGTTCATCAACAAGGCGTACGTCAGCGGCTACCGCGACGTCGACTACATCCGCAACACGATCCTCGACCAGGCGGCGCAGTCCGCGTCCTGACGCGAGGACCCGTGCCGCACGGATGCGCGGCGCGGGAGACACGAACAAAAGAGGGGCGGCCCGGAAGGATTCCTTCCGGGCCGCCCCTGTAGCGTTCAGAGTGCGAAGCGTTCAGCGCTCCACGACCGCCAGCACGTCACGCGAGGACAGGATCTGGAACTCCTGGCCGTCGTACTTGACCTCGGTGCCGCCGTAGCGCGAGTAGATGACGACGTCGCCGACCTTGACGTCGACGGGGATACGGTTACCGCTGTCGTCCACGCGGCCGGGGCCCACGGCGATAACTTCGCCTTCCTGCGGCTTCTCCTTGGCGGTGTCCGGAATGACCAGGCCGGAGGCGGTGGTCTGCTCGGCCTCAACCTGGCGGATGACGATGCGGTCCTCGAGGGGCTTGATGGAGATCGACATTGTCGCTCCCTTTCTTCTTTGTCACGAAGGTGCTCGTCCTTTCCCTGCCGTCGCGGGGGTCAGGTGCAGGACCGGTCGCGGGTGTTCCCGCGTTTCCACCACGAGTGTAGGCGCGGTCCTGGCACTCGGGCAAGCCGAGTGCCAGGCGCGTTCACCCTGGGCGAGACGCCGACCGCACCCCGAGCGCAGACCCCACACGGCCTCGTCCGGGCAGAGATGGGACAATGAGCGTGTGAGCGCCCTGACCCCCATTCTGTCCTCCCCCGGCTGGGAGCTGCTGGAGTCCCTGCAAGCGAAGCAGGCCACCAACCCCATCCCGCTGCCCGAGCTCGGATCCGCCCTACGCGCCGCCGGCCTCGACGCGGAGCTCGTGGTCGCAGTCCTCACCCAGCTCGCCCTGCGCCAGGCGGCGCGCGCCAAGTTCGGTCCCTTCGCCTCCCACATGGTGTTCACCCGCGACGGCCTCGAGCAGGCAACGCGCCTCGTTGTTGCAGCCCGCCACGCCCAGCGCTTCAGGGACTGCGGCGCGACGCGCGTCGCGGACCTTGGCTGCGGCATCGGAGCGGACGCCATGGCGATCGCCGGCCTCGGCATGAATGTGCTAGCGGTCGACATCGACCCCGATACCGCCGGTGCCGTGGCCGCAAACCTGCGGGCCTTCGAGGGGTCCGAGGTACGCCTGGGCGACGTCACGGACCTCGACATGGACGAGCTGGCCGCCGAGGGCGTCGACGCAATCTTCGCAGACCCGGCCCGCCGCACGGGCACCTCGCGCGGGTCGGCGCGCATCACGGACCCCGAGCAGTGGTCCCCTCCCCTGTCGCTCGCCCTCGGCTGGGCCTCGACGATCGAACGCGTCGGCATCAAGGTGGCGCCGGGCATCGCGTACGAGCACATCCCCTCCTCCTGGCACGCGCAGTGGGTGAGCGTGGGCGGCGACCTCGTCGAAGCCTCGCTCTGGTCCCCCGCGCTGTCCCCCGAGGGGCGCGGGCGCTCGTGCCTCCTCTTGGACGAGGCCGGGGCCGCCCATTCGCTCTCCACACCCGAGGGGTACGCGCCCAACGCCCCCGCGCCTCGCGTGGAGGTCCGCCCCCTGGGCACGATGGTCGCCGAGCCCGACAGCGCGGTCATCCGATCGGGCCTCCTGGGACGCCTCGCGGACGAGGTCGGCGCGGGCATCGTGTCCGACAAGATCGCCTACCTGACCGGGGACAACCTGCCCGATTCCCCCTTCTACGACCGCTTCGAGGTCCTCGCGGTGACCAACCTGCGGGCAAAGGCAATATCCGCCGAGCTGCGCACGCGCGGCGCGGGCAGCGTCGAAATCAAGAAGCGCGGAGCGGACATCAACCCCGATGACCTGCGCAAATCGTTGAAACTGGGCGGAGGCGAGCAGCAGCTGACCGTCATCGCGACGCGCGTGGACGGACGCCACCGCGCGATCATCTGCCGACGGTTGGCTAAAAACCTGTAAGAAAGCTCTCCGCCGACACCACGCGTTGCCCTGCCACAATGGAGGAAGCCTGCGAAAGGATCGACATGTCTTTGCCCTTCGGTTCCTCCCAGCGTTCCACGATCGGTGTCGAATGGGAGCTCCAGCTCGTTGACCGCGACTCCCACGACCTGCGCCAGAGCGCGGACGCGATCATCGACCGCGCCACGACCGACGGGAAGCTCTACCCGGGCATCCACCGCGAGATGCTGCTCAACACGATCGAGGTCGTGTCCAAGCCGCGCGCGACCGTCGCCGAGTGCATGGCCGACCTGACAGACTGCATCGACTACCTGAGCCCCTGGCCTCGGACCTGCGCATCGACCTGGCCACCGCCGGCACACACCCCTTCGCGCGACCGGGCCGCCAGCGCGTCACCAATTCGGAGCGCTACGCACAGCTGGTGGAGCGCACCGCCTACTGGGGGCACCAGATGCTCCTGTACGGCGTCCACGTGCACGTCGGCGTCGAGGATCGCGCGAAGATCCTCCCGATCCAGGCAGCTCTCACCGCCTACCTTGGCCACCTGCAGGCCATCTCCGCCTCCTCCCCCCCTTCTGGGCGGGCGAGGACACCGGCTATGCGTCCAACCGCGCGATGGTCTTCCAGCAGCTGCCCACCGCCGGGATCCCGCGTCAGTTCTCGACGTGGGAGGATCTCGAGGCCTACACGGAGGACATGATCCGCACGGGCGTCATCGAGGGCTTCGACGAGGTCCGCTGGGACATCCGCCCTTCGCCCGCCTTCGGCACGATCGAGAACCGCGTGTACGACGCTGCGACAAACGCGACCGAGGTCGCCACCTTCGCGGCCTTCACCCACGTCCTCGTCGAGCATTTCTCACGCCTGTACGACGCGGGCGAGCCTCTGCCGTCCCTGCCGGATTGGTTCGTCGCCGAGAACAAGTGGCGTTCGGCGCGCTACGGCATGGACGCGACCCTGATCATCTCGCGTGACGGCACGACCGAGAGCGCGCGCGACGGCATCGCGCGACTGAAGGAAGAACTGGCCCCCGTGGCCGCCGACCTGGACTGCGCGCGCGAGTTCGCAGGCTTGGAGACAATCCTGACGATCGGGGCCTCCTACGAGCGTCAGCGTGCCGTCGCGGCGGCCGCGCGCCCCGGCCAGGGCCTCGACGCGGTCGTGGACCTCATGCGTGCCGAGATGAGCGCGGGGCGCCCCCCTGGCTCTCGCCGAGTTCGCAACCCTGAACGTCTGACTCCGTCACGCCAACGCCCCACGCTCTCACGCGGGCGTGGGCACTGTTGCCAGCGCCACACACTCCCAGACAGTATTCAGGCGACTCTCAGAACGTCGCCGTATGCTGTGGGAAGATCGAAAACTGAAGCTGAGAGGACACTCACCCATGGCGCAGGAAGACACACAGTCACCTGAATCCGAACACGTTCCATCTGCGCTCGCCAAGGTCCTCTCCCCGATCGCGGCTACCCTGCAGACTCTCTGGCTGCTGCTGTCCTCGTTGGTCCACCTCACGCTCCGCTGGCTGTCGCGATGCCCGGCCACCGCCGTCCTCACCGTCGCGCTGACGATCGTGTCGGCGACCTACTGGGTTTGGCACGATCAATTCACAGCCCTCGAAGCTGATCCTTCCAGCCCTCACTGGTGGTCGATCCTCTCCGCCGTCGGCGCGGTTCCAGGTAATTTCGTCGCCACGGCCGTGCTCGGCATCATCGTGATGATCATTGCCGGCGGCGCTGCGGAGCGGTACCTAGGCACGCGCGCATGGGTAGCCGCTGCGGCCGCGGGACAGATCGTCGGCATCGCCGCCACGTGGCTGACACTCCCCCTGCTCACCAGGGTGTTCTCCATGTGGGGGCAGACGATTGACGCGGGGAGCCTGTGGGGCACAAGCCTCATCCTCGTCGCCCTCGTGGGTGCCGCAGCGCAGTCGCTGGCCTCGCACTGGCGCTGGCGCGCGCATTTCCTCCTCATCGGAATCCTCATCCTGTCGGCGGCGATCCTCGGATCGGCGATCTCGTACGCGCGCGTGTGGGCCCTCCTCGCGGGCATCGTGGCCGCGCATCTCGCGGGCGTGCGCGGGGAGCACAGCGGGTCCAGAAGCGACATCACGATCGGACGGCAGCTCGCGTCCGTCGCCGCCCTGTGCTGGGCGTGTGCGGCGGCGCTGACCGTTATTTCTTCGTCCCCCGAGGGACCGCTCGCTGAGATGCGGTGGTCGCTGGGACCCGCGTGGTGGCTCGAGGGGCGCACGGGCGTCATTACGACTCTGCTGTGCCTGGCCCCCATCACGCTCCAACTGATCTTCGCCTACGGGCTACGCAAGGGCAGGCGCGCCGCCTACTTCGGCACTCTGATCCTCCAGCTGGTCCTCGGTCTGTCGACGGTCGCGGCGACGGGCGTCGCACTTACCCAGGGCACCGACGAGAACGGGATGGCCAGGCCCGAGCTCGTCACCACGGCCTCGCTCCTTCTCGTTCCGGTCATCCTCAACGCCGCCCTGTGCGTCATCACGTGGTGGGTGCGTCGTTCCTTCACGATTCACGCGGAGCCCTCCACGACCTCGACCCTGCTGCGGCGCTGGCTGATCCTCATGGTCGGCTGCGCGGGCGCCGTCCTCGTCCTCGGATTTCTCACGAGCGACTCGTTCGTCCCCCTCGAGGCCCTCAACTCCGGCGACGACCTGACCGTCACCTACTACGCGACCCCCCCTGCAGATCCTCCACGATTACACCCTCACGCTGCTCCCCACGGCGACGGCCTCGATCTTCGAGCCGTCCCTGGTCCCGATGACGCTCTTTGCGGAGGCACCCGTCCTGTGGGTTCCCCTCGTCGCCTGGATCGGCACCCTCACCATCATCCTGAAAGCACTGCTCGCTCGGCCTCGTATCCCGCTGTCCTCGCCGCTCGAGAGCCTCACGCCGCTCCTGCGTGCCCACGGCGCGGGCACCCTCGGGTGGATGCAGACCTGGGACGGCAACCAGGTGTGGGTGTCTCCTTCCGGCGAGGCCGGGGTCGCCTATCGCGGGTCGGGAGGCGTCGCACTGACGGTCACAGACCTGGCGTACGAGCCGGGCAAGGCCTCCGAGGCGATCGCGCAGTTCTCGTCCTTCGCGTCCGCCTCAGGCCTGACCCCCGCGCTCTACTCGGTCCACGAGGAGCTTGCGCAGGCCGCGCGCGAGGAGGGCTGGACCATCATGCAGGTCGCCGAGGAGTCCCTGCTGGACCTGCCCGGCCTCGCTTTCAAGGGCAAGGCCTACCAGGACGTGCGCACCGCCATGAACCATGCGTCCCGCGAGGGCGTCGAAGCAGTGTGGACCACCTGGGAGGAGTGCCCGGCGGGTTGGCGCGATCAGATCACCGTCATCTCCAATACGTGGAGCGATGACAAGCCCCTGCCCGAGATGAGCTTTACGCTCGGCGGCGTGCCCGAACTCGCGGTCCCCGAGACGCGCATCCTGGTCGCCATCGACGAGGAGTCGACGATCCACGCCGTCACCTCGTGGCTGCCCATCTACCGCGACGGAGCAGTCGTCGGCCTGACCCTGGACGTCATGCGCCGACGCACGACCGGGTGGCGTCCCGCCATCGAGTTCCTCATCGGCAAGGCCGCCCTGGCGGCTCAGGAAGAGGGTCTGGAGATCCTGTCCCTGTCGGGCGCTCCCCTCTCGCGCTCCGCCGACGACACCTCGGCCTTTGGCCCCCTCACCGACGCGCTGGCCGCCATCATGGAGCCGCTCTACGGATTCACCTCCTTGCATGCGTTCAAGCGCAAGTTCAAGCCCCGCACGCAGTCCCTGTACCTGGCGGTGCCGGACCCGGCCTCCCTCGCGACGGTCGGACTGGCTATCTCGCACGCCTACGTGCCCCGCGTGTCTCCCGCGCAGACCCTCACGCTCGTCGCCTCCGTCGCCGGGGGCCTCGCCAAACTCGCCGCGAAGGGCGTCGGTGACCTGCGATCGACCCGAGCAGCCGCCCGGGAGCGCGCGTCCGATGAAGACACGCTGGCTGCCACGGCCTCGTCCGATAGGAGCGGAAAGGAACTTTAATGAGCGCCCTGGGTAGCATCCCCCTCACCTCGCTCAAGACCCTCGCGGTAGTCGCCGTCCTGGCGATTGCGTCCCTGTTGGCTGGGGCGTTTGCGCTTGCACGTTCGGCCCCGTCGCGCTGCCCGGGACGCACGAGGCGGTGGCTGGGCCGCACGGTCATCCTCCTCGTGCCCACGATCCTCATCGCGTCCGCGGGTGCCCTCGTCTTCAATCGCTCGCTCGGGCTCGTGAAAACCAGCGGGGACTTGGCAGAACTCGTGTTCTCAACCGTCGTCGGGACGACCGCCCAGTCCGGCGGCGAGGCCGACGTCAACGCGCAGTCGGCCGCCGCATCCGAACTCGACGCGACCTTCACGACGACCGAGGACGGCATGCTCGAGACCACCTGGACCGGCCCATCGAGCGGGATCACCCTGCCCGTCTTCGTCATCACTCCGCGCGACTACTCCCCCACCGACGGCAAGACCTACGCGGTCATCGAGCTTCTCCACGGCTACCCGGGCGAGGCCGACGGCACGATGCAGGGCGCACAGGTTCAGGAAGCGCTCAACGACGCCATCGACGAGGGGGATCATCCCGCCGACAATCGTCGTCGGCCCCTCCCTCAGCGTCGACGAGGAGGCCCACGACTGCGCCGACATCGAGGGGCGCCCCCGCCGTCTACACGTGGGTGTCCCACGACATCCCCGAGATGATTCGACACAACTTCCCCAATACGTCGTCCAACCGCGACGCCTGGATGATCGGGGGTTTCTCCGCCGGTGCCTACTGCGCGGTCTGGACGGCCCTGCGCACGCCCGAGACCTACGGGGCCGCCGCCTCTCTGTCCGGTTATGACACGCAGATCGAGGGGCAGATGACCAACCAGGGCGAGCAATACCTGGCCGACAACACGCTGTCGGTCATGCTGGCGAACCGCACGCCTGACGGGATACGCATCTACGCGATGGCCGCCGGCGACGACGCCATTGGCGGTGCCTACACCGCTCTCAAGATGGCGTCAGCCGTCAAGGAACCCGACAGCGTCACCACGGACGTTCCCCCGACGGGCGGGCACGCGGGTCCGCTGTGGCGCGAACACATTCCGACGATGTTGGCGTGGTGGGGGTCCTCCGACCGTGTGTCGAGGGCGGTCGGTGCCCCTTCGACGGCGGCGACCGCACAGTCCTCCGAAGCCAGCGCGTCCATCGTGCCGGCGACGACCGTGACCCACGAGGTGCGGCCGACCGCCCCGAACGGGTACCTGACGCTTGGCCTCCTGATTGCCGGCGTACTCGTCTCGCTCGTTCTCACGTGGCATGTCGCGCCGCGCTGGCAGCTGCGCCGCCACGAGGACGAGGACGATCAGGCCGACCAACCACACCGGGCACGTCACCGCGTGCAGCACTCGGGTCTCGGCGCCGCTGTGCCGCGTCCCGCGCTCGGGTCACTCGGATACCTGGCGCGTCTGACGTCCCTCGGAACGGCCACGGCAAGCGCCGCGATCCTCATCGGCATCGCCGCCAACATGGTGGGCGGCTTCTACACCTCGTGGAGCTCGATCGCGCAGAGCTTCATGGACGGCCTGCGCTAGGGCCCGCGGGCCGCTCTCAGGCCCGCGGTGCCAGGTACGTCGTCGTCAGCTCCATGCCCGAATCCGGGGAGAAGTCCCAGTCCGACGGCGGCAGGCCGGCCGCAACCAGCTCGGAGCCAATCGCCGCGATCTGAGCGCCGTTGTCCGTGCAGAAGCGCAGAGGGGGCATGCGAACCTGCACGCCGGCCGCCTCGGCTCGCTGGGTCAGCAGAGCACGCAGTCGGGAGTTCGCAGAGAATCCACCGCCCACGACAATCGTGTCGCATCCGGTGTCCAGCGCGGCCCGCACGGCCTTCGCGGTGAGGGAATCGTTGACGGCCTCGGAGAACGCAGCGCACACGTTTTCCTTGCTGACAACCTCTCCGCGCGCGGTCGCGCCCTCGATGTATCGGGCGACGGCGGTCTTCAGACCCGAGAAGGAGAAGTCATACTTGTGGCGCTCCTTGTCCTTGCCGGCGGCCAGGCCGCGCGGGAAACGGATCGCCTCGCGCTCCCCCTGCTGAGACAGACGGTCCACGTGTGGGCCGCCCGGGTAGGGCAGGCCGAGGAGGCGCCCGACCTTGTCGAAGGCTTCGCCCGCGGCGTCGTCCAGGGTGCCGCCCAGCTCGACGACGTCCGTCGCGATATTGCGGATTTCGAGGATGTTGGAGTGGCCACCGGAGACGACGAGCCCGATAAAGTGCTCGGGCAGCGGCCCGTCAGCGAGCTTATCGACGGCCAGGTGGCCGATCACGTGGTTGACGCCGTACAGGGGCTTACCCAATGACGAGGCCAGTGCCTTCGCCGCGCAGATACCGACTGTCAGCGAACCAACGAGCCCCGGTCCGGCCGCAACCGCAATCGCGTCCACGTCCGCCAGGGTCACTCCGGCCTCGTCGAGAGCAGCATCCAGCGTGGGCAGGAAGGACTCCAGGTGCGCACGCGACGCGATCTCAGGGATGATGCCGCCGTAGCGGGCGTACTCATCCATCGACGTGGCCGTGCGGTCGACCAGCAGCTGCGTGCCGCGCACGAGGCCGACGCCGGTCTCGTCGCAGGTTGACTCAATACCAAGGACCAGGGGTTCACTCACGCCCCCAGTTTAATCCGCACACGCGGGTGCCGCCGCACGCGCGTGGCGAGCGGGTCCGGCGCGTACGGAATCGGCGTCGATCTAATCGCGCGTACGCGCGTTCGCGATGAACATCGAGACGCCCGCAACCGCGAAGACCACAAGGCTCCAGGGGAACAGCGAATCGGCGATCGGCTTGATCTGGGGAGAGCCAAAGAGCATGCCCAGCAGCAGGAGGATCGACAGAATCGCGAAGACGATCATCGCCGCGATGCCGACGGTCGCGCTGACCCAGTAGCGACGCGTATGCGTGTTCGGACCGGTTTCATCAAATTGCATGGCGTGCTCCTCTCTGAGCCGATGATGCTTCCATGATACGCCGCACGCCGGGCCATTATGCGCATTTCGCACGCGACTACAGCGGCCGCCTCGCCGCGTCATCACACCCGTCAGATCACTGTGCCGCCGCGTCTGCCACACGCAAACGCGGGAGGGCCCGGCGCGTGCGCGCCGGGCCCTCCGCGAGGCCACTCCAGCCGAATCAGACGCCCTTGAAGGCGGCCTTTCCGAGCTGGCGGTTCAGGTTTGCGATCACGTCGAGCGGGATCTGCTTGGGGCACACCGCCGCACACTCGCCGATGTTCGAGCAGGAGCCGAAGCCCTCCTCGTCCATCTGGTTGAGCATGCCCACGACGCGCTTGTAGTTCTCGGGCTTGCCCTGCGGGAGCAGGCCGAGGTGCGTGACCTTCGCGGAGGTGAAGAGCATCGCCGAGGCGTTCGGGCAGGCAGCCACGCACGCACCGCAGCCGATGCAGGCCGCGGCCTCGAACGCGCGATCCGCATCCTGCTTCGGGACCGGGGTCGCGTGCGCGTCGGGGGCTGCACCCGTGTTGACGGAGATGTAGCCGCCGGCCTGGATGATGCGGTCCAGGGCGCTGCGGTTGACCACGAGGTCCTTGATGATCGGGAAGCCCGATGCACGCCACGGCTCGATCGTGATGACGTCGCCATCGTGGAAGGAACGCATGTGCAGCTGGCAGGTCGTGGTGACCTCCGGGCCGTGAGCGATGCCGTTGATGACGATGCCACACTGACCGCAGATGCCCTCGCGGCAGTCGGAGTCGAAGGCGATGGGTTCCTCGCCGCGTGCGAAGAGCTCTTCGTTCAGGACGTCGAGCATCTCCAGGAACGAGGACTCTTCCGAGATTCCCTTCACCTGGTATTCATGAATTGCGCCCTTGTCTTCGGGACCGTTTTGGCGCCAGATCCTCAGTGTCAGGTTCACTTGTAGCTCCGCTGCTTCAGCTCGATGTCGTTGTAAATCAGGTCTTCCTTGTGGAGGATCGGGGGCTCGCCTTCGCCAGCGTATTCCCAAGCCGCCACGTACAGGAACTTGTCGTCGTGACGCAGGGCCTCACCCTCGGGAGTCTGGGACTCCGCGCGGAAGTGGCCGCCGCACGACTCTTCGCGGTGCAGCGCATCGATGCACATGAGCTCGCCCAGCTCCATGAAGTCGGCGACGCGGCCGGCCTTCTCGAGGGACTGGTTGAGTTCGCCGATCGACTTGCCGGGAACGCGAACGTTCTTCCAGTAGTCGGCGCGCAGCTCGCGAATCATACCGATGGCCTTCTTCAGGCCTTCCTCGGTACGCTCCATGCCGCAGTACTCCCACATGATCTTGCCCAGTTCCTTGTGGAACGAGTCCACGGAGCGGGTGCCGCCCACCGACATAAGGGTGTCGATACGGCCCTGAGCCGACTCGAGAGCTTCCTTCACCGAAGGCGAGTTCTCGTCGAGCTTGGGCAGGTGGAAGCAGTGCGCCAGGTAGTCGTTGATCGTGTTGGGCAGGACGAAGTAGCCGTCCGACAGGCCCTGCATGAGCGCCGAGGCACCCAGGCGGTTCGCGCCGTGGTCGGAGAAGTTCGCCTCGCCGGCCACGTACAGACCGGGCAGGTTCGACTCGAGGTCGTAGTCAACCCACAGGCCACCCATGGTGTAGTGGACGGCCGGGTAGATGCGCATCGGCACCTCGTAGGGGTTGTCGCCCGTGATGCGCTCGTACATGTCGAAGAGGTTGCCGTACTTCGCGGACACGGCGGCCAGGCCCATACGGTTGATCGCGTCGGAGAAGTCGAGGTAGACGCCGCGGGCGACACCGTCGATCTTCGGGCCGACGCCACGGCCCTCGTCACACATGTTCTTGGCCTGACGCGACGCGATATCGCGGGGCACGAGGTTACCGAAGGAGGGGTAGATGCGCTCCAGGTAGTAGTCGCGATCCTCTTCGGGGATGTCGCGCGGGTCCTTCTCGCAGTCCTCGGCACGCTTGGGAACCCAGATGCGGCCGTCGTTACGCAGCGACTCCGACATGAGGGTCAGCTTCGACTGCTGGTCGCCGTGCTGGGGAATGCACGTGGGGTGGATCTGCGTGAAGCAGGGGTTGCCGAAGTAGGCGCCCTTGCGGTACGCACGCCAGATGGCGGTCGCGTTGCAGCCCATCGCGTTGGTGGACAGGAAGAACACGTTACCGTAGCCGCCGGTGGCCAGGACGACCGCGTCGGCGATGAAGGTCTCGAGCTTGCCGGTGGACATGTCGCGGGCGACAATGCCGCGAGCCTTACCCTCGTCGACGATGAGCTCAACCATCTCGTGACGCGAGTGCTCGGTGACGGTGCCGGCCGCGACCTGGCGCTCGAGCGCCTGGTAGGCGCCGATCAGCAGCTGCTGACCGGTCTGGCCACGCGCGTAGAACGTACGGGACACCTGCACGCCGCCGAAGGAGCGGTTGTCGAGGAGGCCGCCGTACTCGCGGGCGAAGGGGACGCCCTGCGCGACGCACTGGTCGATAATGTTGGCGCTGACCTCGGCGAGGCGGTAGACGTTGTCCTCACGCGCGCGGTAGTCGCCGCCCTTGACCGTGTCGTAGAAGAGACGGTAGACGGAGTCGTTGTCGTTGCGGTAGTTCTTCGCGGCGTTGATACCACCCTGCGCGGCGATGGAGTGCGCGCGGCGGGCGGAGTCCTGGTAGAAGAACACGTCGATGTTGTAGCCCATTTCGCCGAGCGAGGCGGCGGCAGCGCCGCCCGCGAGACCGGAGCCGACGATGATGACGCGCAGCTTACGGCGGTTGGCGGGGTTGACCAGCGCGGCGGTGAACTTGCGCTCTTCCCAGCGCTGCGCGATCGGGACGTCGTGGGGGGCCTTCGTGTCGGCGATCTTGTCGCCTTCACGGTAGAGGCCGTGGATGAGTGTATCGGTCATGATTGCGTGCCCTTCCTCAGTGGATCAAGCCGGTGACGATGGCGACGGGCGGGGCCATGAACATCACGAAGATGACCAGACCGACCAGGCCCGAGAGGAGAACCAGCGGCTTGCGGGTCGCGGAACGCACCCAGCCGAGCGACTGGAACATGGACCAGAAGCCGTGGGAGACGTGGATGCAGGCGCAGCCGACGAACACGGCGTAGAGGATCACCAGGACCGGCGACTGGAAGGAAGCGATCATGCGGGCGTAAGGCGTGGTGACGTCAGCACCGAAGTTCGCGACCTTCGCGGGCAGGCTCACGGTGGTGAAGTGAGCGATGTGGAAGATCAGGATCAGCAGGATGAGGACACCGCTCATACGCATGGTGCGGGCCGCGTAGGAGTCCGAGACGGACTTCTTGACGACGTAGCGGGTGGAGCGAGCGCGACGCGAACGCTTCCAGGTGTAGGCGGCGGCCCACAGGTGGATGATGAGCATCAGCGCCATGGCGGCGCGGAAGACCCAGATGAATCCGCCGTGCGGGAAGATCGGCACGAAAGCCTCTTCATGCAGCCAGTGCGCGTAGTCGTTGTAGACCTGCGCGCCCAGGAACATCTTGAGGTTGCCGTAGGAGTGGAACAGCAAGAAGAAAACGAAAACGAAGCCCGAGACGGCCATCAGCTGCTTAATAAAGACGCTGGTGGTCCACGCGCGGCGCTTCTTCGTTGCGACATTTTGAGTGGCCATGGCATGAGCATATCGACGCTTTTCGTCCGCTTCGTAGGACCATGGCACGAGGCCGACCGCGAAGGGTCTCGACACGGTGTCATTTTCGGCGATTTTCCGCGGTTATGTCAGGTAGCTTGCGCCGGCGTCGCAAGGAAAACACCTAGGACCATCGACCCTGAAAACAGGGGTCGCAAGACACGAATTTTGATACATCGACCATACCTATTTAGTGGCGGTCGTCGCATCGCGTCAGATCAGTGGTGCCCTCATCTCGACGGCCTCTTCGACGGGGTTGCGGAAGTAGCGCGGGCGTCGCCCGATTTCAACGAAGCCTCGGGACTCGTACAGGCCGATGGCACCCTCGTTGGAGGGTCGCACGTCGAGGAAGATCTCGCGCGCTCCGGCCTCGCGCGACCAGGCGAGGAGCTCGTCGAGGATCGTCGCCCCGATGCCTCGTCCGCGCGCGTGGGCGCGCACGCCGATGGTCATGACGTCGGCCTGATCTCCGCCGACCTTCGCGCCGCCGTAGCCGACGACGTCCCCGGACTCATCCGTGGCAATCCAATAGCGAGAGGCCGGGGACGAGAGCTCCTCGGCGATCATGTATGGGGTCCAGGGGTCCTCGGCGAACACCTCGGCCTCGAGGGCCGCGATGAGTTCGAGGTCGCCCGGTCCCGCGACGCGCAGCGAGGCCTTCACAGGCGCGCGGTGGGCTGGCCCTGGATGTCGGGGCGGCGCAGGTACAGGGGGTCAGTGCGCAGACGGTCCTCCTCGCCGCGCGACAGGCGCGTAGCAACGATGCGGCTCATGACGGCGGGATCGAGACTCACCTGGGGTCCGAGGTCTGCGCGGGCGAGTGCGTCGGCGCTGTGCGCGGGGATCGGTGCTCCCGCGACGACGAGGCCGGGGGCGGTGCGCATGGCACCCAGGAGCGCGGACACGTCCCCGACTTCGAGGCGTCCCTCAAGGGTGACGTCGTCGGGCCCGGCGGCCATGTACGAGCTCCAGTAGAGTTCGCGGCGGCGCGCGTCGGCGATCGCGTAGACGCGGGTGTCGGGGGCAAGCAGGTCGAGGCCCTGGCGGGCAATGACGTCGAGGGCGGACACGCCGTAGGCGGGCACGCCGGCGACCGAGGCGAGGACGCGGGCGGAGACGAGGCCGGCGCGCAGCCCGGTGAAGGGGGCGGGCCCGGTGCCCACGAGGACGCGATCAACGCCGGCGTGGGCGAGCTGCGCGGGCAGACCTGCTGCCGCGAGTGCCTCGCGCACGAGCGGGGTGATGGATTCTGCGTGGTGGCGCCCGGAGTCGTTGTGGGCGCGGGCGATCACGCGGCCGTCTTCGATGATGGCGACGGCGGTTGCGGCTTGGGTGTCCAGGGCTATCTCTCGCACGGTGTGATCCTACTCGCCGTCGGTGTGATCGTCGCTGTCAAGGGCGTCCTCGTCGATGCGGGTTCCGCCGTGGGCGGCGACGACGCCGTCGAGGATGCCGTCCCAGCGGTGGCCGTGGGCGCGCAGGACGATGACGCGCGTGCCGTCGTCCATGTTCTCCAGGTCGATGACGTCACCGTCGTGGGCGGCCTCGCCGCCCGAGGCTCGGCGCACCTCGATGGAGAGGCGTTCGTCGCTCATCGCCTCGGTCTTACCTTCGCCCCATTCGACGACGGTCACGGCCTCGTCGAGGGAGGAGTCGAGGTCGAGGGTCTCCAGGTCGTTCAGGTCGGTGATGCGGTAGGCGTCCGCGTGGATGAGGTCTGGGCCACCGCTCAGAGAGGGATGCACGCGGGCGACGATGAACGTCGGGGAGGCGACGCGTCCGCGCACGCCCATGCCGACGCCGATGCCCTGGGTGAGGGTGGTCTTGCCCGCGCCGAGGCCGCCTGAGAGCATGAGGAGGTCTCCGGCCGCAAGGATGCGGCCGAGGTCTTCGCCGAACGCGCGCGTCTCGTCGGCGTCGCGCGTTGACACCTCGTAGGAGGCGATGGGCTGGGTCATGAGTTGCTCCCGCAGGTCGCGTCGGCGCCATCCCGATAGATGCGGGGATGTGCGCCCAGATTGGTGACGATTTCGTAGTTGATGGTACCGGCTGCCTGCGCCCAATCGTCGGCCAGCGGATCGCCGTCGTGTCCGGCTCCGAAGAGGACAGCAAGGTCTCCGACGGCCGCGGGCGCGTCCCCGCTGCGCGCGGTCGGGGTGCCCGCGTCGCCGTCTGCGGGCCCGAGGTCGATGATGAATTGGTCCATGCACACGCGTCCGATGAGGGGCGCGTGGAAGGGGCCGGAGGCGGTGTGGACGAGGACGCGCGCCCGGTTGGAGGCGGCGCGCAGGATGCCGTCGCCGTAGCCGAGGGGAACCAGGCCGACCCAGCGGCGCGTGGGCGCAACCCAGGTTCCGCCGTACGAGGCAGGGGTCCCCTCCTCGATGACCTTGACGGAGGTGAGGGGCGCGCTCAGCTCGAGGGAGGGGATGAGGCCGAGTTCTTCAGCTGTAGCGACCGCAGGGTCGGGGCTGAGGCCGTACAGGCCAATGCCGGCGCGGACCATGTCGTAGTGGGCCTCGGGATGCCACAGGATGCCCGAGGTGGCGGAGAGGTGACGGATGCGCGGCGTAATGCCGGCGTCGGCGAGGATCGCCAGGCCCTCCTCGAAAATCCGCACGTGGCTCGCGGTCGAGGCATTGCCCGCCTCGCTGGGGTCGTCGGCGCGGGACATGTGGCTCCATGCTCCCACGATGTCGACGAGGCCGTCGTCCGCGGCCATGCGCAGGGCCGAGGCCAGGGCGGGCAGGTCGGCGAGGGTGGAGCCCGCGCGAGACATGCCGGTGTCGATCTTGACGTGGACGCGCGCGGGGCGGCCGGCCTGCCGGGCGGCGGCGCAGATGTCGGCGAGGACCCAGGTCCACGACACGGACAGGTCGATGTCGGCCTCGATCGCGGCCGCGAAGTCGGAGGACGAGGTGGAGATCCACGCGAGGATGGGCGCGTCGTCTCGGGCGACCCCGGCCTCGTCGAGGCCGCGACGCAGCGTGAAGGCTTCGGCCAGCTGGGCGACGCCCAGCCAGTCGGCACCACCGTCCAGGGCGGCGCGGGCGACCGGAAGGAGGCCGTGACCGTAGGCGTTCGCCTTGACGGTCGCGAGCTGGAGCGCGCCGGGGGCGGCTGCGCGCAGGACGCCCAGGTTGTGACGGATCGCGGCCAGGTCGACGGCCGCGGATGACGGGTAGTCCCGTCCTTGACCGTGTTCGTTCGTGGAAGTCACTCCCCTAGTATCTCACGCGAGCCCGAGCGCGCCGCGCGGCTGCGCCTGTGCCCTCCCGCCTCACAGGCTGAGGGCGGCGAGCACTTCCGGGATTGCGTCAGCGATGTCACACGCCTGAATGGGGGCGCGACCGCTGTATTCATCGGCGGCCAGCTTCGCCGCGCGACCGTGGAGCCACACGGCCGACACCAGTCGTTCGGGCGTGACGGCCTGCGGTTGTCCGTTCGGTCCCGGCAGCGCGTGCTCGTCCCTGACGGGGCGGGCGAGGATGCCCGCGATCAGGCCTGCCAGGACGTCGCCGCTGCCCGCGACTCCCGCCCACGACGTGGTGGTCGGCGCGACCAGCGTGGAGTCGCAGCGGGTCACGCTGTCCTCCATGCTCTCCAGGTCGGGGAAATCTAACTCCGGGTTGATGAAGCTGGCGAGCAGCGCTTGATCGCGGAGCATGTCCGCGTATTCGAAGGAACGCACGATGGTTACCGGCCCCTTGAGCACGACGTGGCAGCCCGTGGCATCGTGGAGGAGGTTCGCGTAGCGCAGGGGGACTGCGGCGACCTCGTCCCGCTTCGTCGGCGTGCCGAGCCTCGTCAGCAGCCGCGCGGCCTCACCGTGGTGCGGGGTGAGGACGGTGGTCTCGGGGTTGATGGTGTCCGCCAGCTCCGGAATCAGGTCGAGGCCCCAGGCGTCGATGACGAGCGGAACGCCGGACTGGCCGCAGAATTGCGCGAGTTCGAGCGCGTCCTCGCGGCGATCCTCGTCCAGTCCGGGGCCGATGAGGGCCGCCTGGATGCGCCCGCCCACCGTGACGACGCCCGGCTCGGCGGACAGCACGAGGTCTTGGACGCGCCGGGTCGAGTTCAGGCGCACCATGCCGACGCCGGACGCCAAAGCTCCGCGCGTGGCGAGCAGGCCGGCGCCCGGGTAGGTGTCGGATCCGGCGACGAGGCCGACGACGCCGCGCGCGTACTTGTCGTCGTCAAAGGCCGGGGCTTGAACGAATCGACTACTGCCGGTTCCGTCGTAGAAGTACACCGGGACCTCGCCGCTCGTTTCCTCCGTGTCAGCGGGCGTCAGGCCAACGAGTCCAGTCCACTCCATTTCGATGAGTTCCAAGGCACCACAATACTGCGCGGCGGGCGCCAGAATCTGGGCGCGCTTGAAGCTGCCCACGGCCATCGTGTGCGTGGCACGCATGACGGCACCCTTCACGTTCCCCTCGTCGTCGGTCAGGCCCGAGGGCACATCAATCGAGACAACTGCAGGGTGGGTGAGGAACGAGAAGTCGTTGAGTTGTTCAACGGCCTCGGCGAGGTTCCCCTTGAGGGCCCCCTTGCCACCGACGCCAACAATGCCGTCGATCCACACGTTCGCGAACGCCACCAGGGCGAGCTGGGGGGAATCAAAAACCGTGGTGATCGATCCCCCTTTGAGGTCCACGATGGTGACACCAGCTGTCTTAGCGGCGCGCAGCGCACGGGAGTGGCGCTTTCGTTTAAGCAGGATCGCCGCCACGTTGATGCCCATGTCAGCGAGGGTCGCGCATGCGTACAGGGCATCGCCTCCGTTGTCGCCCCCTCCGACGAAGGCGACGACGTCCGCCCGCGGGCCGGGGACGGTGGGTTCGTGAGGTCCGGCGAACAGAGGGGGGTGTGTCACCGACGAGGCGGGCAACGCGCTGCGCGACCGCGTCGCCGACCTGGCGCATGTACAGGTCCGGGTCATCGATCTGCGCTGCCTCGCGGACAAAGCGCTCTTCGATTGAGCGCGCCTGCTGGAACGTCAGGACAGGGCCGTCAAATGTCAACATATCTCCATTGTCACATGCTTTCACACGCCTCCGCGCATGCTTTCCGCTGGGCGCGGCCGTCCAGGATCAACATGCGGTCAATTCTCCCACACAGCCGGTCCGCGAGGGAGGGGCGATCAGAGAGGTGGCTGACGGCGACGAGAGCGACTGACAGCTGCGGCGATCAGGCAACGTCGAGTGTCTTGGCGACGCCCGCCAGGACCGCGCCCACGATGACCAGGGCGACACCGATGATTGTCCAGCGCAGCTCCTTGCGCGAGCGCGTCTCGTGGAGCCACCAGATGCCCAGGGGCGTGGAGATGAGGATTCCCAGCTGCGAGAGGGTGAAACCCGTGCCCGCGCCCAGGTTGTTGGAGTTGAGCTGGAGCAGCAGGATCGCGGTGCCCCACAGGACGCCGTTGAAGGTCGAGGGGGAGCATACGACGGTGGCGCAGCGAATCCTCGGGGGCCACGCCGCCGCGCCCCTGGATCGCGAAGAAAGCACCGCAGTAGACGGTGTAGCCGATCGCCTGAGGCAGCAGGAACTCGGCGGGCGCGATCGCGAACCACTTGATGATGAGCGGGAAGGCCACGAGGCCCAGCGTCGAGGTCGTCAGCAGGAAAGCGCCGCGCTTCCAGTCCAGGGAGGCCGCGTCAGAGCCGGATTCGGAGCGCGACAGGAACCAGATGCCGACGATCAGGACGACGATCGCGGCGATACCGTAGGGCAGCGCCCCGCCGTGGAGCCACTCGCCGAAGATCGCGATGCCCGCCAGGGACATGAGGACCAGCTGACCGCCGGTCGACAGCGGCATCGTGCGGCTCATACCCAGGACCGAGTAGGAGCGCAGCTGGTCGCATACGCCGACGCCGAGCAGCAGGCCGGTCAGGAAGGAGACGCCCAGGTTCAGGGGCGTCCACGCGGGGTGCAGGAAGGGGGTGGCGACGGCGGCCATGAGCAGGCCGCCGAGGACGGCACCCATGACTCGCTGGCGGTCCGAGCCGCCGGTCTTTCCCATCAGCGTCGTGGCGACGCCGAAGAAGACAGAGGGCAGGATGCCGATAAGGATCGTGGACAGGGTCATGTGCGCACCTCCTGGGGTGGTCGAGGCCCCGTTTCACGAGGCCGAGGCTGACTTACGTTGTTGGGTGCGGCGGGCGCGCCGCCACCTCTTCTACGCTAGTCTCCCCCTCCCCCGCCCCCGCAAACTCCATCGCCCTTTTGGTTACTGTTTCACATGCACATCGTGAAACCTTTCACCAGATCATGCCGACTCGATGACGCAGCGCACGCCCGGTTCCGGAAGCTGACACCGATCCGCACAAGCGGCCCGGGCCTCGTCCCTGGATGAGGAACGAGGCCCGGTAGCGTTCACGGAGCCGCAGCCCGACGTCAGACTATAGGGCGTACAAAATGCGGAAGAACCCGCGCAGACCCGATATGAAAACCGCATGGACTATTTGTTGGGAGCGAACGTAATTTCGCCGGAGCGAATGAGAGGCAGGAGAACTGCCGTGCCGGTGACCCGCGTGGTCAGGTCACTGAGGGCTTCACGAACAAAGGGAATCGCTGCCATGAGCGCGACTTTCGATGCGAAGTCGGCAGATGCTTCAGGGGCGAGAACAAACTCCTCAGACCCCGCATAATCAGTGATGACCGCGATAGTGGCCTGCCACTGCGCGGCTTTGAAATGGAATTCAAACCGTGCTCCGAACTCTTTTCCTTCCTGTCGAGTCCCGAGCTTGCAGTCAATCTCGATCGGAGTCGACTCGCTGTCTTCACGATCGATACCTGCCTGCGGAGCATTGTCTTTGAGGTCAATCGACAGGTGGTCAAAGCGGATAGCTGCCAGCCGGAGTTGTGCAGTCTCAAGCATCTCGTCGATGCTCGTCAAGAGGGGGGTCTCAGACATGAGCTGGCTCCTGGGTAATGGTCAAGCCGTCGGCGATTACCTGCGGCTTACGCGGTGTCGCCGGAACGTGGACAATCGTCTGGGCCCGTTGAGACATCTGCCACGCACCGGGTACGCCTGCACCGCAGTCATCAATGACTTTCATGTCGAGGAGCGCGTCGACGGCCATCGCGTAACGGATGATAGATGACACGGTCGGGTTAGCGTCATAGCGCTCAAACGCAGCGACCGTAGGCTGACTGACGCCCATGCGCTCGGCGACAGTCTGCTGGCTGAGCTTATGCTCCTTGCGGAGCCTTACCAGACCCTCGAGAAGACGATCCCTCGCATCGACCAACAGATCTGCTCGGTCCTCAAGGATCTTATCACTCACTGAAGTCATAGATTAAACTATATAAGTATGAGATGGTGTTATGCAAACTTCAGTCATGTTGTGTGCGCCGCTCGACACCCCAGTTTGTGGAATATCCAGAGGTGAGGCGACACTCAGCAATGTCAATCTCAGCGTCTTGCGCGGCCTTGGTCGCAGTCGGATTGCCCTCGATGATCACTTTCTCATGAGCGTGAAGGCCCAGTATGCAACGACCGAGCTGATCGGATGGCTGAGCATGGATGAGGCGGACCTCAACCGGAATCCCTACGCGATTGACTTCATTAACACTGATCTCACCCTGGCTCCAGCGAATTTCGAAGAGAACGTCATTACCCCGCAAAGACTTCAGCTCTTCCGGCGGATAGAGCTCGCCTTGGGCTGCCTTTTCAAGGCGTTTTTTGAAACAAGCGCGATTCATCTTCTCCAGGTAGAGATTCCAGCGACGGTTCGCCGGGGCCTTAATGGCTCCCATGAGGGCCTCTACGGCTAATGTGATGTGCTCTTGAGCCGTGCCATTGCCACCGCCATACCAATAGAAGTCCACACGCCGGCCGCGACATGCATTCGACCTGGGGGAATTATCTGCGACACCCATGAACTCCATGGTAGCCGGGTGGTATTGAATGTTGAGTGCACATGCCGTCAATGCCCCACCGTGCACAACGCGCAAGCGGAGTTCACAGTCGACCGTAGAGCGTTGGGAAACTGATACCCGCACTGACCCGACACGGGCCTCGTCCCTGGATGAGGAACGAGGCCCGGGAGCGCTGCCGGGGCACCAGCCCCGCGCAGGCGGATTACTCCACCGTCACAGACTTTGCCAAGTTACGCGGCTGGTCGACGTCCAGCCCCTTGACGGAGGCGAGTTCGCAGGCGAAGATCTGCAGCGGCACGACGGTCAGGAGCGGCGCGTACAGGGTCGGCACGGCGGGCACGCGGAAGACGACCTCGGCGAACTCATCGACGGATGAGTCCCCCTCCTCGGCGACAACGATCGTGCGGGCGCCGCGGGCGCGGACCTCGGCGATGTTGGCCAGAACCTTGCCGTGCAGCTCGGGGCGGCGCGGGGTCGGCACGATGACGATGACCGGCTGGCCCTCGTCCACCAGGGCGATGGGGCCGTGCTTGAGCTCACCGGCGGCGAAACCCTCGGCGTGGATGTAGCAGATTTCCTTGAGCTTGAGCGCACCCTCGAGGGCGACCGGGAACCCGACGTGACGCCCCAGGTAGATGACCGAGGTCGCATCCTGCATCGTGCGGGCGAACTGGCGGACCGTCTCACCGTTCTCGAGGACTCGCGCGATCGCCTCGGGGACGCGCGCGAGCTTGTCCATGTAGTCGGCAATCTCGTCGGCGTACTTGTTGCCGCGCACCTGCGCCAGGTACAGGCCCAGGATGTAGCAGGCGGCGACCTGCGCGGTGAACGCCTTCGTGGAGGCGACCGCGATCTCGGGGCCCGCGTGCGTGAGGATCACGGCGTCGGACTCGCGCGAAATGGTCGACCCGGGCGTGTTCACGATAGCGACGACCTTCGCGCCCTGCTCACGGGCGTGACGGATCGCCTGGATGGTGTCCATGGTCTCGCCGCTCTGGGAGATGGCGACGACCAGCGTCTTTTCGCCCACGACGGGGTCGCGGTAGCGGAACTCGCTGGAGAGCTCAACCTCAACGGGGATGCGACACCAGTGCTCGATCGCGTAGCGCGCGACCTGTCCGGCGTAGGAGGCGGTGCCGCAGCCGATCATGATGACCTTGTCGACCGAGCGCAGGACGTGCTCGGGGATGCGCACCTCGTCCAGGGCCAGGCGGCCGTGGGAGTCGATGCGGTCGGCCAGGGTCGCGCCCACGGCGTCAGGCTGCTCGTGAATCTCCTTCTCCATGAAGGTCGGCCAGCCGTTCTTGGTGGCGCGGTCGGCGGAGAAGTCGACCTCGTACGCCTCGCGCTCGACGGGGTTACCGCTGGGGTCGATGACGGTCACGCCGGTCGCGGAGACGACCACGACCTCGTCCTGGCCGACCTCAACGGCGCGGTTCGTGTGTTCGACGAAGGCCAGGACGTCGGAGCCCAGGAAGTTCTCCCCGTCCCCCAGGCCGATGACCAGCGGGGAGGAGCGGCGGGCCGCGACGATGACGTTCGGAGACTGGGTGCTCAGCACCAGCAGGGTGAAAGTGCCGTGGAGCTGGGCAGTGACTGCACGCATGGCGACGACAAGGCGGCGCGCCACCTCCTCGTCGACGCCGGTCAGTCCGGCAACCGCTCCGCCGTACGAGGCCGCCTCGGCCTGGTCGTAGGCGCGGGCCAGCAGGTGGACGACCACCTCGGTGTCGGTCTCCGAGGCGAAGGTCTCGCCGTCGGCGATGAGGGCGGCGCGCAGGGCGTCCGCGTTTTCGATAATGCCGTTGTGGACGAGGGCGAAGCGCCCGTCCGGGCTGGTATGGGGGTGGGCGTTCGCGACCGTGGGGCGCCCGTGGGTTGCCCACCGGGTGTGTCCGATGCCCGCGTACGCATCGGCCGGAGGCTGCGCGTCGAGTTCCTCGGAGAGGTTCACGAGCTTACCGACCGCGCGGCGCACGTCCAGGTGATCCGGGGACGCCAGGGCGATGCCCGCCGAGTCATACCCGCGATATTCGAGGCGCGCCAGGCCGCCGAGGACAACCTCGCGACTACGCTGGGACGCCTTGCATGCAATATGTCCAACAATTCCGCACATAGCACCCATTCCAACACACCAAACCCCCCTATCGGTCAGTAACGTGTGTCGCTTCACGCGGTGAACAAGTGCACACGACCACAAACAAGTGGGGCACAATGGGATCGTGAGCACCACCGAGAGCCCCTCGACCGTCCCATCCACAGCCTCGCCGGCCGCCTCGCCTGACGAGCTAAGCCCGGCTGCCGCACGCAACGCGCACAACCCCTACGCGCGCTTCGACCGCCGCGAGTGGGACCGCCTCGCCGATCGCACTCCCCTGCCCCTCACGCAGGAGGACATCGACCGCATCGCGTCGCTGGGCGACCCCATCGACATGACCGAGGTCGATACAATTTACCGGCCCCTGAGCGCGCTGCTGCAGCTCTACATCGACGGGCGCCGCCGCACCGCCGCCGAGCGCCACGCCTTCCTCGGAGAGCCCGAGGGCCACTCAACGCCCTTCGTCATCGGCATCGCCGGCTCGGTCGCCGTCGGAAAGTCGACGGTCGCGCGCCTCCTCCAGCTGCTGCTCTCCCGCTGGGACTCCACCCCACGCGTGGACCTGGTGACCACCGACGGCTTCCTCTACCCGAACCGGATCCTGCAGGAACGCTCCCTCATCGCCCGCAAGGGGTTCCCCGAGTCCTACGACCGCTCGGCCCTCATTTCGTTCCTCGCCTCGGTGAAGGCCGGCAACCCGCACGCAAAAGCCCCGGTGTACTCGCACGTCACCTACGACATCGTGCCCGACACCTACATCGACGTGGATCGCCCCGACATCCTCATCGTCGAGGGCCTCAACGTGCTCCAGCCGCCGCGCTCGGCGCCCGGTTCCATCTCGGTGGCAGTTTCGGACTACTTCGACTTTTCCATCTACGTCGACGCCGACGAAACGTTCATTGAACAGTGGTACGTGGACCGCTTCCTCAAGCTGCGCGCAACCGCGTTCTCCCGTGAGGACTCCTACTTCAAGACCTACGCCTCCCTCACCGACGACGAGGCCGTCTCGACCGCGCACGTCGTCTGGAACGCGATCAACCTGCCGAACCTGCGCGAAAACATCCGCCCCACCCGCGAGCGCGCGACCCTCATCTTCACGAAGGGCTCCGACCACCGCGTCGAATCGCTGTTGATCCGCAAGGACTGAGCTCCGTCCCTCTCGTAGCGCACGCGAACGAGGCCGCAGCCGGAGAACCCGGCCACGGCCTCGCCTCATATGGAGCTAACGGTTAGCCGATCCACGCTCCCGAGGGAGCGAAGTGGTACCAGGTCCAACCGATCAGTTCCCAACCGGTGGCCATGGAGCCGTTAGAGCGCAGGTAGAACCAGACGGGGCCCTCCTGGTACCAGCCGGTGGTCATCGCACCGTTGGCGCCCAGGTGGTACCAGGTGCCACCGAGGAGCTGCCAGCCGGTAACCATGGAGCCGGAGGGCGACAGGTAGTACCAGGCGCCGCCGTCCTTGACCCAACCGGTACGCATGACGCCGGAGGATGACAGGTAGAACCAAGTTCCGTCGATCTGGGCCCAACCGGTCGCCATCTGACCGGTCGCGGGGTCAAGGTAGTACCAGGAGCCGCGGTCCATGATCCAGCCGTACTGCTGGGCACCGCTGGAGCCGTGGAAGTACCAGTGTCCGCCGTCGTAAACCCAGCCCATCTTCAGGTAGCCGCTCGCGTCGAAGCGGTAGGTCTGCCCGTCAATGACGAGGGTTTCGTTGGCCGCGTAGGTGCCGTCAGAGTAGCTGTACCACCAGCCGAAGTAGCCGGACTTCCACTGACCGGTGCGAGGCTGGGGCGCGGGATCCGGGGTCGGAGCCGGGGTGGGATCGACGGTCGGCTGCGGAGCCGGGGTCGGATCGACGGTCGGCTGCGGGTCCGGCGTGGGCTGCGGCTCGGGCGTCGGCTGCGGGTCCGGCGTGGGGGTCGGATCATCGACCGTCACCCAGTACAGGAAGCGCGAGTCGCCGCCACCAACAGCATGGAGCACGACCTGCGAGGTCTCGCCCTCGCCGAGCTCGACTTCCTGCGTCGTCTTGTCGGCCGGGTTGACGAGCATCAGGTGCGCGTTCGGAGCCGGCTTCTTGACGGTCAGGGTGATGTCCTGAGCGGTCTCGGCCAGCGAGCCGTTGTCGGTACGCGGGTCGAGGAGGTAGGACGGGTAGCGGGTCTGGCCGGTCAGGGCGTTGACGACCATGAAGCCCTTGGGAGCCGTCGTGGAGTCACCGAAGATTTCGGCGGACTTGGCGGTCTCCAGGCCCTTCAGCTGCTCGAAGTAGCCGACAACGACGTCGCCGGGCAGGCCGTCGTTGACGGAGCCGACGTTGGCCACCGACATGTCAACCAGGCCGACGGCCTCGTTGGCGGCCTTGGCCTCGTCACCCGAGGCGAAGTCACCGTACTTGTAGCCGCTCAGCGAGGGGGCCTCGCCGCGAGCCGCGTACTGGCCGGGCTTGTAGGCGACGAACGTGGAGTTCATGGCCTTCGTGTAGTTACCGATGTAGGTGACGTTGCCGAAGATGTTGGAGAACTCGTAGAACGAACGCGTCGGCGCGCCATCGTGGTCGATGATCGAGGAGCGGTCGTAGCCGTTGTACTCCATGCGGAACAGGCCGAACCACTTCTGGCCGGTAGCCAGGCCCAGGGACGGAACGATCGACTTTTCGGAGGCCGAGACGTTGGCATCCCAGTTGTAGTCCAGGTACTGGCCGTACAGGATCGGGCTGGAGCCGTCACCGGTGAGACCCTTGAGGCCGTATTCGCGCTGCTTCTTCCAGGTGTTGGTGCCCAGCAGGTCCATGACGACCCGGCTCGGAGCCGGGCCACCGTTGGCACCCCAGTAGTACTTGTCCCAGCTGAGCAGGTCGGGCTTGGCGTTCTCGACGTAGTAGCTCAGGTTCGCGTCGCGGTACCAGGAAGGATCATCCCAGGAGTTGGCGTGGACGACTGCGCCGGGGATGTTCTGCTTGGACCAGGAGAACCAGTTCTTGAAGCACTCCGACTCGACGCGGTTGAATCCGCCCTCATCGCCGTACTGGATGTCGACGAGCGTGGAGGCGTAGGGCAACATGTACTCATTCATAAAGTCGCGAGGTTCGCCCGCGTTGCACATGCTGTTCTTGCCGGTGGGGGCCTTCGCAAGGGCCCACGGCGCGCCCTTGCCCAGGGACTCCATCATGTCGGTGTTGAACATGGGCAGGTCGTAGAACATCGGGAATGCGCCGCCCGTGAGGTCGCGCTCGTTGGCGTTGAAGCCGCCGCGTCCGTAGCCCTCGGAGGGGACCCACGCGGGCATCATGACGCCGTACTGCAGCGCGAGGGCCTGGGCGCGGTTGACGCCCCACTTGCCGTCACCGGGGTTGAAGCCGGAGTAACGCTCATACATGGAGTTGTCGACTGCCGGGGCGACCGGGGTCTTGCCGGCGGGCAGGCCCCACACCTCGACGTCGTTGAAGGTCACCGCGGTCGCGATATTCTGCGGGGTCTGGGGCTCGGTCTCGTCGTTCATCCAGATGCGGATACTCTTGGCGAGGTGGTAGGCGTTGAAGTCCCAGTACCACAGGCCACGCGCGTCGCGCGTGAGCGAGCCGTGGGTGACGATGGTCTTCCATTCGCCGCCGTCGGCCTCCTGGACCGCAATGGCCACGGAGTTACCGCCGTGCCAGCTCGGGGCGCCGGCGGGCAGGGTCGGGGTACCCCATCCGTTGACGCGGTGCACGTAGCGGGCCTCGCCCAGGTGCAGCTCGATGCCGGTGACGCTGCTCGACCAATCATTCGCGCGGACGAGAGGATCGGAGGTCCACGTCGTTGCGGGGTCGAGGTCGGTGAGGGCCGCATTGTCGGCCTCGGTACCACCGTTGGCCGTGGCTGTCACGGGAACCATGACGTTGCCGCGGAAGTCGGTGTCCACCTTGGTGATGTTGACGACGTAGGTGGCTTCCTTGCCGTCCTTGCTCACCGTGGCGGTGATGACGTTCAGACCGGTGGTGAGGTCGAGGTTGGTGACTCGGCCGTCGGCGTCGGGGGTCGCGCCGTTGATGGTGACGGTGGCGCCGTCGACCGCGCGGATGCGGGCCGAGACGGTCTTGGCGTGGTAGTAGCCGGTGGCCGTGTAGGTGTGGGTGCCGGGGGCGAAGTCGACGGGCTTGCCGGGCTCACCGTAGGGTAGCTGATCGATGACGAAGTCAACGACGAGGTCGGACGCACCCGATCCGGAGGTCGGGGTATCGGGGTGGGGCACAACGGGGCGGGCTGCTTCGTGGTTGCCGCCCGCGTCGTCGCTGCCGTAGGAGGTGATGGCGTTGCCCTCGGCGTCGCAGGGCAGGAGCTTGATGTCGGACAGCGCCATGTCCTTCTTGCCGGGGGCGAGGGAGCGCAGGCCGGTCAGGGTAAAGACGCGCTTCGTGGTCGCCGGGAAGGTGACGTACTGTTCCTTGTTTCCGTACTGCAGGTCGGTGCCGTGAGCGACCTCGGTGCCGCCTTCCCACTCACCTGCGGCGACCTTGGTCTTCCAGTCGGCGAAGGAGGCTTCGGCGGCGGGGTTACCGGGGTCCTCGTCGAAGGCAAAGACACGGTATTCGCCGGGGAACTGGTCGTTGCCCAGGGTCGAATCGTAGGGTGGGGCGCGGGGTCAGGCCGAGGCCGCACACCTGGGTGCCGGGGGTGGGGTTCTGGACGGCGAGGGCATGGGGGTATTCATCCATACCGTTCTTCCACTTGGTGGTCCAGAAGGTCTTGGTCGCGTCGGTTCGCGCGGTGTCGTCGTCGACGAGGGCTGCGATCGTGCCGTTGGGAGCACCTTCGCCGACCTTCTCTTCGGAGGTCGCCCACAGAACGGTCGGGTGATACGGGGTTTCGGTGGCGGCGACGGCCGCGGCTGGTGCGAGGCCAAGCATGGTGGCCGCAAGAATCGGGGCTCCGAGTGCTCCGATGATGGGTCTAGTCCCCATGAGTTTAACTCCTTCGTCAGTATGGGGGTCATGGCTGGGATTGGCCGTTAGACGGCGACAAATCCACAATACCTAACACGTGTTAGTTTTTTGTGAAAGAACCTCCTTGTAGGTAGAGAAGATCCCCGCGGGTGCGAGGGGCACCCGCGGGGATGAGGATCAGAACTTCAGACCGCCGTCTTCGATGCCGCGGAAGAAGAACTTCTGGCTGAAGGCAAAGACCAGGACGACCGGGATCATCGCGACGACGGCACCGGCCAGCACGAGCTGATAGGTGACGCCCTGGGGCGAGTTCTGGATGGCCGTCAGCGTCAGCATCAGCGTCTGCTTGTTCGGGTCGGGCAGCATGAGCAGCGGGAAGATGAAGTCGGACCAGGCCCCGATGAACGAGGTCAGGCCGACGACCGTCAGCGTGCCGCGCACCTGGGGCAGGAAGATCGACCAGAAGCGACGTAGCTCGCCCGCGCCGTCGATGAGGGCCGCATCCTCGATCTCATCGGGGATGCCCATGAACGCGGCGCGCATCATGAGGATCTGGAACGGGCCGATCATGGCGACCATCCACACGCCGGGGAGCGTGTTGTACAGGTCCAGCTGCACCATCATCTTGAACAGCGAGAGCATGATCGACTCGAAGGGGAAGATCATGGCGGACAGGACCACGAAGTACATGATGTTGCGTCCGGTCCACCCGCGCCTCGACAGCATGTAGCCGCCGATGCACGACAGGATGACGTTCGAGGAGACCGTCAGGGTCGCCAGGATCGCGGAGTTCTTGATGGACAGCAGGATGTTCGTGCGCTCGAAGAGGACGTAGAAGGAGTCCAGCGACCAGTGCTGCGGCAGCATGGTCGCGCCCTGGCCGAAGACGGATTCGCCGGGAGCCTTGAAAGCTGCCATAAGGGGCAGCACGAGGGGGCCGACCAGGATGAGGGCGACGACCACGAGGAGGGCGTAGCGGGCGACGAGGGCACCGCCGCGCATCTGACGCGAGGCAACATTGCGCCCCTGGCGTTCGAGCCGGCGCTCCTTGCGCCACTGGGCGAAACGCTCGCCAAAGGTCGCGGAGGTGCTCTGAGTTACAGTGCTCATGAGTCTTCAGCCTTCCTCTGCAGGCTTTGCGAAGCGATGATGAAGCCGAAGGTGATGAGGAACAGGCACACCGACGCGGCATCGCCCTGTCCTAGCGACCCGAAGGTCGGGTCGACGATTCGGTCTCGGATATACATCGTGAGGGTCTTCGTGGGCGAGGCGGAGCCACCCAGCAGGTAGACCTCGGTAAAGATCTTGAGGCAGCCGATCGTCGTCAGCGTGGCGACGAGGAACATCATGACCTTGACGCCCGGAACGGTGACGGTCAGGAAACGACGGATCGGCCCGGCACCGTCGAGTTCAGCGGCCTCGTACAGCGACTTGTCGACGTTGGCGAGGGCCGACAGGTACAGGATCATGTAGTAGGGCAGGCCCTGCCACAGAGTGATGAGCATGGCGCAGAAGAGAATCAGCCACTGATTCGACAGGAATGGCACGGGGTCGAGGCCCCAGGACGCCAGCATGTTATTGATGGGTCCGCGCTGGTCGAGGAGGTAGCGCCACGCGAGCGAGATGACGACCAGCGAGGAGATGGCCGGCAGGTAGTAGAGGGCGCGGAAGAAGCCAATGCCGGGCACGTGCGACTTGACGAGGAGGGCCAGCAGCAGCGGAAGCAGCACCATGAGCGGGACGACGCACACCGCGTAGATGAGGGAGTTCGTCAGCGACTGCCAGAACTCGGGATCTGACAGTACCGCGGTGAAGTTGTCGATACCAACGAAGCGACCGATGCGTCCCATCGGCTTGGTCTTCGTGAACGACACGTAGACGGTCGTAATGAAGGGGTAGATGTAGAAGGAGATGACCGCGAGGACCGGGAGGGTCACCCACAGCCAGGGAACCCAGCCCGGGCGGAATCGGGCGGCGCCATTGAGGGAGCGCGTCTGTGCACTCTTACGTATCGGCATACCAAAGTCCTTTTCAGGGATGCGCGGGGTCGTGAGCCGACGGCCCGACGCTGGGCGTGGAATGCGTCGGGGGCCGAGGCCAGGCCTCGGCCCCCGAGCGGTCAATCAGTCTTGGAGAGCCTTGAGCTTCTCGTTCATCTGATCCTGAGCGGTCTTGAGGGCGGTCTTGGGATCGACCTCGCCGCGGATGGCCTTGTTGACGTTCTCGATGAGGGCGTCCTTCACGGCGCCGGTCGCGTAGAAGACGTCGGTGTATGCCTCGGCCTCCTTGGCAGCCTTGGCGGCTTCCTCGTAAGCGGCCTTGAAGACCGGGTCGTCGGCAATCTCCGGCGGGTTGTTGACGAGCTTGTCGAGGGCCTCGGTGGCGGCCGGGAAGATGATGGCGCCGCCGTCGTGCGTCCAGGCGTACTCGTTCTCAGCGTTGGTGATCCACTCGGCGAACTTCATGGCCAGGGGGGCGTTCTTCGTGGTGACGGAGACGCCGATGTACTGGCCTTCGAAGACGGGCTTGATGCCGGGGTTGGTCGGGAACGGGCCGACGCCGGTGTTCTGGTAGACCGTCTCGTTGTTCTTCTTGACGGACTTGAGGAACGAGGCGTTGGGCGTGCCGAAGGCGAGGTTGCCGTCGGTGTAGGCCTTGCCCGGGTCGGGCTCGCCGGTCAGGGAGTCCTTCGGAATGGCGCCGGAGGCGTAGAGCTCGGGAGAGCTTGGTGACGTACCTAATCGCGGCCTCGTTGTCGGCGAAGTCGAAGGCGGTCTTGTCAGCGTTGAGCAGGTTGACGCCCATGCCGTGCAGCTGAGCAACCATGTACCACTCGGGCGAGCCGTAGATGCCATAGTCACCCTGTCCGTCGGCGCCGACCTTCGCGGCGTCCTCGAACAGCTCATCCATGGTCTTGGGCGGCATGTTCTCGTCGAGACCAGCGCGCTTGAAGACCTCCTTGTTGTAGGTGGTGATGTAGGGGCCGAAGTACCAGGGCAGAGCCGTGTGGTGGTCGCCCGCACCCAGGGCGGTGGAGTCCCAAATGGACTTCACGAACTTGTCGCCGATGCCGGGGGCCTTAACGTCGTAGTCCATGAGGAGGTTGGACTTGGACAGGGCGAGGATGGTGGAGGAAGGAACGTTGATGACGTCCGCCATCTTGCAGTTCGAGGCCTGAGCGGTCACGGTCTGATCGAACTCCGCGCCGCCACCCTGGTCGGTCCAGTTGATCTTGACGCCGGGGTTGGCGTCCTCGAACTCCTTGATCTTGGCCTTGAAGAAGTCGCCGAAGTCGTTCTGCAGACCCTGGGTCTGGAACGTGATCTCGCCTTCGACCTTCGAGGTGTCGATCTTCGAGTCGTCGAGGTTGCCCGCGGGGATGTCGCACGCGACGTCAGGCTCAGGAATGGAACCGGCGGCGGCCGAACCGCCGCTCGAGCTGTCGGAGCTGGAGCCACCAGGGTTGCAGGCAGCCAGGCCGAGGGTACTGAACATGGCGAGGGCGACGACGCCTGCAGCCATCTTCTTCTTCAACATGCGAAACCTCCATTGGTCCGATTTTGTTGGTCGATCGATGGGATCGAGTCACTAACTATCTCGTGTTAGTTGATGTCTGAATCATAGCGGCCTGTGTCGCTTCGCGCATCATTTGCCAACAACTTTGCGCATCGTTATCAAGCCGCAACATAACAAGTTGGGGCTTAATCACCCCCAACCTGGGCAATTACGAATGTCAGGTTCGTATCGCGCATGTAACCGGCGAACTCGGGCCGAGAGTCAGGCCCGCACGAACGCGTGCCGATGCCGTCCTGGAAGGCGTCCAACCACAGGAAGGTGCGCTCACTGTCAGGCAGATCCCCCCAGTGCGAGGCCTCGGCCAGTTCGCGCTCACTCCACGGCGAGGCACTCCAGCCTAGGGACGAGGTCGGCACAACCACGACATCGCCCGCCTCACCGCGCAGACAGAGGGCTTCGAGGTCGAGGCGCTGCCCGCCTTCCTGGGGGCGCACGCTGACGTCCCAGAGCTCGCGAACGGGAGCATGTCCGTATCCGCGAGCGCCACTCACGCGCATGTCGGAGTATCCGATGAGAGTGTCGCCCAACCACGAGGCTTCCCACTGCGATCCGGGCATCTCGATGCGCACGCCGAGGCGCGGGACGCGTTCGGGCCAGGCCCCGTAGGGCGCGACGCGGGCGGATACCGACAGGGCCGGGGTCTCCCCCAGCGCAACGGGCCGATACTCCCAGGTGAGAGTGACGCCGAATTGCGCAGCGGGCGGGGCCCAGCGTTCGATGACGCGCTGGCAGGTGCCATCCTCCTCGATGGATACGAGGCGTCGGCGCAGCAGGTGCAGGCGGGCCTGTTCCCAGCGGGCCGCGTGCGAGGTTCCGTGCTCACCGCGCCCGACCCCGAGGGGACCGAGGTCGTCCTCGCTAATTCCCCAGTAGTCGACGGGGCCGCGCCCGCGGTCGTTGTCGGTGGGGGCTCTAAAGACGCTGAGGTCCACGCTCACGGGCATGGTTCCGATGCGTGCGAGGCGCCCACGCGCATCGAGCGCATAGGGGGCCTGCCCCCCATCGCCCGAGCGGACGACCGAGACGGGGGCGCCGAGGAGCGCGCGCAGACGGGCCTCATCTGGGCCGTGTCCGCGCGAGGACTCGATAGCCTTCGCGAGGGCAGGAGCGTCCGGGGCCATCGCCTGAACCCACGGCCAGGTGCCGGCGTAGGGGCGAGAGAGGGCATCGATGAGGCCGTCGCACACGAAGCTGCCGTCGTGCACCTCCTCGCCAAAATCGCCGCCGTAGGACAGGGCGCGACGCCCATCCGGGAGGGTGCGCCACAGGGCGTGGTCGCGCCACTCCCACACGAAGCCGCCGGCGTGGCGGGGATGATCCATCTGCGCAGCATAGGCGGCGGCGTTTCCGGGGCCGGTTCCCATCGCGTGCAGGTATTCGCACATGAGTAGGGGGCGCGGCGAATGCGCTCGCGCGCGGCGTCGTCAACCCGCGCGGCGACGTGCGTGGGGACGGCGACCTCGGCGTGGGGGTCGCTCTCGTCGAGGACGGCGGCGACTTCCTCCAAGGTCGGGTACATGCGCGAGTAGATGTCCGTGTATTCGAGGCCGTGGTCGCCCTCGTAGTGGACGATCGCCCGGGAACCGGTGCGCTCGTGGACCCAGCGCGCGCAGGCGACCAGGTTCGCGCCGGTGCCGGACTCGTTGCCGAGGCTCCAGCTCATGATCGAGGGATGGTTCTTGTCGCGTTCGAAGGCGCGGACCGTGCGGTCCATGTAGGCGTCGGCCCAGCGCGGGTCGTCGGAGGGATTATCGATCCACTCCCCCACACACCCTCGAACCCGTGCGTCTCGATGTCGCCTTCGAGCATGACCCACAGGCCGATCTCGTCGGCGAGGTCGAGCAGGCGGGGGTGGGGCGGGTAGTGGGAGGTGCGGATCGCGTTGATTCCCATGGACTTCATGAGGGCGAGGTCCTCGCGCGCCCAGGCCTCGTCGAAAACGCGCCCCTCGGCGGCACGCACCTCGTGACGGTTGACGCCGTTGATAGTCAGGGGCTCGCCGTTAGCCATGAGGACGCCATCCTCGATGTACACGCGACGGAAACCGATGCGTAGGCACCGCTCCCCCGCGCGAAGGCCTTCTCCGCCCTGGACGCTGACATGCGCCTCGTAGAGGACCGGGTCCTGCGCGCTCCACGGGCGCACACTACCCACTTCGATGCGACCGCTGCGATAGCGACCGTCCTCGCCGCGCTCGAGGGAGCAGGCGAAAGACCAGAGGCCGTCGATGCTGAGATGCCCGGACAGATGAGCCTCCTGGGCACCAAGCACCCGAGCTTCGACGGTCACATAACCCACCCCGGCCTCGTAGTCGGTGTCGATCCACAGGTCTTCGATGGCGCCGGGAGGGAGGCGGCGCAGGCTCACAGGGCGGAAGATGCCGGGCAGCCACCACTGGTCTTGGTCCTCGAGGTAGGAGCCGGGGCTGAACTGGTGTACGCGCACGGTGATCGTATTGGTGCCGGGGCGCACGGCATCGGTCACGTCGAACTCGTGGGCGAGGCGCGAGCCGCGGGCCATGCCGATCCACGTGCCGTTGACCCACACGCTGGCCTGGCTTTCGACGCCGTCGAAACGCAGACGAATGTGACTGCCCTGCCAGTCGGCGGGCAGGTCGAAGGTGCGGCGGTAGTCGCCGACCGGGTTGTCGTCGGGCGGGAACGGGGGGTCGACCGGGAAGGGGAAGTCGACGTTGGTGTAGGCGGGGTGGCCCCAGGTGCCATCGCCGCGCAGGACCCAGTGGCTGGGCACGTCAATCTCGGACGTATCGTCGGCAACAGCGGGCTCATCCCAGGGCTGCTCGACGTTGACGAAGGGGGCGGGGTCGGCGGGGTGATAGACGAAGTTCCACATGCCATCGAGGCTGAGAACCCCGCAGTCGTCAGCGAGGTGCGCTCGCGGGGGCACAAGAGCGCCCGCGCCGGGAGCATAGGAAGGTAGTATCGATATCACGTCTATGTGCCTTTCGGATGTCATCGTCGAAACTCCGATCGTCAGACACAAGACTAACACGTTATAGTTGTTGTGTTTCAACGAAACGCAACCGAGAATTGGGAGCCGCAGCATGGAGCGCGCAACCCGGGCCGACGTCGCCCGCGCGGCAGGCGTCGCACCGTCGACCGTTTCGCTCGTCCTCAACGGACGAGGCCGGGACGTGAAGATCGCACCCGCCACCATCGATCGCGTCAAGCAAGCCGCACGCGAACTCAACTACATCCCCAACGCGGCCGCTCGGTCGCTGCGCCGCGGCAAGTCCCACCTCATCGCGCTCCTCATGGCCGAGCTGCCGGATGACCCTTTCGTGCCCGTCGTTCACACGGTCCTCACGACCGCGATGATCGATATCCAGCGCCGCGGCTACCTGCTCCTCCCCCTCTTTCAGTCCGGCGACGGAGCCTCGGACGCCGAGGTCATCCGCGGGGTCCTGGGCGACACCCAGCTGGCGGGCATCATCCGCGAAACCACGTCGGCCGAGGCCTTCACCTCGCGCCTGCTCGCCAACCTCGGCATCCCCGTCGTCGCCATGTCGATGATCGAGGCCGACCCGACCGGATCGGAGTCCTCCCTCATTCGCATCGACGAGGGTGCCGGCGTGCGCGACGTTCTCTCTGACTGCGCCCTCGTGGACCCATCGACGGGCACGGGCAGCGGTCGCGCCGTTTTCCTGGCGGGACCGAACACGAACCACGCGCGCCAGAACCCGATCGCGAGCACGTTCGGCACGAAATTCACCCTGTACTCGCTGCCCGACTGGGAGGCCACCACGGCCTACCAGGCAGCGCTGCGCCTCCTCGACGAGAACCCGTCGATCTCGCTCATCGCCCTGGCCGACGACTCGCAGGCACCCGGCGTCTTCCAGGCCGCCGCGGACCTCGATCTGTCCATTCCCGGCGACCTCTCGGTCCTCGGCTTCGGCAATCAGGACCACCACAGCGCCTCCGCGCTCGGCCTCACGACGGTGGAGTGGCCCCTCAAGGACATGACCGAGGCCGCCGTCTCCTCGATCATCAACGTGATCGAAGGGCGCTCCCCCATGGCCGATATTCACCCGCAGACATCCCTCGACGAGGAGTCTGTGTACCTGACACCAATCGCGACGATCCCGACGCGCCCGGTGTGGCGCTCGTCGGTCGCCAGGCGCGACTAAAGAGCGTATCGTGGCAGGGTATGCGCCCTGCGCGCAAGGCTGAGTCAATCACCCACAACAATGTCAGTAGCGCTATGTACCCCTCAAACTTCATGTTTCCAATGAGCACGTCAAACCTCATGTATCCAATGGGCACGATGTTTCCAGGGTACGTCGACTCCGCTCTCATTCCCCTCCTCGTACGCCAGCTGGAGAAAAAGGGACTCGACGTCAAGGTGACGATCGACCGCAACAATGCGCTGATGTATCTAGTCGTCAACAACGTATTGACTTGCAACCTGGTAGCGGTTTTCTACGACCTGCTCAACGCGCCTCCAATTTCTCACAGGGGCATCCTCAACAATTGGGCTGATCGGATCTTCGATCAGATTCGCATGGAGGCCGCAGAACTCTCCATCCCCGACGTGCTGCGTCGGCGCGTACGCACCGAGCTCGTCCCCACTTACACAGTCCAACACCCCGACTTCTCCTATGCACGGCCTTTCCCCGGTGGGCTCTCAATGATCCTGAGTATCGTCCATGCAGCCGGCACAACCAGGTGCACCACCGAGGGACTCCGCATTCGCCCTCTCAGCGTCGATGAGCTTTTCTACTACGGACAGCTGAACACTGACGCCATACCGATCACCATCACACAGAAATCCGGCCCGACAACATGCCTGTCCGGCCCGTCGCCTTTCATTGCAGCCAAAGCAGCAAACATGCCTGCGGTGATCAAGCAGCACGCGATCGAAGCGCCACACGGTATCTTCGCGCTCATCCCACAGCAGCATCTCCTCTTTGTTGCACCCGCAACCCCCGACGACCTCTCCGGTCAGCTGCAAACACTGGTGGATTTTGCCCGATTCGCGATCATCGACGCACAGCGGAACAACCCACTTCACGCCGTTAGCCGCGATATTTTCTACTTCTCCCCAGAGGGCACCTGTGAGACCGTGACATGCTCGAATGACCCCGCCGTTCAGGAGCTGCTGAGCAACCCTCAGATCAGCCCAGCCAACTACCACTTCAGCGCGCAGAAATACCTGTCTTTGCCCCCTGCTTTCGAGCAGCGGTTTTCTCGTGCTGACCACGCCTCACCTGCAGAACAGAACGCGCAATAACACGAGGGAGGGGCGGATGCCAACTGGCATCCGCCCCTCCCTCGCATTCACGCCTCGCGCCGGGTGCCTCCCTCACGCTCACAAAATGCGGGAGCGCGCCCAGGCTGTGGCGCTATTATTCGCCGAGGCCGCAGGCCCGGTAGATGTTGGTCAGCATGGCCAGTCGCTGTTCGAGGGACGCGTCCTTGGGGACGCACACCTTGGCACCGAGGTAGTTGGCACCACCCTTGATGGCAGCCTTGGCACAGCGAGCGATCTCTGCCTCGTTCATGAGCGAGGTCGGCTCGTCCGCCTGCGCGGGCAGGTGACCGTCGATCCAGGAGTATCCGTACTGGGTTTCCTCCGGGCCTGCGCCCGAGAAGATGATGCCGTCCAGGACGCCGCGCTTGCCGGCCTCGAGCACGTGCTCGTAGGCGGTGTCCGCGCTGCGCCCCTCCACGGCGGAGCGGCCCCAGTTGAGGTGGATGCCGATGCCGGCCTCGGAGACGACGTCGATCTCGGATTCGAGGGAGAGGAAGCCCTTTTCGGGGTTCTGCTCGGGGATGTACTTGTCGCAGTGCTCGATCACGAGCGTCGCCCCACACCAGTCCCAGGTGGCCACCTCGGCGAGCGAACGCTTGAAAGCGTCCGCCTGCGCCAGGCGCGTGGGAGCCGAGTGCAGCTGCACGCGGGCGACCAGCTGGCGACCCACTCGCTCACACAGGGCGGCGAGGTCGTCGCGTAGAGCGCGGGTGAAGTCGAGAGCGGCGGCGCGTCCGGCCTCGTCGGGCGAGGCCAGGCCGAAGTTCTCGTTCTTCCAGACGTTCTGCATGGTGCCGGGGATCGCGGTGATCGTATTGAAGTCCCAGTGGGTGGCCAGGTGGCTGGCCAGAACCTCACCCTGGGTGGCGAGCTGCCCCGGGTAGGGGATCTCGACGCCGCTCACCCACGGCTGCTCTGCGAGGAGTCGGTAGTAGTCGCCCTCCAGCTCCGGTGCCGGATGCGACGCGTACGCGCCAAGGATGAATGGAAGTGCCATGATGGTCGCCCCTCTACGATGAAATTGTCGCACGGATCACTACAACGAACATACTCCTGTTTCCCGTATATTCGCAGCGAAAGTGACACTACCCCCAGCGATGAGCCCATCGAGGCACGCGTAAGGGCGGGCACCCACCGGTGCCCGCCCCACGCGTACGCCTCTCAGACGCTCACAGCGCCAGGTTCTCCTTGACGACGTCTGCCAGCGACGCAGCGACCGTGTCGGCTTCTTCCTGGGTCGCGGCCTCGACCATGACGCGCACGAGCGGCTCAGTACCCGAAGGACGCAGGAGCACGCGGCCCGTATCGCCCAGGCGGGCCTCGGCGGCTGCCACGGCCTCGGCGACGACCTCGTTCGTCGATGCGGCAGCGCGGTCCACGCCGCCCACGTTGATGAGGGTCTGCGGCAGGCGCTGGATGAAGGAGGTCAGATCGGCCAGCGAACGGCCGGATTCCTTCACCATGCGCGAGACCAGGAGCGAGGACAGGATGCCGTCACCGGTGGTCGCGTGATCGCGAGCGATGATGTGGCCGGACTGCTCGCCGCCGAGGCAGTAGCCGGACGCCAGCATCTCCTCGAGGACGTAGCGGTCGCCCACGCCGGTCTGCACCGTGTTAATGCCGGCCTCGCGCATGGCGATCAGCAGGCCCAGGTTGCTCATGACGGTAACGACCAGCGTGTCCTTCGCGAGCGCCCCGCGCGCCTTGGCGTTGACGGCCAGAGCTCCCATGATCTTGTCGCCGTCGATCAGGTTGCCCTCGTGGTCGACGGCGAGGCAGCGGTCCGCATCGCCGTCGTAGGCGACGCCGAAATCGCAGCCGGCCTCGGTGACGGCGGCCTGCAGGGACTCGGGGTGCGTCGAACCCGCGTTCAGGTTGATATTGCGCCCATCCGGGGACGCGTTAATGACGGTGATGTCGGCGCCGAGCTCACGGAAGACGGCCGGGCCAAGCTCCGAGGCCGCGCCGTTCGCGCAGTCGATCGCGATCTTCATGCCGCGCAGGTCCGTGCCGATCGCCTCGACGAGGTGCGCAATGTAGGAGTCCTTCGCCCACGCGTGATCAGCGTTGATCTCGCCGACGCCGTCGCCGGTGGGGCGATCCCACTCGGTGTTCAAGAGCGCCTCGATCTGGTCCTCCACGGCATCGGCAAGCTTGTAGCCGCCGTGCGCGAAGAACTTAATGCCGTTATCGGGCATCGGATTGTGGGAGGCGGAAATCATGACGCCGAGGTCAACGGTGTCCTCGGTAGCCGTCAGATGCGCGACAGTGGGCGTGGTGACGACGCCGATGCGGGTCACGTCCATGCCAGCGCTCGCCAGGCCCGCCGCGAGGGCGTGATCGAGGAACTCGCCCGAAATACGCGTATCGCGTCCGATGATCGCACGGGGCTTCGAACCGTCCGCGCGCCGAGCCCCACCGAACTGGCGGGCGGCGGCCTCGCCGAGCTGGAGCGCGAGATCCGCGGTGATGTCAACGTTCGCCAGTCCTCGCACGCCGTCCGTGCCAAACATCCTGGGCATAGTCTCTCCGTTCAGTGGGTCATACGACTGGTCTAAGGGTACCGCGTTCGCGCCCGCTCATTTTCACGAAGCCGGGGCACGGACAGCGGCGACGCTCACATCGCGGGCTATAGGACACTACGTGTTGTTGGTAGGGTGACTTTTCGGCACCGACGGCGCGGTCACCGCACGCAACGAGGGACGGGACCCTTCGGGGTCCCGCCCCCGTCGTCTCGCTGGGCGTATAGAGAGTGTCGGGACGCCTGCGAGCCTTCAGGCCCTCTTCTGTTTCTGTGAATGCATCCTGCGCACGTGAGCCCTTTCACTCGCACGTTGGCCTGATGACCCGCACGCGGGCCCGATGACATGCACCTGGGCACCGCCGCCCAGGCGCATGTCTAGGGGTTTGCGTGCGTATCAAAGGGTTAACGCGCATGTTCAGGGGTTCGCGTGCGAGCAGCGCGCCGAGATTGACACCGAATCCGCCAAAGTGCAGACCCATTGCCTCAAATTGACCGATTTTCGGCTGTTTTCACCCAATGGGTCTGCAGTTTGGCGAGCACACCGATTCACGTCACAACCTCACCGCCACCAAACGGGGGAATTGCACTACATGAGGCTCCGACACGCCGATGAAACGGACCCAGAAGGCTTCGTGTAGTGCAAAACCCCCACCACTGGCTTCGAGATCGGCAGAGGTTCGGAAGGTTCAACCTCATCGGGAGGATTCAACCCGATCAGAAGGGGTTGAATCTTCCCGATCGGGTGTAGGTCTCGCCGTAACAAGGACTTTCATGAATGTGGAGGAGGCATGCCTGCCTGACTGAGCGACCGGTGGGCAGCCAGCGTTACAAACGTCGTCAAACCGAAGCAATTTGAACCCCCTTGCGAGTGCTCATGTTACAAACGTCGTCAATCTACGTCCAAAAACCTTGATTTTCGGCGAAAAAGCCATCGGATTGACGACGTTTGTAACAACGGATCAGAAATCCACACGAAAAACACCTCCGATTGACGACGTGTGTAACAACACACATCGGGGCATCCCCAAATCTCAGCACGACGAAGCAGACCACATTAGAAGGACCGGAGGGCACGGCTGGGGTGCCCATGGGCGGCGGCAGGGCCTGGCCAGACAACGAGCCGACGCGCCGAACCATACGCCAGCACACTAGGCCCCACCGGCACGGAGGGCACCGGAGGTACCTGCCGACGTGCCGGTGGGCGGCGGCGGGGCCTGGCCGGACAACGAGCCGACGCGCCGAGCGAAGCTCGCGGCGCGGACGGCTCGCGGGCGGGCCGCCGCCCGCCGGCACACACAGCGGCCGGGCCCGCCGCCCGGAACACCCGTGGGGCCACAGCAACGCGTAGTGTCCTATAACCCCGCATCGCGGCACGCGCAGGAGGGTATACGAAGGCCGCGCCCCGCAGACGCAGGACGCGGCCAACAGAAAATGTGCTGAATGAAATCAGCGCTTCGAGAACTGCGAAGCCTTGCGGGCCTTCTTGAGGCCTGCCTTCTTACGCTCGGTGGCGCGGGCATCGCGGGTCAGGAAGCCAGCCTTCTTGAGGGCCGGACGGTTCGCGTCGCGGTCGATCTCGTTGAGGGCGCGCGACACGCCGAGGCGCAGGGCACCGGCCTGGCCGGAAATGCCGCCGCCGTTGATGCGGGCGATGACGTCGAAGCGGCCGTCAATGTCGAGCAGCACGAAGGGGGACTTCACCAGCTGCTGGTGCAGCTTGTTGGGGAAGTAGTCCTCAAGGGTGCGACCGTTGATGGTCCACTTGCCGGAGCCGGGGACCAGGCGAACGCGGGCGACGGCCTCCTTGCGGCGGCCCAGGCCCGCGCCGGGCGCGGTGATGGACTGACCGGCGCCGGCGGGGGCCGACTCGGTCTCGGACGTGTAAGAACTGGGGACGACTTCCTCGTCCAGCTCAGCGGAAACGATGGTCTCAGCCACGGTTCTCCTCAGGGTCAAAGGCGTTCAGCGACCAAAGGTCACTGAGCCACCTGGGTCAGTTCGTAGGGAACCGGCGACTGGCCGGCGTGGGGGTGCTCCGGGCCAGCGTAAACGTGCAGCTTCTTGAACTGCGCGCGGCCGAGGGAGTTGTGAGGAAGCATGCCCTTAACGGCCTTCTCGACGGCGCGCTCAGGCGTCGCGGCGAGGAGGTCACGGTAAGCGGTCGCGGTCAGGCCACCGGGACGACCGGAGTGACGGTAGGCCATCTTCTGGTCCAGCTTCTTGCCGGTCAGAGCGACCTTGTCCGCGTTGATGATGATGACGTAGTCGCCCATGTCCATGTGAGGGGCGAACGTCGGCTTGTGCTTCCCACGGAGAAGGGCAGCGGTCTGGGCTGCCAGGCGACCGAGGACGACGTCGGTGGCGTCAATGACGTACCACTTCTTGTCCGCGTCCCCAGGCTTGGGTGAATAGGTGCGCACGGGCGTAACCTTCAATTCTTGTTGGTCATGGGACGCCGCGCCGGTTTCCGGGGGCATCCGCGATGAAACGGTTCGCGCGAGGCGTCGGCGAGCGCTCCTAGCGAGTGGGAGACACTAGGTACTCTGCTGACGCACAGCACTAGCCATATTATCTGTGCGTAGCCCGGCGGTCAAAGCGCGGCGAATACTGTGTCACATTCCTCAGCCGTCGTCGCCGCAGCACGTGTCGCGCCTGGCCCGGGCCTGCTCGGCTCGCGCGCCCCACTGCGAGGGATCGGGGTACTCCACGCCCTCAAGGGTGAGCCCGTGCGCGGGGGCGATTGGCGCAGCCTCGGAGCGGGATCGTGCCCGCAGGATCTGCGCCGGGTAGTCGGTGTCGCGCGCGCCCGAGCCCACGAGGAGGAGCGCCCCCACCAGTGAGCGGACCATCGAGTGGCAGAAAGCGTCCGCCTCGACTCGGAAAACGAGGGTTCCGTCGGAGTCACGCTCCGCGCGCAGGGTGCGCAGAGTGCGGATCGTCGTAGCTCCCTCTCGCGGGCGGCAGAACCCGAGGAAGTCGTGTTCCCCGAGGAGGGCAACCCCGGCCTCGTTCATGGCAGCCTCGTCGAGGGTTTCCTCGACCCACAGGCGGTCCCAGCGTCCCAGTGGCTCGGGGCGGTCGGACACCCGGTAGGCGTAGGAGCGCCCGAGGGCAGAAAAGCGCGCGTCGAAGCTGGGGTCGACGACGCCGGCCGAGTAGATGCGCACGTCGCAGGTGCCGCGCGCGGCGGCCAGGTCGCGCCCGCGAGCGCGCTCGCCGTAGCGACCGGACAGGATCTTGTTCAGTCGGCGAACAATCGACGAGGCCACGGAGCCGTCGTCGTGCTCCCCTCCCCTGGGTGACAGTCGCGCCCAGGCGGCCTCGGAAATGTCCGCGTGACAGACCTGGTGACGCGCGTGAACCCCCGCGTCGGTGCGACCGGCGACCGTCGTCACGATCTCCTCGCGCGAGGCCATGGCGAGGGCCGTTTCAATCTCGCCCTGGACGGTACGCAGGCCGGGCTGTGCTGCCCATCCGCGAAAGTCGGTGCCGTCGTAGCCCAGGTCGAGGCGCACGCGGCGGGCGCTCACAGCTCCCACGCCCGAACGCCGCCGATGATACCCGCGTCGTTGGGCACGACGATCACGTCATCACCCATGAGGCGCAGGTTGGAGGCCGTGATGCGCTTGGAGTTGCCGCCACCCAGGTAGAGGCGATCCCACATGTACATGGGGCGCAGGCCGTCCACGACGCGGCGGATACGGCGCGACCAGTGCACGTCGCCGAGGCGCAGGCGCTCATGCTCGCCGATGTAGTCGTCGTAGGTCAGGCCCCAGCGGACGGGCCCCTGTGAGACCTCGACGTGTGGTGCCAGCTGCCCGCCGTCAAACACCGCATTACCGAGGCCCGTGCCCAGGGTGATGATCATTTCGAGACCGCGGCCCGTAATGGCCCCAGCACCGGCAACTTCGGCGTCGTTCAAGACCTTGGTGGGCTGGCCGAGGGCCCCTTCGATGGCACTACCCATGTCAAAGTGGTCCCACAGCTCAACAAGCTCGGGCAACACCCGCGAGCGCGGCCCGTCGCGCGTGATGTAGTGAGGGGTCGCGATGACAACACCGTGGCGGATCATACCCGGCATACCCATCGTCACGCGCGTCGCAGCGGGAAGCTCGCGCGCGAGGCCGACGACGGTTTCCACGAGAAGCTCGGGAGGCAGCGGGTAGGGAGTGGGCACCCTGCGAGGCGGGGCCATCATGGTGCCGCGCTCATCCACGACGGAACCCTTAATGCCACCGCCGCCGCAGTCAATCGCCAACGTCATCTCACGAGTCATGACTTCAGGCTACCGGATACGGCAAGGGCCGGACACCCCTTGCGGAATGTCCGGCCCAATGCTCGAGTCGATCAGTGCCTCACGGTCACTTCTCGTCGGCGATCTGCTCGGCGGCGTCAGCAGCCTTGCCGGCCTCGGCGGCAACTTCCTCGGCCTCGTTGGCCGTGGCGAGATCGCCTTCCTCACGAGCCTCCTCGGCGCGCTCGGCGGCAGCCTCGGCAGCCTTCTCAGCATCTTCGGCGACGGCCTTCGCAGCGGTCTTCTCGGCAGCCTTCACGACGGCCTTCTTCTCGACCTTCTCCATGACGAGCTCGATGCGCATCAGGGGAGCGTTGTCGCCCTTGCGGTTGCCGACGCGGATGAGGCGGGTGTAGCCGCCGGCGCGCTCGGAATCCATCGCGGGGACGAGCTCCTCGAAGAGGATCGCGACGATGCCCTTGTTGGGGATCTTCTTCATGACCGTGCGGCGGGCATGCTGGTCGCCACGCTTGGCCTTGGTGATGAGCTTCTCGACGTAGGGGCGCAGGGTCTTGGCCTTGGCCTCGGTCGTCGTGATCGCACGGTGTTCGATGAGCTGAGCTGCCAGGTTCGACAGGATCAGCTTCTGGTGTGCCGGGCTACCGCCCAGACGAGCACCCTTCTTGGGGGTGGGCATGAGTTTCTCCTACGGATTCAATGCGTCCATCGGACGCACGGGGTCAGATGGACTGGTCGTCCGAAAAGATCGCGGCGGACTCCGAGTCGCCGAAGCTCGGCATGACCGAGTCCTTCAGCGTCATACCAAGGGCCGCCAGGGACTCCTTGATCTCTTCGATCGACTTGGTGCCGAAGTTGCGGATGTCGAGCAGGTCGGCCTCCGAGTGAGCAACCAGCTCGCCGACGGTCAGGATGCCGCGGCGACGCAGCGCGTTGTAGGAACGCGACTGCAGGTTCAGGTTCTCGATCGGGAGAGCCAGATCGGCTGCGAGGGTGGCGTCGGTGGTGGACGGACCCACCTCGATGCCTTCCGCTTCCTCGTTCAGTTCACGCATGAGGCCGAACAGCTCCACCAGCGTCTTGCCGGCCGAGGCCAGGGCATCGCGCGGGGTGATGGCTGGCTTGGTCTCCACGTCGATGACGAGGCGATCAAAGTCGGTGCGCTGCTCAACACGCGTCGCCTCGACCTTGTAGGTCACCTTGACGACGGGCGAGTAGATCGAATCAATCGGAATGCGAGAGATCTCGGCCTGCGGATCCTTGTTCTGCGCGGCCGACACGTAGCCGCGGCCACGCTCGACGGTCAGCTCGATTTCCAGCTTGCCCTTCTCGTTGAGGGTGGCAAGGTGCAGATCGGGGTTGTGGATCTCCACGCCGGCGGGAGGCGTGATATCACCGGCGAGAACCTCGCCGGGGCCAGCCTTCCGCAGGTACATGACGACAGGCTCGTCGTTCTCGCTGGACAGGACGATCTGCTTGATGTTCAGGATGATCTCAGCGACATCTTCCTTCACACCTTCGATCGTGCGGAACTCGTGGGGGACGCCATCAATACGGATGGACGTCACCGCTGCACCCGGGATCGAGGACAGGAGGGTACGACGCAGGGAATTACCCAGCGTGTAGCCGAACCCGGGCTCGAGGGGCTCCAGGGTGAAACGGGAGCGCAGGTCGCTGACCTTTTCTTCGGTCAGGATGGGTCGCTCTGCAATGAGCACGTCTATTCCTTTCTGGCCGGTGCCCGCTATATGACACCGGATATGGGAACCTGCTGAAGCAGGCTAAGGGAGTAAGAACCCGAAGGTTCAGACGTGGGGAGGGCAATGCCCTCCCGTCCGCAAGTCAGCCGCGGCGGCGCTTCGGCGGGCGGGTGCCGTTGAAGGCCTGAGGCGTGACGTCCTGGATCGAACCGATCTCGAGGCCGGCGGCCTGGAGGGGAACGGATCGCGGTCTCGCGGCCGGAGCCGGGACCCTTCACGAAAACGTCAACCTTCTTCATGCCGTGCTCCTGGGCGCGACGAGCCGCAGCCTCGGCCGCGAGCTGCGCGGCGAAGGGGGTGGACTTACGCGAACCCTTGAAGCCAACCTGGCCGGAGGACGCCCAGGCGACAACCGCGCCCGTGGGGTCCGTGAGGGAAACGATGGTGTTGTTGAACGTCGACTTGATGTAGGCGTGGCCGTTGGTGACGTTCTTCGAAATCTTGCGACGCGGCTTGCGGGCACCGCCCGAGCGCGAGGTCTTTGCTGCTGCCATTTCTGGTTCAGTTCCTTCTTGTCGCGGAAAGCTACCCCGAGGGGGTGCGCTTTCCTAGGCCTTACTTGGCCTTCTTCTTGCCTGCAACGGTGCGCTTGGGGGCCCTTGCGGGTACGCGCGTTGGTCTTGGTGCGCTGACCGTGGACCGGCAGGCCACGACGGTGGCGAAGGCCCTGGTACGAACCGATTTCGATCTTGCGACGAATGTCGGCCTGAACCTCACGGCGGAGGTCACCCTCAACCTTGAAGTTTGCCTCAATGTAGTCACGAAGCTTAACGAGTTCCTCTTCCGTCGCGTCCTTCACGCGAGTGTCCGGGCTGACGCCGGTGGCGGCGAGGGTCTCTGCCGCGCGGGTGCGGCCGACTCCGTAGATGTATGTGAGCGCGATCTCGAGCCGCTTCTCGCGGGGGAGGTCGACGCCGGCAATACGTGCCATGGTGATGTTGCTCCAGTTGTTCATCGGAGGTCGTCATCGCTCAGTCCGGGCGAGCAGCCCGGCCTCGGCCTCCGAACCGAGGGTCACCCACGGGCGGGTGCTTAGAGTGATGCTGTGGGGCTTGGTGCCCCGCGGGTCGCAGCGGGTCTCAGCCCTGGCGCTGCTTGTGCCTGGGGTTGTCGCAGATGACCATGACGTTGCCGTGGCGACGAATCACCTTGCACTTGTCACAGATCTTCTTGACACTCGGCTTGACCTTCATGGTTGTTACCTCCACTGCCCGTCGGGCAGTTTGTGTCGGGTCACTTGTAGCGGTAGACGATACGGCCTCGGGAGAGGTCGTAGGGACTCAGCTCGACGACAACTCGGTCCTCGGGCAGGATGCGGATGTAGTGCTGACGCATCTTTCCCGCAATGTGGCCGAGAACCACGTGGCCATTCTTCAGTTCCACACGGAACATCGCGTTAGGCAGGGCCTCAACGACCGTGCCTTCCATCTCGATGACGCCGTCTTTCTTCGCCATATCCTCCGTTTATCCTCTACATGTCTCGGATAGGTTGCGGCGGATGCCGCTAGCATAGTGCACCGACGAATGCCGGATGCAGATACGCCCAAGGAACTACTCTACGGCATCGATGCCCATCGGCGGTAGTCAGGGCCCCTGTCGGTTCGCTCACGTTTAATGCGTCACATTTTGGAGAATCGCCGTTATCGTTCGCTTCATAACGACGAGGCCGGGGCTGCCTGCGCCCCACCGCTTCCTCAGCGCAGCGCCAGATGAGCGCGCGCAGGGCACCGCCGACAGGCTCCAACACACATCCGGATAGGTAACCAACATTGGGATAGGTAACGAACATCTGGATAGCTTAATAACCTATCCGGATGCGCGTAACCTATCCGGATGCGCGCAACCTATCCGGATCAGCTCCACACAGGGGCCACCGCCGGCCTCACGCCACAAACTCGCTCGGAGCACACGGACACATGCCACGTCGTACAGACCTCCTGAGCAGACAGCAGGTATCCGCGAGTTCAGTTCCCTCGCGAGACCACAGCGCCCGAGTACACAAATTTCGCATGCAATTCGATTGGATGAAGATTCAACAAAGCCAGAAAACGTTGCAATTCCAACGCCGCAATTTCATGGTTTGAAATAGTCGCGGGGGGAATTGCATGCGACATTGATTACGGGGGCAGCGATGAGGCAGCGCAAAGGCTGAGGGCGAAGTGGGCCTGGTCGAGTAACGCGCAACGCACACCACGCGCCACCAGTGTGGAGGGCGCCGACGGGCCTGCAGGGCCTGGCCGGGCTTCGAGCCGACGCGCCGAGCGAAGCTCGCGGCGCGGACGGCGCGCGGGCGGGTGGGCCCGACGGCGCTCAGAAAACCTGTGCCCCATCCAGCAGGAACACCTGTGGTCCGGCCACTGCCTCGTCAATAAAGGACTCGGGCCCGGCACCTGAAGGAGGTACCGGGCCCGCCATACGTCGAGTCAGTCGAGCGACACCGGGGTGACGCCGTAGGGCGCCAGACCGGCCACTCCCCCCGTCGCGCGCCGTCAGGACGGAGACACCGTCCTCGGTGATCGCGATCGAGTGCTCCCAGTGGGCGGCATCGCGTCCGTCGACCGTGCGCACCGTCCACTCGTCATCGTCCGTTTGCGAAGCGATGTCGCCGCGGGTGAGCATCGGCTCGACCGCGAGGACCATGCCCTGCTTGAGGCGAGCCTGAATGCCGCGAACGTTGTAGTTGAGGACGTCCGGAGGCATGTGCATCTTCGTGCCGATACCGTGGCCAACGAACTCCTCGACGATGCCAGCCTCCCAGCCGTTGATGAGAGCGTTCTCCGCGACGACGGTCTCAACCGCGTTCCCGACCGCGCTGATGCGCTTGCCGGTCGCCAATCCCGCGAGGGCGGCCCACAGAGACTCGCGCGTGACGGCGTCGAGCTGGCGACGCTCACGCAGCAGGTTCTCGTCCACACCGGCGATTGCACCGGTGGCCCGCTCCCCCGCCGCGAAGTCAGCGTCCGACACGAAGGGCTCGCCGACGATGACAGTGAACGCAGCGTCTCCGTGCCACTGGCGGCCGCCGCGCTCCACGTACGCCCCGCAGTCAAACGACACGATGTCGCCGGGAGCCAGCTCATAGTCGCCGGGGATACCGTGAACGATCACGTCGTTCACCGAAATGCACACCGTTGCCGGATAGCCGTAGTAGCCCTTGAAGTTGGAGGTTGCTCCCCCCATCGGCGATCGCCTGGGCGCTGACCTCGTCCAGCTCGCGCGTCGTAACTCCGGGACGAATAGCGCCGCGCAGGGCCTCGTGGATCGACGCGACGACCAGACCGGCCTCGCGCATCCAACGAAGCTCCTGCGCGGACTTCAGTTCAATGCGTGGCATCGCTTAGTTCTTTGCCACCGAGTCGAGGATCTCGAAAATGCGAGCCGTGACCTCGTCGATCGTTCCACTGCCATCGACGACCTCCAGGAGATCCTGATCGACGTAGTAGGTGGCGACGGGCAGCGTCTGCTGGTGGTAGACCTCCAGGCGGTGACGCATGACGGGCTCGGTGTCATCCGTGCGGTGCTGCTCCTGAGCACGCTTGAGCATGCGCTCCACGACCTCGTCCTCGTCCACCTGGATCTCGAGGACGACGTCGATGGACTTCCCAGATCGAGGAGCATGTCGCGCAGGACGTGCGCCTGCTCCACGGAACGCGGGTAGCCGTCGAGGAGGAAACCATCAGCCGCGTCGGGGGCTGCGAGGCGCGCCTTCACCATGGCGTTCGTGACCGAGTCCGGAACGAACTCGCCGCGATCCATGTAGGCCTGCGCCTGCTTGCCGATCTCCGTACCTTCCGCCATGTTGGCGCGGAAGATGTCGCCCGTCGAAATAGCCGGGATACCGAGACGCTCAGCGATACGCGAGGCCTGGGTGCCCTTGCCAGCTCCGGGAGGGCCAAGGAGGATGACGACTGTCATTTCAGGAATCCTTCGTAGTGGTGCTGCTGCAGCTGCGTGTTGATTTCCTTCACCGTCTGTAGACCAACGCCGATGATGATGAGCAGCGTGGTACCACCGAAGGGCATCTGCGAGCTCGACAGCTTCAGCGGGATGATCGCAAGAGACGGCAGGAGGGCAATGATCACCAGGTAGAGGGCACCCGCCGACGTAATGCGGTTGATCACGTAGCGCAGGTACTCAGCTGTGGGACGACCCGCACGGTAACCGGGAATAAAGCCTCCGTACTTCTTCATGTTGTCCGCAACCTCGTCCGGGTTGAACGTAATCGCGGTGTAGAAGAAGGTGAAGAACAGGGTCATGAGGGCGTAGATCGTCAGGTAGAACGAGCTGCCCTGCGTAAAGTGCGCAGAGATCCACTGAACCCACTTGTCGTCCGCCTTGCCGAACTGCGCAGCCATCGGAGGCAGGGCAAGAATCGAGGACGCGAAGATGACGGGGATAACGCCCGACATGTTGATCTTCAGCGGGATGTACGTGGTGGTGCCGCCGTACTGGCGACGCCCAATCATGCGCTTGGCGTACTGGACCGGGATGCGGCGCTGAGCCTGCTCGACGTAAACGACAGCAATCGCGACGAGAAGAAGCAGGGCGACGATAGCGGCGACCGAGCCCCACTTGCCAGCCTGGCCGATCGACAGGAGCTGCTCGGGCAGACGGGCGGCGATCGACGTGAAGATCAGCAGCGACATGCCGTTACCGATGCCGCGCTCAGTGATGAGCTCGCCGAGCCACATAATGACGCCGGTTCCGGCCATCATGACGATGATCATCATGATGAACGTTAGGACGGAGCGATCCTTGATGATGTCCTGGTTACAGGACTGGAAGAGCTGACCGCTCCGCGCCAGAGAGATCGTCGTGGTTGCCTGGAGGATACCCAGGAAGATCGTGAGGTAACGAGTGTACTGCGTCAGCTTGGCCTGGCCCGTCTGGCCTTCCTTGTGAAGGTCATCGAAGCGAGGGATAACGACCCTCAGCAGCTGAATGATGATCGACGCGGTGATGTACGGCATGATGCCCAGCGCGAAGATCGACAGCTGCAGCAGCGCTCCACCCGAGAACAGGTTGACGAGGTCGAGCAGCGACGCCTGCGACTCCTGCGCCATGCAGCGCTGGACGGCCTGAGAGTCCACGCCGGGCGTCGGAATGAACGAACCCAGCCGGAACGCGGCCATGATGAACAGGGTATACAGCAGCTTCCGACGCAGGTCGGGGGTACGGAACGCCTGGGCGAATGCACCGAGCAAGGCTTCCTCCTACGGGTGATGGGCATGCGGGGCGAAGCCCCTAGACTGATCCAGCTTACCCGACACGGGTAGTGGTTGGCGACATCCAATCATTAAACAAGCGCATTGCCGTGTATTTAACGAGACGCGGCGCGCGAGCGCCCCATGTGCTGGGGCGTGTTGCTTGTGCGGGCGAGAAGCACTTTGACAGCTCATCACCCGCGAAAACACAGACACGTAACGGGGGTGGTCCCTCGCGGGACCACCCCCGTTCAGCGTCAGCGGGCCGAAATGGAACCGCCGGCAGCCGTGATCTTCGCCTCGGCAGAGGACGACCAGGAGTCGACCTCAACCTCGAGCTTGACGCTCAGTTCGCCGGTACCGAGCACCTTGACGGGCGCGGAGTCGCGAACGGCGTGCTTGGCGATGAGATCCTCGACCGTGACCTTGCCGCCCTCGGGGAAGAGCTCCCCGAGCTTGCCAACGTTCACGACCTGGTACTCAACGCGGAAGGGGTTCTTGAAGCCGCGAAGCTTCGGCAGACGCATGTGGATCGGCATCTGGCCACCCTCGAAGCCGGCAGCAACCTGGTAACGGGCCTTGGTGCCCTTGGTGCCACGGCCAGCGGTCTTACCCTTCGAGCCTTCACCGCGACCCACACGGGTCTTCGCGGTCTTGGCTCCCGGGGCAGGACGCAGGTGGTGCAGCTTAACGATCTGCGTCTTGTTCGTGGAGTCCGCCATTGTCAGTCGACCTCCTCAGCGGTCACCAGGTGACGCACGGTGCGAACGGCGCCCAGAACGGCGTCCGTCTGCTCACGCACGACACTCTGGCCGATCTTGCGCAGCCCGAGGGTGCGCAGCGTGTCCTTCATGTTCTGCTTCGCGTGAGCAGAGGACTTGACCTGCGTGATCTTGATGTTCTTCGCCATCACTTAGCCTCCCCTGCAGCGGCCTTGTCGGCCTCGGCGGCCTCGGCAGCCGCGCGCTTCTCGGCCTCGCCCTCTGCGCGAGCGCGCAGCATGGACGCGGGAGCAATGCGCTCGAGGGGCAGGCCGCGACGTGCGGCGACAGCCTCGGGCTGCTCGAGCTGCTTGAGTGCGTCAACAGTCGCGTGGACGATGTTGATCGCGTTGGACGAGCCCAGCGACTTGGTGAGCACGTCGTGGACGCCTGCGGCCTCCAGGACGGCGCGCACCGGGCCGCCGGCGATAACGCCGGTACCGGGGGCAGCCGGACGCAGGAGGACGACACCGGCGGTGTCGCGGCCCTGCACCACGTGCGTAATCGTGCGGCGGATCATCGGGACGCGGAAGAAGTTCTTCTTCGCCTCCTCGACGCCCTTGGAAATGGCCTGAGGAACTTCCTTGGCCTTTCCGTAGCCGACGCCCACCGTGCCTTCGCCGTCACCCACGACAACCAGGGCGGTGAAGGAGAAACGACGTCCACCCTTCACAACCTTGGAGACGCGGTTGATGGTCACGACGCGCTCGATGTACTCGTTCTTGTTTTCGTTGTTCCGGCGGTTATCGCGATCGTTGCCGCGGCCGGAGCGGCGCTCACGGCGATCGTTGTTCTCGCCCGCGCCCGAACCGTTCCTGTCTCGCTGCTGTGCAGCCATCAGATGATCTCTCTCTTTCTTTCGGCTCGTTCACAGCTCGAGTCCGCCCTCACGGGCGGCCTCGGCAACGGCCGCAACGCGACCTGCGTACTTGTTACCACCGCGGTCGAAGACGACAGCGGAGATACCGGCAGCCTTCGCACGCTCGGCGATCAGTGCGCCGACCTTGCGAGCCTTGTCGGTCTTCGTGCCCTCGGAACCAGCGAGCTCGGTCTCGATGTCGGAGGCCGACACCAGGGTGTGACCAACCGTATCGTCGATGACCTGAGCCACCATGTGGCGGTTCGAACGGGTGACGACCAGACGGGGACGCTCGGGCGTGCCGTTGATCTTCTTGCGGAGGCGGAGGTGACGGCGCTTGCGAGCGACGAACTTGCCCTTGCCCTTGATCGAGTAAGCCATCACTTACCAGCCTTTCCGACCTTGCGACGGATGGTCTCGCCCACGTAGTGGATGCCCTTGCCCTTGTAGGGCTCCGGCTTCTTCAGCTTGCGGATGCGAGCAGCGGTCTCACCGACGAGCTGCTGTCGATTCCGGACACCGTGAACAGCGTCTGGGACTTCGGCGCAATCGTGAACTCGATGCCCTCGGGCGGGGTGACGGTGATCGTGTGGGAGAAGCCCAGGGAGAACTCGAGGTCCTTGCCCTTGGCGACCACGCGGTAACCGGTACCCGTGATTTCGAGATCCTTCTTGTAGCCCTCGGTCACGCCGACGATCATGTTGGCGATCAGGGTGCGGGACAGTCCGTGGAGCGAGCGCGAAGTGCGCTCGTCGTTCGGACGCTCGACGATAACCTGGCCGTCTTCGATCTTCGCGGTGATCGGCTCGGCAACGACGTGGGAGAGGGTGCCCTTGGGGCCCTTCACCGACACGGTCTGGCCGTCGATCGTGACGTCAACACCAGCGGGGATTGCGATGGGGTTCTTACCAATTCGCGACATTGTTCAGCCTCCTCATCACCAGATGTAGGCGAGGACTTCCCCACCCACACCCTTCTCGGCTGCCTGACGGTCGGTGAGCAGGCCGGAGGACGTGGACAGGATCGCCACGCCGAGGCCGCCGCGGACCTTGGGCAGGTTGGTGGACTTGGCGTACACGCGCAGACCAGGCTTGGACACGCGCTTGAGCCCCTGGATCGCGGCCTCGCGGTGCGAGCCGTACTTCAGGTTGATCGTCAGGGTCTTGCCCACGCGGGCATCCTCGACGGAGGTCGAGGCAATGTAGCCTTCCTCGACCAGGATGTTCGCAATCGCGTTCTTGAGCTTCGAGTACGGCATGGAGACCGCATCGTGGTGCGCACGAGTCGCGTTGCGCAGACGCGTCAGCATATCTGCAATCGGGTCTGTCATTGTCATGGGGGTTTATTCCCCTTCCTCGTCGCGGTTTCTCCGGTTACCCGGGACCTGCGACGTTCGTTTTACCAGCTGCTCTTGGTGACACCGGGGGAGTTCGCCACGGTGGGCGAGCTCGCGCAGGCACACGCGGCACAGTCCGAACTTGCGGTACACCGAGTGCGGACGACCGCAACGGTTGCACCGGGTGTAGGCACGCACGCCGAACTTCGGCTTGCGGGCAGCCTTGACCTTCAGGGATGTCTTGGCCATGGGTCAGTCCTCCTTGAACGGGAAGCCGAGGTGACGGAGGAGGGCGCGACCCTCTTCGTCGGTGGTGGCCGAGGTGACAACCGTGATGTCCATGCCGCGCACTCGGTCGATCGAGTCCTGATCGATCTCGTGGAACATCGACTGTTCCGTGAGACCGAAGGTGTAGTTGCCGTGACCGTCGAACTGCTTGGAGGACAGTCCGCGGAAGTCACGGATACGGGGAAGCGCCGTCGAGAGGAGGCGATCCAGGAACTCCCACATGCGGTCGCCGCGAAGCGTGACGTGCGCACCGATCGCCTGGCCCTCACGCAGCTTGAACTGCGCGATGGACTTCTTGGCGCGGGTGGTCACGGGCTTCTGGCCGGTGATCGCGGTGAGGTCGCGGATAGCGCCCTCGAGTGCCTTCGAGTCGCGAGCGGCCTCGCCGACACCCATGTTGACAACGATCTTCGTCAGTCCGCCGACCTGCATGACGTTTTCGTGCTTGAACTCAGCACGGAGCGCCTCGCGGATCTCGGAGACGTACTTTTCCTTCAGACGCGGGGCCATTCTCAGATCTCCTTGCCCTGCTCAACGCCGCGCTTCGCGCCACCACGAGCCACGCGGACTCGGACGGTGCGGGTGCGGCCGCCGCGCTCGACGGTGTCCTCGCGGAAACCGGCGCGAACGCGCTTCTTGGTCTCGGGGTCGACCAGTGCGACCTTGGACAGCGAGATGGGGGCCTCGATGGTCTCGATGCCGCCGGCGCTGCCCTGCTGGCCCTGGCGCACGTGGCGCGTCTTCAGGTTGATGCCCTCGACGAGGACCTTGCCCTCAGCCGGGAACACCTGGATGACGCGGCCCTGCTTGCCCTTGTCGCCGGGGGTCAGGGGCTCGAGGCCCTCTTCCGCACGGCGGGCGTTGCGCTCAGCCAGCGCCTTCTCGTCGGACGTGCGTCCGCGAACGACCTCGACGAGGTCATTCTTACGAATCTTGGCTGCCATGGATCAGATCACCTCCGGAGCGAGGGAGACGATGCGCATGAACTTCTTGTCACGCAGCTCGCGGCCCACGGGGCCGAAGATACGCGTGCCACGCGGCTCGCCATTGTTGTTGATGATGACGGCCGCATTCTCGTCGAAACGAATGTAGGAACCGTCGGGGCGGCGGGTTTCCTTACGCGTGCGAACGATCACTGCCTTGACGACTTCGCCCTTCTTGACGTTGCCGCCGGGAATGGCGTCCTTCACGGTGGCGACAATGGTGTCGCCGATACCCGCGTAGCGCCGACCCGAGCCACCGAGAACACGGATGGTCAGGATCTCCTTGGCCCCTGTGTTGTCGGCGACCTTCAGTCGCGACTCCTGCTGAATCATTTTCTATTGACTCCTGTCGTCGTGCCGGTTCTCTTCCGGATTGTACCGGTCGAGCCTTGCCGAACGGATTTCGGTCTGTGAGCGAAGGTCACTTCGCCTTTTCGAGGATCTCCACAACGCGCCAGCGCTTGGTGGCCGACAGCGGGCGGGTCTCCATGATGAGGACGAGATCGCCGACACCGCACTCGTTGTGCTCGTCGTGAACCTTGACCTTCTTGTTCTTGCGCATGACCTTGCCGTAGAGGGCGTGCTTAACGCGGTCCTCGATCTGGACGACAACGGTCTTGTCCATCTTGTCGCTGACGACGTAGCCGCGACGGACCTTACGCTCGTTACGAGCGGTGGTTTCTGCCATCAGGCTCACTCCTCAGTGCTCGGGGCGGTGCGGTAGCCAAGCTCCCGCTCACGCGCGATGGTGTAGATCCGGGCAATGTCGCGGCGCACGGTCTTCATGCGACCGTGATCCTCGAGATTGCCAACGGCCTGCGCAAAACGCAGGTTGAACAGCTCAGCCTTAGCCTTCTCCAGCTCCTTGGACAGCTGGGAGTTGTCCATTGCGTCGAGCTGCTCGGTGGTCAGACCCTTATCTGCCATCAGATGTCACCACCCTCTCGGACCACGAAACGGGTCTTGATAGGAAGCTTGTGCTGGGCACGGCTGAGGGCCTCGCGAGCGAGCTCCTCCGGGACGCCTGCCAGCTCGAACATGACACGTCCGGGCTTGACGGGGGCAACCCACCATTCCGGAGCACCCTTACCGGAACCCATTCGGGTTTCGGCGGGCTTCTTCGTCAGGGACGGTCCGGGAAGATGTTGATCCAGACCTTACCGCCACGCTTGATGTGACGCGTCACGGCAATACGTGCCGCCTCAATCTGACGGTTGGTGATGTACGCAGGCTCGAGAGCCTGGATGCCGTAGTCGCCGAACGCCAGTTCGGTGCCACCGGAGGCAAAGCCAGTGCGGTGAGGACGGTGCTGCTTGCGGTACTTAGTCCGACGGGGAATGAGCATTGGGCTCAGGCCTCCGATCCGGTCGTGGGCGCAGCGGCCTCGGAGGCCGAAGCCTCACGGGGAGCCTGCTGCGCAGCGGTCTCCTGGTTGGGGCGTCCACCGCGGCGGGGGCCACGGCGGCCATCGCGACGGCCGCCACGCTGGGCCTGCTCGGCCTGCTGGCGAGCGAACTCGCGCTCGGTGATATCGCCCTTGTAGATCCACACCTTGACGCCGATGCGACCGAAGGTCGTGCGGGCCTCGTGGAATCCGTAGTCGATGTTCGCGCGGAGGGTGTGCAGCGGCACGCGGCCCTCGCGGTAGAACTCGGAGCGGGACATTTCAGCGCCACCCAGACGGCCGGACACCTGGACACGAATGCCCTTGGCGCCAGCGCGCTGCGCGGACTGGATGCCCTTACGCATCGCACGACGGAAGGACACGCGGGCAGCGAGCTGCTCGGCGATGCCCTGCGCAACGAGCTGCGCAACGAGGTCGGGGTTCTTGACCTCGAGAATGTTGAGCTGAACCTGCTTGCCCGTCAGCTTCTCGAGCTGAACGCGCAGGCGGTCGGCCTCAGCACCACGGCGACCGATGACGATGCCCGGGCGAGCGGTGTGCAGGTCGACGCGAACACGGTCACGCGTACGCTCGATGTCGACCTCAGCGATACCGGCGCGCTCGAGGTTGTCGGTCAGGAACTTGCGGATCGCGACGTCTTCGGCCACGTAATCCGCGTAGCGCTGTCCCTTGGTGGTGGAGTCGGAGAACCAGCGAGACCGGTGGTCAGTGGTGATTCCCAGACGGAACCCGCGGGGGTTGACCTTCTGACCCATATCAGCGGTCTCCCTTCTTCTTGTCTTCCTTGGTGCCCACCACGATGGTGATGTGGGAGGTGCGCTTCAGGATACGACCGGCGCGCCCCTGTGCACGGGGACGAATGCGCTTCATGGTCGGACCCTCGTCCACGTATGCCTCCAGGACGAGCAGGTCGGCCTCGTTGAAGGTCTCTCCGGCGTTCTCAGCCTTGACCTTCGAGTTGGCGACGGCGCTCAGGAGCACCTTGCGGACATCGGTGGCGACGGCCTGCGGGGCGAACCGCAGAATGTCGGCGGCCTCCAGAACACGCTTGCCGCGAACCTCGTTCACAACACGGCGGGACTTCTGGGGCGTGACGCGGATGAATCGCGCCTGCGCCTTGGCTTCCATGTATCTGCCTCTTCTTCCGTGGGGCCGGCTCAGCGCCGACGTCCCTTACGATCGTCCTTGTCGTGGCTGCGGAAAGTACGCGTGGGAGCGAACTCGCCGAGCTTGTGGCCCACCATCGACTCGGTGACGAAAACGGGCACATGCTTACGGCCGTCGTGGACGGCGATGGTCAGACCCAGGAAATCCGGGGTGATGACCGAGCGACGCGACCAGGTCTTGATGACGTTCTTAGAGCCGGATTCGTTCGCGGCGTCGACCTTCTTGAGCAGGTGGTCGTCGACGAACGGGCCCTTCTTCAAACTACGCGGCATTTCAATCGACTCCTACTCAGCGGTTCTTGCCGGTCTTGCGACGGCGGACGATCATGCGATCGGACGCCTTCTTCGGACGACGCGTACGGCCCTCGGGCTTGCCCCAAGGCGACACGGGGTGACGACCACCGGACGTGCGGCCTTCACCACCGCCGTGCGGGTGATCGACCGGGTTCATGACGACACCACGGACGTGCGGGCGCTTGCCCTTCCAGCGCATACGGCCGGCCTTGCCCCAGTTGATGTTCGACTGCTCGGCGTTGCCGACCTCGCCGATGGTGGCGCGGCAGGTGGCCTCGACGTTGCGGATCTCGCCGGAGGGCATACGCAGCTGGGCGAAGCGGCCTTCCTTAGCGACGAGCTGCACGGAGGTGCCAGCGGAGCGGGCAATCTTGGCGCCGCCACCCGGGTAGAGCTCGACGGCGTGCACAACGGTACCCAGGGGGATGTTGCGCAGCTGCAGCGAGTTGCCGGGCTTGATGTCAGCGCCAACGCCGGCCTCGATCTGATCGCCCTGCTTGAGGCCGGTCGGAGCGAGGATGTAGCGCTTCTCGCCGTCCGCGTAGTGCAGGAGGGCGATGCGAGCGGTGCGGTTGGGGTCGTACTCGATGTGAGCGACCGTTGCCGGGACGCCGTCCTTGTCGTGACGACGGAAGTCGATCACGCGGTACTGGCGCTTGTGGCCGCCGCCGCGGTGGCGGGAGGTCACGCGGCCGTTGTTGTTACGGCCACCGGTCTTGTGCAGCGGGCGCAGCAGCGACTTCTCGGGGGGTGTCGCGGGTGATCTCGACGAAGTCAGAGACGGACGAGAAGCGACGGCCCGGAGTCGTGGGCTTGTACTTGCGAATTCCCATTGTTCAAATGTCCCTTCGGTCCTCAGGCCTGATCGCCGAAGATGTCGATGGTGCCCTCACGCACGGTGACGATGGCACGCTTGACGTCCTTGCGCTTACCGATCCCGTTGCGGGTGCGGTAGGTCTTGCCCTTGCGGTTCTGGGTGGCGATGGAACCGATCTTGACGCCGAAGATTCGCTCGAGGGCAATCTTGATCTCGGTCTTGTTCGCGCGGGGGTCAACCTCGAAGGTGTACTTGCCCAGGTCCATGAGGGCGAGTGACTTCTCGGTGGTGACCGGCTTCAGGATGATGTCGCGGGGGTTCTTACCCGCTTCGATCGTGCTCACTTGGTCTCCTCCTTGGTACCGAGGAAGGACTCAAGGGCGGCCTGCGTGAAGACGATGTCATCGGCGTCCAGGACGTCGTACGTGTTCAGCTGGTCGGCCCACAGAACGTGAACCTCGGGAACGTTGCGCAGGGACAGCGCGGTCAGTTCGTTGCCACGCTCGAGGACGACGAGAGCCTGACGGTCCTCAACGATCGCGCTCAGAGCGGCGAGAGCAGCCTTGGTCGAGGGCTTGTCGCCTTCGAACAGGGCGGTGACAACGTGGATGCGGTCGGCGCGCGCACGGTCGGAGAGAGCGGAACGCAGAGCGCCCTGCTTCATCTTCTTGGGAGTGCGCTGGTCGTAGTCACGCGGCTGAGGGCCGTGGACGATGCCACCGCCGGTGAAGTGAGGCGCACGGATGGAGCCCTGACGAGCGTTACCGGTGCCCTTCTGACGGAACGGCTTCTTGCCGCCGCCAGCGACGTCACCACGGGTCTTCGTCGCGTGCGTGCCCTGACGAGCGGCCGCGAGCTGAGCGACGACAACCTGGTGCATCAGCGGAATGTTGGTGGGAACGTCAAAGATCGAACCCGGGGAGAACGACGGAGCCCGCCTTCTTGCCCTTGAGGTCGATGACGTCAACGTTACGATCGTCAGCCATGATCACGCACCCTTCACGGAGGAGCGAACCAGGACCACGCCGTTCTTCGGACCCGGGATGGCGCCGCTGATGAGCAGCAGGCCCTTCTCGGCGTCCACGGCCTGGATCGTCAGGTTCTGAACAGTACGACGGTTGCCACCCATGCGGCCGGCCATACGCAGGCCCTTGAAGATGCGACCGGGGGTTGCGCAGGCGCCGATGGAACCGGGCTTGCGGTGGTTGCGGTGCGCACCGTGGGAGGCGGAAACGCCAGCGAAGCCGTGACGCTTCATAACGCCGGCAAAACCCTTGCCCTTGGTGGTGCCGGAGACGTCGACGCCTTCGCCAGCCTCGAAGGTGGCGGCGTCGAGTTCCTGGCCGAGCTCGTAAGAGTCCTGCTCGGACGTGCGGACCTCGACGAGGTGGCGACGGGGGGCGACCCCGGCCTTCTCGAAGTGGCCCTGGAGGGGCTTGGTGACCTTACGGGAGTCAATCTCACCGAAGCCAAGCTGAATAGCGGAGTAGCCGTCGACCTCATCGGTACGAACCTGGGTCACGACGTTGGTGCCGACCTGCACGACAGTCAGGGGCACGAGGTGGCCGTCGGCATCCCACACCTGGGTCATGCCGAGCTTGCGGCCGAGCAGCGCCTTAATGGGCGCGCCAGCGTGCTGCTTCTTGTTAGTCATTGCAGATGTCCTCAGAGCTTGATCTCGATGTTGACGTCCGCAGGCAGGTCGAGGCGCATGAGCGAGTCGACGGCCTTGGGGGTCGGATCGATGATGTCGATGAGCCGCTTGTGCGTGCGCATTTCAAAGTGCTCGCGGCTGTCCTTGTACTTGTGGGGCGACCGAATAACGACGAAAACGTTCTTCTCGGTCGGCAGCGGCACCGGGCCCACGACCGTGGCGCCAGCACGCTGTACGGTGTCCACGATCTTGCGCGCGGAGCTGTCGATGACCTCGTGGTCATACGACTTGAGCCGGATGCGGATCTTCTGTCCCGCCATGCCGTCTTACCTCTTCTCGTACAGATTCGCCGCCGGTCCCCGCACTCGGGCGTGTCGCAGCCGTTGTGCGCACGATCGCTCGCGCTGGACCGACGTCTTGTCCAAAGATCTTGGGCATATTGCCCGATCCATACGTGATGGCACGCATGGACCACCCCAGAGATGCTGAGCAACCGTGCCATTCTGTCAGAGTTCCACCCGCGAGCACAAACCCGGAAGGGGGTTCTCGCATGTGAAACCACCGACAGATTGGCGTGGATAATGACCCAAGCTGCGCGTAACAGCCCGGACCGTCACCAAGAAACTACCGTACCCCGCATTCGGGCGTGTCGCAAAGTCAGATCGGTCACTTCCCTGCTCCACACGCCAATTTCGCCCCATTGCCGAGGCCGTGGCCTCGCGCGTGCCGAGTGGGAGCGGCACCGGGTGACGAGTGTACCCGCACTCGGGCGTGTCGTCCAAGACGGGCATGTGAGAGCGTGAAGTGCGTGTGGGGCACCGACTCAGGTCGATGCCCCACACGCGCGTGAGCGTTCAACAGAGACGCAGAGTGCCTCAGTCGCGCTTCTGGCGAACCGCAACTGCGCCAGCTGCAGCGAAGAGCATCCCGAGTCCGCCGACGAGTGCGCCGCTAAAGCCGGTCTTAGCTAGCGTTCGCGATGTTGAAGGCGTCTTCGTCGTGTTCTTCGTGGGTTCAGTCGGCGTGGTCGGCTCGACCGGGGCGGCCTTGTACTTCACGGTGTACGTGATACCCGGCTGAGTCTTCGCATCCTCAAGCCCAGTCTTCTGCTCACCAGTCCACGTGAGGTTGAACTGAATCTCACGACCACCCGTCGCAGCCGACTTCGACGCCAACGCAGCAAACGAACCCGACACCGAACCCTTCACGGTGTACTCCGTATCCGCCGACGACGCCGACGTGAACACCACACCATCAACCGTCACCTGCAACGGAGACGCCACCGCATCAACGATCCCCTTCAGATCCGCATACGTCCTCACCTTCGCCTTCGCCGCATCAGTCAGCGCGAACTTCACAGTCGCCGTCTGACCCGACACCACGACACTCGACACCTTGAAGTCATCCGACCCCGACAGCGTCGCAGACTTCGACGCATCCGTGAACGCCATACCCTCCGGCAACGTCAACACAGCCTCGAAACCGAAATCCACATTCGACAAGGCAATATTCGAAAATCAGGAGTCGTCTGCGAATACTGCGTCTCAATTGCCGCCATCTGATCCTTGATCGAATCCGTGTACAACGCACCCGTCAACGACACAGGCGACGACTGACCCGCAGCCACCGCCACAGCATCATGCTCAGTATCAACAGCACCCGAATCAACAGCACCCAACAAATCCCCAGGCAACGTCCCCGCCTGCGACACAGTGACCGGGGCGGCCTTGTACTTCACGGTGTACGTGATACCCGGCTGAGTCTTCGCATCCTCAAGCCCAGTCTTCTGCTCACCAGTCCACGTGAGGTTGAACTGAATGTCACGACCACCCGTCGCAGCCGACTTCGACGCCAACGCAGCAAACGAACCCGACACCGAACCCTTCACGGTGTACTCCGTATCCGCCGACGACGCCGACGTGAACACCACACCATCAACCGTCACCTGCAACGGAGACGCCACCGCATCAACGATCGCCTTCAGATCCGCATACGTCCTCACCTTCGCCTTCGCCGCATCAGTCAGCGCGACCTTCACAGTCGCCGTCTGACCCGACACCACGACACTCGACACCTTGAAGTCATCCGACCCCGACAGCGTCGCAGACTTCGACGCATCCGTGAACGCCATACCCTCCGGCAACGTCAACACAGCCTCGAAACCGAAATCCACATTCGACAAGGCAATATTCGAAAAATCAGGAGTCGTCTGCGAATACTGCGTCTCAATTGCCGCCATCTGATCCTTGATCGGATCCGTGTACAACGCACCCGTCAACGACACAGGCGACGACTGACCCGCAGCCACCGCCACAGCATCATGCTCAGTATCAACAGCACCCGAATCAACAGCACCCAACAAATCCCCAGGCAACGTCCCCTCCTGCGACACAGTGATCGGCCCGACCGGGGCCGCGGGTGTCAAGCACGGGAAATCGCTCATGTCGGAAGCAAGCGGCGCGCTGAACGCGTCCATGTTGAAGGTCTGCAGGCCGATGCCAAATCGTCCATAGGTGCCGGACGGGTAGAATGAGAAGGAGCCAGTGGCGGTGACATTCCTAGCGGCGATTGCTTTGGCTTCATCGGCCGAATTGGCGGCGATGGAGTAGGGAATCGTCACGTCGACCGTGTGAGCCGACGGGTTGGACATATCCTGCTGGTAGGCCGCGTAGATCTCGGCCCAATTTACGTCGTTGAGCTTGATCTTGAATGTGTGGGTAAGGGAGTCGGAGCTCACCGCAGATTCAGTCACCGACGCGATCATCGACGAGGACTCCGAGGCGCTCGCGGCCTGAACCGTCGTTCCCTGCGGGAAGGTCACGGTGTAGTAGAACGAGGCAGTCGTCGACACCGTCTCCTTGTCCCACGGGAAGTGACCGAGATTTGCCTCGCTCTTCACCTTGGTTTCGAAGGGCTTGAGCAGCTCGGTCATTTGAAGCTTCGCGGCGAACGTGCCGGTGTACGTCGCCGGGGCCTGCTCGTTTGCTGCGCACGCGCCCGAACCCGATACCGATGCGAACTGCGCGGCCGGCAGATCGGTTGCAGCGTGCGCGGTATCTCCTACCGTCGTCCAGCCGAGCGCAGCAAGCGCACCGACGCACGCCATCGCCACTCGCCGCCGCCAGACGGGTTTTGTGATGTTCATGATTTCTCCTAGTTGATGTTCCTGCGGTCTATCGCTGGCGGATTGCGCCACACGGCGAAAGCACGCCCAAGGGCTTCCCGCACTGTATTGATGACTGTGTCGGAGGGCACGCGCAGCCCTGCTGGGTACTCCGCTGCCCTCCGAGCGGTGATTACGAAACTCGCCTGCGTCTGACACCGAGCAGAAGACCGATTCCGATCGCGCCCACAAGACCTGCCAATCCCACAACTTCGGCGTCCATTCCGGTTCGCGCCAAGGCAGGCTGGTCGACGACGAGCTGATTCTCAATCGTCCCCGCATCGACAAACACGCCGTTTTGCGAGACCACAGCCGTGAGTCGGGTTTCAGAGAGTGCGTATCCGCGAGGCGCTCGCTCCTCGCGAATCGTGTAGGTTCCGTATTCGACGTCTTTGAAGGTAACGAGTCCGTCGGCGTCGGAGGTCGCCGTCGCGATCTGCTGACCTTCACGTTCAAGAGCAAATGTTGCTCCGGCGAGACCCGCGTGCGTTTGAGAATCGACCTTATGGGCGATGATGTCAGCGCGAATACGTTCGTTGTTCACGCGCCCCGCGTCAACGACTTGCCCGTCTGCACTGACCTTTGCCGAGATGGTGTCGGTGGATACCAGCCAGCCGGTGGGTGCGTTCGTTTCACGGATTTCATAATCGCCGACGGTGAGGTTTTCAAACGAGACGATGCCGTCTGCGCCGCTGACCTGCGTATCGCTCGGTTCTTCGGCCACGGTTCCGTCCTCTACGACCCGATAGATCGCGAAGGTCGCACCCGCAAGCGGATCGCCAGTCTTCGCATCGGTCTTGAGAAGCCGGATCGCACCACGCTCGGCGGTGTTGACAACCTGGCCGAGGTCAATCGTCGCTCCATCTGCGGTGACGACGACGCCGAGAGGCTTTTCCATCGTCAGGTACCCGGGCAGCCCCTTCGTTTCGCGAAGTTCGTACATTCCGTAGCGCACGGAATCAAAGGAGACACGGCCGTTGGCGTCGGACAGGGCACGCATCGCGGGAACGTCTGCGACCGTCGTTGAACCGTCGGGTCCCTTGGTCACCGGGTAGAGGGCGAACTCGACGCCTGCAAGTGGCGTGCCGTCGTCTGAGGTCTTGGTCAGGATGACCGTGCCTGTGATCGGTCGGTCGGTGACGGTACCCGCTGCGACCGTCAGGTGCTGGGCGTCAACCGTCACGGTCAGCGCCGTATCAGACAGCGTGTAGCCTTCCGGCGCGGACGTCTCCTTGACCCGATATACGCCCCAGTGGACGTTCGTGAACGTCGCGACCCCATCGGATCCGCTTGTGGCACTCATGACCGGCACCGACGCAGCGACGCCGGACGCATCAACCGGGAACAGACCGAAGGTCGCCCCTGCGAGAGCATCACCGGTTTCGTCGACCTTCTTTACCGACACCGTACCGTCGATCCGTTCGTTGACGACCGTACCGGCGTCAAAGCTGGGGCCTCCAAGCTCGAACGTCTTGAGATCGCCTTCGGCCTTGACGTATCCGTCCTTTCCGGAAAGCTCCCGAAGGACGTATTTCGCCCACGGAACGTTGGTGAACTGGGCTCGACCATCGTCACCTGTTGTTGCGGTGAATGCCGGAGTCGATGCGGTAGCACCGTTCGCGTCAACGGGGAAGATGCCGAATGCGACTCTGCGAGTGGCTGCTGGTAGTCGTCGGTCTTCGTCACCGTCACCGTCCCCTCGGCGCGAGGATCGGCAACAGCAAGCGCAATGGGAGAAACAACGCCTCCGGTAGTGGTGGCTCCCGTTGCGTCAATAGTGACGGTCTGATCCGCCACCCGCGCATAGCCCGTGAGCGGTTCGCCTTCGTGGAGGGTGTACGTTCCGTACGGCAGGTTTGCGAATGTGAGCGCGCCGTTCGCGTCGGTTGTTCCCGTCCACTGTGTCTGAGCCGGGTTAACTGTCTGCGTCGGTGCCTCTGAATCCAACCAGCCTTTGAATGTCAGAGTGAAGGCGACGCCCTCTTGGGCCTGCCCTGTGTCTTGTGCTGTCTTCGTGATCTCAAGATCACGCGTGCCAACAACTCCGGCGTATCTCGTTGCCGTGCGGGTCACGGGGTTGAGATCGAAGAGGTCCGTGCGTCCGTTCTCGTCCGCCGAGTTGACGACCGTTGCGTCACCCGGTGAGGTCGGCTTCGGCGACCAGCTCATCGCGTCGGGCTTGGTGAACGCGAGGGCATAGGTGCCACGCGGGTACACCGGCGATGAAGACAGTTCTGGATCGGCGAGTTGCAGCGTCGGATCGGAGGAGGTGTGCGATCCGACGATGGCAGCCGGCGCCTTGGTGTCGACCGTGGTACCCGATGCTTCCGAGTCTTCGTACCCGGGGTTAGACACTTCGGAGCCGTCGCTCTTCACCATCGTCCAGGACTGGTTCGGGAGGAAGCGCTCGCCAGCGTCCTTCACGCCGTTCGCATTGAGGTCACGGAACACGGCACCGCGCGCACTGTAGCGATCCGTCGAGACGGTGACGTCGTTCGCCTCCACATATGATGCGCCTGAACCCGCGAGGGCGACGGAGGCCACAGCCAACTTTCCGTCCTTGAAGTTCGAGTTGAGCGTGGTCGCAGGTTGGACCGGAATCCGCGCCGGCAGGATGACCCGCAGCGTCTCCTTGGAGTCGAGCACCTCCCCCGGCTTCAGGTCCGCCTTCACCGCGGTCACCGCAGTCCATCCTCCGTGCTCGGGGATCTCCTCAGCGGTGTACCACTGAGCATTGACGACCGAAGCAAGGTCAGTCCCCTGCTCTGTCACCGAATACAGAACAGTCACCCGGTCGGAAGCGTCTTTCGTGCCCGTCTCGCTTTCGACGAGGACCTTAGAGGCAGGACCCGTCAGCGGCGTACGGAACGCGGAGGAATGTCCGCTCAGCGCCGTCTCGCCGTCGGTCGCCGTCGACTCCCAGTCGCGGTGAGCATATGTGCCGTCCCTATCGGAAACGATCTTGTGGTCTGTCGTACTGGGCAGGACGGAGAGCAAACTCACCGTCGAAGTTGGCGTCAACGAGTTGTTCATGACGCTCAGCCGGTAGTAAACGGGCGAACCCAGATCCTGTGCCGGCGCCGACAGCGTCCAGTCCGATTCTCCGTTGAGAGAGGCCTCGATCTTGCCGATGATCTCCGAGGGCCCGATGAGCCGTACTCCGATCGTCGTGTGCGATACCTTGTCATCGGTCGCACCGTCGTCATCGAAATCAAGGGAATCGATGAGAGCCGTGTCGTCCGTCGGTTGAACGGACTCTGGTCCGTCCCACACCGTGTATGCGTCGAAGGTGTTGACACCAAAGTTCGCATAGAGGGTCATATCGACGGTGACGAAGGTCGCCATGCTGTTCGAGACGTCGTACTTGGGCTGCGTGTAGTCGATGTCGCCGTAGGAGTAGATGAGCGCCGTCCGACCCGTGCCCTTGTAATCCCTCACGATCTTCGGTGTTCGCGCGGTCGCGTCCAGATCGCGCGCGATCTGGGTGCTGTCAGTGCGGACGTAGTTGACTCCGGGGGGAAGGAGAAGGACTTGGCGAACATTCTTCAGAGTGCGCGTCACGCTTCCCCAGTCTGGCTTCGGATAACTGGAAATCGCGAGAGTTTTCAGTCGGGAGCATGTCTTCGGGGTGAGGTTGTCGGCTGCCACGCCGTTGCAGCGCGAATACACCGCCTCTCCATCATTCGTCGTCCACCGCCCGGCGTTCCACCAATCGGGGTGCAAGCCGCTGGGCGGAGTGGTCTCCGGACTCGAAGCCGTCCAAAGCGTAGTGGCGACTTTGGGCGCGAGTGGCCACACGACGGCGTTGTTGTTCGACTTCAGCGTGTCCCACATTTCGGCGCCGTCTTTCAGGGACTGCACGACCTGACCGTCGGCGCTCCCCTGTGTGACGGTCGACGACATGTAATTCGCGTACAGTTGCTTCTCGGTGTAGTAGCCACTCTTCCACTTCGTCAGCTCCGCATCCGTTGGGAACGCCCTGACGTAGAAAAAGGCGCGATAGTTGTCCAGTTCGAGCGGGGTATCGAAGACCAGTCGTAGCTTGGCGTACTCGCGGGCGGTGTCATTGATCGCGACGCGGTCGCCGTAGTCGAGGTCCTTTGCGATCTCCACCTCGGTACCGTCCCGTTTGACGCCGTAGAGGTGGTTGCTGGTGGCATTGATCCGGGCTTTGATTTCATCCACGGTCAGCGCGGATCCCCTGCTACCCAAGACGTCCTCAGCATCTTGACGCGTGCTAAAGAAATCGAACTGCTGGTAATACAGACGCGGGTCGAGGTCCGTGTCGACGACCTCGTGGACGAAGTGGTGCGTTCCTCCGGTCTTATCCGTGTAGCTGGAACCATTATTGTCTTGGCTGACTTCCAATGCCCAGCGAAAGCCCGGGAGATCCTGAGGATACTCATCGGAGGCCATGACTCCGGGCGCGACACCCGTCACCTTGGACATCCGCGTTAGCAACCTGCCGACCCAAGTGTATTCGATAGTGTCGCCATCAATCGTCAGATGGCCGTCTGAGGCATTGTCGTAGTGCCAGTTATCGTAGCTATGCCCAAAAAGCGCCTTACCTTGAACAACGCGGGATGTCCCGTTGAAGGGGACGACCTGTTCGACGAAGATGTGGCTCAGCTGCGCGGTACCGGCGTCCCGCTCCGTCGCCAGTCCCATGTCGGCCGTGGCATGAACGACAGGCGTGTAACGATGAGCACTGCCATCAGCGTCGACGGTGGGCGCGTTCCTATAGATCAGCTCGTAGTCGTAATGATCATTATTCTTCTCGCACACCGTCCAGTTACTATCGTACGAGCGAATAAGGCGCATGACCCGATGCGTGTCATCCACCCACGCCCACCCGCGGTTGAGCGTCGCTCCCACAGCTAGCGTTTCAACGGCGTCAGCCCCCTCGGGGAGGGTGACATCGTACGTCATCGTATGGTACTGGTAATTGCCTTGATTTGCGGGACGCTGACGCGGCCTTTGATGAGTGCGCACACGCCGAAGTACGTGGTGAGACCCTGCCGCTGGCGTGTGGTCGGTCCGAGTATCACTGTAAAACCTGGTGACCCCAATCTTCTGATTGTTGTCATCAAGGACATCCACCTTGTTGTCCTGAAGGTATTCCTCCATGCGGCGGAAGATCTGGCGGACCTGATTGGCCTCAGCCGACTTCGCGGTAAACGTGATCGACTTCGTATCTGTCGTGACCTCGCCGACCTTCAGCTCGATCGTCGGCGTTACAGTTGTCCCATTCGGCGTGATGCCATCAAGGAAGGAGAAATTGAAGGGCAACTGGCTGAACTGACCGCCCTTCATGCTCGGGAACGTGTACGTCAGGATCCACGCATCCTCTGTTTCCGAGCGGGCCGTGCCGCCCCCGGCCTGCACAGCAAGCTCGGAATCCACGAACGCCGGGGTCGAAATCAGTAGCTTGCCCTCCGCGTCGCGCACCTTGGGAACCGTGAGGGTGAGTGCGACGTCTTGCGCGGTGGCGGAGTCCTCTCCCGATGCCGCGATCTGGGCGACCGCCGGGACTGACTCACCAGACCAGTAGTCCAACTTCTGCGTTGGATTCGGGTCACCGCTCGCATAGGCCTTGAGCCCATCGTAAGTTCCCAAGAATAGGTCGAGATTTGAGTCCGCCTGCGGCGAATGCTACAGGAGGGGCAACACCCTGGCAGAAGCAAACTCAGAGCGAGGAGAAGAACCATAGAGCGTGCCTTGAAACGCAGCTTCGCGGTGCTGAAGGATTTCACGGTAAGTATCATTTCATACTCGCGTCTCTCTTAGCGCAACTGCGCCCCGCACCTGCACGATGCTACCGACCGCCCCGCTTTGGCTCTCCTCGCCGCGTCGGTTGCCCCCCGCACCCTGCACGACTACCACACAAGGAAACCAGCCGCGGCCTCGGCAATTGCACTGAAAAGAGCAGGCCCGCTCAAACGAGCGGACCCTGCTCTGCTGAAGATTCAGCGATCGCTAGGCGATCAACAAAGTCACTTCAGGATCTTGGTGACACGACCGGAACCAACGGTGCGGCCACCCTCACGGATAGCGAAACCAAGGCCGGGCTCCATGGCGATGGGCTGGATCAGCTCAACGGAGATCTCGGTGGTGTCGCCAGGCATGACCATGTCGGTGCCCTCGGGGAGGGTGATGACGCCGGTCACGTCCGTGGTACGGAAGTAGAACTGCGGACGGTAGTTCGAGAAGAAGGGGTTGTGGCGGCCGCCCTCTTCCTTCTTGAGGATGTAGACCTGGCCCTCGAACTCGGTGTGGGGCGTGATGGAGCCGGGGACGGCCACAACCTGGCCGCGCTCGACCTCGTCGCGCTTGGTGCCACGGAGCAGCAGACCACAGTTCTCGCCAGCCCAGGCCTCGTCCATCGACTTGTGGAACATCTCGATGCCGGTAACCGTGGTCTTCTGGGGCTCACGGATACCGAGGATCTCGACCTCGGAGTTGATGGGCAGCTTGCCACGCTCAACACGACCGGTGACGACGGTGCCACGACCGGTGATCGTGAAGACGTCCTCGATCGGCATGAGGAAGGGCTTGTCCATGTCGCGCTCGGGGGTGGGGATGTAGGAATCCACCGCGTCCATGAGCTCCTCGACCTTGGCAACCCACTCCGGGTCGCCCTCGAGGGCCTTCAGAGCGGAGACCTGGATGATCGGGGCGTCGCGATCGAAGTCCTGGGACTCGAGCAGGTCGCGGCACTCTTCCTCGACCAGTTCCATCATTTCCTCGTCGTCGACCATGTCGGACTTGTTGAGGGCGATGAGGATGGTGGGAACGCCGACCTGACGGGCGAGCAGAACGTGCTCGCGGGTCTGGGCCATGGGGCCGTCGGTGGCGGCGACCACGAGGATCGCGCCGTCCATCTGGGCAGCGCCGGTGATCATGTTCTTGACGTAGTCGGCGTGGCCGGGGGCGTCAACGTGCGCGTAGTGACGCGCCTCGGTCTGGTACTCGACGTGGGAGACGTTGATCGTGATGCACGATCGCGCTCCTCGGGAGCGTTGTCGACCTGATCGAAGGGGGTGAACTCGTTCAGATCGGGGTACTTGTCGTGCAGCACCTTCGTGATAGCTGCCGTCAGCGTCGTCTTGCCGTGGTCAACGTGACCAATCGTGCCGATGTTGACGTGCGGCTTGGTGCGCTCAAACTTGGCCTTCGCCACTTGTGTCCTCCTGGACTCGGGTAGATATTCTCAGCCTACGGCTAGGTGCCACTTTAACACCCCTGGGGCTTGAGACCCTACTGGGTTTACTTTCAGTGTGAGGCGGCTCGCAGGGCAGGTCACCCTGCCCCACGAGCCCTCGGTGGACCCAGTTGCCCCTGAGACTTGCCGACGATCTCGTCCGCGACGGCGCGCGGAACCTCGGCGTAGCTGTCGAACTCCATGGAGTAGACAGCGCGGCCCTGCGTCTTGGAGCGCAGGTCGCCCACGTATCCGAACATCTCGGACAGCGGGACCTGAGCCTTGACGACGCGCACGCCGTGCTGCTCGTCCATCGAGCTGATCTGGCCACGGCGAGAGTTGAGGTCGCCGATGACATCGCCCATGTACTCCTCGGGAGTACGAACCTCAACGGCCATGATCGGCTCGAGGAGGACGGGGTTAGCCTTCTTAGCTGCTTCCTTCAGCGCCATCGAGCCAGCAACCTTGAACGCCATTTCGGAGGAGTCAACCTCGTGGTAGGCGCCGTCGAGCAGCGTGGCCTTGATGTCGACCATCGGGTAGCCGGCGAGAACGCCGGACTGCATGGCGTCCTTGATGCCCGCGTCGACCGACGGAATGTACTCGCGAGGAACGCGGCCACCGGTGACCTTGTCCTCGAACATGTACTCTTCCTCAGAGTCGGCCGGGAGGGGCCCCAGGGCGATGATGACACGCGCGAACTGACCGGAACCACCGGTCTGCTTCTTGTGCGTGTATTCGTACTTCTCGACCGTCTTGCGGATGGTCTCGCGGTAGGCAACCATCGGGTTACCCACGTTGGCCTCAACCTTGAACTCGCGACGCATACGGTCGACGATGATGTCGAGGTGGAGCTCACCCATACCACCGATGATGGTCTGGCCGGTCTCGGCGTCGAGCTCGACGGTGAACGTCGGGTCCTCTTCCGCCAGCTTCTGGATGGCGACGCCCATCTTCTCCTGGTCGGCCTTCGACTTGGGCTCGACGGCGACCTGGATAACGGGGGCGGGGAACGTCATCGACTCGAGGACGATCGGCTTGTCCATCGCGGACAGCGTGTCGCCGGTCGTGGTGTCCTTGAGGCCGATCACCGCGTAGATGTGGCCAGCGTGCGCCACGTCGACGGGGTTCTCCTTGTTCGAGTGCATCTGGAAGATCTTGCCGATGCGCTCCTTCTTGCCCTTGGTCGAGTTGAGAACCTGGGCGCCGGACTCGACCTTACCGGAGTACACGCGGATGAAGGTGAGCTTGCCGTAGAAGGGGTGAGCGGCGATCTTGAACGCCAGAGCGGAGAAGGGCTCGTTCTCGTCGGGCTTACGAACCTCGGTCTCTTCCTCGGTCTCAGAGCCGGGGAGGAAGCCGCGAACGTCGCCGATGTCGAGCGGGGAGGGCAGGAAGTCCACGACGGCGTCGAGGACGGGCTGCACGCCCATGTTGCGCAGAGCGGTACCGCAGTAGACGGGGAACGCGCGCGAGGAGATGGTCAGGAGGCGGATGCCTTCCTTGATCTGCTCGATCGTCAGCTCGCCGTTCTCCAGGTAGGCCTCGGTCAGCTCGTCGGAGCCCTCAGCGGCGGCCTCAACGAGCGCCTCGCGGTACTCTTCAGCCTTTTCCTGGTACTCGGCGGGGATCGGGCCGCGCTCGACGATGGAGCCGAGCGTGTCGTTGCCCTTGTCGTCCTTGGCCGGGTAGGTCAGGGCCTCCATGGTCAGCAGGTCGATGTTGCCGACGAAGTCGTTCTCGGCGCCCATCGGCAGCTGCATGACGATCGGGGTCGCGTGCAGGCGGTCGCGGATGGTACCAACCGAGAAGTAGAAGTCGGCGCCCATCTTGTCCATCTTGTTGATGAAGCAGATACGCGGGACGTCGTACTTGTCGGCCTGACGCCACACGGTCTCGGACTGGGGCTCAACGCCCTCCTTGCCGTCGAACACGGCGACAGCGCCGTCGAGGACGCGCAGCGAGCGCTCAACCTCAACGGTGAAGTCAACGTGACCGGGGGTGTCAATGATGTTGATCTGGTTACCGTTCCAGAAAGAGGTAACGGCGGCGGACGTAATCGTGATGCCGCGTTCCTTTTCCTGTTCCATCCAGTCGGTCGTCGAGGCGCCGTCGTGCGTCTCGCCGATCTTGTAGTTGATGCCCGTGTAGAACAGGATTCGTTCGGTCACGGTCGTCTTGCCGGCATCGATGTGAGCCATGATGCCAATGTTGCGGACCTTGTTGAGATCCGTCAGCACCTCTAGTGCCACGAGTGTGGTTCCTTCGTTCGAAGTAATGGGTGTTCTTGCTGCGTGAGACGAGGCCCGGTTGCCCAGGCCTCGTCTTTAAATCACCAGCGGTAGTGCGCGAAGGCGCGGTTGGACTCAGCCATCTTGTGCATGTCCTCACGGCGCTTCACAGCGGCACCGAGGCCGTTGGAGGCGTCGAGGATCTCGTTGGCGAGACGCTCGGTCATGGTCTTCTCGCGACGCTGACGCGAGAAGTCGACCAGCCAGCGCAGGGCCAGCGTCGTGGCGCGCGCGGGGCGAACCTCGACGGGGACCTGGTAGGTCGCGCCACCGACACGGCGGGAGCGGACCTCGAGGGCCGGACGGATGTTCTCGAGAGCGCGCTTGAGCACAGAGACGGGCTCCTGCTCGGTGCGCTCGCGAACGGTTTCAAGTGCGCCGTAGACGATGCGCTCGGCGACGGTCTTCTTGCCGTCGAGGAGAACGCGGTTGACCAGCTGGGTCACGACCTTGGAGCCGTAAACCGGGTCATCGACGAGGGGGCGACGGGGAGCGGGGCCCTTACGAGGCATTACTTCTTCCTCCTTCTTCGCGCCGTAACGGGAACGAGCCTGCTGACGGCCGCGGACACCCTGGGTGTCGAGCGAGCCGCGGACGATGCGGTAACGCACGCCGGGCAGGTCCTTCACACGACCACCGCGCACGAGCACGATCGAGTGCTCCTGCAGGTTGTGGCCCTCACCGGGGATGTAGGCGGTGACTTCGATGCCGGACGAAAGGCGCACACGAGCGACCTTTCGCAGAGCCGAGTTCGGCTTCTTCGGCGTGGTGGTGTACACGCGGGTGCACACGCCGCGACGCTGGGGGGAGCCCTTCAGCGCGGGGGTCTTCACCTTTGCGCGCTTCGAGACACGTCCCTTGCGGACGAGCTGCTGAATGGTAGGCACTGGGTCTCCAGTTTCTTTCCGTCGGCGGCCTCCCCTCGCTTCAAGGGGCGGCCCTGATTGTCAGTCTTCCGCGACTGCTTTCACCCCCGTGTGGGCACACGTGTCCGCTGGGGGCCGGCGCGCCATGATAACCACGAGGGTCAGAGAATGACGCCCGGAGCTCCGACGGACGGAGCCTCGCCCCGGTTTCCCGGGCACAGAGGTTCCACAGAAGCGGGAACCGCCTTTAGGATAGTGGGAAACGTCGCCATTCGTCAAAGGGGTGCATTGTGGTTCCCCTCATCGACGAGGCCGGGGCAGACTACGGGGATCACCTGTCGTCTGCGGGTGGCGCAGGCGCCACTCGTCATCACTGTCGGTGCGCCCACCGCGCGCCACACGTGAGCCGCACGAACAGGTGACGAGAGGGCCTGCAGGCGCTTGCCTGCGGGCCCTCCCCCACGGGTGAACGGCACTCAATGCCACCCTGGGGATCATGCTCCGTCCGGTTGATCCCGGATCGGTCACTCCTCCGCCTTGTCAGCCCCCGGCCTCGTCGATGGAGGCGGCGGACTCGACGGTGATCACGGCCTGCGTCCTTGCGGGCGCGGTAGCGGCGGATCGCCACCAGCTCAAGTCCGAGCAGCGCGAGGATCGCGGCGCCTGCCGCCACCCAGGTGGTGTACTCCCACGTGTTGCGGGTGACCTCGGGCTGGCTGTTCTCGCACATCCACGAGTTTGGCGACCGTGTAGAGGATGTTGTGCGAGGCACCCGCGCAGCGCGGTCACGCCCGCCGCGTCCTGCACGTTGACCGTCGCGATCGGCATGTCGATCGTCGCGATCGGCATGTCGATCGTCGCGAGCATCATGTCGCCGCCACCCCGGGTGATCTGGTCTGCGTTCTGGTAGCCGTAGCCGGCGAAGTAGTCGGTCAGGACCATGCCGCGGAAGCCCCACTCGTCCCGCAGGACGGTCTGCAGCAGCGCCGAGTTCGCGCCCGCGTACTGGGGCCGATGTAGTTGAACGCGCTCATGATCGCGTGCGCCGCCGTCCTTGACGCCGATCTCGAAGGAACGCAGGTAGATCTCGCGCATCGCCTGCTCGTTCGTCCAGGTCGCCAGCATGTGCGTACGGTTCGTTTCCTGATCGTTGAGGGCGAAGTGCTTGAGGAAGGCGTACACGCCCTGGCCTGCGCACCCTTGATCTCCTCGGCGACCAGCGTTCCAGCCAGGACCGGGTCCTCCGAGAAGTACTCGAGTTACGGCCCGCGTAGGCGTAGCTGAACTGCGCCCCGAAACTTGGACGCGTTTAATGGTAGCCGTTATGCAGGGCTTTCGTAGGGACCTGATCCCGGTATTCTGCCGGGGTCAGGCCCTGAGCTTTACTTCAGCGTCTTACTGTGTTCCAGTGCTCGTAGTCGATGACGCCCTCAGCGGCGGCCGTCTCGTACCAGCGGTAGCCGACGTAGATCGAGTCGTTGTAGTTGACGAAGGACGGCTGCGTCTGAGTGCCCTTGTTGAAGGGGTCGTCCTGAGCGAACTCCGTCATGTTCGTGTCCTGGAAGTTGCCGAAGTTGTTGGCTGCGGGGCCCGCCTTGATGTTACGCGGGAACGTGTCGGGGGTCTTCGCCGAGGGGTTGACCTCGCCATCCAGGATGCGGCCCAGCGCGTTGAATCCAACCTGGCCGCCGGGGATCGCCCACACGATCGCGTCGATCTCCGGGTCATCCTGCAGGTCACCCAGCTGGAAGAGGTTGGCGGCGTTGATGACGACGATCGTCTTCGTCGAGGTCTTCTTCGCCAGCTCGATCATGTCCTTCTCGGGACGCGTCAGCTCGAGGTAGCCCTGGCCATCCTCGAAGTCCGTGTACTCCTCGGAGTTGTTCGTGTACCTGAAGTACGGGTTGGCAGCCATTTCCTGGTTGACGTTGCGGGGCAGGTCGAAGCCCTCGCCACCCGAGCGGGCGATCGTCACGACCGCGGTGTCACCGAAGGCAGTGGCGTCGGAGAGCAGGTCGTCAGAGCACTTGTCCTGCGTGGGCTCGGGCAGCGACCAGTCAGTCCTTGAACATGCCGACCTCGGGGCGCTCGGCGCGGTAGGCGGTGTACAGGTTCGTCGATGATCGATCAAGGGGACCTTGATCGACTCAACCATCTTCCACACATCAGACCAGTTGATGCGACGATATCCTCTTTCAGTTCGAAACCACCATCCCCAGGCTAAATCGGCTCCCTGTCCATCCCCGTGTGTCTCATAGACGCCAGGTCGCCGCGAACCAGAGCGGATGGAACCTCACCACCCTATTGTGCACGGTCAACCCCCTGCATAGAGACCTCGTACGTTCTGTCGGATTCGCTGCACAATCTGTCAGGATGGGCAGCCTGGCTTCGCGGGTTCTGCCTCGCGGAAGCAAACTCTCTGCCAGCCTCGTTCCTGTCGAGGTCGGGGCCAGCGATTCGTGCCCCAACGCCACGTCGGCATCGGCCCCGCCACCGACAGGTGACGTCGGGGATGCGGGCGGCCCTCGAGGACCGGGCCTGTTGCCGTTGTCGACCGGACACGATCAGCGTGCGCGGCGGCGCAGCGCCACGAATTACGACGCCGGCGACGCCGAGCAGGCCGACAGCGCGGTGGCAACGCCGGTGTTCGCACCGGTGCTGGCGAAACGTTGCCAAATCAGGCTCTTACCACCACGCGAGCTGCGGCTGCTCAGGAGTGGGCTGCGGCTGCTCAGGGTCAGCTGCATGCTCGGGGGTCGGCTGCGCTGCTCAGGGTCGGCTGGGCTGATCCGGAGGCTTCAGGCGCTCGAAATCGCGTCGAAGACACCGAGGTGTCGGACTCGGCGATGCTGCGCCGCTCGTCGTCGTCCCCAGGATCTTCACGAGCGGCCTCGGCGCTACAGTGATAAGGAACGAGAACGCCACCGACCGTTGGCGGGGGCTCGGGATCGCGGAAGGTAAACTTGCCCGCGACCGTCGGCTCAGGGGCGCCGCTGGCCGACAGAGACGTAGGTGGCGTCGTCCGACGGTCGCAGCCAGCCGTCTGACCGACTTGACATCAGGTTCGGGTTTGTGATCGTCACGCCGATGGTGCGCGTCGCGGTGGAGTCAACGCCCGGCTGGGCGACAGCGCATGTCGCGGAAGGACAACGCATGACCTGTGTAACCGAGAAGAGGTGATGAGGAAGTGATCGGCCGTCAGTATTCGGCTCGGTACGAGGTCAACTCAGAGCCATGCCGTTGTCGGTTGTCCTACGTCGGCATTAATTCGAGCTTGGTGGAGCAACGGCTCACGGTCCTTGACCTTGTCCCAGACCTCGTTAGGAACTGTAGTAGTAGTTTCGAACCGGCGGTCGTCGGGACCGAACTGCTCGACACGATCCATTAAACAGCCCGGTTTCGGATCCTTCGCTCGACAGATAGCCGTTCCGCGTCATGCTCGCCAAATAGCAATATTGTCCTGGGTAGCAATCCATACCGCGTGGTAGAGTAAAGGTCACAAGGCGTTGTCAAAGTATTCTTCACCAAACGGTCATCGCGTAAAATTCATTGCCCGTGGGTAGGTGTCCGTCTGCGTGATCTCAATCCACCGCCGCGGAACGACGATCGTGAGGACCAGATCAACGGTACCGTTCCCGGCTTCGCGAGACAGCGTCGGGCGGTCGCTTCGTGGACACCGCAGCACGAGACTGGCTCCCCGGACCGAACAGCTCAGATCCCACAGCGAGACGTTCCACGGTCGGCTGGATCCGTCGCGGATCGAAATTATAGAACTCGTTATAACTATCATACCCTTAGTTGATCGAGCAGTTGGGCGTGTCGGAGATAGCAATCCAGATGAGCAGATCCGTCCGCATCCTCAATCATTGATTCCAGCGGCGAAGGCTGCCAACGGGTGAGAACGAGGTCGCAGGCCGAGCTGTAACTGACCAGTTTTCTTGGACAGGCGCAGCGGGGAACGTCAGCAAGCGTTGATGGATATGTGCGGTCAATCTAGCATCGCGTCGCGAAACTTTCAAATGGTTGAACTTGTCATGTTCGACCGTCGCAGCCAACCTCGATCTGCGCCGCCATTAGACATCCCCGGCATGCTCAGGGGCGCAAGCAGATACGACAAAGGGCGGCCTTGTCACGTTCTCACGGACGAGGCCGGGGCCCTCACAGGTGAACGAACCGGATTACTCGCGGAAGTTCATGCCAAAGTCGATGGCGCCCAGCGCGTCGAGGAAGTCCTCGGACACGGAGCCGTCACCGAAGTCGGCCTCGGAGTAGTTCGAGTTCGCCATGGCCTCAGCCGTCGGCTCGACGATGACGTCGTTGTAGCGCGACAGGCCGGTGCCAGCCGGGATGAGCTTACCGAGGATGACGTTCTCCTTGAGGCCCACCAGGGAGTCCGACTTGCCGTTCATGGCGGCCTCGGTCAGGACCTTGGTGGTCTCCTGGAAGGACGCGGCGCTCAGCCACGAATCCGTGGCCAGCGACGCCTTCGTGATGCCCATCAGCATCTGGCGGCCGGAGGCGGGCTGGCCGCCCTCGGCTGCGACGCGACGGTTCTGCGTCAGGTACGCCATGCGGTCGACGAGCTCGCCGGGCATGAACGTCGTGTCGCCGGGCTCCAGGATGGTGACGCGGCGCAGCATCTGACGGACGATGACCTCAATGTGCTTGGCGTGAATGCCCACGCCCTGGTCGCGGTACACCTTCTGGACCTCATCCACGAGCATCTTCTGGGACACGTTGCGGCCCATGATGCGCAGGATTTCCTTGGGGTCCAGCTGGCCCTCGGTCAGCGGGGTGCCGGCCTCGATGTGCTGGCCCTCGGAGACGAGGAGCTTCTGGCGACGCGAGACCTCGATGACCAGGTCTTCCTTGCCGTCGTCACGGGTGATGACGACCTTACGCGCGCTCGGGTCTTCGTCGTCGATGTGGACGCGGCCGGCGGCCTCGTTCATCTTCGCCTCGACCTTCGGGCTACGGGCCTCGAAGAGTTCCTGGACACGGGGCAGACCCTGCGTAATATCCGCAGCGGAGGCGGCGCCACCAGTGTGGAACGTACGCATCGTCAGCTGCGTGCCGGGCTCGCCAATCGACTGGGCGGCGATGATGCCGACGGCCTCGCCGATGTCGACCTGCTTGCCGGTGGCCAGCGAGCGACCGTAGCAGGCCGCACAGGTGCCGACCTGCGACTCACAGGTGAGGACGGAACGGCAGACGATCTGCGCAACGCCGGCTGCGACGAGCTCGGCGAGCTGGTCGTCACCCAGGTCGGTGCCCGCGGGCATGACGACCTCTCCGGCCTCGTTCACCGCGTCACGGGCGAGGTTACGGGCGTAGGCGGTCGTCTCGATGGTCTCGGACGCCTCCCACTCACCGAACTCGTTCTTGTGAGCGATGTCGATCTTCAGGCCGGCGCGGGTGCCACAGTCGGCCTCGCGGACGATAACGTCCTGCGAGACGTCGACCAGACGACGGGTCAGGTAGCCTGACTCGGCGGTACGCAGAGCCGTATCGACCAGACCCTTACGGGCACCGTGCGTGGCGATGAAGTACTCGAGAACCGTCAGGCCCTCGCGGTAGTTCGCCTTAATGGGCTGCTCAATCAGCTTCTGCTTCGGGTCGGACACGAGGCCACGCATACCGGCGATCTGCTGAACCTGCGACCAGTTACCACGGGCGCCCGAGTTCACCATGCGGTACACGGTGTTGCGCTCGGTGAAGTTCGCGCGCATATCCTCGGCGACCTCTTCGGTGCACTGCAGCCACAGCTTGACGAGCTCCTCGTAGCGGGTCTCCTCGAGGATGATACCCGTCTCGAACTGCTCGACGATCTCGGCGGCCTTGGCCTCGTAGCGGGCCAGGATCTCGCGCTTACGCGGCGAGGCCTGAATGTCGGAGAACGCAATCGTGATGCCCGACCAGGTCGACCAGTGGAAGCCAGCCGACTTCAGCGCGTCGAGGCAGTCCGCCACGAGCACGTTCGGGTAACGCTGGGTCAGCGTATTCACGATGTTGCCGAGCTGCTTCTTGCCGACAACCTCGTTGACGAACGGGTAGTCGGTGGGCAGCTGCTCGTTGAAGATCGCGCGGCCGAGGCTGGTTTCGAGGATCAGCTCGTCGCCGGGCTCCCAGCCCTCGGGGGCTTCCCAGCCCTCGGGCGGCACGGTGCCGTCGGCGAAACGGATGCGCGCGGTCGCGTTCAGGTCCAGGTTGCCGGCATCGAACGCCATCTGTGCTTCCGCCTGGCTGGAGAAGTACGGAACCACGGGGTTTCCGTCTCCGTCCTTCTCGACCGGGACCGACGGGTCGGGGTTCGAGGTCAGGTGGAACAGACCGATGATCATGTCCTGCGACGGCATGGCCACGGGGCGGCCGTCGGAGGGCTTGAGGATGTTGTTCGTCGACAGCATGAGGATGCGGGCCTCGGCTGCGCCTCAGCGCCCAGCGGCAGGTGGACTGCCATCTGGTCGCCGTCGAAGTCGGCGTTGAACGCGCCACAGGCGAGGGGGTGCAGCTGGATAGCCTTACCCTCAATCAGCTGGGGCTCGAACGCCTGAATGCCGAGGCGGTGCAGCGTAGGTGCACGGTTCAGCAGCACGGGGTGCTCGCGGATGACGTCGTCGAGGACGTCCCACACCTCGGGGCGCTGACGCTCGACCTTGCGCTTGGCGGCCTTGACGTTCTGCGCGTAGTTCTTCTCAACCAGGCGCTTCATGACGAAGGGCTTGAACAGCTCCAGCGCCATCTGCTTGGGCAGACCACACTGGTGCAGCTGCAGCTGCGGGCCGACGACGATCACGGAACGACCCGAGTAGTCGACGCGCTTGCCGAGCAGGTTCTGACGGAAACGACCCTGCTTACCCTTGAGCATGTCCGAGATCGACTTCAGCGGACGGTTGCCCGGGCCCGCGACGGGGCGGCCACGGCGGCCGTTGTCGAAGAGGGCATCAACGGACTCCTGAAGCATGCGCTTCTCGTTGTTGACGATGATCTCGGGGGCACCCAGCTCGAGCAGACGCTTGAGTCGGGTGTTGCGGTTGATGACGCGACGGTACAGGTCGTTGAGGTCGGAAGTCGCGAAGCGGCCACCGTCCAGCTGAACCATCGGGCGCAGGTCCGGCGGGATCACGGGGATCTTGGTGAGGACCATCGAGGCCGGCGAGTTGCCGGTCGCGACGAAGGCGTTGATGACCTTCAGGCGCTTGATGGCGCGAGCCTTGCGCGGGCCGGAGTCAGAGGCGATGGTCTGACGAAGCGCGGCGACCTCGGCCTCCAGGTCGAAGGTCTCCAGACGCTTCTGGATGGCGGCAGCGCCCATGTCACCCTTGAAGTAGGTGCCGTAACGGGCCACCATCGCGCGGTAGAGGCGCTCGTCGCCCTCGAGGTCGCCGACCTTGAGGTCCTTGAAGCGCTCCCACACGGCCTCGAGGCCTTCGATGTCGCCGTCGAAGCGGCGGCGAATCTTGGCCATCTCGCGTTCGCCCTGCTTGCGAGCGCGCTCGCGCTCGGCCTGCGAGGCACCGTCCTTTTCCAGGGCGGCCATATCGGACTCGAGCTGCTCCGCGAAGTCGTTGATCGTCGCGTCGCGGTTGTTCTCCATCTGCTTCTTCTGCACCTCGAGTTCGGCGCGCAGTTCAGCCAGATCCTCGTGGCGACCCTTTTCGTCGACCTCGGTGATCATGTAGGCAGCGAAGTAGATGACCTTCTCGAGGTCCTTGGGCGCGAGGTTGAGCACGTAGCCCAGGCGCGAGGGAACACCCTTGAAGTACCAGATGTGCGTGACGGGGGCGGCCAGGTCGATGTGACCCATGCGCTCACGACGAACGCGCGAGCGAGTGACCTCGACACCGCACTTTTCGCAGATGATGCCCTTGTAGCGCACGCGCTTGTACTTGCCACACGCGCACTCCCAGTCGCGGGTGGGGCCGAAGATCTGCTCACCGAACAGGCCGTCGCGCTCGGGCTTGAGCGTACGGTAGTTGATGGTCTCCGGCTTCTTAACCTCACCGTGGCTCCACTCGGCGATGTCGCCGCCGGTGGCCAGGGTGATCTTCAGGCTGTCGAACGTTTTGGCGTCCAGCAAAGTTATCTCTCCCTATCAGATCGCATCGATGGTCGCCGCAGCGTTCGGACGAGCATCAAGGGTGATGCCCAGATCCTCACGCGCATTGAAGTCTTCGTCCTGCTCACGCAGGTCAATGACGTTGCCGGCCGCGTCGAGAGCTTCGACGTTCAGGCACAGCGAGCGCATTTCCTGGATGAGGACTCGGAAGGACTCGGGGATGCCGGGCTCGGGGATGTCCTCGCCCTTAACGATGGCCTCGTACACCTTGACGCGGCCGGTGGTGTCGTCCGACTTGATGGTCAGCAGCTCCTGGAGGGCGTAGGCGGCGCCGTAGGCTTCCCAGGGCCCACACCTCCATCTCGCCGAAGCGCTGGCCGCCGAACTGGGCCTTACCGCCCAGCGGCTGCTGCGTGATCATCGAGTACGGGCCCGTGGAGCGGGCGTGGATCTTGTCGTCGACCAGGTGGTGGAGCTTGAGCATGTAGGTGTAGCCCACCGAGATCGGGTACGGGAACGGCTCGCCGGAGCGACCGTCGAACAGGCGCGCCTTGCCCTCGTAGTTGGTGAGGACGTCGCCGTCGCGGTTCGGGTTCACGTTGCGCAGCAGGCCCGCGAGCTCGTCGGCCTCGAGGCCGTCGAACACGGGGGTAGCAACGGGCGTGCCGGGCTCGGTCTTGATGCCGTCGGCGGGCAGGTGCGCTGCCCACTCTTCGCCGGCCTCGACAGCGGCCGAGGCATCCCAGCCCTGGTGGGCGAGCCAACCGAGGTGGTACTCGAGAACCTGGCCGACGTTCATTCGGCCGGGGACACCCAGCGGGTTGAGGATGATGTCGACGGGCGTGCCGTCGGCGAGGAAGGGCATGTCTTCGACCGGGAGGATCTTGGACACGACGCCCTTGTTACCGTGGCGGCCGGCCATCTTGTCGCCGATCGTGATCTTGCGTCGCTGGGCGACGTAGACGCGCACGGTCTGGCGGACGCCGGGGTTGAGGTCGTCTTCGTCGTCGTTGAATTCGCGGACACCGATGACAATGCCCTCTTCGCCGTGGGGGACGCGCAGGGAGGTGTCGCGCACCTCGCGCGCCTTCTCGCCGAAGATGGCGCGCAGGAGGCGCTCTTCGGAGGTCAGCTCGGTCTCGCCCTTCGGGGTGACCTTACCGACGAGGATATCGCCGGCGGTAACCTCGGCGCCGATGCGGATGATGCCGCGCTCGTCCAGGTCAGCGAGGGATTCCTCGGAGACGTTGGGGATATCGCGGGTGATCTCTTCCTCACCGAGCTTGGTCTCGCGGGCGTCGACCTCGTATTCCTCGATGTGGATCGAGGTGAGGATGTCCTCTTCCACGACGCGGCGGCTCAGGATGATGGCGTCCTCGTAGTTGAGGCCTTCCCACGACATGTAGGCGACGAGGAGGTTCTTGCCGAGCGCGACCTCACCGTTGGAGGTGGCGGGGCCGTCGGCCAGGACGTCGCCGACCTCGACGCGGTCGCCCTCGTCCACGATAACGCGCTGGTTGGTGCAGTTACCGCTGGAGCGCTCGAACTTCTCGAGGCGGTAGGAGTCGCGGCCGCCCTCGTCCGTGGAGACGACGATCAGGTCCGCGGAGACCTCGGAGACGACGCCGGAGTGCGCGGCGAGGATCATTTCGCCGGAGTCGTGCGCGGCGCGCATCTCCATGCCGGTGCCGACCAGCGGGGCTTCCGTGGTGAGCAGCGGCACGGCCTGACGCTGCATGTTCGCGCCCATGAGGGCTCGGTTCGCGTCGTCGTGCTCGAGGAAGGGGATGAACGCCGCGGCGACGGACACCATCTGACGTGCGGAGACGTCCATGTAGTCGACGCGATCGCGGGCAATCAGGGTCGGGTCGTCGCCGGCGACACGGCACAGGACGTCGTGCTCGGCGAAGGAACCCGTCGGCCTCGAGGGGCGACGAGGCCTGGGCGATGAAGTGGCCCTTCTCGTCGTCCGCGGTGAGGTAGCGGATTTCGTCGGTGACCTTGCCGTCCTTGACGACGCGGTAGGGCGTCTCAATGAAAGCCGAAGGGGTTGATGCGCGCGAAGGTCGCGAGCGAGCCGATGAGGCCGATGTTCGGGCCTTCAGGGGACTCGATCGGGCACATACGACCGTAGTGCGAGGGGTGGACGTCTCGAACTTCCATGCCCGCGCGGTCACGGGACAGACCGCCGGGGCCCAGGGCCGACAGACGGCGCTTGTGGGTCAGGCCGGCGAGGGGGGTTGTTCTGGTCCATGAACTGCGAGAGCTGGGAGGTTCCGAAGAACTCCTTGATCGCGGCCACGACGGGGCGGATGTTGATCAGCGTCTGGGGCGTGATCGAGTCCGTCTCCTGGGTGGTCATGCGCTCGCGCACGGTGCGCTCCATGCGGGCGAGGCCGGTGCGGACCTGGCCCTGGATGAGCTCGCCGACGGCGCGGATGCGACGGTTGGCGAAGTTGTCGATATCGTCGACCTCAACGCGGACCTCGACCGGCTCGCCATGACGGGTGCCGGCGAAGGTCTTGTCGCCCTGGTGCAGGGCGAGCAGGTACTTGACGGTCGCGACGATGTCCTCGAGGGACAGGGTCGAGGCCTTGGGGTCGGCTTCGATGGCCAGCTTCTTGTTGATCTTGTAGCGGCCGACCTTGGCGAGGTCGTAGCGACGAGAGTCGAAGTAGAAGTTGTTGAGCAGCGTCTGGGCGGCGTCGACGTTCGCGGGCTCGCCGGGGCGCAGCTTGCGGTAGATGTCGAGTAGGGCTTCTTCCTGCGTGGCGACCGTGTCCTTCTCGAGGGTCTCGAGGAGGACGGGGTAGTCGGCGAAGGTGTCGCGAATCTCGGATTCGGTCATGCCGACAGCCTTGAGGAAGTGGGTCACCGACTGCTTACGCTTGCGGTCGATGCGCACGCCGACGGCGTCGCGCTTGTCGATCTCAAACTCGAGCCATGCGCCGCGGGAGGGGATGACCTTCGCGCCGAAGGTTTCCTTGTCCGACGAGCGGTCCGAGAGCTTCTCGAAGTACACGCCGGGGGAACGCACGAGCTGGGAGACGACGACACGCTCGGTGCCGTTGATGATGAAGGTGCCGCGGGGGGTCATGAGCGGGAAGTCGCCCATGAACACGGTCTGGGACTTGATTTCGCCGGTCTCATAGTTCATGAACTCGGCGGTCACGTACATCGGTGCGGAGTACGTGTAGTCCTTCGCCTTGGCTTCCTCCATGGAGTACTTGGGGGATTCGAGGCGGTGGTCGTGGAACGACAGGCTCATGGTGCCTGCGACGTCCTCGATGGGGGAAATCTCGTGGAAGATTTCTTCGAGGCCGGAGACGTCAGGGACGTCGTTGCGGCCGGATGCCTGAGCGGCTTCGACGCGGGCCTTCCACGCGTCGTTGCCCAGCAGCCAGTCGAAGCTTTCGACCTGCAGGCCCAGCAGATTGGGGGCCTGGAGGGGTTCACGAAGCTTGGCGAACGAGATGCGGTGCTTGGGCTGTTTGGCGGTGCTGTTGGCAGCCAAAGGGGATCCTTCCCTGCATGAACGGTGCGCACGCTGCCTTATCACCCATTATCTGACGCGTCCTGGTCCGTCAAGCGCCTGTTACGACGGCTGGATACGGGTCACCTCGGGCATGATAAGGCGCAAATACTCAGGCTACCGTGAGTCGCATCGTGAGTCAAGGCAGCTTGTGATATGTGCAGGGTTTCACGGGACGAGGCCATGGCCGGCTTGTTCGTCAGGCGCGACGGCGGCGGAACCCGGGCTTGGGTGGCGGTGCCCCAAGTCGGGCTTGAACCGACGACCCACGGATTATGAGTCCGCTGCTCTGACCGACTGAGCTATTGGGGCGATGCCATCCTACCGGACAGGTTTCACATCGCTCCACCCGCCACACCGGAACGATCTGTTGCTCACGCCGAAGCGACATGGGACCTTGGTCGCACCTACGCTTATTTTACCAAGTCACAGCCACGGAAAATTAGGAGGCGGCATGAACGTCGCAGAACAGATCGTCGAGCAGCTTGTTGACGCGGGTGTCCACCACATCTACGGCATCGTCGGCGATTCCCTCAACCCGATCGTCGACGCCGTGCGTAAGACCGGCGGCTCCAAGAAGGGCGGCATCGACTGGATTCACGTGCGCCACGAGGAGGCCGCGGCGTTCGCAGCGTCGGCGGAAGCTCAGCTGACGGGCAAGCTCGCCGTGTGCGCAGGCTCGTGCGGCCCCGGCAACCTCCACCTCATCAACGGCCTGTACGACGCGAACCGCACGGGCGCGCCCGTCCTGGCCATCGCCTCGCACATTCCCAGCGTGCAAATCGGTTCGACGTACTTCCAGGAGACCCACCCGGACCGCATTTTCGAAGAGTGCTCGGTGTACAACGAGCTCATCTCTTCCGCTGCACAGTCCCCGCGCACCGTGAATTCCGCGATCCGTCACGCGGTCGGCATCGGCGGCGTCTCGGTCATTACACTGCCCGGCGACGTGTCCGACCTCAAGGCGGTCGACCACGTCCCCACCTACGCGCCCGCGCGCCCGGCGACGCTTGCACCCAACGCGACCGACATTGAAGAGGCGGCCGCCCTGCTCAACAAGGCGGACAAGGTCGCTATCTTCGCCGGAGCCGGTGTTGAGGGAGCTCACGACGAGGTCATCGCCCTGGCGGATGCACTCAAGGCACCGATCGGCCACTCGCTGCGCGGCAAGCACTTCATCCAGTATGACAACCCCTTCGACGTGGGCATGACGGGCCTGCTGGGCTACGGCGCAGCAGCCGAGGGCATGAACGACGCCGACGTGCTGATCCTGCTGGGCACCGACTTCCCCTACGACCAATTCCTGCCCTCCACCCCCACGATCCAGGTCGATACGCGCGCTGAGAAGCTGGGTCGTCGCACCGACGTCGGCCTCGCTATCCACGCGCAGGTCAAGCCCTTCATTGAGGCGCTGATGCCCCACCTGCGTCAGGATCGTTCCGATTCGTTCTTGAAGCGCAAGCTCAAGAAGCATGCGGAGATCATGCACGCACCGGTTGGCGCCTACACGCGCAACGTGGAGAAGATGCACCCGATTCACCCCGAGTACGCTGCTCACCTGCTCAACGAAACGGCCGCCAAGGACGCGATCATCACGGCGGACACCGGCATGTGCAACGTGTGGACGGCGCGCTACCTCGATCCGCTGGGGACACGTCGCCTCATCGGTTCATTCCTGCACGGCTCCATGGCCAACGCGCTGCCGATGGCGCTGGGCGCGCAGGTTGCGTTCCCGGATCGTCAGGTCGTGTCCGTGTCGGGCGACGGCGGCCTGTCCATGCTGCTGGGCGAGCTCATCACCGCGAAGATGTACAACCTGCCCGTCAAGGTGGTTGTGTTCAATAACTCGACGCTGGGCATGGTCAAGCTGGAGATGCTGGTCAACGGCATTCCGGACTTCCAGACTGACGTGCCCGACACGAATTACGCGGAGGTTGCCCGCGCAATTGGTTTCCACGCGGAGCGCGTCGAGGATGCGTCACGCCTGGCGGACGCCTATCGCGAGGCGTTTGCGCCCCGGCCCCGCCCTCGTCGAGGTCATCACCGACCCGAACGCTCTGTCGCTGCCCCCGGCCATCACGGGCGGACAGGGTGGTTGGTTTCGCGACGGCGATGAGCAAGATCGTGCTCAACGGCGGCATCGCTGAGGCTTTCTCGATGGCGACCTCGAACATGCGCAACATTCCGCGCCCGTAGTTCACCGTCCTGTCCCTGACGAGGCTGGGGCTGGGTTATTCCATGACCTGGCCCCGGCCTCGTTTTTTTCATGGCTCAAACCCCACATTTGTCAACACCTTGTTTTCTAAAAATACTGGTATTTACCCTCTCAAATGTCGCTTGACAGGTATAGAACTTGTAATATCTTGCGCCACATTGCAACTTGACACCTATTTTTTTGCGCGCAATTTCCTCTAATATGCGAGGTGTTCTATAGCTCTCGTCACACAGGAGGAAGTGCCATGCACGCGCTCGCAGCAATGGCTAGCGCGGCCGGTGCCGTCGACCTAGACACTTTTCCCGCTTGGCTGAGGATTACCCACTTCATCAACTTTGTGATGATGGGTTTCCTCATCCGCTCCGGCTGGGAGGTCCTCGCATCGCACCCGCGTCTGTACTGGAACAATCACTGCACACCCGGATCCGAGTGGCTCAAGTTCACCAAGGACAAGGTATCGACCGTCCCCGGCGAGTTCACGGCGCGCGATGACCAGCGCAACCTGCACCCACTGATCTCCCTGCCCGGACGCGGACAGATCGGCCTGGGCCGCGCGTGGCACGCGCTTGTCACGGCCATCTGGTTCATCAACGGCCTCGTGTACGTCACTCTCCTCTTTGGGACGGGCCAATGGCGGCGCATCGTACCCACCTCATGGTCCATCATCCCCGAGGCCTGGGAGAGCGCAAAAATCTACATGGGCCTGCAGATCCCCTCCATCGAGCACTTCCAGCCCTATGACGCGCTCCAGAAGCTCATGTACTTCGCGGTCGTCTTTATCGTGGCGCCCCTCATGATCGCGACCGGCCCCATCATGTCCCCCACCTTCGCGGGACGCTTCCCGAAGTACGTCAAGCTCTTCCGCAACCGTCAGACGGCTCGTTCTATCCACTTCCTCGGTATGGCGTTCTACTGCGTCTTCGTTGTCATGCACGTCGCGCTGGTGTTCATCGTCCACCCGAGGTACAACATCGCGCACATGATGCTTGGCGAAAACTACAACGACATCACGGCGGCGCAATTCGCTCAGGCCGTCACCATGTTGATCATCGGCATCGTCGTCGCCATCGCCCTGTGGATCGGCGCCTCCTACTGGTCGCTGTCGAATATGCGCCGCACGCAGCGCTGGATATGGGGTGCCACGCAGCCCATTCGCGCACTCACGATCGACCGCTTGAAGTCGCGCCAGGTCGCGAAGAAGACCTTCACCGAGGCCGATATCTCCCCGTTCCACTGGGTCAACACGCGCCCGCCGACGAAGGAACAGTCCGAGGAGTACATCGCCCTGCGCGAAGACGACTTCAAGGACTTCCGCCTCGAGATCGGCGGCCTGGTTGAGGAGGAGAAGTCTTTCTCCATCGACGAGCTGAAGGCCCTGGGCAAGGTCACGAACATTACGATGCACACCTGCATGCAGGGATGGACGGGCATCGCGAAGTGGGAGGGCATCCGCCTCAAGGATCTCCTCGAGCAGGTCACGCCCACGTCAGGCGCGCGCTACCTGATGGCGACCTCCTTCGGACACGTCGGGCACACCTACGACGGGCGCCCGACCGAGCCCTACTACGAGTGCATCGACCCGTCGATGATCGACGACGACGAGTGCATCCTCGCCTGGGGCATGAACGACGAGCCCCTGCCCGAGGTCTACGGCGGACCACTGCGCCTGCGCGCCGATTCCCAGCACGGCTACAAGATGGTCAAGTGGGTGCGCCGCCTGGAGTGGATCCACGACTACCACGACGTGGGCGACGGCCAGGGTGGCTCGCGAGAGGATTCGGGCCTGCAGCACTACGACGCCCGCGCCTGAGCTCTCAGCCTTCACGCGATACCGCGCCTCCCTCCTCGTCCCCACGCATGCGCGTGCGGGAAAGCGTGGGGGAGGTGTGGTCTATGCGTACCTGCGGGCGATTGCCACGGCCTCGGGCACGTAGGAGCGCCCGAAGACGGCGCAGTGGATCATGATGATGTGCATCTGGTGGAGGCAGGCGCGCTCGCGCCAGCCGTCCTGCAGGGGTGAGGCTTCGTGATAGGCGGCGAGTATGCGTTCGTAGTGCGGGCAGCCGAAGACCGCGAGGGCCGCGAGGTCCTCCTCGGCGTGGCCGCCCTGCGCGGCGGGGTCGATGAGGACGGCCCCCTCGGGAGTCCACATGACGTTGCCGCTCCACAGGTCGCCGTGGGTGCGGGCGGCGCCGATATTGTTCTGTCGTGTCTTCACGTCTTCGACGAGGCGCGGCTGCCCGTGGTCGAGCGCGCCCGATTCGAGGCGTTCGCAGAGCTTGTCGATGAGCGTTCGTTCGGCGGCCGTGAAGGCGCGGTCGTCGGCGTAGGGGGCGATCCGTTCACGCGCGTAGAAGGCACCCCAGGATTCACTTTCCGACGAGGCCGGGGCCGGGCTTGGTTGACCGGGCAGCGAGAGGTGGGCCTCCCCCATCCAGCCATCGCCCTCGAATCCGGGCGGCGGCGCACCCAGGTGGCTGGCTCCGGCAGCGTGCGTGTGGGCGAGGGCGCGGCCGAACTCCTCCGCCGCCCGAGGGGTTGGCGAGACGGACACCAGGCGCGGCTCCTCGAGCCACGTCGCACCGTGACCGAGGACGGGCACGACGGGCGCGCCGGGGTCCGAGGCCTCGGCGAGCCACGCAAGGCCCGCAACCTCGTAGGCGATCCGCCCGCGGCGGCTATCCGCTTTCCTGATGGTGTCCATCGTGTGTGGCCTCCTGTCTGCGGAGAAGCTCCAGCACTCCCCTGCCGTCGACGCCGCTGCGCGACAAGCCAACGATATCAAGGGCTATGCGGGGCGCAGGCAAGTCCTCCAACACTCGGCATTGCAGCGGGTCGACCAGCCGACAGCGCAGGTGAGCGAGCGGAATAGCGGATTCACGTGCAAACAACATGCCATGCCTGGTGCCGCTGCGCCCAAAGTGCAGACCACTTCGCCAGTATTCGTCTATTTCCAGCACTATTCAGCGAGGTGGTCTGCGTTTTGGGCACCAGCCCCACGTGCGTCATGGCTTGCACACGGTTGATTGGGGGGAATTGCACTACATGGGGGTCCGACACGCCGATGACACTCCCCCGAACAGCTTCGTGTAGTGCAAAATCCCCCACGACCGACGAGGCGGTGAGCACGCGAGGAGCACACCTGGGCCTACGCGGCCCGTTTCGTCGGTCTGGAGGGCAGGCACGCATGGAACGGCTCTACTTCAGTGCCGGTGGAGGGCTTCGGGACCTGATGAAGGTGCCGAAGAGCGCTAACATTCGCCCAATAGACACCCCACCCGCCCACACTCGCGAAAAACACTCGCCCAGCCCGCTATAAAACGTTCATTTTGGGCCATTCTGCCTGCGCTGGGCGCATATTTTCGCGCTATCGTCACTGACAGGCCGAGCCGGGCGAACTTTGTCGCGCCCATGCTGCTTACCGCGCCGCAACATGTAACCGTCAGCACCAATGCGGGAACCTCAGGACGCCGGTATGAAACCCACGACGCCTTTGCGCGATGAAATAGCACCAAAAATGGGTGTATCTGGCTTGCAATGGTGTCGTCGGTTTCACCGGAGACAGAGCACACGCCAGCAAAGGTGTTGACGGTTTCACGTGAGTCAACGCCAGCGACAGCAGTGCGGCCGGACAACGAGTCGACGCGCCGAGCACACGCCAGCGCCCCGGCCCACAGGTGTGAAGGGTGCCGGAGGGACCGGAGGGCCAGGGCCGCGGTGCTGGTGGGCGGCGGCAGGGCCAGGGCGGGCCTCGAGATCGACCACCTGAGCCGTCAGGCTCGCGTGTGGCGATCTCGCGGCGGGCCGCCGCCCACCAGCACACAGCGGCCAAGCCCACAGGCAGACGATCCGGCGCCCGGAACACCAGCGGCACCACAAGCGACACGACAACACGACAACGCGCCCAGGCATACAAAAAACCGACATCCGGATCGGATGTCGGCCTGTGGTGGAGCTAGGGGGATTCGAACCCCCGACCTTCTCATTGCGAACGAGACGCGCTACCAACTGCGCCATAGCCCCAAGGACTCAAACAGCTTAGCACCATCACAATCGGCCACGCAAGCTGACCTCCAACGCGTGCGGCATGACACGGAGCCCACACATGCGACCGCGCCGCGAGCCCGAAGGCTCGCGGCGCGGCATCACAACGATTCGTTTACTACTGGGCGCGTCGCGCGTCCAGGACGGCATCCAGGTCGAGGGCGACGGCCTGATCGGCGACGACCTCGGTGGTGGAGCGGGCGCCCACCTGGGCGGTCTGGGCGATCGGGCGGGCCGGGACTGCGGCGGCGATGCGCGGGATGCCGCGCAGGTCGGTGTCGGCGTGGACGATGCGGCCGCGCACGCGCTCGCGCGAGGCGTAGGTGGGCGCGGGGATCGGCGCGACGGTCCAGGCGCGGGCCGGCGTGTCAGCGACTTCGACGACCTCGGGCACCTCGACGTTGAAGACGAGGGAGGGAACGGAGCCGGTCTGGGGTTCCGTGGCCTCGACTGCCTCGGAAACCTCCTCCGAAGATGAAGACACGACCTGAGGCTCCGCAGGGGCGGCAGCAGTAGCGCGTCCAGCGCCACGCACGTCGCCGCGGAGCTTGGTCAGCAGCTCGAGTTCGCGTTCGGAGGCGCGCTGGGAGCGCACGGCGGCGACGCGGGAGGTAGCCAGGGAAGCAACGAGTGCGGCGGCCGGAATGGCGATCCACGCCCACGCGAGGGAGGTCGCCGCGATGACGATGCCGAGCACGACGCTTGCGAGCGCGCACACGCCGGTGACAACCATGCGGCGGCGGGCGGCGGCGCTCTCTCGGCGGCGAGACGGGCGGCGCGGCGGGCGCGCAGCTTCGCGATCTCACGGACCGCCTTGTTGTTGCGACGGTCAATAACGGGACGCGTGCGCCCCGTGGTGCCCTGGTGCATGCTGCCTCCGCTCGTCAACGCGCCCCGCGCCAGGATGGTCCCGCTGGCGTGGTCGCATGTGTCTAATTCTGGCTCATTCGTGTGGATCATGCGCAGCCTCGGAGAGAAACGGTCAATTTCTCGAGACTGAACGATTGCTGTCCTGCGCGCAACGAGCGACGGTACCGTCGCGATAAGCGCGACGAACATCGCTGCAATGACGAGTCCACCAATCTCCACCCTCACAAAGTACGGGCGTTTGCGCCACTGCGCTTTGTGCGATGGGCGCGTGTCGAGCTCTCAAACCTTTCGGTAAAAAGAGAAGTAACCACAGGTATCACACTTGTAACACCAGCATCATTCATATCAACCGGGCAATACAGGAACGAGCGCACGACGCACCACGTCATCACGCAGGTCAGCAGCAATACTCAGTCGATCGCGCTGCGTCCCCACCGACGTCGCACGAGTCCACCCTCAGGCAGGGACTCAGTATCAATAAAGAACGCAATATGGTCCGCCCATTGCCCACCGATGTGCATGAAACGCGGACGCAGCCCCTCCTCCACGAGGCCGAGGCCTCGGCACACGCCCAACGACCGCTCGTTCTCGGGTCGCACACACACCTCGACGCGGTGCAGGCCGAGCTCCCCGACGACGAGGTCGAGGACGAGCGCCGTGACCAGGGACCCCAGGCCTCGACCCGACCATTCCGAGACGATCCAGTAGCCGAGCATGCCCGTCGACATCGCACCCCAGTGCACGTTGGAGATGGAGAACTGGCCGACAAAGCGCCCGTCGATCTGAACGCCGAAGATCAGGCCGGTGCCCTCGCGATGGTCGCGATCGGCGCGACGCATGTACTGGGAGAACGTCGGGATGTGTTCGAGCGTGTCCGGGGGCAAGGTCGCCTCCCACGGGCGCAACCAATGCCCGTCGGTGCGACGCACGGCGTCGAGCGTGCGATGCTCCTCGCCGCGCACGGGGCGCACGACGAGCTCGCGCGGGCGCGGATTCGACTCGGTGCCACTGCGCAGGAAGCCGCGGCCGACCGGATCGGCGACGCGCAGCGTGAGCATCTCAATGTCGCGGCCCCACACGCACCGGGGACGCCGGAGGAAACATGTCATTCGAGGACCAGGCACTGCAGGCGGTCGCCCGCGCGCACCGTCGTCACATCCTCGGGCACGACCGCGAGAGCGTTCGAGTCCGCGAGCGCGGACAGCAGCAACGAGGCCGGGGTGCCCATGACCGCGGCGTTGTAGCCGGAGCGGGGGGAGCCGGTCAGGCGCACGCGCACGAACTCGCGGCGGCCGCGCGGGGAGTACCAGGAGCGGTCGATGGCGGCGCGCACGACGGGACGGTTGACGGCGGTCCAGCCCTGCATGTGGCGCAGCGCGGGACGGACAAACACCTCGAAGCACACCTGGGCGGAGACGGGGTCGCCGGGCAGGCAGACGATGGGGGTGCCGGGCTGGCCGTCCTCGGTGCTGACTGTGCCCACACCCATGATGTGGCCGGGCCAGGCGGCGACGTTGTCGAAGCGGACGGTGCCGAGCGCACCGAGGACCTCGCGCACGGTGTCGCCGCTGCCGTAGGAGATGCCGCCGGTCGTCAGGATCAGGTCCGCGCGCACCAGCTGATCCTCGATGGTCTCGCGCAGGCGAGCGCGCTCATCCGGGACGGCGGAGACGCGGAAGGTCTGTGCGCCGGCGTCAGCAACGGCCGTCGACAGGGCGTGACCGTTCGCGTCGAAGACGGTGCCGGGGCGAGCCTCGCCACCGGGCTCGACGATCTCGTCGCCGATCGAGATGATGACGACGCGCGGGCGCGGGTGAACCAGGACGCGGTCGCGACCCACGCCGGCGAGGAGTGCCATCTGGCGGGCACCGATACGCGTGCCGGAGCGCAGCACCGTGTCACCCTGCGCAACGTCCTCCGCACGGCGGCGAATGTTCTCGCCATTAGCTGGGGCGGTACGCAGGGCGACCTGGGCGATGCCGTGGTCCGTGAACTCGAGGGAGACGACGGCCTCGGCACCCGAGGGCATGGGCGCGCCGGACGCGATGCGGATCGCGGTGCCGGGCACGAGGGCAGCCGGGCCGACGGCGCCGGCGCGGATCTCCTCGGTGACGGGAAGCGTCACCGGCGACTCCAGGGTGGCTCCCTCACAGTCGCGGATGCGAACGGCGTATCCGTCGCGCGCCGACAGGTCGGCGACCGGGAGGTTGAAGGGGGCCTGCACGTCCTCTGCGAGCACGCAGCTGACCGCGTCAGCGAGCTGCACGTCGAGCGGCGGTAGCGCGTGGGCAACGGCCATGCAGTCCTGGTAAAAGTCGGCAACGCTTCGCATAGTTGTTAATCCTCGAGCTTGGAGCGCAGGAACTCCTTGAGTTCCGCTCCAAGCGCCGGGTCCTCAAGGGCGAGCGTGACGTTAGCTTCGAGGTAGCCGAGTTTGTCCCCGGTGTCGAAGCGTCGCTCGTCGATGACTACACCGTACAACCCTCCACCCTCTTCTTCGGGGAGGTCGATCATGCGCGCGTACCCATCTGTGAGCTGATACTCACCACCGGCGCCCGGTTCGATGTTCTCGAGGGCCGTAAACACGGCCGGGTCGAGCAGGTAGCGGCCAACGACCGCGTACTCGGATTTGACTTCTTCGAGCGGGGGCTTCTCGGTGACGTCGGTGATGCGCATGAGCTGTCCTTCTTCGAGGTCGACGCCCTCGGGGATCGGCAGAACCTCGACGGCGGTCGAGGCGTAGGCCGTGGCCTGCTCGGGGGTGACCTTCAGCAGAGCGACGACGGTGCCGCCCAGGGCGCCTCGCACCTGGATCATCTTGCGCAGCAGCTGCGATCCAGGGCTCCATGAGGTCGTCGGGCAGCAGCACGGCGCAGGGGGCGTCGCCCACGTGGGACTTGGCCTGCAGGATCGCGTGGCCGAGGCCGAGGGGGTGGCCCTGGCGCACGGAGTGGACGCGCGCGTACTTCTTGTACTCGTTGACGTACTCGAGGGCCTTCTCCTTGCCGGCCTTCTCCAGGTCGGCCTCGAGGCCGGGTTCGGCGTCGAAGTAGTCTTCGATCGACTGCTTGCCGGCGCGTGTCACGAAGAGGATGTCTTCGATGCCGGCATCCGTGGCCTCGCGAACGATGTACTCGATCGAGGGGCGGTCGACGACGGGCAACATTTCCTTGGGCACGGACTTCGTGATGGGCAGGAAGCGGGTTCCGCGACCGGCCGAGGGAACGACAGCGTGCACTACTGGCTGGTTTTTTTATCTGACATACTTCACAGAGTAGCGAAGAAACCGCCCGAGAGGGAGACTATGGCCACAAAAACAACTCTCCGCGCGAAGGTGCGTCGCAGGCGCCGCGCTCGGCGCGCCGGCACGCCCGCACTCAAGGCCCCGTTCACCCCGGAATTCACCCCCTCCCCCATTCCCGTGCGTGATCGCGCCGAAGCCGAAGGAATCGCTCGCCAGATACGCGCCCTAGCCTCGTCGATGGGCGGCGTCACGCTGCCCGCGCTCTTCGTCTCCACCCCCCTAGAGCCCGATATGTCCCTCGCGCTCGGGCTATTTGAACGTGCGCTCCTCCCGGTCCTCCTCGACGAGGCCAGGCCCCCCTCGGCGCACCGCACTGGGGACTGTGGGAGACGGGCCGGGCGTTGGTGACGCTTGGGCGGCCTCCCGCTCAGCCGGGCGGCGAGGCGCGGGGCGCGGAGTCGCTCAAGGAGGCGGATCTGATTGTCATTCCGGCGCTCGCGGCATCGGCGGACGGGACCCGTCTCGGCCAGGGCGGAGGATGGTACGACCGCGCGCTCATGTACCGCTCCCCCGGCGTACCAGTCGTTGCGGCGATTTTCGACGACGAGGTACTGGAGGCCGGAGTAATTCCTGCGGAGCCTCACGACGTTCCCGTCGACGCGATTGTGACGCCGACACACACGATCGCAACAAACGTCCGATAGGCCTTTTTCCAGGGTTTTTCTGTTAACCGCAACGCCAACAGCCGTTTGTCACATACGTCTCACACCGGACTTTTCAGCTCAAAATCGCAGGTCGCTGACCGAATGACAAAAAGTGCGACGAACATTACCCTCTAATCACTGTTCGTAAGACGAAAGTCCCCACTAGTGTTTTCAACGGTAAACGAGCGCCGACGCGGCGCGCGCTCCCCGGCGGCAACATACCGCCACGCCGAGGCACTTCGGCGATTCAGACTTGCCGGCCTGGCCGGCCCCATTCATTACAGGAGAACCCATGCTCAAGGGATTCAAGGACTTCATCTCGCGCGGCAACGTCGTCGAGCTCGCCGTCGGTGTCATCATCGGGGCGGCCTTCAAGAACATCGTCGACGCCCTGGTCGACGGCATCATCAACCCGCTGATCGCGGCCGTCATCGGCAAGCCCGATTTCTCGGACGCCTTCATCCTCACCCTGAACGGTACCGACGTGAAGTTCGGCCTGCTGATTACCGCCGTCATCAACTTCATCCTCATGACCTTCGCGATCTACTTCTGCATCGTGGTGCCCATGAACGCCCTCAACGCCCGCCGCAAGAAGGCTGAGGACGAGGCTCCCGCGGCCGAGGTCTCCGACGAGGTCAAGCTCCTCACCGAGATCCGCGACGCCCTCGCCAAGGGCGACCGCGCCTGATTCTTCCCCCCTCCACGAGGGCGAGGCGGGGCCGATGCGATTGCATCGGCCCCGCCGTTTTGTATAAACACGAGAGCACCGCGCCGGCGCGAAAACTCGCCGCTACGCCAGCCCCTACGCCCGCGCCTGCGCGTGCGGCGGCACGTTCTCGAGCAGCCGCGCATCGTTGGCACCATCCCCACGGTCGGGGGCGTCGGCCATGGAGCCGGGGCGCGTGTCCTCGGGGCGCACGCGATCCTCCCAGGAAGGCGGCAGGCCCTCCTCGATGAGGCGGCGGTCCACGTCGGACACGTAGCGGGCGACGCGGCGACGCTTGCGCGGCGTCGGTTCACTCATCGCTGGAATCCTCGGGCGCCGCATCCTCGTCCGACGGCTCGCCCGCATCCTGCAAGGCTGCGGGCTTCGTGCGGCGCACGACGTTGCCCAGGACCGCGTCGGATTGGAAGCCGCGTCGCGTGATGCCCAGGGCCTCGCGCAGCTCTTCGGCGGTCTCCAAGTCGGTGCGCTCGATGCCGTCAGAACGCACCCAGGCAGCCATCTCATCGAGCTGGTCATCGGAGTAGGCGGCCAGCGGCAGACCCTTGGCGATCGCGGGGCGCGGACCACGGTTTTCCTCGGACGCACGCTCCTTGTGCTTGATGGCCAGCAGCATGCCGGTGGTGTCCTCGTCGGCCTTCTTGCGACGCTTAGATTCCTCATCGAGGCCGTCGTCCAACATCGGCATGCGCGGGGAGGAGGAGGCGTCCTCAGCATCGTCCGCCGCCTCGGCTCCACCATCAGAGGAAGCCTCTTCAACGCGCTCTACCACGCGCTCGTCTACGGCATCGTCATCGGCGATGCGCTCGGGCACCTCGACGACGGGTTCGTCGTCGGCGGCGCGCAGCTTGTCGAGCGCGTCCAAGACGGCATCGACGACAAGAGACGCTTCTTGTCGGGGTCAATGAACAGCGGCATCGACAGGGCGGTGTAGACCGCCCAACCCTGAGCTTCGAGCCAGCGGGGACGGGCGCGGTCGCGCACGCGCTGGCTGGGCTCCGCCAGGTACTCCTCGTCGTCCGTGAGCACCGCGAGGAGCAGGCGCCCCGGAGACTCCGGGTGACCGATCGCGAGCGGAATCCGCATGCCGCCGGGGATACCGACGTTCGCGACGACCTCGAGGCCTCGCGAGTACAGGTGCTCGGCGAGGTCGACAAGCAGGCGGTCCGGTTCACCGGCGAGGACAGGCCAGGCGTCCATTCCCTCGCCCGCGTGCCCCTCGGCGATCTCCAGGAGGTCGACGAGCATACGCGACCCCTCGTGACCGAGGCGGTCACGGTCAATCTCCTCGCTGTGCAAGGCAGAGACGAGCGTCAGGTCGCCGCGCACGACGCGCAGGACCTCGGCGAGCGCGTCCGCGCCCTCCTCGCTCGACAGGACGCCGAAGTCATGAATGACGCGCCCGTGCGGGGTCTTCGCGAACCCGACGGACAGGATGAGCGATTCGCGGGTCAGGCCGGCCACCTGATCAGGCCCGACGACGACGAAGGGTTCCGGGGTCGCGGGGTCGAAGAACGAGGCCAGGCCGGGTTCGTCGGCCTTCACGCTCTCCAGGGCCTCGCGGATGCGCTGCGCGTGTCGCTCGGACAGGGCAACGACCGCGAGGGAACGCTCCGGAGCCTCGACCGCGTGCTCGATGACGGCGTCGACGACTGCGCGCACCTCGGCGCCGGTCGATTCGATCGCGTGCGCACCGGGAGCGGGCATGCCCGTCGCCTCCACCCAGCGGGCAGACACGGGCGCATTCGCGGCAGTCCACGGGACGGGAATGCCGGCGTGCTCGTAGCCGTAGCGGGCGAGCAGCAGGGCCACCTGATCGTTGAGGCGGCGCGGACCGGGCTCGACACGCACGACCGGCAGGACGCCCGCCAGCTCACGGGTCGCGCCGCCTTCCGAGGCACCGGTCAGATCGTCGATGACGACCAGCTGGTGGCCGCGTGCGATGATCGGCGCCAGCTCGGCGAGCGGCAGGCCGTCAGCGCCGTCTAGGACGACGACGTCGACGGTACGCCCCGTCGGCGCGAGGGCCGGAACCATCGCGGGCACCGTCATGAGGACGGGCAGCAGGTGGCGCACCAGCGGGTACGACGACAGCAAGTCCAGGTCGGAGGGTGCCATTCCGTCGGCGAGCAGGTCGCGCAGCTCCTCGTACTGGCTGGGTCGGGCCGCCAGGGCATTCGTGCGGATTCGACGCACGCCCGTAATGGCCTGCGGGATGAGCGAGGCCACCTGAGCTCGTCAAGCTCGCATCCCTCGCGCGTCAAGTCCTCGAGGGAGGCAGGGTCCACCCCCGCCGAGCGCGGGCTGGGAGGCGAGCATGGCGCGCAGCAGCGAGGCCCACCAGGCGAGGTCGAGCTCGGTGTCGATCGCGGCGTCCTCAACCTGACGATCGGCGAGGTCCTGGGCAAGTTTGTCGAGGCCGCGGGCGGCCAGGCGCTCACGCATCTGCAGGCGCGCGGGCACCTCGCGGGCGGCGGAGGTGTCGCCAGCCCAGCGTTCGATGAGGGTCGTCAGGCGCTGCAGGTGGGTGCCCACCAGGTCCGGTTCCTCGGCCGCGAACACGGGGGCGATGGCGTCGAGGTCGTCACGCACGGCGTCCGTCAGGGCCGAAATCTCGCCGATCTTTGCCGGCAGAATGGGCCACGAGTCGTCGCCGCAGACCGCGCACCACGCGTTGCGGCGCTCCTGGACGCGAATGAGGGCACGGTGCAGGTCGGGCACGTAGACGCCCGGGCGCACGAGGTCCTGAGCCTGTTTGACGAGGCGGTTGCGCTCGGAGCGGCCCATCGAAATATCGTGGTCTTTGCGCCACTGCTTGGGCGCGGTTGCGATCACCATGTCGGCGGCGCTGCGCTCGAACACGCGGGGCAGGAAGACGTCGAGGACGTCGGCAATGCCGTCGAACATGGCGAGCTGGCGGTCCCACTGGGCGAGCGTGCCGGCGGGCTTGATGCCGGCCTCGCCGGCGACGGCCGCGATGTGCACGCGCAGCTCGGGCAGGGTCTTAGAGAGGCGATCGACGCGCAGCAGCACGTCGGAGGCCTGTTCGTCGGAGGTCAGGACAGCGTTGCCCCACGCGGAGGAGGCGGACACGCTGAGGGTCCCAGACGCCAGGGCCTCGCGCAGCAGGGCGCGGGCGCTCTCGCCCTGATCGACCGCGATGTCGTAGAGGGTCTTTTCGCCCAGGCGCACGCGGGTCGTGGGCGGGTTCTCACCGCTCGTGAGGTCGGTGAGGGCACGCAGCGCGTCAGCCGCGCACACGCCGAAGCGGCCGTAGGGCTGGTGGAGCGCGGCCGCATACGAGGCCAGTGCGGCGCGCACCTGACGCAGGCGCGCGCGCATCTCGTCAACGCTTGCCTGGTCGACGACGGGCGAGGTGTCCTCCATCGCGGCGCTCACGCGCGCTGCCAGGGTCTTACGCGCGTCGGAATAGCCGTCGATATTCGCCACGATGTCGGCGAGGCCCAGATCGGCCAGGCGCGTGTAGGCGGCGATTGAACGCGACGGAGAGGTCGACACGTGCAGGACCGACCGACCGGTGGCTGCCGCGTCCGCGAGGATCGCCGCGACGACCGACGCGTCGTCGCTGTGCGCGGGGATGTCGATGAAGACGCTGCGCCCGTCGGAGGCGGCTTCGACCGCGTCCTGCTGGGAGGGAATCAGGTCGCCGACGCCCTTTTCGGCCCACGGGTCGCGGTCGGCGGGGTTGGGGACCGGAGCCTCGGAGCGCAGGTCATTGCGCGCGTCCTGGTCGCCCGCGAGCGCGCGGATCACCTGAGAGTCTTCGAGGGCGGTGACGTCCTCGGCAAGGCTGGCGGCGAGGGCGCCGGCCGGGTGGCAGAACAGGCCGATGACGAGGTCGTCACGGACCTCGAAACGCGGCAGGGCGGCGCAGGCATCACGCAGGGCGGCCATCGCCTGGGAGGAGGAGAATCCGTGGGTGCCGCTCGCCTGTGCGAGGATCGTGTCCCCGTCCACGTCGAGGCCGTGGCTGCGCAGGGCCTCGGCCAGCTCGGGGGCGAGCAGGGCGCCGCGTCCGAGCGCGATGAGCACGTCGTCGTCGCGGCGCACGAGGCGCACGGGGCGCAGCAGGGCGGGGACGGTGACGGCGTCGGTCCCGTTGCGCCACGAGGCGGTGCCGATTCCCAGGTGGATGGGGCCTGTGCCGTGGGCGGACGCGCGCTGCTCGGAGCGCGCGATGATGGAACGGGCGCGCTCGAGGGCACGGCCCAGGGCAATGGGTTCGCGAATGAGGAGGCTCAGGCGGACAGGGTGTTCCGTGTAGAGCTGGGCAAGGCCTCCGGGGTGCGCGCCGGACAGGGACAGCGTCGGCAGCGACGTGGAGTCTGCGGCGATGTCCTGGTCGAGGCGTGAGCGCCACTTCTCGCGCGCAGAGCCGACGAGGGTGGTCGGGTGCGTCGAGGTGGACGAGGCCTCAGGGAGCCTCGGGCTCAGGGGCGGAACGGCGCGAAAAGATACTAGGAACCACGTTTTAACCCTACGGCAGCACCGCCCTATTGTGTGACGCGGCGCGCCCGGAGGAGGTCGACAACGGAAATGGTCACAACGGCGCCAACGATAAGTACCATGCCAACGATGTCGATGCCCGTGTAGGAGCTTCCCATGACGAGGGCGGAAAAGGCGGTCGCGGCGATGGGCTCGAGGCTCCCGATGAGCGACGCCTTGACGGGGCCAATGCGATCCACACCCCACAGGTAGGCGGTGAAGGCGACGGCGGTGCCGAGGACGACGGTGATGAACATGGCGAGCACGACGTCGGGCGTCCAGGTGATGTCGAATCGCCACACGCGACCGACCAGGCCGACGCACGCACCCGCGATCAGCAGGCCGTATGCCACGACGACGTTCGCACCGTAGGCCGCAATGAGCCGAGCGGGAAGCAGCGTGTATGTCGCGAGCGTGAGCGCAGCAACGGCTCCCCAGGCGAGGGCAGTGGGTGTAATGACGAGGGAGTCCAGCACCCCGTGCGTGCACAGCAGGAAGGTACCGCTCACGGCGAGGACGATGGCAATCACCTCGGAGGCACGCGGCCATCGCCTGTGGGTGAGACACACCCAGACGACGATGAGGATCAGGCCCAGGTACTGGAGGACGGTGCCGGTGCCCGCGTTCGACTCCCGGATCGCCCCCATGTAGGTGATCTGGCAGGCCGCGAGCCCAAAAATCGCGTAGATCACGAGGACTCGCCAGTTGCGAGGTGTGGACACCAATTCTCGGTGACGAGCGGATACCCCGCGCGAGCGCACGAGAACGTAAACGAGGGCGAGAATGCCCGAGACGAACATGCGGAAGAAGCTGATGAGGGTCAGCTCGATACCGTGATGCTCCATGAGGTAGTCGGCGGAGACCCCGGAGGCACCCCAGCACAGGGCAGCCACGAGGGTCACGAGATACCCAAGAGCGTTGCGCATGGCGTCCTTCTACTGTGCCCCCGAGACGATTCGAACGTCCGACACCCGCTTTAGGATGGCAGGGTGCGACTTTCCGTTTCTTTATCCCTCATTTTGCTATGATTCTGCGGGTTTCTCGGAGGTTCAGTGTTGTTGTATGTTGTTGATTGTCGCTCTATGTTGCTCTCAAAGAGAGTAGATAAGAGAGTAGATCTACTCTCTTTGAGTCAGAGCCTCTACTGCCTCCATCATAGGACGAACGTTCACATGATCTGTGTATGCACGAGCGTTGACCTTCTCAGTGTGCCCGAAGTATGCGGCTCTGATGTCAGGGCGGAAGTGAGGTGCGGTGATCGTATTGAGCGCTCCTCGCCAGGCGTGTGAGCGGATCTTCTTGAGGAAGGCGAGGTCTTCGGATGTGCCCGCTACACCCTCGTAGTAGTCCCGTACCGCCTTGTGCGCACCTGCCTTATCCCAGGGCTTGCCTGAGTTCGGCTGTGGGATGACGAGTTCCTCATCCTTACCCTTACGTGCAAGGAGGCGCTTTCCGACCTCGGGCACAAGTACGGGAATTGTTCGCCCGACTTTTGTTTTTGATATCTCGGGCCTGACGGTCACCCATACGACGCCATGGTCATCTTGGGTGACGTCTGCCCAGGTAATCTGTCGAGCCTCAGAGGCTCTGAGTCCTGTCGCGAGCTGTAACTCAGTGAGTTGGATGATTCTTGCGTGCCGGGCTTTCGCTTCGCGTTTGTGTGCTTGAGGCACGTTCTCCTTGCCTGGCATCGGGGAGTCTGGGTCATCGGTGAGTACGTAATCGAGAAATGCCTGCCACTCTGCTTGTGTGGGGTAGTACTTGCCTTCGCTGTTCTCAGATTTCAAGAAGTCGAACGACATTCCTCGGATGGGGTTCGATGGGGTGAGCTGATGGACGATGAGTTGTCCGAATAGGTAATTTGATACCACAGAGCGGGTCTGTCGGGCCGTCTCCGGGCCTATCTCCTTGGAGATGGTCTTAAGGGTGCGGATGAGTGATGAGGCGCTTGTAGCAGCGCTGATGGACTTACCTTGCGTGTAGCGCCTGTAGTGGGCCATGACCTCTAGATAGCGGGCACGTGACGCTTTGGAGAGTCTCTTTTCTTTGATGGCAGGCTCAACCTCACGGTCGATGAAGTCTGTGATGGAGTCAGCGGGCGTCCAGGCTGTCGCTTCTGAGGTTGCACGCTTGATTTGCTCAGCCTTCTCAAAGGCCCTCCGGCGGGCTTCACCAACGGTTCTCGCTTGTGTTCGTTTCGCATAGAGTCGGCCCTCAAAGTCACGCACACGCCAGCGCAGTTCGTATCCAGTCTCGGTCTTGCGGGGCGTGACTGACTTGATGGTGTCTTCGCCGGGTTGTAGTTTCGCTCGCCCCATACCAAAGAGAGTAGATTGTTACGATAGGTTGTGCAACGTTGACTGTTGTTGTAAACTAAGAGCGCGCTGGAAAATCCAGTGTGGCTGCCTTCGTGAGGTAATGGCTCACGTCGGAGAAAGTGGTCATTCCACCCGCCACCGAGTCCCCTGTCGGTGGTGACGAAAACAGCTAAGGGGTTAGGCCGTACGGGGCCATGCGATAGAGCCGCGCCGTACCAGATCCGATGCCTGGAGATTCCCCCGGGTTCGGTGAGGAAAAGCAGGGAATCCCGCCCTGAGCTGGGTCGCTGACTTCTTGGGGACGTACGGTGGGTGACAGCGTCACATCGATAGTTTTGCAGCCTTCTCCTTATCGGGAAGGAACTGTCGATGACTGTACCCTTTTTGCCGGACTCTGTACCGGCTGACCCTTATTTGCTCAACACTGAGCAGGCTGGCGAATTTCTCTCAATCTCGCCTAAAACGTTACGCACGTGGCGTTGTCTTGGGCGAGGGCCTGCTTTCGTCGCAATCTCGGGTCGTTCTGTTCGTTACCGCGTTGAGGACCTCAAAGCCTGGGCTGACGCTCGCCTCGTTGGAGGTGGTCAGCGATGATGAGCATAAAAAAAGGGTTAAGGGTCAAAAAGTGTGTCCGGAATCGCGGATTTTCACGGATTGACCTGTAGGTTTCCGGAAAGTATATGCTCCGGAAGCATATATCTAGCCCCCGACGGGAAATCCTCGGTGTGGCAGCCGTGATGTGCTATGCGCGGCGTGGTGTGGTGTCGCAATGTCGAAGAACCAACCACGCTGCCACTGCGGCGGTGAAATGAAACGCAACGGCACCACCAGCAAAGGCACCACCAGATGGCGCTGCAAACAATGCGGCGCCTCCAGCGTCAAACGTCGAAACGACATCACCAACGCGGCAGTGTTCACCCAGTTCATCGAGCATTGCACCACCGCAATATCACTCGACGACCCTAGCCAAACGAAACGGTGTTAGCCGCGCCACCATGAAGCGGCGCTTCGAGTGGTGCTGGCTCGTTGATGTGCCTGACCCCACCGCCGGCCACCACAAGCGGATCTACGACCAGGTATTTCTCGATGGCACCTACACCGCCGGTGGCTGCCTGATCGTCGCGGCGACCATCGACCACGTGATCGCCTGGCACTGGTGCAAACACGAAACCACCCGCGACTACCAACTGCTGCTTGAACGCATCGAAGCCCCACTCATCGCCGTCATCGACGGCGGCCAAAGCGCATACAGCGCAATCAAAAAAAGTGCTGGCCGACTACGAAAATTCAACGCTGCCTCGTCCACGCCCAACGCGTGGTCCGCCGCTACACCACCACCAACCCACGCACCGATGCCGGGCGCACCATCTACCGACTTGCGCTGAAACTGGCCGGATCACCACACTGGATGAAGCCGCCGCGTGGGGTGTGCAACTGCACGAGTTTTCAACGATCTACCGGGAATGGATGAACGAGAAAACCATGATCAAAGACCCCAAAACAGGTGCATGGACCCGCGTGTGGACCCACCACAACGTGCGCAAGGCCTACAACAGCCTCAACCATCTTTGGCGGTCCGAGATGCTGTTTGTCTACCTCAACCCGCCAGCAGGAGTCCTTGCGCCCGAGCGGATCAAATCCACCACCAACAGCTTAGAAGGCGGCATCAACGCCCAGCTCAAACTGCTCGCCAGAACCCACCGCGGCAGATCAGGCGAACGACAACGCCGCATGCTGGATTGGTGGCTCTACTTAAAAACGGAACTGCCTGACGATCCAGTACGAATCGCCAGGCAGTCCGACTGGGGCCAGGGCCAACTCGCCAAAGTATCCACCCTGACCCAAACCGAGAACCAAGCCGACCACGAAACAGGACGCCCAGCCCTCTACGACAACGCTATCGACACCGACTACACCCACTCAATCGGCATTCAAAAAGGCCAAATCTAACCCCCGCGACACGCCGAGCCAGACACACATTTTGACCCTTAACCCTGAACGGATACGCCATAGGTCTCAGTCATTCGTCCAGCTTACATGAGTGGCACAGGGTTAAGGGTCAAAATATGTGTCCGGAATCGCGGATTTTCACGGATTGACCTGTAGGTTTCCGGAAAGTATATGCTCCGGAAGCATATATCTAGCCCCCGACGGGAAATCCTCGGTGTGGCAGCCGTGATGTGCTATGCGCGGCGTGGTGTGGTGTCGCAATGTCGAAGAACCAACCACGCTGCCACTGCGGCGGTGAAATGAAACGCAACGGCACCACCAGCAAAGGCACCACCAGATGGCGCTGCAAACAATGCGGCGCCTCCAGCGTCAAACGTCGAAACGACATCACCAACGCGGCAGTGTTCACCCAGTTCATCGAGCATTGCACCACCGCAATATCACTCGACGACCTAGCCAAACGAAACGGTGTTAGCCGCGCCACCATGAAGCGGCGCTTCAAGTGGTGCTGGCTCGTTGATGTGCCTGACCCCACCGCCGGCCACCACAAGCGGATCTACGACCAGGTATTTCTCGATGGCACCTACACCGCCGGTGGCTGCCTGATCGTCGCGGCGACCATCGACCACGTGATCGCCTGGCACTGGTGCAAACACGAAACCACCCGCGACTACCAACTGCTGCTTGAACGCATCGAAGCCCCACTCATCGCCGTCATCGACGGCGGCCAAGGCGCATACAGCGCAATCAAAAAGTGCTGGCCGACTACGAAAATTCAACGCTGCCTCGTCCACGCCCAACGCGTGGTCCGCCGCTACACCACCACCAACCCACGCACCGATGCCGGGCGCACCATCTACCGACTTGCGCTGAAACTGACCCGGATCACCACACTGGATGAAGCCGCCGCGTGGGGTGTGCAACTGCACGAGTTTTTCAACGATCTACCGGGAATGGATGAACGAGAAAACCATGATCAAAGACCCCAAAACAGGTGCATGGACCCGCGTGTGGACCCACCACAACGTGCGCAAGGCCTACAACAGCCTCAACCATCTTTGGCGGTCCGAGATGCTGTTTGTCTACCTCAACCCGCCAGCAGGAGTCCTTGCGCCCGAGCGGATCAAATCCACCACCAACAGCTTAGAAAGGCGGCATCAACGCCCAGCTCAAACTGCTCGCCAGAACCCACCGCGGCAGATCAGGGCGAACGACAACGCCGCATGCTGGATTGGTGGCTCTACTTAAAAACGGAACTGCCTGACGATCCAGTACGAATCGCCAGGCAGTCCGACTGAGACCAGGGCCAACTCGCCAAAGTATCCACCCTGACCCAAACCGAGAACCAAAGCCGACCACGAAACAGGACGCCCAGCCCTCTACGACAACGCTATCGACACCGACTACACCCACTCAATCGGCATTCAAAAAGGCCAAATCTAACCCCCGCGACACGCCGAGCCAGACACACATTTTGACCCTTAACCCCATTTTGACCCTTAACCCTAAAAAAACGCCCCGGCACCGCTGAGGGTACCGAGGCAATCAGTTCTGTTGGCGCCCATTCTACCACGTCTTCCGTGAGTGGTACAGCGCTGCCAACGATCAATCAGCTCATTCTTCAAGAGGTTGCGAACTTCCTCGGCACGAAAAATCAGAGCACGTACTGCCCTGAGGACGTGGAGAGGTTCCTGCTGAACCAGATCAACAAGCGCCTGCTTGGTGAGAACGAGAGGAACCGCCTCAAGGGCGGGCTTGCTCATCGTCCACTTAAGGTTCTTCCACCCTCGGTGATCGCGACGTGCATTCTCAAGCGCGAGCTGCGGCACACGGGTCTGATCGGTCAGTCACGAGCGACGGCTGAGCTGATGACCTATGAGGATGAGGGGCCTAACGAGGGGCTGTACGTGCCTGCTGAGGAGCATATTCGTAGCTTGGCTCGTCAGTACCACTACACGATCTCACCCAAGGATCTCAATGCTGTCGTGGAATGTGTGCGCGACTCGGTGCCGCTGCTCAAGGAGATTGAGGATGAAGATGTCGTGGCATTGGCGAACGGGTTGTTCAATCTGCGCACTAAGGAGCTGCTCCCGTTCTCGCCCAAGGTCGTCCTCACGTCGAAAGCCTCTGTTGCTTTTAATGAAGACGCTACCGCATGTCCCGTAATGGATGATGGGTGGAACGTTGACGAGTGGATCAGGGGGCTTGCGAACAATGATCCCGAGGTCGAACCCCTGTTCTGGCAGACCATTGCGGCTTTGTTCCGGCCTGGTCACTCGTTCGATAAGGCTGTGCTTTTTGTACTCCCCTACCGGATCGAACGGCAAGGGCACTTTGTTGAGCTGCTGCGAAACCTCGTGGGGGTTGAGCGAGCTGCGACGCTTTCGATGTCTGATTTTGGCAAGGAGTTTCTTCCTGAGGCGTTGCGTAGCGCTTTTTGCGTTCTCTCGGATGAGAACGAGGTTGGCAGTTACATGAAGGTAGCTGGGACGCTTAAGGCATGGATCACTCACGACTGGATTCCCTTCAATGTTAAGTACGGCTCAATGACGAATATCAAGGGCCGTGGCTTGTCTGTGTTCTGTGTCAACGAGCTGCCGTCCTCGAAGGACAAGTCTGAGTCGCTCTATCGCCGCCTCATGCCGATTCCGTTCCTCAAGCGCTATGTGGGCGCGGATGAGAACAAGGCGATCAAGAACGACTACGTGAAGCGTCCTGAGGTCTTGGAGTACGTCGCGTACAAGGCTCTGATGATGCCGCTGTTCGACACGTTTATCGAACCTGCGGTGTGTAAGGAGCTGCTCAATCAGATCCGTGTTGAGAACGATCCTGTCCTCCAGTTCGCTGAGAAGTTCTTGGATCATTTCGTGTGGGATCTGTTGCCGTGGGGGTTCCTCTACGGGGTGTATTCCGCATGGATGTGCAAAGAGGTTCCCAATGGTCGTGCAGTCAACTCTCGGGAGTTCAACAAGCGGCTTAGCGCATACGTTGATGACAATCCCTCGTGCGGGTGGGTTGTTCCTCGTGGTGCGGATGGCAAGCAGATACCCATGCGCACAGAGAAACGCATCGTCGGTGATGAACCTCTGGCTGTGGGATACGACCTGAGTGACTGGTTTGATCTCCAGCCTGTAGGAGGCTCTATGCGCAAGATCGGTATCCCTCACAACATACCGCTTATGGCTCGCGGTCTCTTGCGAGCAGGCCCTTCACCTACTGACGACGAGGACAGTTATTCGTCGTTTGACCCGTTCCAAAGTACAAACGAAAAGGAGGACATGAATCATGTCGAATGTTGATGAACTCATCAAGGCAGCTAAGAAGAAGCACGCTGCCGAACTCAAGGCGTTGCGCAAGCAGGCGGCGCGTGAGGAGCAGCAGCTCCTCGTCCATGTTGCTCGCCTCTTGGAGCAGTATGAGCCTGAGCTTTTCGCTCACTACCGTGATCAAGCTGCTTTGCTTATCGAGCAGGAGCGCACTGCTCGTGCCGCGCGTGCGAAGGCTGCTCGTGCTCGTCGGAAGGAGCAGCCGGAGGCTGTGTATGACGGCGGAGGTGAGGCGCAGTGACCGACTACGCAGTGAGGCCAACGCGCATCGTCTCGCAGGGCATGAAGTCTTTACATCTCTGCTCGTGCAACCAGCACGGAGCAGAGTGTGAAGGCGCGTCCTGTGCAGCGCTCGGTCACCTCGTCTGCTGCTGTGCAGCACGGGGTGACCTCCCCCTCGCCCGCAGGTCGCGTAGCGACCGAGGACGTGGGCCAGCGGCATGTTAGAGGACAGAGGAGCTTGCTCCGATCGTCCGACAACATGCCTGCTGTGCCCTGTCGTGATACCGCCTCTCGATGTGCTTGAGGAGAAGGGCGGTACCACGAGCAGCTGCCCCGGCGACAGAGGAGACAACACAGGGGGCAGATGCGCGTGTCATCCTCGATGCACATCTTGATGTGAGGATGACACGTGGGGAGCACGACGCCATTAGCGTCGTGCGACCGTGCTCGGCGTGAAGGCGAGCACGTGGGCGAGGCGTCCCTGCGTGACGCGCTGGACGCACGTGCAGCCACGAGGAGAGGCACTCGCTGCTCAGGCAGCGGTGCCGAGGCCGTCGCCCGAGCGAGCGAGGGCAGTTGAGCAAGCGCGTCGTGTCGTGTGAATCTGAATCAGGTAGTGCGTGCAGCACGCAGTAAGTGATGAACTTCGTGAGGTGCTTGCTGCTCTTGCTGAAGTGCGTGCGGCCTCGGAGACGAGGTGAGTCTATGAGCACGGTCAACGTGCAGCCGACGACGAGTGCACGCGCAGCAGTGACGTACGCGTTGTCGGCATGAGTGATCGCCATAGGCGAGACCAATCGCCGTCCCCACTCGTACTGAGGGTACACGTACTCGATGGAGTCACCGGAGGCTCGTTGCACGTGCTGAGCAGTCTCTGCAATTGGTCGTCGCAACGAGATGTACACCCTACACGCAGAACTTTTCTCCTGAGGAGTTCGACGTGAATAATCCTGAGCACATCCAACGCGTGCATGATCTCGGCGTGAAAGCTTGCCAAGCGCATGAACAGTGCAGACTTCCTTGTTGCGACGCACTACCGACAGTGCGGGTGGGCATTTGCACAATCACATCTACGTTGTGAATCACGACAACCTCACTGGGAAAGCACTGTCTCGGTGTCGTTCATGGTCTCGTGGTCTTAGACAAGTCAATGACCAACTCATGCGTGATGAGGGCTGTCAGGTGCTTCCTGATCCACAGCAGCCTAAGCCCGATTGGGATTTGCGTCGTAGTGCCTTTGTAGAAGGTGGGTTTGAGCAGAAGCTCGGAGACATAGTGGTGGAGTCGCTTCGTGATGAGCGTTCGGTTGATCGTGAGTCGTTCGAGCAGGTGCTCGCTCGAGCGACGAGTACGTTTGCGCGTCACGGATCGGGATGGCTGGACGTACTCCATGAGACGAGAAGATAACGGTAAGTGGGGACGGCGCAAGGCGTCATCGCTTTGCGATGAGTTCACGGCAAAGGGTGTTGGGGAGGTCTTCGCATTCCGTCAACAGCATATGAATACTACACAGAAGGGAGAGCAGCATGAGCACTCTAGACAAGATCATGCAGGATCAGCAGTACTCGGAGATGTTAGCGTCCTTGATGTCGAGGCTCGACGCAGTAGAGGCTCAGGAACGCGAGCTGACGAAAAGCAAACAACGCGATGAGCGGCTTTATCAAGGTGATGGACGAGGGGCACACAGCAGCGTTCAAGCGATTGGAGGGGTTGATCTCGCAGCTTCACGAGCAGCGCTCGCAGACGCAGCTCGACGACGAGACGAAGAACAGGCTGAACGAGATCGAGAAGACGCTCGACGCCGTCGCGAAGCAGCTGAGCGACAAGCGAGTCGTGAGCTGAGCGACGGCTCCAGCGTGAGCGCCTCGATCTGCAAGCACACTCGATGATGAAGCAGATCAACGAAAAGATGACGACTATGACTTCGGCTTTTGAAAGCCAAAAAGAAAGCAACGAAAAACGTTTCAAGTGGCTCATTCAGGCTGTGAAAGCGAAATCGACTGTTCAGGTTGATGCTGACAAGGTTGCTGAGGTTGTGGCTCAACAGGTGACTGACCACTTGATCAGGCCGTTCAGAAGCCCGTAGAGGGCCTTAGGAGCGATCTTGAGGGCTTCCGTGAGGACATGTCCACACTAGGGGCTGAAAGGCTCTCAGAAGTCCGTACAGATCTTCAAGGTCTCCTCAGTGAGATGAGGGGGGTAGAGGAAACGGCTAAACGTTACGAACGGCAAGTCAATTTTGTCAGTGTCTCGCGGATCGCGCTTGCTCTTATTCCCCTTTCGGTCGCCCTCATCCTTGTGGGTGGCCTCGTGTGGGGCGTTGGGAGCATGTTCGGCATCGGCCCGCTCTTCGGCTGGGCATGGGGCGCGTTCACGGCAGCCCTCGCTGTGGTGGCAGAAGGCGCTGATCGCTGCCGCGACGCTCGGTGGGGCAGCGTTGTTCATCTGGGCAGTCTTGCGGGTGAGCCGATGGGTCTACGAGGAACTCAGGTGAGGAAGGAGGTGAGAAGGATGGTGAAACCTGTGATTGGAACGGGCATCAAACTGGGCAAGCCTCGCGTGCCCAATGAGCGCGTGAAGCGCTCTGAACAGCTCGACGGTAAGGTTCGTGAAGGCGAGGACGTTGCCGCTTACCAGCGCGGCGTCATGGGCCAGATCGCGAGCCTCATTTGGGGCTCTGATGAGGACCCAAGCCGTGAGTACGAGGAATAAGACCCCGGCTACCGTGAGGTAGCCGGGGTCTTGTTGTTATAACGATCTGTAGACGAAGACGCCGCCATCAGGGGCATCCGCGACGGTGTACTCGAACTTGAGGTCACGAGTCCATGCTTCCCAGTTGAAGTAGCGCTGCGCCTCCTCAGGCCATCCGTCCATCAGACAGATGTCTCAGCGAATTGGGGTACTCGCCCAATCTATACCAAGGGATGTGAGACCGATGATTACAACCACCGCAATGATGTTTATTGTGACGTTGAGATGATGAAGCCCCGTAGCGGGTTACGAACCGCGCTACGGGGCTTTGTGCGATCAGCGGCAGACGTCGCGTCCTTCAATTCTGACGCATCCATGGTAATCAGGGTCATCATGCCCCAACGGTCCTGTCTGTCCCGACGGCCCTGTCCCTCCGGGACCGGAGGTGATGCGACCATCAAGACTTGGGCCAGAGTTATTGGCCGGAGGGGTGTAAGAGTTTCCACCCGAGTAGTTCGAGCCGCTGTTATTACCACCGCTGTAACCGTACGATGGGGCAGGGGCGTTGGTTTCCGGCGTGGTGGAAGCGTTCGAGGCGCTTGCGGCCTTCGCATCCTGGTAGGCGGTGATAGCCTCCTGTAGCGATGCCACGGAAGCGGTCATCTCAGCAGCCTTCTGCTCAACGGCCTTCGCCTTCTCGATGGAGGCCACAGCCTCGTCGTAGGTGCCCGTGGTGACAGTGGTCGATGCCGAGTGCGAGTCAGCCTCGGTCTGCTTCAGCGCATCGTAGGCAGCCTTGACAGTGGTATCGCCCTGGAGGGCGGTGTCGCCATCAACGACGGCAAGCTGATCAGTCGCGCCCTTCTGGGCAGCAGCAAGATCACTCTTCGCCTTGTCCATGGAGGTCTTCGCCTCCTCGGCGGCCTTGTCGAGACGGTACTTGTCGACAGTCTCGGTGAAGGTCTTTGTCTGAGCCTTCAGGGCCTCCAGGTCTGCTGCGCGCGCATCCGTGAGAGCCGTCAGCGCCGTGAGGTCATCACGAGACTGGCACTGCGGCGCAGTGTCGTCATCGTGAGCAGTCACAGCGTTGATCGTCTTGCCAAGAGCGTTGATCGCCTTCTGGCCGTCAGCAGAGAGTTCAGTCGTCCGTGTGAGCCAGCGCTTGTCCTCTTCGCCAGCTCTTTTCGGGAGCCATGACGGTATCAAAGGGCGCGCGGGCGTCCTTCACCGCCTTGTCGAGGTCGGCCTTCTGGTCAGCGAAGAGTTCGCTCTGGACGGTGCAGTCGAGGGCGATCGCGTACTGGTTGTACGCAAGCCGCCGCCGACACCTGCCAGGACGAGAGCAAGCGCAGCGCCAGCGGCGATGATCTTCGTCTTCTTGGACCAGGTAGCGGGGTTGAGACGGGCGAGCTTGTTGTCGCGAGTCTCTGTGGATTCATCTTCTGCCACCAAGACACCCCTCCTTTACTTCTTCGAGTAGATCTCACCGCGCCAGTGAGGTTGATCTGGGATCGAGATCCTTCCATCATCACCAACAAAGCCAGTCAACGACCCCTTATAGATCACCCCAACGAGCGTAAGCGTTGCACCCGAAAGCGACCATGAGCAGTCCTCATCCACTTCAAGGTCTAGCCCCTCATCCGGATCATAATCATCCGTATAACCACACTGACCGTCCGATTCCAGCAACAAGGCCGTATCACCATCAGTGCCAAAATACGTACCTTCAATGGAATGACCTCCCGAACAGCCTACAAGAGAGACACTTCCGAGAATGAGAAGACTGGTTGTCAAAGCAATAGGGCGGCGCATAGGACACTCCTTGAATATCTGGAATCGCCTGTCGATTCAAAATAACTATACAGGAACACATCACTTCCATAGAAGCGATCAGTACCTGGAACTGGTGGGTGCCGGTATCAATGATGGACTAGGTGAGTGACGGACCAACACGGACTTTTGAGATCGACGCTCGGCGCGAACCTACGTGCCGAGCGCCATCGTCGCAACCTCACGCAGGGAAGCCTCGCCGAGCAGCTCGACACGACCTCCCGCTATCTTGCGGGATCGAGCGTGAGAGCGTAATCTCACCTCGACTCCATCGAGACTCTCGCAGAGCAACTCGATGTCGACCCTCATTCCTTGCTAAAGCGCCCGTAGCGGTAGCGCAGCACGGTCGGGCTCGCTGCGAGGGCAGATGCCGCCGTCGTCCACGACATTCCCTCGAAACGGACAAGCTCACGGACATGGACAGCGATCGCCTCATCCACCGCGTCACGCAACAAGGCGAGGGTCCCGAAGCTCGCCCTCCCCATAGAGAGGTTGGGGTCATCAATATCGGAGCGAAACGCGGCACACGAGCTCTCGCCTGCTCGAAGCTACTACAATCACCCCTCCTCAACAATCCCGGAACACATGGACACCACCGTCAGGGGCATCCAGAACCGTGAAATCGAAAACGAGCATCACGCTCCTACGCTCCTTCGTCGAAGTAGCGCACAGCGTCTTCGGGCCATCCTTCCTGGAGCAGCTCGATCTCCTCCGCGAGGTACTCGCTGAACGTGGACCAGGTGCCCAGGTAACGATCGTCGAACGAATCGAGGTCAGGGATACCGTGCGCATCTGCGAAGTGACCGCCATTCTCGGTCCACGCCAAGAAGGCAGCCCACCTTTCCCCTCGACCTCAGCGAAGACATCGCCCCAGAGCTGAGCCGTTGAAGGAGCATCTCACCGATCCAGGAAGGCAACCCTTCATAGTCAAACACCCAGAGTTCCTCGTGGGCAGTGCTCCCATTCATGGAGATCAGCAGGCGTGATGGACGAGGCATTCTCGGCACGGGTCCAGACACCGCGCAGAACACCAGCGGTGAAACAGGCCAGACAGCCCACCCACACGGACGGACGAGTGCTATGCGCGTCGTGAACAGCGATGGAAACATGACAACCTCCCGAGCAAGGCGGAGGCCGGGACGGGCAGTCCATTCTCGTAAGGACGCACGACATCGCCCCTGACCTCCAATGAGTAGCTCAGGGTCGCTCTAGTGACCTGCTCAGGGGATGAGCGGGAGGAGGACCTTTATCGCTCAGGGGGATGATCTTTATCGCCTTGCATGTTCTCGTGGAGTGGATATGGAGGGTGAGGAGCTCCTCCCCGGCAGCACAGGTTGTTACGCTGGTTGTTACGCCTGTTACGCCTGCGTTACGCCTATTTTGCGTCAGGCGTAACGCTTTTAAACGTTGGTATATCAAGCAAAACTATATGTTGTTACGCCTGTTACGCCTAATTTCTATAAATTACGCACGGAAATACTTCTTCACCCGTGTTTTTTCTATATATATAGTTTTTCGGTTTTTAGGCGTAACAGGCGTACACAGGGTCAGCTTTCGTTGAGATGAGGGCGAAACGCCGTTACGCTTGTGCATTTTTTAGGCGTAACACAGGCGTAACAAACTCCGTTCAGGCGTAACAACCCCCGCCCCACCCCTTCCCCTGAGAAACATACGGAGGTGAGGATGGGTCTTACGCCCCGAAGGGCGTTGGATGATAGCCCTCCCTCTAGGGGCGGGTTTTGAAGCAAAGAGTAGATAGAAAGAGGATCGACTTGAGTGCTTCTTTCTGTCAGAATCCCGATCCGTTTCCCCTGATGTATCAAGGTTTCAGCCCCGAGACGATTCTGAACGTTCGACACCCGCTTTAGGAGAGCGGTGCTCTATCCCCTGAGCTACGAGGGCGTGACATGCTGTCCGCGCCCACTGTAGCAAGTGCGCGCACCGCTGCCCTGCATCGCCAGTGCGGAGAGCTCACCCTCGGCGGCATTCGCCTCCACACGCGGACGAGCCGGTATCCCACGCGTCGACTCCCGGCCTCGTGACCGTATGCGGTTGGCGCTCCCATTCGGTGCGCGTGCCCGCATCCCGAGGTGGGCGGAGGGAACGATCGCTGACCGGGCACGTCGAGTGACCGAGCACCGTCTGCGACGTCGAGCCGAGGAGCACGCCTGCCAGCCCTCCGCGCCCGCGGGTACCAACGACGACCAGGTCGACAGCGGTGGAGAACTCGATGAGCAGGGATGCCGCAGAGCCGTCGAGGGCGTGGCGGGAGACGTGCATGTCCTCCCCGTCCAGGGCGGCGGCGATCGCGGCGTCCATTCCCTCGCGGACCTGAGCAAGCAGAGCCGAGTGATCAACCCCCGTGGGGGTCCACGTCATGACGGACGGGCCCACCGCGATCGGCACGGCGGACACCGCGGTCAGGGCGCGCATCCCACAGGCGCACCTCGTAAAATCGCGCGCTTGAGCGCACGACGGCTGATCGGTGCCGTCGATGCCGACGACGACGCGCTCGACGGTGTGAACTTCACCCGATGTGGCGGGGACGACGACAACGGGACACTTCGAGTGGGCGGGCAGGGCGGAGGAGACCGTCCCCAGGAGGCGATCAGCGAATCCGCCGCCGCCGCGAGAACCAACGACGATCATGTCCACCTCAGTGGAGAAGTCGATGAGGACCCTCGCCGGGTCCCAGGCTCGGTCGATCCGGAG